>JAESGN010000003.1_pt1:230000-981231 | contig 981231 bp, 959 predicted proteins | sample 9269731 | NCBI WGS metagenome assembly JAESGN01 (sample SAMN15720683, study PRJNA650826) | algae metagenome | isolation source: Mojavia pulchra JT2-VF2 and co-occurring heterotrophs from desert soil | place: USA: Cadiz Valley, Joshua Tree National Park, CA | collected 1998-06-08
GTAAGCCTGCGAAGGGAGACTCGTGAGAGCTCCTGGAGGTATCGGAAGTGCGAATGCAGACATGAGTAACGAGAGGAGTGTTAGAAACACTCCCGCCGAAAGTCCAAGGGTTCCTGCGTAAAGCTAAACTGCGCAGGGTTAGCCGGCCCCTAAGGCGAGGGCGAAAGCCGTAGTCGATGGGAACCACGTCAATATTCGTGGGCCAGTGGGTGAGTGACGGGTGCTGCAAGTTGTTAGACCTTATCGGATTGGTCTGGCAGCGAAGGTGCCCCAGGAAATAGCCCCCACATAGACCGTACCCTAAACCGACACAGGTGGACTGGTAGAGAATACCAAGGCGCTTGAGCGAAGTGTGCTGAAGGAACTCGGCAAATTACCTGCGTAACTTCGGGATAAGCAGGCTGTCATTCTGGGCAACCAGAGTGGCGGGGCACAGACCAGGGGGTGGCGACTGTTTACCTAAAACACAGGGCTATGCTAAGTCCAACGACGACGTATATGGCCTGACGCCTGCCCGGTGCTGGAAGGTTAAGAGGAGAAGTGCAAGCTTTGAATCGAAGCCCCAGTAAACGGCGGCCGTAACTATAACGGTCCTAAGGTAGCGAAATTCCTTGTCGGGTAAGTTCCGACCTGCACGAATGGCGTAACGACTTCCCCACTGTCTCCAGCACACACTCAGTGAAATTGAATTCCCCGTGAAGATGCGGGGTTCCTGCGGTTAGACGGAAAGACCCCGTGCACCTTTACTGTAGCTTTACACTGGCAATCGTGTTTGCATGTGTAGGATAGGTGGTAGGCTTTGAAGCAGGGGCGCCAGCTCTTGTGGAGCCGCAATGTGAAATACCACCCTTATGAACATGGTTGTCTAACCGCGGACCGTCATCCGGTCCCGGGACATTGTATGGTAGGCAGTTTGACTGGGGCGGTCGCCTCCTAAATGGTAACGGAGGCGTGCGAAGGTGGGCTCAGGTTGGTCGGAAATCAACCGTCGAGTGCAATGGCATAAGCCCGCCTGACTGCGAGACTGACAAGTCGAGCAGAGACGAAAGTCGGCCATAGTGATCCGGTGGTTCTGTGTGGAAGGGCCATCGCTCAACGAATAAAAGGTACGCCGGGGATAACAGGCTGATGATTCCCAAGAGTCCATATCGACGGAATCGTTTGGCACCTCGATGTCGGCTCATCTCATCCTGGGGCTGGAGCAGGTCCCAAGGGTATGGCTGTTCGCCATTTAAAGAGGTACGTGAGCTGGGTTCAGAACGTCGCGAGACAGTTCGGTCCCTATCTGCCGTAGGCGTTGGAGAATTGAGAGGATCTGACCTTAGTACGAGAGGACCGGGTTGGACGCACCTCTGGTGGACCTGTTGTCGCGCCAGCGGCACAGCAGGGTAGCTATGTGCGGACGGGATAACCGCTGAAGGCATCTAAGCGGGAAACCTACCTCGAGATTATTTCTCCCTTGAGAGCCGTTGTAGACCACAACGTTGATAGGCCGGGTGTGGAAGTGCAGCAATGCATGTAGCTTACCGGTACTAATAGCTCGATTGAACTTAGATCGCTCTCATTAAGCAATGCTCATCTGATTGCTCATGCAGGCCCTTGTGGCCAGCGCTGCGAAAGCAGCGAGCTAAGATGAGCGTAGGAGCAAGCACGGAAAGACCAGAGAATTCATTCGCATCACGCTTTCGCCGACCTGGTGATTATGGCGGGGTGGCTGCACCCGATCCCATTCCGAACTCGGCCGTGAAACGCCCCAGCGCCAATGGTACTTCGTCTTAAGACGCGGGAGAGTAGGTCGTCGCCAGGTCTGCAAAAGCGTGACGCGAATATCAAAAGAATTCATCATCGTTCCTCTTCACATGACGACTTAGAACGCCGCTCAGCTTTGCTGGGCGGCGTTTTTCGTTTGGCCGATCGGGTTTTGCGCGCTGCTGCTTCGAATTTAAGTTCCATAGTCCGAGCGCGTTGGGGACTTCCTCCAAGTCGGGGACGTTGGAATTCACAGCTCGTATTTTCCGCTCGCTCGCTTTGTCACCGACACGTTTTCCGGGTCACCGATTGGGAGCTCTAGGGACACACGCTTTGGCGATGGGTATTCTCTCGGGGTTGGCTCTGATGTGCTGACTTGGCGCATCACGGCATGGCCAGAGCGGCGAGGCCGATCAGAACCAAAAGCGACATTCCAGTCGAAAGATTTATGTCGCCGGGTTCTCGCACCCGGATCTCGCGGATGACTTCGCGGATCTCGACGCTCGGCGGCGCATCGGGATCGCGCGCCCTGATCCAGTTCCAGAAAAAGCGTCCGAACGAGGCAGTTCGTCGCCAGATCTCGAAAGGCGCGCGGCGCCACCCATATTTCATGCCGTAGACGGCGAAGATCAGCACGGTGATCTGCAACAGAGTGGACACCCATCCGCTGATCAGGAACCATATCAGCGACAGGACGAGGCCGGCGATGGACCATAGCGTCGAAGCGATCCAAGCGATGGCGTCCATGCCGTTTTCTCCATTGGCGTTTGTGCAGCTCTCGAAAACGTGAGCTAGAAGTCTGCAACGTGGGCCGGTCGCATCCGTATAGCGTCATGTTCCACCAACAAACGGGTGTAGAAATGCTGTTCGCCAGAAAGAAGACGGAAATGCCGACCGCTGAGACCGCGCTCAAGGGTCGGTCGACGCCGCTTGCGACGGCCGAGGAGCACTTCATCTTTGGCCGGCCGATCAAGGGACCGTATCCGGAAGGCCTAGAGACCGCGATGTTCGGGATCGGCTGTTTCTGGGGTGCGGAGCGCAAGTTCTGGCAGCTCGGCGCCGGTATCTGGGCTACTGCTGTCGGGTATGCCGGCGGCCTCACGCCGAACCCTACCTACGAAGAAGTTTGCACCGGACACACCGGACATAACGAGGTTGTGCTTGTCGTGTTCGATCCGAAGGAGATCTCGTACGACGCGCTGCTCAAGACGTTCTGGGAGAACCACAATCCGACGCAGGGCATGCGTCAGGGGAACGATGTCGGCACGCAGTATCGCTCCGGCATCTACACGTTCTCCGATGCGCAGCAGACGGCAGCGGAGGCGTCTAAGGCCTCCTATCAGCAGCGTCTCGGAGCGGCGGGATACGGAGACATCACAACTGAGATCCTGCCGGCGCCCGAGTTCTTCTTCGCGGAGGACTATCATCAGCAGTATCTGGCCAAGGTGCCGCATGGATACTGCGGCCTCGGCGGAACCGGCGTGACCTGCGCTCTGCCGACAGGTGTTGCCGCGGAATAGCGCAATCAGGCGACGATCTGGGCGAAGAGGCGGCTTGAAACTGTCTCTTCGCTTTCAGGTGAATGTTTTTATGCCGAGAAGACGAACAGCCGTCGCAATTCATGACCTTTTTCTCGATATAGATTTCCATTGGTTTTTCATCGCATTATGCCGATAAGCTGCAATGGTTAAGTCGTAAAAGCGCATCCTCGAAATGCCGCGATAATGCCCCTCCCCCGTTATGGTTACCGCACTGCACAATTTGGCCCCTTTTGTGCAGTGTAACGCGGGCTGTTCCGTAGTGAGATTAGGGGGCTATAGATCGTGAAACGGTCTCTATTTGCTTTTGCAGGATTGGTGGCGGCGAACGCGGCGTCGGCGCAGGATTTCAAGCTGCCACCCGAGGTTACGCCGCAGCTTCGTGCCGCGTGTGAAACGGATGTCCGCCGTCTTTGCATCGGACAGAACCCGACGGTCGCGAAAGTCAAACGCTGCGTTCTCGTGAAGTATTTTCAGCTCGGCCGGAAATGCCAGGTCGAACTCGCCTCGCTGGGCTTTGGACGCTGATCGATTTCAAATCGCATTCAGCCTGTGAAATGTTTTCACGATTTCATCGCTTGGTATCCGGCGCAAATGACGCGCGCGGGCGATGCTGGGTTTTCTCCCAGCGGTATGGAGCTGTTACGAGCTGGCCGAACGCGCGATAAGCGGCCAGAGAAATCAGCAGCCAATAGACCGGCATAAGCAGCGCCCAGACGGCGAGGCCTGCGCGTCCGCGTCCGATCACAGCGACACAGCCGAGCGCGACGCCGGATACATATCCCAGCACCAGATTGACGATCCCGAGCGCCGTCACGAGATCGGACAGCGGGTGGTGGTTCAAGAGCGTTCGAAGCGGGCCATAAACGGCTTCCGTGACGGCCACGATGTAGAACCAGGGGTGGACGAGCGCCGAGAGGATCAGCCCGCCCATCAAGACCTGCAGGCCCAAAAAGCGCAGCCATCCGAGATCGCGGGCGGTTTCCGCCGGATTGCGCATGTGCACTAGGTACGTTTGCATCCAGCCTTTGAGCCATCGCGTGCGCTGCTTCAGCCAGGAATTGAAGGTTCCCGGCGCCTCTTCCCACGTGGTCGAGGCCAGAACCCTGACGGCTTGGGATTGGCGTGCGAGGCGGATACCGAGGTCCGCGTCTTCGGTGACGTTGAACGGATCCCAGCCGCCCGCGCCGTCTAGTGCCGTGCGCCGAAAATGATTGGAGGTGCCGCCGAGCGGGACCGGGAGCCCCAGGCGTTCGAACGTCGGCAGCAGGCAATCGAACAGCGCCGTATACTCGATCGCAAATTGGCGCGTGAGCGGTCTTATGGCGCAAACGCCAGAGGCACGTCGTGATAGGGTGGGCGGCGGTGGCCGCTCTACTATGTCCAGTCGTTGTAGCGAGAGCTGAACTGCCAAGCGTCGTCGTGGTTTGCAGTGCCCTGTATACCCTGGACGCTCAAGTCAACAAGTTCCATGAATGTCGGTCCATCCATAGCAGAGCATGTTTTGGTGGTCCGCTCATGGCCAAACGCATCGCGATACTTGATCACCGCGAACGCGTACAGGCGATGCGTCCCGGCTCGCAATCTTTGTTCGTCGATCGCTGTCGCGGTCCGGTTGACTGCGATTTTCGCAGGAAATTCTGCGCCAGGAGGCAAGGTTTGGGTTGTCATGTCGACTTCCGGAAAGTCGATGATGACTTCATTTGGCAGCGGGTAGGGGTAAATGTTCACCCCACCTTTCATGCCGACGTTGCTCGCTGGCGTGCTTCCGTGGTTGCGCACCGTCAGGGTGACACTCACCAGAGTTTTACCGGAAACATGGACGTTTTTCGGATGGCCGAAGACATACGCTCGCAATTCGCGCCGCGCAGTCTGCTGCGCAACGCGGACGGACTGGCTGGCTCTTCTGACACCCGAGAGAGCTATTCGCATCGATCGCTTGTTTTGTCTGAGCGTAAAGACGATCAGGCCGACACCAGCAGCGGAGACGGCCACAGAAGCACTAGTGGCGACAAGCATCCAAAAGGCCCACTTGGCCATGTCCTCTTGGGCCTTCAAATCGCCTTCGGCGCGACGATTTTCGTCGGCGGATTCTGGGCCTGCTTTCAAAGCCTCAATGGACTCGTCGATGCTCTCCAAACGCTCGTTGAGCGGCGCAAGATCAAAGGGCGCGATTACACCCGGTGCCTCCTGTGGCTTGGCCTCACCATTGGATGCGCGATCCTGTGCGTAGCTCCCTTCGCCTATTGGCTGGACCGCTAGTCCGACAACCGCAGCGATGAGCAGCCGATAGCTTCTAAGCATTGGATCAAAAACGCCGCTGTGAATCCACCCCGGCTGATCTTATTGGCGATGTTCCGTTCTGTCTCTGGCGTTCCTTGTGCTGACAGCTTTTCTGCAAGCTCTCGATAGCCCACGTTCCGGCGCTTCAGCTCGGCCTTGAGCAAGCCTTTAGCGCGCTCGGCCCATACGTCTTCCCGCATGCCGAATCCTCGTTGTTAGTGACTAAAATCATCATATTCGATGTTTTTGTCCTTGACAACGATGTGGTGTGTCATCATATCTGATGTGGAATACATCGAATGTGATGATTAATGGCGCAGCACTTCCTACTTTCTCGGCAAGCTAAGGGCCTCTCGCTGGCCCAGGTTGTCCGCATGCCGGACGACCAAGCCGAGACTTTGTTCCGGAAGGTCCGCTGGCCTGAGACCGGGGGCGAGCCCGTCTGCCCGCACTGTGGTGGACTTGATGCCTACGATTGCCGCCGCGCCAATAAGGCTCCGCGCTTCCGTTGCAGGACATGCGCGAAAGACTTCTCGATAACATCCGGCACGCTGTTCGCGTCTCACAAGCGCCCGCTCCGCGATTATCTCGCAGCTATTGCGATCTTCTGCAACGAAGTGAAGGGCAAGAACGCGCTCGCGCTCTCACGCGATCTCGGTCTGTCCTACAAGGCCGCGTTCGTGCTGGCGCACAAGCTGCGTGAAGCGATGTCAGAAGAACTCAAGGGCCGCGTCATCGGTGACGACCGTCCCGTTGCAGAAATCGACGGCGCGGTGTTCGGCGGATACGTGAAGCCTGCCAATCACCGCGAGGACCGCAAAGACCGCCGTCTCCGTGAGAACCAGTCCGGCAAGCGCAAGTTTGTCGTCGTCATCCGCGAACGCGGCGGTGAGACACTTCCCGGCGTGTTCAAGTCTGAGGGTGCCGCGCTGGCGTGGATCTCAAGCCGCGTGAAGAAAGGAACCGTCCTTCACGCCGACGAAGCCCCGGCATGGAACGACCTGCATGCTCGCTTTGAACTGAAGCGCATCAATCATGATCGCTCTTACAGCGACGGAAACGCGTGCACGAATTGGGCAGAGAGCTTCTTCAGCCGCATGAGACGCGGCGAGATTGGCCACCACCACCATGTGTCCGGGCCGTATCTGCTCCGTTATGCGCAGGAAGCTGCATGGCGCGAGGACAATCGCCGCGTCGGCAATAAGGAGCAGATTGAACGCGTCATGAGCCTTGCTCTTGGACGCAAGCCGTCAGTCGATTTTTGCGGCTACTGGCAGCGGCACAAAGATACCATTTGACATGGAACGGCAATCTATCATATTGATAGGTTCATGACCACCGATGGCCAACTGGGCGAGTGGCCCGAAAAGCCGCCTCGCCCTCAGGAGCTAATGGCGGTCATCACTGCGCTCGTTAACAATCGAGCCCAAATTGGGTTTACCCAAGAGGCTAGTGAGTTTCTGGAGCGTAATGATCTGGATTCGAGCGACATTGTTCGCGGCTTTCGTGGTGGCAGTGTACTCGGTCCGGTTAAGCCGGGTGAGGAGAATGAGTGGGAATGCAGCGTGGTCGCGCCGATCCTCGGGGGTCGAGCGAAGGGCCGCGCAATAACGATTCTTACTGTTGTAATTCAGGCCAAGAGCCTCTTAGTTGGGCGCGTATCATGGGTAAACGAGAGAGAGACATGACGCAGATGAAGCGATTTGGGGTGAGGGGTCAGCCGTCAGCGCCGAAGCCTCACCACTATCGCGAATGCGGGCTTGACGACGTTTATCTGATTAGCGGTTTTCAAGAAAAGAAGACGCGCTACGGGACGGCAGTCGCCATCCAAGACATTCCTGGTTTACACCAAGCCATTGGGCTCCGGATCATCAATGAGGGCAAGCCTATCGCACCCCGCGAGTTCCGATTCCTGCGGAAAAATATGGATCTAACTCAGGAGGCACTGGCTCGACGGCTTGGAGTAGATTCTCAAACTGTAGCCAGATACGAAAAAGACGAAACATCAATTCCGACTCCGACTGATCGGGTTCTTAGGTTGATGTTCTGGTTTCACGTCTCATCTCCGGAGCAGCAGAAAAAGTTTCTCGACGAAGTTCGAGCGATGATCGAAGACGAACAGGAAGAGATGCACTCTGAAAAAAAGTTCGATCTGATAGGCAATGGGTGGCGTGACCGTGCGTGCATTGAGTGCACTCACTGACCTAGGGAAAAATTTGCCACCGCGCGCGTTTCTGCTCGCCGGTCTTGGTGACCTTTCCCGCTCTCTGCTGATACGCGAGGGTGGATCTCACTTTCGCGAAAAGGGCGGGACGGGAGTCCGGTCCTAGTCCCTTTTCCTTCATGACCGCCGTCACGATCTCAACCAGGGCTACAGGGCCGTCATGCTGACGCATAGCGTCGAATACGGCTCGGGTTAGCTCCCCTTGTCGAAAGAGCATGACGCGCTGCGGTGAGCGCTTGTTTGGGATGGCCGCAACGTCGATGTCGGGATCTAGGAATTTCAACGTCGCGTCGATGTGGACAAGCATGTCTCGGCGGTGCCGGAGCTGGCGCTCTAGCTGGATGATTTCAGAGGCTACGGTTGCGCGCTTGTCCCGTAAGGCTGCCAGCGCGTAGCGGTTTCCTTTCTCGTTCATGCCCTTGATTTAGGGGGCGAACGGATTCATTGCTTGTGGTGTTTGCGCCATGAGGCCGCGCGTGAGCCAGGTTTCGCGATCGTTCAGGACGTTGAGGCGCGCCTGGAGGCAAGCGACGTCGGGGTGTGACGCGAGTTCTCGCGCAGCTTTACGAAGCTGATCCGGCTCGGGCACGTCCTCCGCGTCATAGACGACCACAAGTTCGCCGGTGGCGCGGGAGAGGGCAAAGTTGAGGGCGCGGGGCTTGGTGCGCGGATGCCCGTCCGGGACAACGATGGCCTTGATGTGCCCCGGGAGAACGACCTTCGCCATTGCGGCGCGTGTTTTCCAGTCGACGCTCTCGAGAATGATCAGGATTTCGAGCTTCTCGGGCGGATAATCGATCGCGGTCAGGGCTTCGATCAGGTCCGGAACGACGTCGGCTTCGTCGAAGATCGGCACGAGGACCGAATAGCGCGGGAGATCGCGAGTTCGCGCATGGTCGGAGTGCGCTGGCGACGTCTCACGGTAAGGCTTGTTGGTGGCGGCGTACCAGAGGGCCGCCGTGCGCAGCGCAACGACGCAGAAAAACGGCAGCACTAGCACGGCCGTGAGCGCGAAGATCGCCTGCTCGGGTGCCAGCGCGACGGCTAAGATTGCTATCAGCGGCAAGAGGAAGAGCGCTGTTTTTTGCCAAACCCAAACGGGAGTACCGGCAGAGAGAGCCGGCCGCAGGCGGCGCAGCCCGTTCGTTGCGGCGTCGATGTCCCGCGCGTCGAGTTTGTCGACATCCGGCGTGAGCGCGCCGCGAGCCATCTGCGCGCGAGTGAGCTGCGGGAACATGATCACCCGCGCGGACGCAACATTACCATCGACGCCACCCCCCTCGCCGGGTTGGCCATCCGTTCGCTTCTGCACGCTGTACGCCCCCCGACGCTCCCCCTTTTCTTATTGAGCGAGCCCGTTTCTCACAGCTCGCTCTGGTAGTGATCTTGCCATATTGCTTCCGATGTTAAATAGGATTCTGTCCCAGGATCACGGCGAGGTCTGACGCTCCATGGATTTCAGGTTCGGGTTTCGACATGCAGTCTTGCGCGCGGTCTCTATTCTCGTTCTCCCGTTTCTGTGGAGTATCGCGTTTGCGCAGGATGCTGCCATTCCGGAGGCAAATCCTGCTGAGGCCACCACCACGCAAGGGGGAGAACCGCGCCGTTTCGTCATTCGCTTTCTGACCGAAAGCGAGTTCCCTCCGTTCAACTACTACGACGATGAGGGTGTGCTCTCGGGGTTCAATGTCGATCTCGCGCGCGCGATCTGCCTCGAGGCGAGTGCGGCTTGCGATATCAAAGTGAAGCCGTGGGAAGATCTGCTGGTCAGCCTTCGCCGCGGTGATGCGGATGCGGTCATCGCGGCGCATCGCGTTACGGCCGGAGGGCTGGCAGAGGTCGATTTCTCGGATCGCTATTTCTATACGCCCGGCCGGTTCGCTGCGCGCAAGGACGACGGCATCACCGAGGTCAGCCCCACCGATCTCGATGGCGTGACAATCGGCGTGGCCAAGGGCACGGGGCATGAAGCTTTCGTGAAGGCGTTTTATCGCGACAGCCGGATCATGCTGTTCGAAAACCCGGAGCTTGCGCGTGAAGCCCTACAGCAGGGTAAGGTCGAACTGGTGTTCGATGACGCCATCAGCCTCGCTTTCTGGATCAACGGGTCGCTTTCGCGGCAGTGCTGCGAATTCAAGGGAGAGGCGTTTCTGGAGCCGAAATACTTCGGCGACGGGCTCGCGGTGGCGCTTCCCCGTAACGATCCCCAGATCAAGACCCTCATCAACAACGCCCTGAAGCGGGTGCGGCAAAGCGGCCGCTTTCAGGAGCTCGTCGAGCGCTATTTTCCGGTTCGCATTTACTAAACCGGTGCATCACGGCCATTTCCGCCCCGCAGATGCAAGCCCGGCATGTCCATTGTCATATTCCTGAAATGCAAATCCCTTGTAAGGGGCCTGAGACGATAGCCGCTGGCACGGACATAGGAGGCTCAGCGCATGGGGACGGAGCGCTTATACCGGACACTGTTTATCTCCGACGTGCACCTCGGTACGCGTGCTTCGCAAGCAGAGATGCTGCTGGACTTCCTCAAGTACAACGACGCCGAGACCATCTACCTGGTCGGCGACATTCTCGATTTCTGGCGCATCAAGCGTGGTGCAGTCTGGCCTCAGACGCATAATGACGTGCTGCAGAAGCTCCTGCGCAAGGCGCGCAAGGGCACGCGCATCGTCTACATTCCAGGTAATCACGACGAAGGCATTCGCGACTATGCGGGCATGCACTTCGGTGGCATCGAGATCGAGCGGCAGGCTATTCACACCACTGCGGACGGACGCCGCTTCGCGGTGATCCACGGCGACGAGTACGATGTCGTCGTGCGCTATGCGCGCTGGCTCGCGTTCCTCGGTGATCGCGGCTACGAGCTGGCGCTCTGGTCCAACTGGCCGTTGAATTTCATTCGCCGGCGCCTCGGGCTCGGCTACTGGTCTCTTTCGGCTTACCTCAAGCATCGCGTGAAGACTGCGGTCAGCTTCATTGGCGAGTTCGAGAAAAACCTCGCGGAAGAAGCACGCCGGCAAGAAGTCGACGGCGTGATCTGCGGCCACATTCACCACGCGGCGGATCGCATGATCGGCGGCGTGCAGTACATCAACACCGGCGATTGGGTCGAGAGCTGCACGGCCGTGGGTGAGACTCACACGGGCGAGATGGAGATGATCCGCTGGTTGGACGTCGTGCGAGCGCGTGAGGCTCATCCGGTCACGGGGCCGGCCCTCCAGGCTGCCTGATGCGGATCCTGCTCGCAACCGACGCCTGGGTTCCTCAGATCAACGGCGTCGTGCGGACCTATCAGCGGCTGGCGCACGAGCTTAAGCTCATCGGGTCCGAGCTGGTCGTTCTCGGGCCAGAGAATTTCCGCTGTGTGCCGTGCCCGAGCTATCCGCAAATCGGGCTCGCGGTGCCGGATCAGAAGCACTGCACGCAATTGATCGACGACGCAAAGGTCGATGCGATCCACATCGCGACGGAAGGTCCGGTGGGTTGGATGGCGCGGAGCTACTGCAAACGCCGCCGGCTGCCGTTCACCACGAGTTTTCATACACGCTTCGCAGACTACGTCAGCGCACGCTGGCCCATTCCTGAGGCTTGGGTTTACGCGATGCAGCGCCGCTTTCACCGCCGCAGCGCTGGCGTGATGGTGGCGACGGAGAGTTTCGCAGCCGACCTGCGCCAGCGCGGTTTCGAGCGTCTGTTACCTTGGACGCGCGGCGTCGACACGGATCTGTTTCGCCCCGATGATGTCCGTCTTTTTGGTGAGGGGCCGGTGTTCCTCTACGCGGGCCGGGTTGCGGTTGAAAAGAACATCGAGGCTTTTCTCCGTCTCGATCTTCCGGGCGTGAAGGTTGTCGTGGGCGATGGTCCGCAGCTCGCCGAACTTCAGATGCGCTACCCGCAGGTGACGTTCACAGGCTTTCGCGAAGGACGCGAGCTTGCGCAGTGTTACGCTTCGGCAGACGTTTTCGTGTTTCCCAGCCTGACCGATACCTTCGGGATGGTCATGCTGGAGGCGATGGCTTCGGGTGTTCCCGTCGCGGCATTTCCGGTGATCGGTCCCAAGGATCTGGTGACACAGGGTGTTTCTGGCATCCTCGATGAGGACCTTCGCGCTGCGGCGCTCTCGGCGCATGCTCTCGATCGCAAACGCGTGCGGGATACCGCGCTCGCATTCACGTGGGAAGCGGCGGCTAAACTCTTCATTGCCAACATCGAAGGCGCGCTTCATCTGGTGCGCCAGAGGGAAGATGCTGTTGCGCGCGGACTTCGCATGGGACGCGCCAGCACCGTCTGACGCCAATCGCTCACGCGCTAAAATCTCTCGCAGTCGTCAGTCATCGCGATGTCTTCGGACGTGAGCGGAATTTTGGCTGGCGACGCAAGTCTAAATGGCTATGCTCTGATCTTTCCTGAAACGCTTGCCGGCGGCCACGGGTTGTTGTCCGCTTTGGGCTTCCGGCAAAATTCGTGATCGAGTGGATTGGCGGGGGCCAAGCTTCTGATGCCGTTTCGTCGTTTGTTCGGCTATTGCGCCTTGGCGCTTCTTCTCAGCGCGCTTCCATGGGGAGAAGCGGCTGCGAAATGCCGAATGAAGAATCCGGACATCACCATCAGCGGCATGACGCTCATGGACAGCGACGCGGCCATAAAGCTCGTCGGCGGAAGCGTGAAGCTTGCCGAGAGCGAAGACGATCTCCCGCACGCCCGGTTTGTTTCGACGAACGGCGCGCAGGAATTGATCCTCTATGCGCACTATGGCGCGATCGATGACGAGTATGCGGAAGTCGAAGTGCAGATGGCGGGAGCCGAAGCGATCGCGTTGCCGGATCTGCCGGTCGATAGTTTCAAGACCGGCCATGGCGTCGAGCTTGGCATGACGCCGAACCAGGTTCAGGCGGTCTTCGGTACTTGCTTCAAGTCACGGCAGAAAAACGGATCTGATCTCTTCTTCGAATATGAGATTGCGGATGCCGAGCGGGATACGGACCTAAAGGGCTTCGGGTATCCGGTCTACTATGCCGAGTATGAGTTCAAGGCCGGCAAGCTCGTGCGGTTTCGGTTCGGCTTCGCGTATCCATAAGAGTGAGCCGGATATAGCGATGGCCGGGGCGTCGCTCTGCGCAACGGCGCCGCGACGGCCTCGGCCATGAATTCATTCAGTGCAATTCAGCGCAATGTCTGCTCGATCGAAACTGATCCAGATCAGCGCGGACGGCGCGGGCCGCCACCGGGGCCAACTGAGGACGGCGGCGGGCCAGAGCGCGCATCCTTGTGGCGGAAGTTGATACGACCCTTGGTCAGATCGTAGGGTGTCATCTCGACGGTCACCTTGTCACCCGCGAGAATGCGGATGCGGTTCTTCTTCATGCGTCCAGACGTGTAGGCAATCACTTCGTGTCCGTTATCGAGCTTTACGCGGCAGCGAGCATCGGGGAGGACTTCTTCCACCACCCCTTCGAACTCGAGCATCTCTTCTTTCGCCATTCACACTCCCTGGGCGATCCGAGATCGCCGAAAATCAAATCTTGCATCATCGCAAAAGCAACGGGGAGCAGACGCCTCCGCTCCCCGCGCTCATTGGTCGTCTCTAAAAATCTTAGAGCGGACGCAGGTTCACGGCAGCGATCTTGCCGTTACGCCCGCGCTCAGTCTCGTAAGCAACCTTCTGGCCCTCGCGGAGCGTCTGCAGACCGGCGCGCTCGACGGCCGAGATATGTACGAAGACATCAGCGCCGCCTTCTTCAGGCTGGATGAAGCCGTACCCTTTTTGACCGTTGAACCACTTTACGGTGCCGTTAGACATTATAGTGCCTCCAAAGCAGGATCGTCATAATCCCCGGACCCGATGACCGGGGATGTCATCAAATCGCGCGATGGAGACTTCCAGTTTCAGCGTGGCCCGCTGTCGCAGAGTGAACCAAGGCGTGTTCGATGGCCTTATATGAACCGGCTTTTCTACAAAGGCAAGATGTTGTGCCCGGTCTCAAGACTAGGTTTTCTTGAGCTTAAAGGGCCTTCGAAACTGAACGGCGGGACTAAATATTGTTACTTCTGTAGCAAGTCTCTGAGGTCGGCCGGTGTAGCCATGCCAATGCTGTTTCTGTCATATTGGTATTAAACTGAACGGTAATCACTGCTAGAGATTGGGCGATCCCGGGAAGATAAACTTCCAGACCACCTTGAGAATTTCTATGCAAGCTCAGCCTACGGTGCTGTTGGCGCTGGCGAGCATTGGCCCGCTGCTCTCCGGACCCGAAGCGTGCTGTTGCAAATGCTTGGGACCCCCCGTATAAACCGGCCCTGAGCCGCCCGGCGGGGCATGCCGTGGCGGCTTTTATGCTTTTACTATCCGCGGCTCCCGCAAAAGCATCCTTTCACCTTGCCTTCGGCTTGGTGTTGGGCCGCTCCATCGTTGTTCGATGGGGCATGCGAAGCCGCTTTCCAAGATCTAAGGAGAGCAAAATGCCCAAGATGAAGACCAAGAGCGGCGCCAAAAAGCGCTTCAAAATGACTGGCACCGGCAAGGTGAAGGCGGCTGCCCAGGGCAAGCGTCACGGCATGATCAAGCGGCACGCGAAGTTCATTCGCGATGCTCGGGGCACCATGGTGCTCAACGAGAGCGACGCCAAGATCGTGAAGAAGTACATGCCCTACGCCCGCTGAGCTTTTTCAAAAAAGCTCGCGAATTCAATTCAGTCATAAGGAAGCAATGATATGGCACGCGTAAAACGCGGCGTGACTGCCCACGCCAAGCACAAGAAAGTTCTGAAGGCTGCCAAGGGCTACTACGGCCGCCGCAAGAGCACGATCCGCATCGCCAAGCAGGCTGTCGAGAAGGCGCTGCAGTACGGCTACCGCGATCGCAAGCGCAAGAAGCGCACGTTCCGCGCGCTCTGGATCCAGCGCATCAATGCTGCAACCCGCGAGCACGGGCTGACCTACGGCCGATTTATCTATGGTCTTTCAAAGGCCGGCATCGACATCGACCGCAAGGTTCTGGCCGATCTCGCCGTGCACGATGCTGCTGCCTTCAAGGCGCTCGTCGAGCAGGCTGCTGCTGCGGCGAAGGCTGCGGCTTAACTCACTTTCACTCTCTGTCATCCCGGGTCGAGGAGCATCGTGCCAAAAGCGCGGAGCCCTCGACGCGGCGCATCGAGAGCCGGGAGCTCGGCCCTGAGATTGCGGCCGGCTTGATCCCGCTCTCCGTAACGCTGCACGGGGTGGCGCTGCCGCTTGCCTGCGGGTAGACCTCTGCGGGCGATGTCCACCAGGGCGCGCTGGTTCGGCGGCATTTCTTCACCGCCGATGGAACGAGGGCGTGATGACCGGCACCACCGAACTCGAGACGCTCAAGGCCGAACTCCTGGCCGAGATCGCTGCCGCCAAGGATCTCGCAGGGATCGAGGCGGTTCGCGTCGCGGCTCTCGGCAAGAAGGGCCGCATCGCGGCCGAGCTGTCTAAGCTCGGATCGCTTCCGCCCGACGAACGCAAAAGTTTCGGCGCCGCGACCAATGCGGTGAAGGATGCCGTCACGCAGTCGCTCGAAGCGCGCAAGACCGAGCTCGAGGCTCAGGCGCTGGATAGCCGCCTTCAAAGCGAGTTCGCGGATGTCACGTTGCCGGTTCGGCCTGGCGCAGAGGCGCTGGGACGCATTCATCCCGTAAGCCAGGTTTTCGACGAGTGCGTCGAGATCTTCGCCGATCTCGGATTCGACGTGGCCGAGGGGCCGGACATCGAAACCGACGACATGAATTTCACAAAGCTCAACATCGCGCCCGAGCATCCGGCGCGGCAAGAGCACGACACGTTCTATTTTCCGCCGAAGCCCGATGGCTCGCGGTTGCTTCTGCGCACGCATACGAGCCCCGTGCAGATCCGCACTATGGAGACGCGCAAGCCGCCGATCCGCATCATCGCGCCGGGTCGCGTCTATCGCTCCGACAGCGATCAGACCCACACGCCGATGTTCCATCAGATCGAGGGCCTCGTCATCGACGAGACGACCCACATGGGACACCTCAAGTGGGTGCTGGAAGAATTCTGCAAGGCGTTCTTCGAAGTGTCCGACGTGAAGATGCGCTTCCGTGCTTCGCACTTTCCGTTCACCGAACCGTCGATGGAAGTCGACATCGGCGCGGAAGCGATCGGCAAGCCGGGTCAGTGGCTCGAAATTCTCGGCTGCGGCATGGTGCATCCGAACGTGCTCAGAAATTGCGGGCTCGATCCGGAGACGTATCAGGGCTTCGCTTTCGGCATGGGGCTCGACCGCCTCACGATGCTGAAGTATGGCGTGCCGGATCTGCGCGCGTTCTTCTCGGCGGATCTGCGCTGGCTCCGCCACTACGGTTTTTCCGTGCTCGACGTGCCGACGCTGGCCGGCGGCCTTTCGAGCTGAGGATCATCTCATGAAGTTCACGCTGTCCTGGCTCAAGGATCATCTCAAGACGACGTCGAAGGTCGATGAGATCTCGACGACTCTGTCGGCCATCGGTCTCGAGGTCGAGAGCGTCGAGGATCCGTCCGCGAAACTCGGCCCATTCCGTGTGGCGCGCATTGTGGAAGCAAAGCGCCACCCGAACGCCGACAAGCTGCAGATCGTGCAGGTCGAGATCGAGAAGGGGCAGCCGCTCGTCGAAGTGGTGTGCGGTGCGCCGAATGCGCGTGCGGGCATGGTCAGCGTGTTCGCGCCGATCGGAACCTATGTTCCGGGGCTCGACGTCACGCTCGAGAAGAAACCTGTTCGTGGTGTCGTGTCGAACGGCATGATGTGCTCGGCGGCAGAGCTGCAGCTTTCCGATGAAAGCGCGGGCATTCTCGATCTGCCGGCCGAGATGGCCGCACACGTCGGCGAGCGCTATATCGATGTCGCGGGTCTCAACGATCCGGTATTCGAAGTTAAGTTGACGCCGAACCGGCCGGATTGCACAGGCGTGCGCGGCATCGCGCGCGATCTCGCGGCCGCCGGCCTCGGCACGCTCAAACCCGAGAAAGCTATCGCCGGCGTCGAAGGCGGTTTCGACAATCCGGTTTCCATCTCGCTCGAGTTCGACAAGGATACGGCGTCGGCTTGTCCGATGTTCGCGGGACGCCTCATCAAGGGCGTCAAGAATGGCCCGTCGCCCGAGTGGCTGCAGACGCGCCTCAAGGCCGTTGGACTGCGCCCCATCAATGCGCTGGTCGATGTCACTAACTACATCAGCCAGGATCGCGGTCGTCCGCTGCATGTCTACGATGCGGACAAGCTCAAGGGCGGGATCGTAGTGCGCCTCGGCAAAGCCGGCGAGAAGTTCCTCGGCCTCGACGGTAAGGAACACGCCGTCGACGAAACGATGTGTGTGATCGCGGACGACTCGGGACCGCTCGGTCTTGGCGGCATCATCGGCGGTGAAGCCTCGGGCTCGACGGACGCAACGGTCAATGTGCTCGTCGAGAGCGCCTATTTCGATCCGCTGCGCACGGCGGCCACGGGCCGCAAGGCAGGCCTCGTGACGGATGCGCGTTATCGTTTCGAGCGTGGTGTCGATCCGGAAAGCGTGATGCCGGGTCTCGATCTCGCGACCCAGATGATCCACAAGCTCTGCGGCGGCAAGCCGTCGAAGGCGACGATTGCCGGAAAGGTGCCGGATACGCGGCGCGCCATCGTGTTCGATCTCGGCCGCGTGGAGAAGCTCTCCGGGCTCGCGCTCGAAGCGTCAGACATTCTCGCCAAGCTCGAGGCGATCGGTTGCGTCGTCGTCGGTGAATCTAATCTCGTCGAGGTGACGCCGCCGTCGTGGCGTCCCGACATTCACGGCGCCGCCGATCTCGTGGAAGAGGTTGTGCGTCTCGCAGGCATCGACCGCATTCCGGCGACGCCTCTGCCGCGCGTGAGCGGTGTTTCGCGTCCTGTGCTCACAGATGCGCAGAAGCGCGCACGCAAATCGCGCCGCCTGCTCGCCGCGCGCGGTTTCGTGGAAGCGGTCACGTGGTCGTTCCTGCCGCGGTCGCAGGCTGAGCTTTTCAATGATGGCGCCGAGCTGGTCGAGCTCGCGAACCCGATCTCGGTTGATCTCGCGGTCATGCGGCCGAGCCTTCTGCCGGGGCTCGTAACGGCGGTTGAGCGCAATCGCAATCGCGGCTTTGCGGACGTTGCGCTGTTCGAACTCGGGCAGGCCTATCGCGGCGATGCTCCGAAGGATCAGTATCTTTCCGCTGCAGGTGTTCGTGCCGGCACCGCCACCCTCTCCGGGGGTGGGCGGCATTGGGACGGCAAGGCCCAGGACGTCACGGTTTTCGATGCGAAGGCTGATGCGGTCGCGGTTCTCGCCGCGCTGGGTATCGACGCGACGAAGGCGCAGATCACGCGGGATGCACCGGCCTGGTATCACCCTGGCCGCTCTGGAACGCTGAGGCTCGGCCCGAAGACGGTACTTGCCTATTTCGGCGAGCTGCATCCGCGGACGCTGAAGTCTCTCGACGTGGCTGGTCCCGTCGTTGCGTTCGAAGTGTTTCTCGATGCCCTCCCGCCCGAGAAGCGCAAGGGGCGGGCGCGTGCGCCGATGGCCCAGTCCGATCTCTTGGCAGTGCGCCGCGACTTCGCGTTCGTTCTCGGCAAGGGCGTTGCCGCCGGAGACATCGTGCGCGCGGCGCTCGGGGCCGATAAGCAACTCATCGCTTCCGTCACCGTTTTCGACGTGTTCGAGGGCGGCGCGCTTGCGGCGGAGGGCAAGAAGTCCGTCGCCATCGAAGTGACGCTGCAGCCAACCGGCGAGACGCTGACGGACAAGGATATCGAGGCGATCTCGCAGAAGGTGATCGCAGCGGTGAAGAAGGCGACGGGCGGCGAGATCCGGGGTTAGGCGGTTCCCGCTCGGCTTGCCGGGTGCGCTGCTATCGCGTTGTTTACCGGCAGACCAGTTTGTCCGGGCCGCGTGTCCCGCATAACAGCCATCGATATTCTGTCGCCGCGCTCACGTATTTCCTGTTAAGACACGGGCGAAACTACGTACGCATCGTGCTTCGACCGGAAAGTCGGCATTCCGTTTTCCGGAAGCACTCACGTGGAGACGCGAGATGGTTGCTGACGTTACGACCGCCGATACGCAAGCCCCACTCATTCTGCCGAGGCCCGATCTGCACCACATCGTCGTGGTGGGAGGCGGCGCGGGCGGGCTCGAGCTTGCGACACGCCTCGGCAACAAACTCGGAAAGAACGGCTGGTTCAAGCGCGCTCAGGCCGCGATCACGCTCGTCGATCGTTCGCGCACTCACATCTGGAAGCCGCTGCTGCACGAAATCGCTGCCGGCAGCATGGAAGTGGATCGCCACGAGGTCGAATATCAGGCGCATGCGCACTGGCATGGCGTGAAGTTCCGCTATGGCGAAATGATCGGTCTCGACCGGGCGAAGAAGCTCGTGCACCTTGCAAAGACGATCGACGAGGACGGCCGCGAGATCACGCCCGATCGCTGGGTGCCCTACGACACGCTTATCATCGCCGTCGGCAGCGTTTCGAACGATTTCGGCGTGCCTGGCGTCAAGCAGAACGCCTTGATGCTGGATACACCGGAGCAGGCTGAGCGCTTCAACCGCCGCCTTCTCAACGCGTGCGTGCGCGCCAACACGCAGGCGGAGCCGATCCGTCCCGAGCAGCTGCACGTCGCCATCATCGGCGCAGGCGCGACGGGAACGGAGCTCTCGGCCGAGCTGCACGGTACGGCTCGTGGCGTGGTGGCGTTCGGCCTCGACAAGATCGACCCCGAGAAGGACATCCACATCACGCTGATCGAAGCTGCCGATCGCGTCGTGCCGGCCTTGCCGCCGCGCATCTCGGAAGCGACGACCGACATCCTGCGCAAGCTCAACGTCGACGTTCGCACCAACGCGCGCGTGACCGAAGTGACGCCTGAGGGCGTGAAGCTCGCGAGCGGTGATTTCATTGGTTCAGAACTCGTCGTCTGGGCGGCGGGCGTGAAGGGGCCGGATGTGCTTGCGAAGCTCGATGGGCTCGAAGTCAGCCGGTCGAACCAGCTCGTGGTCAAGCCGACGCTCGAGACGACGCTAGATCCGGATGTGTTCGCGCTGGGCGACTGCGCGTATCTCGTGCCGCCCGGAGAGACGTATCCGATCCCGCCGCGCGCGCAGGCTGCGCACCAGGAGGCGTCGCATCTCGTCAAGCAGATGAAACGCCGGCTGGCCGGTGAGCCGCTCAAGCCCTTCAAGTATCGCGACTTCGGATCGCTCGTGTCGCTTGGCCACTATTCGACGGTCGGAAGCCTCATGGGCTTCGTCACCGGGCGCAAGATGATCATCGAAGGCTTCGTCGCGAAGCTCATGTATCGTTCGCTCTACAAAATGCACGAGACGGCGCTACATGGTTACTGGAAGGTTACCTTGGACTCCATCTCCCGCCTCTTGACGCGCCGCACGGAGCCGCACGTCAAACTGCACTAGAGCCATTCCGATTTTGGTGGAATCGCGGAACGGCTCTAGGTCTTTGATTGGTCGTGCTTCTTATCGGAAAACCGGTTCCCACTTTTCCGGAAGCACTCTAGCGCGCGATCCAGACGAAAAAAGCGGCGGTAAATCCGCCGCTTTTTGCTTTCGAGGGGTTGCTTCGAATTTTAACAGTCCGTTCAACGTCGAATTGACGGGGGTCTGCTAGCGTCTGGTCACTGGCCCGGAGAGGCCGTGGAGGATGCACCCCGTGTGTACGCTCAGTTTCATCATGCTGTTCGTTATCGCGCACATCGTTGCCTGGTCGGTGCTGGGCGGCGGATGGCGAGGGGCCGGACGTGCACCGTTTGCGGTTTTCTTTCCGGCTTTGGCGCTCATGCTTCTCGATGCCGTTTGGACGGATTCGTACATGAACCTCGGCGCGACGCTTTCCGTGCTCGTGAGCTGGGAGCTGCTCTACTTCTTCCTCTACGTCGTGCTCAGGATCATCGCCCGGTCCGTGCCTGCGAACACTCAGGCCTTGCCGCGCAGGTAGCCGATCGACCCGCCCGACATCTCGCGTAGTTTTTCGAGACGGGCCAGCATCTCGCGCGGATGCAGCGGAAAGCCCGTCATGATGATGCTGTCCTCATCAAGCGCGGTGAGTTCCGGCATGATCTTCTCGGCCGATTTGTGCAGCATGACGATCGTGGCGACGCATGATCGCGTCATGTTGCGCGGCACTTTGGGAACCACGCTCGCGAGCAGGTTCTTGGCGTTGTCCGAGAGGTAGCTCGACAGGCGGCCGAACACGGCGATCAACGTCACGAAGAAGTCTTCGCGGAAGGTGTAGCCCCTCGTTTCCATCCACTCGAAGAACTTCGTCATGATCATGTCCTGGCGTCGAAGCAGCGCTGTCTTGCGATAGTCCTGCCATTCCGCAACGAGATCGAAGCGCGGATCGATGTCGATGTCGCCCGGAGCAAAAGTCTCCCTGGCCTTGACGCCGATGGCGCTCAGGAACTCCTTGTTCTTGTCGTAGTCGAACCGGGTCATGTAGGCGGGAAGCTGCACCTCGCCTTTGGTGGCGTCCGAGAAGGCCTGAGCCACGAGCTTGGCGCAGAAGAGTTTGCGCCGGCCTTTCATGCGCATCGAGAAGTCATAAGGGATGTGAGCCGCGAAGCCCGTCTTGCTCGCGATCACGCGATCGTAGGCCATCTTGGCAGCGCGCTCTGCGATTTCGGAATCGCGGAAGCGATAGACGACGGCGCGCCCCAGGCCGTGTTCGAGCACGTCCTCGAGTTTTTTCACGACAGACCCATCCTCGATCAGCGCTTCGACGAGCCAGTGCGTACGGTCGGGTGCGATGAAGACGATAGCGATGTGACTGAACTGAGTGTCGACATCTCCGATGCGAGCGATGGCGGCGCTGTTATGGGCGCTGCCGCGCATCAGGATGACGTCGCCCGACCGGAAGGGAATGTTGTTTCCATGGTCGAAAGCGGGGTTCACGAGCGTGTTCCAGCTCGCGCCGGTGAAGCCACGCTTGCTTTTGTCGTTCGGATCCGAGCGCGGATTGCCGGACGCGATCTCGCCCAGCATGTCGCTGGCGTAACGGCTGATGCGGAACACGTCGCGCAGTGCGCCTTGGGCTTCGCGGCTGAAGATGCCCTGGTGGTCCCAGCCTGGGATGCGATCGCGCAACCGCAGACGGGCTTTAAACAAGCCGTGCATGATCGTGGGGGCAGCCTCGGTAACTTCGTGGCGGTCGGCATGGCCGAGGTCCGCATCGAAGAGAAGCCGATAAAGCGAACGCAGAGCGTCTTCGAGTTCGGCGGCTGAGCTGAATTGCGCGTCAGCTACGGCATCGACCTTGGCGAGGCGCTCTTTGAGGTCCGTCACGATCGACTGCTGCACGGCGGTTCCCCCTCCGGTTCCCTACGGTTTTTTGGCCGCATCGAAATTGGGTGCCGGTCTCACGCCCCCGCGCGGGGCCGGCACCACTCATTGATGGATAGTTCCCCATCGATTGATAGGGTTCGGCGCACGAATGGTAAAGCCGCGTGGCCGATCAGCCTCGGCGCAGACGTTCGAGAAGCTCCGGTGTTGGATAGGAGTCAGCCGGCAGTTTGTACTTGAGCTGCATCTCCTTCACCGCCTGCCGGCTCTTGGCGCCGATCAGGCCGTCGATTTCGCCGACGTCATAGCCGCGCGAGGCGAGCTGGCGCTGAAGCTCTTTCGCCTCGTCGATGCTCAGGTTCGGGATGCCCTCGCGCCCGCGGCGCATGGGCGGCGCGCCGTTGATGCGCGTCGACAGATAGGCGGCCGTCGTGGCGTAGTTCAGCGACTGGTTCCATTGCAGATAGACGTCGAAATTCGGGAGCGCGAGGAACGCGGGGCCGTAGCGGCCCATCGGCAGCAGTAGGGAAGCCTGCATGGCGTCATTCTCCAGCGGGCTGCCGTCGGCCTGTGTCACGCCCCAGGCCGCCCACTGCGAGCGCGGATGCTTGATGGCGAGATCCGATTGATCCCACTGCATTTCGGCGGGAACGCGCACTTCCTGAAGCCAGGGCTCGTTCGGGCGCCAGCCCAGGTGAGCCATGTAGTTCGCGGTGGTGCCGATGATGTCGGTCGGGTTCGAGAAGAGGTTCGGGCGGCCGTCGCCGTCATAGTCGATGGCGTGCTCGAGATAGCGCGTGGGCAGGAACTGGGTCTGGCCGATCTCGCCGGCCCATGAGCCGATCATCGTCTCGGGCGTCATGTCTCCACGATCGATGATCTGCAGGGCGGCCTTGAGCTCGTCCCGGAACATGGGGCCACGGCGGCAGTCGTAAGCGAGGGTGACGAGCGAGCGCATGATGGGCAGCTTGCCCATGCCGGCGCCGAAATCGCTTTCGAGCGCCCAGAAGCCTGTGATGACGCCGGGGTCGACGCCGAACTGCTTCACGGCGCGGTCGAAGGCTTCCTGGTTCTTGGCGATTTGCGCGCGTCCGTTCGTAACGCGGTTGTTGGTTGCGAGCTTGGCTTGGAAGTCGAGGAAGCTCTGGGCGAAGAAGCCCTGGCGGCGGTCGCGCGCGATGACGGCCGGGTCAGGCGTCATGCCGTCGAGAGCGAGTGAGATGGTCCGCTGGCTGATGCCTTCGGCGGCGGCCTCCTTGCGGAAGTCACGCATCCAGTTGTCGAAGCTCCAGGTGGTCTTGCAGTTTCTCGGCGCAGCCGGCGGCGGCAAGCCCTTGGTGGAAACGCGGGTGGGTGTCGTTGCCGGAGCCGCTGGCGCGGCAGCGGACGGGGCCGCCGTGGTCGCTTGGGCCGGGTTTACAGCAGGCGCTTGCGGGGCGGCTGCGGCGGGCGGCGTGTGTGCGGGTTTTTTGCGGGGCTTCGGGGTGTCCGCCGTCGGTCCGAACTCGAAGCCGCCAGCTTTGGCGGGTGTCTCGTGGGCAAGCGAAGCGATTGTTGTTGCCAGGGCCGTCGCGGCAACGAAAAGGGCAAAACGCATTATCTGTCCATCCGATGTCGATTTTCGCCGCCACTCATGCCGAGCCATGTGGCGCCGTCAAGGTAGTGCCAGGTAAAATGCAGTATCGTGGCATAAGACCGCAAAGGCGGGCCCGGCCGGGCGCTTCCGGGCGCGGACGGTTCACCCCGTAGGGACTGCGTTCAGCTTCGAGTGCCCTGCCATCTACCCGCGAATTTCCGAAACGGACCGATAGATTAGAGCGGTTCTAATCTGTTGGTCCGTTTGGGCGCTCAAGTGGCCCGGCGACCTCCCGTGACCTCGATCCTGATAAACGCCTGTGAGGCATTGAGCGGGTTCGAGTTTGCCGCGCTTGTGAGAAGCGAGCGCAAGGTGATAAGCACGCGCGCATGACCGACATCTCACTCATCCGCAACTTCTCCATCATCGCGCATATCGATCACGGCAAGTCCACGCTGTCGGACCGGCTGATTCAGATCTGTGGCAACGTCTCGAACCGCGAGATGAAGGAGCAGATCCTCGATTCCATGGACATCGAGCGGGAGCGGGGCATCACGATCAAGGCGCAGACGGTGCGCCTCGACTACAAGCATTCGGACGGCAAGACCTATCAGCTCAATCTGATGGACACGCCAGGCCACGTGGACTTCGCTTACGAAGTCTCGCGCAGCCTCGCGGCCTGCGAGGGCGCTATCCTGGTCGTCGATGCGAGCCAGGGCGTGGAAGCGCAAACGCTCGCCAACGTCTATCAGGCGCTCGACAACAATCTCGAAATCCTGCCCGTTCTGAATAAGGTGGATCTCCCGTCCGCCGACGAGGATCGCGTGAAGGAGCAGATCGAGGATGTGATCGGCATCGACGCGTCCGAGGCGATCGGTGTTTCCGCGAAGACGGGCCTCAATGTCGAAGCCGTGCTGGGCGCGATCGTCGAGAAGCTGCCGCCTCCTAAAGGTGACGCCTCGAAAACGCTCAAGGCGATGCTGGTCGACAGCTGGTACGACGCCTATCTCGGCGTCATCGTTCTCGTGCGCATCATCGACGGCACGCTGAAGCGCGGCCAGAAGGTTCAGATGATGGCGACCGGCGGCCACTACCAAGTGGAGCGTGTCGGCATCTTCCGGCCGAAGCAGGAAATGCTGACGGAGCTCGGTCCGGGCGAAGTCGGATTCTTCACGGCGGCGATCAAGGAAGTCGCCGATACGCGCGTCGGCGATACGGTGACGGACGAAAAGAACCCAACGCCGGAGCCGCTGCCGGGCTTCAAGCCGGCGCAGCCGGTGGTGTTCTGCGGTCTCTTCCCGGTCGATGCGGCGGACTTCGAGGATCTGCGCGACGCGATGGGGCGTTTGCGTCTCAACGATGCCAGCTTCTCGTTCGAAGCGGAAAGCTCGGCGGCGCTGGGCTTCGGCTTCCGCTGCGGCTTCCTCGGCCTTCTGCATCTCGAGATCATCACCGAGCGCCTCGAGCGCGAGTTCAATCTCGACCTCATTACGACGGCGCCGTCGGTCATCTATCATATGCACATGACGGATGGCTCGGTGATCGAGCTGCACAATCCGGCGGACATGCCGGATGTCGTCAAGATCGATCACATCGAGGAGCCGTGGATCGAAGCGACGATCCTGGTGCCGGATGAATATCTCGGCGCCGTGCTCAAGCTTTGTCAGGACAGGCGCGGACGGCAGAAGCAGCTTACGTATGTCGGCACGCGCGCGATGCTCGTCTACGAGCTGCCGCTCAACGAAGTGGTGTTCGACTTTTACGATCGCCTAAAGTCGGTTTCGCGCGGGTATGCGTCGTTCGACTACCAGATCAAGGGTTACGAGGAGAACGACCTCGTGAAGCTCTCGATCCTCGTCAACGACGAGCCGGTCGACGCGCTATCGATGATCGTGCACCGGACGCGGGCCGAGAGCCGTGGTCGCGCCATGTGCGAAAAGCTCAAGGAGCTGATCCGCCCGCATCTGTTCAAGATCCCGATCCAGGCAGCAATCGGCGGCAAGGTCATCGCGCGCGAGACCATTAGCGCGCTCCGCAAGGACGTGATTGCGAAGTGCTATGGCGGCGACATCACGCGTAAGCGCAAGCTGCTCGACAAGCAGAAGGCGGGCAAGAAGAAGATGCGGGAGTTCGGCAAGGTCGAGATCCCGCAGGAAGCTTTCATCGCCGCGCTCAAGATGGACGAGAACTAGGTTCGCAATTTTTTCGAGGGAACGAAGGTAGCTTCGTTCCCTCGAAGGCTTTTCACAGGGCGTTTACTCAGCCGCCGTGTCGAAGGCGGTTTCGAGCATCGGCAGAGATAGTGCGTCGATCTCGTCCAGGGCCTTGCCCGCGATGCCTTGCACGTCGCCGTACATGCCGACGGTTGAATCGATCACAACGCGGATCTGCTGCTCGCGCTTGGCCCACTGCTTGGTCATCCATTTGCGCTCGCGGTCGAGATCGTCCTGCATGTCGCGGATCTTCTCGACGATCGCTTCCACGCGATGGCGGAACTGCGGGCCGGTAAGGTATTCGTAGACCATTTCCATCTTGGTCTGCTGTCCCTCTCGGGAGTAACGCGCGGCCGACAGTTCAACCAAGGACTGGCGCAAGGCAATCGCGACGGGCAAGGCGCAACGCGGCTCAACAACCCAGACGCCGTCGATGAGATCGAACGCGACGACATCCTTCGGGAGGGCGCTCGTGACAAGAAGCGCGATCTCGGCCTTGGCGCGGCGTTGATCCTCGCGCAGCTTGGCGAGCCAACCGTCGCTCCAGTTCTTGGTGCGCTTCGATTCCCAAAGGATCGTGCCGCACGGCACGTTGTTCGGCCCGTGCACGTGCTGCAGCACGTCTCCGCCGAATTCTCCCTTCGGCACCGGCGAGATGACGTCGCGCGGGAACTTCGAGCGGATGGAGGCTTCGAGCTCGAGTTCCAGCACTTCGCCCTGAAGCTGCTGAGAGCCCTGCTCGGCCTTCCGCTTCAGCTCCTCGATCTGGCGCTGCATGGAGGAGATCTGCTCCTCCTTTTCGAGCACGCGCAGCTTGAGCTTTTCTTCGGCGTCCTGCTTGGCCTTGTCGCGCACGATGGCCAGCGACTCCTGCACCTTCTGCTCGATGGTAAGGTCCATTTCGCGCTTGGCGTCGTCCAGCTCGCGTTGCTTGCGGATCAGCTCCGCCTGCGCCTTCTGCGCTTCCGCGAGCTTCGCGTCGCGCTGGCGCAGAACGTCCTGCAGCTCGGCGAGCTGCTTGCTCTTCTGTTCCATGTCGGCGGCGGCCAGAAGCTTTGCCTTCTTCGCTTCCTCGGACGCGATGCGCTCGCGTTCGGCGGAGACGCGCTCGGCCACCTGGTCAGCGATGGAGGCCTTTTCCTTGGCGATGGCCGCCTGCTGGTTGCGGATCTCGGCTTCGCGCTTCGCGACCTCCGCGTCCTTCTGGGTCAGCGCCTGCTCATACCTTCTGCGCGTGTCGGCGATCAGGGGCGCTGCGAGTGATTCCGTGAGCTTGATTTCCGTGCTGCAGCTCGGGCACGTGATGGTGGGTTCGGCCATGATTTTCCTTCCAACCAACTGTGTACAAAGACGGAATCCGACGCTGTTCGGGCGAAGATCCGCTGCGATGTTCTCGAAATGTTCTCGGTTATTCGCAGTCGTTTGTCAAGGCGCGACTGTCCTTCGTCCACGACAAACCGTGGGCTCTGCAACCTGTTGGGCGACTTGGGTTTTGTCGTGCTTCTAATCGGAACCGTTGCTTCCACGGCTTCGCCGTGACCGGTTCCCATCCCCGGCCGTCCATGCGAAGCATGGCTTTGGCATGACGCCGGGACAGGCTTTTTCCGGAAGCACTCTAGTCGAGCTTCATCAGGGCCTTCAGCTCGGCCGACGACACCACATGGCAGTAGATCATGTTGATGATCTCCAGCTCCTTGTGGTGGAGCTCGTCGCTGCCGGCGGCGCAGCAGTCGTCGACCACGACGACATTAAAGCTCTCATCGGCGAGGCTCCGCACCGTGGACGACACGCACTGGTCGGTGAAGATCCCGCAGCAGATGACAGTCTTGATGCCGAGATTGGTGAGGATGAGGCGCAGGTTCGTGCCGGTGAGTGCGCTGTCGGTCGTCTTGGTGACGACGATCTCGTCGCCTTGCGGCGCGACGGCGTCGGGGATCTGGGAAGCCCATTCGTCTTTCGGCAGGAGAAGGTTGTTCCAGCCCGGCAGCTTCTGGGAGAGGGAGCGGTCGCGTCCGTCCTTCGTGTGGCACGCGATGCGCGCGAACAGACATTCGATGCCGCGCTTGCGGAGGCTGGACAGGAGATCGGCGGTACGCGGCAATACAGTCGCGTGCATGCGCTCGTGAAACGGCGTCCACGCGTCGTAGTTCTGCTGTTCCGATGGAGCGAGAGAGGCGCGGTCAGGCCTTTCAAGATATGTGTTCTGGACGTCGATCACCAGGAGCGCTGTGTGCGCTGGATCGAGGTCGGGATCGGCGGGCTCCGGTGCTTTTCGGTAGTAAATCGATCTGTAGGCCGTTTTCCAATTCATCGCATCCCCCGAGCGTACTGCATGCAGAGAGTAGAAGGATGGCACGCGATCGCGAAGCGCTGCAAATCGTCCTACGTAGGGAGACTGTCGCCGCAAATTTGTGCAGCGCGAGTGATTGCGCTGTTCGCTCCATGCAGAGTGTCGCTGGCGTGTCTCGTTTATACCTGCGTTACAAAAGATGCTGCGTCGCATTGACGAGCGCGAGCCATATGGTGTTTTAACTTCAGCCCTGCTGAAACTGAAATCCAAGTCTGGATCGTGCACGCATGAGCTTAGCCCTCAATGTCGAAGCGCCGTTTCTCGAAAGCGTGCTCGCGCGCATGAATGGGTTCCTTTATCGCTGCAGGGCTGACAAAGAGTTCACGATGCTCGAGCTGACGTCCGGCTTCGAGCGACACTTCGGCATCAGTGCCGACGAAATCCTCAACAATCGCGTGCGTTCGTTTGCGTCGCTCATTCATCCCGACGATGCAGGGGCCGTTGACGTCGCGGTCGTGCAGGGGCTGCAGCAGCGGCGGAACTGGAACATCAACTACCGGCTGCGGCACGCCGAAGGATATTACGTCTGGGTGCACGAGGACGGCGGCGGCGTCTGGAACCAGTCGGACGAACTCGTCTATCTCGAGGGCGCCGTGTTCGACATGAACCAGCTCTACGCGAGCCTCAACGCGCAGTTCAGCGAAGTGGCCCAGGCCTGACGCAGGACTTCGACGAGATATGCTGACGATATGAAAAAGCCCCTGACGCGGTGTCAGGGGCTTTTTCATTCGTGTTTCGTTTAGCGGTGGTCGTGGCGGTAGTCGCGACGATCATCACGGCGGTTATCACGCCATTCCTCTCGACGCTCGTGGCGCCGTTCGTGACGACGCTCGGCGCGGCGCCAGTTGTCGCGTGGTGCGCCCATGCCGTGCGGAGCGTTATAGCCCTGACGCCACCATCCGGCGCGGCGAGGACCCGGAGGCGGAGCGCGCCAACCAGGGCGCGGCCGGACCTTGTAGCCAACCCAGCGGCCGCGATCGTGATACCAGGGACGCCCGCGATAGTGGCGGTCCCAGTAATCGGCAGCGGCGAAGGTGATGAACGGGACCGCGAAGGCGGCAGGGCCGACGTCGGGAAGGCGCACGTAGCTGCCGCGCTGCTCGAAAGCGAGATATTCGCTGTAAACCCAGCCGCGGCTGCCGGCCCAGATGACGTCGCACCAGGATTCATCGCGCAGGCAGCCCGTGATCTGCACGTCATCACCTTCGGGAATGACGCCGACGCTTGGGAATTCCGTATCGGGTCCGGTCCGCATATTGACGTTAGCGGTCGAGTACCCCGGCGCAGCTTGGGCAACACTCATGCCCATGAGGGTGAGACCGGCAAAAGCGCCGATCAGTCTTATTATTTTCATGATCACTCCAATCTCGGCGTGTGATCGCCAGTCACTTCAAAAGCGTGTTCTCGGTGTGGCGATCATGAGCCTTTATCGAGGCTTGGCAGGCTCGCTGTTCGTGCATGAAAGAACGCAGTGGGTGTGAGGTTCCCGTCGCTGTTTTTCGTAGGTCTTGAGAGGTGGGTTTGAGGCCGTGCGCGCATAAAAAAGAAAAGCCGCAGCCCGGGAAGGCTACGGCTTCGATGGTGTTTCGCGGCGAGACCTATCGATCCCAGCGACGCGTGAGGCGGCGAACCTGCGGAAGATCAAAAACGTCACGGTAGGGGCTGGTGCCCGGAGGATAGTCCTCGGCGTACTTCCAGCCGCCATCACACCACGGATTGCCTTCGTAACCGGATGGCCCGTTGTAGGGTCTGCAATCGTCACGCACCATGGCGCGGTCTTCGCCCCGACGGAGCTTTTTGCTTCCGGCGTCTGCCGCGATGGGAAGAGCAAACACGCTGGCAGTCGCTGCGACAGCGGCAATCAGAACCTTGGATGTCATGGCCGGGCTCCAAATAGCGGGTCGCCGCGTGGCGCGATTCATTGCTGGACCTCTAAGCACTTACGGCGCGGTCCGAGGCTTAGCAAGGGCAGTAGATAGCAAGCCGGCTCCGTCTACTCCGCCCGTGAGCTCTTTTGTCGAGCTCCGTGACCTGTCGATCACTCGGACGCCTCTCGCGAACGATTGTTCTGCCCGCCCGGGAAATTAGGCCCGGTCGAGCGCGGGTATTCTTGCACGCGGATGTGCTGGTGATGCCCACATGCGTGGGCTTGCCAATTGATCAGTCTGCATCCTGCAAGATGTCCCGGCGAACTTTGCCTCCGTTGACCTTGTGAAATTGTCGCAGTCGCGCGCTCATTGGCCCGCGGCGGTCGCTCCGCTGCGGAGAAAGCCCGGAACGGGCACGACAGGAATTTTGGGAGAAACGAACGATGAGACGCTATCTGATTGTTGCGGCAGTAATGCTCGTTCCCTCGGTTGCGATGGCCGATTGGGCGGGCAACTTCAAAACGCTTGATGCTGACGGAAACGGCCGCATCAGCCGTGTTGAGTACGAAAAGAATGTCTCCAAGCTGAACCTCGATCCAGCTCCGACCTTTACGGCCATGGATACGGACGTGAACAACGGCATCGACGCCGACGAGTGGGCTGCCGCAGAGAAGATGGCGAAGGCCTTCCCGGTCTCGTGCAAGTCTTCCGGCGAATCTTGGTGCCCGAAGCAGTACTAAGACCTTCGATTGTTCGGTCTGTCTCGAAACCCGGAGACCAGCTTCGGGTTTCGAGTGACGCCGTGGATCTTCTCAATTCAGATCCGAACCCCCGCGTTCTCAAGAGGGCCGCGGGCCGGGCGCCCATATTTTGCGTCAGCGGGCGTGTCATGGGCGCCCATCGCAGCTGAGTTCGACGCTCCGGCCGTCAGGATCTCGGCGCTCTAAGCGCCATTCTCTATTTTGAGCGTTTCGCCAGCCACTCGCGCATGAATGCGATCTCGGCGGTTTGCGCCTTGATGATCTCTTCCGCGAGTTTGCGCGTCTCGGGATCCTTTCCGTACTTCAGCACGATCTCTGCCATGTCGATCGCGCCCTGGTGATGCGGGATCATGCCCTGCATGAAGTCCACGTCCGGGTCGCCCGTGAGTGCGGCCATCATGCCCTCGTGCATCTTGGCGTTGGCTTTCTCGAAGGCTTCCGTCGCCTCGTTCTTCGGAGCCGACGTTGCGGCGCCGTGATCGTGCGCCGAATGGTCGTGATCCTGCGCGAACGCGACGGCGGAGAGTAGCGCAAGAAGCGGGAGAGACATGGCAGCAGTCAAAGTACGTTTCATTGGGGGCTTCCTGTTGTGGTGGATCAAATCTTCACGCGATTGAGGCGCAGGGCGTTGGCGACGACGCTGACGGACGACAGCGACATCGCGGCGGCTGCGATCATCGGAGACAGCAGAATGCCGAAGACGGGATAGAGAATGCCCGCTGCGATCGGCACGCCGGCGGCGTTGTAGACGAAGGCGAAGAACAGGTTCTGGCGGATATTGGCCATCGTCGCGGCGGATAGCGCATGCGCGCGTACGATGCCGGTGAGATCGCCTTTGAGAAGCGTTACGCCGGCGCTTTCCATCGCGACGTCCGTGCCTGTGCCCATAGCGATGCCGACATCGGCCGCGGCGAGGGCCGGCGCATCGTTGATGCCGTCTCCCGCCATGGCGACGACGCGGTTCTCTTTTTTGAAGCGCGCAACGATGCGGCTTTTGTCCTCGGGAAGAACCTCGGCTTCGACGTTGTCGATGCCGAGCTTGCGCGCGACGGCTTCGGCCGTCGTTCTCTGATCGCCCGTCAACATGACGATGCGAATGCCTGCCTCCTTCAGCGCGGCAATCGCTGAAGCCGTCGTCGGCTTGATCGGATCTGCGATGGCGATGACGCCGGCTGCCTTGCCGTCGATAGCGGCGTAGATCGCGGTTGCGGCGTCGCGGCGGAATTCGTCTGCGGCTTTATCCAGCGCTGTCGTATCGATGCCAGCGTCTGCCATGATGATGCGGTTGCCGATGACCAGCCGTTTGCCGTCCACCGTACCGAGTACGCCCTTGCCGACTGGCGTTTCAAAGCCTTGCGGCTCTGTGAGATCGAGGCCACGCTCCTTGGCGGCGTCTACGATAGCGGCAGCGAGCGGATGCTCGCTCGCGCGCTCCAGGCTCGCTGCGAGACGCAGAAGCTCGTTTTCGTTGATTGCGCCCATGGTGCGGACGGCGACGACGCGAGGCTTGCCCTCTGTCAGTGTGCCGGTCTTGTCCACGAGAAGCGTGTCGACCTTCTCCATGCGTTCGAGGGCTTCAGCGCTCTTGATCAGCACGCCGGATTTCGCGCCCCGTCCGACGCCCACCATGATCGACATGGGCGTCGCGAGACCGAGTGCGCAGGGGCACGCGATGATGAGCACGGATACGGCCGCGACGAGGGCGTAAGCGAGGCGCGGCTCAGGTCCCCAGATCATCCAAGCGGCAAACGCCGCCACGGCGCATGCGATGACCGTCGGCACGAACCAGCCCGAAACCTGATCGACGAGGCGTTGGATCGGTGCGCGGCTGCGCTGGGCGTCCGCGACCATCTGGACGATGCGCGCGAGAACAGTGTCGCGGCCGACTTTGTCGGCGCGCATGATGAAGGTGCCGGACTGGTTGGTGGTGCCGCCGATGACGGTTTCGCCTGTTGCTTTGGTGACGGCCATGGCTTCGCCCGTGACAAGCGATTCATCGATGGCGCTGCGGCCCTCCAGAATTTCGCCATCTACCGGAATGTGCTCTCCGGGGCGCACGCGCAGGTGATCGCCCGTTTCGACAGCCGCGAGATCGATGTCCTCGTCTGTGCCGTCCGGCCTGATGCGGCGCGCTTTTTTCGGTGCGAGGTTGAGGAGTGCGCGGATTGCGCCGCTGGTCTGTTCGCGAGCGCGCAGTTCTAGAACCTGTCCCACAAGCACGAGCGTCGTGATGACGGCCGCAGTTTCGAAATAGACAGCGACCGATCCATCATGGCCGCGCATCGCCTCCGGAAAGAGGCCAGGCCAAAGCGTGCCGATGATGCTGTAGATCCATGCAACGCCCGTGCCCATGGCGATGAGCGTGAACATGTTGAGGTTGCGCGTTTTGAGAGAGATCCATCCGCGTTCCAGGAACGGCCATCCGGCCCACAACAAGACTGGTGTCGCGAGAAGGAACTGGATGCCGTTGGACGTCTGCCGCCCAAGCCAGTGATTGAGGCCGGTAAGGTGGCCGCCCATTTCGAGCGCGAACACCGGCAGTGTGAGTGCGAGTGCGATCCAGAGACGGCGTGTCATGTCCGCAAGCTCGGGATTGGGGCCTGCGTCTGCGGTTGCGATTTCGGGTTCCAGCGCCATGCCGCAGATGGGGCACGATCCAGGGCCGACCTGGCGGATCTCCGGATCCATCGGACAAGTGTAGATCGTGCCTTCCGGCACAGGCGCATCTGCCTTGGCTTGCGCCGGATCAAGGTAGGTCGCCGGGTTTGCCTCGAACTTCTCGCGGCAGCGTGCGGCGCAGAAGTAATAGGTTTTGCCGTTTTGTTCGGTGCGGTGCTTGGCGGTGTGAGGGTCAACCGTCATGCCGCAAACGGGGTCTTTCACGGCTTGAGTGGAAGATGACGCATCCTGCGGCGGGTTGTTGGCTCGCTGGTGGTTGCCGCAGCAGGAGCCGCCATGAGCGGGTTGGTTTTTGTCGGCCATCGCAATTGTGCCTCCCAGGCACGTAAATCCTAAATACCCCGTGGGGGTATTGTTTGACAGATATACCCCTAAGGGGTATGAGTCAAGGATGACAAACGCTTCAAAAGCCGCTCGTCTCAAACGCCTCTCGCGCATCGAAGGGCAGGTGCGCGGGCTTGGCCGGATGGTCGAAGAAGGCCGCTACTGCATCGATATCGTGACACAGATCGCAGCCGTCCAGGCCGCGCTCCGGCGCGTAGAGGAAGACATTTTGCGCGATCACATCTCGCATTGCGTCGCGCATGCCATGGCGAGCGGAGACAAATCCGAGCAGGCTGAAAAGATCGACGAGTTGATGGACGTTCTCGTGCGCAGCAAGCGCTAGAGTTTTTCGGAGCAAGCGACATGAAGGCCAATCGCCGTGACGTGATGTGGTTGTTCCTGGGATGCGGCGCGATGTTCGCGAGCAGCGGTGCGCGCGCTGACGCTTTGCCGCCCATGGTGGTTTATCGCGATCCGACATGCGGATGCTGCCACAAGTGGGTGGAGCACATGAGGGCGAACGGTTTCGATGTTTCGGTGAAGGACGGCGTGCAGCTCAAAGCGCTCAAGGCGAAGCTCGGCGTGCCGGCGGAGCTTACTTCATGTCACACGGGCGAGATCGCAGGGTATGTGATCGAGGGCCATGTGCCGGCAGATGCGGTGAAGCGATTGCTCGCCGAGAAGCCTCAGGCGCGCGGACTCGCCGTCGCGGGGATGCCGATCGGATCTCCGGGCATGGAGGGGCCCGATCCCGAGATCTACGACGTTATGCTGTTCGGCGGAGAGGAGCCCACGCGCTATGGCCGCTATCGCGAGGACAAGGCGGTTTAGGCTGCGCAAGCAGGGTTTCTGGCGCCAAAACTGACCCAGGTCTTTTCCTGTTGGGAAAAATTTTTGACCTAAAGGGGGATTCGCGCTTCAATGCTGAGGGTCAAGCAGCACTCATGCGGGACCTCTCTCGGAGGCGGATATGGATTCAAGCAAACCCGTCGGGTCGGCTGACGCGAAGACATTCCCTCCCATCAAGAGACCGACGCTCTATGACCGCGTGGGCGGCGAAGGCCGTCTGCGCGAACTCGTCGAGACGTTCTACGACATCGTCGAGTTTGGACCCGAGGGCAAGCCGCTCCATCTGCTGCATCTGCGCGGCCATGGCGTCGCGCACTCCCGCATCGAGCAATTCAACTTTCTCTCCGGCTTCCTCGGTGGTCCGAAGCTCTACGTCGAGAAGTTCGGTCATTCCAACGTGCGCGAGATGCACGTCCATGTGGAGATCAACGCCGAGGCGCGCGACGCTTGGCTCAAGTGCATGGGAATCGCGATCGATCGCGTGGGTCTACCTTCTGATGTGAAGGATGAGCTCATGAGCAATTTCACGCGTGTCGCCTTCATGCTCAAGAACACGGACTGACCTCACGCGCGTGCCGTGCCCGCTATCGAAGCAAGGCGGCGAAAATAAAGGCACCCCTGCGCGGCTTCACGCGACAAACCCCATATTTCAAAGCGATCCCGGACTGGCACGCGTTGTGCAGTTTAGGTTTGCATAATGCCTCTAGGGTTCCGATTACCCGCGCGGGTGATGCTGGTCCGAGAGAGGTCCTCTCGCTGGAGCTCAGGCTTTGGCGAAGCCACGGCGGGATAAAAGCCCGGGAGACCTACACCGCAGGGAGTTTCGGCTCTCGAACGGAAGGGCTCCTCGTGCACTTCTTGCGCCGCCCGTTCGTTCCCGAGCCCCTGCGAAAGACTGTTGTTGTGGTCAGCACAGGGGTGTTTTGATGAACCGATCTCTCTCGAAATTTCTGAAAGGCGCCGCGTTGGCAGCAGCGAGCTTCTCGCTCGCTCTCAATTCTGCGCAGGCCGCCGAGAAGAAAGACTTCAAGATCGCGTGGTCGATCTATGTCGGCTGGATGCCGTGGGGTTACGCCGCCGACAGCGGCATCGTGAAGAAGTGGTCCGACAAGTACGGCATCAATATCGAGGTCAAGCAGTTCAACGACTACGTCGAGAGCATCAACCAGTACACGGCTGGTGGTTTTGACGCGGTGACGCTGACGAATATGGACGCGCTTTCGATCCCAGCGGCGGGTGGCGTCGATACGACGGTCGTCATTACGGGCAGCACGTCGAACGGCAACGACGCGATCATCCTCAAGGGCAAGGACAAGCTTGCCGATATCAAGGGGCAGACCGTCAACCTCGTCGAATTCTCCGTTTCGCACTACCTGCTGGCGCGCGGCCTCGAGACCCTCGGGCTTGCCGAGAAAGACGTGAAGGTCGTCAACACCTCCGACGCCGACATGGCCTCGGCCTTCAAGACGCCCGACGTGACGGCAGTCGTGACGTGGAAGCCGATCGTCTCCACCATCCTCGAAGACAGCAACGCGAAGAACGTGTTCGACAGCGCTGCCATCCCCGGCGAGGTCATGGATCTTCTGATCGCAAACACGGAAGTGCTGAAGTCCAATCCCAACTTCGGCAAGGCACTGGTCGGTATCTGGTACGACACGATGAAGGCGATGTCCGACGGCACGGCCGCAAAAGAGCATATGGCCAAGGCGTCCGGCACCGATCTCAAGGGCTACGAAGAGCAACTCGCGACGACGCAGCTTTTCTCCGAGCCAAAAGCCGGCGTCGCGTTCATGACCAGCCCGGCCGTCAAGACGACGTCCGAAAAGGTTTCGACCTTCCTGTTCGACAAGGCGCTGCTCGGCAAGGATGCCAAGTCTCCCGGCGCGATCGGCATCGAGTTTCCGGACAAGAGCGTGTTCGGCGACAAGGACAACGTGAAGCTGCGCTTCGACGCGAGCTACATGCAGATGGCCGCCGACGGAAAGCTCTGATCGCGTTCGGCACGATAGCAGGCGGGGCTGCGAGGGAGAGACATGCGTCTTATCAATATCAAGCCAGATAGAACGTGGAGTTTCGCTCTCGCGGTCCTGCCGTTTCTCGCTCTTCTCTTTGCCTACCTCATGGGCTCGGCAAGCCGGCTTGCCGAAAACCCTAACGACAAGCTGCTGCCGAGCCTGCAATCTATGGGCGAGGCCATCCAGCACATGGCGCTGCAGGCCGATCCGCGTAGCGGCCTCTACCTGATGTGGAACGACACGCTTTCGAGCCTGTCTCTTCTTCTGACGGCACTCGCGATCTCGACGGCGATTGCACTCGTTTTCGGCCTCGTCGTCGGCATGCTGCCGCTGGCGAGCGCCACGTTCGGGCCGGTTCTCGCGGTGACATCGATGGTGCCGCCGCTGGCGCTGCTGCCCATCCTGTTCATCATCATGGGTCTCGGCGATCCGGCGAAGATCGCGCTCATCGTCATCGGCACATCGCTCAAGCTTGCGCGGGACATGGCATTGCGTGTGAAGGATCTGCCGCGCGAGCAGATAATCAAGGCGCAGACGCTCGGCGCTTCGAGTTGGCAGATCGGCCTCAGAGTGGTTCTGCCGCAGATGTTACCGAGGCTCATCGATGCGGTGCGCCTCGAACTCGGCGCGGCGTGGCTGTTCCTGATCGCAGCAGAGGCAATCGCAGCGGATTCTGGTCTCGGCTATCGCATCTTTCTCGTGCGGCGCTATCTGGCGATGGACGTGATCATTCCGTACGTCATCTGGATCACGCTGCTTGCCTTCCTCATGGATGCCGCGCTGCGGCTTCTGCAGCAAAGGGCGTTTCCCTGGTTCTCGGGAGCGCGCACGGCATGAGCACAATAACGTTCGACAATGTCTGGAAAGAGTACGGCGATCATGTCGTGCTTGAGCGGATCAACCTTGAGATCGCGTCGCGTTCGTTCGTGGCACTCGTCGGGCCGTCCGGCTGCGGGAAGACGACGTTCCTGCGCATGCTGCTCGGCGAGGAGAAGCCGACACGCGGCTCCATTCTCATCGACGGCAAGCCGCTTAAGGCGGAGCCGGGCGCCGACCGGGGCGTGGTGTTTCAGCGGTACTCCGTGTTTCCGCATCTCACCGTCCTTGCAAACGTTCTCATCGGTCGCGAGTTCGAGACGTCGCCGCTGCTCGGCAAGCTTTTCGGCGCGCGACGCCGCGAAGTCGAAGGCGAGGCGATGAGGCTGCTCGAAGCGGTCGGTCTCAAGGGTCATGAAGACAAATATCCGACGGCGCTTTCGGGCGGCATGCAGCAGCGTCTGGCGCTTGCGCAGGCGCTCAACAGACGGCCGAAGGTCCTGCTGCTCGACGAGCCGTTCGGTGCGCTCGATCCAGGCATTCGCGCCGACATTCACGTGCTCATTCGCAAGATTTGGAACGAGAACGATCTGACGGTCGTGATGGTGACGCACGATCTTTCGGAGGCGTTCCGGCTCGGCACGCGCGTCGTCGCGTTCGAGCGGCCGCGCAACCGGCCTGAGGAGCTCGAGCGTTACGGCGCGGTGCTCGACGACATCACCATCGCGGATGCGCTTTCGAAAGCAGGCGCGAGCGTGACGCGAGACTTCGAGGTGTGGCCGAAGAAGATCGCGACGGCGCTGCCGAATGGCTCGGGGGAAGCGCACGCGCATGGGGAGCTTCATTCCATGAATGGCGTCAGCCCGACAGGCTGACACACTTTCCGCCGGGGACGACCCCGCGCGGCTTCTTTCTCACCCGGGACGGCCCGGACAGATCAAGCGGGGGCACACCCGCCGAGAGGAGCAGCGACGTGAGCGCAACGATCTACAGCGATGTCCTCCCGGGAGGAAAGCACTGGTCGATGATCATGCGGCGAGATCATCGCCTGCGGCTCGTCGACGTGGAGGGCGGCGCCAACGTTGGCATGCTGTTCTACAACCCGATCAATCTTCTCGAGCGCTACAACGCGCCCGACACCTTGAAGTGCCAGCACACGTTTAAGCTCACGCAGGGGCACTGCCTCTATTCGGATATGGGGCGCGTGTTCTGCTCCATCGTCAGCGATACGGCGGGCTGGCACGACACCGTATGCGGCGTCAGCACGAAGCAATCCGTGGCGGCGCGCTGGGGCGAGGCGAATTATCAGACGCATCGCAACGACTGGCAGCAGAACGGTCGCGACAGTTTTCTCGTCGAAGCCGCGAAGTACGGCTTAGGGCGGCGTGATCTCGCCGCCAACGTCAATTGGTTCAGCAAGGTCGAGACGGATGAAGCGGGCAAGCTCAGGTTCGATGCGAGCGCGGCCAAGGCCGGCGCTTTCGTCGTGCTGCGCTTTGAGATGGATACGCTCGTGCTGCTGCACACGTGCCCGCATCCGTTGGACGTCAGCGCGGCCTATCCCCGAAAGCCCGTGCGCTTCGAGGTTCTCGAAGGCGCTCCCGCCAAAGAGAATGACGCGTGCCGTCTCTCGGCGCCGGAAAATGGACGAGGCTTCGAAAACAACCGGCTGTTCAATGCCGGGTGCGGTTGCTGTTGAGGGAGGGCGCCATGATCAAAGAAAGTGCGCTCGATCCGTCGTCCGCTTCCTATCGCCAGGCTGTGCTGGCCGGCGATTATTGGATGCACGTCGTTAAGCGTGGCGAAACGCTGCGCATCGTGGATCTGGAAGGCAACCAGGCCGCGGATACGCTGTTCTTCAACGCCGACGATCCGCACGAGCGCTATTCGGCTTGCGACAGCATTCGAGAGCAGGGGAACGTCTATCTCGGCCCCGGCTCCGTATTGCGTTCGGATCTTTGCCGGCCGCTGATGACGATCACCGCCGATACAGTCGGGCGGCATGACACGCTGGGTGGCGCATGCGCGACCGAGAGCAATATGGTGCGCTACTCGCTCGAGAAGAAGACCATGCATGCGTGCCGGGACAGCTATCTCCTGGCGGTGGTCGAGAACGAGCAGTACGGGCTCACGAAGCGCGACATCGCCCACAACATCAACTTCTTCATGAACGTGCCGGTGACGCCGGACGGCGGGCTCACGTTCGCGGACGGCGTGTCGGCGCCGGGGAAGTACGTCGAGATGCGCGCCGAGATGAATGTCATCGTGCTCATCTCCAACTGCCCGCAGCTCAACAATCCTTGCAACGCCTACAACCCCACGCCCATCGAGGTGGTGATCTGGCCGGAGGGCGCTTAGACCATGTTCAAGAAGGTTCTGATCGCCAATCGTGGGGCGATTGCCTGCCGCATCATCCGCACGCTCAACAGGATGGGCATTCAGAGTGTCGCGGTCTATTCCGAAGCCGATCGACACTCTATGCACGTCGCGCAGGCGACGGAAGCGGTGTGTGTGGGGCCTGCTGCGGCCGCGCAAAGCTATCTGAGGGCCGACGCGATCTTGGAAGCAGCGAAGGCCACCGGCGCGGAAGCCATTCATCCGGGTTACGGCTTTCTCTCGGAAAACCCGGATTTCGCTGAAGCGTGCGCCAAGGCCGGTATCGTTTTCATCGGGCCGAAGCCGGATCAGATGCGCGCGTTCGGCCTCAAGCATCGCGCGCGCGAGCTTGCGCTTGCGGCGGGTGTGCCGCTTGCGCCCGGATCTGGCCTCGTCGCAAATCTTTCGGAAGCAGAGGCGGAAGCGGCGCGCATCGGTTATCCCGTCATGCTGAAGAGCACGGCGGGCGGCGGCGGCATCGGTTTGCAGCTCGTGTCGTCTGCTGCGGAGCTTGCGCCGCTTTACGAGCGCGTCGAACGCCTTGCGCGCAATAACTTCAAGGACCCTGGGCTCTTCCTCGAAAAGTATGTGGCGCGGGGCCGCCATATCGAGGTGCAGATCTTCGGAGACGGCAAAGGCCGCGTCGTTGCGCTTGGCGAACGGGATTGCTCTGCGCAGCGCCGCAACCAGAAAGTGATCGAGGAGACGCCAGCGCCGGGGCTTTCGGAGACATCCCGCGCGGCGCTTTGGGAGACGGCGCGCTCGCTTGGCAAGTCCGTATCTTATGAGAGTGCGGGTACGGTCGAGTTTCTCTACGACAGCGATACGGACGACTTCTATTTCCTCGAGGTCAACACGCGCTTGCAGGTCGAGCATGGCGTCACGGAAGAGGTGACTGGTCTCGATCTCGTCGAGTGGATGGTGCGGCAGGCTGCGGGTGAGGTACTGCCGCTCGATCAGGATCGCGTGGCACCGGAAGGCGCATCCATTCAAGTGCGCCTCTACGCCGAAGATCCGGGGCGTGATTTCCGGCCAAGCTCCGGATTGCTTTCGCATGTCGCGTGGCCGAAGGCGGCGCGTATCGAGACGTGGGTAGAGAGCGGAGCGGAGGTTTCGCCGTTCTACGATCCGATGATTGCGAAGATCATCGTGCGCGCGGACACGCGTCCCGAGGCGCTATCTAAGCTTCGCGAAGCGCTCGACGGGGTTGAGATCGGCGGGCTTGAAACGAACCTCGACTACCTGCGGCAGCTTTCGGCTTCCGATGTGCTGGCTGATGGGCAGATGCTGACGCGGACGCTCGCGACGTTTCCTTACAGCGCGCCCACCATCGAAGTGCTGGCGCCGGGTACGCAGACGACGATCCAGGACTGGCCGGGGCGCACCGGATACTGGGCTGTCGGCGTGCCGCCATCAGGACCGATGGATCATCTGTCGTTCCGCTTCGCCAACAAGCTGGTCGGGAATGATGAAGGCGCGCCTGCGCTCGAAATCACGCTCTCCGGCCCGACGCTGCAGTTCAATACGGATGCCGTCATCTGTCTCGCGGGCGCGGAGCTTTCCGCAAAGATCGGCGATCGCGTGGTTCCGTTCTGGCAGCCGGTTGCCGTCATGGCGGGTGAAGTTCTCAAGATCGGCGGCGTGACGGGACCGGGATCGCGCGCCTATCTCGCCGTGCGCGGCGGGTTCGACGTGCCGGAGTATCTCGGCAGCCGGGCAACGTTCACGCTCGGAAAATTCGGCGGACATGGCGGGCGAGCGTTGCTTCCAGGCGATGTGCTGCATATCGCGAATTCTGGTTCCGGTGCTGCAGCAAGCGCGGCCGAGCCGCTTCATCCGACGCTTCGTCCGGAGCTGACGCGCACGTGGGAGATCGGCGTTCTCTATGGTCCGCACGGTGCGCCCGACTTCTTCACCGATGACGATATCGAGACGTTCTTCGCCGCGCAGTGGGAGGTTCACTACAACTCGAACCGTACGGGTGTGCGCCTCATCGGCCCGAAGCCTGCGTGGGCGCGCACGGACGGCGGAGAGGCCGGGCTTCATCCGAGTAACATCCACGACAACGCTTATGCCATCGGCGCTGTGGATTTCACGGGCGACATGCCGGTGATCCTCGGTCCAGACGGTCCGTCGCTCGGCGGCTTCGTGTGTCCAGTCACGATCATCCAGGCCGAGCTTTGGAAGATGGGGCAGCTTCGTCCCGGCGATAAAGTGCAGTTCGTCAAATTGTCTCCGGTTGAAGCGCGCGCGCTCGAGATGGTGCAGGATCAGCAGGTGGCGTCGCTGTCGCCGCATGTGTCGTCGCCGCTCGTCGACGTCAACCGGCTCGGCGCGGACGACTGCGTCGTCGCCACGCGTGCAGCCAAAAAGTCGCTGCCGCGCGTGGTCTATCGACGCGCTGGCGACAAGTATCTGCTCGTCGAATACGGGCCGATCGTGCTCGATCTCGAGCTCAGGTTCCGCGTGCATGTTCTGATGACGGAGCTGGAAAAGCGCGACATCAAGGGGATCGTCGATCTGACACCGGGCATCCGCTCGCTGCAGATCCACTACGACAGCCGTGTGGTATCGCTCGCGACGCTGCTCTCCGAACTCGCGTTGATCGAGGACGGGATGGGCGACATCGGTGACATCGAGGTGCCGAGCCGCATCGTTCACATGCCGCTTTCATGGGACGATGCGGCCACGCAGCTTGCCATCTCAAAATACATGCAGTCGGTTCGGGCCGACGCGCCCTGGTGCCCGTCGAATATCGAGTTCATCCGGCGCATCAACGGTCTCGACAGCGTCGAGGATGTGAAGCGGATCGCGTACGGCGCGAGCTATCTCGTCATGGGCCTCGGCGACGTCTATCTCGGCGCGCCGGTTGCGACGCCTGTCGATCCGCGGCATCGGCTCGTGACGACGAAGTACAACCCCGCGCGCACGTGGACGCCTGAGAACGCGGTCGGGATCGGCGGCGCGTATCTCTGCATTTACGGCATGGAGGGGCCGGGCGGCTATCAGTTCATTGGGCGCACGGGGCAGGTGTGGAACACGTATCGCATCACGCCGGAATTCGATGCGGACAAGCCGTGGCTGCTGCGCTTCTTCGATCAGATCCGCTTCTTCCCTGTCTCGGCCGAAGAGCTTGCTGCGTTCCGCGATGGCTTCCTGCAAGGGAAGGTCGGGCTCAAGATCGAGCCGACGACGTTCAAGTTGGCAGACTATCGGAAATTCCTGGCCGACAACGCCGACGAAATTTCCACCCTCAAAGCGCAGAGACAAGCGGCGTTCGAGGAGGAACGCTCGCGCTGGGCTCAGAGCGATCAGTCCGGCGCGGCTACCAACGAAGCGCCTGCGGATGAGGGCGGCGAGGATGCGCTGCCCGATGGGGCGATTGCCGTCGCAAGTCCTGTTCCCGGCGCGGTTTGGAAAATCGAAGTCGCGAAGGGCGCTCGCGTCAAAGAGGGTGATCTTTTGATTGTCGTTGAATCCATGAAAATGGAAATGAATGTGCACGCTCCGGCGGATGGCATTGTGAGCGACGTGCGTTGCGCCGAAGGGCGGCCGGTCTCTCTTGGCCAGACGCTTGTCGTGATTGCGGACGAAGGTGCGGAGGCTGCGCAATGACATCGCCGCTTTCGTCTCAATCGCTCGATATCGATGCGCTGACCACCGGTTATGCGGCGGGAGCCTTCACGCCGGCGGACATCATCAAGGACGTCTATCGGCGCATCGCCGAGCGCGGCGAGCGGCCGGTTTGGCTTTCGCTCGTGCCTCTGGAAGTCGCGATCGAGAAGGCGACGCGCGCCAAAGGACCGCTCGCGGGTATTCCGTTTGCCGCGAAAGACAACATCGATGTCGCCGGGCTTCCGACCACGTGCGCGTGTCCGGATTTCGCCTACACGCCTAAGCGGTCCGCGAAAGTCGTTGAGCTGCTCGAAGCGGCGGGGGCCGTCGTCATCGGTAAAACCAACCTCGATCAGTTTGCGACCGGTCTCGTCGGGACGCGCTCTCCTTACGGAATTCCGTCGAGCGTGTTCGATCCGGAATACATTTCTGGGGGCTCGAGCTCCGGGTCGTCGGTCGCGGTTGCGGCGGGGCTGGTTTCGTTTGCTCTTGGCACCGACACCGCAGGATCAGGGCGTGTGCCGGCGGGCTTCAATAACATCGTCGGGCTCAAGCCAACAAAGGGTCTGCTCAGCGCGCGGGGGCTCGTGCCGGCGTGCCGAACCCAGGACACCATTTCGGTTTTCGCGCTTACCGTCAGCGATGCTGCGCGCGTGATGGAGAGCGCTGCGATCCACGACGCGGAAGACGCCTATTCGCGTGAGGCGCCGCGCGCGTTCGCTGTGGAGGCTTCGCCGCCGCGTCCTCGTGTGGGCGTGCCGAAAGACGGGCTTGAGTTTTTCGGCGATGCCGATGCCGAGCGTCTCTACCGCATGGCTGTCGATCGTTTGTCGGAGCTGGGTGCGACGATCGTCGAATTCGACTTCACGCCGTTTCGCGATGCTGCCCGTCTCCTTTACCAGGGTCCGTGGGTGGCTGAGCGTTTGGCTGCCATTCGCGCTTTCGCCGAGAGCAAGCCGCAGTCGCTGCACGAGGTGGTCGGAAAGATCGTTCTGGGCGGCGGCTCGATCTCGGCCGTCGATACGTTCGAAGGCTTCTATCGGTTGGCGGAGTTCACGCGGCGGGCGGAAAGCCAATGGCAGACGATGGATGTCATGCTGCTGCCGACGACGGGGACGACCTACAAGATCAGCGAGGTGCTGGCCGATCCGATCCAGCTCAATTCGAACCTCGGGGTCTATACGAACTTCGTCAACCTCATGGACCTTTCCGCTCTCGCAGTGCCGGCGGGTTTTCGGCCGAACGGTCTTCCGTTCGGGGTGACATTGATCGGGCGCGCCTTCGAGGATGGCCGTCTCGCTGGGCTTGGTGACGTGCTCCATCGCGCTCTTCCCGATCTCAAGCTCGGCGGCACCACAGCGCGGCTCGACACTACGCGGCCGGCGAAAGTCGCGGGCACAAGCGGTCGCATTCGCGTCGCGGTCGTTGGCGCGCATCTCACGGGGCAGCCGCTCAACTGGCAGCTTCAGGAGCGCAACGCGCGTCTCGTCACGACGACGCGGACGGCGCCGGGATACAGCTTCTATGCGCTGGCGGGCACGGTCCCGGCCAAGCCGGGGCTTCTGTTCGACGGGCGGGGCGCGGGAGCGATCGAAGTCGAGGTGTGGGAAATGGATGAGGCGGCGTTCGGAACGTTCGTTGCTCTCATTCCATCGCCGCTCGGCATCGGCGCGCTGAAGTTGGCCGACGGAAGCCAAGTGAAGGGCTTCATCTGCGAACCATACGGGCTTGATGGCGCGACGGACATCACGTCATTCGGCGGATGGCGTTCGTGGCTCGCGCAGAAGAGCGCTTAACCCGAGTATTCAGGGAGCGAGCTGCGCCTGGAGCATCAGCTCCGAGCCTGGACCGGTAAACGCAAGCTCCGTGCGCTGGGTGCGGCTGTTACGATACACGATGCTCACGAGGCTTTGGCGCTCGGTGAGATCGGTAATTTCGCGGAGGACGATGGCGTGGGGAATGCCGAACAGCCGCGCGAAGGTGCGGCTATCTTTCGTGATGCCGAGATGCAGAGCCGCGAGGATGCCGCCGCCGACCGGACTTACGGCCGGAGCGACGGAGCGGATGGAGGCCACGAGATCGAGGATCTCGCCTTCCGAGATGTCGCGGTCTGCGGAAACGTTCATGCTGCCTTTTGTTGTTCGGTCCGCCGGAACGACACCAGGACGGACTTCGATGTCGGCGTATCGCTCTGCTCGCCTGCCGTAGAGAGTGGGACGAGTACGTTCAATTCCGGATAGTAACCGGCGACCGAGCCACGCGGCAGGTCGTACGGCACCACGCGGAAGCTTTCGGCCTTCCGTTCAACCCCGTCGTCGTGCTTACCGATGATATCGACCCGGTCGCCCGCTTCGGCGCCGATTTCGGCCAAATCTTCCGGGTTCACGAATACAACGTGACGCTCTCCATAAACGCCGCGATAGCGATCGTCGAGCCCATAAACGGTCGTATTGTACTGATCGTGGGAACGGAAGGTCTGAAGAACAAAAACTCCGTTTTCAACCAAAGCTTTCTGATGTTCAGTCTGGCGTGGGAGATGAACGGGATCGAAGTTGGCCTTGTTGGTCCGGGTGTTCCAGACGCGGTGCTCAACAGCGTTATAAAGGCGGAAGCCGCGCGGCTTGCGGACCCTTTCGTTGTAGCCGTGGAAGCCCGGGATCGTGCGCGCGATCAGGTCGCGGATGCGATCGTAGTTGTGGCTCAAGGCTGCCCAATCCACCACGTCAGAGCCAACGGTTGCCGCCGCCATGCCGCAGAGAATGCCGATCTCCGAGCGCAGCTCGGGCGAGGCAGGACGATTGATGCCGCCGGAGCCGTGCACCATGCCCATGGAATCTTCGACGGTCACGATCTGCGCGACACCCTTGGCGTTGCGGTCGATCTCCGTGCGGCCGAGGCACGGCAGGATGTAGCTCACTTCGCCCGGCAGAAGATGCGAGTGGTTGAGCTTGGTCGCGATGTTGACCGTGAGCTTCTGGCTCCGCAGCGCTTTGGCGATCACCGCGCTATCGGGAGTGGCGCGCGCGAAGTTGCCGCCGAGACCAATGAAGGCTTGCGCCGAGCCATCGAGCATTGCGCCGATTGCGCCGAGCACGTTGTGGCCGTGACGGCGCGGCATCGGAACGCCGAATTCTTTTTCGAGCGAGTCGAGGAACGCGCACGGTGGCTTCTCGTTGATGCCGACCGTGCGATCGCCCTGAACGTTTGAATGACCGCGGACCGGGCAGAGCCCGGTGCCCGGACGGCCGACATTGCCGCGCAGGAACATAAAGTTCGCGATCTCGCGAACGGTTTGCACGGAATGGCGATGCTGCGTGACGCCCATGGCCCAGGTGCAGATCGTGCGATCGGATGCGACGTAGATTCCGGCGAGGTGCTCAAGCTCGGCGCGGGTCAAGCCGGACTGGTTCTCGATTTCATCCCACGATGTCGTTTCGACGGTGGCGCGATAGAGTTCGAAGCCGGACGTGTGCTGCGCGATGAAGCCGTGGTCGAGCACCGACGGGTTGCCCGCGGCAATCGCGGCATCGTCGAGCGCGAATACGGCTTTGGCTATGCCGCGCACGGCCGCCATGTCGCCGCCTATCTGCACCTGGTAGTATTCGCTGGCGATCGGCGTCGAACCGCCGGTCAACATCTCGAGCTTGTCTTGCGGATCGGCGAAACGCTCAAGGCCTTTCTCGCGCACGGGATTGAACACGGCGACTTTGGCACCGCGCATGGCGGCGCGACGCAGGTCTCCGAGCATACGGGGATGGTTCGTGCCGGGGTTCTGGCCGATGACGAAGATTGCGTCGGCCTTTTCGAAGTCTTCGAGGACTACGGAGCCCTTACCGATGCCGATGGCTTGCTCCAGCGCAATGCCGCTGGCCTCATGACACATGTTCGAGCAGTCGGGAAAATTGTTGGTGCCGTACAGACGCACGAAGAGCTGGTAGACGTAGGCGGCTTCGTTCGAGGCGCGGCCCGATGTGTAGAACTCAGCGCGGTCCGGGCTGTCGAGGCTTTTGAGGATGGAGCCGATTTCCGTGAAGGCTTCGTCCCACGTCGTCTGGACGTAGGTATCGGTCGTAACGTCGTAGCGCATGGGATGCGTAAGACGGCCCTGGCGCTCGAGCTCGTAGTCGGTCCAGCCGCGCAGTGCGGTGACGGTGTGGCTCTTGAAGAAATCGGGGCGGACACGCTTGTCGGTCGCTTCCCAGGCTACGGCCTTGACACCGTTCTCGCAGAATTCGAACGACGAGCCGTGCTCGGGATCGCCCCAGGCGCAGCCCGGGCAATCGAAGCCGTCGGGCTGGTTGGCCTTGAGCATGGCGGCCGCGCCGGTTAGGGGGGCGCCGCTTGCGAGTAGTTTCTTGCCGCAGCTCTTCAGTGCACCCCAGCCGCCAGCGGCCTTCGATTTCTTGCCGATAAATTCAGGTTTGCCCATCGAGACTTATCGCCCGCACCAACGGTTTCATGATGATCCGTTGTGCATGTGCGAAATCGCGGCCGGCGGCAACGTGGGCGCCGTTATGGCAGGCATGCGAAAAAAGCAGAGCCGGCCACTTTCATATGCTTCAGTAAAAGGTTCAGGGTGCGGACCATGAGGTCGCGCACCGTGCTTTTGTGTGAAGGTAGGCTCACGGATGAAGCTAGCGCGAGCTGCTGGTTTCCGGAGGATCCGTGCGCTTGACGACGGCGAGGGCGATCAGCGTGCAGACTGCGCCGGATAGAAGGTAGTAGCCGGCGAACGTGAGGCTGAACCTGCTCGACAGCCAAAGGGCGACGATCGGGGCGAAGCCGGCGCCGATGAGCCAAGCGATGTCCGACGTCACGGCAGCGGCTGTGTAGCGATAAGCGGGCGTGAACCTCGATGCGAGGGCGCCGCGCGCCTGACCGAGGGAGAGGCCCAGCAACACGAAGCCGACCAGCACGAAGATGTAGTGTCCGACGGTTCCGGCTTCGATCAGCGGGGCCGTAAAGAAGCTGAAGGCGCCAATCGCGGCGGCGCCGATCGTGAGCAGCTTGCGCCGTCCAATGCGGTCCGAGAGGACGCCCGATGCCATCATGGAGATGCCGCCCAGCAGCGCACCGATCAGTTCCACGGTGAGGAACTGGGACGGATTTTCGGTTGTGTAAAGAGTGACCCAGCTCAGCGGGAAGATGGTGACGACATGGAACATGGCGTAGCTGGCGAGTGGGATGAACGCTCCGATCAGAATTTCTCGTCCGTGAACACGCAACGTATCGAGCACCGGCTGCGGACGCAGCTCGCGTTCGGCGAACGAGGACGAGAACTCAGGCGTGAGGATCAACCTCAAGCGGGCGAATAGCGCCACAACGTTGAGCGCGAGAGCAACGAAGAATGGGAAGCGCCAGCCCCATGCGAGGAAGTCGTCCTGCGAGAGCACGCTCGTGAAAATGATGAAGAGCGCGCTCGCCAACATGAAACCAACGGCGGCGCCGAGCTGCGGAATCATGGAGTACCAGCCGCGGCGATTGGGCGGCGCGTTTAGAGCGAGAAGAGATGGCAGGCCGTCCCAGGCGCCGCCGAGGCCCAAGCCCTGGCCGATGCGGAACAAAGCTAGCAGGATCGGCGCCGCGAGTCCGATGTCCGCGTAAGTGGGCAGGAAGCTGATGGCCATCGTCGAGCCGCAGAGAAGAAATAGTGCGCCTGTGAGCTTGGCTGTTGGGCCGAAGCGGCGATCGATGGCCATGAAGATAATGGTGCCGATCGGCCGCGCGACGAAAGCTAGGGAAAAGATTGCGAAGGAATAGAGCATCGCCGTCAGGTGATCAGGCGCGTCGAAAAAGATCTTCGGGAAAACGAGGACAGAGGCGATGCCGTAGACGAAGAAGTCGAAGAACTCGGTCGTTCGACCAATTACGACCGCGCCTGCGATCCTACTCGCGGCGGTATCCGGAGCGCCGTGATCCACATTCGCGTGGGACCCTTCTTCGACGTTCGTTGCGTTGCCTGCCATTCTGCCCGCTCCATGCCTTGCGCTCTTCAGGCGCACTTAAGAATTCTTAAAAACTAACTCGCGCATCACCAATACGAAGCTCTGCCCTCTGGCAAGCTATACCATTGTCGATTGATGTTGGAGTGCGCGCTGTTCACTCGTGTGCGCGGACGACGCAGTGACGAAAAATCACATTATGCCGAAGCGGTCGCTGATGTTTCTGAGGCCTCAAATCCAAACCAACTGGCGGCATCATGCGAGCACACGACGCGACAGCTCATAAGCGGCTTCTCACGGCGGTCCTTCTTCTTCTGGTCGGACCGGTGCTGGGTGGCTGTGACATGATTGTCATGAAGCCGTTCGGCGACATCGCATCTCAGCAAGCGGACCTCATCCTCATTTCAACGATCCTCATGCTGCTCATCATCGTACCGGTGATGGCGCTGACGGTGTTCTTCGCTTGGAAGTATCGCGAGTCGAACAAGGACGCAGACTACGCTCCCGATTGGGATCATTCGGCGCGCCTGGAAGTGATTATTTGGTCGGCTCCGCTCGCGATCATCATCGCGCTTGGAACAATCACGTGGATTTCGACGCATAAACTCGACCCTTACCGGCCGCTCGAGCGCATCGACGCGCAGCGGCCGCTGCCGGCCGGCACGAAGCCGCTTGTCGTCGAAGTTGTCGCGCTCGATTGGAAGTGGCTCTTCATCTATCCCGAGCAGGGCGTGGCGACGATCAACGAGCTCGCTGCACCCGTCGATGTGCCGATCTCGTTCAAGATCACGTCGTCGTCGGTGATGAACTCGTTCTATATCCCTGCTCTTGCCGGTCAGGTCTATGCAATGACCGGAATGCAGACGAAGCTGCACGCCGTCATCAATCACGAGGGTGACTATGAGGGCTTCTCGGCCAATTACAGCGGCCACGGCTTCTCGCACATGCGCTTCGCCTTCAAAGGGCTGTCGCAGCAGAAGTTCGACGCCTGGATCGCGAAGGCGAAGACCGAGGGTGGGACGCTCGGGCGGAACGAATATCTGCAGGTCGAGCGGCCGAGCGAGCGCGAACCCGTAAAATATTACGGCACCATCGACGGCAAGCTGTTCGATGCGATTATCAACCTCTGCGTCGACCCTTCGAAAATGTGCATGCATGAGATGATGCACATCGATGTCAAAGGCGGTGGCGGTCTCGACAGTCACGAGAACCGCGAGCGGCTCAAATACGACAATCGCCGTTCGTTCCCACTTCTTCCGGTTGTTCAAGGAGCTGACGCAAATGCGCTCTGCACTGCTCCCGACAGCAGATCCGCGGAGATCATGAGCACGCCGGCCGCAAGCCTTCTCGAATAGGCGCTGGCGGCGTTCGCGGCCTTCGAAGCTGCGACAACCGTCTTCGCCTCTACCAACACTTCTCAAGGACGTCCAAAAATCATGGACCTCACGCAACTGATCTTCGGAAAGCTTACGCTCGACGCTTTCCCGCTGCACGAACCGATCCTCGTGGCGACCTTCGCTGTCGTGGTGCTGGGCGGTGGCGCGCTCGTCGGCGCCATCACTTATTTCAAGCTCTGGGGCTATCTCTGGCGTGAGTGGTTCACGAGCATCGATCACAAGCGGATCGGCGTCATGTACATCGTGCTGGCGATCATCATGCTGCTGCGTGGCTTTGCCGACGCCATCATGATGCGCCTCCAGCAGATGATGGCTTCGGGCGGTGGCGAGGGCTATCTCAACGCGCATCACTACGATCAGATCTTCACGGCGCACGGCGTGATCATGATCTTCTTCGTCGCCATGCCGCTGGTGACGGGCTTGATCAACCTCGTCGTGCCGCTGCAGATCGGCGCGCGCGACGTTGCGTTTCCGTTCCTCAATAACTTCAGCTTCTGGATGACGGCGGCCGGCGCCGTGCTCGTCATGATCTCGCTGTTCGTCGGCGAGTTCGCGCAGACCGGCTGGCTCGCTTATCCGCCGCTCTCGGGGGCAGACTACAGTCCAGGCGTCGGTGTCGACTATTATATATGGGCGCTGCAGGTCGCGGGCGTCGGCACGCTGCTGTCCGGCATCAATCTGGTCGTGACGATCGTCAAGATGCGCGCGCCCGGCATGACGCTCATGAAGATGCCGGTGTTCGTGTGGACGGCGCTCTGCACCAATATCCTGATCGTGGCCATCTTCCCGGTTCTGACCGCGACGCTCGGACTTCTGTCGCTCGACCGCTACGTCGGCACGAACTTCTTCACGAACGATCTCGGCGGCAACCCGATGATGTACGTGAACCTGATCTGGATCTGGGGACATCCTGAGGTCTACGTGCTGATCCTGCCGGCGTTCGGCGTGTTCTCGGAGGTAGTGTCGACGTTCTGCGGCAAGCGGCTGTTCGGCTATACGTCGATGGTGTATGCGACGCTCGTCATCACGATCCTCTCTTACATCGTCTGGCTGCATCACTTCTTCACGATGGGCGCAGGCGCGAGCGTGAACTCGTTCTTCGGCATCACGACGATGATCATCTCGATCCCGACGGGTGCCAAGCTTTTCAACTGGCTGTTCACGATGTATCGCGGGCGCATCCGCTTTGAAGTGCCGATGCTGTGGACAATGGGGTTCATGATCACGTTCGTGATCGGCGGCATGACTGGCGTGCTTCTTGCTGTTCCGCCCGCAGACTTCGTGCTGCACAACAGCCTGTTCCTCGTCGCGCACTTCCATAACGTGATCATCGGCGGCGTGGTGTTCGGTATGTTCGCCGGCATCTACTACTGGTTCCCGAAGGCTTTTGGTTTCAAGCTCGATCCGTTCTGGGGCAAAGTGTCGTTCTGGGGTTGGCTGATCGGCTTCTATCTGGCCTTCATGCCACTTTATGTGCTTGGCCTCATGGGCGTGACGCGCCGGCTCAGCCAGTTCGAGGATACGTCGCTGCACTGGTATTTCGTCGTGGCGGCGATCGGTTCGGTGTTCATTCTTGGCGGTATTGTCGCGTTCATCATCCAGGTCTACGTCAGCATTCGCGATCGTGAGCGTTTGCGCGACACAACGGGCGATCCCTGGAACGGGCGTACGCTCGAGTGGTCTACGTCGTCGCCGCCGCCGGCCTACAACTTCGCATTTACGCCGATGGTTCACGATCTCGATGCGTGGTCGGATATGAAGTCCCGCGGCTACAAGCGTCCGCTCGGCGGCTTCAAGCCGATTCACATGCCGAAGAACACGAGCACCGGCATCATCCTCGCCGGCCTCAGCGTCGTGCTTGCGTTCGCTTTGATCTGGCACATCTGGTGGCTGGTTGCGGCGTCTGCTGTCGCGACCGCCGTTGTCGCGATCTGGCATACGTTCGACTACAACCGCGACTACTACATTCCGGCCGACGACGTGACGCGCGAGGAAGAGATGCGAACGCGCGTGCTGGCAGGAGGGAGCGCTTAACATGGCTCACTCCGCTTCGGCTCTCGCAGCCAATGCCCAAGACGTGAAGTTCTACGTCGAGGACGACGGGCACGGACACGGTGAAGGAAGCGAGCACGGCCACGCCTCGGATGGCGGCACCATGCTCGGCTTCTGGATCTATCTCATGAGCGACTGCCTCATCTTTGCAGTCCTCTTTGCAACGCATGCCGTGCTTGGGCGGAACTATGCGGCCGGGCCTTCGCCTGCTGATCTGTTCGATCTCAAGCTCATCCTCGTTTCGACGTTCATGCTGCTGCTGTCGTCGATCACGTATGGCTTCGCGATGCTCGAGATGGTCAAAAATCGTGTGAAGCCGACGCTCATCTGGCTCGCTGTCACGTTCTTCTTCGGCGGTTGCTTCCTGGCGCTCGAGTTTTACGAGTTTTCACATCTCATCCATGAAGGTGCTACGCCGCAGCGGAGCGCCTTCCTGTCCTCGTTCTTCACCCTTGTCGGAACGCACGGTCTGCACGTCACGTTCGGCATGATCTGGATGATCGTGCTCGGCGTGCAGGTCTGGCAGCGCGGGCTCATTGCCGATAACAAGCGCCGCCTCATGTGCCTCAGCATGTTCTGGCACTTCCTCGACGTGGTGTGGATCGGCGTCTTCTCGTTCGTCTATCTGATAGGTGTGCTGGTATGAGCTCGAACTCCAACGCGACGCACGGCGACGAGCACGCCCACGATGATCACGGTGGGGCCGCGCACGGCACGTTCCGTAGCTACATGATCGGCTTCCTGCTCTCGGTCGTGCTGACGGCCATTCCGTTTTGGCTCGTCATGGGAGACGTGTTCGGGAACAACATGGTCACGGCCATTTTTGTGCTCGAATTGGGCGTGGTGCAGATCTTCGTGCATATGTATTACTTCTTGCACATGAACACGAAGTCCGAAGGCGGTTGGACGATGATGGCGCTGATCTTCACGGTCGTCATCGTGCTCATTGCCCTGATCGGTTCGATGTGGGTGATGCACAATCTCAATACCCTCATGATGCCGATGTCGCCCGAGCAAATGCGCCAGATGCCGTAGCGGGCACTCGCGCTCACTCCGTTAGAGAGCGCGCGTCCGATGGATCGAGCAGAAGACGAGAGATCGGAGCCTCGATCGCCGTTCTGGCGATGGACGCTCCTGCTCGGGCTGATGCTGGCGACCATTGTCTTTGCGGCGCTCGGAACGTGGCAGGTGAAGCGCCTGCAGTGGAAGCTGGATCTTATCGAGCGTGTCGAAGCGCGGTTGGCTCGAGAGCCTGTGTTGGTGCCCGCTCCGGATAGCTGGGCGTCGATCAATGCTGCCGATGACGAATACAAGCGCGTTGCGGCACGCGGTCATTTCCTCAACGACAAGGAAGCGCACGTCGTCGCTTCTACAGAGCGCGGCCCTGGCTTCTGGGTGATGACGCCGTTCGTGCTCGCTGACGGTACTGTTGTGATCGTCAACCGCGGTTTTGTGCCAGGGGATCGACGCGACGCGTCAGTGCGTTCCGAAGGACAGATTGTGGGCCAGACGTCCGTTACAGGTCTTCTGCGATTGTCGGAGGCGGCGAGCTGGATTCTGAGAACGAACGATCCGGCGCAGAACCGCTGGTATCGGCGCGACCCGCGTGAGATCGGCGAAGCGCGCGGCCTTTCAAACGTCGCGCCGTTCTTTGTCGATGCCGACGCGACACCGAACCCTGGCGGATGGCCTCTCGGCGGCATGACGCGCGTGCAATTCTCCAACAGTCATCTCGTGTATGCGGTCACGTGGTTCGCGCTCGCCGTGATGGCGGCGTTCGCGATTACTTACGTAGTTCGCGAGAAGCCGTAGCGAGAGTTGTGGCGATGGCGTTTTACAGCTCTGCTGAGCATTAAGTCTCGTTTCGTAACTCAGTTCGTCGTCCGCAAATTGCTGTTCACTATCTACCAAGACCTCCCTGCCTCTCCATCGTGAACTTGCTTCCGGCATCTGACCGAAGGTCAGGCCGATTAAAGCAAAGCAAAAGATCGAAGGGAGGAGTGATGGCACTTCGCACATTCCTATCGGCGACCGCGCTATCTATCGCGGCGCTGTCCGTTGCGGCGACCGGCGCAATGGCGCACGGAAAAGGGCAAAAGCCGGTGCGTCCGCCTGTTCTGGCGGAGCAGGGATCGTTTTTCGTCAATGGAGAGACGATCACGACGAACTACCCGACGCCTGCCGGGACGCCGGGTCGGGTCGTCCGCAACAAAATGTACGTCGAGTACATGGTTCCGGAGAAAAAGAAGAAGAACGCGTATCCTATCATCATGGAGCATGGCTCCTGGCACACCGGCGCGACCTACGGCACGACGCCCGACGGCCGTGAAGGGTGGGCGAGCTACTTCGCTCGGAAAGGCTACACGGTCTATGTCGTGGATCAGGTCGGCCGCGGCCGATCCGGATTCGACTCCAGCCTTTACAATCAAGCAACGGCGGAGCGGAACGCATCGCTTCTGCCTGCGGCGGGGCAAGCGCAGGCATCCTATGAGAACGCATGGTCAGTATTCCGCTTTGGCCCGGCTCCGGACCAGTGGTATCCCGACTCGCAGTTTCCCCGCGAAGCTGTCGATCACTACATGGCTCAGCTCGTTCCCAACACCGAGAGCACGCTGCCGGACCGAAACATCGCCAACGTGAATGCGTTGGAAGCGCTGTTGAATAAGATTGGACCCGCCGTCGTGATGGTTCATTCGCAATCAGGCGCGGATGGCCTTGGCATCGCAACGCGGCGTCCCGATCTCGTCAGGGCTTATATTGATATTGAGGGTCGCTCTGGCTGCACGCCGATCACTCCGGAGCAGATCAAAACGCTTACGAAGGTGCCGTTCCTGACCGTCATCGGTGACTACAACTATCCCAACGAGCCGTTCTGCCGCGAGGCCGTCGAGAAGGTCAATGCCGCTGGCGGCGTTGCCACTCACGGCTTGCTTCCGAACTTCGGCTTCAAGGGCAATTCGCACATGCTCATGATGGACCGCAATAACCTCAAGATCGCCGATTGGATCGAACGGTGGCTCGAGGAGAAGGTCGAGCGGAAAAAACCGCCGAAGCCTTCGAAACCGCCGAAGTACCCGCACATCGCCAAGAACTGAGGTGGCGTGCCGTTGGCGAAGAGCATGGTGCGAATGACCGTGCTCTTTAAATCGATGCGCAGATTGGCCCGCCCGGCATTTTGCCGGACGGGTTTATCGTTTCACGAACCGACTTTCGACACGTGCGCGTTCTTCTTGTCCGCTCGTCTGTCACACGTTATGTGCATTTGAGGGGTCGCCGATCACTCTTTCGAGCGATTGCCTCGAAGTTTCATGACGCGCTTGCAATTCTTTAAAGCGAATTCAGGCGTTCCCTGAGCCGGCCTGCAGCGAAGTCCAGAAAGACGCGCATGTTGGAAGGGAGCATCCCGCGCTCCGCGTGGAGTATGTGCACGGGCAATGGCTGGGGCTCGAAATCGGCCAGCACGATTTGCAGCAGGTCATCACGCACAGCGTCCGCGCATTGGTAATGGAGGACGCGCGTTATCCCAACGCCTTGTGACGCGGCCCAAACCGCCGCTTCAGCCGTCGTGACAGTCAGCCGGGCGCGAACGGGCACTTCGATTTTGCGTTTGCCGGACTTCGTTTCAAACGTCCATACCGAGGTCGGCGCGAACGGTTCGAAGCTCACGCATGGTTTGTCGGCGAGTTCCTGTGGTGAGCCCGGTTCGCCGTAACGCGCAAGAAGTGCCGGACTGGCGCAGACGACCGTCCGCATCGATGCGATGCGTGTCGCGATCGTGGACCTGTCTGGCAGCGTGCCGATCCGCACCGCCACATCGACGTGATCTTCGATCAGGTGGAGGTTCACGTCTGCGAGTAACAGGCGAACGTTGATCTCCGGATATGCGGCCAGGAATTCCTTCACGACCGGAAGGATGTGGAGACGGCCGAACAGAACCGGCGCGGTCAAAACGAGCGTGCCGCGTGGTGCGTGAAATTCGCCCGCCGCCAAACGTTCCGTCTCGTTGACCTCATCAATAATGCGACGGGCCGAGACGACATAATTTTTGCCGACATCGGTCAATGCGAGCTTTCGGGTCGTGCGAACGAGGAGCCGCGTCCCGAGGTGGCGCTCGAGTTCGTTGATCTTCCGGCTGACGGTGGCGAGCGGCATGCCGAGGTCGCGGCTCGCTGCCGAGAAGCTGCCGCGCTCGATCACCTTCAAAAGGATGGCCATAGCTTCGAGGCGGTCCATCATTGTTCCAATAATTGAGATGAATATTCCTATTTCTAGGCCATTATACTGTTTTGTGGAATTAACTATTTATCGGCGTGGCGGTCTCTCGATCGGAAAAGGAGCACCACGTGTCATACGGATTTCTCGACGTCGCTATTACGCCCAGTGTGCGGGAAGCGCAGGCCAGGATGGGCGCTGACGGGATCTGGCAGGACTTCAAGAGCAGCCGGGAGTCCGATCGCTTCACTGGAAACGAGACGGCATTTATCGCGACGCGCGACAGCTTTTACATGGCGAGCGTTTCGGAGACGGGGTGGCCTTACGTGCAGCACCGTGGTGGCCCGCATGGCTTCCTGAAGGTGGTCGATGAGCGGACGCTCGCCTTTGCCGACTATCGGGGCAACCGTCAGTACATCAGCACCGGAAACTTTGCGGCGAACGATCGGACGTGCCTATTCCTGATGGACTATCCGAGGCGCGCGCGGCTCAAGATCTACGGCCATGTCGAGGCTCTCGCTCCGGAGGATGATCCAGAGCTGACTGCGCTCGTCACGGTGCCGGAGTATCGAGCGAAACTGGAACGGGTTTTCAGGGTCCGTCTCGAAGCGTTCGACTGGAATTGCCCGCAGCACATCACGCCGAGGTTCACGGAACTCGAGATTGCGGAGGCCGTGCGTCCGTTGCGTGAGCGTCTGGAGGAACTCGAGGCCGAGAACGCCAAGTTGCGCGCAGTGCGCGACGGAGCGAAGTAACGTCTTGAGTTGTTTGGTGGAGCCGAGGGGAATCGAACCCCTGACCTCTGCAGTGCGATTGCAGCGCTCTCCCATCTGAGCTACGGCCCCGAGCAATGGGACTTAGGCGACCCGCGGGCAAAATCCGAAGGCATGTCGGCCCGAGATCGGGGCATTTACGGTCCGCATTTCAGGCTTGTCAAGAAACGGGGGACGCCCTGCGGGATCGCTCGCTTGACCGCCCGTAGCTTGTGCGCGGAGGGTCGGGTGTGCTTCGCAGCGCCGGGCCGCTTGCCGCTCGGCGTCGCAGCGGCTACACGTCGAGCAGGGATTTGCAGGGCACCCAAGGATTTGGCGCGCGATGATCGAGCTGCTCGGATTTATCAGCTATCTCATAAGCCTTTACGTTTACGTCATTCTGGCCTCGGTCATTCTTTCGTGGCTGATGGCGTTCGGCGTGGTTAACCCATACAACCGTTTCGTGGCCTCGCTCGCGCAGGCTTTGGCGGCCGTGACGGAGCCGTTGCTGAGGCCGATCCGTGCCGCGTTGCCCGACATGGGCGGCATCGATTTCTCGCCGCTCATCCTGCTCCTTGGCTGCTACTTCGTGCAAAGCGTTGTTCTGCCCAACATCGCCAAGATGTTCCTGTGACGGCTGCGGCTGGGAAGCTCGCGCCTCAGTCCGGGCTTTTCGCCTCTTCCGTCTCGCGGCCTTGGCGGCACAGTGGCGCCTGCGTCATCGTGCGCGTGCGTCTGACCCCAAAATCGTCCAAAGATGCCGTCGACGGGATCGAGGAGACGGCCGAGGGCGCCGCTTTCAAGGCGCGTGTTCGTGCGCTTCCGACCGATGGCGAGGCCAACGCGGCACTGCTCAAGCTCCTGGCCCAGTGGCTCGGAGTTGGACAGGGGAGCCTGCGGCTCGCCAAAGGCGGGAAATCGCGTGTAAAGTCGGTCGAAATCACCGGCAATCCGGACGATATCGAGGCCCGGTTGGCTGAAAAGCTGGCCGGGTTCGTGTGACACCTACGGACGCAACGAAGAAAAGAGGAGGGGAGCCCATGGCAGCCCAGATCATCGATGGCAAGGCCATCGCAGCCGAAGTCAGACAGCAGGTCGCCGCCGATGTAAAGGCGCTGCAGGCGAGCCATGGCCTGACGCCCGGTCTCGCAGTCGTGCTCGTCGGCGAGGACCCGGCCAGCAAGGTCTACGTGAAGAACAAGGCTGCGCAGACTGTCGAGTGCGGCATGCAGTCGTTCGAGTACAAGCTGCCCGCGGATACGTCAGAGTACGACGTGCTGGCGCTGGTGCAGAAGCTCAACGCCAACAAGAACGTCAACGGCATTCTCGTGCAGCTCCCGCTGCCGAAGCACATCAACGCCGAGAAGGTTCTGAACTCGATCGATCCCGACAAGGACGTCGACGGCTTCCATCCGACGAACGTCGGCCGTCTCTGGATCGGCGAGCGCACGCTTGTGCCCTGCACGCCGACCGGCTCGGCGATCCTGGCGAAGAAGGTGATCCCGGATCTCAAGGGCGTGAACGCTGTCGTGATCGGCCGCTCGAACATCGTCGGCAAGCCGATGGCGGCGCTGCTGCTGCGCGAAAGCTGCACGGTGACGATCGCGCACTCGAAGACGAAGGATCTGCCGGCGGTCTGCCGCGGCGCCGACCTGCTCGTTGCCGCTGTCGGCATTCCGGAATTGGTGAAGCGCGATTGGATCAAGCCGGGTGCGGTGGTGATCGACGTCGGCATCAATCGCGTTCCGGGCGAGAACGGTAAGACGAAGCTCGTCGGTGACGTGGCTTATGCCGAGTGCGCCGAGGTTGCGGGCGCGATCACGCCGGTTCCGGGCGGCGTCGGTCCGATGACGATCGCGTGCCTGCTGCAGAACACCGTCACGGCCGCGAAGATGCAGTATAAGATTGAGGATTAGACAATCGTTGTTCGGCAAGCGGCAATCGGAGCTATGTAGCAGCTCCGTTGCCGCTTCCGGCTGCCACGGACTTGATTAGGCTGTTCAGCATTTTTGAGATCGTTGTCGTGGTCTCTAACAGCTGCCGCAAAATCTATGGAGATTTGCCAGACGTGCAGGTCTCGATAAGAACGTATCATTCAAGCGCGCTTCCTCTTCGATTGCCAATTTCCGCTTGCCGATTGCCGTCACCACGCAGTGTTTCTCCGCGATAGGAGAGTGCTTCCGCGACGTGAATGCGGCCGACGATATCGGAGCCGTCGAGGTCGGCGAGGGTGCGGGCGACGCGAAGGGTGCGATGGAAGCCGCGCGCGGAGAGCTGCAGCGTGTCGGCTGCCTGGCGGATGAGAGAGAGGCCTGACGCATCCGGCTGTGCCACTTCCTCAAGCATGTGCCCTACGCATTCGGCATTCGTGCGCAGCTTCGGCGCGCCGTGTTGCTTGAAGCGCTGCCTCTGAATTTCGCGTGCCTGCATGACACGCGCTAGCACTTCCGCGCTTCCTTCATGAGGAGCGGGGAGCACGAGGTCAGCGGCTGAGACGGCCGGCACTTCGATCTGCAGATCGATGCGGTCGAGCAGCGGACCGGAGATGCGAGCCTGATAGTCCGCTGCACATCGCGGGCCGCGTTTGCAGGACTGCCCCGGTCCGCCGCCGCAGCGGCACGGGTTCATGGCGGCCACGAGCTGCAACCGTGCCGGATACGCAATGCGATGGTTGGCGCGGGCGATGATCAGTTCGCCGGTTTCGAGCGGTTGTCGCAGCGCGTCGAGCACTCCGGACTGGAATTCGGGCAGCTCGTCGAGAAACAAAACGCCGAGATGCGCGAGGCTCGCTTCGCCGGGACGAGGCCGCGTGCCGCCGCCGACGAGCGCCGCCATGCTGGCCGAGTGATGCGGAGCGCGGAACGGGCGCTGGGTGCAGAGCTTGCCGCCCATCAGTTCGCCAGCGAGGCTGTGCACCATCGAAACGTCGAGCATTTCCTCGGGGCTCAGCGGAGGCAGGATCGAGGGCAACCTCGCCGCCAGCATCGACTTGCCGGAACCGGGTGGCCCGATCATGAGCAGATTGTGCCCGCCCGCCGCGGCGACCTCCAGCGCTCGCTTGGCGTTTTCTTGACCTCGCACATCGCGGAGGTCAGGCAGCGCGACCTGATTGTGATTCAACGCTGGCTTAGGGCGCGCCAAGATTTGGAGGCCCTTGAAGTGATTGACCAGCGACAGAAGGTGAGGCGCCGCGAGGATGTCCGCATCTTCGCCGGCCCACGCGGCTTCAGGTCCGCACTCGGCAGGGCAGATGAGGCCCTTGTCCATCGCGTTGGCGCCGATGGCGGCGGGAAGCGCGCCGGGTGTCGGGCGGATCGAGCCGTCGAGCGCAAGTTCTCCAACGGCTGCGTAGCGCTCGATGGCGTCAGGCGCGATGGCCTCCATGGCGACCATGAGTGCGAGCACGATGGCGAGATCGAAGTGGCTTCCTTCCTTCGGCAAATCGGCGGGTGCGAGGTTTACGGTGATGTGTTTGAACGGGAGGCCGAGACCGACGGCGTGCAGCGCGTTTCGCACGCGCTCGCGGCTTTCAGCGACGGCCTTGTCCGGCAAGCCAACAATCGCGAAGGCAGGCGCCCCCGGTGTGATGCGCACCTGGACTTCAACGGCGCGCGCTTCCACGCCAACGAATGCCAGCGTGGCGATAGTCCCGTACATGAACGCCCCCGACGTTTTTGCGATCCGTACGGGGAACGTTCTGCAACGGCGGTTTCCGTCGCGGCGATCATAGAGTCGTCAACACCGGCTTTTAGAATCAGGGAAGCCTAAGACGGCGTTGAGCTGGAGGTACGACCATGACCGAAACGACCCGCAGATTCAGTGTTGTTCCGACCGTTATCTACAGGGACGCCGATGCGGCTCTCGATTTTCTATCGCGCGCTTTTGGCTTCAAGGAGCACGCAGTTTATCGTGACGAGGCGGGCAAGGTCGTCCACGCCGAGCTCATCTTCGGAAACGGCATGATCATGATTGGGCCCGATCCCGGCGGCGAGTTCGGACAGATGGTGATGACGTTGCCGGAGCGCGCCGGTGGCCGATGCACGCAGGCGATCTACGTTATTGTGGACGATACGGACGCGCATCATGCTCAGGCAAAGGCGGCCGGCGCTGAAATTCTCATCGCGCCTCGGAATGAAAGTTACGGAGGCAGAAACTACGCCGCGCGTGACCCTGAAGGACATGCGTGGAGCTTCGGGACCTATAATCCTTCTTTGGCAAAGGAAGGCTGATCGCGTGCTGATCCGGCCGTTCAAACATGATGATGCGGGGAGCGTCTGGGCGATGCTCGAACCCGTAATCCGCGCTGGAGAAACCTATGCGTTGCCGCGCGACATGACGGAGGCGGCGGCTCTCGCCCATTGGAGCGGTTCCGATCGCGAAACGTTCGTTGCCGAGGTCGATCATCAGTTGGCGGGCACGTACTACCTCAAAGGCAATCATGCGGGCGGCGGCGCGCACGTTGCAAATTGCGGCTATGTGACGAGCGCGAAGTTTGCGGGACGGGGCATTGCGCAGGCGATGTGCAATCATTCGCTCGAGCTGGCGCGTCAGCGCGGATTTCGCGCCATGCAGTTCAACTTCGTCATCAGCACGAACAAGATAGCCGTCCGGCTTTGGGAGAAGCTCGGATTCAAGATCGTGGGCCGATTGCCGGGAGCGTTTGCGCATCCCTGCGCGGGAGATGTGGACGCTCTCGTCATGCATCGGGTTCTTTGATCCGTGCAGGCGCATTTGGCCCCGACCTAGTGGCATGCCTGCTGTGTCAAAAGTGCGCGCAACCTATCCAGCCAGACGTTGTTAGTCAGCAGGACGTTTTATCGGCTGTGGTGCGGGTCTCGACAATGGCCGCGTGCCCTTGGGTTCGAGGGAGCCGACGTTGACTCAAACCACTGTTTCACGCGTCTCGCTCGTCAGCGCGGTCGCACCCGTGTCCGCATTGCTGATCAGCGTGGCCATTCTTCTCGCAGGAACGGGCTTGCAGGGCACGCTGCTTCCGATACGGGCCAATCTCGAAAACTTTGCACCATTTGAACTCGGTGTGCTCGGCACTTCCTATTTTGCAGGCTTCACGCTCGGTTGTGCGTTCGGTCCCGCCGTCGTGAGGCGCGCGGGGCATATTCGCGCGTTTCTGGCGATGACATCGCTTTCTTCCGTCGTGCCATTGCTGCATGTGATGGATGTCAGCCCCATGAGCTGGTGGCTTCTGCGCGCGTCGTCCGGGTTCTGTTTCGCCGTGCTCTACATTGTCATCGAGAGCTGGCTCAACGAGAAGTCCGACAACACGACGCGCGGGATGGTGTTCTCGGTTTACACGATCGTAAACCTCACGGTGATCACAGTCGGCCAGATGATGGTCGGCCTCGCCGATCCCAGCACGTTTCTGCTGTTCGGGCTTGCGTCGATCCTGGTCTCGTTCGCTGCGATCCCGATTGCGTTCACGGCTGCTGCGTCTCCTACGCCTCCCGAATTCGTGCGGCCGCGCCTCAGGCGGCTCTACAAAATTTCGGCGGCGGGGACGGCAGGCTGCTTCGCTGTCGGTCTTGCGAACGGAGCGTTCTGGGCGCTGGGGCCCGTATTCGCGCACGATGTCGGGTTCGATACGGCCGGCGTTGGCCTTTACATGAGTGCCGTCGTGCTCGGCGGCGCGTTGGGCCAGTGGCCGCTCGGGCGTTTGTCGGACAGGCTGGATCGCCGCCTCGTGATGATCATTGCATCAGCGATTGCGCTTGGTGCGGCTCTCCTGACGCTCGTGCTCGCGGACGGTGACAGGTCTGGCATGCTGATTGCCGCGCTACTGTTCGGTGCGGGCGCATTTCCGCTCTATCCGATTGCCGTCGCGCACGCGAACGATAGCGCCAATCCCTCTGACTACGTGGAAGTGTCCAGTGGGCTTCTGCTGGTTTACGGCGCGGGGGCTGCCGTCGGCCCCATGCTGGCGGCGCTGCTGCGGGCTTATGCCGGGATGCCCGTGCTGTTTTTCTTTACAGCAGCCGTTCATATCGTGCTCATCGCGTTCGTGGTATGGCGGATGAAGGCGCGCGATGCGCGCGCGCCTGAAGATCGCGTCGTGTTTTCGGATGCCGTTATTGCTGCGCAGACGGTGACGAACTTCGATCCGCTGAGCGTGCAGGCCTCGGAAAACGAGGACGGCAAAGCGGCGACGTAGGCAGTGTTTCGGGGGCGCACATGCAAGGGATTGCGGCTTTATCTTTTTTCATGGCGCTTGCGCTCATGACGTGCGGCGCGCGGGCTCAGGCGCCCGGGACGCTGACAGGTGTTATTTGACTTGCGGAAGACATCGGTGGTGATGGCGTCATCGATAATCTTCAATCCACGTTCTCGATCGACGAGGGTGGACGTGTCAGCGGGATGGCCGGATGCAACCGTTTCAACGGCATGGTCAAGATCGATGGCGCTGCGATCTCAGTCGGGCCGCTCGCTGCGAGCCGGAAGATGTGCCCGCCCGCGATCATGGACCAGGAGCGCAAGTTCCTCGAAGCTCTGACCAAGGCCAAGAGCTTCGAGATCGAGGACACGTTCTTGAGGCTGCTCGGGGACGACGGGGTTCCGCTCGTGCGGCTCGTGAAGCAGGGTTGATCCGACGTTACGCGGCGCTCTTTTGCGTCAGCGCCGGACGCAGGGCCGATACCAAGAGCAGGAGAGCGATGACGACAAACGTCACGCTCACCCACATTGCCACGGGATCGTTCATACGGTCGTGAAGGTTCAGCCCGTGCACAATGACCATTGCGACAATCGCAAGCCCGGATAGCGCGCGAAGAAGGCGGCTGACTGTGATCGCCTCGTTCGGGGACTGCGATGCGAGGATGCTCGTGAATGTGACTATGAGATAAGTGGCGATTGCGTAAGCTTCGGCGCCTGCGAAGATGACCAGACCGACAACCGCAAGCGCGAGTGGCTGGCTCCAGGCGAGCGCGGTCCAGACCTTTTCCCAGTGCGGCGCGGGTCGACCCTGCTCGCGACGGCGGGCCAGCCAGATCGTAATGCCGCTGTGCGTGACGACCGTGATCGCGATGCCGAGCAAGCCGTAGACAACCTTGACGAGGAAGCCACCGAACCAGCCGAAGTGCAACGGCTGAAGCGCGCCGAGGATCTGCTGGCCGATGGTGCCGGTTTCCAGGCCGCCGTCTCCGAGCGGTTTGCCGGTACCGTCGAAATAATAGGCGTTGCCCATCGCGAGGTGGCCCGGCGTGCGCATCGAGAGATGCACGATTTGCCCGGCGTGGGCGATGTGCCCAACGTTGGCGCTCGCGAATTCCGCGTCGGGGTGCTTTTCGCGGACCTGGCGGATCATGGCCGCCAGATCAGGCACTGGTGCCGCGGTTTCATCCTCTGTCGGCATGGGGCCGAGAATTGTCGCGAAGGCTTTCTCCGAGTCGCCGTCATACGCGGCGAGTGCGAGGACGCCGACGATCAGTGTCGAAAGGCCGAGGAGCGCGCCGGTCGTGGAAACGACGATGTGGAACGGCAGCCCCCAAACACCGAGACGATTGTGGAGATCGGCTTCCTGCAAACGCCGCGATCCGCCCCACCTGAGCGAAAATGCATCCTTGAAGATGCGGGGATGCGAGAGAAGGCCTGAAACGAGAGACGACAGCAGCGCCACGCCCGTCAGGCCGACGAGGAACAGGCCCCACGTTCGCGGGAGATGCAGGTTCATGTGAAGGTCGCCGACGAACTCGGACCAGGGCGCTTTGTGCTCGACGACAAGGTTGCCGTTCACGTCGCCGATCCAGTGGCCTTCTATGCCGCTGTCGTGATCATGGAAATTGGCGAGGAGGCGTTTCTGGATGGGGCCGGGCCCCATGAGAAAGACATCGTGCGCCGCGTTCAGGGCGGCGGCCTTTCGATAGGCTTCGTTCAAAGCGCGCGAGGCAGCTTCCGGCGGCAGCGGTTGCTCGATGACCGGAGCGTCGGGCTGCTCCCACCTCTGCAACTCATGCAGGAACACCGCGAGTGTTCCGGTGAAGCAGACGATGTAGATGAGCGCGGCGAACGCGATGCCGAGGGCCGAATGGCCGGCCAGCATCGCACGTACGAATTGCGGTGGCAGGAACTGGCGCTTGCGCGGCTTTTGCGTCGTTGCTTCCTGCATCATCAGAGCACCTTGGGAAGGAAGGCGATGCCGTAGCCGAACGCCGAGATTGCCGTCAGGATGATGGTCGCGCGAACGAGACGCGGATCGCAAAGCGTCCACGCCATGCCGCCGCCCCAGAGGATCGGAACCAGAAGACCGCCGATCACGGCGCGGTCACTGGGCGGCATCGGAAGATAGATGGCGAGGGCCACTCCGACGCCGATCGACGCGATGCCCGCGAGCACGATTGCGAGCAGGCTTTTCGCGATGCCGCGTCGCCAGTTCGTCGGGCGCTCTTCGGGATCGACAGAAGGCTCGCGCGGCTCGCGGCGCTTGCCGTTGCGGCGTTCCAATGTGGCGATGATGAGCGCGTAGGCGATGAGCGAGAGCGCGCCGAACGCGTAGGTGGTACCGAGCTCGACGCCCCACGCGTAGGAGAACGAGACGAACGCCAGAACGATGGCGATCCAGCCGCCGAGGAGGAATGCGCGCGCTTCCGTTCCGCGCGCGAGCCAGCGTTTCCGCAGCATGATGACGCCGGCGGCCGCAAGAAGGCCACCGGCGATGATGAGAAGCACAAAGCTATCGAGTGAGTCGAGCTGCAATTTTCGAATACGCCTCGCGTTTAGAATTTATAGGTGAAGCCTGTGGTGATCGTTCTGCCTTGGCCGAGGAAGCAGTCGCCTCGGTAGGCAGCACACGACGTGACCACATACTCGTCTTCGAGGTTGGTCGCGTTGAGCTGCCAGCGCCAATCCGGCGTTTCGTAAGCCACCATCGCGTCGAAGAGCGTGAACGACGGTGTTTCGATGTGGATGTCGCCAGTCACGATCGGCATGGGGCCGGGAGCCAAGTTGATTTCCAGCCCGTTGCTTTCGCTCGATCCGACGTAGCGGACGCCGCCGCCGAACGACAGACCTCTAAAAAGTCCGTCCTGAACGCTATAAATCGCCCAGAGGGATGCGAGGTGCTTCGGTATGCCGTCAACGCGCTTTCCGACCATGAAGTCAGACACGCCGCTCGGGTAAGGGAATAGCTCGGGATACTTTTCGTATTCGGCGTCAGTGTACGAGTACGAGCCGATAACCTTGAGTTCCCGCGTGACGCGTCCAACTGCTTCGATTTCAAAACCGCGGACTTTGACATCGGCACCTTGAACTCCGTCAAACAGGATATCCGGCTGCACAATTTGGTTTTTATCGGACAGCTCGTAGTACGCCGCATTGATCATGAAAGGCGCGCCAGCGGGCTGATACTTGAAACCGAACTCGATCTGCTCGCCTTCGATGGGGCCAGCGGGAGTTAGTGTCCCGCCGGAGGCAAAATCGAGAATGTGATCGCCGACGGGCTGACCGGGAAGCGGCGTGAATGATGTCGAATAGCTGACGTACGGCGTCAGGCCGAAGTCAAAATTGTACATCAGTGCAGCGCGGCCCGTGGTCGCTTCGTGCTTTTCATCCGGTGCGCCCGCCTGTTCGGCGGTGAGCCAATCCTGTCGCAATCCGAGAACGGCCATCCAGGGGCCGAGCTTAAGCTGATCCTGAATGTAGATGCCGGTCTGCTCCTGCACTTCGTGCGGCCGCGCATACATTGGGATGTCATCGGCCGGAATGAATCCTCCGCCAAGGGACAGCAGCAAAGCAGATTGTCCGTACACCGGATTATAGATATCGAACGGTGCCTGAAAGCCGGGAACGAGGTTATCAATCAGCGTGCCCGCGTTCGATTGGTCTGTGCCAAACCGCATGTAATCAAAGCCGCCCGTGACCTTATGAGCGATGGGGCCGGTATTGAACGTACCTGTCAGGTTGGTATCCGAGTTGAATATATCGGTTTCCTGGTAGGTGACGGTACGTGCTCGCGCGACTTGGGTGTGATCTCCATTCAAGAATGGAGCATTCGTTGGGTCCAAGACAATGCTAAGCGATGCAAGAAAGCTGAAGCGTGCTGGCGTCAAAATTGCTGCATAGGTGGAGTCGTAATCGTTCTCGGTGTATGCGTAGCGCGAGACGTGATGCAGCTTCAGGTCGTTGCTGAATTTATGGTCGATCATGATCGATGCGGACTGAGATTCCGTATCGTAGTGGTCGCCGGGTTCTCCGACGAACGTGCTGCGACGAATACGATCCTCCGTCACAGTGTTGGGGAAGAGCGTGCCTTCTGCCGGCAGGAATTGCTGCGTCGATCCGCTTTCGTCTTTACGGAGGTTACCGAGGAACGTGATGCTGGTGTCGTTCGTCGGGCGATAAGTGAGTGACGGCGCGAGCATCAGGCGATCGTTCTCGACAAAATCGACCTGCGTGTCGGCGTCGCGAGCAAGGCCAACGATACGGTAGAGCCACTTGCCATCGTTGGTCAGCGGCCCGGTCATGTCGAGTTTGACCTGCTTGAAATCAAACGAGCCGTATTCGACACCGATCTCGCGATAAGGGATTTCGCTCGGCAGCTTAGAAACAGCGTTGATCATGCCGCCCGTTGGTGCTTGGCCGTAAAGCATGGATGATGGGCCGCGCAGAACCTCGAAGCGTTCCATCGCGTAAGGTTCGATGGGCGCCGTCGTCTGGCTGTAGCCATAGGTCTGGCGGAGGCCATCCACGAAGTAGGAGCCCGGGATGCCGCGAATGATCGAAGAGTCGCCGCGGCTGTCGAAGCCGTAAGGGTCGGAGAAGACGCCCGGCACATAACGGGTCGCCTCTTGCAACGTCTGAGCGCCCTGGTCGCGCATCTGCTCCTTGCCGACGACGGAGATCGATTGCGGTGTTTCCTTCAGCGGTGTGTCCGTTTTGGTGCCGGTGGTCGCTTCGGTAGCAACGTAGTCCTGCACGGAAGGCAATTCGTTCGTCACGCCGGTGTATCCCGGCGCGGCTTGGGTTTCGCTCGCTTGAACGGGTTGGGAAGCGGCCTTCGGCGCCTTGGCCTGGCTCTTTTTCCCGGACGCTTTTTTCGGTGCGTTTTTTGCGGTGACTTCGAGGGGCGGCAACTCGGCTGGGGCTTGCGCGGGTTCTGCCGCCTGCTGCGCGAGCGCGCCCGTCGCGCACAAAGTTATCGCGGACGCCGCAAGACGCGCAGCACTGCGCGTGGTCCGAACCATCGTGGTCATTTCCTGCCCCCAAACCTAATCCCTCGTGTCGAGCGGAGGTTTGGCTGGCAGGGGCTGGAAACCCGCGTGGGCTGGCTAGTGGTCGCGCTGACGTTCGCACTCTACGTAAGTGCGAGCCATATTGTCTACCATTCTAGTATACTATTTCTGCGGCCGTTGCAGTCCTGCATCTTGTTCGATGGCGGATGATGCGCGACTGATTACTGCGCGACCTTGCTTTCGATTGCGTCCCAGATGAGAGCTGCGATGTCGGCGCCGCCGAAGGCTTTGACCTGGCGGATGCCCGTTGGGGATGTGACGTTGATCTCCGTCAGGTAGCCGCCGATGACGTCGATGCCGGTAAAGAGCAGACCGCGACGCTTGAGCTCGGGGCCGAGGCGCGCGCAGATCTCGCGCTCGCGGTCCGTCAGCTCGGTTTTCGCGGCGGTGCCACCAACGTGGAGGTTCGAGCGCGTTTCCCCTTCAGCCGGCACGCGGTTCACGGCGCCCGCGTATTCGCCATCAACAAGAATGATGCGCTTGTCGCCGGAGCGCACCTCCGGGCGATATTCCTGCACCATGAACGGTTCGCGGAACACGGTCTGGAACAGCTCGACCAGAGAGCCGAGGTTGGTGTCTTCGGGCCGGATGCGGAAGACGCTCGCGCCGCCGTTGCCGTAGAGCGGCTTCAGGATGATGTCCTTGTGGTTACGGCGGAAGGCGAGCACGTCGTCGATCGAGCGCGTGACGAGTGTCGCGGGCATCAGATCGAGGAAATCGAGAACGAAGATCTTTTCGGGTGCGTTGCGGACGTGCGCGGGATCGTTCACGACGAGTGTTTTCGGGTGGATGCGTTCAAGTAAATGCGTCGTCGTTATGTAGGCCATGTCGAATGGCGGGTCCTGGCGCAGCAAGACAACATCCCACTGCGCGAGGTTCTCGCGGCTGTGTTGGCCAAGCTCGTAATGCCTGCCGACCGTGTCGGCCACAGTAAGGCGATGGCCTGTGGCGATCAGATCGTTCCCATCGAGGGCGATGTTCTGTGGTGTGTAATAGAAGATATCGTGTCCGCGCCGCTGCGCTTCGAGCAGGATGGCGAACGTGCTGTCGCCACGGATGTCGATCCGCTCGATCGGGTCCATCTGGCAGGCTACGCGCAGCGTCATGGCGGTTCTCGTGATTGCTTCGCAACGAGGCGCAGGCTTAGCACGAGATCACCGGCTTTGCGCAAGGAGCCGAGAGGCCACTTTTCTCAGCGCGGGCCGGTATAAGGCGGCTCTTTGCGCGCGTCCGCGCAATACTCTCCGTTCCAGTAGCGATACTTGCCGCAGCTCATCGGGCGTGGTGGCGCAACCCATCCGTAGACCGGCGGCTCGTAGACTACGACCGGTGGGGCGGGAATGTAGCGCACCGGCGGCGGGGGAGGCGGAGGAATGCCGTAGACGTCATCGTCGTACAGGTATTCGTACCAACTGCCGTCGTAAATCTGGATGGCGGCGGAGGCCGGCTTTTGTCCGGCGGCATTGGCCGGCAGCGGAGCGGCGGTTGCTCCTCCCGCGCTCGTGAGGATCGGGGCCATGGCCAGGAGGCAAAAGAGCGTGCGGTATGTTGTGTGCATGACGAACTCCATGATCCCCAACGCCGGGGATCATAGAGTGGTTGCTTCGGTGGGCGCACCGGCGCCTGCCGTTAATCTTGATGGCGCGTAAGCAAACGCGGGCTACGCCATCGTTGGGTCAGCTACGCCTTGTCGTCGCCCGCAAGGACGTGGCCCATCCATTCGTCCTGGCTGATGTGGCCCGCTTTCTCCACGGCCGCGAGTTCGTTCGGGCTCAGGATATCCTGCAGGCCATCGATGCGTTTCCATTCACACACGGGTGTATCGATGCCGGAGCGGGGCACGTACCTTGAGGCGGTTTCCTTTTTGTAGCGGTGGACGTAGCGAGGGCAGTTCATCCAGACGTCCGTCGCGGTGACTTTCACCACCATCTCGGCTTCCGTGAACAGGTCCAGAAGAGGGCCATCTTTGACTAGCTCGGCTTTGCCTTGAAGGCGCAGGCGGAACGGCTTTTCGAAGTCGATGAACAGGCAGCCGATTTCCGGGTTCGCGGTGATGTTGCCAACGGAATAGTACATGCCGTTGCCGTCGTAGCTCGGGAACGCGATCGTGTTGGCATCGAGCACGCGCACGAACCCTGGGTCTCCGCCTTTGTACGAGACGGTGGGGCGTCCCAAATGATCGACAGACGAGAGAAAGAACATGTCGCGGCTTTCGATGAAGGCGCGCGCCAGATCGTCGATCTCCGTCTTCGCTGCGATCATTTCGACGCGATCAGCCTTGGCGCGGCTGTTGAAGCTATCTTGCAGATCGCGATGCTGGGGTCCGTATAGACGGCTCATAGCTGCTTCCTCCGTGTGTTCTTTTGGTGCGGATGGTGCCAGGGGACGATAGCCAGCTCAATGCTTTGTTTGTTTGTGACGACCCTAAAAATTGAGGGCGCACCCTTGATAAGAGCGCGCCCTGAATAACGGTGGCCTCGTCAGTTCAAAGCCTATTTCTTGTCGTCGTCGTCCTTGTCTTTGCCCTTGGATCCGTACTTGGCTTCGATGCTGGCGATGCCGTCCTTGAAGATGCCATCAATGACTTTGCGCGCTTCTTTGTCATCCTTGCCGTCGGCGGGGTCATACGTGGCGGACCAGCTCACGTTGATCTCGTCGAGATCGTCGTCATCGGGCGTCACTGAGAACTGGGCTTCATAGTTCTTCACGGGCAATGGGCTCTCGATAATCTCGTAGCGATAGCTCGTAGTGCCGGTGTCGACGAGCTTCTCCTTGATCTTGCCGCCGTCCTTCAGCGTGAGGGTCCGGAATGTGTCCTCGCCTTCCTTGCTCTCGTCGCAAGCTGCGACTGCGGGATGCCATTCCTTGATGGCGCACCATCCGCCGACTTTTTCCCAGAGCGCGCGGCGCTCCTGTTCGGTCTTCGTCTCGTCGACGTTGATCTCGAGCTTCTTTGCCGAAACGAGGCTTGCCGCCGATGCGCTTCCCACTCCGATAGCCAAGGCCCCGGCGGCAAGCGTCAGCGTGATAAAGTAGTTTCTCATAGCGTTCTCCCTCGAAGGGCCCGTTTGGCGGCCTCGGATGGTTAGTGTGTTACAGTGTAGCGTATAATTCATCCCGGGTGCGAGCGGGAAGTCCCTGCAATCACACATCTTCGTGTGGTCCTGAGTGAGAGTACCTAAAGACTATTCGTGATGTGCCACGGCCAGCGGCGCCCAATAACGAAGATGAGATCGAAGCAAATTCCATGGGCTTGATAGCGGGGGTGGCGCGCAAGCCAGAGGTTTGCGGCGCGGCGGACACGGTCCCGTTGTTTGCCGGTGATGGCGGCTTCGGCGGCCTCTTGGTTGGCGCGTTGTTTGACCTCGACAAAGGCTAAGCGCCGACCACGGACGGCAATGAGGTCGATTTCGCCGCTGGGCGTCTTCTCGCGGATGGCCAGGATACGGTACCCGCGGAGCATGAGGGCGAGAGCGGCATAGCGTTCGGCCCAGCGGGCGTTGCGGTCACGCTGCCGCCTTTCGTCCCGCCATCTCTTTTCGGAAGATGACGGTCCGACCGCCACCGCTATCGGCCGCGCTTCATGGCGAGCGCGACGTCGTAGACGCGGGCCTTCGAGATCTGGAGCTGCTCGGCGACCACGCGCGACGCATCGCGGATGCTGAGACTTTCAAGTGCGGGAGCCAGCTTGGCTTCGATCATGTCATCGTTGATCTCGCCCTGCTCGGGCGGGCCAACGACGATCACGATCTCGCCTTTCGGCGGATTGTCTTCGAAATGATCAGCCAGCTCCGAAAGCGTGGCGCGGCGAACTTCTTCGTGCAGCTTCGTCAGTTCACGAGCGATGGCGGCCTGCCGGTTGCCGAGCACGGCCGTGAGATCCCGCAGCGTTGCGGCGAGGCGCGTCGGGGCTTCGAAGAGAACGAGCGTTCCGGGAACCGTCGCCAGCTCGGATGCTCGTGTTTTTCGCGCTCCGCCCTTGGCGGGAAGAAAACCGGCAAAGAAGAAGGCGTCGGTCGGCAGGCCCGATACGGACAGGGCAGGGAGCGTTGCCGATGCGCCGGGAATTGCGATTACCGGATGGCCTTTTGCTGCCGCCTCGCGCACCAGCTTGAAGCCGGGGTCGGAAACCAGCGGTGTGCCTGCATCACTGATCAGGGCGACGACACGGCCGTTCTCGAGATCGCGCAGTACGCGCGGCCGCTGCTCTTCGGCGTTGTGCTCGTGATAGGGCTGGAGCGGACTTCTGATGCCATAGTGGGAGACAAGCGTGCGGCTGTGGCGTGTATCCTCGCAATAGATGACGTCGGCGCGCGCGAGGATGGCAATGGCGCGCAGAGACATATCGGCGAGATTTCCGATCGGGGTCGCGACGAGATACAGGCCGGACGTCAGCGGCAGCGCGAGCTGACGTTCCATTTCGGCCGCGACGCGTGCCACCGCTGTCGTGGTGCGCGTTCCGATGTCGGAGGTTTCGTCGTTCATGGATCGGGTCTCGCCGGCCTCGTGTATTCCGGGCCGAGGTCCTCTCTTCTCGCCTCTCTGGACGAAAATCCAGCCTCGATTCCGTCGTCGTCGGATTTTTGGCTGGGTAGATGACCGGCATTTTAGGCCGTAGAGGCTTGGAATGGCCCTGGAAACGCGGCTTCTAGTAAGAACGAGGCGAGTTAACCGGGCAGCGGGCCCTAAACTTGGCCAGACGGATGTCAGTCGTTAGGCGGCGGAGCGGGCGCGATCCTTGGGACGCGTGGCTTCGCAAAGTTTCGAAAGTTCGAGCAGGGCCTCGATCGAGGTTTCGAGTTCGCTTTCGAGCCGGAGCGGTTCGACCGTATCGTCCTTCAGGGGGGCGTAAGTCATGAGCGGACGAAGTTCTTCGCGCATGCGATCGAGCGCGTAGGTCAGGGAATCGAGCTGTTCGGCGGCTGCGGAGTGCATGGCTGCCGCCGAGTATGTGGTGGTGCGTGCGGCGTTCAGCGGTTCGGTCGCGAGCCACCATGCCTCTTCATCCGCCAGGGGAATGACCTCCCGGCGCGGCGGGGCAGGGGTGTCGACCGGCTGCGGCTCGGCCTTTGCGCGGAACAGCTCGGTTGGGTCGATGGCCGATGCCTTCGATGCAAGGCGGCGAATGCGCTCGCGGGCGTATGCAACGCGCGCGGGCAGCCGGCGGGTCTCGTCGATGATCGAGAACATGAGGTCCTCGAACCAGAAAGGCCGGGGCGTGAGGCGGAAGCCAAGCATTCGCGGATCCATTGCGCTTTGCTGCGGGCGCGATTCCACGCACGGCGCTTGTGCAGCGCGGAGCGGTTCGCGGCATGTTAGGTGGGCTCAGGAAAGCTGAGCTTATTCGTTATGTTAGGCAAGCGTGTTTTGGCGCACTCTTAAGCTCGCGCGCGATGCAAGTCGGCGAAAACATCAAATCGTTGCTTCGATGAGGCGCGCCGATCACACAATCGTTCTGGGGCGATCAGCGGTTGGCATTCAACGATGCCGGAACAACGGCTGACGCGGGCTTTATGAGTGGCGAAGCACTCGCGTCGCGTACGAGCGCCGGCCCGCGATAGCGGTAGTGGCCGGTGATCTCGTCCACGAACAGTGCGTCCTCGAGCTGCGGTCCCCAGCCCCGATTGTGCACGATCATGAGGCGGCCGGACGGCGCCATCACCGAAGAGACGATGGCGATGTGAGCGCGCGTGCGCTGGTTCTGAGGCCGATAGTAAGAGACGATATCGCCCGGCCGATAGTTCTCGGCGAACGACGTGACAGGAAGGCTTTGGCCTGCGCTCTCGAAAAAGCGGCGGAGAACTTCCGTGCGGCGATGGTCGATGCTGCGGTCGCCCGTGCCGGCGCGAGACTGGTGCACCAGCACCTGAAGATCCAGGCCCATGGCCCGGTACGCGCGGACGATTACGTCCGTGCAGACGCCGAACATGCCGTTCACGTCGCCCATGGGATAGGAAATAGAGCGATAGGCGTCGTCATAGATGACGAAGTTGCCGACCTGCCGCTCGGCCGCCTGGGCGAGGCGCAACCCGAATGCTTCCGTATCGAGGCTTTGCATGGGCTCGTTCGATGCAACGCCTGATGCCAGCGTCACGGTGCGCTGGGCGTCATCGATGCTGCAGATGCCCGGATGAATGGGATTGCCGTTCTCGTCGGCATCGAAGAGCCGCATCACATCGGGCGGCGGGGCGAGCATCGCAAAGTCGGGAACGCCGGACGGCGAAAGGAGCGCGAGCTGCGCGGGTGCCGGGGGTGTCGCTGGCGGCGGCGTGAAGTCCGCCGAGATAACCGGTTCGTCCGCGTTCGAGGAGAAAAGCGTATTCGGGGCCGCTGTCGCGAGAACGGATGCCGGCGGACCGGATGCAGACAGCGCAGCCAGAGGCGCGCGTGCAACCTTCATCTCGAAGGCCGCGCTGCTGGGAAGAAGCGGATCGGTCGGCAGAGCCAATCCGGTGAGTGCCGTGTACTCGCTCAGCGCCGGCGGAGTGCCGAGTGTCGCCGTCGGCTGGATGGAGAAGGCTTCCTGGTCCGGGACGGCGATGGCCGTCAGGTAGCTCTGCAGCGTGCGCACCGACTGGTGCACGACCACGGCTGATGCAACCATCAGAAACGGCAGGAAGAGCAGAAGAAGCGCTTGGCGCTCGTCGTTCGAGTACGGGATCGAGACGGCGCGAGCGGTGCGCGTGCGCAGCGAGTTTAACGTGGTTTTGTGCGAGGCGAGGCTCCGCGTGGCGGTCGCCAAGTCAGCGCGGCGGGCTGAGGCGAAGTCAGAAACGATGCACAGCGCCGAAGCTGAAAACCTCTCGACGGTCGCAAGCACATCCTCGAAATGCGGTTTTGCGGGTGCGGGGGACCAGGCACGCCGAGCCGGTGCCCTCTCGTTTCTCAAGAGGCGCTGTTTTGCTTTCGGCCGTGGCTTGCGCGGCTTTCCCACCTTGAGGCCCGTAATACGGGTGATTACCGAGGCTTAAGTGTATGTGACAAGGTCCTGGTCCACCATCCGAAAAATTGGTTTACGAAAGATTCCCGGTGGAGACGTGTGGCTCCAGTCCCACGCGCTGTCTGATCTGCAACCTATCCATCCCCTGCGCGCGAAGCTCGCCGAGTGAGGTGTCGCGGGCGCTTTTCGAGAGCTTGTGGCCGTCGCTGCCCGTCAGCAGGCGGTGGTGATGATAGATCGGTTCGGGAAGCCCGAGGATGGTTTGCAGGAGACGGTGCAGGCCGGTGGCGGCGTAGAGGTCGCGGCCGCGCGTGACGTGCGTGATGCCCTGGCGTGCGTCGTCAACGGTGACGGCAAGGTGATAGCTCGCCGGTACGTCTTTGCGCACGATCACGGCATCTCCCCACACGGCCGGGTCCATTTCGATCTTGTGGGGCGTGCTGTCTTCCTCGATCTCGGTGAAGGTGACGCGGCGGCTCGCGGTGATGCCTTCGAGCGCGTCGAGTGCGGCGTCCATGTTCAGGCGCAGCGCGAATGGCTCACCTCGTGAGAGGCGCGCTGCGATCTCCTGTTTCGGAAGGTTCTTGTGAAGCCCTGGGTAAAGCGGCGTGCCGTCGGGGTCGAGCGCGGGCGGGTGTGGCATCGTTTCCGTTGCTTCACTGATCTCGGAGCGCGTTGCGAAGCAGGGGTAGAGAAGGCCGAGCTTCAGGAGCCAGTCGGATGCCGCGCTATAGGTCGTGAAGTGGAGGCTCTGGCGCAGCACGGGTTCCTCCCATGTGATGCCGAGCCATGCGAGGTCCTCGTACATCTGGGTAATGTAGTCCTCGCGGCATCGCGTCGTGTCGATATCCTCGATACGGAGCAGGAAGCGGCCGCCGAGGCGCTGGGCCATGTCGAAGCCGACGAACGCGGAGAGCGCGTGCCCGAGGTGAAGCTCGCCGTTCGGGCTCGGCGCGAAACGCAGGACAGGACGGCTCATTGCTTTGCCATTAGTCGCATTGGCCGGTTCTGCCGGGGCCGGGTGAGTAGGTCGGCGCGATCGCTTCGACAATCGGATCGTAGATGTGGCGCTCGGAGACCGGATAGAGCAGCGCCCAACTGTTGATCATGCGGCCGCCGCACGTGAAGCTTACGCGCTCGTAGAAGTGCATCGAGCTGCGCGTGCCTGAGACGACGAAAAAGCGCTTCCTCATCGGCGCGTAGTCGAGATCCGCGCCGGCGTAGTTTTCCGAGAGGATCTGCCTGCGGTATTCCGCGAGCGTCGCGTCGCTTTCATTGGCGAAAGCACCGATGACGAGGCGTGCACCGCCGTCGCGCGAGATCAGCACATGCCCATCTTCGCTCGCGATGTTCTGGCTCGGCGCAAAGACGGAGTCTGGATAGGCGATCGTGAAGCCGAAGCGCTCGTTTTGGATCGTTTCCCATTGCTTGAGCTTGACGCATTCGGCGTGCGCCTCAGTCGCGATTGCGAGGGTCGAAGCAGAAAGGCACAGCATCAGCGCTGTGACCTTCCGTGAAACTGTTCTGTTGCGCCGCATCGAGCACCACCACTTACCCGCGAGACATTCCAATCCCGCTAACGTCATCCTACTTTGGGTGAGTGGCTGCGAAAAGCGAGGAGCGCATGTCCGTGGCGACGAAGAAGGCTCGTCCACAAAAAGCCGTTGCTGCGCGGAAACGCGTTGCGCGGCGCGTTCGTTTGATCGAGACGGATGCCGACATTCGCGCGGGCGTAACGGCGCTTCGCAAGCTCTGCCCGGTGATGAAGCGCCTGCACGGCGTGGTCGGCGATCCACCGCTCCGGCGCAACGTGTCTGGCTTCGCCGGTCTCGCGCAGGTTGTCGTCGGCCAGCAGCTTTCCATCGCAAGCGCGGGTGCAATCTGGAAGCGCACGGTTCTCGTCGTCGATCCGTTCGATGCGCCGACACTGCTTCGGCAGGATATCGATACCCTGCGCGGTGCGGGCCTTTCGCAAGGCAAGGTGCGTACGTTGCGCGCCATGGCGGAGGCGGTCGCGGCAGGGACGCTCGATCTCGACAGACCGTTGCCGGACGACGAACTGCGCGCGGCGCTGCTCGCGATTACGGGGATCGGCCCGTGGACGGCCGACATCTACACCATGTTCTGCCTCGGACACATGGACGGCTTTGCTGCCGGCGATCTTGCGCTGCAAATTGCGGTGCAGCGCGCGTTCGAGCTCGATGCGCGGCCTACAGCTCAGGAGCTTGAGGTGTTTGCCGAGCGCTGGAGGCCGTGGCGCGGCATCGCCGCGCGGCTCCTGTGGTCGTTCTACGCTCATCGCGATTCTTGAGTGCCGGCCAGCATCCAAAGCGGATTTCGTTTCGTATAATCCACAGTCATCCCGCTGATTTGGCGCAGAAAGTCGTCTCTTTCCCTTGGGCCTTCACATGAATGACATGCGTCGCTAGTATCCGCTCCCGAAAGCGGGGGTGACGTCCCGATTCGCCAAGAACCGACTGGAAGCAAGCCTGTGAATGCACATGCTGCCACGCCGGAGTCGTTCCCGGCACTGGTTCTCAACGCTGACTTCCGGCCCCTGAGCTACTATCCGTTGTCGCTCTGGAGCTGGCAGGAGTCGGTGAAGGCCGTCTTTTTGGATCGCGTCAACATCGTCTCCGAGTATGATCGCACGGTCCGATCGACCAGCTTCGAGATGCGGCTACCCTCGGTCGTCTCGCTCAAAACATACGTAAAACCAGCGCTTTATCCCGCATTCACACGATTCAACGTGTTTCTGCGCGACCGGTTTTCGTGCCAGTACTGCAATTCGCGCGAGGACCTGACGTTCGACCATCTGATCCCGCGCTCGCGCGGTGGCCAGACGCGCTGGGACAACGTCACGACGGCTTGCGCACCCTGCAATCTCAAGAAGGGCGGCGAGATGCCATGGGATGCCGGGATGCGTCCCTTCCAGATGCCTTACAGGCCGACGGTCTTCGAACTTCATCGCAACGGGCGGCTTTTCCCGCCGAACTATCTGCACGATAGCTGGCTCGACTATCTCTACTGGGATACCGAGCTCGAGCCTTAGCGCTGCTTCGGTTTGCTTCCGGTCTTGCCGGGATGCGTAGGCAGTCCGTTTTCGCTCACAATCGAGCTATCTGGACCGCGACCGTCTTTGCGAGGCATGACGCCGAGGAGACGTGGAGTGGAGGCAAGGTGTTCGCGTTGTTCTCTTGCGCCAGATTGACGGGAAGGCCGTTTGGGTAACGAGGCGCTCAAAACCTCCCGTCATTCCGGCGAAGGCCGGAATCCAGATCGGCTGGAATTCGGGTGAGACCTGCATCCAAACCGTTACGTGACTGGACCCCGGCCTTCGCCGGGGTGACGACGGGGGAACATGCTTCGCCAAGCGCCTTTTTGTCGTTGCCGGGTGGCAATGGACCTTATCGAAGATGATGACTGGGACGGGTAAAAAAAGTGGCCCCGTTGCCGGGGCCAGAGATTGGAAGGTCTAGCGAAGGTCGCCAAAGGCTCGCTGCTGCTCAAGCCGATAAGCGATCGTCGGAACCGATATGTTTCCAAAGACGGGTCAGCTTACACGGACGCTGCGTTTGCCGCCGCGCCTCGTGCTTAGAGCCGTTCCGATTTTGGTGGAATCGCGGAACGGCTCTAGGTCTTTGAGTGGTCGTGCTTCTTATCGGAAAACCGGTTCCCACTTTTCCGGAAGCACTCTAGATCAGGCGGCGCGCTTGTGGCCGCGGGCGCAGAGCACGAACGCGATGGCTTCCACGGCCTTGCCCCAATCGGCTTCATCGGCTGCGCCATCGGCGCCGAATGCAAGCATGGCGTCTTTCGCGGTTCCGCCGTCACGGAAGAAGCGTGCGCAGGATTGGCGTGCGACGCCGACGGCCTGATGCCATTCGATGGGATTGATGTGGGCGGGGATCATGAGATCGCTCCTCGATGTCTACTGCTACGCCTAGTGCTTCTGTCGAACCGATGATTCACGCTTGGCCGGAATGGTCCAAAGCGACCATGGTTTAAAGTGGGGCAAGCACACCGGCTCTCAGTGCCACTACGCAAAACCGGTTCATGCGACACCATCTCGGACTGCTCGTCAGGTGCCCGGTATGCTTGCCTTTTCGTTGGAGGCCGGTGATTTCTCACAGGTCTCCGAAATTCATTGGTCGAGCTTACGCGGACACATCAGGGGTTCGACCAAATCCCGGACTTTCTCGTTCTAACTCTCGATGTCGGCCTTCGGCGCGCTTGTCGCTTGCTTCAGGGCTCCTTCGAGAACGCATCCAACAACATCTTGCAGGGAACGCCACTCACTCTCTTCAACCATGTCACTCACCACTCACACTGTTACGCTTCGCGAGACGCGCGGGGGCATCGCTCGCGCTTTTGGACGCTGACGCATTACACGGACGCGGTACGCTGGGACTTACTGAAGAAGGCCAGTACGCGGCTCTTCCTTACGCAGGGACTGGGGCGCGAACCGCTCGGTGATACGCTCGGACTTTTTCGCTCGAGCGGTTCGCTTCATTCTTTCGAACACACGGACGAGTGTGTTCTTGGGGGATGCAGGGGGGTACGCGGATACGCTACTCGGTACGCTTTTACGCCACTCACAGGTACTCAACTGACTGGTACGCAACTCACGCTTACTCAACGCAACTGCACTCGGTACGCTAATGACGCAACGCTCACTCACTCGGTTCCGGACGGCGGAACGGACTCCTGTTGATAAAACTCGAACGGGGTAGGGACCCGCATTCGTCGTGTGCCTCAAGCGAGAGGAGATCGCTGTCTCGATCGTGACATTCTCCGGCTGTTGCTGCCGGGACTCACAATCCGTCGCCATTCCCTCTCGACGCGGTACGCTCACAACAGAAGTTCCTTTTGTGTTCCGCGAATGAGACCAATTAACCGTGACACTGTGGCCACGCAAAGGCGCAAAATCGGCGCCCGAGAGATATGATGTTGACAAGATGTGATTGCGCCACATGAGAAGTGCGCAACGGCTTCAGGCGACACGATTTTCGCTCGCCCGGCTTGTCTTGTTGATAACTGGAGCGCGTTGAAAAGACTCGCAGATCAGTCTTGCGAGGTCGCTGCGAGAAACGCCGCTTTGAGCGCCAGAACAAAGATCACGAACGAGATGATCGCGTTCCAGCCCGCCATGGAGAGGCCTGCGAACGTCCAAACGGCTTCATCACAGCGCGGCACGTGAATCGTATCGAGGTTGCCCAGGATGTCGGTTGCGTCCGTGGCCAAGGGAAGCGCTGTGCCGCACGTTACGGGGCCCGGCCAATATTTCCATTCGACGCCCGCGTGATAGCCCGCGAGCCCGGTGTTGGCGAGGAAGGCCAGCGCAACGGCAAGGAAGATCAGGCCAGCCAGACGCGGCATCTCAGCGACGAGCGCCATGGCGATGAAAAGAGCTGGAATGCCGGCGTAATAAGCGTAGCGCTGCATCAGGCACAGCGGGCACGGCGCATAGCCGGCGAGATATTCGAAGCCCAAGGCTGTCAGGATGACGGCCGCCGCGAGAAAGAGGGCGGTGCCGCCGTAGCGGTAAGCAGCGCTGCGCACGGGTGTGTCGAAAGTCAGCATTGCTCCACGCTCCTTGGCCGGACTCAGAACAGGTACTTAATCGCCACGAAGCCCAAAACCAGGAGGACGACGAACACCGTCGTCACGAGGCTAAGGCGCTTTTCAATGAAATCGCGGATCGGCTCGCCGAAGAAGTAAAGCAGGCCAGCGACGAGATAGAAGCGCATGGCGCGTGCAATGATGCTGGCCACGATGAATTCGATGAGCGGCATGTGAACGATGCCGGCGGTGATGGTCAGGACCTTGTACGGGAAGGGCGTCATGCCCTTTAGGATCAGGATCCAGACGCCCCACTCGTTGAACCATTCCTTGAATTGGTCGAGGCCATCCGCTTTGCCGTAGAACTCCAGGATGGGTTGGCCGATCTGCTCGAAGAGGAAGTAGCCGATCATGTAGCCGAAGACGCCGCCGATGACGGAGCCGATGGTGGCGACTGTCGCGTACCACCAGGCTTTCAATCTGTTTGCCAGCACCATCGGCACGAGCATGACGTCGGGCGGGATCGGGAAGAACGAACTCTCGATGAACGAGACCCAGAAGAGTGCGTGAGGGGCGCGAGGCGAATTCGCTTTCGCCATCATCCAATCGTAGATCCGCCGCATCGCGTCGTGCTCCCCCGACATAAGGCTTCAATGCGCTGCTTAGTGGGCGCGGGCGTTCTTGTCCATCGCGGCAGTTTCGGCGTGATGAAGCTGCGGTTGCAGGAGTTCGAGGCTTGCTGAAAGTTCGAGCACGAGGCGGTTGAGCAGGAAGCGGCCGGCCCGTGTGGCACGGATGCGGCCCAATCCGGTGCTTGCGCCGTCTGCCTTCGGGGCTTCCGCTGTGGGGGCGAGCCCGGGGCCCAGGCAGCCGCGGATTTCGTCGGGCTCCCAGACTGGCTCCGAGGGAGCGGCTGTTACACGTTCGAGATAGCCTTCTTCGATCAATCCACTGAGGATGCTCGCTCGCGGCGCGCGGCCGCCGATGCGTGCAAGGCGGTCGAGGTCGATGCCTTCCTCGAGGCGCAGGCCCATCAGCAGCATCTCGTCGGTACGCTGCTCGGAAGACAGCGTTTCCGTATCGACGATGCCGTGGCCGCTTTCCTCCACGCTCGCGAGCCAGCGTTCGGGGCTGCGTTCGGTATTGGTGGCGAGGTGCGCGTCCGGGGTGGTGATGCGGCCGTGCGCGCCGGGGCCGATGCCAGCATATTCGCCATACCGCCAATAGATGAGGTTGTGGCGGCTCTCTTCGCCGGCGCGCGCGTGGTTCGAGATTTCGTACTGATTGAGGTTCGCGGCTGCCGTCAGCTCTTGCGTCAGCTCGTAGAGGTCGTGAGCGTCCTCGGCCGCAGGGATGACGAGGCGGCCTTTGGCGTAGAGATCCGCGAAGCGTGTCTCGGGCTCGATGGTGAGTTGATAGAGCGAGAGATGTCCCGTCGCCATGGCGATCGCCTCCGACAGTTCGGTGCGCCACTCGTCGAGCGTCTGGTCGGGCCGTGCGTAGATGAGATCGAACGAGACGCGATCGAACGTGCGATGCGCGATGGCGATTGCGGCTTTTGCTTCGTCAACGCTGTGAATGCGGCCCAAACGTTTGAGATCGCCTTCGCGCAGGGACTGCACGCCGATGGAGACTCGGTTGACGCCTGCCGCGCGGAAGCCGGCGAAACGCGCGGCTTCGACGCTGTTCGGATTGGCTTCGAGCGTGATTTCAGCGCCCGGTGCGACGGGCCAGAGTTTGGCGATGTGATCGAGGATGCCGCCGACCGTCTCGGGCTTCATCAGCGACGGCGTACCGCCGCCGAAGAAGATGGAGGAGACGATACGTTTTTCTCCTCCCCCGTGTGAGGAGGGGGGAATCTTGAGCGCCGGCGTATGGGCGTCCCCCGCTCCTGGCTTCCCCCACAAGGGGGGAGGAGAAGACGCGGACATCACTCCGGCGACGTGATCGAGTTCGCGCTTGTAGGCAGCAAGGTAGCGCGCTTCATCCCATCCGCCGAAGCGGACATGGCTGTTGAAGTCGCAGTAAGGACACTTCTGCGCGCAAAACGGCCAGTGGATGTAAACGCCGAAGCCCGGCTCGTCGCTCGTCACGAATTTCGGCCTACTCAAAAAGCTTTTTGAATGCCGCTTCGATCATTTTCGGCGGCATTCGACGCTTGTTTAGCCCGGTCTCGGATTTGCCGGAAGCCGGGCGCGTCAGTTTGGTTTCAGCGGCTGGCCGCGAGAAGCGCGCGGGCCAGTGTCCGCCAGCGAGGCTCGGCCTCTGAGACGTCGGCCGCAGGCAGCGCCTTTTCAAGGGTGGCAAAGTATGCGGCCAAATCCTTTGCGGGCCAGGCGCTGCCGTTTGAGGCGAGGTCGTCGCGCAGGCTTGCGATGAAGCGGGCGAGTTCGGCCTGGGTCGAGAGATTGCGTGCGGCGGCGTCGAGAGCTTCGAGGTTTCGACCGCCCGCTGTTGCTGCGACGACTTTGGGGACGTGCTCGAGGCAGTCGCGCTTGAAGGCTTCGAAGGCGCGCGTGCGGTGGGAGACTGCGTACTTATCCGCTGGCTCCATTTCGCCGAAGGTGCGTGTTTCGCCGTCGGGCACGAACATGGGATCGTAGCCGAAGCCGTTGCCGCCACGCGCGGGCCAGCGCAGCGTCCCGAAAACGCGACCGGCGAAAATGCGATGCTCGCCCGTCGGCCACGCGAGGCAGAGAACGGAGATGAAGTTGGCGCGTGGCGGAAGGCCGTCCCAGGCGCCTTTCTCGGCGAGTGCGTCGTGGACGCGCTGCATGGCGAGAGCGAAGTCTTTGCCGGGGCCGGCCCAGCGTGCGGAGTAGATGCCGGGCGCGCCGCCGAGGAGATCCACCTCCAATCCGGAATCATCTGCAAGTGCGGGAAGGCCGGATGCAGTTGCGGCGGCCAGCGCCTTGAGGCGGGCGTTGCCTTCGAAGGTCTCTTCGGTTTCTTCGGGTTCGGAGAGGTCGAGATCGGCAGCCGATACAGCATCGAAGCCATAAGGCGCAATCAGCTCCTTGATCTCCCAAACCTTGCCGGGGTTGTGGCTCGCGACGACGAGGCGGCTGCCCGGTTCGAGTTGTTTCATGTTCATGCGTCAAACCCCCAGATGCGTGGTTCGGCGAACTCCACGGAATTTCCAGCGGGGTCGCGTGTGTAGATGGAACGGCCGCCACCGGGCCATTCGAAGTCGGCTTCGATGTCGATGCCGGATGCGTCGAGCTTGCGGCGCCAGGCGTCGATTTCAGCGAGGCTCGCGGTGAAACAGATGTGTCCTTGTCCTGTGGCTCCGTGAGGCGGAACGGGCAGCGGTCCGTTCGATGGTTTCGACGTCGCCTCGGGATTGAAGATCAGAAGCATTTGGTTCGCGAGCTTGTAGAAGACGTGCCGACCTTCGACACCTGCATGCTTCTCAAGGCCCAGAATGCCGCCGTAGAAGGTTTCGGCGGCGGAGAGGTCTTCTGCATAGAGCACGGTTTCGAGGATGGCTGAAATCGGCATGGCACCTCGAATTCTATTGCGTTCGGCTGTGCGGGCTAAGTGGGGAAGATCCCGGAGGGCCTTGATTGAGGAGTTGCGGGGTTTCGGTTGCCAATCGCGAGCACGGCTCGATTGGAGCCGCATGCCGATAGGGCATCAATTCAAAGCCCAAATGAAGGTCAGCGTCGAGATCGCTCCGAGCCCGGTGCGCACGGCGTGGAGCCTTGCCCATTTCTCGACGAGGCTGCGCGTCACGGGACCGGCGGATTCCGGCGGTGTTTTGTTTAGCCGGTAGTTGAGCGGCATGATGACGAACATCGTGAAGGGCCAGTTGGCAACCAACAGGGTGGCGCCTGCGAGCCAGCGCCAGTCGTTCGTCACGAACCATGTCGCCGCGCCGAGCAGAAACCCGATAACGGCCAGCGAAGCCTGCATGGTGAAGCCGCGCGCGTAGCTCGGCTTCCATTGTGCGAGCATGGCGCGATTATCAAGCGAGAGTCGCGCCGGCTGCTCGGCGAAGTTGATGTAGAACGCCGCGCCGGTGAACACAGCGGCGACCGTCAGCGTGAGATGTCCGATGAGCACGAGGGAGCTCCCTGGGTGCGTCAGGCGACCGTCAGCTTTTGCAACTCGACAAGCTCGGCGATGCCCTTGCGCGCAAGGCCCATGAGCTGGTCGAAGCTTTCCTGGCTGAAGGCGACCGTCTCGGCCGTGCCCTGAACTTCCACGATGCCGCCTGCACCCGTCATGACGAAGTTGGCGTCGGCGTCGGCGGATGAATCCTCCGCGTAATCGAGATCGAGGACGGGCTCGCCCTTGTAGAGGCCGGCGGAGACAGCTGCGATGTGATCGCGCAGCACGCCGTCCTTCACCATGTCGCGCAGCTTCATCCACTGGATGCAGTCGTGCAGGGCAACCCATGCGCCGGTGATGGCTGCCGTGCGCGTGCCGCCGTCCGCCTGGATGACGTCGCAGTCGATCGAGATCTGGCGTTCGCCAAGCTTCTGCAGGTCGACCACGGCGCGCAGGGCGCGTCCGATCAGGCGCTGGATTTCCTGCGTGCGGCCGGACTGGTTGCCGACGCTTGCTTCGCGACGCGTGCGGTCATGCGTGGCGCGGGGCAGCATGCCGTATTCAGCCGTCACCCATCCGCGACCCTGGCCCTTGAGCCACGGCGGAATGCGTTCTTCGAGGCTGGCCGTGCAGAGCACGTGCGTGTTGCCAAACTTGATCAGGCACGAGCCTTCGGCGTGTAAGGACACCCCGCGCTCGAGGGAAACACGGCGAAGCTCGCCAGGCTGGCGTTTGGACGGGCGCATGTGGGCTCGTATTGTTGGGTTGCGATTTTCTTGGAGGTGGGGACGAAGGCTAAGCTCCTCGTCTTTTCGGCCGCCTCGTTGGGGCGGACCCTACGGGAGCGGCCCGGCCGGATCAACCTCCAATCGCGCCTGACAGCCTATCCAACGTCACGGTTACCAGTTGATGTGCGTCGGTCTTGCATTGACGCGGCAATGCGCCATTTTAGGCTTCCTACGGCGTTGGTGCCTGGTGCGAAACTTCGAATGTCCGAACACCCCTCAGAGATCAAGAAGCTCAGCGAGCGCTCGCGCGCAATTCTGCGACAGATCGTCGACAGCTATCTGGCGACGGGCGAACCCGTGGGCTCGCGCAACTTGTCGCGGGTTCTGCCGATGGCGCTCTCGCCGGCGTCGATCCGCAACGTGATGAGCGACCTCGAGCATGCGGGGCTGATCTATGCGCCGCATACGTCGGCCGGGCGTCTGCCGACCCACTCGGGGCTCCGGATGTTCGTCGACGGTCTCTTGGAAGTCGGTGATCTCAGCGAGGAGGAGCGGCGGCAGATCGAAGCGCAGCTCGCGGTTCGGCGCTCGAAGTCGCTCGATCAGGTGCTGATGGAAGCCGGCGAGATGATCTCTGGCCTCTCCCATTGTGCCGGCGTGGTGCTCGCCGAGAAGCAGGTGGCGCGCCTCAAGCACATAGATTTCGTGCCGATCGATCCGTCGCGTGCGCTGGTCGTGCTCGTCGATGAGGATCAAAACGTCGAGAACCGGCTGATCGATATTCCGGTCGGGTTGCCGCCGTCGGCGCTGATCGAAGCCGCCAATTATCTCAACGCCAACATTCGCGGGCTCACGATTGCGGATGCGCGTGCGGCACTCGAAGCCGAACTCGGGAAGGCGCGGGCAGAGCTCGATAAACTCACGCAGAAGGTGATCAAGGCCGGGCTCGCGGAGTGGTCCGGCACCGTTGACGATCGCAAGAGCCTGATCGTGCGCGGTCAGGGGAACCTGCTCAAGGATCTCACCGCAATCGAGGACCTGGAGCGCATCCGGCAGCTCTTCGACGATCTCGAAAACAAGCGTGACCTGTCGCAAATTCTCGGCCTTGCCGAGCATGCGGACGGCGTGCGCATTTTTATCGGGTCGGAGAACAAGCTTTTCTCGCTCTCGGGCTCGTCATTGATCGTGGCGCCGTTCCACGATACCGACCGAAAAGTGGTCGGCGTGCTGGGCGTCATCGGGCCAACACGTCTCAACTATGCGCGAATTATTCCCATGGTGGACTACACCGCCCGCCTGGTTAGCCGGGTGTTGACTTGATTTTTTCATCTTAGCGGCTGATATCGGGCCCATATTCCGTTGCGCGCCGCTGGCCAAGAGCCGTGGCGCCGTCTCTTTCCCACTCACTTTCGATGTTTGGAGCTTCAATGGCCGACGAGACCGCAAATCCCAACGCCCCCGGTTCGCCGCAGGAGGGTGGTGCGCCCGGACCCGAGGCCAAGGCGCAGACCGCTGCGGATCCGTCGCAGGAGGCCGAACGCCTTGCTGCGGAAGTGGATCTTTTGCAGGGGCAGATCGCCGATCTTACGGACCGCCTGCTGCGGTCGCATGCCGAAATGGACAATATCCGCAAGCGTGCCGAGCGTGAGCGCGAGGAGACCGCGAAGTATGCGATCACCAAGTTCGCCCGCGAAGTGGTGACGGTGGCCGACAACTTCGAACGCGCTATCCAGGCCGTGCCGGCCGGTGCCGCCGAAGAGAGCAGCGCGCTCAAGAGCCTCGTCGAAGGCGTCTCGATGACGGAGCGCGAGTTCATCAACGTGCTCGAGCGCAACGGCGTCAAGCGCATCAATCCCAAAGGCGAAATGTTCAATCCGCATCAGCATCAGGCCATGATGGAGATGCAGAACACGGAAGTGGCTCCGGGAACGATCCTCGAGGTCTTTCAGTGCGGCTACGTCATCGAGGATCGCGTCGTGCGGCCGGCGATGGTGGTCGTCGCCAAGGGCGGACCGAAGAACGGAAAGCCGGCCGAAGCAGACGCGAAGGCGGAAGCCTCCGAGCAGCCGGGCGAGCCCGGCGCGGGCAACGACAACGCGGCTTAAGCGTGTGCCTCGGCCCTGAAGCGCGGCGGGACAGTGTTTCGCTGCGGGATGGGGACCGATCGGTAACAGTTGTTGGCGCAAGTGCCTTTGGCGGACACGGGCCGAGCTTGTCGCGGTCTCTTTGACGCAAAGGGCCTTGCGCCCGATCTAGTGAGAAGTGTTAAACCAAGGGCCCCAAATTTGATCCTGCGGCGGGTGCGCTGGGCCGTTGCGCCCCAAAAAGCCAGACCTATATAAGCCGCATCATCAATTGTTCTCCTGGGGACCGTGCTCCAATCCTCCAGTCGGAGGGAAGGGAATCAAACCGGGCGCCGGCCTTGCCAAGGGTCCGGACGGTCTGCCGCTAAGAAGAGGAATTTCGGAGACATGGCAAAAGTAATCGGTATCGATCTCGGTACGACCAACTCGTGCGTCGCGGTCATGGAAGGCGGCAAGCCTCGCGTGCTCGAGAACGCCGAGGGTGTGAACACCACGCCGTCCATCGTTGCCTTCGCGGACGACGGCGAGCGCCTCGTCGGCCTTCCGGCCAAGCGTCAGGCCGTCACCAACCCCACCAACACGTTCTTCGCCATCAAGCGTCTGATCGGCCGCCGTTACGACGATCCGCTGGTCGAGAAGGACAAGAAGCTCGTTCCCTATACCATCGTGAAGGGTCCGGGCGGCGACGCGTGGGTCGAAGCCCACGGCAAGCAGTATTCTCCGCAGCAGATCTCGGGCTTCATTCTTCAGAAGATGAAGGAGACCGCGGAAGCCAAGCTCGGCGAGACCGTCACGCAGGCCGTGATCACCGTTCCGGCGTACTTCAACGACGCTCAGCGTCAGGCCACCAAGGATGCCGGCAGGATCGCCGGCCTCGAGGTGCTGCGCATCATCAACGAGCCGACGGCAGCGGCGCTCGCTTATGGCCTCGACAAGAAGACGGGCGCCAAGACGATCGCGGTCTACGACCTCGGCGGCGGTACGTTTGACGTGTCGATCCTCGAGATCGGCGACGGCGTGTTCGAAGTGAAGAGCACCAACGGCGACACGTTCCTCGGCGGTGAAGACTTCGACATGAAGCTCGTCTCCTACCTCGCCGACGAGTTCAAGAAAGAGCAGGGCATTGACCTGCGCAGTGACAAGCTGGCTCTGCAGCGCCTCAAGGAAGCTGCCGAGAAGGCGAAGATCGAGCTGTCGAGTTCGGCTCAGACCGAAATCAACCTGCCGTTCATCACGGCCGACCAGTCGGGTCCGAAGCATCTCACGATGAAGCTCACGCGCGCTAAGCTCGAGAGCCTCGTGGACGATTTGATCCAGAAGACGCGCGGTCCGTGCGAGCAGGCGCTCAAGGATGCCGGCCTCAAGGCTGCCGAGATCGACGAAGTCGTTCTCGTCGGCGGTATGACCCGCATGCCGAAGGTGCAGCAGGTCGTGAAGGAGCTGTTCGGCAAGGAGCCTCATAAGGGTGTGAACCCGGATGAGGTGGTGGCTGTCGGTGCGGCGATCCAAGGCGGCGTCCTCAAGGGCGAAGTCAAGGACGTGCTGTTGCTCGACGTGACGCCGCTTTCGCTCGGCATCGAAACGCTGGGCGGCGTGTTCACGCGCCTTATCGATCGCAACACGACGATCCCGACCAAGAAGAGCCAGGTGTTCTCCACGGCGGAGGATGGCCAGAACGCCGTGACGATCCGCGTCAGCCAGGGCGAGCGCGAGATGGCGGCCGATAACAAGCTGCTCGGCCAGTTCGATCTCGTGGGTATCCCGCCGGCGCCGCGCGGCGTGCCGCAGGTCGAGGTCACGTTCGACATCGACGCGAACGGCATTGTGCACGTTTCGGCGAAGGACAAGGCGACGAGCAAGGAGCAGTCTATCCGCATCCAGGCTTCGGGCGGTCTTTCCGACTCCGAGATCGAGAAGATGGTCAAGGACGCGGAGGCTCATGCTGCCGACGACAAGAAGCGTCGCGAGCTTGTCGAAGGCCGGAACCAGGCCGAGGCTTTGATCCACTCGACCGAGAAGGAGCTGTCTGAGAATGGCTCCAACCCGGCCGTGGCTGCGGTGAAGGACGATGTCGAGAAGGCGATCGAGGCCGCCAAGGAAGCGATCGCGTCCGATGATGCCGACCGCATCAAGCAGGCGACGACGTCGCTCGCTCAGGTGGCCATGAAGATCGGCGAGGCGATCTACAGCGCCAAGGGCGGCAGCGATGCCGGTTCGGACGAGCCTTCCGCGAGCAAGGACGCAGACGACAACGTCGTTGATGCGGACTTCGAGGAAGTCAAGGACGACAAGAAGAAGGCTGGCTAAGGCCAGTCTCGGGATCCTCTCCCCGGCTCGTGCGGAATCCGCCGGGTCGGGAGAGGTTTTTTATTGCGAGCGCGGGAAGTCGGGAGGAGTTCACAGGCGGGTTTGCCGTGATAGTTCTTGCTTCCCGTGCCAGCCCGCCGGATAGAATGCCCGCCTATGGCAAAACGCGACTATTACGAAATCCTCGATGTGCCGCGCACCGCGACCGAGCAGGATCTCAAATCCGCTTTCCGTAAGCTCGCCAAGGAATGTCATCCGGATCGAAATCCCGGTGACAAGGAGGCAGAGCAGCGCTTCAAGGATCTGAATGAGGCCTATGAGGCGCTCAAGGATCCGCAAAAGCGCGCCGCTTACGACAAGTTCGGCCATGCCGCTTTCGAGCAGGGCATGGGACGCGGGCATTCCGGTGGCTTCGGCCCGGATTTCGCTTCGTCCATGTCGGATATCTTCGACGATCTTTTCGGCGAGTTCATGGGCGGCCGTCGTGGCGGCCCACGCCGGGGCACGTCGCGCGAGCGAGGCGCGGATCTTCGTTACAACATGGAAATCACGCTCGAAGAGGCGTTCGAGGGCAAAGCGGCCGAGATCCGTGTGCCAACGAGTGTCGCTTGCGATCCCTGTTCCGGCACCGGCGCCAAGGCGGGCACCAAGCCGTCGACCTGCCCGACGTGCGGCGGCATGGGCAAGGTGCGCGCAAGCCAGGGTTTCTTCACGATCGAGCGCACGTGCCCCGCCTGCATGGGACGCGGCGAAGTTATCGATGATCCCTGTCCGTCATGTTCGGGCGCCGGCCGGGTGATGCGCGAACGCACGCTGCAGGTGAACATTCCCGCGGGCGTCGAGGACGGCACTAAGGTGCGCCTCGTCGGCGACGGCGAGGCCGGGCTGCGCGGCGGCCCACCGGGCGACCTCTACATTTTCCTTTCCATCAAGCCGCATGCCTTCTTCCAGCGTGACGGAGCGGATCTCTTCTGCAAGGTTCCGATCGTGATGACGACGGCGGCGCTCGGCGGGCAGATCGAAGTGCCGACGCTTGAAGGCTCCGCGAGCCGCGTCAAGATCCCCGAGGGCACCGAGAGCGGTAAGCAGTTCCGCCTCAAAAGCAAGGGCATGCCCGTGCTGCGCTCGAAGGCCGTCGGCGACATGTATATTCAGGTGGACGTCGAGACGCCGAAGAGCCTCACGCGCCGGCAGCGTGAGCTGCTCGAGGAATTCGAGAAGGAAAGCCACAAGGAAACGAGCCCCGAGAGCGCGGGTTTCTTTGCGCGCGTCAAAGACTTCTTCGAAGGTAAGACCGGCTGAGGCCACGTGGCCGCCCGCGATCAACAGGAGGACGCATGAGCGTGTCGCCCACCAAGCTTTTGTTCTTTTCCGGCAGTGCGCGAGACGCCTCCTATAATAAGCGTCTCGCTCGGCTCGGCTCGGAGATCGCAGAAGCCAACGGAATTGCGGCGACGTTCGCGGACCTCGGCGATTATCCAATGCCGCTCTACGATGCAGATCTGCAGGCGCTCGAGGGCGTGCCGGAGAATGCCAAAAAGTTCGAAGCGCTGATGAAGGTGCACACCGGCATATTCATCGCGTGCCCAGAATACAATGCCTCCATCACGCCGTTGCTCAAGAACACGCTCGACTGGGTGAGCCGCGTGCGCATCGAAGGCGAGGAGCCGCTTGCCGTCTACAAGACGCGTGTTTTTGCGCTCGGCTCTGCTTCGCCCGGCGGGCTCGGTGGTTTGCGCGGCGTCAACGTTGTGCGGTCGACGCTTGAGCTAGGGCTCGGCGCTCTGGTTCTGCCCGATCAGTTCGCAGTGGCCAAGGCGACAGAGGCCTTTGAAGACAATGGACATCTCAAGAACAAAGACAGCCAAGAGAAGTTCAAGCAGTTGATCCAGAAGCTCGCACGTGCTGCGCACGTGCTGCACGGCTGATCCCATGGCACACGATGATGTTAGAGACCGCCTGATCGTCGCGCTCGATATGCCGACAATCGAAGGCGCGCGTCAGCTCGTCAGCGAACTCGACGATACGGTGTCGTTTTACAAGGTCGGGCTCGAACTGTTGTTCGCGGGTGGTCTCGATCTCGCTCGGGATCTGAGGCGCCAGGGCAAGCGCGTGTTTCTCGATATGAAGCTGCTCGACATCGGCAACACAGTCGAGCGCGCTGTCGCGAATGCGTCGGAGCTCGATATCAGTTTCCTCACGATCCATGGCCATGACCTGAAGACGCTGCGCGCTGCGGTTTCGGGGCGCGCCGGGAGCAAAGTGAAGCTGCTGGCGGTTACGGTTCTGACCAACCTTTCGGCGGACGATCTCAAAGAACAGGGATCTTCGTTCTCGCCTGCCGATCTCGTGTTGCGCAGAGCGGAGCTGGCGTACGCGTCGGGCTTCGACGGCGTGATCGCTTCAGGTCACGAGGCGGCGCGAATACGCGCGGCGACGGGACCCAACTTCCTGATCGTCACGCCCGGCATCCGGCTCACGGGAAGCGCGGCGGATGACCAGGAGCGGGTGATGACACCCGAACACGCCATCTTGGCTGGCGCCAATCATATCGTCGTCGGCAGGCCGATCACGCAGGCCGACGATCCGAAGGCGACGGCACAAACTTTCATTCATCACATCCGGGAAGCCCTCGCCAAAACCGGCGAGAGCGCGTCCGGTCCGCACTAATTCAGCTTCAACATCAGAAAATTCGGGAGAGAGCCCATGGCCAAGGGTTATGTGATCGCGCACGCAACCGTGACGGATACGGAGAAGTGGGGCCAGTACGTTGCGAAGTCCAAGATCGCGCTCGACAAGTTTGAGGGTAAGCCGATCGTTCGAGGCGGCCAGTGCCAGATCATGGAGGGCAACGGCACGCAGCGGAACGTCGTGCTCGAGTTTCCGAGCTACGAACATGCGATCGGCTATGCGACGAGCCCCGAGTATGCCGAAGCCAAGGCACTCCGTGCTGGAGCCGGAACGATCGACATTACAGTGGTCGAAGGCGTCTAGTGCCGATTCGCGCCGCGCCTGCTAGACGGCGCGGCGATTGGAGCGGCCGGGTCCGAAGCAATCATGGTCTGAAGACTTCCGACGTCGTCCCTAAACGACCTCACTCCCGCCGCCGCTGAGCCCCAATCGGATCATATCCTTCGGGTTAGCGGGGATTTACCGGCGTCCAGACGTGAGGTGGGACGATGTCCAAGCTGCTTTACAGGCTCGAGGATCACTTCGACGATCTCGCAGATCGCTCGGAAGGGTATTTCGTGGGCTGGCTGAGTCTAGCGCTCCGGGGCTTTTTCGCCCTCGTCGGCGATGTCGTTCGACCGGCCAACTGAGCGCACATAGCTTTTGCTGCGCTTGCGTGTGTTTTCTGCTGTCAGATCAGTGTGCTAGCCAATCACAAAGCTAGAATGACGCGTGGCCGCTCTGCTATGCGGCGTCTGAGCATATTTGGTAACCTCAAGTAATCTTTCGTATTCTTTTTCCGTAGGTTGTTTGCATAGCTTCGTCCCGGACGTGAATTCGGCCGTGGCGAGTTGTCATGCGTAAGTCGCTATATGCTCTGGAAGATTATTTTTGTGCTGTGTCCGACGACCGGATCGGCACTGTGTCCGGCTGGCTGAGCGGGCGCCTCGCCAAATTGTGCGGACTTCTTGGCGATATTCTTCAAGCCGGTCTGGACACTCGAAAGTCCTGAAAGCGGTCGCTTCCTATCACGCGATGAACTAACACCGCGATTTCCAGCGCCGTGTCTCAAATTGCTCGACGGACGCTGCATAGACGGCTGGCGCTTCGGGATTGAATTCAATGGCCCATTTTCCGATCCAGACAGACCGCCTCCCCTGGCGCGCTTCGATCCTGACGCTCTTTCCGGAGATGTTTCCCGGACCGCTTGGCGTTTCGCTCGTTGGTCAAGCGCTTGTGGCCGGCGTTTGGTCTCTGGCCGTGCATGAGATTCGCGACTTCGGCATCGGGCGGCATCGCGCGGTGGACGATACACCGGCGGGTGGTGGCGCCGGCATGGTGATGCGGGCTGATGTGCTCGCCGCGGCCATTGATCGGGCGCAAGAGGCCGACCCAGGCTTGCCGCTGCTTTACATGTCGCCGAGGGGTGCGCCTCTCACGCAGAAACGCGTGCGCGATCTTTCGCGGGGACCCGGCGTGATGATCCTCGCGGGGCGTTTCGAAGGCATCGATGAGCGGCTGATTGCGGCGCGTGGCGTCGAAGAAGTTTCGATCGGCGATTATGTGCTTTCGGGCGGCGAGTTGCCGGCGATGGTGCTTCTGGATGCGTGCGTGCGCCTCATTCCGGGCGTGCTCGGCTCTGAAGCGAGCCTCGACCAGGAGAGCTTCGAGAACGGCCTTCTTGAATACCCTCAGTTCACTAAGCCGCGGGAATGGGAAGGGCTTTCAACGCCCGATGTCCTGATGTCGGGCGATCACAAGAAGATCGCGGACTGGCGCCGCTCGGAAGCGGAGCGCATCACGCGGGAGCGCCGGCCGGATCTGCTTTCGGGGACTGTAAAGCGCTCTCGGGAGTGATCAAAGCGCCCTGCCGCGGCATCGCATCCCGCCAGCGTGGCGCGTCTGCGCTTGCACAAGCTGCTGCTATCGGATTATCGAGGTTATGCAACCACATCGTCCGTGATGCTGCCGTTGCTCCGAGTTCGTACAAATTCCCGGAGAAGAGTTTATGGCAGCGGAAGCGTCCGTCGAGTTGGCTCCTGTCGTCGCGCTTCTGACCGCCAGCGTGGTGGCCGTTCCTCTCTTTCGCAAGTTCGGGCTGGGCTCAGTGCTCGGTTATCTGGCGGTCGGTCTGGCTGTCGGGCCGTTCGGCGTTGGGCTCTTTACGGACCCGGTGGCCATCCTTCATGTCGCCGAACTCGGCGTCGTGATGTTTCTTTTTACGATCGGCCTCGAGATGCGGCCAGCGAAGCTTTGGGCGCTGCGCGCAGACATCTTCGGTCTTGGTCTCGTGCAGGTGCTGACGTGCGGCGCGCTTCTGTCGTGTGTCGGTGTCTACCTCGGCGGTTTGTCATGGCCGGTCGCTATCATCGGCGCCATGGGCTTCGTGCTCTCGTCCACTGCCGTCATTATGAAGATGCTCGACGAGCGCGGAGAGACCGCGACACCTGCCGGGCAACGGGCTGTTTCCATTCTCCTGCTCGAAGATCTTGCCATCGTTCCACTGCTGGCCCTTGTCGCGCTGTTCGCGACATTCACAGGGACACAGGCGGAGACGACACAGCAGCAAGTCTGGATGAACATCGGCGTCGCTGTTGCGTCGGTCGTGGCGCTTGTCGCTGCCGGGCGTTGGCTGCTCAATCCGCTGTTCGGGCTCGTGGCGAGCCTCGGCGGTCGCGAAATCATGCTGGCTGCTTCGCTCATGGTGGTTCTTGGCGCGGCCCTCGTGATGCAGTGGGGCGGCCTTTCGATGGCCATGGGCGCGTTTCTGGCCGGTGTGCTGCTTTCAGAATCCAGCTTCCGCCATCAGCTCGAAGCCGACATCGATCCGTTCAAGGGACTGCTTCTCGGCCTCTTCTTTCTCAGCGTCGGCATGTCGCTCGATCTGGCGCTGGTCGCACGCGAGTGGATGCTGATCCTCGCGGGCGTGCTGGCCTTCATGATCACGAAGGCCATCGGCATCTATGTCATCGCGCTCATATTCGGTGCGAAGTCACGAGAGGCGATGCTGCGGGCGGCTCTCTTCGCGCAAGGCGGCGAGTTCGCATTCGTGCTCTATTCGGCGGCGCTCACGGCTGGCGTGTTCGACCAGCGCGTGGCGGCCGTCATGAGTGCGATCGTCATTCTTTCGATGGCGCTCACGCCGCTGGTGTTCATTCTCTTTGAGCGTTACATGCCCGAGGAAAAGGTCTCGCTCGATGGGGTGGAGAAAGCAGACGGTCTGGAAAACCGCGTGCTCATCATCGGCTTCGGTCGTTTCGGCCAGCTCGTCAGCCAGCCGCTGCTTGCGCGTGGCGTGGATGTGTCGCTGATCGAGATCGATGTCGACATGATCCGCGCTGCGGGCAACTTCGGCTTCAAGGTCTATTATGGCGACGGTACGCGTCTCGACGTGCTGCATGCGTCGGGTGCCGCGCAGGCGGAAGCCATTCTCGTTTGCGTCGACAAGCCGGAAGCCGCCGACAAGATCGTGCAACTCGTCAAATCGGAGTTTCCGGTCGCTAAGCTTTTCGTGCGCTCTTTCGATCGCGGCCATACGCTTCGCCTGATCGAAGCGCGGGTGGACTATCAGATCCGCGAAACGTTCGAATCCGCGCTCGCTTTCGGCAAGGCTGTTCTCGTTGGGCTTGGGTTCGATGCTGCGGAAGCCGAAGAAACCGCGCGTGACGTCAGAAAGCGGGACGACGAGCGCCTAGCCCTGCAGATGGTCGGCGGCTTTACCGCCGGGCGTTCGCTGCTTCGCGGAAACATGACGACGCCAGAGCCCACGCCGCTCGTTCAGCCCAAGGCCAAAGCCCAGCCGCTCAGCCCGTCGACGGCGGAAGTGCTCGACAAGGACAAGCCGGCCAGTCCTGCTCCGCAGCCGGCGTCACCTCAAGTTCCGTAAGCGGCCAGGAAAACGCGCACGGCGGACGCGACGACCTTTTCGATTTCCTCTTCGGACGCCGCTTCCTTCGACATCGCGTAAAGACGCGGCCGGAAGATGTAGGCCTGTGCGAGCTCCAGAAACTGGACGGCGGCAAGGAAGCTGTCGTCCGTCGCGATATGGCCTCCGGCTTTGTGGGCATCGAGAAATGCCGCGAAGGCATTCACGAGCCGAAGCGGGCCTTCCGTGAAGAACTCGTTGCCGATCTCCGGCATGCGCTCGGCGACGCCGATGACGATGCGGTTCGCGGCCACGATCTCCGGCTGGGAAATGCGCTGAGCGATCTGCCAGCCAAAGTCGTGCAGCATCTCTGCAAGTGGCCGATCAGGATCGAGCATCGCGATCAGCTCGCCGATGCTGCGGTCCCGGCGCTCGCCACAGACGGCCGAAAACAGATGTTCCTTGTCCTGGAAGTAGACGTAGAGGGTCGCTTTCGAGACCTGAGCCTCGCGGGCGACGTCGTTCATGCTCGCAGCATCGAAGCCGAGCGTCGAAAACACCTGGGCGGCGCCTTCCATAATCTGGCGTCGCTTCGCGGGATCGGTGCCTGCCGGGGGCCGTCCGCCGCGCCGGACATCTACGGCATCATCGGCTTCTCGGCTTTTTTCTAATGTTTTCAAGTCTTTCATCAGCCTGTCACAATATTTCAAACCGAACGGTTCAGTTTGATATTGATATTGGAGGGATGCCGCTCTATGTCAATGTCGAACTGAACCGTACGGTTTAAATTGCTTTTTGTCGAGACGGCCATGTCCACAAACAACGCCCTTTTGTTCAAAGCGAACCCAGAAAACGACCCAGGCGATCATCGCCCTCCGCGAGCCGCCGATGGGATTGGAAGCGCGCCGACGCTGCGTCAGGCGGAGGATAAGCGCCCGGAAGAGCAGCCGTCGGATACGCCCGCCGCGCGCGCTCCGGAGCAGGGGCAGGGAGCGAAAGCCGTCGACGCCGCGCCCGCGACCCGGTCGCGCAAGACACTCATTCTCGGTGGTCTGGGAGCCGTGGCCCTCGTTGCCGCGGCCTGGTTCACCTACGACTACATCACCGTGGGCCGCTTCATCGTCTCGACGGATGACGCGTACGTCGGCGCGGACATGGCGATCATGTCTCCGAAAGTCCCGGCGAATGTCGCCGAAGTGCCGATCGTCGAGAACCAGTTCGTGAAGAATGGCGACGTGCTCGTTCGTCTCGATGACGGCGATTACAAGCTCGCGCTCGATCAGGCGACGGCGAAGCTTGCGACGCAGAACGCCGCGGTCGCGACGTTCGACGCGCAGATCCGCGCTGCGCAGGCCAATGAAACGCAGATGCGCGCCCAGCTCGATGCAACCAACGCGAATGTTGCCAAGACGCAGGCCGACTACGAACGCACCAAGCCGCTCGCGGACCGGGATTATACGTCCAAGGCGACGCTGGATGCTGCGATCGCTGCTCGCGATATGGCGCGCGCGCAGGCCAAGGCGGGCGAAGCTGCCATCGAGTCGGCGGAAGCAAACATTGCGTTGCTCAAGTCGCAGCGTCAGGAAGCCGAGCAGGTCGCGAAGGAGTTGGAAGTCGCCGTTGCGAAGGCAAAGCGCGATCTCTCCTTCACGATCATCCGCGCGCCGTTCGATGGCGTGATCGGCAACAGAAGCGTTCAGGTCGGCGACTACGTTACGGCCGGGAAGCGTCTCCTCGCCGTGGTGCCGCTCGATAAGGTCTACGTCGATGCCAACGTGAAGGAAACGCAGCTCGCCGGTATCAAGATCGGCGATACGGCGGAGCTCGGCGTCGATGCGCTCGACGGACCGCCCATTAAAGGCGTGGTCGAAGGCATCGCGCCGGCGTCCGGTTCGCAGTTCTCGCTGCTTCCGCCGGAGAACGCCACGGGCAACTTTACGAAGATCGTGCAGCGCGTTCCGATCCGTATCGCTGTGCCGGCAGCGGAAGCGACGGGCAGTCTGCGTCCGGGTCTCTCGGTGGTGGTCGATATCGATACGCGCACCGCGCCGAAGGATGCTGCTCCGGTCAGCGTGTCTCAGGCCAATAGCCGCTCGGCCGAAAGCCCGGTTCAGTAATTCCAGCGATCGGATGTCGGAGCCGCCGTCATGGCCCAGTCCACCACATTTTCCGGCAATGCCCCGGCGCCAGAGCAACGCAAGCTCGAGTGGATCGGGGTCACGCCACGGGAGCTTGCGGGCTTCCTCGCGATGGTGTTCGGCATGTTCATGGCGATCTTGGACATCCAGATCGTCTCGGCGTCGCTGTCGGAAATCCAGGCCGGTCTTTCGGCCAGCGGCGATGAAATCCCGTGGGTGCAGACGGCCTATTTGATCGCGGAAGTGGTGATGATCCCACTGTCGGGATTTCTCGCCCGCGCGCTTTCGACGCGCGTGCTGTTCACCGCGTCCGCTATCGGCTTTACGATCGCCAGCGTGCTCTGCGCGACGGCGACGACGATCGATCAGATGATCATCTACCGCGCGCTGCAGGGCTTCATCGGCGGCGGCATGATCCCGAGCGTGTTTGCGGTGGCGTTCTCGCTGTTCCCTGCTTCGAAACGCAGCATCGTTTCGCCGATCATCGGGCTCGTCGCGACGCTTGCGCCGACAATCGGCCCGACGGTCGGTGGCTACCTCAGCAACACGTTCTCGTGGCACTGGCTGTTTCTGGTCAACGTGGTGCCGGGCATCGTCGTCGCGGTTGCAGTTTATCTGCTCGTCGATTTCGACAAACCCGACCGCTCTCTATTCCGCCGCTTCGATTTCATCGGGCTCGGCGCGATGGCGCTGTTCCTCGGCTCGATGGAATACGTGCTGGAAGAAGGCCCGCGTTACGATTGGCTCGACGACACAACGATCGCTATCTTCACGGCGCTTTGCATTGCGGGTGGTGTCGCGTTCTTTGCGCGTGTGCTGACGGCGGAACAGCCGATCGTCGATCTGCGCGCATTCCGCGATCGCAACTTCGCGTTCGGCTCCGCGTTCAGTTTCATCCTCGGCATCGGTCTTTACGGACTGACCTATCTCTATCCGGTGTTCCTTTCGGAAGTGCGCGGCTACGACGCGCTGATGATCGGCGAGACGATGTTCGTGACCGGCGTCGCGATGTTTCTGACGGCGCCGCTCGCGGGCCGGCTGTCGCAGGTCATGGACCCCAGGGCGATGATGATCGGCGGCTTCCTCGGGTTTGCGCTCGGCACCTACATCGCGTCCTTCATCACGGTCGATTGGGATTTCTACGAGCTCTTGCTGCCGCAGATTCTGCGTGGCTGCTCGCTCATGCTGTGCATGGTGCCAATCAACAACCTCGCGCTCGGCACCCTGCCGCCGGACCAGCTCAAGAACGCTTCTGGTCTCTACAACCTGATGCGAAACCTCGGCGGCGCGGTGGGCCTCGCGCTGATCAACACCGTGCTCAACAACCGGACGGACCTGCATCTGGCACGGTTGCACGAGAGCGTCGCCTGGGGACGCGCCGTCGCGGAGGAGACGCTCGCGGGTCTCACGCAACAGCTTTCGGCGCAGATCTCGGACGGCGATCTCGCGGCCTTGAAGCAGCTTGCGCGTCTGGTGCGGCGTCAGGCGGTCGTCATGTCGTTCGCCGACGTGTTTATCGTGCTAACGGCGCTGTTTGCGGGCATGGCGCTGATGGCGGTGTTCATGAACAAGCCGGTCGAGGGGGTGCAGGGGGCCGGACACTGATAACCTGATGTCTGGGCGGCGAAATTCGCCCTTGGAGACTTAGCCCCCGATACGGTAACCATCTACCCCTCGACAGGGGCTGGCTTTTCCGCTATAGGCCGCCCCAACATTTCCCATAAAGGGTCTGCTCCAAAAAGGAGCCGCACGAGCCGTGCACGTGAACCTCGGGTTCCGGCGCCGCTCCTCTGCTTTGATGTAAACAAAAAGGAATGAACATGAACATCATTCAACAGATCGAGCGCGACCAGATGGACGCCGTGCTCAGGACCCGCATGATCCCCGAATTCGGACCGGGTGATACCGTCAAGGTGATGGTGAAGGTCGTCGAGCGCGATGCCAAGAGCGGGAAGCAGTCGACCCGCCTGCAGGCCTACGAGGGCGTCGTGATTGCCCGCTCCGGCGGCGGCATCAACGAGAGCTTCACTGTCCGCAAGATTTCCTACGGCGAAGGCGTCGAGCGCGTGTTCCCGATCTACTCGCCTTACATCGCCGAGATCGAGGTTCTCCGCCGCGGCAAGGTTCGCCGCGCGAAGCTTTACTATCTGCGTGGCCGCCGTGGCCGTGCTGCCCGCATCTTCGAGCGTACGGACGTTCGCGCTCGCCGCCTGAACGCTGCCTGGAAGGGCTTCAAGAAGCCGAAGGGCGAGGCCGATGATCTGACGCAGATCAAGGGCATCGAGGCCGATCTCGCCGCACGTCTGAAGACGCTCAACTGCTACAAGTTCGAGCAGATCGCGAACTTCTCGGACGAGGACATTGCGAACGTCGACGACGCGCTGAATCTCAAGGGCCAGATCGAGCGCGATAACTGGGTCGGCGAGGCTCAGAAGCTTCTTGCCGAAGCTTCCGCTGCCGAGATTCCGGCCGAAGAGGCAAAGTAAACCTGGAGCTGCGACCCCGATAGGGTCGCCGAGAATTTCAAACGGCGGCATGTCCCAGGACGGCCGCCGTTTTGCTTTACGGAAGCACGTTCCAAGGTGAACGTTGCGGAACGACCGAATTGGACTACATTTCCGAGATGCCCTTCCAAACAGAGGCGCCAGCATGATGTCGAATGTGGATGAGAGCCGCGCCCAGTTGCGTGAGACCGGCCAGATCAAACGGCATGGTCCCGAGGCTTTCGCTGCCATGCGCAAGGCCGGCCAACTCGCGGCCGCAGCCCTCGATATGCTCGCGCCTTATGTCCTGCCCGGCGTGACCACTGAAGAGCTCGACGAGCGGGTGCTCGACTTCGCTCTGGAGCATGGGGCGGTGCCGGCGCCGCTCAACTATCGCGGCTATACCAAGTCCATTTGCACGTCCATCAACCACGTGGTCTGCCACGGTATTCCGGGACCGAAGCCGCTGCGCGAAGGCGAGATCGTCAACATCGACGTGACGCTGATCGTGGACGGCTGGCACGGCGACACCAGCCGCATGTATGCGGTTGGCGAGATCAACCGGCGTGCGGAGCGGCTTATAGAGATCACGTACAGGGCACTTGAGATCGGTATCGAGCAGGTGAAGCCCGGTAATACGCTCGGCGATATCGGCCATGCCATCCAGCAATACGCCGAGGGCGAGCGCTGCAGCGTCGTGCGTGATTTCTGTGGTCACGGCCTCGGGCGGCTGTTCCACGACCGGCCGAACATTCTGCACTATGGCGAGCGCGGTGAAGGGGCCGTCATGGAGCCCGGCATGTTCTTCACCATCGAGCCGATGATCAACCTCGGGAAGCCCGGCGTGAAGGTGCTGTCGGACGGTTGGACGGCGGTGACGCGCGACCGGGAGCTCTCCGCGCAGTTCGAGCATACGGTCGGGGTGACTGAGACCGGCGTCGAAGTGTTTACGCACTCGCCCGCCGGGCTCGAGTGGCCTTCGCGCAAGAGCTGATTGCGGGCAGGCCCCATCATGCAAAAGCCCGGTGCAACAAACCTCAAGGGTGCTGCTCCGGGTGTAGGTGATGGGGCGAGCGAGCGCGCGGACGAGCAGGGCTCGTTTTTCGAAAGCGCGCAGCCGCTCTACACCGGCCACCGGGAACGATTGCGAGCGCGCTTTCGTGATGGCGGCGCCGACGCGCTTCCGGATTACGAACTTCTTGAAATGGTGCTGTTTCGCGCCATCCCGCGGCGGGATACGAAGGATCTCGCGAAGCGGCTGCTCGCGCGCTTCGGCTCGTTTGCTGAGGTTGTCAGCGCGCCGGAAGCGCGCCTCAAGGAAGTGAGCGGTGTAGGGGACGCCGTCGTCACGGAGATCAAGCTGATCCGGGCCGCGGCTTTGCGGCTGATGCGGAGCGAAGTCTCGTCCGCGCCGGTCATGTCGTCCTGGGATCAGGTGTTGAGCTATCTGCGTGCCGTACAGGGGTATGAGCAGCGCGAGCAATTCCGCATTTTGTTCCTCGACAAGAAGAACAAGCTGATCGCCGACGAGGTACAGGGCCAGGGCACGGTGGATCACACACCGGTCTATGTGCGTGAGGTGGTGAAGCGCGCGCTCGAGCTTTCGGCTTCGGCGATCATCCTCGTTCACAATCATCCGTCCGGCGATCCGACGCCATCGCGCGCCGACATCGACATGACGCGTATGATCGTGGACGCCGGAAAGCCGCTGGGCGTCACGGTGCATGATCATGTCATCGTCGGGCGGAATGGACATGCCAGCTTTAGGTCGCTGCGGCTGATTTGAGGATCGAGCGGCTGGGCGGGCGTTTGCTTCCTGGCTGCGGGGATGAGGGTGGCGAGACCACTTTTTCCGCCCTCACTTACGGTTCGATAAGTGTCCGCGATTATCCTGCCGTCACCTTTAGGGATCGGAAATCCGGGTTGCCCGGAGTTGCGTACCTATCGTCACGTCAGCATGCGTTGAGGGACCGTCGATGGAAGCGGAGGATCGCTCGCGATGACTGCTTTTCACGATCGCCGACGAGGGCCGGTGCACTACGGCCATCTGCCTCATGGACTGGCGGGCGATCTCGCTTACCAGCGCTTCTGTCTGCCCAAGTATTCCAGGCGACGCAGCGTCGATCATGTGGCCATGACGGAGCGGGCGCGCTTCCATCTTCGAAACGCAACGTGGGTGCGCGTGCCGACCACGGAAGGCGAGATCCAGGCTTACGTCTTCGAGCCGGATGGTGCACCGACGCGGGGCGGCGTGCTCATTGCGCACGGCTGGACGAGTGAAGCGTCGTTCATGGCTGTGTTCGCCGAACAGCTCCGCCGGGCGGGATTTCGTGTTGTCGCGTTCGATCAGCCAGGGCACGGTAAAAGCGAGCAGGAGCGCGCCAGCTTGATCGATTGCGCGCGCGCGGGGCTCGAGGTCGCGGAAGCGCTTGGTCCATTCCGCTTTGCCGTGACGCACTCTCTCGGCGGCTTGGCGTTGCTGCTAATCGGGGAAGGCGCTCCGCCCATGGCGCGGTCCTATCCGTTTGAGCGCTACGTGCTCGTTTCTTCGCCGAACAGATTTTCGTCAATCGTGGATGAGTTCGCCGAAGAGCTTTGCCTCCGGCCAGAGGCTGCGCGGGTGTTCGACCGCCATATCGAGCGCATTGCACATCGCCCTATTTCGACGTTCACGGCGGGAAACCTTCTCAACGCCACTGGAAGACCGGCTCTCGTCATCCATTCGACCGATGACCGGGAAGTTGGTCTCCAGAATGCCGAGGAGATTGTCGCGGCCTGCCCGGAAGCCGAGTTACAGGTGTTCGACGGTCTCGGGCATCGGAATATTTTATTCGCGTCCCCGGTCATCAGAGCAGCAATTTCCTATTTAGCGCGCGGTTGATAGATCCTGCATATCGATCGGCAGGGCTCGCGCCGGGAGCCATCCTTGATTATATGAGGTCAGCCGTTGGCGCCGTTGCGCGCCTTGTCGGAAGGGGTCTGGCCTTGGGCTGAACCACAGCCACGCCGGGACTGGAAGGGTCGATCATGAGCAAAGCCAAACATTCGCGAGTCATCATTCTCGGCTCGGGGCCGGCAGGCTATACCGCCGCCATCTATGCCTCCCGCGCCATGCTGAAACCGACGCTCATCCAGGGTAATCAGCCGGGCGGCCAGCTCACGATCACGACCGACGTCGAGAATTATCCGGGGTTTGCCGACGTCATCCAGGGGCCGTGGCTCATGGAGCAGATGCAGGCGCAGGCCGAGCACGTCGGCACCGAGATCGTGATGGATTACATCGTGAAGGTTGACCTCGGCGTCAGACCCTTCCGTCTCGAAGGCGATTCCGGAGATCTCTACACGTGTGACGTGCTGATCATCGCAACCGGCGCGCAGGCGCGCTGGCTCGGGCTCGCGAGCGAGGAGACGTTCAAGGGCTACGGCGTTTCGGCGTGTGCCACGTGCGACGGCTTCTTCTACAAGGGCAAAGAGGTCGTCGTGATCGGCGGCGGAAACACGGCGGTCGAGGAAGCGATCTTCCTCACGAACTTCGCGAAAAAGGTCATCGTCGTCCACCGCCGCGACCATTTCCGGGCCGAGAGGATCCTGCAAGATCGCCTGTTCAAGAACGAGAAGATCGAAGTCGTCTGGGATAGCGCGATTGAGGAGATCGTGGGTACTGGCGAGCCGCGCGCAGTCACGGGCGTGAAGATCAAGAACGTTAAAACCGGTCATGTGACGGAGCGGCCGGTCGATGGCGTGTTCGTCGCCATCGGACATGCGCCGGCAACGGAACTGTTCAAAGGTCAGCTCGAGACCAAACCGTCGGGTTATCTCGTGACGGCACCGGATTCGACCGCGACATCCATCCCCGGCGTGTTCGCGGCGGGCGATGTGAAGGACGACGTTTATCGCCAGGCGGTCACGGCTGCCGGTATGGGCTGCATGGCAGCGCTGGAAGCCGAACGCTATCTCGCGCATCAAGAAAGTGTGGCTGCCGCTGCGGCGGAGTAGTCATCGCTGCGTTTAAAGAAAAAGCGTGCCCGGATGATCGCATCCGGGCACGCTTTTTTTATCGCTTAGAATTTGTACGCGACGACCTTGCCTTCGACCATGATCGGAATGATCGCGGTGCGCGTGCCTTGGTTGAAGTAGAGGTCGGCCGTGCCCTGCGAGAGCGTCAGCAGCTCCTTGGCCTCTCCAGAGCGTGAAATCTGGAACGCTTTGCCGGCCACCCAGTCCGTAACGATGAAGCTCTCCGCGTCGAAGGCCTTGAGGCCATCGAGGTTGCCGACCGGCGTGCCGCTGCCGAGGTTGGCGATGGACTTGTCAGCGAGGCTGACGGTGAGCAGGTTGCCCGGCGTCTTTGTGGAGAAATCAGCGCCCATTGCCCCCCAGGCAGCTACGATCAGCTTGTCACCGTCGACCAGGATGCCGTTCGGGTTCTTCAGGTCTGCGCTTTCGAGCCACTTTTCAAAGGTGCCGTTCTCGAGGCGCCAGATCGCATTGCCTTGCCAGTCAGTGACGTAAATCCGGCCGTCGCCGTCGGCCGAGATGCCGTTCAGGATTTTGGCGCCGGAAGCTTCGTAACGCTTGGCGATCGTGCCCTTCGCCGTGTCGATCTCGACCAGCTGAGCTAGGTCAGCCACGTAGAGTTTGGTGCCGACCAGCGCGAGACCTTTAGGCGAATCGAGGCCCTCAATCCATTTCTCGTCCGTCACTTTTCCGTCGAGCGTAAGTTTCGAGATGTAACCGTTGCCGTCCTTGGTGGCTGCGTCTCCTGCGACGTTGCTGACGTAGATTGCGCTTGCTTCGGCATCCGCAACAGCGGACTCGGGTTGGGCGAAGCCACCCGAGGCTTCCCAGAGCTTGGTGGGTTCGGCGGAGGCGATGGCGCATCCGGCAATCAGGATGGCAAGGGCGGACGCGGCGGGACGTACAATCTTCATCGGCGGTGGACCTTTGTGTTGGGCGGTTCCTGCAGACGCGATTTTCTGGCCGATATCGACCTCGGCTCGCTGTCTGTTCGCGAAGCTTATATAAGGCGGCGGGCCGCCGGTGCCAACGTCTGGAGCATTCCTGCGGTGGATCGGCGCTGGTATGCATTTTTTGATGGCTACTGGTAGAGAGATATCGAATAGTCGCAATGCTTAGCAATTCATTCGTGTGCGTGCATATCTCGGCGAACTTTCCTTTACAGGATTGATTTCAATGGATTGGGATAAGCTTCGGATTTTCCATGCGGCGGCCGCGGCCGGAAGTTTCACGCATGCCGGCGATGTGCTGCACATGAGCCAGTCGGCCGTAAGCCGGCAGGTCTCGGCGCTGGAGCGGGATCTCAAGGTTTCGCTATTTCATCGCCATGCGCGCGGGCTCGTGCTGACGGAGCAGGGGGAACTGCTCTACACCACCGTTGCCGAGGTGATGACGAAGCTACAAACGGCCGAAACGCTGCTTGCCGACACGACGACCAAGCCATCGGGTGTCCTTTCGGTAGCCGCCCCGGTTGGGCTCGGGACGATCTGGGTCTCGCACCGGTTGCGCGAGTTCATGGACCTCTACCCCGAGATCCGCATTGAGCTGCTTCTCGACGACGATCAAATCGATATCGCAATGCGTGCGGCGGACGTCGCGATCTGGACGCGCGAACCGGAGCAGGCGGATCTCATCCGCCGACCGCTTTTCACAGCCAGCGTTCGGCCCATGGCATCGACGAAGTACACCCGCCGGTTCGGCGTGCCCGAGACATTTGCGGATCTCGACAACGGCAACCATAAAGTGGTGTCGTACAGCGGGCAAACTGCGCAGCTGCTACCGGCCATTAGCTGGCTCGAACGGGCAGGACGTAACGAAGGCGACCTGCGGGAGCCGGTTTTGCGTACCAATAGCGTGGTGGCGATTAAGCAGGCGGTGCTGGCGGGGATCGGGATCGGCATGATCCCGGACTACATGAGCGAGGACGATAGCGATATCGTGCCCGTGCTGACCAAGTGCGAGGTCGAGAAGCCCTCTCTGCCGGTGTTGTTCGTTTACCCCGAAGAGCTGAAGAGTTCGAAAAAGGTCCAGGTCTTGCGGGACTTCCTGGTCGCCAAGGCGCGGCAGTGGCGCGACTGACCAAGAGCTGAAAAACTTTTCCAGTTCAGCAAAACCTCGGCCGTGTTTCATCCGTAGCTAAGTCATCTGGTGCGGACAGAACGCCTAGGGTCCATTTGCCACCGCCCGAGGCTTTTCTGACGCTGCATCGGCCGCCTTGGGGTCGGGCCAGCCTTTGTTTCGGTCCGGCCCCCTTTGGCCGTCCGCAGCCCCTCGAGGCGTGGCGGGCAAATCGCCGCTCCATCTGCCAAAATTGGCGTTTCATCGTACATATGGGCGGAGCCAGCCGGGCTGATTTGCAACCCGGCTCGCGACACGCTATCTGATGGTCCAATCTTTCGATTGTCACACTGCTCACCGGGTTGGCGGACAGCGCTTTCCCGGCGCATCAGTCTCAAAAATCCGAGCCCGATCATGGCCAAGACGCTTTACGACAAGATCTTCGACGACCACGTGGTTGACCGCCAGCCCGACGGTACCTGCCTGCTCTACATCGATCGCCATCTCGTGCATGAGGTGACGAGCCCGCAGGCCTTCGAAGGGCTGCGCATGACCGGCCGCAAAGTCAGGGCGCCCGAGAAGACGCTTGCTGTCGTCGATCACAACGTGCCGACGACCGATCGCACGAAGGGCATTGCGGACGAGGACAGCCGCGTCCAGGTGCAAACACTCGCCGACAATGCGCGCGACTTCGGTGTCGAGTATTACAACGAGCTAGATAAGCGCCAGGGTATCGTGCACGTGGTCGGGCCGGAGCAGGGCTTCACGCTGCCGGGCACGACGATCGTGTGCGGCGACAGCCATACCTCGACGCACGGCGCGTTCGGCGCGCTTGCGCATGGCATCGGCACCAGCGAAGTGGAGCATGTGCTCGCGACGCAGACGCTCGTGCAGAAGAAAGCCAAGAACATGCTCGTCCAAGTGGACGGAGCATTGCCGGCGCATGTGACGGCCAAGGACATCATTCTCGCGATCATCGGCGAGATCGGCACGGCGGGCGGTACGGGCTCCGTTATCGAGTATGCGGGTGAAGCAATCCGCAGCTTGTCGATGGAAGGCCGCATGACGGTCTGCAACATGTCGATCGAGGGCGGTGCGCGCGCAGGTATGATCGCGCCCGACGAGAAAACTTATGCCTTCATCAATGGCCGTCCGAAAGCGCCGAAGGGCGCCGCTTGGGACGCCGCGATGAAGTATTGGGAAACCCTGCGCACCGACGAGGGCGCGCACTTCGACCGCGTGGTAACGCTCGACGCCGCGAAGTTGCCGCCGATCGTTTCGTGGGGCACGAGCCCCGAGGACGTCGTCTCGATTGCCGGCGTAGTTCCGAACCCTGCCGACCTGACGGACGAGAACAAGCGCGCCTCGATGGTGCGTGCGCTCGACTACATGGGCCTCACGCCGGGAACGAAGATTACCGACATTCCGCTCGACGTGGTGTGGATCGGCTCGTGCACGAACGGGCGCATGGAAGATCTGCGCGAAGTGGCGCGCATCGTCGAAGGCAAGAGGATTTCCGAGCGGCTCGCTTACGCGATGATCGTTCCGGGATCAGGTCTTGTGAAAGAGCAGGCGGAAGCCGAGGGTCTCGACAAGATCTTCACGCAGGCCGGATTCGAGTGGCGCGAGCCGGGCTGCTCCATGTGCCTCGGTATGAACCCGGACCAGTTGAAGCCGGGCCAGCGCTGTGCCTCGACGTCGAACCGCAACTTCGAGGGTCGACAAGGCTACAAGGGCCGGACGCATCTTCTGTCGCCTGCAATGGCTGCTGCCGCGGCTCTCGAGGGCCATTTCGTCGACATTCGCGGCTGGCAGAACTAGATCAGGCCGATGATTCACGCTTCGGACTGATAGGGTCCGAAGCGATCATGGTCTAACGGCTGCGAAAATTGCGCGGGTTCCGGCCCTTGAAGGGTCGGACCCAAACCGCCTATCACACCCGTTCGCTCATTAACTCGACGGGAGGACAGCATGGCGGGTGCATCAGATTGGAAAGAGGCGACACCGCCTACGCTTGCCGATTTCGAGGTGATGGCTGCCGCGGCGTGGGAGCGGATCGGGCCGGAATTTCGCGAGGTGTGCGGCGATCTCGTGATCCGCGTCGAGGATTTTGCGCTCGACGAGGTGCTGGACGAACTCGATATCGAAAGTCCGTTTGACCTCATGGGCCTCTATCAGGGCCTTTCGCTGGACAAGAAGAGCGTGCTCGATGCGCCGCGCGAACCCGACATGGTGTTCCTGTATCGGCGCGCGATCCTCGATTACTGGACTGAGAGCAGTAGCGAGCCCCTAGGGGAAATCATCACGCATGTGCTCGTCCACGAGATTGGCCATCATTTCGGCTTTTCTGACGACGACATGGAAGAGATCGAAACCCAGGCCGCGCAGTAGGGGACATTTTCTGCGTGGCACTTCTGACGCACGCGATGCGTGGAAGCAGCCATCGCCTTTAACCTGAGTGAATGTTAACTATTGCGGGCGATGGTGGTGCTTTAAGATTTCTTCGGGACGCGTGCGGTGTCGCGTAGAGGTGTTTATTTGACGTCGGTCTGCCGTCCAATACGGTCGATTTGCGCAACGTTCCTCGTTGCAGCGCTTGCGGGATTCTGGCTTTCGTCCGGAGTGGCGATGGCCGACGACGTGCCGAGCCCTGAGGAATACGTCGAGCATGTCGGTGGGGACGCGCACGTTCTGCCACCGGGCGAGCTGACGCTGGATGGGCGTAAACAACAATGTGGGCGCCGCCCAACCGTCATCGACAGCCAGCTCGACGATTACGGTGCGGCGTATCCTGGTTTTCTGATCCTCAATCCCCGTTTGCTCGCCAATGTGTCGACGCCGGTCAAGCTCTGGATCTTTGCCCATGAATGTGGGCACCAGTTCCGCGGACCGGACGAGGAGACGGCGGATTGCTTCGCTGTCCAGCGCGGCCGGCGCATGGGTTGGCTCGACGAAAACGGGCTCGAGGAGATCTGCGCGTTCATTTCGCCAGCCAAGGGCGACAGCATGCATTTTTCCGGCTCGCACCGTTGCGAATACATGCGCAAATGCTATGCGGACCCTGGTATTCGTTGATCCAATCCGCTTCTGGGAACGGTTTTCGGCCGCAGGCAAGGGCAGAATTCCGCGCAATACTTGCGGGGGAAAGCCCGCTGGCGTTAAAAGGCGCCTGAACGGGTAGTTTCAGCTTCGAAGAGCCGCCCCAAATGGCTTATCCAAGCCCCATCGTCTGATCAGGACACGACATGCAGAAGTTCACCACGCTCACGGGTGTTGCCGCTCCCTTTCCGCTCCGGAATGTGGACACCGATATGATCATCCCGAAGCAGTTTCTGAAGACGATCAAGCGCACGGGGCTTGGCAAGGCACTGTTCTACGAGCTGCGCTACGATCAGAGCGGAAACGAGGTTTCGGATTTCGTGCTCAACAAGCCGGCGTATCGCGGCGCTGAGATCCTTGTGACGGGTGAGAACTTCGGATGCGGCTCGTCGCGCGAGCACGCGCCGTGGGCGCTGCTGGACTTCGGTTTCCGCTGCGTGATCGCGCCGGATTTTGCGGACATTTTCTACAACAACTGCTTCCAGAACGGCATCCTGGCGATCAAACTTCCGCAGGAGCAGGTCGACAAGCTCATGGACGACGCGAACCGCGGTGCGAACGCCAAGCTGACCGTCGATCTCGAAGCGCAGGAAATCCGCGGACCCGACGGCGGCGTCATCCGTTTCGACATCGATCCCTTCCGCAAGCACTGCCTGCTGAACGGCTTGGACAACATCGGCCTGACGCTCGAAAAAGAGAAGGCGATCAACGATTTCGAAAAGCGGGATGCGGAGATGCGTCCCTGGGCATAGGAAGCGACGTGGAATCCCCTCGCGTTCATGCCGAGGTGACACAGACGCGCGGGATTCCGTGCCCTTCCGATTGCGACAGCGCTGCCGAATATGCTAGGTGCCGAGGATCATCGGACCGAGCAAGGACCAACATGCGAGCCAAGTGGATCACAGCCGCATTGTCGGGGCTGATGCTGCTCTCGAGTGGCCCAGCACAGGCCGGCCCCGCGCTGGTTTTCGACCCAGCCGACGGCATGGTGCTTTACGCGGAAGATGCCGACGATCAATGGCATCCAGCGTCGCTGACCAAGATCATGACGGCTTACCTCACGTTCGAGGCTATCAAGTCGGGTAAGCTAACGCTCGAACAGCGCATTCCTTACAGCGAACGTGCGGCGATCCAGCCGCCGAGCAAGCTCGGCCTCAATCTCACGGCGACGTTGACGATCGACCAGTCGCTGAAGGCCTTGATCATCAAGTCCGCGAACGATGTCGCGGTGATGCTCGCCGAAGCGGTCGGCGGCTCGCAGGCTGAGTTCGTGTCTTTGATGAACCAGACGGCGAAGCGGCTCGGAATGACGCGTACGACGTTCGTCAATCCGAATGGCTTGCCGGCTCCGGAGCAGGTGACGACAGCTCGGGATCTCGCAAAGCTCGCTCGCGCAGCGATCAAGGACTATCCGGAATACATATCCTACTGGTCCATGTTCAACGCGAAGATCGGTAAGATCTTCATCGGGTCCCACAATGGCCTGCTGCATACGTTCGACGGCGCGGATGGTATGAAGACCGGCTTCATCTGCGACTCCGGGTTCAACGTGGTCGCGAGTGCGACGCGCGACGGGCGCCAGATCATGGCGGTCGTGCTCGGAGAAGCGACGGGCGGGAAGCGCACGGTTCGCGCGGCTAATTTGCTGGAGCATGGTTTCCAGACGCATGGCTGGAAGCAGCTCTTCAATCACTCGCAGAATATCGACACGATGCCGGTTGCGATGGATGCGAAGCCGGTGACGAGCGTGCGAAAGAACGTACTTTCATTCGAGTGCGGAAACGGCGTTCGCGCTAAACCGAAGAAGATCAAAAAGAAGAAAGAGGTCACCGGGTCGGCCGCATCGGCGCCGGTGGTGGTGCCGGCTGCTGCGCCGGACGCGGAGAGCGCCGGCAACTAACCGGGGCTGACACTCACACGATCGAGGCGCACGAGGCCGTGCGCACCATTCCAGGTTGGCACAGCGGGCGCTGCGGTCCCTCATCAAAATGGGACGTGCGTGCGCGCGTGCCGGAGGAGAACGCCCGTATTTCGGGTTCAACCGCCCTGAAACTGCGTTTCTTGACGCGCAACCGACTTGGCTCCGAATTTGCTCCCCTGGGTATCGTCACAGATACCGAGGTTGAGATGACCCGCTCGCGTCGTAAAAATCAGTCGCTCGCAACACTGCAGGATGCAGAGTTAATGGCTGTCGTGCTGGAAGGCCGACACGGATCGTTTGCGGCGGAAGTCGCCGAATTCTTCGCACTTCTCCATACGCAACTCGGCGATGCAAGCCGCTCCAAGGCTTGGGACGGGGTTGCCAGCACGGTGCGTCGGCGCACCGAAGACAGAATGCAAGCCACGCATTAAGCCGGATCACCATAGAGGACGACGGCGAGGTGGCGGGGGCCATGTGCGCCGCGCACGCTCCGTCCGCCGATGTCGCTGGTGCGTGACGGGCTCGACACAAGATTGACGGCGCGGGGGAAGCGGCTGGAGCCGAATTCGGACGCGAGGCCCGCAAACGCATCCTCGAAGGACGCGGCGATGGTTTTCCGATCCAGCGCGACGATGTGCAGCTCAGGAAGGAACGTGAGTGAAGCGGGGCTCGCGGCGTTCGATACCATCACCAGCGTTCCTGTTTCCGCGACAGCACCCCAGGCGTGACTGATGGCGGCGGTGCCGTCTCCAAGCATATCTCCGAGTTTCCATCGCTCGCTGCCAAAGGTGTTCGGCCACGCGAGCGCCGTGAGGCGGATATCGTCTGCGATAACGAGGCGTGGGACAGGGGTGGTGCTTTCGAGAAGGCCACCGACCGCGGCAGGCAACTCTTCGCGGTTCGGCAAAGAGAGAACGCGAGCGCCCTGGCTTTCCAGCGCCTGAATGAAGCGGGCCTCGCGGGAGGCCTTGTCAGAAATCGCGAAGGCGGGCTTCGGATGGCGCGGGGGATGCGCAAGGCGCTCCTTCACCGCCGCCACGCGCGCTCTCTCGGGAGAGGTTTGCGCGCCCAAGGCGGAGCGAACGGTTGCCAGCATGCGATCGCGGTTCATCGGGGCGCCGCTTTCCGCTGCCGTTTCGCCCATTGAGCCTGGAACGTCGCTCCTTGCGGAGCGGGGAAGTCCCGGCCTTGCGTCCAACCCTTGGAAAACGGAAGCCAATGGAAGGCTCCGCGCGCGCGTCCCAGCCGTGCGAGGACGGGCATGCCGACGCGCATCGCGAAGTGATAGAGGCGCGGGCGTCGCGCGAAGAAGCCCCACGCGCCGATCATCAGCCGCTCTTTGCGGCCGGTGCTCGCGGCGAGGCTCTTTCCGCGCCAGGCTCTCAAGAGCTTCGTGATCGGTATTTTGACGGGGCAGACCTCTTCGCATTTGCCGCAGAACGTCGAAGCGCTCGGGAGGTCGCGGGTGGTTTCGATGCCAAGCAGCGCCGGCGAGATCACGGCGCCGATGGGGCCGGCGTAAACCCAGCCGTAGGCATGGCCTCCGACGGCATTGTAGATCGGGCAATGGTTGAGGCATGCGCCGCACCGGATGCATCTCAGTGCCTCTCGCAACCCGCCTTTGAGCATCTCCGTGCGGCCGTTGTCGACGATAACGATGTGGTGTTCCGATGGGCCGTCGATGTCGTCTGAGGCTTTCGGCCCCGTCATCAGGGTGGTGTAGGCGGTCATGTCCTGGCCGGTGGCCGAGCGGGCAAGAACGCGCAGCAGTGTTGCGAGGTCTGCCAATGTCGGCACGACCTTGTCGATGGTGGCGAGAACAATGTGAGTTTTCGGCAGATGCGCCGAGAGATCGCCGTTGCCTTCGTTGGTTACGATGATGGACGAGCCGGTCTCGGCGATGAGAAAGTTCGCCCCCGTGATGCCGATGTCGGCTTCGAGAAAGCGCTGGCGCAGAACGGTGCGAGCTTCCGCGACCAGTTGCTCCGGCGTTTCCAGACTGCGATCCGGCGCAAGGTGCGTGTGCTCGCGGCGGAAATCGGCCTCGACCTGCTCCTGGCTCAGGTGAATGGCGGGCGCGATGATGTGGCTCGGCGTTTCACCCCGGATCTGCAAGAGGTATTCGCCGAGGTCGCTTTCGAAAACGTCCATGCCGAGGCTTTCGAGATAGGCGTTGAGCCCGATCTCTTCTGAAACCATCGATTTGCCTTTGGCGACACGGCGCGCGACGCGCTCCAACGCGATGTGCGCGATGATCGTGCGGGCTTCGGCGGCGTCTGCGGCCCAATGGATGCGGGTACCGGCGGCCTGCGCTTTGCTCGCAAATTCTTCGAGATAGAGATCGAGGTGCGTGAGCGTGTGGTCGCGAATATCGCGGGCCGCATCACGCAGAAGCTCGAATTCCGGCACGCGTGCCTTCGCGGCCGTGCGCTGGGCCACGAGGCCGCCGGGAAGGCCCGACAGCGCTTTGGCGAGCTTGGCGTCGGCGAGCGCGGTTTTCGCGTTCGTCTTGAATGTTGCGGTGGTCGGGATCATGACGCGACCCTGTCATCGGGCTTCGCGATCGGCGGTTCGTGGAGCTCTCCGGCCAGCACTTCGGCGACGTGGCGGCACGGAAGTGCCGATCCGGATCGGGCCAGGCGGCCGGCCAGGTTCATGAGGCAACCGAGGTCGCCGCCGGTTATGAGATCCGGCTGCGGTGTTTCGAGGTCTGCGATCTTGCGGTCGGCGACGGCGGTCGAGATGCCGGGATACTTGACCGAGAAAAGACCGCCGAAGCCGCAACACGGCGAGACCTCCGGCGCTTCGACCAGCTCGAGCCCCTCGACGGACGCGAGAAGGAGGCGGGGTTCGCTGCGGATTTTCAGTTCGCGCAGGCCGGAGCAGGCGTCGTGGTGGACGACGCGGCCCGTGAATGACGCTTCCGTCTTCGTAAGCTTGCGGACGTTGACCAGAAACGACGTCAGCTCGTGGACGCGCTCCGCGAAGGCCTTCATCTCGAATTCCGCCTTGCCGCGGCCTTTGAACAGGGCGGGATAGTGGACGCGCAGCATGGCGGCGCACGATCCGGACGGGGCAACCACGTAGTCACAGCCTTCGAATGCTCGGGCAGTCTGCAACGCGAGGTGGCGCGCGGTGTCGGCTTCGCCGGCGTTGTACGCGGGCTGGCCACAGCAGGTCTGCGCTTCGGGCACGACGACGGTACAGCCGGATTTTTCGATAAGCTGCGCAGCGGCAAAGCCCACGGACGGCCGTACGAGGTCGACGAGGCAGGTGACGAAGAGGCCGACTCTAGGTTTCAAAGTGCGCTCATTTCAAAGTCCGCCTGGAGGCAATAAAACGGTGCTCTCTCCGGGCGTTGGGGCGACGACCTGAGCCTAACCGGTCGCAGGTGATTTCGCCACGCTTTCGGGGAGGCATTTTGTGGTGCACACGGCAGAATCACAGCATTCCACAGGTCGCCGAAATCTTGCCGCTGCGTGCGGCCCGTGCGAGACTCCCGCTTACAGGTTGGCGGCAGAGTCCGTCGCCGGATCGCCGCAATGGCGGATCATACGCCCAAGGATTGGCGTCCAAGAGGTTGAAATGTCGTCGATCGCGCTTCCCAGTCCGGACCCTCGCATCGTCGCGAGACGCGATGAGATCGTGATCGATCTTATTGCGATTTGCGGGGAGAGCGCGGTTATCTCGGATGAGGACGGGCGGCGGACGTTCGAGACTGACGCGCTGACGGCCTACCGGCGGATGCCGCTGGCTGTGGTGCTTCCGTCGACGACGGAGGAAGTCGCGGCCGTTCTCCAGTACGCTAAGGCGAACGGTATTCGCATCGTACCACGCGGCGCAGGAACGTCTCTTTGCGGCGGGGCGTTGCCGCTCGAGGACGCGATCGTGGTCGGCGTCTCGAAGATGAACCGGGTGCTCGAAGTCGATTTTCACAATCGCTACGTGCGCGTCGAGACGGGGATCACCAACCTTGCCATCTCGGCCGCCGTGTCGCCTGAGGGCTTTTTCTACGCGCCGGATCCTTCGAGCCAGCTTGCGTGCACGCTTGCCGGTAACCTCGCCATGAACTCCGGCGGCGCGCATTGCCTCAAGTACGGCGTGACCACGAATAACGTGCTCGGCGTCAAGATCGTGACGATGGACGGAGAGATCATCGAGATCGGCGGGCCGCACCTCGATTCCGAGGGCTATGATTTGCTGGCGCTGATCGTCGGCTCCGAGGGCCAGTTCGGCATTGTGACGGAAGCGACGGTGCGTATTCTGCGCGCGGCGGAAGGCGCGAGGCCGATGATGATCGGCTTCGAATCCTCGGCCAAGGCCGGGATCTGCGTTGCGCGCATCATCGCGTCGGGCATCATTCCGGTCGCCATCGAATTCATGGACAAGCCCGCGATCGAGGTATGCGAAGCCTTCGCCAAGGCGGGTTATCCGACCAACGTCGACGCGCTGCTGATCATCGAAGTCGAGGGATCGGAGCAGGAGATCGCCGACCGGCTGGCGTACATCGCTTCGATCGCGCACGAGCTCAATCCTTTGGCGCTGGTCGTCAGCGGATCGGAAGAGCAGAGCGCCAAGATCTGGAAGGGCCGCAAATCCGCATTCGGCGCTCTCGGCCGGATCGCGGACTACTACTGCATGGACGGGACGATCCCGCTGGCGCATCTGCCGCACGTACTCGAGCAGATCACGCAGATCTGCGCGAAGTACGGGCTGGGCGTTGCCAACATTTTCCACGCTGGAGACGGCAATCTGCATCCGCTTGTGATGTACGATGCCAACAAGCCGGGCGACACGGAGAAGGCGGAAGCAGCCGGTGCCGAGATTCTGAAGCTCTGCGTCGAAGTCGGCGGGTGCCTCACGGGTGAGCACGGAGTCGGCATCGAGAAGCGCGACCTCATGCACGCGCAATTCACGGCCGACGACTTAGCGGTCCAACTCAGAATCAAGCAGGTATTCGATCCCTATTGGCTGCTCAACAGCGGCAAGGTGTTTCCGCTCGATGCGGTCGAGACAGCGAAGGCCGCAGCGGCCGCAGATCGCAACGCCGTTGGATCGGCAGAGGCTGCATGACGCAGTTGATTGGCTTTATACGTATGGCGCTCTCTTTCTCAGGTGGCGGGAGGTCGGCTCATGAATGACATCATGCGTCCCGCGACCGAGTGGGAACTCAAGAGCATGATGGCGGCGCTCTCCGAGCGCGGCATTGCAGTCGAGATTTTGGGTTCCGGTTCGAAGCGCGGTGTCGGCCGTCCCGTCATTGCGCCAGTTGCACTCACGACGGGGGCGATGCGTGGGATCTCTCTCTACGAGCCCGCGGAACTCGTCATGGCTGCGCGCGCCGGCACGCCGCTGTCGCAGATCGAGGTGGAGCTTGCGTCGCGCGGGCAGATGCTGCCGTTCGAGCCGATCGACCTCGGGCCTGCGCTCGGAGCGGACGCGGGCTTGCAGACCATCGGCGCCGTGTTTGCTGCCAACCTCTCCGGCTCGCGGCGGATCTCGGCGGGCGCGGCGCGCGATTATCTGCTTGGAGTCCGCGGCGTGAACGGGCGCGCGGAGATCTTCAAGTCCGGAGGTCGTGTGATGAAGAACGTGACTGGATACGACGTGGCGCGCGGGCTTGCTGGAAGCTGGGGCACGCTGGCTGTTCTCTCGGAAGTGACATTCAAGGTGCTGCCGCTGCCGGACGATGTCTTGACGCTCGTTTATCCCGATCTCACAGACGATCTCGCGGTCGAACTCATGAGCCTCGGCATGGCTCAGCCTTACGAGGTTTCGGGCACGGTGCATCTGTCTCCAGCGCTCGTTTCGCGGCTGAAGCATAAGACGTTGTCGCAGGGGAAGCGTTCGCTGACGGCGCTGCGGCTCGAGAATTTCACGCGGTCGATCACGTACCGAAAGCAGAAGCTGCGCGATGTGCTTTCGGCATACGGCACGCCTCTCGAACTCGAGCTTGAAAGCTCGCTCGAATTCTGGAGCGAAGTGCGGCGCTTGTCCTTCTTGCCGCCTAACGGGACGCATCTCTGGCGGATCTCGACGGCGCCCAGCATGGCTGCTTCTCTCGTTGCCTCCGTGCGGCGGCATATGGAGGTCGAGGCGTTCTACGACTGGTCGGGCGGGCTTGTCTGGCTCGAAACGCCGGCTTCGGCGGATGCGGGCAGCGCGGACATCCGCCGTGCGGTGGCGACGCACGGAGGTCATGCAACCTTGATCCGGGCTGATGAAACCGTTCGCAGCAGCGTCGAAGTTTTCCATCCGTTGGCGCCGGCGGTCGACAGGATCACGCGGGGCATCAAGCGGTCTTTCGATCCGATGGGTCTGCTCAATCCTGGGCGCATGTACGCTACGATGTGATATTGTGGGGCGCCTGAGTGCGCCCGAGAAAACGAGCACCGATGCAGACGAATTTCGCACCCGAGCAGCTCAAGAACCCGCGCATTGCCGAGGCCGACAAGATTTTGAAGCGGTGCGTGCATTGCGGGCTCTGCACCGCCGTATGTTCGAGCTATGTCGTGCTGGGCGATGAGCGGGACAGCCCGCGCGGGCGCATCTATCTCATCAAGGATATGTTCGAGCGCAGCCAGGAGCAGGCGCCTTCCGAGCAGGTTCGCCATCATATCGATCGCTGCCTGACGTGCCTTTCGTGCATGACGACGTGTCCGAGCGGCGTTGATTACGTGCATCTCGTCGATGCGGCGCGCGCCGAGATCGAAGAGCGGACGACGCGCAGCTTCAAGGATCGCTCGTTGCGGAGCCTGCTTGCGTTCGTCATTCCGTATCCGCGGCGTTTCCGGCTTGCGCTCAAGGCGGCGCCGCTGGCCCGTCCTTTTATTCCGCTGCTCGAGCGCTTCGGTTTGAAGGAGCTTGCGGCGATGGTGTCGCTGGCGCCGAAGGCGGTGAAGTCGCGACCGGCGCGGTTTACCGGCGCGGGCACGGCGGTGACGCACAGCGAGCGGCGCGCCCGCGTGATCCTGGCGACGGGCTGCGCCCAGCAGGTGCTCCGGCCCGACATCAACGACGCAACCATCCGGTTGCTCGCGCGGCGGGGGGTTGACGTTATCGTGGCACACGGCGCGGGCTGCTGCGGCGCGATCGTCCAGCATATGGGGCAGGAGTCTGAAGCCAAGCACTTTGCCCGGCGTAATATCGAGGCCTGGTACAAGGAGATCGCGCGCGGCGAGGTCGATGCCATCATCGTCAACGCTTCTGGCTGCGGAACGACGGTCAAGGATTATGGGCATATGTTCGCGCACGAGCCGGCATTCGCTGATCGAGCCGAGAGCGTGTCGAGCCTCGCCAAGGATGTGTCGGAATTCCTCTCCGAATACCAGCTCGGCGCGCCACTGCGGTGGAGTTCTGTGCGCGTGGCCTACCACTCGGCGTGCTCGCTCCAGCACGGCCAGCGTATTCACGACGAGCCGCGGGCGCTCCTGAAGCAGGCCGGATTCGCCGTGGTGGACGTGCCGGAAGGTCACATTTGTTGCGGATCGGCAGGCACCTATAACATCATGCAACCAGAGATCGCAGGCCAGCTGAAGAAGCGTAAGTTGGAGAATATTCGCTCAACGCGCGCCGATGTGGTAGCTGCGGGCAATATCGGGTGCATCACACAGCTCGACACAGGGTTTGATACCCCAATCGTCCACACGGTGGAGCTTCTGGATTGGGCGTACGGCGGCCCGGTGCCGGCCGGCCTGGAGCATCTCGAGGATTTCGTGACCGACGTGCCGAAACCTAGGCGTCAGGTCGAGGACTATATCGAGACGTGATCATTATATTCGTCACGTGCTCGCAACCGAGCGTGACTACACCACCGGCCGATGACAAAGATTGAATCAGATGACGAGGAGCTTGCCCGCTGCGATCAGCGGGAGGACAGCGGCCCGTTCGATATCATTGGCGACGTGCACGGATGTGCGGGAGAGCTTGAGAAGCTTCTCGCCAAGCTCGGTTATGCTGTCTCATGGCGGGGTGAGGCTTCCTCACCGTCTGTCGCCGTGAGCGCTCCGTATGGGCGTCGCGTCGTTTTCGTTGGCGATCTCATCGATCGGGGGCCGCGGGCTCCCGATGCTCTCCGGATCGTCATGAGCATGGTCGAGGCTGGTATCGGCTTGGTGGTGCCCGGAAATCACGATGTAAAGTTCCAGCGCTGGCTCGACGGCAAGGATGTCAAACCGTCCCACGGCCTTGATCGAACCATTGCCCAAATGGAGATGCAGCCGAAGGCGTTCAAAACCCAAGTGCGCGAGTTCTTCAAGGGGCTTCCCACCTACCTGTGGCTCGATGGCGGAAAGCTCGCCGTGGCGCATGCCGGCATCAAGGAACATATGCTGGGGCGGTTTTCAGGCGAGATCCGGCGGTTCTGTCTCTACGGCGAGACGTCCGGCGAAACGGATAAGTTCGGATTGCCGATCCGCTATCATTGGGCGGCGCACTATCGCGGCAACACGGTCGTCGTCTACGGGCACACGCCCGTGCCGGACGCGGACTGGGTCAACAACACGATCTGCGTCGATACGGGCTGCTGTTTCGGCGGGAAGCTCACGGCGTTGCGTTGGCCGGAGCGAGAGATTGTCACCGTGCCGGCAGCTGATATCTACACCATGCCGGTGCGTCCGTTCGGCCATCCGCCTTTGCCACCGGAAGCCATGGCCTAGCTCGCAGAGCCCGTCAGTTCGTCGCCTTCTTTGTGGCGGCGTCCTTGACCTTCTCGACCTTCGGCGGAGCAGGCGCAGCGGTGCTCGCCGTCATATCCTTCTCGGGGCCTGCGTCTTTGCTGCTGTCCACGATCTTGGTCGGGACGGTTGAAAGTTTGTTGCCGCCGGAGGAAATCACTGTGCTGCAATCTGCCGGCAAGTCGGCAAGTGTCATCTCGGGCTTCTTGGCAGGCGGCTTTGATGGTTTGGTCGGCGGCTTCTCGGCCGTGACCGGCGCTTTGGGTTTCGGCTTCGGCGCAACGCGCTTCAGCCAGTCCGTCAACTCGGCGCCGCAGCTGTCGCCATCGGGAATGGGTGGTTGAGCCTGGCAATTCGTTGAGCCGGCCGGGCAGCCAATGCGCATGTGGAAATGATAGAAGTGCCCGAAGTACGGGCGCACTTTGTTGAGCCATGTGCGGTCGGTCTTGCCGGCGGCTTCGCACAACGCCTTCTTGATCGCGGGATGGACCAGGATGCGTTCGACCTTGCTGTAGGATGCGGCGCGTTTGATGAGCTTCACTTGGCCTTCGCCGAAGACGGCGGGATTGACCTCACCCGCGTTCTTCAGCATAGACACGGCAGACATGTCCTCGCGCTCGCGCTTGCTCAGCGTTTTGTCCGGCATGGGCGTGAGCCAGATGTCCGCGTCGAGGCCGACCTGATGGCTGGCGTGGCCTGAGATCATCGGGCCGCCGCGCGGTTGCGACATGTCTCCAACGAGAAGGCCCGACCATTCCTTCGCTGCAGTGGTCTCCTTTGCGAGCCGCTCCAGCAGGGCGACAAGATCGGGATGGCCCCAGTTGCGGTTGCGCGACAGACGCATCACCTGCCAGCCCGGACCGTCGATCGGGATCGCCTCGCCACCGGCGAGGCAGCCTTTCGCGTACCAGCCGATGGAGCGCGCTTTCAGAGGCGCCGCAGATTTGACGCTTCCGAAGAGCTGTTTTGCGGTGACGACAGGCTTGTCGGATTTTTCCTTGGCCTTCGCGTCCTTCGTTTCGGTCTTTGTCTTTTCAGCCGGAACTGCGGCTTTCGTCTTGGCGGGGGATGTTTTCTTCTCGGCCGCGGGTTCCGCAGCCTTCGCGGTCTCAGCCTTCGGAGGATCATCGGGATCATCAGCGGGCCGCGCCGCTGGTTTCGGGAGCGGGGGAACGATCGTTTCCTTGGCGGCCTGATTTGCGGCGGCCGCTGCAGCAGCGGTTGCCGGGCCTTGCCACGAATGGGCAGGCGCATCGCTTTCGGCCGCGCGCGCGCGATATTGCTCTGCGGACTGTGCGAGCAGAGCGGCGAATGCCAGCGCCGGCAAAATGCGTCGGGCGAGATGCATGATTCCCCTCAGCAATTCAGTTGGCGCATCTTAGCGCAGCACGCGGCTAAAATGCGACCTTGTCACGGGTTAGCTACAAACCCTGTTCAATTAATTGGAAGGCCGATCATGCCCGATTTTCTTGAGCTTGGTTCGATCGACGCGAAAACAACGCTGTTGCTAGCGCCGGGAGCTGGGGCGCCCATGACGAGCCCTTGGATGGAGAAGGTCGCGGGGCTTTTGGCGGATGCCGGCCATCGCGTGCTGCGGTTCAATTTCGCCTACATGATGCAGGGGAAGCCGCCGCAGAAGGCGGAGAGGCTTGCGCCGGAATATGAGGCGGCAATTGAACAGGCCCGCGCCGGACTGGCCAGAGGCAGCGAACTTTTAATTGGCGGAAAATCACTCGGCGGGCGGGTGGCCAGCCTCGTCGCGCAGCAAGCGTTCGACACGGGGCGCATCGGTGGCCTCGTTTGTCTCAGCTATCCGTTTCATCCGCCAAAAAAAACGGAGCAGCTTAGGACGCAGCATCTGGCCGATCTCACGTGCCCGACGCTTATCGTGCAGGGCGAGCGCGATCCGTTCGGCGTTCCGTCCGAGGTGGCGACGTACAACCTGTCTTCGGCGATCCGCGTGCATTGGTGCGCCGACGGCGATCATGATCTGAAGCCGCGCAAAAGCTCCGGGGCGACGCTCGAAGGCAATCTCGCCAGGGCCGTGCAGGAGATTACGGCGTTCGCGCGTTCGCTCGATTAAACGCGCTGATGACGAGCCCGCGCGCCACGCTCGAGCGCCGCGCACGTCTCTTGATCGAGTTCGAGCGTTTCAGCCAGCAATTGCATGAAGCGCATCTCTTCGGCGTGGACCGATAGGTCGGACGCAGCGACCTCGGCGCACAGCACGTAGGCGGTCTCGTAAAGGCGCGGCGACAAGCTAGCTCTGATGATGCCGAGCACCTGCTCGATGCCTTCCGGCTGCCGCAGGATCTTGCCGCATTTCTGGGCCGTATCCGCCAGCCAGTTGTCGGTGTAGTTGGCGAAGGGCGGCAGTTCATGAATGATCGAGCCGATGCGCGCCAACTCGTCCGTGTTGATGGTTCGGTCGGCGGCGGAGACCGTGACCATGGCGTAGATCAGCGCTTCGGACTGCGAGATGCGGTCTGACATGTTTTCTATGTTCGGTGGATGCAATGTGTTTATCGGATGTTATGTGCGCTCGTCTGGCGTTTGCGCGCGGCGAATTCAAGGCGAAGGGATGCTCTCCAGAGCGCCGATGAGGTCTCTCTCGAACTTATCCGGCTCTTCGATTTGCGGCGCGTGGCCGAGCGTAGGGTAGGTGATGAGACGTGCATTCGGGATGCGCTTTTCGGCTTCGCGTGCCAGCTCCGGATAGTTACCCAGGGTCTTCGCAAGCTCAGGCGAAGCCCTGTTCTTGCCGATCGCTGTGTTGTCGCGCTCGCCGATGATCAGCACGGTGGGAACGGCGATGCGCGGAAACTCGTGGACGACAGGTTGAGTGAATATCATGTCGGAGGCGCGCGCCTGGGAGAGGATCGTGTCTTCCTTGTCCGGGCCGACATACATCGAAGCCAGCATGTCGACCCAGCGGTCGAACTCCGGACGCCAGCGGCCATCGTAGTAGGTCGCCTGCTGGTAGGCCTTGATCTGCGCGGCGGTTGTCTTGCGCTCACCTTCCAGCAGTTGATCGATGGTGGTGCCGGGGACGCCTTTGGCGCTCCAATCCTCAAGGCCGATAGGATTGACGAGGACGAGCGCCGACGTTTCTTCCGGGAAGCTCAGCGCGTACCGTGTCGCCAGCATGCCGCCCATGGAATGGCCGACGACGATCGGCTTTTCTACGCCGATGCTTTTGGCGAGCGCGTGGGTGTTCGCTGCGAGCTGATAGAAACTCATATGGTAGGTGGCAGACTTCGTGGATTTGCAGAAGCCGATCTGATCCGGCACGACCACGCGGTAGCCAGCCTTCGAGAGAGGCGCGATAACGCCTTCCCATGTTGCGCCGCAGAAGTTTTTGCCGTGAAAAAGAACGGCGGTTCTGCCGTTCGCAGGTACTGCGGGTGCGACGTCCATGTAGGCCATCTTGAGGTCCTGGCCTTGAGACGTGAAAGCGTACGTTTTCACAGGATGAGGATAAGGGAAGTCCGACAGCATGGAGTTGGCTTTGACGGCGCCCGCGAGCGACGTGAGTGCGAGCGCGAGGGTGAGTGTCAATCCGGCGTGTCGTAAGCAGTGCATGTACCCTCCAGTGAAACCTCGGCAGATATGGCGACGCTTTTCGCAGCGCACAACCGGCCGAGCGCCAAAACGTCGTTAATCATCAGTCGAGTTGCGGCGTTCAACCGCCCTTAAAGCCGCGTTCTTCCCTTCCCTCCCACGGTCACTATGTTAAGGGGACACGACGTAGGGTTTTTCGCGGCGTCCTCAGGTGCCGCGTTCGCCTATGGAGCTGATCCGCGCCGGCGCTGCGCTCGTATCAAGCCCACGACTATGAGTTTAAGGACGAGGCAACGCTCCCACATGACCAATAAGCTCGTCAAAGTCTCGGCTCCCGAGATCGTTCCGGCTGCGACGGTTCCCACGCGCGAAGAAGCCGAGGCGGCTGTCCGCACGCTTCTACGCTGGGCCGGCGACAATCCGGAGCGCGATGGCCTTATCGAAACGCCGAAGCGCGTGGCGAAGGCGTTCGAAGAGTATTTCCGCGGCTACAAGGAAGATCCCGAATCGATCCTGCAGAAGACCTTCGAGGAGACCGAAGGCTATGACGAGATGATCGTGCTGCGGGGCATCCGTTTCGAGAGTCATTGCGAGCATCATCTCGCGCCGATTATCGGTAAGGCGTGGGTCGGCTACATCCCGAACGGACGCGTCGTCGGCATCTCGAAGCTCGCGCGTGTCGTCGAGTCATACGCAAAGCGGCTTCAGATTCAGGAGAAGATGACGGCGCAGATCGCCAATGCGATCGAGAGCGCGCTCAGCCCGCAGGGCGTGGCGGTCGTCATCAAGGCCGAGCATCACTGCATGACGACGCGCGGCGTGCATAAGCCGGGCACGGACATGGTTACGAGCCGCATGCTCGGTGTGTTCCGCGACAATGCGATCACGCGGCAGGAATTCCTGTCCATGATCGATTAGCTGCCGATCTCGAAATTGGATTTTACGATCCGCTGGAAGCAATTCCGGCGGATCTTGTTTGATGGAGTGTTGCGTTGAGCGTTGCGAAGACTGTTCTTATTACGGGTGCGTCGACTGGCATTGGCCGAGCCGCGGCTTTGATGTTCGCGGAGAAGGGCTGGAATGTTGCGGCGACGATGCGCTCGCCCGAAGGCAACGATCTTGCCGCGAAGTCCGGCAATATTCAGCTCTTCAAGCTCGACGTGACGGATCAGGTGTCCGTCGATACGGCGGTGCGAGATATCCTCGCGCGTTTCGGCACGATCGACGTTCTGGTGAATAATGCCGGCTACGGCCTCATGGGGCCATTCGAAGCCCAGACGGATGAGCAGATCCGGCGCCAGTTCGAGACCAACGTGTTCGGCGTTCTGAACGTGACGCGCGCGGTGCTGCCGCATATGCGCGAGCGCCAGCAGGGCCGCATCGTCAATGTCGGCTCGGCAGCGGGCCGCCTCACGATCCCGCTCTACTCGATGTATGCGGCTACCAAGTGGGCACTCGAAGGGTTTTCGGAAGGGCTTTGGCTCGAGCTTCGGCAGTTCAACATCAAGGTCAAGATCATCGAACCTGGCATGATCAAGACTGATTTCTTCGACCGCTCGCGCGAGATGGCCGTAAAGCCCGGTCTGACCGATTACGACACGTTCGTCGAAACCGTGATGCCGAACATCAAGGCGTGGGAAGACGCTGGCGCGAGTTCCGATCTCGTTGCGCGCGACATCTGGCGTGCTTCGACCAGCATCTGGCCGCGACTGCGATATCAACCGAATGCCAAGCTCGCGGTTTGGGCGCGTGGCTGGGTGCCTGGACAGCTTGCCGTGCGCCTCGTGCGGCGTCTCTTCAACGCCTGGTGACAATGCCTGCGTGAAAACGCTTCCGTAGGGTTGATCCGCCTCAATGTCGGAACGACTTCGGCCTGCAAAGCTTTCACCCACAAATAACAATGGTGGGTGGAAAATGACCAAGGTTCTTTGCGCTGTTGACGATACCGAACACAGCCTGCCGGCAATCGACACTGCTGCGAAGCTTGCCCGGGCGTTCGATACCGAGCTTACGATCGTCGTCGTGAACCAGCTCGTCGGCGGCTATGGCCGAGGCGGAGCGCCGACGCTGGTCTGGACGAAAGCGGAGGTGGAAAGCGCGCTGTCGAAAGCCTCCGCCGAAGCCGAAAAAGCTGGTGCCTCCAAGATCAAGCTTCTGAACGTGGAGAGCCGCGATCTCGCCCAGGCGATTACAGGCTACGCGGAGCAGAACGGCTTCGACCACATCGTGGTCGGAACCGGAGGCAAGGGCGCGGTGTCGCGTATGATGCTGGGTTCGGTGTCGCGTGATGTCGTCTCGCGCGCGCATTGCTCCGTGACGGTCGCGCGCTAGTCGAGCGTTCCGTAGTCAACGGCCACGAGATAGAGACCCGACGCGGGAGCGACAGGGCCGCATGCGGTTCTGTCGTGTGCTTCGAGCGCGGCGCGGAGATCGTCCTTCGTCCATTTGCCTTCGCCGACGAGCTTCAGGCTGCCGACCATCGATCGCACCTGATTATGCAGAAACGAGCGGGCTGACGCTTCAATGCGAATCTCGCCGTCCATCGTCGTTACGTCGAGTTTGTCGAGCGTACGCACGGGTGATTTCGCCTGGCACTGCGCGGCGCGGAAAGTTGTGAAGTCATGGCGGCCGACAAGCACGGAAGCGGCGTCGCGCATGGCGTCCTCGTCCAAAGCGATGCGCGGCATCCACCACACGCGATTGCGTTCCAGAGCCGGCGGGGATCTGCGGGCGAGGATGCGATAAAGATAGTGGCGCGCAGTCGCTGAGAAGCGCGCGTCGAAATCTTTCGGTACCTCTGCCGCATCGATAACAACGACGGGTTGCGGCTTGAGGTAGAAGTTCAGCCCGTCGCGGATCTTGTCGGTCGGCCATTCCTTTTCGAGGTCGAAGTGAGCGACCTGCCCGCGTGCGTGCACGCCTGCGTCCGTGCGCCCCGCACCGCGAATTCCAGCTTTTTCTCGCGTGAGATTGGCGACGGCCTGCTCCAGCGCGCCTTGCACGGATGTGCCTTCGGCCTGGATTTGCCAGCCGACGAAAGGCGTGCCGTCGTATTCAATGATCAGGCGGTAGCGGGGCATGGATACGTGTCGTTGTTGCGGAGGCCCTGCCTAGCTTGCTCCGCTTCTTAGCTCAAGGGCACTGTTGGCGTGCTTCAGCGGCGGCTTGGCACGGCCGGCACGGCGCCGTCATAGATGTTGACGCTCATGGGCGTGCGGTTGCCGGGGTTGACGATGACATGGCCATCGGCGGGAATCGGGCGGAAGACGCGGACGCCCTGCTCGATGCTGACGGTTGCGCCATAGGCATTGTAGGGCACGATGCGCGTGGTGGTCGGCTCTTCGGCGCTTACGGCGGTCGAGGTGAGAGCCAGGGCGGCAGCGCCGGCGGCGAGCATGCGGATCATGATAAATCTCCGGATCGGTTTGGGGCGACCATAAGAGATCTGGCGCCGCCTCGGGCGAGGTTCGGCTTCGAATGCTTAACCGGCTTGGTTTCCGCCGACGATCGTGCCTTTGGGCAGTGAGAAGCCCCGCAGAAGCTCGTCTGTTTTCATGGCGCGCTTGCCGGCGCGTTGCGCTTCGACGATCTGAACCGCGCCCTCTTGGCACGCGATCGTCAGCCTATCGTCGAGTACTTCGCCCGGCGTGCCACTGCCTTTGCCGAGGCTCGTGTGCAGAATCTTGATGCGCTCGGGCTTGCCGCCTTGGGTCGCGACCTGGAACCAGGCGCCGGGAAACGGGGACAGGCCGCGAATGTGGTTGTGGACCTCCTGCGCGGATCTCGCGAAGTCGATCTCTGCTTCTTTCTTGTCGATCTTGGCGGCGTAAGTCACGCCGCTCTCGGCTTGAGGGACAGGAGAGAAGATACCGGCTTCGACATTTGCGAGTGCGTTCACAATCAGCCCGGCGCCGCGGGCGGACAGGATGTCATGCAACTCGCCTGCCGTGACATCGGGGCTGATCGGAACCATCTCGGCGAGGCCGACGGGGCCGGTATCAAGCCCTTCCTCCATGCGCATGATCATGACGGCCGTTTCACTGTCGCCCGCCATGATGGCCCGTTGAATCGGAGCGGCGCCACGCCAGCGCGGCAAGGCGGACGCGTGCACGTTGAAGCAGCCAAGGCGCGGAGCATCGAGCACTGCTTTGGGCAGGATCAGCCCGTAAGCGATGACGACGGCGGCATCGGCGTTGAGGGCGGCGAAGAGAGATTGCTGATCCGCGTCCCGCAGTGTGCGGGGCGTATGCACGGGAATGCCGAGCGCTTGGGCCTTTGCGTGCACGGGCGAGGGGCGTTCGGCCATGCCGCGTCCCGCGGGGCGTGGCGGCTGGGAATAGACGGCCGCGATCTCATGGCCTGCAGCATGGATCGCTTCGAGTGCCGGCACGGAGAAGTCCGGCGTCCCCATGAAGACAATTCTGAGCGGCATGGGCAGCCTTCCGGTGCTTCTGGAGATGGACTGATGTGCGGTCGCGCGGCGGCGGTCGTCAGGCGGACGCTTCGCGGGCCGCCTTCTTGAACTTGCGCACCACCATATCGCGCTTCAGACGGGACAGAAAATCGATGATGAGCTTGCCGTTCAGGTGGTCGATCTCGTGCTGCAGGGCGGTCGCGAGAAGGCCTTCGGCGGGGAGCACCTGGGAGTTGCCGTCGCGGTCCAGGTACCCCACGACGATGCTCGCCGGGCGTTCGATATCGACGCGGAAGTCGGGGATCGAGAGGCAGCCCTCTTCGTGCATCCGTGTCGCGTCGCCGTCGATCTTGAGGATCTCGGGATTGAAGAGGGTAAGTGGCGTAGGCTCCTCGTCCTTGTCTGCAACATCCAGCACGATCAAGCGTTTGGGTATGCCGACCTGGATCGCCGCGAGGCCGATACCGGGCGCGTCATACATGGTTTCCAGCATGTCGTCGGCGAGCCGGATGAGTTCCGGATCGATGCGCTCGATTGGGGTGGACTCCTGGCGAAGCAGGGGATCGGGGAGGGTGATGATCGGCAGGATGGACATGGTGTTGAGATAGGCGGGCTCGGGTTCCCGGTCAATTCCGGTTGAGGTTGCAGAAGTTCTAAAAGAGCAGAGTGCTACGTATTAATACCAATTGGAGCGAAAGGCGCTGCATTCATTGCCGTCTCTATTGTAACATTGTGTAACGTCGCGGGAAGTCCTCTGGCGAGACATGCATGTCGCACGAGATGAAACCGTTAATCCTGGGGCGCCGCGAGTGGGTGGCGCTGCCGGATCTTGGGCTCTTTGCCATCAAGGCGAAGGTCGACACGGGTGCGCGTACGTCGGCGCTTCATGCGGAGCAAATCGAGACGATCGGCTCGGCGTCTGCACCGAAAGCCCGTTTTTTGGTTCGGCCGCTGCTTGAAGCGCCGGAGCTCGCGATCTGGTGCGAGGCGGACCTGCTCGGCGAGCGCGACGTCACGAGCTCGAGCGGCGAGCGAGAGTGCCGCTGCATCATTTCGACGACGTTGCGGGTGGGCGGCCGGTCTTGGCCCATCGAGCTCGGCCTCACGAACCGCGACGGGCTCGCGCACCGCATGCTGCTCGGCCGTCAGGCGATCCAGCCGGGCACGCTGGTCGATCCGGCGCATTCGTTCCTGTTGCCGAAGCTCAGCGCGCGACGCTACCGCGCTTCGGCCTGATCCTGACTGAATTTCGGACGAAGATAGATCGTTTGGATGTCAGCTCACGCCGAGAACCCGTGCGAGCGCGGCGTTCACATCCCTTGCATCGAAGCGACGCTCGGCCTTGAGGCGGGCTGCCCGAAAACCGGTGGCCAGCAGCTCTGGGTTGCGCAGATACGTTTCCATGGCTGCGGCGAGAGCGTCCGCGTCGGCCGGCGGCGCGAGGCAGCCCGAGACCGTCTCGTCGATCAGATCGGCGCAACCCGGCGTGCGCGTCGTGACGACGGGGCGTCCGGTTGCGAGAGCTTCGAGCGCAGCGCGCGGACGGCCTTCTCCGTAGGAGGGATAAACGAACACGTGGCAGGCAGCGAGCGCGGGGCCGACGTCTTCGAGGTGGCCGAGGTATTCCACTGCGCCGCCCTCGCTCAACACCGAAGCCGGTAAGGCGTCCGGCGCGGCGCTTTCCGGACCGGCAAAGCGGAATGTCGCGGTCGGCCAGCGCGCTTTCAGTTTCGCGGCCGCCGTCTTGTATTCGAGCACGCCACGGCTGCGCTCGAGGCGCGCCAGCATGAGGAACGAGAGGCCGTTCTCGTGTGACGGCATGGGTTTTGCGGGGAAGTTTTTGAGATCGACGCCCGCGCCGGCGACGATCACGCTCTCGAGTTTCTTCGGTACGATTTCGAGGCGCGTGAGTGTCGAGAGGTCATCGCGGTTGTGGAACACCACAGCATCGCTGGCGCGGACGGCTTCGGAGAAGCGCCCGCGGCCAACGCTTTCAACGCCGTCGCTTGGGAGGCCGTTGACGACGCTGACGACGCGGCGAACGTTGCTGCGACGTGCCGCGATTGCAGCGAACGTGAGCGGGCGGATGCCGAACGAGAGCACGATATTCGGCTGCCAATCGCTGAAGTGCTCCGCGAGAGCGGAGATCATCTGCCAATCCGAGAGAATGCGCATGCCGGGCGGCGTGGGCTCGATGACGCGATGTTGTGCGCCGAGGTTGCGCAGAACGAGGCTAAAGCGGCCCGGTCCGGGCGGCGTGATGCAGAGGATGCGGTGACCCCGGTTCGCAAGATGCGCGATCAGGTCACGGCGCAGGGTCGCGACCGCCTCGAGAGAGGACGAGACGAGGGCGATTTTTTCCGAAACAGGGTTGGTCACTGGGGAGCCGATCGTACCGATTCGATTGTGCGGATGCTATCGCAGCAAGATGTGGAGACCAACACGCGGAGAAGCCGCCACTCACAGCCATTGCGGCATCACGATACCGGGTCTGCGACCTTCTCTTGTGGCGCCAGAAGGCGATCGAACAGGCGTAGACACAGCCATACGCCGAGGCAGCCAAAGAGAATTCCACCTGCCATGTGGCCCGTGAGTACCCCAGGCGCGCCGGCGAGCCAGCTTCCGAGATGTACGACGGGAATGGTGCCGATCGTGGCGCGGGCCCAGTTCAGAAGCGTTGCGTATTGCGCGTAGCCAAGCGTGTTGAACACGGCGTTGACGACGAACAGTGCGCCCATGAAAGCGAATAGCGGCGCCAACCACACGTTGAAAAGCGTGATGAGATATGCCGCCTGTCCGGTCGCGCCGAAGGCTCGGATGAGAAATGGTGAGAGCAGCGCGAGCAGAAGCCATGCGGCGAACGTGAAGCCGAGATTGACGAAAAGCGCGATCTTAAACGCTTCGCGCATCCGGTTGTCTTCACGGGCGCCGTAGTTCTGTCCGATGATCGGCCCGATGGATGACGAGAGTGCATAAATGGCGCCGAAAGCAACGGGCAGGATGCGTCCGATGATGGCCCAGCCCGCAACAGCGTCGTCGCCGTGCGTCGCGATTGCGGCCGTGACGTAAGCGTTCGAGACGGGCGTCGCGACGTTTGTCAGGATGGCCGGGACGGCGATCTTCGCGAAAGCCGGAATGTCGGCGATGAAGGCGGGCAGCCGCGGCTTCGCTATGAGGCCGTGGACGCGCACGACGCCGTAGAGACCAACCGCCATGAAGACGAAGCGGGCGCAAACCGTGGCCCATGCAGCGCCTTCGATGCCCAGTCCCATGACGATGATGAAAATCGGATCGAGGATCGTGTTCACGATCGCGCCGTAGAGCGTCACGTTCATGGCGCGGCGGGCGTCACCTGCCGAGCGAAGCACGGCCGCGGACGTCATTGCCAGCGTTAGCAGCGGCATGGCCGGCGTCAGGATGTAGAGATAGCGGGTCGCGAGATCGTGCGTGTGCCCTGTGGCGCCGAGCAGCGTGAGCAGCCACGGAATGGCGAGGAAGACGATGATCGCCGAGATGATGCCTGCTAGCAGGTTTGCGAGGTGTGCGTTCACCGAATAGCGCTGCGCGCGCAGGCGGCGGCCTTCTCCAATGGCGCGGGAGACGAGCGTCGTCGACGCAATCGAGAGGCCGATGCCGATCGATGTCGTGAGGAAAAGGATCGAGCTCGCGTATCCCACGGCTGCGAGGATCGCTTGGTCGTCGAGCCAGGACAGGAAGACGATGTTGGCGAGGTCGCTCAGGAAGATGGCGCCGAGACCGACGCCGCCCGCGCCGCTCATGACCAGGATGTGGCGCAATAGCGAGCCGGTGACGAACTTCGGCGGCGCTTTAGGCAGCGCGTCCGCGTCCGTTCGAGCGTTCATTGGAATCCTTTTGCAAGCGGCTCGGCGCTCGACTGGGTTCAAATTCTTTTGCGGGCCTTGATGGCAGCGGCCAGCGTGCCTTCGTCCAAGTAGTCGAGCTCGCCGCCGATCGGCACGCCCTGGGCGAGCCTCGAGACGATGACGCTGGTGGGTGCCAGTTGCTCCGTCAGATAGTGGGCGGTGGACTGGCCTTCAACGGTGGCATTGAGGGCGAGGATGACCTCCTTCACCTCATCCGCTGCCGCACGGGCGATCAGGGTCGTGATGTTGAGGCGGTCCGGGCCGATGCCGTCGAGGGGGGACAGGTGGCCGCCGAGGACGTGATACGGCGCGTTAATGACGGCTGCGCGTTCGAGCGCCCAGAGATCTCCCATCTCCTCGACGACGACGATGGTGGATCGGTCGCGGCGTTCGTCACGGCAGATCGTGCACGGGGAGACGGTGTCGAGGCTGCCGCACGTCGGGCACTCGACAATGGTGCGGACAGCGATGCCCAAAGCGTCGGACAGCGGCACGAGCAATTCTTCTCGGCGCTTGAGCAGCGCCAGAGCGGCCTTGCGTGCGGAACGCGGTCCGAGGCCGGGGAGGCGAGCGAGGAGCTGAACCAGCCGCTCGATCTCGGGGCCGGCGATTTTCTTGGACATTCAGATTCGTTTGGTGGCCTCGAAGGAGGCAGACCTAAGCACGGCCGTTCCGCCTTGTCACGGCTCCGGCTGCCAGCGCGGCCGCAGGCTTACTCCGCGCCATCCATGCCCATTTTTTCGGGCGAGAGGTTCAGGAATGATCTTGGCGGCATGGAAACAGCACGCGAACCAGCAATTTGAAGCGCCTGTCTGCGATATTCCGTGGGCGTTAGACCGTAGCGTGCCTTGAAGCGCCGTCCGAAGTGCGAAAGATCCGAAAAGCCCCAGTTGAACGCGATTTCGCCGATGCTGCGATGGGACTGGGCGACGTCTTCCAGTGCGCCGCGACAGCGCTCGAGACGGCGCTCGGCGATGTAGCGTTCGATCGAGGTGTGCTCCTCGGCGAGAAGAGCATTCGCGTAGCGTACGGAAATCCCGGTTTCGGTCGCGACACGTTCCGGCTTCAAGCCTGGTTCGATCAGCAGCCGCTCGACTGTGGCCTTGAGGCGCATCAACGCGACGGCCCTCGGAGAGGAAAGACCCGGCGCGCGTGTCTCCTCGCTCATTAACGCGAGCGCGACGAGGTCGAGCATCTGCTCGGCCACTTTGAGCCCAGCCACTTCATCGAGATGCGGTGCCTGCTCTGGCAGCATGTCAATGAAGCCCATGGCGAGCGCAGAGATGCCGCCGGTTGCGGAGATCGGCCGGCCCGTGAGACCGGCGAAGTTTCCGATGCGCGCTTCGAGACCCGTGCGCGACACTCTGACGACTGTGCTCTTGCAGTAGGTCTTGAGGTTGACCTCAAATGGGCGCTGGGGGTCCATCAGGAATATGCCGCGGCCGGCGATGGTTGCGTCGTTTCCATCCTGGGATATCGTGGACTCTCCCGTCCGCTGGACTGCGATCAGTATGTCGCCGTCCTCGCAGCGAAGCGTGTTGCGTTGCGTGCGGCGAACTTGTGCAGGTGCAGCATCAAACGTTGCCAGGGCTACACCGGGAAGGGTGGAAATTCCGACCGTTCCAGTAAAGGTGTTGGCGTCCTCGGGACGGAACTCGTGTTCGACATAGCCTCGGGTCGCGACTTCCAGCCAATAGCTAAGTCGCTCACGCGGATGGACATCTTGCGTCGAGAAGATCATGGGACAGCCGGTCCTGAAACGAATGCCCTGTCAGTCGACAGATGACGCCGCGTCGTGCGAGCGCTGCATCCCCCTTTGCATTTCAATACAATTTCTCCACTGAGGTGTCGACTGATCAATTCAGCGCGGAGACGGTGAATTTCAGTCCTTCAGACCCCCTCATTAACTACTTTCGCGAGCAAAGGATTGGCAGGGCAGCTTATGACGCGAACCTCCTCAGAACCGAATCTCGGGCAGTCGCCCCTGCATCTTTTTCACCGGGCCGTACAGGTGGTGACGGAAATCTACCAGGCCGAGATGGCCAGCTACGATCTGACAGCGCGCCAATATGCGGTGCTCTTCGCACTTGCACACTCGGAAGGCATGAGCCAGAGCAAGCTCGTCGACGCCACCGGCATCGACCGGTCGACGATGGCCGACATCGTGCGGCGCATGCTCAAGAAGGGCATTATTCAGCGCAAGCGCGACAAGGATGATGCGCGCGCTTACGACGTCAAAATCACCGAAGAGGGCGTTCGTCTGTTCAACGCCGTGACGCCGATCATCCAGCGGATTGAAGAGAAGCTGCTTTCTTCTCTCAGCACCAACCGGGTCGACGAGTTCCTCAGCAACCTGGGCATGATCGTGGGTGCTGCAACCGCTCCTGCCGGCGCGGTGCGGAACGGTCATTTCGCCGAAGCTGAAGCGCGCGAGTAAGCGGGCACTCTTCATTCTAGATCATTGAGCGGGCCGGAAATCCCTTCCGGCCCGCTCTGCGTTTTCGGCGCGTTAATTTTCCCGTTACTTCTGTGGACTTAAGATCGTTTCAGCGTGATGCAAGACCGGCATTGTGGCGCCGATCTCGCCGGCGCGTCCTTCGTTCCGCTCGATGTGGCAGACGGGTCCTTTTTGGGGCAGGCCCACATAAGGCCTGTCAGCAAAGATCGGACAAGCTGCCCTGCGATTCGTGGCCTTAGCCGGCCATGCGGCTCGTGGTGGGCATAGGGCTGTTTGGCGACCGGAAGCTGGCGATGATCTCCACGTTTCTCTCTTACAGGATGTACACGGCGGATTTCGCCAAGACCACGCAGCGGACGCTGTCCGATCCGATCGTTGCGCGTGAGCAGACCTACTATCGCGAGAACATTGGCAAGGTCACTTCTGTCGACGAGTTCCTGAAGGACCAGCGGCTCTACGCCTATGCCATGAAGGCCTATGGCCTCGAGGACATGACGTACGCCAAAGCGTTCATGCGCAAGGTTCTCGAGAGCGACGTAACGGATTCAAAAAGCTTCGTTCGCAAGCTCGTCGATCAGCGCTACCTCACATTCGCGCGCGCTTTCAATTTCGGAGAAGACGGCAGCGTTGCGACCGGCACTCCGATCGTCCAGGACAAATCGGATCTTGCTGAGACGGTTGGTCTCTATTCGGAGCAACGCGTCCGGAAGGGCACCGCTGTCGCAAGTGAGGTTGACTATTATCAGGCCCGCATGGCCTCGATCACGTCGGCCGATCAGTTCGTCGCCGACAATCGTCTCTTCAAGTTCGCGCTTACCGCTTATGGCATCAACGCCAACATCGCGTCGGAAGCTGCGATCAAGTCGGTGATCTCGGGCGATCTCTCCGTCGTTGCCAATGCTGCTCCGACGGAACTTGCAAAGTATCAGAAGCTCGCAGCGGCGTTCTCTTTCCAATCCGACGGCACCGTTGCTTCCGGCGGAAGCGCGCAGACTTCGGCGCAGCTCACCCAGACGATCTACCTCAACTACGATGCGAGCGGCGCCATGGCCTCGCCGCAAGCCGCAGCCTTCAGAACCAGCACCTACAACACCCTGATGGCTGGCGTGACGTCGGTGGATGACTTCGTCAACAACCAGGTGATGCGCGAATATGCGCTCGTCGCCGCCGGCATTGATCCCATCATGGTTTCCAACCAGATGGTGCGTGACATGCTGACGAGCGATCTGTCCGATCCCGCCAGCTACGCAAATACGAAGGCGGAGTACGCCAAGCTTGCGTCGATGTTCAACTTCAACACCGACGGATCGCTCGATGTGGGTGTGCCGGCGCAATCGGCCGCGCAGCAGGAAGAGACATCCACGCTGTTCTTCGCGAAATATCAGGCGAAAGATCAGGAGACCGAAGCTTCGCGTACGAAGGACTATCAGTTCTATGTCGGGCTGATCGACAACGTCGACTCGCTGCTGGCCGATACCCGAACATTCACTTACCTCATGCGCGCTTACGGCATCGATCCAAACACGGTGTCGAAGTCGACGATCCGCCAGGTGCTGACGAGCGATGTCAGCGATTCCTCGAGCTATGCCAATCGCTCGCGTGACTCGCGCTATAAGGCTCTGGCTGCCGCGTTCAACTTCGGCGCGGACGGAAAGGCGCAAGGCGCTCTCAAGGCGCAGTATGCCTCGCAGAAGTCCGAAACGATCGCGCGCTATGGTCAGACTCTTGGCGAGTACGATTTCCAGAAGGAAGCCGGTAAACTCGAGAGCGACTATTTCGGCGCTGTGGTCGATGTCGTCGAGAACGTCGACCAGTTGCTGGCTGATAAGCGTATCGTGACGTTCCTCAAGAAGGCGTTTGGTTTCGAGAAGGAAACCAGCCCGCTCTTCAACCAGACGCTTCGGCAGGCTTTGATCAGCGATGCGTCGGACCCGAACAGTTTCGTCAACAAGCCGGAAAACGCGCGTTTCCGTGATATCGCGGCGGCTTTCAACTTCAATGCCGATGGCTCTGTCGCGCGTGCTCCGCTTGGACAGGTGCAAGATCCCAACGCGTTGCTCAAGACGCAGGACATGTATCTGCGGCAGACGATCGAGCAGAGGGCGGGCAACGACAATGAAGGCGTTCGCCTCGCGCTCTATTTCCAGCGCAAGGCTGCGAGCATCACCTCGCCGCTGTCCATTCTTGCCGACAAGGCGCTCACGGAAGTCGTGATGACTTCCCTCGGGTTGCCCGATACCGTAGCTCAAGCCGACGTCGACGTGCTTGCCAGTATGATCGGGAGCCGCGTCAACATCGAAGACTTCAAGGACCCGGACAAGGTCGACAAGTTCCTCGCCAAGTTCGCGGCGATGTACGACATGCAGAACCAGCAGAACACGGGATCCTCAATCGTCTCGATCTTGTTCGGCCAGGACACGTCCGGCATCGGACAAAACCTTCTGGCAAGCATCCAGGCTACATATCTGCGCAGTTAGCCGACAACTGCCTCTCACTCTTTATTGCAATTTTTGGTTGTTCTGCGCTTCGTTCGTCGAGCGAACAGGTGTTTGCATCTCTGTGGGCTAATTTTGCGCTAGTTGACTGATAACTAAAGTACTTATTCCGTAATTCCATACCCTTTGTGTTTGGGCCGTCGTTGCGTTTTGAACAAGCGCCTGCCTGATCGTTGATTGGCCGACAATTTATGGTTGCGTGCCTTTTTTGGCGCCCCTAGAGTTTTTGGAGGAGCATGAGGGTGCTGCTTCAAGTTCCGCGTGCCGTCCGGGCAGCCCGAGTGCCGTTCGTCTATCGCCTCGGGGGAGACATGCCGGATCTGGAGACACGTTTAGCGGCGCGGCCTCTCTACCTGCAGGTGCGTGACGTTCTCGTTCAACGCATAGTCGTTGGCCACTGGAAGCCAGGGTCCACCCTTCCCAACGAAACGCAGCTCGCGCAGCAGCTCGGCATCAGCATCGGCACGGTTCGCAAAGCGCTCGATCTCATGGAGGTCGAGAGGATCGTCACACGCCGGCAGGGGCGTGGCACGTTCGTCAACGACTACGCCTCGGCCGAGATGACGTTCCCGTTCTCGATGTTTCATAACGCGGAAGGCCAGCGCATTTCGGGATTGAAGCGCGCGCGCTCCATCACGCGCGTGCAGGCGACCGTGGAAGAGGCGTTAAAGCTCGGATTGCGTGGCGGAGACGAACTGATCCGCGTGGAGCGGCTGAGGTCGCATCAGGAGGCTACATTCATGACGGAGATTTGCCTTCTGCCGGCGAAGCTGTTTACGCGCTTGCCGGACGATTTCGGCGGCTATCGCCTTTCCGCACTCGCGCAGCTCAACGCTATTCTCGTCGGGCGCGCGGACGAGCGCGTGGACATCGCGATTGCCGATGCCAGTGTTGCGAGCGATCTCGGCGTCGCCGAAGGCACACCCGTGCTGCATCTGGATCGGGTCATCTTCTCAGATCACGAAGATGCACTCGAGTGGCGTACGGCGCATTGCTACATGCGCCACGAGCGCTATCTCGTAAGGTTCAACTGAATCCCCTCAGTTGTGTTGTTAGTCATGGTGCGGCGCACGCTCCACCTTGTGCCCATATCCTCTATCTGATGTTGAATGTCTGTCCTCAGCCCTTGTTTCAATAACGGCTTATCGCTGTTTAGGCTGATACTAAGCGTTCCTCGAAGTGTGCAGGCTCATTGCGCCTCGTTCTTACGCTGCATTCATCACATGCGCCCTAGGCTGACTTCGTATTCATCACGAGGTTTCAGTTATGAGCGTACGTGGATCGATAGCTCGCATTGCCCGCACGGATAGTGGCGCGATCGCGGTTGAGTTCGCGCTCGTTTTTCCGGTGGCCATCATCTTCTTCTGTGGTCTCCTTGCGTACGGCGTTTATTTCGGTGCCGCGCATTCAGTGCAACAGCTTGCCGCGGATGCGGCGCGTGCTTCCGTCAGCGGTCTCAACAACACCGAGCGTGCTTCGATTGCAGCTCGGCATGTGGCAGCGAGTGGCGGTGGATATCCGCTGCTGCGCGCCGATCGTCTTACCGTCTCCGCGCATCCACTCGCGACCGATCCGACGCAGTTCGAAGTGCGCGTTTCTTTCAATTCCGAGGATCTTCCGATCTGGGCCTTGTCAGGGCTTGTGCCGTTGCCGGAGCGGACGATCGAGCGTGTCGCGATCATCAAGCGCGGCGGATACTAGGTCTTGCTCTCTAGGAGACGAGAGGTGGCGAAAAAATCCATTTTCAGGCGCATGTGGCGCGATACCAGCGGATCGATTGCCGTCATCATGGCGATCTTCTTCACGGTGGCGGTGACACTGTGCGCGCTCGCGATCGACATGGGTTCTCTCTATCTTGAGCGGCGTACCGCGCAGGGCGCGGCCGATCTTGCAGCCGTTGCCGCTGCTGCCGATCTCGATCACGCCGAAGCTGCGGCGCGTGCGACGCTTTCTGCGAACGGCCTCGGTCATTTGCAGGAGCTTTCTGTCGTCAAAGGACGATACACGGCTGATCCATCCCTCTCTGTTGCAACCCGGTTTGCGGCCGGACAGCAGCCGTTCAATGCCGTGCGCTTGCGTATGGCTAAGGGCGGGAAGCTCTATTTTGCGAAGTCGTTCATGGCGGAGCCCGATATTTCGGTCGCGGCGATCGGCACGACTGACGCACAAGCGATGTTCTCGGTCGGGAGCAGATTGGCGTCTTTGAATGGCGGGCTCGTGAATGCGATGCTCGGCGCGCTTCTCGGCGGCAACGTCAATCTGTCGGTCATGGACTATAATTCTCTTGTCAATGCGAACGTATCTCTCGACGGATTTCTCTCGGCGCTCGCCTCCAACATCGGCGTGACGGCTGGAACTTATAGTGATGTTCTCAATAGTCGCGCCACGGTGCGCAACGTTCTCAACGCGACGGTGACCACCGCCAATAGCAGCGGACAGACACAGGCCGCGACCGCAGCAACACGGCTTCTCAATCAGGTGAATAGCTCGGTGAGCGTACCGTTGAAGTCGCTTGTCGACCTTGGGCCGTTCGCCCAAGCGGAGATCGGGCAGCCGCATGCGGGCCTTGCGTCGGAGGTTAACGTCATGTCGCTCATTTCCGCGCTGGCGCAGCTTGCGAACGGAAGGAACCAGGTTGCGGTGGATCTCGGAACTTCCATTCCAGGCCTTCTCAGCTTGAAACTCGATCTCGCCATCGGCGAGCCTGCGCAGAAATCCGGCTGGGTTGCCGTCGGTCAGCCGGGTGCGAAAGTCTATACGGCGCAAACGCGCTTGCGCCTGATCGCGGAAGTCGCTGGAACCGGGCTTCTCGCTGGTGTTCGTATTCGCCTTCCGATTTACATCGACGTTGCCGCAGCGGAGGGAACGCTCAAAACGCTTGCCTGTAATCTTGCGCAGTCCGCCAACTCGAGCGCCGTGATTGCAGCGAAGCCGGCTGTCGTGCGTGCATGGATCGGCGACGTGGCGCCGGGCGGTCTCTCCTCGTTCAGCACGAGTGTTCCGGTTTCGCGCGCCGCCATGGTGCAAGCGCCTCTCGTAACCGTGTCGGCGAGCGCTTATGCAGAAATGAGCAACGTTTCAGCGACCGATCTTTCGTTCTCGCAGAGCGACGTCAATGGGCGTGTGGTCAAGTCTGCATATTCGCGGGATCTGCTCACGACGCTCGTGTCGAGCCTCGTGGGTCGTATGGACCTTCAGGTCAATGTGATCGGGCTTGGTCTTGGGGTGTCGGCCATTAAGAGTCTGCTCGCCACGCTTCTCACGCCCGTCGCGACAACGCTTGACCCAATTGTTGCGGCGTTGCTGAAAACAGTCGGCGTGAACCTCGGTGAGGTCGACGTGCAAGTTCACGGCATCCGCTGTGGCAGTGCCGTGCTCGCGGGATAACGTTCAGACCGGGGTTTGCTGCACCTCTCGTTCGTCAGCTCAATGTTGTGAGAGGCCCAACCAACTCGCGCAGTTTGAATTTGGCCTCGTGTGCTGCTGCACTTGTTTCCTGGAAGGCTTCGTTGGCTACGACGATCATATGGTCTTTCTCTTCCGGCGATGCCTCCGGATATGCGTGAATGTTGTAAACTGCGACCGAGAGCTGATTGAGCCCGTGCGCCATGCGGTCGATCGTCGGCCGGAGTGACGGCGCGTGGAAATCGCAGAGCATCGTCAGCTGAGCCGGGTCGAGAATATATCTCTCGAGCTCGATTGCATCGGGCTTCGTGTATACGTCGACCCTGAAACGAGCGGCCTTCTGCAGAAGCCGCGTGATCTCTCCGTGCAGCAATTCCATTTTTTCGACAAAGCGGCGCTCAGCGTCCGCGCGGGCCTGATGCTGCAGTTGGCGGGCCGTCGTCAGCCACACGAACCATCCGCCGAGGCCGGCTGCGGCCAATGTGGAAAAGGCTGTTACGATTTGAGCGCCGATCTCGTCCGACATTTTCTCACTCCGATGCGCCATGGCGGCGTCAGACTAGGCGAGTCGACTGCGAGCGAAAATGACAGCGACCTGATGGTTCCTTAGATGAGCCTGGTTGACGGGTGGGTTGTCAAAGTCGTGGGCACATCGCCCATTTTCCGCGGTAGTCGTGGTGCCGACGCAAACGCCGGCAGTTTGATCGGCCCATTTTTTTGGGGTGATCATGGCGCTGTGTTGCCATCCAAAGATCTCGTCGACACGAATATCGATAGCGAAAACAAATATTTTACTCCCTCGCGAGACTGCCCGAAGGCTGCAGAGCCGAATACGGATTCCCTGGTTTCTCAGTTGGGCGCAGCCCTGGGGGCTGAGGCAAAGGCCAGGAATCCGGTCGCATAGTCCGACTTAGCTGAGCTGTGCTTGGCCTTCGCATGGGGGATTGCAATGAAGTGGTACGGTCCGGGAGTAGCTCTTTCGGTAGCACTAGGTGTTGCTGCTGCGGGCGCAGAGCCCGTTGCAGCGGCAGATCTCGGCGGCAATTGCTGCTCCGATCTTGAAGAGCGTATTGCAGAGCTCGAAAGCACGACGGCGCGCAAGGGAAACCGCAAATTATCCCTCGTGGTCTCAGGTTGGATCGCCGAGCAGATCGTGCACTGGGACGATGGCGTTGAATCAAACACCTATATCACCGGGCTCGGCACCGCGTTCGCGAGCAACGTAAACTTCACCGGCACGGCCCAGATCAATAAGGATTGGTCTGCCGGCTATGTGCTCCACATCGAAGCAATCGGAAGCGACGTCTACACGACGAACGCGAGTACGCCGAGCGGTGGCGCCGCCCTCTCTGGTGGTCCGCCGAACTCGCTGCAAGTCCTTCATTCCTACTGGTTCCTCAAGAGCGAGCAGTTGGGTCGCTTTGCCGTGGGCCAAACGTCTCCAGCGGACGATAGCGCGGTCGTCGCACTAGACAGCTCGGGAACGTTGGCTGCAGCTTACTGGGTTGCCTACGACGTCTTCGGCTTCAACGTGAGAGGCAACTTCGCGCCAGATGAATCGCTCACATGGGGCAACGCGGGCTCGTGCCGTGGCTACGGTGGAGGTCCTGGCGATTGCAACGGCGTGCCGATTAATGTCGTGCGCTACGACACGCCCGTCTTTGGGGGATTCTCCGGTACCGCGTCGTGGGGAAAAGACGACAATTGGGCTCTCGCTGCGCGTTACATCAACACGCACGGAGATTGGACGCTGAAGGGAGTCGTTACCTACTCGGAAACGTCGGATTCCTCGCAGGGCGCTCCAGTGGGCGGAAACCTAGAATACACCCAGGCGAGCATCTATGTGCAGCACAACCCCTCGGGTTGGTTCGCGCATGGCGCGTACGGTCATCTCGACCAAGACGTCAATCCTCTCAATAACCCCGCGACTGATACCTGGTACATCAAGAGCGGTATTCGGCTGGGCCTGACGTCTCTCGGCAAGACAATTCCCTATGGCGAATTTCTGCGGTCGACTGATAGCGCACTTGTCGTCGACGGCAACGGAACAGCGACAACGGCTGATGATGTCGCACGCGTCATCGACGGGTCCGAGGCGACGTTTTGGGGCTTCGGTGTTGTGCAGGAAATCGACGCTGCTGCCTTGTCGATATGGCTGAGATACCGTGAGCACGAAGTTGATGTTCCAGGCGTGAATACAAAGGACATGTCGACGATCGTCTTCGGCGGCCTGATCGGCTTCTGAACCTGCGCGTGACTGAATTGGAAAGCCCGGAGTCAAAATCTCCGGGCTTTCTTATTTCCAACCACTGTGCGTACAGGTCAACGAGGTAAACCCAGCATCATCCTGTGAAATCAAAAGCAGAAATGGATATTTGACTGAGAAGTGGCCAGCTTCATAATCATCATAAGTCGTTTCGAGGTGTGTTTGTCTTGCGTTCAGGCATCACGCTTCATCCATCACGGGATCAGAGGCCGAAAGATGAATGTGACAGGTGAAGAGTACTCTCGCTGTCTCTGAAGGGTGATGGCTCGTATGTGAACGCTCGCATTGCAAAGCGTGCGCAACGTCGATTCGAACAACGATCTAGGAAAATACGAAGCCGCTGAACTGAAAATCGTCTCGCCGCGATTTGCAGCACGGGCGGAGCTTTGTCCGCACGGCGAAGCGCTTTTGACATTCGCATAAGAGCCGAAAGGCACTGAGGGCTAATAGGTGAAGCAAGGTTTCAATTACGACATCGAGGGGCGGGCGCATTCGCCGACCCATCAGGCGCGGACCATCTTAGAACTTAAGGGCGTCACCCTTTTATTCGGTGGCGTGACGGCCGTGTCTGAGATTGATCTGCGCGTGGCCGAAGGCGAAATCCGCGCAGTCATCGGGCCAAATGGCGCAGGAAAGAGCTCGCTCATCAACCTGATTAGCGGGATCTACAGGCCCGATCGCGGCACGATCACGATTGCAGGAAACACATTCAGCGCCGTCGCGGCCGATCGCATCGCCAGCCTCGGTGTCGCCCGTACGTATCAGAACCTGGCGCTGTTCAAGGGGCTGACCGTACTGGAAAACGTCGTCACCGGGCGCGCAAGCACGTCGAGGTCGACGTTCGTCGAGCAGGTCATTGGGATCGGTCGAGCACGTCGCGAAGAGAAGGACGCGCGGGAGCGTGCAGATGCCGTCATCGATGCTCTGCATCTGAGGTCGGTCCGCGACCGCCTTGTCGGCACGTTGCCGTACGGCGTGCAGAAGCGCGTAGAACTTGCGCGTGCGCTCGTGTCAGAGCCGCGCCTGCTCCTCCTGGATGAGCCGATGGCGGGCATGACATCTGGAGAAAAGCAGGAGATGGCGGAATTCGTTCTCGCTGCACGTGCGCAATTCAACGCGACGATTGTTTTGATCGAGCACGACATCGGCGTCGTGATGGATCTCTCCGACCAAGTCGCCGTGCTCGACTACGGCCGCAAGATTGCAGACGGCACACCCGAGATCGTGCGCGCCGATCAACGAGTCATCGATGCTTACCTTGGCGTCGCCCATGACGAAGATGTGTTCGAGGGGAGCACTGCCTGATGGAAAGTTTCGATTTCGCTTTTTTTGCTGAGGTGCTTGTCGGCGGACTTCTGTCCGGCATCATGTACTCGCTGGTCGCGATTGGGTTTGTGCTGATCTATAAGACATCGGGCGTTCTCAACTTCGCGCAGGGCGCGATGTTGTTGTTCGCCGCGCTGACGTTCGTAAGTCTCGTCGAACGCGGCGTTCCGTTCTGGATCACGTTCGCCGTCACGCTCGCAATCATGGGGATCATCGGCATTCTGATCGAGCGTACGGTTCTTCGGCCGCTCGTAAACAAGCCGCCAATTACATTGTTCGTCGCGACGCTCGGCCTGGCTTACGTTCTTGAAGGTTCGGCACAGCTTCTCTGGGGCACGCAGGTCCACGGGCTTGATCTCGGTATCAACGACGTTCCGTTCGTTGTCGGTGACGTGTTTATCAGCACCTTCGATCTCTTCGCTGCCGGTGTTGCTGCAAGCATCGTCGCGCTGTTGACCATTGTATTCCGCTACACGCGGATCGGCTTGGCGTTCCGCGCCGTCGCAGACGACCAGTTCGCAGCCCTGGCCATCGGTCTCAAGCTTCCCGTCATTTGGTCCGCCGTATGGATCGCAGCCGGATTTGTCGCGCTCGTCGCAGGGTTGTTGTGGGGCGCGCGCCTTGGCGTGCAATTCTCGCTGTCGCTCGTCGTGCTTAAGGCGCTTCCGGTGCTCGTCCTCGGCGGCTTCGATTCCATTTTGGGCGCGATCGTCGGCGGCTTGCTGATCGGTGCGTCCGAGAAGCTTGCTGAAGTCTACCTCGGCCCGTTCTTCGGAGGCGGCATCGAGAGCTGGTTTGCTTACGTGTTTGCGCTCGCGATCCTTCTTGTCCGGCCATCTGGCCTGTTCGGTCAGCGCCTTGTGGAAAGGACCTGATCGATGGCAACGACAGATATCTCAATCGATCGCTCATTCAGGATTTCGATTCCAGACTGGTCGGTCGTCATCGCCGTCCTGGCTGTGGCTTACGGCGTCGTGCCCTTCGTCGCGTCGGACTACCTCTACGACGCAATCCTTGCACCGTTCCTGGCTCTCAGCCTTGCGGCAGTCGGCCTGAACATTCTAACGGGCTATGCGGGGCAGTTGTCGCTTGGCTCCGCGGCCTTCATGGCGGTCGGTGCTTATGCGGCCTACAACTTCAATCTGCGCATCGAAGGTTTGCCGCTGCTTGTCAGCATCCTTCTGGCCGGACTGACGGCGTCAGCGGTCGGTGTTGTGTTCGGTCTTCCGAGCTTGCGCCTGAAAGGCTTCTACCTGGCCGTCTCGACACTCGCGGCACAGTTCTTCGTCCAGTGGGCGCTCACCAAGTTCAGCTGGTTTTCGAACTACAACGCGTCCGGTGTGATCGATGCGCCAACCATCAACGTATTCGGGATACCCTTCGAGGGTCCGCAGGGGCGCTATCTCTTCTCGCTGAGTGTCGTTGTTGCACTCACACTGTTCGCCGCACGGCTAGTGAAAACCCAGACGGGCCGAAACTTCATCGCCGTGCGAGATAATGAAACCGCAGCGCGGGTAGGCGGCGTACCTGTGCTGAAAACGAAACTTCTGGCGTTCGCCATCTCGTCGTTCATCATTGCAGTGGCGGGCGTGCTCTGGGCCTTCGCCTACCTGCGCACAGTTGAACCACACGGCTTCAACCTCGATCGCTCATTCCAGATCCTCTTCATCATCATCATCGGCGGGCTCGCCACGATCCGCGGCGCATTCTTCGGTGCGGCTCTGATCGTTGTCTTGCCGCTCGTTCTCTCACGCGTCGGCACGTTCCTCTTCGGAGCCTACTTCGACTCCGGCGTGCTCGACATGAGCCAACGCATCCTGATCGGTGCGCTCATCATCATCTTTCTGATCGCGGAACCTGACGGCCTTGCGGCGCTCGGAAAGCGACTAGCCGTAAAACTCGGTCTGTCTGGCGAAGTCCGCAGATCGTGAAAGCAACTGCGTGCCACGGCGTGAGCGGTGGCACGACCTACAAACTCACTTATTTCAACCTTGAGGAGCAATTTTCTATGAAAGCTGACCACGGAACCCTGCGCCGATCGCTGAAGGGGGCAGCGTTGTTTGTCGCCGCTGCGATTGCAACGCTCGCCACTGGCGCGCACGCCGATGAACAGTTCTTCCCGCTTCAGAGCTACCGCGTAGGCCCATACGCCGCTGGCGGCACAGGCTTCTTCGGTGGAACCATTGACTACTTCAACCTGATCAATACCCGCGACGGGGGCATCAATGGCGTCAAGCTGACGTGGGAAGAAGGAGAGACACAGTACGAGGTCGAGCGCGGCGTGGAAGTGTATGAGCGCCTGAAGAGCCGCCCGAATATCGCGGCCTGGAACCCGCTATCGGTGGGTATCGCCTATGCCATGATCGATCGCATCAGCCAGGACAAGGTTCCGCTGATCACCATCAATCACGGCCGGACGGATTCAACGGATGGCCGCGTGTTCCCACATGTGTTCCCGTTGCTCTTGAACCCTTACAGCGAGACATCGGGGATCATCAACTACATCGCCTCCAAGGAAGGCGGCGAGGAAAAGCTGAAGGGTAAGAAGATCGTCGTTCTCTATCACGGTTCGCCCTACGGCAAGGAAACGATCCCGATCTATGACCTCCTGAAAGACAAGTACGGTTTCGACGTTCAACAGATCGAAGTCCCACATCCTGGCAACGAGCAGCAGGCTCAATGGCTCACGATCCGACGCGCTAAGCCAGATTACGTGATTTTGCGCGGTTGGGGCGTCATGAACCCTGTCGCGATCAAGACCGCGCAAAAGACCGGCTTCCCAGTTGACCGCATCATTGGCAACGTCTGGTCCAACTCGGAAGAGGATGTCATTCCCGCAGGCGACGCCGCGATTGGCTACACGGCAATCACGACTCAGGCTTCCGGCGCCGAGTACCCCGTGCTGCAGGAAGTCACCAAGACGCTCTATGACAACGGTAAGGGTAATCTTGAAGACAAGAAGCGCGTCGGCAGCGTGTACCACAACCTCGGAATCGTGAACGGCATCCTCAACGTCGAAGCCGTCCGCATCGCCCAGGCACGTTTCGGCAACCGCACGCTGACGGGCGATGAAGTCCGCTGGGGCTTCGAGCATCTGCAGCTGGACGAAAAACGCGTGGAAGAGCTGGGCGCCAAGGGCCTGTTCCATTCGATCAACGTCACTTGGGACAATCACGAAGGCGAAGGCCGCGTGACCTTCCAGCAATGGGACGGCAAGAAGTGGAACGTCGTGTCTGACTGGATCTCTCCAGATTGGAAGCTGCTGCGTCCGATCATCGAAAAGTCCTCTGAGGCTTACGCGAAGGAGAAGGGTCTCAAGATCCGCACGAGCGAAGACGCCGACAAGGTGACCGCGCTCGATAGCAACACCGACAGCGCCAAGAACTGACGCTAGCACCCGGGACGTCATCCGCGCCGCAACGCGCGGGCGACGTCACCTATTCGGAGGATGCAATGTCTGACCGTACAAATCTGCTCGTCGTTGCCGACATATCGGCGATCTACAACCACGCGATCTCTGCGCTGCACGGCGTCAGCTTCGCGGTCAAGCAAGGCGAGATCCGTGCGATCCTGGGCGCGAACGGCGCAGGAAAGACGACGACCCTCAAAGCAATTTCGAACATCCTATCAGCCGAGCGCGGGCAGATCACCGCTGGACGGATCACGTTCGACGGGCTGGATGTTGCGAAAACCAGGCCGAGCGATCTCGTGCGCGCGGGGCTCGTGCCTGTGCTTGAGGGTCGGCACGTCTTCAAGTCACTCACAGTCGAAGAAAACCTAACGACCGGCGGCCTAGGCCGCGGCTCGTCGCGCGCTGAAATTGCGTCGGATCTCGAACGCGTCTACACGCTTTTCCCTTCACTCACGCGAAAGCGGCGCATCTCCGCAGGCCTGACATCAGGCGGCGAACAGCAGATGGTCGCTGTCGGCCGGGCCCTGATGGCGCGCCCGCGCCTGTTGATCCTCGATGAACCGTCGATGGGCCTCGCCCCAATCGTCGTCCAAAGCATCTTCGATACGCTGCGGTCGCTCAACGAGAAAGACGGCGTGACGATCCTTCTGGCCGAGCAGAACGCAGCTGTCGCGCTCCGTTATGCAGAGACCGCGACAGTGCTGGAGAACGGCGCGAGTGTGCTGCAAGGAACGGCAGCAGAGCTTCGTAAGAGGCCTGATGTGAGAGAGTTCTATCTCGGCTCGAGCACTGCAAAGGCAACGGCCTCGGACGCGAAAGAAAATGACAATATTCGCGAGGTTGTCGCTGCTGAATAACGAAATGAGAACTCGTTATTTGTTCCCGCGCGGGAGCGCTGTTACGTTTCAATCGCAGCACAAGAAGTTGACGGGCGAGTGCTTGGCGTAGCGAGCTTCAACAAGCAGCCTCCTCCGTCATCGCAGCTCTGACTTTCAGTTAAAAAAGGTCTCGTTTGCAGGGCGGCGCATCCATGCGCCTTCGCTCGGCGGAGACGCATGTCCAAATCAGGGAATGGAGCTTCCAGAATGTCTCATAAGCCGGGCTACCAGGGTATTCACCTCACGGGCAGCCTTCCGTTCAGCAACGCCGATGAGGTGTTCGACTTCATTGGCAAAGAGCTCCAGCCCTGGGTGACGCGCGTGCCGGACGGTGAGACGGGCGAACGCAAGAACTGGGTCATCACTCAGACGCGCCACTTCTTCGAAAACCCAGCCTTCGTTTTCGTAGACGCTACCGCCGAGGTTGGCCGCAAACTTGTGAAGATCAAGGAAGGCGTGCGCCCGGAAGACATCACGTTCCCGAAGTTCGAATACGCCGAGTTCGCGACCGAGTCCTATCCGCTTTTCAAAAAGGCGAAGGCGGAAGGCCGCATCGCGCAAAGCTCCAAGTTCCAGATCTCGCTGCCGACGCCCTTCAACGCCGTCTCCTACTTCGTCGTCCTTGAAGATCAGGCGAAGGTGCTCGCGGCTTACAACGTCCAGGCCAAAGCCGCTGTCGAGGAGATTCTCGCGCGCTTCCCGCACGACGAGCTGTCAATCCAGTGGGATCTTCCGACAGAACTCGTAACCATCCAGGGCTGGTTTCCGAACCCGCTGGCGAACAAGGCGGCTGTTTACAGCACCGTTGCTGAGGTCAGCTCGTGGGTGCCGGACGATGTCGATGTTGGGTATCATCTCTGCTACGGCGACTCGAAGTTCGGCGCATCGCCGTTCATGGGAGACGAAGACAAGTGCCCGATCCACAATCACAAGGACCATGGCCGGCACATCCTGCCACCGGATGTCAGCACGGTTGTCGAAGTGTCGAATGAGCTGGCGCGCACGATCAGGCGTCCCATCAACTTCATCCAGGCCGCGACGATGCGAGTGTGGGATGAGCCGAAGCATTGGGCAGCGCTCTCCAATCTCCGGATCAGTAAGGAGACCCAGTTCTATCTCGGCCTCGTCCACGCGAGCGACGGCATCGAAGCGGCTCGCAAGCGTATCGACATCGTGTCTAAGGTTCTGCCCGCGTTTGGGATCTCGACGGAGTGCGGTCTTGGCCGCCATTCGAAGGAAGAACTGGCGTCGGTCACCAAGACGTTTAAAACTGTGAGCCAGGATGCAGAAGCGCTTCAGGCTGCAGAGTGAATAGGACGATATGAGCCATATCACGAAGCTGAACTATGACGAGGCGCTTCCTGAGAACCAGGAAGCGTTTCGTCGCGAAGAAGCAGTGCGCGGCAAGCCTTCGAATATGAAGGCGACGCTCCTTCACTCCGTTCCGGCACATCGCGCTTACATGGAATGGTATCCGCTCTGGACCGAGGTCAAGAGCCTGCTTGGATTGCGCGGAGCCGTCCTTTACGCGCACGCGATTTCGACGACCAACAACTGCCTCTTGTGCTCGACGTACTTCCGGAAGGCGCTGACAGACCTCGGGCTGTCTCCAGATAAGTTTGAGGTGACGCCTGACGAAGAGCCAATCGTGCAACTTGGCTACGCAGCTGCGCGCCACGCCCAACCGGTCGATCAGGCACTCTGGAAGACGCTCAAGGCGCGCTTTTCCGAGAAGGACCTAGTCAACCTCGTTGCGTTTGCGGGATTGATGGTAGCGACAAACCTGTTCAACAACCTCGTTCAGGTCGATGTTGACGACGTTTTGACCCCGTATCTAGTCAAGGGTGAGGTCGCCGAGGAAGCGGATGCCACGTAAGCCGCGACCTGCAAAGAAGAAGACCGGTGCACCGAAGGCCGAAGCGCTGCGAGAACTCCAAAAGTTTTCGTTGCTGGACGCGCTGTTCGGGCGGCGGTCGCGCCGCTTTGGCGTGGGCATGGAAATTCCAGACGGACCTTTCGCCTACCGCTCGAAGCACCCGCCTGAGCCGATCGGCGATTTCGAGCGCACACTCTTGATCGCGATAGGCGCAGGCGTAAGCGGCTGGAACCTCGGTATTCCGCACGCCGCGCACTGTGCTGGGGAAAGCGGCTGCGACTATCCCGTGCGCCCCGTCGGTCGGACATATCCGAGCGGAGCGGCCGTTTATGGATCTGAGTTGCTCATCACCGACGACAGCGGCTCTTACATCACCAAATTCCGTGATCTGAACCCGACGGCCATCCGAGAAGCGAATTCGCCGGAGGTGCTTGTCGCCAGGCTCCAGGAGCACATCATTCGGCTCAGCACGGTGCGCGTGCATCTTCCGTCGGAGTTTCCGCATGTCGGTACACACAACCAGTGGGTGGCCAATCGCCCGGGTTCGACGCTGTTCGTGCCGATCAGCGATCAGGTGGAAACGCTGCTCAATCTGCTCTGGATTTATACGGGCGAGGGTTCTCCCGTGTTGGATGCCAAGGGCAAGCCTTTCGGGGAACCAAAGCCGCTCCTGAAAGACGGACTGCTCCACAAAGAGCGCGCAATCCCGCTCAGTGTTGTCGAAGCCGTCGCGCTCAAGCACACCACATCTGAAATCACGATCGCCGCCTACAACATCCAGCTCGCTCTTCAGGGCATCGGTCTCGGAGGCTGGCTGTATACGGGCATCAATTCGGCAAGTCTGCTGGGCGCCTACGCGAAGGAAGGCACGCCGGGCTTCGGCTTCCGTTATCAGCGCAACAGCGATACTCCGGAAGACTCAATTCCCCTCGGGCTCGATGGCGCGTTCGAGCCTTTGGTGCCGCCGTATGTCGAACACATGGCGGGCGCCGCGAAGCGGTTCCTCGAACGGAAGTTCGGGGAGCGCGGCGTGTTTGGTGCAAAGCGGCCCTCGCCATTCCTGCGAGACGGCGAGGTCAAGAAGTCTCTTGCGGCCCCGTCACCTGCCGTGGCCGACTACTTCGTCGGCCTCGTGCAAGATATCTTCGCGCGTTTCGGCCGCTTCCCGGCCACGATCGCGCCTGTCGGTGCGGGCCTCTATACGCAGGCCCAGCACATCGATACCGACTTCTACGACAAGTTCTATAAGAATGGCGCCTACCTCGAGAGCCACGCGCGCCACAACGAGTTGTGGCACAGCGAGGAATGAATTACGCCGCTGCTCTCACGCGCCGAGCGAGAGCAGCCTGTTGGCATTTTCGAACAGCACCGCTTCGAGAACATCATCCTTGAACCCAAGCGCCTGGTAGTCGCGGATGGACTGCCCGATGGCGCGAAAGGGGAACGACGAACCGAACGCGAGCTGATCGCGCAGGAACCCGTTGGCCGCTTCCACATACAGTTTTCCGCCGGGCAGGAAGATGTACATGTCCGGCACGATGGTGACATTGGCGTAACGGAAAGCAACGCCGATGATCTCGTTGACGTGCGGCCAGAAGCCGTGATGGACAACGATCTGCAACTTGGGGAACGCCCGTGCTACGCGCGCGACAGTGGCCGGATCATTGAACTTGAGGTCTGGCGTCGTCGGCCCAGACATGAGGAAGACAGGAACGCCCCAGCTTTGCAATGCGTCGTAGATCGGCAGATAGATCGGATCATCGAAATGCACGGCCTCGCCGCCGAAGCCAGGCTCGAGATTGATCGCGCGCAAGCCGAGCGTCTCTACAGCGCGCCCCGCTTCTTCGATTGCGCCTTTTACGCCAAGCCGCTGCGGATCGACGGAGCCGACCCCGACAAGCTCGTCATGCGGTGAGGTGAGGGAGAAAATCTCATCGTTGAGGTTCTGAATGGCCGGCGTGTCGCGTCCGATGACGACGGATTTCCAAACGCCCGCGCTGCGCACCTCGTTGAGATATCCATTAAGCGTCTGCGAGCGAGCGAAATGCGTCGGCTCTTCAGAGCCGACGCGACGGTTCAGCCACGTCGCGGTATCGAATTCCGCGGTCCCTTCGCGCGCGCCGTAGAAGTCGTGCAGCAGCGCGGGGCGACTGCGGATATCGATGATTCTCTGGGTCATAGTGTTCTCGTTGCGCCGTGAGTGTGAGGGAGCTCGAAGGTTTCCTGGGCCTTTATTGTGCGGCGGAGAGGAGAGGCGTGGGAAAAAGGTGGGGCTGGTGCAGCGTTTCGAGAACGTCACCCGCGATCGACTGAGCGTAGTTCGTGACCTGCGGAAGACCCATCAATTCACCGAACGTTCCGCGCGCGAGCGGACCGGCGATCAGGATGCTCAGCTGTGCCGCACCATCGGCGTCGATTGCCTGGCCGCGAATGTTACATGAGATGCCGAGGCCGAACGGGTCTGCGGTGATGAAGCCCTCACGCGCGAGCTCAGCAAGATAAGGCTGCGTCGTGAGAACGGCGCCGTGCGCAGGACCCGTGGTCACGATCACGTAATCGGCGGCAATGGTTTCCGTCTGGCGCTCCTTGCGCGACAAAACCTCAATTGTGATACCGTCATCGTCGGCTTTAGTTGAAACGAGGGATGCGGCTTTCACGACCAAAGTGTTCCCGGCAATCCGCTCCGACAAGATCGCTTTGATCTGCGGCGCGATGCGAAACCGGTGAACGTCCCAGTACGGCCGAAGGTGCCGAACAATGCGCTGCCGCTCCGCAACAGGAAGCTTCGGCCAGAACAGGGTTGCCTGCGCGCGCACGGCATCGATGACAGGCTGCCACGGAATGCCGCGCTCGAGCGCATCCTCGATGGTTACGCGGACAGCGCGAAGAAGGGCGCGAGCCGATATTGCGGAAGCAACGAACTCACCGAAGTTCGCATGAGCTTCGCGCGCGTGACCGCGAGAAAGCAGCCCGCGACGCGAAAATGCGAAGATGGGCCCGCGGTGCCCCTGGCTGTCGAGCGAGGCCACGACATCCGCCATCGTAAGCCCGGTGCCGACGCTTCGCAGCAGGCACATTGATCCGATGCGCCGGATCATCCGTCCCATAAGCGAGCCCCTGCCCCAGATCCTCGCGCGGCTCGAACACGACGATCTCGGCTGGCGCTTCGCGCTGCGCGAGGTGATAGGCGATCGCGCCGCCAGTCAACCCGCCGCCAATGATCGCGACTGACTTTCGTTTGAGTTCCGGCATATCCGGCTTTGCCTCGGAGTTTTCGCATTGCGCATCCGAGCGCGATGCGTGGGATCAAAATTAGCCGGCGGACACTGCGGGCAACGGCTTCTGCGCGGGCTTAATGGCCTCGCCGAACGGTCCCATATTTACGACGTTGGACGACGAAGCCGCGCGATGGGTCAGTGGGAGCTTGGGAAGCAGGAGTTCCGCGACGCGATAAGCTTCCTCGAGGTGCGGATAGCCGGACAGTATGAAGCTATCGATGCCGATGCGGCGGTATTCATCGATGCGTTCGGCTACGGTGTCGGGATCTCCGACGAGCGCCGTTCCGGCGCCACCGCGAACAAGGCCCACACCGGCCCACAGGTTGGGGCTCACTTCAAGGCGATCGCGCCGTCCGCCATGCAGGCGCGTCATGCGGTTCTGACCAACGGAGTCCATCCGCGCGAATACCTGCTGCGCCGACTCAATGGTCTCTTCACTTAGGTTCTCGATCAGCTTGTCGGCGGCCTGCCAGGCCTCCTCGTTCGTCTCGCGAACGATGACGTGGAGACGGATGCCGAATGTAACCTCGCGGCCCCGCGCGCGCGCCGCTTCGCGAACGACCTTGATTTTCTCGGCGACGTCGGCCGGCGGCTCACCCCAGGTGAGGTATTTGTCGATGCTGGTTGCTGCAACGTCATGCGCAGCATCCGACGAGCCGCCGAAATAAAGCGGCGGATAGGGCGTCTGGACCGGCGGATAGGTGAGGCGCGCATCCTCCACTTGGACGTGCGTGCCCTGGTAGTTGACGGGCTCTCCGGACAGGACCGCGCGGTAGACATCGAGAAACTCGCGCGTGAGGTCGTAGCGCTCCTTGTGGCTGACGAACAATCCGTCGCCACGGTTCTCGACGGGATCGCCTCCCGTCACGACGTTGATGAGCAGGCGGCCATTTGAGATGCGGTCGAGCGTTGCAGTCATGCGCGCCGCGACCGTCGGCGACTGCAGGCCGGGACGCACGGCCACGAGGAACCTGAGCTTCTCGGTCAGCGGCGCGAGAGCGGAAGCAACGATCCAGCTATCCTCGCAGCTACGGCCTGTCGGAAGCAGTGCGCCGTAGTAACCGAGTGAGTCGGCGGCCTGTGCGATTTGCTTCAGATAATTAAGATTGGCTTCGCGCGCGCCCTTGGCCGAGCCCAAATAGCGGGTGTCGCCAAAAGTTGGAATGAACCAGAGGACGTTGATCTTCTCTGGAATGATTTCGGCCATAGCGCAGTCCGCCTCAGGGTTAGTGAACAATCGCAGGGATGGACGGGCGCGGATCCATCGTGTCTCCGGGCCCTGCTAGGTCAGCTCCAAGCGTGGAGAGGAGGCTTCACGTCATTGAGGAAGTAATTGCCGAGGATCGCGTACTTCCACCGCACCGGATCGTGGAGCGTGTGCGTGCGCGCGTTGCGCCAGTGGCGATCCAGGTTGTTCTCGGCCAGTGTCGAGCGGGCGCCTGCAAGTTCGAACAGCTTGTTCGTCGCTGCGATGGAGACCTCGGTGCTCAGAACCTTCGCTTCTGCAACGGCGATCTGCGCCTCCGCCACCGTTTCGGCGTTGGCTTCGCGAACCGCCCGGTCGACGGTCAGACCGGCCTTCTCCTGCAGCGCCTCGGCTGCGTGCAGCCGCAACTTCAAATCGCCAATGGCCTGGATCGTGTAAGGATCCTGAGACGCATGATCGAGCCCACTGTCCACCCACGGCCGCGACTTGGTGCGAACGAAATTGATCGTATCGTCGATTGCGGCTTTCGCGATGCCGTTGTCGACCGCCACCTGGATGATCTGGAAGATGGCGCCGTCGGCGGTTGGCTTGCAGTAGCCTTTGTAGCCGGGAACGAGATGCGTCTTCGGCACCTTCACGTTGTCGAGGATGACGGTGCCGCTGAGCGTCGTTCTCTGGCCGAATGCCGACCAGTCGTCGATCACGGTCAGACCGGGTGCGTCGCGCTCGGCGATGGCGTACCAAGCGCGGCCCTGATCATCCACGGCAACGATGGGAACAAGATGCGCCAGCAGTGCGCCCGTCGAATAAAACTTGCGCCCCGTGACGACAACATGATCGCCGGCATCGACGAATTTGGTCTCGAACTCGGCAGCGCGCTTGGAGCCGAATTCCGAGAAGGCGTTGCCGAAGCGGACGCCCTGCAGCGCTTTGTCGAACAGAAGGCGCTGTTGTGCCTCGTCGGATACGGTGCGAAGCGCCGCAAGCACACCGAGATGGTTCTGCGGAATCTGCCCCAGTGACGGGTCGGCAGCAGAAATGATCTCGATGACCTTCGTCAGCGTAACGTAGGAGACTTCCGGACCGCCGAACGCCTTCGGGACGTTGATCGACCACAGGCCGCTCTGCGAGAACGCATCGAGCTCTTCCACCGGCCAGCGCCGGGTGCGATCACGCTCCGACGCACCCGCGGCAAAAGTCTTCGCAAGATGCGTTGCGACCTCGATCGCCTCCTCGTCGGACTTGATCACATGCGCTGGTTCCTTGACCTTGGAAAAGCCCGGAACATGCGGGGACGCGGCGTCAGGTTTGGGATGTGCGAGTGTCAGTGTCATGGTGAAATCCTATCGAAGCGGTTGAAGCGCGTTATTCCGCGGCCTCTGAGTAGGTCTGCTGGGCCTCGAGCTGGCGCACGAGCGGGATCACGTGCTTGCCGAAGAACTCGACTTCTTCCTGGAAGTGCAGGAACCCGAGCAGGATCAGGTCGGCACCGGCGGCCTTCAGGTTCAGAATGCGCTCGGCGATCTGCTGCGGTGTGCCGATCAGGTTCGAGCGGAAGCCGTCGTTGTACTGCACGAGATCGTTGAACGTGGACTTCGCCCAGTTGCCCTGGCCTTCCGGAGACGCAGCCCCCGCGTTCTTGACCTCGTGGCCGAATGCGCGAACCGCTTCAGGGTTTGCGTGCTCGATGATCTCGTTGAGAACCTTCTGAGCTTCGGCTTCCGTATCGCGTGCAATGGCGAAAGCGTTGACGCCGACCTTCACGGAACGACCGCTCTCTGCAGCCTTGGCGCGGATGTCCGAAACCTGCTTGTTGATCTCTTCCGGCGTGTTTCCGTTCGTGAAGTACCAGTCGGAAACGCGGGCCGCCATGTCACGCGCAGCGCGCGACGAACCGCCCTGGAAAACTTCCGGAATGGGGCTCGGCTTCGGCTTGAGATTATAGCTGTTGTAGCGATAGAAGTCGCCGCGGAACGTGAAGTTGTCTTCCGTCCAGATGCCGCGCAGGGCGCGAATGAACTCTTCCGAGCGGCGATAGCGCTCGTCGTGGTCGAGCCAATGCTCGCCAATCGCCGCGAATTCGCCCCGGAACCAGCCGCTCACGACGTTGACGGCAATCCGTCCGCCGTAGAGTAGGCTGATCGTAGCGATCTGCTTGGCAGCAACAGTCGGATTCCACGGGCCGGGTAGCAGAGCTGCGATGACCTTCAGCCGCTCCGTCTGGCTCAGAATGGCTTGGCTGAACGACACGGGTTCATGTTGGAACTCGGCGCCATAGCCAGCGGTGAAGCGGATCTGGCTCAGAGCATAGTCGAAGCCGTTCTGCTCCGCGATCTGCGCGAGCTTGACGTTGTAGTCCAGCTCCCAGCTCGTCCGCTGCGGAATGTTGCTGATCACGAGGCCGCCCGAGACGTTGGGAACCCAATAGGCGAATTTGACAGGTTCGCGGGATGCGGTGGCGGATGCAGGCGTGCTCATGAATGGCTCCTCGAAAATTCGCTTTGTTCGTTAGGCAATGGCGGCGAGCTCGGCGACACGCACCGGGCTATGGGTGACCCGGCGTGTGAGATACGCCGATGCTTCAGCGCTGACGCGCTCGATGCGTTCGTAAATGACAGGGCTGGTTAGTTCGTAGTTCGCAAAATCGGACTCCACCGCGTAAACCGAAGTTGGCAGCGTAAGAGCGTTGAGGAAGCCGAACAGCGGTCGAAGCTGGTGGTCGATCATCAGCCCGTGCAAGGGCGATCCGCCGGTCGCCGTAAGCACAACGGGTTTGTTCGAGAAGCGCTTATGGTCGACGAGATCGAAGAGGTGCTTGAGAGCGCCCGTGTAAGATGCGCGATAGACCGGCGTACCGATTACCAGCAGATCCGCCTGCTCGACCTGATCGATGAACGCGCGCGCCTGATCATTGACGTCGTAGGGCGATCGCGTAGCGAACAGCGATGATGCGGATTTTGAAAGTTCGAGGAACGTCGACTTATATCCAGTCTCGCGCTCGAGGCCTTTGAGCACGTGCTTGACGAGCACAGAGGTGCGAGACGGCTCAGAAAGGCTTCCAGAAATGCCAACAATCGACGGCGTAGACATTGCAGTTTCCTTGTATTCAGGAAGGATCGCGTGATGACCCGTAACTTTCGGGCTTAATCAGCCAATCAGGCGCAACAAAAATGCTGGCCGAAACGAGACGAGCGCGTTCTTGGCTCAATCGAGGCAAGCGCATGCGCTCGCAAAAATGGCGAGTGTGTTGTCACCTTCTGGATCGAGGCAGTTTCACAGTGACGCTGAGGCTTTGGCGTCACCCGTGGCAAAGACCTAACATTGCCTTCAGGCCGTCGCTAAATAAGAACTTCAGATGTCGATATGAGCGAGCGTGATAGTGCGGCGGCCCGCGCTTGTGATCGTTACTCCGCCGCAGATCGAACGGTTGCCCTCTCCGAGAGTGCGAAGCCCTCGAGCACCTCGCGCCGTATGCCTGCCGTGCTGGAGCCGCGTGCATTGTTCACAATCTTGGCAATGCGCCCGGGTTCAGGCTGCATGACTACAATCCGATCGGCGAGAATGATGGCTTCGTTGTCGGTAGAGGTCGAGAAGCCGGCGCCAGCAGCAAAGGCCGGAAGCGCGCGAAGCCGCTGGATGACGTGCTTGCGAAGATTAAGGCGGCAGGTGGCCAGCTCGAGGGCTCAATCAGTGTGATCGGGAGTCGGCTTGGATTGTCGAAGTCGGCGGTGCACCGGGCGCTTCACACGTTAGCGGGGCTCGGCGCTGTCAGCTTGGCGACGAGCGCGGCGGGAACGTTGGTTCAACTCCGCCCCTATCACTCGTCGAACTTTCCGGAGTTTACGTCATCTGCCGCTGCCGACCACCAACGGGATTGCAGACCGACAGCGTAAGTACGTGCGATGCCATTGGAGCGGTGGGTAACTGTGACCTTCCCACACTCTTCTACTATCCGACCGGTTGGGATCGGATCAGGCGAATCCGTAATCACAAAATATTTGGCGTCTTTTCCCGCGCTCGCCAATAGCCGGGCGAAGTCTTCAACTTGATCCTTATGGATGCAGGTGAGTGTCATGGCGCATGCTCTCCTCGTCTCAGGCGGAAGAGCAAGAGGGATCAGCGATTCGGTCGGAAACTTGGCGCCTTCGTTGGAACCCCAGCGGGACCCCAGGCCCTTATCACGATGCCCCGGAACGGTTATAAAATCGGATTTTCTCAACTGAGAGTGTTGGTTGCGGGAGTAGGATTTGAACCTACGACCTTCAGGTTATGAGCCTGACGAGCTACCGGGCTGCTCCATCCCGCGATACCGACACATCTATCGACCTGACCAACTCCCAACGGGAGCCCGTCACGCCGTATCGAACGATCCCGCCACTGTAACGTGGCCACCCTTTTAGTCTTGGGTTTGATCTTGGGCTGATCGGAGCGCTGCGCCCCAGAGGATCTGCCCGTTCGAAGAGCCGCTGAGGAGCGGCTCGGCGTGCTCTATAGCACGAATTTTGGCTTTGTGAACCCCGATCGCGCGCGCTCCACGGGCCAATGAGTGGATTACCGGGGGCAAAGTGGCGCTGCGGCGGTTTTTGGGTCATACGCATTGGGCCACGGGCCGCAAAACTTCGTATATGGTCGGCCTGGAAGTTCTTCGACGAACCACGAGACTGCGCACGCATGACACCCGCCGACCCCCTCAAAGCCAACCTTGGCGAAACAACGCGCACAACGGCAGGGCTCGAGGAAACTTTCGTCCTTCTCGACAACAGCACCGGCCGCGGATCGCCTACGCTGCTGTTCACCGAGCCAATCGAGATCATCTCTGCGTGGACGCCTGAGGAGGTGCCAGAGGCTATGGCGCGCCTGGAAGCCGGGGCGGCGGCGGGGCATCATGCGGCAGGCTTCTTCAGCTACGAACTCGGCTACGTGTTCGAGCCTAAGATCCGCGATCTCTTGCCTGAAGGGCGGAACGTGCCGCTTCTCTGGTTCGGCCTTTACAAAGCGCCGCGCGAGATGACGGAGCCGGAGGTTGATCACTGGCTCGCGACGCACACGCGCAGCGGGTCCTACCAGTTCACGTCGGTCACCTGCGCCTGGGATCAGGCGGAGTACGAGAAGCGCTTTTCGGCCGTCCAAGACAAGATCCGCGCCGGCGATATCTATCAGCTCAACCTCACGTTCAAGGCGCGTTTCCGGCTCGAGGGTTCGCCGCTGACGTTCTATCGCGACATGCGGCAGCGCCAGCGTGTGGCTTATGCGGGGATCGTCGATACGGGTGAGGTGACCGTGCTCTCGGCCAGCCCGGAGCTTTTCATCGAGAAGCATGGCAGCGTTGTTTCGACGCGGCCGATGAAGGGTACGGCCCCGCGCGCGGGAACGCCGGAAGCAGACGCGGAGGCGCGACGCGTTCTTTCGACCGACATCAAGCAGCGCGCCGAAAATCTCATGATCGTCGACCTGATGCGCAACGATCTCGGGCGCATCGCGGAGATGGGTAGCGTCAGCGTCACGGACCTCTTCACGGTGGAAACGTATCGCACGCTGCATCAGATGACCTCCGGCGTCCGGGCGAAGCTTAAGACGGGCGTGGGTCTCTCCGATCTCGTTCGCGCGATCTTCCCGCCGGGCTCCGTCATCGGGGCTCCGAAAATCCGGGCAATGGAGCTGATCCGCGACTACGAAACGGAGCCGCGCGGCGTTTACTGCGGGGCGATCGGCACGATCTCGCCGGATGGGGCGGCGCTGTTCAACGTAGTGATCCGCACGCCTGTGATCTTCCGTGACGGGCGCGGCGAAATGGGTATCGGCTCCGGCGTCGTGTACGATTCCGTCGGTGCCAAGGAATACGCCGAATGCCTGCTCAAGATGAAGTTCCTGACGGACCCGCCGAAGCCGTTCGAACTCATCGAAACGCTGCTGCACAAGGCTGACGAAGGGTTTTGGCTTCTCGACGGGCACCTGAAGCGGCTCGCGGCGTCGGCGGCCTACTTCGGCTATGCCTACGATGAGCAGAAGGTGCGCGCCGCTCTCGATGGTGCCGTCGCCGGGCGTTCTGGCGAACGTCTCAGAGTACGGCTGCTCCTTGCCGAGGACGGCCAGGTTTCCATGACTGTCGCGCAGCAGCCGGCGCAGGCGCCGGACGCGGTCATGCGCTTCGTCATTTCTGATACCAGGCTCGACAGCACGAATGCGTTTCTGTTCCACAAGACGACGCGACGCGAACTTTATGACCGCGAGTGGCAGCGCTACGCCGACACGATGAAGTCGGATGAGGTGCTCTATCTCAACGAACGCGGTGAGATTGCCGAAGGAAGCCGCACGAACGTCTTCATCGAGCGCGATGGCGAGCTTCTGACGCCGCCGTTGTCGAGCGGATTGCTTCCGGGCGTGCTGCGTAGCGAGCTTCTGCGCACCGGTAAGGTGAGGGAGGCGGCTCTTAGGCTTGAGGATCTCGATCGCGCGGATGCCGTTTACGTGGGCAATTCCGTGCGAGGGCTCGTCAGGGCCGAGCCGATCAAGCTTTCAGGCTAAGACTATCTGGAATTTATTTTGTGCGGCGCAATCAGAAATTGCTGCGGCGCACTAGTTGGCGCTGTTTTCGGACGTATCCGGATTCGCCATCGAGGTCTTCTCAGAGCCTTCGCTCTGCAACGCAGAAACAACAAACACAAGCGCGGCGCATGTCAACGCGACGGCGATTGCGATCTCTCGCATCGAGCGGCGTGCGCGCTCCGCGAAAGGTCCAGACTGCAGTTTGCGAGGCATCATCATGGGCTCTATTTGCGCAGCTGAGCTTTGCATAGCGAGAGTGCTGAACGTCGCGCGACAGAAGCGCACAGAGGAACGATAGCCACTACGTTCGGTCGCAGCCGCATAGTCGCCGGCGCGCCAAGACGGAGCTTTTTTGGAACGGTTCTATCGGTGCTCGCGGGCCGTTAAAGGCCTCGCATGACGCATCCGAAGATGAGGACAAGCTGCGCAATCACCAACACCCAGAATTCTTGACCTGTGATGTAAGGAATTGAGGCGCCGAAGAAATATGTCACGAGCGCGAGGACTGTGAGAATAACCGACAGCATGTAAGTCAGGATGCCGGGTGCCTTAAGTACCATCGTCGCTTTCTCCCCTCGTGACGTCGCAAAATGTTCCAGTAACAGCGTCTCCTCTCCCGAAGGGACGCCGATTCGCAAGCGTGTTTGGGCTTATAGCAGCGGGCATTAAACCCCGCAGGCGCTTAACGGCAACAGTTGCCGATCGACAGCCGAAAGCCTCGTGGAACCTATTCTGGCGAGCGCTGTTTTGTCTCGTGGAATCACCACGTTATCCATGGTTTCTTTCGACACTGGGAATGTTGGGGCTTCGCCTTAAAACGGGGGAAGCCCGTGGGGTGGAGCGGAGCGCCCGCTCAACGCTGAGAACACCTCGGCCTCGCAGTAGGAGACTGCCATGCTTCGTTTTGTTTCGACCGCCATCGTCGTCGCCGCGTGCCTCGCGCAGACTTCGGCTGCGACCGCTTACGGCGCCAAGGTCAGGAAGCAGTGCGCGAATGACTACTTTGACAATTGCCATACGCACAGGATTGGGACGCCCGAGCTCAGAGCATGCATGCGCAAGGCAGGAGCCAAGCTGACGCCGGGCTGCGTTAATGCTCTGGTCGAAGAAGGTGAGGTTTCGGCTGCGGAAGTCGCGCAGCGTCGCCGCGCAGCAGCGGCTGCCGCTGCCGCTAAGTAACGACGCTTACGTTCCGCGCGGTTTGGCTCGCGCTGTCGGTGCGGCGCCGGCTGGATCGTCTGGCCAAGGGTGACGCGGATAGCGACCCTTCATTTCCGATTTCACCGCCGCCCACGATCCGCTCCAGAAGCCGGGAAGATCTCGTGTGATCTGCATCGGCCTATGCGCGGGCGATAGCAGGTGAAGCGTGAGCGGCAGGCGGCCGCCCGCAATTGCCGGGTGTTCTTTCAGTCCGAACAGTTCCTGCACGCGGATGTGGAGCGCCGGAGCACCGGCACCCTCGTAGTCGATAGCGTGCCGGTTGCCCGTCGGTGCCTCGAAGTGCGTCGGGGCATCGTCTTCAAGACGGCGCTTCATGTTCCATGGGATCAAGGCGTCGAGCGCTTGTCCGAGATCGTCGGCGGCGATGTCGGCGAGACGCGTTTTTCCTGCGAGATAGGGTAACAGCCAGTCGGTGAGTGTGCGTGTGAGTGCGTCGTCGCTCAAGTCAGGCCAGTCGCTGCCGCCGGCTGCGCGCAAGAACGCAACGCGATCGCGAAGCTGATGCTGTGCTTTGCTCCAGGGAAGGCGCGCTGCTCCGAGCTTGGCGATACCGGCAACGAGTGCGGCCTCGACTTCCGGTCCTAAAGGTGCTGCGCGCGGTTCGCTTGCAAGCTCGATCGCGCCGAGCTTTCGAACGCGACGCGCGCGCACGGCTTCGGCTTCGCGATCGAACGTCAGCTCCTCTCTGCTTTCGATGCGGTCGGCTGCGATGAACGCGACTTCGGCCTCGCTGGTTTCGGCGGCAAGCAGAATGCGCGTTGCCGCTGCCGAGCCCTGCATTTCGGCGATGACGAGGAAAGGCGCGCGCGCAAGGGCGTCCGTCGGGTCTAGGTTTGCGCCGCGTCCGTTGGCGAGAAGGTATTGTCCGCGTGGGCCGCGCGCTTTTGCAATACGCTCTGGGTAGGCCAGTGCGAGAAGCGCGGCGGCCGTGGGTCTGGCGTCTCCCGCTTCCGGCGATTTCCTGCTGGAGGAAGGACTTGCAGCAGAACGCGCCGTTCTGGTCCAGCCTTCGGCGAGACGGCGCATCTCGGTCGCGCGGCGAGAACGGTCGCGGCGGAATGCTTCCAGACGATGATCGAGCGATGTGTCGTTGCCGCCGAGACCGCGTTCGACGAGGACGGCAGCGATATCGGCGGCGTTGCGCTCGGCGCCAATCTTTGCGGCTTCGATCAGCATGGCGGCGAGACGTGGGGGAAGCGGGAGGGAGCGGAGATTACGTCCCGCTTCCGTCATGCGTCCCGGTTGCTCGATGGCTCCAAGCGCTTCGAGCTCTTCGCGGGCGGCATCGATGGCCGCGCGCGACGGAGGGTCGAGCCACGACAGCGATCGCGGATCGGTCACGCCCCACTCGGCGCAATCGAGCATGAGCGGCGCAAGATCAGCGGATCGGATCTCGGGTTCGGAAAAGGGCTGCAGGCTTGCGTTCTCCGCTTCGTCCCACAGCCGGTAACAGACGCCGGGTTCGGTTCGGCCGGCGCGACCGCGTCGCTGATCGGCGGAAGCGCGCGAGACGCGCACGGTGGCAAGGCGTGTGATGCCGACGTCCGGATCGAAACGCGGCACGCGCGAGATCCCGCAATCGACGACGACGCGGACGCCTTCGATCGTGAGCGAGGTTTCCGCGATCGAGGTCGCGAGCACGACCTTGCGCTGGCCGGATGGAGCGGGCTCGATGGCGAGATCCTGTTCTCTGCGCTCCAGCGCTCCGTAAAGCGGCGCGATGATTGCGGCGCCGGGATCGAGGCGTTCGCGAAGGCGCTCTTCCGTGCGGCGGATTTCGCCCTGGCCCGGGAAGAAGGCGAGGATCGATCCGGCCTCGGCCCGCAGCGCGCGTTGGATCGCGTCCGCCATCTGGTCTTCGATGCGTGCGGTGGGGTTTCGACCGAGGTAGCGCGTCTCGACGGGATAGCTGCGGCCTTCGCTTGTGATGATTGGTGCGTTGCCGAGCAGCGTTCCCACTTGGTCGCCGGCGAGGGTCGCGGACATGACCAAAACGCGAAGGTCGTCGCGCAGGCTTTTTTGTGTGTCGAGTGCGAGAGCAAGGCCAAGGTCCGCATCGAGCGAGCGTTCGTGGAATTCGTCGAACAGGACGGCGCCGATGCCTTCGAGCGTAGGGTCGTCCAGGATCATGCGGGTGAAGACGCCTTCGGTCAGCACCTCGATGCGCGTTTTTTTCGAGACGCGTGTTTCAAGGCGTGCGCGCAGACCGATGGTTTCGCCGACGTTTTCATTGAGCGTGGCGGCCATGCGCTGCGCCGCACCACGCGCCGCTAAGCGGCGCGGTTCGAGCACGAGGATCTTGCGCCCGCCGAGCCATGCCGCGTCCGTCAGCGCGAGCGGAACGCGTGTGGTCTTGCCGGCGCCCGGCGGCGCAATGAGCACGGCCGAATTGCCCGCCGCGAGCGCCGACGCGAGGGGATCGAGCGCTTCGTCGATTGGCAGGGGAGGCGCGAATCGCCTCGAGAATCTATTGTCGTTCAAGGTGCTCATCGTGGCGGGCTTAGCACGCCGTTCACTGGAATGAGAGGGGTCCTTAATGCGCCGCCTTTACAACACCACGCGGCTGGCCGATACCCGGCTTCTCGGAAAGCCCGAAGGGCGGGCTCACCATCGTGCGGGGACGGTCTCCATGCTTCGCTTCGCAGTCTCGCTCATGCTCGTTGCCTTTGGCGTCACCGCAGGCGCCAGCGCTTCAAGAGCGATGGAGCTCGACGGCTTCTGGATGGATTCTCATGGCGAGGTCGTGCTGCAGGTTAGTTCCTGCGGCGACGCGATGTGCGCGAAGGTGGTTTGGCTGCGGCTGCCTTACGGTCCCGATCGCTTGCCGCTCAAGGATTTCCGCAACCCCGAAGCGTCGCTGCAGAACCGCCAGGTGTGCGGCCTGCGCGTCATCGAAGGGTTCACGAAGCAGCCGGACGGCACATGGGGAGGCGGCGATGTTTACGTCCCAGATCTCGGCATGAGCTTCAAGGGCTATGCGACCGTGCTCAATCCGCAAGAGATCGAGGTGCGCGGATACGTGTTCCTGCCGCTGTTCGGTTCCACTGAAGTTTGGAAGAGAGTGCCGAAGCCTGCCTATCACTGCGAGAAGGATGGCGTCCCTCCTGCGCCGCCGCTGCCGAAGGAGTAGAGCGCGCGTCTCGTCGCGCTCAATGCTTCACCGCGGACGTTACGCAGACGTGATGCCGCGTTGCTTCTCGAGTTCGATGAAGGCGCGCTGGGTGTCGGTGATGTAGTCGCGCGTGATCGGCACCGCATCGCGCTTCTTCGACAACTGCATGTGGAACACGAGCTGGCTGCCGGTGCGGAACATCATTTCGCAGCTGATCAAGTAGAACTCCCACATCCGGCAGAAACGCTCGTCGTACATCTGAGCGACCTGGGCGCGGTTCGCTTCGAAGCGGCTGACCCAATGGGCAAGCGTCTTGGCGTAGTGGACGCGCAGGAATTCGAGATCCGTCACCCAGAGGCTGTTTTGCTCGACGGATGTGAATACTTCCGACAGCGCGGGTGAGTAGGCGCCGGGGAAGATGTATTTCCGGAGCCACGGGCTTGCCGTGCCGGGAGGGCTCATGTGGCCGATTGAGTGGAGGAGCATCACACCGTCGTCGGTCAAGAGGTCGTTCACCTTGGCGAAGTATTCGCCGTAGTGCTGCACGCCGACGTGCTCGAACATGCCAACCGAGACGATGCGGTCGAAGCGCTCGGTGAGATCACGATAGTCGCGCAACTCGAAGCGAACGCGGTCCGCGAGGCCGAGCGCCTTGGCCTTTTCGTTCGCGAGCTTGCACTGCTCTTTCGACAACGTCACGCCGACGCCCTGGATGTCGGCCATGCGCGCGAGATAGAGGAGCATGTCGCCCCAGCCGCAGCCGATGTCGAGAACCTTCTGGCCGGGCTTCAGATCGAGCTTTGAAGCGATGAGGCGAAGCTTGTTCTGCTGTGCTTCCTCGAGCGTGTTGTCGTCGCTCGTGAAGTAGGCGCACGAGTATTGCATGCCGCGATCGAGGAACAGGCGGTAGAACTCGTTGCCGATGTCGTAGTGGTGGGCGACGTTGCGTTGGGCCTGCCCGATGGGGTTCGCCTGCTGGAAACGCTTAAGGCCGCGAGACACCGTGCGCAGCGCTTTCTGCAGCGGGTATGAGCCGAGCGACAGGCGGTTGATCGAGAAGAGTGTGAGGAAGTCGCGCAGCGTCGAGTTCTCGAAGCTCATGCGGCCGTCCATGTAGGCTTCGCCGGCCGCCAGCTCAGGGTTGGTGAAGAGCGTGCGGTAGAGCGTCGGATCCGTGAGGCGCATCGTGACTTCGGGTCCGGGTTCGCGGCCGCCGAAGACGTGCATTTTGCCTTCCGCGTCGATCACCTTCAGGGTGCCGCGGCGGATGAACGACTTCAGCATGTGCGAAAGCGGAAACATGTGTCCTCACTTTGTAAGTGCGATGAGGGATGTCAGGCGGCTGTTCTAGATGCGCGCGCCTTCTCTGCGGCGGCCCGAATGGCCGCGATATTGGCCGCGTAGCTTTCCTTGGTGCCGCCCTTGAAAACGGCCGAGCCCGCGACAAGAACGTTGGCGCCCGCTTCAACGACCAGTCCTGCCGTTTCGGGCGTTACGCCGCCGTCGATCTCGAGGTCAATGGGTCTGTCGCCGATCATCGCGGCGACGCGACGGATCTTTTCGAGTTGCGCGGGAATGAAGGCCTGTCCGCCGAAGCCGGGGTTCACGGTCATCAGGAGGACGAGATCGAGGCGGTCCATGACGTGCTCTATCGCGCTCTCGTGCGTGCCTGGATTGAGGGAGACGCCGGCGCGGCAGCCGGCGGCGCGGATGGCCTGCAGCGAACGATCGAGGTGAGGTCCAGCTTCAGCGTGCACGGTGATGATCTCCGCGCCAGCCTTCGCAAAGGCTTCGATGTACGGATCGACCGGCGCAATCATCAGATGGCAGTCGAAGGTTTTCTTCGAGCTTCCCCGGATGGCATTGATGATGGGCGGGCCAAAGGTGATGTTGGGGACGAAATGGCCGTCCATGACGTCAAGGTGGATCCAGTCGGCGCCTGCCGCGTCAACAGCGGCAACCTCGGCTCCGAGCTTGGAGAAGTCCGCCGACAGGATCGAGGGCGCAATAATGAGCGGCCTGGGCATCACAATCTCCGCCTTCGTTCGCAATTTTCTGCCCCTGCCCTACACGGCACGGTGAGGCTGGGCAAGGGTTCAGCGTTGGAGAGCTGGGGAGCAGCCCTCCCCGATGGCTAACAGGGGCTTCGCTGCCCGATGATTTGGGCGGGATTTCTTCTATTTGCGGCTCCGAAGCGCCGCGAAGGCCGAAGCGAATGATTGTCGGGCGCCAAAATGATCGGGCAATGTCGGCTCGGGCGTGGGTCGATCGTCTTTACAGCAGAGGGGTTGGAGAGCCTCACGAGCCATCCTCTCGCGAGCACAAAACGAAAAGGAGGATTGCCGGTGTCAACGAAACAGAAGCCGAACGCCGTAGCCGCTGAGGGAAACACCGTCCGGCTGCATCGCGTGTTTGCCGCCAAGCCCGAGAAGGTCTACCGCGCGTTTCTCGATGCGAGCGCGCTGGCGAAATGGCTGCCTCCGCATGGCTTCACTTGTACCGTGCATGACATGGAAGCGAAGGTTGGCGGTAAATTCCGGATGTCGTTCAAAAACTTTACCACCGACAAGGGGCATTCATTCGGCGGCGAGTTTCTCGAACTCGTTCCACATAAGCTCATTCGCTACACAGATGTGTTCGACGATCCCAATCTGCCGGGAGTGATGCACGTGACTGTGTCGCTCAAAGCCGTTTCGGTGGGCACGGATATCAGCATCGAGCAGTCCGGTGTGCCGGCGGTTATCCCGGTCGAGGGCTGCTATCTCGGCTGGCAGCAGTCGCTCGCTCAACTCGCGTGTCTCGTCGAGCCCGACATTCCCGAGTAAGCGTTCAACTCCGAGTAAGCGTTCGACGCGTGAAACGCAAACCGCCCGAACACGCAAAAAGGAGACTGCGTCTTCGGGCGGAAGTGGAGGTCGTCGCGTGCCGATCGACGCCACGACGACGATAGCCTGTTAGGCGGCCTTGGCAGCCGACGTCGCGACTTCGGAGATCGTTTTCAGGATCTGCGAAGCGATGGCGTAGGGGTCACCCTGCGAGTTCGGACGACGATCCTCGAGGTAGCCCTTGTAGCCGTTCTTCACGAACGAGTGCGGGACGCGGATCGAAGCGCCGCGATCGGCGATGCCGTAGCTGAACTTGTTCCACGGTGCCGTCTCGTGCTTGCCGGTCAGACGCATGTGGTTGTCCGGGCCGTAGACTTTGATGTGGTCCATCAGGTTCTTGTCGAAGCCCGCCATCAGAGCCTCGAAGTATTCCTTGCCGCCGACTTCGCGCATATAGGCGGTCGAGAAGTTGGCGTGCATGCCTGAGCCATTCCAGTCGGTGTCGCCGAGCGGCTTGCAGTGGAACTCGATGTCGATGCCATACTTCTCCGTGAGGCGGAGGAGCAGGTAGCGCGCCATCCACATCTCGTCAGCGGCCTTCTTGGAGCCCTTGCCGAAGATCTGGAATTCCCACTGGCCTTTGGCCACTTCGGCGTTGATGCCTTCGTGGTTGATGCCGGCAGCGAGGCAGAGGTCGAGATGCTCTTCGACGATCTGGCGCGCGACGTCGCCAACGTTCTTGTAACCGACGCCGGTGTAGTAGGGGCCTTGCGGCGGCGGATAGCCGGCCTCGGGGAAGCCGAGCGGGCGGCCGTTCTTGTAGAAGAAGTATTCCTGCTCGAAGCCGAACCAGGCGCCGGCGTCGTCGAGGATGCTTGCGCGGCGGTTCGAAGCGTGCGGCGTGACGCCGTCCGGCATCATGACCTCGCACATGACGAGCACGCCATTGGTGCGCGCGGGATCGGGGTAGTGAGCAACCGGCTTCAGTACGCAATCGGAGCTGTGGCCTTCGGCCTGCATCGTGGAGCTGCCGTCGAAGCCCCAAAGCGGGAGATCTGCAAGATCAGGGAATCCGCTGAACTCCTTGATCTGCGTCTTGCCGCGCAGGTTGGGGACGGGCGTATAGCCGTCGAGCCAGATGTATTCGAGCTTATACTTCGTCATCGATTGCTCCTCGTTTGAATCGCGAAGTTTGGGGCCTTGCCTGCGGCGGCGAGGCTCATGGATCGGTGTTGAATTCGCTCATTGAGACGAGGCCGAATTCGCCGTGGCGAATGCGCCGGACCACGATTCCGACGCCGAGGCGGTGCGATCTCGGGTGCGATCCGCCTTTAGTCATCCCGCTGCTCTGCTTCCCCGAAGGAAAGAGGTTTGTTTGGTAGCGAACAAAACACGCGCCTTGTGTGTTGAGTGATCAGTGAAGAGGCAGAAAGAAGATCTCGCCCCCTTCAAAAATGCTACCCAAACAAGCAAAAACAATCATGCCTGAAGTTTATGCAAATGCTGATTTTTAACGAGCAATCTGTCTGAAGTTCAGGCAAAATGAGCTAAATCGACGCTCTGATTTCCAGACGTCAGCGGAACTACAGTGAAAGAGACGACCATGATGACTTCGAACTCTTATCGCGAGACCGCAAAGATCTATGAGTTCCCTGCAGGGGGACGAGCGGGATTGCGGACTGGTAACGCGTACATGACGCCGATCGAGAAGATGGAAGCGATCGCGGCGACACGGACTGTTGTCGGCGGCAGCTGGTATCACGAAGAGGCTATTCGCGAGACCGAACCGGCGGGCAAGCGCTGATGCCGGCAGAAGACTTGGTTTGAAGCGCTCCAAATAACGGCGCGCTTCAAACTCCGAAGATCGACCATCCCATTCGTTTCGTCAGCGTTTCGAGCGCGACCCGCCCCAAGTGGGAATTGCCTGCTGCGTCCAGGCCCGGGGACCAAACCGCAATCGACGCCTTTCCAGGTGCTACGGCCAAAATGCCGCCGCCGACGCCGCTTTTTCCCGGCAAGCCGACCCGATAAGCGAATTCGCCCGACCCATCATAGTGTCCGCAGGTCAGCATGATGGCGTTGATGCGCCGTGCGCGCTCCGGCTGAACCACGCGCGCGCCTGTCGTCGGGTTATGGCCCGAGTGTGCGAGGAAGCGGCCGGCCATGGCAAGCTGCTTGCAGGTCATGGCGATGGCGCAATGGTGGAAGTAGACGCCAAGCGTAAACTCCACCGGGTTCTCGATGACGCCAAACGACTTCATATAGTTGGCGAGAGAGGCATTGCGGAAGCCGGTGCGCTGCTCGGAGGCTGCGACCGCCCGGTCGATGGCGATTGTCGAATCATCCGCGAGGAACTGCATGAAGCGCAGGATCTCGCCCAGGGCCTCGCGTGGCTGGTGACCGGAGAGAATGAGGTCGGTGACGGCGATCGCGCCCGCGTTGATGAAGGGGTTGCGGGGGATGCCCTGCTCGCGCTCGAGCTGAACGATCGAATTGAAGGGGCTGCCGGACGGTTCTCGCCCCACGCGACGCCAGAGGCGGTCGCCGACCTTGCCGAGCGCGAGCGTCAGCGTGAAGACTTTGGAGATGCTCTGGATCGAGAACGGCACATCGGCGTCGCCGCCTGCCCAGGTGTTTCCGTCGGCATCGATGACGGCGATCCCGAACAGGTTCGGATCGACCCCTGCCAACTCCGGAATGTATGACGCGACCTCGCCCCGATCTGTGCGTTGGCGCATCTCGTCAGCAATTTCTCTTACGACGACATCAAGTTCAGGCACGGCTCGCTCATGGGCTTTGATCGGCCGGCCACATTACCTGCAACAAGGCGAATCTGTCAGCGCCGTTCGCGCCGCACGTCTTGTGACACACGGTGCCTAAGGATTATGCTTCGAGCGGTCGCGATGCGGTGATCTTGTACATCACAGGTAGGCGCGAATTTTTTCTGCGAGATGCAACATTGTTTGCTGCTCGAAAAATACATCGTATTTTTATTGGTAGCAGTTTATTTTTCTCTCAGCGTTTTCCCATCAGGAAATTGCGGCCACTCAGGAGGATTAGCGTCTCTTTATATTGATAATTATCTCGTGAATTTATCCTTCTGATTTTCATCGATTAAATGATTGTATGCCTCGCAATCCTATAGAAGATAATATTGACCTTTTGTATGCAGTAGCAAAATTGCACTACGACCTTCTTTCGACTGAAGAACAGTATGCACCCCATAAATGCTGGGCTATAAGTTATGCATTAGTGCGTCGCTTGCCCATCTGCGGGGGATTGCTTGCCAGATATGGAATCGAGACTTTTTTCAAGACCACTTTATTTGCAAGTTCGGGATCTTCTGGTCCATCGGATTGTGGAAGGGGTTTGGAAGCCGGGGGCGTCTCTGCCAAACGAGACACTGCTGGCTCAGGAGTTGGGCACAAGCATCGGTACGGTGCGCAAAGCGCTCGACATCATGGAAGATGAGAGGATCATCACGCGCCGACAGGGACGTGGGACCTTCGTCAACGATTTTTCCGAGCAGTCCTTTGATATTTCGAGCTTCGTCGGGCGCGACGGAAAAAAGATCACCCATGAAAAGCGTGGGCTGTCGGTTGCGACCGTAACCGCCAATGACGAGGAGGCCGCCAGGCTACGAATCAAGCTTGGCGAGCAGATCATCAAGATCGAGCGTATCCGGCTGCATAAAGGGCAAGTGTACATGGCGGAGACGTGCCGGCTGCCGGTCCGCCACTTCAAGTCGTTGCCTGAGGATTTGGCGCTCTATCGCATCTCGGCATTGGCGCAGCGCAACGGGATCGTTGGAATTCACGCCGAGGAGGCCGTGTCCGCCGATACAGCAACGTCCGGAGATGCCGAAGTGTTGGGAGTGGCAGAGGGTTCAGCTCTTCTGGTCGTCGATCGAATGCTGTTTTCAGAGCGCGGCGATCCACTCGAGTGGCGCATTGGCCGGTGCGCGCTGCGCAACGAACGGTTTATCGTGAAGTACTGACGTCCGCATTCGGGCGCGTGCTTTTCAGTCGTTCGATGCCAGAAGCAAAAAGCACGCGCCGCAAAGATACGGTGCGTGCGCGGTACTATTTGAAAAGCGACGTCAGGGAGAAGCCCGAAGCAACGACAACGGGCGGCGCTTCCGCCACCTGCGGGTGCGGCTCATCGATGTAGACGTTGAGCGACGTTGCGCGGCCTTCCTTGATCAAGGATGCGACATAGGCCCAGCCTTTTGGCTCGAGACCAATGCAGGCTTCGGACATTTCGCCCTTCAAGCGCACATGGATCGCGATGTTGCCGCGCTTCAGGATGGCTGCGGTGTGCTGTGGGCTGAAGCGCTCCCTGTTCCAGAGCTTCTTCAGATAGACCGCAGCGACGTGGCGCTTCGTTTTCGGCCCCCAGCTCACACGTTGGCTTGCGCTGCCCGCAAAAGAATATTCGCCCGGCGGTAGCGGGCCGATGGCGCGGGCCGCAAAACAATCCGGATCAGGATTGTTGCGGCAGACGTCTCTTCCTGACAGACCCCAAGCGATAGTTTGCCCATCGATCTGGGGATCGTCAGAGATTGCAAAGAGGCGGCCGGTCTTGATCGTATATCCGAGGCGGAAGCCTTTCGCAGACACGGGCAACTCGCGCACCACGTCTTGAAACGGATTGCAGATCTCGCCGCCGGTGAGCTTTCGCTGGTATCCGTTGAGCTTGATGGTGACGAAGTCGACGCCTGGTGCGCAGTCCCAGAGCTCCGGCATGGTCTTGCCCGCCAGAGTAATCACAGCGGGCTGTTGCTGAGGCGCCGGAGCTTCTTTCGGCGCTGCTTCGATAACCGGCTTTTTCGGCACCGGGCTCGTCGTGGTGGTATTCCAATCGACAGGCGGAGGCTCGGCTGCCGGTTCTCTCCTCACGCGCTCGCACTCCTCCGAAAGTTTGGGAGGATGGATCTGCGTCGCCGCAAGACGCCGCGCTATGGCGCTCGTTGCGCCCTCGTGCATGTAGGACTGAATGAGAGCGGCCTGGACTTCGACTTGCTCGTCGGAGAGTTCGAAGATGCAATCTTCGTACAGTTGATCGCCAACCTTGCTGAAGATATCGGCGATTTCGCCGGCTGCCGCAGCGGCAGCTCCCGGGTCGGATGGAAAGTCAAACTCCTGGGCGAGGCTGTGCGCGGGCAGCAGGGCCACGGAAAGCGCGGCCGCAAAGGCGGCTTTCCTGGTCCTGTTCTGGGAAAATCTTTCAGGCACGCGCTACCCCGGTGGTGGCCGTCGACATTTCTACGGTACGAGTCGGGGTAAGAGTAAGGCTTTGATAGGGCCGAACCCGGTCCGCAACCCGGAGCGCGTGCGATTTCTTATCTCCGTTCGCGATCAAAGTCTTCCGAGTTTCCGCTTTGGGGCGGAGAACTACACAATCGCTGCGGCGCCGATCAGAAGAAGGTACGGCGCTTGCGCTCGATAAGCTGCAGGATCATCGGTGTTAGGATGAGCTGCATAGCGAGGTCGAGACTGCCGCCCGGGATGACGATGGAATTGGCGCGCGACATGAAGCTGTCCTTGATCATGGACAGCAGATACGAGAAGTCGATGCCGCGCGGGCTTTTGAAGCGGATGACGACCATCGATTCATCTGGCGTCGGAATCCAGCGCGCCACGAAGGGGTTCGAGGTGTCGACCGTCGGGATACGCTGGAAGTTGATGTCCGTCTCCGTGAACTGCGGGCAGATGTACTTCACGTATTCCGGCATGCGATGCAGGATGACGTCCGTGATGGCTTCCGGCGAGTAGCCACGCGTTTCCTTGTCGCGATGGATCTTCTGAATCCATTCGAGGTTGATCACCGGTACGACGCCGATACGAAGGTCGGCATAGCGGGCGATGTTCACTTTCTTGGTGATGGAGGCCCCGTGCAGGCCTTCGTAGATCATGAGATCCGTGCCGTAGGAGATTTCCTCCCATTCGGTGAACTTGCCGGGGGGTACGCCGTAGCGCTCGGCGTCAGCGTGGTCGTGCACATAGTGGCGTGAGCGGCCGGTGCCAATCTCGCCGTAGCTTTTGAAAAGCTCTTCGAGCTCCTCCAGTAGATTGGCGTCTTCGCCGAAATGGCTGAGGTTCGGATTGCCCTTTTCGGCGGCGTCTTTCACTGCCGCCGTCATTTCGTCGCGGTCGTAGCGATGGAACGCGTCGCCCTCGATGAACACCGCCGAGATTTTCTCGCGCCGGAAAATCTGCTCGAACGTGCGTTGCACGCTAGTGGTGCCTGCGCCTGAGGATCCGGTGACGGAGATGATGGGGTGTTTTGCTGACATCTTCTTATTTGGCTGGCCGGTGTCGGTGTGATTTCTGGCGGATGCAACTCGTGGGCGGATCGCTCGTGGTCGTTAGTTCCGGAAGAGGCCCCGGCGTCCGAAAAGCGGCGAGCGCTCTCCTACGCCGTGCGGATCCCGGTGCAGGCGCACAAGATACTCTACCTCTGTCTTCGAACCCGCCATGAAAGGCGTGCGTTGGTGAAGAGATGCCGGCGTGAGATCGAGGATGCGCTCGGTACCGTTGGTTGCGGCGCCGCCGGCCTGCTCGATGACCCAGGCGAGAGGGTTTGCTTCATAAACAAGGCGCAGGCGTCCCATCGTGTAGTTTTCGCGCAGGTCGCTCGGATACAAGAAGATGCCGCCGCGATTGAGCAGGCGGTAGATGTCGGCGACGGGAGATGCCGTCCAGCGCATGTTGAAGTTCTTGCCGCGCGGTCCGTCCACGCCGCGAAGGCAATCGTCCACGTAGGTGCGAATAGACTCGTCCCAGTGGCGATAGTTCGAGGCGTTGATGGCGTATTCGCGCGTGGTGGCAGGAATGTCGACCTCGTCCGTCGTCAGGATGAACTGTCCGGACGCGCGCTGAAGCGTGAAGATGTGCGTGCCTGATCCGACAGTGAAAACGAACGACGTATAAGTGCCGTAAAGCGCGAAGCCGGCGGCAAGCTGTGCCGAACCCGGCTGCAGAAAGCTCGATGTGTCGACGCCATTGGCGCGTGCCGGTAGCACCGTGAAAATGGTGCCGACTGAAACGTTGGCATCGATATTGGACGATCCGTCGATGGGATCGACGGCGACGGCTAAAGGTGCGCCGGGATTGACGGGCAGTGCCCATTCCAATTCCTCGGAACCGAGTGTCGCGACGGGCGCCTCTTTCAAGGCGGCAACGATCAGATCGTTGGCACGTACGTCCACTTCCTTCTGAGGATCGGCGCCGCTTTGGCGGCCGGTTTCGCTGCCGAGCCCACCGGCGAGTGGTCCAAGATTCACGAGGTTGCCGATGCGGCAGCAGGCTTCCGAAAGGCGCATGAGCGTGACGGCGATGTCTGCCCGCGGCGAGCTTCCCTGTGCCCAGCGATCGAGGAACGATCCCAGATCGATCGGGTCTGTCATTGTGCCGTGCCCTCCCTGGCGCCGGTCGGAGCGCTCTTGGCGGAGCGCTCCGCCGAGGCTGCTTTTATCCCCTATTCGAAGCTGAGCCGAAGCTTCGCGCAAGATCAGCTTAGAGGGAGGTGCCTAAGAAATTTGCTGCGCTGAGCATTTGTTAGCGAACATACGTATATCCTATTACGTGTATATGTATTCTTATACACGTTTGGGGTGTGCGAATGGCTATAGCGGGCACTTTTCGGGAAGTCGATGCAACCAATTGCGAAGGCAAAGCTTCCGTTCTGCGGGATGAAGGGATCAGGAGGAGGCTGACGCGTTGGCAATTCGCGCGAGTGGTTGCGGTCTCGGGGATGTTGGCCCTGCTTCACCTCTCCACCTCGCTCTACTTGCTCGCGGTCTATGACTTCGTGCTCCCCGAAGGCAACGTTTCGGCACTGGGCGCGATCACTCTTTTGGTGTGCTTGCTGCACGTGTCCTTTGTTGCGCTGGAGCGGGCTAGGGCGCGGAAGATCTGCCAGGTCGGCGTCGGGTTCATCGAAGAGCTCGATCGTCAGCTGCTTCGGGTGGTGGCGTCGGAAAAACCTGCGTCTTGTCTCGTGTTGCTTGAGGATGTCGAGAGGGTTCGCCGCTTTCTCGCTGGAGGTGGTCCGTGCGCGATTCTCGACCTCATGTGGCTGCCGGCGTTTTTGATCGTTCTGTGCGTGCTGCATCCGGCGTTTGGGCTTTTCGCACTGCTCGGAATTTCTAGCCTTGTCGCTCTTTCCATCTTGCCTTCCCAGGCCAAGCGTAGCCAGGGGCACGACATTGCAAGTGTGCGGGCAGAGAGGTTCGAACACGCGCAGCATGTTTCTCTCGCAAGCGCATCTCTGGGGCGCGGAATTCTCAGCAACGAGTTTCAACGTCGCTGGCGGTTTCTTTCACGTCACTATGCCCAAGCCACCACTTTTGCTTCGCGCGACATGCTGCGCGACGTCGCCTTCGCCAAGGCAGGCCGCCTCACCGTGCATTCGCTTTTCGTCGGGCTCGGCGCGCTTCTTTCCATCGAAGGCGCGATCGGCTACGGCTCACTATTTGCGGCGTTGCTCATTCTCGGCCGCACGTTGGCCTGTCTCGACGGCGCTTTGGCGCACTGGCGCATTTTCACGAGCGCCTGCGAAAGCCATCGTCGGCTCGTTGCATCTTTCGCGTCGTGAGGTGCGTCAGATCTTAAATTCGTCGATGTTGCGGAACGCGGACCGGAGTGCGTCGGACCAGGCGTTGGACAAATTTTTGAAGTATTCGTCGTCCTGGAAGATGCGCTTTTCCCGCCGCACATCGAGGCTATCGCGCTCGTAGAGGAGAATGTCGATCGGCATGCCGACCGAGAGGTTCGATCGAAGCGTGGAATCGAACGAGAGCAGGATGAGTTTCGCCGCTTCGCCGAGGCGCATCTCCGGGCGTGCTACGCGATCGAGAATGGGCTTGCCGTATTTGTGTTCGCCGATCTGAAGAAACGGCGTGTCGTCCGTCGCTTCGATGAAGTTGCCTTCAGCGTAGATCTGATAGAGGCGCGGGCGCTCGGTGCCGATCTGGCCACCAAGGATGAAGGAGGCGGAGAAGCCGGCCTTGGTCATCTCAAGCGCCGGCCCGTCGACACGGCGCACTTCGCGCACGGCGTCGCCGACGAGGCGGGCGGCGCGGAACATGGACGGCACAGTGAATAGCGTCGCGCTTGCTTCTTCGGGGGAGGCAAGCTGCTCGTTCAGAAAGCTGACGACGGATTGCGTGACCGCGAGATTGCCCGCCGACAAAAGCACGATCACCCGGTCGCCCGGCTGGCGCCAGAAGTGAAGCTTCCTGTACTGGGCCACGTTGTCGACACCGGCGTTGGTGCGCGTGTCGGCGGCGAAGACAAGGCCGCGGTCCAGCCTCATCGCGACGCAATAGGTCATCGCGAACGTCCTTTTGTTATTTGGCAGCTAACTACTGCTGCTGTTGCTGCTGACCGCCTTGCTGCTCAACTTCAACCCTGACGTCAAGGGCTTCGTTGGCACCCCCCCTCTGGGTGCCGCGGATAGGAGCGGCGGAGGAGGCGTCGAACCCGCAGGCGAGGCGTACATACCTTTCCGTGGGGCACATTCCGTTTGCGGGATCGAAGCCGACCCAGCCCAAGCCGTCGATCCAGGCTTCCGCCCAGGCGTGATGGGCTTCGGAGGGCGCGATCGTGCCTGACAGAAAGTACCCGTTGACGTAACGCGCCGGGATGCCGATCACGCGGGCGGCGGAAATGAAGACGTGGGCGTGATCCTGGCAAACGCCTTTTCCGGCGGCGATGGCTTCAGCGGCGGTCGTATGCTCATGCGTCGCGCCGATCTCGTAGTCGACGGCATCCTGCACGGCGCGCATCAAGGCGTGCATGCAATCGAGGACGTCCTTCGGCACCTTGCCGTTGCTGACGCTACGAGCCAGCTCGCGGATGCTTTTGTCGGGCAGCGTTCTTGCGGTCTCGCGCAGGAAGACACGGCGCGGCGCAGTCTCGATGAGCCCGTGCACGATGCCACTGCGGTCCTCCGTCTCCACAAGGCCCGATGCTTCGATCGTAACGCCGTCGTGCAAGCCGCTGATGGATGTCAGGTGAGTGAGATTGCCGAAGCCATCACGGTATTCGACGTTTTTCTCGAAACCCGGAGCATTGATGTTCCAGGTGATCAGTTCCTGGCCGTCGAACGTCGGCGGTGTGAGACGCAGGTTGCGGATGGAGTAACGCGCCGGCGTCTCGTATTTGTAGGTCGTGATGTGGCGAATTTCGATGAGCATTCGCCCCTCAGGTCGCGAAGTGATAGGCCTCGGAGATCTCGGCTCCCACGCGGTTGTTGCGCGCGATGAACTCGAGCAGGAACTCGTGAAGGCCGGATTGGAAAATCGTGTCGATGTTGCCTTTGTTCAGAAGGGCAAGCGTCGACTTGGCGGTGCCGAGGCAGGGTTTCTGCTCGCCGTAGAGGTTCGACAGCTCGTCGAGCGCGTCATCGATCTCGCTGTAGCAAGCGCGCAGTGAACGCGGCATCGCACGGTTCAGGATCAGATAGTCGGCGATGCGCCAGGAGCGGTAGCTGTCCTTGTAGACCCAGCGGTAGCTTCGGTGCGCGGAAACGGAGCGTAGGATCGACTCCCATTGTGCGTTGTCGACGCCGGTACCGATCATGTTCGTGGAGGGCAAGAGCACGTAATACTTCACGTCGAGAATGCGCGCGGTGTTGTCGGCGCGCTCGAGGAAGGTTCCGAGCTGGCTGAAATAGTAGGTGTCGTTTCTCAGGATGGTATTGAGGAGAGCGCCGCGATAGGCGGCCGAGCGTTCTTTGATCCAGTCGAGAATACGGGGAAGTGCATCCGGCCGCAGCGTTTCAGGGCGTATAGTCTGGAACTCGAGCCACGAGCCGTTGAGCGATTCCCACATCTCTCTTGTCAGCGCGGTGCGCTGGGCGCGCGCGTTGCGGCGTGCGGTGGCAAGGCAGGCGTGAATGCTCGAAGGGTTGGAGATGTCGAACAGCAGGAAGTCGACGACGCTGCGGGTGTCGATCTCGCCGTACTTGGCATTGAATTGCGCTGTGCAGCCTGCGCTCTCGAGCGTCGAGGCCCATTCTTGCTTGCCGTCGTCTCCGCTGATGCGCGGAAGAAGCGCGATGCGATAGCCGGCCTCGATGAGGCGAGCCATGTTCTCAGCGCGTTCGATATAGCGCGAGAGCCAGAACAGATCGTTTGCCGTGCGCCCTAGCATGTTTTCAGTGCGATCCCCTGAGGCGTTTCCTTGGATTTTCGTTCTGGATTCGTGTTCGCGTTCTCAGTCCTGCAAGACCCAGGTGTCTTTGGTGCCGCCTCCCTGGCTGGAGTTGACGACCAGCGAGCCTTTGCGGAGCGCGACGCGCGTCAGCCCGCCGGGCACGAGGCGCACTTGATCGCCGATGAGGACGAAGGGTCTCAAATCGAGATGGCGCGGCGCGATGCCCTCCTCGGTGAGTGTCGGGCAGGTGGAGAGGGCGAGGGTGGGTTGAGCGATGTAGTTGTCGGGTCTCGCTTTGACGCGCGTGCGGAACTCTTCGACCTGCTCTTTGGTCGAGGCTGGGCCGACGAGCATGCCGTATCCGCCGGAGCCGTGCACTTCCTTGACGACCAGCTCTTCCATGTTGTCGAGCACGTATTTTAAGGCGTCGGGCTTGCGGCAATTGTAGGTCGGAACGTTCTTCAGGATGGGCGGGCGGCCCATGTAGAACTCGATGATCTCGGGGATGTAGCTGTAGATCGCCTTGTCGTCGGCGATGCCGGCGCCGGGGGCGTTCACGATTGTGACGTTGCCGGCGCGATAGACGTCGAACAGGCCGGGCACGCCGAGCACCGAATCCGGGTTGAAGGTCAGCGGGTCGAGGAAGTCGTCGTCGACGCGCCGATAGAGAACATCGACGCGGGTGAGGCCCTGCGTCGTCTTCATATTGAGATGGCCGTCGATCACGACGAGATCGGGTGCCTCGACGAGCTCGACGCCCATCTGGTCGGCCAGGAACGCGTGCTCGAAGTAGGCGCTATTGTAGATGCCCGGCGTCAACACGGCGATGACCGGATCGGTGTTGAGCTTTTCCGGCGCGACGCTCTCGAGCGTCTTTCTCAGATTGTCGGCGTAATTCTCGACGGGCGCGACGCGGTTCTCCGCGAACAGGTTCGGGAACATGTGCATCATCGTTTCCCGGTTCTCCAGCATGTAGGAGACGCCGGACGGCGTGCGCGTGTTGTCCTCGAGGACGTAGAACTCGTTTTCGCTGGTGCGGACGAGGTCGATGCCGATGATGTGCGAATAGATGCCGAGCGCGGGCTCGACGCCGATCATCTCCGGCACGAACGCGCTGTTCTGGATGACAAGCTCTGCCGGGATGCGGCCCGCCTTGATGATCTCCTGGCGGTGGTAGATGTCGTACATGAAGGCGTTGAGCGCCTTCACGCGTTGCTCGATCCCGGTGGTCAGGCGGCGCCATTCGGCGGCGGCAATGATGCGGGGGATGATGTCGAACGGGATGAGGCGTTCGGCTGCTTCCGTGTCGCCGTAGACGTTGAAGGTGATGCCCGTGCGCCGAAACAATAGTTCGGCTTCCGCGCTCTTCTTGCGCAAGTCCTCGACGCGCAAGGACTTCAGCCACTCGGATACGGCGGCGTACGGTTCGCGGACGTCCTGTCCGAAGCCGTTCATTTCGTCAAAGGGTGGCTTCAACTGTGCGGCCCTAATCTGCTCCATGCTTCCGGTATGGCAAGAGCCGGGCCAGATTTGGTGCATCTGAAAAGACCAACAATTTCGAGGCGCTGGCTACAAGACAGTGCCTACTGGATTACCACGTGCCTGATGGATGTGCACTTGTCGCGGAACGACGGTCAACAAACGGGCAGTGGGATAATTGGTTGCAACCGAAGTCGATCGCCCTCCGGGGAACTTGGAGATGCGAGGCCGTGTGAGGCCCCCGTGCTCTGGTCAGGTGATGATGCCTTGACGTCGCCGGATTTTTGTTCTTTTATTTCTGTTATGACAGAAATAACTGAAGAAACAGCATCGCTGCCGCCCGCCATCGAGCGTTTTGTCGTGGCCTGGGGCGAGATGGGCGAAGCGTGGGGCGTCAATCGCTCAGTCTCGCAGATCCATGCCTTGCTCTACGCCTCGGACAGGCCGCTTGCGGCCGATGAGATTGCAGATCGCTTGAAGCTTGCGCGCTCGAACGTCTCCAATTCGCTCAAGGAGCTTATTTCCTGGTCGCTCGTACGGCGGGTGTCGGCGCTCGGCGAGCGGCGCGAGTTCTTCGAGGCAGAAGCCGACGTGTTCGAGATGGTCCGGCGGATCGCCGCGGGGCGCAAGCAGCGCGAGATCGATCCGGCCGTCGCGGCGCTGCGCCAGTGCATGGCGGCGGCGGACGAGGATGCGCGTGTGTCGGGAGAGACGCGCCGGCGGATCCGAACCATGCTCGACCTGACCGAGAAGGTGTCGCGAAGTTTCGATGAAGTTCTGCAGCTGCCGACGCCGGTTCTAGCGAAGCTCGTCGCGATGGGCGGAGCGGTGGCGCGCGTCGTCGGGTTTGGTCGCCCTCGGCGACCGAAGACATCCGAGCTGGAGGATTAGGAGGTTGGGTGATGGCAAAGACTGCGGTTCAGATGGATTTGCCCGTACCTGTGCCTTGCCCAATCGAAGCAGGCGCGACGGAGAATATCGTCGATTTTCGCTTTCGTTCGCTGGTCGGCGAGGATGGCTGGGCGCGACTCCCTCCGGCCGTGCAACGCCGGTTTTCAAAACGTCTCGGACCCCGTGCGGTGACGGTCTATGCCGGCGAGGTCACTGAGACGCGGCTGTCTCGGCTGGGACGCGTCGTTGCCTTTCTCGCTCGTATCATCGGTGCGCCACTTCCGCTCGACAACGGTATGACCGGCGGGGCTACGGTGGCCGTGATGGAGAACGAGGGGCTCGGCGGGCAAAGCTGGACGCGCACGTATGCGCGCGCCGGAATATTTCCTCAGGTCATTCACTCCGCCAAGTGCTTCTCGGGGCGAACCGGGCTTGAGGAGCATGTCGGCTGCGGTATCGGCATGGCGCTTAGAGTGTCGGAGGAGGGTGGCGACCTCGTCTTTCGTTCCGCGGGCTATTTCATCGCGATCGGGCGCTGGCGTCTGACGATCCCACGGCTGTTCGAGCCGGGCGCCATGGAAGTCGCGCATCGCGACGAAGGCAGCGGCGGCACATTCCTGTTCACATTGCGGCTCAGCCATCGCTGGTTCGGCGAACTGGTGTTTCAGTCTGCGCGTTTCCGAGACAGCTGAGCCTGCTGAAAAGGGTGGCGATATCTACTGCGTGCACTCGCCGTCGTGGTCCTTACGGGCGGCGGCGGCGATGCGTTCGCAGTCGTTGCCGTAGGTCTTGCCGTCGCAGCCGCAAACCGGCTTGTAGATTTTGGCGCAAGCTTCGGTGCGCACGACGCACTTGCCCGTCGGATCGTCTGCCTTGCACTGTCCGGTGCCGACTTCGCAAAACAGGCCGACGGAGCAATTGGGACCTGCCGCGCCGCCGCACTCCTGGTCGACGCCAGCCTGTGCGCGGGCAGGCTGGACGGTCGCGAGCGCCGTGAAGCCGACGGCGATCGACAGCAGCGCCATGTTACGGATCGAGAGAAGCGTCATGCGACCTCCAAAAATCTTGTTCGTCTCCGGCGGGAGAGTATGCGAACGCGCAGCGGAGCGGCTAGTTCACATGGGTCGGAGCGTGGCGCCCCTTCACCGCCCAGATTCAAGCGTAGGGGCGCATTCTTGTCTATGATCGGCATCAAGCGGGGACGTCCCATGGTTGCATCACCGAAGGATTGGGCGGCTCTCCTCGGAGCGGATCGCGATTCCGACGAACGCACGATGGCTGCGCGCACGCGTGTGCTGGCGCGCGTGCTCGGTTATCTCGATGAACATTTTTCCGATCCCGATGGGGACCGTCCTCCCGAACCCGTGGTCATGGAGTTCGCGCAGTTTTTGGTGCTGGCGGAGGCCATGGAAGCCAAGGGCAAGGGCGCCAAGTTCAAGGAGCTTTGCGACACGGTCGTGCATCTGCATCTTAACTGGGACGAGGTCGACCGGGTCGAGGCATTCGAAGCGATCGCGAAGAAGGTCGCCGTGTTCCGCGGCATCATCGCCTTCTCGGATGCATGGCTCGGCGTCGACACGCCGCAGAACGCTCACAAAACTTCGGCGGCTAATCCGCTACCGTTGTTCGACGAAGCCGACGTCAAAACGCGTATCGTTCGCCCGTCGCAGATGCGGTCGTGAGTTTTTTGGGGTGCGGCATGGGTGTCGCCGGTCATGGAATGCGTGGGCTTTTCACCCTACTTCGGGTTTTACGATGCCCTGAAGCTGCCCATTCTGCGGGCGGTAAGCTGAAAAATTTATTGACACATGAGGTCCCTCAGTAAAGCGCCTTATAAATAGGATTGTTGCCGCCAATATTCTCGCATCGAGAGTCCAGGAAAAGAACCTTTATCCGCCTCCTGACTTAAATCGGTGTCGTGTAATTTGACCTGGAAACAGAAATGATTTAATTCACTGGTTTCATGTTGACGTGTTTTAGAGAGAGAAAATGAAAGCGAATGAACTGGCTCAGATGAGCTTGAAAGAGTTGCGGACCCTTCGGGACAGGGTGGAAGATGCGATCGCAGCTCGCGAGCATGAGGACCGTGCCGAGGTAAAGGCGAAGCTTGCTGATCTTGCAAGCAAGGCTGGTTTTTCAATCAATGAGTTGTTCGGTGGTCGCGGCACGAAAAAGGCGGTGGGCGTCAAGTTCCGTAATCCGCAGGATCCGTCGCAGACCTGGACCGGTCGCGGGCGAAAGCCAAATTGGCTGGTTGAGGCAGGCGGCAACGCAGATCGCTTCCGCGTCTAACTTCTCGCTACGATTTTCGCGATAAGGCAAATTGGGCTCGGAGTAGGTCGCTCCGGGCCTTAAAATTTTTAGAATTCTCAATAAATAGCGCTTCCCGGCGCGACTTCTGCTCGTTCGTTGCAGCCGTTTCACCTGCGGGATTCGTGTTCATTTACGATCAGCAGGTGGGTGGCATTCAGAATAGATAATCCGAGGGAGTTGGCGGGGCGGAGGGATTAATTTGAGCTCGTTGCCTGAACCCGGATGTCAGCTCTGGTCCGTGAGCGAACCTAAAGAATCTGCGCGTAGCTTTTTGGGGCAGAAGCAGATCCTTCTACCGACTTTCGCCCAGATGCGCGCCTGAAACGCGGTAAACTGGGGCCTAAGGGGCAATGGCGGTGCGGACAGTCTAGTGCGAACTGGTCTCCGATCCGGACTATTCTGCTAAGTAACGATATAACGTTATAAATACACAAGGGAAGCTGCCGTATTGTGTCCTGATTGTTCTAAGTGCTGTGATTTGTCGATTGTTCGCTCAATGGAAGGCCGCCGATGCAAATCAGGATTCTTATCTCCGCTGCCGCGGCGCTGATTCTATCGGTACCGTACCCTGCGCTCGCGTTGACGATCTTCGTCACTAACGAGAAGGACAACACCGTCACGGTGCTGGACGAGACGTTCAAGGTGATCAAGACGGTCAAGACTGGGCTGCGTCCGCGCGGCATTCGCATCACACCGGATTTCAAGTAAGTGCTTGTCTGCATTGGGGACGACAACCGGCTGGATGTCATCGACACCGAAAAGCTCGAGATCACGCGCACGCTGAACTCGGGTCCCGATCCGGAGCTCCTCGACGTTTCGCCGGATGGTAAGCGCATCTACATCGCGAACGAAGACGAAGGGTATGTCACCGTCATGGAGGCGGCGGACGGCAAAGTTCTGGCCGAAATCATGATCGGCGTGGAGCCGGAGGGTATGGCGGTCTCGCACGACAGCAAGATCACAGTTGCCACTTCTGAACAAACGAGCATGGCGCACATCATTGACAACGAAAAGCTCGAAGTCATCCAGAACATTCTCGTCGACACACGCCCCCGCGAGGCTCAATTCACAAATGACGGTCGTCACGTGTGGGTATCAGCTGAGATCGGAGGCACGGTCACGGTGATCGATGCCACAACTCATAAGACGGTCAAGAAATTCGGTTTCGAGATTCAGGGCGTCAACGCGGAGTTGATCCAGCCGGTTGGCATCGAGATGGCGAACGACGGCAAGATCGCCTTCGTTGCGCTCAGTCATGCCAATCGCGTCGCCGTGGTCGATACCGAGACGTACGAGATCAAATCCTACATCCTCGTCGGACAGCGCCCCTGGCATATGGCCGTCACGCCGGATGGATCGCAGTTGCTTGTCGCCAACGGTCTGACCAATGACATGACAATCGTCGATATCGCTACTTTGAGGCCTATCAAGTCGGTGTCAGTTGGCCGGTTGCCTTGGGGCATTGCGGTCAAACCGTAGGCAGTGGAAACGGGCATTTATCCCGCACGCCGCGGTGCCGCTGCTGCTTAGAGTCGAGGTGAGGAGGACACCGCTGTGAAGGTTTTGATTGTCGATGATCATGCGGTTGTCCGGGAAGGCGTGCGACGCTTGCTTTCGACCATTCCCGGCGCGGATATCCGTGAGGCCGCAACGGCACATGATGCGATGTCACTCTTACGGCAGGTGTCGCCGGACGTGGTTGTGCTCGACATCAATCTCGACGGTTCGAGCGGTCTCGAGCTGCTGCGCCGGTTGAAGGCCGAGAACACGTCAGCGCGAATCGTGATGTTCACGATGCGCTCGGAGCCGAGCTATGCGATGCGAGCCTTGAAGGCCGGCGCGGCGGGCTACGTCAGCAAGAGTGCGGAAGCTGGCGAGCTTGTTACGGCCGTGAAGAAAATCGCGTCGGGAGATCGCTATCTCGACCGCACCATGGCGAGCGAGCTCGTGTTCAGCGCTTCGCTTCACGATGATCCGCTTCACAAGCTCTCCAACCGTGAGGTCGAAATTCTGCGCCTGCTCGGCGAGGGCAAGGGCCTTGCGGAGATCGCCGATACATTCGGTGTCGCTTACAAGACGATTGCCAATACCTGCAGCCGTCTCAAACAAAAGCTCGGTGTCGAGCGAACAGCGGATCTCATTCGCCTCTCGATCGAGCGCAAAATCCGTTAGACCAGGGCAGGCGCTTGTCGCGCCGCGGTTTAATTCGGACGAGCGTATTATCCGACCAGCAAGATACGTAGACAAAATGTTCTTGCTCGTCAGCCGCGATACCTTCCGGGTAATCATCGACGCGCAACGTCTTAATGACGCTGAGGTTGGACAGATCGAGAACGCTTACCGTGGCATTTCCTTGATTGGTGACGAAGGCCTTACCCTGTGCAAACGCAACGCCATAGGGTCTCGAGCCGACTTTTGCGGTGGCAAGGGCCTTCCGCGTCTTAAGATCCAGCACCGTCAAATCAGCGCTCAAGACGTTTGTCACGTAGGCGCGAGCGCCGACTTTGTCGATCGTGACGCCGAACGGATGATCGCCGACAGGCACGACATCAAGCCGTCGGAGCGTCGTTGCATCTATGAAAGATACCGTGTTGCTGTCTCGATCCGCTGTCAGAATCAAAGTGCCGTCAGGCGTGACCGCGACGACATGGATATCGACGGCAAGAAGGTGAAGGCGCTCACGCACTTCGACCGCAACGGCTTCGCTTACGTTCTCGATCGGACGAACGGCACGCTCTTGCGCGCCAACAAGTTCGTGACCGTGGACTGGGCCGAGAAGGTCGATCTCAAGACAGGTCGCCCGATTAAGGTTCGCGAGCACTCGCCGTTCGAAATCGGCCGTAACACGCCCGCTTGTCCCTCCGCCATGGGCGGCAAGGACGAGTGGGATAAATATCGTTCGGACTTTCTGGTCGACGCCGCGACTGAGATGATAATTTGCTGAGTGAAGTCTGCGAATGAGGTGGAAGACTCCGTCGTCCAGGCAAAGTCGACGGCGGCGCGCACGTGGATCGGCGCGGTCAACACTTTCGCCAGAGACTTGAACCGCAAGTAACTCACTTGATCCGAAAACTGGTGCCGTAAAGCGTTTCGAACATCACTCACAAGGCACTACGGGAGACGTGGTGCAACGGTGGCTCATCAACTTGCACATAAGGCGATTGTTGACGCCTGGTACTATGTGCTCTTGGCTGCGACTGGCCTGATGATATGCGGTCTTTCGGTGACCGGGATCGTCATTTGGTGGAAGATGAGATCCGCGCGGGTCGCAGTGCGGCGACGCTGAAGCTGCTCCGAGCGACCGCAGCAGGTTTTGCAGCAACTATAGTGCCCGCTATTGGCCCATCGCTGCCGCCGGCACTGAGGCAGGTTCGTCCCAATAGCAGCCATTGGGCGTGCTACCTACACCATAGTATGTTGTTCGTCTGCAGCTTGACCGAGAGCGGACATGGTTCAAGTCGCAATCACTTTGTCCACACGCTCAAGCGGTAACCGATGCCTGGCTCGGTTAGAATTAGCTCAGGAGTGTCGGGAGACGCCTCGAGCTTCTGGCGAAGCTGGCCAATGAAGACCCGTAAATATTGCAAGTCCTCCGTGTGTGCGGGCCCCCACACTGCGGTCAGGATCTGGCGATGGGTCAGGACGCGGCCGGCATTGCGGACCAGAATGGCAAGCAGATCGAACTCTTTCGGCGTGAGCTTAATCGGTTCGCCATCGCGCGTGACCCGATGAGCCAGGATGTCGATGTCGAGCGGCCCGGCAAAGATCTGCGTCTGCTCTGCGGCGCGTTGAGCAGCATGGCGTAATGCAGCCCTGAGACGCGCCGTCAGTTCGCCGATACCGAACGGCTTGTTGACGTAGTCGTCGGCGCCGAGATCGAGCGCCGCGATCTTTTCGGATTCGCGATCGCGCGCCGAAAGCACCAGGATCGGCGTCTTCGCCCAGGTGCGAAGCTCGCGGATGACGTCTTTGCCGTCCATGTCTGGAAGCCCGAGATCGAGCAAAATTGCATCTGGCGAGCGCGTTGCGGCCGCCGCAAGCGCTTCTTTGCCGTTGACCGCCGAAATCACGTCGTATCCGGCTACCGTGAGGCTCGGCTTCAGGAAGCGCAGGATTTGCGGTTCGTCGTCGACGACAAGGATGCGGGCGCCGCTCATGTCTCACCCCTCGCGATGGCAGTTCCGGTTTCCGCCGTGTAGGCTGCCGGAAGCAAGATCGTGATCGCCGTGCCTTTGCCGTCGGAGACCGGGCTTAGCGCGGAAATGGTGCCGCCCATGGCCGCGATGATGGCGGCGGCGATCGAGAGCCCGAGGCCGGTCCCCGGCGCCCTGCCGTCGCTGCCGGCAACACGGTAGAACTTATCGAACACTTTGCCGAGGGACGGAGCCGGAATGCCGAGGCCTTCATCCGTGACGGCGAGTTCGACCTTTCCGGACTGCCGCCGCGCGACAACTCGCGTGAGCGGCCCCGCCGGGCTGTACTTGTGCGCGTTGTCGAGAAGATTGAACAGCACTTGCTCGAGCAGCGCCGCATCGCCTCGGATCAGGGGGAGATCCCGCTCCAGCGTCACTTCAGTCCGGCGACCGGGAAACAGTTTCGCAGCTCTCGCGACCGCGCCGTTCACGGCATCGCGCACGTCCACCCAGTCACTCCGGATATCGAGCGCATCCGCCTCGAGGCGCGTCATGTCGAGCAGGTTCGCAACGAACGACGACAGGCGCGTGGCCTCTTCCTCGATTGTCGCGAGAAGGTCGGCGCGGTCCTTCGGGTTCATCTGGGCACCGAGCTGACGCAGGCTCGTGGCCGAGCCGAGGATCGAGGCAAGCGGCGTACGGAGGTCGTGCGAAACGGACGAGAGCAAGGCACTTCGCAGCCGTTCGCTTTCTGCTGCCGTTGCCGCCTTCGCCGCCTGTTCGACGAGACGCGTGCGCTCGATGGCCGTCGCGGCCTGGTCCGCGAAGGATTGCAAGATGTTCGCCGTGGCTGTCGGCAGCGCCTCGTCCTCTTCGTTCGCGACGATCCCGAGCGCGCCTATGATGCCCGTCGAGGCGATCAGCGGCCGGAAGTGAAAAACCGCGGACGGCATCGTGCCTGTGAGGCTTCCGGCAGGCTCGCCCTTTTTCACGGCCCATCGCGCCGCCGCCCAATCGGCCGTGCCGAGTGTATCTTCCGGCGGCCAGCCGCCTGCGATGGTAAGCTCTCCAGCGTCCTCCAGAACGATGACCGACTTGCCTTTGACGACCGCCGCCGCCTGCGCCGCAAGGAGCCAGAGAACGTCGTCGATTTTCGGAGCGCCCGCGAGCTTGCGCGAGAACTCGTAAAGCGCCTGCGTCGCCTCTGCCCGGTCGCGGGTGGCGGTCACTTGCTCCCGTAGGCGCCCGGCGAGGCTTCCCGTCGCGATGGCGACGACGAGGAAGATCAGAAGCGCGAACAACTCGTGCGGCGAGGCGACGCTCAGAGATTGAACCGGCGCGATGAAGAAGAAATTATAGGCGATGAACGAAAGCGCTGCCGCCGCGATGGCCGAATGGAGCCCAAACCGAAGTGCGCAGACCAGCACGGCGAACAGGAAGAGCATCGAAAGGTTCGGAAGCTCGACGAAGCGATCGAGCATCTTGCCGGCGATAACGCCGAGCCCGACAGCCCCAACAGCCGCGGCGCCGCCGACCCACAGGCTGTCTCTGCTCGGCAGCGTTGGAACGAAAGACCGCGTCTGCGGAGCAGCCTCGGAGCCGACGACGGTAATGGCCAGTCCGGCCGCCTTTTCAATCAGATGCTGCGACAGCGATCGATCGAACACCCGCCCGAACCATCCCGGGCACGAGCGGCCGACAACAATCTGCGTAATGTTGTTCCGCTTGGCGTAGGAGAGGATCTCGCCCGCGAGGTCTTCCGCGTTCACGCGCACCGTCGTCGCGCCCAGCCGGTCCGCGAGCCGCATAGCTTTCTCCATGCGGCGAAGGGCGGCGCGATCAGCGCTTTCGTGCTCGATCTGCGCCAGGTGGATCGCGATCCAATCCGATTTGAGCGCGGTGGCCATGCGCGCCGCCGCGCGCACGACGGTCTCGGCCAATTCATCGCTGCCGACGCAGACCAGAAGCCGCTCAGCCGTCGGCCACGGCCCGTCGATGCCGCGCTGGCGCAACTGCGTCAGCATCTGTTCGTCGACCCGATCAGCGGCGCGCCGCAAGGCAAGCTCGCGCAGCGCCGTGAGCGTGCTCAACTGGAAGAACTTGTCGAGCGCACGGCGAACGTTCTCGGGGACGTAGACCTTCCCGTCCTTGAGCCGCTGCAGCAACTCTTCGGGCGGGAGATCGACCATGACGATCTCGTCCGCCCGTTCCAGAACCTTGTCCGGCACCGTCTCGCGCACGGTGATGCCGGCGATGCGCTGGACGACGTCCGTCAGGCTTTCGAGATGCTGGATGTTGAGCGTCGTCCAGACATCGATCCCGGCTTGAAGCACGCCCTCCACATCCTGATAGCGTTTGGGATGCACGAGGCCGGGCGCATTCGAATGCGCGAACTCGTCGACGAGCAGCAGCTTCGGTCGGCGCGCGATAGCGGCGTCGATGTCGAACTCCATCAGCGTGCGGTTGCGATAGGGAACCGTCCTGCGCGGCAGCACCTCGAGCCCGTCGACAAGCGCCGCCGTTTCCGAGCGGCCATGCGTCTCCACCACGCCGACGACGACATCCACACCTTGCGCTTTGAGCGCGCGCGCAGCCAACAGCATGGCGTACGTCTTGCCGACGCCGGGCGCCATGCCGAGAAACACCTTGAGCTTGCCGCGCGTATCCTTCGCGGCAAGTTCGAGCAGAGCTTTGGGAGAGGGGCGGCGCACCTCTCCGGTGCTGGTGGTTTCTGCCATGGCTACATTTTAGCGGGAGACACTGCCGAAGGCATCGTCAAGTGCGAGGTTGAGGCGCAAAACGTTAACGCGCGGCGCACCGATGAAGCCCCATTCGGCCCCTTCTGTATGAGATGCAACGATAGCCTGCACGCGATCTTCGGGAACGCCGCGCGCTTGTGCCACGCGGGCAACCTGAATAGCCGCAAAGGCTGGACTGATGTGCGGATCGAGCCCGCTGCCCGAAGCCGTCACCGCATCGGCCGGGATGTTGCTGGCTCCTTGCTGGCGCAGCTTGTCCGCATCCGCTTTGACGCGATCCAGAAGCTTGGCCGAGAGCGGCCCGAGGTTCGACCCGGAAGATGCCGACGCGTCATAACCCGAAGTGCCGGCGGCCGAAGGGCGGCCATGGAAGTAACGGTCGGACGTGAAGGCCTGGCCGATCAAGGCCGAGCCGACCACCTTCCCGTCCTTGACTATGGGGCTGCCGCTGGCTGCCACAGGAAAGACCGTTGCGGCGATGCCGGTCATGGCAAGCGGGTAGACGATGCCGGTCAGGATGGTGAACAGAGCCAAGATGACGATGGCAGGACGAAGCGTGTTGAACATGATCGATACTCCTTAAGCGAGGCCGAGCGCCGACACGGCGAGATCGACGAGCTTGATGCCGATGAAGGGCACGATGAGGCCGCCCAGGCCGTAGATGAGAAGATTGCGCCGAAGCAAGCTGCTCGCTCCCATGGGCCGGTAGCTCACGCCTTTGAGGGCCAGCGGGATCAGCGCGATGATGATCAGCGCATTGAAGATGACCGCCGACAGGATGGCGCTCTCAGGCGACGCAAGCCCCATGACGTTGAGCGCGTTGAGCTGCGGATACGTCACGATGAACAGCGCCGGGATGATGGCGAAGTATTTGGCGACATCGTTCGCGATCGAGAACGTCGTGAGAGAGCCGCGCGTCATGAGGAGCTGCTTGCCGATCTCGGTGATCTCGATGAGCTTGGTTGGATCGCTATCGAGATCGACCATGTTGCCGGCTTCGCGCGCCGCCTGCGTTCCGGTCTGCATGGCAACGCCGACGTCGGCCTGAGCAAGCGCCGGCGCGTCGTTGGTGCCGTCGCCGCACATGGCGATGAGGCGGCCTTTGGACTGCTCGGATTTGATGTAAGCAAGCTTGTCTTGCGGGGTCGCTTCCGCGATGTAGTCGTCGACGCCCGCTTCCGACGCGATGGCGGCCGCTGTCACCGGGTTGTCGCCCGTCACCATCACCGTCTTGATGCCCATCCTGCGCAGTGCCGCGAAGCGTGTCTTCACGTCCGGCTTCACCACGTCCTTGAGGTGGATGACGCCGACGAGATCCTTGCCGTCTGCTACCGCAAGCGGTGTGCCGCCCGTGCTCGAGATGGCCTGCACGGCATCACGGAAAGCGGCCGGCGCGTGCTCCATCTTGAGACCTATGCTGGTCAGCACGGCGTCCACGGCGCCTTTGCGCAGGCTCCGGCCGTCGATATCGACACCCGAAATTCGCGTCTGAGCCGAGAACGGGATGACCGTCGTCGGCGTCTGGATTTCCGTGCCCACGCCATAGCTTCCGCGCGCGAGTGCGACGATGGAGCGACCCTCCGGCGTCTCGTCGGCGAGAGACGCAAGATGAGCCGCGTCCGCGACTTCACGATCCGTCTTGCCCGGCACAGGCACGAACGCGGTCGCAAGACGGTTGCCGTACGTGATCGTGCCGGTCTTATCGAGCAGCAGCGTATCGACGTCGCCCGCCGCTTCCACGGCACGGCCGGAGGTCGCGACGACATTGAAGCGGATCAGCCGGTCCATGCCGGCGATGCCGATTGCCGAGAGCAGCCCGCCGATGGTCGTCGGGATGAGGGTCACGAGCAGCGCAACCAGCACAGTGACCGACAACGCCGTGCCGGAATAACCCGCGAGGCCCCAGAGCGTCACGACGGTGATCAGGAGAATTAGTGTCATGCCCGAAAGCAGGATCGAGAGCGCGAGCTCGTTCGGCGTCTTCTGGCGCTCCGCGCCTTCGACGAGCGCGATCATGCGGTCGAGGAAGGAAGAACCCGGCGCCGCCGTGACCCGCACCTTGATCCAGTCAGAAAGCACCACAGTGCCGCCCGTGACGGCCGACCGGTCGCCGCCGGATTCGCGGATGACAGGCGCCGATTCACCCGTAATGGCGGACTCGTTCACCGACGCGATGCCCTCGATCACATCGCCGTCGGCAGGGATCGTGTCGCCGGCTTCCACGAGAACCACGTCGCCCTCCTTGAGGTCGTAAGCATCGCGAGGCTCCCAGGGATCGTCTTTCGTGTCGTCCGCATGAAGCATGAGCTTCGCGGTCGTGTCGCTGCGCGTGCGCTTCAGCGCGTCCGCCTGCGCCTTTCCGCGCCCCTCAGCCACGGCCTCCGCGAAGTTGGCGAATAGAACCGTGAACCACAGCCACGCCGCAATCTGGCCGGTGAATGCCAGTCCTTCCCGGCCGGTCACGGCGTCGCGGATGAAGATGAGCGTGACGAGCGCCGCCACGACGCCGGTGACGAACATCACCGGATTGCGAACCAATTTCTGCGGCGCGAGTTTGAGGAAAGCGTCGATGGCCGCGCGGCGCAGGATCGTCTGGTCCATAAGGCCGAATGCCGAGCGTTTGCTCATGTGTGTCTCCTTAGAATGTCTTGCCGGCGAGCATCAGGAAGTGTTCGACGACGGGACCGAGGGCGAGCGCCGGGAAGTACTGCAGGCCACCCAGGATCAGGATCACGCCGACGAGCAGGCCGATGAAGAGACCGCCGTGTGTGGGGAATGTGCCGGACGACGCTGCCGTCTTGGGCTTTGCGGCAATCGCGCCCGCAATCGCCATGACGGGGACGATGTATGCGAAGCGGCCGAACATCATCGCGAGGCCGAGCGTGGTGTTGAACCACGGCGTGTTCGCGCTGAGGCCCGCGAAGGCAGAGCCGTTGTTTCCGGCCGCGGACGAGTAGGCATAGAGGATCTCTGTGAGCCCTCTCGGCCCGGCGTTGGCGAGGCTCGAAAGCGCGGAGGGCAGCATGGCCGCGACCGCAGAGAAACCGAGAATGAACAGCGGCAGCACGATGAGCGCCAGCAACGCGAGCTTCATCTCCCGCGCCTCGATCTTCTTGCCGAGATACTCCGGCGTGCGGCCCACCATGAGACCCGCGATGAACACCGCGAGCACGGCCATGACGATCATGCCGTAGAGGCCGGAACCAACACCGCCGGGCAGAATCTCGCCGAGTTGCATCATGACGAGCGGCACGAGACCGCCGAGCGGCATCAGCGAGCCGTGCATGGCGTTGACGGCGCCGCACGAAAGGCCGGTCGTCGCGGTCACGTAAAGCGCGGTCAGCGCCTGGCCGAAGCGGATCTCCTTACCTTCCATGTTGCCCTGGGACGGATCGATACCCGCGGCGGTAAGCAGCGGATTGCCGGCGGTCTCGGCGGCGTAAACGACCGCAGTGCCGACGAGCAGCAGAACTCCCATCACCGCGAGCAGAGCGAGGCCCTGGCGGCGATCGCCGACCATCCGGCCGAATGTGAACGTCATGGCGGTCGAGATCAGGAGCATGCTCCAGATCGACAACACGTTGGACCAGGCGTTGGGATTCTCGAACGGATGCGCCGAGTTGGCGTTGAGGAACCCGCCGCCGTTGGTGCCAAGCTGCTTGATCGCCTCCTGGCTCGCGACGGGGCCAACCGCGATCGTCTGCTTCACGCCTTCGAGCGTCGTTGCGTCGAAGTTTCCGGCCAAGGTCTGGGGGGCGCCGGTCGCAAGGAACGCGAGCGCGACCACGATGGAAAGGGGGAGCAGCACGTAGAGAGTCGCGCGTGTGACGTCGACCCAGAAATTACCGATCTCCTTCGCGCCGCTGCGAGCAAACGCTCGCGTTAGCGCGATCGCAAGCGCGATGCCGGTGGCCGCCGAGAGAAAGTTCTGCACCGCGAGCCCCGTCATTTGCACGAGGTGGCTCATGGTCGACTCACCGCCGTAGGACTGCCAGTTCGTGTTGGTGACGAAGCTGACCGCGGTGTTGTAGGCGAGGTCAGGGGAAACGCCCGCAAATCCCTGCGGATTGAGCGGCAGCGAGCCCTGCAGGCGCATCAAGGCGTAAAGGAACAGGAAGCCCGCTGCGTTGAGTGCCAGCATGGCGAGCGTATAGCCAACCCAGCTTTGTTCGCGATCGCGCTTGACGCCTGCAGTTCTGTAGATGACGCGTTCCACGGGATCGAGCAGAGGCGTCAAAAGCGTTCGCTCACCTGCGAACACACGGGCCATGTAGATGCCGAGCGGCCATGCCGCGAGAAGCACCGCGCCAAGCACGAGCGCGATCGCCAACCATCCGTCGAATGTCATGAAATGAGCCCTCCAAGGCTCTCGGACAAAGCTGTCCTCAGAAGCGTTCGGGCCGGAGGAGTGTGTAGATGAGGTAGATGCCGAGCCCGACGGCAACGACGAGCGCAATCACGGGATCGCTCATGGCCGCCTCACAGTTTGCTGAGCGCGGTGGCGTATCCGGCCATTAGGCCGAAGCAGCCAAGGCCTAGCGCGATGTAAAGAAGATCAAGCATGGGAATGCTCCGTGTGTCTGATGCACGGAACATGGGACGGCCGGTATCAAGTCTCGATTGGGAAAGACGGTACGCAACATAAGGACCGCATAAAGATCGCGTAGACCGTACACTCCGAAGCCCGGGGAGTTTGCGACACGCCAATGTCAGCTTTCGGACCGCGAGCGGGTGACTTGGGCCTCTCCGCGCGCGCATCTCAGTAGCCCGACGATTTCAGGCAAGATCACGGAGACTATTTTTATGAAGTAAAATCAATATGTTATGGCGGAGAGGGAGTCTTTCACGAGCCTAATCAATTCAATAGACTGCCGGGCTCAAGCAGATTCCCCCACAATTTACCCCACGGATTTTCATGTTCAACTATGTGCCGCTAGGACGCGTTAAGGCAAGCATACGCGCATGGTATCGCACCCTCACAGCCCTACATTTCTCTTCCGAAATCCCGATCCGGATTTCGCTTACGCCATTCATCCATGTGTCGCTTGATCTCTTCGGCGCGCGCCGGATCTCGGTCTGAGGGCGTAGGCATGTCCTGATCGCGTTTGAAGACGCTCCGCGCCGTATCATGAATGAACGGCTCGGCCCGGACAGACGCCTTGGCCTGCGCGTAGGTGATGCTTTGCGACTTCGCAAATTGGCCCTCCCGCTCCGCCGACCGCTCCGCCTGCTGGCGACTTCGCAATTGATCGAAGCGAGCCTGATGCCGGACCAGGATCGGCTCGGTCATTACCGCCTTCTCGGCTTTTTCTGCCTGGGCAAGCGCACGGCGCTCCTTGTCATGAACCGCGTCGACGCGGTCGAGAAGCTTTCCCTGATCGACGATCAGCCGGAACATCTGCCTGAACGTTAGCGCTTTCCCGTGACCCAGGCGCTCGCGGTTGCGGAAGACATAGACGGCCCGCTCGAAAGGGTGCGTGGCGTCCCGCTCCAGATTGCGGATTTCCCGCTTCTGCTCCCGGTAGAGATCCCGCCATCGTGGCCGATACATCCGCTCGACATGGTCGCGCGCATGGTGGCAGGCAGCCTTGCAGTCACGGTCGAGTTCATCCCGCTCCTGCTTCTGACGTTGCCAGGTGGTATTGCGAACGATCTTGTGGCCGACATCCATCTCCACTCGGAGCCGCTTCATCCGGTCGAGCACATCCTGCCGCTCATACCAACGTTGCCGATGCTGCCCGCGGTGCTTGACGGGCACATAGGGTGTCGGCCGCTCCGCGCCGGGTTGCAGGCAATCCCCGACACTCAAGAGAGCTGCCGCCTGGGACATCTCCCGTGCCTTGTCTCGCTCTTCATTGTTGCGAAGCCGCTGCTGGCAATGAATGCCGTGCTCTATTTCGTAAGCTTCGGCCCAACGGCTCAGCGCCTCTTTCGTGAATTTCAGCGGCGCTGTAAGCCCGGTCACCGGATGGATAGTGTTGACGACGATGTGCACATGCAAGTGCTCTTTGTCGTTGTGCGCGGCGATGACAGCTTGATGCTGGTCGAGCTTCATAGCCTTGAGACTCGCAAGCGCAGTCTCCCGCATGTGCTCCACGGACGGGTTGTCCGTCTGCGCCCAAGAGAGAGTGTAATGCAATACCGGCTTGGTGTTCTTTCGCCCACGGGCGTCTTTGCCGGCCTGCTGCTTGAGCGTGGCCTGGTCACGGGCGGTGGCGAACATCTCGGCCCAGGCGTCTTCGGGTGCGGAGAGGATATTGCGGCCCTCCGCCCACAACACCCGGTCACTCGTGTCCTGGCCGGCGTCGTGCAGGATGTACCTGCACGCTCCTTTGAAAGATGTGCCGCGCTTGTGCAGGCGAGGGATCATTCGATGGGTTCCCCGTACTGAGGGCTTGAGCAATCTGTTGAACGAACACCGGTGCCTGTTGCTGATGCACTCGCGGCTCGGATCGTGTCTGCTGGCCGTGTTGCATTTGCGCGAGCACCCGCAGCAGATCCTGCGCCTGGCGATAAGCGTCCGTGACGTAGGGCGGCAGGTTGCCGTTCAAAGCGTGAGCGATCTGATTGACGTTGTTGCCGATGCGACAGAGCTCGGCGAACACTGTCGGCTCCAGCCTGAGATAGCCGGGAGCCTCCTCGACCTTGCCCTCGCATATCATTCGTTCGCAGAAACCCGAGACCGACAATCCGGCTTTGCGCGCATCGACCGACCGGCGCAAATACTCGTCAGGCGTCAGCCGGATGAGCACCTGCTTCGTCCTCGGGCTGCTTGCATGCGTGCGGCGCTTGGCCATCCGTCACTCATCAGGGTTGGGTTCGGGGCGCGGGAACCGCGCCCTGACCGGAGGGGTCCAGGGGAGTAGCGGAGCACCTCCCTTGGCGAGTGGGATTTGATATCGATATCGGCGTAAGCCGTAATATCGATATCAAATCCACATCTCGCTACTCCGAGTTTCTAGGCTATGTGCTTCACTCGATCCGTCCGAATTCGTTTCTTGAGTTATTCCCAACTTCATATCGTTCATTGCGATAATTCACGCAATTATGTGCAGGGCTGAATGGCGGTTCACATAAACAAACAAGGGAGAACATGCGGACACGCAAAACGCGTGAAATATTTTTGGGCCCAAGTTTCCCCGACGACATGCGATCGTACCGACGTGCTCGATCATGCCAAGGCTGGCCTGCGCCCACCCACGCGCAAAGCGCGCGGGTCCCTGCGGCTCGGCCACCGTTACGCGGCTAGCGGCCTTGTCGCTCTCTGCGCGCGCCGGTGTCGGATCGTGTGGGTCGGGACGGAAGGATGGGCTTCCGATCGAACAAAAGGATGTCGCGATTTGGTACTGCAAGAAGCGGCGGCTTCTAATGAGAAGACCGGTTCGCGAGTTCCAGAAGCACGTCGCCGTGACAGGCGCAGGGTGAGCACCAGCAAACAAGGTCCCTGCCGTGCAACTCGGGCAAGGCCGCGATAAGTGCAGGACTGTTGAGTATATAGTCGCGATACTTTCCCACGACTTCATCGCGTGTTCCGTCCCGGCCAATCACAAACGGGTTACCCCATTTGCCGGGCCGCCCAATGTAGATTGCGCCTTTAGGGATTCCAGAAATGCGTTTGTTCAAGACGATTGCCATTAGCTTGCCTTCCCTTGCCTTTTTACTGTTCCACCAGATGCGCGGTCCAGCTTTCCGGCACTCCGGTCGTAATCTCGAACAGTTCGGTCGCTTGGCCAACTGCCTGAGCCTTGTTTATTGCTTCGGCCTGACTTCTCGCCCAGACGACGATGCTGCGATGTTCTGTGATCTGGTACCCGACTTCATACGGGATCGGTTTCGTGCTCATCACCTACCTCTTAAATGCTGGTCGGTTGAGGAAACGGCGAAGATCGGCAATTGCAACGAGTGCGTTATTGCGCCGTACCGGATGGTCCTTGCGCTTGAGCACCTGTTCGCAAATTTCGATTGCCTTGACCGCGGCTCGCAGGTCAGGGTCGATGAAAGTGCGTTTTCTGTAAGTCATGGTCTTCTCCTTTACTGATTGAACAAAGTTGCGCGCACGCAACTTTGACTAGCCACGCGGCAATGAGCGGGGGGAGCGGGTCAATAGGCGCAAAGCTGCTTGCAGCTTTTTTGGGGGGACCGCGCGCGAAGCGCGTGGGGGAGCCAAAACCCCTTAGGGTGCGGCTGTTGACGCGCGGGGGCGGCACGCCCCTAATTCGCAAAACAACGCGCGGCGAGACATCGCCAGCAAAGTTTATTTTATCTGAACATGGCGTGACATCGCTGAATGCAGACCCGCAACGGCGAATTTCCGGCTGCTTGTTTCGTGGCTTTCTATCGCTCAATCTTCCGCTTATGCAGGATCAACACATGACCGCTTACGAATTCCCACCGCGTGGTTCGGGCCTGCCCGGCCGTGTCGAAACGCCCCCTATGGGAGCATGGGCGCACCCCTCGCAACTTGGTCAGAGCTGGGACTGGAAGCCTGGCCGACTATTGCTGGGACGACACGACGGACGACACGTCGGCCGCGATGACGATCGCCACATCGTGACCATCGCCGGTAGCCGCGCTGGCAAGACAATGACGGTGCTCATTCCCAATCTGATGACGTATCCGGGCTCGGCGATCATCCTTGACCCGAAGGGCGAGCTTGCCCGGGCGACGGCCGAGCATCGGCGTCGCATGGGGCACCAGACATTTATTTGCGATCCGTTTAATGCGACCGGCACGCGCACGGCGTCTTATAATCCACTGCACGAACTCAGCCAGGCGCAGCCTGAGCTGGTGGCAGCGGACGCCGCCCAGCTTGCCGACGCGCTGATCATTCCGAACAACAAGGACCCGCATTGGACGGACTCTGCGCGCAATCTCGTGCGCGGGATCATCCTGCTGCTGCTAGCCAACGCGCCGTCGAATGCGAGCCTTCGCGAGGTGCGGCGGCTGCTTTGCGGCACGCCGCCGGAGCTGGAACAGTTGTTTTCCGATATGGCCGCTTGCTCGGCCTTCGACGGCATTGTCGAGTATGTGGGACGGACGTTCCTCGGCAAGAATGATCGCGAGCTTGCGAGCATCATGTCGACCGCGCAGGAGCAGACCGCGCCGATCGACGACGTGATCAACGTGACAGAACGGTCGGATTTCCGGCTGTCTGATCTGCGCCATGGCAAGCTCACCATCTATCTCGTGCTACCGGGCATGCGCATGGGCACGCACTATCGTTGGCTGCGTATGGTGATCCAGCAGGCGCTGGCCGCCATGGAGCGCGCACCTGTGCCGCGCGGACAGCTGCCGGTGTGGTTCGTGCTGGAGGAGTTTCCGGCGCTCGGCCATATGCGCTCGATCGAGACGGCGGCGGGCCTGATGGCGGGGTTTGGCGTCAAGCTGTGGAGCGTCCTTCAGGACCTTACGCAGCTGAAGACGCACTATCCCAAGTCCTGGGAGACGTTTCTCGGCAACGCTGGCGTCATTCAGGCTTTTGGCAACTCCGATCTTACGACGACAGAGCACCTGTCGAAGATGCTCGGGACGACGCAGATGGTCGAGACGCAGAACGTGTGGGTCTCGACCAGTGCGAAGGGGCAGGGCGATAGCGGGCGCCGCGAACACATCCGGACGGTTCGCCTGCTCGATCCCAACGAAATCACGCAGCACTTTGCACGCGAGACCGGACGGCAGCTCATCCTCGTACCGGGCCGCCCTCCGATTTACCTGCAGCGGCTGCCATACCCGTAATCACAGGAGATCTTCATGTTCCGCTACTACGCTGAGCGCATGTCGAACACCGACGAAGCGGGGAACGTTACCGGCTCCGTCGTGAAGTGGTCGCAGGGTGACAAGGAGACGTGGGACGGAATCATCGGCGCGCTGCACTGGTTGACCTGCATTTTCTTCGCAGTGCTGTTCCTCGGGTCGTTCCAGCCGCCCTCTGACGACTGGCCAAAAATCGCCGCTGCCGGCATCTTCGCGCTTGGCATTGCCATCGCGGGTTTTGCACGACGGATGTCGACCGTTCATCGCGAACTGACGTTCGATAATCGGGGCCGCATATTGATGCCCCGCAGCAGCCAGCTGATGCAATGGATCTTGGGTCCGAAGGTTCTCGGCGACCACAGGTGGATTTCGAACATCCAGATCGAGGAGGCTGACGAGCCGACGACTGAATCGGGCAGGCCTGTCCCGCAACAGCAGAAGCGCTTCGAGGTGTGGTTCTATTTTGAGGGTGGTGAGAGCTACGGCGTCGCGGATGGCCTTTTCAAGCGTCAGGCATATCAGGTGGCAGTCCTGCTGGAGCAGGCGCTGCACGAGATCGGCCCGCATGTCGTGGACAATGAGGAGGCCGATGATCCCGCTGGCGCTTACGGCTACGTGACCGTGGAATAGGTAGGCAGCCTGCTAGAACAGGCTGCCCTGCCGGGATGACGCTTCGATCAGCTTCCATTGCGGTTTGCGGGCTGCGTGTTCAAGCCTGCGCAGAACATACGCAAGCGGACCGCCTTCGGTCTCGACGACACCTCCAGGCGGGTGTTCGCGCTTGTAGCCAGTGTCCGTGGTCGGAAGCGGCTGGCGGCGCGGCTGCGTTTCCACTTCAATGCAGCTGAAGTGATAGAACGTCTCGGGCGAACCGTAGGCATTCGGCTGGTAGGCAATGCGCAAGCGGATGCCTCGCCAAGTCGCTTCGTGGACCTCAGTTGTGCGATCGACATGGGCTTCTGAGACATCCTTGGGGAGAGTAAGGGAGGTCATGACATGACCTCCCAGTCTCCCGTTTCGATGACGCCGTTCACGTTCCTGAGAAACGTCTCGCCGTCGAGATCGTAAAGGTCTTCTGCGCGCGAGATCTGGTGCTCGATGCGGGCCTCGTACTCGTCGGCGGCGACTCTACGGTTCGGGAAAGTGGGGGTCATTGCTGACCCCCGTTGCCCGGTTGTGCTTCTGCGACGTCTTTTTCCGTAGGGACACGGAGCGTGACACGGCCATTGCCGGCGGGATAGGCCTCGAAGGAGAGGCTGAAGCCCTGCTTGTCCTTGTGCTCCCAGGCGGCGCCGATTCTGGTCCAGCGTTCTTTCTTGCCTTCGCCCTGGATCACGTAGATGGCGTGTGTCGGTCGGTTGGATTCTTGTTTGTCGCTCATGATGTACTCCGTTCTTTCTTTGTTGGCCGGGCACAACGCCCGTCCTGATGGGACCTGAGAAACCGCGGACGGTGAGCGGGTCAAACGCCGCCGTAAGGCGCACGCAGTGTGCGGAGCTGCACGGAGCGGAGCGCAGGAAGCGAGCAGCGTTGACCCATAGCGACCGGCCGCGGTTAGGTTCCCATCATCAAAGGACGGGCAATGCACCGGGCAATCTTTCCTGAAAGAACGTTCTGTATGAGCGCAGCATGAAGACCCCTGCCGTACAGAGCTCGAGTGCTCCAGGCTTGCCACATTCGGAACCTGCTGTGATCGCGCAGCCATGCGTCGCAAGGGCAACATGCCAGGAGGAAAGCTGAACCCGATTTCCCAATGATTTTGCAGCGCGCATGCGTCTGACAAACGAACAGCCAGTAAATTCAACGGAAAGAGATCATGGCGTTTTCATGGAGCGTCATTCAGAGCTGAATCGTAATCACAAGCCCGCCTGAATCTCTCTCGTTCCTTAAAGAGCGAAGGAGATCTCAACATGCGATCGTCAGGCTTCACGAGAAGGACATTGCTGACCGGCGCTACCAGTCTCACGGCCATCCCGCTGCTGGCGTGCCGCAATTTGTCATGGGCGCTCCCCAATCTAGAAGCGGACAGCGCGCTAGAGCATCGGTTCTCGTTGCTGGCGGATCTCTACAAAAAATTCACTCAGGCGGATGCTGCCGAAATCACGTCCGCCGAGCAATTGGAACTTTGGCAATTGCGCTATGACTACCTTGTCGGGGCAGCCGATACCCTGCGCTTCATCGTGACCGACGACATGCCGGGACGCGACAAGGCGATCGAGTTTGCGCGCTTCCATGTGATGCCGCCTTGCGAGCGCGCCATCATGTACCGGCGTCCGCTTGAGACGAGCCGAGACTTCGGACACGTCGTCAGCCGGTACCTCTCCCTTCGGGACGACTTTATCCTTTCGATTGCGGCATTGAACCCTCGTGACGACCCGGTGGAGCTGGCAAGGCGCGGGACAGCTGCTCTGCGCGAGGTGCAGCAAGCGATGCCGGTCACGCGCGGCGACCGCATCGCCCTGCGGCGAGTGATCGAAACTATCAACAACAACGACATGGTCGACGTGGCGATGGTGCGCGCGACGATGGAGCCGCACGAAGTTACCGATTTCCGGAGGTGGGCGGAGCCATGCGGTTCTTTCAGCTGCAAGCTCTGCGATGCGTGGCTTGGCAAATACGAGGAGATGACATGAGCAGGTTAACATATCTGACCGGCCTTGACCGGCGTAGCCTCTTCCAGAGCGGCGCGGCTTTAGCCGTCAGCCTGCTCTGGCCAGCACAGGCAATGGCGCAAGCCGAGACGGTGCAGCTTCCTTATCTCTACGAAGGCGACATCAAGGACATTATCGATCTCTGCGCTCGATACTACGGGACGACAAGCAGGGCTACCCTCTCGCCTCTTCGCGACAAGCGCGAGGTAACGGCGCGACAGACTGGGATGTATATCGCGAGGCGCCTCACCAACCGATCGCTGCCGGAGATAGGGCGTAAATTTGGAAACCGCGATCACACGACGGTCCTGCATGCGGTCCGAAAGATTGAGGCGCTGATCGATATCGATCCATTCCGCCGAGACGACGTCGAGCGCCTTACCAATGCTGCACTCGGTATGGCGCGCCTTGGGATAGCGCAGGAGCAATCGCGGAAGGCGCTCTCATGACATTGCAACTGACAAGACGAGTGTTCGGAGGCCTTGCCTGTAGTGCTGCCGTCGGGCTGGCTCTACCGGGTGGTTCGACGGTGGCCGCGATCCCGCCTGCACCGAAGAGCATTGTCGATCTCGCTGATCTCTGGCGCCTCGCCGTCGAAGATCTGCTTTTCGTGACGCGCAATAAAGCGGGCGCAACGCGGAATCTCGCGGCACGCCACAAGGCCGTGTTTGCCTCGGTCCAGCTTATGGACACACCGGCGCGAACGCCGCGCGATGTGCTCATCAAATACTACGTCTTCTATGAGAGCACGAAATTCTCCTCCTTCGAACTCGATTATCCGGAGTTGCGCCTCGATGCGTGGTGCAAGGAGATCGAGGAGGAAGCGGATGCCTTCGACCTCGCCATCACGCCCTTTTGGGGACGACGATGGATCGATCAGAAATGCACGAAGGACATATCGACGACCGACTGGAGCGTGGTTTACCCGTGGCGCATCAATCATTCGATAGGCCGAAGATGACGATGCCGCCGAGGCACCCGCTGAAGGCCATGCGGCACATGTCGCGCCATAACCGCGTCGCCGCTGAATCGGCACGAGCGCTCTCGCGCCTTGCGCGGAGGTTCGCGCGGCTGGACGCAAGACGCCCGACGACATCCAGCCAGTCCTGGACGCGGACATATGAAGATTTGGTCGGCACTGCGGTCCGGCTGCAGACTATCCTCAGGCGCGCTTCCAATGAACACGAATGCGCGATTCTGGCGTGGTGCCGGAAGATCTCACCATCAAAGGCGCAACTCGCGAGGGAGCCTTGGGACCGCCTCGAAGGCCTGAGCATTGGCTTCGTCTGGCAACAGGCGTTGTTTGAGGCGGCCCTGTTCCGTTCGGCGAAGGCGTGGCTGTCCTATTCGTGGGTGACGACCAATGGCTGGTACGATGTCCTCTGCGAACATCAGGCGATCGAACGGGACTACGGCAACGCCACGTGGCGATTGCAGCGGCTCTGCGATGAGATGGCCTGGCATGCCGTGCCGGTCACTGCGGCCGACCGACTGCTGATCCGTCGTGCGCACCTCGTGAGAGCTCTTGGGAACCGCGTGTTCCATCTAAAGTACCGGCGCACCGTGCGGAAGTGGGAACGGGATCGCGGCGAGCACCTTCCGGAGCGGAAACTCAGGAAGCCCCGGCGCTTCACCAGGCCCGGAATTCAACGTCCAGAGGACGACTGGAACCCGTACCCGGTCAAGCTGACGATAAGGTATCTACGCAATGACTGACGTGACCCGGAGGCAAGTCGGCATCGGCGCGCTGTCGATGATCGCGGCGCCGCTGTTTCCCGCGCCGATCGCAAAAGCGCTCGCAGCGATGGAAGCGGGCGGCGAGTGCGAGTTCGCGCAAGGTCAGCTGATGCGCGATACGGCACAGGCATTCGCGGAATTCTGCAAGGCCGACCGGGACTTCTTCAACGACCCGAATGCACGTGCAAGCTGGAACTTGGCCCATCATGAGCTGGCCCAGCTGACGCAACTGCTCCGCATCGATCCGATAGGAGATATCGAGACCAAGCAAATGATTCGGAGCTGGATCGACACGCTCTACCCCAGCCCGCGCATCCGCGCGTGGCACGTACCAAAGCCACTGACAGATCTGAGCCGGGCATTCGCAGAACACCAGGCTGAACTGGACGCCATGACACTGAAGCTCGGTGAAGCTGACTACCTGTTCGCGCAGTACAAGCGGCAGAGCGGCGCGCGATACGGCTCGAAGCGATACGCGGATCTCTGGGCAAGCGTCGGAAGAGAGCTCAGAAAGCAGGACGCGCTCTCCGCCAGCTTCTCATTCCTGCGCGTCGATACGCCTGACGACAAGACGGCCGCCCTGCGAGCAGCGATGACCTATAACGGTTGCTACACCGTCCGCAGCCTCAATGCGAGGCGTACATGGTGGATACGATCTCATGCACGGTCATGAAGTTGTCCGTTGGAAACTATCCGCCCGGACAGCGTGCGCTTGTACGCATGCCGGAAACCGCGCGCCGCGCGATCAAGGCCATCGAGAAAGACGAGACGACAAAGTCGTATCGCTAGTCTGCGTAGACTTAAGTTTGCAATTTCATCAGCTGTTTGGAGCTCCTCAACATGCCCGCATCACCAAAGAAAAATATGCTTGTCGACTTGCTGGCCCGCGTAAGCGCTGCGTTAGGAACATATGAAGCAATGGCCACAAAGGCCAATCGCGGTGACAGCGACAGCGAGGAGCACGATGTGATGTTAGCGGCCAAGCAAATGTACTACGTTTTGAAAATCTTCGAGGAATGCAGAGAGTCATTGCCTCTGGCCGTCCAAAGCAAGCTCGACGACATTATCGGACGAATATCGCTGATGCCTGAAGCAGAGCAATTTGTGGGTGTCTACACGGCGGCATATGCGATCAGAGATGAAATCAGCGCTGCAGCGAACTGCGAGCACATAGAAAAGTAGCAAGCGAAAGGCTTGCCGGCCAAGATTAGAACATTCGCACAAGACCTGAATGCCGGGTGCTCGCCTTCGACTTCATCTTCGCCCGAATGGCGGAATTCCTTGCCTTAGGGCGACACGCTTGAAACTTCCTGGCGACCCTCTTAATACTGTATACTGAATAAATCAGACCTAGGGGGATTGTTGACGACCGCCACTGCCCAAACCATCACGCACGAACCTGCCAACAAGCCAAGCCACATCGCATACGCGACGCGACAGAGCGGCGAGAAGACATTCTGGACCGTCTGCGGGGCCGCCTGGGAGCACAAAGATGGCAAGGGCTTCCGCATCAAGCTCGACGCAATGCCAGTAAGCGGCATCATCGAACTCCGTATCAACGATCCGAAAGCGCCGATCGATAACAGCAAAATCGACTGGTCCAATTTTTCGGACGTGGAGGGCCGATGAACTTCCGAAACCCCTACGCGAGGCTTATCGCCTTTGCCGCGATCTTCATCCTTGTCGTCTCTCTCCTAGCAGCGGCGGCATTTGCGGCGACACCCGCCTTCAGCGTGCACAAGAACGGCACTGCGCAAACCGTTGTAGGCAACACAGCGACCAAGCTGACCTGGTCAACGGAAGCTTTCGACACCAATACAAACTTCGCGAGCGACCGCTTCACGCCAACGATAGCGGGCACATACCTGATCGTCGTATCCGTGCAATGCGCCCAACCCGGTGCCTGTATTCCAGCGATCTACAAAAACGGCGCGCTCTATGCTGCGAGCCGCATCACGAACCAGACCTTTGCCGACCAGTCTCCTCAGGCGACAGCACTTGTGAGCATGAACGGCACGACGGACTACATCGAAGCCTTCGCGACATCCGCCGGCACATCGATCACCGGACTAGCAACACAGACGTATTTCAGCGGCTCTCAGATCGACGGCGCAGGCAATGGCTCGTCGCAATGGGTCGATGGCACGGCCGGCGCGATTTATTACAACGGCGGTAACGTCGGAATCGGGACGACGAGCCCCTCAAACTTACTCCATGTTGAGTTGGGCACTAGTGGGCTTGGCGCCATCTCGTTGACTGATAGCACTGCACCCGGCAGTAGCCTTAGTTTGGGTGAAGGAGGAGGTGCGGCAAATAGCTTCCTGCCGCTTATAAGAGGTTTTCCAAGCGGCAGTGCTGCAAGCTTCATGGGAATTTATTCTGAAATCGCAGCGTCAAATGACACAGGTACAGTCCCCGCGATGGTTTTCACGGCGAGGCAAACACCAGCTGCTGCTTTGACGTCTCGTCCTCCGTTCCAATGGCGCAACAGCGGAACGAACCTGATGACAATAGATGCCAGCGGAAACGTCGGCATCGGGTCGACATCACCTCAGTCCGCACTAGATTTGGGGCAGGGAACAAACGGTCGCTCGATCGTCTGGGGCGGTTCAACCGGGGTCAACCACTACGCAAGCATCGGTACAACTTATTCGCACGGTGCCTTATCACTGGTTCGTGGACTAAAACTGGCCACCGGAGGAGCAGACCAATATCTCTACTCCTATGCGACAGGGACGCGCGCTGGCATTAGAATCGGCGGCGGTTCTGCTGCTGATATCAGTTTTTTCAATGAACCTGCTGCAACTCAGACCGTCGATGCGCCTTTCGATTATATCGCAAATACAAAAATGACGATCAAAGAGAACGGCAACGTCGGAATTGGGACGAGCTCACCAGGTTCTTTGCTCAGCCTGCAGTCTACGGGATCTCCGAGAATCAGAATGCAGGATGCTGATGGTGTTGGGGCAGCTGCTACTCCTCTGATCGAATTCTTCGATATGACACCGACCCGCACTGGATTCATTGGCGACGCTAGCGGCTCAAATCTGGGAATGTATTTAGCCTCAGATGCTGGACCGCTCGTCCTTGTGGCAAATAGCATCGAGGCTATGCGAATTGACGCCAATGGCAACGTCGGAATCGGGACCGCAACGCCAGGCTATCCTCTGGATGTTGTTGGCGCTATTCGAAGCGGGACGGGGAATAGTTCAGGGATAATTTTTGCTGATCGTTCGACGCCCGCTAATTCCTGGCAGTGGTACAGCGCCGGTAACATAGCGAGGCTATTTAGAGGTTTTAACACAAACGCCGATGTCATGAGTATCGATGCCGACGGCAACGTTGGCATCGGGACGACTAGTCCAGCAGCAAAATTGGTAATATCTGGCGGTTCATCAACGCCGGAAGTTCGAGTGACTGCTGGTACCAACAATGGCTCGCTCCGCTTCTTTAATGCAGGGCTTGCTACAGGATACGCTATCGGGATGCAGCGCCCGGGTGATTCCGAGGGCACAAGCATAGTTTTCGCATCGTTCGCGTCCGGAACTTATACAAAAAGAGTTTCATTTGATGCTGCTGGCAACGCCGACATTGACGGCAGCGTAACCGCTTCAAGCTACGTCCAACGCTGTCCGGCAGGCTTCACACTCGTAGGCAATGCCACCAGATCGCTGGGCTGCATACAAACAGCCGAAAACGCTGCAGCAACCTGGCCTGCTGCAAACGATGCCTGCTTCGACAACTACGGGGGCAGGTTAGCATTCTCTACTGAATGGCACATTGCCGCGGCGAACTATGCGCTCACAGGAGAAACAGGCAACTGGGAATGGTTGGCTGATGGTGTCGGGGACTCAAACCCGTATGACAACCATGCTGCTGTTGGGCTTACCGCCATCACCGACTTTTACTGGAACGCCGATAGCGGAAGTTATACGTATCGCTGTTTCCTGCCGAATTAGGTTGGCTGCTCAATGGCCAAGGACATACGACAGTTGCATTTTAAACTAGACACACGACCAGCTGATGCATCGCGAAATATTCTCGCTAAAAGCGGCCAAGTGAGCCGGTCGGAACAGCCTGTGCCGAAATTCCATCTCTGTGACTTCTTCGACGCGCGCGGAAAGCGTGTCGAGCGGATATTCATCTGCATGGAGGAAGGACAGGAAGCGACCGACAGGCTTCGCACGGCTATGAAGGCAGGTGGCGTGAACATCCTCCTCGACGTAATGAAGTCAGAAGCAAGTTTCACGGGCAAGCCGACGAGCTTCCCCGAAGCGGCGCTTGCTCTCAATGCTTTTCTCCAGGAAGTAGCGGGACAACGCTTACCCCTTCAGCAGGCGAAGACCGTCACCACGATACGCGTCGATTTCGGCGAGCCGGTGACCATTCAGGAAACGTTACCAGCTCTTGAGAAGGCTTTTGGTGGCTACGCAATCTCGTGGGCGCGGGGGATATTCCGACCTCTCAAGCTTGGCTCTCCCTACCTGAACTGACCGCTCATCCCGGCAGTTGCAGATAGCCGATGGCTCGCTTATCAGCCGTCAAATAGCTGAAGCGGCCAACAGTTCTACACGCCGGTCAGCGTCGATCGTCGGTTTGGTGCAGTTTGAGATAGATCAGGCAGGCAATCATCGCGACGCTGACGCTATTGGCAATCATGATGACAGGATCGGTGCGCATAACGCCGTAGACGATCCACAAGGATAGTCCGCTGCCCAGGATAAGGAGCATCTTGAGTGACAGGTCTTCGGTGTCGCCTGTCTGCCAGGCCTTCTTGAGCTGCGGAATGTAGGACGCCGTTGTCAAAAACGCGGCTGCACCACCGATAGCGTCTCATAACCCATTCCTGTAGACCGCTCCTTGCTTTCGCCGTTGAGACCTCCGCTGCGCAACGTCACCTTGGAACGGCACGCGCTCAGCATCAGCTATCGAGTATATCGCGCACCTTCTGCGCAAGGTCTGTGACGACAAACGGCTTTGTCATCACTTCCATGCCGGGCTCCAGAAACCCGTTCCCGACAGCGGCATTCTCGGCATAGCCGGTGATAAACAGCACTTTCAGATCAGGCTTCAGCATGCGGGCCGCGTCAGCGACCTGCCGCCCGTTCATGCCGCCCGGCAGGCCGACATCCGTGATCAAAAGCGAGGCCTGGGAAACATTCTGGAGATGCCGCAGACCCTCGGCCCCATTCCCGGCTTGCAGGACGCTGTACCCAGCTTCGGTAAGAACGTCTGAGATCAGCATTCGCAAGGTTTGCTCGTCATCGATGACGACGACGGTTTCGCCGGACCCCGACTGGAGATGCGATGCGAGTTCATCGCCGGGAGTTTCCTCGACTGAGTCCGCGAAGCGGGGGAAATAAAGACACATCGTCGTACCCTTACCGACTTCGGAGTAGACGCGTATCTGGCCACCCGATTGACGCGCGAATCCATAGACCATCGAAAGCCCGAGTCCCGTGCCCTGTCCGATCGGCTTGGTCGTGTAGAACGGGTCAAAGGCGCGCGAGATGACCTCCGGCGTCATTCCGGTGCCAGTGTCTGACACACACAGCGAGATATATTGCCCCGGCTGAAGATCGCGCTCGCGCGCGGCCCGGTCGTCGAGCCATTTGTTCGCGGTCTCAATGGTCAGGCGTCCGCCGTCCGGCATCATCGCGTCGCGTGCGTTGATGCACAAATTCAGCAATGCGCTTTCAAGCTGCGAGGCATCGATCTTGGCGGCCCACAATCCTGCGGCGCCGACGACTTCCACGGAGACATTGGGCCCGACCGTTCGCCCGATCAGTTCCTCCAGCCCGAAAATCAGCTTGTTCACGTCGAGCGGCTTTGGATCGAGCGTTTGCCGCCGCGAGAACGCGAGCAGTCTTTGGGTCAGGGAGGCAGCGCGCTTTACAGATTCCTGTCCTGCATTGATGTAACGATCGATCCCCGGCTTGCCGTCGGCGAGGCGGCGCTCGATCAGCGAAAATGCGCCGCCGATCGCACCCAGGATGTTGTTGAAATCATGCGCAAGGCCCCCGGTCAGCTGGCCGACCGCTTCCATCTTGTGCGCCTGCCGGAGAGCTTCTTCGACCTGAAGGAGCTGTTGTGAGCGCTCCTCGACCCGCTGCTCAAGCGTTGCGTTGAGATCGTTCAGAGCGGCCTGTGTCTCCTTGAGATCGGCGATATCAGTGTTGGAGCCTATCCATTTGACAATCTGGTCCCCGCTTTTGAGCGGCACCGCGCGCGCGATATGCCAACGGTATTGTCCGTCAGATCGGCGCAGCCTGAACTCTGCCTCGTAGGTTTCGCCCGTTGCAAGCGAGTGAGACCACCGCTCGACCGTGAAGGGAATATCGTGCGGATGAACGATCGAGGCCCAGTTTTCTCCGTCAAGCGCTCCGGGCTTGGTGCCGGAATAGGCGTAGACCGTCTCGTTGAACCAGTCGAGTTTGCCGTCCGGACCTGCCGTCCAGACTTGGTTCGGGAGGGCGCTTGCAAGCACGCGAAGGTTTTCCTCGCTGCTTCTCACTTCGGCTTCTGCGGCGACACGCTCGATATGCGCCCAGGAGCGCTCGGTCACCTCGCGGATCAGGGCGAGTTCGCCCTCTGTCCACTGCCGAGGCACCTTGTCATGGATTGCCATCAGGGCGGTCAGCTTGCCTTGCTTCACGAGCGGCATGCAGATCGTGGCCGAGATACCAATTGCCTGAAACGTGGCCGCTTCCTCCGGTGCGATCTCCTTCAGGTTGTCATTGATGACCAGCGGCAGGCCGCGGCTCAGATTATCGACCGCGAGCTTTCCAAAATCGGCAAGGCTGTAATGACCGATGATGCTGTGGGTGCCGCTGTCCGACCAGTCGCCGCGAATAGTGAAACCATCCTCGTCCTCGTCCATGTCCGCGTAAGCACAGCTGGACACTTTCATGTGCACGCCGGTCATGCGGGTAATGATCGCAAGGATATCGTCGGCGTTGGTCGACGCGCCTATTTCCCGTGTCAGCCGGTCGAGAAACCGGAATCGTTCGTCGCTCGCGCGTAACGCGTTTTCCGCGACTGCCCGTTCGGTGACGTCGACGCCCTGGACGAAGATGCCCGTGGACGAGCCGTCATCAGCGGACAGCGGCTGATACACGAAATCCAGAAACCGCTTTTGCAACTGTCCGCGCAAAGGGTCTAACAACGCGACCTCGGCGCTGAGCGCCGAGAAGGGGCGCCCGGTGCGATACACCTCGTCGAGGATGGCAACAAAACCCTGATCGACGACCTCCGGCAACGCCTCCACCACGGGCTTGCCGAGCACCTGCCGTCCGCCTATGAGCTGGTCGTAACCGGGATTGGTCAGCCCGAAAATATGCGTGGGTCCTTCCAGCAACGCCATGAAACCTGGGGCCTGCTGGAACATCTGTGAAAGACGGTCTCGGTCCGTTAGCACACGGCGCTGCGCCAGCACGCGTTCCGTGGTCTCGACGACGATGGCGATAACTCCGCCGGGTCTGCCGTCTTCCGCAATGACCGGGGAATAGCCAAGATCCATCCAGCCTTGTTCAAGGGTGCCGCGTCGGTCGAGGACCAGCTCCCGGTCATGATAGGTCAGGGTGCCACCGCCCATGACGACCTTCATGATGTTGGCATTGAAGTCGGCCACTTCCGGCCAGGCTTCGAGCACTTTTGCACCGAGGATTGACGGATGCCGCCTACCGGCGAACTGGGCGTAGGCGTCGTTGTAGATCATGATCCCATCAGGTCCCCACAGGAGCACGATGGGGATGGGAGAGCGGACCAGAAAACCAACCGCCGTTTTGAGGCTCAGCGGCCAGGTCTCCAAAGAGCCGAGCGAACTCGACCAGTCATGGGCACGGATCAGTTTCGCGATGTCGCTTTCGCCCAGGAACATGACGCTACCGCCAGCAACGCCGCGTAGCCGCACGGCGAGTATCTGGATAGTCAAGATGCAGCGTAGGGTGTTTCGGGCAGTGTCCCATGCGAGTACAATGGCGCGTATGTGGGGGTAAGACTAGAAAAATTATACCGAGATTGACGGGAGCTTCCAACGTACGCAAAAGCCGGCCGCTGATGCGACCGGCCCTGAGCGTGCGATATTGGAAATCTATGCCGCCTTGCGATTAATCGCTGATGTCGCAAGCTTGTTGAGCTTGGTGTCGGTTGCCTGCTCTTCGTCCAGATTCTGCTGGAGAACGGCTGCGCAGTCGTCCCGCCCGAGCTGCTTTGCCCACGCGATCAGAGTCCCATAACGCGTGATTTCGTAATGCTCGACCGCCTGAGCGGCAGCGATCAGTGCAGCGTCAAGTACAGTCTTGTCGTCGACTTCGCCCGCAACTTCGCTGGCTTCCTCGAGAATGCCGTCGATCGCCGGACAATTGACGCCGCTGGCTTCAACGCCGTGCATCTTGAAGACCTGCTCAAGCCGCTGGATCTGACCCTTGGTCTCATTCAGGTGGCTTTGGAAACCCTGCTTGAGCGTCGGATCGGTAGCCTTCGAGATCATGTCGGGCAGGTTTTTCACGATCTGGTTTTCGGCGTAGTAGATGTCGCGCAGCGTGTGGACGAACAGGTCGTCGAGAGTCTTGATGTCTTTGGTGAAAAATCCCATGGCGTTCCTCCTGTGGCGGTGCTTCTGCTAACAGCCCTGACCATGGAGAGTTCCGCTTGCGACTAAGAGAAGCTTGGCCGCGCCTCGTTCTGCTAAGTATCGATCGAACGGAACATCTTGCTGGACTTGCCTGTTTACCGTCGAACGCCCTCCAGCAAGGCTTCTATGAATGTCCAACAGTAATGAACTGGCCATCGTGACCGGTGCCTCAACCGGCATCGGCTTCGAGCTCGCGAAATGCGCAGCCGCCGATGGATACGACCTGATCATCGCCGCCGACGAGCCGGAAATCGAGAATGCCGGTGTCCAGCTGCGCGGCCTGACCCGCAATGTCAAAGTCGTACAAGCGGACCTCGCCACGCTCGAAGGTGTCGACCAGCTTTACGCCGCAACCGAGGGCAGGGCTGTCAATGTCCTCTTCGCAAACGCCGGCCGCGGTCTCGGCCACGGGTTCCTCGATCAGGATTTCAACGAGGCGCTCCGCGTCGTGAATACGAACATCACAGGCACCATCTATCTCATCCAGAAAATCGGACGGGACATGCGGGACCGCAACGAGGGGAAGATACTGATTACCGGCTCGATTGCCGGATTCATGCCCGGGACCTTCCAGGCGGTCTATAATGGCACCAAGGCTTTCATTGATTCCTTCTCATTCGCCTTGCGCAACGAACTGAAGGACACGAAGGTCACGGTGACCTGCCTGATGCCCGGCGCGACCGAGACTGATTTCTTCCGCCGCGCGGACATGCTCGACACGAAGGTCGGCGCTGGCAAGAAGGATGACGCGGCTGAAGTCGCAGCAGTCGGCTACAAGGCCATGCAGAACGGCGACGGCGACGTCGTGAGCGGCTGGAAGAACAAGATCCAGTCGGCCATTGCCAACGTCACTCCATCTTCAATGCTCGCGGAGCAGCACCGCAAGATGGCTGAACCCGGCTCGGCGGAGACGTCATCGAAATGAAAGCACTCTGCTGGCACGGCAAAAGCGACATCCGGTATGAGACGGTTCCCGATCCTACCATCCAGGACGGCCGCGACGTCGTCATCAAGGTGACCTCCTGCGCCATCTGTGGCTCTGACCTCCACATCTATGACGGCGTGATACCCGAGATGGAAAGCGGGGATGTCATCGGCCATGAGACGATGGGCGAGGTGGTCGAGGTCGGAAAAGAGGTCACCAATCTCAAGGTCGGCGACCGTGTGGTCGTCCCTTTCACAATCTCATGCGGTGAATGCTTCTTTTGCAGGAAGGGTCACTACTCGGCCTGTGAGCGCAGCAATCCCGACAAGAAGAAAGCGGAAAAGCTCTGGGGCCATTCGCCGGCAGGACTTTTCGGCTACTCGCATCTCCTCGGCGGTTATCCGGGCGGACAGGCAGAATATTTGCGTGTGCCGTTCGCGGATGTCGGCCCGATCAAGGTGCCGGACGGCCTGAGCGACGATCAGGTGCTGTTCCTGTCCGACATCTTCCCGACCGGCTTCATGGCAGCTGACTTCTGCGACATCAAAGGCGGCGAGACGATTGCCGTCTGGGGCTGCGGCCCGGTCGGCCAGTTCGCGATCAAGAGCGCGCTGATGCTGGGCGCCGAACGTGTCATCGGCATCGACACTGTGCCTGAGCGTCTCGCGCTCGCAAAAGCCTCGGGCGCTATCACGCTCGATTTCATGAAAGACGACATCTACGAAGAGATCCAGGCATTGACGGATGGCCGGGGTGCCGACGCCTGCATCGACGCGGTCGGCGGTGAAGCGCACGCGACGGCGAGCTTCGACTCCATCATCGATAAAGTTAAGGCAGCGACCTATTTCGGCACCGACCGGCCGCATGTGTTGAGACAGGCCATTCACAGCTGCCGTAACTTCGGGATCGTCTCGATCGTCGGCGTATATGGCGGCTTTCTCGACAAGATCCCGTTCGGCTCAGCGATCAATCGCGGCCTCACTTTCAGGATGGCGCAGACGCCGGTCCAGCACTACCTGCCGCAGCTGATGGACCGTATTGTCAAGGGAGAGATCGATCCGTCCTTTGTCATCACGGACAAGGCGAAGCTTTCCCAGGGTCCGGACCTCTACCAAAAGTTCCGCGACAAGGAGGGCGGCTGTATCAAGGTCGTCCTGAAGCCCGGCGAGTGACCCTAAACGCCTTAGATCGTGGCACCGATGGATTGTGCCGGAGACCTTATGAAAAAACTCTTGATCGCTCTCACCTTGCTTAGCACATCGATGCCCGCACTCGCGCAAAGTGGGGATGGCGCTGACACACAGTTCAGCGTGTCGGTGTTCAAGCCTGAGAAGGTAGAAGCCACTTCTGACCGCATCGCATCGCTAAAAGTGGCTGATGGATTCAAGGTTTCGGTTTTTGCAAAGGATTTGAAAAACGCCCGCATCATCGCCGTGTCGAAGCAGGGCTTCATTTACGTGAGCAGGCGAGATCAGGGCGACGTTCTACTGCTCAAGGATGAGGATGGCGACGGGAAGGCTGATGGCGAAGCAGTAAAGGTCGTCTCGCGGCCTGGGGCGCACGGACTTGCGATCAATAACGATCAGCTGTTCATCGTGACCGTCGCCGAAGTCTTTGTAGCCGACATCAAGTCAGACGGCACGCTCGGCGAGCCGAAACTTATCATCAGCGATCTTCCCGATTCGGGCCAGCACCCCAATCGGACCATAGCATTCGGACCCGACGGGATGCTCTACATCAGCGTAGGATCGACCTGCAATGCCTGCAATGAGTCCAGTCCTGAAAGCGCAACCATTCTGCACGCGAAGCCGGACGGAAAATCCCGCACGATTTTCGCCTCCGGCCTTCGTAATACGATTGGCTTTGACTGGCACCCGACAACCGGCGCGCTGTGGGGTCTCGATCACGGCATTGATTACCTGGGCGACGAGCAGCAGCCGGAGGAGCTGAACGAGATCAAGGCTGGCAAGCAGTACGGTTGGCCGCATGTGTGGGGTAAGGACGGCATCAACCCGCAGAGCACGCCGCCCGGCGACATCAGTAAAGACCAATGGAAGGCGATGAGCGAGCCGATGCGTCTCGGGTACACGTCTCACGCAGCGCCGATGCAGTTCCTGTTCTATCGCGGCAATGCATTTCCCGAGGGATACCGAGGGGACGGATTCGCGACGATGCGCGGATCTTGGAACAGGAAGCCGTCATCCGGGTACGAGATCGTGCACGTCAGGTTCAAGAATGGTCAGCCGCAGTCGATCACACCTTTTGTTACAGGCTTTCTGAGCGACAACGGCACCAAGCATTTTGCCCGTCCGGTCGGCCTGGCTATGATGAAAGATGGCTCGCTCCTGATGGCGGACGATGCAAACGGCATGCTCTACCGGATTGCGCACGACGGCGCAAAGAGATCGTCGGAAAACACCGCTTCACCAGCAGACGAGATGAATTCGCAGACTTCGAAAGGGATTGGCGTCGCACTCGCAATCGATCGGGAGGAAACGAAAACCACCGGTTCGATTAAGGTCACGTCCCGTTCCTTCGGTGCCAACGAGCCCATTCCACAGCGGCACAGCGAGTACTATGACGGTGTCTCGCCTCCATTGTCGTGGTCCGCTGTGGAAGGCGCCAAGAGCTACGCGATCATCCTCGAAGATCCCGACGCAAAACCGATTACCCCGTACGTGCATTGGGTCGCCTGGAACATTCCCGCCACGACCACAACGCTCCCGGAAGGCTTGCAAGAGCAGATGCGCCTCACGGAACCTGAAGGTCTGCTTCAGGGCCGGACCAGCCGCGGCTCGTCTGGCTATGTCGGTCCGCGCCCGCCGGTCGGCGATCCTGATCACCACTATTCCTTTCAGGTTTTTGCGCTCGACAGGCAACTTGAAGTGCCGCCGGGCGCCGATCGCGACGAAGTGCTCAAGGCTGCCAAAGGTCACGTAATCGCGAAGGGAACTCTTGTGGGCACCTACCGGCAGGCGGACGCGCCGCTGAAGTGAGGCAGCCTAGCCCGCGCGCCACCGCCATTCATCCGGATGGCTGAAGTCCCTTGAGGTAGGCGACTGCCTCCGATGCGCGTGCGGCGGCCGTGAATATCGCTTTGCTGTCCGATTTCATCAGTCGCAGCCACTGCGCGAGATACTGGGCGTGGTCGTAACGGACATCCTGAGTGATACCAAGCTCCGCGCACAGAAAGGCGGAGCCGATCTCAGCGATCAGTTCTTCCGCGGCATAGGCCTGATCTCCGAAGCGCTTGCCGAGTACGCGATCAAGGCGGTTCTTTGCACCCGTCCAATGCGTGAGCTCGTGAACAAGCACCGCGTAGTATGCTTCTGAGCGCGACATCGTTTCGGTGCCGCAGAACAAACCCTCATCGGGCATCTGGATATGATCGGTCGATGGGCGGTAGAAGGCACGCTCGCCCCCATGCTCGACCATAGCTGCTGTGGCTCTCACAAAGCGGTCGACAGCTTCGATTCGTTCAACCGTACCAAGCGAAACGGGCGCGTCCGGCATCGCATACCCGTCGACCTGAGCAGCATTGAAGACGCACGATGATCGGGCGACGCGACGTTTGCCGTCGTCGTCCTCGACGTCCGGATCAGGCGCGGCGTCGTACTCGCGGTAGAAAATGACGAGAGATGATTTCTCGCCTTTGCGAACCTGAGCACCTAATTCGGACCATTGTTTGTAGGTGGCCCAGACCGGCGATCCGTGCCCAAGCAATTCGGCGGCGACCCAGAGATTGACGACGTTGATCCCGTTATAGGGCTTCTGCGTGAGTGCATTGACGGGCATGAACAACGGAGCGGAACTCCGCCGCCAAGGCATGCTTGGGGCGACAGGATCAGCTTCGATTGAGGCGATCAGCTGATTGGTGATTTCAGCGTGAATGTCGCGACGCTGCGTGCGATGTGATCCGGACATGGCGGTCTCCTTCGGTCTCGGCCACGCGTGAGTGCGGGCTCGATGACGAAGGGCGCCGGGGATCAAGCGGTCGCGGAACCTGAGCCGGCACGGCGAAGGCGGCCGGCGGAGCCGAAAGCCGAGGGCGTCGTGCCGGAGGCGCGCAGCGAGACGCCCTTGAAGCGAGAGCGCACCGGCGCAAAGTCGGCATCATTGGCCCATCGCAAGGCCGTGAAGAGCGAAGGCGCCTCGGTTACATTCGACCGTGGGAAGTGACCGCGCTGATGACGCGCTGCAAGTCGTCCATGCTCACGGGTTTCGTAAGATGCTCAGTGAAGCCGGCGTCATTGGCGAGAGCCTTATCGCTGCTCTGGCCCCAGCCGGTCTGCGCGATGATAGGCAGGTCGATGAATGTCTTGTCGCGCCTGAATACGCGGCACACTTCATAGCCGTCCATCACGGGAAGGCCGATATCCAGCAGGACGACATCGGGCATGTAACCCTTCGCTTCCTGAAGCGCGTTCCGACCATCGTTGACGATCAGGTAGTCGTGCCCAATTTCTTCAAGCATCCAGCCAACGGCCTGCGCGACATCCGGGTCGTCGTCAACGATAAGGACTTTGCGAACGTCCGCCCGCAGCGCCGACTGATGTCCCTTTGGAACGGGAGAACTGTGCGGCCCACTCGCAACCGGCAGGCTTAGTTTGAAAGTGCTTCCGGCGCCGGAGCCTGCGCTATGTGCTGAGACTGCGCCCCCATGAAGAGTGACGAGCTGTTCGACCAGAGCGAGTCCGATGCCAAGCCCGCCCTTGGGTCGCCCGCGGGGGTCATCGAGCTGCGTGAACAGCTGAAATACCCTCGTTTGCATGTCTGCGGGAATGCCCACGCCGGTATCCGAAACCTCGATGATCGCCTGGTCGGCCTCCGTGCGCACGGCAACACCGATCTGGCCTTGGGGAGGCGTATATTTCGCGGCATTGTTCATGAGGTTTGCGACAACCTGCGAAAGCCGCGTGAAATCCCCATCGATCCATATCGGTTCAGGCGGGATCGAGACGGTGAGCGTGTGATTATCTGCCTCGATAAAGGGCGTGACAGCTTCGATCGCTGCCCGAACCACTTGATCGATCGCAATACGCTCCCTTCGCAATTCTATCTTGCCCTGCCGCACTCTTGAAACGTCCATGAGATCGTCAATGAGCCGTGTCAGATGCGTCAGCTGCCTGTCCATGGTCCCGCGGATCTGCAAAAGCTTTTCCGGAGTTGGGTCTTTTGCGAGCACGTCGAGGCCTGCGCGGAGCGGGGCAAGGGGATTCCGCAACTCGTGCGCAAGCGTTGCAAGAAAATGGTCCTTGCGCCGATCCGCTTCCTTAAGCGCTTCCGACTGCACGATCAGTTCATCACGCTGTTCTGCTATTTGACGGCGCTGCTTGTAGAGTTCCAGGAAAACGTCGGCCTTGCTGCGCAGGATGTCCGGCTCGATCGGCTTTTGGATGAAGTCTACGGCACCAGCCTCGTATCCCCGGAAGCGACGTTGATAGTCAGCGCTGCCCGCCGTCACGAATATGATCGGGACATGCTTTGACCGTTCGCTCCCTCGCATTAGTTCTGCAAGTTCGAAACCATTGAGCCCCGGCATCTGAACGTCGACAAGCGCGAGCGCAACATCGTGCTTAAGCAGGAGTTCGAGCGCTTCATCGCCGGACCGTGCTTTGAGCAGGACGAGATCGCTCCGGCGCAGAAGAGCACCAAGCGAGACGAGGTTTTCCTCGAGATCATCGACCAGGAGAATGTGTGCCGGGATCATGTGAACGCACCCTCCAGCAAATACGCAGCGATTTTTGAGACAGGAATTATCATTGCGTCCGGATTCATGGCGATTGCCGCCAGTGGCATGGCAGAAGCAAACGCCTCCTCGGGATCCTGCACGATAATTTTTCCACCTGCGTCCATGACCGCTTTTGCGCCCATCGCTCCGTCGTTGTTTGCACCCGTCAGCACGATCGCAATCAGTCCGGGACCATACGAGTCGGCGGCGCTTTCAAAAAGCACGTCGATGGAGGGCCGTGAAAACATGACGGGTTCCTCGCTGGAAAGCGACAGAATGCCGTTAGTCTCGACCAGCACATGGTAGTCAGGCGGCGCAAAGTAGATCGTACCTGGCCGGATCGGTTCTTTGTCTTCCGCTTCCTTTACATTCATGCTGCATTTCGCCCGGAAAAGCTCAGCCAGCAGGCTCTGCTTGTCCGGCGGCACGTGGACAACCACGATAACCGGAAGACTGAACGAGGCCGGAAGCCGCGGCAGTATCGTTGACAACGCGTCGAGCGCGCCCGCCGAGGCGCCCACGACGATGGCTCTTGCTGCTGCGGCGTTCATGGCGAGAGTCTCTGGTAGATTTTGTCTTCGCGTACAAATTCCTTGAATGACGGGGCATGCAATGAGAAGCGCAGCGTTTCCTTCGCACCCAGACCAAGGAATCCCTGCCTCGTCAGCGAATCCTTGAACAGGCCGAGAGCACGATCCTGAAGCGGCCGATCGAAATAAATCAGCACATTCCGGCAGGAGATCAGATGCATCTCAGCGAACACGGCATCGGTGACAAGGCTGTGGTCGGAGAAAACGACGTTCTTGCGAAGGCTTTTGTCGAAGGCGGCCTTACCATAAGCGGCGGTGTAATAATCCGAAAGCGACGTTCTGCCTCCAGCTTTGCGATGGTTCTCTGTAAACAACTGAATTCGGTCCAGAGCGAAGTGGCCCGTTTCGGCCGCAGCGAGCGCCTGCGGGTCGATATCGGTCGCATAAAACAACGTGCGCTGCTCAAGCCCCTCTTCGCGGAAGAGGATCACGAAGGAGTATAGCTCTTCGCCGCTGCTGCATCCTGCGATCCAGATCTTGATCGAGGGATACGTCCTCAGGTGAGGAATGACCCTTTCGCGGATCGACTTAAAGTATGTCGGGTCGCGAAACATTTCGCTGACCTGGACGGTGAGGAACGAGAGCAGACGCTGAAGCATCGCAGGATCATGCAAAAGCGCGTCCTGCATTGCCGAGAAGGTGTTGAACCCGAGCCTTTCCCTCGCCTGCCGCAGGCGCCTCTTGACGGAAGCCATCGCGTAGGTGCGGAAATCGTAGTGATACCGGCTGAATAACGCTTCGAGAAGGAGCCGGATCTCGATGTCTTCTATCTTCTGATGCGGTTCTGGTTCTTTCACCGGGGCATCCAGACGCGTACCAGCGAAAGCAGCTTTTCAACGTCAAGAGGTTTGGCCATGTAGTCGTTTGCACCCGCATCGATACACCGTTGCTGGTCATCCGGCATCGCCTTGGCGGTGAGGGCGATAATCGGCAACTTTTTCCATTGGCCGTTTCTGCGAATCTCCCGCGTTGCAGTCAGGCCGTCCATGATCGGCATCATGACGTCCATTAGGATAAGATCGATTGCGCTGCCGCCCGCGACAGTTGCTTTCTCAAGCGCAGCGATCGCTTCCTTGCCGTTCCGCGCGATCTCGATGATGACACCCCTTGGCTCAAGGACGTTCGTCAGCGCGTACACGTTGCGCACGTCGTCCTCGACGACCAGAACGCGCCGTCCTTCCAGAAGAGCATCCCGATTTCTTGCGCGCCGGATCATCTTCTGCTGTTCAGCCGGCAGATCCGAGACAACCTGGTGCAGGAACAACGCCACTTCATCAAGCAGACGCTCCGGAGATTTGGCGCCTTTGATGATGATGGATTTTGAATATTTGCGCAGGCGTTGTTCATCGTCCGCGGAGAGATCCCGGCCGGTGTAAACGATGACCGGCGGAAAGGCGTACGATCCTTCCTGGCTCAACGTCTCAAGAAGCTGGTACCCCGAGGCGTCCGGGAGGGTGAGGTCCAGCACCATGCAATCGAAGGTCTGTTCTTTCAGAAGTGCAAGGCATTCCGATGCCGTGCCGGCCGTTACAATTTCCACGTCGTGCGACGACAGCAACTTTGCTACGGCCTCGCGCTGGATCTTATCGTCTTCCACGATCAGGACGCGGTGCATGCGCTGCGACAAACGCTCTTCCAGCTTCTTCAGAATGTCGACAAGCTGTTCGCGCCGGACCGGCTTCAACATGTAGCCCACCGCGCCGAGAGAATAAGCGGTTTCAGCCTGGTCGTTTGCCGAGACGATATGGATCGGTATGTGCCTTGTTCGGACATCGCGCTTGAGACGATCCAAAACCGAAAGTCCCGACTGGTCGGGCAGGCCAATGTCGAGAATGATCGCGTTCGGCATTTGCTCCCTGGCAAGGGAAAGCGCTTCTTCGGCCGTACCCGCGACCAGGACCCGGAAACCCAGTTCCCGTGAAAGGTCTCGCAGGATCGCGGCGAAACTTTCGTCGTCTTCGATGACCAGCAACACGTGCCGTTCGTCGGAAGGCTGGTCGCGATCGTCGTCGACCTTGCTCGAGCGTATTGGTTGTTGAGCCGTCGTTGCCAGGGTATCGGATTTGACGGGGGGAGGCGGGGTTGGAGACTTGGACTGCGCGTCGCGCGCGCTGACCTTGGCGGGGTCATATACGGCCGGTATCGTCAATGTGAAGACGCTGCCCTGGCCTGGCTTGCTTTCAAGGTGCATTCGCCCGCCGAGCAGACGAACGAGCTCGCGCGATATCGATAGACCGAGACCGGTGCCCCCGTACTGGCGGCTGATCGTGCTGTCGGCCTGATGAAAAGCGTTGAAGACGCTTTTCTGCTGTTCTTCGGCTATCCCGATCCCTGTGTCTGAAACGGCAAACGATACGTCTCCGTTGGCGGCGGGGCGGATCGTGAGCTCGACCTGCCCTTCCTGCGTGAATTTGAAAGCATTCGAAAGTAGGTTCTTCAGGATCTGCTCCAGCCGCTGTCCATCCGTCTCCACGGCCTTCGGGCTTTCCGGCAAGACATCTATTTTGAACGCAAGGTTCTTGGTCTCGGCGACAGGCTGGAAAAGCCTGCTCAGATTATCGGTGAGCCGGTTGATCGACACCTCTTCCGGATTCACCTGCACGTGGCCGGCTTCGATCTTTGACAGATCCAAAATGTCGTTGATGAGGTTGAGGAGATCATTGCCGGACGACTGGATCGTGCGCGCGTAGTTGACCTGCTCGTCCGTAAGATTGTCATCGGCGTTGTCGGCGAGGAGCTTCGCAAGTATCAGCGACGAGTTGAGTGGCGTCCGCAGCTCGTGGGACATGTTGGCGAGAAAATCCGATTTGTAGCGGCTGGCTTGCTCCAGTTCCCGAGCCTTTAGCTCCACAGACGCGTTTGCCCGGCTCAGATCGTCACGCTGCATTTCCAGCTGCTGGGCCTGTTCCTCGAGTTGCGAGTTGGTTTGTTCCAGCTCCGCCTGTTGCTGTTCCAGGCGCGATTGCGATTCCCTGAGAGCCCGACCTTGCTCTTCCAGTTCCTCGTTGGAGACACGCAGCTCCTCGCTCTGCGTTTGTAGTTCCTCGGACTGGCGTTGCGTCTCTTCAAGAAGGTTCTGCAATTCGCCACGGTAATTGGCAGACCTCACTGCGATGGCGATCGAAGAGGAGGCCCGCTCCAGCAAAGTTTTGACCCGCTCTGGCGACGGCTTAAGGAAACCAAGTTCGACAACGGCGTTGACCGAGCCGTCAACGCTGCCTGGAGATATGACGATCTGCGTTGGGGTCTCTTTGCCGAGGGCCGAGCCAAATTGAAGATATCCGGGAGGGACGTCGTCGACGACAACGGTCCTGCTATCGAGAGCAGCCTGCCCGGCAAGGTTTTGTCCCGGCCGCAATTCGGGAATGATCTCCGCGTTTTCCGGCATGCCGAAAGTGGATGCCAGCCGGTAAGATCTCCGATCGCCAACGAATATGGCCCCCGCAACGGCATCCAGGTAGCGCACCAGAAACCCAAGTACGTTCCGCCCCAGCTGCTCTATTGACTGATCGCCCATCATGGCGGTCGCAAGCTCGGCATAACCTGTTTGAAGCCACGCTTCGAGGCGGCGCGCGATCGTGGCCCGGCGGATCAGGAAGCCGATGACGGCGGTCAGCGCGATGCCCAGCAATGCTGATAGCAGGCCACTTGCGAGTGCAGTTTGATAAGAGGCTTCCATCTCGGCGAGTCGCCGGGATCTCAGTGCTTTTTCTTCCTGCGTCATCGCCTCCACCCGCGCGCGGATGGCTTCCATTTCCGCTTTTCCGCGATCCGAGTTGACGATCGCAAGCGCAGCTTCGGGTCCCTGTGTCCTCCTGGTGTCTATCGTTGACTTCAGCTCGGCCAGCTTGGCGTCGACATGCTGCCGGAGCATCGGGAGTCTCGACTGCTGGGCGGGGTTATCGACCGCCAGACCAGTGAGGCGGTCCATCGAAAGCGGTATAGATCGCAGCGCACGGTCATACGGCGCCAGATATTCTTCATTCCCTGTCAGAAGGAAGCCGCGTTGCCCGGTTTCGGCGTCCTTCACGCTCGACAGGACATCATTCAAACCGGTAATAACCTCATGAGTATGAACAATTTTATCGTTTCCGGACCGCAGCGACTCGAGGTTGCTGTAGGCGATCGCTCCGCTGAGCAGAAAAAAGACCACGGCGCCTGCAAGGCCGATTGCAACGACCGGATCGAGCCCCATCCTGCGCGAGATCGTATCCGTGGAAGTCGTCGGCATCGTCTATTCCCCAACTGTCCTGCTGAATCAAAAGCACGGCTAGCGCGCACTTTGGCCGCACCGAGTCCATAAGACAAGAATGAGCAGAAAAGACCCCAAACCGGCGTTAAACGCGCATGAAGGAAATAAGTTCCAAAGGCGCTAACCGCCTTCTCATCACCGCAAGGTTTCTCTTCCTTCAAGACAAGCTCGCTTGCTCATGACAAGGGCAGTCGCGCTTGGAACCGTGGCCCTTCGGGCCACGTTGGCGGGGGTTAGGAGGAATGCATGAAAGAGAAGCGATTGAATAAGGGCGACAAGGTCGCCTGGAAGTCCTCTCAGGGCACCGTGACTGGAAAGGTCGTGGCGAAAACGACGAAACTCACCAAAATCAAAACGCATCGCGTTGCTGCGTCGAAATCAAATCCCCAGTACATCGTCAAAAGCGATAAAACCGGAGCGAAAGCCGCTCACAAGGCTTCGGCATTGAAGAAAAAGGGCTAGCTCCCTAATGGCCGAAGAAACCCTTGTCGAAATTTTTATTCCACTGAAGCGCGGCGACGGCACGCCGGTCGAGCGCGTTTGGTTTGAGGCCCTTCTGCAAGAGCTTAGCGAAAGGTTCGGGGGCGCGACCAGCTTTGCGCGGGCGCCCGGGGAGGGATTGTGGAACGAGGGCGGCGAAGAGGATCGCGATGATATCGCGGTCATCGAGGTAATGACAGACGAACTCGATGGAGCCTACTGGTCCGATCTTAAGAAGCGGCTTGAGCATGAGCTGCAGCAGGAGGAACTGCTCGCAAGGGCGAGCGCGATGCGCCGCCTCTGAAACATCGACCGACAATCCGAACGCGCCGCGACGTCCGGCGTTGGAACTCTGCAAACCATCGGAGTGCCGCCTCATGACATCGTTCCCCAAGCCACCCTTTGAAACACCAAAAATCGATCCGCCGGGAAATACGGCCGAGGTAAAGCCCCGTCCGGACCATGGCGAGACCAGCTACAAAGGCAGCGGCAGGCTCAAAGGCATGTCTGCAATCATCACTGGCGGCGACAGCGGGATCGGCAGAGCAGTCGCGATCGCGTACGCGAGAGAAGGCGCGAATGTGCTGATCTCTTATCTCAACGAGCATGAGGACGCGAAGGATACGGCGCGGCTCGTAGAAGAGGCGGGCGTCAAGGCAACTACTATTGCAGGTGACATCCAGCACGCCGCCCATTGCCAGGAGATTGTCGAGAAGGCAGTGGACGCCTTCGGCAAGATCGACATTCTCGTCAACAACGCCGCACACCAGGCATCGATCAAGGAACTTGCGGATATATCCGACGAAGAGTGGGAGCTGACATTCCGCGTGAACATCCACGCGATGTTCTACCTCTCGAAAGCTGCCGTTCCGCACATGAAGGAGGGCAGCTCGATCATCAATACGGCCTCGATCAATTCGGACGCACCAAATCCGACGCTGCTCGCCTATGCCACCACGAAAGGCGCGATCCATAATTTCTCAGCGGGCCTTGCGCAGATGCTGGCTCCGAAGGGCATACGCGTAAACACCGTCGCTCCCGGCCCTGTCTGGACGCCCCTCATTCCAGCGACGCTTCCGGAAGATGCCGTGAAGAAGTTTGGCGAGCAGGTGCCGTTCAAAAGGCCGGCGCAACCGGCCGAACTCGCGAGTGCGTTTGTGATGCTCGCTGATCCGCTCTCAAGTTACGTTTCCGGTGCGACCATCGCAGTAACAGGCGGCAAGCCATTCTTGTGAGGCCGTGCCATGGGGCAGATCTTTACGACAGCGATCAATGATTGGTTCAGGCATCGCTGCGCGCGCCTTGGTGCCGCGCTTGCGTACTACGCGATCTTTTCGCTTGGACCGCTTCTTCTCATTGTCACCGCAGTTGCAGGCCTCTTCTTCGGTCCCGACGCGGTACGCGGCTCGTTGACTGCACAGTTTAGAGGCCTTCTCGGAGACAGCGGGAGCGCTGCAATTGACGCGATGATCACCGGCGCGGCATCAGCGTCGTCGGCGCGTGCGGCGGCCGGCATCGGCATCATACTTTTGATAATCGCCGCGCTAGGCGTCGTCGTGCAGCTGAAGGACGCCTTGAACACCATCTGGGATGTCGAGGACCCGAAAGAAGTGGGCTGGTGGTGGTATGTGCGCACCTACCTTATATCGTTCGCCGGCATCTTCTCGCTTGGTCTGCTGCTCACAATCTCGCTCGTCGTGAGTGCGGGATTAACAGCGTTGGGAGGGTGGTTCGGAATACCAACTGGCGAGAGCCTGTTCTGGCAGGTGGTCAATACCCTCTTCTCACTGACAGCTTTGTCAGCGCTTTTCGCCATGCTGTTTAAATACTTCCCGGACGTGCCGGTTGCGTGGCGCGATGTGATCTTCGGTGCGGTCGTGACGGCGCTGCTCTTTGAATTGGGCAAGCTTCTGATATCAACTTACATCGGCACCCAGGCGCTCGAGTCGACATACGGTGCTGCAGCGTCATTCGTCGTGCTGTTGATCTGGGTCTATTACTCGTCACAAATCGTGCTGTTCGGCGCCGAGATCACGCACGCGTCCGCGCAGCGAAGCGGCAAATCATTTCAGCCTAATGCCGGCTAAGTTCCAAACTGTCATCAACACCAAGATGTGGGACGAAGTGGACCTCGTCAGCTCTCGCTCGATCAGGGGCGATGTCCCGAACTCTGTTGAACTTTGAGCCGGCGACCATGCTCGTACTTCACGGTATTGAGGGCGACGATCGCTAGCAAGTTTGATGGCTGCCGTCGCCGAGTGTCCATCATGTTCGCTCTTCATCCAGGCGTGGCAGCTGCCGGGGATACGAAAGACCGCGACGCCGAGTTTGCGGACGTCGCGTGTTAATGCGATGGTGGAAGTTCGGCCGAACCGGCTACGACCGCATCATCTTCAAGACCGAAAGTCATGACCTTCTTCAGAATGTAGCTGACAGCGTGGATTGTCCGCTCCGGGAATGTTTCCGTTAGAAATCAATATGATAAGCCTAAGAGGTGGTTAAATCGTAAGGGCAAGGAATAACATTCAAGTCACCGGCTCGGGCTCGCGGACAATGGTATTCGCCCACGGGTTCGGCTGCGACCAGAACATGTGGCGATTTGTGACCGGCGCTTTCGAGGAACGCTTTCGGATTGTCTTGTTTGATCACGTTGGCTGCGGCCGGTCTGATTTAAAAGCCTACGACCGCGTCAAATACTCTTCGCTGGCGGGATATGCTGCGGATGTTGTTGAGATCGGGAGAGACCTGGACCTACGTCGCGCGATCTTCGTCGGCCACTCTGTCAGTTCCATGATCGGCGCACTGGCTAACATCGCGGCGCCCGAGCAATACGAAAGCCTCGTTATGGTCTCACCGTCCCCGCGCTATATCGACGATGACGGCTACGTTGGCGGGTTTAGCTCCCAGCAGATCTATGAACTCCTCGACTCTATGGCCGACAACCATCTGGGATGGTCGGCATCGATGGCGCCCGTCATCATGGGCAACAGCGACCGTCCCTATCTTGCGGAAGAGCTGACGAATAGCTTCTGCCGGACCGATCCAGAGATTGCTAAAGACTTTGCCCGCGTGACCTTCACGTCGGACAATCGTGACGATCTGCGCAAAATCACCGCGCGAACCCTTGTTCTGCAATGCCGGAGCGACGTCATCGCCTCACAAGAAGTCGGAGAATACGTTCATAGCAACATTCCAGGAAGCGAACTGATCATCCTCGATGCCACCGGGCATTGCCCCAATCTCAGCGCGCCAGCGGAAGTGATAGCGGCAATTGCGTCCTTCGTCTGAGGCAAGATCGGTAGTGGGACATTTTGATCAAACCGACGACGACTTTAAGGACCTCTTCGAGAATGCGCCCTGCGCCTACGTCTCCCTGGCACCCGATGGGCGAATTGTCAGGTCCAACCGCACATTCGCGAGTTGGACAGGTTACGAGGCTGAAAGCTTGGTCGGAAGGCCGTTCCACAACCTGCTGAGCGTTGCGGGCCGTATCTTCTATGAGACTCACTTCGCGCCATTGCTTCGGATGCAGGGGTTTTTCGATGAGGTTGCGCTTGATCTGGTGATCGCTTCCGGCGCGCACCTGCCAGTGCTTGCGAACGCTCGCGAACGTCGCGACGCGAGCGGCGGCTTATCCTTCATTCGGCTTGCGCTTTTTCGGGCCAGTGATCGGAGGCGCTACGAACGTGATCTTGTAAGCTCGCAAGAGAGGACAGACGCTGAAAATAAGACGCTTGTCCAAAGCCTGGCCCACGAGCGCGACATCGGGGAACTCCGCGAACAATTCATTGCTGTTCTTGGACACGATTTGCGCAATCCGTTGGCCTCTATCGAGGGAGGAGCCCGATTGCTGATGAAAGAGCCCTTAAGCGATAGGGCGGCAAGCGTTGTGGCGCTGATGCGCGGCAGCGTTATCCGCATGTCGGGGCTCATCGACAACATCCTGGACTTTGCTCGCGGACGGCTCGGCGGCGGGATTAGCCTAGACCGCACCCCGATTGATCTTGAGCCGATCCTAGATCAAGTGGTGTCCGAACTGCGATCCAGCATGCCTGATCGTGAGATCAGAACGGAATTCTCGCTGTCGTCGCCGGTGCACGTAGACGCACAACGTATAGCGCAGCTCGTCTCAAACTTGCTCGCAAACGCGCTGGTTCATGGCTTGAAAAGTTCGCCTGTTGTTGTTGAGGCGTCGACAAACGCCGACGGGTTTTCGGTTTCCGTAACCAATGAGGGAACTCCGATTCCCGAGGGGACCCGAGAGCTCCTTTTCCAACCGTTCTTCCGCGGCGATGCGCGACACAGCCAGCATGGACTGGGTCTGGGACTGCACATTGCCTCCGAGATTGCTAAGGCGCATGGCGGTACTCTAACAGTCGCGTCTGACGACGAGCACACGCGCTTCACCCTCACGGTCGTGGCTGCGCCGTGACCTGCACGCGCGAGCGATCACTTCCACTGCTTCGCATGTCTGATGCCGCTTCAGGTTATCCATCGCGTCGCGACATTAATAGCAACTCCAAACGTCTCAGGATTGAACGGCTTGGCAAGCCAGTACGCGTTTGAAGGCAGCTTGGAAACCTCCGGTGGCTTATCCGCCGAGCAGATGACGATGGCCGTAGGCGGCCACCGTTTCCTCACGTAATGCGCCAGCTGTATGCCATCCATGGTGCCCGGCATTTGCACGTCAGTGAAAACGAAGCGGATATCATTTCGGCGTTGAAGAAACGCGATGGCCTCATCTGCGTTTGCTGCCTCGTGGACTATGAAATCCATTCGCTCCAGTTGATCAGCGATACTCATGCGAATCAGCGCTTCGTCCTCAACTACGAGCACGGAAATTCTAGACATGCAGCATTTCCCCGAAACCGGGGCGACTCTTACCTGTGCTGCTAAATAGGATGGCAAGCGCGGGGAGCCTCCCCGTGCCGAGTTCGCCGGCAACCGTCACGTTGCCTCCGATCTTTGTTGTTCTTGATTGTCGCCGTCACGGCGAGGGAGGCACCTATTCTGGTGCATTGAATCAAGGTAATCCCGGCCCTGAACGTCCGTTCCATTGAATGTTTGATTTAGACCATTTTGCGCGCCGATTAGGTGATTTGAGGTAACAGGCGGACAAGTTCGCCTCGGTCGCGGACCCAACGGGCATGATTGCTGAGAGACGCTTCGGTGCTCTCGCCCCATCCAGGGATACAGAGGCACGACGAAACTGCGGTTAAACAGGCTGCTCAAATCGCTATTGCCTGCCGATTTTCGATTGATTGAGCCAATGCTCAAGCCGGTCGACCTTCAACTCGGGGGCAGGGTCAACGGTGCAGGCCGGCGAGCGTCGCAGCTCGGCGGCAGGAAATAGCGTCCGAAGCAAGCATTCACGGCTTGCCAAGCCTCCTCAATGGGGGGCTGACGGCGAGCGCGCGTGATATGGTAGCTCTTGCTTTCCCTTAAAGGAATCGACCCTCGGACGCTACGGCTAGGGGCAGCAACTCCGCTTAGCTATGTTTCAACCTTCGATCGGGATCTTTCCCGATAAAGCGGTAGCTTGAGCGGGCCGTGGCCTTTTCATCGTCGTTGCACGCGTCTGCGTTTGTTTAGCTGGACACGGTTGGCGTCTTGCAACCTGCGTACGATGATGTTGCCTTGCTTGGCTGCGCCGTTGAGATCCAACGCCGCGATCAATTCCTCGACCTTATGTGCTCGACTGGGCAGATCGAGGTCCGCTGGCTTCCCGTACGTGGAGCACCAGACTCTCAGGCAATTAGACAGCTGCGGGTCGAGACGGTGGATATCTGCCGTCGTCAATCCGGTTCCAAGCCATGAATCATAGGTGCGTTTGATGAACGTGATAGGTGTCTCGGCCCGGTCGCGACGTCTGGCATATTTCTCCGGAGCTCTGCGGGGCACGCCAGGCTGGAGTCGGCCGATAGCCGTACAGACTTGCGCGTGACAGCGCAGCAAAGTTTGAAGTTTGGCGTCGTGCCGAAGTTGGGACGACAATACCTGATCCAACATCGCAGCCAGCTTGGCGACGCACTCGCTATGCTCGCATTCCATGATCCCCTCTAAAATTTCTCCAATGCGACCTGCGCTTCGGTCGTCTGAAGAAACCTAGCCGGAGCCTGTTTGGAATTGCTGGTAGCTTGCAGTATGATGAGTGAGGTACCAAGCGATTTCGCATTCAAAATCGCAACAACGCCGGCATTGGCGCGCAGAGTGCCGATATATGGAAAGTGATAATATTTCTTACGGAAAATAACCGTATACTTCATAAGTAGACGGAATAATGATACATTGTACGTATGCGAGCCAATTCGGATACCGAAATTATAAGAATGAGACCCGTCACCGTCGCTGCTCGTGCCGATATTCTGGACGAGGCGCGCGCCTTCGATCTCAATGCCTCTCAGGCGACGGAGGATGGGATCAGGGCCGCAGTGAAACGCGCGAAAGCGCAAGCATGGATTGCCGAGAGCGCCAACGCCATCCGTGCCTACAATAAGCGCATAGCAACGGCAGGCATGCTCATCACTTTTCCATGGGTTAAGAGCTAAATGGCACGGTTTGACGTGTATGCATTGAAGGGTGTCGGACTTCTGGTAGTCGACGTCCAAGCGGACATTTTGTCTCGGCTCGACAGCCGGGTCGTTGTGCCACCGCTACCGGCCGGGGAAGCTGGTCTGCAGACTATTCCGGAGTCTCCGCAGCCTAATTAAAGTCGAGCGTCGGCACCGTCACGGACCAACTAATCTTTCGTCGACGCGATCGACTTCATGATGCAGGGTTTCTGAAGCGTCTATTCTCGATGCTCTGTGGAGCAGTCACAAGGGTCAGTTGCAAATAACCCAAAACAGGATACTCTTCGTTCGAATCGTCAAGCAAGTGGAAGCCAATGCGCGCATCAGCCCAGAAAGCACTCGTGTTTCATGCATCGGCTTTCAACGTTAGCAAGCTGCTGAAGCCCAAGTTTAAGACCCTTGAGCCATACTTCGCCAGCGATTTGGGAGCGCTTTTCGACGGAGACTGCTTAGAATATTTGCCGACCCTGCGTGACGGGGTCGTCGACACGGTCTTCGCCGACCCTCCTTTCAACTTGAAGAAAACGTACGGCGCCAAATCGAACGATAGTCGGTCGGAGGAGCAGTATCTTTCCTGGTGTTATGAATGGCTTGATCAATGCATCCGCGTGCTGAAGCCAGGGGGGGCATTGTTCCTTTACAATATCCCGAAGTGGAATATTCACCTCGGCGCTTACCTAATGCGTAAAGGGTTGGATTTTCGTCACGCCATCGCAATTGACATGAAGAACGGCTTGCCCATCCAGGGCAAGCTTTATCCCAGTCACTACAGCTTGCTTTATTTTACGAAGGGCAAACCGAAGACGTTCCGCCGTATCCGCACTCCGATTGAAAGATGCCGACATTGCGATGGAGAGATCAAGGACTACGGCGGTCATCGCAACGCGATGAACCCCAAAGGCGTGAACCTGAAGGATATCTGGACTGACATCCCTCCAGTGCGGCACAAGAAATTCAAATCGTCTGACCGGCAGGCGAATGCCTTATCGACCAAAATACTAGATCGTGTGATCGAGATCAGCACGGGGGTTGGCGATCTCGTGCTGGATCCCTTTGGCGGCAGCGGCACCACATTCGCTGTCTGCGAGCAGAAAAATCGTCACTGGATCGGCATGGAAATCGACTTCGCCGACGTGATCAAAGCCAGGATAGAGAAAGGTGATATTCAGCATCACCGTAACGACGACTATATCGAAGGCTGAGCTTACCCGGCTGCTCTGCCATCCGTGCCCTTAGGTATGCGCGGGACCTCAATGCTCTCCGCATCGTGCTCAATGACAACCACCTCCAGGACACCTTGGCTGCAAGGCGTGGAGGCCCAAAGTGGGAAGTACGGTTCGAGCTCTGAGACGTTTCCGATGCGGTCTGTGAGCCAGACGTAAAGCTTACGGCTCGGCACAACAAGAATTCCGCCGACCGTCGCGCCTAGAACAAGCCCAAGGCACATCTTGTTCAAGGCCCGGTGCGATGAAGAGATGTTGCCGGTCTCCCACTCAAAACCGATCAGGCCTGCGGAACTGAGAAAGCATGCATCCATTTTTCCGGGCCGGTCCCGATTTTCGGACTTTTCGCGTTCGCCGACGGGCCAAGGGAATTCCGGTTTCCAGCCTTGCGCGGAGAGCCGTAGGATCGCCTCGTTCTTGATCGGTTTTACCCCGTTCCCCTCCCCTCGTTTCTTCCCGCTCTCCGGATAGATGGTGAAGTATCCGCTGCCTGGCGGCCAATCGACAGCTGTCACGGCCTCAAGCATACCGGCGCGAATGGATTGCCACTCGTCGGATTGAGAGAAGTCGCCCTTGGAGATTAATGTGACGACGCGGAGAATCTTCATCGACCCTCCGGCAGTTCTTTGAGACGTTTTGTGACCTGCTTCAGCAATCGCACTGGATCGATATCGATCGCTTGGGCGATCCAGATAAATTCCACGACGTCGATGCGTCGTTCCTTGCGTTCGTATTTCGAAACGAAGGATTGCGGCTTACTCAGGCGAGCTGCCAGTTCTTGCTGCGTCACATGCGCGTCTGTCCGCGCCTTGATCAAGGCGTCGATAACGAGGGCGTATTCGGCTGAGAACGGTGATCGCAACGAGAAGACCTGAACGGTTGTTCAAGGTCTGAGGTAAACCTGATTCAGGATATATCCCAAAACGGGTTAAGAAAATCCTGCGGTTTCCGTCGCCCGTTTTTCGTTTACTAGGTCGCGAAGCGCCTTTACGTCGGTGACCAACTCTGTGTGGTCCGGCCCGTATTCAAGAACCTCTATATTGAAGCTCGTCTTCCAGTCCGCCTTGATAAAGTCGTTCCTGCTGCCTCTCTGCGTGACCGCATAGTGCGGCCGCTCGTTGCGTCCCAGGATCTTGACCTCTTCTAAAAGAAGAAGAATGTCCGGATCTTCCAATCCGCACCCCAGGAACAGGACGGTGTTGGTTAGAAAGAGCGCCTTCAACACTTCATAGAATTGTGGATAGTCGCGCTTCGCCGCGTGATATTGCGCGCGTGTGAAAATCATATCGGATATTTGATCGATGGATCCGTGCGCTTTTACAATGAGGCGCGTGTCGGACCGTATCTCGTCAGCGAAGTCGTTTTCGTTGTATTTTATCGTTTTGAACCCACCCGCGCTTCCTGCGAACGACAGACAGTAGGCATCATAGATCTTGTCGAAATTCGTCGTGATGACGATCCGAGCATTCAGGTCGTAGATAGCCCTGTGCAGGTCGCTCGGTTGAAATCCCGCATTGAAATTCCTGTCCAGCAGATCACGGTAGGCGCTCGGATTGCTCAAGTCTTTGATTGCTTGCAAGGCGACCAGATATCGGCGCTCTTCAACAAGCTTCGCTACGGAAGCACGTTTACTGGTGTCGGTAACGATTTCACAAGCCTTCTGCAGAAACGTCTCCCAAGTGAGAGGCCTCGCCCCTTTCCCGTCGACGCTGCTCGCCGAAACGCCTGCGCCGAGAAAGAGAATGCATCGCTCGCGAAATATCTCGTGCACCAAGGGCGTGGGCCAGTTGATCATCAGGCCAGCTCCAGATTCTTCAGGAGCTTGTCGCAAAAGGTGTCCATGAGCCTCGTGTAGTCGTCTACTTGCTTGTACTGGCTTCCAGACACCGCCTTGATCTCAACGAGCTGATGGATGGGAGCGCGATTAGATTGCGCCAACGGAGCGAGGCTATATAAAAATGGTATGTGCCCAAGCGATAGGTCATCCGGGTTCAGCTTAGGGGGTACGAATCGACCGAGCGTATCCTGCACGACGCTGGGGATATCGCTCATGATCTCGTCGTAAGCCTTGACCGGGCGCGGCCCCTTCTTGAATTTCCGCATCACATACTGCTGGACCGAATAACCGGCCAGCCGAAATTGGTCTGCTGAATTATTGATCCCAGGATACTTGTCGGCTGTTCCGGGATGCTTCTTTTCAAGAAAGGAAAGCGCGTGCTCGTAATCCGCGCTCCAGCTCGTCATCCATGACGCAATGTTCTCGATCCCGAGGAGGCTGAAGATGTCGGAGCCAAAGGGCGTGACGACATAGTCGGTGCTAAGCAGTACGGTGCGGTTGAGCGCTCCAAGCGATGGCCCCACGTCGTAGACGACGAGATCATACTTGCCGGCAAGGGCGGTGTGGAGCTGTGAAGGCCAATTTGTGACCCGGTAGCCGCCGATGTCGCCGCCGACAATATCGGTCCACGCCCTGCTCAGGCGATCCTCAATCAATGACATCCGCGGGTGGCCAGGCACAAGATCAGTACCAAATTGATTGTCCGCACCCGATAGAGGAACAATCTTCTTCTCTATATCCGACTCGCCCGAGTCGATCGGCCCAAGGTACGAGTAGAGTGTCTTATGCTTGGAGTTCTTCGACGCGTAAATTTCGGCCAGCGTCTCGTCTGCCAACAGAGCCTGCGTGGCATTGCACTGCGGGTCTGCATCGATGAGCAGAACCTTCTTGTCCTTGTGCAGGTTCAAGAACGAGACGACGTTGCAGGTTAGCGTCGTTTTGCCGACGCCGCCCTTATTATTGAAAAAGACTAACGACTTCACAGCGTCGCTCGCGGATTTAACGTCTGCAGTTGAGACATGGGCCGTTAGGTTTGTAGATGTCATCTGCCCGGGCACGTCAACCTAGTGTCCAGAAGCGCCAGAAGCTAGCGCGCATCGCAGCATCCTCCACAGCGTCATTTCAACAACTTAAGTGGGCTTCGCCTTCGGCGCTGGTCTGCTCACGTCCCCATTGAGGGCGTTGACTCTGCGATCCAAGTCTAGTTCGAGCGCCTTGGCGCGACGGTCCATGACCTGCTGCGGCGTCGCCGATGACAGAACGGTCCCTGCCCTCGTCTCGACCTTGGCGCGGAACGTCTGGGCCAAAGTGTAGTCCTCGCCCTTAAGACGTTCGGCATCAGCCTTCGTGAAAGCTTCCGCAGCGGTGATGTTGCTGGCTGGCGCAAAACGGTCGCCGCCGAGATTGACGAGACCGAGTTGATCCTTGAGGGCGTCGATCGTCTCACGCGCGAGCTTGGAGGTCTTGTCGGAGAATTCAATGCGTACGTTGATACGCGCCGGATCGATGTCGATCCCTTTGCTCTCTTTCAGGCTGCCTTGCGCCTTTGTCTTGTCCTCGTCGCTCATCGGGCGGATGAGACGGACAGTATCGAGAGGCACTAGACGCTCGACGCCTTCATGTGATGTGAACTTCAATGCAGAATTGGCCATGATCAAAATCCCCTTGTTGGTTATGGGATGATCATGGTCTCCCGGCATCCAAAGTCACGCTGCATGGCAGCAAGAGTTATGTATCACACGATGCCCCAGCAACGACTCCCGCGAGGATCGAAGCCGGAGGGCGGAAACCCGCCCTCTGCACGTGAGCACCTTCGCGTCGGGGCGGGGTTCCGTTCACGAGAGGTCCGGTCCGCCTCATCTCGGCGGATTCGGCCATTTCCCTCGCCGTATATGGAAGACGACCTATCCACATCAAATTTTGAATTTTCGCGACGCTTTGTGCCAGTTTAAATCACCTTTCGCATCTGAAGCCCTGTGTCGGCTCTAGAGGATGAAGCCCCGATGGGTCGCACTGTACATTTTGCGGTATCGCCGCGCCTGACCGCTCTTCTTGGGGAAGCTTACCGGTTTACGGAGGCTGCGCTCAAGGAACTGGTCGATAACGCCTGGGACGCAGACGCTGACAACATCTGGGTGACATTACCCAAACCTATGACTGCAGATCCCATCGTCATTGCGGATGATGGAAGCGGAATGCTGCCTGCCCAGGTCGAACGGGAATATCTCGACATAGCGCGCGACCGCCGGTCATCGAAAGGCAACCACTCGCCCCGGCTCAAACGCCGGATCAAGGGCCAGAAGGGCATCGGAAAATTTGCGGGGCTCGCAGCTGCCCGGAATATGCTTCTGGTGACGGTCTGTAATGGCCAGAAATCGCAGGTCGCAATCGATAAGCAGGTCATACTGAACGCTCCCGATGATTTGGAGCGGATACCGCTCGATCTGATCGAAGAGCCCGCTCCAGACAGCGCTAACGGTACGACGATAACGCTCAGCAATCTCGATCAGGAGCTGAACTTCCCAAGTGAAGAAAAGCTGCGGGCGCTCCTGCTTTATGAATACGGTCGAGAGACGAACGTCAAAATCTTCGTCAACGGGCGTGTGCTTGATGTCGAGGATCTGCCCGGCGAGACCGTCAGAGCCGAAGAGAAGATGCAGCACGCCGGCGATGTGAGGCTTCATTTTACGATCGCAGAAGGCAAGCTGCCTAAACATGCCGGTTTTCTGTTGCGTGTGGGCGGCAAAGTAGTGGGAAGACCGCAATGGTTTGGCCTGGATGAGAACCCCGACATACCGGAGAACCTCCGGAAGCGTGTTTACGGGGAGATAGAGGTCGAGGGGATAGAGGGCGTTGTCACGGCGGACTGGGGAGCGCTCGTCGAAAACAGCAAGGCGCGCGAAGAGATCTCTGCCCTGGTCCAGGAGCGCACCACGGCAAAGCTCAAGGCGACTTACACGAAGGAGATGAACCTTCAGCAGGCGCGGCTGAAACAGGAAATCGCACGCCGCCTGCAGAACCTTCCTGAACACCGTCGCGCATTCGCTGAAGCAGCGCTCGGAAAAATTCTCATCAAGTTCTACGGGGAAAGACAGGATCGCATCGACACTGTTGCGTCGGTGGTTCTGGATGCGATGGAACGTGACGAATACTGGCAAGTTTTGCGGGACATTGATGCAGCACGGACCGGCGACGTAGCAAACTTCGCCGAGGCTCTTGAGCAGTTCGGTTTGGTAGAACTAACGCTCATGGCGGAGCGCGCTCATGGCCGATTGACCTACCTTTCCGATCTCGATGCGCTGTCGGCGAACCCGGCCACTCTCGAAGCGCAGATGCATAAGGCGATGGAGCGCAGCCTCTGGATTCTCGGTGCGCCACATCACCTGATGAGTTCAAATGAAACACTCAAGCGTATTGTCGAAGAATACGGAGCGAAGAACTTCAAGGGTGAACGTGCGGCTAACCGGCCAGATCTTCTGCTCAACACTGATCCCGGCGACAGCTATCTGCTCATCGAATTTAAGAGGCCATCCCATCCTGTTTCCCGCCAGGACGAAGCGCAGGCTCAAGAATACGCCGACGATCTTCGAGCCCTGCTGCCAGCGAAGCCGTTCGAAATTCTGATGCTGGGAGGAAAGCGCTCGACTGCATCCGATCCGCGCAACGATCCTCCAAACATGCGGATCTGGTCCTACGCCGATATGATTAGTCGCGCCCGCCACGAGGTTCAATGGCTGCTTAGCAAGGCAAACTGGTGAGGAGCGCGTTCCTATAGCCGAGGCGGCAAACCACATACATCTGGACACTAAGTGGGGGCCGGTTCAATCAATGCCGCCCCTGTAGCGACGTCAGTCCCCGATTTTGAAGCAACCCATGTTTCCGTTGGTGTGCCGACTTGGCCGGAGCGCAGCGGCATTTCAGCGGAACGAGCGCCACCCTTTACTTGCAGACGGCAAGACTGACCATGGAACCAGGTGCGATTGCTCCCCGTTCATCCAGACTGGGGCCGGAGGCTGCGGATGGGCGAGAAACCGGGACTTTCCCGACGGACGTTTTTAGGATCTTCCGCCACCGCGACAGCGACCGCGCTGCTTGTACGATCTTCCGACGCCAACGCAGATGTCGCAAATTCATCAACTACAGTGACCGAGACGATCCTGTCCGTAAACGGCAGGGAGCACCGCTTGGTGATCGATCCCCGTATGACCGTCCTCGACACTCTGCGGGAGCGCCTTGCGTTGACGGGGTCCAAGAAGGGCTGCGATCATGGCCAGTGCGGCGCCTGTACGGTCCTGGTTGACGGACACCGCGTCCTGAGCTGCCTCACCCTCGCGATCGATGTGGAAGGCCCGATAACAACAATCGAGGGGCTTGCATCGCCGAAGGGCGATTTGCACCCGATGCAGCAGGCATTTCTCGACCATGATGCCTTACAATGCGGGTACTGCACGCCCGGACAAATTCTCTCCGCCGTAGCGTGTGTCAAGGAAGGGCACGCGGGCAACGAGGGCGAGATTCGAGAATACATGAGCGGCAACCTGTGCCGCTGCGCGGCTTATCCCAACATCGTCGCTGCAATCAAGCAGGCCAAGCGGAATATGGACGAGGCCTGAACATGAGACCATTTTCGTACAGCAAGGCAACGACCCTCGCGGAAGCCGGTTTCCAAGCGAGAGGGCCGGCGACTATGGCAGCCACGCAGTTCCTGGCAGGTGGAACGACGCTTGTCGACTTGATGAAGCTGGATGTGATGCAGCCAGCTACGCTTCTCGACATCAAGCCGCTGCATAAGGATCTGAGGCATATCACTGTCTCCGGCGACGGCCTTTTTCTGGGCGCGCTCGTCCGCATGTCCGAAGCGGCCGACCACGCTGAAATCCTTAAGGCGTACCCCGTCATCGCACAGTCTCTCCAACTGGCAGCGAGCCAGCAGATCCGTAACATGGCGACTCTTGGCGGCAACGTGCTCCAAAGAACGCGCTGTCCTTATTTCCGGGAGACGAGCTTTGCTGCCTGCAACAAGCGAAAGCCTGGAAGCGGTTGCAGTGCTCTTGACGGCGTAAATCGTAAGCACGCGGTCCTTGGCGTCAGCGATAGCTGCATTGCAACCTATCCCGGAGATTTTGCTCAGGCGCTGGTCGCATTGGGCGGATCGGTAGAGGTCCTGACGAAGGGCAAGCGGCAACGTATTGCGTTTGAGGAACTGCACCGCGCGCCAGGCGAGACGCCTCATATCGAAACTGTGCTTGATCCGGGCGATCTCATAACTGGCTTTTTCATTCCCGCAGGTCCTTGGACGCGCCGGTCCCTCTACGTGAAAGTGCGCGACCGCGAGTCGTATGAATTTGCCCTCGCCTCTGCCGCTGTCGCGCTTGATCTGCGCGACGGCACCGTGCACGAGGCCCGGATCGGACTTGGCGGGGTTGCGACCAAGCCGTGGCGAGCGCATGAGGCAGAAAAACTGCTGATGGGCGCAACACTCGACGAACAGCTCGCTCGAAAAGCAGCCGAGGCTGCGTTCGCCGGTGCCAAGACACAAGAACAGAATGCCTACAAGGTCGAGCTGGGACGCCGAACGATGGTCGACGCGTTGCTGCGCGCGTCAAAACTTGAGGTGCCGGCATGAGCGACGCTGTAGGCACAGGAATTGGCAAGCCAGTCGCCCGCATCGATGGACGACTGAAAGTGACCGGCGCTGCGCGGTACCCCTCCGATGAGCCGCTTGCCGGCGCGGCTCATGCCTTCCTTGTGACAAGTGCGATCGCACGTGGTCGCGTCAGGCAATTCGATTTGGAAGAGGCACGCAAGATTGAAGGCGTGCTCGACATTCTTACGTACGAGAATGTCGGCGAGCTCGGAACGCCGGACTCTCCCGGCGGCAAAGGCGAGACGACAACGACCCTCGAATCGGACCGCATATGGCATGCAGGGCAGATCATCGCCGTCGTAGTGGCCGAGACTTACGAAATCGCTCGCGATGCAGCTCACCGCGTCAAGGTCAACTACATCGAAGAGACGCCGTCGGCCACCTTCGAGAGCGAGGGGCTTGAGATCGCGGCCGCTGCCGAGCTCGACAAGAAGCATCAGGACCCGAGCGTTGGCGACTTCCAGGGCGCCTTCACCAATGCTGAAGTGTCTGTCGACGAGCACTATGAGACGCCAACCCAGCATCACAACCCCATGGAGCTGTTCACGACCGCATGCGTCTGGTCGGGGGACATGCTTACGATTCACGAGCCGAGCCAATTCGTGCACGCGGTGCGGGCCGGCGTCGCCCGCCAGCTCGGCATCGATCCTGAAAAAGTACGCGTGCTCTCGCGCTATGTTGGCGGCGGTTTTGGCTCGCGGGGCGGTGGCACGTCGCGGACCGCCCTGATCGCTATCGCCGCGCGGCGCCTCAACCGGCCGGTGAAACTCGCTGCGACCCGCGCGCAAGGTTTCACGATCGTCACGTACCGTGCAGAGACCCGTCACCAAGTCCGGATCGGAGCATCGCAAGACGGCAAGTTGCAGGCTTTGTCGCATGAAGGCTGGGAGGTCACGTCCCGCCCCTCAAGTTACAATGTAGGCGGCACCGTAACGACGTCGCGTCTCTACGCCTGTCCGAATGTGCTGACCCGCATTAACGTGGTGCGGGCCGACCGCAATACGCCAGGTTTCATGCGCGCGCCGCCCGAGGTGCCGTACCTGTTCGCGCTTGAATGCGCAATGGACGAGCTTGCCGAGAAGCTCGAGCTTGATCCGGTAGAACTGCGCAAGCGGAACGACACGATGGTCGAGCCCATTAAGGGCCTTCCATACAGCAGTCGCGGTCTGGTGCGATGCTTTGATGAGGCCGCAAATAAATTTGGATGGAATGGTCGCGATCACAAGCCCGGCTCAATGCGTGACGGTGATTGGCTGGTGGGCTGGGGTTGCGCCGCCGCGGCCTATCACGCGAGCACCGGCGCAGCCGCTGCCCGCGTCAGCCTCTCCCCCGACGGTTCCGCTCGGGTTCAAACCGCAGCCCATGATATCGGCACCGGCGCCTATACGGTAATCGCCCAGACGGCAGCCGATCGTCTTGGGATCGATGTCAGTCACGTTCAGGTGGTGCTGGGAGATAGTGATTTGCCACCTGGCGGCCTTGCGGCAGGATCAACCCATACGGCCAGTGTGTGCACGGTAGTTGCAAAGGCTTGCGAGAACTTGCGCAATCAGCTGGCGGCGGCCGCGGTATCGGCCGATGGAAGTCCCCTCCACGGGGCCGATCCTGCAACGGTGCGATTGCTGGGCGGCGCCTTAAGGTCAGGGGAGCGCTCAGAGCCGCTGAAGGAGGCTGTTACCCGTCTCGGCGGGTTGCTTGAAGTCTACGCCGAGAACCTTCCTCCCGGCGCGCCCCCGGATGGTATGCAGAAGCTCTACAAAGGGCAGGCCGCGATGGCGCGCGGAGCGGAGCTGAAGGACCAGATTCGCTACTCGTTCGGCGCCCAGTTCGTCGAAGTACGCGTCCATGCGCGCACGCGACAGGTGCGCGTGCCGCGGGCAGTCGGCGCCTTTGCAGCCGGCGTGATCGTCAATCCCATTACCGCTCATAGCCAGCTTATGGGCGGGATGATCTGGGGTATCAGCGCCGCGCTCCACGAGCAGACCGAAATCGACCGCAGACTTGCGCGGTACGTAAATACGGATTTCGCGGAGTACCTCGTCCCTGTTAATGCCGACATTGGCGAAGTCGACGTCATTTTCGTTCCCGAGGAGGATCGGGACGTGAATCCCCTCGGCATCAAAGGGGTGGGCGAGCTCGGCACTACAGGCGTCAACGCCGCCGTGGCAAACGCGGTGTATCACGCGACAGGCACCCGCATCCGCAGCCTCCCGATCCGGATCGAGCAGCTGCTAAGCTAGGCTGTCACGCTTTTACCGCCGGAGCCGCTTTTATGTCGTCCTTGTCGACGGGCTGGCCTGGCAGTCTGCGCGAAAACGTAAACATCACGCGGCACGCGGAAGCTTCAGTTCGGCAGCGAGTGGCAGATGGTCAGACGCCAGTGTCCGCACCGGGATGCCCTCGCTCAATATCGTAATGGATTTCGCACAATAGATGCGGTCCAGAGATAAAATGGGCAGGCGAGCAGGGAATGTGGGGTGTCGCGTCCTACGCGGAAAAATCTCTTCCATGAAGGCACTGACCGAACGCCATCGCAGCCAGTCGTTGAAATCTCCGAGAGCGATAATAGGCGCCGCGATCGGCCGCGCGACTTCGCGCAGGACGGCAGCTTGCGCACGGCGCTCCGAAAATCGCAGTCCCAGATGCGTCGCAAGCACATGCAAATCTCCCGCGGGTGTCGCTGCGATGAGGCTGACAAGCCGCCGCGGTTCATAGCGCGCCACCGAGATATCGTGGACTGTCACATCGCGAACCGGCCAGCGGCTGAGGACGAGCTGGCCGGTATCGCCGTCTTCGGTGGAAACCGCGACGGCGGGCACCGCGTCATAGGGTTGGCGGGCGCGAATGAGTGAAAGCAGCGTGGCTTCAGCCCGGCGATTGGCAACTTCTTGAAGGGCGAGGATATCCGGGTTCACCTGCGCGATGACATCGGCAATCCGCGCTAAGTCATGGACACCGTCGAGGCCGACGCCACCATGGATGTTCCACGTCATGACGGTGACAGGCTGGCTAGCCATGAAGCAGTTTGCGCGATCTGGCGATGTGCTGCGTCGCAAGCGTGACAGCACCCCACAGAACCACGAGCGCAAGCACCATTAAGGCGGCGGGCCAGCTCGGTTGCGCCAAGGCCGTGTGCAGCTGCCGGCCAAGTAGCGCGAGAATAATGAAGCCCGGTGCCATGCCGAGGATGGTGCCGAACAAAAAGGGCGAAGGTGCCACGTTGATCGCGCCAGCCGCCATGTTGACTAATGTGAACGGAGCAAGAGGCACCATGCGGATGGCGGCGATCGACAGCACGCCATTGCGGACGATGGCGTTACGCACTGTGAGCAACCGCCCACCCAGCAGCGGGCGAACAAGTCGCTGACCGCCGTATCGCCCAAAGCCGTAGGCCAGCATCGATGACGCGAGTGTGCCAATGGCAGCAACCAGGATGCCCACCTGCAACCCCATGGCCGCGGTCGACCCTGCGATCAACAGTGTGATAGGCAGGAACATCAGGCTGGCAACGATAAAGAGCAACAGCGCGGTCATGATCGCCGGTACGCTCATCTCAGCGCCGCCAAACAGCTGGCCCACCAGCACTTCGCTCTCATGGGCGAACCAGCCCCAGCCGAAAGCGATCATAACCATTATTGCGCCGAGACCCGCCAGCGTCACCGCAGCACGCTTGCGAGCCGAAGCGGGCGCGTCTCCCGTGATTTCGGCAAGGAAGTTAACTGCGTCGACGGGACGCTCGGGGTCGCCGATAAGGGCGGCAGGTTCTGCGAGCTCTTGCGGAAGTGGAGCTCCGTCATCGATATCTGCGAGGCGATGCGTGCCGCCACCCAGCAGCCGCGACCCCGCGACAAGGCCATGAGTGTTCAGCGCCTCGTCTACTTTCTGTATCGTCGTTCCCGCGTGAACCGACAAAAGACGCGACCTCACCTGTCGCACACGCGACTTGTCCTTCGGTGTTTCGGCGGTAATCGTCAGGTCGCATTCCGAGTCAGTGCCCATCGATCGATTGTTGAGGTTGGCCGAGCCGATACGCAAAATGGCGTCGTCGATGATCATCACTTTCGAGTGGATCATCACCGGTTTGCTCCGTCCTGTCCGATGCACCACTGGCCCCACCAGGCGAACACGTTCGCCGCCGGCCGCTTTAACCCTCTCGGCAAAACGTATGCGGCCATTGCGCATGGTCAGGGCCTCGAGCCATGCCGAATGGTCCTTTGGTGCCACGATAAGGACATTTAGCTGCGGGTTGCGTTGCAGCTGGTGGGCAAGGGCATCGGCGATGACCATGGACGTGAGATATTGGTTCTCGATGTAAATCTCACGCTCGGCCGATTGGATCATGCGTAGGAATAACGCTTCCACTTCGCGACATGCGGGACCATGTTCGGTTTCGGGAAGCGTGCGCGAGATGGCGACGTCGATGTCTGTGAATTCGCTTTCAACGCCGTCCGGCCAAGGGTCGCCAGACGTTTGCGCAGTTAGACGGTCGCCGGTTGCGCGGTACCACCTTTCGTAGGAGAGTTCCGCAAGGGCCCGTGCGGCATCGCCATCGACGATAGCCTGCACATCGTGGAAGGGGTCGTACGGCGTGCCCGCGGGATCACAGCGTTCCGGACAGGCGAACGGATGATCTGCGGTATCCCATCGCCGTATCGTCAGGTCCAGTCCGCCGCTGTAAGCGACGGCATCATCAACGATCACCAGCTTCTGATGCTGGGAGGCGCTGCTCGGCAGCGTAGCGTCAAGCTGAAGCTCCACGCCGTCCCAATTGAGCTTGTGTCGGGGAAAGGCTTCTCGCTCCAGGGCGTAGAGCGTGGAGAAGTCCCAAAGGAGTAGCCGAACGGCGAGAGCGGGATTGCGCTGCGTGATCGCTTTCAGGAACGGGCCGAGCGTGTCGGGCAGGCCGTCGGTACATCGTCTCCCTCTACCGACGATGGGTGTACGGCTGTCGATGTCCCAGCCAACGATTGTGATGCTGCGTTGAGCCTTCGTGATGCTACTCCGCATCGCCGAGAAGCATGATGCGACGTCGTAAAACACGCTCAGGCGGTCCGCGCGCGCGCTGCGCCAGACGGATCTCTCATCTTTCCATGAAGTCAGATTTTGGCTGTCAGATTGCTCAATCTGCACGTCCACGGCCTACCCCGTCGTTATGCCCGCAAGACAACGTAGCGAGGGTGAGCAAGTTCCGGCCGAGGGCGAACCGCGATTGGAAGGTGGCCGATCCATCGACCTGAAGTCCCGACTCTTGAGATTTTCAATTCAAGCTTCTCCGCCAGGGATCGAAGCCGTCTGGCGGAAACCCGTCCCGGGGTTCCGTTCACGAGAGCCCGGCCGGCGTGTTCGCCGGCGGCGGCCAGAAACCTTCAAGTATGCAGTTGGAGATTTGTAGAAGATCGCAAGGACACACCCCTACTCCTCGTATTCGATGACGAACGGCCGCGACTCGTGGGTGAAGCGCGCCGTCGGAACGCCCGGCTCCCGGCCGAGATTCAATGTTGTTCTGAACCTCAAAGTCTCAGATTCTTCGGCCGCTAGATCGCAAAAGGCTTTTGCGGCCTCGCCAAGCTTGTCATAAGCGCCAATCAGCAACCGGGGACTCCCGGGATAGGCCGAGTAGATCTTCCACGGTTTGCCGGAGCTCACAGCCGGTCCCTGCGTCCGTCTTCGATCATGTCGGCTTGACGGATTTCAAAACCTTCGGACTTCAGCGACGTCATGATGACATGCTTTATCGTCGTGCCGCGATGCGCGGCCCTGATCTTGAGTTCTCTCCAAACGTAGTCGGGCAGCTCGATATTGAGGTTCTTCATCTGCGAGCGCGGTGTCGGGATCAGCTCTGGATCGATCGGCTCGGCCTGCTTCGGTGCCTGCGCGGCAGCTTGAGCCCCCTCCTCCGCGTGCGACGGCGTCTTAACCATAGTCGCGACGCCTTTGCTGCGGGCCAGGTTTTCGAGGCTGGTATCGTCAATGTCGGCAGTCAGGGGCGCGAAAGCTTTGCGTGTCGTGCTCATATCACCCTGCCTTCAGCATCGCGGGAGCATCCGCGCTCACGATGGCGTGTATTTCTGAAAGCAATGCCTGTACCTCGGCCCCTGCCCCCTTGCCGGTCTCGGACCGCGTCGGCGGCTCGCCCGTCAGGAACATCTCCTTGTATGCCGAACGCTCGACAAGCGCGGTGCGGAAAAGCGGCAGGCCATGGCGCTCTAATTCCTGGTAGGCGTAGTCCGTGACGCGCGAGCGCAGCGGAAACACCTTGGTGAGCAACAGCCGGTAAGGAATGCTCCGGCCGGTCGTCTCGCGGACATCGCGAATGTCGCTGACCACGACAAGCGCCTCGCGCAGATCGGGCTCGGATGCCTGTGCCGGGATAACAACCAGATCCGAGCGCGCAAGCGCCTTGAAGAGCGTCACCTCACGCGAACCCGGCAGGTCGATGCAGATATGTTCGAACTGGCCCGAGGCCTCCTGCTCGCGAAAGAAATTGCTGAACTTCGCAGGCTCGATGGCGGCGACCGTCAATCCAATGATCGGTGCCTTGCGTGCCCACCGGTCGAGCGTGCGGTTCTGGTCGAGGTCGATAAGCAGCGTCGAACTGCCCTGCAAGGCAAGTTCGGCTGCAATGCAGGCGCAGGTCGTCGATTTGCCGACGCCGCCTTTGGAAGATGCAAATGTAATGATCACGCTGAACTCCAGATCAAGAAATTGAGCAAATAAAGATTTGGGTAATTGGGGAGGCGCCGGACAATGCAGGTCTTCAATTCATGACTTCAAGGGTAGCGGATTCGTTCAACCGGCCAAGCCTGCAATTGGCCAGTTGAATCGCTGCGCAACCCTGCTCCCGCTCACCTGAGCAATCCTGCTCTTGCGCAAGTGCTGACTTGTAGTTTTGCCTCCTGCAAGACGTGACTCGCGCCATGGTTTTCGGAGCCGTCCGTCGCCGGGCCGATCGAGACGCCCGAAGGGACCCGGCTTCAGGGCCGGGCGCGTTAGCGCCCGCTCGTCTTGGCCTTGAAGTCGGGAAGAGGGCGGCTAGGCCCGGTGGCGACGCACGGGTTCGAAACCCTCGCAGCGCAGCCGCTAATAGCGGTGACGTCGTCTCCGACTTCCATTCCTTTGCAACACCTGCACACTTGTAGAACTGCGCACCTGCTGAACATCTTGACTTCCGGACCGCATGAGAACAGAACAGGAACATGCGGGAGGATTGCAATGCGGGGAGTTCTGTCAGGACCGGTACGGTGTGAAGCGCGGCTATCGCTCGCCATTGCATCGTTCATGGCGCGTGTCGCGGCAGGGTTTCCTTCGCCCGCCGACGATTATCTCGACCGCCCGCTCGATTTCAACGAGCTGCTGATCGCGCACCCGGCCGCAACCTTCGCCGTGCGGGTTGCCGGCAACAGCATGGAGGGCGTGGGAATATTCGCAGGCGATATCGCCATTGTGGATCGTGCCCTGAGTGCTGTCGACGGCTCGATCATCCTTGGCATTCTCGACGGCGAGTTCACGATCAAGCGCTACCGGAGGCGGGGAGGAGGCTGCTGGCTTGAGGCTGCGAACCCGGCCTTTGCGCCCATCGAGGTGTCCGAGGAGCGCGCCTTTGAGGTCTGGGGCGTTGTGCGCCACACGATACGGATGCTCTGATGACGGCGCCGATCGCTCTCGTCGACTGCAACAATTTTTACGCGTCCTGCGAACGCCTGTTTCAGCCGGGCCTGCGCGGCAGGCCCGTCGTTGTCCTGTCCAATAACGACGGCTGCGTCATCGCCCGCTCGAATGAGGCCAAGGCGCTCGGTATCGGCATGGGCGATCCATGGCATCTCAACCGCGACAAGTTCAAAACCCACGGCGTCATCGTCCGCTCCTCGAACTACACGCTCTATGGCGATATCAGCGGACGGGTAACAAGCGTCCTGCGCGGCTTCACACCGGAGATGGAGATCTACTCGATCGATGAAGCGTTCCTGTCATTCGATGGCTTCGCTGACCTGACGGACCACGCCCTGACGCTGCGCAGGACCGTGCAGCAATGGACCGGCATTCCGGTATCAGTTGGTATCGCGCCGACGAAGACCCTCGCCAAGGTCGCCAACCGGCTGGCCAAGAAAGACCCGCAATTAAACGGGGTGTGCGCGCTTATGGAGACCGGATCACAGACCGCTGCGCTTGCTTCGATCGCGCTCACCGATATCTGGGGCATCGCCAAGCGGCTCGCCGAGCGCCTGCATGCGCTTGGCATCACAACGCCGCTCCAACTGCGCGATGCAGACCCCGGCTTCGTCCATGAGCGCATGGGCATCGTCCTCAAGCGGCTTTGTCTGGAACTTCGCGGCGAGCCGTGCCAGTCGCTCGTTCATGCGACCCCGCTCAACAAATCGATTATGGCCTCACGGTCGTTTGGCCGACCGGTCACCACGAAGAGCGAGCTTGCAGAGGCCGTCAACGCGCACGCAGCCCGCGCCACTGAGAAGCTGCGACGGCAAAGCCTCGCCGCGGGCATGGTCATGGTCTTCGTCCAAACCAATCGCTTCCGGACGCAGGATCGGCAATACGCCGCCTCAAAAACCGTCGGCCTGCCGGTGGCATCGTCCGACACCCGTGTGATTGTCCGCGCGGCCCTGCTTGCCCTCGACCGGCTTTGGCGGGACGGCTTTCGTTACAACAAGTGCGGTGTAGCACTGCTGGAACTCGGCGACGCCGGGACGAGTCAGGGCGATCTGTGGTGCGCAGGCGATACAGCGAAGAGCAGGGCGCTCATGCAGGCCGTCGACCGCCTCAACGGCGACTGGGGCCGCGAGACCGTGAGACTTGCGGGCTCCGGTATCGCACGCGGCTGGAAGCTGCGCAGCGATCAGAAGTCCCCGCATTATACGACCGACTGGAACGAACTTCTCCAGGTTTTCAAATGAAGACTTCGCTTACGAATGCTAGCAGCGCAAATGCTACAGCAAGCTTGAGTGCGCTATTGGGGCGTGATTCAACGACCGGGCTGCGCGAACGGCTTGGTTGCGAGATATCCCGCAATATTGATCCTAACTGCTTTGTTTTTCATCGACTTACGCGAAGGCGCGCCTGCGCTGTTGGGATTTGCTTGCGTCTCAAACGCGTCGTTGAGGCTTCCACTAGAGAAATATTCCGATCTGCTCATAAACCCTCGTCGGCAAAGTAATATCCATAATACATATATACTTTACTCAAAGCATTAGGACGATTTTCCCAAGCAACGATCCGACCGGAAACAGGCGAGAAAATCAGATAGTTGGTGTGTTTTGTAAGCGTCCTGCGACGAACATGGCGGATGACTGAAAACACCGGCTGCATCGTGCGGCGCAGCCGGCGATGATAGCTACTCGGCGTCGATGGCCGACGAGTTGGTCATGCCAATGAGGCGCAGTGGTCGCGGCAACCAGCCAGTCCCTGCGACGGCGCGCTCGGCCCGCAGGGCAAGCTCGGTCTTCTTGAGCTTCGCAAGGGCAGGGGCGTGTTCGCCCTTGGCCTCGTCAATTGCAGCGAGGATTGCGTTGCAGTTGATGCGGCTGAAGAAGCCTTCTGCAGTCGGCGTGTACCATTCGGTCATGTCGAGCGAGAGGGCACTGGCGAGTTTGTCAGCATGAACAAGCCTTTCGGAGTGAACACTCTGGCCCTTGCACTTCACGCAATCGACACTGCTACCAGCAAGGATAGCGAGCACTGCAAGCAGTTCGTCGGTCGAACGTGCAAGGCACCAGGACCAGAGCTGGTCGGGATTGCCGGGCAGTTGATCGCCAAGACGATCCTTCTCGACAACGACCGCCGCGAGACCCTTGCTCGATTCCGGGTTGCGCATCGATGACGCCAGACCAGGCGCTTTGAAAGCAACGGTCAGGCACGATTGATTGACTGCTCCCGGATAGAACGCAGAACTCGCAAGAGCGTGGACGACCGCCGCTAACGCCACACGCGTGTCGGCCATCAACGCGGCACCGATCGCTGCGGATTTCTCGGCCGTCAGTTCCTCGATCAGTGGATCAGACATACCGTTACCGGCAGGCACAGCTCTCGCCGTTGAAGCGTCGGTCCCAGGCTGCGCAGACCGCGCATCCTCCTTGCGGACCAGGCCACGTTCGACACGGACCTCACCGTTGTAAGACAGGGTGACGATGGCACCTGCAATCGCAAGGGAGTCTGCACTCCACGTTTCGGCAACCGCATCCAGCTCGTTCATACGGGATTCGATAGCTTCCAGACGCTCGCTGACATCGTCCTCGGAATCGACAAGCGAATCGTACTCCTCGCTGAGCGCAGTGAACTCGGTCTGCTGCTCGTCCGAAAGAATGCGGTCGGGATACCGGCGTGTGTACCGGGTCAGATGCTGGTGATCGATATCCGAAGCGATGTCGGTCCATCTCCAGCCTTCGCCTGCAACGGTTACGGCAACGGTCTGAAGCTTGTCGGTGACCAGCCTGTCGAGCAGGGCGACATCGGTCGCGTAGCCCGAGTCATCCTCGTCGAAGAGATCGCGGCGTATCACGCCCCCGGCTGCCGCGTAAGCCTCAAGGCCAATGAAGCGCACGCGTTTGTCGGAGCTTGGCACCTCGTCCTCGGTCAGGGCTCGGCGAATGGTTTGCGGATCACGGTTCCAACGGGTCAGACCATCGTACACACGCTCCTGCGCCTGATGATCGTCGGTCAGGGTGAACGCCTGTGCGCATTCGAGATCAATCTCACCGTCGCGATAGGCAGCCAGGATGTTGGGCGAAAGTCGACCGAGCTTCAGGCGTTGAGTAACGGCCAGCTCGGAGATCCCGAAACGGGCAGCGATATCGGCGGGTGAAGCGCCTGCATCGTTAAGCGTCTTGAAGGCCTCGAACTGATCGGCTGGGTGCATTGGGGCGCGTACTGTGTTCTCGGCAAGAGACAGCTCGGTAGCGTTCGCGCCATCTTCACTGACAAGGCACGGAACCGGATAATCCTTTGCGATCCTGCCGTCCTTAGCCAGCGCACAGAGCGCATTGAATCGGCGTTGACCGGCAATGACGCGGTATTTGCCCTTCTTGTCGGGCAGCACGGCAAGCGATTGCAAGAGTCCGTGCGCCGCGATAGAGGCGGAAAGTTCGTCGATACCGTCACTCACGCCAGTTTTGCGGACATTGCCGCTCCACAAGATGAGTTTGCTCAAGGGGACTGAGATAGATTGAGACATGGTCGTTTCCTTTCGAGGATCGGGCCTCGCGTGATTGCGGGTCCCGATGCCGCCGGAAGCGACGGGGGAGAAGCGGGCGCGGAACCGAAGGCGACGAAAGGAGGCGAAGGCGGCCGGCTATGCCGCAAGCCGAGGGCGCAGCCCTTGCAGCGTCTGCGCGCCGTCGCATGGTCGGCATAACTCCGGGACCGCACGCGGTAGGCCGACCGCTTAAGGAACGGGGTATCTCCCAGGGCTCCGTCCCACAGACTGACTGAGTCAACGAAGCTTTACCGGCAATCGGGTGAGCGTTCGTATGCCCACGCGCTTTTGCCAGGTGAGGCTGGATGGGTCTACGGCAAGCTGAACGTCAGGAAATCGAGCCAGCAAACGCTCAAAGGCGATCGCTGCTTCGGCCCGGGCGAGCTGATATCCCAGACAGAAATGCACACCTGTGCCGAACGAAAGATGCGGGTTGGGATGTCGTGTGATGTCGAACCGGTTCGGATCCTCGAATGCCGCGGGGTCACGGTTGGCAGCCGTTAGAAATCCTGCAACGCTGTCGCCCCGCCGAAACTGATGATTGCCGAGAACGACATCTCTGGCCGCCCAGCGAGGTTTCGTGAGCTGGACAGGTGAAACCTGCCGGAGACATTCCTCGACGCAGAGCGGCATCCTTTTGGGATCGGCCTGCAGTTTGCGCCGTTGATCATCGTGGCGAAGAATTTCCAGCAAACCGCCAGCTATGAGGTGTGTCGTGGTTTCCTGCCCGGCAGCAAACAGGAGGAAAATCATCGAAACAATCTCATCTTCGCTGAGCTTCCTGCCTTCGATCTCTGCGTCCTGGAGCCCGAAAATGAGACCGTCGTGCTTAGCGCCTCCACCGCGACGCGATACCCGCCTTAGGTAACGCACCACTCGGATGACACCCGGTATGGCACGGAGCACTGCGCCGATGTGGGCTGTGTCCTTGAGACCGCCGAGCCAGTTCTTAAAGCGATCGTGGTCCTGGTCCGGCAAGCCCAGCATCTCGCAAATGACCGCGAGGGGAAGCTCGCGGCAGAAATCCTCCATAAGGTCCACCTCGCGATGGGTCGCTATTCTGTCCAGCAGCCGGTCTGCGGCAGCAATTAACATGGGCTGCATGCTTTGGATGCCGCGGCGCTGAAAGACTTGATCGACAAGTGCCCTGAGGTGACGATGCTCGGGATCGTCCTTGCCAAGCATGTTGAGCGCAAGCAAACCGATGGAGCGGGGCAAAAACTTGAGTATGCGTTCTTGTGTCCGACTGCCGGCATTTGCCGGATCGCGGACGAATGAATGCTTGTCCTTGAGCATCGCGCCGCACGCCTCGTGCGTGACGCAGAGCAACATCTTGCCCAGGATCGGAATTCTCAGGCGGACGAATGGAGATCCGGTCGCCCAGATCAGGTCGAGTGTACGAGCCGGATCGGCGTGGAAACTTGGAGACACGATGTCGAATTCGAATTCACGCACGTTTGTCTCCCCTCATCGACCCGCTGGGCTGCATATTGTTACATCAGATGCCGTCACTGAGGTGTCGCCGCGCACTCGAAAAGCGAGGCGGCAAAGGAAGCAGGTCCCGCAAGTGAGTTTTTGGGCGGCACGGAAGCATCGGTTTCGACCGACTAGTGGCGGTCAGATTTGCGGCGCGGTGCTCTGAGGCGCCTGTCGTGATCCGCAGCGTCAGGTTCAAGCAGGATGATGCGGCCATCGGGCGGCGACGCATCGAGGATGACGGTCAGTCCTGCGCCGGTCTCGTGCGGGTAGGCGGCACCGATGCGTGTCCAGCTCGCACGACCGCTTTTGGTGCGCTTGACGGTATAGGCGACGAGGACAGGATCTGCGGACACGACATCAGGAGCGTGACGAAGCCGGGCGCACAGGTCAAGCGTGCGCCTGTCAGGTTGGGACGGAGGCTCTGGTTGCGTCGCGGTGTTGAAACAAGGCTAACCCGAATAGCCCACTTTCCGGTCGCGACGCACGCACCGCCATCCGAGTAACGACGCCTCTTACGGCCCACTTGCGCGTGGCTCAGGCGCTTCAGGATTCATTATTCACTTATTCTGATTCAGGCGCCGAATTTGCAATTTCAATCCGAAGCTTACCGAACTGTAGGTGAGGGATTGGGCGGAACAGGTGAGTTATTGGGCGGTGCGCGGTGAGAGAATGGGCGTCGCAAGTGAGCAATTGGGCAGGCGTGGGTGAGAGAATGGGCGGCTGGAGGCTGCCGAATTCCGGAAAGTGAGTTTTTGGGCGGGATCACTCCGGGATATCGAACGTGATCATGTCGACGGCATTGCTGCGGCGTGCCCGACGGCCGACACGGCTCTTCTCTCGCTCGTCGTGAGCCCGTCTCAGGGCATCGGGCGATTTCTTCATCCAGGTCAGGAACAGCTTCTCGACCGTGTGTCCCTTCTTGACGGGCATCACCTCAACGTTGAAGTCGCAGAGCTGATTGACCTCGTCGAATGCCGGCTTGAGGCAGTACTTGTTGAAGTCGGCGAAGCGCTCGAGCTTTCCGGATGGCACGCCCAGCAAGGCGCGCATTTCGTCAGGGGTAAATTCTTCGCTCTGCTTGATAAGGCTGATGCGGCGCTCGATCATCTCGTAGAGGCGAATGGAGTACTTCGAGCGCAGGGCGTACATGATATGCGACTTGAGCGTCGCCCAAGCATTGCTCTGGCTGAAGACGACGAGAAGATCCGGAGGGAAGGTATAGTAGAAATATCCGTCCTTTCTGTCCTCAACCCTGTTGGTGCCGAGGAGGGAAATCCGGATCGTCGCCATATCGCCGGTGTCCGGATCGCGGACGCGGATTTTGGCCCTGGCGCTCATTAGCGTATCAAATGCTTCTTCAAGCCTGTCGTTGCTGCCGTGACTTCCGCGCAGACTTGCTTTGAGCACCTTATGCACGTCGTTGGTCGTGATGTTGTTCCAGGCGTGGCCAAGGAGCTGATTGTAAAGAATGGTCTCGCTGCGGGAGAGGGGCGTGAGTTCGACGATATCGACCAGCTCGCGCGGCTTGATGATCTTTCCCATATGCTTGGGATCGAGGAATTGCCCTGTCGTCTTGATCTCAGTTGCGAGCAGCTGTCCTTTGCGACGGACCGTTTGGGGTTCGTCGAACTGAGGAAGGAAAGCAGGCAAGTGCTGGTTCATGTCTCGTTAGCATGCCGGACCGGAAGTGAGTCCGTCAACGGACGACCTCACTTTCCATGAGCAACAATCTTTCGTATTTCGACACCGCCCAATTCCTCACTTCCAGACTCGGCGAGTGACCGTTATGGGCGGCGCCCCGATTCGAGCGCCGCCCAAAACCTCACTTCCAGAGAGGTGCTAGTTCGACCAAACACGTACCTGCGGAGACATTGACCGAGAGTCCCCATTGGTATCCGCGTAGAAGTGCGTTGCGATAGCCGCGATCTGGTCATGAGCCAGCACGCAATGCTTGTCGAGGTGACAGGCAAGCCCTTCTATCAGCAAACGATTGACGCAAACGAGGTGGCGCGCCCGGTCCATCGCAATCGACAGCATGGCATTCAGCTCCTCGTTGATCGCCGGATGTATCGACATGGACGTACTGCTCCACGCGGGCGACCCCTTGGAAAGTCCCCATTGCGTCAGCGTTGTACGGAACAGGTGCGTGACGCGGGCGAGATCGGACTCCTCTCCGCCGCCGCAGCAGGAACTCGCATGACCGAGGATCACTTCCTCCGCTGCCCTGCCTGCCAACAGTGCGATGCCCGCTGCTTCGACTTCGCTCCGCGTCGCCGTGGATGTCGGACCGATACATGGAATCCGCAGCGGCTGAGGTCGGTTACTCATCATGGAAGCGGTAATGTCGGAAGACATTTCCATGTGCAGCAAAATAGCTGCCCGGCCTGCCTCGTAGACCGCGCGCCTGCGACGCGTGCGGGGATCAAGCCGAGGCGCCCGCGCCATGACGCATGTCATCAAGTCTGACGTTGACAGAGGGCGCTGCGCGCGGCGGGCCAGACGTCTTGCCTCCCGCACACACCGTGCGACGTCCGCCGCGGATGCGCCCACAGATAGCGCCGCCACTGAAGACAAATCCGACTGCCCAAGCGCGTCATTTCCGAGATGGTAACGGTAGATCCTCGCCAGCTCGGGAACGGAAGGCATCGAGAGTTGAATGGTGCGGTCGAGCCGACCGGCCCGCAATACGGCCTCGTCGATGTTGTCGGCATGATTGCATGCGGCGATAACGATAACGCCTTCGCGTCCCTCGACGCCGTCGAGTTCCTGCAGCAAGCCGTTCACGACGGCAGTCATGTACGAGTCGAACCTGTTGCCGCTCGCGCGGCGCGGAAGGCTGTCGATCTCGTCTATGAAGAGGATACACGGCGCCGCTCGGCAAGCAGCTGTAAAGTCGTCATGCATGGCTTTGAGCGTATTGCCGAGATGCCCTTCGCCTGACCTTTGCCAATGCGCAAATGATGCCGAGACGATCGGCACCTGGCAGGTTGCTGCCAGGGCCTTCGCGAAGGTCGTCTTGCCGGTGCCCGGAGGCCCCGTGAGGAGGCAGCCCGGATCGATGTCCGCCCATCGCAGACGGCGTGAGCGGTAAGCCAAAAGATCCACCGCCAGGGCTTCCCCCCAGGCACGAGCTTCACCGAGACCCGGAAGATCGGAAAGAAGTGGGCATGATGGCCGCAGCAGATTGGTTCGCGCGGACGTGCGCATGCGTTCGTCGTCGCAGGTGGCCCCGATGTCAGACATGCCAATGCTCCTCCGCCACCTCGACACCCGCGCGCACCCGTTCATCGCGCTCACGCACCCGCTCAGCGATCCAGTCGAGCACCTCTCCTACGACCCAGCCGACGCGATTGCCGCCGACTGGAATGCGGATTGGGAAGAGCCCCTGCTTTTCGAGCCGAGCTACATGCTGTGAGGTGTAGGGTACGAAGCGTCGCACATCCTTTTTGTCGAAGATGCGGTTGAGCTCTGTTTCCGGTATCGGCAGGAACTTCAGGCGCGGCGACGCTTGAGTTTGTCCAGCCCGCGCGGCTTTGCGTGCCTCGATCCAGTCGAGGACTTCGCCGAGCAGCCAGCCGACGCGATTTTCGCCGAGTTGCAGACGGATCGGGAATGTACCCGCCGCTTCCCGCCGCGCGACGTGGTGGGAAGAGTAGGGGACGTAGCGGCGCAGTTCCTTCTTGTCGATGATCCGGTAGCGCTCGAGCTGGCCGATCATCAGTGCAGGCGTGAGTGCGCGTTCGCGCGGGTGCGCGTTATTCAATGTGAATGTCATGGAGAATCGCTCGCTGAAACCGGCGGAGCCGGCGCTATTTCAGATCAGAATGGGAGATACTGGCCGCGCCGCAATCGCGCGCAGGCCGGTCCGTTTGTTCAGCGTTTGGATTGATTGGGCACGGCGATTCCCATCTAAGCGAGCTGTTCAAAATAAAGCAGCGTTGCGAAAAAGATGCAGGAGACCCTGGATTCTGTCAAATACAATATAGTTAACAAGTGGTTACTGCCGGGTGCTCACGGCGCAAAATGTTGCGCTATGCGTCACCAGATTCAGCCAGGTCGTCTCGTAATTATTTTCTCGGTCAGTGGCCCCCATCCTGGCATGTCTAGCTAACCGCGACCGCGAGACTTGCGATTCCTTAAGTGATCACATATTATCACTAGAGGCCGAGATCGACAACAAAGTGATAACATATTGTCAGTTATATTGAGATCGCAAACAGATGTGCAGGACGAGCTGCGCAAACGCTTTCGCAAGCGGCGGCTCAAGCTTGACCTTACACAGGTGGGCCTTGCCAAGCGTTCCGGCGTCGCATTGCCGACGCTGCGCCGCTTTGAGCGAACAGGACAGATAGGTCTTGAAGCCCTGCTCAACATCGCGCTTGTCCTCGAATGCCTCGCCGACTTCGACAGGATTGCAGTCGAGGACGAGCAATCCGTGATCGGCCGTCCCCTTGATGTCGTGCTTGGACAGAAACGAGGACGCAGAAAGGGCCGTATCACGTGAAGTACGTTCCGGCCACGCTGCTGACCGTTTATCTCGATGGCCGCACGCGTCACAAGGTCGGGCGCCTTGCGACGCAAGACCGGCGCATCCTGTTCGAATACGACCCCGCCTTTCTCTCGGGTGGCCTGCAACTTTCCCCGTTCCAGCTGCCGGCGAGGCCCGGAACCATGCTTGGCGACCAGGCTATATTCGACGGGCTGTTCGGCGTCTTCAACGACAGCCTGCCCGACGGTTGGGGTCGTCTGCTGCTCGACCGCACTGTTGAAGGTCTCGGGATATTGCGTGGAAGCCTGACGCCGCTCGACCGTCTTGCCTATGTCGGCCGGCATGGCATGGGTGCGCTCAGCTACGAGCCTGATTACAGCAAGACTGACGGCGAATCTGTGCCGCTCAAGCTCGACGAGCTGGCGGCCGAAGCTGCGACCGTACTCGCGGGCGAGCAGGGCGCTATCGTCGAGAAGCTGCTCAGGCTCAACGGCGCATCGGCTGGAGCGCGTCCCAAGATCGTGGCGCAAGTCAGTGCCGATAAAAAGAGAATCATCCACGGTCGCACGTCATTGCCGGAGGGTTTCGCGCACTGGATGATCAAATTCCCGTCGCAACTCGATGAAGCGGATATTGGTCCGATCGAATACGCCTACAGCCAGATGGCGCGCGCGGCCGGCATCGAAATCCCGGAGACGCATTTGTTCGGTGCAAAAGCCAGGCGATACTTTGGGATCAAACGCTTCGACCGCGACGGCAACAGGCGCGTTCACATGCACAGCCTCTCGGGCCTGCTTCATTCCGATCACCGCACTCCGGCGCTCGATTACGACACATTCCTTAAAGCGACGCAGGTGCTGACCAAAGATGTAAGCCAGGTCGCGAAGGCGTATCGGCTGGCTTGCTTCAACGTCCTCGCCCACAACCGCGACGATCACGCAAAAAACTTTTCGTATCTGCTCGATGATGCAACCGGACAATGGGCACTGGCGCCTGCCTACGACCTTGTCTTCACCGCGGGCCCAAACGGCGAGCAGAGCATGATGGTGTTGGGCGAAGGCCGAAACCCCGGCATCGACCAATTGCGCGCGCTTGGGAAAAAGCACGGCATCAAGAATGCCGAAACCATCATCGACGAAGTCCGCTCGGCCGTTGCTAGATGGAAGGACTTCGCCGACGCTGCCAAGGTCACGAAGAAATCTGCGACCATGATCGCGTCCCGCATTGCCCCGCCGCCAGTCAAGCCCGCCAAAGCTAAAAAGCCCCCGGCGCAAACCAAACAAGCCGCACCCAAAAAAACGGCCCTCAAAAAGCAAGCGGCCAGCAAGACCGCAGCACCTGCCAAGAAAGCGGCCGCCAAAAAATCCGCAGGCAAACGTGGCACTCGGTGAAGCTCAGGACAGATAGGCGTCCCAGGCATCCATCAGCGGTCGGCGCTTGGCGAGTAGATCGCCGCGCCGGTACGCGGCCTCGGCTTTGCTCTTGATCGTGTGCGCGAGAGCCATCTCGACCACTTCATTGGGGAACTGCGTCGTCTCAGCTGCCCAGTCACGGAAGCTGGATCGGAAGCCATGCGGCGTGCAGAGGTCGCGGTACCCGAGCGCATCGCGGGCGTTGAGAAAGCGGTTCTCGGACAATGGCCGGTCACCTTCATTGAAGATCAAATCATCGTCCTTGCCGCCGCTAGCTTTTCTTGCTTCGTCCAGAATAGCTATTGCGCGGGGTGACAAAGGCACCGCGTGATCGCGCCGCGCCTTCATGCTTTCCGCCGGTCGCTTCCAGAGCTGGTTCTGCCAGTCGATCTCGCGCCAACGCGCTCGGCGCACCTCGATGGTCCGGGCTGCAGTCAGGATCAGGAACTCGAACGCCAGCTTGGTCACGGCCCCGGCGTCACCGGCGCGGAGATCGCGGATGAAGTCGGTCACCGATCCGAACGGCAGTGCCGCATGATGCTCGATCTTCTTAGAAGCATTTCTCGGCAGCGCCTCCCCGATCAGATCGACCGGATTGTCACCGGAGCGATGCCCGGCAGCCCGCGACCATTCGAGGACAGTCTTCAAGCGCTGCCTGACGCGTCGCGCGGTTTCCTGCTTCTCGATCCAGATCGGGGTCAGCACCTTCAACACTTCAGGCGTGCCGATCGCATTCACAGGAAGCGAACCGATCACCGGGAATGCATGGTCGCGGAGCGTATTGATCCATTGATCGACATGCTTGCCGTTGCTCCAGCCCTTCGCGCGCGCCCGGTGCACCTCGTTGGCGGCCTGCTCGAATGTAGGCACAAGCTGGATTTTGACTGCCTGAGGTTTCGCAGGTGCCGGATCGACACCTTGATAAGCCATCGACCGGTATTGCGCAGCGCGCTCACGAGCCTGGGAGAGCGTCACCTTGTGGAGCGAGCCGAGACCGAGATCGCGCCTTCGTCCTGCGATCGTTAGACGCAAAACCCAACGTCGTCCGTGGCTATCCACTTCGAGATACAAGCCGCCGCCGTCTCCGTACCAGCCGGCTCGCTTCGCGGCCTTCACTTCGAGCGTGGAAAGCTTGTTCAACCCACGTGTCAGTCGCATCGGCCGGACCTCGCGCAGCATACGTGCGGGCCTTTACCCCACGTTTTACCCCACACAAGTGGGTGCGCTTGGAGGTTCCGTCAAGAAGCGTCAAAGGTCGAAAAAGAGGTGGATCAGAATTTATTTTACCAGAGATTACAGCAGTCTAGCACGCGCATGCGTGATGCGATGTTCTGCGATGATGAGCGGTGTTCAGGGGGGTTTTGGCGGAGAGGGAGGGATTCGAACCCCCGGTACGGTTGCCCGTACTCCGCATTTCGAGTGCGGCGCGATCGACCACTCTGCCACCTCTCCGGCCTTGAAATCACTAGGCTTTTCGGAGCCGCCGCAGCGGATCGATTTGTGTGATCCAGACGCGGCAGAGAAAAATGCCTAGTTCCGATTGCGCCGGATGAACGTGGTCAAATCATCGAGCTTTGTGCAATCGAGCGGTGCTGAATAGCCGGTGATTGCGTCCAGCGCAAGAGCGCCAGGACGACAATTTGCGTTGGCCGCCATTCGACTTCGATGGACACCGCGTGGTCGGGGGTGGGCAGCGGAATAAGCGATGGGATCGAAGTTATAAGCCGTTGGTCTTCGCTTGGTCAGTGTCGCTTGTCGCAGCAATCTCGCGCCGTTCCGATTGGATCGAGGAGTTCACCCCCTCGAGAGCGCTTCCACATATGCTAGCGATCTTCGTGCGCTTTCTTGAGGTTACTCACCATCTCCTCATAGCTCATGCCGGTATTGATGAGGACGGCGCCAACCTTTTTGGCGCGAGTGTCAAATCGCACGACGTAGTCGTTGGGGTCCTTTTGTGATTGCATGATTTCGGCTTCTCCGATCTCGGCGTCGTATATGGCGTCCTTAATCTTGCGGACCTCCGGAGAATGGGTGGCGGCCATGGATGAGGTGTTCCTTGTGCTAAGTGCTGAAGGGAACATAGCGCACGGCCGCACGGACGACTTTGCGCAGTATTACGGTGAGAAGGGGGTGTATGGCCGGATACCGGAGACCAAACAGGCGATAGAAGTCCATCAGCCTCCGAGACAGCTCTAGCGATTGATGCCATCTGCCCGCGGTATTCGATGTGGTTCGTGCACGTTGTTGTTCGTGGCCGGCACTAGTACGGGTGGTTCGCGCCTTCGCCGGGAGGTAAACTCCATCGATGCGCAAGATCATTCACGTGGATATGGATGCGTTCTACGCCTCGGTCGAGCAGCGTGATAATCCGCATCTGCGTGGCCAACCAGTGGCGGTGGGGCACGCAGCGAAGCGAGGCGTGGTCGCTGCGGCCAGCTACGAAGCGCGCAAGTTCGGAGTCCGGTCGGCGATGCCGTCTGCGACGGCTCTTCGGCAATGCCCTGATCTCGTGTTCGTGGCTCCCCGTTTCACCGTTTATCGGGAGGTGTCTGAGCAGATACGTCGAATATTTGCGGACTACACACCGCTGGTCGAGCCTCTATCGCTGGACGAAGCGTATCTCGATGTATCCGAGAATCTCCGAAACATTCCGACAGCAACAGCCACTGCCAAGGAAATTCGCGGGAGAATCTTCGCTGAGACCGGCCTCACTGCGTCTGCCGGGATTTCCTACAATAAGTTCCTCGCGAAGCTGGCGTCGGATTACCGGAAGCCCAATGGCCAGTGTGTCATTACGCCGGATATGGGGCCTGGCTTTATCGAGGAGCTACCGGTCGGAAAGTTTCATGGTATCGGCCCTGTCACGGCCGAAAAAATGAAGGCACTCGGAATTCATACCGGGGCGGACCTTCGTCAGCAGACCCTTACGTTCCTGCAGCGGCATTTCGGCAAAGCCGGCACTTGGTATCACGCTATCGCGCGGGGTGAGGATGATCGCCTCGTGGTTCCGGATCGTCCACGCAAGTCTTCGGGATCGGAGACCACGTTTGGTGAGGATCTCACCGCGCCGGCCGAGATCGAGGCAGGTGTCAGGGCGATGGCGGACGATGTCTGGGCTTGGTGTGAAAAGCATCAAGTGTTCGGACAAACAGTCACTGTCAAAATCAAATACGCGGACTTTCGGCACCTCACCCGCAGCCGGACCTTGCAGACGCCTGTCGTTACCCGCGAGCAGCTGCACGAGGTCAGCTTATCTTTGATGCAGTCTCTCTACCCTGTAACAATGGGCATTCGTCTGGTGGGAGTGAGCTTGTCGAAATTTGGCTCGGCGCCGACGTCAGAACAGCTGGACCTTTGTCTCTTCGGATCCAAGTGACGGAACGTCTCTCGACATTCGCCTTGGGAGGCGCGTTGGCGCACCAATAGGGTTTCTCAAGACCGAGAAAAATTTCCGGACGTTGTCGAGCCGCGTCGCATCGAGGCCGGTTACGAATTTGCCTTTGACCGGACTGACGCCGTCGATCGAAGCCGCTCATCAAGCGCGGAGTCGAAGCGCTTCGAGATGGCGAGCCACGCGGCCGCAACCGGGATCGACACCAGGGCGATGAGCCCGAGGGGCCATCCCATGGATTTCGTCAGCCCGTTGAACACGGCGCCGGAGAGCGCGTCGCCGCCGCGGTAAACTACTGTGTCGATGAAGTTCTGCGCTTTGTAACGTTCGTCGGCGTCGACGGCCGTGTAGAGCACCTTGGTGGCGGGGTTTGAGAGGGCGAAGGCGGCCACGCGCTCAGCGACCATGATGGCTGCAACAACGTGCAGTTCGGGGATCGCGGCGTAAATTGCCAGGCCGACGATTGTCAGTGCCGGCAAGACGGCTGCGGCGGTTCCTACTCCGAACATGGCCATGATGCGTCCGGTCAGGAAGATCTGGACGATGACAGTCAGAACGCTTGTGATTAGGTCGCGTTGCGCGAAGAACTGCACGCGCTCGGCGGCGCTCTTGATGGTTTCGCCGGCGAGCCGCGATTGCTCGAGATAGAAGAATGTCGAGAGCAGATTGGCAAAGAGAACGTAGGCGGCGATGCGCAAAAGGTAACTGTCGCGAAAGACGCGCTCCGCGCCGGAGAGCAACGTGCGCAGCGTCGGAGGCGCGTCGACAGCGGCTGCTTGTCCTGTGTTGGCGGCAACCTGGGCGCGGAGCCAGACCGACAGTGCGGCTGCGACCGTAAAGACGAGGGCAGCGATCAGCAGGAGATTTTCTCCACCTACGATCGGCACGAGCGCGTTCGCCGCGAATGGTCCGGCGACCGCACCTGTCGTGCCGCCTGCGGCGATGAACCCGTAGAGACGTTTTGCCTGCTCGCTCGAATAGATGTCGGACATCAGAACCCAGAACAGCGACACGACGAACAGGTTGAAGACGCTCGCGAAGATGAAAAACGCGCCGCCCAGGTGATTGCCTGCTCCGGCTCCGAGGCTCAGCCAGAACGCTAGCATGAAGACGACGAACAGCCCGTAGATCGCGGGAAGAACGGCGCGGCGCGGGACGCGCGCGACGATCCAGCCGAAGATCGGGACGGCTGCGAGCATGACGACGAATACAAGCAGGAACCAAAGCTGGCGTTGGTCCGCGGTTGCTTCGGCGCTGACGTTCTCTCTGACGGGGCGAATGAGATAGTAGCCTCCGAGCACGAGCGCGAAGGTGAAAAAGGCGCCGAGGGCAGCCGTGATTTCGCTTTGCCGGATATCCACTGCACGGCGCAGCACGCGCGTGACGGGAGAGGTTTTCTCTTGCGCTGCGTCGTCTGCCGTCATCATCAGTCCCCCGGCCACACGGCGCTTCTTCTAGCACGTAATTCTGAGGTCGCCGTGAGCGCCTCTTCTCTGCCGCATTGGCGGGTGCAAACACACGAGGTCAAACGGTCTCTCAGCAAATTGCGGAAAGACGGGAGATCGGGGTTGGATCGCGGACCGGAAACGGTAAGCTTCCTGCCTGAAGCGCCTCTCAACGGGCAGACGGGAAGAAAACATGCCGAGACTGAATGGAGCGCTGGGGCTCGCAGCCGTGATGTGGGCCGTTGTGCTGGTCGCAGCGGAACCTCTGAGCGCAGGCTACTCGCTCTGTGCGTTGCGCGAGGGACCGCGAGGGCCGTGCACCTGCAAGGATGATGACAATCCTGCTGGGCAGTTCAGCGTCGTCGACAAAGCGCTTTGCAGGGGCGTGGCGCAACCGTCGAAAGCCGCAAAGCGCGAGGACAAGTCTGCGAAATCTACGGAGGGGACTGCCGCAGGAGCGACGGCCCAGTCGGCGGAGACACAGTCGGCTGTCGCGGGTGTGTCGGCAACTTCCGACAAGGCCGCAGTGGGCCGTAAGCTCGACGAGGTGCGGTCGCGAGGCAAGTTGCTTTGCGGTGTCAACAACGGTCTCCTGGGCTTTGCCTCACAAAGCGAGGCTGGAGACTGGGCCGGTCTCGATGCCGATTTCTGCCGAGCCGTCGCTGCTGCTGCATTGGGAGATGCCGCCAAGGCCGAGTTCGTGCCGGTGGAGACGAACGAGCGGTTCGATGCGCTCAAGAGTGGCAAAATCGATGTTCTCGCGCGCAACACCACGTGGACGATGGGACGCGAAGTGGATCTCGGCGTGAAGTTCGCCGGCGTGCTCTACTACGATGGTCAGGGCTTCATGACGAGCGACGATCGCGGTTTCGTATCGGCTCAGCAACTCGCGGGCTCCAAGATTTGCGTGGAGGCGGGTACGACGACGGAAGCCAACATGGCGTTCTTCTTCAAGTCGCACGACATTGACGCGCAGACGCTGGTGTTTCCCGCGCGAGACGAGATGCTCAAGGCTTATGCGGATGGTGCGTGCGACACCTACTCGGCGGATCGATCCGCTCTCTTCTCGGATCGCGCGTCGTTCTCCGAGCCCGAAAAACACGCGATCCTGCCGGAAGTGATTTCGAAAGAGCCGCTCGGGCCTGCCGTACTGCAAGGCGATGTGGAGTGGGAAGAGATCGTGGCGTGGACGCTCGCGGGGCTCATCAATGCCGAAGAAGTCGGCCTCGATAAGCGTATCGCGGGCTCTACCGATCCTCTGAGCGGAGACCAGCAGCGTCTCGTGGAAGGTGCGGGCGTGAGCGGCGAAAAACTCCGGCTCAGCAAGACGTGGCTACGCGATGTCGTGGCCGCCGTCGGCAACTACGGGGAAATGTACGAAGGGAATGTCGGCAAGGGGAGTGCGCTCGGCATGGAGCGAGGTCTCAACGCGCTGTGGAAGCGCGGGGGCATCATGATCGCGCCGCCGATGTGGTGAAGCAGAAGCCCGCACGCGTTCACGGACAGAGCCCCGTATGGTCATCCTCAGAAAAATTCCGGCGATCGCAGCAGCCCTGGCGGGACTGCTCGCGTTTTGCGTGGCGGCTTCTCCTGCTCTTGCGCAGCGGCAAAGACCGGCGCCGCTTGAGCCGAGCCGCGTTGCGTGGGTCAGTCCTCAAGCCATTGCTGCACTTGAAGACGCGATTTCCCGGTATCAGAAAATCGTTTCCGCAGGCGGCTGGCCGACGCTTCCCAACCGCATCACTTTGCGGTCTGGCGACAGCAACGAGAACGTCGCGATCCTCAGGCGGCGCCTCGAAATGAGCGGCGAACTGAGACCCGGCGGGGATCGCTATTCATTCGACAGCCGTGTTGAAGATGCGGTGAAGCGCTATCAGGTCCGCAACGGTCTAGAGCCAAGCGGTATCGTCTTCGGCATCACGCAGCGCTCGCTCAACGTGCCTGCCGACACGCGGCTCAGGCAGCTTCAGCTCAATCTCGATCGCATGCGCGGATTGATGCCGAAGCTTACCGCGCCGCGCTACATTCTGATGAATTCCGCAAGCTTCGAACTCCAAGGCATCTCCGGCGGGAATGTCGAGGTGGTGAGCCGCTCGATCGTTGGTAAGCGCGCGACGCCGACGCCCGTGATCAGCGCGACGGTTCAGGCAATCAACCTGTATCCGTTCTGGTACGTGCCAAGCTCAATCGCGAAAGCGGCGCTCATTCCGGCAATCCGAAAAGATCCGTCTTATCTCTATCGCGAAAAAATTCGGGTGTTCTCTTCGTTCGGTGGCGAAGAGATCGATCCGGCTCTCGTCAACTGGTGGGGGCCGGAAGCGGAGCGTTATGTGTTCCGGCAGGATCCTGGGCCTCAGAATGCGCTTGGCCTCATGCGCTTTGACATGCCCAACAAAGAGATCGTCTACATGCACGATACGCCGATGAAGAACCTCTTCGGCTATTTCGAGAGGTCCGTGAGCGCGGGTTGCGTGCGGCTCGAGAACTATGTCGGTGTCGCGGAGTGGGTTTTGGGCGGACAGGATGGTTGGACGCGGGATGCTCTCGAGGCTGGACTCGCGGCTGGCAAAGCAAGGACTATCAAGCTCGCGCGGCCGGTGCCGGTGCACTTCATCTATCTCACCGCCTGGGTGGACGATGGCGCGGTGACGTTCCGTAACGATCTCTACAATCGTGACGGTGGCGCGTTCGATCCTTCTCAGGATACGTCGTCGCGGCCGATGACGATGTCGGTTGCGCCCTAACGTTGGGGTTGAATTATCGGAGCGCAGCGCGAATTGCGTCCAGGCCGTCCGTCAGGGCGGCCGGGCCAGGCTGAAGGATCAGAGGTGATTTGATCTCGACAATGCGGTCGTTCTTTACGGCCGGAATGTCGCTCCAGCCTTCGCGCGCTTTGAAGCTGTCGAGCTTCACCTTCTTGCCGCACCAGGACGCGAGCACGATGTCGGGCGCACGCTCAATGACGGCTTCCGATGCCACGATGCGATCCTTCGCTTCCGCCTTGGTACTGAGATCAGCGAAGATGTCCGTGCCGCCCGCGATCTCGATCAGCTCGGACACCCAGCCGATGCCGGAGATCATCGGGTCGTTCCATTCTTCGAAGTAAACGCGCGGGCGATTGTTGCGGGCCTTTGCATCGGCCGCGATGTCGGCAATGCGTTGTTCGAGGTTGCGCGCGAGGGCGTCGGCTTTTTCGTTCTCGCCGATGAGGGCGCCGAGCGTGCGGATCATGGCGAAAATGCCCGCCAGATCGCGCTGATTGAAGAGATGTACGGATAGGCCGGCGCGGGCGAGATCGGGAATGATCGGGCCTTGGATGTCGGAGAAGGCAAGAATGAGGTCCGGCTCAAGCGCCAGGATCTTTCCGACATCGGCGGACGTGAACGACGAGATGCGCGGTTTCTCTTTGCGCACCTCGGGAGGGCGGACGGCATAACCGGAGACGCCGACGATGCGATCCTGCTCACCGAGGAGGTAGAGCGTCTCTACGGTCTCCTCGGTCAGGCAGACGATGCGTTGGGCGGGGAAGCGCCGCAAGCCTAGTTAAGCCGTGAGTGCCGCGCCGTGCTGCACGGGCTTCACAAGCGACAGAGCGACAGCCGCGCGGTGGAGCGCCAGGAAGCCGACGAAGGCGATGGCGTTGATCGCGAGGACCTCGCCGACGACGGCGAGCGAGAAGGAGTCACCAGCGTAGGACGTGGCAACACCGAAGACGTAGAGGCCGAGCTGGTAGACGACGAAGGCTGCAGCGAACGCGGCGACGGCGCCAAGCAGGTTCGAGCCGGTGCGGGCGACAGTGGCGGTCGCGGCGAAGTAGCCGAGCACCGAGGCGACGCCGATGGCAGCGCCCCAGGCGTAGGTGTCAGCCGTGTGCGGGTAGCTCAGCAGAACGAAACCGACGATCTGATTGAAGACCCATGCGGTCACGACAAGGATGAGGCCTTCCGTGCGGCGCAGCGTCAGTGCTGCCAGGGCGGCGACGGCGGCCAAGGGCGCGACGCAAGCGAGCGCGAAGCTTCCGACAACGGTCAGCGCCGCGATAAGGGCGATCCAAAGGCTCGTACCGGCTTTATCGGAGGTTGCGGCGGTGCTGGTGGTCATGGCGGTCGTCCCCTTGTGGCGGTGCTTATCAGGCAATCTTTGGCTGCTCCGGCGCAGGGGCGACGAAGCTCTCTGCCCTACGGATAGTAGTCCTGGGGAGCGTGTCAATCCGGAAAGGGAGCGGCAAAGCAGCGGGTTCGGTGCATTTGCCGGGTTTCGAAGCTTAAGCTGCGAGCGCTGTCTTGGCCGATTCCAGCCAGCCTTTGATGCGTTCGATATCCGGAGGCGAGCCGTCGCGCAGGATGCGCTTTCCGGAAGAGGTGACGGCGAAAGCCAGAATGTCGGCGCAGAGCTTGGTTTCCTCGGCATCAGCGAGGAGCTGGGCGCTGCGATAGCCTGATCCGGCCAGCAGCTCCGCGTGGCCGCCCCGGAGGCCTGGGATGGCCAGCATCAGCCGGCACTGATCCTGCCAAAGCTGGATCGTCTCGGGCGTGACGTTCTTTGGGTTGAAGGCACCCGCAGCGAGATAAGTCGAGGCCGACAGGAAATCCTGAACCGTCTTAATGCCCAGCGGCTCCAGACGCTTGGCTGACCGCGGGCCGATGCTTGGGGCCTTCTCGATGTTGTCCGCGAGGGCGAGATAATACTTCGCTGGGCGCGTGGTCGTGTGTGCTGCCAGCGTCTCGACTTTGGCGACGTTCTCGTTTGCAGGCAGTGCCTCGGTTGGGAGCGGCGCCGGTGGCACGACCGGGGCAACGGCTTTCGGCGCCGGGGTGCCGGCCAGGGCCGCACTGCGGTCGATGGCGCGCTGGGCCAGCCGCGGGGCTTCGATCTCTGCGGCGTGGAGATCGCGAACGACGCGGTCGTCCTCGGGCAGCGTCGCTTCCACGCGGCCGGTGGTAAGCAACTCGTCGTACATGGCAGCGACGACGCGGCGGTCTTCGGCGTCGGCGAGACGCTTGGCGAGGGTCTTGGCCGGGATCTTCACAGCGGCCATGACGGTGTCCATCGTGAGATCGACTTCGGGTGGCGCGATGCGCGCTTCCTCGAAAGCGCGGTCGAGCACGATTGCGAACGCCTTGGATGCGTAGACGAGAAGCTCGCCCAGGATCTTGCGGCTCAACATATCGAGGCCGGCCGGCGGGTCGCTCACGCCTTTGTCGAGATCATAATGAGCGATCAGGGTTTCGTAGTGCACGTTGGCTTTGTCCGCGCCGTTGATCACGAGTTCGCGCAGCCAGGTCGCGCCGCTTCCGACCGGTATCGTCATGTCCCCGTGCGCGGCCAGGCCTTGCGTTCTCAGCGCGTCGTAGGAGCGCGAGATCGACCATTCGGCCGCGCGGTGGATGCTGTTCTCGGCGTCTGACTGGCCGGTGTGGAAGGGCTGGATCGGGTCGGTGACGTAGTGCGAGAGCACGCCCGCAGTCCACGCCACCTGCTCCCAGTCCTGGGTTTTGATGGCGGCGCAGAGTGTGCCGTACCATTCCTCGGTCTTGCCGAGCGCGCCGCCCCAATAGCCGTCACGAACATGCAGGACGTGGTTCTTGAAGTCTTTGAACTCGTTGTCCGGGGCTTTCGCGCCTTCCATGTAGCGCTCGGCGTACTTCAGGAAGAGGCGCTGCCAGTATTCGGCCTCGGGACATTCCAGGTGACGCAGGGCATCGAGCGCGAGCTTGTGATGGGTGCCTGTCGCGTGTGCGGCATAGACAATCCGGAACAGCAACGACATGCGCCTTCTCTCCCATCGCGGCGGGCTCAAGTGTCTTTCTTGGGCCGAGTCGGGTTCGGAAAGAAGAAGCTGGAGATGCAACTCTGTGCATGACGTGTCAGAGGAAGTCGTGCAGGGCCTCGAGTGTTGCTTCCGGGGCCTCTTCCGGCAGGAAGTGTCCACAGTCGACGGCGTGGCCGGCGACTTCCGAAACGGAGACCGCGCGCCAGGTTTCGAGCACGTCGAACATTTTGCCGATGGTGCCGCGCGCGCCCCAGAGGGCGAGAAGGGGGGCGGAGATGCGCGACGCCGTGCGCTCGCTTTCCGCGTCGTGCACGAGGTCGATCGTGGCGGCTGCGCGATAGTCCTCGCACGCGCCATGAATGGCTGCGGGGTCGAAATAGGATTCGACGTAGTGGCGGAGCGTTGCTTCGTCGAACGCGCCTTCCGTCTTGCTCCAGGATGCGATCGTCTGGCGGATGTAGTGATGCGTGTTGTTGGCGATCATGCGCTCCGGCATGTCGGCGGGCTGGGCGAGGAAGAACCAGTGATAGTAGGCGGTTGCGAAGGCTTGATTGGTTGCTTTGAACATCGCGGCGGTGGGGCAGATGTCGAGCACGGCCATGCGCTTGACGGCTTCCGGATGGTCGAGTGCCAGACGATGGGCGACGCGGCCGCCGCGATCGTGTCCGACGACGCGGAAGCGTTCGAAGCCCAGCGAGCGCATGAGGGCGACCTGATCGGCGGCCATGGCGCGTTTCGAATAGACGGCGTGATCTCCGCCGCCCGGGGGCTTGCTCGAGGCTCCGTAGCCACGCAGGTCTGAAGCCACGACAGTGAAACGTGTCGCAAGGTCGGGGGCGATTTTGCGCCAGCAGGCGCGCGTTTCCGGATATCCGTGGAGCAGGAGCAACGGCGGCCCGTGGCCCTTCAGGACGGCCGCTATCTCAATGCCGTTGCCGACAGATACAGTGTGTGATGTAAAGCCTTCGAACATCGGGCAAACCTCCACGCCCGTTATTGATAGCAAAGACAGAAATTGAGGAAAGCCCATGAAGCTCGTTCGGTTCGGATCCAAGGGCTCGGAGAAGCCCGGCCTCGTCGATCAGGATGGCAAAATCCGGGACCTTTCGCAGCATGTGGCGGACATTACCGGCGAGACGCTGGCGCCTGAGAGCCTGGCGAAGCTCAAGGCGATCGATCCTGCTTCTCTCCCGCTTGCGCCCGAGGGAGTGCGGCTGGGCCAGCCTGTGGCGCGGCCGTGGAACTTCATCGCCATCGGCCTCAACTATGCCGATCACGCCAAGGAAGCAGGTCTTGAAGTTCCGTCCGAGCCGGTGATTTTCAACAAGCTCGGCAATACCGTTTCGGGCCCGTTCGATGACGTGATCTACCCGAAGAATTCGGATCGCCTGGATTGGGAGATCGAGCTCGCGTTCGTGATCGGGAAGCGCGCGCGCTATGTCGATCAGAAAGACGCGATGGATTACGTGGCGGGTTATACGATCTGCAACGACGTCTCGGAGCGCCGCTTCCAGATGAAGCGCAACGGACAGTGGTTCAAGGGCAAGGCCGCCGAGACGCTCGGTCCGCTGGGGCCGTGGCTTGTGACGACTGACGAGGTACCGGATCCCTCCAATCTTGCGATGAAGCTCACCGTGAACGGGGACGCGAAGCAGCAGGGCTCTACGGCGACGATGATCTTCTCGATCCCGTATCTCGTTGCCTACATCACGGAGTTCTGCGTGCTGGAACCGGGTGACGTGGTAACGACGGGTACCCCGCCGGGTGTCGGCTCGGTGATGAAACCGCCGCAGTATCTCAAGGCCGGCGACGTGATGGAGCTCACCATCGAGAAGCTCGGCACGCAGCGGCAGACGGTCATCCCGTTCACAGGTTGAGGCGCGCCAGTCCCGTTTCGGCGGGACCACTGCGGAGCGTTTCATGGCTGAGATCGACGCCGAACTCCTTCAGGCTTTCAAGCCGGACGCCTATGCGCTTTTGCGGTGCATAGCGCCGCGGATCGGCCTCGACATGTTGCACAACATCGCCGCTGCCGATTACGGCTCCGACGCGGACGCACATTTCGCTGCCCTGCGTAAAATTCGCGATGGCGGACCGGTGGACGTTCCTTTGGAGTGGATTCCGAAGGAAGTTCTCGAGCTTCGGCGCTGGTCCGAGCCGGATGCGGAGGATCGTGCTCTGCGTCAGGAAGAGCTCTCCGGTCTCGATGGGCACTGGGTGCGTGCTTTTTCGTGCGCCGTATTGTTGCGCGCCTACGAAAATCCGGAAGACGGGCAGTCCGCTACGTTGATCCAACTTGTCGAAAGCCTCGGTAACCTCACCCCCGATCTCGCACGTCACGCTGTCGCGTCCCTGAGCTGGCTTCTACCGCGTGTCAGCCGGCAATGGGGGGAGCGCAACTATGTCGGCCTTGCTTTGCTTTTCCTCGCCGTCAAGCCGGAGGTCGATGTCGAGAAGGAAGTGCTCGAAGAACTCGCCGAATGGCTGATCGCCGACGAGGAAGAGCTGTTCGAAGTCTTCGGCTACGGATTGGGACGGCATCCAGAGATCTGGCAGTTGAGGCTCGCGCATAACCTCTACGACCGGAAGTGGATCGCGCAGGCGAAAGCGCTCGTGGCGTCGTCGGGCTCGAACAAGCGGTGCGGGCTTTACGTGCGTTCCGTCGCGAGGCTGCTTGCCGGTGAGCAATATCCGTAAGGTATTAGCGTGCGATCGAGGACCGAAGCTCTGTCGTCTGCACACACAGTGTGGGTAAATCTCCGTTCGGGGATGCTCTGATCTGCTCGAAAGGGCAAAGTGATCGTGTTTCGGCCTGATGTGCCGCATAAAAGCCTGAAAGAGACAAAATCTACCCCCTGAGTGCGTGCGGAGGCGTTCGGCCCGGCACGCTTGATCTGAACAGAACCGGCCATTCCGACATCATGATGATTTCCTCTCGTTCGAGACTTGGATTCGGCATGCTTGCGCTCGCGATCGTTGCGCTGGCTCAAGGCGTGTTGGCGCAAGCCCCAGCTCCGACGCCGGCTCCGGCGCCCGCCGCTCCTGCTCAGAAAAAGGCCCCTGCCGCAGCGCCCGCCGCGCAAGCTCCAGCGCAGCCTCCGCCGCCGGCACAGCCGGCACAAGATGGAGCGCAAGCGCCCGCGCAGCCGGCACCTGCGCAGCAACCGGCGACGGATGCTGCAGCAGGAGCGCCAGGTGCCGCGCCCGACGATGGCAAACAGGGCGATGGCGAACCCGCCAACTCGGCGGAGCGCGCTGTCGAACGCGCGAAGTCTCGTATCCAGGAACTGGAAGGCCGGTCGGATGTCGCGCCGGCTGTTCGCGATCAGGCACTCTCGCTTCTGCGTACCGCACTCGGTCATGCCGAAGCCGCCGCCGCCAGCGCAGCCACCGCGACGCGCTATCAGGAAGCCGCGCAGCGTTCGCCCGAGCGCGTGCAGGAAGCGAAACAGCAGCTTGAAGCGCTTCAAAAAGAACCAGGCGAGGACGTGTTCGAGCAGCGGACGCGTAACCTCAACCTTGCCGAGACGCAGCAGGCGTTCGACGCTGCGAACGGCGAAGCCGCCTCGCTCAAGTCGGAGCTTGACGGGTTCGAGACGCGGCTGCGCGAGATGAGCACGCGCTCGACTGCCGCTCGCGAGGAGCAGTCGGCGGAAAAGCAAGCGCTCGATGCGCTCGAAAATCCGGATGCCACTCAGGTTACGGACGCAGATCCGGTCGTCGTAGAAGCGCGCCGCGTCGTGCAGACCGCCGAGCGTCGCGCGCGAGCGGCCAAGCTCAATCTTCTTGAACAGGAACTCATCAGCCTTCCGGCGCGGCAGGCGTCTGCCACGGCCCGGCGCGATCTCACAGCTGCGAAGCTCGAGAAGCTCAGCAAGCGCATTCCGATCCTCGAGGCGCGACTTGCCGAGCTTAAGGCGGCTGAGGCGGCGGAAAAGCAGCGCGAAGTCGATCGCCAGGCGCGTCAACTCGGCGCGCGCCATCCGGTGCTCGAATCTTACGTGAAGGATACCGAGGCCGTCCGCAAGCGCACGGACGAGACGGTTCGCCTGATTGAACAGAACAAGTCACGGCTCGGCGAAATCCAGTCGGATCTCGGCCGTGTGCGCGACAGCAAGGTTGCCGCTCAGCAGGTTCTCGAGATCGGGAGCATCGGCGGAGAGTTCAGCGAGCTTCTGCGCGCGATGCGTGCGCAACTGCCCCCGACGACTGTGCTGCAGCGGCGGATCTACGACCGCGATCAGTCGATTGTGGACGCGCGGCTCAAGCGGCTGCAGGCCGAAGAAGCGCGCCGCGCGCTTTCGGATGCAAGCGGGATGGCGGAGCGCGTTTTGACGGCGTCGATTAAGGAGGGCGAGCCCATGCCGCCTCCGGACGTGAAAGAGGCGCTCGAAAAACTCGTCACTGCACGACGGGATCTTTATGTGCAGTTGCAGGACTCTCTTGCGACGCGCGTCGGCCAGCTAGCCGAACTCAACGTGGCGGATCGCGATCTTCTGAGCCAGGCGACACAGCTCAGGTCGCTGCTGAACAGCCGCCTCCTTTGGTTGCCAAGCGCGGAACCGGTTGGGTTCGGATGGTTCAAGCAGGTTCGCGCCAGCTTCGGTTGGCTCTTCGATGTCGGCGCATGGACGACGGCGGGACAAACGCTTGTCGATCGCGCGATCGAGCGACCGGTAATCTCAGGGCTGGTGCTTTTCGCGTTCACGATGCTGCTGGTCTTTACACGCCGCCTTAAGGCGCGGCTTGCGAGCATCGCCACGGCTGTCGGTCGCTATTCTACCGACAACTACATGCGAACTCCCGAGGCGCTCCTGATCTCCGCGCTGCTCGCGGTCAAGACACCTTTGTTGTTCGGGTATGCCGGCTGGCTTCTTACGCAGTTGCCGCTTGCGTCGGACTTCACAGTCGGAGTCGGTGCGGGTCTGCTCTCGGTCGCGTCAATCGTGTCGTTCTTGCGCTTCGTGCAGTTCATTTGCGTGGAGCACGGGCTGTTCTCGGTGCACTTTGGTTGGACCGAGCGTGCTCGCTCGGTTCTGTTCAACAATGTGCAGTGGTTCAAGTACGCTATCATTCCCTGCACATTCATTCTCGGAATGATCAACGTCAGCAGCGCGCAGAACTTGCGTGATGGGCTCGGCCGCGCCGCTTTCCTTGCGGGCGGACTTGCGGCCGCGATCTTCCTCGCGCGCGTCTTCAATCCTAAGACTGGCGCTATAGCGGACCGGCTTCCGCCGAGCGGACTGGTCTGGGGGACGCGGATGATCTGGTATCCGCTGCTGGTCGTTCTGCCTCTCGCCATCTCAGGGCTTGCGCTTTGGGGCTACTACGACGGCGCTTCTCAGATCCAAGGCGGTTTGACGCTTTCGGTCGCGATCGTGTTCGGCGCCTTCCTCGCCTATAACCTCGTCATGCGGCAGGTTCTGGTGACGCGTCGCCGGCTCGAAGTTCGGCGCGCTTACGAACGACGCGAGAAGGCGCGTGCCCAAGCCGCGGCGCAACAGGCTACCGGTACGCCGAGTGACGCGCCGACCGTTGCCGTCGAAGAGCCCGAGGTCGACATCGCGTCGATCAGCGAGCAGACGCGTGAGGTTGTCCGTCTGGCGGCTGTTCTCGTGCTTGCGGCGACACTCTATTTCTTCTGGCGCGAAGCTTTGCCCTCGCTCGCCTTGCTGGATGTCCAGCTCTGGCAGCAGTCCGTCACGGTCGATGGCGCAACGACGAGCATCCCTGTGACTGTTTCCAACGTGCTGATGGCGATCGCGATTGCCGTCATCACGTGGATTTCGGCACGCAATCTGCCGGGACTGCTCGAGATCACGGCGCTGCACAGGCTGCAGATCGAGGCTGGTACGCGTTACGCGGTCAGTGCCGTCAGCCGCTATCTTATCGCCATCGTGGGCATCGTTCTCGCGGCGCGCAGCATCGGCTTCGATTGGGGGCAGGTGCAGTGGGTCGTGGCAGCGCTCGGTGTCGGCGTCGGTTTCGGCTTGCAGGAAATCGTCGCCAACTTCATTTCGGGTTTGATCATTCTCTTCGAGCGGCCCGTGCGTGTCGGCGATACGGTGACGATCGGCAATCTGACGGGAACCGTGTCTCGCATTCATATCCGCGCGACAAGCATGACGGACGGCGAGAACAGAGAGATCATCATTCCGAACAAGTCTCTCATCACGGACAAGGTGATCAACTGGACGCTGAACGACAGCATCACGCGCGTGACGTTTAAGGTGGCGGTGCGCTACGGCACGGATACGCTGCGGGCGCAGACACTGATCCTCGAAGCCGTGAAGGCGACGCCGCAGGTGCTCGATACGCCGGCGCCAAGCGTGTTCTTCATCGGGTTCGGTGCAACGGCACTCGAGTTTGAGGTGCGAGCATTCGTGCTTCAGCTCGAACGGCGGTCAGCGCTCATCAACGATCTCAACGTCATGATCGAGCGTGTGCTCCGCGAGCAGGAGATCGCGGTGATCTGATCCATGTGATCGGATTGGAGGAGCGGTGCGCTGTTGGGATTAGCGCACCGAGAACTTGAACGGCACGGAGACGACGAGCGGCTCGTCTCCGGCTTGCTCGGGCATTTTTGGAAATGGTGCGGCTCGGTCGATCGAGGCAACGGCTGCATCGTCCAGCACCTTAGAGCCGGAGCTCTCCGTAACTTCACGCGAGATCAATTCGCCGCTCGGGGCGACGGTGAATCTGACGACCGCCGTTCCTGCGAACTTCGACCGGGGGTTCACTTTTTTCTTAGAGATGTGCTGGAACAGTCGGCCACGATAGGCCGAAATCACCGTGGCGTCGCCGCCCGTCTTCGCGACTTCCTCGCGAGCCTTCTGCTCCTCGACAGCCATCTCCGTCTGCTGGACGGCGGCGAGCTGCTCCTTCTGAGGTTCTTCCACCTCCTCAGGCTTCACCTCGTCGATGACGTTCTCCTGGTCCGGACCGGTTTCAGAGGCGATGACACTTTGCGTGTCTTCCTCGATCGGTTTCACTTCTTCGATCGGCGGCGCTGACTGCTGGACCAGTGGCGGGGCTTCAACCGCTTCGACGCGCTCGCTGTACACGCCCTGCTCGACGATGAACGTGTCCTCGCCTCCGCCCTCGTCGAGAGAGTCTCCGCCGGGGGAGACCATGAACGCTCCCGCCACCGCGGTGTGCAGAAGGAACGAGACCAGCCATGTCATGGCCCGCAGGTTCATTACGCGTTCAGCCCTTCGGTTTGGGCTGCGAAAGCAGAGAAACGCGCCCGTATCCGCTTTCGCCGACGAGACCGAGTAAATCCATGACCTCGCCGTAGTTGCTCTTTTTGTCGGCGCGCACGTAGACGACGGCATCGCCTTCGGCGGCGCGCAATTCGCGCAGGCGAGGAACAAGTGAGCTTTGAGAAACTTGCTCCTCGCGGATGTACAACGCCCCGTCGCCGGCGAGGGAAACGACCATTGCTTTCTTGGATTGGCTCACGCGCGTTGCGGATGTGTTCGGCAACTCAAGCGGCACGCCGGCAATCATCAGCGGAGCCGCCACCATGAAGATGATGAGAAGCACGAGCATCACGTCCACCATGGGCGTGATGTTGATTTCGGCCATCGGGCGATAGCCGGCATCATCCTCGTCGCCTTGAGGCGCGCTTCCTCCGGCCGCCATGCCCATCAGGACGCCTTTCCTGCCCGAAGGGGTTCCGAGTTCGAGTGGCGCGCGAAGCTGTCAGACTGAGGGCGAGAGAGGCGCTTTGCGAGTTCGACGATCGTGGTGTTGCCGCGGTTCGAACTGCGCCCCAGAGACACGGCGATCATGTTGTAGGCCATGACGGCCGGGATGGCAGCGGCAAGGCCGAGGGCGGTCGCAAACAGAGCCTCAGCGATGCCCGGCGCCACGACGGCGAGGGATGTGTCCTTCTGCTGGGCGATCGAGGTAAAGCTGTTCATGATGCCCCAGACGGTGCCGAAGAGGCCGATGAACGGCGCCGCCGAGCCGACCGTCGCCAGGAATGGCAAGCCGACTTCGAGACGCTGCAGCTCGCCTTTCAGACCTTGGCGCATCGCGCGCTCAACCCGGGCGCGGATCTCGCCACGGGATTCGTTATGGGTTCCGTCCTCTACCTCATGATGGGCAGCCGAGAGCAACGTGCGGACGAGCCCACGCGGGGCTTCGGCCGTGGCTTCGTCGCTCACCGTACGCTCCAGCCGGCGGAGATCGCGGCTGAGCTTCATCAGTCGTATTGTCTTTTCGAGGATGATTGCCCAGCAGGCTACCGATGCAAGGACTAGAAGCGCCATAACCGTCTTAACAACGGGATCTGCTTGCAGGATGAGGCCATAGATCGAGAAATCATGAGCTGCTGCGACAGTAATCTGCTCCACGACGCGTACCCTTTACTTCGTCAGCTGCACGCTGGTGAGAGATTTGACCGTGATGCCGCTCAAGCAGTTCTCGACGGGGCCGGTTTCGGCCGCGCACTCAACGACATCGTTGATCAGGAAGCTGCCGATCTTGTCGCAAGCGATGTTGTCGAGGTCGAACAGCTTCACTGTGCGCTTCTGCGCCTTCAGCGGCGCGAGATCCATGGCGAAGCGGCGGCCGATGACGCCATCCTGTTGGAACAGGACGAGATCGAGTTTGAAGGTCTTGTAAGACGTCGCGTCATCGTTCTGCACGACGACATAAGCGCGGCAGCCCGCGCCCTGCGGCTCCAGCTTATTGAGCTCGACTGAGAGCGCTTTAGGCTCTGCCAGGGCTGGTAAAACGCCAAGGGAAACAAAGGCGGCTGTGACCAAGCCGAGGGACTTGCCGGCGGTGAAGATCTGGCAGTTCAAGTGCGTCCTCCTAGGCTTCGCAATTGCTGGCATGTCACGCGATGGCGACGCCTGCCTGGCTTTTTGATGTTCTAGTATAACCTGACATTCGGTCGCTGTCCGCGATGCACGTTGCCATCAGCATTGTGACCAGCGTCTTAGGCGACTTCTTGAGGATTGTTTCCGTTAGTCTTTTGTTTGAATCGACTCCGCCAACCTCGGTTCAGGCCGTTCCTTCCCGTGATGCGACACATTTGCTCCGGAAATGAGTGCCGCCACTTATCGCGAAATCTCGACGACAATCAACACATAGCCTCCGAATGTTCGCGGGCGAATAATGGTAGAATTACTCCCGATTCGGTCCGACTGGCGCACGTGGATCATGGGGCTTTTTCTGCGTTTGCCCTCCTCCACTGTCTTTTTCAAGTCAATCAGAGTTGGTTTTCGAGATCGGGAATAATTCCCGAATAAGCCCACCGTATTGTCCTACCACCTAGGTATTTCGGGGAAATCGGGAAATATTCCCGATGTTTATCGGTCACATCGAGAAGGAAATGCCGTCCGTGGGCCGCTCGCGAGTTGTTACAATGTTGACCATTCTGAGGCGGGCTCCATAGTCGAACCTCAGTAAAGGTCGGGATGGTCAAGCACGGACGCGACCGGTGGCCAGCCGACTGACTGTTCTCGGGGGAGACACACGATGCAATTTGGACGGATCGCGTTGATTGCGGGAGCTTTCGCAATCACGCCGCAGATGGCCTCTGCACAGCAGACTGAAGCTGCCGGAGGAGAACTCCCGGCAATCGATGTGGTCCAGGAGACCCCAGTCCAGAAGGCTGCCCGCGCGAAGACGAAAGCGCCTGCGGTCTCGCCGCTTTCAAATGCGCCTGCAACCGTAACGTCCGATGGTGGCGCGAGTGCAGCTGCATCGGAAGGCGCCGGCGGCAGCGGACTAACACCGCCGATTACGGTTCCGAGCGCGGTCACGAACGTCACCGATACGGATATCGAGCGCGAGGGAACGGGTCAGGTTCAAGAGGCCCTTCAGCAACGCGTGCCGGGTGTGATCATCTCCGATGCTGCGGGTAACCCGCTTCGTTCGGAAGTGAATTTCCGCGGTTTTACCTCTTCGTCGGTCAGCGGCCGCGCGCAGGGTCTCGCCGTTTATCAGAACGGCGTGCGCATCAACGAATCTTTCGGCGACGTCGTGCAGTGGGATTTCCTGCCGAGCAACGCGATCGCTTCGATGTCGGTGGTCTCGAACAACCCGTCGTTCGGTTTGAACGCGCTGGGTGGTGCCGTCAGCATCCTTATGAAGGATGGCTTCAGCTATCAGGGCGCAGAGGTCGACGTCATGGCCGGCTCGTTCGGCCGCGCTCAAGTCGGCGTGCAGGCTGGCGCATCGAGCGGCAACGCCAGCATCTACGTTGCCAGCGAATGGATCAACGACGACAGCTTCCGTGACAACTCGGATAGCGAGATCAAGCGCTTCTATGGCGACATCGGTCTTCGTGGCAGCTTGGCCGAAGTGCATTTCAGCATGACGGCGGCGAAGAACAAGATCGGTGCGTCGGCAGCAGCACCGGTGCAATTGCTCTCTCGCGACTGGAGCAACACCTTCACCACGCCTCAGGACTCCACCCCGGAAGTCTACATGCCGACGTTGTCGGCCACCGTTAAGGCGACGAATACGCTGACCTTCTCCGGCGTTGGCTACTATCGTAATTATAAGAACTCGGTCATTGACGGCAACGTCACGGAACTCGAGGAGTGCGATCTTGGCGGCGGTTTCGAAGGTTTCTGTACGGAATCTGATGATCCGTTGGCGCCACTGAACTTCATTAGGAACGCTCGCACCGGCGCAATCATCGACGCGGATGATTTTGACGAAGATACGCTGGGCTCGATCGAACGTCTGAATACCAAGAGCGAGAGCTGGGGCACGGCATTCGAAGGCCAGGAGAAGGCTCCGCTGTTCGGACGTCCGAACCTGCTGATCGCCGGCGTATCGTATGATCACGGCAAGTCGAACTACAAGACGTCGAGCGAACTCGCCCAGATCCAGCCCGGCTATGTGGCCGATGGAACGGGTGTGACCTATCGAGACGAAGAGAACGAGCTTGCGCCGCGCGATCTCGACGCTGAGAACACCTACTGGGGTCTCTATTTCTCGAACGCCCTCGATATCACCGATCGGCTGACAGTTACGGTTGGCGGCCGGTACAACCACGCGACGATCAAACTTCGCGATAACACGGGTGATTTCGACGAGCTTAACGCCACCAATAAGTACGAGCGCTTCAATCCGATGGCCGGCGCCAACTACAAGCTGATGCCCGGCCTGTCGGTGTATGGCGGTTACTCGGAATCCAACCGCGCTCCGACGCCTGCAGAGCTTGGTTGCGCAGAGCCGGACAATCCGTGCCTTATCGAAAGCTTCCTGACCGACGATCCGCCGCTTGATCAGGTGGTGGGTCGCACGGCGGAACTTGGCCTCCGCGGTCAAGGCAACTATTACGGCGGCCGCTACACCTGGGGCGCTGGCTTGTTCCGGACAATGTCGGAAGATGACATTCTTCCGATCACGAGCGACACGGGCCGCATCTACTTCGTCAACGCAGGCGATACGCTTCGCCAGGGTGTCGAACTGTCGGCTACTTACGAGACGAGCCGTTGGAACGTCTATGGTTCGTATGCCTTCGTCGATGCCACGCTCGATAAGTGCACGAATCCGGGTGAAGATGGCGAGTGCGCCTTCCTCGAATCCGGCGACCGCTTGCCCGGCATTCCGCGTCACATCTTCAAAGCCGGCTTCGAATATTGGTTGACCCACAAGTGGAAGTTCGGCGCAGACTTGGTTGCGTCCAGCAACTCTCCGTACTTCCCGAACGAAGTATCGGATGAAGAGGGCCTGAATGCCTTCCTGCCCGGCTATGCGCGCGTCGATCTGCACACGTCTTACGACATCACAGACAACATTCAGGTCTATGGTCTCGTGAAGAACCTCTTCAACCAGAGGTACGGCCTTTACGGTACCTACTTCGAGGCTGAGGAAGTCAGCGAACTCGACGAGGCGCTCGGTGGGCCTGGCTTTACGGACAGCCGCACGATGTCTCCCGCCATGCCGTTCGCTGCTTACGGCGGCGTGAAGGTGAAGTTCTAGTCGCGGCTTCGCGAGGACTTTTGAAAACCTATCGAAGCGGCCGGCTCATGTAGCCGGCCGCTTTTCTATTGAGGCCTTGCCGGCCATGATGTCGTAGCTGCAGGACGCGCCCGCGTTCGGCTGTGACAGGATGAGATGGGCCTGGCGGAAGCGCGCATTCCATTGCTCATTGTCGAAATCCCAGATCCGCACCGGCAAAGCGGGATTGCCTGCTGAAAAGTGTGCTTCGACGCCGGACGACCAATCGGCAGCGATGTCCGGAATGCCGGCCTGCGCGAGATCGGTGGCTGCACGTGCGCAAGCGTCTGCGGCCTGGGTCTGATAGGCGCGTAAAATCACCTCATCTGCGGCCGCGCGATAACCGCCTTCCTGAATCCAGATCTTGGCGCCGGCGAGCACCGCCAGGACGAAGATGATGAGCCGCATTGTTGTCGCGTTCCTTCTCGGCTGTCTGGTTGCGGGCGTTGAGGGCGGTCACGTGTTCAGCCGCGGCGTTTGATCTCACAGCGGCGTCGAGGGTGGAGTCGCATGGTGAACGAAGGGTTACCGGCTTAGGCGGACTAGGCGCAAAACATTGCGTTGAACGGGATAATTTCGCACTGCGGTACGGATTGGCCCCGCGAAAATCCGCCGCTGGAGGCTTGTCACCGGCCGTTTCCTGCGGCATGTCTCCGGCCACGTTTCACACCAAAGTCGAACTTGGGGGAGGACACCCGTCCCATGGCTAAGAAGAAAATCCTGATCACCTGGCCTCTGCCGGAGGCCGTCATGGCGCGGGCGCGCGAAACTTATGATGTCATCGCGCACGGCGACAACCCCAAGATCACTGTCGACGAGATGCTGGAGACGGCGAAGTCGGTGGATGCCGTTCTGCTCACGCTCAACGAGAAGTGCCCGAAGGCCGTGATCGATCGCGTGCCGGAGAACATCAAGTGCATCTCGACGTTCTCGATCGGCTTCGATCATATCGATCTCGAAGCCTGCAAGGCGCGCGGCATCAAGGTCGGGAATGCGCCGCACGGCGTCACGGTTGCGACGGCGGAAATCGCCATGCTGCTCCTTCTCGGTTCGGCGCGCCGCGCCGGCGAGGGCGAGAACATGATCCGCACGCGTTCGTGGCCGGGCTGGCAGCCGCTGCAGCTCGTCGGACAGCGTCTCGACAACAAGAAGCTCGGCATCTACGGCTTCGGCAAGATCGGCCAGGCGCTCGCTCAGCGTGCGCGCGGCTTCGACATGGAAATCCATTACTTCGACATCTATCGGGCGAAGCCGGAGGTGGAGGCGAAGTATAACGCGACCTATCACGACAGCCTGGATAGCCTGCTCAAAGTCTCGCAGTTCTTCTCGATCAACGCGCCTTCGACGCCGGAGACGCGCGGCTTCTTCAACAAGGCCACCATCGAGAAGCTGCCGCAGGGCGCTATCGTCGTGAACACGGCGCGTGGCGACCTTGTCAACGACGAGGACATGATCGCAGCGCTCAAGTCGGGTCGTCTCGGTTATGCTGGTCTCGACGTGTTCGCGGGCGAGCCCAAGATCAACGAAGGCTACTATGATCTGCCGAACACGTTCCTGTTCCCGCACCTCGGATCGGCCGCGGTGGAAGCCCGCAACCAGATGGGCTTCGAGGCGCTCGACAACATCGACGCGTTCTTCGCCGGCAAGGACATGCCGTTCAAGCTTGCTTGAGCCGTTGGCAGGTCAGTGAAATCGAAAAGGCCGGTTGCGATCTCGCAACCGGCCTTTTTTTGTAATCTGGAAGAGCGTGAGCTACTGACGAATGTCGGCCCGCTTCTTCAGCTCGGCCTGAGCATCGCGCACGCGCTGAAGCATGTCCTTCGCCATTTCGCGAGAGGCCGTGTCGCAAGCATCGGGGTTGCTGTAGAGCGTGTTGTAATCGCGGGCGAGCACCGGGAACACCATTTCGCCGAGGCGCTGGTTGGTTTCGTTCTCCGACATGAACGCGGTCTGGCGCTCGTCGATATAGATGTCGAGCTCCCCGATCTCAGCGGGGGTCAGGGATGTCGGCAGCATCGGCTTATTGCACTTCACTGCAATGATGCGTGCTGCGATGGCGTCACCGATCGAGGCTACAGATCCCGGCGCGCGGTCCGTCTGCGAAGCCTGGGCTCCGAACGAAAACGCAAGCAGTGTGATCAATGCCGGGATGCCGGCGCGTACCGTACGCATTCACTTCTCCGTCTTGAGATGGCCGTCCGAGCCGAAGACTCTTATTTGTCTTTCGCTCGTCCCCGTGCGGTTCAACTTCGGGGCGGGCATCGACGCATCAACCGCGTGTTGCCGGATGGAACAGTTTGTTTTTACCGTGCTATCCGGCGTCACTCGCTGTTCTAAAAATCCAACTCTGAGGCCTGATCATGGCAGACACGGCTCCCCCGCGCATTGCGGCAAAACGCGGCTTGGGTGCGAGGGGTGACGGAAAAGATATGCCTTCTTTCGGCCTTGTTCTGGGAGGGGGTGGCGCGCGCGGTCTTGCTCACATTTTGATGCTCGAAGTGTTCGATGATCTTGGTATCAAACCGAAAATCATCGCGGGGACTTCGATTGGCGCGATTTACGGCGCTGCTTACGCCGCGGGTCTTTCGGCTCGTGACATCCGGGCCCACACTGAAGACACGCTAACCAAACGCGTCGGCCTCGTGCGCGACCTTTTTGCCGCTCGCGCTCAGGGGCAGGGAAAGTTCTGGGATCTCCTGCTCGCGCGATCGGCGTTTCTGTCGCCCGCGACGCTACTTGAACTCGTTCTGCCGGAGGGAGTGCCGCAGGCGTTCGAGGAGCTCGCGATCCCGCTTCGCGTCGTTGCCAGCGATTTTTATGCGCTCGAAGCGCGCGTCTTTTCGTCGGGGCCGTTGAGGCCGGCTGTTGCCGCGAGCATGGCGCTGCCGATGGTGTTCGAGCCGGTGCTCATCGAGGGGCGCAGCTTCATCGACGGTGGTCTCACAAATCCGCTGCCGTTCGATCTCATCGCCGATGAAGCCGACATTCTCGTTGCGATCGACGTGTCGGGAACGACCGTTCCGTCTCCGACGCGTCAACGACCGACGGCGATCGAAGCGCTCTTCGCGTCGCCGTTTCTTTTCGAACGTTCTATCGTGCGCGAGAAGCTCAAGTCACGGCAGCCCGACATCTACATCGATGCCGGAACGGGTCACTACCAGGCGCTCGAGTTTCTGAAAGTGCGCGAGATCCTTGCCGCGGCGGAACCTGCAAAGGAGCAGCTCCGCTTGGCGCTCGACCGCGTGCTCGCTGTCTAGAGCACGATCGATTTTATTTGAATGCGATCGCGCTCTAGGTTTTTGAAGCGACCGATGATTCACGCTTCGGACTGATATGGTCCGAAGCGATCATGGTCTAGTCTTCGCGGCGGGCGGCGAAGAACGTTTTGAGGATTGCGGCCGCTTCGCTTTCGCCGAGGCCAGGGTAGAGCTCCGGCTTGTGATGACACGTTGCGTGGCTGAAGACGCGCGGGCCGTGCTCCACGCCTCCGCCTTTCGGATCGGACGCGGCGTAGTAGAGGCGGCGAATGCGGGCGAATGAGATGACGGCTGCGCACATCGGGCAGGGCTCGAGCGTGACGTAGAGGTCGTGATCGATCAGGCGCTCGCTGCCGAGCTTGGCGCCGCCCTCGCGGATGACGAGCATTTCGGCGTGAGCCGATGGGTCCGAAAGCTCGCGCGTACGATTGCCCGCGGCGGCTACAACCTCTCCTGCAGGGCTCACGAGCACGGCGCCGATCGGAACCTCGCCGCGTTCTGCGGCGGCGTGCGCCTCACGAAGCGCGAGTTCCATGTGGCCGAGGCGGGCCGGTGATGCCATAAGGTCGTCTTTCCTATTCTTTCGTGCTTCTTAGCTGCAAAATCCGTGCTGATCCATTTGTGATCGACGCCGGCACCAGGCTTTCCGGAAGCAAACAAGTCGCGAGCCCACATCATGCGCAAGTCATCATTCGGACATCGGCCGGGGCGGGGCAAGCCGCACACTGGTAAGCCGCATGGGGGCAGGCCTGGAGGCAAGGCTGGCGGCAGGCAGGGAGATAGCAAGGGCCGGCCCGGCGCAGGAGGCCCTAAAGGAGAAGCCGGAGAGCACGAGTCTCCGTCGCGGAAACGCTATCTGATGCGCAAGGCTTTGAGCACGCCGCGTGGGGAAGCTGAAAAGAGCCGTGACGACGGGCGACGCTCTCTCCTGGATCGCTTTCGCAAGCGGCCTTCGGGTGGCGGCGGAAAGTCAGGCGGTAAAGAGTTCGGACGGAAGGACGGCGGTGCTCGTCCGGAGCGGGCTGAGCGTACTGAAAGGCCGACGCGCGCATTTGGCGGCGGAAAGCCTAGCGGCGGCGGCAAGCCTGCGGTACGTGTCCGACCTCGCGGACCGCACGCGAAACATGGGCGGCCACAGGAAGCGGCCGCACCTTCGCTCGCGGAGCCGATGCGCATCGCGAAGGCGATGGCGCGTGCGGGACTGTGCTCGCGGCGTGAAGCCGAGCGTTGGATCGAGGAAGGCCGTGTCAGCATCAACGGCCGCGTGCTCAAGACACCTGCGGTGGAAGTGAAACCGGGTGATCGCGTGGTTGTCGATGGCAAGCCGCTTCCCGTCGTCGAACCTTCGCAGCTCTGGCGCTATCACAAGCCGAAGGGAACGGTGACGACGCACAACGATCCGCAGGGACGGCCGACCGTTTTCGACAACCTGCCACCCGCGTTGCCTCGCGTGATTTCCGTCGGGCGGCTCGATTTCAATACCGAAGGTCTCATTCTGCTGACCAACGACGGCGAGCTTGCGCGGCATCTGGAATTGCCGGCGACGGGCTGGTTGCGCCGGTATCGCGTGCGCGCGAAGGGCCGCGTCACACAGCAGGATCTCGACAAGCTCAAGGATGGCGTCGAGATCGAAGGTGTGCGCTACGGTCCGGTGGAGGCACAGATCGATACGGTGCAGGGTGCCAACATGTGGATCACGGTCGGCATCCGCGAAGGCAAGAACCGCGAGGTCAGAAAGGTGCTGTCGAACCTCGGGCTCGATGTGAACCGTCTGATCCGCATCTCGTTCGGGCCGTTTCAATTGCTGGATCTCAAACCCGGCGATGCGGAGGTCGTCAAACGCCGCGTGCTTGCGGATCAGCTTGGGCCGGAAGTTGCCGCGCAGTTCGGGCTCGTTGAAAAAGCCGACGACAAGCCGTCGAAGGGTAAGGCCCAGCAGAACAAACCTCAGCAGAAGAAGCGTCCGAAGCGCGGACGTGAGGACGCGTGATGCGCGTCGTCGGTGGGACGTTCCGCGGGCGCGCGTTGGCAACCCCGCAACATGACGGATTGCGGCCGACATCGGATCGCGTGCGCGAAGCTCTGTTCAACATTCTTCTGCACGGCGTGCCCGACTTCTCGCTCAACGGGCTGCGCGTGATGGATCTCTTCGCGGGGACGGGCGCGCTCGGGATCGAGGCGCTGTCGCGCGGGGCGGCGTACTGTCTCTTTGTCGAGGATGCGCCCGAGGGACGGGCATTGATCCGAACAAACGTCGAGGCGATGGGGTTGACGGGGCGCACGCGCATTTTCCGCCGCGATGCCACCGATCTCGGACCGGCCGGAAACATGGAGCGCTACGGACTTGCGTTTCTGGACCCGCCTTATGGGAAAGGTCTCGGCGAGAAGGCGCTTATCGCGCTGCGTGATGGGGCTTGGCTGACGCCCGGCGCCGTCGTGGTGCTGGAAGAGCGCGAGACTGTTCCCGTGGCCTTGCCCGATGGCTTCGAAGAGGTCGATCGGCGGAGTTGGGGCGATACGCAGGCGGTGTTTGCGCGACGTGTGGCCGGCTAGCCCCCTCATCCGGATGCGATTGTCATCGCATCCGGCCTCTCCCCAAGGGAGAGGCGAAGGCGCGGCGCATGGCATCTCAATAATTTCCGTCATGCCGGCGGAGGCCGGCATCCAGATACGTTTCCGCTCGGGTACGCTATCGGGCGTCGAACGCTGTGAGGCGTATCTGGACCCCGGCCGTCCATGCGGAGCATGGCTCTGCCATGACGCCGGGGTGACGGTGTGTGCCTTTGCTAGGTGCAAAGGCGGCGTCAACGGAGCGGGGTTGTTAGGTGCGGCCGAAGAGGCGCTCGATGTCGGATAGCTTGAGTTCGACGTAAGTGGGGCGGCCATGATTGCATTGGCCGGAGAAAGGTGTCGCTTCCATCTCGCGAAGGAGCGCGTTCATCTCGGCGGGCGTGAGACGACGCCCCGCGCGCACGCTGCCATGACAGGCCATGCGGGAAGCGACGGCTTCAAGCCTTTCGCGGAGTGGCGTGCCGGTTCCTTCGGACATGAGATCGGCCGCAAGATCTCGCACCAAGCCCTCAACATCTGACGTGCCGAGCAAGGCTGGTGTTTCGCGCACGGCAACGGCACCCGCTCCGAAGCGTTCGAGAACAAGCCCCAGCTCGGCAAGCTCCGCTGCTTTTTCATCGAGCGCGAGGGCTTCGTCGTCGTCGACCTCAACGATGGTGGGGATCAGTAGTGCCTGACGCGCGACGCCGCCATTCGAAAGCGCCTTCTTCAAGCGTTCGTAGACAAGGCGCTCGTGCGCGGCGTGCTGATCGACGATGACGACGGAAGTCTCCGTCTGCGCGACGATGTAAGTCTCGTGCAGTTGTGCGCGAGCTGCGCCGAGTGGACGATGCTCCATCTCTGCTGAAGGTTGCTCGGCGTGAGCTGCTGCGTCTGCGCTTGGCTGCAGCAGATCTTCGAACGGGGCTTGGTGCTCTTCCGCAAAACCCGCGGCAGAGGGAGTATCGGAAAAATGAAACGCGGGGCGGGCATAATCGTAATGCGGTGCGTCTGATGAACCAGACGCCGGCAACGGTGTGCGGGCGAGCGTTTCAAGAGTCCGCGCGCCGCCTTGCGTGCTGGCGCGGAAGCCGGCGCTTTCCAGCGCGTGGCGTAGTGCGCCGATGAGGAGACTGCGCACCGCAGCGTTGTCGCGAAACCGCACCTCGACCTTGGCGGGGTGAACGTTGACGTCAACCTCGCTCGGCGGCAGCTCGACGAAAAGCGCGAGCAACGGATGACGTCCTCTAGGAACCGTGTCGCCGTAGGCCGCGCGAACGGCGCCGATGACGAGCTTATCGCGCACGGGACGGCCGTTGACGAATAGGAACTGATAGGTCGCATCTGGGCGATGCAACGTTGGAAGGCCCGCAAAGCCGCGGATGGAAATGCCGTCTCGCTCACCCGTGACGGGAACGGCATCGGCCATGAACTCGCGGCCCATGATGCGGCCGAGACGTTCGAGTGTGCCTTCGGGTGTCGCCGCGCAGCGCGGAAGGCGCAGGCTCGTGCGCTCGCCTGTGGTCAGTGCAAAGCCGACGTCGGGATTCGCCATCGCGAGCCGCTTCACCGCCTCCGATACGGCGAGATTTTCGGCGCGCTCGGACTTCAGGAATTTCAGGCGCGCTGGCGTCGCGGAAAAGAGATCGCGTACCTCGATGCGCGTGCCGGGATTGAGAGCGGCGGGTTTCAGCGGTTGCTTCGCGCCGCGGTCGACCGTGATCTCGAGTGCGTCGCGCGCGGTTCTGGGGCGCGAGGCAATGGTGAGATGTGCGATGGAGCCAATCGAAGGGAGTGCTTCGCCGCGGAAACCCAGCGTGTGAATGGCGAGAAGATCGTCGCCGTCGAGCTTGGATGTGGCGTGGCGCTCGACGCAGAGCGTGAGGTCGCTTTCGTTCATGCCGCAGCCGTCGTCGGTGATGCGGATCAGTGAGAGGCCGCCGGACGCCGTGACGACCTCGATCTCGGTCGCGCCCGCGTCGAGCGCATTCTCAACAAGTTCCTTCACGACGCTCGCAGGGCGCTCGACCACCTCGCCCGCGGCGATGCGATTTACGGTTTCCGGACTGAGTTGGCGAATGGCCATATGGGGTTGCGCTTCCGAATCTTTCTTAGCCGCCCAACGTACCCCGGCTTGGCAACTCTAAAAAGGCGTTCCCCGCCTGACTGTGCTAGGGGTGCACAACCTTGCCCAGGAGTTGAATGGCCGTGCTGCCGGGACGAAGTCCGGCTTGTTTTTCCAAAAAGACTTTCGCGATCGGCCTTCTGGGATCAATAGGGATGGCGCGGCTTTGATGGCCGGCTGGAACTGGTTCCTGCAGGATCGTTCGCTGCAGGTTGCCGTCGCTGAACTCGATTTCCACACTGACGAGCGTGACTGAGAGGCTGCCGGTCCGAATGCGGAGCTCGGACACGTGCGTTAGTCGCTGCACAACGAAGGTGAGTGTCTGCTCGCGATTGTTGGTGTGCGTGGAAGAAAGAATTTCCAGATCCTGCGCGTATGCGTCCGTTCGTTGTGCAGTGGCGGCGAACAGCAATGCGCCTGCGACCACGAGCGAGACGGCGGCGTTGTCTGCGAATCTCGTCTCCGGCTGCGGGCTCAATGCTGGCCCCAGATCTGTACGACGGCCGCGCGGCCATCAAATGCTTTCTTCAAGCCCTTCCCCATATCGAAGCGCGAGCGATAAACAGCTTCGACCGATTTGATCGGTGCGCGTCCGCTTCTGAACTCAAGCGGTCCGAAAGGTTTGCCGGGATCGATGCGTTCGTGCATGGCAAATACTTCATCTGCTCCGTCCGCGAATTTCACCCGGATCTCTTTCAGGGTTATGGCGCGATCCACGGCTTCGATGCGCAGGCGCGCGAAGCCGCCTTCGTTTTCGCCGACGCGAATGGTGTCGCGATCGAAGCCTGCAAAGCCGGCGGTCTGCGCGCCGAGCAGAACCCAGCCTCCGTGGTAGTTGCGGCCTTCACCTGTCGCCGTAAGCCAGCCCTTCGGGTATTCGCCCGTGACTTCGATTCGCGTCAATTCGTGGGCGCCAGGCTGGGCGCGGTAAGTCAACTGGATCTCACGCATAAACTTCGCGTCGTCGACGGCGAGCCAGTCCGAAAGGCTGCCGGATTTGATATCGGCGTCGACTGGAATGTCCTGATGCGATCCGTCGGCGAATGCCGCGCGAAGCGAGACGACGTGGATGTCGTGGCCGATGACTTTCAAGCGGATGCGATCGAACCTGCCGAGATCCGAGGGGACCGAAATGACCTGACGGTCAATGCCGAGTTCAAGATCCTGATGGCCGAAGAGAACGTCGTGATCGTCTGCGCTGGCCGCAGTGGCGCCCCAAGCGCTAGCGGACATGACGATCAGTGCCAGGGTTGCCCATCGCCAGTGGCGAAGCATGATCGTCCTCCTTCGAGCGGTACGAAAGGCGCCCGCGGAGGAGTGGTACAGTAAATGCCATGCAAACAGAAGCTGGCGGGCGGCGTGGCTGAGTTGGGCGTAAGCGGGATAGGTGGTGAGGAGTTGCTGCCTGATTTCAGCAAGATGGGCCGTCTATTTTCCCTTAGCAGCTCATGAGTTGAAACATTGTTTTCTCGAGGGAAATTTACGTCTTCTGTGTATTATAGATGTTAACGGATGGTTTTCTATCATTGCTCGTACAGTTATTTTGATTTGCTAGCATAAATCTTAAGCAACACCGGCAATTCAATCGCGTTACGTATTGCTATTACGGCGTGTTTCGAGCTTTCATATTTTTGCGAACGTGGCGCCGTCCCACCTATCCCCCCTAGGGGCGTCACAGTTCTTCAGCCCGCGACCTGCCCCCCCGGTCGCGGGCTTCCCCTTTTCTAGGGGCATTCAATCCGGATTTAGATCGCAGCTCTGATCAAGACCGTCCGCGTTTCCAGCCGGCTTCCGCTGCTTCGCTTTCGCTGCAGAACCAACGCTCTCCGCGAGATGTCCTCAACTTGATGCTGTCGTAGCTCAAAGACCACGGCAGCACGTATGTGCGCGCGCCGGAGCGGATCGGGCCTTTGATGGGGCAGCCGTCGGGAGCTTTCTCCTTGGCTTCCTGCCAGCGTTTGTCGCGGAATTCCTGTGGGCGTTCCGCTTCGCCATCCCATAGACCTAGTTTTTCGGTCTGAGCTTCGTCCTGAACGCCAGCGTAAGTGCTCCAGAAGCCGCCGTGGGCGAACACGTGGCCCTGTCGCACCAGTACTTCGGCGAGATCTTTTTCGCCGAGGTGGCAGCGGGCGCGTTTGGCGACGTCGCCCTCGCCCAAGATTTCGCAGTTGATGCGTTTGCCGCGAATGAGGCCCGCCAACGTTTCCTTTGCCGCCGCGCCGCAGCGCCATGCACCGCCGTTTGCACGTTTGCAGGATTGGGAGGCTTCGGGTGCTTCGATACCGTCGAGGACGACGTCGGTTCCAGCAACGCGAAGGCTGTCGCCGGTCAGGGCTGTTGCGCGGCCTTCGAGATGTGAGGGGTCGGTTTCCGGCAGTGCGCCTGTGGTGACCGGTGCGGACGGTGAGCTGTCAGCAAAGGAAATCGGCGATCCATATCGATAGAGCGCGGAGCCCGCTGCGAGGAGAGCCGCAACACCCAGCACGGCGAGGCCGACATGGGACGCGTTCAGCTGCCGATTTCCGGGCAGTTCGAATTCATGTCCGCGCAGGCGCGCAAGAAGGCTGTCGCGTTCGCTCGAGGCTTCGGTGCGCCGTTCGTCCGTAAGATAAGCGAGCACGAGCAGGATCGCGGTGATGGCGCAGAGAATGGCGGCAAACATTGCGTCGCCGTCAAAGCCGAAAGTCCAGGTGCGATAGGCGGCGCCGAATCCGGTCACGCCGGCGACGATCTTCAGCGCCAGATTGATGCGCGGATCGCGGACGCGATCCAATACCGGCTCCAGGATGGGGCCGAGCGGGCCGCTCACGCCGCGAGCCAGTACTGAGAGACCTGTGCCAACGGCGCCGATGGCAGCGATTGTTCCGTTTCCGATGGCGTGGCTGGCGCGCGCGAAGGCGGATGCCGTCCAATCGGCGAATGAGGTCGCGCCGGTTGCGATAGCACTCGAACCGGCTCTAAGGCCAGACTCGAGGCCTGCGCCTGCTTTGCGGGCGCCCGCCTTTCCGGCTTCGACACCGCGCTTGCCGGCGTCCTTCACCTGCTCGGCTGCGGCCGCCTGGACGTCCTTCAGACGCTGCTTGCGCTGTTCCCTCCGCACCAGGATGGTCGTGCGGACGTAGTCGCGCCACTCGAAGCCTTCACTGCGTTTTCGCCGCCAGAACACCACGTGTTTCCTGCGTCCCGTATCGTTGAGTTGTTTCACAAGCCGGCTCTTCAGGCGCGGTAATCGCCGCGCGGAGGCCAAATCTCCCCATGTGCTGGAATGATGGCAGGGCTTTGGCCGATCGGAGATTACGCCGAAAAATCTATGCGCTGGGCCCTTCTGGACAGTCCATCACCGCCTCGTTAGATTTATCCACACCATAGGTTGATTTCCCTAAGGATGATGTCATGTCCCTTTATGAAGTTCGCTTTGTCAGAGCCTTGTCCGTGCTGGCCGCCGGTGCCTTTCTGGTTGCCACGACGCCGGTCATTGCGGACGACACTCCCGCGCCGCGGATCGACTGCAGCAAACAGAAGAACAAGAACAAGCCTCAGTGCCAGAACAAGCACGGGGCGCAGGACGACGAGGTGATCAACGGCGCTTACTGGCTCGCGCATGTCGGTAAGTACACGGAAGCCCAGGCTTTGCTCGCGCAGGTGTCTGAGAAGGAAAATCCGCGCTTCCTCAACGCGATGGGCTTCACGACCCGCAAGCTCGGGAACGTCGAGGCGGCTTTGCCCTATTACGCACGTGCACTCGACATCGAACCCAACTATGTTCAGGCGCGCGAGTACCTAGGCGAGGCTTTCCTCGCGAAGGACGATCTTGCGAGTGCCCGTGGGCAGCTTGACGAGATCGCGCGGCGGGCCGGAGAGGGCTCGGTGTCGTTTGCGAACCTCAAGCGCGAAATTACCGCGTACGAGGCCAAGCGCGTGCCGGGCTGAGGCCTTCGCGGGATCGCTGACTTTTGACAACATGGAGGCGGCTTGATGCTGCCTCCACATGAGGGACACTGATGACGACGTTCGTATTCAAGACGGCTGGGCTTCTCGTCGCTTCCGGTTTTGCTGCCATGCTGGTGGGCTCTCCGTCGTTCGCGGAACAGCGCGTGTCGAAGGATACGGGTCCGTCAAGTGCGGCGTGCGACGCGTATGCCAAGGGCTCGGCCGCATGGACCGGCTGCGTCGGCACGGCGAGCGCAGCGATGGCCGATGACGAGCTTTTCTATGCCGGCTACTGGCTCGCGAAGAATGGGCAATATGAGCAGGCGCTGGGCTATCTCAATCGCGCGCAGAGGAAAGACGAGCGCGTGCTGACGTACATCGGCTATGCGACGCGCAAGCTCGGTCGGGTGGACGAGGCGCTGCCGTTTTATGCCAAGGCTCTTGAGACCAATCCGGACTATGTCGTTGCGCGCGCCTATCTCGGCGAAGCGTTCCTGTCGAAGGGACAAGCCGACAAGGCGAATGGTGAACTCGGTGAGATTGCGCAGCGCTGCGGCACAGGTTGCCCGTCCTACGTCGATCTCAAGGGGCACATTGCCGACTATGAGGCGGCCGTGCGCAAGGGTTGAGCGCAGCAGGCCAACGGAATTCGAATGGCCGGGTGTTTCGCCCGGCCATTTTTTTGCGCTAGTTCGTTGCGGTGGAAAGCGTGGGGTTGGCCCAGATGCGCACGGTGCCATCTTGTCCGGCCGACGCGAGCCGTGTGCCGTCGGGCGAGAAGCTCACGGCATTCACCGATCCGGCGTGGCCCGTGATGGTGCGTAGCGTGCGCGCGCGGTTCAGATCCCAGATGCGAAGCTGACCATCCGCGCCGCTGGAAGCGAGCGTCTTGCTATCCGGCGAAAACGAAAGTGCGCCGACGCGGCCGCGATGTCCGTAGAGGCGTCGCAGCAGTCGGTTCGAACTCGTCGACCAGACGCGGATGTTGCCATCGAGGCTCGCGGACACAAGCAGCTTTCCGTTCGGCGAGAAGCTGAGCGCGGTGATGAGGTCGCGATGACCTTTGTAGCTCCGGATGCGATCGAGTGTATCGAGGTTCCAGAGATTGACGGCTTTGTCGGCGCCGCCGGATGCCAAGCGCGGGCCTTTATCGGTCGTGATGTACGCAACGGCTTGGGTCGCGTCCTTGTGCGCGTCGATCACCTGCAGCGGCCCTGATCTGGTCGTCGTGTCCCAGAGGGTCACTTTCCAATCGTGGCTGGCGGCAACGAACCTGTCCGTGCGTCCGGCGAAGGCGACGGACCAGATCTGGGCGTCGTTGCGCTTGAAGGTTGCGATCTTCTCGGCGCGCTTCCAATCCCAAAGCACGACTTCGCCCGTGGCGTGGCCGGTCAGGGCGTTGTCGCCATAGATCGCGAGCGCCGTTGCCGCGCCGTTGTCGAGCTCGATGGTGCGTGTCAGCGTGTTCGTGCCGGTGTTCCAGATCTTGAGGCGCGCGTCGTTGCCGATGGTGGCCAAGGACGCGCCATCGGATGTGTAGGCCATGCCGGTGACAGGGCCGATGTGTCCCGAAAGCTCCGCCAGTGGGCGGATGACCGGAACCTCTTGCAGCGAGGCCGTGCGGATCTGGTTCGCAGCCGGCGGAGGCGATGGCGCTATCGCGGCTGTCGTCTCGCCGCTGCCGCGGCTTTCGTATTGCGGGAAGCGCTCCTGCATCGCAACTGCAGCGCTTGCCACGCCGACGCCGACGAGAAGCTTGAACAACACGGGGCGCCAACTGATCCCGCGTTTGGCGCGGATCGGTCGAGGCCGTGCGGGAGTGGCGTTGCGCTTCTCCTTTACGTCCGACTTCCTCGGCTCCTTCACGACGAGTTCGCGGCCGGGCTCTTTCTCCTTCTTGCGCAGCACGCGCGGGAGCTTGATCGGATCCGGCGGGTCGAGCAGCTTTTGCGTGCCGGCCTTGGGCTGCTCCTTCGCGGCAACAGCGGGCGCGGGTTTCGCGGCTGCCTTGGCGGAGGCTTTCGCCGGCTTTTCCGCGGCCGCGTCGTTGCTGCCCGTTGGCTTCTTCTTCAAGCCTTCGAGGAAATCGAGCATGCCGCCTTTGGGACCCGGCGCGTCGGGCGGCGGGGGAATGATCGTGGTCGCAGCCGGCTTCTTCGCCTTCTCGGGCTTGGCTTCGGCAGCTTTATCCTGCTGTTTGTCTGCTGGTGTTTTCGCAAACCAGCTTCCCTTCGCCGGATCGGGCGCGAGAAGCGCGCCGCGCCAAGCCGCGATCGATTGCGGCCGCTGTTCGGTGTGCAGCGTGAGTGCGTGATCGATGGCGCTCAGGAAGCCCGAGCGGTAAGCGCCGATGGCGGCGTCGCGGGCGGGAATGAGATCGTCTTTGACCATGCGCGAAGGGCTGTCGGCCGGGCGCTTGCCGGTGACGGCATGATAGAGCGTGGCGGCGAGGGCGTAGATGTCTGTCCACGGCCCTTGCTGGCGGCTCGTTTCCGCGTACTGCTCGTAGGGCGAGTATCCGGGTTTCACGAGTGCGGAGACGGTTTTTGAATGCGCCAGGATCTCGCCCCGGGCCGAGCCGAAGTCGATCAGGACCGGCGAACCGTCCTTGCGGATGATGATGTTGTCGGGCGCGATGTCCCGATGCAGGAAATCCTGCTTGTGAATGAGTTCGAGGGCGTCGAGCAGCGGCGCGACGAAAGCGTCGAGTTCCTTCTGACGTGGCGCTCGGTTCAGTCCCTTCAGCCACGACTTGAGGCTTTGCCCCTCCTCGAAGTGGAGCACCATGTAGGCGGTGTTGTTGGACTTGAAGTAGCGGTACACGCGGACGATGTTCGGGTGCGAGAAGCGGGCAAGCGTCTGCGCTTCTTCGATGAATCGGTCGAGGCCCCAGCGGTAGTCGCTGGCGCAGTCCTGCGAGCGGGGCGCAGCGTCTGACGTCGAGGTGCGGGCTGCGAAGTCGGAGGGGAAATACTCTTTGATGGTGACGTTACGGTCGAGCGCCGTCTCTTCCGCGAGATAGGTAATCCCGAAGCCACCCGCGCCAAGTACGCGCTCGATCCGGTAATCACCGACGAGCTCCGTCCCGCTCTTTAGCGCTATCAAATTCGTCATCAGCTCTTCGGCTCTGAATAGCTTGGGGCTCTAGGTCGCTTGGGGCTCTAGGTTTTGCTCGCGGCGCGTACTGATGCTCTTGGCCGCCGACGATGATTGTCGTTACCGTGAGTGCAAATCACCTCCGGTGTCTCTTGTGAAGCAGGAATGTGGCGGGCGCGTGCGCGATGTGGTCAAACTTGCTGCGTTTCACCAAGGGAATGCGCGAATGGCCATGTTGCTGCCGCAGAACACGTCGAGAAGTAGGGCAGATTCGAGCCTGAGCATATCCATGCAACTTTCCACACCGGGTACGAGCCGGCTGAACGGCGCCGGAAATCCTGGAGAACTGATTCTTACTGGTATGCTTGCGTTTGCCGTTCTGGGCTCAGACGCTGTGTTAGCGCAGACGCTTCCGATCGGGGATGGCGCTTTTTCTGCGATACCTGTCGGGCAGTCCTGGTCGGGCTTTGTCGATTGGATTGCCGCAAGTTATGCCGAGGCGCCGGCGCTCGTTCTGGGCCTTGCCGCGCTTGCAGTGGTGCCGCCGCTCGCGTTGATCGGATGGATGGCTCGCTCGCGTGAGCCGAAGCCAGCCGCGATTTCGGAGGCGCAGACGAAGCTGCAACGTGTGCGCCGGCCTTCGACGGCCGAGGAGCCGCGGGATAGCGTACGCACCGGGCATATTCCATTGCGCATGCTCAACGCGTGGGTGGAAGTGGTGGCTGCGGGAGAAGACGTGTCGAAGGTGGCTGACCAACGCTACAGTCTGGCGCGGGCGCTGCTTAGGATCGGTCGCGAGACCGATAACGACATCTGCCTCGATGACATGACGGTGCATCGCTATCATGCCGCCATTCGCAGAACGGAAGATGCGGAGTTCGTCATCACCGATCTTTCGAGCGCAGGCGGAAACGGCGTGGTCGTGAATGGACGTGCGGTGGGCGAGGCTCGTCTCTCCAGCGGGGACATGATCGAGCTTGGGAAGGCGAAGCTTAAATTCTCTGCTGCGCCTTCGTGAATGAGACCAACGCGCAGTCCAGTCGATGGGCCGGCGCGGAGCTGTGAAATTGAGATAACGAGCGATCGGCTTCGGCCGGTCTCGCATAACGAACGAGGAGGACGGGACCATGTCGGCGAGCGGTGGAGGACAAGGACAGCGTTCGGGCCGGTTTCTCGGCTCTCTCAAGGATGCGCTGGTTGCGGCCAGTCGCGAGGATACTGGGAGGCAGGATGCGGCGATCGCACAACGGGTCGCTGCAGCACAGGCCGCTGCCGCATCGGCGAACGACAGCGTGATTGCCGTCGCCGGGCCGGATGCCACGGCGCAATTGCCGCCGCCCGCTCGCGCGGACGGCGCGCCGCTCTCTGCCGCCGAGGCCGCACGCGAAGCGCGCACGCCGCGGGTCACGTCCGAAAGCAAGCATGTGGAATCGGATTCGCCGCCGACGACGCGCGTCGTGCGCGCGGCAGCCGCGAAAGCGCCTGAGCCTACCGGCGACGGGTCGTCACGCACGACGCTCGTGCGCGGCAAGATGCAGGTGGCGCGCGGGGCTTTCGAACACGATCCGGTTGTCGGCTGGCTCGTCATCGTGGGTGGCCCTGGTATCGGTCAGTTCCGGCCGATCTTCGAGGGCAACAACTCGCTCGGTCGTGCGAGCAGCAATCGCATTGCGGTCGACTTCGGCGACGATGCCATCTCGGCTGAGGAGCAGGCTTACATCCGCTACGATTCGGCTGAACGATCTTTTCTTTTCGTGCCGAACCTTGCTAAGACCAATGTCGTTTCCCTCAACGAAAAGCGCCCGACCAGCGCGGTCGAGCTTTCCCAGATGGACGTCATCACCATGGGGCGGACCCAACTTGTGTTCGTGCCGTTCTGCGGCCCGGATTTCGATTGGGCCGCGCTTCAAGAACAGACCTGAGACCTGACAGACGAATGCTAGCTTTCGACCACGCCAGCCGCGCAACCAAAGGCGCGCGAAGCTACCAAGAGGACACGGCTCTTCTGTGGAGTGCAACGGACGTCAAGCCCGAGGCTTCCGAGAGCGAAGCCGGCGTCGTTGCCGTGCTCGCCGATGGAATGGGCGGACATGCGGGCGGCGCCATCGCGAGCCGCATGGCGTGCGAGAGCTTCATCAAAGCCTATGCGGTTCAGGAGGGCTCCACGCCGGATCGGCTTATGGAGTCGCTGGCGGCCGCGAACAAGGCCATCGCCGATACGGTGAGTACGAACCCGATGCTCGCGGGCATGGGCTCGACGCTGGTCGGTGTCACGTTCGGTGCGCACGGGATCGAGTGGGTCAGTGTCGGTGATAGTCCGTTGATGCTCTACAGGCGCGGTGAGATCGCGTTTCTCAACGATGACCATTCGCTCGCGCCGGAGCTCGATCGCCTCGCGGCGATGGGACAGCTCACAGAAGAAGAAGCGCGGCGTGATCCGCGCCGCCATATGCTGCGTTCGGCGGTGACCGGGGACGAAATTGATCTTATCGATCTCTCAGCACGTCCGCTTCAGGTCGAGCCCGGTGACTACATCATTCTCGCGAGCGACGGATTGCAGACGCTCGAGACTGCCGAGATCCAGCGCATCGTTGCTGCCTATGCGGAGGACGGAGCGGTTGCGGTTGCCAATGCGCTCATCCGTGCAGTGGAAGCGCTCAAGGATCCGCACCAGGACAACGCGACTGTGATCGCCGTGCGGCTTCTCGCACAAGCCGCGCGTTCAGGCGCGGGATCGAACGGCGGAGCAAGCGCAACCAGCAGCGGCCACGAAGCCTGAGCTTCCGCTCGGCGATCCCGCATTCGCCTCTTCGCACACGCGAAGGCAAGGTCCGAACAAGGTGTCGGCAACAAACTGCCGCCTGCGAGGGATCACCCTCGGAGGAGGTTTTCTTGGTTTGGCCCGTATCCGTCCGGCGCCCGAAGCTCAAACATGCCTTCGAGCAAGCGCTCGATGAGGCCACGCTCGATCCTGAGAGCGGTTTGCCCACTGGAGATGCGTCCGAGCGGGTGGCGCCGGCCGTGGGCAGCCTCGGCGATATTGCGGTTGCATCGGGTTATGTCGGATCAGCTTCGCTAACGCGTGCTTATGAAGCGAGCGAAGACCAGAATGACGACGCTTCGCCCCGGCTCAGTCCGGCTGAAGCCGCGCGGAAGCTCAACGACGAGCTCTCCGAGCGGGAGCACTCGGCTCGAGATCTCAAGGAACTACGCCGCCGATTTGCAGCGCGCTACCATCCGGACAGTGTGTCGGAGGATCAGCGCGAGGAGGCTGTCGCCGCGATGGCAGACGTGAATGCCGCGATCGATCGCGCGTTGAAGGGCCTTGGGTCGCGTTAGTGCGCGATCGGTTTTCGATAAGGCCGATGGATCGCGCTATTTGAACGGATAACCGCCGGCAACGAAGCCGCCGCCCTGGATCACGTCTTCCCAGCTGAAGGCGGCGAGGAAGTCCTCGCACATTCCCATTCTCTTACCGGGGTAGGCGCGCATATGCTCGACGCGGCCTTCGTTGAACCAGACGGTTACAAAGAGAGCATCCTCCGCGCGCATGTATTCGTCGAAGCGGCGGATGAAAAACGGGCGAGGGCAATACTGCCAGGCTTCGCGCAATCCTTTGACTTGGATGTAGGTCGGCGGGCCCATGACGGCGTTGAGCTCGGTGCGGTTCATGCCGGGAGCAACCTGCGCGATGGGAAACGCTTCGTCACCAGCGCGTGCATTGTCCTTAGCGGCAAATGCAACCAGAACAAGTCCGAGGCCCAAAGCGAGACCGAAATTCTTTCGCGGCTGCCGTAGCTTCATCGCGATGCTGCTCCCACTCGAAGTCGCTCCTTTTCGAACGCTGAGATAAGCGCATACCGCTTGTGCCAGGCTGGCGCTGAATCGGAGCAACAACTCTTCCGCATGCGCCGAATCTGATGCCTCAGTGCCTCTGCTAAGTGATCACTTTGAGCAACACGCCAAGTGCGAATCGGCTCAGCGTTCGAGAAATCCTCAACAAATCGTTGATCGAAACGGCGACGCACTGCATCCCGGTTGAGTGGGGTTGCGTTGGTGATTCGGGGGATGCTGATGGGCGGGGGACTGATTCATGATCGTCGTTGTCGACGAGCGGGCGACCGTAACCGAGGGCTATGCGTCCTGGTTCGATAGAGAGGGAATTTCGGCCTGCGGGCTGGAGCCGGTAGAATTCGAGAGCTGGGTCAGCGCCGTTTCTGAGCAGGACATGCGGTCCGTCGAGGCGTTCCTTCTCGGTGATTGCGAGAACCGCGGCGCGCTGGCCAGAATCATTCGTCGCCGATCGGCAACGACAGCCGTCATCGTCATGAACGAGAACCGTTCGCTCGAGGAGACGCTCGATCTCTTCGCGGCTGGCGTCGACGATGTGGTGAGGAAGCCCATCCATGTTCGCGAGATCATTGCGCGGGTGAAAGCCATCCGGCGCCGGGCAAGCGGCGCACCCGACTACACCGATGTCGGTGAGATGCGGGTGTTCTTTGACGGGCGCGATCCGGAAGTGAAAGGCGAGGTGCTGCAGCTTCCGCGGCGCGAGCGTCGCATCCTCGAATATCTGGTCTCGAATCGCGGTTGCCGGATCAACAAGACGCAGATCTTCAATTCCGTCTACGGCCTCTTCAGCGAGGACATCGACGAGAACGTGGTCGAAAGTCACATCAGCAAGCTGCGCAAGCGGCTGCGTCATCGCCTTGGGTATGATCCAATAGATTCAAAGCGTTACCTTGGGTATCGACTGGTGGTCGATGTTGCCGAGAAGTCCAGCGAAGCTTGTGCTCAGTCCAGCTTCACGCAAGACGCCGGTGGTCTACTTCGTAAGACAGAGGTTTTCGAGAAGGACACCGTCGTATGAGCATTTCCGGCATGATGCGGACGAGTGCGTCCGGTATGGCCGCCCAGTCGGCCCGGCTTGGCACGGTGTCTGACAACATCGCGAACGCAAGCACGCACGGCTACAAGCGCGCTTTTACAGAGTTCTCTACGGTCGTGCTCGAGTCCGGCGGCGGTGCGTACGTTCCGGGCAGCGTGGACGTGACTGTTCGCTACGGAATTTCGCAGCAGGGCGGTTTCGACTATACGTCATCGAAGACCGATCTCGCCGTCAGCGGCAAGGGCTTCTTCCTGGTTAGCGACGGAAGCGATTCAACGTACCTCACGCGCGCGGGCTCGTTCGTGAAGGATAGCGAGGGCTATCTCGTCAACGCGGCCGGCTTCAAGTTGATGGGGTATCCGATCATCAACGGATCGGCTGCCGCTGCTTCGAACGGCACGGCGGGTCTTGCTCAGATCAACATCGGCACGATGGCGCTCGAGGCGACGCCTTCGACCTCCGGCACGTTCCACGCCAACCTGCCCGAAGCCGCAACGGCCGTAGCCGGCGATACTCCGGGCGACAACCTTGCTACCTCTAGCTACACCGCGAAGTCGTCTCTGACGGCGGTCGACAACGTCGGTCGCGAGGTGACGCTTGACGTCTATTATACGAAGACCGGCACCAACACTTGGGAAGTCTCCGTGTTCAACGCTGCCGATGCGAATTCGTCGACGGCGCCGTTCCCTTATTCGTCGGCCGCTGTGAATACGACGACGCTGACGTTCGATCCTTCGACGGGTCGTCTCGACTCTTCGAGCCCTTCGGACATTACCTTCACGGTGCCGAACGGTCAGTCCCTGACGCTGGATGTGTCGCAGTCGACCGAGCTCGCCGAGAGCTTCCAGGTTCTGGCGCCGACCATCAACGGCAACAAGCCGAGTGCGGTGACGGGGCAGGAGTTCGACAAGAACGGCGTGCTTTACGCGGTGTACGGCAACGGCGCCCGTGTCGCCATGTACCAGATCCCGTTCGCGACGGTTCCCAGCCCCGATAACCTGACGCCGCAAGCCGGTAACGTTTATTCGGTGAGCGCGGAGTCGGGCAACCTGCAGCTCGGATTTCCAGGCTCGTCGCTTTTCGGCGAACTGAGGTCGTCACAGCTCGAGAAGTCCACTGTCGATACGGCGACCGAGCTGACGACGATGATCGAATCGCAGTTCGCCTTCACGGCGAACTCCAAGGTCTTCCAGACGGGCGGCGAGCTTATGGAGGTCCTTGTCAACCTCAAGCGGTAAAGCGTTTGAGGGCCTGAGGGGGGGGGGATAGGGCGCGATGAGCCTTGCGAATGCACTTTCTACTGCGAACTCGTCACTTTACGCGTCTGCCGAGCGTACGAGCCTTGTTTCTCGGAACATCGCGAACGCCGACAAGGCTTTCTATTCGCGCAAGTCCGTCGAACTCATCACGATGCCGGGGTCCGGAGTTCGGACCGCGGCCGTCGTGCGTACGGAAGAGCCTGTCCTTTTCCGCCAGATCATAACGTCAAACTCGCAAACGGCGCGATACACGGCGACGTATGACGCCCTTGATCGGCTCAATACGACGGTCAACGATGTCGAACTCGACTCGTCGCCGGCTGCGATGATCAATAAGTTGCTCGATGCGTTGCAGAACTATTCCGCACAGCCGCACAGCCAGCTCTCGGCGGAGGCTGCGGTGCGCGCTGCGCGTAATCTCGCAACCGGGCTCAATAACGCGGCAGCGACCGTTCAGTCCGTCCGCAATGAGGCTGATACCGGTCTCCAGGCGTCCGTCGACCGCGTGAATTCCCTGCTGCAGCAGTTCAAATCGACGAACGAGCAGGTGGTGAGGGGGACGGTCGAAGGAAGAGACGTCACCGACTATCTCGACCAGCGCGATCAGATCCTGCACGATCTTTCCAACGAGATCGGCATTCGCACGGTCACCCGCGAAAACCAGGACATGGTGATTTACACGGACAGCGGCGTGACGCTGTTCGACAAATCTCCACGCGACGTCAGCTTCCAGCGTTCGTTGGTGATGACGCCCGGAGTTCCGGGCAATGCTGTTTATATCGACGGCGTGCAAGTCACCGGCTCGAACGCGACGATGCCGCTGCAGTCGGGTCGCATCGTGGGGCTTGCTCAGGCGCGCGACGAATTCTCGCTTACATACGAAACGCAGCTCGATGAAATGGCGCGCGTATTGGTGACGGCGTTCGCGGAACAGGATCAGGTCGGGAGCGGCGCGGATGTGCCGGGCCTGTTCACGTATTCTGGCGCGACGGGCATTCCGGCGGCTGGCGTGCACATTCCAGGCCTTGCGGCGGCATTGCGAGTCAATGCGAGCGTCGATCCCGATCAGGGCGGCAACGCGTTTCTGCTGCGGGACGGCGGTATCTCGGGCGATCCCGACTATGCCTATAACAGTGGCGGCGAGGCGAGCTACACCGGCCGCATCGATCAGCTCATCGAGAAAATGAACCAGAGCTACACGTACGATCCGGACGCGAAGATCGCGACCACCGGAACGCTCAAGGACTACTCCGCGGTATCCGTTGGCTGGCTGCAAGAGCGCCGCACGGTTTCCAAAGACAGCCTCGACTACCAGAGCACGCTCTATCAGCGTTCGTTCGAGGCGTTCACGCGGACTACGGGTGTGAATTTGGACGAGGAACTCTCGCTCATGCTCGAGATTGAGCGGAGTTTTTCGACATCGTCAAAATTGATCTCGGTCGTTGATGAAATGTACAGATCGCTTCTCGCGGCCATCTAGGTAAGACGCCATGAAAACATCGTCCATATCGACCCTCGCAATCGTGAACGCCACGCGAGAGACGCGTACGTCTTTGCAGGCCAAGCTTGTCGAAGGACAGAAGGAGTCGTCGACCGGCCGACACGCCGATGTCGGGCTTACGCTCGGCTATCTCACGCAACGTACGGTTTCGCTCCGGCAGGATTACGATCGGGCGCAGACCTTCAAAGACAGCAACATCGTCGCGTCCTCGCGTCTCAGCCTGACGCAGACGACTCTCGATGGCGTAGCGGATTCCGCGCAGGAGTTCCTGAAGACGTTGATGGCCGCGCGTGCAGCTCCTTCGAGCGCCGGAGTCGCGATTACGGATGCCAAGAACAAGCTCACGTCGTTCGAAGCCGCGATGAACACGACGGTGAACGGAACGCATATTTTCGCAGGCGTGAATACGGATGTGAAACCGGTTACCTCGTATTTCGGCACACCTCCCTCGGCTGCGCAAACGGCCATGGCGGCGGCCTTCACGACGGAATTCGGCGTTGCACAGGGTGCAGCGGGCGTCGAGAATATCACCGGCGCGGATATGGACGCGTTCCTGAACGGTGCGTTCGACTCGCTCTACGATCACGCGAACTGGACCTCAACCTGGTCGTCTGCATCTGACCAGAATATCCAGAGCCGCATTTCTACGAACGAGCGGATATCGACATCGACGAACGCGAACGAGAAGGTATTCCGCGATCTCGCCAAGGCCTACACGATGATTTCCGACATCGGCCTTCAGGATCTCAGCCCGGATGCCTACCAATCGGTCATCAACAAGGCGATCGAGGTCGTGGGGCAGGTTACCGCTGATATCACACAGCTCCGCGCCGGGCTCGGTACGTCGCAGGAGCGGATCACCGCTGCGAACGAGAGCATGGATGTGCAGATGAACCTGCTCAAGACGCACATCGGTCAGCTCGAGAATGTCGACCCCTACGAAGCGCAGGCGCGCGTCAACGGTCTCCTGGTGCAGATCGAAACCGCGTATGCGCTGACGGCACGATTGCAGAACCTTAGCCTTCTCAATCATCTCTAGTCGGCGCTCATTGAGATCGTAACCCGGGACGGCGCATGTACAAGTTCTACTATGATGAAGTTATCGATGAATCGCCGAGGGTGGAGCGCGAACAGGAGCGCTCCGCGCTCGAACGGTCGATCGAAATGCTGCAGCAGGCCGACAAGGCTGGCGCGGGATCTCGCGAGTCGATCGAGGCCGTGTATTTCGTGCGGCGCCTCTGGGGGATTTTCATCGAAGATCTTGCGAGGACGGATAACGCTTTGCCGGAAAAGCTCAGAGCGGACCTCGTGTCGATCGGGCTCTGGGTCATGCGTGAGACCGAGGAGATCCGACAGGGTCGCTCGAAGAATTTCACTGCGTTGATCGATGTGTCGCGAACGATATCAGAGGGACTGAGATGAGCACAACGACACGCATTACACTTCGCGCGGGCGAGCGCATTTTCATCAACGGTGCGGTGATCAAGGCAGACGGACGTACGTCGTTCGAGCTGCTCAACGATGTGCCGTATCTGATCGAGCATGAAATCATGTATCCAGAGCAGACGGTTACCCCGCTGCGCCAGCTCTATTATGTGCTGCAAAGCATGATCCTGGAGCCGGGCTCCATGAAGACTGCAATGAGCGTCTATGAGGTCTCTCTCGAAGGCTTGCGGCTGGCATTCGTCAACGCGACCGTGCTGACAGGTCTCGATGAAGTTCGCCGTCATGTCGATGCAGGTTCGCCGTTCCTCGCGCTCAAGGCTCTGCGTCCGCTCATTCCGGTTGAGGATTCCATCCTCGGGGTCGGATCGGACACTGGGCTCCGCGTTGTGGGAGCTGGCGCATGACCACGGTTCCATCCGTCAATTCCAGTACGGGAACGCAAAGTCCTGGCTCGACGTCGACGTCACAAAGCACCGGGCTTAACTACGACTCGTTTCTGATGCTGTTGACCGCTCAGATGCAGTATCAGGACCCAACGAAGCCGATGGATGCGACGCAGTTCGTCGCCCAGCTTGCTTCGTTCTCGAACGTCGAGCAGGCGATCAAGACCAACAACAAGCTCGACTCGCTTCTGGTCTCTCAGGCGTTGGGACAAGTTGACGGTCTGATCGGCAAGTACGTGACCTCCATGGACGGCAAGATCACCGGCCAGGTCAAAGAGGTTCACATCTACTCGAACGGCACTGTCGTTGCGCTGAACAACGGCAAGGAGTTGTTGCTCGATGCCGGCGTGAAGATTTCGGCGACGCCGCCTGAAGCGCCCACCGAGACGCCTTCCGACGAAACAGAGACCTGATGCGATGAACCCCGCCGACGCGCTCGATATTGGTCAAGCTGCCATCTGGACCGTGGTGATCGCCTCCTCTCCGGGGGTTATTGCCGCGATGCTGGTCGGACTTCTCATTGCGCTTCTGCAGGCGCTGACGCAGATCCAGGAAATTACACTCACGTTCGTTCCGAAGATTCTCGCTATTCTACTCGTTACGGCACTTACCGCTCCTTTCGTCGGCGCGGTGATCTTCGCGTTTGCCGAGCAGACATACGCGCGTATTCCAAACGGGTTCTGACGAGGTCTCGGCGGCGACGCTGGCGTATCGTCAACTTGAAGCGCGATCCATTTTGTCGACGCATGTCCGGTGAGGGTGTGCGTCGATTGCTTTTGGCGGGGCGCGATGATCGAACGGTTCGCGTGCCGGGCAGATGCAATTCATCTTAGTATTGCGCTTTAATATATTGGGTTTGTTCCGTTTATCTATTGTCTTTGTCCGCTCGGGACACCCTCACGCAAGCTTGATGGCGGAAAGTGGCCGCTGGGATATTGCGTCTGGGGGAAGGCATGGCCACGACAACCGCTGTTCCGAGCGGGCAAGCTCAAGGTTATTTGCGCGACATCGGCTTCGCGATCGGCATCATCGTCATTCTGACGGTGCTGTTCCTGCCGTTGCCGTCGATCATGATCGACATCGGGCTGGCATTCTCCATCGCGTTCTCCGTGCTGATCCTGATGGTCTCCCTCTGGATTCATCGCCCGCTCGAGTTCTCGGCGTTTCCGACCGTCCTTCTCATCGCCACCATGTTGCGCCTGGCGCTCAACGTGGCGACGACGCGTCTCATTCTGTCGAACGGTGCGCAGGGGCATGACGCGGCGGGGCACGTGATCGCGGGCTTCGCGAACTTCGTCATGGGTGGCGACTTCGTGATCGGCGTGGTCGTGTTCCTCATCCTCATCACGGTGAACTTCCTCGTCATCACCAAGGGCGCGACGCGTATCGCTGAAGTCGGCGCCCGCTTTACCCTCGATGCCATTCCCGGCAAGCAGATGGCTATCGATGCCGATCTTTCGGCGGGCAACATCGACGAGCAAGAGGCAATGCGGCGCAGGCGAGAGCTCGAAGAGGAAAGCTCCTTCTTCGGCTCCATGGACGGTGCGTCCAAGTTCGTGCGCGGCGACGCGATCGCCGGCCTCATCATTACGGCCGTCAACATCTTTGGCGGCATCATCATCGGCGTGACGCGCCACGATATGGACCTTTCGCACGCGGCGGACGTGTTCGTGCGCCTGTCGGTGGGTGATGGTCTCGTCACGCAGATCCCGGCTCTGATCATCTCTCTGGCCGCCGGCCTGCTCGTGTCCAAGGGCGGCACGCGCGGCTCGGCGGAAATGACCGTCTTCTCACAGCTCGGCAATTATCCGCGCGCGCTCGCCGTTGCGAGCGCTGTGTTGATGGCTCTTGCGGTTGCACCGGGATTGCCGTTCCTGCCGTTCGCGGTTCTGTCGGGCGGTCTGATGTTCATCGCGGTCTCGATCCCGAAAAAGATCGCAGCGGCGAAGGCGGCGGAAGACGCGGTCAAGGCGGAAGCCGAGCGTTTGACGAAGGAAGAGACCCGTGATTCCGTCAAGGAGCAGCTCAAGACTGCCGAAGTCGAAATCGCGCTCGGAAAGCAGCTTTCCACTGCGCTGCTGGCTTCTCACGGAGAGCTTGCGCATCGCGTCGGCCGCATGCGGCGCGCATTTGCGAAACAGTATGGATTTGTCGTGCCCGACATCCGCATCACGGATGATCTCAGCACTCCGGGTAAGACGTACCAGATCAAAATCCACGGTACTGTGGTGGCGTCCGAAGAGCTTCGTATCGGCGACGTGCTGGTGATCACAGGCGATGGTCCGGTGCCGGATGTTCCGGGCGATGAGGCGCGCGAGCCTGCATTCGGCATGAAGGCTCTGTGGGTCTCCGAAATGTTTTCCAACGCGGTGAGGCGTGAAGGCTTCAGTCCTGTCGACCCAATGTCGGTGATGCTGACGCATCTGCGCGAAGTCATCCGCGGGAACCTGTCTCAGCTACTGTCCTACAAGGATATGCGCGCGCTGCTCGACAGGCTGGAGCCGGAATACAAGCGCCTCGTAGACGAGGTCATTCCTTCGCAGCTTTCATTCTCCGGGCTACAGGCGGTACTCAAGCTTCTGCTCGCGGAGCGCATCTCGATCCGCAACCTGCATCTCATCCTCGAGAGCATCGCCGAAATCGCGCCTCACGTTCGTCGCGCCGAGCAATTGGCGGAGCATGTGCGCATGCGCATGGCGCAGCAGATCTGCGGCGATCTTTCGGAAGCTGGCACTCTCAAGGTGCTTCGTCTCGGCAACCGGTGGGATCTCGCGTTCCATCAAAGCCTCAAGCGTGACGGCAAGGGCGATGTCATCGAGTTCGATATCGATCCGCGTCTCATCGAGCAGTTTGGTGCCGAAGCCTCGACTGTCATTCGCAGCAACCTGGACCAGGGCCACCAGTTCGTTCTCGTCACGGCGCCGGATACCCGACCCTATGTGCGCATGGTGACGGAGCGCCTGTTCCCGACATTGCCGGTGCTCTCGCATCTCGAGATTGCGCGTGGCGTCCAGGTCAAGCCGTTGGGAAGCATTTCGTGACCGTCATCACACCGGGAATGGTGCTTTTGACCTTCCTGGTGTTTTGCCGGATTGGGGCATGCCTGATGCTGATGCCAGGCTTCGGCAGCTCGCGTATTCCGATGCAGATCAGGCTGTTCCTCGCGGTCTCCATTACGCTGGCGCTGGCGCCGCTGCTCATACCAATGGTGGAAGGCGATTTGTCCAAAGCGACGCCGCCTACCATTCTGCAGCTCATCGCGTCGGAAACACTTGTCGGCGCGATGATCGGCGTTCTGGCCCGCCTGTTCTTCCTGGCCCTTCAGTTCATGGGTACAGCCGCCACGATGCTGACGGGATTCAGCGGCCAGTCCGACGCACCGATCGAAGAAAGCGAGCCGGCTCCTACGATTGCGACGCTTCTGACGCTGACGGCGACAGTGTTGCTCTTTGCCACCGGGCTGCATGTGGAAGTGCTGCGGGCGCTCGTTTCGTCCTACTCCGTTCTCTCGGTCACCGATCTCTTTAACCCGCAATTCGCGCTGGCGAAGGTGACGGATGCTGCTTCCGATTCATTCATGATCATTGCGCAGCTGCTCGCGCCGTTCCTCGCCTACTCGCTGATCATCAACTTCTTGTTCGGCATCCTGAACAAGCTGACGCCGGTGATCCCGGTTTACTTCATCTCGGCGCCGTTCGTGATGGCGGGTGGCTTGCTGCTTCTCTACTTCACGTTCAGCGAGGCTTTGACGCTGTTCATGAATGGCTTTCAAATGTTCCTGGCGAACGGGTGAGCGCGCATGCGCGATAGAGCAAAAAGCCTCAAGCGGATCATCGAAGTACAGCGGCAGCTCCACAATCTCGAGGAGCTCAAGCTCGCGCGGCTGCAGCAAGAGGTCACGCGCTGTCAGAACGAGCGGAAGGAGCTTGCGAGCGCGCTCTCAACGCAGGAGAGCCTGGAAGGTCTGTTTGCAGATCTCACGGCGCGGCGGATGAAAGCGCTGCATCATCAGGAGGCGCGGCTCACGCCGCAAGTGAACGCGCAGGCGAAGGTCGTGCTGGAGCACGGAGGCCGTATGCGCAACTCCGAGCGTCTCGCGGAGGAGCTTTCGGTCGAGATTCGCCGTGAAGATGAGCGGCGCATGCTCGATGAGCTTTTAGAAGTTGATTTTGCTCGACAGTTCGCAAGCTACAAGCAAGGCGGTTGAGTCATTGTGCATGGATAAGTAGCCCCCGGAGGGCAGGAATTGCCTCAAGATCTGACAATCAAAGCCGTTACAGCGCCGGATGCAGCGAAGCAAACCGCACTTGCTTCGCGCGCTCCGAACGTGCGCAAGACGGCAGATGCTGCACAGAAATTCGAGGCGTTCGTTTTGCAAAGCTTTATTCAGGAGATGATGCCGGAGACGCAGGAAAGCGTGTTTGGCGGCGGCATCTCCGGTGACTTCTGGAAGTCCATGATGTCGGAAAAGATCGCCGAGCAGGTTGCTGCGCGCGGCGGGCTCGGCATTGCCGACAAGGTCAGGATGGCGCGGGATGTTCCCGTGCGGTCCAGCGGGTTCAACCCGCTCGATGTCATGGATCATGTCGCGTCTGCAGGCGGCTCTCAGAGCGCGATCGACATTCTCAACCCTGTAAGCGGAAAGTAAACCATGTCTCAGCCGTCTCCCTTCACGATGCAAGCCGCCGGTGGCTCCATGCGAGCTTCACCTCCGCCGATGCTCGAAGTGACGATCCAGAGGCTCGAAGAGATCGTCGATCAGGAAACGTTGGCGCTGCGAACTCGCCAGGCGGTCAACTTCAAGGAGTTCAATGACCGCAAGAGCCAGGCGCTACTCGAGCTGACCCGCTCGCTCAAGCTGCTTCAGGGAAGCGGCCCCAATTCCACGCTCGCGACGCGCATGGGGAAACTCAAGGTCAAGCTTGCGGTCAATGAGGCCGCGCTCAGAGTACACCTCGAAGCCATTCGCGAAGTGTCGACGACAATCTCCGAAGCCATGCAGAATGCGGATTCCGATGGCACGTACACGCGTGCGATCTCTCCGACCAAGCGCTCATGATCAAATTTCTCATTGTCGGAATCTGGGCTTCAATCGTTTCGCTCGGCGCAGCTTACGGCGCGCTGAAGTGGAGCCAGCCGAAGAGCGAAGCGGCCGCGGAAGAGGGCGTTAAGACGGTTGAGGAATTCCGCACCAAGGCCATCAACGTGCCGATCATCGGCGGCGGCACGATTCAGGGCTATATGGTGGCACAGTTCGTGTTCACGGTTGACGGCGAAGCTCTCAAGAAGCTCAAGATCAATCCTGAGGTCTATGTGCTCGATGAGGCGTTCAAGACGATCTACGCTGGCGAGCAGGTGAACTTCCAGAACCTCAAAAAGCAGGATCTGCCGGTTCTAGCGAAGAAACTGGGCGAGAACGTCAACAAGCGGTTCGGCGTCCCTGTCGTTCAAGACGTGCTGATCGAACAGCTTTCCTACATCCCCAAGAAAGACATGCGCGGGCCGAAGTCGTAGAGCGCAGCAATACAGCGCTCGTTCGGCCTCGAGCACGTCTCTCAGATTTTTATGGAAGCCCGGGCTCAGCGAGCCGCGGGCTGTTGTGCTTGCTGCGCTTCTGCAGCTTCCGTGAGCGCACGCGCCACTTCCTGGAACGGATCGAGACTTTGCGGGTCGGTCAAGGCCTGCTTCAGGACGTCATAGAGCTTCGGCACGATGTCGATCGCTTTGTCTAGCTCGGCATCGGCGCCCTTCTGATAACCGCCCATGAGACGAAGATCGCGCGTGTCCTCGTATTGCGAAATCATGGCGCGCAGCATCATGACCAGTTTGCGCTGCTCGGTGGACCAGACCGTATTCGCGAGGCGAGATACGGACTGCAACACGTTGACCGCCGGATAGCGGCCTTGGTCCGCGATCTTGCGATCCAGCACGATGTGGCCGTCGAGGGTGCCGCGAATGCTGTCGGCGATGGGATCGTTGTGATCGTCGCCGTCGACCAGCACCGAGAAGACGCCGGTGATGGAACCTGCGCCCTCGGAACCCGGTCCGGCGCGTTCCAGAAGTTTGGGAAGCTCGCTGAACACAGAGGGCGTATATCCGCGTGCTACGGGGGCCTCGCCGGCCGCAAGCGCTACTTCGCGCGTGGCATGCGCGAAGCGGGTGACTGAGTCTACGATGAGGAGAACGCTGTCGCCCTGGTCACGGAAAAATTCCGCGACGGCGAGCGCAGTCTTAGGTGCTAGGCGCCGCATCATCGGGCTCTCGTCGCCGGTCGACACGACGGTTACGGCGCGGCTGCGGTTTTGTGCCAGCGCGTCCTCAAGGAACTCCCGGACCTCGCGGCCGCGTTCACCGACGAGGGCGAGTACCACAGTGTCGAAGCCTTGCGAGCGCGCGAGCATCGACAGCAGCGTGGATTTGCCGACGCCGGAGCCCGCAAAAATGCCGATGCGCTGGCCGGCGCAGAGGGGCGTGAAGAGATCCATGACGCGGACGCCTGATTTCAAAGGCGTCTTGACGCGCTGCCGGTTCATTGCGGGTGGCGGTTCGGCATCGAAGTCATAGGTCCGCTCGCCCTCGCGCAGGGGACCGAGTCCGTCGATCGCGGCGCCGCGAGCGTTCAGAACGCGGCCCTTCCAGGATTTGTCCGGCCGCAGGCTTTGGTTGCCTTGCAGCCAAGCGGGCTCACCGGGGCCGATCTTCAAGTTGACGTCGAACGGTTTGACGGTCGCGTCTTTCTCGTCGATGCGGACGACCTCGCCAAGCGGAGGTTCGAGGCCTGTGCCGAAAGCGATGGAATCACCGAGCTTCAAGTGCTGGGAGAGACCCGAAATCTGAACATAGGCCGGGGTGACGTGCGTGACGGTGCCGCCGAGGCGCAAGATCGGAGTGGTGGACGTCATACGCGCGATGCTCTGCTCGAGACGCTCGAGAGAGTTCGTGCTTTTCGCGGGACGCTCGCGCGGCGCGACTTCTGTTGAAGTCTGGCTCATCAAACGGTCTCAGTGATGTCTCAACGCGTGGGGTCGTATCAGCTCGATTCGCCGAGTGAGCGGATGGCGGAGCTCAAAGTGTCTTCCGAACGGGTCAGAGAATTGCTGATCGAGTCGAATGAGCGCTGAATTTGGATGAGATTGGAAATCTCGGAAACGGCGTTGACGTTCGATTGCTCCATGAACCCTTGCATGACGCCAATCCGATTGAAGTTGAGCGCCGGCTCGGCGGGTACGCTCGGCAGGACGCCGGAATTCTCGAAGCGATCCAGCTTTGCCTGCGGCGGAATCGTAAACAGACCGATTGCGCCCATCTGCTGGGCGCCCTGGGTGATGGTGCCGTCGTTTGCGATCTTGGGCGGTCCCCCGTTGGGGTTGAGCTGAAGTGGCGAACCGCCGACGTCGAGTACGGGATAGCCGTTGAGGGTGCGGAGCTCACCTTCCGGCGTCATCATCATGCGGCCGTCGCGCGTGTAGACAGGACCGTTCGGTCCTTGGAAGCCGAGCCAGGCATCGCCATTGACCGCGACATCGAAAGGGCTGTCGGTTTTTGTGATCTCGCCGCCCTTGCGCGAGATATAGGTGCTGCCGGCCGACACGAATGCGGTCGGCGAATCAGTTTTCCCGGACAGCAGCTGGTCGAATTTGATTTCTTCCGCTCTGAAGCCCGCTGTGTTCACGTTCGCGACATTGTGGGATAGCGTTTCGAGGCGGCGCATCAGCGCCATCTGACCCGACAATGAGACGTACAAACTTGGCTGCATAGGGGCCTCTACAATCTGGGGGTGCGGGCAGAGGCGCGTGCATGGTTCAGCCATGAGCATCGCGCAGGGGCCAGTGTGACGATGCCGGCTTGTCTCAGGCTGACGCTTTCTCGTGCAACCGCCGCAGGAAGAAGCCCGATGGGGAGGGCATTTATCAGATCAGGCTCGCGCAAGGCGGCACCCGCTAAAAAAAGCGTCATAACTCCTACTGCGAGGTGAACTCGGTGACGATCATCCTTGGCCTTGTCGTGATGCTCGGCTGCATGCTCGGCGGCTTCATGGCTATGGGCGGGCACGTTGAAGTGCTTTGGCAGCCGTGGGAGTTCGTCATCATTCTGGGCACCTCGCTCGGCACCTTCATCGTGGCGAACCCGATGAAGGTCATCAAGGACACGGGCAAGGGCCTGGGCGAGGCCTTCGGCAACGCTGCGCCGACGTCCCGCCATTATCTCGATGTCATGGGCCTCCTCTACTCCCTCATGCGCGAACTCAGAAGCCGCCCGCGCAACGAAGTCGAGAAGCACATCGATCTTCCGGAAGAATCACCGATCTTTCAGAAGTTCGGCTTGGTTCTGAAAAACAAGGATCTCACGACCTTCATTTGCGACTACTGCCGTCTGATCATCATCGGCAATGCGCGCACGCACGAGGTCGAAGCGCTGATGGACGAGGAAATCCAGACGCTGCGGAACGACAAGCTCAAGGCTTACCACGCCGTCACCAATATCGCGGACGGCCTGCCGGCGATCGGCATTATCGCAGCTGTTCTCGGCGTGGTGAAGGCGATGGGCGCGATCACCGAGCCGCCGGAGGTGCTGGGTCATCTGATCGGCGCAGCTCTCGTCGGCACATTCGCAGGCATCTTCTTCTCCTACGGCGTGTTTGGTCCGCTCGCGACGAAAGTGAAGTCCGGCCGTGAGAAGCAGATGCGTCTCTATATCGTGACCAAGCAAACGCTTCTCGCCTTCATGAACGGGGCGATGCCGCAGGTTGCCGTCGAGTATGGCCGCAAGACCATCTCTGCCTACGAACGTCCGACGATCGACGAAGTCGAAGCCGAGACGCTGGGTGGCGGAGAAGCGAAGAAAGCTGCCTAGTGCTGTTGCGTAACAGCCAATCATCGATCAACAAAAGCCAATTCAGGTCAGCACAATGAGCCAAGACGATTTCCGCCCTGCCGCAGCCGAGCTGCAGACGATCGGTGACACTGCTCAGGGCGAACCTTCCATGGAGGCGCGCGGCGTTCCGGGGCAGAAGCCTCGCCATCTGGAAACGGTGATGCAAATTCCCGTCTCCGTGAAGGTCGTTCTTGGATCCGCGACAATGCCAGTTTCGAGCGTGCTCAAGCTCGGACGCGGTGCTGTCGTACCTCTCGATCGTAAGGTCGGTGAGCCGGTCGACGTCGTCGTCAACGGTCGCGTGATCGCCCGTGGCGAAGTGGTGGTTCTCGATGAGGACAACTCGCGCTTCGGCGTTTCGCTGACGGAAGTGATCGGCGCAGGAAGCGCGCCGGCGCGGGTCGCTTAATCCGAAAATCCGCCGAGCCGTGCTTCGGCTCATCTGTCGCCAATACCTTTGGTTTTCTCTCTGAGCAGGTCTTTCCGGGATGTCAGACGCTCCAGATAAAGAGAGTAAAACCGAGGAGGCAACAGAGAAGAAAGTTCGCGACTCGCTGGACAAAGGTAAGGTCCCGCACTCGCGTGAAGCCTCCACGTTGGCGTCCATGCTCGCCATTCTGGCGTGCGTCATCTTTCTGCTCTCCGACAGCATCTCCCAATTGAGTTACACGCTCGAGAGCTTCTTGGATCGGCCGGGAAGCTTCCTCATTTCCAATGGTCCGGATGCGATGGCGCTTTTGATGGTCGTCGCGGCCGAATGCGCAAAGTTCATCGCGCCGCTCGTGCTTTTGATGGCAGGAGCCGGTATCGCCGGGTCCGTGCTGCAGCATCAGCCCCAATTCGTGTTCGATCGCATTGAGCCCAAGCTCGAGCGCATCTCGATCATCAAAGGTTGGGGTCGCCTGTTCGGTATCAACGGACAAGTCGAGTTCCTGAAAAGCTTCCTCAAGCTTTCCATCGTCGCTTTTGCGGGTTTTCTCGCCCTGCAAAGCTCCTACATGGACATCTACAACGCGTTGTTCATGGAGCCGGGAGCGGTCCCTGGCCTGATGCAGGCGCTGGTGATTAGGTTTCTCAGCGCGGTGGTGACGGCGACTGCCGTGCTCGTTGCAGCGGACCTTGCGTGGAGCCGCTTCTCATGGCGTCGCGATCTGCGCATGACGAAGCAAGAGGTCAAGGACGAGCATAAGCAGATCGAAGGCGATCCTTTGGTCAAGATGCGCTTGCGGTCTCTGCAACGCGACCGCGCGCGCCGCCGCATGATCGCCGACGTTCCACGCGCAACGCTCATCATCGCCAATCCTACGCATTACTCGGTTGCGTTGCGCTACGTGCGTGAAGAGGGTGGTGCGCCGATGGTCGTTGCAAAGGGTAAGGATCTGATCGCGCTCAAAATCCGCGCAATCGCCGAAGAGAATGGAATACCTATTTACGAGGACCGTTCTCTAGCACGTTCGCTCTACGCAAGCGTCGAGGTGGATAAGATGATTCCACCGGAGTTTTACAAGGCCGTCGCCGGTATCATCCTGTTCCTCGCACAGCGGGGTAAACAGGTCCGGCCAGCCATGTGAGGGCCAGGGAAATGCTGAAGCAAGGCAAAGATTATTCTCGCGAGAGAGAGAAGGCGCTGGCCGAGGGGCTCAGAGACGTCGCCACCGAGCTTCGTCTCATCGATCCCGCGGATTTCATCGCGTTCATTCGCACCGAGCAGTTCGGCAATCTCCGCAACCTCGTCAATTCGTCGACGGAGATGTTTTTCAAGCCCGGCACGATCACGTTCGGGCTTTCGGGCGAGGTGGATCTGCCGTGGGGATGCGCTCCGTGCATCTCGCTCGACATGGAATTCCATCACCTCAATGTGTCGGCTTACTTCCGGCTCGTGCTGAGGTCGCTCGAGGCTGGGATCGAAATCAGCTACGTGTCGTTCGAGGGCGGGTCGCAAGATCCCGACAAGAACACCGCCCGCCTTATCGAAGCGATCGAAGACGCGCGGATCGTTCCGGTCTCATCGAGCAAGCGACAGAAGCCGCAGGAAGCCTACGGCGTCTGACGCGCGTCTGATCTCGACCTCTAGTTCAACCTGAACTCGGCGCCTATGAGGCGCATCTCGCGGGGTTTGATCAGGCCGGCGTGGGCGACCAGCACCTGATGCAACTTGCCCTCCAGATTACGCGTCCAGAAATCGAGAAAGCCGATGAGCTTCGGGAAGCGGGGATGCTGATCGTACTCCTGCCAGATGTAGCTTTGCATCAGGTGGGGATGGTCCGGCAGGCGGTAGATGATTTCGGCGGTGGTCAAGCTGTAGCCCGCAAGCATGCGGACGAAATCTGCGTCGGCGGTGCTCAATGTCGGCTCCAAGGGTTGCAACGGTGACGAGAAGAGGCTAAAGCGAGCCGCTGCATTTTTCAATAATCTGTTTTAAAACATATACTTAGCAGCAAAGATGGCAGGCTGCTAACAGCTTGACTGATCGATGGGCAGCGGCTCTCCTTCAATTGCACAAGGATCGATCGGAGCCGGCTCATGCTGAGTGCGTTCCTCACCAGCTTCACGACGTTCTTCGCGACGGTTGGTCCGGTCGAAGCCGCCGTAATCTTCGCCGCGCTCACGCCTGGCGTCGCGCCGGTTGAACGACGGCCGATTGCGATGCGGGCGACGCTGATCGCGAGTGTGCTTCTCTTCGGTGCCACGGTGGCGGGTGGTCCGCTGTTGAAGCAACTCGGCGTCTCCATTCCGGCGCTTCAGACGGCGGGGGGAATCATTCTGCTCGTCATCGCGCTCGATATGGTGCTGGCGCGGCCGACGAGCGCCTTCAAGCTGACGCCATCGGAAGGCGCGGAAGCCCAACGCAAAGACGATCTCGCGGTGTTTCCACTTGCCACCCCGCTGCTTGCGGGTCCCGGTGCTATGAGCGCGGGTATCCTGCTCGCTGCCAATGCGCACGGGGATCCCATCGAACTCGCCGTCACGGTTGGAGGGCTGGTCGCGGTGATGCTGATCACCCTCGTTCTGCTGCTCCTAGCGCATGATCTCGCGCGCTTTCTCGGGGTGACTGCACAACGCGTGCTCATGCGCGTGTTCGGCATTTTGCTTGCTGCAATTGCGGTGCAGGCGCTCTTCAACGGTATCGGCGCCAGCGGCCTGATCGGCACACACAACTGAACCTCTAGAGAGCCGTTCCAAGAGAATCCAAGCGTTGCACGCAGTCAACGCATTCAGGCAACGCGCCTTTTTTGCCTTTCGGACGCCGCGTCGCAGGCCCGACCACAAGCTTCGGACAAGCCTACCCACCTAGAACGGTAAAAGGCAAAGGTGGGACTTTCGCTGCCATGGATCCAGTCAACTTCTTCTCGCTCGCTTCGCAACAGAACCGCTGGCTTTCGGTGCGCCAGTCGACTGTGGCGCAGAACGTGGCGAACGCAAACACTCCCGGCTACAAGGCGCTCGATGTTGAGCCCTTCGAGGCTGTGTTGAACTCGACCGGCGTCGAGATGCGCAAAACGCGCGCCACTCATATGAGCCCAACGGGTGGCACGGGCAGCGATGCGGCGACCGAAGAGAACGCCCGCTGGCAGATCGTGCACTCCGGAAACAGCGTCAGCCTCGAAGAGCAGATGCTCAAGGCCGGTGAGGTTTCTGGCGCCTACGCGCGCAACACCGGCGTCATGAAGACATTCCATCGCATGCTGCTTGCCGCGTCTCGGGGGTAGTCAATGATCGATCCACTCAAGGTCGCAATTCAGGTTGCGTCGTCCGGTCTCGAAGCGCAGTCACGGCGCATGCTGGTCGTGTCGGAAAACATGGCCAACGCCACGTCGACTGGCGATACGCCGGGCGCCAATCCCTACACGCGCAAGACGGTCAGCTTCGAATCCGTGCTCGACGACATGTCGGGTGCCAATCTGGTGAAAGTCGATCGCGTCGATACCGATCGCAAACCGTTTCGCATCGAGCACGATCCGAGCCATCCCGCAGCGGATGCCGATGGAAACGTGAAGTTGCCTAACGTCGATCTGCTCACCGAACTCGCGGACATGCGCGAATCTAACCGTTCGTATGAGGCCAACCTGCAGGTGATCAAGCAGGCGCGGTCGCTCTCGTCGATGACGATTGATCTTCTGAGGACGTCTTGATGCTTGATGGTGTCAATAGGGTTTCGGGTCTTGGCGGCATTGACCCGACAGTGCAAGCGACGCCGATCGGGCCGGCGGCGGTTCGTACAGAGCCAATTCCGACTGACTTCGGCTCCGTGCTTGGCCGGATGACGCTCGAAGCCATCAGCACGCTCAAGCAGGGTGAAGAGACGGCCGTCGCGGGTATCAAGGGTCAGGCGACGACGCAGCAAGTTGTTGAAGCGGTCATGGCGTCGGAGCAGACGCTGCAGGCCAGCATCGCCATTCGCGACAAGGTTGTCGCCGCTTATCTCGAAATCAGCCGCATGAGCATCTAGCGGATAAAAGGCAGGATCGGATCATGAGAGCGCTCTCTATTGCTGCAACGGGTATGAACGCGCAGCAGACCAACCTCGAGGTGATCGCGAACAACATCGCGAACATCAACACGACCGGCTTCAAGCGGGCACGCGCCGAGTTTACCGATCTTCTCTATCAGGCTGAGCGTTCGGCCGGCACGCCTGCGCGCGGCGGGCAATCGAACGTGCCGGAAGGCGCATACGTCGGTCTCGGCGTTCGCACCGCGGCGGTCCGCAACCTGCATCAGCAGGGAACGCTTGCGCAGACGAACAACGACTACGATCTCGCCATCAACGGGCGCGGTTACTTCCAGATCACGGGACCTGAAGGCGAGACGTTCTATACGCGCGCCGGTGCTTTCAACAAGAACGACCAAGGCGTCATCGTCACGCTCGACGGTTTCGAGGTTCAGCCTTCGATGACCGTTCCGCAGGATGCGAAGAAAATCACCATCAACGAGACCGGCGAGGTCTACGCAGAGATCCCCAACCAGACGGATCCGCAGCTCATCGGGCAGATCACGCTTGCGACCTTCGTCAACGAAGTGGGCCTCGAGCCCATGGGTAACAATCTCTACAAGCAGACGCAGTCCTCCGGAGATCCCGTGACGGGCGTGCCGGGTGATCCTGGGTTCGGACGAATCCATCAGGCCTATCTCGAGAACTCGAACGTCGACGCGGTGAAAGAGATCACGCAGCTCATCTCGGCGCAGCGCGCTTACGAGATGAACTCGAAAGTCGTTCAGACCGTCGACGCGATGTACGGCACCGTTGCCAACAACATGCGCTAGCGGCTTCGCGGGCGCCCAGGGAGTGTAATGCCGATGGCATGCGGGCGGAGTTCCGTCGCGAAGACAGCGCGCAGACGCTTCACGCTTTTTGCGTGTGGCGTGCTGGTCGCGTCGCTTTTCACGGCGCTGCTGCCCGCAGGGCATGCGAACGCGCGCGAACTCGTCGTTCCCGTGCCGCGCATCACCATCTATCCCGGCGACGTCATTACGAACGCGATGCTCATCGACAAAGCCTTCCGCGGCCGCGATTACGATGCGGCTTCTGCCGCGGCTTCCAAGCGCGAGCTTCTGGTCGGCAAGGTCGCGCGGGGTACGCTATTGCCGAACTTGCCGGTCAATCCCGCGAGCGTGCGCGATGCTTACGCCGTAATGCAGGGTCAGCCTGCCGTTGTCTATTTCCAGCAGGGAAGTCTGGTGATCTCGACTCGTGCAACGCCGCTTCAGGCAGGGTCTGCGGGTGACGTCATCAGCTTGCGCAATACAGAGAGCGGAACGACCATCCGCGGCACCGTGCAGTCCGATGGCTCGGTGCGGGTAGGTCTGCCATGATGAGGCTATTCGCGTTTGTTTTTTTTGCCGTTGCGGCGAGTGCGTCTGCTCTTGCGGGCAGTAGCGCTGGTGTGCGCATCAAGGACATCACGTCCGTGCAGGGCGTGCGCGCCAACCAGCTCGTCGGCTACGGCCTTGTCGTCGGCCTCAACGGCACGGGCGACAGCTTGCGCAATTCGCCGTTCACCGAGCAGTCCTTGCAGTCGATGCTCGACCAGATGGGCGTGAATATCCGCAACGTAAATCCGCGGACGCGCAACATTGCCGCTGTGCTCGTGACCGCCGACCTGCCGCCGTTTGCCGGCACCGGGTCGCGCATCGACGTCACGGTTTCTTCGCTCGGCGATGCGACGTCTCTTCTCGGCGGTTCTCTCGTGATGACGCCGCTATCGGGCGCCGATGCGGCGATCTATGCTGTTGCTCAGGGTCCGATTGCGGTTGGCGGTTTCCAGGTTCAGGGACGGGCCGAATCCGTGAGTCAGAACGTGCCGACCACGGGACGCATCTCGAATGGCGCTCTCGTCGAGCGTGAAGTCGCCGGTGCTCTCGATGACGAAGGGACGCTGTTTCTCGAGCTGCGCAATCCGGACTTCACGACTGCGGTCCGCATTACCGACACCATCAATGCTTTTGCGAAAGACCGGTTCGGTCGCCGCGTCGCGCGCGAGCGTGATCTCAGGAGCGTCGCTCTCGAGCGCCCGCACAACGTGACTGCCGCACGATTTCTTGCCGAGATCGGCGATCTCTATACGGAAGCGGATTCGCCTGCTCGTGTCGTGATCGACGAACGCACGGGCACTGTGGTGATCGGGCAGGATGTGCAAATCCAAACCGTCGCCGTTTCGCACGGGAGCTTGACCGTTCGCATCACGGAGAGCGCAAAAGTTTCTCAGCCGGAGCCATTCTCCGATGGCGAAACCGTCGTGACGCCCGAGAGCTTCGTCACGGTCAACCAGGACGGCGCAAATCTCGCGATCATGGGGGGAACCAACCTCGAAACGCTTGTGCGCGGTCTCAACATGATGGGTCTCAAGCCGACGGGGATTATCGCTATTCTTCAGGCGATCAAGACATCGGGCGCATTGCAGGCTGAGCTGGTGGTGCAATGAGGACAGCTAGGAAAAATCCTGGCAGCTTCGTCCCGGTCGCCGCCCTCGTTGCAGCCGGGCTGATTGTTGCGCTCGCCGTGCACTCGGCGCACGCGCAGGATTGGACGCCAACCGTTGCTACATCTCCAGGGGGAGCGTTAGAAGATCCTCTGCCGGGAGCTCAGAATCGTGAGCCGACGAGCATCGATCTCAGGTACTTCCCGTCGCCTCACACGCCGGCTCAGCCAACGCACAACACCAGGCGCAATAAGGATCAGTCCGGAATAGAGACTGGCGCTCTGCCGCAATCGTCTTCGTCTTCTGGCGCCGTTCCCGAGACACGGGCAACGCGTGACATGCCGGTGGAGCCGCTCGATCTTAGCCCGGTTCGCCGGACGCAGCTGAAGCCGGTGCTAACCATGGAGGCGCAGCGGGCAGCGGCAGCGAAGGCGGAGCTCGAAAAGATTGCGGCGTCCGATCAGTCCGTGCCCGCGGCCAGCGGCGCCAGTGTTGATGATCCCGTTTTTAAGAAGCCCGGACCGCTCGATGCGCTGCCGCCCAATGCAAGCGGCGCCGAGCAATACTGCTTCAACACGTCCGACAGCGCATCGGACGCTCGATTTGCCTGGCAGGCCAAGAAAATCCAAGAGATGGAGGCCGCGCTCGATCAGAAGGCGCAGCAACTCGAAGCCAAGACCGAGGAATACAAGCGCTGGCTGGCGCGACGCGATGATTTCGCACGTAAGGCTCACGACAAGCTCGTGGGGTTCTATACGCGCATGCGTGCGGACGCTGCGGCAGCGCAGCTCGCGACGGTTGACGAGGAGATGGCTGCGGCCGTGATGATGACGCTCGATAACAAAGTGGCTGGCGCGATCATGGGTGAAATGGACCCGGAGCGTGCCGCCAAGATTGCCGAGATCATCTCCGGTTCAGGCCGTATTCCTCGCCACAAGGCGGCACCTGCTGCGAGCGCAGGCGGCGCTACTCCGGCTGCGTCTTCCGCACCGACGACTGATGCTTCAGGCGCGGCTTCTGATGCAGCGCCGCCGCCCGGAGGGCCGAGATCATGATGCATGACGGCAGAAGGATGCGTTGCTCGCCCGAACTTCGGTTGCTGAGCAGGTTGGCCTTGGTCGGTCTCATCGGTGTTGCGACGCTCGCGGGTGGATGCGCCAACGATATCGCGGACTTCAACCGGCAGCCGGCTCTGAGTGCCGTCGGGTCGGGTTTGCTTGCGGATAGGGTTCCCCTGCCCGCCGAGCCCGCACCTCAGCCAGCTTACCGGCCCGGAAACTCAATCTGGCAGGATGCGAGCGCTGATCTCTTCCGCGATCCAAGGGCGCGCAAGATCGGCGACGTCGTCACGGTCAAAATCTCGATCAAGGACAAAGCGACGCTGGACAACAACTCCAAGCGTTCGCGCGATGCCAAATCTACGCTCAAGCCCAAGCTCGGGTATGATTTCGCGACAAGTGGCGGCCTTGCACACAACGGCGATCTTTCGATCGACGCACAGGTCGATGCCGAGACGTCAACGGACAGCAAGGGCGGCATTACGCGGTCGGAGAGAATCGATCTTCTAGTCGCGGCAGTTGTCACTGGCGTGTTGCCAAACGGCAACCTGATCGTCAGCGGCAGTCAGGAAGTGCGGGTGAACTTCGAGGTGCGAGAGCTCAGCGTCGCGGGTGTCATTCGGCCTCGCGACATCTCCACCGACAATTCCATCGAGTATGACAAGGTCGCGGAGGCGCGAATCTCGTATGGCGGACGTGGGCGCATCACAGAGGTGCAGCAACCCGCGGTCGGCCAGCAGCTCTTCGACCTTCTGACGCCTTTCTAGGAGACTGAATTCGTGGCTGGGGGCGAGAACGAGGGGTCGAAAGGGGGCGGCGGCGGACTGATCGGCATCGTCGTCGTCACGCTTCTCTCGCTTGGCCTTGGCGGCGCATTCGGAATGTTCTTGGGCCCCGCCCCGGCGAGCACGGACGCCAGTGGCGACAAAAAACCGAAAGAGCACGCCGCGAAATCCGACAAGGACGGCGGTTCGGCGATCACCGCCGACAGCAAGGTCGTGCCACTGACGCCGATCGTGGTCAATCTCGCGGCGCCCGCGGACTCGTGGATCCGTATCGAAGCGTCCATTCTACTTAAAGGCATGGAGCAGGGGGGAGACGCGCTTGCGGCGCAGCTCGCCGAGGATTTTGTCGCTTATCTCAGGACGGCGACGCTCGACCAGTTCGAGGGACCGAGCGGATTCCAGAACCTGCGCGAAGATTTTCTCGACCGGGCCACCATTCGTGATCACGAGCACATCAAGGACGTGATCATCCACGGGGTCGTCGTGGAATGAAGCGCGTTCTCGGGTTCACTCTGTTGATGCTCGTGGTTCTCATGCCGAGCGTCGCCCTGGCGCAGGGGCTCAATCTCGAGGGGCTGCTGCCGACTGGTGAACAAACGGTTAGCGGCCGCATGGTGCAGCTCGTGCTGCTGGTCACCATGCTTTCGGTGGCGCCGGGCCTCCTCATGATGGTCACCTGCTTCACCCGCTTCGTGATCGTGCTGTCGATGCTGCGCTCTGGGCTCGGGCTGCAAACGACGCCGGCAAACATGATCCTTGTGAGCCTTGCGCTGTTCATGACGTTCTACGTCATGGCGCCGACTTTCGACCGCATCTGGCAGAACGGCCTGAAGCCCTTCGCTGAAAACAAGATCAGCGAGGAAGAGGCGTATACGCAAGTCACCCAGCCGTTGCGGGAGTTCATGCTGGCCAATACGCGACCCAAGGACCTCGAGCTGTTCCAGGATCTGGCGGAGGAACGCTTTGGAGCGCCGGCGGCGGACGCTCAGATCGAACTTCGCGTGCTCATCCCGGCTTTCATGATCTCGGAGCTTCGACGGGGCTTTGAGATGGGCTTTCTGGTGGTGCTGCCATTCCTCGTCATCGATCTCATCGTGGCGACGCTCACAATGTCGATGGGCATGATGATGCTGCCGCCAACTGTGATGAGCTTACCGTTCAAGGTGCTGTTTTTTGTCTTAATCGACGGCTGGAACCTGTTGATCGGCGGCCTCGTTCGATCGTTTCCGACCTAATTGGTCAACCTCCCGCTAACCGCGAATTTTCGCCTCTATTAGCCGCTGATGGCTTGTCTTTTCTCCGGTTTTCAGAGTCGGAGGACAGTCCTTTAACTCGCGATCAACATATTCCGCGTAGGTTTCTGCATGTGGCAGTTGGGGTTTCGGGGGGACACGCCCGTACGCTCTGCCTCGAGATAGCGTGGCCGGCGTAAGTGGCCGTAGTCGTGTAGCGTAAAGGTATTAGAACATGAGTAGCCTCAACACCAACGTCTCGGCGATGACCGCGCTGCAGACTCTCCGTAGCACTAACTCCCAGATGCTTCAGACCCAGAATCGTATTTCGACGGGTCTTCGCGTTGCCGACGCTTCCGACAACGCTTCTTACTGGTCGATCGCGACCACAATGCGCGGCGACAAGGACTCCATCTCCACGGTTTCTGACGCACTCGGCCTCGGTTCTGCCACGGCTGAGATCGCTTCCAAGGGCATCGAGTCTGCAATCGAAGTTGCAGGCAAGCTCAAGGACAAGCTGCTCGCCGCCAAGACGCCGGGCATTGATCGCGCAAAGATCCAGACCGAAATCAAGGAACTCCAGTCTTCGCTCTCGGCTATCGTCGATGGCGCAAGCTTCAACGGCCAGAACTGGCTGACGGGCGACAGCACGGACGCGACGACGACCCGCTCGATCGTTTCGTCGTTCACGCGCGCTTCGGACGGCTCGCTGTCGATCGGCACCATCACTGTTGACCTCGGCGACACGCGCCTGGTCGACACAGCTTCGGGCAGCGCTTCGGGCATCCTGAACACTGAGGCGACCAGCGGTTCGACGACGTACACCGTTCTCGATCTCGACATCAGCAGCCTCACGGACTCGGACGATGATCTTGCTGTCATTCAGTCGATGTTCGAATCGGTCGACACCGCGATCAGCAGCATGACCGACGCTGCCACGACGCTCGGCGCCGTCAAACAGCGCATCGACATCCAGAAGAACTTCGCAGACTCCATGAAGGCTGCGATCGACAAGGGTGTCGGCCAGCTCGTCGACGCTGACATGAACGAAGAATCGACGCGCCTCCAGGCTCTGCAGGTTCGCCAGCAGCTCGGCATCCAGGCGCTGAGCATTGCCAACCAGCAGGCTCAGTCGATCCTGTCGCTCTTCCGCTAATCGATATCGAAGCTCCCCCTTCGATCTCGCTCCAAGAGGGTCACGCCGCACATCGGCGTGGCCCTTCTTCGTTTTGAAGCTTGCGCGGGGCTTGTGCGAACCTTGCGGCGCGCGCGCGAATGGCTGAATGGAATCCGGTTTGATGATTTTGGAACACAGCTTAACCGTTCGGTAAGCAACATACCCTAGTTTCCACCCTGTAAGCCCAACTTGGAGCGGGCCATACGGAGTCGGAAGGGGAATACACTATGGGCACCAGTATCAATACCAATATCGCGGCCATGACGGCTCTGCAGAGCCTGAGCGCCACCAACAAAGAGATGCTCGTTACGCAGAACCGTGTCTCGACGGGCTATCGCGTCAACGACGCGTCGGACAACGCTGCATATTGGTCGATTGCCACGACGATGCGCGCTGACAAGGACTCGCTGTCGACGGTGGCCGATGCCCTCGGCCTTGGTTCCGCTACGGCCGAGATCGCTACGAAGGGCGTCGAAAGCGCAATCGAAGTCGCAGGCAAGATCAAGGACAAGCTCCTTGCGGCTCGCACGCCCGGCGTCGACCGCGCAAAGATTCAGAGCGAAATTTCCGAGCTGCAGTCCTCGCTGCAGGCCATCGTGGACGGCGCCAACTTCAACGGCCAAAACTGGCTGACGGGCGACAGCACCGATACGACGACTAACCGCACGCTAGTTTCTTCGTTCGCTCGCGCCTCTGACGGCTCGGTCACGATCGGCACCATCACCGTCAACCTCGACGATACGCGGCTTGTCGATACGGCATCGGGCAGCGCCTCCGGCATCCTGAACACCGAGCAGACGAGCGGTTCGACGACCTACACCATTCTTGATCTCGACATCAGCGCCCTCACGGACGACACCGATGATCTTGATCTCATCAAGGCTATGTTCGACACCGTCGATGCTGCCATCCTCGACATGACGGACGCTGCGACGAGCCTCGGCGCCATCAAGACGCGCATCGACATCCAGAAGGACTTCGCAAAAAGCCTGATGGACGCGATCTCCACCGGCGTCGGCCAGCTCGTGGATGCGGATATGAACGAAGAATCGACGCGCTTGCAGGCCCTCCAGGTCCGTCAGCAGCTCGGCATCCAGGCACTCGGCATGGCCAACCAGTCGGCGCAGCTCATCCTCCGCCTGTTCCAGTAAAACTTACCGACTAGCCTGTTCCAAGTTCGAGCCGTGGCCCCTCACCGGGTCGCGGCTCTTGTCGTTTTGATTCGAGCTGCAACTCGACAACGAACAGCGTCCTACGTCGGCTCGGCAACCCCCGCACAAGGTTTGGAGAAAAGAATGTCTGCGAATCTCTGAGGGGGCACTAGATGAGCAGTCTGAACACCAACATCGCGGCGATGACCGCACTGCAGACTCTGAGCACGACCAACAAGGATCTGCTTGTCACCCAGAACCGGATTTCCACGGGCCTGCGCGTCAAAGACGCTTCCGACAACGCAGCCTATTGGTCGATTGCTACCACGATGCGCAGCGATCGTTCGGCCGTATCGACGGTCGAGGATGCTCTGGGTCTTGGCTCCGCGACGATCGAAGTTGCGGTAACCGCTCTCAACAGCGCGATCGAAACGGTCGGCAAGATCAAGACCAAGCTGATCGCGGCTCGCGCGCCGGGTCTTGATCGCCATAAGATTCAGACTGAAATCAACGAGCTCCAGGCCGAACTTCGCAACACGGCGGGCTCGGCCGTCTTCTCCGGTGAGAACTGGCTGCAAGGCGACTCGGCCGGGCCGCTCACGAAAACCATTGTCGCTTCGTTCTCCCGCGATAGCACGGGCGCCATCACGATCGGCACCATCGAGCTCAACATCGGTCCGTCGGGTACGATGCTGTTCGATACGGGCAGCGGAACGGCGTCGGGCATCCTCGACACGACGCAAACCTTCACGCTCGCCAGCGGCACGCAATCGTTCTCGATCGCCGGCTTGAGCACGGGCATCAACATCAGCAATATCACCGACGATCCCACGGATCTCGACGGTCTCGTCGCCATGGCGACGGCGGTCGATGAGGCCATGGAGACCATGACTGACGCGGCGACGCTGCTCGGCGCGGCCAAGTCGCGCACGAGCCTGCAAAAGGATTTCGTATCGAAGCTCATGGATTCGATCGACGTCGGCATCGGCCAGCTTGTCGATGCGGATATGAACGAAGAGTCCACGCGCTTACAGGCATTGCAGGTGCGGCAGCAACTTGGCGTGCAGGCACTCGGCATCGCGAACCAGTCCGCTCAGATGATCCTGCGGCTCTTCCAGAGTTAGCGCTGGGGCGCGACCGCACCCTCTCATCGTTTCGAAGGCCACGCCGCATCGCGTGGCCTTCGCTTTTTTCGCTTCACATCGTTTCCGAAGATGCGCCCGCAATTCCCGCGCAAGCTTAGTTTTTCATAATCGACACCGTTACTTCCAGAAATCTCTTCACAGAATCATACAAGCGGTAGGCGATGCTGGGTCTTGAACAACTGGAGCGACTTTGGGGGAACCTGCTCGCCCTCGGCGCCAAGCGGCTTGCCGCGCTGGGGCTGGTCGGCGTCGCCGTCTTCGCTTCCGTCGCGTTCGGGAGTTACTATCTCAGCCGCTCCGACTACGACACGCTCTACGCTGGACTCACCGCACAGGACGTAAGCCGGATCGGCGCGGCGCTCAATGACGCGGGCATCTCGTTCGACGTCAACTCGGAAGGCACGAAGGTGATGGTTCGCCGCGAGCAGACGGCGGAAGCCCGCATGCTGCTTGCCGAGAAGGGACTGCCCGCAAGCTCGAACGCTGGCTACGAACTGTTCGACAAGCTCGGCCCGATCGGCCTGACGTCGTTCATGCAGGAAGTCACGCGCGTTCGCGCGATCGAAGGCGAGCTCGCCCGTACTATCCAGGCGATGAAGGGAATCAAGGCGGCGCGCGTTCACATCGTGCTGCCGGAAACGGGATCGTTCCGTCGTGGACGGCAGCCCGCTTCGGCTTCGGTCGTGATCCGCACCGAGATGGCAGCCGACGCTTCGACTGCGCAAGCGATCCGCCATCTCGTGTCCGCTGCCGTCCCGGGCCTTACCGTGGACGACATCAGCGTTCTCAACACGGACGGCACGGTGCTGGCTTCAGCAGGAGACGCTGCGTCGTCCACGTCGACCCGCAAGATCGAACTCGAAAAGACGGTTTCCAAGGATCTGGTCGACAACGTCAGAAAGACGCTGACGCCCTACCTCGGGCTCGGAAACTTCGAGGTGAGCGTCGCGACCAACCTCAACCTCGACAAGCGCCAGACAAACGAAACGACGTTTGACCCGGATTCCAAAGTCGAGCGTTCTCTCCGGGTCGTGAAAGAATCCGGCAAGCAAGAGAATTCGGCAAGCCGCAGCCCCGTCGGTGTCGAGCAGAACGTTCCCGACCAGGTGGCGGACGGTGCCGGCGGCGATCAGGCGCGCCGCACAACCGACAAGCGCGAAGATCTCTCGAACTACGAACTCAATTCAAAGGTCGTTTCAACGACGAGCGAAGGCTATCGGGTGGAGGGCCTCACGATCGCCGTTGTCCTCAACCGCAAGCGCCTGCTCGAGACGCTCGGTGAGGCGGCGACGCCGGAAGCCGTACAGGCACGTGTGAAAGAGGTCGAGCGTCTGGTCGGAACCGCGGCTGGCGTCGATACGAAGCGCGGCGATCAGATCAGCGTCGTTGCCGTTGAGTTCGCCGAAGATACGTATCCGGCCGAAAGCTTCTCGGCCAATGTCACGGGACCGCTCATCGATCTCGCAACCGGCTTGATCAAGGCGCTCACTGTGCTCGGCCTCGTGTTCATCGTCGTGACCTTCGGGCTCAGGCCGGTGACGCGTATGCTGCTCGAACAGCGCGAGGCGGCGCAGGTCGCAGGCGGAACTCTGGCTGCGGCGCCGACCCAGGACGTCGATGATGGATCGCTGCTGACCGCTGCGGAAGAGCCCGAGCAGCCTCAAATCAACGCGGCCGAGTTGCTTGGCATCAAGCAGCCGGAGCCGAACCTGATTGCAGACATCACGGGTGACGTGCTGCGACTTTCGCAGCGGCGGCTCGAACAAATGGTGGCGCTCGATGAAGAGCAGGCCGCCAACATCCTGAAGCAGTGGATGAGGGAACGTGCGGCATGACGGCGTTGCCAGTAGCTTATTATCTCAAAGAGTTGTCAGGAGAGCAGCCGCGCCACGTTTGGCGCGGTCTCGTCGCGAGTGCGGACGCGAAGTCGGATCTCGACGTCGAACTCAGTGAGGCGCATACGCGGGGCGTTCTCGAAGGCCGCGCCGCGGCGCAGGTCGAGTTCGATTCCGTTACGGCTACGCGGGCGGTGGCATTTGATCAGAAGCTTGCTGCCGAACGGCAGAAGTGGTCTGAGGACGAGGGTGAGCGTCTCTCTCTGATGATCTCTTCCGGCATTGAGGATCTCGAAAATCGCGTTGCCGGACTCGTGAGCGAGGTGCTGCGCTCCTTCGTCGGTGAGCGCGTGCGCGGGAAGGCGATCGACGAACTTTCCCAGACGCTCAACTCCATGCTGACCAAGGGCGAATACGCCAAGATTATCGTGTCGGGTCCGGCGGACCTGACAACAGAGGTGGAACGCCGCCTTAGCTCCGACGTCGCTGGTGTGACGTTCGTCGAGGCCGAAGGCGTCGATCTCGTCGTCAATGCGGACGATACAATTCTCGCAACACGCATTGGCGCCTGGCTCGAAGCAATCGGAGACGACGATCAATGAGCGCGGACGGAGATACGGCTGCGCCGCATGAGGTCGTTATCGTACGCCGGCGCGGCGGCGAGGGTGAAGACGGCCATCACGGCGGCGCATGGAAGATCGCATTCGCCGATCTCATGACGGCGATGATGGCGTTCTTCCTGGTCATGTGGCTGCTCAATGTATCCGATAAGGAGAAAATTCAGCAGATCGCCACGTACTTCAATCCGCTCCAGCTCAACTCGAAGCAGCCCACCGTCAAAGGCATCGAAAAAGAGCAGGAGCAGCCGAAGGCATCGGAGAAATCCGAGGGCCCGGTGGATGCATCGCAACCCAACAACCTCGATACCGAGATCAAGCGGAAGGGCTATTCGAAGCCGGGCGGCGACGGAGCGCAGGACGAAGGCGCGGAAAAAACCGCCGAGCAGGAGCTATTCAACGACCCCTACGGCGTGCTTTCGCGCATGGCGGCCGAGGCACAAACGGAAGCGGAGCATCAGGGCAGCGCACCGATGAGCGATCGTCCGCTGCCTGGAGGCGATAGCTTCAAGGATCCGTTCGAGTCGTTTGCCGAACAGCGCCGCGCAAACGGGGCTGCGGCAGGGAATGACGGCAAGTCCGATGCGCTTTCCGGTTCCGGAACGCAGGCAATGCAGCAGGGGCTAGAGTCGCCGCTGCAGATGTCTCCACTGCAGGTGAAGCCTGATCCTTCCGTCAATGGTCCGCCTAAGGCAACGGATACGAAGCCTGCGGATGGCGCCAAGGCTGAGGTCGCCGCGAAAGCTAAAGACGGTAACAAGGCGGCAGAAAATGCGACAGCGCACGATGACAAGGAGGTTCGCGATCTCGAAGCCGGTCTCACGAAGGCGCTCGGAGCGATCGCACCCCAAAAGAAGCCCAACATCGAAGTGAAACGGGTGAGCGAAGGCGTTCTGATCAGTCTCACAGACGACTTCAAGTTCGGCATGTTCGCACTGTCGTCTGCGGAGCCGCTTCCCGACACTGTGGTGGTGATGGAGAAGGTCGCCAAAGTGCTGGCGCCGCACGAGGGTAAAATCGTGGTGCGGGGTCACACGGACGCGCGTCCCTTCCGCAACGAACGGAACAACAACTGGCGGCTCTCGATGTCGCGCGCGCAAATGGCGTACTACATGCTGACGCGCGGCGGTGTCGACGAGAAGCGCTTCGAAAGCATCGAGGGGCGGGCGGATCGCGATTTGAAGAAGCCCGAGGATCCTCACGCGGATGAAAACCGCCGTATTGAAATCATGCTGAGGCCGAAGTCGTGATGGTTCGTTTTCATCTCTCGGCTGTGCTCGTGCTCGGCGCTTTGGCGGCTGGGCCGACGCGTGTTTCGGCTGAAGAGTTTCCGAAATTCGCCTCCCCGCTCATTGCGATCGCCGCTGCGGATGCCGCAGCAGAAGCGCATGATGAGCATGGAGCGGCTCCCACGGAAAACGCGGAGGCCGGCAAGGCCGAAGGCGAAGACGGTGAGCAGTCTTCGGGGCCTGAACTTTGGCCGAAAGTTCCTGTCGTTGAACTCGATCAGCAGCCGTACATGCTCGTGCGGAAGTTGAGGTCCGTTCAGGATCAAGTGGCTGCGGGTAGTGTCAGCGCCCACGAGCAGCAACGCGAGCTTATGAAGGATATCGGCGCGCAGATGGTGCGCCTGCCGATCGCCGTGTGGGATGACGTGCGCAATGTGCGCGCCGCGATCTTCTTTGTTCTCAGCGGCGGCAACCCCGCTGTTCTTAGGCCGGTGGCGGACCGGACGAACATCCCTACTGTCGAGCGGCGCGCTATTCGTGGTGCTCTCGCATTCGGAGAAGGCCGTCAGATGGATGCGCTGGGGCTTCTGCAGAGGCTTGAGGCCCGCAATCTCGATCCGCAACTCGGCGGTATTGTCGCGCTCATGCAAGGCACGCTGATTGCCCGCAAGGATCCGATCAAAGCAATCCGATTCCTAGACGAGGCTCGCCTTCTTTCGCCAGGAACTCTGATTGAGGAAGCGGCGCTGCGGCAGGGCATTCTGCTGCTGGCGCGCGAAGGCGATCTCGAACGTTTCGATGTTCTCGCTGGGCAGTACACGCGACGCTTTCCGAATTCTCTTTTCGCGCAGAGTTTTCGCCGCCAGTTCTTCGCAGGTGTGGCCAGGCAAAACTTTAAGCGTGCTTCGGAGTGGATTTCGCGCACGGAAACCGAGCTCATGAAGATGCCTGCGTCCGAGCGCGTGGGGCTTTACCTTGCCATTGCGGAAGAGGCGACGAAGGGCGGAAACGTCGACATCGCCCGTTATGCAGCAGGCAAGGCGCGCGAGCTTTCGCATGCCGACAGCACGTCGTTCCAGCGGGCCACGATGCTCGAAGGGGCGGCTATGGCGGCGACCGAGGACTATCAAAAAGGTATCGATCTTTTGAACAGCATCGATCCCGCGAAGATCGACGCTGACGATCAAAGCATCCGGCAATCGGCTTTGCGCGTTGGCGAGGCCGTTGGCCGCTGGCCGGCCGCGCCGCCGAAATCCGACGAGCCGGTTCCAGCTTCGGTCAGCCGCGCGGAAGCTCTTCTGAGTGAAGTGGATACGCTTTTGGGAGATGCACCGAGATGAGTTCTACTCACGCGTTGGCATCGGGCATTCTGGCTTCCACGTCCAACGCGCGCCAGTCGAGCGCCAGCTCGAGCGTGGACCGCAACGACACCGGGTTCCGTGACGCGCTCGACAAGGAATCCCGCTCTCGCGAGACGAAGGATGACAGCGGGCGTTCGCAAGAGACCGCGCGCGCGCACGACAGCAAGGATTACGATAGCAAAAAGACAAAAGAAGACGGGGGCGAGGATACTGCTGCGCGGGATAGCGACTGTGTCAATCCATCGTGCGCGGAAACGCCGGTTGCAGGAGATCTTTCCGCGATCCTCGCTCAGCTCAGCAACGGTAAGCCGGGGGATCGGGCCTCCGATTCGCTCAACGCGCCCGCTGATCAGAAGGCGGATGCAAATTCTCTTGCACCGCTCGTCGATGATGTTGGTCCGGTGATGCCGGATGACGGCAGCGACTCGCTCGACGCAGAGAAATTGATGGCTTTGTTGAAGTCCGGTCTGCCCAATTCTTCCGGCGATGGCGCGGTCGACAAAGTGGATCTGAAGGTCAAGGTGGCCGGTCAGGAAACGCATCTTGCGCTTGCGCCGCAGCAGCCGGGAGAGAATTCCGAGATGCTTGTCGCAGAGCAGGCTAACGCGGAAGCTCAAGGCGTAGTGAAGTCGCAAGGTGAAGGCGCAGGCAAAACGCAGGTGAAGGCTGCGAACGAGGCTCAGAACACGGTTCGTGCGCCCGCTCAAGACAACGATACGAATTCGCCACCCGACATGAAGGACGCGGCGCGTGCGAAATCCGTCGGCGAGCAGTGGAGCGAGCGGAGCGGAGCCGCATTGAGCGATCACGGCATTGCCGGAGGCGATGGGCGCCAGTCGGATGGCCGCGGGGCGTCTTCGGGCGGGAATTCGCAACAGGGATCGAATGCGTTCATGTCGCTCCTGGCGAGCGTCTCGAGCCAGGCGGCGAGCGCGGCGCAGAACTCCGTGGGTGCCGAGACAGTCGCCGATCCCGTTATGGATCAGATCGCGGACGGGGTACGCGCGGAGCTGCGTGCCGATGGTCTGCTCGATTCCTCCTCTGAGGGCGTGGTCAAGGTTCTCAGCATCGAACTCAAGCCGGCCAACCTCGGCGCCGTGACGGTGCGCATCGCACTCAAGGACAATACGGTGAAGGTGCATATCGAGGCGCAACGCGGTGAAACGCTCGCCGTGATCGAGCGCGAGCGCGATGCGCTCGAAAGCGCGCTCAAAAGCGCGGGTTATTCCGTAGATTCGATTTCGGCGGCGCCGCAAGGTGAGCTCAGCAGAGGGCTCGGCGTATCGCCTGCAGCTGCACCTGATGCGGGCGCTCAGCAAGGCGGACTCTCAGGGCAGGCTTCTCAGGGCCAGGGTCTTGGTGAATCCGGACAACAGGGGCAGTCCGGCCATGGCGGATCGGGCCGTTCTGAGCCCGGCCCTCGGCCGGATGCTAAGGATACCAACGCTCAAGGCGTTCGCGCCGGAAACAATGGGCTCTATGTCTAGCGCGTGTTAGGCGTTGCCTTCAAGCGTGAGTAAGTGGTGTGAGCGTAATTTACCTTTCGACCTACAGACGGGTGGCGGGAGCAATGACCAGCACAGCACTTCTTGGGCCTATGAGGCTCGCTTATGACGAGATCACGTCCAGCATCTCGCGCGTCGCGCCGGGTGCCTTCATGCTCGGCCACAAAGGGCCGGATGGGCGCTTTTACGTGGACTACGTCGGGCGCGCCGATCACGATATCAAGGACAAGCTGCTTCAGCTCATCGGCTCAGGCAATCTGTTCAAATTCAGATGCGTGTCGACGAGCGAAGCGGCCTTCCATGCGGAGTGCGAGCTGTTTCACGACTTCCAGCCGCCGGGAAACCGCATGCATCCCGACCGCTCGCCGGGCACTAATTGGGAATGCCCGCGGTGTCGGTTTTTCCGTCTTCAAGGGCGAGCATAGACATGATGTCGGTGAGTGCTGCCTGGTAGCCGTGATGCCAGTAGGCGCGCTCGGGAGTGTGAGCATCGAGGTGACGCTGGTCGACCTCGGTGTAGGGTGCTTCGTCTTCGAGCCACTCGCGGATGTTGTCGCGACGCTGGCGAAGCATGGCTACCTTAGATTTCTGCGACATTGACTTACTGCCCTGTTCACTGCCCTGTTTGTCTTGGGCTCCACGTTGTTCTGTGGAGCATCACCTTTGTACATCAGGGACATTTGAGGGCGGCTTAGAGCGAGCGCGAAAACTAAGCTCAAATTTTACGGGTTTTCGTGTCCCGCAGAGGGACAACTGTTTATGAGTTCGAAACGCCTGATGCTTGTGGCTCAAGCGTGAAGCGCGGCGGGGAGCCTCAGTGGATCTCTGGCAGGATGTCGCCGATGCTGCGCGGACCGGACGTCTTGCGCTTGGCGGGTTTTGGTTCGACCGGCGACTTCTCGACGATCTCAGCGGCGATGCGCCGGATCCAGCCGTTGATGGTCGCTTCCGGATCGCGGCCGCCGGCCACGTCGGCAGCCACGGCATTGGCGAGCCCGCGGGCGAGAGTCGTTGCCCGGGCCTCTCCCAACGGACGGGAAAGCTCGCCGAGAGCTGAGATACGTGCGCGAAGGTTAGCGGATAGCTGCATGTTGCACCAAACGAAGACACATAATCGCTTTACGCAACTCGCATGCCAGAAGCGGCGCTTGAACTCGCCCTCTCTTCCGGTTCGCGGTCAGCTTTGCGCAAGGGCAGCAGGTTAACAAGTCTTGCCGGAGGCCAGTGACACCTGCCATGCACAGCTTTTATCTCGACGCTATCCGCAACTTTGAGGGCTACACGCCCCAGGCTTCCTGGGACTATGCTCAGTATTCGAATGGCTATGGGACAAAGGCGCAGTTTCCTGGCGAGGTGATCGACCGGGCAGAAGCGGAAAAGCGCTTCCGCAGTGAGGTTTCTCAAGCGCGCGCCATTGTCGAAAAGGCTACGCCGGACGTCGATGAGGGCACCAAAGCCGCGCTTACATCTCTTACCTACAACGCGGGAACGAGCTGGATCGGTAGTGGTCTCGGCGATGCGGTGCGTAGCGGCGATCTCGAGGCCGCACGCGACATCTTCATGAAATACAACAAGGCTGGCGGCGAAGTTCTGCCGGGGCTGGTCAACCGGCGCACGCAGGAAGCGCTGTGGATCGGCAATCCGGAAGCGATGCTGGCGAACGGGACTGCAGTCGCTGACGCTGGAAGTTCCGCCGGTATGCCGCCTGTCGTGCTCGATCGCGATCAAAGCGCGCGGCAAGTCGCGGACTTTATACGCGGGCAAAGCTCGGCGCCGTCTTCAAGCGTGCGCGGAAGCGGATCAGCGGTCTTCGAGCGGAAGCCGGAGGCCGAGAGCCGTGTGGCATCGGTCGGTATCGCGAACGAAGCATTGGCCGCTCTGGTGGATGTGGATCTCAAGGGCGCAGGCGCGGCAGAGATCGTGCGCCTGGCGCAGCTTGGCCGCGGCAGCGAGCTTGCGAACCCAGACAAGCAGCGCCAAGACGACGAAACGCGGCGGGTTTGAGCCGCCGCGTCTCTCTCAATCAAAACTGAAGTTCGGCTTTTTTAGCCAGTGGTGCGGAAGCGCGGGCTCTGCATCGCTGCGGCTGCAAAGCCGACTGGAAGACCCGGCACGGGAGGCTGTCCGATGCGGGCAGGCTGCTCTGCCGGCATTGCGCCTGCGCGCGTGAAGATACCGCGATGCTCGCTATGTCCGACGAGATCGGTCTTCAGGCCGATCAAGCTTTCCGATGCGCCGAGCGTCAGGAAGCCATCCGGAGCTAGGACGCGCGTCATGCGGGTCAGGATGTCCGTTTTGCGGACGGCATCGAAATAGATCAGGACGTTGCGGCAGAAGATGACATCGAAGCGGCCCAGCGAGTTGAAGTCCTGGAGTAGGTTCAACTGGCGGAAGGTTGCCTTCGAACGGATGTGATCCGAGAGCTGCCAGCTTTCGCCGATCTGGTTGAAGTGGCGAAGCAGCATGGGCGCGGGCAGGCCGCGCTGGACCTCGAACTGCGAATAGACGGCTTTGCGTGCCTTCTCGAGCACCTGGTCGGAGAGATCAGTGCCGACGATTTCGATCTTCCAACCCATCATGCGGGGCGAGAATTCATCGAGGATCATGGCGAGCGAATAGGCTTCCTGGCCCGTCGAGGCGGCAGCCGACCAGATGCGCAAGCGCTTTTCGTTCTGCCGCGCGGCGAGCAGAGCCGGCAGCATGTAGGAGCGGAATTGATCGAATGGCGACTTATCGCGGAAGAAGTAGGTCTCGTTGATCGTCATCGCTTCGATGACGTCTTTTGCCAGCTTCGGCGACTGCCCCTTCTGCAGCATGTTCACGAGTTCGTCGAGGCTCGACAACCTTTCACGCCGCACGATGGGCATGACGCGGCTTTCCACGAGATACTGCTTTGTCTGATCCATGACGAGCCCGGAGTTGCGGCGTAGAAACTCGCAAAGGGCATCGAACGCTTGGGACATGGTGCGGGTCACTTTTTGCAGGGTTGAGCCGTTAGGGCCGAGTTCGTATGGATCCTCGCAACACGAAGACGAGTGATCAGACCATTCCGATCTGCTCGAGCTTCGTGCGGATGATCTCCTGATCGAACGGCTTCATGATGTATTCGGTGGCGCCCGCCTCAAGTGCGGTCAGGATCTTGTCACGTGTGTTTTCCGTCGTGCAGAACACGACTTGCGGAGCGTCGCCGCCCGGCATCTTGCGCAGCTTGCCAAGGAATTCGAGCCCGCTCATGACCGGCATGTTCCAGTCGAGCAGGACGAGATCGGGAAGGCCGGCCTGGCACTGCTCGAGCGCGTGGGCGCCGTCTTTGCCTTCGGTGACTTCGAAGTCCATGTTCTCGAGGATCTGCTTCGCAATCTTGCGGATAAACGAAGAGTCATCCACGACGAGCGCTTTTTTCATTACACACCTACACTTTTAATGGACACCAAAGTCGAAGAGAGCTTCGATATTCAGAGCGGGAACCAGCAGATTGCCGACCTTGTAGAGGCCCGCCATGAAGCGAGAGCGGGTCGGGTCGAAGTGCGCCGGGATCGGTACCTTCATTGAGGAATCGAGCGTCAGCACGTCGCCAACTTCATCGACGATGAGCGCGAAGTTCTCACCCTTGTGCTCGATGCCTATGGCGAGTGAGTTGTGCACCTCGTCGACCGGGATGCCGAGACGACGACGCAGGCTCACGGCAGTGACGATCTTGCCGCGCAAGTTGACGAGACCGACGATATCCTTCGGTCCGAGCGGAATGGGTGTCACGCTCGTAATGCGGAAGATGGTCTGCGTCTGCAGAACAGAGAGACCGAATGCTTCGCCGCCGGCAAACACGGTGAAGTAGCTTTCTTCGCCTGCTGTCGGGACGTCGGAAGCGGATTGGCCTCCTATGCCTGAACTCATGCTGCTGACGTTGGCTGCCAGGCTGCTCATGCTGCAAGCTCCATGCGTTGGGCCTTGGCGTCAGCCGCAGCGTCGAGTGCGTAGGCGATCGTTTCGAGAAGCGTGTGACGGTCGTGCTTGCTGACGAGCGAGGTCATGCCGCTTTCGGTCGCGATGCGTGTGGTGCGCGGTGTCGTGCTCTTGCTCAAGCCGATTGCCGGAATGATGTCGGCGTCCTTACGATCCTTGAGAGTGCGTAGGAAGGTTGGCGACGAAAGCGCCGGTGCATCCGCGTCGAGAATGACGGCGTCGAAGGCAGCCATCTGCGCGAACAGCTCGTTCGGGTCCTTCGGGACGACAACGGATGAGAGCGTGTATCCGGATGCCGCGACGGCGGGAACCAGGAGATCGCGCACGAGCTGGTCATCGGACACGAAGAGAAGACGCTGCGGCGTTGCCACCGACGAGCCGTGCTCCGCCATGCGAATGAAGTGAGCGACGTCGATCAGCTCGATGGCCTGGCCGCGGATTTCCGCAGAGCCCACCAGTTCGGAATTGGCGCTGGCGAGCTGAATCTCGAGCTTCTCTTCGAGGATGTCGATGATCTCGTCCGCCATAAGGCCGATGGAGCGGTTGTCGGTGGTGACGACCAGAACCGGATAAGCCGGGCGAGACATATCGATTTCGCGCGAGATAGGAACGATGGGCATCAGGCGGCCCTGGAGCAACACCATCAGGCGGCCATCCGAGCTTTCAATGCGATTGGTTTCGACCATCTCGATGCGCGACACGAGCGACAGGGGGAGCACCTTAGGTGCGCCAGAGCCGGCCTTGAACATGACCAGACGGCGGCGTTCGAGGCCGTTCTGATCGCGTGTTTCGGTGCGCTTCTTCTCGGTCGATTTCTCGATGCCGAGGTTCGCGGCGAGACCCGAGGGATCAAGGATGAGGACGACAGAGCCATCGCCGAGGATGGTGTGGCCGCTGAATACCTTGAGGTGGGCAAGAGACGCGCTGAGCGGCTTGACGACGATTTCCTGGATGTCGGCGACGCCGTCGACGATGATGCAGAATGAGTCTGTACCAACGCGCATGACTACGGCGAGCTTCTCGCCGGTCGCTTCCTGATCGCCGCCGAGGCCCACGACATTGCGCAGCTCGACAGCGGGAATGACCTCTTCGCGCAGCTTCAGGACGAGCGCATTCTGAACGTTCTGGATCAGGTCTTTGTAATTCGCGCCGAGGCTGACGGCTTCAACCACTGACGTCTGCGGCAGTGCAAAGCGCTGACCTGCGACCTCGATGATGAGGGCCGGCGCGATTGCGAGCGTCAGCGGAATGCGGAGCGAGAAGCGGCTGCCCTTGCCTTCCACTGACGACAGCGAGACCGAGCCGCCGATAGCTTCGATGTTGCTGCGGACGACGTCCATGCCGACGCCGCGGCCGGACACGTTCGAAACGACCTGCGCGGTCGAGAAACCGGGCTCGAAGATGTAGCGATAGATCTCCTCATTGCTCATGGCGCGGAGATCCTGCTCCGTCGCGAGGCCCTGAGAGACGATCTTCTGCTTGATGCGGTCGGTGTCGAGGCCCTTGCCGTCGTCAGCAATGTCGATCGTGATCTGGCCAGCTTCGTGCGCTGCCGAGACGCGGATCTCGCCGCGTTCCGGCTTGCCCTTGGCGAGGCGCTCTTCGGGGCGCTCGATGCCGTGGTCTGCGCAGTTGCGGATGAGGTGCGTCAGCGGATCGCGGATGACTTCGATGAGCTGGCGGTCGAGCTCGGTGTCGGCGCCGTCCGTAACGAGATCGATGTTCTTGCCAAGGCTCGTCGACAACTCGCGCACGAGGCGCGGCAGGTTAGCGTAGAGGCGTCCGACGGGCTGCATGCGGGCGCGCATGACGGCGTCCTGCAGATCGCTGGTGAGCGTCGAAAGATGCTGCAGGGGCGTTTTGATGGAATCGTCTTCGCGATGACGTGCGAGTTCGAGAAGCTGATTGCGTGACAGGACGAGCTCGGAGACGAGCTGCATCATGCGTTCGATCGTATCGACGGAGACGCGGATCGATTCTTGGTTGGCTGTCGATTTGCCGCCGGACGTTGCGCTGGCTTCGGCCGACTTTGCATTCTCTTTTGCGGGCTCGGGATCTTCGTTACGTGCGACTGCGACCGGAGCTGCCACGGATTGCGGTGCTGCAGGCGCTGCGGCGGCAGGAGCGGGTGCTATCTCGGCCGCGACCGGGGCGGGGTTCGAGATGACTTCGGCGACGACCGTGCTCGCTTCCGCAGCAGCTGCTTCAGTGCCGGCGGCGTAATATGCTTCCAGAGCGTTGATTATCTGGCTGTCGTCGCCCGGCGGCTCCGATCCATGCTGGCCGATTTCCTCGATGATCGTTTTGATGCGATCGATGGCGGCGAGGATGATCGTGACCGAGTGCTGCGTCGGCGGCACGCCGTCGCGCAGCATGCCCATCACAGATTCCGCGGCGTGACCTACGCGCTCGAGGCGATCGAGGCCGAGGAAGCTCGAGGTTCCCTTGATGGTGTGGACGAGACGAAAGATGCTGGTGATCAGCGAAGCGTCGCTCGGATTGCGCTCGAAATGGACGAGCTGCGTTTCCGCGCCTTCGATGTGCTCCGTCGTCTCTGTGAGAAAATCTCTCAGCAGCTCATCCATTGGAAGTCCCCCTCGGCGTCCAGCGGTTCATTTATTGGCTTTTTACGCGACGCACGGGATCAGGCGATCGGCCATGTGCTGAGCCGTTTCAGCGGGCTTCTCTCTTCCGTTGTTCACCAGGTCAGACGCGCGATTGAGGGCGCTGCGGATGGCGCACGAAGCATTTTCGCAGAAGTCGGATACGCGGGAGGGATCGACCTCGCCGTCCGGACCGCGGTGAGCACGAATCACGTCGATCGATGCGATCGCCATGGCGTTGACGCCGTCGATGATGCATTCGAAATCGCCACGGAAACCTTCGTCGAGGCCCTCGTAGATCTCAAGCGCGCGAGCGCTGCCGGGCAGAAGCGATTTTGCGAAGTATTCGCGGTAGGTAACGGGCCGCCACTCGAGCAGTTCATCGAGCATTTCGGGGAGCAACGTCGGCAGATTCTCGATGAGAAGCAGCACTTCGTTGAAGTGGTTCAGATAGTCGTTGGCGATACCGGAGGCCGGATTGACGAGGCACGCAGCGCGTTCTTCAAGCGCTTCATCTGCTATGTTCGTTTCAGAGAGTGTGCCCGTTTCCGTGGATGCCATTGTCGCCGCCCGCGCTGAAGTTGCTTAGTCGTTTGCATGACGATACTCCACGGCGTTGCCTAAAAATCTGTTACGATTGGAAGGAAGTGGTGCGTGCTGACAATTGCGCAACTCTCGCTACGCACTGAGGTTTGCGAGGCAATGATGCGTAGGCTGTAGACGCGACAAGGTATGTGCCGCAGCGATGTGCGCACCTGTCGAAGCTCAAGCTTTAATGAAAGATTAAATCAGCGCGTCTGAGTGCCACCCACGAGATCCGCGACCAGTTCCTTTTGCGGATCCACCGGCTGCTCGACGACCAGAGCGAACTGGCTCTTTGACTGGGCCAGATGGCACATGAAGATGCGCTCGTCCTGACATTCGAGCGCAACGAGGCTCTTGGTGTCGACGTCGAGGTGAAGGATCTGCCCCGGTTCGAGGGCTGCGATCTGAGCCAGCGTCATGGTGGGCCCTTCAAGCACGCCCTTCAACACCATGTCGGACGAGGCCACGCCGTCCTGCATCTTTTTCTGCCAATCGGGATCGGCGTTGGTGCCGTCCAGCGCGCGGGAGCGCTCGAGCAATTTGCGTATCGGATGCAACGCGGACTGTGGGATGATCATGAACATGCGGCCGCCGTTGTCGAGAATCTGAAACAGAATCTGAACGGCGATAACGGGGATGTCGGTCTGGCCGAGGATCTGGAAGTCGAGCTTCGGCTCGACCTTTTCCAGCTCGAAGTCGACCGGCGTGATCGGTGCCAGAAGCTCTTCGAACTCGGGAATGAGGATGCTGAAGACGCTGCGCGCAAGGCGGCCTTCGAGGGATGTGAAGGGGCGATCCGCCTCGAACGGCGGCATGCTGCCGTCGCCGCCGAAAGCCGCGTCGATCAGCGAGAAAATGAAGCGTCGATCAATACCAACTACAACTTTGGCGTCCCACTGCCGGCAGTAATAGATGCCGGCGATGCTGTCCTCGTAGGATTCGAGAACGTCCCAGGAGTTGCCGCTCTCCATCTGGTTGACGAAGAACGAAGACGGCACGTTGCAATACTCGCGGAAGCGCTCCGCGAGCGTGCTCACGAGACGTTCGAGTACACCTTTGAGGACATGAAGGCGCTCGACCTCGAGCTTGGGCGGCTCGAGGAGCTTGTCGGTGGCCGGCTGTCCGCCAGAGTCGCGGATTTCCGCATACTCTTCGCGCATCACTCCTCATCCTCCTCAGTGTTGCCGACCTCGATGAGACCTTTTTCGATCATCTCCATGGCCGCGTCGGCAATGGCGCGCCGCGCCTTCTGAATTTCCTTCGTGCTCGGTTTCTTGCCGGTTGCCAGTTCCTGCTCGATCATGCGGCGTGCTCGGCCCGGCGTTGCTTCCAAAATCAGGTCGATCATGCGCGGCTCTGCACCGAACAGAGCATTGATCGTGCGGTCGGCCGGCACACCGTCAAACAGCGTGACGAGTGCAGGCTGCGAAAGGCGAGCGAGATCGTCGAACGTGAAGAGGAGGCTGCGAACCAGCTCCGCTTCTTTCGGGCGGTGCGTATCGAGATCCGTCAGGATCTCGTCCATCTGCTTGCGCTCCATCTTATTGATGATGTCGGCAAGGCGGGCATGAATAGTAGGTCCGGTGCTCTTCGCGCTCTTATAAAGCAGCTCTTCCTTGACTGCACCTTCGAGCAACTGAATGGGCCGTTCGAGAACGACTTTGAGCGCCAGCATGCGCCGCATAACCTCGTTGCGGAGCGCCGGCGGAAACATTTTCAGCGTTGCGGCGGCGTAAGCAGGCGGCGTTCGCGAGAGCACGAGCGCGGAAACCTGAGGATGTTCCTTCGTGAGGTACTGCGCTGTGCTGAGCTCAGGCACTTCGCCGAGCTTGATCCAAATTGACTGCAGCGATTTCGAGCGGACCTGAGACATGATCTCGGCGATCTGGTCAGGCGGTACGACGCCGGCCAGCAAAGCCTCAACTTCATTCGCCGTTGCGACTAAGTCGCCGCCGCTGCGCAGATGCTGTGCGAATTCCTCAATCAGCGTGTCGAGCGTTTCCTTTGAAACGGCTCCGAGATCCGTTGCGGTCTGCGCGATGAGCTTGATGTCGTCTTCGTCGAAATGCTTCAGGATGCGGGATGCAATCTTTCGGTCCATCGACAGAAGAAGCGCGGCAACCTTTTTGGGGCCGGTCAGTTCGACCGGCTCGGCAGCGTCCAGGGTTCTGATTGACCGCTTTTCAGCCTGCGCCTGGGTCATCCGTCACTCGAGTGCCATGGGTGGATACGCCGCCCGGCCAGCTTGCGCGGCCGATCAAAGAAGGCTGGTTTGCAGGCAACGCTACGCAACACCGATGCTTTTCGCGCTCAGCCTAGCGTACACGCTTCCACGATTTGGCTTGAGCGAAGCTTGTGCAGCCAGGTGAACTACAACTTAACTGAGCAAATCTCTAAAGGATGTGGCAGTGCCTCCGCGGGGCTACTGCAACTCACCCGAAGCTCTGCCAAGTGACTGTCACCTTCGTGCCGAGAGGGACGCGCGGGTAAAGGTCCAGAACGTCTTCGTTGTACATGCGGATGCAGCCCTTTGAGGCTGCCGTGCCGATGGTCCAGGGCGCATCCGTACCATGAATGCGGTAGGCGGACGCCCCGAGATAGAGTGCGCGGACACCAAGCGGGTTCATCGGATGACCGCCAGGGACCCAGCTCGGAAGGCGCGGGTTTTCGCGCCGCATCGACGGCGTGGGCGTCCACGAGGGGTTGACGCGCTTGTCCGAGACGCTGGTGACGCCCGACCAGCGGCTCTGTTCGCGGGGTACAGCGATCGGGTAGCTGATCGCCTCGCCCCTGCGATGGATCCAGTAAAGCTTGCGGTCTCCGAACGAAACGATGATCTGGCGCGGCTCATATTTGGAGCTGAACCGGACGGTTGAGCGCGATCCGCCGTCCCACAGGAAAGAGAAGAGATCCTGGGCCGACGCACGGGGAGACCCGAGCGCAAGGAGGGCCACCGCGAAGAATGCGCTGAGCGTTGCGAACCGCTGGAAACCGGTCATGCTCGTGTGTCCGTGGGCGGCACGCTCGATGGTCATGCTGGGCTCCCCTGATTTGCTGTTCTCAGCAAGGTGCATTCGCTGTCGACGGGATGCAACTCAGGCGATTCCCTAGTGAGGTCCAATCGCCTGAGTTATGTTGTATTTTTGCATATATCCGTTTGGATTTCGGCGAAAAGTCGGCAGGTCAGATGAGGCGCGGCGACCGCGGGTTATGGCCGTCGACATCCTGGGTCTCGATCCAGCGCAAAAGCACCGAAACCACGTGCTCCTGCTCGTCCTGCCGAAGGGCGCGACCTTGGGGAATTTCATGCCATTTCGCGAGGCAGCCGCGGCAGCAGGTGGCTGTTGCGTGCTGCGCGACGAAGACGGGGTGGCCGCGGAACGGGGTCTGCTTGCCGTCGCGAGGGGGCTCGGCAGGCGCCAGCCGAGAGTCAACGAAGCCTTGTGCATGGTCGCGGATCGTTTCGAGGCCCATCTCCGAAATGTAGGCGCGGTCCTTTTCGGACAGCTTGAAACGGCTCCGGAAGGCCGACTTCGAAAGTGCGGATAGGATGCTCTCGATCTCTCTCATGAGATGCGTTCATCGAGCGCTGCGCGCTTCATCGCAAGATGGCGACTTCGAGAAAAAAAGAGCCCGAACGTGTCAGCGTCCGGGCTCTCGATACCCTGCAAGGGTCGGGTACCAGCCATGGGTCGTCGGTAAGGGGAGGACCATGTTCAGGAGCTGGCCGCAGGTGACACGAGCGACACCCGCACTCAACGACTACCCGGGATGCAGCTTAGTCACGCGAGCTTACGAGCGGATGGCCGCGAGTTTACTTCCTTGTAAGAATGAGATTGGGTGCCTCACGCAGCTGCTGCCGCCGCAGCGGCTGTGGTTGCGGCCGCCATTGCCGGGTCTGGATCCGTTTCAGCCGATTTTTCCTCGGTAGATGATTCAGAACTATCCGAGGGTCCGCCAAAACGCGAGATGATATAAGCGGCAACCGCCAGAATGAGCAGCAGAGGAAGATTGCGGCCAACCAGTCGTAAAAAGCCTGGCAATGCAACGGGCGCCGCGGAAGCAAACACCGATCTCATCTCCGGCGTCAAAAGATCTTCGACGCTTGATGGCCCTTCGTCCTGCGGGGTTGCGCTATCTTCGAGCTTTTCTTCGGCGGCTTTCGCCTCCGCTGCGGGGGCGGAATTGCCGACGCCCACAATGGCCATCGTGATCAGGGAGATGACCGCGAATACCGCTGCCATAATTCCATAGGCGACAACGGAGCCATAGAGCTCCACCAATTTCACGGTCACGGCGGTGGTCGCAAATCCGGCCGCTACGAGCAGAGGGGCCGCCACCATCGCGCGTGCGACGATCTTCGACACGGCTTGGTCGATCGAGCGCTCCGCGCGTTTGAATAGACCCTGAAACATGCGGATGATCTCCCCTAGAACCCGTTAGAGGCGCGAGAGTTCGCGCCAGCGGCCGGCGTCGTCACAGTCACTTACGATTTCCAGAGAGCGCCGATCACGAATCCGATGCCGGCTGCCATCACGAGCGTCGTGAGCGGCTGATCCTTTACGGACTTGTCGACGGCGGTCTTGAAGTTATCGGCAACGATCTGGAACTGTTCGGTTGCCTGGCGGCCCTGATCGGCGAGATCCTGCATCTTTTCGCCAGTCTTTTCGGCCAGGTTGCTGGCCTTGTCGGCAAGGTCATCGGCAGCATTACGGGAGTGGGAGCTCGATGCTGACTGTGCCATTGAGGGGTGCTCCTTGTTGTGAGGGGTGGCCTTTCGGCCAGCTACTAAACGCTTCGGGGGCTTTCAGAGTTTCACGTCGCGGTGGCGGCAGGACGATTTTCCTCAACTCGGCAGCTGGGGAGCGTCTTTTGGGAAGAGGTGGCGGAAGGTTACGATGGTCGCCATCAGAATGGGGACAGCGACGAACGCGCCGATGGGGCCCCACATCCAAGTCCAGAAGCCGATTGCGAGAAACACGGCAAAGGGGTTGAGCGTCATGCGACGCCCCATCAAAGCCGGCGTGATGAAATGCCCCTCGACCGTGGTAATCGTCATGTAGATGAGCGGGGCAATAAGTGCCTCGTAAACGCTCGGGAACGTAAAGAGCCCGACGAGGAAAAGCACGGCCACCATGATCGCCACCCCGATATAGGGGATGTAGTTCAGCACAGCTGCCAGCACGCCCCAGAGCATTGGATTGGGGAGGCCTGCCGCGTAGGCGAGTATCGTCGTCACGACGCCGAGGCAGACATTCACAATAGTGAAGGTGCCGAAGTAGACGGTGATGTTGCGTTCGACATCGGCGAATATTTTCAGTGCCGTCAGCCGGGCGTTGCGGCTCGGGAGAACGATGACCGAGCGGGTTTTAATCTTGGTCTGATAGATCATGTAGAAGATCAGCGTGCCCAGGAACAGAATGCCCTGGGTGACGGCCGGCGATAGAATGCCGATGATGCTGTTGACGATGTTGCTGCCTTCTTCGACGTGCAATCCGGAGCCACCCGGGTTTCCCGTGATCTGGCCGACGGTCTTCGACATTTCGCGCAAGAAGTCGAGCGGGCCTGCCATCGATTCAAGTTTGGTGCGGAGCAACGCTCCGAGCTCGCTTGCACGGCCGATCCAATATGTGAGCGGTAGGGAAAGAAGAGCAACAACGGCTAAAAAGACCGCCATAAGCGCAAGTGTTACCAGCGCAACGGCCGCGAAGCGCGGCACGTGACGTTTCTCGAGCCAGTTCACGACCGGCAGCAAAATGTTGGCAACGACGAGCGCCAGGATCACCGGCACCACAACCTCTTTCATCAGATAGAGAGCTGCCAGGAGGGCGAGCGCGAACAACCCTGTTACGGAAACGTCGCCGATGAGTTGCCAGCTTTCCGCGGCGGAGCGAGCCTCCTCGGCGTCCCGACGTTCGTCCTCTTGTTCTTTGCTTTTCGCCGGCAACACCGTTGTGGTCGCCATCGTCGTCACTCCGCGTTGGTGCGTTTTTTGTCGTTAGGGACATCGCGCCCGCTTCGTTTGATCTCTTTCTTCAGGACGCCCGCCAAGGTGCGGCCGGCTCCTGCCGTTTGCGACCAAACGGATTTCCAGGTCCAAGCGTCTTTGAGGTCGTGGAGTGCGCGCAGGAGTTGAGCCCGCGTCGCCTCAGGCAGAGCTGCCGATATGCGCTGCCACAGTTGCTCGATGTTGTAGGCGGCTTCCGGCTTTGCCGTGCTGACTGCCACAATCTCGCTATCGGAGAAGCCAAGATCAGACGCGGCACTGCGGATTGCCGCGCGGATGTTCTGAGCCTTATCGCGGGTATCCGACGCGAGATCATATGGGGGTGCCCATTCGGCGAAGGGACGCAGGCGGTCGATGTGTGTCGCCACAAGGATGATCGGCGGGCGGCGGCGATTGAGGCGTTCGGCAAAATGTGTGCGAAGAGCGGCCAGCGCCTTGCGATCTATGTCACGGTCCGCTCGATGCGCCGGTATCACCCAGAGCACCAGGTCGCTCTCGTCGGCCTTTTCCACCAGAGCCGTGATGGCGTCGGGATCGGTGCTGAGGCCGGGGCTGTCGATGATGAATGCTGCGGGAAGGCCTTCGTGCTCCAGGACATAAGATGTGAAGTTGGAGGTCGCCGGAAGAGCATCGGTTGCGGCGTTGGCTTTTCTGGCCAGCGCGTTAACAAGGCTCGATTTGCCGACGCCGGTCTGTCCGGCAACGAGGATGCGCAATGGCTCAGCCCGGCGCTCGTCCATGCCTTTGCGATCGGCGGCGGACTGGTCGGATACGTAGCCCGCAAGCGCTTCCGTCGAAACTCTGAGACGACCGCCGTAGAGATCGATGGCGGCACGACCGACTTCGAGAACGTAAGCTTCAGTCAGGCGGCGGGATATCGCGTCGCGGCCCCATTCCATCATCGCTTTCGAGAGCTGTTCGCGGGCCTCATTCGCGGCCGCGGTCGCCGGGTTGGCGAGACGAACGACACGCCAAATGTCGTACGCACGCTCCGCCCAATCGAGCGTGCCGCGCCAACGGTAAAGCGTGAGGCCTTGCGCGATGGTCAGGCGGTCGCCGAATGGCACGCTTTCGAGCGTGAATTGTCTGAGGCGCCGCGCTACGCGCTCGACGATTGCTAGAGCTTCGGGCGTCGTGAATTGCCAGAGAGGGTCCTTGCGGCCGGCGTGTACGCGCTTGGCGACCAGGGCGATGGCGTCCTGTCCGATTTTCAGCAGTGCGTCGGGGCTCGTGATCGAGTCGGGGTCCGTGCGGGCCGCGAGGGCCTTTACATCGGCCCACGCCTGCTCTTCGAGGGGCGACCAACCTTCTCTTAGAGCTTCTTCGGCTCCGTCATCGCTGGGCGAAACCTCAACTTTCGGCTGAGAGACGATCTCGTCGCGCGACGGCAACACGCGACGTTGAATCATATAAACGATGCCGACGGTGATAAGCGCGAAGCCCGTCCAATAGAGCAGCAATCCGTTCTGCCACAACCAGATGCTGCCGAGCGGAATGAGGGAGAGAGCCGGAATGAAAAGGCCGATCGCGATCAGGATCAGCGAAGCGGCGCGTCGGGCTGTGGGCGGCGGAGACGCCGGGCGGTTGCTCGTCATCTCAGGCCGTCGCTTTCTTTTTTTGCATTCCGCCGCTCGCGGGACATGCGGAATGCCTCGCGCAGGGCGTCTTGATACGCGGCCGCGATGCCACCACGATCGGTGGCGCCGAGACGTCTGCCGTGCAGATAGTAGATGGCGGCCTTGCCGAGCGCGTAGGTGACGGCGAAGCTAGCGGCGGCTGATGCGGCTGCGCCTGCGGTCTGTCCGTAGATCGGCAGGAATTTCGCTAGCTGGCGCAAACCGATACCGGCTGCCACTTTGACAGCGGTGCCGGCGCCGATGGCGGCCATCAGCTCGGCGTACGCGCGGCGGTCCCAGTCGATGCCGTAGAGTTTGCCGAGCTGGCTCAGCATGCGGGCCTGGATCGTCGAAGCTGCAATCGCGCCGGCGACAGGAATGGGAACGAGGTCGCCGCCTGCAGCCGCCATGGCGTGACCCATGACGATGGGATCGGCGGATCGTGCTTTGGGGTCGCTCTTGAAGCCGGGCATGGCGGCGAGTGCCGACAGCATTCCCGCGGGCGCGACGATGGCGAGGGCTTCCGTCAATGCGTCGAGGCCGTAGTCGGCGGGAGAGAGACCGTCCTCTGGCCGCGTCAAGTCGACGGGAACGAAGAGAAGTGGGCCGCGTCCCGGCAACTTGTCGAAAACCGAACGCTGGTGCGCAAGCGCACGCATGAGGTCGGAAGGTATTTCGGCGATGGCAGCTGGCGGCGCACCGGGATCGAACGGGTAAGGTTGGATATGTCCGGCGCCGGGCTCATAAGCTTCATGCAGGGTCGTCTGCGCGATCACGATCGGCCAGTCCGGATGACGCTTCCGCACCTTGTTCAGCGCTTCGAAGATGGCCTGCTGGTCCGTGTCCATCGCGCGCATTGTCACGAGGACGAGATGGGCGGCTCGCTCGCTGAACGCCAGATCCTCGCCGGGGTCGTAGTTGGTTTCGCCGACACCGCGCGTATCGAGGAAGCGTATGACGGGCATGTCAGGTGGAAAGGCGTAAAGGCGAGATGTCCGCGTGCGGGGGCGAAAGCCATCGCCGATTTCGGCGTCGCTGCTTCCGGTGATCGAACGGATGACAGACGTCTTGCCGCTTTGGACTTTTCCTAGCAGCCAGACGACAGGAGCATAGGCGTGAGGATCTTGCGGGTTTTCGTCGGCGTACTCACTGGCGTCCGCGGCTGATCTCGTTCTGCCTTCGGTCTCTTGCTCGCCAGGCGTTTCAGCTCGGCCGTGCAGCACGTTTTTCAGCGCCGCAGCCCACCGCGTCATGGAGGTGTCTCCCGCCTCTGTGAAGCCCCAAGTGGCCGACGATCTTTCAGCCCCTCTCCCGCAGGTACAATAACGCCCGAGAAGGGCACGAAGTTCCCGTGCTTCCTCGGGCGTTCGTCATATTCATGACGTTAATCGTTACTGTGTCAGGAGCCGGTCTGTTCCTTCAAGTAATCGATAATGAGCTTCCTCTGCTCCGCGTCGGGCAAGCCTGCAAACGGCGTCATTGTCGTGTTTGAAGCGATGGCTTTGGGATTTTCCAGGAATTTGTCGAGGGTGGCTTCATCCCATGTGATGTCCGAGGTCAGGCCACCCGAATAGTTGGCAAAGCCCTTCACCTGACCGGCTTTGGCACCGACGATGCCGTGCAGCGTAGGCCCTAGCCTGTTGTCTTCAGGCTTCACGGAATGACAGCTGCGGCAGTGGGTGTTGAACGCAACCTGACCCGCGTCTTCATCGTCCGCTTTTGGTACGGCGTCCTGGGCCTGCGCGGACAACGGAATTAATGCGGCAGCCGCCGCTATGAGTGCGACGCGACGAAATTTCAGAGAAGCAAAGTAATTCGTAGCCATGACGTTCTCCTTATGGCGGAGCTTGCGCATGGAAAACGTTCCCGCAATCTATGGGGTTCCTGTCCCTGAATACCTAGGGCATGTGCACCCGATCTTGTGGGTTAAGTGTGCGCGTACGTCTTGGCGGGTTGGCAGGTGTATTTAGAGACGTAGAAATTCGGGTGGGTTTCAGCCCACTTCGCTCCTTCAATCTGAGAGGCGACGAGGCAGCCCATCAGACCGACATGCTCCTCAAGCTGAATTGGATTTACCTCTCGGCATGATGCACCGATGAGGACCGAGCAAACCGTGAGAACGAGCTCATACATGGCGGCGTTCCGATCTTGTGTTCCTCAGATGGTTGCGGTGAGAGAACGGTGAAAATTGCCCGGCGACGGATGTCGCCGGGCAATCTCCCTCTTTAGGCGGCGCGTCGATTAAGACGGCTTTCCGCCAGCGCGCTCAGGGTCGAATCCGTTGCCTTCTCCTCGTCGAGGTTCCTCATGAGGAGTGCTGCGCAATCGTTCCGGCCAAGCTGCTTGGCCCATGCGACCAGCGTGCCGTAACGGCTGATTTCGTAATGCTCGACAGCTTGAGCGGCGGCGATCAGCGCCGCATCTAGAACAGCCTTGTCGTCAACTTCGCCAGCGATTTCACTTGCCTCCGTCAGGATGCCGTCAATCGCCGGGCAGTTCACGCCGCTGACGTCGACGCCGTGTAGCTTAAATACTTGCTCAAGCCGGGTGATCTGGCCCTTGGTTTCTTCAAGGTGCTTTTGAAAGCCTGCCTTCAATTGAGCGTCGGATGCCTTTGAGATCATGCTCGGCAGCGCTTTGGCGATCTGATTTTCGGCGTAGTAGATGTCGCGCAGCGTGTGCACGAACAGATCGTCCATTGTTTTGATATCTCGTGTGAACCAACCCATAGCGTTCTCCTTTCTTGTTTCTCGTATGGTTGTGGTGCTTCAGTCGTAGCCGCCGATGATGGGAAGCAGTTCGCCGGTGATGTAGCTCGAGCATGTGGGTGCGGCGAGAAACACGTAAGCCGGCGCGATTTCCTCGGGCTGTGCAGCCCGTTTCATCGGCGTCGATGTGCCGAATTTTCGCACATCCTCGGCCGGGCGATCGGCCGGGTTCAGGGGCGTCCACACCGGGCCGGGAGCGACGGCGTTGACGCGAATGCCTTTCGGTAGAACGCTCGCAGACAACGAACGCGCGAAGGCGTGAATGCCGCCTTTTGTCATCGAGTAATCGAGCAGCTCCTTGCTGCCCTGAAATCCTGTAACCGAGCCTGTCATGATGATCGAGCTGCCCGGCTTCATATGCGGTATGGCAGCACGCGCCATGTAGAAATAGCCGTAGAGGTTTGTTTTGACGGTGCGGTCAAAATGCTCGTCGGTTATGTCGGTGATTACGCTCGCATGTTCTTGGAACGCGGCGTTGTTGACCAGGATGTCGAGACTGCCGAGCGTTTCGACGGTCTTGCGCACGGCGCTCTTGCAGTATCCCGCGTCTGAAACGTCTCCTGGGAGCAGGAGGCATTTGCGACCTTCGGCTTCAACAGCGTGTTTGGTTTCCTCTGCGTCGCTCGTCTCTTCCAGATAGGAAATGGCAACGTCAGCGCCTTCACGAGCGTAGAGAACGGCGACGGCGCGCCCTATCCCTGAGTCGCCGCCGGTGATGAGAGCCACCATACCAGCCAGCTTGTCGGAGCCTCGATACGCGGGCGCTTCGTACATCGGAGCCGTTGCAAGCTCACTTTCCAAGCCTGGCTTCGTGAGGTGCTTTGCGTCGAGCGTTTGGGGGTAATCACGCTGTCCGGTCTGGACAGCTTTTTTATCGACATCCGGCTCGTCCGCATCCGCCCTGTCGATTGCATTGATGTGGGACTGAATGCGGCGTCCTTCATCCGCAACGCGCTTGGCTCGTGTGCCCGGGTTGTTGTCAACCATCCGATCCTCCAAGCCCCCGACGGACTTAGAACGCATGGTGAGCGATGGGGTTGCAGGGGGATTGTGTCGATTGGTGATCGTGGAACAGGCAAGCGCATCGGCCGTTAGTTTCACAAGACAAACGGAGGAGGCGCGACCATGCGCACCGAAAAGATTTTGCGGGTTTGGCGGTCCGGTGCTGGCCACATTGTGGTCGGTGCAGCGATGGCGACGGCCGTCATGTTGCCTGTTGTAGCGCTTGCTCAACCGGCACCAGAGCCCAAAGCGACGACGCCACCGGAGGTCATGGCACCGCCGGGTGAAAATCCAGCTCCCACGCCTGATCCAAGCACGGGCGGCGATAAGCCGAAGGAACCACTTTCGAAGGAGCTGAAGGACGGTGAGGGTGTCATCGAACCACCGCGTGGAGCGAGTCCTGATATCGTAAAGCCCCCGCCGGAGGATTTCGAATCCCGCACTCCTGTTATTCCGCCTCCTGGAGAGCCGGGCGGAAATCCGGATGTGCAACCCAAGTAAAGTCGGGTCATATAAAAATGCCCGGCGTGATGAACACGCCGGGCATTTTTGTGCGGCTTTGGTGGGTTAGCCCCAACGGCTTCGCGCGTCTTCCGCGGAATGCGAGAGATGAACGCGTTGATCGACGTGTTCCACCCATGCCATCGGGATGTAGTGATGTTCGCCGCCCGCGGCGGGATCGTTCTTCGCGAGCTTGATGACGTTCGGGCCCTCGCAGTGGTCTACGGTTCCAACGTGCTCGCCGTCGGCACCCACGACTTCCATCTGTTCTCGAATGTCGTTCGGTTCAATCATTGTGTTCCTCCTTCATTCGTTCCGACTTGGCGGTCATCTACGGCCACTTGACGGCTTTTCGCTGTGGCCTTTTTCGTTCTTCAGCTTGGCTTGCGCCTCGGGGGGAATTGGAGGTCCTGGGAGGACAGACCTGACGCCCGAATTGTCATCGGCGTTCAATGCATCTTCGACTGCGTTGTCGTCGATGGCCGATTTTTCACGATCAGACGCGCTTCGAAGCGTTTTTCCCGACTGTTCAGTCTTGTTTTTGGTTTTGGTCATTTGGTTCATGGCCGCTCCAATGCTGGAACTGGTGCGTGCCAAGGGAACGCGCGCGGAAGTTCGAGGTTCCGCGCGCGTTAAGTGTTGTCAGGCCCGCTTCATCGTAGCGGGAGTGGGCTCGGGGCTTGTCGTAGCAGGAGCGCCGCGGCGTAGATAACGCTCGCCGATGTTGAGCAGAATCGGTGCGGCGATGAAGATGGACGAACTCGTCGCCAGCACGAGGCCGAACAGCAGCGTAAGTGCGAACTCCCGGAGTGCCGGACCACCGAACAATGCCAGCGGTGCGATCGCCAGGAACAGCGCCACGGACGTGCCGATCGTACGCGACAGCGTTTCGTTGATGCTGCGGTCCACGATTTCGCGCAGCGGAGTCTTTTTGGAGCGCACGAGGTTTTCTCTGACGCGATCGTATACGACGACCTTGTCGTTGATCGAGAAGCCCATGATCGTGAGGATCGCGGCAATCGAGGTGAGGTTGAACTCGAAGCCGGTCAACGCCAGGAAGCCCACGGTCTTGGTGAGATCGAGGAACATCGTGACGATGGCGCCGACCGCGAATGGCCACTCGAAGCGGAACGTGATGTAGGCGAACATGGCGATGGCGGCGAGCCCAAGCGCCCACAGGCCGTCGCGCAGGAGTTCGGCACCGACGGACGGGCCAACCACCTCGACGCGGCGGATTTCCGTGCCGGGTACGGCTTTCTGAACCGCTTCACGCGCTTTGGTCAGCGCGGCCTGCTGCTCTGCGGGCGCGCCTTCCGGATGCTCGAAGCGCAGGAGCACGTCCTGTTCGGAGCCGAAGCGCTGAACCTGGACGGGACCGAGTCCCGCGTCTCTCAAAGCGCCCTGAAGCGTTGCCGCGTCTGCCGGGCCCGGACCCGGGGTCTTGGCTTCGATAGCGACGCCGCCAGAGAAGTCGATGCCCATTTTGAGGCCGGGATGGAATGCGAGACCGAGCGAAATCGCGCTGATGAGTGCCGAAATGATCAATCCGGAATAACGCGCCTTCATGAACTGGATGTTCGTGTGATCAGGGAAGAAGCGGAAGCGCGTGCCGATGGTCAGCGTCTTCGGGCGAGCCCGCTTGACCCACCAAGCAGTGAGCAAGCGCACGAGCACGATGGCCGTGAACATCGATACGATGATGCCGAGACTGATCGTGACCGCGAAGCCGCGAATCGCGCCGACGCCGACGATGAACAGGATCAGCATTTTGATCAGGGTCGTGAAGTTCGCGTCCATGATCGTCGTGTAGGCGCGTCGAACGCCGGTTTCGATCGATGCGATGACGCCGTTGCGTTTGCCGACCTCCTCGCGCGTTCGCTCGTTGATCAGGATGTTGGCGTCGACCGCCATGCCGAGCGCGAGCAGGATGCCTGCCATGCCGGGCAAGGTCAGCGTTGCTCCCATCATCGAGAGGCCCGCAATGGTGAGCGCGAGATTGACCAACAGCGCGGCGGCCGCGAACAGACCGAAGCGGCCATAGGTTGCGATCATAAATGCGACCACGAGCACGAAGCCCGCCATGATCGAGTAGAGACCGGCCTGGATCGCGTCCGCGCCGAGGCTCGGGCCGACGGTGCGTTCTTCGACAATTGTCAGCGGGGCGGGAAGTGCACCGGCTCTCAGCAGCACGGCGAGGTCGTTTGCCGCCTCGACCGTGAAGTTGCCGCTGATCTGGCCTTGGCCGCCGATGATGGGCTCGCGGATGACAGGCGCGCTGATCACCTTGTTATCGAGCACGATCGCAAATGGGCGGCCGACATGTTTCGTGCTGACGTCGGCGAAACGGCGGGTGCCCATCGAGTCGAGCGCGAAGTTGACGACCCAGCCACCGGCTCGCTGGTCGAGCGAGGCGGAAGCGCGGATCAGGTTGGCGCCGTCCACTTCGACGTGACGATAAACGGGGAGCTTGGCCGGGCCGCTGCTGGCGTCCGTCATCGGCAGCATTTCCACTTCCGTTCCGGACGTCGTGCCTTCCGGCGCGACGAGGCGGAACGTCATTTTTGCCGTGGATCCGAGCAAGCGTTTGATGCGATCCGGTTCCGAAACGCCGGGCAGTTCCACGAGAACGCGGCTCTGTCCCTGCCGGGCAACGATGGGCTCGTTGACGCCGGTTTCGTCGATACGGCGGCGCACGATCGAAATCGACTGCTCGACTGCCTTCGTCGAGAGATCGGTGATTGCTTGCGGGTTGAGCTTCAAGACGAGCGTGTTGCCCTGAACCGAGGTCAAAAAGTAGAGCGAACGGCTCGGGCCGTCGACGCGCTCCGCCAGCACTTCCTGTAACGCTTTGCGGGCCGTTTCGAGCTGGGCCGGGTCGGCGGCCGTGAGCGTTACCTTGTCTTTGTCAGCGACGACAGAGGTGAACGGTACCTTGCCTTTGCGGAGCGTTTCGGCAATCGCGGCGCGGGCACCTGCGAGGCGCTCCTTCATCACGGAGTTCATGTCGACCTCAAGCAGGAGGTACGATCCTCCCTGCAAATCGAGGCCTAGATTGACGCGAGGTTGCGGGACCCAGCTCGGCAGTGTGCCGGGACGGAGCAAGTTCGGGATCGAGATCAGAATGCCGAGAAGGCAGATGCCTAGAATAAATATGGTTTTGAAGCGCGAGAACTGCAGCATGGTCGTAAGTCCCCATGTGGCGCACCCGCCCGAAGCACGGCTTCAGACGGAACGGCACGAAACGAATTTGATGTGGTGAAAGGCGCGGAGGCGCGGGGGATCAAACGAGAGGTGGGGCGCGGGTCAGGCCGTCGCGAACACGTTTGGCGCTGATCGGTAGACCAACGGGCTCAGGAAGAACGGTTGCGAGCTGTGACGCCCAAAGGATGGGATCGGCATAGCGGTCAGCAATCGCCGAACCGCCATCGTCCATGCCGCCGCTGTTCAATCCAAAATCAGCAGACGTGACACGAACGGCTGTCGGCTTTGACGTCGCGACCCGCGCCGTGCCGTCCCGCTCAGAAGCGACGGACGAGGAAATGAAGTTGGTGGATGGGCTCGACGCAACGGCGCTGGTCAGCGCGCCCAGTAGGGCGGCCAGAAAAGAAAACCAGGAATTGAGGCCTTTCGGCCAAGCGCGCGGCCGATGCGTCACGGCGGTCGTCCTACGTCAGGATGACCCCAACATAGGACGCGCCACGGAAATAGCTAGATGGGTATTTTCAGTGCTTCGGAATTTCGATGGCGATTGCCGTTGCCTCGCCACCGCCGATGCAGGCTGATGCAACCCCTTTGCTGGCCTCACGATTTTTAAGGGCGTGCAGCAGCGTGACGATCAGGCGGGCGCCCGTCGCGCCGATGGGATGGCCCAAGGCGCAGGCTCCCCCGTTCACATTGAGCCGATCGCGGTCGATGCCAAGTTCCTTTTGGGCTGCCATGGCAACGACGGCAAAAGCCTCGTTCACCTCGAAGAGGTCGACCTCGCTCGCCTCCCATCCGGCTTTCGCCAGCACCTTGCGCATGGCCGGGATCGGCGCCGTCGTGAACCAGGCCGGCTCGTGGCTGTGGGTCGCATGAGCGCGGATGTAAGCAAGCACGGGCAAGCCCTCGCGGTCCGCCACCGAGCGGCGCGTCAGGACCAACGCCGCGGCGCCGTCAGCATTGGCGGACGAACTTGCGGCCGTCACCGTGCCGTCAGCCCGGAAGGCAGGCTTCAGCTTGGCGATCTTTTCAGGTGACACCTTCAACGGGTTCTCGTCGTCCGCGATGAGCTTGCTCCCCTCCTTGGTCAAGATGGAGACTGGCGCAATCTCACTGCGGAAGCTGCCATCCTTGATCGCGGTCTGCGCGCGAGTGAGCGTTTCGACGGCGAATGCGTCCTGATCGGCGCGGGAGAACTGATATCGCTCGGCTGTCGCTTCGCCAAAATCGCCCATGCTGCGGCCCTTCTCGTAAGCGTCCTCGAGGCCGTCCATCAGCATGTGATCGATGATGCGATCGTGGCCAACGCGATAACCGCTGCGGGCTTTGGCGAGCAGGTATGGCGCGTTCGACATGGATTCCATGCCGCCCGCGACGATGATATCGGCGGAGCCTGCGAGCAAAAGGTCGTGAGCGAGCATGGTCGCTTTCATGCCGGAACCGCAGACCTTGTTGATGGTCGATGCAGACACGCTGTCGGGAAGCCCCGAGGCGCGCGCAGCCTGGCGGGTCGGGTTCTGCCCCTGGCCGGCCTGAAGCACGTTGCCGAACAGGACTTCGTCTGTCTTTTCGGCCGCGAGACCTGCCTTCTCCAGCGCGGCTTTTATGGCGTGCGCGCCGAGTTGGGATGCGCTCAGCGAGGCGAGTTCGCCCTGGAAGCGTCCCAGCGGTGTTCGGACGGCGGATGCTATAACGATGGGGTCGGCGTTGTTCATGACATTCCTGCTCCAAGCGTGGATGCCCTTTTCAAAGGCATGTCGCCTTTATATGATGATCATCATGAAATGGATCACCTGCGCTAGTGGCGTTCGTGTCGCGGAGGCGGATTGGCCCGCAAGGTTGGCTAGAGGAAAGGGACGATCATGATCGCGCGCTCGCTTGCGGCCTCTCTTGAGCGGCGGAACATCCACTATGCGTGGGTGGCGGTGGCCGTGACGTTTCTGGTGATGCTCGTGACGGCAGGAGCGGTCGGAGCGCCCGGTGTTTTTATCCGGCCTCTCGAGAAGGAATTTGGGTGGCGCGTCGACGAGATTTCCTCGGCGCTTGCCATCCGGTTCGTGTTGTTCGGCCTCATGGGTCCTTTTGCGGCCGCCTTCATGAACCGCTTCGGCGTGCGCCGCGTGGTCGTGTTTGCGCTCGGCGTCATCGTCGCCAGTCTCGCGCTGTCGCTGTTCATGAGCGAGGTGTGGCAGCTCATTCTTCTCTGGGGTGTCGCGGTCGGCTTTGGTACGGGCCTGATGGCCATGGTGCTCGGCGCGACAGTCGCGATGCGCTGGTTCTCGGCACGGCGCGGCTTGGCGATGGGCCTCTTGGCGGCGAGCACCGCGTCCGGGCAGCTGTTGTTCCTGCCGGCGCTCGCGGAAGTGACGGAAGTTCATGGATGGCGCGTCGCGCTTGGCTTCGTGTGTGGTGCGCTGGTCATCGCGGCGCTTGCCGTTCTTGCTCTCATGCGTGAGCGCCCCTCGGATGTCGATCAGCCGCGGTATGGGGAAAAGCATGTCGAGCGGGAAGTGGCGCCGGTTGGAGACTTCGGAGCGTCGCTGATCGCGCCGCTGGTGGTGCTCAAGGATGCTTCGCGTTCCGGCGTGTTCTGGGTGCTGTTCGGAACGTTTTTCATTTGCGGTACGAGCACGAACGGCCTCATCCAGACGCATTTCATTCCGATGTGCGGAGACTTCGGGCTTGCGGCAAAGACGGCTGCTGGAATGCTCGCGCTCATGGGTGTTTTCGATTTCTTCGGGACGCTCGGCTCGGGATGGCTTTCCGACCGGTTCGACAACAGGTGGCTGCTGTTCTGGTACTACGGCTTGCGGGGGCTCTCGCTCATCTACCTGCCCTTCAGTGATTTCTCAGTGCTGGGGCTGACGGTCTTCGCGATGTTCTATGGCCTCGACTGGATCGCGACCGTGCCTCCCACCGTCAAGCTCACGGCGGAGCGTTTTGGTGACGGAAAGGCCAACATCGTCTTCGGCTGGATTTTTGCGGGCCACCAGCTTGGCGCGGCAACGGCCGCTTATGGCGCTGGGCTCACACGGACTGCGTATGAGACTTATTTTCCGGCGTTCTTCACAGCGGGCGTGCTTTGCATTCTCGCTGCGCTCGCCTTCTTCGTGATGACGAAGATCGAAGGGCCGAAGCGCTCGGCGCTGGCGCTCGATGCAGTCGGCTAGCGAACTCAAGGAGAGAGATAATGCCGCGTGTTTCCCGCAAGAAGGCTGACGAGCACCGAAATGACGTGATCGCTGCGGCTGCGCGCCTCATTCCAGAGCGAGGCATCGACGGCGTCAGCGTGCCGGCGCTGATGGCGGAGGCCGGGCTCACTCACGGGGCGTTCTATGGACAGTTCGAATCCAAAGATGCGCTCGTGACGGCGGCGTGCAAGGCAGCGTTCGAGGATAAGATCCGCTACTACGATGAAATGGTAGCCCTCGGTGATCGAGAGGCTGCGCGCCAAATTTTCATCAAGCGCTATACCAAGGCAGCCCATCGCGAGGCGCGGGCGGATGGGTGTCCGATCGCGGCGCTGTGCGGAGACATGGCGCAGAAGGGGCGGGCTGGACCTATCCGGGCCGCCTTCGCGGATGGTCTCTCGTCGCTCGCCGAGCGGCTCGAGACCTTGCTCGCCGGCCGGCGCAAGACGGCGCCCCGGGAGGAAGTGCTGGCGACGCTCAGTATGCTCGTCGGTGCTTTGGTGCTCGCCCGGGCGACGGAAGGTGAGGCCATATCTGATGAATTTCTCGCCTCTGCCCGCAAGACGTTGCTGAAGGGTTGAGCGGAACGCACTCTTGTTACGGAAGGTTTCTAGGCTGATACTGAATAAAGAGTGTTGAGGGGGCTTCCATGATTTTCGGTCTCGATGGATTTACACTGTTTCACATCGTCTTAAGCCTGGTTGCAATCGCGACAGGCTTCATCGTGGTTGGCGGTCTGCTGTCCAACGCTCGGCTGGATTGCGCCACGCATGTTTTTCTGGCGACGACAGTTTTGACTAACATCACCGGCTTCGGGTTTCCGTTTCAGCAGCTTCTGCCGTCGCACATCGTTGCGCTCATCTCGCTCGTGATCTTGGCGGTGGCGATCTATGCGCGTTACGGGGCGAAGCTCATCGGGGGTTGGAGGCCGATCTATGTGATCTCCGCGACGGCGGCTCTTTATCTCAACGTGTTCGTTCTCGTCGTGCAGACCTTCATCAAGAATCCCGCACTGCAGGCACTGGCACCGACGCAGGCGGAGCCGCCGTTTGCTGCAACGCAGGGGCTGGTGCTCGTGCTCTTCGTTCTCGTCGGCTGGATGGCCGTGCGCCGCTTCGGCGCCTCGGCCGTCTGATCAGGTGTGCGAGGCCGATCTGCTGGCGGCTTCGAGTTCCTCGACGAGAAGCTTGGTCTCGTGCACGCGTGGCTTCGAGAGCGGTGCGAGGAAGCGGTAGGCTACCGGCGTCAGGAACAGCGTGAAGAGTGTCGCGAAGCCGAGGCCGCCGATGATCACCCATCCCAAGGCGAGGCGCGCTTCCGCTCCGGCGCCGTGAGCGACGATCAGCGGCAATGCGCCGAGAACGGACGCCATCATCGTCATCATTACGGGGCGGAGGCGCGTGGTCGCGGCTTCTCGAATGGCGGAATCGACGTCGGCGCCTTCGTCGCGTTTCAGATTTGCGAATTCGACGATCAGGATGCCGTTCTTGGCCATGATGCCGACAAGCAGCACGAGGCCGATCTGGCTGTAAATATTCATGCTGCCGCCGGTCAGCATGATCGCCATCGTCGCTGCCGCCAGGCCGAACGGCACGGTGAAGTTGATGACGAGCGCGCTAATAGTGCTTTCGAACTGGGCTGCCAGCACAAGGAAGACGACGAGAAGCGCGATGCCGAATACGAAGGCTGTATTCTGGCTGGTTTCCGACAGCGTGCGAGCTTCTCCGAGGAGAATGATCGACATCTGCGGGCCGAGTTCTTCGGCCGCGATCGCGCGCATTGCAGTAACGGCGTCGCTCAATACCATTCCTTCGCCGAGATTTGCTGTGATCGGAACCGACCGCTGGCGATCCTCGCGGCCGAGGCTTGGGGAGATGGCGTTCTCGGTGATGGTGACCAGCGACGACAGGGAAATGAACTGCCCGCCATTGGTCTTGACGAACAGGTTGCCAAGATCGGACGGATCGTTGATCGGGCGACCACCTGCCTTCACCTGGACTTCGACGATCTCATCGCCGATGAAAAGGTCTGCCGCCTTCTGGTAGTCAATCATGGTGTTGATCAGGCTGGTGATGGCGTCGATCGGAACGCCGAGTTTTGTCGCGGCCTCGCGGTTGATGCGAACAGAAAGCTGAGGCTGCGTGGTGTCGTAGTCGGTGCGCGCATTGCGGAAACCTGGCGTCGTCGACAGGCGGCTCGCGATTTTCTGGGCGACGTCGGCCAGCTTGTCGTAGTCGGGGCCAGCGATGGCGAAACGCAGTCCCTGCCCGCCGCCGCGGATGCCGAGGCTATTGGCCGACCGCAGCGACACCTGCAAGCCGGGAATTCCCGAAAGCTTGTTTTGTAGCTCAGCCTGGATCTGTTGTTGCGTGCGGTTGCGTTGGCTCCAATCGGCGAGGGAGGCGACAACAGAGGCGCTGTTCGTGCCGCCCGCGCCGACAGTCGCGAGCACGCTCGTTATTTCGCCGTCCTTCTTCAGGGCCGTGAGCGCGTCTTCGACTTTCGACGTCAGGCCTGACATATATTCCAGGTTGGCGCCCTGCTGCGCGCGCAACGAGATCTGGATGACGCCGCGATCCTCGGCGGGCGTGATTTCTTGTGGCAGCAGCTTGTAGGCGATCCAACCGAACGCCGCGAAACCTAGGCAGACAAGCAGCACGAGATATCGTGCGCGCAGGCAGATATCGAGCACGCGCGCGTAAAGTGCACCGAGCCCGTTCGACACGCGCGTGAAGGCTCCGGGTTTTTCGTCGCCGGTTCTGGGCTTTTCCGTTGTGCCAAGTTTCGCGGCGAGCATCGGGCAAACCGTCAGTGCCACCATCGATGAGATCGTGACGGCGAAGGCGAGGACGAACCCGAACTCCGAAAATAGGCTGCCGACAACGCCCGGCATGAAGGAGATCGGCACGAACACGGCGATCAGCGTGGCGGTTGTCGCCAGCACTGCGAAGACGATTTCGCGGGTGCCGATGACGGCCGCGGCGCGGCGGCCTTTGCCCATGGCGCGATGACGCGCGATGTTTTCGACCACGATAATCGCGTCGTCTACGACGAGGCCTGTCGCGATGACGAGCGCAAGAAGTGTGAGGACGTTAAGGGAGAAGCCTGCCATCCAGATGGCGGCCAATGTGCCGATGAGGGAAACGGGGATCGAGAACGCCGGTGCCACGGTTTCGCGCGCGGATCCCAAAAACAGGAAGATGATACCGATCACGATCACGGTCGAGAGGATCAGAGTTATTACGACCTCGCGGATCGACTCGCGGATGAAGATTGCGTCATCGGATGTGACGGCGAGCGTGACGCCCGCCGGTAGAGAGTGCTGCAGCTCTGCGACGGCGGCGCGAACGCCCTCGGATATGGCGATGGTGTTCGCGTTGGCCTGACGCACGATCTCGACGCCGATCGCAGTCTGGCCGTCGAGGCGCGTCATCGCGGTCGCGTCCTGGAATGCCCAGCGAACGAAAGCGACGTCGCCGACCTTGGTTTGGGGATTGAGTTCGAGAGCGGCGACATCCTGTGGTGTCGCGATCGGGGCTTCCGCACGCACGATGAGCTGTTGGGTTGCGTTTTCGAGCGCGCCCGAAGGCGTTGTGACTGACGCTTTGCTGATGGTATCGATGAGATCCTGCAAGCTCAGTCCGCGCGCGGCGAGAGACACTTGCGATACGCGCACCTCAATTGTTTTCGCGCGCAAGCCATAGGAGTTAGCGGCGGCGACGCCTTCAACTGCCGCGAGCCGATCCTCGATGACGTTGTTGACGAGATCGGTCAGCTCGCTTTCCGACAGCGTGCTCGAGGCGACGGACATGCGGATGATCGGCGTGGCGTCCGCGTCCGCCTTCACGACGCGGGGTTCGTCGTCCATGTCGTTCGGTAATTGGCCTTGGACACCGGCAACGGCGTCACGCACGTCCATCGCGGCGACCTGCATGTCGGTATTGGTCGAGAACTCGACGGCGACGCGGCTCGAACCGTAGGACGAAGTCGACGAAATGCTGGTGACGCCCTGCACGCGCGAAACCGCGCTCTCGATGATGGCTGTGATCTGGGCATCCATGCTCTCGGGCGAGGCACCTGGATAGCTGGAGCGTACGGTCACGACCGGCCGGTCCACGTTCGGCAACTCGCGGATCTCGATCGATTGTACGGCCGCGATACCTGCAATGATCACGAGCAGGTTCAACACCATGGCGAGAATGGGCCGGCGTACGAAAACGCTCACCCAGCCGCCGTCGTCGTGCGGCTGAGCTGGAGGTGGCGAGGTTTCAGCGGGCGTGCTCATCGATCGGGCTCCGGTCCCTGGCGGGAATTCTGTTGCTGGAGTATCGGGGTATCAGGAGCCGAGCTGCTTTACGGTTTGACCCGCCGTGAGGAGGCCACCTCCCTCGTTCACGATCTTGTCGCCTTCCTTCAGGGCTGCATCGATGAAGACCCGGTCGCTATCGCGAGCGAGGATCGCGGCGTCCACCCGCTCGACGGTGCTATCGGCCTTCAGGCGCCAAACGTAAGCGCCGTTACGGTCCCACTGGATCGCGAGGCCCGGTACGACGGGCGATTTTTCGCCGGAAAGCCTCACGGTCACGGAGAATGTCGAGCCTGGGATGAGTTTCAGGTCCGGATTGGGTATTTCGCCGCGAACGGACAACGTGCGTGTGACAGGATCAATGCGGGTGCCGACCGCTGCTACTTCTCCGTTGAAGATTTCGCCAACACGCGCGGCCAGGCTCGCCCGCACCGGCATGCCGACCTTGATCTGCGGCGCGACGGCTTCGGGCACGGTGAACTCGATCACGATTGTGGAGCGATCATCGAGTGGAGCGACCGGATTGCCGACCGCGAGGTAGTCGCCGATCTGCAGGTTGGTCAGTCCGATGATACCGGCGAACGGCGCTTTGATCGCCATGCGGTCGAGGTCTTCGCGGGCGCGTCGCAGGGCGGCATCGGCAACCTTGAGCGCTGTCTCCGCTTCCGCGCGTACAACGCGCGACACGGCGGCTTCATTGAGCTGCTTATAACGTTCGACGGCATCAAATGCCTGGGCGCGCTGGGCCTCGGCCGTCTCGACGGCGATGGCTTCCGGTTCGGAAGCAAGTTTGAGCAAAACTTGGTCTTTCTCGACGCGGTCGCCGCCTTTGAAAAGGACCTCCGAGATCACGCCTGCAACTCGGGTCGTCAGCGTAACTTGGGATAGCGCGCGGCCGGAACCCACGGCGGCGACGCGTTCGCTTACCGGCTCCGTCTTCACAGTATAGACTGAGACAGTCGTTTCGGTTGGAGGGCCGCCCCGACGTGCACGCTGAGCTTCCGCGTGAGGGACGAACAGCGCGAAGGCGCTGATCGCCGCCGCGAGGCCGACAACGAACGCGGCGGGCCGCAGTTGCTCAATCCGATCAGGTATCCAACTCATTGTTCCCTCGGTGACATCGTTGTCGCGCGGTGACGCTTAGGTTCACGTTTCGGACGCAGATAGAACGACAGCCGCCGCAAATTCCGTCGATGCGGGAGCGCCAACTGGATCGATACCGCATTCTATTCTGTTCATAGTTTGAAGGGTGTTCGCTAATCGATGCCAACTCTCGGCTGGCGATTGTTTTCGTAGCGAGCGTTTAGTAATGTCAGGGGAGGGACGGGATGTACTTATTTTTGCTCGATGGTTTTTACACTCAAGAATCGGCGCGGGTCGTAACGCCGACTAGCCGTGTCATGTTTTTATTGTGGTGCTGATAGAATAACGTCTGCGGTCGCGTGGGCCGCGCATTTGCTCAGTTGGCGTTGTCCAGCCGGGGAAGAGATCTGGTGAACGTTACAAATTTCGGTCGACCGTCCATGGAGACCAAGCGTGTGGCTTTGACAGCCGGCGTCGCGTTGATCGTCACTTTCTGTATTATTGTTCCGCGGATCGGACCGCTCGCGGTCATCGTGTGCACCATGCTCGCCAGTGCGGTACTCCTTTTCCAGGAGTTCAGGACGAAGGAGTGGAGTGAGGTCGTTCGGACGACGCTCGTGCGTCCTGAGCTTCTCTTTGGTGTGTGGACGATCATCGCCTGTTTATGGGCGGTTGCCCCTTTTTCAGCACTTAGCAAGGCCGCCTTTCTCGCGGGTTTCACGCTGCACGCCATCGTGCTCAGCCGTCACATCGTCAATATCGATCCGGCGACCGTTGCCGACATTTCCCGCGGTCTCGGGATCGGCTTTTGTGTTGCTGCGCTCTATCTTTTCATTGAAATCACGATGGCCGATTTCATCGGTCGCGCAGCCTTGACCTATTTGCCGGAGCTCGAGCGTGGGGTCGGCAAGCATGCGAAGATGGCAGGCGGGGTGATTACGTCGGTCTCGGGGGCGCATATTTCCCGGGTTTCGGCAGTGCTCTGCCTTATGTGGTGTCCTGCGTTGCTCGCGGGCCTTGTCTATTTCAGGGGTGCTGCCAAGTGGGCCGTGCTCGGGATTACGATGCTTATCGCGCTTACCGTTCTTCTTCACAGGCACTCACACTCTCAAACCGCAGAACTCGCCCTTTTCGTTGGCCTCGTTTTCATGGGGATTGCGGCAGTTTCGGTGCCTTTGGCGCGATGGCTGACCGGAGCTTCGTTTGCCGCGTTGCTCTTCCTTATCGTGCCGCTGTCAATTGGGATGTATGCCGTCAAGCTGCATGAGAATCCGGATTTCTTCAAATCCGGCCGCGCTCGTGTGGTGATCTGGAATTACACGGCTGAGCGCATTCTGGAGACCCCCGTTTTCGGTGTTGGCACCTATTCGACGCGGTACCTCGACGAGCAGAGAATGGTGGAGGCCAAGCAGGAAGCGCGAGCGGCCAATCTGGTCGTGCCGGCGCAGACGCGTGCACATCCTCACAACATCTATCTCCATGTTTGGTATGAGCTCGGCGTGATCGGAGCCTTGGCATTTGCTTTCCTGGGGTTCTCCCTCCTCATGAGGGTGGATCAGCTGCGACCGCCTGCGAGTATCCTGGCCATAGGGCACTTCGCGATCTGCATGGTCGTCATCTCATCGACTTATGGGCTCTGGCAGAATTGGTTCCAGTCCGCGTTTGTTCTCTCCATCCTTATGTTGATCCTGGTCGCGAGCCCGATGCTCGTGCGATCTCCGAGGGATGTTGCAGAGACGTCGCCGCGCACGAGCGACGACAAACAGGCGGGCCACGTTTAGACCGATCGAAGCCCAGAATTTGTCGCTGGACACAGGCGGAGCAAGCGCCCTACTAGCGGCACTGAGCTTTGTTTTTTTGAATGTTGTCTGCGCGCTTTTTCTGCGTGCGGATACGCAGCGGCACGGACATCATGATCGTATCTGTTCTCGGCGCACGTCCTCAATTCGTCAAAGCCGCGGCCGTATCGCGCGCCGTGGCCGCTGTTGGTCTCGAAGAAAAGATCATTCACACCGGCCAACACTTCGATGACAATATGTCGGACGTGTTCTTCAGAGAGCTCGGGATTACTGCGCCCGCGCTCAATCTTGGAATCGGCGGGGGAAGCCACGGCCAGAATACGGGGCGCATGCTCGAAGCCATCGAGAAAGCGCTGATCGATTTCAAGCCGAAGTGGGTGCTCGTTTACGGAGACACGGACAGTACGCTCGCGGGCGCTTTGGCGGCTTCGAAGTTGCACATCCGCGTCGCTCACGTCGAGGCGGGCCTGAGATCCTTCAATCGGCATATGCCCGAGGAGATCAATCGGATCGTCACCGACCATCTGTCGGACATTCTTTTCGCGCCGACGCAGACGGCGATCGACAATCTCGCCCGCGAGGGGATCAAACAGGCGCATCTCGTCGGTGACGTGATGTATGACGTGGCGCTTCACTATGGCGCTCAGATCGAAGCCCGTTCGGCACCTATCGAAAACCTGCCGGGCGAATTTGCACTCGCAACCGTGCATCGTGCCTCGAACACCGATGATCCCGCGCTGCTCGGGGCGATCCTCGAAGGGTTCGGCAAAAGCCCGCTTCCTGTCGTGCTGCCGCTCCATCCCAGAACGCGCAAGATGATCTCGACGTTCGGCCTCGCATTGCCGGACCGGTTGATTGTTTCGCAGCCTGTCGGGTTTCTCGACATGGTCTGGCTCGAACGTCATGCGAAGGTCATTCTGACGGATTCTGGCGGTGTGCAGAAGGAAGCCTATTTCCAGGGCGTGCCATGCGTGACGTTGCGCGAAGAAACGGAATGGACCGAGTTGGTCGATGCCGGATGGAACCGGCTCTGCCCGCCCACGAGTGCGGGTGCCATCGTTTCGGCAATCGAGGCTGCGCTGATTTCAAAGCCCGCTCAGGCGCAGCTTTATGGCGATGGAAACGCTTCGGGTAAGATCGCGCGGCTTCTCGCAGCGTGAGAGAACTCACGTTTCGAGGTGCCGAATTGCCGGTACAGGGATCGAGCGGCCGACGGCCTCATACAAAGCGTGCAGGCGCGGTTCGAATTTCGCCCATGACATCTGTTGCGTGAAACGCTGGCAGTTGACGCGCTTCGTTGCGATTGTCTCATCGTCCGTCTGGCGCAGGAATTCGACGATGTCGGTCGAGGTGAAATCCCGCGGCAGAAGAAATCCAGTATCCCATTCGCGGATCATGCGACCCATTTCGATGAAGTCGGTTGCTAGGATGGGCACGCCTGCGTCGGGGTATTCCCACAGTTTGTTCGGCGTGCAGTAAAGATGATTGAGACCCGCGTCTTCGTACGGGATGATGCCGATGGTCGCTCCCGCGGTCCAGGCCGCCAGCTCTTCCTGGGGAGCGCCGGGAATGACGACGAGCGGCGCGTCTCCTGCAGGAGCGTTTTCAGCTAGGTGCCGCGCGACGTCTTTCAGATCGCCTTCCAGTTTGCCCCAGCCCATGGCGACGATCGTCCAAGGAGCTGGGAGGTCTGCTGCCGCTTCCATGAGCATTCCGAGGCCGCGCTTATAAGAGAAGCCTCCCTGGAACAGCAGGATCTTGCGATCTGGGTTGAGCTGTGCTGCTGCCCGTAAACGGCCGTCATCGTGCGGCGGTGCGATGCTACGCGTGGCGTTCATCACGATCGTGGCCGGAGGCAGTTTGTAGTTCACGGCGTAGTGGTTCGCGATGCTTTCGCTGATCGTCACGAAGCCGTCGACAAGACCCTGCTGTTCTCTGATGATGCGGGAGAAATACGCTTTGTCTGCTTCCGTTGCGCCGGCGAGTTCGTCGTACACCTCGTGAGCGTCCCAAATCAGCTTCGTTGCAGGCTTGATCTTCTTTATCTGGCCGCCTGCGATCAAGGCGATGAGGTCGTGGCAATGCACGATGTCGTATTCTCCCTTCACAACGCGGTTGGAGAGCGTGCGGGCCATCAAGCCGTATTTGATGCGGCGGTCACTTGCGAGAAAACGTCCGCCAAACCTGCTCAAGTTGTGTTCCAGAAACTCCTTCAAGTTTTGGCTTGTTATGCCGCGCTCCCGGAGGGCCTTTGTGATACTCTTTGGCGTTATCCGGAGGCGATAGATAAGCCACGCCATGGTCACACCCACGACAAAGATGCCGATGTGCAACAGGTCCCTGTCCACGAGAATGAAAAGTGTGAGGACGTAAAGGAGAAGCCACCCGAGGGCGATCGCTGCCCAGCTCGAGTTCTTGCGGCGCGACGCGTTCAGCATGACAAGCGGGATTGGCATCAGCAGTGCGACAGCAGAGAGCAGTTGTTGATGAGTGAGCAGCCAAAGACCGCCCATCAGCAACGCCAATTCGGCAAGGATGACGGCAACCCGACGTGGATTTTTGGTAACGGCAGGGTCGTTCAGAAGAAGTTCGAAACGCTGGGCGCCCTCGATGGGCGTCTGTTCGGCTACACGCGATTTATCTCGCGTGAGACCGAACAGATCGACCTGGTATCCAGCGTCGGCTAGCGCCCGGACTTCCTTGCGTACACGTGCATCCTTGTAGACGTCATTGTGTACAAGGACTGCAACGCGAACGTCCGATTTACGCTTATGCGTCGGCGGATTTAGAGTCACTTCCCCACTCCCAAATTCATCGTGGCAACCCTATGCGGCGCCGAAGAAATTGCCGAAGAAATAAAAGGCATGGATAGTCGCGGAGTTTTCGCAGCGCAACCGTTTGGTGCTAATCAATTTCGAGCACAAGTCATTGTCGTCGTCAGAAAAATTTATGCGGCAAGCGTATAGTCTGCACGTGGATTTTTGTACTTAGGGGACGCTGTGGTTTGAATTACTGGAGATACAAGAGTCGAAGCCTGTAGCCGCAGCCCACCTCGTTCGCCGGGACTACTGCCTTGACAGCAGTTGGGGCGTGTGTCCAATCGGTCGCAATGACGCGCACCGTATGGATCTTAAATCATTATGCTCAGGCGCCGGGTGGCCCGGGGGGTACGCGGCATTTCTCACTGGCGCGGAAGCTTGCGCAATACGGTTGGCAGGCGGTTATCGTGGCTGCCAGCGTTGAGCATGGAACAGGCCGAGATCGCCTTCCCTCTGACGTAAAGACGCGACTCGATGTTATCGATGGCGTACCGTTTCTCTGGCTCAAAACTTCCGACTATGCCGGGAACGGACCCGCGCGCGTTCGCAACATGCTCGACTATACGCGCCGCGCTTTGAGCCGGTCTGCCTTGAGTTCGCTTACCCGCCCCGATGTCGTGATCGGATCGAGTGTTCACCCGCTGGCGGCTTGGGCGGGCGCGCGTCTCGCGCGCCGACATCGCGTACCCTTCGTTTTTGAAGTGCGCGATCTCTGGCCGCAAACCCTCGTCGACATGGGACGCCTGAAACCGGATGGCATCACCACGCGCGGGCTGCGCGCGCTCGAAACCGGTCTCTATCAGAAGGCAAAACGCATCGTCGTGTTGTTGCCAAAAGCAGACGATTACATCGCGGGGCTTGGTGTCTCACGCGATAAGGTTGTTTGGATCCCCAACGGTGTTGATCTCGATGCCGCGCCGGAAAATGCTCCCTCCGATGAGCCCAATTCTGAGTTCAGGCTCTTGTATCTGGGAGCTCATGGGCAAGCCAATGCTTTGGAACCCGTGATTGACGCTATGTCGTTGCTCGAAACCATGTCGTTGCCCGTCCCGATCGCTCTGCACCTGTTTGGTGGCGGTCCGCAGAAGGATGCATTGATAGACCGCGCCAAGACGCTTGGTATCAAAAACATCGCGTTTCATCAGGCAGTGGCAAAGAGCGAGGTCCCAGCATTAGCGGCGACTGCAAATGCCTTCGTGCTGAGTGTTAGAGATCTTCCGAACCTTTATCGGTTTGGCATCAGCATGAATAAATTGTTCGATTACATGGCGGCCGGCCGGCCCATCATCATGGCCGCATCGGCGGCGAACAACCCTATTCAAGATGCCGGATGTGGCATTAGCGTTCCGCCTGAAGATCCGTCGCGCTTGGCGGAGGCTATCTCGACGCTTGCGCGCATGCCGCACAGTGAGCGAGCCGAGATGGGAGCCGCTGCGCGGCGGTATGTGGTGACGCATCATAACTTCGAGACGCTTGCGGCCCGTCTCGCGGCGACACTGGACGAGGCGTGCCGCCCATGACGAAGCGTGTCTTCGATCTTCTCGTGGTCCTGGTGAGCGCCATCGTGTGGGTTCCCGTGGCGGCGGTCGTCGCCCTGTTCGTTCGTTACAAGATCGGGTCTCCCGTCTTGTTCACGCAGCAGCGCCCGGGCCTCGATGGCAATCCGTTTCTGATCTACAAGTTTCGCACCATGACGAACGCCGTCGACGCGCATGGCGAACTGCTTGCCGACGCGCAACGCCTCACGCCATTCGGCCGCTTCTTGCGCTCGACGAGCCTCGACGAGCTGCCGGAGTTCTGGAACATCCTGAAGGGGGACATGAGCCTTGTCGGCCCGCGCCCGCTTCTGATGGACTATCTGCCGCTTTACTCGCCCGAGCAGGCGCGGCGTCACGATGTGCGGCCAGGCCTGACCGGGTGGGCGCAGGTGAATGGCCGTAATGCCGTGACCTGGACAGAGAAGTTCCGCTACGATGTGTGGTATGTCGACAATCAGTCGCTTGCGCTCGATCTTCGCATCCTGCTTCTGACAGTGCGAGCGGTGCTTTGGCGGCAGGGTATTACGGGGGAGGGTGAAGCGACGGTCGGCCGCTTCACGGGAAATAACGGCACGTCGGCATGATGGAACCTCTGTTCGGCATCTATGGCGCGAGCGGCTGTGGGCGGGGAATTCTTCCGCTCGCGCGTGAAATGCTGGCCATTGAGGGCGTCTCTCCGCACCGTCTCGTTTTCATCGATGACAGGCTCGCGTCATCGTTCGTCAACGGGCATCGCGTCGTGAGCTATGCAGAGTTTCTCAAGACAGAAGCGAGCGATCGCATTGCGGCCATTGCCATCGCGGACAGCCGGATTAGGGAGCGGCTAGCTGAGACTGGGCGCCGCGACGGCGTTCGAGACTGGACCATCAGAGCCGGAAACGTCGTCATCATGGATGAGGTCGTGATCGGAGAGGGCGCACTCCTCAGTCCTTTCGTCACGATTACTTCGAACATCCGCATCGGACAGTATTTTCACGCGAACATCGGCAGCATCGTCGAGCACGATTGTGTGCTCGGTGATTATGTAACGTTTGCGCCGGGCGTGAAGTGCAATGGCAATGTGCACATCGGGGATCACGCTTATATAGGCGCGGGAGCCATGCTGCGTCAGGGCCGTCCAGGGGCGCCGCTCAGAATTGGGCGCGGCGCGATTGTCGGCATGGGTGCTGTCGTGCTTCACGATGTGCCCGACGGCGTGACGGTCGTTGGCAATCCCGCTCGGGTTCTTGAAAAGAAAGCGTGACGTGGTGATTGAAACTCCATTTCCGGGCTGGCCTTCGTTCTCGACCGAAGAAGTCGAAGCGGTTTCGCGTGTGCTCGCATCAAACCGGGTCAACTATTGGACGGGCGATGAGGGACGCGCATTCGAGCACGAGTTCGCGGCGTGGACGGGCTCCGCACACGCTGTGGCACTCGCGAACGGCACGATTGCGCTCGACGTCGCGTTGCGTGCCTTGGACGTTGGGCCTGGAGACGAGGTGATCGTGACGCCGCGCTCGTTCATCGCGTCGGTGTCCTGCGTGGCGTTGCTCGGTGCGACGCCCGTATTCGCGGATGTGGATCGGGCGACGCAGGGCCTTTCAGCGGAGACAATCGCTCCGGTTCTGACGCCGCGCACGAAAGCTATCATCGTCGTGCACCTGGGCGGGCAGCCGGCTGACATGGATCCGATCATGGCGCTTGCGTCGCAGGCGGGCGTCGCGGTCATCGAGGACTGCGCACAAGCGCACGGCGCGCGCTACAAGGGGCGCTCCGTCGGAACCATCGGAGACATCGGCGCATGGTCGTTCTGTCAGGACAAGATCATGACGACGGGCGGCGAAGGCGGCATGGTGACGACCGACGACGCGGAGCTTTGGGGCCGCATGTGGTCGTTCAAGGATCACGGGAAGAGCTATCTCGCCGTCAATACGCATGAACCGAACGCCACATTCCGCTGGGTGCATGAAAGCCTCGGCACGAACGGCCGCATGCTCGAGATGCAGGCGGTGGTCGGCCGCATCCAGATCGGACGCATGACCGAATGGACGGCGGTCAGGAACGGCTATCGCGACAGAATTTTGGCTATGGGGCGCGAGATCAAGGGGCTTCGGGTTCCTGAAATTCCCAACTGGTCAGAGCCTGCCGCTTATCGCTGCTACCTCTTCATCGAATCCGAGATGCTGGCCGGCGGCTGGACACGCGACCGCATCATTCATGAGATCAGGGCCGAGGGCGCTCCTTGCTTTGTCGGCTCGTGCGGCGAAATCTATCTCGAGAAAGCATTCGACGGTACGCCGTGGCGACCTGCCGAGAGACTGCCTATCGCGCAGGAGCTGGGCGAGACGAGCTTAGCGTTCCTCGTTCACCCGTCACTCACGTCCGAACATATTGATCGGACGTGTGCGGCAATCGCGAGCGTGATGAAAAGGGCCGTGCTTTAGTTCGAGACCTAAGCTTATGCGAGAGCTTTGGCGAGGGCGTCTACTACGCGATCCTGATCCTCTGCGGAAAGATCCGGTCCCATCGGCAGGCTCATGACGTGCTCTGCCGTCCAATCCGAAATCGGCGTCACACCGGAGCCCAGGCCGTCGTAAGCCGGTTGCTTGTTGAGCGGAACGGGATAGTGGACTGCCGTCGGGATGCCCGCATCCTGCAGCTTTGCCTGGATGTCGGCGCGACGCGGCACCAGCACTGTGTACTGCGCATAAACGCTCGCTCTGTCGGCATTGAGCTTTAGCGTGCGAACGTCTGGGAGCGGCTGCCCGATATCGCGGCGCTCGACGGTTTTGGCGTTCGGCACGCGCTCATGAATGAGCTTCGTGTATCGGGCGCCGATGGCGTCGCGCTGCTCGACTTCCCAGGCGAAGCGCGGCAGCTTCGCAAGCACGATTGCGCATTGAAGCGTGTCCATGCGACCGCCGACGCCGATGCGCGTGTGAACGTACCGCTTGCTCTGCCCATGAATGCGGATCTCGCGGGAGGCGCGAGCGATCTCGTCATCGTTGGTGAACAGCGCACCGCCGTCGCCGTAACAGCCGAGCGGTTTCGATGGGAAGAAGCTCGTGCAGCCGATCGTGCTTAGGCCGCAGCTCTGTCGGCCGTCTGCGGTTGCGCCGAAGCTCTGTGCGCCATCCTCGATGACGGGGATGTTGCCGTGGCGCGCGGCCACGGCGTTGATCTCGCCGAGAGCGGCGACCTGGCCGTAGAGGCTGACCGGGATGATGGCCTTGGTGCGCGGCGTGATGCGCTCTTCGATAAGAGCTGCATCGATGTTGGCGGTGAGAGGATCGATGTCCACGAAGACGGGCGTGGCGCCCAGGAGTGCGATGACCTCGACGGTCGCGACGAACGTAAAGGGCGTCGTGATCACCTCGTCGCCGCGGCCGACGCCGAGCGCCATGAGGGCGATGAGAAGCGCTTCCGTGCCGCTTGCGACGGTGACGCAGTGTTTCACGCCGACGTGCGACGCCAGGGCCGTTTCGAGTTCGGTGACCTCCGGCCCCATGATGAATTGGCCGTGCGCAAGCACGGCCGCGATGCGCCTGTCGAGCTCCGGCTTGATGGCAGCTTGCTGAGCCTTGAGATCAATGAACTGCATGAATTTTTCTGATCTTGCGCTGGGTTAAGCCGGCTTTGGGCGGCAGACGCTGTTCTCGAGAACGTACTTGCGGCCGGTCGCGGGGCAGGAGGCTTCGCCGCTGCCGTCGGCGGGGAGCGCGAGGCGTTCGCCGTGCTCGCTCATCCATCCGATGCGTTTTGCCGGAACGCCGACCACGAGCGCATAAGCCGGTACGTCGCGGTTGACGACCGATCCCGCCCCGACGAATGCGAATTCTCCGATGGTTGCGCCGCACACGATGGTGCAGTTGGCGCCAAGGGTTGCGCCGCGCTTCACCAGCGTATCACGATATTCGTCTTTCCGCGGCACGTGAGCGCGCGGATTGTAGACGTTCGTGAAGACCATGCTCGGGCCGCAGAACACGTCGTCCTCAAGCGTGACGTTATCGTAGACGGACACGTTGTTCTGGATGCGCACGTTGTTGCCGATGCGGACTTTGTTTCCGACGAACACGTTCTGGCCGAGCGCGCAGTCGCGGCCGATCACGGCACCGCCGGAGACGTGCACCCAATGCCAGATGCGCGTGCCATCGCCGATTGTGGCGCCGTCGTCGACGATGGCTGTCGGGTGGACCGTGGTTCGAGGCACTGCGTCAATACTCCAGAGGTAGGGAAATGCGGTTTCCGTCGCGTGCCGAGAGATACAGGGCGATCAGCAACTCAAGTGACTTGAGACCCTCGCGCCCGTCGGTTTCGGGCTCCGCCTCGCCGGTCAGCGTCTTGATGACGTTGTCGTAGTAAAGCGGATGGCCGAACCCGTAGACGCTGGTCGTCTCGTAGTTGGCCTGTTTGACGCTCTCATCCTCGGGGCGCTTGTCGGCGAATTCCCAATGCTGGATTTCGTTCACCGCAAGCCCGCCGACGCGGACCGTGCCTTTTTCACCGAGGATGGTGATGCTGCCTTCGAAATTCTTCGGATAGGTGAGCATCGTGACGTTGAGGGTGCCGACGGCGCCGCTGCGCCAGCGCAGGGCGGCAACGCCCGTGTCCTCGACCTCGATGTGGCGCGCGAGCGTTCCGGTGAAGGCCATGACGCTTTCGACGGGGCCGATGATCCAATCCAGCAGGTCGATGTAGTGGCTTGCCTGGTTCATGAAGGCGCCGCCATCGAACTCCCAGGTGCCGCGCCACTTGGCGCTGTCATAGTAGTCCTGCGGGCGGGTCCAGAACACATTGATGGCGACGGAGTAGATGCGGCCGAAGCGGCCTTCCTCGACGGCGCGCTTCAGCAGCTGGAGTGTGGCGTTGCGACGGTTCTGCTTGACGACGAAAAGGCGCACGCCGGCGGCATCGCAAGCATCGACCATGTCGCGGCCGTCTTTCCAGCGCGTCGCCATGGGCTTTTCCGTCAGTACGTGACGGCCGCTCTTCGCAACCTGGATCGCCTGGCTCGGATGCAGTCCGCTCGGTGTCGTGAGGATCACGCAATCGGCGTCCGTTTTTTCGAGCATGGCCGTCAACGACTCGTGGGGCGTCGCTTTCGTTCGCTCTGCGGTCGCTTTGCGGACTTCAGGCGAGACGTCGCAGATGTCGACAAGCTCGCATCGATCGGCGTGCTTTTCGATGGCGCTAAAATGGTTGGCGGCGATGCGGCCGCATCCAACCAGTGCGAATTTCACTTTTCGCCCGGTTACCGTTGCGTACGTCATCGTTCGCAGCCCCTATAGTCGGAATACCTTGAAGCCCGCTGCGGCACACGCGTGGCGGTCGAAGAGACTCTTTACATCGACCAGGAGAGGTTTGTCGCCTTTGACCAGCGCGCGCAACTCGTTTGGAGTCATTTTGCGGTATTCGTCGTGTCCGACGGCAACCACTAGAGCGTCGACAGGCGACCGATCCGTTATTTCTCCAAGTGCGATGCCGTACTCGTGCTTCACTTCTTCGGCGTCCGCCTTGGGATCGACGACGAGGACTTCCGCGCCGTGATCGCGCAGTTCCTTGACGATGTCGAGGGCTTTGGAGTTGCGGATGTCCGGGCAGTTCTCCTTAAAGGTGATGCCCATGACGCCGATGCGGCTGCGCGCCACGTCGATGCCCTGCTTCAGCATCAACTTTACGGTATTGCGGGCGACATAGCGGCCCATGTTGTCGTTGATGCGCCGGCCGGCGAGGATAACCTGGGGGATGTAGCCGAGCTGTTCGGCCTTGTGCGTCAGATAGTAGGGATCGACGCCGATGCAGTGGCCGCCGACCAGGCCAGGACGGAAATTCAGGAAGTTCCATTTGGTGCTGGCAGCGGCCAGCACCTCAGCTGTGTCGATGCCGACGCGAGCGAACACCACCGCCAGCTCGTTCATGAGCGCGATATTGAGGTCTCGCTGCGTGTTCTCGATCACCTTCGAGGCTTCGGCGACCTTGATGCTGCTCGCTTTGTGCGTTCCCGCGGTGATGATCTCGCCGTAGAGCTTGTCAACGGCGTCGGCGACCTCCGGAGTGGAGCCGCTCGTGACCTTTTTAATGGTCGGAAGCTTGTGCTGCTTGTCGGCGGGATTGATGCGCTCGGGGCTGTAGCCGCAGAAGAAGTCCTTGTTGAAGACGAGACCGGACGCGCGTGCCAGCGCGGGTACGCAGACTTCCTCGGTGGCGCCTGGGTAGACGGTCGATTCATAAATCACGACCGATCCCTTGGGCATCACGGCGCCGATGGCCTCGGATGCCTTGATGAGCGGCGTCAGGTCGGGCCGGTTCGCTTCATCGATCGGCGTCGGCACGGTGACGACGAAAATCTTGCAGCCGGTAATGCCTTTTGCGTCGCTCGTAAAAGAAATGTGACGGGCAGACGCAAGTTCTTCGTCGTCGACTTCGAGGGTGCGGTCGTGACCGGATTTCAGCTCAGCGACGCGTGAAACATTTATGTCGAAACCAACAACGGGCCGCTTCTTGCCGAACTCCACGGCCAACGGCAATCCGACATAGCCAAGGCCAATGACGGCAATCACTTCCTTGTCCAAATTCATGCTTGTTTGCGACCCTGTGCGTGATGTCATCGACCGCCGTTTCAACCCCGTCAGCGCGCTGTCGATGGCAGGTGTGCTCTTATGAGCTAGGCACGGGCAGATTGCAACGCGGATGCGTTCGCGGCGCGTTCAGCTCGTCGTATCAGTGACTTCTGTTCGACAGAAGAGTCCTGTAGAGGTTCGTGAGTTTTTTTGCTTCGCTCGGCCAATTGTAGATTTCATTCACAGCGATTTGACCGCGCCGTCCCATGACCTCGGCTTCGTCCGGGTGCTCGAGAAGCCAGGTGATCGCATCGGCGATCGCTGTGGGATTTTCCGGATCTACGAGTATCCCGCATCCTGCCTTCTCGACGATCTCCCTCCACAACGGAAAATCAGACGCGACGACGGGCAGTCCGGCCGCCATGTATTCAAAAAGTTTATTTGGCTGGGATTCAATGTGGTTGGGACTTGGCTGGAACACCACCAAGCCCGCGCGCGCATTTCCGAAAAGCTCTGCGAGTGCCTTTCGGTTGACGAGGCCGTGATAGTCGACGGCTTGCCATCCCTGAAGCCCACGAAGTTCCGTCTCGTAGGCGGCGGGCACAAAAAGGCCGGCCCAGGCGAGGCGAGCGTCCCGCACGCGAGGGCTGACAAGACCCATCGCTTCGACCATTTTTCGACCACCCCGCTGTTCCGTGACGCCACCCGCGTAGACGACGTGCGGCGGCCGCGCTTTGTAGGCGCCTGGCTGCGCGGGAAGCAGCTCGTCGGGGATCGGGTAGTTCTGGATAGCGATTGCGCGCGTGGGCGGAAATTTGCGTGCGATGTGCGGGGTTGCCGTGACAAAGGCGTCAAACGACCGTTTGGCCAAAAACTCGACCCCGGCCACCGCCTTGGACACAGTCCATCGGAGTGGCGCAGGAATCCAGTGCTTCGTCAGGATCTGCCGGGGGACGTCCTCATGGACGTCGTAGATGACTGTGTAGCCGAGGGTTTTCAGCGCAAGGCCAACGGGAATGAGTTCGGGATCGTGGAAGTGGACGACAGCGGGTTTGAGCTTCCGCACCTCTCGAAAAACCCGGGTGGTGCCTTGAGCGGCCCGTGCCAGGCGGTTTCCAGGGCGGCCGATGTCAACGAAACGCACTCCGTCAGCGCCTGCTGCCTCGTCTCCCAAGCCGTCTGCAACGATGAGAATGACGTCGCGTCCGAGTTCGCGAAGGGATTGGGCCTCCTTCAGGAAGATGCGCACGTCCCGTCGTGTATGCACCGTGGTCATGTGGACGAGGGGAGAGGAAGGGGTCATGCTCAGTCTCGGCCTCGGGTAAGGTTCAGGTGGCGACACCGCCGTGCACGCCGTCTGATGCGTAGCCGAAATCCCGTAACAGTCAAAAGATGAAAAACGAATGGTCGAACCGCGGGCGTGATGCACGCAAGCCACTTGGATTCGATCTTTCCAACGGCTGGTTGCGGTGGCCGGTCCAACGCCCGAGACTACGCTTTCGTTTCGACGTTGCTGGCAGCTTGTGTCCGATAACAACCACCTTCGGGTGGGAGTCTCTTATAAGGCGCGGGGCTTCGAGACTGAAATAACATGTCCGGTCGGAGAAATACCGCATCGGCAGACGCAGAACCGGCACGCGACATGAGAAGCGTACCACTCAGAAAGAGCGGTGCGCTTCTCGTCGCTTTGGACATCGTGTTAGTGGGGATCCGGCAAGCTGACGAGTGCCCTCAAGCCTTCGGGCCGGTTAGCAAGCGAGATATCACCGCCGTGATGGCGGACAATGGTTCGTGCAATCGAGAGGCCGAGCCCAACGCCGCCTGTTTCTCGGTTGCGTGAGTTTTCCAAACGGAAGAACGGGGCAAAGACCTGCTCGGACATCTCTTCGGGGATGCCCGGACCATTGTCGTCGATGATGATGTCCACGCCGTCCGGCGATTTGGCCAGGCTGACGCGGGCGCGTTCGCCATAGCGGACCGCGTTTTCGACCAAGTTTCGCATGGCACGTCTCAGAGCTTCAGGACGGCAGCGATAGTTGATCTTATCGCTCTCCGCGAACGTGACGTCGAGGCCCAGCTCGGCAAGGTCATCGCAGAGACTTTCAGTCAGTGCGGAGAGCTCGACAGTCCGCGTGTCTTCTTTTGTCGCCTCCTCGCGTGCGAACGACAGAGCGGCTTCGGACATCGCCTGTATTTCAGCGATGGTTGTCAGCATCTTTTCCTGGGTGTCGCGGTCGTTGACGAACTCGGCCCGCAGACGCAATGACGTCAGCGGTGTGCGGAGATCGTGGCCGATTGCTGCGAGCATGCGCGTGCGATCCTCCACGAAGCGCTCGATGCGCGCCTGCATGCGGTTGAACGCTGCCGCCGTTTGCCGAATGTCATCGGGCCCCGTTTCAGGAAGGGGCTCGAACGGCTCACCACGACCGAGCTGTTCGGATGCGGTTGCGATGCGGCGCATCGGACGGGTGATGCTGCGCGCTACAACGATCGCTATTCCCGACAATATGATCGCCGTGATGACAAGGGATGTGATGGATTGCGATGTCCAAAATCCCGTCGGTAGGTTTTTCACGATAGCGGCGTTGAGCCAGGTGCCATCGTCCATGCGGACAGCAAGGCCCATGCTGGTGCCTGTGTCCAAATGCAGAAATTTCGCGGGCCGAGGGAGTGGCCACAAGCTTTTCGGAAGCGCGCTCCAGCCCGTGCCGGGATCGCGCGGTTGCGCAAAGGCAGCCGACGATATCGCAACGGATTGATGCGTGGCGGACGGCTTGTAGCTCTTCAAGGGTACGGTGAAACTTGCCCAGGCTGTCTTTCGCCATCCCACCGTATCTACCGGCTCTTCGGGAGAGATCCAAAATCTGGTGGCGCTCGTGGCGCTGACGCGAAGGATGTCTTCCTTGAAGTTTTGGGGTGCCGAATCCAGCAGCAATGCTAGCGTTTCCGTGCGGCTGCAGAATTCACCCTTAGCGGCGGCGCGCAGAGCAATGGTGCTTTGTATCCATGAAATCGCAACGCTGACGACTTGCGAAAGCGCGAGCGCAAGCAAGAGCGCGAGGATGAACTGCGCGGCCAAACTACGCTGCCACAAGCGCGTCATGTCTGTTCGATCTCCGCGGTAAAGCTGTAGCCACCGCCCCAGTGCGTTTTGATCAGGACGGGCGATTTCGGGTCGGCCTCGATCTTCTTACGCAGGCGGCTCACCTGATTGTCGATGGTGCGATCGAAATTCTCGGCCGCTTTTCCGACCGTGAGATCAAGAAGCTGATCGCGGCTCAGAACGAGGCCAGCATGATCGAGGAATGCCATAAGCAGGCGAAACTCGGCGGTGCTGAGGGGAATGGCGACGCCGTCAGCTCCGATCAGCTCGCGCCTCGCGATGTTCAACGTCCAGCCGCTGAAGCTCACGCTCTTGGCCTTCTGCAATGTCCGGCGCGGGGGCAGGCTGTTTACGCGCCGGAGCACGGCCTTTATGCGGGCGAGCAGCTCGCGCGGATTGAACGGCTTCGTCAAATAGTCGTCCGCCCCGAGCTCGAGACCTATGATGCGGTCCGTTTCTTCTGTCATCGCTGTCAGAAAGATGATCGGAATGTCGGTCGTGCTGCGGATGTGCCGGCAGAGGCTCAGCCCATCCTCGCCCGGCATCATGACGTCCAGGATCACGAGGTCTGGTGCGCCGCGTTGGAGAATGCGGCGGAGCGCGCCGGCGCTGTCTGCAAGGCTGATCCTGAAGCCATGTTGCGACAGGTACTTGCCGACGAGATCGCGGATATCGCGATGATCGTCGACAACGGCGATGTGCGGGACAGGCTCCATGAACGCTCCAGGCGGCGCGCGCCAGAGCGGCGGCCAGTGACCTAACGTCTTGAGCGCTCAAGAGAATGGCTCAAGCGCCTAATTGTATCACTTTCTGCCGACATTAGATGTTGTGACAGTTTGCGACAATTTTCGTCCGATTTGCGGGGGCGCGCCGTCCGGAAGCCTTCTCAGGCTTGTCGGATGGTTTCTCCGGTGAGCGGCCGCTGATCAAGCTCGGCGTGCATGCGCTCTTCGTCCAGAGCGTTTTCCCATTTCGCGACTACGACCGTCGCGACGCCGTTTCCGACGAGATTGGTGAGCGCACGCGCTTCGGACATGAAGCGATCGATCCCGAGAATAAGCGCCATCGCGTGCACGTCGATCGTGCCGGTTGAGGCCAGGGTCGCTGCGAGAACGATGAAGCCCGACCCTGTTACGCCTGCCGCGCCCTTCGAAGTCAGAAGCAGGATGCCAAGAATGCCGAGCTGCTGCGCAAGGGATAGGTCGACGTTCGTGGCTTGTGCGAGGAACAGCGTGGCCATCGTCAGATAGATACACGTGCCGTCGAGGTTAAATGAGTAGCCGGTAGGTATCACGAGGCCCACGACCGACTCCTGGCAACCGAGACGTTTCATACGGCCGATCATGCGGGGCAAGACGGACTCGGATGACGAGGTGCCGAGGACGATCAGCAACTCATCCTTGATGTAGCGTATGAACTTCAGAATGTTGAAGCCTGTGTACCAGGCGATGGGGCCCAGGACGCCGAATATGAAAATCAGGCAGGTCAGGTAGAAGGTCGCCATCAGGGTCGCGAGCGAGCCAAGCGTCTCGACGCCGTACTTGCCGATGGTGAAGGCCATGGCGCCGAACGCGCCAATGGGCGCCAGCTTCATGATCATGCCGACGATGCCGAAAAAGACGTGCGAAGTCTGATCGATCAAATCGAGCACGAGCTTGCCGCGCGAGCCAAGGGCCTGCAGAGCGAACGCGAAGAGAATGGCGACGAGCAAAACCTGAAGAATGTTTCCGTCGGAGAAGGCGCTGACGACGGTCTTCGGGATGATGTCGAGGAGGAAATCGATTGTCGTCTGGCCTTTGGCCGTCGTGACGTAAGCGGACACGGCGTTGCTGTCGAGCTTGCTCGGATCGACGTTCATGCCTTCGCCGGGGCGAATGACGTTCGATACGACCAGGCCCACGATCAGCGCCAGGGTGGTGACGATCTCGAAATAGATGAGGGCTTTGATACCGGTGCTGCCGACCGCCTTAAGGTTCGACATCGACGCGATGCCATGAACCACGGTGCAGAAGATGACCGGGACAATGATCATCTTGATCAGCTTGATGAACCCGTCTCCGAGGGGCTTCATCGCCACGCCGATGTCGGGATAGAAATGACCGAGGAGAATGCCGATCGTTATCGCGGTGAGGACTTGGACATAAAGCTGGGAGTAGAAGGGTTTCTTGGCCGGTGTCGGGAGGGATGCGTCCCCTTCGGATGCTGAAGGCAGCATGTGGTTCCGGCTCCTGAGCTTTACTATTCCTCAATTATACGGCCACTCTCTCGCAGCGCGGAGACTGTTTGGCAAGCACGAGACGTGCCGGAACCGAAGGCAGACGGTCCGAATTCAGGCTTTAGGGCTCTCGTGAGTTCAGCAGCCGACCGATATCCCCTAAGAATGCTTGGAACTTCAGGTGTTTTTGTCTCACTGGATTGTTCAACTCGAGAGAGAAGCCGTTGGCATCGTAAGGTCGTCAAGGACAGTGAATGATCCGCGCCACGCAGGATGAACTCGCCGAGATCTTTCCCGGCGATAGCGAAATGGCCGCCGTCATGCGGAGATCCAACTGGGCGGATACGCCACTGGGCGATCCGCGGGGCTGGCCGGACGGATTGAAGATTCCCCTCAAGATGCTTCTCACATCGCGGTTCGAGATGTGGCTCGGCTGGGGTCCTGACCTGCAGTTCTTCTATAACGATGCCTACATCCCGACGCTTGGTCTCAAGCATCCTTCCATGTTGGGGAAGCCTTTCCAGCAGGTGTGGGCGGAAGTTTATGACGATGTTGCCGACCAGGTCGCGCGCGTGCGCGCGGGCGAGTCCACGTGGAACAGAGCGTTGTTGCTTCTTCTGGAGCGCAGTGGGTACCCCGAAGAGACTTATCACAGTTTCTCCTACAGCCCTCTCTATGGCGATGGTCACTCCGTTGAAGGAATGCTCTGCGTCGTCAGCGAGGAAACGGAACGGGTCATTGGCGAGCGCAGGATCGAGATGCTGCGCATGCTCGGAGCGGAGCTGGTGAGCGCCGGTGACGAAAAGGCCATTTGCGACGCCGTTTGTTCCGTGCTCGGCGCCAACCGCCGCGATTTTCCGTTCGCGTTGCTGCACCTCGACGGAGCGGGATACGCCTGCGCAGCCGATGCGGAGCATCTGCTGGATCACGATTGGCCGTGGAATGGGTCGGCCGCGCTCGGAGACGGATTGAGGCTGAGCTTGCGCGAAGGTCTCGAGTGGCCAAAAGGCGCCTGGCAGTCCCCGCCGGTTGAGGCTCTTGCCGTTCCCATCGCGGGAGCCGCCGGGCAAAAACACTTCGGCACGCTGGTTTTGGGACTCAACCCGCACCGGCCCAATGATCCCTACATCGTCGACATTGCCAATCTGGTTGCGGGCCAGATTGGCGGGGCCATGGCGAATGTCGGTGCGTTGAGATCGGAGCGGCGGCGTGCCGATCGCATCTGGACGCACGCGCGGGACCTGATGGTCGTCGCGGGCGGAGAGGGCATCATCCGTTCGGCAAGCCCGGCCTGGACGCGTATTCTCGGCTATCCGGTGGAAGATATCGTCGGCCGAAATTTCATCGAGTTTATCCATCCCGATGATGTCGATATGTCTCGCGAGGCGCATCAAAGAGCGCTTCTGGACAACGATCTCACGGGTTTCGAGAACCGCCTGGTGGCGCGCAACGGCAGCGTCCGCTGGATCTCGTGGCATACGTCCGAGGAAGGCGGCCTCGTCTATGGATACGGGCGCGACGTTACGGAGCAGAAGGCTAACGCGGAAGCCCTTTCGACGATGGAAGAGGCTCTCCGGCAATCGCAGAAGATGGAGGCGATAGGCCAACTCACCGGTGGCATCGCCCACGATTTCAACAATCTGCTCACGGGCATCCTAGGTTCGCTCGAAATGATGCAGCGGAAGACTGCGCAGGGGGCGGTCGCCGACGTCGATCGGTATATGACAGCGGCAACCACATGTGCGCACAGGGCCGCGTCGCTGACGCAGCGGCTCTTGGCATTCTCTCGCCGGCAGGCTCTCGATCCGAAATCGGTCAACGCCAACGATCTTGTGAGAGACATGGAGGAATTGATCCGGCGCTCAATCGGAGAGGCGATCGAATTTAAGCTGGTCGCGGAACCAAACCTGTGGCGAACGAAGTGCGATCCCAATCAACTCGAAAGTGCAATTCTCAATCTTGTCGTCAACGCGCGTGACGCGATGCCGAGCGGTGGCCGTCTCGTGATTTCCACCAGCAATGTCGCGAGCGCTGGGTTCTACGTGGCCCAACAGCGCATCGCTTCTCCAGGTGACTATGTGGTGATTTCGGTGACGGATAACGGCCACGGAATGGCGCCAGACGTTGCCGGAAAAGCATTCGAGCCCTTCTTCACCACAAAACCCATCGGGCAGGGCACCGGCCTTGGCCTGTCCATGATCTACGGCTTCGCGCGGCAGTCTGGAGGGTTCTCCGAGATCGACAGTCAGGAGGGCAAGGGAACGACGGTTCGGCTGCATTTACCGCGCAACGATGATGCAGCGGTCGGAGTGAGCAAGTCGGCCCCCGTGCCGTCGCCTACCGTGCCTGACAAGGACGCGAAAATTCTTGTTGTGGAGGATGAGCCTCTGGTTCGCGGCCTCGTCACGTCTGCTCTTCAGGATGTCGGGTATACGACGATTGAAGCTTTCGACGGCGCGGGAGGGCTGGAGCATCTGAGGTCGGACACGCGGATCGATTTGCTCGTGACGGATGTCGGCCTGCCGGGCGGGCTCAATGGACGGCAGCTGGCGGAAGCCGGACGGCTGATGCGGCCTGGTCTTAAGGTTCTTTTCATGACCGGATACGCGTTTCATGCCGCAGCCGGAAATTGGCAACTCGAGCCGGGTATGGAAATCATCAACAAACCTTTTGCGATCGACAAGCTGGCAAGCCGCGTGCAGGCGATCATTGGGTCCCAGCTGTCGAACTCCCCCAACGTGCGCGACGGCGCTGACGCCCCTCTCGGCTAATTGTTGGCGCAACGGCTATTCCCTTTGATTGGCGGGCACTGCTTCGCGTCCTTAAGTCGGAACCTTACTCCGAAAGGACAGTTTCCACCCACTGGGTCAAACACGCGGAAGCCACCTGCGGGTCGTCGGAAGGATCTTCATGCAACCGCTCACATCGCCCCGAGCCGGGGCAGTAGATTCGTCCCGTCTGGGGCGCCGTCTGTTCGATACGCGCCAGCTCAGCATGGATCTCGCCAAGCCTTTGAGCGCGGAGGATATGGTAGTCCAGGCCATGGAGGATGCCAGCCCTACGAAGTGGCACCTGGCTCACGTAACGTGGTTCTTCGAAACATTCGTTCTGTCGAAGTTCCTGCCCGCTTATCGCGTATTCGATGAACGGTTCGGCTTCTGCTTCAATTCCTATTACGAAAGCCAGGGGGCTCGGCATCCGCGTCCCCGACGGGGGCTTTTGACACGACCGCCTATCGAGGATGTGTTCGCCTACCGAGAGCACGTGGACGCGGCGCTTGCGGATCTTCTAGGTGCTGATGAAGGGCTGGACAGCGATGCGGCGCGCCTGATCGAGATCGGCATTAATCACGAGCAGCAACATCAGGAGTTGCTGTTGACCGACATCCTTGCGCTGTTCGCCGTCAGCCCGCTGCGACCCTCCTATCGCTCTCCTGTTCCGCGTGTGGTTTCCGCAGCGTCGGCAAGTGGCTTGAGGTTGATCGACTTCGCCGGTGGCGTGCATTCCGCGGGACATGAGGGCGAAGGGTTCGCGTGGGATAACGAGCGTCCTCGTCACGACACGCTGATCCATCCATTTCGCTTTGCGGACCGCCTCGTAACGAACGGCGAGTGGCTCGAATTCATCGAGGACGGTGGATACGACAACGCGATGCTTTGGCTTGCCGATGGGTGGGCTACCGTCAAGCGCGAGGGCTGGAGGGCTCCGAACTATTGGGAGAACGTGGACGGCACCTGGCATTCCATGACGCTTGCGGGCTTCTCTCCCGTCGACCTCGCTGCGCCTGTCACTCACGTGAGTTATTTCGAGGCCGACGCTTTCGCGCGTTGGAGCGGCAAGCGACTTCCGACAGAGTTCGAGTGGGAATTTGCCGCGCGCGATGTCGCCCTTGTCGGCAATGACCTTGGCACCGGCGCGTTGCGGCCCTTGCCCGTCGACGACTCGGAGATGAGCGCGCAGCCGCGCCAGATGTTCGGCGATGTGTGGGAATGGACGCAGAGCGCCTATCTTCCCTATCCAGGCTACAGGGTACCTGAAGGAGCGATTGGCGAATACAACGGCAAGTTCATGGTGAGCCAGCACGTGTTGCGCGGCGCATCGTGCGTTACGCCGGCGGGCCACACGCGCCGCACTTACCGAAATTTCTTCTATCCGCATCAGCGCTGGCAATTTGCCGGCGTTCGGCTTGCCGCGGATATCGCTCCATGACGCAAGTACACAGCATCAGCTCTCAGCGCGCGCCTTCACAACGGGACGATTTTCTAGAGGCAGTGCTCGATGGCCTGTCGCGGCCGCAAAAGTCTCTGCCGAGCCGTTATTTCTACGATGCCCGCGGCAGCGAGCTGTTCGAGCGCATCACCCAGCTTCCCGAGTATTATCCGACGCGGGTCGAGACCGAACTCCTCGCCGCTCATGCAGATTCCATCACGCGGGGCCTGCCCAGTGGCAGTGTGCTCGTGGAGTTTGGGTCGGGCTCGAGCACCAAGACCGAGCTTCTCCTTCGCGCCTTTCCGGGCGACGGCATTTATGCACCGATCGATGTTTCTCCCGCGGCGCTCGATGACGCGCGCCAACGGCTCGCGTTGCATTTTCCGGATCTGATCGTCTGGCCGATCATGGGAGACTTCTTCAAGCTTCGACGCCTGCCACAAGCTCTGGCAGGTCGGTCGAAGCTCGGCTTTTTTCCAGGCTCCACGATCGGCAACTTCACACCAGCGGATGCGTCTCGCCTTCTCAGTGTTTTTCGAATCCTGCTGGCACCCAACGGGCGTTTGGTGATCGGCGTCGATTTGCAGAAGGATGCCGGTGTTCTCGAACGTGCTTACAACGACAGCGCGGGGATCACGGCGGAGTTCAATCTCAATCTAATCCGGCGAATTAACAGGGAGATCGCGCCTATCCTCGATGTCGATGCGTTTGAGCACATGGCGCTCTACAACGGGCGAGAGGGCCGTATCGAGATGCATCTCGTGAGCCGTCGCGACCAGTCCTTCGATATCGGAGGGCGCCGGTTCTTCCTGGCGCGCGGGGAGACGATCCATACCGAGAACTCTTACAAATATACGGTGGCGCGCTTTCAGGCTGTGGCGCGGAGCGCGGGCTGGATGTCGTCGCAGGTTTGGATCGACAACGACGAACTTTTCAGTATCCACGAGCTGACGTGATCAAACGAGCAACCACTTTTTTTGGTAGTTAAAGAGGCCCTGCCAGCTCGGTGGGGCCTCTTTGTATAGCTGCTAAGCCGCGTCACGGCGGCCCGCTTTGGACTTCTTGCCTTTTGGCTGGGCGTCGTCTGCTTCAATGTTGATTTCGGAAATAGCGATTTCAGAAAGTTTGGCGTCGGTATCCTTCTCTTCCTGAAGCGTTTCGCGCAACAGAACAGCCGCCTCTTTCATGCCGAGTTTGTCGGCCCAAGAAGCGAGCGTGCCGTAGCGTGAGATTTCGTAATGCTCGACCGCCTGGGCCGCTGCGAGCATGCCGGCGTCCCGAACGGTGTCCTCTTTCGCTTCCTCGATGATTTCTCCTGCTTCTTCGGTTATTCCATCAATGGCAGCGCAACGTTTGCCGCGGGCAGATTTTCCCATCATTTCGAAGATCTTTTCCAGACGTGCAACCTGTCCTTCCGTCTGTTCAAGATGCTCTTCAAAAGCCGCGGCGAGATCTGGTGACGTTGCTTTGCGAGCCATTTTCGGCAAATTTTTCAATATTGCCTTCTCGGCGTAGAAGATGTCGCGCAGCGTTTCTTCAAATAGTTTTTCAAGGGTTTCCATTGGGCATTCTCCTGCGGTGCTATCGCAGTGCTCAACGTGATGGAATTGTGCGTGTTCCGATGACATGCAGGTGAATTTTGCGCTCAATACGTTTGCACGCGATCCACTCTCCGCTGTTGTGTTCGAATTCCACCCAAAGGAACCGCCGATATGACTGCGCGAGGAGGGAACCTTCGGCCGACATCGCGAATTGATTACTCAGGCAGACGTCAAAATCGAAAGATCGAGACGATGCCAAGAAGAGCCGTCACCGTAAGGAGGCGGCTCTTTTTCATGACCGCGGAGTTCTCCATTTCCAGCGCGATTATTGCAGGAGATAGCCATGGCAGGTCACATCGGCGGGAAGGGGCGCCCTTCGTGGTTCTCGGCTTTTGCACGAACAATTGCGGACTGGTCTGGCCGTCCGGCGACATTCGTCGGGGCGGCGGGCATCATCGTTTTGTGGGCAGCGATGGGCCCTATCTTCGGTTACAGCGATACGTGGCAGCTCATCATCAACACGTCGACGACGATCATCACCTTTCTAATGGTGTTCGTTATCCAGAACTCTCAAAATCGCGATGGTGAAGCTATCCAAGTGAAGCTGGACGAACTGATCCGTGCCATCGAGGCGGCAAACAACAACCTCCTCGATCTCGAAGAGTTGGATGTCGAGAAGATCGACGAGATCAGGGCAAACTATCGCCGTCTGGCTGCTGAAGCGCGAAACGAGTCCGCGTGAGTTTTCGGACGTTGGACTGGAGAGAGTCTGGTTGGCGTGACTGTCGCGCTTAACGCGTCACGCGATCTGTGGACGACACCGATTCTTTGGACTTTCGGATCAAGCTTTTCAACTGGCTTAACAGCGACGGCCCCTCGAGCACATCGGCGTCATATCCTTCGTGACGCAGCGTGCGTCGAAGGTCTGTGAGATCAGCACATGCGCCCGACTTCGCGAGCTCAAATGCGCGTTCCAAAGGAGATACATAAGGGTCCATCTACCGCATAACGCGCGAGGTGCGTTTGCGTTTCATCCTAATTGCGACGTTCGACATGCAAACGGCAGTGTTAACTAACGGACACGTTGCAGGGCGTTCGGTTTATGCGCTGCACGCTTGCCGGTTTTTTCGCTTTCCACAATGTACTGAGGGTCGGATTCCGTGGCGGTGACCTTATGTTCGTGGACTTTGGTCGCTTGCGTTTGTTTCCGCACGATCTTTCCAGTCACACGTCCCTGTGAAGAGTTCCAGCTGACTTTCTCTCCAGTCTTGAGCTGCCGCCGAACCATCAGAGCGAGACCTTGGCGTGTTGCGTGTCGTCGTGCTCCGGCGTCCGTTTTTGCAGGATCGCCTTCAAGCCTTCGTACAAATATTTAAAACCCTCCAGGTCCGAGCTGTCCCAGTATTCAGCGCTGACCGGTGTCACCGCGAGAATGACAAGGTTTGGGTCGTCTTTGCCTCCGGGGAACCAAATCCGCCAAGCTTCAGACCACAGCTGTTCGACGAGCGCGCGATCTCGGAACACGTTGGCAGTGCCGTAGAGCACGGCGAACTCAGAAGCGCTTTGGAAGCTGACTGCAACTTGGTTGTTTTCACCGATTTCATCGACTTTCGGGGTCGCTGATCCGGTTGCAAAATAGAGCACCTCATCATCAGTGATCTTGGCGACCCCCATCGGCCGGATGTGCACTCCGCCATCTCCGGATCGCGTGGTGAGCATAGCTGTTTTAAAGTCTTTGATGAGATCGTAGAGACGCTCTTTGGTATCGGTCGTGCTCGCATCAGACATCTGTGTGGCCTCTCGCTCTCAACTTCTCGGAGAGTGAACAGGCGGGATATGGATGAGTTCCGCTGCCGGCCTGGTGAAACCCTGCGTGTATGTTCGCATGTTGCTCATTGCGTCAGTGACACCATCCAAGAGGTGGCGATTTTGAGTGCACCATAAGACCGATGACGTGGGATGATATTTGCACGGCTAATGTCATATAATACATTGTATTTCAATGACTTAACTACTCGGTAACTGAAATCGAAGTAACGCTTTTTGAGCCATTCGATTTTTGTGTTTTTCAATGCCGAGGTCATCGTCGTGCGGTTCATTTTTCTCGCATTTGTAGCGCTGACCGCGCTTTCAACTTCGTCTCAATGCTGGGCGCAGGCTGCAACACAAGACATTCAGATCAGCGCGACCGTTACGTCTGTTTGCACCATCAACAACGTGGCAACCGGCGGCGTGTCTACGGTTACGATTCCGGTTTCAGCAGCGGGTAGCGTCAATACCGGCACGCTGACGCCGAGCGGGTCGCCGTTCGCAAGCGTCGCGTGTAATGCGCCCTCCAATCTGCAGCTCACCTCGCAGAATGGCGGCGTCACGACCGCATCGACTGCGGTAACGGGCTTCGCTTCCAAGATCGATTACACCGCATCCGCGACGTGGCACTCAGTGACAGCCACGATCAACACCGCATCCGCCAGCGCTGCTCCGTATTCGGGAACGGCCGCTCCGGTTGCCACCGCGTTTTCCGGATCGCTCTCCGTCTCGATCACACCAACGGCAAACTCACAGCCTTTGCTCGCCGGTAGCTATTCCGACACGCTCCACGTTGTTCTAACGCCCCAATAACACGGTGCCGACATGCGATTTGCGAATGCGATCTCTCTAGCTTTGCTCTGCCAGACGCTCGCGTTGCCGGCGGCTGCGATGAGCCTTTCGCCCACGCAAGTCGAAATGACGTCGGTCGGAAAGACGAGCCAGGCGCGGATTATCGTCGTCAACAACAGCGCGAAGCCGTTGCCCATAGAAGCGACCATGAAGCGGGCGGTCTTGAACGAAGCCGGTATCGCGCAGGCGACCGAGGTCAGCGACGATTTCCTGGTGATGCCGGCGCAGGCGCTGATTCCTCCCGGTGCGTCGCAGGTGTTCCGCATCCAGTGGCTCGGTGAGCCGCTACTCGCCGAAAGCCAGAGCTATCTTCTCTACATGAACCAAATCCCCGTGAAGTTCTCGAAGAACGACAGCCGTTTGCAAGTCGTCTTCAGCATGGCGGCGATGATCAACGTGGCGCCGCCTCAGGGCGAGTCGAAGCTGCGTGTCGTGGAAACCGGTGTCGCGATCGATGCTGCGGGTCATCGCAGGCCGAAGCTCACGGTCGAGAACATGTCGAATGTCCACGCGCTCCTGCCGCGCACGACGATCCGCGTCGCCGGTGGTGGCTGGTCGGAAACTCTCACTCCGGGGCTGCTCAGTCAGAATATCGGCATCGGTCTGGTCCAGCCGGGTCGACGTCGCACTTTCGTTCTGCCTGCAACCGTTCCTCCCGGAGTTTCGCGCCTGCAGGTCGAATTGCAGGGCACTCAGAAACGTTAGGGCGCTGCCAACAGTCGTTGCGCACCCCAATGCCAGTCAGCGTACGCGTAACATCGTGAGGCGATATTTCCCGCCGCACGATGATGTTGCTTGGATTTGTCAGGTAGCTCAGTCGTGTCGCATGTTGGGTCAGCGTTGATTGGAGTCTGCATCGCGTGCGCCTGCCTGATCTCAGGCGCGCGAGCGGAGGAGTATGCCGAAGCGGTCTCCACGCAGTTGAACGCCACAGGCCGGGTCATCACGATGTCGGTGCCGCTAACAGACGAAGGACGATCTCTCGGAGACATCTCGGTTCAGATAGATCCGAACGATGCCGTCGCAATAGGTCGCGACCCTCTCCTGCAGGCCATCGGCGCAGATATCAATGCATCCACGCGAAACCGAATAGAGGCGTTGCACGCGCCGACCGGCTATTTGACAGTGGCGGAGCTTCGCGATGCGGGTGTGGACGCGACTTTCGATCCGGCAAGTCAGGAATTGAAGATCAGCATCGCACCGGACGATCGGGCTGTCGGCGACATTGGCCTTGGCTTGCGCCCGCATCTGCAAGAAAGTGCGCTGACATTGGCGCCTGCGAGCGTGTCGGGATATGTCAACGTCGTTGCGGGGGTCGATTACGCGTGGAATCCGCCGAATTCAGATCTCAGTGGTGGAGAGACCGGCGCGCACCTCGAAATCAATTCAGGTATTCGCGCCTGGGACACCGTGATCGAAAACCGGGTGGTCTACGACGGCGATGTCGACACCAACCTATGTCCGGTCGGTGCTGTGTGCAATTTCGACCACGCTGCGGGCGTGAAGCGGCAGATGACGCGATTGATCCGCGATTTTCCGGATGAGAACATCAGGGTGAGTTCCGGTGATGTCGATCCGATCGGCACGGGACTGCAGCGCAGGGCGAACATCGCAGGCGTCGCTATCGAGAAGTCGCCGCGCGTTCTGAGCCCGTTGGATGCGACCGCTCCATTCGCTTCCGGCAGCTTGCGTCTCGAGCGGGCATCGGACGTGGAGATCCGCGTTAATGGCGTGCTGGTGCAGACGTTGCATCTGAAGCCGGGCGTGTACAACTGGCGCGACCTGCCGCTTTCGACAGGCGCCAACGATGTTGAGATCACGACGATCGATGATCTCGGGCAGCGCCGCACGCAGGCGATTCGAACCTTCTACGATGATACCCTTCTGGCTCAAGGCACAAGCGAGTGGGCCGTGGTTGCGGGCGTACCGTCCTATTTCGATGATGACGAACGTCGCTACGATTTCGGAGGATATGCGGGCACGGCATTTCTACGATACGGGATCAGCGACGATGTTACGGGTGTTCTCCATGCCCAGGCGGACGAGAATGTCGTTATGGCTGGCGGCGGCGCCACCACGCGCACCGCATGGGGCGTTTTCTCGGCCGAGGCTGCGGGATCGACAGGCCGGCTCGGCTCAGGAGTGGCAGTCAATCTCAACTGGGATATGATCAATTTCGGAGGCTGGTTCGCCGAGTCCGGTGAGAGCTTGCGGCTGCATTCCGAGATCCGCAGCCAAGGATTTCACACGCCCGGCGAATATCTGATCGACTACGACAGCATCATCTTTCCCGAGTACAACTATTGGCTGCGTCTGGACGCGTCCTACAGCTTGCCGGTTTCGCATGGCGTCACGGCATCGTTTTCCGCGCGGTATCAGTTCGCCGATCCGGATCGTTTCTCCTATTCGGAATATGCAATCGATGACGACCGCTACGGCGCCGATGTGACGCTGTCGCGCGCTATCTCGCAATCGTCGAGCGGCAGCTTGACGCTCGGCTATTCAAACGAGTCCTACATCAACTATCAGGACCCGGACCGGCAAGGCGATCCCGAGTTCCGGTTCGCGTTTCATTTCTATTGGCACCCGGATGAGAAGACATCCGTCGCCGCGGGGTATGACACGCTCAACCGCCAGACGGAATTGTCGGCAAATCGCCAGGGAGGCGAGCCGAACGCGACGTGGCAGACGACGGTCAACTTGCAGCAGAGCTCGTTCGACGATCGTCTCTCGGCTACAGGTTCGCTCAACTATCAGGGCAATCGCGGCGAGATCGGCGTGATGCAGATTGCAGGCGCGTCGAGCACGGATGGCCGCTCAATCGGGAATGGTTGGGGCGATCAGCGGACCCTGCTGCGAGCTGGAACCTCGATCGCTTTCGCGGATGGACACGTTGCCATCGGTCGCCCCATCCGAGACGGCGCCTTTGCGATTGCATATCCGCATGACTCGTTGGCGGGCAAGGAGGTCGTCGCCGGTGCGGACGACAATGAGGTCGGGCGGTCTGACATCTTCGGGCCGGCGCTGATCACAGGCATTCCCGCCTACGTGCCAAGTTCGATCCCGATTTCGGTTTCCGATCTGCCGATCGGTTACAGCCTGGGATCGAGCACGATCGATACCTTCGCGCCTTACAAGGCCGGCTATAGCTTTCAGGTTGGCTCGGGCAACTCGGTCTCGGCTTTCGGCACGCTCATGACCGAGCTGGGTGAGCCGAACTCATTACAGGCCGGCGTTATCCGCCCCGCGGACAAGACAACGCCAAGTTTGCCGATCTTTACAAACAGCGCCGGCCGCTTTGGCTCGGAAGGATTGGCGCCGGGCGCTTGGGTCATCGAAATCGGAGAGGACGAAGAGCAAACACATTACACATTCGTGGTGCCGGATAACACGCAAGGGCTTTTCAAAGCTGGCGTACTCAGTCCGGTCCGTGCGCCATGAGCTCCGCTCAATTTTTTTTGAGTTCGTCGCGACATTGGCTATTCGCGTTGCTGGTTATCGGCCTGCAAATTTCGGCCAGCACCGCAGCGCTTGCGATCTGCACGGTCAATTCTGTCGCCAGTCTCACTCCGACGTCCGCCAGCACCGGCACTTACACCTATCCGACGGAGACTGCGTCGCAATCGGTCACGCTTTCCATCGTCGTCAATTATACGGCCGCGCTCGGTGATGCTTGTCGCATCGCGTTGTCGTTCCAGAGGGCAACGCTTCCAGCAACGATGCTGCTATCGGCCGGAAGTGCAACCCTTCCTTATACTGTCACGTCGTCGGCAGGTGGCGGCAACACGTTGCTCTACACTAGCGGCATACCGGCAAGCGGCAACCGCATTGAAGCTGCGTTCAACGCGCCGATTTTGGCCGTGGGTGCGTCGGCAACGATGAGCGTCACCGTGCATTTCCTGATGCAGCCAGGAACGCCCCCACAAGCGGGCAGCTACTCAGACGCCACGCTGTCCGCGAGCGTATTTCGCGTGGCTCCCCTCACCGGTATCCTGACACTTCTGAGCTCTGTCAGTTTTGGGGTGTCAGGTTCGGTTGCGAAAGTCTGTACGATTGGAGGGCTGGCGGCTGGACCGGCCGACGCAGCAACGATACCGATCACGGCGCTCGGCGCGGTCAACACGGCGCCCATCGTGCGGTCCTACGCAAATGCGGCCTGCAATACGCCGTCCAATCTCCAACTGACCTCGCAATCCGGTGCCGTTCTGCGCAGCGGCGCGCCGCCTTCCGGCTTTACCAACCTCATCAACTACACGGCGTCTGCGGGTTTCTCCGGGGCGACGGCCACTCTCAATACGGCAACGGTCGCCGGAGCAACCGGCCCTGAGTCGGGCACTGCGGTTTCCACATCCGGCGCGACGCCGTCAGGCTCGTTGTCGCTGACGATCACGCCCGCGACCAGCAGTTTGCCACTTATAAGTGGGAGCTACGGGGACACGTTGCGGATTTCCATCACACCCCAATAGCAGTAGCGACAATGATTTCTGTGCCGGCGACGCCGAGAGTTTTGCGCAACGCGGCGGGAGGCGGCTGATCGGTGACGAGCGTCGCGATCGGCTCGAAGCCGCAAACACGCACGCGCGCTTTTGCCGTAAACTTCCACGCGTCCGCGGCGACGATGGTTTCGTCTGATCGCTCGAGCATCGCGCGGGCGACACGGGCTTCATCGACATCGAAATCCATGTAGCCGTGCTTTGCGTCGATGGCGCCGATGGAGAGGATTGCGAGGTCTGCGCGGAATTCGTTGATGAGCGAAATGGCTTCCTGGCCGACGGCGGCGCCGACATCCGCCCGCAGTGTTCCACCCGCCAATTGCACGACGCAATCGCTGCGGCCGAGCATGGTGCGTGCCACTTCAATGGAATTGGTGACGATGGTGAGGCCGGTTTTGTGCTGCAGCGCCTCGGCGACGTAGGTTGTGGTCGAGCCTGAATCGATCAGCAGCGTCATGCCGTCCGCGACGCGCTCTGCCACGGCTTTGCCGATGGCGCGCTTTGCTGTGATGCGATCCTTCATGCGGCGCGAGAACGGCGGCTCCGCGAGTGCGCCCGCCAGCACGACGCCGCCGTGGACGCGATGAACCGCGCCTTGCTCGACAAGATCCTTCAAGTGACGGCGCACGGTTTCGTCGGAGACGTTCAGACGCTCGGCGAGCGCAGTGACGGACTCCCTGCCCGTCAATCGCAGCGCATCAAGGATCGCGCTTTGCCATCTTGTTGGGACGTTCATCGCCTTGTCTCCGAGCAGGTCGTCTCAAAATCCGGCAAAAACCCACAAAAGGCAACAAGCTTGTGGAATGTTTATTGACATTGTGTGGGATCGTGGGAGGCTGAAGTTCGCGCTCGCAGGCGACGTCGAAAAGTTTGCGGCCGTCTATCCTCGCTGCGCACGGAGTTTGTCGGTTTCTCAAAACGTATTGGGTGATGAATGGTGATGCTTCGCTCCACGGCCGCTGCGGCGGCGCTTGCGCTCGCCTCTCTTTTGTCGGGGCCTGCTCTGGCGGAAGACTCCAAAGACCCTATCAAGCTCACGCTTCACGACTGGACCGGTCAGCACATCAGCGCGCACATCATGGGCGAAGTGCTGAAGAAGGCGGGCCTCAACATCGAATACGTGCAGGCCGACTATCTCGCGCAGTTCGCGGCGCTCAAGTCGGGTGACGTACATGTGGCGATGGAGCTCTGGGCGACGACAGCCAAGGATGCGCTCGACGAGGCCGTTGCTTCCAAGCAGGTCGAGAACTTCGGCGAAACCGGCATGCAGGCCATCGAGGAGTGGTGGTATCCGGAGTACATGAAGGAGAAGTGTCCGGGCTTGCCGAAGTGGGAAGCTCTCAAGGACTGCGCGGAAGCGTTCAGCATTCCGGAAACGGCTCCGAAGGGGCGTTATGTCGGTGCGCCGGCGACGTGGGGCGGCTTCGACGACGAGCGCGTCGAAGCGCTCGATCTGCCGTTCGAAGTCGTGCACGCGGGCACGGACGCTGCGCTCTTTGCCGAGCTTGAATCAGCTTATCAGCGCAAGGCTCCCGTTATTCTCTGGGTCTATGCACCGCATTGGGCGCCTATCAAATACAAGGGTGAGTGGGTCGAGTTTCCGAAGTACGAGCCTGCTTGCTATACGGACCCTTCGTGGGGTCTCAACAAAGAGAAGGCTTACGATTGCGGCAAGCCGCGCGGTCCCGTTTGGAAGGCTGGCTGGGCAGGCCTCAAGGACAAGTGGCCGACAGCTTACACGGCGATCAAAGGCTTCGAGATCACCAACGATGAGATGGGTAAGCTCGTCGGTGAAGTCGATCTCGACGGCAAGAAGCTCGACGATGTCGTTGCTGCCTGGATGAAGGACAACGAAGCTCGCTGGAAGAAGTGGATCAGCGGCTGATCGAAAGAACGTCGCGCGCCGGTTCCGGCCGAACCCGGAGCCGGCGAATTGGCTGGTGGCAGTGCTCGATGCTGCATTCCTTCACGCAGCGTTGCTTCACACTAAGGACCGGTGTGCAGAGCCGATGACGGAAACCAAGCTCGTTTGTCGAAATCTCTGGAAACTCTATGGGCCCGATCCCAAGGCTTTCCTATCGCGCTATCTGCCAGCACCCGATAACTCCGCAATCAAGGCAGCGGGCTATGTGCCGGCGGTTGCCGACGCTTCCCTCGAAGTGGCACGCGGCGAGATCTTCGTCATCATGGGGTTGTCGGGATCGGGCAAGTCGACGCTCGTCAGATGCCTCTCTCGCCTGATCGAGCCGACGTACGGCACGGTTTTGTTCGACGGCGTGGATCTGCTTTCGGCTTCGCCGGACGAACTAATCGAGCTGCGCCGTCACAAGATGGGCATGGTGTTCCAAAACTTTGCCCTGCTGCCGCATCTCTCCGTTATCGACAACGTTGCTTTCCCGCTCGAGATTCGCGGTGTGTCCCGTCGCGAGAGGGAGAAGCCGGCGCGTGAGATGATCGAGCTCGTAGGGCTCGCGGGCCGGGAGCACTACCAGCCGCATCAGCTTTCCGGCGGCCAGCAACAGCGCGTCGGCATCGCGCGCTCGCTCATTACAAATCCGGACATCTGGTTCCTTGACGAGCCGTTCTCCGCGCTCGATCCGCTCATTCGCCGCGAGATGCAGAACGAGTTCATGCGTCTGCAGGGCACGCTGCACAAGACGATTGTATTCATTACGCACGACTTCGAGGAGGCCGTGCGTGTCGGAGATCGCATCGCGATCATGCGCGACGGCCGCGTGGTGCAGGTGGGGACACCGGAAGAGCTCCTGAGCAAGCCAGCGGATTCCTATGTGGCGGAGTTCACGCGGGAAGCGCCGCGCAGCAAGATCCTGTCCGCACGCTCGATCATGCGGGATGTGAAGGCGGGTGAGGCGGTTGCGGGCACGATTGGCGCTGCAGCGAAGGTGCGCGAGTTCGCGGCCCGCGTCGAAGCCTCCGATCTGCCGTTCGGTGTCGCAGACGAAGCTGGCCGTCAAATCGGCGTCGTTGACCGGCGTGCGGTTATGGATGTTCTGATCGGCGCCGAGGCGCGGCAATGACGTTGGCGGCGGTGGACAGCAAAGAGCCCACGGAGTTCCGGCTCAATCCGGCCCTCGCAATCTTCCTCGGGTTCCTCACGCTCGCGCTCGCCGCGTTTCTCTTTTCGGGCAGCGTGCCGCGCTGGATGACCGAGCTCCCATCGACCTACCGCTGGGGTCTCGATAAATGGATTTCTGATTTCATGAAGTGGCTGGTCGAGCAGGCCAGCTTCGGGCTGTTCACGTTCAAGGAGTTGACGCGGGCGATCGCGGATGTGCTCAACGTTCCGCTCGAGATCGCGACGTCGATATTGTCCACCGGCCTGCAGCAGGGACGCGGCTCGGCCGCCGTCCAGCTTGCGCCGCCTTTGCCTTGGGTCGCCGTCATCGGGATCGTGGCCGCGCTCGGCTATCGTTTCGGCGGCACGCGGCTCGCGCTGATCGCGGGCGGCTCGTTCCTCTATCTCGCGGTTTTCGGACAGTGGCAGAGCGCGATGATGACGCTGTCGTCGATCGTCGTGGCCGCGCCGCTCGGCATTGTTTTCGGATTGATTGCTGGCGTCCTCGGCTATCGCGTGCCGTGGTTCAAGCGGGTTCTGACCCCGATCCTGGACCTGATGCAGACGGTGCCGACGTTTGCCTATCTCATTCCGATCCTCATCTTGTTCGGCTTCGGGCCGGTTTCGGCGATGATCGCAACGATGATCTATGCCGCGCCGCCGATGGTGCGCGTGACGATGACCGCGCTCGAAGGCGTGCCGCGCGAAATCGTCGAGTACGGCACGATGGCGGGCACGACGGCTCGTCAGATGATTCTCAAGGTTATGCTGCCGGCGGCGCGTCCGCAGCTCCTCGTGGGCGTCAATCAGGTGATCATGTTGTCGCTTAACATGGTGATCATTGCCTCCATGATCGGCGCCGCAGGATTGGGGTTCGACGTGCTGACGAGCCTCAGGCGGCTCGACATCGGACGCGGTCTGGAAGCGGGTGTCGCTATTGTGGTGCTCGCGATTGCGCTAGATCGACTCAGCCAGGCTTATGCCGATGGTGCGCGGTTGCGCGATGCGCAGGGCGACGGAAAACGCTTCTTGCTTCTGCTCGCCGGCTTCGTTGCCGCTGCCTACGTGATCGGGCTCTTCGTACCGTTCGTTGCCCAGTATCCAGATGCGCTGCAGGTCTCCACTGCGCCGTTCTGGTCGGAAGCCGTGCGCTGGGTCAACGTGAACTTCTTCGACATCTTCGATGCGGTGAAGACGTTTCTGCTGCTCAACGTTCTGTTACCGATCAAGCGGTTCATGACGGCGCAGCCATGGCCGCTCGTTGTCGCGGCGCTGGCCTATGTGGGCTGGCGTCTCGGCGGATGGCGGTTGTCGCTCACGGTGTCCGCTCTTGCCCTCTTCATCGTGCTCAATGGCCAATGGCAATACGCGATGGTGACCGTGTATCTCTGCGCGGTGGCGGTGTTCTTCGCGGCGTTGATCGGAATTCCGCTCGGAATCTATTCCGGCCTGAACCCTCGCGCGTGGCGCATCGTGGAGCCGGTCATCGATACGCTGCAGACGTTGCCGAGCTTCGTTTATCTGATCCCGGCGATCATGCTTTTCCGCGTTGGCGACTTCACCGCCATTCTCGCCATCGTTCTTTATGCAATCGCGCCTGCCGTGCGCTTTTCGGCGCATGGAATCCGGCAGGTGCCGGAAACGTTGATCGAGGCCGGTAACAGCATGGGATGCACGCCGCGGCAGATCCTCAGGTGCATTCGCCTGCCCGTGGCGTTTCCGACCATTCTGCTCGGCGTGAACCAGACCGTGATGCTGGCGCTTTCGATGCTTGTCATCACTGCACTGGTGGGGACGCGCGATCTCGGGCAGCAGGTCTATATGGCTCTGACCAAGGCGGATACCGGAAAGGGTCTTGTCGCGGGACTGTGCGTGGCGGCCATCGCCATTATCGCGGATCGTCTCATCCACGCGACGGCTGCCCGGCAGGCGGGGGCACGCAGGGGAAGCGCCGATGCAATCTAGCTCTCCTGCAGATCCACTCGTCGAACGTGTCGCGTGTCTCGACATCTGGTTCGGTCGCGTCGATCCAAAGCCGCTGCTCGGCGGTATCACCAACAAGAACTTCGTGGTTTCGGATCGGGGCCGAAAGTACGTCGTGCGTACGGGCGGCGATATCCTCGTTCATGGCGTCGTGCGCGCCAACGAGCTTGCGGCGACGCGTGCCGCACATGCAGCGGGTATCAGCCCGGCGGTGCTGCACGCCGAACCCGGCATCATGGTGATTGATTTCATCGAAGGCCGCACGTTTTCGCCGGATGATGTTCGCGATCCCGCGAATTTCGATCGTCTGGTCGATCTCGTGCGGCGGTGCCACCGCGACGTGGCGCTGCATTTGCGCGGTCCGGGGACGATGTTCTGGCCGTTCCACGTGGTTCGCGACTATGGCCACACGCTTCTCGAAGGCGGGAGCCGATATACGCCGCAGCTTGCCGATCTTTTGCAGCGTAGCGGAGAACTCGAGCGGGCCGTCGGTCCGATCGACGTCGTGTTCGGTCACAACGATTTGCTTGCCGCGAACGTTCTCGATGACGGCAAGAGGCTTTGGCTGCTCGATTGGGAATATGCGGGCTTCAACTCGCCGTTGTTCGATCTGGGCGGTCTTGCATCCAACAGCGAGATGTCAGCCGTAGCGACCGAAGCGCTTGTTTCGGCCTACTTCGGTCGCCCCGTCGATGATGCGTTGCGCGTGAAGGCGGCCGCCATGACGGCCGCGTCTCTGCTGCGCGAGACGATGTGGGCCATGGTGTCCGAGATCTTTTCGTCCGTCGATTTTGACTACGCCGCCTATACCGCCGAGAATCTCGCGCGGTTTGAGGCGGCCTATAAAAACTACAAGTCTATGGAGACGTCATGAGTGAGCTGCCCTCTTCCGCCAAGATCGTCATTATCGGCGGAGGCATCGTTGGATGCTCGACGGCGTATCATCTCGGAAAGATGGGAATGACGGATGTGCTGCTGCTCGAACGCGGCAAGCTTACGTCAGGCTCGACATGGCACGCGGCGGGGCTCGTCGGCCAGCTTCGTTCCAGTTCCAGCATCACGCAGTTGCTCGGCTATTCCGTCGCTCTCTATGATCGGCTTGAAGCCGAAACCGGTCTTGCCACGGGATGGAAGCGCAACGGCGGCTTGCGGCTTGCCTGCAACGCCGAGCGCTGGACTGAGGTCAAGAGACAGGCAACGACCGCGAAGTCGTTCGGCCTCGATATGCAACTCCTGACGCCGAAAGAGGCGCAGGAGCTCTGGCCGCTGATGCAGGTCGACGATGTGGTCGGCGCGGCGTTTCTTCCAACCGACGGTCAGGCGTCGCCTTCGGACATCACGATGTCTCTCGCCAAGGGTGCGCGGCAGGGCGGCGTTACGATCAAGGAAGGTGTGCAGGTCACCGCGATCGAGGTGGAGGGCGGGGCCGTGCGCGCCGTCGTAACCGACAAGGGACGCATCGCTTGCGAAAAGGTTGTCATCTGCGCGGGGCAGTGGGCGCGCCAGGTCGGCAAGCTCGCGGGCGTGAATATTCCGCTCGTTTCGATGCAGCACCAGTATCTCATCACCGAGAAGATCGACGGCGTGACGCCGGGGCTGCCGACGCTGCGCGATCCGGATCGTCTCACCTATTGGAAAGAAGAAGTGGGTGGCCTCGTGATGGGCGGTTACGAGCCCAATCCGAAGCCGTGGGTGGAAACGGCGATTGGTGAGCCGTTCGAGTTTCAGCTTCTCGACAACGATCTCGAACATTTCGAGCCGCTTCTCGAGCTTGCGGCGGGCCGTGTTCCCGCGATGGAGACAGCTGGTATCCGGCAGTTCATCAACGGGCCGGAAAGCTTCACGCCCGACGGCAACTTCATTCTCGGCGAAGCGCCGGAAGTGAAGAACGTGTTCGTCGGTGCCGGTTTCAATGCGTTCGGTATCGCGGCCGGCGGCGGCGCCGGTATGGCTCTCGCGGAATGGATCGTGAAGGGCGAGCCGCCGTACGACCTCTGGCCCGTCGACATCCGCCGTTTCGGCCGCAATCACCTCGACGCGAATTGGGTGCGCACGCGCACGATGGAAGCCTATGCCAAGCACTACACGATGGCGTGGCCGCACGAGGAGCATCATTCGGGCCGGCCGTTGCGGCGTTCGCCGCTCTATGATCGGCTGGTCGCGCAGGGCGGCGTGTTCGGCGAGAAGCTCGGGTGGGAGCGTCCGAACTGGTTTGCGGACCTCAAGGCCGGCGACGTGGCTGAGGATGCCTACAGCTATGGCCGGCAGAACTGGTTCGATGCCGTCCAGCGCGAACATACCGCTGTGCGTGAGCGTGTCGGCGTGTTCGATCAGACCTCATTCGCGAAGTTCATGATGATCGGCCAGGACGCCGAGTCCGCGATGTCATGGATTTGCGCCAACGATGTTTCGAAGGAGCCGGGCCGTCTCACGTATACGCAGATGCTCAACGGCAAGGGCGGCATCGAGTGCGATTTGACGGTTGGCCGTCTTGCAGCCGATTCCTACTACATCGTCACGGGTACGGGCTTTGCGACGCATGACTTCGATTGGATTCAGCGGTCGATCCCGTCGGGCTCCGATGCGAAGCTCGTCGATGTCACCTCGGCCTATGGTGTCTTGTCCGTCATGGGGCCGCGCGCGCGCGACGTGCTGCAGCCGCTGACGTCCGACGATCTTTCAAGCAAGGCATTTCCGTTCGGTCGCATCCGGCGCATTACGCTGGCCGGAGCGCCGGTGCTGGCCCTCAGAGTGACCTATGTCGGCGAGCTGGGATGGGAACTGCATATCCCGACCGAGTTCATGCCCGCCGTTTACGATGCGTTGATGGCGGAAGGCGCTAAGCACGGCATCGCCAACGCCGGCTATCGAGCAATCGAGTCGTTGCGTCTTGAGAAGGGATACCGCGCATGGGGTTCGGAGATCGGTCCCGATCATTCGCCGCTCGTTGCTGGGCTCGGATGGGCCGTCAAGCTCAAGTCGAATGCGCCGTTCCAGGGGCGTGAAGCCGTTGTCGCGCAAGCGGCCAAGCCGCTGCCGCGCCTGCTCACGTGCTTCACGACGGATCCGTCCATTGTGCTGCTGGGTCGTGAGACGATCTACCGGAACGGCGAGCGCGTCGGTTGGCTTGCGAGCGGCGGCTACGGGTACACCGTCGGGCGCTCGATCGGTTACGGCTATGTGCGGAGGCCGGAGCAGGGCGTCGATCCGGATTTTGTGTTGTCCGGGACCTACGAACTCGAGGTGGCTACGGAACGCGTGCCGGCTGCTGCTTCGCTCACGCCTCTCTACGATCCAGAGAACGCGCTGATCCGCAGCTGAGGCTGTTGCGCGGCGCGGCAGATCGTCGTCACGGTTGGAAACGGTAGAACGAACTAAGCCCAGGCGATTGGGAGATCGCCTGGGCTTAGCAACTTACCACCGCTTTATCGGGGACGTTTGTAAGCAGTGGTTTGGGACGGATGGAGCGAGGTGCGCCATCCTGTTCACAACGAAGCGTTACTCCGCAGGAACCGGCGTTGCGTGTTTGGAAGCCGTGGTGCTGCTCGCAACGCTTTCCTTGCCCGCATATGCACCGCGATACTGTGCAGCCGGATGCGACTGCTCGACCATGCCGTCGTTAGTACCGACCAGCTTCTCGCGGAACGTGCCGTCCTTGTACGAGGTCTGGACGCGGCCGCGTTTGCGCAGCTCGGGAACAACGTAGTCGATGAAGTCGGTCGTTGTGCCTGGCGTGATGGCATAGGCGAGGTTGAAGCCGTCGATGCCGCCTTCATCAACCCAACGCTCGAGTTCGTCGGCAACTTTTTGCGGACCGCCGACGAGCACGGGGCCGAGACCGCCGATGCAACGGTTCCGGATAACTTCGCGGACAGTCCACGGCTTTCCGCCGTCGCCGCCCGTGAGCGACTCAAGTGTCGTGCGAAGGCTGTCATTCTCGATTGCCTTCAGTGGCTCGTCGAGATCAAGCTGCGAGAAGTCGAGGCCAGTCCAGCCGCCGTAAAGGGCAAGCATGCCTTCCGGGCTGGCGTACGACAGATATTCCTCGTACTTGCGCTGTGCGGCCTCGTCGGTCGCACCAGTGATGACCGTGTAGAGCATGAAGATCTTGATCGAGTCGCGAGAGCGGCCTTCTTTTTCCGCAAGATCGCGAATGTCCTTCGTCATGGCGCGAGCCTGCTCCACGCTCGTTGCCAGGACGAACATGCCCTCTGCGTGACGAGCTGCGAAGCGACGGCCGCGGCCCGATGCGCCAGCCTGGAAGATGACAGGGGTACGCTGGGGTGAGGGCTCGCAGAGATGGAAGCCCGGAACCTTGTAGTATTTTCCTTCATGACGGATCGGATGAACCTTCGAGCCATCGGTGAAGACGCCGGTTTCCTTATTACGGTGAACGGCGCCGGTCTCCCACGAGCCTTCCCAAAGCTTGTAGATGACCTCCATGTATTCTTCGGCCATGTCGTACCGCTCGTCGTGAGCGATCTGCTTATCCATGCCGATGTTGAGGGCGGCGCTGTTCAGATATGAAGATACGACATTCCATGCGACGCGGCCGTTGGTCAGATGATCAAGGGTGGAGAGACGGCGAGCCAGAAGATAGGGATGCTCGAACGTTACTGCTGCCGTAACGCCGAAACCGACGTGCTTGGTGACTGCAGCCATTGCCGAGATGGCTCCGAACGGGTCGTTGACGGGAACCTGGGCTGCGTCCTTCAGTGCGGCCTCTGCGGAGCCGCGGTAGACGTCATATACGCCGACGACGTCGGCGATGAAGAGCGTGTCGAAACATCCCCGCTCCAACTCCTTCGCGAGGTTCGTCCAGTAGTCGATGGAGTTATAGTTCCAAGCTTGGCTTGACGGGTGACGCCAGGTTCCGGCTGCCTGATGGCTTACACAGGTCATATCGAAACAGTTCAGAATAATCCGCTTCTTCATTGCGTTTCCTCGGTGCGTGTTGATTTCGCTGTCCTTAGAAGACGCCGTTGAGTCAGCGCCTTCTTGGTGTTGCTCCCAATCGTCCTCAGCCGTTGATCAGACTTCGGCACCGAAGTGCACAAGCCGATCGATCTCGGTTCAGGCCGCGCGTCGTCGCATCATCGACGACCTCCGCATGGGCTCTGAGCGGCATCAGAGCTGGCAGATTACGTGATGTACCGACCGGTCCATTTAGACGGCTTGTCCGCCGAACGCAAGTGGCGATGTCATTGCGGGCATGAGCGCGTTCGCTCGCGGCGTTGAAGCGGCTGCTTTGGGAACGGGTTTACTGTGCGGCTTTGGAAGCACGAATTGCGGAGCGCGGAGCAACGACGACCAAAAGGAAGTCGAAAGGTTTTTGAAAATTCAGATTGGGTGATGAAGCAGATCGTCCAGTGGGACGATGGCGTCGAGCCGAACACGTAGATAGCTCCGGCACTCTTGAGGCCAGCTCGGCGACTTACTCGCGAGTGCAACGTGGGATGCGAATGACGACCGCTAGTCGCCGTGCGCGACCACTACGGATTGGCTCAATGGCGCGATAATACAGGCGAACAAATGAATCTGCGTCGAACTGCCTCGTTCCCTCTTGCCTGAATGTCAAATTAGCAGCACTATGGACCGATCGATACACTCAATGTCTCCGCCTCGAATGTGTGAGACGCAAGAACGTCTGGGAGGAAAATTGCAGATGCTCACGGTAGTGAGGATTAACGGGAGTCCAAGCGCGCATTCGCGAACGGGGGTTCTCGTAGACGCGGTAGGAGATGCCATTGCGCAGGCTCTTCACGTCGAGGATCGTGCTGTATCCCTGGCTGCGTCCGGAAAGCACATTATGGGCGGCCTGACCCGCTCGGAAATATCCGCTGAAGGCGAGGAGATGGTTCGCTTGGCCGAGGCCGCGGACCTTTTGATTGTGGGCACACCCATCTTCCGCGCCAGCTACACGGGCCTTCTCAAGCACTTCTTTGATCTCGTCGACATCGATGCAATGCGCGGCCGGAAAGTGGTGCTGTGCGCAACAGGCGGAAGCGCTATGCATGGGCTCGTGCTCGAACATCAGTTGCGTCCGTTGATGAGCTTTTTCTCCATGTTGACCGTGCCAACCGCGCTTTACGCCGTGGGCGACGACATACGCGATGGGAAAATCACGAACGACCTTCTACGCGCTCGTATCGACCGGGTTGTGCAGGAGGTTACCGGTTTGTTTGCTGGTGCCGATTGTCACCAGCTTTCTCAGGCAAGCTGAGCTTACAACAATGGCACAGTGCTGGTGGGATCGCTTCCTTCGTTCAACGAATGGCGATGCGGTCGGCAGAAACTTGCTTAGGAGAATGCAATGCGTGAGAGCGACGTCATGCCTATGAAATTTGCGCATTGGGTGCCGAATGTGAGTGGTGGGCTTGTCGTAAGCAAGCTCCCGCAGCGGACTGATTGGAGTCTCGACTATAACGTTCGCCTTGTAAAAATCGCGGAGGAAGTCGGTTTCGACTACGCTCTCACTCAGGTTCGCTTCATGGGCAGTTATGGAGCGGAGTACCAGCATGACTCGCTGATGTTTTCTGCGGCTCTTCTCGCCAGCACTGAGCGTCTCAACATCATCACCGCCGTTCTACCCGGAATTTTTCACCCCGGTGTGATGGCGAAGCACGGCGCAACAGCAGACCAGATTTTCAACGGTCGCTGGTCGCTGCACGTGGCGAGTGGCTGGTACCGCAAAGAGTTCGACGCGCTGGGAGTGCCGTGGATCCCGCACGACGAACGCTATGAACGCTCGAAGGAGTTCGTCGATATCTTGCGTGGCGTCTGGTCTACAGATGGCTTCTCTTATTCGGGGAAGCACTGGACCATTAACGACTACACGATCAAGCCGAAGCCTTTGATGCTGCCTGGCCGCCCGATGCCGGAGATTTTCCAAGGTGGAAATTCGCTGGCCGCGCAACGCATGGCGGCTGCTGTTTCCGACTGGTACTTCATGAACGGCAATACACTGCAGGCTCATAAGGCTCAGATTCAGAACGTGACGAGGATGGCTCTCTCCGCGGGCCGGCGCGTGAAGTTCGGTGTGAACGCCTTCGTCATTGCTCGCGAAACCGAAGCAGAGGCGCGCTCGGAACTCGACAGAGTGGTTGCCGCTGCTGACAACGTTGCTATCGCGCGCTTCAAGGATGAGGTGAAGGAAGCAGGTCAGGCCAGCCCCGAGCGTAAGGGGATGTGGTCGGATTCAACCGAGCGTGACCTCGTCCAGTATAATGACGGGTTCCGCACGAACCTTATCGGCACACCTGAGCAGATCGCCCGGAAAATTCATAAGCTCCGCAAAAACGGCGTCGATATGATCCTATGCGGGTTCCTGCACTTCCACGAGGAAACGCGCTTCTTTGGAGAGCGCATCATTCCTCTGGTGCGGGAGCTTGAGCTTTCGGATCCACCGGCGCCGCTCGACATCGCATTGTGATCGGCAGGCCGGACGGAGAGCACACGTTATGCAGAAGACGTCCATCAAACTGCACTCGGAAGGTACTGGATCTGCTGGAAAGGGCACGCCCCTCATGAATTTCATGATCACACATCCGAATTCGCGCGGCGACGAAATCAGCTCCGCTCAAGAGATCATCGAAGAAGCGCGCGCCGGCCGATGCTTCATTCTCGTCGACGATGAAAATCGCGAGAACGAAGGCGATATCGTCATCCCCGCGCAGTTCGCGACGTCGGAGGTCGTGAACTTCATGGCTAAGCATGCGCGAGGCCTCATCTGCCTTGCCTTAACTCCGCAGCGCGTGGCGGAATTGCGGCTTTCGGCCATGGTTCAGTCGCCAGGTCCCGGCCTTCAAACCGCCTTCACGCTTTCCATTGAAGCGCGCACCGGTGTTACGACGGGGATCTCGGCGGCCGATCGGGCGAGAACGATCGCTGTCGCCATCAACCCCGAGTGCCAAGCGCGAGACATCGTAAGCCCTGGCCATATTTTCCCGCTCATCGCACGCGAAGGCGGAACATTGGTGAGAGCAGGCCACACGGAAGCGGCCGTTGACGTAGCCCGGATCGCAGGCCTCAACCCTTCCGGTGTGATCTGCGAGGTCATGAACGACGATGGCACCATGGCGCGTCTGCCGGACCTCAAGAAGTTCGCTCGCCAGCATCAGCTCAAGCTCGGTACGATCGCCGATCTGATCGCTTATCGGCTACGCACCGAGCGCTTGGTCGAGCGTGTCGCGAGTTCAGGCATTCATCATCCTTCGTTCGGCGAGTGGCAACTTCACGTTTATCGGGACACCGTCGAGCATGGCGAGCATGTCCTGTTGGTGAAGGGAGATCTCAAGAAGCCAGGCCCAACGATGGTCTGCATGCACCGCTTCGACCTTGTTGGTGATGCCATCCTGGGACGCGATGGCGAAGGCCTGAGCAGCGCCATGCATCGCATTCTGCGACGTGGTCGGGGTGCGATCGTAATCATCAATGATGGGCGTCCCACCGCACTATCTCAAAGAATACTCAATGGTAGCCCGCACTCTCGGCCAGGGCCGGAGCTGCGTGAATACGGCGTCGGAGCGCAGATCCTGCGTGATGTCGGCATTCGCGACATGGTTCTGCTTTCGAACAGAGAGCAGACGCTCGTGAGCATCGAGGGCTACGGACTGAATGTCGTGGGACAAGAGCAGATGTGACGATGGGAGCGTCACAATACAACGGAGAGACTCTCTATGAATACGAACTTCGTGCCCAGCCTCGTCGGCGGTGGGGAGGACGGGGTTGACGCCGATGCGTTTCGCTCGGTCATGCGCCAGCTCGCAGGGGCTGTCACTGTGATTACAACCGAGGGGGAAGGACAGCTTCACGGATTTACGGCAACGGCGGTATGCAGCGTGTGCGCTGTGCCTCCCACCATTCTGATCGCCGTCAATAAGTCCGCGCGCACGCATCCTCACATCGAACACAAAGGCTATTTTGCCGTGAATGTGTTGGCCGATAGTCAAAAGCATATCGCTGAGCATTTCGCTGGCAAGGGCGAGCACCAGTTCAGCACTGTGAGCCACAGCGTCGCCAGCAGTGGTGTGCCGTTGATCGACGGTGCGTCCGCGCAGCTCGAGTGCAAGATCGTCGAAAAACACAGCGTGGGAACGCACACGATCTTTATCGGTCGCGTCGTCGGAAGCGGCACGGAGCAGTCTCCGCCGCTCGTGTACCACGACGCTCGCTATGGCCAAGTGGCTCACATTTAATCACACGCCGTCCGGGAGCACCAAGCCCGGACGGCTTCATCAGAGTACGGCGATGTCGGAACGAAACCAGATGGGGAAAGGACGCGATAATCGTCCTGAGGGCATGCCAGACATCGCATCGGCGATGCCCGAGATCGTTAAAGCTCGTCTCGAACGCGGCGATGTGACTGGAGTTGCCGTTCTACTTGGAAAGTGCTGGGCCATTACCGAAACGGTCGTGCACGGCGATAAGCGTGGACGGGCGCTTGGGTTTCCGACCGCAAATCTCGTGCTCTCGCCCTCAACTCCGCTTGCGCATGGTGTGTATGCGGTTCGGGTAACTGTGCGTGGGCTTTCCCATGATGGAGTCGCCTGCTTCGGGACGCGCCCGCAGTTCGATGATGGCGCGCCTAGGCTCGAGGTGCATCTCTTCGACTTCGACCAAGACATCTACGGCGCATCTATCGATGTGGCGTTCGTTGCCATGCAGCGACCTGAGATTAAATTTGTGAACGTCGAGGCTCTGAAAGAGCAGATGGCGCTGGATTGTGTCATGGCGCGCGAAATTCTGCGGGAAGAAGCCACCGCCGCCGTTTCGTGACGGCCGTGGAACGCGGGCTCGTAAGGCTCTGACTCCGCGTTCTCATACCGAACACACCCAATCCTGATCGAATTCGAGTGTTCTTATCTCTTAGGAGATTGAACCGCCTCTCACTTTGCGATAAAAATGTACCGAACGGTACATAATAGCGATTTGGGAGTGAAGCGCGGTGACGCGAGACATTGTGCAATCGAAGCCGGATTCGGAACCCTGTCCCTGCCAAGAGGGCATGCGGCCCGACGTCAATCTTGGGCGGCGCAAGCTTCTTTTCGCCGGAGCGGCGGCCACGGCGACGGCGGGTTTGAGCGGCGGTAGAGCATTTGCGTCTGACAAGCAGTCCGTGCCGCCAGGCGCCGCGCACTACGACGTTCCCGAAGACTCAACGAAGGTCATGGGGCGTGGCGTGCACGAAGACGGCGGCTACGGCACGCGTTCTCAGTTCGAGAATGAAGTGCGCGTCAAAGCGAACAACCCGAGCGATGTGACCTCATGGACGTTCACACCGCTGGCATCGACAATTGGCAATCTCACACCCTCGGGGCTGCACTTCGAACGCCACCATGGTGGCATCCCGGTCATCGATCCGGATCGGCATGAACTTTTTCTTCACGGCCTCGTAGACGTACCGAAAAAGTTCACGCTTGCTGACCTGAAGCGTCTGCCATCGCTCACGCGGAAATATTTTATTGAGTGCTCGGGCAATACACTGAGCGAATGGTCGAAGCCAAAGGGCACGAATGTGCAATCCACGCATGGGCTTCTGAGCACTTCGGAATGGACGGGCGTCCCGTTCGCCACGCTTGCCCGCGCCGTTGGTCTCAAGGAAACCGCGTCTTGGGTTCTGGCCGAAGGCGCTGACGCCGCCGTCATGACACGCAGCGTTCCGATGGAGAAAATGCTCTCGGATGCCATCATCGTGTATGGCCAGAACGGCGAGGCTCTGCGTCCAGAGCAGGGGTATCCGCTGCGTCTCGTTCTTCCAGGTTTCGAAGGCAATACCCACATCAAGTGGCTGCGCCGATTGCAGGTCAGCGACCGACCCTTCATGACCCGCGAAGAGACGTCGGCTTACACGGATCTCATGAAGGATGGCCGTGCCAAGCTCTACACGCTGGCCATGGACGCCAAGTCCGTCATCACGTTCCCTTCAGGCGAGATGATGCTGCCGAGGCCGGGAGAGTACATGGTCCAGGGCTTCGCATGGACGGGACGTGGCCGTGTGCACGCCGTGGACATCTCGCTCGATAAAGGAAAGTCGTGGCTTCCGGCCCGAATCGACAATGTGCCGGAGCCGATGTGCACGGTGCGCTTCAGTTTCCCGTGGCAATGGGATGGAAAGCCAGCGGTGCTCCAAAGTCGATGCATCGACGAGACGGGTTACGTGCAACCGTCCCGTGCGCAGCTCATCCCGTTACGCGGTGAAAATGCCATCTATCACTACAACGCCATTCAAAGCTGGGCGATTGGATCCGATGGGAGCGTCACCAATGTGCACATCTAGGATTATCGCCTCTGTCTTCGCGACGTGCATGACATTTGCGTCGGCGTCGGCGCAGGATGTCGACCACGCAATCGGAACCCCTGTCTCTGCCGGCGAGCTCGGACAATTCTTTTCCATCCAACCTGGTGGAATCGGCCTCCCTGCGGGTAGCGGAACGGCGGCCGAAGGAAAAGAGATCTACAACCAACGGTGCTTCTATTGTCATGGCGAGAAGCTCGAGGGAAACCGCGACATGGCTGGCCCCACGCTTGTTGGAGGACGGGGCACGCTTGCCAGCGAGAAGCCGCTCAAGACTGTTGAAAGCTATTGGCCCCAAGCCAGCACGCTTTTCGACTACACGTGGCGCGCCATGCCATTCGACCAGCCCGGCTCGCTGACTGCCAACGAAGTCTATGCGCTCGTGGCCTACATTCTTTCGGAAGCGAAGATTGTCGAGACGGATGCCCGCATGGATGCGGAGACGCTTTCGAAAGTTACCATGCCGAACGCGAACGGCTTCTATGACGGATCGGGACCCGATGTCCGCATTTATCGCGCCGGCGCTTCTGGCGAGTAGCGCGAGCGAGCATGTCGGCACCGATTATACATGGACCGGTCGTCACCAGGCTTCCGGTTGATCATCGCGGGCGGGAGGTCGACCTTGAGGCCTATGCCTATCGTGGAGAGCGGGACTGCGAGCAAATTCTCGCACTCGTTCGTCGCGCACCGGATGCTGATCGCGACGCTGTGCCGATCGTGCGGCTGCATTCCGGTTGCGTGACGGGTGATGTCTTTCATTCGCTCCGGTGCGATTGCTACCAGCAGCTTCGCCTTGCAATGGATCTCATATGTGAGGCTGCAGTTGGCGCGATCATATACCTTCCTTACCAGGAGGGGCGGGGTATCGGCCTGTATCAAAAACTGCGCGCTTACAGTTGTCAGGACCGCGGGTCAGATACGATCGAGGCGAATGTCGAGATCGGGATGCCGGTTGACGCACGCGACTATGGTCTCGCGGCAGCGGTGCTACGAGATTTGAATTTTAGCACCGTAAATCTTCTTTCAGGAAATCCGCTCAAGAAATTGGCGCTGACGAGAAATGAAATCCACGTCGCGCAGTGTATTCCGCTTAAATGCACACCAAACCAGCACAATAACAACTATCTGACCGCAAAGCGCGTGAAAATGGCTCACGACCTCTGAAGCGAGACCTCTAGATTTTTATTGGCTTTTTTGGGCGGCCTTCCGCGATCGATAAAGTCATGTCCGCGAAAACGTCCGCGATTTCTATCGCCGACTGACGCCCTCCGGGTTTCAGCCACAAGAAGCTATAGAAATACATGCCAAGGACGCCCTTGATCGCGGTGGTCGAAAGGTGCCGAAAACGGCCTTTCTTTTCACCTTCCCGCAGCGTGGCGGCCCATACTTCTTGATACGATTGATGGAGGTCTGAAACGATCCGGTGGCGCTGTCCGGTCAGGCAATCCGCTTCGCGGAAGCACACGGTCATTTCCGGAAGATTGGCAAAAATGGTCGTCATGAGCTGACGGCTCAGTATGTAAATTCGTTTAGCAGGATCCGGCTCATTTTCGATGGCTTCACGGCCTTTTATGACCAGCTCTTCGATGTACCTGACGACAATGCTGAACAGCAAATCTTCCTTGCTGCTGATGTGATAATACAGGGCGCCCCGCCCCAGTTTTACAGCATCGCCGATTTCAGCAACACCCACGGCCCGGTATCCGCGAGTGGCGAACAGTTCAGCAGCAATCCGCTTAATGCGCTCGAACTGGTGAGCGCCGTTGGTTTTTCGCCCTTTCTCACCACCGGACTCATCGGCATCCGTGCTCTCGGTGTGTGGACTAGTCGGTACAATTATGGTAGACCGATCTTTGGCGGTTAACTCGCGTTTTTTGGGAGTTTTGAGGTCTGACCGAGGCACAGGCGGTTCCTTGAATGGGTTGCCGAAGCGCACAGAATTGCAACTTGGTAATTCACCGTGGCCCGTTCGGCAACGTCCGGATGAGGCAACATAGCGATAAATGCCTCAGCGGATGCAAGAGCGGTACACAACTTTCAAAGCGATGCCAGTGCCCTAGAGGCCATTGATGGCCAACAAGCAAAAGAACAACCGACGATGCAAGGCAGGGAGACCACGATTGACGACCAAATCATCCGCCTGGGATCTCACGATGAAAGGCAAGCCCGTCGTGGGTACGGTCGCCCGCCGCTCCCGCCGAACCTCACGCGAGGACATCAAGCGTTTCTCCGAGATGACCGGCGACTACAACCCTTTGCACTACGACGAGGATCTGGCCGCCGGATCAGTTTTCGGCAAGATCATCGTTCAGGGCGGCGTGACTTCAGGATTGCTGAACGCCATCGTGGCTGAGGATTTGCCTGGTCCTGGCACGGTGTTTTTAAGCGTGAATTGGCGCTTTTCCCGTGCCGTTGGCGTCGATGAAGAGATTGTCGCCGAAGTGGAAGTCACTTCCGTTCGCGATGACAAACCGATCTGCGAACTTGCAACCCGGATCATCGATGTGGACGGAAACGTATGCTTGTCGGGCACGGCAACGGTCTATGTCGCGGCTTTGAAGTCTCTCAACGTCGGTACACAAGCAAGCGAGACCTAACGTGTTGACTTCTGCTGACCCTCATCCCCAGCAAGCCGCTGGTAGGTGGCGCACTCTCGCGATCCTGAGTTTCGCAATCGTGCTCTCGATGACGACGTGGTTCTCGGCTACAGCCATTGTCGGCGATCTCAAAGCCGTCTGGTCAATGAGCGACGAATCCGCGACTTGGCTAACGAATGCGGTACAGATCGGTTTTGTGGTCGGGGCGCTCGGAGCGAGCTTTGTCAATCTTCCGGACGTTTTGGCTGCACGTACGCTCATGGCGACAGCAGCGGCGATCGCTGCAATCGCCAATATCCTGCTCCTTGTAGCGCCGAGCGCGGAAGCCGCGATTGCGTTGCGCTTTCTGACCGGAGTAGCGCTTGCGGGGATCTACCCGCCGGCTCTCAAGCTGATATCGACCTGGTTCGTCAACGGCCGCGGGCTGGCGCTCGGTATCGTCATAGGCGCGTTGACGCTTGGATCCGCGTTTCCGCATCTTCTCCGCGCCACGACCAGCAGCCTCAACTGGCAAGTCGTTGTACTCGGCACATCGACCATGACGCTCATAGGCGCTGTCCTCATGGGGTTGTTCGCCTTCGAAGGTCCGTTCGGCTATCCCCGCGCGACTTTCAATCCCCGCCAGATCGGACACGTGCTGCGCAACAAGCCTGTCATGCTCACCAATATCGGATACTTCGGGCACATGTGGGAACTCTATGCGATGTGGGGGTGGTTCCTAGCGTTTATCCACGCAGCCCTGCAACCGCATGGATTCGGACCATCCGCCGCGTCGATGGCAACGTTTCTGGTCATTGGCTCAGGTTTTGTGGGTTGCGTTGTCGGTGGTCTGCTCGCGGACAGGATTGGACGCACGGCAACGACATCCATGATGATGATGACTTCGGGGGCCTGCGCCGGCCTCATCGGTTTTGCCTTCGCAGGGCCATTGTGGGTCCTGTTCCTGATTTCATTCGTGTGGGGCGTCAGCGTAATCGGAGACTCTGCTCAGTTCTCAGCGATCGTGACTGAAGTGGGAGATGCCTCGTTTGTCGGTACAAGTCTCGCTTTGCAACTCGGGCTCGGGTTTGCGCTGACCGTTGTCGCCATCCGCGTCTTACCGACCTTTGCCGACTATCTCGGCGGCTGGCAGTGGGCGTTTCTGATGCTGGTGCCTGGGCCGGTCATCGGGACCGTTGCGATGTTGATGCTGAGGCGATTGCCAGAAGCAAAGAAAATAGCTCAAGGCCGCCGCTAGACGTTTCGCGATCAAGTCGGCGACAGGCTGTCTATCGGCCGTTCTCAATCAATGGCGCACGCAGGCGATCTGCGTGCGCCATTTTTCTTGATCATTACGCTCTCTTGTATCAGTATGTACCGGTCGATACACAAATGTGTCGACGTGGGCCGGGCTCTTGCGTGCGGCAGCTGATGCTGAGGCGCTGCGTCCTGAGTATCAGCCCACGGCCTCACTGACCGCTGTCGGCGCATCTGCTCAGCGAGGGAACACTCGTACGCGCCCCGAAGATGGGCGTGGCGAAACACAATCTGGGAAGGAAACGAAATGTCTGCGGAAGTCGCGCCGTGGCGGCCTAGGGAGGCCGCTAAGGGCTTTGCCTGGATCTATGCCGTCTCAATCATATCGTGCTTCCTGGTGAACCTCTGGGTCACCAGTTATCCGATCGGGCCATGGCAGGGCGAAGAGATCGCTAAGTCATTCTGGCTCGATAACGTGTCGTGGCAGATTTTTGCAGCTTGGTGGGTCTGCTTCTTCGTCGTTTGCTCGTTCTGGCCATTCAATTTTATCAAAGAACCGATTGCGCGCGGTGTCGTTGTCATCACGGCATCCTGGATCCTCGGATGGTGGAGCGCAAAGCTGATCCACACGATCGGACCTGGAGCCGACGGTATCTTTCCTCTCGTCGGTACGACTTGGTTTCTGTTGGCATTCTTCTGCTTTGCAGGAGCCAACTTCCTAGTTTCTTCCTTGCCTCCGGCGCGTCAGTTCTTCGTGCATCTCATCCTGTTCACAGGGCTCACCTATCTCATCACGCATTCCGCGATGAAATGGGTGCCCGCGTGGTGGTTTCCGTTTCTCCTCGTCGGGCTTGCGACAGGAACTGTGAGCTATCTCGCTCGAGGGATTCCGCAGCCTGGACGAGCCGTGGTGATCATGTCGATGCTGTTTTCGACGGCAGCACTCGTGTTCATGATTTCCGCAGCGGCTGGCTATTGGGACTTCGACAAATCGCCGATCTCCAGCTTCTGGACGATGGGCCACTTTACGGACGATAGCTTCTGGCTGCTCTGCTTCATGACGGCTACGTCGATCAACTACGCCCTGCCGATCATCACACATAACTGGCCGTTCACGAAGATCCCCATGCCTTGGGGCGGCCTCCTGGCGTGCGTGTTCTACATCGTGCTCGATGTCGTGGTTGCGAGCCTCCTCGTCCAACTTGTTGGTCCGGTTTTTTCCAGCATGGAGGAGTTGCTGACCTACGCCTACATGGGCGTGAACTGGTCACTCGTGTTCCCTCTCGTGTTCGGCTTCGGTCTCACACATCCATATTTGTGGACCGGCCAGAAAACGCCTGGGACTTGGGATGATGTCGCGTGAGTTGTTCCTCCTTCTCATGCGGCGCGCGGATGCCCGGCCTTCGGCCGGGCATCCTTCCTAGCCAAACCTAACGATCAAATTAGTTGGAGCGAGAGTGCCGACTGCTCGCATCACGCGTCCATCGTTGCGCATCAGGAGACATCATGAGCAAGAAAGCCATCTTCGTTCGCCTTAAAGCGAAATCCGGCATGGAAGCTGAACTCAAATCTTTTCTTGAGAACGCGCTGCCGCTAGCCGAAGAGGAGCCGGGAACAAAAACCTGGTTCGCCCTACAATTTGATGAGTCAACGTTCGGCATTTTCGACACGTTCGATACCGATGAAGGTAGATCCGCACACATCAACGGTCCTATTGCGGCAGCTCTGCTTGCGAACGCTGAGAGGCTGCTCGCGGTTTTACCCAAGATTGAGAAAGTCGACCTGCTCGCGTCTAAGCTGCCTTGACGGCTGAACTCGCCGAGCCGCTCTGCCTCTCCAGACGGGCTCGGACTTTTTACATGCTGCTTCGGCGGCCGTATGCATCGAGGGCCGCCTGCGCTCGCGTCCCGAGCGCAGGCTTCCGGCCGCCATGCTTGCGGGCCACAAGCCGCTCCTTACGGTGGATGCTGATGGAGCCTTCTCGCCTCTGCAGCAGGTGCCGACGCTGGTAGCAGAACCGGTCGGTGTTGAAGTGCCATGCTTTCAAGCGTGCGCGCAGAATATCGTCATCACTCGTCGCACTTCCAAGATAACGATCTTGGACGCGATCCATCTAATATGATTGATCGTTGGTTTCCGAATGCCGCGCTCAGTCCTGCTGAGGCCGCTGCCACATTGGAGCCCTCGCGGGGCGTTGGCGTGGCACGGCGGTTGAATTAGTCAATCGGCGAGCTTGAGTTTCGTCCGAGCGGGCACCTGATCGCATTGATGCCAGGGCACTCAAAACTACGCGCAAAATTCGTACAAGTACGGGATCGTCAGCCAGGCTCGTTTATCGTTATTGTGAACTTTACATAGCGCTGAAGCGAAGCCCGTTCGGAGCGTGACCCTCTCTTTCCACCGGAAGGCGTAAGTAAAAATGACGCTTATAAAAGAAAGAATACCGGTAGCGCCGGGGCAATCGGTGCATCATGTCGTGTGCCCGCACGACTGTCCGGACACCTGCTCGATGCTGGTCACGGTTGAGGACAGCACCGGCAAGGCTGTGCGTTTGCAGGGGGATCCTACGCACCCGATAACGAGGGGTTACCTTTGCAACAAGGTCAATCACTACCTCGAACTCGTATACAACGAAAAACGCATTCTTTACCCGCACAAGCGGGTTGGTCCTCGTGGACCCGGCGCTAAGTTTGAACGGATCAGCTGGGACGAAGCTTTAGACGCGATAACCAACAATTTCAAAGAGACCATCGCGCAGTACGGTCCAGAGGCTGTGCAGCCGTATTCGTACTCCGGCCAGAGCGGCATTCTCATGTTCTGGGGCATGGATCAGCGCTTCTGGAATAAAATGAGCGCTGCCCGCCTGGAGCAGTCGATCTGCATATATGCTGCGATGTGGGCCAATCTATACACCTACGGAATGGCTCATGCGCTGTCTATTCACGAGGCATGTGACGCCGGCGCTGAGCTGATCATTCTCTGGGGTGCCAACTTGGTGAGCACCGGCGTGCACGTCATTCCGTTTCTCAACGCAGCCAAGGCACGTGGCGCGAAAATCATTGTCGTCGATCCGCGCGTCACGCGCACGACCATGATGGCTGATTGGCACATCCAACCTCGTCCTGGAACCGATGGCGCGCTGGCGCTTGGCATGATGAAGTTGATTGTCGATGCCGGCAAAGCTGACATGGACTTCCTGCGGGAACAGACTCACGGCTGGCAAGAGCTCCTGGAAAAGAAGCTTCCAGATTACAGCGTCGACAAGGTCGCGAAGATCACCGGCCTATCGGAAGAAACGATCACAAAGTTCGCGATGGAATATGCCTCTACAAAGAAGAGCTATATTCGCGCCAATTATGGGCTGAACCGGCATCAGAACGCTGGCCAGATGTGCCGCGCTATTTTGGTTCTGCCATGCATCACTGGATCCTGGCGCGAAAAATGCGGCGGTGTCGGATTTGGTGTGCTTGAGGAGCAGTGGCTGCATCTACCGGTGGCTAAGCTACAGAGACCTGAGCTCGGAACTCGCCCGGACTCACGCATAATCAGCATGGTGCAGATCGGGCGCGCCCTTTCCGACAATCTTGGTATTGACGGAAAGCCGCTAGATCCCCCGATCAAGTCAATGTTTATCTATAATTCAGACGTCGCCAACTCGGCCCCTAACTCGAACAACGTTCGCAAGGGTCTGATGAGAGAAGATCTGTTCGTGGCTGTCCACGATACGTTTTGGACGGATACCTGCGAGTACGCGGATATCGTATTGCCTGCGGACACGCAGTTGGAACGGGCGGATCTCCACACGGCCTACGGGGCCAATTACTACTCAATGAGTAAGCAGGCTATCAAACCCCTCGGAGAGAGCGTGCGCGACACCGAGATGTTTCGCATGTTGGCCAAGAAGATGGGATATGTCGAGACCAGCGGTGACGCCTTCACGCAGACGGATGAAGAGATGATCCGGGATCTAATAGATCCTTCGAATCCGTTGATGGAAGGCATGACGTACGAGCAACTCGAAGCAAATGGGTGGGCTCGGTCAAGTGTCGAGTCGGAGAGGCGTAATTTCCAGAAAAACGGCTGGCCTACGCCGAGCAAAAAAATCGAGATTCTTTCGGAGGCACTTTCCAAGGAGTATCCCGATCAAGATCCGTTGCCGACGTACGTACCGGAGATCGAGGGTCAGGAAGATCCCTTGCGAGCTAAATATCCGATTCAGGTCCTTTCTACCGCCACCCACCACTTTATCGGGAACTCCTTTCAGATCGTGCCGCGGTTGCAAGCCATGCAATCCCGCCCAACGGTGGAACTGAGCCCAGAGGATGCAGAGAAGCGGGGTATTTCGGACGGGGATCTCGTCAGATTGTACAACGATCGGGGCGAGACCTACTGCTACGCGGTGATCATCGACGGTATGCTGTCCGGAATGTGCGTTACGCAAAAGCAGTATAAGGGCGGCAATACGCCAGGCGGCGTAAACGCCAATGCACTTAACTCAGAAAGATTTACGGACTTTGGTCGCAGTCCGACTTTCTATTCCTGCTTAGTCGAAATCGACAAGGTCTCCGAAGAAAAGGCCAAGGCTCTAGCGACCCCTCAGAAAAACGCCGATCCTCTACAGTCGTGAGCCAAAATTCGGCTGATGAGGTCAGAACTATTTCTTAGTGAGACGCGATCGAAAACTCGATGGTCCAATGTGGCCGTGAGTGTCTAGGGAAACCCATAGTTCCGCGAACTTTAGCAGCGAGCTGTCAAAGCGTGGCCGTATCAACGAGAACAATAGATGGCTGATCTTTCGAAGTCTTCTTCTGCCGCCGAAATTCTGTCGTGGCACGAAGACCCTTCTAGCTTTGCTCAATTCAAGGACGTGTTGTCCCCTCTCCCAACCCCTGATCCGATCCTTAAAAATAGCCGTGTGAAGCAAAAGCAAGGCTTCTTAAAGCGCATCCGTAATCTCACGCACGATACCTACGAGGTCGTGATCGAGTACGAGGATGACGGAGATCCCTTCAACTTTCGGGCAGGTCAGTACGCGGTTCTGACACATAAAGCCATCAGCAGGCCACGTTCCTATTCCCTTGCGAAGGCTCCTGAGGCAGAGCGTCCGTTCGAGCTGACGTTCTTCATACGATATGTGACGGGTGGAGAGTTCACAAGTTGGCTAACCGCCGCGGATCGGACGGGCGAGCCATTCACTGTGGCGGGCCCGATGGGCAAGTTTCTGCTTGACCGTAGCTCCGATCCGATTTTGTGCATAGCTGGCGGCAGCGGAATGAGTGCTATTCATTCCATTCTCGAATATGCGGCCCACGTGCAGCTGCCGCGTGACGCCTATTACGTCTATAGCGCACGCAGCCAACAAGATTTGTACTGCCTGGAGGCGTTCGAGGAACTTGCTCGGCGCTGGCATCCAGAACACAAGCTGCACTTCATTCCGACTTTGTCACGCGAGCCTCACGACAGCGACTGGCAAGGTGTCCGCGGCCGCGGCACCAGTTATGTGGGCACTATGCTGATCGGCGAAGGCGCACTGGATGTGAGCACGTGCCGTGCCTACTTTTGCGGCCCTCCAGAGATGATCGACACGGGGATGGAGATCCTCATCGCGGCCGGCATGCCCAAAGAACACATCCTATACGACAAGTTCGAAGATATGAGTTCGCCGGCGCCGGTCATCGATAACGCCAAGTGCGTACTCTGCGATGAATGCCTGATAGCCAAGCCGCAGTCGAACTGCATTGTCGAGGTATCGAAGCTCTATCGCGATGCGGAGGGGAATGTAACCGGCTACGACCGCGTAGTTCCTGCGCAGTCGGCTCCCCTCTATTACAACATGCTGTATATTGATGAGAGTGTATGCATACGCTGCGGCGCGTGTGTCGAGGTGTGCCCCGCTCACGCAATATCGCCAAGCAACAGCCGCAATCCCAAAGTTTTACGCGCGGCAATGCTGGAGACCTCGGCTCTCGATTTGCAGGTGGAGAGCGCCTGTGATGTGCCAGAGGATTTGCCATTCGTCGTCGATCCCAGCAGGGACGCCGCGCCGGTTGCGCCGCTCATTGGTGTCGCATCGACAGCAGATGATTTGGGCACCCGGATATCGGGCGATCACTTGAATCCTTCAGGCGCGTCCGGATTACGATCGTTTATTTATCAGCTCTGGAAGAGATAGGGTAGACTGGGGAGTTGTCCGAGGGGTCGATAGCTCACATCGGCTGGAACATCGGGAAGGTTACCCCTAGCGACCATGCCAGCAACAAGCCGAGGCCAATGCCGACGGCCGCAGGTGAGTGAGTTCTACGACCAACCCATCCTCCCATCAGCCCGAAGATCAAGAAGAAGATCACGATCACCGGCATGATGATGAGCAGGAAGAACAGTCGCTCGAAATCTAGGGCTACAGCGACGGCCAGAGACGCGAGGAACGCGGCGCGAACCAGCAAGACGCGCGTAAAGGATGCTCGACCAGCTTCCGTCAGAATGCTGTCGGCCAGCATGAATGGAACCGCACCGATGGCGATAGCCGCTATGATCTGCAATCTTTCCGGAATGGGCATGAAAGACGCGACGTAGCGGTCTAGCGCGCCACCGAAGACGAGAATTCCGTAAGCCGCGATTGCGATCCCCGAAATCCAGGCGATGTTCCCGATCCTGACCCCTTTCCACATTAGAATGCCGATGGAAAGGAGTCCGTAAACAAGCAAATGCACAGCGAGATAGTCGGCGACGAGAACCGGCAGGAAGCGTGTATCGAACCGACTGAGAAGAAGCGGTGTCACCACTGCAGGGATCAGGACGGCGAATGCGAAAGTGTGCCGCTCAATGTGAGACGGCACGGCATCGCCCTTTGGCAGCAGGCTAGCCAGGGGCCATGCGAGCACGACCAAGCCAGCGAGGAGGAGCACAATCCATCCACCGGTCGCGGAAACCGGGTTTTTACTTGTGCGATTGAAGACGGCGTCGAGCCAGGCGCGCGACTCCGCCAGTGCGGTCGCGGAGTATAGAACGGAAACATGCTCGACATACGGCGCCACAGCTGCGCGCCGCCCGTCGCCTCTCGCCGGATCGCCGATGGTTTGTCCCTCTCTGGCTGTCGGGTCCGTGAGCTTTGCGTTTTTCAACGCGTCGCTACGGAGGAACGATTCCCACTGTCCTGAGATCATCAGTAGGTTACGCGGCTGAGATGCCGTGACGGCCTGTGAGAACATCGATATCGCGACCGTGGCGGCCACCCGCGGATCTTCGATCGCGCGGCGCACGATGATGTCAGACGCCATCGAATGACCAAGCAGCGCAATACGGCCGTCGGCTCTTGGCAGAGCGAGAGCTGCCTCCGTCACGCGGCCAATTTCCTGTATGAGCCTCTGCGTGGCGCCTTCGATGCGCGTGAGGTCGCCTGACATTGGCTCTGGGTTTCGCCCGTGCCCTTCGAAATCGAACGACACGACGACATATCCCGCTCGAGCAAGCGTCAACGCGTACGCTTCCATCAGTTGCCTGGAACCGGCGAAGCCGTGGGTTATGACAACAACCGGGCTCTTCTCGCTGCCGGGTTTTTGATAAACCGTCGCCGGTGTGGTCCCGACTTCGAGCGGTGTGATCGAAAGCCCGCGTCGTTCGGCTTCCAGGTGCCATATTCCGATGAGGATTAGAGCCAAGCCTGCAATGGCCGCCAATTGTTTTGGTCCGAGTATGGGCAAGTTCGCTCCCCGACGCGAATAGCAGTCGCTCACTCGACGACGGCGAAGGTCCTCAGGGCGATTGCGCTCGCCATCATGCCCAGGACAAACAGCGGTATGCCAAAGCCGCTGTACCACAACGCATTGTTGATCGGTGCTCGTAAAAAGCGCCGCATCATCATCAATTGCCCGACCAGCAGCAGCATTACAACAGCTGCGGGAATGGGCTGTTGCCATGATGCTAGTAACAAGATGACGATGATTTGCGGGACCGCCATGATCGCGCAGGCGGTCTGAGCTGCGCACTCTACGCCCAACGACACGGGCAGCGATTTGATGCCCATTTCGCGGTCGCCCTTGATCGCTTTGAAATCGTTCAGGGTCATTATGCCGTGCGCGCCGATGCTGTAGAGGCTGGCGATCAAGAGAACTTGCACCGGTGGAAGGGAGCCGCCGAGCATGGCGGCCGTGCCCGTGACCCACGCGAGACCTTCATAGGAGAACCCGCACGCCGCGTTGCCCAGCCAGCCGTTCTGCTTCAACCTCAGCGGAGGTGCGCTGTATGCCCATGCCAGTATGAGACCGATCGTTGTCGCGACCAACACCCATGTTCCTAAGGTGGAAGCCACCAAGAGCGACAGCAGCGTCCAGATGGCTGCGATATACAGTCCCCAAAGGCCAGGAACGCGTCCGGAAGGAATGGGGCGATGCGGTTCATTGATGGCGTCGACATCGCGATCGTACCAGTCATTGATCGCTTGGCTCATGGCGCAGACCAGAGGTCCCGCGAGGATCAATCCAATCAATGCGATGTGCCAGTTATCGAGGATAGCAACGCCGGACGAGACGACGCCGCAGCCGAACGCCCACATCGGGGGAAACCAAGTGATTGGCTTCAGCAATTCGAGAACAGCAGTCGGCGCAGGATAGCTGGACCGGCGCAGTATCGGAGATGGCGTGGCGGGAGGTGTTGCTGTCACGTCGAGACCCTCGCAAGGATGTCAAATACATACACAATCTTTTGTCAAAAGTATTGGACAATCGAGCTTGGCAAACGCATGCTGGCGGAAGGGTGTAAAGACGGGACGCGCGGCGCGGATTTTCTGAGCCGGGATGCAACCGCGCATTCCCATGAATAGAACGGATGTGGGTGATGGAAGCACCGCGCGCGCGTCCGGCCGAGGCCGAAAATAACTGGACGCCTTCCATCGCGCCTGGGGCTCCTCGCGCTCAATGCACGGATTGCGGTATCTCCCGTACAAGCGATCCGCGCCGGTGCGGACGCGCGTGCCAATTCATCAAGCCGGATTATCCTGGGCTTGAGAAAGAGGTGCATGGAAGGGCGCGTGATCCGAGCCGACCGGATGAGATCTTCTTCGGGCCGTTCCGTCGTATGCTTCGAGCATCGCTCGCCGAGCCCAAGTCCGGCGCGCAGTGGACGGGGATCACCACTCGGCTCGCGGAAAAATTGCTGTCGGAAAACATCGTCGATGCGGTGCTCACGATGGCGCCGGATCCAGCCGACAGGTGGCGCCCCGTGCCGGTGATTGTTACGCGAGCCGATGGAATGGCTCGCTGCAGAGGCATGCGCATGGGTTATGCGCCGCTACTCGCGTTGATCGAGCCCGCACTGGCGCGTGGCTACAAGCGGCTCGCGGTGATTGGTATTCCTTGCCAAGTCTACGCGCTGCGTGCACTGGAGAAGGAACTGAACCTCGAGCGTCTGTATGTCATTGGCACACCGTGCTCGGACAACACCTCCACCGAGCGGTTCCGTGAATTTCTAGCGCTTCTGTCGGACGATCCGGAAACGATCGTCTACCTCGAGTTCCGGGCCGATTACCACGTCGAGCTTCGTTTTTCGGATGGCACGGTCAAAGAGATCCCGTTTCTCAAGCTGCCGATTTCGAAGCTGCCACCGGACTTCTTTCCTCTGACGTGCCGCACCTGCGTCGATTACACGAACGTGCTCGCAGATGTGACGGTCGGCTATATGGCCGGCGGCGGCGAGCAATGGCTTCTGGTTCGCAATGCACGCGGAGAGGAGCTGCTCGGTCTGCTGGGTTCGGAATTACGGACTACCTCGCTCACGAGCGCTGGCAATCGACGCAATGCAGTGAGAGGATTTCTCACGAATGTTGAGCTGGCTGCGGGAGGGCTTCCGCTAAGGGCGATGCCGGATTGGTTGCGGCCGATCATGGGATGGCTGATGCCTAAGGTAGGGCCGCGCGGGCTCGAGTTTGCGCGTGCGCGGGTGGAGATGAAAGCCATCGAGACGGTGCTTCATCTGAGGCGCAGACTGTCGCGCCGAATGCGGCACATGATTCCTGCTCACGTCTGGGCTCTTGTCGCGCCTTATGGATTGATGCCGGGCAAAGGCGAAATGCCGGACCTGAAATCGCGAGCGGTGGATGCGATGGTGGAGGAACAAATGCATGGGTGAGCGAAGCAGGCCCTTGCCTTGGATACGTCGTGGAGACTATGGCGATGTGAAGCGCCTGATGGAGGATGGTGAGGCTTTCGCCGAAACCTACGAGGAATGGTTGAGGCATGCAGAGCGGCAAGAGAATGACATCGCGGAACGCGGCGTCGCAACCGAGCGCGTCATGATAGAGCCATGGGAATTCGAGGTCTGGTGCGCGGCGATGGGCTTCGCAAAGGACAACGAAGCGCGCTGGCAGTTTGCAGCCGAGAACGCGTCATTATCGCCTTCGGTCACTTCATCAGGTCTTGAGCGTTGGCCTTCGCGATAAGTAGCGACTGCATGTTGCCGACTGTCCGAGGCAGCATTTGGGACTGCCTCGGGTTTCTTTTGCTAGCTTGCTCCAACAAGGGTACTCATCAGTCGAGCGCTGCGTTGGATTTCTTCCAGACGTTGCGCCATCACGTCGCGCATTCCAACGATGCCGACGACCTTGTCCTCTTTTACTACCGGAACGTGACGGATGTGATGCTTGCTCATCATTTTCGCAATGTCGGACACCTTGTCTTCCGGTTTGCAGGTGATGACCTTCTTCGTCATTAGGACATTGATCGGAATTTCGTGCAGGTCGCCGCGATAGAGCGCCAGACCATAAGCGATGTCTCTTTCAGATATGATTCCCGAGATCGTCTCTCCGTCATCGCTTACGACCATCGCACCTACGCGAGCCTTCTGTAGGTCCCGCGAGAGGTTGCCGATGGTTTCATCGCTCTTTATCGTCTGCACAGGCTTAGGCTTGAACTCCAGAATATCGGCAACTCGTGACGTATGTCGTTTCATAAGGCGTTCTCCCTTGGCAGTTTGTGTTTGTTGAAGTTGAAAGTGCGCGATATCGCTGGGTTTGGGACTAACCTCGCGCGATTGCGTAGTCCCGCAGTACATTTGCCTCCATCTGGATTTCTCCCAGACGGTGCTTGAGCACGTCGCCGATGCTGACCATGCCGATCAGTTTGTTGCCATCCTTAACGGGCAGATGGCGGATACGACGGCGCGTCATCACCTCCATGACCTCAGCAACAGTGTCTGTCACGGAGCACGTTACGACGGTTTTGGTCATGAGCTGCGAAACCGTCACCGCGTAAAGGTTCGACCCATGCGCGGCGAGGCCGTAAGCAATGTCGCGCTCGGAAATGATGCCGTCGAGGGAAGAGCCGTCATCGCTGACGACCATCGCGCCGACGCGATCCTCTTTCAGCCTCTTCGAAAGGCACAGCGCGGTATCATCCGAGCGGACAGTTTTAACGTCGCTTCCCTTTTCTCTCAGGATGTCCAAAACCTTCATCTTGCAACTCCTTCTACAGGGTCGAGGCTGCTTCCAAGGTCAATTCATGGCGCGGCTGGCGGACCCGGATCTGCGTCGCGTGGATCTCCCTTAAATGGGCGACCAGGTCGTCGGACGCTAGGCAGTCCCAGTAGCCAACGATGGCGCTGGACGGGGATCTGAGGCTGTCATCGTCTCTGTTCCACAGCGCTTCGCCACATTCCTGAAGTTGGGTGTACTTTCCCCACGTCAAGACCACGGGTAGTTTTGCTGCGAGCGCGCTTTTCAAACCACAAACCTTGCTTTCCACAACGAGAGATCGGCGGGAGGAGAGGCCGAGAATCTCCGCCGCGTCGGTGTGCATCGTCGATTGACTGTCCCTCGTTGGGCAATCTTTCGGGGTGACAATTTCGAATCTTGCGGCGGTGGTTTGTGGCAACTCAGCATTCAAGAGAGCGGTGACGGTGTGTTCTTCCTCAGTCGTCACTATTGCGAAGCGCATTTCGGCACGCTCGGCGGCGGCCAGGAACTCCGCAACTCCAGTTCGCAGGCCTACTTTCCGACTGGTGATGCGCTCGGCGAAGAGTGAGGCATGGTGGCGTTTCATGGCCGAGATCATGGTTGAAACGTTCTTTTGGTGCCGCGAGCCAGATAGATGCGTCTCCGCGTAGTCGCGTATGAGGTCTCCGCTGCGGGTTGACTTTAGCAGATCAGCGTAGAGCGCGCGGCTCCAGTTCCATTTCAGACCAGCCTCGCGGAACACGTCGTTGTAAGTCTCGCGGCGAGCTTCCTGCGTTTCGGCGAGTACGCCGTCTACTCCGAAAATGAGTGTGTCTAGAGCCATAGATCACCCGTGTTCTTCAAAAGCTCTGATCGCTCGGGTGCCTGCCTTGCAGGGAGTTAAAACAAATTAGACATATATTATCGTCCGATTTGCTGACAATTCAGGCAGACAAAGATACGCTCTCAAGTGTCAAGTTGGTGTGATCGATCCGCGCATGGAATTTCATTTTGCTTTGGCGCAATGAAAGAAAAACTTAGAGGGCCAATTCAGCGAAGCGTGACGCTTAAACAGCTGCGCGTTTTTGCTGCGGTCGCGAAGAGTGGAAGAATAACAGCGGCTGCCAACGCTTTAGGAGTGACGCCTCCTGCGGTTACGCTGCAGCTCAAGCTTCTGGAGCAGAGTGTCGGACTGCCGCTTTTCGACCGGTCGCAATCAGGACTGCGACCAACGGACGCTGCGAGATACATCATGCAGCTCGAGGCTCGGATTGAATCTGCTATGGACGAGTGCGATCAGGAATTGCGAGCGCTCAAAGGGCTCGGACAAGGCCGTGTTTCCATTGGTGTCGTCAGCACTACCAAATATTTCGCACCGCAAGCGCTAGCTGCGTTTGCGCGCCAAAACCCAGATGTCAAACTTGAGCTTTCGGTTGGCAACCGCGATGAGACCATCGCTGCCCTGGAAAGTCTCTCCATCGATATGGCCATCATGGGACGGCCTCCCGCGACAATGGAGCTCGAGAAGCAAGACATAGGTGATCATCCTCATGTGATCATTGCGGCACCGGATCACCGGCTCGCCGGCGCAAAGCATATTCCTCTGCGCGCGCTGATGGGAGAAAGGTTCTTGCTTCGTGAGGCTGGATCGGGGACTCGCATCCTGATCGATCAAATCTTCGCAAAGGCAGATATCGTTCCTGAACTCGGGATGGAGTTCGGCAGTAACGAAACGATCAAGCAAGCAGTGATGGCGGGATTAGGTGTGGCCTTCATTTCCGCGCACACCGTCGCGGTGGAGCTTCAAGAAAACCGTCTGACGCTGTTGGACGTCAGCGGCTTGCCGATCTTCCGCAAGTGGTTCTTGCTCCGTGCCAAAGCCAAGCACTTGCTGCCGCCAGGTTCTGCGCTTTGGGATTTTCTCATGCAGAATGCCGAAAGTTTTCTTCCGGATGTCTCTTTGCTGTTGCCGAACAGGCGTCGCCGAGAGCGCTCGGGGCGTCGCCGTTGACCGCGGGCGTTGCCGCCGTCGTCCGTCTCCTGAGGTCGACCAGGTGAGCAGCGAGCGACGCCAACAGCAATGCTGCGATTATGGACCAGTGCTCGCCGAGCAGGGCGCTGCGCAGAGCGAGCAGGAGCGCTAGGCCGGGAGCGAGCAGAACAATGGTGTCGAGAAAGGTTAGGCCTCTACGAAAGACTTGACGGTAAGCGACAAGGCCGAGAGCTTCGAGGGCCATGAACCCTACGATGAGATCGACGACGCGGCCACTCGCGAATAGTTCCGCCATAGTGTCATCCACCAAAAGGACCGTTGAGAATGACAATGGTGTAGTTCAAGTAGGCTGCGAAGCTGACCCAAGCGAGATACGGCACGAGCAGCATGCTTGCCTTCGGGGAATAGCGTCGGAACACAAGTATCGGAACGAGTATCGAGAGCCACAGGAACGCGACTTCGATCAACGCCCAGTCGGGCCGTTGAAATCGGAAGAAGAGAGCGCTCCAAAGAACGTTCAGTACGCCATTGATGGCGAAAAGGCCGATGATCCATTCGCGGCTCGCGTCAGTCGGTGCGTCTCGCCAAGCTGTAGCAGCCGATAGGGCGGCGAGCGCGAAGATGACGGTCCACGCCGGCCCGAACGCCCAACCTGGCGGTTGCCAGGCGGGTTTCTTCAGACTTTGATACCAGGGCCCAAGCTCTGTCATCGAGCCGCCGAGCACGGCGATTACTATGGCGGCCGCTCCAGCAGCGAGGACGGGTAACCAGAAACTGGATCGGGTCACGGTGACACCAACCCGAACAGATGTGCGAGGTCCTTGAAGAAGATCCGGACGTGAGCCATGGGATCTGCTTTCACGAGCTTCTTGTTCATGTAGGAGTTCCAGGTCAGCCTCTGTACGTCGCGATCCTGGCACATGGTCACGAAGCGCTCGCGCCGTCCGTCGCTGCTGTACCAGAATTTCTGCATGATCCCGAGAATCCAGAATACGCGGCCGTGAGCACGCATGAATTTCTTGCGGGCGGTTGCGAGCGCTCGAACGTCACCGGTCTCGAGGAACAACTTGACGGCGTCCGCAGCAAGTCGCCCGCCCGTCATCGCGTAATAGATGCCTTCGCCGGAAGCTGGAGCGACGACCCCGGCCGCATCGCCGGCAAGGACGACGTCGCGCCCATTGTCCCATCGCTTTAAGGGGCGAAGCGGAATCGGCGCGCCCTCCTTGCGCACGGTTTCCGAGTCCGTCAGGCCTGTGCGTTCTCGCAACGCATTCACCGCAGATCGGAGTGAGAAACCCTTGTTGGCGCTGCCGGTGCCGACGCTTGCCGTTGTGCCGTGCGGAAAAACCCAGGCGTAGAAGTCTGGCGAGAACGCGCTTTGATAGTAGATATCGCAGCGACCGGAATCGTAGTTGTTTGAGATCTGGCGATTTTGCGCTTCCGTGATTTTTATCACTTCGTGGTAGGCAAAGACGTAGGAGATGCGTTCGGCGCCGGGCACGGCTTGTCGCGCAACTGCAGAGATTGCGCCGTCGGCTCCGATGACAGAGCGCGCGCGAACCGTTACGCTGCTCTCGCCGCCATTTGTCTGTTTCGTGCGATAGGTGATCAGCGCGACGCCCTCTTCATCGCGTGAAATGCGTTCGAATGTTCCGTTTCGTCTCGTCGCGCCAGAAGCTCGCGCACGTTCTCTCAGCCACTCGTCGAAGACGTCGCGGTCGACCATGCCGACGAAGCCGTCCTTTTCGATCGGCATTTCGACACGCCGCGATTTGGGTGAAAAGATCCGCGCTCCACCAACGCGCGCGACAATCAACTCATCCGGTATTTCAAACTCGGCGATCAGGATCGGAGGAACCGCGCCTCCGCATGGTTTGATGCGGCCAGCACGATCCAGCAGAAGGACCGATCGACCAGACCTTGCGAGATCGTTTGCCGCTGTTGCGCCGGCGGGACCGCCGCCGACGACCACGACATCGAATGTTTCGTGCGCGGTTCCCATCTCACCCTCGTGCGGCTTGGAGTGTCACGGCGGTCTTGGTCTCCGCAGCGAGCCGCTGCTTGGCAGGGAGAGTCAACCGAGCGGCAAGTGTTGCGGAAAAAATGAAGAGCAGGGCCTCGGCGGCGAATACCGCCGCGTATGCGACGGGCGTGTCAGAGAGCAGAATGCGCGCGAGATCCGATGCGGCTGTGCCGGCCAGTCCGCCGAGCCCAAACGCTATTCCTTGTGCTGCGCCCCAAAGGCCAACACGCACCCCCTCCTTGCCTTTTCCCGCAGAGGCCGCGAGCTCCATCATCGAGCCGATGGCCGCGACGGCGAAGGCACCGTTGGCAATGCCAAGCGCAAAAACGTTCAACGAGAGTGGCCACCAGGATCCTGCTGCTGCACCGAACGACAATCCGAGCAAGCACAGAGCCGAGGAGATGCAACCCAGAATGCACCAGGCGCGCAGAGAGCCGAAGCCGCGGCGCGCCGCGATGCTGCCAATGGTTCCGACCAGCAGCATTCCAAGAAAAACGCCGCCGTGTTGAATGCCGGCTAGCTTCGTGGATTCGCCCGGCGAATACCCAAAGACGCTGCCCGCGAACGGTTCGAGGATCAAATCCTGCGCGCTATAGGCCAGCATCGAGACGAAGACGAAGATCGTGAACTGGCGCGCTTTGCTGTCTGCCCAAACTTCGACGAGTGCCTGCTTGAACGAGGACGGTGTTGCGCGCAGTTGGCTTGCGACGGGTGTGGCAGAAGGAGCTTCATTTTCGATACGCCAGAGTGCGATGACCGTAATCAGAATGGCTGCCGCAGCGACCATGGATGTGACGACGATCAATCGCGCTGGAGTGTAGGGATCGAGGAGGGTGCCGGCCGTAATGGTGGTCACGACTATGCCCGCGATCATCATCATCCACACGACCATAGCCGCGCCGGCGCGCTGTGTGGGGTCCGCTCGGGTGGCCAGCAACGCCAGCAGAGATGTTCCCGCGGCGCCCACTCCGGCACCGATGAGGAAGAAAGCAAAGACTGCGCCCACGATTCCGGCGGTGACGTCATAGCTCATTGCAGCGGTTGCGATCGCCGCGCCGATGCCTCCGAGGGCGAGCGCGAGCATGCCGCCGATAATCCACGGTGTCCGTCGCCCGGTGGTGTCAGATCCGTGCCCCCAGGCAGGGCGTAGCAATTGCACCGTGTAGTGGAGGCCGACGAGTAGACCCGGAAGAAGCGCCGGCAGCGCCAGCTCCACAACCATGATGCGGTTCATCGTCGAGGTCGTCAGCACGACGATCGAGCCGAGAGCGGCTTGTACCAAGCCAAGGCGTGCGATGCTGAACCAGCCGAGCATCTTGCCCCTCATCGGAAGCCTTCCTCTCTCTCGTACCGCGCGCCAGTTCGCACAGTATTACGTCGATGAGTGTCAACATATCTGGACACTCCACGCGTAGAAAGAGAAAAATGTTATACGCGGCGCTTGAGGACTGACAGACAACAGGGTCTTGCGAGTAACGAACTCGCGCAACAATGCCCTCGAAGCAGGATCAGATCTGCCAAGGGATGAGAGCGGTCCACCTGTAACGGTCAGCCTGTCGAAGGATCTAGCCTTCGTCGTCGGGCGTAGAAAGCCCGAAGCGGCGCAGCTTCGAGTACAGGCTCTGTCTGCTCAGGCCCAACATCTCTGCCGCTGACGCCCGATTGTCGCCAGTCAGCTCAAGCGCCGCTTCAATGCAAAGCTTCTCGATAACGTCCGTCGTTTCGCGTACAAGCTCTTTCAGCGAAACCCGACCGACAAGGCCGGTCAACTGCTCTACTGATCGTGGCAACTCGCGCTTGGGGCGAGGGAGCGCTACTTCGCGCTTGGTGACGTTGCGAATGGTGAGGCCGTAGCAGGGATGGTTTCCGTTGAGTACGGACACCGCAGAGATCTCGACTTCCTCATAGGAGCCGTGCTCGCCTCGCACGATTGTCGAGAAGTGCTGAACGGAGCCGTGTTCACGAATAGCTGTGACAAGGGTGTTCACGTCGATGTCGGTGCGGCCGATCCAGCGCTCCAACGGTTCACCCTTGACCTGCTCCTCCGTGGCGAGTTGCACCATATCGAGGAACGCGGGGTTGGATTTCAGGATGCGCCGATCGAGATCGGTAACGACGAAGCCGTCCGGCAAGCTTTCAACGACGCTGAACAGCTTCGACACACTCTTCGGAGCGACTTGTCCTGCTGCGGGCGATATCCGCACAAGGAAATGAGATGCCGTGCCCTGCCTGAACAGGGATGCCGACACGATGCACTCAGTCTTATCGCCCGCGAGCTTGGCCATCACCTCAGCGGCGTTGCCTGCAGATCGCACCGCTGAAAGGTGGGCCTGCGCCTGCTTTCCGCTGTTGACGTCGAACAAATCTAGAAACGCCCGTCCAGTCAGCCGTTTTGCTGTCTTGTTGACGAGCTGGGCGGCTGCAGGGTTTGCCTCAACAACCTTAAGGCTGGTTGCGTCCACGATGAGAACCGGTTCCGAGGCGGCTTCGAAGAGCAGGCGGTAGCGCGTTTCCGCATGACGGAGACGTGCGTACTCGCGTTCCATCGATTGCTGCGCTTCGATCAATCTTTGCTGCAAAGCAGCAACCGGTCTCAGATCGCGGCCAACCGCTACGACGCGCGCGCCAGGCCCGATGCGGACGGCGGAATAGCGAACCGGGATATCGCCGCGCTTCGAAAGGTGGTTCACTTGACGCGACCGCATCGGTTCATTCGATGTCGTATCGCCCAGCAGTTCTTGTATTTTTGGCCGGCTTTCCACGGTTACTGTGTCGACCCAGTGCCGTCCGACCCATTGCTCGTAGCCCTCTTTCGAGAGCTCATCGCTTCCGAAGGCGATATCTCGGATTATGCCTTTCGCGTCAACGACCAAGGCGATATCCGCCGCCGCCGCTATGAGTTTTGCGGCCACCTCGGCGTCCAGATCACCCAGGGTCCTCTTCGGGGTCCGGAACACGATTCCTGCATTTCGAGCAAACACTGGCAAATTTCCTGAAACGCACCTGTAGGTGCCTGATGCGTTATCAGCATTCGACAGCTTATGTGTCAAGGAAACTTGAAAGATGACGAACAGCTAGCCGGCCGTCGGTCGCGGTCGCATCGGCGCCAACCCACGCAACGAGTTCCGGATGTTCAATAAAGAACCTACCGCCCACCAAAATCTGGCAGCTGCGGTGTAAGGCATTGCGGCGCAGCGTGGCGATCAATGCGTGCAGATCTGTCGGGGAGGCGTCGGAACTCACTGACAGGCCGATCACGCGGAAAGGTGTCGTCCGGGCGAGGTTAATGAGATCGTCGGTCGTGTCCGGAATGCCATCACAGATCTGCCAGCCGTCACGACGAAAGAAATCCTGCAGCATGCAAGCGCCGAAAGTGTGCTGGTCTCCTGGAAGAGCGACAAGAAGAGCCTCTGCCGCGCGCGCTTTTTTTGCCAGTGCTTCTGATGAAAGGTCGCGAAGAATTTGCTGCAAGCGCGAGAGCCCGATCGTTACATCGACGAAAGAACAAATGTCCTCTTTCCAAAGCTCTCCGAGCAATCTCGCGGCTGGCGTCAGAAGCTCGATCAGCACGTTGTCGAGTGTTACGCCGTGGGATCGGACGGAATCGACATGCGCGAGCGCTGCGGGCGTGTCGGCGTAGATGACCAACCTAATCAGTTCTGTAATTTCGGTAGCACTTGGATGTGTACGCTCGCGCGGCGCAGATGGGGTGAATTTCAGGTCTGTCCGTGCGCGATGGGTGGCGAGTAGCCTCGGAATGACTTCGATTTCTATCGTCCGCTTCAAGGCGAGGTGCGCGATCGGCGCGCAGCGAGGCTGACGAATGCGCCGGGGCTTCAGGGCATTTCTATCAGGCCAAGACTCAATCGCATCGGCTTCCGGCCAACTCTGGGCTTCGACGTGGTGTCTCAAGGTTGACATTCGCTCCCCCTCCCCACCGCCGAACACACACTAGGAAATCGACAATGAAATCACAGACTTTGCTGTGCTACGCTGCCGGTTTGAAAATATGTCTCGACATTATTTGCCTGCGACAGTTAATCACACGTGACACAGTGTGTGCAACTTGGATTGGACACTGATTGCAAAAAATAGCCGTTACGTAAAGTTAAATTGACGTCAAAATAAGTTGACACTTCTCTACGCCGGAACGTACTCTCCTCTCTAGATGCACGCCCTCGTTAGACGGAGGCTGCGCGACGGGAAGGGATGCGAGCGATGACCAAATCGCCTGGCTCTCGAGGGGGTTCTCTCTACAGTGCGAGCGAGCGCGAACGCAGAGATGCCTCGCGCTGGACACTTGTCCAAGGCGTCCTCGCGCCAATTCAGTTTCTCGTTTTTCTCATCAGTTTTGCGCTGGTTGTTCGCTATCTCGTGACTGGAGATGGTCTGGAGGCCGCGACAGCTTCGATCGTGATCAAGACGCTCCTGCTCTACACCATCATGGTGACGGGCTCGATCTGGGAGCGCGAGGTTTTCGGTCAGTACCTCTTTGCTCCCGCGTTCTATTGGGAAGACATGGTCAGCATGTTGGTGCTGGCCCTTCACACGGCCTATCTCGCTGTGTTGTTCAGCGGAGCACTCGGTCCTTTCGGACAAATGCTTCTCGCGCTGGCTGCTTACGCAGCATACGTCGTCAATGCGGCCCAGTTTCTCTGGAAGCTGCGGCTGGCGCGTTTGGAAAGTCCTCTGCCGCGCGCGCCAACTCTCGCAGGAGCTTCGAGATGACGGCTCCCGCTGGCGTGACATCTGCTGCGATGGCTGAGGCGCCGATTTCGGGTTGCCTCGATAAGCCGGTTCTGCGGCAGCGTGGACAGCGCGAGGTTTTTTGCGGCCTGACGGGAATTGTTTGGCTTCACCGCAAAATTCAGGACGCTTTCTTTCTCGTTATCGGATCGCGGACCTGCGCGCATCTCATTCAGTCCGCTGCTGGTGTCATGATCTTCGCGGAGCCTCGCTTCGCGACGGCTATCATGGATGAGCGCGATCTCGCGGGGCTCGCGGACGCCAACGACGAACTCGACCGCATTGTCCAACGGCTCCTCGAGCGCCGTCCGGATATCAAGCTGCTTTTCCTGGTTGGGTCTTGTCCGTCAGAAGTGATCAAGCTTGACCTTGGGCGCGCCGCGCAGCGTCTATCGCGCACATATTCTCCCTCTGTCCGCATCCTCAATTATTCCGGTAGCGGCATCGAGACGACATTCACGCAGGGCGAGGATGCGTGTCTGGCTTCGCTCGTGCCCGAACTTCCGGACGCTCGTGACGATGGTAATTCGCTTCTCGTGGTTGGCGCGCTGTCGGATGTCGTCGAGGATCAGTTTGGCCGCCTCTTCGAACAACTCGGAATTGGACCTGTGCATTTTCTGCCGCCACGACGTGCGGCGGATTTGCCGCCCATTGGTGCCAGTACACGCTTCCTCCTCGCTCAGCCGTTTCTCGGGGATACGGCACGCGCTCTCGAAGAGCGTGGTGCACGTCGCATCCCGGCGTTGTTCCCCGTGGGTTCCGAAGGGACAACCGAGTGGCTGAGGGCTGCCGCGCGAGCCTGGAAGATTGATGAGGCGACATTCGAGCGTGTGATTGCGCCTGCGCGGAGCCGTGCGCGGATTGCGCTCGAACCGCACCGCTTCAAGCTTGCTGGCAAACGCATCTTTTTCTTCCCCGATTCCCAGCTTGAAATTCCGTTGGCCCGTTTCCTCGCGCGCGAACTTCAGATGCGCCCGGTCGAGGTCGGCACGCCCTATCTGCACAAGGATCACCTGGCAGACGACCTCTCTCTGCTGCCGGATGACGTTCTTCTGAGCGAGGGGAAGGACGTCGAAATGCAACTCGACCGCTGCCGGGACGCGAAGCCGGATTTGGTTGTGTGCGGTTTGGGTCTCGCAAATCCGCTAGAGGCCGAGGGCTTCACGACGAAGTGGTCCATCGAACTCTTGTTTACGCCGATCCAGGGATACGAGCAGGCCGGTGATCTCGCCGAATTGTTCACGCGGCCGCTAACGCGTCGCGCAAGGCTGGAGGTCTAGGCGAATGCAGCTCACGCTTTGGACATATGAAGGCCCGCCGCATATTGGAGCGATGCGCATCGCTACGGCGATGAAAGGCGTCCACTACGTTTTGCATGCGCCGCAGGGCGACACGTATGCCGATCTCCTTTTTACAATGATAGAGCGCAGAGCCGAGCGCCCGCCGGTGACGTACACGACATTTCAGGCGCGCGATCTCGGTGGCGATACCGCAGAACTCTTCAAGACGGCTGCGCGCGATGCCTATGAGCGGTTCAAGCCCGACGCGCTGCTCGTCGGCGCTTCCTGCACGGCGGAATTGATCCAGGACGATCCTGGCGGTCTCGCTCTCGCGCTGGGATTACCGGTGCCCGTCGTGCCGTTGGAACTCCCCGCTTACCAGAAGAAAGAGAACTGGGGCGCAGCGGAAACGTTTTATCGCCTCGTTCGCGCCTGCGCCGGTTCGCGTGCTCCGGCGCCAGGATGGCAACGTCCGCCTCGACCCAAAGATAGGCGCCCCCGCTGCAATCTTCTTGGTGCAACGGCTTTAGGATTCCGTCATCGCGACGACGTCACAGAGATCAAAAAGCTTCTCGGGGAGTTGGGCGTGGATGTCCACGTCACGGCACCGATGGATGCGACGCCGGGCGATCTCGCAACGCTGGGAGAGGCGGATTTCAACATTGCGCTCTATCCGGAAATTGCGGGACCGGCAGCACAGTGGCTTGAGCGAACTTTCCGTCAGCCTTGTGTGAAAACCGTGCCGATCGGCGTACTCGCGACGAGAACGTTCATCGCGGATGTGGCCAAGGTCAGCGGCATCGAGGTTCCGGCGGCAATATCTGACGCCCGTTTGCCTTGGTATTCGCGTTCGGTTGATTCGACATACCTTACCGGCAAGCGGGTTTTTATTTTCGGCGACGCCACACACGCACTCGCGGCCGCGCGTATCGCGACGCGTGAACTCGGGTTCAATGTTGTTGGGCTCGGCACCTACAGCCGCGAGTTTGCTCGTGACGTGCGCGAAGCTGCGGCCGAGTACGGCATCGAACCGCTGATTACCGACGACTACCTCGAAGTCGAAGCAAGAGTTCAGGAGTTGCAGCCAGAGTTGGTTCTCGGCACGCAGATGGAACGGCATATCGCCAAGAGGTTCGGCATCCCGAGCGCGGTTATTTCAGCGCCTGTTCACGTGCAGGATTTTCCGGCGAGATACTCGCCGCAGATGGGCTTCGAAGGCGCGAACGTCATTTTTGACAGCTGGGTGCATCCGCTGATGATGGGCCTCGAGGAGCACCTGCTCGCGATGTTCCGCGAAGATTTCGAGTTTCATGACGAGGCCGCGCCTTCGCATCTCGGAGGTACGAATGTCGCGTCTGTGGAAGCTGAGCGGGCGACTGTGCTCCCGATCAGTTCGACGATCTCGGCTCCAGAAATCTCTCTGTCTTGGAAAGAGGATGCCGAGAACGAGTTGAGAAAAATTCCCTTCTTCGTTCGCGGAAAAGCGCGGCGGAACACCGAGCGTTTCGCAACGGAGCGCGGCTTGGCGACGATCACACTCGAGACCCTGTACGATGCAAAAGCACATTTCAGCCGCTGAAGCAGACAACAACGCTTTGCCGGTCCGCGTTGTCATCGTGACGCTGGACGGACATCTGTCGGGTGCGATTGAGCGCGTGCGGCCGCAACTCGTGAAGGAGATACCGGGTCTCGCACTTTCGCTCCACGCCGCTTCAGAATGGGAAAGCGATCCCGAGGCCCTCAAGCGCTGCAAGGCGAATATCTCAGTTGCCGATATCGTGTTCGCCAACATGCTGTTCATGGAAGATCATATTCAGGCGGTGCTGCCCGATCTTCTTGCGCGGCGGGACGCGTGTGACGCCATGATCGGCGCAATGTCGGAAGGTGAGATCATACGGCTGACGCGCGTCGGCGGTTTCAACATGGACAAGCCGGAGAGCGGGGCGATGGCGCTCTTGAAGCGCCTCCGTGGAGGGAAGAAAAAATCGGCGAGCGCTGGTGCGCAGCAAGTCGCGATGCTGAAGCGAATCCCGCGTTTGTTGCGGTTCATCCCGGGCACAGCTCAAGATGTTCGCGCTTACTTCCTGGCGCTGCAGTATTGGCTCGCGGGAACAGACGACAACGTGGCGAACCTCGTTCGTTTCCTTGTCGATCGCTATGCCGCCGGACCGAGAGCTTCTCTCCGCGGATCAGTTAAATTCAAGCCTCCCGTCGAGTATCCGGAAGTCGGCGTCTACCATCCGCGTATGCCCGGTCGTGTCGGCGAAACCGCGAGCCAGCTGCCAAAATCCGCTGCGCATAGCCATGGAACAGTGGGCCTTCTGGTCATGCGATCTTACGTGCTCAGCGGCGATAGCGCGCACTACGACGGAGTCATCGCCGCGCTCGAAGCTCGCGGGCTCAACGTTGTCCCGGCTTTTGCAACTGGCCTCGATGCGCGCCCTGCGATCGAGAAGTTCTTCTTCAAGAACGGCAGAGCAACTATTGATGCGATGGTTTCGCTGACGGGTTTCTCGCTCGTCGGAGGGCCTGCCTACAATGATGCGGCTGCTGCCGAGGACATTCTTGCGCGTCTCGATATCCCGTACATCGGTGCGCACCCGCTTGAGCTGCAGACAATCGAGCAGTGGGGTGCCTCGGAGCGTGGTTTGTTGCCCGTCGAGTCGACGATCATGGTCGCCATTCCGGAGTTGGATGGGGCGACCGGACCGATACCATTCGGCGGGCGTTCCGATGGCGCTGGCGTGGCTTGCGCGGGTTGCCACCGGGCCTGCGTCTTTCCGCGAGGGCAGGAAGCGCGAAACATGCATGTGTGTATCGAGCGCGCTCAAATGATCGCGGCGCGAGCGGAGAAGCTCATTGCGCTCAGGAAAGCGGATCGGGCGCAGCGCAAGATCGGTATCGTTCTTTTCAATTTCCCGCCCAATGCTGGCGCGACAGGCACGGCTGCATTTTTGGCGGTTTACGAGTCTCTCTTCAACACGCTGACCGCGCTAAAGCGCGCCGGTTACACCGTGGATCTCCCAGGCTCTGTCGATGTGCTGCGGGACAAAATCCTGCTTGGAAATGCCGCGCGCTTCGGGTCAGGCGCGAATGTTGCGGCGCGCATTCCTGTCGACGACCATGTGCGGCGTGAGCCGTGGCTCAATGAGATTGAGGCTCAATGGGGTCCGGCGCCCGGCAAGGTGCAAGCGGACGGTCGCTCCATCTTTGTGCTGGGAGAGCATTTCGGAAACGTGTTCGTCGGCGTCCAACCGGGCTTTGGATACGAGGGCGACCCGATGCGGTTGCTGTTCGAGCGAGGGTTTGCGCCCACTCACGCGTTTTCGGCATTCTATCGTTGGCTGCGCGAGGATTTCGGTGCTCACGCCGTGCTGCATTTTGGAACGCATGGCGCGCTTGAGTTCATGCCTGGCAAACAGGTCGGCGCGTCGGCAGCCTGCTGGTCCGATCGACTGATCGGCCACTTGCCGAACTTCTATCTTTATGCAGCGAACAATCCTTCGGAGGGCACGATCGCGAAGCGGCGCTCCGCCGCGACTTTGATCAGCTACCTAACGCCGCCGATCGCGCACGCTGGGCTCTACAAAGGTCTGCTCGAACTCAAGTCAACGGTCGAGCGCTGGCGCACCTTGGCGCACGAAAAGTCAGGAGATCGGGAAGCCTTGGTTGCCGCCATTCAGGCGCAAGCTGCAGAGCTGAACCTTGCTTCCCTGGAACCGGCCTGGACAGCAACCGCGACGACTGAGATCGACGCGCTCGTCACAGCGATCCTCGAACTCGAGTACGAGTTGATCCCGCAGGGCATGCACGTCGTCGGGGCACCTGCGAGCGAAGCTGAGAGGGCGGAACTGATTGCGGTCATGGCTGAAGTTGAATGCGGCGTTCGCCCGAACCATGAAGCGGCCCTGGCTCTTGTTAACGGGTCCGTTCAGGACGCGCTTGAGCTTTCTGGAATTCCCAAAACTCAAGCGATGCTGTCCACGTTTGAAAATTTGGCTCAAACCGCGCGCTTGTTGTCAGAAGATCATGAGATAGGCGCGATCATACGCGCGCTCGACGGACGTTTTATCAATCCCTCGCCTTCAGGCGATCTTCTGCGAACACCCGCTATACTTCCTACGGGTCGCAACACTCACGGGTTCGATCCCTTCCGCATGCCGAGCGCGTTCGCGATGGCGGATGGCGTACGCCAGGCGGGCCGGCTTCTTGCGCGGCACATGGATGCGACCTCGGCGTTGCCGCAGTCCGTCGCGATGGTTCTCTGGGGCACGGACAACATCAAAAGCGAGGGCGGGCCGATCGCGCAGGCGCTCTCGCTCATGGGTGCGGAGCCGCGCTTTGACACTTACGGGCGACTGACGGGCGCCTCGCTGGTTCCACTCAGCAAGCTCGGTCGCCCACGCATCGACGTGGTGATGACGCTTTCGGGGATCTTCCGAGATCTGCTGCCGCTTCAGTGCAAGCTGCTCGCAGAAGCGGCTTTCCTCGCGGCCTCCGCCGATGAACCTCTCGAAATGAATTACGTACGCGCGCATGCGCTCGCATTCCAAGGTATCCACGGGGTGGATCTCGAGACGGCTTCACTTCGCGTGTTCTCAAACGCGGAAGGTGCTTACGGCGCAAATGTGAACCAGCTGGTCGACAGTGCACGGTGGAACGATGAGGCCGAGTTGGCTGAGGTTTATACGCGCCGAAAGAGCTTCGCGTACGGCCGCGAAGGTCGGTCGCATCAGCACGCTGCATTGCTCAAGACCATTCTGTCCGGTGTCGATCTCGCTTATCAGAACCTGGAGTCCGTGGAAGTCGGGGTGACAACGGTCGATCACTATTTCGACACGCTGGGCGGGATCAGCCGGTCCATCAAGCAAGCGCGCGGCGAGGAAATCCCAGTTTACATCGGCGATCAGACGCGCGGCGAAGGCAAGGTGCGCACTTTAGCCGAGCAGGTGGCCATCGAGACTCGCACACGCGTGCTCAATCCGAAGTGGTACGAGAGCATGCTGCGCCACGGCTATGAGGGCGTTCGCCAGATCGAAGCGCATGTCACCAACACCGTCGGCTGGTCAGCCACGACGGGGCAGGTGGCGCCGTGGGTGTACCAAAGCCTCACGCAGACCTTCGTGCTTGACGAAGTCATGCGTAAGCGCCTCGCAGATCTCAATCCGAACGCGTCCGCAAAGGTGGCCAACCGGCTGCTTGAGGCGCACGCGAGAAGCTATTGGTCACCCGATGCCGCGACTCTCGAGGCGCTTCGCAAAGCCGGCGAAGAGCTCGAGGACCGTGTCGAGGGCGTCGGTATGGAGGTGGCGGCATGACAGTCGCAGTGCGCAATCTTTTTACGGCGGCAAATCTGCCATCCCGACAAGACGGAGAAGGCAGCGTTCAGGTGGCGCTCGATCCCAATGTGGCGATTGGCTCTGCCAGGGTGTTCTCGATCTACGGCAAGGGCGGCATCGGGAAGAGTACGGTTTCTTCGAACCTCTCTGCGGCATTCTCCAAGATCGGCAAGCGGGTGCTGCAGATCGGTTGCGACCCGAAACATGATTCGACCTTCACGCTCACCAAGAGACTGGTTCCGACGGTGATCGACGTTCTCGAATCCGTGAACTTCCACAGTGAGGAGCTCCGCGTCGAGGATTTCGTCTATGAGGGCTATAACGGCGTCATGTGCGTCGAAGCTGGTGGACCGCCGGCAGGAACAGGCTGCGGCGGCTATGTCGTCGGTCAGACGGTCAAGCTGCTCAAGGAGCACCATCTGCTCGAAGATACGGATGTCGTGATCTTCGATGTGCTCGGAGACGTGGTGTGCGGCGGCTTTGCTTCCCCCCTTCAGCATGCCGATCGTGCGCTCATCGTAACGGCCAACGATTTCGACTCGATCTTCGCGATGAACCGCATCGTTGCGGCCATTCAGGCGAAGTCCAAGAACTATGCGGTTCGTCTCGCCGGGTGCATCGCAAATCGCAGCCGGACCACGGATCAGATCGATCGCTTCAGCGATGCGATCGGGCTCAAGCGGCTCGCGCTCATTCCGGATCTCGACGTCATTCGCCGCAGTCGCCTCAAGAAGTCGACTTTGTTTGAGATGGACGAGGGTCCGGAGCTGGACGCCGTAAAAGCCGAGTATCTGCGCCTTGCGGAGTCGCTGTGGGCCGGCGCGCCTGCTCTCGACTCCAAGCCAATGAAAGACCGAGAAATCTTCGATTTTCTAGGATTTGAATGATGCCTACGGCCTCATATCTGGAGCGGCGCGGCGAACTCGAGACTTACTTCGACCGTACGGCCGTCGATGCTTGGACGAAGCTCACGTCGGATGCTCCGCTCGGGCGCATCCGAAAGCTCGTACGCGCTGGACGCACTGAGATGCGTGAGACGCTGCTGTCCTGGCTGCCTGCCGATCTCGATGGTCGACGCATTCTCGATGCGGGTTGTGGAACTGGCGCCTTGGCGGTTGAGATGGCTCGCCGCGGCGCCGATGTGATCGCCATCGATCTTTCCCCGACGTTGGTGGATCTCGCGCGGGAGCGTGCTCAGAGCGAAGCGTATCGGGGCAGCATCACCTTTGAAGCCGGGGACATGCTTCATCCACGTCTCGGCCGTTTCGACCACGTGGTGTCGATGGACTCCCTGATCCATTACAATGCGCACGATATGGTCGAAGCTCTGACCAGACTGGCATCGCGTGTCGAGCGAAGCCTTGTTTTCACATATGCGCCGCGCACGACACTGCTCGCGATCAAACACGCGGTTGGCCGGGCCTTTCCGAGAAGCGATCGGGCTCCGGCCATCGAGCCGGTCAGCTCCAAAGTTCTTATCTCGCGGATCGAAGAGGATCCGAGGCTCTCGGCACTCGCGGCTGAGCGCACAGCGAGGATTGCCAACACGTTCTATATCTCTCAAGCGCTAGAGCTGGTGCGGATATGAACCGTCTAAACGCAAAATTGGCGCGCGGATGGGCTCTCCTGAACCCTCGCTTCCTGCCGTTTGCGGACGCGGCCACGGCAGAGCTTCCTCTCGGCCGCCTGATGCGTCTTTCGCTGTTTCAAGTCTCCGTCGGCATGGCTCTGGTGCTGCTCAACGGCACCCTCAACCGCGTGATGATTATCGAGCTTGGCGTGCCGAGTGCGCTCGTGGCTTTAATGGTTGCGCTGCCTCTGGTCTTCGCGCCACTTCGGGCGCTGATTGGGTTCCGCTCAGATCATCACCGGTCCGTGCTCGGCTGGCGGCGGGTGCCGTACATCTGGTTCGGCAGCATGCTTCAGTTTGGTGGACTGGCCATCATGCCATTCGCGCTGATCGTTCTGTCAGGTGATTCTAATGGGCCCGCGTGGGTGGGCTATGTGGCTTCCGCACTTGCATTCCTTCTTGTGGGAGCGGGCTTGCACACTACCCAGACCGCCGGTCTCGCTTTGGCTGCGGATCTTGCCCCGGCACGATCAAGGCCGCGGGTTGTCGCCTTTTTGTACGTAATGCTGCTCTTTGGGATGGTTGGAAGCTCGCTCGCTTTCGGATTCATCCTCAATGACTTCACGCAACTCAAGCTTATTCAGCTCATCCAGGGCGCGGCCCTCGTCACCATGGCATTGAATATCGTCGCGCTCTGGAAGCAGGAAGCGCGCGATCCGAAGCGGACTTTGATGGATGGACCGCGGCCGAGTTTTGTGAAGGCGTGGATTTCCTTCCGGGAAGGAGGCCGCTCTTCGCGTGTGCTTGTCGCGGTCGGGATTGGGACTGCCGCCTTCAGCATGCAGGACATCCTGCTCGAGCCCTATGGGGGCGAGGTGCTCAAGCTCGGCGTCGGCGCCACCACCGGGCTTACCGCACTGCTCGCGGCAGGCACGCTCATTGCGTTCGCTATCGCTGCGAAGTCTCTCGAAGCCGGTCGCGATCCATACCGCATCGCTGGTTACGGGGCGCTTGTCGGTATCGTGGCTTTCTCGGCGGTTATCTTCGCCGCTCCGTTCGAGTCGCCCTCCTTGTTCCGCATTGGAACTGCACTCATCGGATTTGGCGGCGGCCTTTTCTCCGTCGGGATGCTGACAGGAGCGATGGCGCTTGCTGATGACGGTGCTAGCGGCTTAGCGCTGGGCGCATGGGGCGCCGTTCAGGCAACTTGCGCGGGCCTCGCTATCGCCGCAGGCGGTGCAATCAGGGACATTATGTCTGGCCTGGCGGAGCGCGGACTATTGGGCCCTGCACTTATCGATCCCGCCGTCGGATACGGCTTCGTCTACTACATCGAGATCATGCTTCTGCTCGTCACGTTGGCTGCCGTCGGTCCGCTTGTGCGTCCCGCTAGCGAAGCTCGACGTCGTAACTCCACGAACTTCGGTCTTTCGGAATTTCCAGGCTAACTCATAATCGGGAGGAATCCCCAATGCCCAAGGGTGCTATCACACAGCACATCGACGTAGCCCAGGTGGTGCTGTACTTCTTCTGGGTCTTCTTCATCGGCTTGATCTGGTATCTTCGCCGGGAAGACAAACGAGAGGGATATCCTCTCGCCTATGAGCGCATCGAGACAGCGCCTTTCCTGAATTTTCCGTCCATTCCTTCGCCGAAGACATTCTTTCTGCCTCACGGCGGGTCGGTGCAGTCACCGCGTGCATCCGATCCACAACCCGAGCTGAATGCTGAACCTGTAGGTCCATGGATCGGCGCGCCGCTCGAACCAACCGGCGATCCGATGCTGGGAGGTGTCGGTCCGGGAGCTTATGCGCTTCGAGCCGATGCGCCCGACCTTACGCTCGAGGGATTGCCCAAGATCGTTCCGCTGCGGATAGCAACTGGCGAAAAGCTTGTGACGCATGCCACACAGGGCACGGAAGTGTCGCCGCCCCCTGCCGACTCCGGACACTACAAGAAATTCACGCTCAGTCCGCGTGATCCGGATCCGCGCGGCATGGATGTCATCGGCGCGGACGGACGAGTTGCTGGAACGGTGCAGGATGTCTGGATCGACGTGTCTGAAGTGCTGATCCGTTATCTCGAGGTCGCGGTTCCTGGCGCTGCCAACACCGTCTTGCTTCCGATGACCTTCGCCAAGATAGATAGGATCCCTCGTCGGGTTCACGTCTCGGCGATTCTGGCTTCGCAGTTTGCGCGTGTGCCTGCGATCAAGACACCTAATCAGGTTACTTTCCTCGAAGAGGATCGGATCTGCGCTTACTATGGTGCCGGTACGCTTTATGCGACGCCGCTCCGCAGGGAGTCGCTGCTGTGAGAGAGTATGCAAGTGAACCCGTTCGCGGACTTCCGGAAAATCTCCCGGACGGAGAGCATATCCTTTGGCAAGGAAGTCCTCGTTGGACTGCGCTTGCCGTGCGTGCGCTCCACGTGCGGGGAATCGCGATCTACTTCGCCGCTTTGGCGGGGTGGAATGCGTGGTCCGTGCATAGCCAGGGCGGTTCGGTTCAGGACGCTGCCGTTGCTGCGGCGCGGGTGGTGCCCGGTGCCGCCATCGCGCTCTCTCTGCTTGGTGCACTCGCGTTCTTCCTTGCGAGAACGGCTGTCTACACAATGACCAATCGGCGGATCGTAATGCGGTTCGGGATTGCGCTGCCGATGGTTCTCAATATTCCCTACAAGCAGATACAGTCGGCTGACGTGCGTGGTTACCGCGACGGTACAGGGGACATCCCGATCGCCGTGTCCGCGCCGCAGCGGCAATCGCTCGTGGTGCTCTGGCCTCATGTGAGGCCGTGGCACACAGCGCTTCCGCAGCCGATGCTCAGAAGCATTCCGGAGGCTCAGAAGGTCGCCCAAATTCTGGGATCCGCCATCCGTGCCGAGGTTGGGGGCAATTTGCAGACTGTGGTGTCGATCAATCCTGCGTCTGGGAAACCGAGTTTCGAAAGCGAACTCGCTCGTGAGGGCGCTGCCGCTTAAGGGGTCGTGTCATGACTGATCGAAGTGATTTCGTCCGCTTTCCGACGCTGCCTCTCTTAGGGGCAGCGGCACTCGTGATCGGTTCACTCGCCGTTGCCGCAATGGCTCGGACCTTCGACGTTGGAACATCGAGGCTGAACTACGCTAACCCATCAGCAAGCCGGGATATCCGCTTCGAGGATCGCGACGACGGTACGGTTGCCGTGGTCGCGGCGGACGATGGGCAGATCATCGAGCTGATGTCACCCGGTACGAACGGTTTTGTTCGGATCGTGATGCGTGGGCTCGCGCGTGATCGGCAGGTGAATGGCGTCGATTCAGGTCCTCCTTTCACTTTGACACGGTGGGCCGATGGCCGGCTGACGATTTCAGATGCCGCAACTGAGCGTCGGGTTGAGCTGACAGGGTTCGGCAAAGACAACGTCAACGCATTTGCTAGTCTTCTAGCGAGTAAGGAGGACGCGAAATGATCAGTCGCTTCTTTGCGGCTCGAGAAAAATTCGATGTGCCATGCACGATCGAGATCGAGAACACGTTCGAGAGCCTGCACGCACATGTCGATCTCGATGGCGCTTTGCCGAATGCAGGTGACGAGGTTCTCGTCCACGGGGATCCCGTCCGTGTCCGTTACGGAGAGAAGGTCGTACTTCGGCGCATGGCGACCGTGACACGAGCGAACTGGATAGACCGAGCGTGGACAAGGCTTCTCGCGCGTTTTGAGATCACCGAACTCTACGAAGTGAGTTTCTCGTCGGGAGGTAAGCCATGACCATTGAAGCCATTGGTCGTCCGAACGAGACGACGATCGCTGCTCAGAAAGATACCGTGTTGAGCCCTCGGTTCTATACGACCGACTTCGAAGAGCTCGATGCGATGCAGGTCGATAGCGTCCGGGATGAATGGGACAAGCTTCTCGCGGAAATGCGGTCCGATCCCAACAAGGGACATTTCCGGCGCAACGAAGAGTGGGTCAAGATTGATCTCGAAAGCCTTCCGAAGGGCTTGCAGACGGAGTTTCTCGATTTTCTGGTTAGCTCGCTAACGGCTGAATTCTCCGGTTGCGTTCTCTATGCAGAGATGAAGAAGCGCGGAAAGAACCGCGACATCGTGGAGCTATTCAAGTTCATGAGCCGCGATGAGGCGCGCCATGCGGGCTTCATCAACGATGCGCTGCGTGATTTCGACATCGGTATCGATCTCGGCTTCCTGACGAAGACGAAAAAGTACACGTTCTTCAGACCGAAGTTCATTTTCTACGCGACATACCTGTCCGAGAAGATCGGCTACGCCCGCTATATCACCATCTTCCGGCATCTCGAGCGCAATCCCGATCGGAGGTTCCATCCGATCTTCAAATGGTTCCAGGAGTGGTGCAACGACGAGTTTCGCCATGGCGAAGCGTTCGCGCTTCTGATGCGCGCCAATCCGCAGTTCCTGACGGGTATGAACAAACTGTGGGTGCGCTTCTTCCTGCTCGCCGTCTATGCGACCATGTATGTCCGCGATCACGCGCGGCCGGAGTTCCACAAGGCGCTGGGAATCGATCCGACGGATTACGACTATCGCGTGTTCCGCATCACGAACGAGATCTCGCGGCAGTGTTTCCCGGTCGTGCTCGACATCGAGAATCCGATATTCCGCGCGGGCCTTGAACGGCTGCGCGCAATCAATGAGCGCCTTTCAGCAATTGAAAATGATACCGGCGTGATGGCGAAGATGAAGCGTGCGTGGCTTGGCACGAAAACGGCTGCCGTTTTCGGTCGTCTCTTCATCTTGCGGCCCGTCGCCAATGAGTTGCCGGCATCCAGTCACTTGGCCCCCGTCTGGTAGGAGAACTCCAAGTTGGACGCGATCCTCGCCATTGCTGTAGTGCTGTTCGCATGGTGGATCAGCACCGGCATCATCCTCTATCTCGTCGGGATGCCAAAGCTGACGTTCCGATTCAGCATGGGTGTGGTTACCCTCGCTATGCTGATGGCGATGTTCGGGCTTTGGGTCGTGAAGGATGACGCAAGCGTTGGCGGTGCGTATGCAGGGTTCGTGTGCGGCCTCATTGTTTGGGGCTGGAATGAGATGGGGTTTCTTACCGGCTTCATTACCGGACCACGCAAGACGGACTGTCCGAAGGATGCCCGCGGATGGGCCAGGTTTTCTGCAGCGACACAGACGGTGCTCTATCACGAGCTCGCGATCCTGGCTTCGGTCAGTGTCGCCGCTGTGCTCACGTGGGATGGCGCTAATCAGATAGGGCTCCTGACGCTGATGGTGCTCTGGATCGCCCGGATAAGCGCCAAGCTCAATGTCTACCTCGGCGTTGAGAATCTGACGGAGGAGTTTCTCCCCAGTCACCTCGAGCATCTGAAGAGCTACTTCCGCCGCCAGCCAATGAATTTATTGCTGCCGGTCTCTGTGACTGTGGCGACGGTTGCAACGGCTGCGCTTGTGGGATTGGCGATCGATCCCGAGGCGACCGCTTTCGAGACGGTTGGATACACGCTGCTCGCGACCCTCATGGGTTTGGTGGTGGTCGAGCACTGGTTTCTCGTTCTGCCGATCCCTGCTGCTTCTATGTGGAGCTGGGGAATGGCATCGCGCACGGAAGACGGCCACGCAGTGGCTGATACGAAACCCTTCGCGGATTCCGAGCAGCGTCTCGATGTTTGCGCGAGAACCGCAACTGGCCTTTAAGCGAATACGAAGACGCAGAGACGTCGGGGAGAGGGCAATGAACTATAACAAGGTTTTCGAGAACCACCTTGAGGTCCTGCATCGCGAGGGACGCTACCGCGTTTTTGCGGATTTGAAACGGCGTCGGGGCGCATATCCGGTTGCCGATCATTTTGGAACGAATCGTCGCGAGATCGCCGTTTGGTGCTCTAACGACTATCTCGGTATGAGCCAGCATCCTGCTGTGACGGCGGCGATGCATGAGGCGATCGATGCGGTTGGAGCTGGATCAGGCGGCACGCGCAATATCTCAGGGACGACGCACTACCATGTCGAACTCGAGCTCGAGCTCGCCGATCTTCATGGAAAGGAATCGGCACTTCTCTTCACATCCGCCTACGTCGCCAACGACGCGACGCTTTCGACACTCGTGAAGCTGCTGCCTGGAACGGTCATATTTTCGGACGAGAAGAATCATGCATCGATGATCGCCGGCATTCTCCACGGCGGTGGCGACAAAGTTGTTTTCCGCCACAACGACCTTGCGGATCTGGAGACTAAGTTAAAGAAATATCCGAAAGGCACGCCGAAGATCATCGCGTTTGAAAGCGTCTACTCGATGGACGGCCACATTTCGCCGATCGCCAGCATTTGCGACTTGGCCGAAAAGTATGGTGCGATCACCTACCTCGACGAAGTGCACGCGGTTGGTCTTTATGGGCCGCGAGGCGGCGGAATAGCAGAGCGAGACGGTGTGATGCATCGTGTCGATATCATCAACGGTACTCTGGCCAAAGGCTTCGGCGTTATGGGCGGGTACATCGCAGGCAGCCGAGCCTGCTGCGACGCAATCCGCTCTTTCGCGTCAGGGTTCATTTTCACAACGTCACTGGCGCCGGCCATCGCGGCAGGAGCTCTGGCAAGCATCAAGCATCTCAAGGCGAGCAATCATGAACGTACCGCGCATCAAGAGCGGGCGCAGAGGTTCAAGCGACTACTCAAGGAGCGGCGCCTGCCGGTGGTCGATAACCCAAGCCACATCGTGCCAGTCATGGTGGGAGACCCCTCTCATTGCAAAGCGGTGACGGACGTGTTGCATCGCGACTATGGCGTTTACGTGCAGCCCATCAACTATCCCACCGTGCCAAGAGGTACTGAGCGGATGCGCTTCACGCCGTCGCCGGTTCACACGGATGCGCAGATGGACTATCTGGTCGATGCGCTCGATACGCTGTGGGGTGCGTGCCCAGTGGCCAACGGCACTTATGTGCGGCTTGCTGCGGAATAGAGAGTCGGGCGGCCACAGGTTTTCCGCTGTGCGCTACAGGCGCGGACGTGCCAATAAAATCGACGCCACGTCGAACCCAACTTAAGATCCGCCAGCCATTCTGTTCGAGAGCAGAGGGGCTGGTTTCTTTTGTGGTCTGATCAGGGTTGTAGCTGTTGGTTCACCCGCGTCCGTTGGCGATCGGGCGCTTGATGTTGCCGGAACCTAGATCTCTGCTGCGTAAGATCTGATGTTTTGCCACCTTCGTTGACGCGATGGTGGTGGCATCACGTTGTGACTTGCCAGCTGCATTCGCAGCGCACTCTTCGTCGTTGGTTTCTGCAGCCTTAGATACAAAAAAGGCGGCTCTCGCAATGCGGGAGCCGCCAAGTTGTGTTCGGGGTCCGCGCCCGGACACGCGTGCGTGCTCGGACAAGGGGATATCCAAGACGCCTTTCGTTTAAGGCGAGTACGACGTCGGTCCGAGGCCGTGCCTCAGGCCCCAGTCGTACCAGTTATCAACGACGGTTCCGGAAAGAAGAATTCCGATGCCGCCGGTGAGCGGACAGAGGACGGCGAACCACCAAGCCCAGCGATGGATCGATTCAGCGGTTGCGTTGAAACCCATCGTCCAGCGCCAGAAGAGCGCGCCGCGTTCGAAGGCCGTGCCACGGTCGGTAATCTGCTCGAGCTCGCGGTCGCCACCGTAACGGCTGATTGCCAGCACTGTTGCGCCGTGCATAGCGAATAGCAGTGCGGACCCGTAAAGGAAGGCAATCGATAGCATATGGAAGGGATTGTAGAAGAGATTGCCGTGGTCGATGGAGAACTGGTTCGTCCAGTCGAGATGACGGAAGATCCCGAACGGCACCGCGTGATGCCAGCTGCCCATGAGGATGGGCCTAATAAAACCGAGAACCAGATAAAGCCAGATTGCGGCGGCGAAGGCCCAGGCGACGTGGGTGCCCATTCTTAAGTCGCGCGCACGTTTGTACATCCGAACCCACCACAAGAGGATTGACGTGGTGAGGAAGAAGCCGGCCATGAGCCACCAGCCGCCTTCCTTGAGCGGCGGGAAGATCGTCAGGCCATGCTTGGCCAGTGGTGGTTCGAGCGAGAGCCAGAAAAGCCGCCTGATGAACTCGATCGGATTCCAATTCACCGACGCGAGCATGTTGAGACCGATGATCTCGATCGCAATAACGCCGCACACAATTGACAGGAAGCCGGTCGTTCCCAGATGGATCGGGCCGATCTGTGCGTCGCCGATCTTGCCGAGCCAGTAAGAGAAGAATGGTTGACCTTGGCGCGGCCAGATGCTCGACCTCGCCGGGACGCCAAACTCCACTGGTCCCCGGACTTGGACTTGATGAAATATGTTTTGATACTCAGCCATTGTCGTTCCCCTTGCCTCAGGACCAGATCGGGAGTTTGAGCCACCAGCTCCACCAATCCACCCAGGCGTTTCCTTCAGCCCAAAGTGGGCCACTGATGACGATGCAGACGGCGCTGAAGAAGACGGCAGACAACGCGAGGAAAAGACCGAGGCGGTGAATGCCGACGGTGCCGATCGAATAACCGATCGTGTCGCGGAAGAAGGTATTCTCGTGGTCAGGTGTCTTCACGGGCTCATCCGGAGCGCCATGACGGCCGGGATTTACCGCCGACAAAATCACACTGCCGTGCAACGCGAGCGCCAAGCACGTCGTGAAGAAGAACGTGATGGCGATCATGTGTGCTGGATTGTAATGGAAGTTGCCGTACGTGTAGCCGGTATTGGAGACCCAATCGAGGTGGCTGATGATACCGTAGGGGAATGCATGTGACCACGAGCCCATCAGGACCGGCCTGATGACGACGAGCGTGACGTAAGCCAAGATTGCGAAGCCGAAGGCGATCGGTACGTGATAGCCGATGCCGAGCTTGCGGCAGATCTCAACTTCCCTTAGCGCCCATGACGTGAAGGCGCCTATGGCGCAGAATGTCACGATTTGCCAAATGCCGCCGGCTTTCAGCGGAGCAAATGCCAGTCCGTATTCCGCCGCCGGAGGGTTGATGCTGATCCTCCAGATGTTCCACGTCGGTCCAAGGGCCGCGCCATAAAGGATCATGGCGACGCCGACGATGGTGCAGAGAATTGTCGTTACGCCAAAAAAGCCGACATAAAACGGCCCTACCCAGAAATCGAAAAGATCGCCTCCGATGAGGGTGCCGCCGCGAACGCGGTATTTTCGCTCGAAGTTCAACATTGCCATCGGGTGTATCCTCCGATCTCACGTATGCACGGCCGCTCCCGAAGCGGTCGTGGACGGACGGGTCCAACACTTGTTGCAGAACCGCGTCCATCCGTTCCGATTTTGACAGCGCTTCTTAAATACCGTCAGCCAGGCTGGACGGTATTTGGAAGGGTAAGCGAAGCCGCGGGAGGGGCGGCTCGCTTTGCGCCCTCCAGCCAGTTGAACCGATCTGTGCTCAGCAAGATGAAATGGATGATCAATGCGAGAGCGAACAGAAAGGTGAAAAGTGCGACCAGCGTGCGGCGCGGATCGAACAGAAGCCAAAGTCGCCACATGTCGAAGTCCTCCTATGCGGCTAACGTGGTCACGAGCGTGGCCACGTTGGTTAGGCTGTCTGTCAACGCCGAGTAACCCTCGGGTCCGGGCAGCCAAGGACGCCACATCCAAACCAGGATGTGAGCGACGATTGCGATGATCGTGAACAGGATGAAGCTCGTCATGAAGATCGAGTGAAATTCCTTCGCTTCCTGTTCAGTCAACCCGGATAATGATCCGGTTCGCCTGTCATCTATTGCCATTCTTCATTCTCCCTTCGATTTCCTCCTAGTCGATACCGCGCATGTCCCGCGTGGCTGGGATGACCGTACGGATTGACCGTTGGTCTATCCGCCCGGACTTTCGGGCGAATGGCGCGCTAGCCCATGAAGGCATAGGCTGTGCAAGTACATGCTGCGCCCCATGCCTGCGCGAAGAGGGATGGAGGCGGCCCTGCATCCTCTTGCGCTAGCCAATTCCACGGCGAGAGACGCTGGATGGCGCCTGCCAGCAAGAAAACCAGGAAGCACACCGACAGAATGAGTTTGTACTCAATGCTCGATTTCGAAACGCGTCGGACTTGATAGTCGCGTTTGTTCGAGAGCACGTCAGCCATGGCTACCTCCAAAAATCTTGGTGCTTCATTCCGCGTCCGATGATGCGGGCGCGTTTTCTCGCGTAGCTTTGCTCGTGCCCACATGGCGTGCGGGTAGAAGCGGAGTGCGTGGAAATGGAGGAGCGCCTCATTGCGAAAGACCTCCCACCAGCGCGCTGTGAGCCTGGTCGACGCGCGCCGCAGTGACTCGCCCTTCGCCCGCGTGACGAACACTTCTTTCCGCGGCGTCGCGAAGTCGCTTTGCCGCGGAAATGCGCACGAGAACCGGATGAGTTTCGAGAATTCTGTCGAGTGCTGTCTTGGCGTCATCGTCCCAGGGAAGTTCTGCGTTCAGCCGCGCAGGTGTCGCTTCGACTTTGTCGAGGTTGGTGGACAGTGGAATGATGTCGAACAGCGCATCGAACAAAGCGTTGCAGACCTCTTGCAGCAAGTAGGTCGCGCCCGCGTATCCCATGAACGGAGTTCCAGTGTGGCGTCGGATGACGGCTCCGGGAAATGATGCGGGTATGTAGACTGCGCGAGAGCCGATCTCGGCGAGGTACATGCGCTCGTTGAAACTTCCGAACAGGATCAGTGGCGTCTTTTCGGCTACGGCTTGTCGAACAGCGGCGTTGTCGGGCTTCACACCGGCGCTGCGGGAGAACGAAAACGTGCAAGGCAGGCCAAGTTCGGTCTCGAGGAAGTTGCGAACTCCCCGAGCATAGGTCTCGTTGGCGACGATGGCGAAACTCGCCGTACCAAAAAAGTCCTGCGTGACGGAACGCCAAAGATCCCACAACGGCTTTATCGTCGTGTGTTTCTCACGCTCGATGAACGGCTCGGGGTTCAGGCCCGTCAGCTCACCCAGCGTGCGCAGGAATTTGGTGGTCGAGTGCAGGCCGATCGGCGCCTGCAAGTACGGTCGCTCAAGCGCCTCACAAAGCATGCGGCCGAACTCGCGATACATGCAGATGTTGACATCCGCTTCGACCAGTTTCGCAGTATCAGCAATGTGGCTCCCGAGCGGGAAGACCATGTTGATCTCGGCGCCGATGCCTTCCACGATCCTGCGGATCTCCGCAAGGTCAGACGCTGTATTGAAGGTGCCGTAGATTGGGCCGATGATATTGACGCGCGGCTTCTCGCCCTCTTTGCGCGGCTTTCGTTCCGGAATTTTCTTCCGGCCGTATTGCGTCCAAAGCCAGTAGATGGCGCGGTTTGCGCTCTGCCATTGATCTTCGTCGATCGTGCGCGGAAGGAAGCGCTGGACGTTAGTTCCTTCGGGTGTAACGCCACCGCCGATCATTTCGGCGATTGATCCCGTCACGACCACTGCGGGTAGATCAGGATCGAGCGATTTGTGCGCGCGCCGCATTGCGCCTTCCGTACCGGTCTGGCCGAGTTCTTCCTCGGCCAGACCGGTTACGACGATGGGGAGCTCGTGCGGGGGAAGCGCATCGGTGTAATGAAGAACCGATGTGACAGGAAGATTCTCGCAGCCGACTGGACCATCAATGATGACCTGCAGACCTTTGACGGCTGTAAAGGCGTAGACCGAACCCCAGTATCCGCCGGCGCGATCATGGTCGAGGATGAGCATCAGATCATCTCCTCGGCCTTGCGCTTCTTTGCCTCTTTATCGAGGCGGCGCTTGTACTCTGCGCGGAACTGAGGGTTGTCCTGCGGCACCTGCTCCCAAATTCCGGCAGCATGTCCTTCGCCTACGCCCGCGAAGAACGATTTCATGGTTTCAAAGCGCGCCTTGCCCGCTATGGCGGTATTCACGACCTGAGCCAAAGATCCTGCGCCCGCCGGGCCCATCAGTGGACGGGCCGAGATGAGGTTCGTGAAATAGAGGCCAGGAATGGATCTCTCTTTCGCTTTCTGCACGACGGGGGTCGTTCCGATCGCGAGGTCGGGCGCGAATTCATCAAGGGCGGCGATGTCTTGCTCGAGCGACGCGCGATAAGTGACGCGAACGCCTTTCGCTTCGAGCCATGCACGGTCAGCTTCAGACCAGCGCGTGGCGGGGCAGGCGCTGCCGCAATATTTCACTTCGGCGCCGCTTTCGACGAGCAGGCGTGCGACGAGCAACTCTGAGCCTTCATATCCTGAAAGCGTGATGCGGCCTTTGATCGGCATTTTTGATAGAGCTTCTCGGATTATCGGCAGCATGCGGTTCTGACTCGCCGCGATTCTTTCGGCGGAGACTCCGCAAGCCTCTCCGATGGCGGAAAGCCAAGCGGCGGTTCCGTCATGGCCTACTGGCGCCGAACCGACGATGGATCGCCCTGCGGATTCGAACTCGCGGATCGATGCCGTGTAGAAAGGATGGATGGCGGCAACGACGGGGCAATCCAGAGCGCCGTATAGTTCGCGCCATTCGCGTGTGGGAACCACGGGGCCTGCAGATAGCCCGAGTGGCTCCAGCATCATGCCGATGCCGATGGGATCAGCCGGAAACATCTCACCCAGAAGGGCCACGGCCGGTCGTTCGTTTTTGCCGCCGCGCGGGGCTTGCACGGGGCCGTTCTCGGCTTCGGAACGCGCATATTTCAGCATTGCGCCGGCGAGCACATCCTTGGCTTCCGCGTGGGTCGGGACACCGAAGCCCGGTACATCGATGCCGATGATGCGCACGCCGTCGATTTCGTCGGGGAGCAGCTTGAGCGGTACGCCGGACGCCGTCGGCACACAAAGATTGATGATGACGATCGCGTCATAGAGAGCAGGGTCGGCGAGTTTGTAGACGGCCTCGCGGATGTCCTCGAAAAGCTTTCCGGTTACGAGTGTTTCAGAGTTGAACGGCACATAACCCACTGAGCGTCGTGCACCATAGAAATGCGAGGTGAAGGTTAGGCCATAAACGCAGCATGCCGAACCCGAAAGTACTGTTGCGGTGCGGCGCATGCGCAGTCCGACACGCAGGGAGCCGAAGGCGGGGCACATGCTTTGGGGTTGATCGTGGGGCCCCGTTGGGTAGTCCTTTGCGTAACGATCGAGCAGGTCGCTGTTTCCTGCCGCCTCGGCGGCGCGGCGCATTTGATCTTTGCCTGCGTGACACCCGATGCCATCTTGCTTCGTGGCTTCGACCTTTATGGCCGGTAGCTCTTCACGATGAACAGCGGAGAGATCCGAAGCAGCGACGGGTGGCGCGCCGACGTCATCATAAACCACTTCTGCGCTGGGTCCGTGCGTGTCGCTCGCTTGTGGCTGGCGGTCGATCATGGTGACGCGCTCATTTCCGTTTCAGATTGTGTCGTAGATGACTTCGAGCGAGGGCTTCTCGACGACAATTCCGCCGCGCATATCTTCCTGGGTTGCGGGCTGGAGCTTGACGCCGCGACCGACGGCTTCGCCTTTGAACAGGCCGAGCAGCCCATCCTGGCTCAGCGGCTTCGGACGTACGGGTGGGGCTTCAGCGACATTCAGCGCCAGCTCTTCGAAGAGTGGTCCCCACTGAGAGCCAGGCTGACCGATGATTTCGTAGTTGGCGCTTTTCTTGCGAATGTCGTCATGCGCGGGAATGGCCGAGAGGATCGGGATTCCGACCTCGCGACAGAAAGCATGAGCTTCGCCTGTGCCGTCGTCTTTGTTGATCACCATGCCGGCGACGCCGACGTTGCCGCCAAGCTTGCGGAAGTATTCCACAGCAGAGCAAACGTTGTTGGCGACGTAGAGCGATTGCAGGTCATTCGATCCGACGACGATGACTTTCTGGCACATGTCGCGCGCGATCGGCAGGCCAAAGCCGCCGCACACGACGTCTCCGAGGAAATCGAGAAGGACGTAGTCAAATCCCCATTCGTGGAAGCCGAGTTTCTCGAGGAGTTCGAAGCCGTGGATGATGCCGCGTCCGCCGCAGCCGCGACCCACTTCCGGTCCGCCAAGCTCCATTGCGAAGACGCCGTCGCGCTTGAAGCAGACGTCACCGATCTTGACCTCTTCTCCAGCGAGCTTCTTCTTCGACGAAGTCTCAATGATCGTCGGGCAGGCACGGCCGCCAAAAAGCAGGGAGGTGGTGTCGCTTTTCGGATCGCAGCCGATAAGAAGCGTGCGTTTGCCCTGCTGGGCCATCATGTAAGAGAGGTTGGCGAGCGTGAAGCTCTTACCGATGCCACCTTTGCCGTAGATCGCGATGATCTGGGTCTGTTTTGTCGGCGCTGTCGACGACACAGGATCGGGCTCGATGGCCGCTTCCGAACGGAGAAAATCCGTCATTGTCGGACGCGCCGGTTTGGACGAAAAGCTTCCGCAGCTGCTCATCGGCTTGCTCTCCAATCCAAAATCATTTTGAGGCAGGAAGGATCGTTGAAGGCGGTGTGGTAGGCCGCCTCCGCGTTATGCGGTTCGTTGCGATGGGTGATCAGGCCCTGTAACGAAAGCCGGCCGGTATCGACCAGTGCTTTGACCTCAGCCAGATCTTCGGGGCGCCATTCGGCTGCCACTCTCAGGCGCGCTTCCTTCATGAAGGCAGGCGGAAATGCGAACGATATTGGTTCGGCGTAAAATCCAGCCAAGACAACCTCACCTTGGGGGGCGAGGCGTGAAATCAGCATGTCGAGCAGGCCGACATCTCCGCTGACGTCGCAGATCGAGCGGAACGTTCTCTGCCCGGTGCTTGCAGGATCCTCGACGCGATAGCCTTCAGCGCCGCCTGCTCTCGCAGGATTTTTCTCCCACACAAGCGGCTCAGCTCCGAGCGCAATGCTGACGCGGGCGAGCAGGCGTCCGAGGACGCCATGGCCGACGATGAGATCAGGAAGTTGGCCGCCGCGAATAGCGTGGTACGCGGTTGCCGCAAGGGCCATCAGGATGCCTTGCTCACCGATGTCCTCGCCGATCGGAGTGGTTCGGTTGCCAGGCACCACGAGACGCGATGCGGCGCCTCCGAAAAGTCCTTTTACGTCTCCAAAGCAGCGCGCGCCGGCGACGAAAACCCTGGTTCCGACTCGACATCCGGAAGCGGGTCCTGCAGTTGAGATCCGGCCGACTGACTCGTAGCCAGGAACGAGGGGATACCCCATGCCCGGAAAGGATGGCATGCGGCCGGACCATAAGAGGCGCTCTGTGCCGGTGCTGATGCCGCTCCATTCTACGTCGACAACAACATCCTCGTCTCCAGGAGGAGATAGGGGCAACCGGCTCAGAGTGAGCTGTTCCGGTCTTTCAAGAACGACGGCTACGGTGTTCATCCGCTTGTCCCGCGGTTCGGGCGAAATCGCCAGAGACGCCCATGTGCTGAGGTGTATTCAAAATCATACACAGTCTGGTGTCAAGTAATCCTTACACATGATTCACGGCCGGGCGATGAGAACTCCGGTGCCTAATGCGCCCCGGCCACGTTTGAACCGGACAGACGAATAGCCAGCGGCCTTGCAAAGCCCGGTGAGTTCACCGGACGTGCGCGGGCGCCCATGTCCCATCGCGAGCAGATAGAATCCGAAATAAGCCGCGCCAATTCTTTCGCCCGCGTTGGGGTCCGACATCGGCTCTGCAAGGATCAGGGTCCCGCCGGCATTGAGTGCAGCGCGCGTTGAGCGCAGCAGCTTCAGGACTTTTTCATCGTCGTGATCGAGCGCGATGCGAATGAGCGAGATGAGGTCTGCACCGGCCGGCAACGCGTCGTTGAAAAAATCTCCGCTGCGGATTTCGACCTGGCGCGGATGCAGCCGGGCTTTGGCCCGCTCTGCGACGGCTGGCAGATCGAAAAGCTTGAGTTGGAGGCTGGGCGCGCGTTCGGCGGCTGCCGCGAGGAAAGCGCCTTCGCCGCCGCCGACATCCAGAAGGACCTGGTGGTTCGAGACCGTATAGGCGTCCAGGACTTCAGCGGCCACCAGCGGCTGGGAATCCGTCATAAGGGAGCTGTACTGCTCCACTTGTTCCGCCGTGAGTGCGGCTGGATCTTTCGATGTGGCGTAAGGCCAGTAAGTTGATAGATGCGTCCGGTCACTGCCGTGCCGGAGCAAAGTGAGCGGATCTGATAGATCGCGGTAAAGATTAGCGTGATGCTCGATCATCTGGGTCAGCGAGGGGTTATTAGCCATCGCGGCACCGAGCGATCCAAGCCCATAACGCTTCCCGCTGCGCTGCTCGAGTAGCTTTAGTGACACCGCTGCCACGATAAGGCGTTCACAGGCTTCGACGGTTAGCCCGCATCGCATCGAGATCTCTCGAACGGTGAGCGGTGCTGCGAGCAAGAGATCGAACAGGCGGAGCCGCACACAAGTGTAAAGGATCTGCGAGTAGACAAAGCCTGCGCAAAGATCGAACAGGCTGCGTGCGCGCCAGCGCGCTATGAACCTTGAGATCGGCAGAGAAGCGGCTTTGACCTGGAATCGCGGGTTAGCAAGCAATTGGTCCCTTGCTAGCAGAATGCGATCTATCAGCCATGTGGCGCGAGACGTTTTTGGCTGGACGCCGTCTATGTCGGAGGAGCCGGCCACATCGCGCCTCTTATGCTGCGATACGGGCGAGGTCCTTGGGAAGATACGGCTGTGCAGAGCTTGCGATATACGCCCTGAGCGACGCCATTCCAGGACAAGGCGGAACGGATTCGATGGCTTCGCCGAGTAACCCCTTCAAGTGACTTACGGCGCCCGCTAGGCCGAATGCGGCAACGGCATTCGGGCGACCCAGCGTCTCGTCTTGATTGGCGGGCTTGCCACGGGCCTCAGGATCGGCCACCAGATCGCAAATGTCGTCAGCAATTTGATACGCTTGGCCGAGGCGCTCGCCCAGGCGTCGCCAAGGTTCGGCCTCGTGACCCGCAGCTGTTGCTCCCGCGAGCGTTGCCGCAGCAAAAAGCGATCCTGTTTTTGCGTTGTGATAATCTGTGAGCGAGATGCTCTCTTCGCTTTCCCAAGCCTGTCCGGCAACAATTCCGGAAGGCCCGCCGACCGCGTGAGCAACGATTGAAATAAGACCTGCAGCGCGATCTGGTGCTAACGATACGCAGCGTCCCAGCGTCTCGAATGCAGACACGATCAGGGCGTCACCTGCGAGCACGGCGAGTGGCTGGCCGAACGCTTTATGAACCGAGAGTTTTCCCCGCCGCAAGTCGGCATCGTCGAAGCAGGGCAAGTCGTCGTGAATGAGCGAGGCGCAATGCAATAATTCGATCGCAGTGGCGGCAGCGTCTGATAGTTGCGGTTGGTCATCGCCGCACGCCAGCGAGACAGCGAGCGCGAGGTGTGGACGGCCACGCGCGCCTCCGGGAAAAACCGCATACTTGAGTGCGGACGCGAGTTTGGGTGGACAAGGCGTGCAGGCGGATCGGGAAACGGCGCTTTCGAGGGTCGCTTCAATGCGCTGGCTCAGAGGCATTTTTTCGTCTCCCGTGCGGTTGTATAAAAATATTGTCATCATATAGTGTCAATATAGAGTGACAGTAGTGTCGCTGCAAATCAACGCCCTTTTCGTGCTGCGGATAAGATGGTGTCTCGGAACTCAAAGGTCGTGGTGGTGGGGGCTGGTGTCGGCGGCCTTGTTGCTGCGCTCGATCTCGCAAGGCAAGGGTGCGAGGTCGTGGTTGTGGAGCGGGCTTCAACGCCGGGCGGCAAAATCCGCGAGGTCGAGATCGGTGGGGGCAAGATTGACGTTGGACCCACGGTTTTCACGATGAAGTGGGTGTTCGACGCAATTTTTGATGATGCAGGAGCAAACCTCAGCGATAGCCTCGAACTGGAATCGGCTGATGTTTTGGCTCGGCATGCCTGGAGCTCCGACGAGCGGCTGGATCTCTATTCAGATATTGAGCGCAGCGCCGCATCGATCGAAGCATTTGCCGGATCGGATGAAGCGCGCGGCTACGTCCAGTTCTGTGAGCGGGCGCAGCAAGTCTATAACACGTTGGAAAAGCCCTTCATTCTCTCGGAGCGACCAAGTCCTGTTTCGCTTGCCATGAGCGGAGGGTTGCGTGGAATCGGCGACCTTTGGCGCATATCGCCTTTCGATACCCTTTGGAGGGCCTTGGGCGATTACTTTCACGATCCAAGGCTTCGGCAATTGTTCGGGCGCTATGCAACCTACTGCGGTTCGTCTCCCTTTGAGGCGCCGGCCACGCTCATGCTGGTTGCGCATGTGGAGCGTGAAGGTGTGTGGCTCGTCAAAGGGGGCATGCATCGGCTCGCGCAGGCGCTTGCCGATCTTTGTGTCCGGCAAGGGGTCGTGTTCCGGTATGAGACTGAAGCGGGAGAGATCCACGTGTCTGGCGGGCGTGCCCTCGCCATCGATCTGGCGTCCGGCGAACGGCTTTCGTTCGACAGTATTGTGATCAACGCCGATGTTGCGGCCGTTGCGAACGGGCTTTTCGGGCCGAGTGCGGCGAGAGCGCTTTATGTTCCTCGCTCGTCGCGCTCGCTCTCGGCTTTGACGTGGACGCTCGTTGCTGAAACCGAGGGATTTCCGCTATCGCGGCACAACGTCTTCTTCTCTCGCGACTACGCACGGGAGTTCGATGACATCTTTAGTCGGGAACGGTTGCCCGCCGAGCCCACCGTATATGTGTGCGCGCAGGATCGTAATGGGCGCGATGGCTCTGAAATCAACAGCGGATCCGAGCGTCTGTTCGTCCTTGTGAATGCTCCCCCGAACGGAGATAGCGAAAACTTCGGTAGCGCGGAGATGGAACAGTGCAAAGTCAGCGCATTCGAAACCTTGCAGCGTTGCGGTCTCTCGGTTCGCGAACCACCGGCGACGATTGTGACATGTGGCCCGACCGAGTTCGATCGGTTGTTTCCGGCGACAGGTGGAGCGCTTTACGGGCAGGCCTCTCACGGCTGGGCGGCATCTTTCACGCGTCCGACGGCGCGGACCCCGCTTCCCGGGGTTTATCTGGCCGGAGGGAGCACGCATCCGGGGCCGGGAGTTCCCATGGCGGCGCTTTCGGGGAGGCTGGCGGCAAGCCAAGTGCTCTCGTACCTGGCTTCGACGACGACGTCCCGCCAAATGGATATGCCTGGTGGTATGTCGACGCGCTGAGTGATGATGGCCGGCACGCGATAACTCTGATTGCTTTCATTGGCAGTGTATTTTCGCCGTACTACGCGCTGGCGCGCCGTCTGCGACGAGGCGATCCCTGCAATCATTGCGCGATCAATGTCGCTCTTTACGGGGCGTCCGGAAAACGTTGGGCAATGACGGAGCGCTCGCGGGCGGATCTGGTTCGCGGGCCTTCTTCGCTCCGGGTTGGGCCGAGTGAATTTCTATGGTCGGACCAGCGGCTCAAAATTCAGCTCGATGAGCGGACAGTCCCAATTCCGTCTCGCATCAAAGGGGAAGTTACACTTGAGGTCCGCAATCCGCCGGTTGCGCCGGTGATACTCGATCGAGCAGGGCGTCACGTCTGGCGCCCGCTATCTCCCCATGCGCGAATTGAAGTCGTTCTCGATCGACCAAAGCTCAGCTGGACGGGAAATGCCTACTTCGACCGAAATTTCGGCTCCGAACCTTTGGAGAATGCGTTTTCAAACTGGACGTGGTCGCGTGCCCATCAGGGTAACAAGACGACCCTTCTTTATGATGTTGTTCGTCGCGACGGCAGTCATCTTTCCCTTGCGCGAAGATATCATACGGATGGTTCGGCCGAAGATTTCGTACCGCCGGGCGAGGAAACTCTCCCTATCACCTTCTGGCGTGTAAACCGCACGGCACGATCGGATGCTGGCACTCCGCCTCGGGTTCTCGAAACGTTAGAGGACACGCCCTTTTATGCGCGCTCGCTTGTTCACAGCACAATTCAAGGGCAACGGCTGATAGCGGTCCATGAATCGCTGTCGCTCAATCGCGTCGCTCATCCCGTCGTGCGCTTCATGCTCCCGTTCAGGATGCCGCGTCGTTTCGGCGCTTTGCGAGCTTCTACTCCGTGAGAGCTTTTGCGGCCGCCTGCCTATTCCGGCGTTTGCGCAGAAAGTTCACAAAGAGTCCTACCGCAACGGCGAGAAAGGCTCCCAAGGTGACCAGCGCAAGAACTGGGATGAGTTCGTTTGTACTCATGATTACCTTCCGTCTTTTGCTCGGCGAACCGAGAAAGAGTGAATTCGGCACGCAAACGAATTTTCGGGCCCAGCCTAGCTAATGCTCTGCTCACAAATTCGGTCCATTCGGTTCTGTCACGTGCCCCTGTGGTGGCGCGCGTCCATCTGAGCCACTTGCGAAAATCCCCATTTTCGCAGTGCTCAGGATGCTCATTTAAAGGTCTCGACATTCGAAAGCGTAGCGTCCGCTTGACAGGCGGGGCGCAGACGATGACGATGTGGGTAGGGCCTCGGTAGAAGGCCACCAAGGAGGATACCAACTTGCGCCGATCTTGGCCCGACGCGGTTCTCTGCGCCGCTGGCGGTCTGCTTTGGCAGACAAGAGCCGACAATGTCGGGCGTTGAACCCTATACGGATAGCCGGCAAGTCACGGCAAGAAATGTCGATCTGACAAACTGCGACAGGGAACTGGTCCAGTACCCGGCGGCTGTCCAGTCTCACGGCGCCATGCTTGTCGTGGATGAGCCTAATTACACCATTCTTCAGGCAAGCGAGAACTGCCAACATCTCATTGGCCAGGCAGCGAAAGATCTGCTCGGGAAAACCATCGCGGATGTGTTTGGTACGTCCGCGCCGAAGATGGTCGAGCGTTTGCATCGCATGTCACTCGAAAATGGCCCCGTTCACGTGGTGCGAGAGTCTTTCGCGGGATCCACCAGCGGGGTGAACATTTTTGCTCATCGCTGTGACGGGGTTCTGATCCTCGAGCTTGAGGTGATCTCGGACTTGAACGATGCCGCTAGCGCTCAGGCTTACTCCGACGTGCGCGAGACGATTGCCAAACTCGAGAAAACTCGAAGTGTGCAGGAGTTTCTTGATCTCGCGGTCGAAAGAATTCGGACATTTACCGGGTACGATCGGGTTATGGCCTACAAATTTGCCGAAGACGGTAGCGGGCACGTTGTCTCCGAAGCAAAGGAGCAGGATCTTGAGCCTTACCTTGGGCTTCACTATCCCGCGACCGACATCCCGGCGCCAGCGCGAAGGCTTTTTGAGTTGAGCTGGCTCCGGCACTTGCCCGATGTCGATTACGTGCCAGTGCCGCTGGTGCCCGAGAGTCATCCCCTAACCAACAGCCCCATCGACATGAGCTTTGCGATTCTGCGTAGCGTGTCGGTCATGTACACGGCTTATCTCAGGAATATGGGCGTTCGGTCGACCATGGTCATGCCTCTCATGAAAAGCGGGAGGTTGTGGGGACTAATCTCTGCGATGCATCATAGCGGTCCGAGACACGTCCCATTCGAGGTGCGCATGGCCGCGGAGTTCCTCGCGCACATGATCTCGCTGCAGATGGCGGGGAAGGAAGATGCCGAGTTCTACGAGACCCGGATTCGGATGGCGGAAATCTCGGAGCAACTTATCGAAGGCTTCCGTCGTGAGCATGACCTTCACGAGGCAATGACGTCTGCGGGCCGAAAGCCAAATCTGTTGACCTTGTTGCCTGCGCAGGGCGCGGCCGTTGTTTCGCGCGGTGCCGTGTCTCTCACGGGTGCCACGCCGCCAAAGGATGAAGTTTTGAAGCTCGCCGAATGGATTGTGAAGAGCGGCAATCCAGTGTTTGAAACCGACCGGCTTTCAGAGAGTTACTCTCCGGCGTGCGCCTACAAGGCCGTTGCTAGCGGGGTGATGGCCGTTCGCCTTTCGGCGCACACGGACGAAATGTTGATGTGGTTCAGGCCTGAGCACATAGAGATTGTCAGCTGGGCTGGAGATCCGAAAAAGCCTGTCGATGTGAGCGAGGCGGACGGGATGCTTAGGCTTCAGCCTCGAACCTCGTTCGCTCTTTGGAAACAAAGTGTCACCGGCCGCTGTGATCCCTGGCGACAGGACGAGAGGGAGGCTGCAGCCAATCTCCGACAAGGCGTGATGTCGGTCATCGCGTCTCGCGCAGAGGAGATCGAGCGGATGAACCGCCAGCTCGCAGAAGCGAACGTCGAATTGGACAGTTTCGCTTATGTTGCGTCGCATGATTTAAAAGAGCCGTTGAGAGGAGTACACCATTTGGTGAGCTTCCTGAAGCGGGGTCAGGAATCCAAGCTGAATGAGGAAGGCAGAAAGCAACTCGACAACATTCTGAAACTTACGCGCCGGATGGACGATCTCATTGAGTCGCTGCTGCAATATTCCCGCACCGGCCGGGTCGAGCTGGCGCTCGAGACGACTGACTTGGAGGCGGTGGTGGAAGATGCGCTCGCAGCCGCAACGCGTCTCATTTCGCACACTGGGGCTGAGATCCGCCGGCCGCGGCCGCTTGGTCACGAGGTGTGCGATGCCGTCAGGATACGGGAAGTTTTCTCAAACCTGATCAGCAACGCCCTTAAATACAACGATAAGCCCAACCGCTTCGTTGAGATTGGAATGGAAGTAGGGGCGCAAAAACGGTACTATGTAAGAGATAATGGAATTGGTATTGAAGAGGCTGCGAAAGATCAGATTTTCGAGATCTTTCACCGTATGCATGGCCAGAACGAATTCGGTGGCGGCGTCGGTGCGGGTCTGACTATCGCCCGGAGAACGGTTGAGCGGCACGGTGGCAAGTTGTGGCTGGAGTCGACGGTCGGCCAGGGGTCGACTTTCTATTTCACCCTCGGTCCGGAGGCACCCACATGACGGCTCCTAGAGGGAAGATCATCTCCGTAGAGGATAGCGAAACAGACTTCATGGCGCTTCAACTGGCGCTGGAGGCCTCGGGGGTCGATGCGGACATCGAGCGCTATGCAAACGGGAGCGTCGCGCTGGGAGAGTTCGGCGCTAATTGTCCACTCGCGAGCAAGGCATCCCTTATCCTCCTCGATTTGAACCTTCCTGGAGTCGATGGTCGCCAGCTTTTGAAGACTTTCCGGGATCGCGACCCTCACGGTGAAGTTCCGGTGATCGTGCTGTCCACCTCATCTCATCCGCGCGACATCGAATACTGCTGTCGTGTGGGAGCCAATGCCTACGTGGTAAAACCACTCGAACTCGACGATTGGGAACGAAAAATCGGGCCTTTGGCAAAATACTGGTTGCGTTCCGCATTGCAGCGTCAGAGCGCGAAGGTCGATAATTCCTCGGTGCTGCTGTCAGATAAGCAGGGCCGCGCCCACGGCGATGACCATCTCGAGAGGTTGATCCGGGCGATTGAGAGCGAGGTTATTCCCCGTCTGCTGTTGGCGCACGGCGCAGGAGCCGCGTATTCCGCGAAAGACACGTTTACGAGGCAGCGCGCGTCTGACGAAGTGGCAGAACTTGCCCGCCTCGCGCTTCAACAAGATGTCGGTTCTACAATTGCGTTGATCGAGTCCGTTCGCGAGCGGGGTGTCACGCTCGAAATGATTTTCCAGTCTCATATCGCTCCGGCGGCGCGTCTGGTGGGTGACTTCTGGAAGGCGGATATGTGCAGCTTCAGCGATTTTGAGCGCGCATTCAGCTGCCTCCGCGATATTCTGCTTGAGCTAAGTCCCTCGGGCACGGCTGACGAGACTTTGCACTAGATTGCGCTCTAAGGGCGCAAAGCGATCCCTAAACATTTCTTTGGTGAGCAACTCGGCTTGAAGAGCTGAGTTGCTCCTCTATGCCGAAAATGGTGCGTGACGACAGCGCCAGTCCGATGCTATAAAACGGCATGTCAGAAAATTTGACACATCTTAGTGTAATACTTTCTAGACCTCGCGGATTTTGCGCCGGTGTCGTGCGGGCTGTCGACATCGTCGAGCGCGCACTCGTGCGCTACGGTCCTCCGATCTATGTCCGGCACGAGATCGTTCACAACAAACATGTCGTAGAGAGACTGAGGGCGCTGGGAGCGATCTTTGTCGAATGCGTTTCCGAGATACCAGAAGGGGCGCTTACGGTGTTCAGCGCACACGGAGTCTCGCCGGAAGTGGAGCGGGCTGCGCAATTGCGTTCTCTCGACATCATCGATGCCACCTGTCCTCTCGTACGCAAAGTCCATATCGAAGGGCGCCGCTATGCCACTCAAGGTTTTGATGTGGTTCTTATCGGGCATCGGGGGCATCCGGAAGTCGATGGGACGCAAGGGCAGATCGCGTCGTGTTCAATTGGCGCGCTGCACGTCATCGAAAGCGCTGAAGAAGCCAGGAGCCTTTGCGTCCGGGATCCGGCGCGCGTCGCCTTCGTTACGCAAACGACCTTGTCATTGGCGGATGTGCAGGATGCGATTGACGAGTTGAGGCGCCGCTTTCCAAATATCGTGGGGCAGGACACGAAAGACATCTGCTATGCGACGCACAATCGCCAGAAAGCAGTTATGTCTCTCGTTGCTAAAGTTGATCTTTTGCTGGTTATCGGCTCCGCAAATAGCTCGAACACGACACGCTTGCGCGAGATCGGCGAAGCAAACGGCGTCGCAACCCACATGATCGACAATTGCTCAATGCTCGATCCGAGCTGGTTGGATGGCGTGGAGAGCGTCGGCATTACGGCTGGCGCTTCTGTACCGGAGATTCTGGTCGAAGAGACGGTTGCGCGGCTTGCGTCGCTGCGCCGGATCACCATCGAGGAACTGGACGGACCGAGGGAAACCGTACGCTTTCGTGTGCCGGAGCGTCTTGCGGACCCTCCGGCAGCGATTGCGTCGTAACTTCTCTGGAGCGAAATAATATGCGCGTAGTCTATCCGTTCGCGGCAATCCTCGGTCAGGATGAGATGAAGCGCGCTCTGCTAATCGCGGCGGTCGATCCGGCGGTCGGCGGTGTTCTTGTTTTCGGCGATCGCGGTACAGGGAAGTCGACCGCCGTTCGAGGACTCGCAAGCCTGCTTCCGCCGATGCGAGTTGTGGCTGGGTGCCGGTATCACTGCGATCCCGGTGCGAATGGCTCAGGTTGCGACGAGTGTCAGGAGCGTGGCCGCAGCGGCGCACTGCCGAGTGAAGCGACGGCCGTTCCCGTTGTCGATCTCCCGCTTGGGGCAACGGAAGACCGCATCGTTGGCGCGCTGGATCTCGAGCGGGCGCTGACCCAGGGCGTCAAGTCGTTTGAGCCGGGTCTTCTTGCTCGCGCTCATCGAGGTTTTCTCTACATCGATGAGGTGAATCTCCTGGAAGATCATCTCGTGGATTTGCTGCTGGACGTTGCGGCTACCGGCTCAAATGTGGTCGAGCGTGAGGGGCTCAGTGTTCGACATCCCGCTCGGTTCGTGCTGATCGGCAGTGGCAATCCCGAAGAAGGCGAGTTGCGGCCGCAGTTGCTTGATCGGTTCGGCTTATGCGTTGAGGTGGCGACACCGCAGGAAATTCAGGTTCGCGTGGAAATCGTGCGCAGACGGGATGATTTCGAGCGCAATGGCGTTGCGTTTGCGCGGGCTTGGGAAGCGGAAAACGATCGTGTTCGCGAGCAGATCACTGCGGCTCGAGCTGCGTTGAGCTCTGTCACTGTGAGCGAGAAGGTGCTCCAACACGCCGCGGAGCTGTGTGTCCGGTTGGGGACTGATGGACTGCGCGGAGAGCTTACTCTGGTGAGAGCCGCACGCGTTCTCGCAGCTCTTGAGGGCTCAAGCGCAGTTCGGCTCGAGCACGTTTGGGAGGTTGCTCCGTCAGCATTGCGTCACAGGCTGCGCCGCAATCCTCTCGACGAAAGTGGGTCGTCTGCCCGAATTTATCGCGCGATCCAGGAGCATGCTGGAGTCTGATCTCAATGCCGGAGCAGAATTCCAGGCGGTGGACGGATGCCGTGCTCGCAGGAGCTGCGCTCGCGGTTGATCCGAACGGATTGAAGGGCATTGTTGTCCGTGGACGTTCCGGACCAATCCGCGATGCGTGGCTCGATTGCTACAAAGGTATGATCAATCCTCACGCTCCAATGCGCCGGATGCCCGTCCATGTCACATCTGATCGGCTGATCGGCGGACTGGATTTGGCAGCTACCCTGAACGCAGGCCGTCCTGTTGCAGAGCGTGGTCTTCTTGCGCAGACGGATGGCGGCACTATTTTGGTGGGCTCGGCCGAACGTTTAAGTCTTTCGACTGCGGCGATCCTGTCGACGGCGCTCGATCGTGGGGAAGTTGTGCTTGAGCGTGACGGTCTCACGCAGAGCTATTCGGCACGCTTCGCGCTCGTCGCATTCGATGAGGGAGCGAACGAAGACGAGTTGCCGCCCGGCAGCATCACAGATCGGCTCGCGATCCATCTTTCAATGGATTGTCTCTCTGTCGGGGAGCAAGTCTCGTTTGCTCGTGCCGACATTGACGCTGCGCGCAGGCAGCTCAGCAGTGTTGTGATCGGAAACGATCTCATTGAGGCGCTCGACGTAGCGGCATCTCAATTTGGCGTGCGTTCACTCAACGCCTCATTCTATGCTTTGCGGCTCGCGCGCGTGGTTGCGGCACTCGACGGACGTCTCCACGTCACCGCCGAGGATGCCGCGAGCGCTGCGCGGCTGATATTAGCTCCTCGCGCAACCTCTTTTCCGGTTTCTCCCGAAGAGCAGCAAGCTGATCCTGCGCCGCCGCCGCCTGAGGCGGGGGACGATCAAGCTTCGGATATCGATAGCGGCACCGTTCAAGACATGATGGTTGCAGCGATCAAAGCATCGCTTCCCAAAGGGCTTATCGATCTCATTCGTTGCGGATGCCCAGTGAGAAAAGGAGGTTCGGCTGGACATTCCGGAAATGTCATCAAATCCGAGCGGCGCGGACGGTCCTTGGGTGCGCGCCCAGGTGTCTTGCGCGGTGGTGTACGGCTCAGTGTCATAGAGACGCTTCGCGCGGCTGCGCCTTGGCAAAAGTTGCGGTCTGTTGCGCGTAACCCCTCGAGATCTCTGTCCGGTATCGATATTCGGCCCGATGATTTCCGCATCAGTCGTCTCAAACACAAAGCGGAGACGGCTACGATTTTCGTCGTTGACGCTTCGGGATCGACTGCCATCTCGCGGTTGGCTGAAGCCAAGGGTGCAATCGAGTTGTTGCTTGCGGACTGCTATGTGCGTCGCGATCATGTGGCTTTGATTGCATTTGGAGGCCGGGGAACGGAATTGCTCTTGGCGCCGACGCGCTCTTTGGCCCGAGCCAAGCGTGATCTTGCTGATTTGCCGGGTGGCGGGGGAACGCCGCTTGCGGCTGGGATCTCTGCGGCGGTTGAATTGGCCGATAAAGTTCGACGTAAAGGGCAGACACCAATGGTGGTGCTGCTCACGGACGGGCGCGCGAATCTTGCGCTCGATGGCTGTGCAGAGAGGGGTCGCGCCATGTCAGACGCTCTTTCTGCAGCTTGCGCGCTAAAAGTTGGGAAGATTGCGTCGCTCCTCATCGATACGTGCAGTCGGCAGCATCAGGAGGCCGCTCGGGTAGCTGAGGCCATGGGGGCGCACTACCTTCCGCTGCCGAACGGTAATTCACATTCACTGTCAGATGCGGTTCGATCATATACTCGCGCGGGTGGTTTTTAAGAGGAAGCGCGTCAGTCCACTTCTGTCGCCGTGCCTCTGGTGGGGGCGTCTTCTTCCGGTTCCCGCGCATAAATTGTTGCTCAGGGCAGATAGGACGCAAAGCCAGTTGCTACTTTTTTATTTACAGTATTTAATGTCTAGTTATGTTGACACTATCTCGCCAAACATCGAACGCCGCCGAGATGGACAAGCGTCCGCATGCCATTGTTATTGGTAGCGGATTCGGCGGTATGGCTGCCGCTATTCGGCTCGGGGCGAGGGGGTATCGCGTTACGGTTCTTGAGAAGCATTGCCAGGCTGGCGGACGGGCTCAGGCCTTCAAGCAGGACGGCTTCACCTTCGATGCGGGGCCGACGATTGTCACGGCTCCCTTTCTTTTCGAGGAACTGTGGGCTCTCTGTGGCCGGCGCCTCGCTGACGATGTTGATCTCCGATCTCTCGATCCGTTTTACCGGATCCGCTTCGATGACGGAGACTACGTCGATTGCTCCGGCGATGCGGCGAAGATGCGAAGGGAAATTGAGCGGATCTCACCGGCGGACGTGGCGGGCTACGAGCGCTTCATGCGGCTCGCTGAAGACATCTATGAAATTGGCTTCGAAAAGCTTGGGCATGTTCCCTTCAGCTCCTGGAAGGATATGGCGCGGGTTCTTCCCGAACTCGTTCGTCTGAAAAGCTACCGCAGTGTTTATGGTCTGGTGTCACAGCACGTGCGCGACCCAAAGGTTCGCTTCATGCTGAGTTTTCATTCGCTGTTCGTCGGCGGAAATCCATTCAATGTGACGTCGATCTACGGATTGATTTCTTTTCTCGAGCGTCGCTGGGGCGTCCATTTCCCGATGGGCGGGATGGGGGCATTGGTCAACGGTCTCGCGAACCTTATTGTGGGACAAGGTAATAAAATCCGATATGGCGCCGAGGTCTCCGCAATCACTCTTTCAGGGCGGACGGCAACGGGGGTGAGGCTGGCTTCCGGGGATATCATCACGTCTGACATCGTTGTTTCGAACGCCGACGCGGCTTGGACGTATCGTAATCTTCTGCCGGAAAATGCAAGGCAACGCTGGACGAACAGAAAGATCGAAAGCGCCCGGTACTCGATGGGGCTTTTCGTCTGGTACTTCGGAACCTCTCGTCGTTACCACGATGTGCCCCACCACGCGATCCTTCTCGGACCTCGATATCGAGAGCTTCTCGCGGACATTTTCCAGAGAAAGCGTCTCGCCGAAGACATGAGTCTCTATTTGCACCGGCCGACGGCGACGGATTGTTCTCTGGCGCCAGCCGGTTGCGACACGTTCTATGTGCTGTCTCCGGTTCCGAATCTCGAATCTGGTTTCGACTGGAAGCGAGGAGCGGAAGCCTATCGTTGTGCGATCGCTCGGACGCTAGACAGAACTGTGCTTCCCGGCTTCGAGGCGAGCATCCGTACATCACGCATTATGACGCCGCTCGATTTCCAGGATCAGCTTCTCTCCTTCCGGGGAGCTGGCTTCAGCTTCGAGCCCGTTCTCACGCAGAGCGCCTGGTTTCGCCCTCACAACAAGAGCGAGGATATCGACGGTCTTTATCTGGTGGGCGCCGGGACGCATCCCGGCGCTGGAGTTCCTGGTGTTCTCTCTTCGGCTCGAATTCTCGATACGGTGGTCCCGCATGCAGCAACATTCGTCTGATGACCGAGGCGATCCGGCCGCCGACATGGCCATGTGTCGCGAACTCTTGCGACATGGCTCCAAGACATTTTATGCCGCATCGTTTCTTCTGCCTCGCCACCTGCGCGGTCCGGCTACAGCACTGTACGCGTTTTGCCGGCTTGCTGACGATGCGGTCGACTGCGAACGGGCGAAGCGATCGTCGGTCGATCGCTTGCGGCAAAGACTTCACTTGGCTTACAGCGGCCATCCCTGGTCTCATCCGGCCGACCGGGCGTTTTCTGACACAGTTCATAGGTTCGATATTCCGCGGGCTATTCCGGAAGCGCTTCTAGATGGCTTGTCCTGGGACATGGAGGGGCGCCGGTACGAGACTATCGAGGCTCTCACCGACTACGCTGCTCGCGTCGCCGGTACGGTCGGGGCGATGATGGCTTTGTTGATGGGGGTGAGAGATCAGTCGCTTCTGGCGCGCGCTTGTGATCTTGGGGTCGCGATGCAGCTCACGAATATTGCGCGCGATGTTGGCGAGGATGCCCGTACCGGACGTATCTATCTCCCCATCTCTTGGATCCGAGAAGCGGGGATCGATCCTGACGCGTGGCTTGCGGAACCACATTATTCGCCCGCGCTCGGCTCGGTCGTCGAACGCCTGCTGCAAAGGGCTGACGAGCTCTACGTTCGCGCCGATTGCGGGATTGCAGGCTTGCCCACGCGCTGCAGGCCGGGTATTCGCGCAGCTCGTCTTCTCTATGCTGAGATCGGTCATACCTTGCGGCGGTCGGGCCACGACTCGGTGAGCGCCCGCGCAGTGGTGCCGTCCCGCAGAAAGCTCGCGCTTCTGTGTCGGGTTGCCTCGCCTCCCCGCCGTGCGTTAGCCAAACTCAACGAGCCTGCGCTTCCGGCGACGAAATTCCTCGTCGATTGCTCTGCGAAGGCAGTTGAGCCCGCAGGCTTGGCTTGGTGGAATATTTACGGCCAGGCGGTTCGTCTTATCGAAATCATGGAGCGCCTCGAACGGCGTGAACGCACAGTGGTCTAACGAGATCGTGGCTCTGGCTAAATTGGAGCTGAACAGGGGAGTGCTGGAAATGACATCAATGGAAAACACGCCTCGACTTCCCCGCACTCCGATCCTAGATCGCGTCAAGGTTCCCGCTGATCTCAGGGCCCTTCCAGAAAGCGATCTCGAGCAACTTGCCGATGAGTTGCGGCAGGCCACCATCGATGCCGTATCGGTCACTGGTGGACACCTCGGCGCGGGATTGGGTGTGGTGGAGCTGACGGTGGCGCTTCATCGCATTTTTGATACGCCTTCAGACAGGCTGATCTGGGATGTCGGACATCAGGCGTATCCGCATAAAATTCTGACCGATCGGCGCGATCGCATTCAAACGCTTCGGCAGCCAGGCGGCTTATCGGGTTTCACGAAGCGGGCGGAAAGCGTCTACGACCCGTTTGGAGCTGCACATTCGTCGACATCGATCTCCGCTGGCCTCGGAATGTGCGTTGCGCGGGATCTCAAGGGCGAAGCGAACAATGTTATTGCCGTTATCGGCGATGGCGCCATGAGTGCGGGCATGGCTTACGAGGCGATGAACAACGCCGGGGCGAAGGATGCGCGTCTGATCGTCGTTCTCAACGACAACGATATGTCGATTGCCCCGCCGACGGGGGCGCTCTCGCGTTATTTGGTTCGCGCGACATCGGGTGGTACGTATCTCCACATGCGCGACTTTGCGAAGCAGCTCGCGAGAAAGCTTCCGAAACAATGGGAGCGCCGCGCGGCGCGGATCGAAGAATTGTCGCGGACGTATTGGTCAGGCGGTGCGCTGTTCGAGGAGCTCGGATTTTACTACGTCGGTCCGATCGATGGTCATGACCTTAGTCAGTTGCTGCCGGTGCTGGCAAACGTGCGCGATACGAAGCAAGGTCCCATCCTCGTTCACGTCGTGACGAAGAAGGGTAAGGGTTACGCTCCTGCGGAAGCCTCGCCCGATAAATATCATGGCGTCGTGCGGTTCAACGTCGTCACGGGTGCGCAGGACAAGCCGAAACCGAAGGCGCTGTCGTACACGCGTGTTTTCGCGGATAGCCTTTGTGCAGAAGCGCGCAAAGACGACCGGATCGTCGGTATCACGGCTGCCATGCCGGATGGAACCGGCATCGATGTTTTCGCGCGCGAATTCCCCGAGCGGGCTTTCGACGTCGGGATTGCGGAACAGCACGCCGTGACTTTCGCCGCGGGTCTCGCTGCGGAAGGCATGAAGCCGTTCACGGCGATCTATTCGACCTTCCTACAACGGGCGTACGACCAGATCGTCCATGACGTTGCTATCCAAAGGCTGCCTGTGCGGTTTGCCATTGATCGCGCGGGGGTTGTCGGCGCGGACGGTCCGACGCATGCCGGCACGTTCGATATCGCTTATTTGAGTTGCCTGCCGGGCTTCACGATCATGGCACCGGCCGACGAGGCAGAACTCGTGCACATGGTGGCGACAGCGGCGGCAATCGACGATGGTCCCTCCGCGTTCCGCTTTCCTCGTGGAGAGGGTATCGGCGTCGATCTGCCATCGCAGGGTGTTCCTCTCCAAATTGGAATGGGACGCGTTCTTCGCGAAGGCTCGAAGATCGCGCTGCTTTCCCTTGGTGGACGACTGCAGGAATGTTTGAAGGCGGCCGACCAGCTCGCAGCACTCGGATTGTCGACGACTGTGGCCGATGCGCGTTTTGCAAAACCGCTCGATACAAATCTCGTGCGCCAGCTCGCACGCCATCACGAGATTCTGCTGACGATCGAGGAAGGTTCAATCGGCGGGTTCGGTTCGCACGTCATGCACATGCTGGCCAGCGAGGGACTTTTGGATGGAAAGCTCCGCGCGAGGTCTTTGGTTCTGCCAGACCGGTTTATCGAGCAGGATAAACCGGAAGCCATGTATGCGCAGGCGGGTCTTGATGCGCAGGGAATTCTGCGCATGGTGCATGTCGTTCTTGGACAAGACTCCTTGGATCAGGGCGTTCTCGCGCAAGCGTGAACAGCAATCGCTTGGTGAGCTTAGGTCTCGTTGAACTGTTACTGGTCTTTGGCGTCGTATTGGCGCTAGCGTTTTGGGAATTGCGCTCGGTCCGCAACAGCCTTCGTTCGTCGCAACGAAAAGACACAGATGACAGTTAGGCGGGCGCTGTGCGCTTGCGGGGAGTATGGCGAATTTGTCGGCCTATGCCTTCATCGAATTGTTCGTTGTGCTCGCGTTTCTAGGTGCGTGGGGCATTCTCGAACTCGTTTGCAAGCGCCTCGATGCACGGACTGACCGAGGAAAGGAAGCGGTCGGGGCGGAACATGCGGCGGACGTGTCGGCAGAAAAACCCGCTGAAATCGGCTCGCGTAGAGCGAGCATTGACGGCAAACATGAAATAGGAAAATCTGAGGATCAGGTTTGAGGGCGGGGGCGGGGTATCATTTTGGAGGTCGGACCATGATACTGTCGACGAACGGAAACCTGTGGGCCATCGCAGGTGTGATTTACGCTCTCGCGGGAGCCACGTTGATCTGCAACGCATTGTTTCTTACCCCCACCCCAGGAAAATCGACTGCGGCCGACAGCTTTGCGCTCCGCAGACAGTACGAGCAATGGCTCGACTATAGGGTCGGTGCGGTCTTGATTGCCGTCGGCTTCTTTCTTCAGGTTACAGGCGCTTTTGGCTCAGAGACCTTGAGGGTTCCTGCAGCTTTTGTCCTCCTGGGACTCGCTTTGGCCGCTGCCTACTACGCTTTGATGAAAGGGCTGTTTGTCGAGCGCCTCATGGCCACTGACGACAAAGTCCCCCATGAGAAGCCGCTGGCGCTGGTGCGCGCTATAACTCCGCAAGTGACTGCCCCTGTCGTTGTCCCGCAGGCTGGAGATGTCGGCGAGGCGCAAGGCGTAGCGGGATAGCAGGAGAGCGGCTGGTATTGCTGGAGAATGTCCCTCTTGGAAGGACGCTGCGAAGCGTACCGGCGGGTGGGGTGGGATAGCGGTGCGCGGAAAACCGTGCCGGGCACGGGTGCAGAGGCTCTCAATAAGCTGCTCCACACGCTGCCGGGCCAGCGATCGTTTGTGGTGATCCAAAACGCGTCGTCGAGCGTTGAGCTGCAAAGCGAGGTCGCCAAGTGAATTACGCTCTTGCATACGTCGTCTCGGCCATTCTTTTTGCTGCGTTGGACATCACGTGGTTGATGACAATGGGAGCGCGCCTCTACAAGCAGACACTTGGAGACATCCTGCTCCCAAGTGTGAATATCGCGCCAGCGATCGCCTTCTATCTGATCTACCCGGCAGGTCTCGTGTTTTTCGCGATCATGCCCGCAATCACGTCTGGCGCGACCGCAAATGCGCTGCTTAATGGCGCGCTATTCGGTTTCTTTGCCTACGCCACTTACGAGTTCACCAACTACGCCACGCTGCGTAATTGGACACTTGAGATCACCGTCATCGATATCGTGTATGGCGCCGTTGCGTCCGCGTTAGTTGCTGCGGCTGTGACCGCTCTTATTTTGAGGTGGCGGGGTTGATGATGGGTAGAGTTACTTGGGCCGCAGCAGATAGTGGCTGACGCCCCATTCTCTCCCTTCGTCGAATCTGAACAATCCTGACGTCGCCAGGAAAAAGTAGCGCCAACGGCGCCGCCAGCGCGAAGCCTCACTTCTGTAGATCTGCTGCAGGATTGGAGCGAGCGAAGAAGAGTTGGCATCAAAGTTTGTCAGCCAGTCGTCGGCTGTGCGTGCATAGTGTGTCCCCTCCCAAAACCATTCGGTTTCGACGTCGAACAGATCTGGAAAACATCTGATCAGCGCGCGGCTCGGCATGCAGCCGCCGGTGAAGAAGTGCTGCGCGATCCAGTCGTTCTTATCGCCATGATCGAAGCGGTATGGTGTGGTGCGATGGGCGAAGACATGCACGAGCATTCTTCCGCGTGGTACAAGCCAGACGCGGCAATGCTCCAGAAGCTTGCGCCAATTGGCCATGTGCTCGAACATCTCAATAGACACGATACGATCGAACCTGCGATCGGTCGTGAAGTGGTTCATATCCGCAGTAATCACTTCGAGATTGTTCAGTTTCAGTGTTTTTGCGCGCTGTTCGATGAACGCTCCCTGCGAATGTGAGTTCGATACCGCCGATATCCGGGCGTTCGGGTATCTTTGCGCCATCCACAGGGAGAACGAGCCCCAGCCGCAACCCAGCTCCAAAATAGTTTGCCCGTCATTTAGCGCTGCATGTTCGGCGGTCAATTCCAGTGCGTTCTCTTCCGCCTGGGCGAGCGTCGTTTGTGGCCCGTCGTAAAAGCAACTGGAGTATTTCCGCTGCGGACCGAGGACCTGTTCGAAAAAGGCACTGGGCACTTCATAATGCTGATCGTTAGCGGCGTCAGCGTGGATGGCGATCGGTAATCTCTCGAGCTCACGCGCGAAGAGTTTAGTCGCGCCCGGATCACTTCTTGCCAATTCTCGGCTCGTTCGTCTGACGAGGGTCTCGATACTGAAACGCGCGATTCCGTCAGGCACGGGTGTGCGTTCTGACAATTCATAAGCTATTTTCCGGAGACTCACGGCTTTTCCCTCTGCTCTGCCGGTCGAGGTGGCGCCGGAAAAAACGCATTGGTTCGCGCCTGGTAATTTCGGTACGCATCTCCGCGCGATCGAAGCATATGCTCTTCCAAAGGCGGCACGCCGGAGACATGCCGAAGCAGCCAGTATATGCACACAGGGCCAGCGAGAGCGATCCATCCCAGCGAATAGTCGCCGGTAAAGTCTATGGCGATCAACGGATAGGCGAGCCATGCCATCCATTCGAAGAAATAGTTCGGGTGGCGAGACCACCGCCACAAACCTTGGTCACAGATTTTGTCGTGGTTGGCGGTAACCGAGCGGAAACGGCGCAATTGCTCGTCGGCCAAAGCCTCTCCCGCAATGGATATTATGAGCACCGCGGCTCCGAGCCAGTCCTGGACCCTTAGCTCCGCCACAGGATTGTGCGCGGCGAGAAGGACCGACACGGCCAGAGGGATTGTCACTGCCGCTTGCTTTTGCAGCAGCCAGAACATTTGGCGACGCGCATCTAGCCCCCAGCCTTCGATCAGGTGTGCATATCGTGGATCATCGGTGATGCCAGCTGATCGCCTGGCGATATGAAAGCCGAGACGAAGCGACCACAAGCTGAGCAGCACGGCAACGAGAAGCTGTCGGGTGCTCGTGTCGCCCGTGCCGAGCGTCGAAAGAGCCGTGGTACACCCCACAAGTCCCAGTCCGAACGTCCATATCGCATCTACCCAGCCGGAATTTTTCGTTCGTTGCTGGATAATCCAAGCGCCTGCCATCACGGCGGAAAGCGCGACCGATTGGAGAAGTACCGCATAGAGAAATGTCTCCAGGCCCATCGCGCTTCAAATCCGGACGAAGGGTTGCATGATCTGCCCGAACAGTCCCAGCAGCCGCAGCTCACCTTCCATCGCAACAAGACATATGCAATCGGCACCGGCTTCAACGATCGGCTGGTGCTCTACCGTGCCGTCTGCCTCGTCGAAATCTCCTACGCCGAAGCGTCCGCCTTGGTGCGAGAACGCGCCTTGCAGAATGAGTGTAAGTTCGCCGCCTGTATGCGTATGATTGGGCAGGCTCGTGCCAGGTGCCGCCTTCAACATGAAGACCCGCGCACCGTGCTGGTCCGGGACCGATACCGACCGCCAATGCACTCCCGGGCCAATCCAGCGCCAGGAGCCGAATTCATATCCAATCAGTGTTTTGAGGCCGAACGGGCGAACAGTGATTTGCTCTAGCGACGGACCGGATGGTAACCCTTTCATCGTATCGATGCGCGCCAACACGTTTTGCAGTGCTTCGCTATCGACCGGCGCCAGCTCGACCGACTCCAATAACGAACCTCCAATATGATCCGAGGCTGCCACCAATCCGGCGCAAGACGAGCACAGTTCGATGTGAGACGCCACCAACACGCGTCGGCCCTCATCCAGGTCGCCGCGAACGTAGGACGCGATTATCTCGTCTGTTGGATGATGATGGATACTGTTCATTGGTCGTCCAGCAAATCTCGCAATCTTTGCATAGCCAGCCGAACACGCGATTTCACCGTTCCCAGAGGAATGCAAAGTTCGTTGGCGATTTCCGCATGAGGCTTATCTTCAAAGAACGACAGCGTAACCACGCGAAGCTGTTCAGGACTTAGCGCGGCGAGAGCGCAGCGCACGCTTGCTTCGGAATCCCGTGTTGACGCGATCGCGTCCGGTTGCTGAACTGCCTCCGGCTCCGCATCTGCGGGTATCGCCGTTAGGCGGCGGTCGCGCCGCAACCCGTCGATGTGTATGTTTTTCGCGATCCGGTAAATCCAGCCGGATGCGCTCAATCCGTCGGGATCAAACAGCCGCGCCTTTCTCCAAACCGCCAGCATGGTGTCTTGGGAAATCTCTTCAGCGCGAGCAGGCGATGCGCCGCGGCGCATCATAAGCGCCTTGATACGAGGCGCAAAAAACCCGAACAGATGAGCGAAGGCGGCGCGGTCCTGCGACCGCGCAACAGCAACGAGCAGGCTAGTCAGGTCCGGCTGCATCTCGGCCCGATTGTCCTGGCCAGTCTTCACGGAATGCCCAGCTCTCCGGAATTTCCACAAACAAATCGATGCCCCAATCCGCTCGGTCGGTCGAGCTAAAATGTTCCCTGCTCTGGTTGGTTTCGTCTGCGGCTGCATGAGGAGCCCAACGTCCTAGACCAGCACATGGATCACTATGGATGTGATCCAATCGCGAACACCAGGCGTTGGACGTCCAGGACGTAATCTGGCGAGGGGACAAGTGGATCCGACATCTACTCCAGGGCGCCGCATAGCCGTGGTGGGATCGGGTATCTCCGGTCTTTCTTCGGCTTGGCTCCTTTCCCAACGTCACGATGTGACGCTTTTCGAGCAGGCGGATCGCCTCGGGGGACATTCAAACACTGTTCTCGTGGATGGCCCCAACGGGCAGGTTGCCGTTGATACGGGCTTCATCGTGTTCAATCGCGCGACGTATCCAAATCTGGTTGCGCTGTTCGATCATCTTGGCGTTGCCACGCGCGAGGCCGAAATGTCTTTTTCGGTGTCGAGGCACAATGGCGGCTTCGAATACGCAGGGACGAGCCTCGGATCATTGTTTGCGCAGCCGATTAACGCCGTCCGCCCTGCGTTCTGGTCCATGCTGAGCGACTTGCGCCGCTTCTACGCGACTGCCCCGCGTGACCTTGATAAGCTTGCCATCTCCGCTGAAACGCTTGGCGATTATCTCGATCGCCGAAACTACGGAGTGCATTTTAAAGAGGATCACCTGTTGCCGATGGCTGCCGCGATCTGGTCGGCATCGATCGATACCATGCTCGACTACCCCGCAGCCTCCTTCATTCGTTTTTTCGAGAACCATGGCTTGCTGAAACTGAGCGCGCGTCCAGCATGGCAAACCGTCGTTGACGGGAGCAGGCGATATGTTCTGAAATTGGCGGGGCCGCTTGTAGGACGAATCCAGACCAGTGCAAAGGTTGTCGACATTCGCCGGAATGCTCAAGGTGTTTCGATTCGGACGGCGGATGGCGACTGCGCAGGCTTTGATGATGTTGTGATCGCCTCGCATGCAGACGAAACTCTGGAGATGCTCGGAGACGCAACTGACCAGGAGCGTCGTATCCTCGGAGCCTTTCGATATACCCGCAACCGGGCTGTCCTGCACACCGATGCGGCCTTGATGCCGAAGCGGCGCAGTGTTTGGTCGAGCTGGAATTACATCGAGAATGCCGAGACCTCCTTCATCACCTACTGGATGAACCGGCTACAATCGATTGCGACGCCACAGCAGTTTTTCGTGACGCTCAACCCGCCTTTTCCTCCCGCGGCCGGATCGGTGCTGCGCACGGAGAACTATGCGCATCCTGTTTTCGATGCAGGCGCCATACGGGCTCAAAAGTCGCTCTGGTCGCTACAGGGGCAACATAACACTTGGTATTGTGGCGCATTTTTCGGAGCGGGTTTCCACGAAGACGGTCTCCAAGCGGGATTAGCCGTGGCAGAAGATCTGGGCAGAGTGCAGCGGCCGTGGCGCGTTGAAAACGACTCCGGTCGTATCTCTCGGGGTCGCCGGCATAGCTCCGAAGAGATCGAGGCAGCATCATGATGCTGAACTCGAGCATCTACGCCGGGTGGGTTACGCACAGCCGTCACGTGCCGAGCATTCATCGTTTCCGCTACCGAGTGTGGTGGATGCTGGTCGATCTCGACGAGTTAGCGCGGTTGGATCGCTCGTTGCGTCTCTTCTCATACAACCGGCCTAATCTTTTCGCCCTTTATGACAGCGATTACGGCTACGGCACCGGATCACTGCGCGCCTATGTGAAGGAGCGCCTCGCGGCAGCAGGTCTTTCGCACGCCGACGCCCGCATCGACCTTCTGACGATGCCCCGACTCTGCGGATATACCTTCAATCCATTGAGCGTGTATTTTTGCCGCGATCATACCGGCCGGCTCGGCGCAATCATCTACGAAGTGCACAATACCTTTGGTGAGCGCCACAGCTACATCATTGAAGCCAATGATGACGGTTCTGGCATCACGCGTCAGTCGACTAAGAAAGCGTTTTACGTGTCGCCCTTCATGGATATGTCCCAAGACTATAACTTTCGCGTGCGCTCTCCGGGCGAAAGCCTGGCGGTTGCAATTACCGGCTCGCAACACGGGGAGGAGGTCATCTATACAGCTCTCCATGGTGCAAAGAGAACTCTTACGAGCGCGGGATTACTTCTTCTTTTCATCTCCTATCCTCTGCTGACCCTGAAGGTCATTGGTGCAATTCATTGGGAAGCACTGCGCCTATGGCTGAAGGGGATCGGCATTAAGCCGCGCCAACCTGTCAGTGGTCATGGGGCAACAAAAGGATACTCGGCAACGCCGGTTCAGGGGGACAATGGCTGATCACACATCCGCAAAAACGCTAACTCAACCGACGTCTGAAACATGGGTGTCGATGGCGTGGGGTAGACTACTGCGTCAGGTTGTTGGGCGGTTCGAGACAGGCACATTGAGCATCGATCTGCCGTCCGGAAATTGCCTTGTGCTGAGAGGAGAGCGTCCGGGCCGCAACGCACATGTTGCCATCCATCTCTGGCGTGCAGTCGCGAGAACAGCATTCAGTGGCGATATCGGCTTTGCTGACAGCATCGCAAGCGGAGATTGCAGCAGCAATGACCTTAAGACGCTGTTGCTTTGGGGGCTCGACAATTCAAGAGGCAAGGATTCCATCGGTGAAGGGTCATTTGCCTCCCGCGTGCTATCGCGCATTCGACACGGTCGCCACGCAAACACGCATCACAACAGCCGACGCAATATTGCCGCTCATTATGATCTCGGAAATGCCTTCTACGCTGCTTGGCTTGACGACGGTCTGAACTATTCTTCGGGCATTTATGAGATGGCTAACGCGACGCTTGATGAAGCACAGGCGACTAAAATCGAGCGTGTTGCGGAACTGATGGACTTGCGCGGCGGTGAGCGCATCCTTGAGATCGGCTGTGGATGGGGTGCCCTTGCTCAATACCTGATCACGCGACATCAGTGTCATGTCACAGGGCTCACGCTCTCTACCGAGCAACTGTCTCATACGCGCCAACGGTTGAGCGCGTTTGAGGAACACTCCGACATTCGCCTCCAGGATTACCGCGACGTCGCGGGGAAGTTCGATAGGATCGTGAGCGTCGAAATGATCGAGGCGGTCGGCGAAGTGTTTTGGCCTGCCTATTTTAATATGATCTCGTCGCATCTCTCCGGGGAAGGCACGGCGGTATTGCAGGCGATCACCATTGACGAGAGTCGCTACGATTATTACCGGCGCAGGCCTGACTTCATCCAGCTCAGCATTTTTCCGGGAGGCATGCTGCCCACCAAGTCCATTATTGCAGCCCAAGCCGAGCGCGCTGGACTTTGCGTTTGCCGGGCAGACCACTTCGGCGGGAGTTATGCGCGAACGCTGGCTGACTGGAGGATCCGTTTCAATCAGGCGTGGCCATCGATAGAAAAGTTGGGCTTCGATGAACGGTTCCGCAGACTTTGGGACTACTATCTCGTTTATTGCGAGGTTGGGTTTGAGGCGGGTTGGCTGAGCGTCGGTCACTATCAGCTGCGTCACCAAAGATGATCATGCAGATGCTTAGAGCGCCGAGGAGTCGACCCCACGGCGTGGTGTACCGTTTGGGGTACATCGTGGTGTACTCAGCGGATGATCGGAGAAGCTAACACATTGATCGTGAAGCTGTAATTCCGATGCCTTGAGATGTGGCTGGGGGACTAGGACCCCCAGACATGCCTCAATTGGCCTTGAATCCGTGCCGCTCGCGTGCTGCAGCTGGCCCGAGTGTACCACCTTGTTGGCTTCCCCGACAAGGAGCACGTAGGTGGATACAGTGGGCGAGAGCGACGCTTCGCTGGTTCAGGCCACACAAAAAGGTAGCCAGGTCCTTGGGCCTTGTCGACAGCCGAGAGCTCAGATCAAACTGGCTTAGGATCAGTTCGGTGGCTGACTGCTTTCGAGTTGGACTGTGAAGACGGCTTCCCCGGATACGCAGTGTGCCAGCAATCACATCATCATGTCGCCTAGGCTCGGGTCGAATTCTGAGCTTACAAAATCGAGGCGTCTTCGTCGCCCTAATCATCGCGATCACTGTTTCGATCATCCGCTCTCGACTTGAATCATCAGACATCGACAAACCAACGGCTGCCGGCGAACCAAGGCGAGCCTCTGGAGGTGTCGTCGGTTCAGCTGATCTCGTTCGTGCCCTTCGCCGAGAAAGCAGACAGCTGGCCACACGCGAAACGACCAACGGATTGACCAAGTGCCGATCGCCGCTACACCATACAGAGCAGACATGGGTTACAGTCCGCAGAGCGGAAATTGCCCTCGAGTGGGGTTCCGCGATCGATGACCTCGGGACACGCTCAGACTGCCGTGGTCGACGGGGCCAAACTTACCTGCGCTTGCCGATCGTATTTGAGCAAGTCGCGCCGATGGGCTGTCGTTCGCGTCACTAATCATGTGAGACAATCCACTTTCTAATGCGTCCGCTGACGTAGGGTGGCCGGACTTCTTCAAGACGGCGATGTTGAGAAATGCTCTTGGCGCCAACCGTATACGTTTTTCCAGCGTGACTTGCTCGGTCGCGAGCGCTGGAGGTACTGTATCAGTCGATATTGCTTTCGAAAGAGGAAGACCGTTTAAGCAGGTATTTGCTCTTCCTCCCGGTGCCGCGTTTACGCAGCATTATGCAGACCAACTCGTTCTCGCCGCGATCGACCAACTGAGGGGACGACGCTAGGCACAAAAAGCAAACTGTAATCTTTGCACTCTCAGCCAAGATGGCCGAAGCTCGCGATGACGCGGGCGCATATACTGTCCATACCTGTCTTCGCCTCCTCAAAAACCATCATCGCGACTCGCTCTCTTCGCGGATCATCGACCGGAATCCGCAAGCGGGCGCAGCTCTGGTCGTAGGCCTCCTGTAGCCGTTCCATGTCCAAGTCGTCGTAAAATTTACCAGGGCTAAGATGACCGACATAATTGATCAGTTTTGGCATTCTGACCTCCTGAAGCTATGCAGACAGCTTATGGTCGTACCGTAATGCACGTTACAAAAAAGAAAACCCGGGAAGCGTCAGCGGAGCTATCCGGGATCTCTATTCCGACGACAAAACTTAGCTATTGATCTGTCATGACGAGAACACCGTGAGAACTGTCGGAACGTCCGAAAGCGGTACGGTTGCAGCCGGTTAGCGAGGCTGCAATCTGACCATGTCAGGAGGCCTGCCCAGCTTCCTGACACGGCTCGGCTCCGCTTACAGCCAATGGCTGAGATCATTCATTGAGCGGCGCTCTGCGCAGCAGCGCGTAACCCGCTAGCCCAGCAAACAATGAGCCGAGAAGGATTCCGATCTTGGCTTGCGCCTGGAAGTCGGCATTGTCCGAGAACGCCAGCAACGTGATGAATAAGCTCATCGTGAAGCCAATGCCGCACAGAAAGGCGGTGCCCAGCAGTTGCTCCTTGGTTGAGCGAGCAGGCATGTCAGCGATGCCGAATCGTATCGCAAGCAAGGCAAAGCCGTACACGCCGACCAGTTTCCCGGCGAGTAACCCCAGCCCTACTCCCACTGTCACCGGCTCAACGAGCGCGCCGAACGACAGGCCAAACAAGGGCACGCCAGCATTCGCCATGCCGAAGATTGGGAGTATCAGGAATGCAACTGGCAGATGTAGGTGGCACTCTAGTCTGTGCAACGCGCTATCGGCGTCACTGTCCGGGCGACCCGGTGTCGTTTGCAGCGGAATGGTGAAGGCAAGCGCCACACCAGCGAGGGTAGCGTGCACACCAGATCGCAGCACTAGCACCCAAAGCAACAAGCCGAGCAGTAGATATGGCCCAAGCCGCTTTACTCCCGATCGGTTGAGGGCGAAAAGCGACACGACAACCAACGCGGCGCCCGCGAGATCGGTTAGCGAAAGGTTGGCGGTGTAGAAGAGCGCAATGATCACTACGGCCCCGAGGTCATCAATGATGGCTAGCGCCGCGAGAAAAACGCGCAACGAAGTAGGTACGCGATCTCCAAGGAGCGACATCACACCGAGCGCGAAGGCAATGTCGGTCGCCGCAGGAATTGCCCAGCCACGTGCACTCGGGCCGTCATTGAACGCCAGATAGATCAGAGCAGGCACGATCATGCCGCCAAGTGCTGCGATGCCCGGCAACGCTCGTCGAGACCATGTCGACAGCTGTCCGTCGAGGACTTCCCGCTTAACCTCAAGGCCGACGAGCAAGAAGAACACGGCCATTAGGCCGTCGTTGACCCAATGTCCGATGGACATCGGCCCTACGTAGCTGCCAAGAAGAGCTTGGTACGCCGGTAGTAGCGGGGAATTGGCGACCACGAGCGCCAGCGCGGCCGCGCCCATAAGGACGAGCCCTGCAGATGACTGATTGTCGAGAAAACGCCGCAACGCGCTTGGCGCGCGACCGTGCGTATGGACCATGGTGCCTCCAGACAGGAAAACTGCGCTGGCGGCCCGACCAACGTGAAACCTGTCCGTGAGATTTGGACACCCAGGCGCAATATCGGGCTGCACCCGACAAAAGGCAACCTTGAGTGTCCGCTTTTTATCTTACTGACGGGTTGCTAGCACGCATTGCTATCCGCTCGCCGCCTGCGAGTGGATCTTAATCGATACTGCCCACAAGTGGCGCCAGGCAGCCCGATCCAGTAAGATTTCAGCATGCTATCAGAGAGGGACTCTAATCGTTGCCTGTAAGCCATCCGCTCGCCACGTCCTGTCAATCGTCGCCCCCAGGCTCGGACTGAGGCTTTCGACAAGCTGCGTTCCGAATCCTTTTCGTGTCGGCGCGTTCACCACAGGCCCGTTGGTCTCGGTCCAGCTTATTACGAGGACCCCGCTCTCTTCGCGAGCTTCAAGCTTTAGCGAGCCTCCAGCGGTGGACAATGAGCCGTACTTCACGGCATTCGTTGCGAACTCGTGCAGTAAGAGCGCCAGAGGTGCCGCTTTGAAATGAGTGCCACAGGCACACCCACAGCGCGCGAAGCAAGCCTCGTGAGCCTGTCGAAGCGCTCTTCGGCTCGACTATCTATGAGGCGCAGCTGGCTTAGCACAGTAAGGCGATCAGCATCGTTTAATGACATTTTTAGCGCACTACACCGTTATTGGCGCCGGTCGGTTCCAGCGAAGCGAATATCGCCTTCGTGGCTATTGACTGGCAAGGTTTGAGCTAGCCTTTGGTGGTGAGCAAGGTTAATCCGCCGGCACGCCCATCTTAGTGGTAGCCGCTGTCGGATCTGGGGTGCGATCATGGTTTAGAGGGGGAGAATCCTGTCGCTTTAACTAGCGTGGGCGGACTGCGATTGCCTGGGTCCAATGCGCTGCTGTGTCCGTTTAACCTTACACAGCCCGAGCTATCTAGAAACTGACACTTAACGTTCATCTGATGGAACCCGTCGTTTAGTCGCGACATTTGCATCCAACAAGGGATTTGCCATGTCGAGCATTGTGGTCTTGGTCGTCGAAGACGATGCGCTGATCCGACTAAGCATCGTTGATTACCTCCTTGACCTCGGGCTGCTCCCGGTTGAGGCGGACACCGCAGACGCTGCCATCGCTATCCTTGAGTCGAGAGCTGACATAAGGCTCGTATTCACCGACGTCCAGATGCCCGGGACCATGGACGGTATTCAGCTTGCCCGCTACGTGCGCGAACGTTGGCCTCCAACGGCAATCGTCATCTGTTCGGCAACCAAGCAACCCGGTTCCGACGACCTACCCACCAACTGCTACTGGCTTGCGAAACCCTTGGATGCGTATTCGATCCAGCTCGCGGTAAAAACAGCGAAGCAATGGCTCAACGATTAAGCGGCTGACTTATAGGCGAAGCGACCGATCCGCTGATATAGTGGGTGCTCGCAAAAACTGCGCGAGCAACAGAATTTGCAGGCACCCTTAGGTCCGTTCATCTAATGTGAGACGTCGATTATCCATCGACATCCCAGACTTGGCTAACGCGCGCATGAGAGCGCCGACTTGGACCTCGGTAATTTACGCTGAACGACATAGCGTTCCGAAGGCCCTCATCCCTCAACCAAAGAAGACATCTGAATTTGCGTCACGCGGAGCTCGATTCCGCGAGTGGCGCCACGAGCCCCTGCCGCATGCACAGGTAAACAAGCTCAATGTCGGACCGAACGCCAAGTTTGGATTTTATTTCGCTGTGGTAGTTGGCCACAGTTTTGGGACTGAGATTAAAAGAAGCCGCGATCTGATCGGTTGATCTCGCGTCTAGGATCATCCGAAGGATTTCGAACTCTCGGGGGGAAAGTTCGTCCACGGGTGACGTGTCATAGAACAGTCGGCTCGTGGCGATCGCTTGGCTGATTTCAGCGCAAAGCGCGGGCCTCCCGGAGAACACGTTTCGGATGGCATTGACAAGCACTTCGGGTGAACTGCTTTTCGTAACGTAACCCCGTGCACCAGCGCGAATAGCCTGCTGCGCATAGGTTGCGCTCGCGTGCATTGAAAAGATGAGAATGCGCGCGCCGGGTTCGAGTTGACGGATTTGCCGAACCAGGTCGATTCCGCCCCGGCCCGGCATTGAAATATCGGCGACAACAACATCAGGGCTGCCTTTCTTGAATGCCTCGTAGCCCGATGCAGCGCAGTCCGCCTCGCCCACAACCTCAATGCCAGCATGCTTCTCGATCAACCGCCGATATCCCTCGCGGACAACGGCGTGATCATCGATTAGCAACACGCGGATCGTCATCGTATTTAAGCTCCTTGCCCGGCTACGGGAAATTCGACCTGAAGGACGAAGCCCCCCTTCGGACGAGCACCAGCAGCAAACTTTCCGCTCAGGGCTGCAACCCGCTCCCGCATGCCGATTAATCCCGATCCACCCTGGGACCGAGGCAAGCCGGTTGAGTAGGCGCCGACGCCGTCATCAACGACCCGAAGGCTGATGAGAGGTTCATCCATCCTGGACTCGCGCATGAGCGACACATGCACATTGCGTGCGCGGGCATGCTTGGCCGCATTGGTCAGTGCTTCCTGCACGATCCGGTAAACATGCGCGTTCGTTTCGGCCCGCAGTTGTTCTATTTCGCCCGTTACCTCGATCGTATAATTGGTGTGCCCACGCGCCTCGTCATTATGGCGTTCAACGAGCGCCTTTAGGCTTTGGAGGAGCCCTAGATCGTCGATCTCCTGCGGCCGGAGATAAGTAAGTGTGCGCCGCAGAGCGATCATCGAGCTGGCTGCCATTTTTTCCAGTTCGCGGACCTCATCGACGAGGTGAGGTGCATTGGTAAGAGCGCTCTTCCGGATACACGCCGCAAGAGCGTTTAGCGCTGCCAGCTTCTGCGCGATATCATCATGCAACTCTCGCGCAAGATGACGTCGTTCATGCTCCTGCATATCAATCAGACGTCGCGCCAGATCGGCTCGCTCGGAATTAGCTTTTTCTAACTCTTCCGAAACCGAGTTGAAAACTTCGCTCATACGATTGAGCTCTCTAAGCCGAAACTTGGGGAGCCGATAGCTGAGATCGCCACGCGCTAAGCGATTAAGACCCTCAAGAATGTCAAACGTAGGCAGAAGTGCGCGGTCGACAACAAGATAAGAGACAAGGCACAGCGCCGAAATCAGAAGAGCGGATAGGCCGAGGAGCGGCGCCACGGTCGCCCATGCTTGGCCAGCAGTAGCGGAAGGATCGAACCCGGCAGTGATCAAGCCCTGATTTATGCCGCGATAGAAGAGAGGGATCTCTGCAGTCAAGCGATCGTTGATGAACGCACTGAACACCGCAACAAACCACTGCGGTGCACCCTTCGAGGAATCGAACCCTGCGCAGTTTGAGCGGGAGCGCCAAGATTCGGATCCTCGAAACTCAATGCATTGCCCTGGCTGCAAAGCAAAGCGTGAAACCAGGTCCCAGTCCGGGAAGCGGGTCGAGATGTCCGTCGCCCTATCAATGCGGGAGAGCTGAAGATTGAGTTGTTGGGCGGCAAGTTGAGCAACGGCACCATTCTGCTGGTTGGATTCGCGCGCAGCCGTATACAAGGCCAGCCCCGAGCCAACAAAGAAGCACGCGAGCGCAACAAGCGTGATCCGCCGCACCAAAAGCCACTTCAAGTCCATCACGACCTCGCCGGTGACGTTTAAGTCAGGCTAGAGATAGCAAACTTGTCTGTGAAGGGGCTCCCCCAGACACTCGGGAAAATTTCACAGAGCTTCTCGGGCGTGGCGCACTGGTCGGCCTGGTCTTTGGTTCCTACGCTCGGTCGGTAACCAAGGAGATCAGCCGCCATGATGGTGCGCACATCGGCTTGCCTGCCGCCATCGCAACCGCAGGCAGGACCTCCCAAGAGGCACGGCGGAGTTCTGTTGCCAACTCTGGTGATGATCGCTTCTGCCGTTATCGGCGCGATCGCGAGCTTCCATCTGATCGGCTTACTCCACGCAGCAAATGGCAGCGAAGGAATGCCGAGCATTAGCGGCGACCGCTGTCTGGAGCAGGTTGTGAAGGGCCCATAGCCAGCAGTTCGCCCGAGATTGTTTATAACACAGGAGAAACGACCAATGAGAGCATGTCTTATTACTGCAGCCATGATCTTTTTCTCAGCCGCCGCCTTGGCTGACGACCACGCTCAGCATGCGAGAGAGCTGACCCCGGCGGACATCAAATTCGAGGACAACCCGGCCTTCCCCAAGGGCGCTCAGTCGATACTGATCCATGGAGACCCTACGAAACCCGAGTTCTTCATCATTCGTCTCAAATTTCCGCCTAACTACATCGTGCCGGCTCACACGCATCCTGCACTTGAGTCCGTAACCGTCTTGACGGGATCTATGGGAAGTGGAATGGGCGACAAGGTTGATACGTCGAAAGGAAAGATGCTCGGTGAAGGATCGCTGCTGATCCTACCGGCAAACCATCCTCACTACGTCTGGACGGCGGATGAGGAAACGATCATCCAGGTTGCGGCCACCGGGCCGTTTGACATCATCTATGTCAACCCAGACGAAGACCCGCGAAAGAAGAAATAGGCGAAATTTAAACAACGCTCGCCCGACAGAGCCCGCTGCCGAGAGGTAAGCGGGCTCGCACTTTCGGAAGTTTCCTGCGCGCATGTCATCTTCGGCGTTCGAGACCCGTAGCACCTTCCATTTTGGCGCCGTCCAACTGTGCATTTGCAAGCGTCGCGCCTTCAAAATCTACGTGCGAGAGATCCGTGTCTCGGAGATCCGCGCCACTGAGGTCAGCATCTCTCAGGATGGCGCGAGAGAGCGAAAGGCCGCGCACATTAATGTCCGTCATGCGAGCGGCCGTGAAGTTACAACGCTGCAGTCCGCCGACTGGCGGCCCCCCGAGATTTCTCTCCTCCCAGACCACGAAATCGGCATTTGCTAAATTCGCTTCGGTGAAGTCCGCGCCATCGAGCCGCGCGGCGACTCTCGAGCGCGCAAGATTGGAGTAACGGAATAGAGGCAGGTCGCTCGGATGAAGATTCATGTCGGAGAAGACGTTCGGCCGACGAATGGAAGCGCTCACCAGCGTCGCGTTCGAGAAATCTGCTTTGATCAGCGTCGCTCGATCCAGAGTCGCATACGATAAATTGGCGCCTCGCAAATTTGCGCCGCTCAAATCCGCGCCGAAAAGGTTGCAATAGGACAGATCCGCCTCGTGAAAATCCAAGTCCGCAAGATTGAGTCCGCTCAAATCGCGATGCGCGAGGGTGAGATCGTAATTACCTTTCGCACGCACAATCATCTCCACGACATCTCGGACATTCAGCTTGGGAGTGTCCCGTGCGAAAGCTGCTGTGCTTAGGCAGCCGACCACCAGGTGGCTGACGAAATTCCGCCTGTCCATCATCATATGTAATGCCTTAATGCGCCCAAGGTGCGCTCGAACTCCCGCCGAGAAACGGCCATCGATTTGTATTGCGATTGAAAGGAATTCTAAGAAGCGATGCCCGCCAGGATAGCGCGCTCCGCCCATAAACCCTTGGGAAGTTCTCCTGACTAATGGCGAGAGATGCGGGGCATTCGACGATCGAAAGTACTGTAAGATACCTCAGCATCGACGTCGACGACGCGATCGAAATTGTCGAGAAGATCGATATCTGAGCGACTGAGGCTCTTCCCCAGATACCGGACATGGTCGGCGGCGCTCTTGCGTCGCCGATTGCATTGAAGTCGATGTCAGCTATTGGAACGAAGCCGCCGTCGGGGCATTGTCCGGAAAGTCGCATTAGCGGAAGTCAGTCCCGCGATGGCCGACGCCCCGTCCGCCCGCCGACAAGTCTGCTCATAAAGATAGAGCTGCCGTCAGATGTCGATCTTCTCAGCGATCTCGATTGCGTCGCCGACCTCGATTCCGAGGTAGCGCACGGTGCTTTCGATCTTTGAATGTCCGAGCAAGAGCTGGACCGCACGAAGATTGCCCGTCCGCCGGTAGATCAAGACCGCCTTGGTGCGTCGCAGGAGTGAGTTCCGAACTTCGCCGGATCGAGCCCATACTGGCGACCCATTCGTGAACGAGCCGGGCGGACTGCCTCGTCGTTAGACCGTGACAGCCATCTCCTCGGCCTGCGAATAGGAATTGACCCGGTTTTCTTCCAGTCACTCTGAGATAGTCGTCGACAGCCGACCGAGTCTGGTCTGTCAGCTCCTCATTCAACAGACCTTGAGCCGAGCAAATCTGCCCCGGCGTGCAATATCCACACTGAAAGGCATCGCGCTCCATGAACGCCGCTTGTAGCGGGTGCAAAGAACCCGAAGTGGCAAATCCTTCGATGGTTCGGATTTCCGCGCCATCCTTGCTGCAGGCGAGTGCGAGGCAGCTATTGATGCGTTTACCATCTACCAGCACGGTGCAAGCGCCGCACTTGCCGTGATCACATCCCTTTTTCGTGCCGGTTAAGCCCAGCCCATCGCGAAGCAGATCGAGGAGTGTAGTCCATGGCTCGAGTTCGCACTGCACCAGTCGGCCATTCACCAAATATTCTACATGAACCTTATCGATACGCGCAGGGACGGCAGGGATTGATCGATCGTGGGCGTTCAACATCGCTGGTGTCCTTCGCGCTCGAGTGATTCTCGAAACAACCGCCTGCGTGATCGCGGGTTCCTCGAACGTTCGCTAGCACACGTAAAGACGAACGCGTTTTCTGATCGCAGCGGCTTACCGTAGGATTGTCGGGACTGCGTCAATCCTTCAACGCGATTGAGCCGGTACGGGGTTCAACACTGTAGTGGCCCTGAAAGCGTCCGCCTTTGAACGGCTCACTCACTAGCACTCCTTCGAGGTCAAATTCGAAGCCGTCCGTCTCATCCATCTTTGCAATCGAAGGCTGCGTTGGGGGTGGAGCTGGTTGAACCGGCGCATTCGCTGGCGCGCTAACGCCGTCCACCTCTGCACCCACGCTCGTTGGCTGCCATGCTTTCGACCGGTGTATTCGTCGTATCTTTGCCGGTAGCAGCATTGTCGGAAACGCTCATCCGCGGACCAGCGGCGTGAGCGAGGCAGAAAAGTTGGAAGCACGCGCTAACAGCAGAGATTTAAGCGAGCTCGTACGCTGACGTACGAACATTTGCGGGAACGGATGCTTGGTGGGGCGCGTGTCGTAGTTACGCTTCTACCAACGCAGGGTCACTGATGCGCGAGACAAAGACCGTGGTTATTGTGAGCACGACGCTGCTCGTTTTTGGTTACGGAGTGTTGTGGCTGCTCGGCGCATTTGATGGGCTAGGCTTTCACGGCACGATCGCGGCGATTCTGGGCATTGCGCTCACAACGATGATCGGAGTTGCTGTCATGGCGCTCATTTTTCACAGTGCTAGGGCTGGCTACGACAAAGAAGTGCACAACGTGTGGCGTCGAAAGAAGCGAAAGCCCTAATAACAGTCCAAGCAGATGCGCGTTTGAATGCGCCGTTGCCATGAGCCTTGGATCAAGTTTTGCCGATAAAGGAGGACGATCGTGCCCCACGTCTATCCAGATAAACCACCGAACCGTCCAGATCCAATTATCGAGGACTGTCATAAAGCGCCCGACCGCCGCAAAGAGGATCGCTCTTACATTCCGATAGCGGTGGCGGCGGCCGCCATCATTTCTCTCGCGGCCGTTGCGGCTATTACGACGAATGAATCTGAAAAGCAGGTCGCGCGCGGAGAGGCTGTTAAGCAAGGCGAGACCAAAAACTGATGCGGACAGAGCTTAACACTAGGGCGAGGGAGGTCCCAAGGACGCCGCGGAATAAGGAATAAGTTCTGGCAGAATCGCAGGGAGGCTAGTTCGAAACCGGGTTCCCCGTTTCAGTCTGAGGGAAGTTCTGATGAACTCAATATTATTTTTTGAATCGTTGCGCCGGCCCGTCGTCACTGGGGAAAAGGCGCACTGCTTGGTTTAGCGGGTTTGGCCGCTTCAAGCGTTTTGGTGCATTACCTGGCTCGGCGCGCAGAAGCTCGCCACCGGCCGATGGGTCGAACGACAGCAATCGGGGGAACCAACGTCCATTACATCGATAGAGGCGCGGGTGCGCCGGTGGTGCTGCCGCACGGTAATGGGAGCATGCTTGAAGAGCTGGATGCGAGCGGCTTAATTGAGCAACTCGCTGCGAGTCACAGGGTCATCGCCTTGGATCGACCAGGCTTCGGACTTTCCCCTCGGCCCGTACGGCGCTGGAGCCCCGAGCAAGAGGGTGAACGGCTGGTATCGCTCATGCGTCAGTTGCATATCGAGCGTCCGGTCATCGTGGCCCATTCGTGGTCCACACTAGTTGCGCTGAGTGTCGCGCTGGAACAGCCAGACGCAATTTCGGGCTTGGTGTTAATCAGCGGTTACTACTATCCGACCACTCGCATGGATGCGCTCGTGCAAGGGTTTGTTGCTTCGCCGGTCGGAGATCTGCTGCTGCACACCTTGTGGCCACTGATCGCAAAACTGAGCGCGCCGTTGGCTTTCAAAAAGGTTTTCGACCCGTCTCGACCGAGCGCTGAGTTTCTAAGCCGCTATTCTTTGCCAATGGCCACGAGGCCGTCTCAGCTTAGGGCGTTGGCTGTCGACACTGCCGCCATGCCCCAGGCCACCGCGAGGCTCTCGAAGCGCTATCGCGAGTTGTTACTGCCGGTGGATTTGATCATAGGTACGAGCGACCGCGTGGTGACTGCATCTCACCATAGCCGCCGACTGAACCGGGAGCTTCATAATAGCTTTTTAGATGTGGTGAACGGTGCAGGCCATATGGTGCATCACGCCCACCCTAATCTTGTTGCGCGCCGCGTCGCACACGTCTTCGAGCGTGCCCTGCAGCCAGTTGCGGCTGGCGCCCCCTAACGCGAAGTGACGTCGCTCATGCTCGCCACGCATTGCGCAGGCCATGCTGATCGACCAGGCAAACTGCAACCCTTCGAAATAAGACAGACTGTTCCGAGAACAATTCAAGCAAGCAGTAAAGCGCATGGTGCTTCAACTGGCGGGGTCGGTGTGACTGTCCTTGAAATGGGTTGAGGATTGCTTGCTTGACGACCGCCTTCATGTCGGCATGGGTTGTGTGCATTTGGCATCAGAGTGAGAACGTTTCAGTGCTGACGGTCGGCGTAAACTCGACACCGGGGTGCTTTTCCTGAGTCGCGAAGCACGCAGCAGGATGAGACCGCTGCGTGCTGACGCTGTATGTTAGTCTTGACGGTTGCCGCCGCCGCTCTCCTGCCCGCCTTTGCGCCCGGCCTCCGCGGCTAACTCGGGGTCCTGAGAAAAGCTACGCTTCTCGTCTGGGACGCTCTCACCGCCTTTGCGGCCGGCCTCGGATGCGAGTTCGCGGTCCTGCGAGAAGCTTCGCTTCTCGTCCGGCACGTTTTCACCTCCCTTGCGGCCAGCTTCTGCGGCCAGCTTCGGGTCCTGCGAAAAGCTACGCTTTTCGTCCGGTACGCTCTGCCCGCCTTTGCTCGCGATTTCGCGCTGCTTGTCCTGGTCCATGGACGCGAAGCCGCGTCCGCTTGATTGTTCATTACGTTCTGCCATTAGACTCTCCGGTTATCGTCCAGATGATTGAGAGCGAGACTGACCGCCTTTGCGGCCCGCTTCCGATGCCTTCTCACGATCGTTGGCAAAGTTGCCACCGCTCTCGCGACCGCCCTTACTGGCAATTTCCTTTTGCTTGTCGTCGTCCATGGACGCGAAGCCGCGTCCGCTCGATGAAGAGCGTTTTCCTTGAGGCATTTGTTTCTCCTTGAAGTTACTGCTGCAGCTTGCTGGCCGCATACGGAAGCAATGCGAGGCGTCTATCGCTGTTCCTTGTCCTCACAAATCGTAAGGTTGCGACGAAGCGCTTGGTAAGCGGCTGCATTCAGCGCGTTACGAACGATTGACTACAAGGGGCTGTACGCATCCGCACTGACATTGTTTGCACTGTGAGCCCGCACCTCGAACCTCGCTTTGAGCGCATTCCAGCGATCGGTCCGCACTTGAAGCCGCGCCACACTCAATGCTGGCTAAGGTGCAGGGAACGGTTTTGGAGGCGTCCTGCTGAAACGATCTGAGAAGTCAACGAGTGAGGCGCATGACCCATATCAATGAATTGGCGGTGGTCACAGGTGCATCGACTGGGATCGGTTTAGAGCTCGCAAAGTGCGCAGCTAAAGATGGGTATGACCTGATCGTCGCAGCTGACGAACCGGCCATTGAGGTTGCCGCTGTTGAACTGCGCGGGCTTACCGGCAGTGTGAAGGCCATTCAAACTGACCTCTCGACCCGCGAGGGCGTGGACAAATTGTGCGCCGCCATCGAGGGGAGGGGCGTGGACGCGCTCTTCGCAAATGCGGGGCGGGGTCTGGGGCACGGTTTTCTCGATCAGAATTTTGATGAGGTCGTGAAAGTCATCGATACGAACATCACGGGCACCATCTATCTTGTCCATAAAATTGGCCGAGACATGCGCGCGCGTAACGATGGAAAAATCCTGATCACGGGTTCCATTGCGGGATTCATGCCGGGCGCCTTTCAGGCTGTCTACAACGGCACCAAAGCTTTCATCGATTGCTTCTCTTTCGCCCTCCGTAATGAGCTCAAGGACACAAACGTGTCCGTAACGTGCCTGATGCCGGGTGCCACAGAAACCGAGTTTTTCCGGCGTGCTGGAATGCTCGACACGAAAGTCGGCGCGGGTAAAAAGGACGATGCGGCCCAAGTTGCCGAGGTTGGCTACAATGCCATGCAGAGCGGTGAAGGCGACGTAGTCAGTGGTCGGAAAAATAAGATTCAATCAGCGTTAGCCAATGTAACACCGTCGGAACTCCTTGCCGAACAACACCGCAGGATGGCGGAACCCGGATCAGCGGGAGAGAAGTAGCCACAATTATCTTCTTTCGATCAGTAGCACTGACTCAGACGGGCGGATCTTCCTCTTCCCGTTTTTTTCGGCTCTCATCGGTGGCGCTATAGAGATCTCGCGTCGCTTCATCTGCCCTTCGCCGCTGGAGCCAACTCGTTCCACGCGTGCGTAGCATGAGGTAGAGGATCGCCAAGCCCAGCACGAGCGGGCCCACAACGTTCATTAGAAGTGTCAAAAATTCGGACTTTGTTTCCATAGCACCGCAACCTTGTGGCACAGGTCTGGTTCCCGCCGACTAGCCCCCGATTGGCGCCACGGAGCGAAAGCGCGACGCTAATAAAAACGGACCGATACCGTACCGACGTTGGTAGGAACCCCGCGTTCAGCGTGCCGTTTCATCACGGCCGGAGAGCTAAATAGCCTGCTAGTCAACTCCGGCTTGACGCGAGCCCCAGGCGCAATCCCTCTCGCCCCTGGGGCTCCACCCACTCAACAGCGCTTGGTCCGTGCGGTTTATTTCCTCCCTTGAACTCAGCCCCCGCAACCGGGGGCTTTTTTTTGCTGATCGCTTTCGCACCCTGCACGACTAAGAGTGCGCACGCGCACGTTCTTCCAAAGAGAGTTGGTGCGCATACTTGTCGTTCGTGAGCACGACGCCGACTCAGCCGGGTTTGGTTACAATTGATCAGAAGCGTACCGACCTCGTTCTATCTTTCGAGCATTTCAAAGTGCAGATTGAACAATCTGGACATTGAGCGTTCCGGGAGGCTGGTGATGCGTTTTGGAAAATATTATACCAACGATACACTTTGCAGAATGGAAGCCATTTTTGAGCGGACCTGCCTAGACCTCGGCATATCCGACAATTCGGACTATGCGCGCTCGTCGCGAGAAGTTCTGGCTTTTCTCATGTTTGCACTACCCCCTCCGCGTCCCGGACTTGTTCAGCTTGCCGCTGATGATCTGAAGCGGATAGCCGAGGAGACGGGTTCCCTTCGAGGGAGCTTCAGTATTGCGAGCGGGACGTTTCCGACGCAAGGCGCTCGAACCTCGTCACGGCCGCTGTCGGGCTACGACAGGTTAGCCAGATAATGATTGCGACTGCTCGTCGGTGATCGGCAGTCGATAGATTGACGATCAGTTTCTTTGACGACGCCGAACCCTCCCAGGCAACTATCGCGAACGTGAAGAAACGGCGAGTGAACGATTAGCGACGCAAAGCTATGATCTGGGTCAAGGCCTAGAAATTGCCTGCGCGTTTTGTCGGTACGCTCGCGTACAAATTTCATTAAGCGTCATCTCGTAAACCTTTCCGTTCTTCGCGCGTTGTGACCCAATGTAGCGATCGCATTCTGTGGTCAGTCGAAACGCGTAGCACAGGCGGCCGAGGCGGATGACCTGTCCAGAGCATAATTCTCGCAATCGCATTCTCAATTGTCTTTCGGAAAGCGATTTCCGGTTGGTTGAGCCGCATCTGGAGAATGTCGACCTCAGCTTTAGAAAGAGTCTTCAATCCTCTAACAGGACAATCGAAACGGTTTACTTTCCCGATAGCGGGTTGGGATCCGTCATAGCGGTTGGGAAGGGACGAGAAGCGCAAGCCGAGGTCGCGCTGGTCGGCCGTGACGGCATGACCGGACTGCCCGTGGTAAACGGCACAGACAGATCGCCTTATGAAATCTTCATGCAAGCAGAAGGGCGAGGGCGACAAATTAGGGCGGAGGCTCTCCAGGGGGCTATGAAGCGCAGTTCCACTCTCCGTGGGCGCTTTTTGCTCTACTCTCACGCCTTCACTATCCAGAGCAGCTACACCGCGCTTGCAAATGCGAAGGGTTCACTGGAGCAACGGCTCGCGAGATGGCTGCTCATGGCGCTTGACCGGCTCGACGGGCCCCAGCTCAGCCTTACTCACGAATTTCTGGCACTTATGCTCGGCGTTCGCAGAGCGGGAGTGACGACCGCGTTGCAGCACTTACAGGCGGCTGGGTTCCTGCGCGGAGATCGGGGTGTGCTGACGATCTTGGATCGAGAAGTTTGAGAGTGACTGCAAACGGCCTCTACGGACCTGCAGAGGCGGAGTATGAGCGGCTGTTCCCCGCCGCTCCAGGGCCGACGCCTCGCTGGCTCTTAAATTGTAGTTTGAGTTGATCAGGGGGCAAAACAGAAGCGTCTGGGTACCGGAGCGTAAGATGCAGAAGTACTACATTCACGTCATTGCAGGGATCGAGCGACTGCTTGATGAGGAGGGCGCTCTTTTCGTTGATTTGAAAGACGCGATCGACGAAGCGCAACAGAGCGCCGTCGAACTCGCCTCCGAGGAGCTTCGGTCGGGTCGGAAATTCCCCAGAACTTGGCGCATGCAGGTGATCGATCAAAGCGGTATCGTGCGCGATACCTTCTCCTTTGAAGATCTGCTTGGAGACCAATCACTCGTGAAACCGAACAAGCATTTGTCCATCATGGACTCGGTGGCGGTCGTTACTCGAAAGGCTGATAGGAACTGCAAGGAGGTCCGGGAACAACTCGGACAAGCATGGGTGCATCTATCACGACTACGTGCACTCTCCACAAAATTCCCTGCGTAACCATCTCACGAAAAGGCTGCAAACGTCATGCCGAGAGATGTTGTTGTCATAGGGTGTTCCGCTGGAGGGCTTGAGGCTCTCCTGCAGATCGTTGAGAAGCTTCCTGCCGCATTGCCCGCGTCGATATTTGTCGTACAGCACACTAGCCCTGAAAGCCCTGGATATCTTTCGGGTATTCTCGACCAGCGAGGTCCGTTGCGAGCAACCTATGCTGTGGACGGCGATATATTCGCGGCTGGAAACATCTATGTCGCTCGGCCGGATCGCCATTTGTTGCTCGATCCCGATCGAACGATACGGGTTGTGATGGGCGCGAAAGAGAATAGGTCTCGCCCCGCAATCGATCCACTTTTTCGATCTGCGGCTTTGAATTACGGACCACGCGTCATTGGGGTCATCCTTTCCGGAGGTCTCGATGACGGCGTGGCTGGTTTGCGGGGCATCAAAATGTGTGGGGGGACGGCTGTCGTGCAGGAACCGCTCGATGCGGTCGCGGATTCGATGCCGCGGCAAGCCTTGCGATTTGTGTCGGTCGACCATGTTGCTGCAGCGCGCGATATCGGAAAGCTTCTCGCCGATCTCGTTAACACGGAGGGGCGTTCGCGGTCCGAAGGAGATCCTATAATGATCGAATCCCTTAAGGCGGAATTGAAAGCATCGAAGGGCGCTCTTCTCGCCAACGAACTCACTGCGCTTGGGGATCACACGCTGTTCACGTGTCCCGAATGCCACGGCACTTTGGTTAGGCTGCGTGATCGCGGCCCTATGCGTTTTCGTTGTCACACCGGCCATGCCTTTACAGCCCAAAGTCTTGTCGCCGAGTTGCAAGGGGCTACGGAGGAAGCTTTGTGGAACACGATCCGCTCCTTGGAAGAGAGCGCCATGGTCTTCTCGCATTTAGCCGACCATGCAGAAAATGAAGGAGACGCGCGCGACCTCACGGGCCGGGCCAATCAGGCCCATCAGGATGCCAGAGAAGTGCGTCGACTTGCGTCCACGCAAACTGGAGCGGCTGAAGATCTGTCGGCCCTCCAGGTTATGCAAATGAGTGATTGAGATTTGCTCAATGTTAGCGTTTGGTTAGCCTCCAAGATCAAGAGGCTGGCATGACCAAAGCACCTGTTCAAATACCCATCGTGGCAATGGGCGCGTCGGCGGGCGGGGTCCAAGCGTTGCAGGCCTTCTTTAAAGCCGTGTCCCCTGAGACCGGGGCAGCGTTCGTAGTCGTTCTTCATATCTCGCCCGAACGCGGCAGCCAGTTAGCCGCCATCATAGCCGCCCAAACTTCAATGCCAGTTCATGAGGTGACAAAGCCACGAACAATCGAGCAAAACACCGTCTATGTGATCCCGCCTAACCGAGAGCTCATCGTATCTTCCGACAAAATAGAAGCGCAACCCGTAGCATCACGCAGCCTGCGCGCTCCGATTGACCATTTTTTCCGTTCCATGGCTCACGAACACGGAGATGGTTTCGCGATCATTCTCACCGGCGGCGGAGCCGACGGTGCCGTGGGAGTGAAAGCCGTAAAGGAGGGGGGCGGCCTCATCCTGGTGCAGGATCCACTCGAGGCCGAATATCCGTCGATGCCAAACTCTGCGATTGCATCTGGCGTTGCTGATTTTGTTTTGCCCCTCGATGAAATCGCCGCTCGCCTTCCGGAACTTGTCAAGCTCAAGCGGCAACTGAGCATCGACAATCTCGAAGCCACCGACGAAGATCATTTGAGACGGATCCTCGGCTTTCTGAAAGCCAAAACTGGGAACGACTTCACTCAGTACAAGCGTGCAACGATCAGTAGGCGTCTAGCGCGTCGCATGCAGGTCGTCCACGCGGAGACACTTCGCGATTATCTGGCATTCGTGCAGTCGAGCCCCGATGAAGTGCGGTTTCTGCTCTCCGACCTGCTGATTTCTGTCACAAGCTTCTTTCGCGACGGCGATGCCTTCAAGAAATTGGCGGAAGATGTTCTACCAGGCCTTTTACGTGCGAAATCCGAAACAGGAGACAGCCTGCGGGTTTGGGTTCCGGCTTGCGCGACCGGCGAAGAAGTTTACTCATTGGCTATGCTGATCGTTGAGGAAAGCACGCTCCACGACCCGCGCCCTGAAGTACAGATTTTCGCCTCCGACCTGGACCCTGGCGCGCTCGCAGCTGCGCGCGAAGGGCGTTATCCTCTGGCCATCAATTCGGATGTTTCTGAAGATCGCTTGCGCAGGTTTTTCGCACGAGACGGGGACCACTACAGGATCAAGCGTGAAATTCGCGACCTTGTCGTGTTCGCTCAGCACAGCGTCCTTCGCGACCCCCCGTTCTCCCATATCGATTTGGTGTCCTGCCGCAACCTACTCATCTATCTCGATAGGATCCTACAGAACCAAGTCTGCGCAACTTTCCATTACGCCCTGCGCCCCGGTGGTTACCTTTTCCTGGGTTCGTCGGAATCAATCGACGGTCAGTCCGTGTTCCGGACGATCGATCGAGACGCCCGGATTTTTCAGGCAATCGATCGCGCGCGCGTTCTCCCGTCGCTTCCCAACTTCTTCAGCGGTTCGCGGATTTCCGATCCGCCGGCGGCCATCATTAGTCCGAGAGAAGCGAGGACAAATTATGCCAACGATCACAAGCATGCGTTGGAGGTGTCTGCACCCCCCAGCATGATCGTGGACGAAACTCACCGCATGCTCAATCTATCGGAAAATGCCGGCCGATACATTCTCGCACCCGGTGGACCGCCGTCGACCTTTGCGACTGATGTCGTGCGGCCCGAACTACGCCTCGACCTTCAAGCGAGCCTGCATCGGGCGTTCGAGCAAAATGAGGTGACGCTGACTTTGCCAGTAGCGGTCAGATTCAACGGACACGCGCGCCAAGTTAGCCTGCACGTTCGACCCATCGCAAGAGAGAGCGCCACCAAGACCGCGCTTGTGCTTTTTCTGGAAGGAGCCGCGGTCGAGGTTCCAACCGATCATGTGAGCGACGACGACAATTCTTCGTTTCTGGTCACGCAGCTTCGCAACGAGCTGTCGACCACGCAAGCGCATCTTCGAACAAGTCGTGCGCAGTATGAAGCGGTGACCGAAGAGCTGCGCGCGTCTAACGAAGAGCTACAGTCTATCAACGAAGAGTACAGGTCGACATCCGAGGAGTTGGAGACGAGTAAGGAGGAACTGCAATCGATCAACGAAGAGCTTCAAACGCTGAACAACGAGTTGAAGCTCAAGCTCGACGTCGTCTCGCGAGCTCACAACGATCTGCAAAACCTGATGAGCGCGACGGATGTGGCGACGCTGTTCCTGACCACAGGCTTACGCATAAATCGGTTCACGCCTCGCGTTGCAGATATTTTCAATATTGTACCAGGCGACGAGGGGCGGCCGATTGCCGACTTCACTCATCGCCTCGAATACCCGGATGTCATCAACGATGCCTCGAAGGTGTTGAGCGATCTCACGCCAATAGAACGCATCGTTAGAAGCAGCGACGATCGCTGGTACATGATGCGCATCAGGCTTTACCGGACGCTCGAAGACAAGATCGATGGAACCGTCGTGACGTTCGTTGACATCACTGAACAGCGCATCGCTGAGCAGCAGTGGGAGAAGCGGCAAGAATTGCTTCTTTCCGAGTTGTCCCATCGCGTCAAAAACACTTTGGCAGTGGTGCAAGCGATCGTTTCCCAGAGCCTGGACACGGACCACGTGCCGGTGGTTACCAAACAGAAGGTCGGGGAGCGATTGACGGCAATCGCTAAGGCTCATGAGCTGCTTTTGAATGCCAACTGGAAAGGCGCCGTTCTGGAGGACATCGTTCGAGGTCAGCTGGAAGCTCCTATTGGAGTGAACCCTGGCCGGATCTCCATTTCAGGTCCTTCCATATTCCTGCCGAGCGATACGGGGACTCCAATCGGGCTCGCCATCCACGAGCTGGGAACTAATGCCATAAAGTACGGCGCACTAAGTAACGGTGCAGGATTGGTATCGATCGAATGGACCGTGATTGAGGATGACAAAGGAAAGAAGCTACGCATCAGCTGGCAAGAGAGGAACGGGCCAGAAACAACTCGCGCTCCGTCGCGCGGCTTTGGAAGCAGGTTGATAGATAGCTGCATTCCCAATGCGCGCGTCAAGAGAGACTTCAACAAAAAGGGATTCACCTGCGAGATCTTAGTGCCGTTAGGTGAAACAGGCGACCCACGTTAAACTTGCCACGTTTTCAGTTAAGCGACATTCCCGTCAGCAAGCAGATCGTCCGCTTTCTCGGCGAAGCGATAGGAAAGCCAGTGTCTGTTGATAGCTGCGAACTCGCGTAGCGAGCTATGATGTCTGGGCTGACGTCGCACCAAAGTGCGAATAGAGATCGCCGTCCCTACACCGGGCCCCGGGTTGAAGAAGCATGCACAGCGCACGATCCAGACAGACAATCCATGCAAATCGCGGAGCGTCGGAGCGGCTCAAGGGTCGAAACAGACCCGCCACACAAGTTCGCCGCCTTGTCGCGACTGGTAATATCCGTTGCCACGACGCCGTCACACGGATGACCTGAGCGGAACGGTTGCTGACGTAGAGTATTGACAGTCTATGAACCCGAAACAGAAGGGAAGTTCATGGACACCCCGGACGAGACCACTTCTCTCATCGCAGCCGGCAAAGTGGCGGAAACTGCGGTTTTCAACACTGACGGTGAGCGTCTGGCGGTGTATGATGTCATGGTCGACAAGCGAAGCGGCCGCATCGCGTATGCGTTGATGTCCTTTGGCGGCTTTTCAGGTATGGGCCAGCGCTACCATCCTTTGCCTTGGGTAGCTCTCAAGTACGACACCCGACAAGTAGGCTACGTGGTTGGCCTCACCGTCGCTCAGCTCAAGAACGCGCCGACCTATGGCGCAGATGAAAGTCCCCCATGGGGCAACCGGGCATACGAGCAGTCCATCCATGATCATTACGGCTCATCGCCGTACTGGGATGCCCGTTAAACCTTAACAGTTACAGGCGGCGCTAATGCATTCACTCGCATTGAAACGATCTCGTATGGGCGTTGCGATTATCTGCAGCATAGCGGCGTGTTGCGCAGGGCCCGCTTTTGCTCAACAGGGAGATGGCACTACGACGACTATCTCGGCCACCGTGTTCAAACCTGCGAAAGTCGCCGCCACCACCGACCTCATCGCATCCCTCGAAGCTCCGAAGGGAGTCGCGATAGACGTCTTTGCTGAAGGGCTGAAAAATGCCCGTGTGGTTGCGGTGAGTGAGCAAGGACACGTGTATATAAGTCGCCGCGACCAGGGTGACGTCGTTCTGCTCCAAGACAAGGACGGAGACGGCAAAGTGGATGCAGATCGGATAATCGTTGCTCAACGCGCAGGCGCTCATGTCTGGCGATCGCCGGCAATAAGCTCTTTCTCGACACTGTGAAGGAGGTTTTTGTCGCTGAAATTCTCGACGACGGCCGGCTCGGCGACCTGACGATGATGATCGGAGACTTACCGAATTCCGGCCAGCATCGGAACCGCACTCTGCGTGTTGGCCCAGACGGAATGCTCTACATCAGCGTCGGATCGACCTGCAATGCTTGTAACGAGTCAAACCCGGAGAACGCGACGATCCTTCGCGCTAGTCCTGACGGCAAATCCCGCACCATCTTCGCGAGCGGACTGCGCAACACAATCGGCTTCGATTGGCACCCTGAAACCGGTGCATTGTGGGGTTTTGACCACGGCATCGACTACCTCGGTGATGACGTGCAGCCGGAAGAGCTCAACCTGATCGAGAGAGGGAAGCAGTACGGCTGGCCCCACATCTGGGGAAGGGATGGTGAAAATCCGCAAAGCACGCCAGTCGGGGAGATCACGAAGGAACAGTGGAAGGCAACGAGTGAAACGATGGTAGTCGGTCACGATGCTCATGCCGCACCCATGCAGTTTGTTTTCGTCCCGGCCGACGGTCTTCTGCCGGGTGTGTCCCGTGGAGATGCGTTAGTCACGATGCGGGGATCGTGGAACCGTCTTGAACCATCCGGCTACAACATCGTTCATGTGAAGTTTGAGGACGGTAGAGCTACGAACATCACTCCTTTCGTTGACGGTTTTCTGGCGGCAGACGGGGCCACTCATTTTGCTCGGCCGATGGGGTTAGCGTTCGCCACGGATGGATCGCTCCTGATGGCGGACGATGCAAACGGCGTGTTCTATCGGATCACTGGCGAGCCTAAAGGCAGCGCGTCGGTGAAATCGGTGCCTTCCGAAGCAATGAAGAAACAGGCTGCAAAGGGCGTGGGCGTGCCGCTAGCCTACGGACGCGTAAAGGCGAGAACCTCCGAAGCTATAACCGTCAAGTCCGCGTCTTTTGGAGAAGGCGGCTCCATCCCCCAACGACACAGCGAGTACTATGACGGCGTATCGCCAGCCAGGTTGAAGGTGCAGTGACTTACATTATCGTTTCAGAAGATCCCGACGCAAAGCCGATCATACCTTTCGTGCACTGGTTGGCATGGAACATCCCAGCGTCGGTAAATTCAGTCGCCGAGGGACTCCAGGAGCAGCTCCGACTGACAAGCCCCGAAGGTGTTCTTCAGGGGCAGACAAGTCGCGGCTCACCAGGGTACTTCGGTCCGCGACCACCGGTGGGGGACCCGCCCCACCAACTTCATTTTCAGGTGTTCGCTCTCGATCGGAAGCTTGATGTCTTGCCTGGCTCGGACCGAGATACGGTTCTTGATGCCGCCGAGGGCCACGTGATCGCGAAAGGTCGGCTCATCGGGACGTATCAGCAAAACGATCCGCCGGTAAAGTAACGCCGCAAGTAATGACAGGTCGAATTGCGTCACTGTTGCGCGCGGATCGCGGAGAAGAAAGATGGCAAAGCCACCCAAGCCTCATCGCCTAGCAACTGTGGGCCTCGGCGTCCTAGTCATTTTGGCGATCGTGGTCGTTGTCACCTATAGCGCAGTGTAGTCATCCAAGCAGGTGACCACTCCCTCCAGAGCGGAAGCAGGCGACCAACCTGAATAAATATGGTCGGCAGTCGCGCGTTGCGTCAGAACCTAGCGCGAATTTCCGACATTAGGTTCCGGGTTGTTTCCGAAGCGCAGGGTTTGGAAAGGAACACGGCGTCTGTCGGCATCGATCGATTGTCGTTAGGTCGGGAGGCGCAGCGAGAGATACGCCTCCCGGACGCCTTCCGGCGTCTGGCGGCTTGGTATTAGCCGCTTCTCACTGGCCCATCACGCGGCGGCGAAGCCGGAAACGGGCAATATCGGCCGATGGGGCGCTACGGGCCTCATCCCGGGGGCGGGAGGAAACGGGTCATCATCGTTTGCCACTTCTAGCGCCGAAGTAATCAATGCGCTGTCGTCAAACGTGCCCGCCTGTACTGCTTCAAAGAGGCGTCGCGCTATTAGCTCACGCGTCAAACCCAATTTCCGGGCCTTCGCTGCTGCAACGGCCTTTTGAAGTAGTTTCTCTAGACGGTCGATGTCACTGTCACCAAACGCTGGCATGGTTGCCTCCTTTCTTGTCAGCGGATGATGTTTGGGCGGAGAACGATTTAGGGCCGCATCCAGTGGGTTCAAGAGGCACCCTAGCCACTTTCCGAACTTCCCTTCTTCCCGTCCAAGGTTTTGATTTCGGCAGTTGCCGTCCTGCTCGTCGGCCCACCGAGTGGGTTTTATCGTTTCTCAGCGAATGCCCGCTTTTCCGGGAACAGCCCCGTCGCAACAGCGTTATCCGCCCGGACCATTTCCTATCGGAGACACGCAATGAAGAGCTCTCTTTTTGCCCTGATCGCTATGACGATCGCAGCACCTGCGATCGCAGATACAAAACCGGCAGCCGACGCTGGTGCGGCTGACGCTCAGTACTATGCGGCAACTGAAAAGACGGATTTCGAGGCGTCTGACCTTATCGGCTCTCGGGTTTACTCTACCGAAGCGCAGGTTGACGCCGACAAAGCATTCGATAAGGCCGGAGCGGATTGGGACGATATTGGAGAGGTAAACGACTTAGTCGTGAGCCGCGACGGTTCAGTGAAGGCTGTCGTGGTCGGTGTTGGCGGGTTCCTCGGTCTTGGCGAGAAAAACGTGGCCGTCAAAATGGGCGAACTCAGGTTCCTGAAAAAAGCCGGTGATGATGCCAACGACTACTTCATCGTCGTCAACAGCAACAAGGAGCGTCTCACAAAAGCTCCGGAATATAAGGCGGCCGAGTAATTTGCTCGTGTTCGTGTGATCTCGTCCCGGAGCCTCGCCGCTCCGGGACGTAAGTTCATTTCGTGAAACGTGCCGGATTCCGCAGTAGATAGAGCTTTTCGTGCCGCTCTGGACGGGTCGCTTGCGCCCGGCGTGGGAGTGCGCGCTCACTAGCAGCGTGTCGGGACTCGAGGGCTGGTTGAGGCCAGCAACGAAAGCTCTCTTTGAGCGTTTCCCTCGCGTAGAGGAGAAGCATAAATGGCCGATAAGTATTCGAAGCGCCCAGTAAGACTTCAGCCGGGAACCGACACTGGGCCAACACCGCCTAAGCCGCATCGAGCCGCCGTTATCGGCCTAGCAGTGATGGCTATACTCGCCATCGCTGTAGTGGCGACCTTCAGCGCTTCAGAGTCTGAAAAGCAAGTGCACAGGGCCGAGGCGACCAAGCAGGCCGAGTAATGTTCAAGCGTCCGTCGTTCTACATTGTCCTCGCCGCTCTTTTTTTGGCGAGCGCCTATTGGACGGCCAACCAGCACGCGGACGCTACGCGCAGCTTCATCACAGCGGGGCCATAGAAGGTGAGCAACTCGATACGCACGATTTGAAGGATGTGCTTACCGACGCCGGTTAGGCGTGTTCCGTGCAAGGCCAGCGGATGCCCGGAATGACGCTGGATGCTCTTCCAGCAATCTGCAACTTTTCCATATTCGACGCGGAACCTTTGAGGATTACGTGTCATTCTTGTTGCAGCGATGCTCGCCACTTCCCCGTCAGGGCGCCCGCTCCCCAAGCCCCCGGCAACTCCCGCCCGGGGGCTTTCCCTTTGTGCGAAACATAGCCACATCCCGCGTATCCACCGGCGATCCGTTTTTTTTCGTCCCAGCCTGCCCGTTTTGACCACGTCCCCGCCCAGCGGGAAGGAATGGCTGCACGAAATCAAGCTCGACGGCTACCGCGCCCAGCTACACAAAGAAGGCAGCGACGTCGCGCTCTATTCCAAGAACGGCAAGGACTTCACTACGCGCTTCAAGGACATCGCCCGCGCGGTCGAGAAGGTGCCGGCGAAGAGCTTGATCATTGATGCCGAGATTGTCGCCAGCGATGCCGAAGGACGACCGGACTTCCGCGCACTGCACAGCGGCGCTAAGGAAGGCTTGAGCGCTTAGTGCTTCGACCTGCTTGCACTCAATGGCCACGACTTCACCAGCGAGCCACTTACTTCTCGCCGAACCGCTCTCGCGACGCTTTTTAAGCGGCCTAAAGGATGCCTGATGTTCTCGGAATCTTTTGACGATGCGGAAGCGCTCTTGCAGCAGGCGGTGGCAATGGGATTGGAGGGCATCGTCTCCAAGCGTGCAGACCAGGCCAACATCAGCGGCAACAATCGCGGTTGGCTAAAGGTGAAGACGCACGACTGGTGTGAAGCCAACAAGGACAGGGCCGAGTTATTCGGGAAGTTAGTTTAGTGACCGCGAGAACCGCGCTCGCCAGCTCGGGCCTCAGTCGCGGCGACGCGTTCAACCACGTTGAATCGCTAGCGCCGCCTTTTTGAGCTTGTCGAAGTCTCTCTCTCCGCATGCGACGAGCTTGAAAAGGCGTCTCGACATGGCCATGCAGGGCGTGTGTCCGAAAGCTTCATCGTTAATGACCGACGAAATGACGGCGCTAATGAGCTGCAAATCTTTTGCTGGAATGGGCTTTTGGCTTTCCATCGCGGCCTCCTAATCGCGGAAACAGCCGCAGCGAGAGATGCGGCTGTCCGAGACGCTGGTCCGTTGAGAGCACAAACTTCGTTGCGGGATCAGTCACCGAAGGTTGTGCGACGCGCCTCACGCGTGTAACGGAACCCCCGCAGTCGCGTTCCAAACTGTGTTCGTACGTTCGCGCACCAAGGATTTACATGGACGTCCGGCTGCGCACCCAGCCCTTGACCGAGCACGAAGGCTTTGCCCCGTTGTCGCCGAAATCATAGCGCTAAGCGATGGCGACCAACTGGGGGTGGTTTGAAGGTTGCCAAGGCGGCTCCAGGCCCGTCGGCAGAATGCAAAGTGCGAGGCCAGTGTGAGCGTCAACGTCGCCAGAAATTCCAGACCAAAGAAGTTAAGCAGTCCAAAGAGTGCAGCGCAGCCAATGCTGGTGGTGAGGCGCATTCAGCTCTCTCGTGCCAAAGGATGGCGGATGCCTGAAAACACTCGGAAGGTCGATAGCGCTACGGTGCATGGCAATCCGTTCCCGGTTGAGAAATTCGGGAGGGAACAAGCTATCCAGCTCTATCGCAACTGATTGACCGGCGCGTTGACGCGAGACGTCATCATCGCGACCTATCCTCCGCTACTTGCCCAGCACTTGATTGCTAAGCATCAGTGGGTGATGGAATCTCTACCGCACCTGAAAGGCAAAAACCTCGCTTGCTGGTGTTCGCTTCCCATTGAAGGCGAACCGGACCTTTGCCACGCCGCAGTGCTGATGGAATTGGCGAACAAGTAGCAGAGGGCGATGCCGGCGCGGCCTTTTGCGGGCAACCAGCACACACGTGCGCGCCAGCTACCCGCATCAGTCCACCAACTATTTGCTCTTGTCTTTCGACACGTCAGCGTTGGTCTCGTTCGAAGAGCTACCCGACGTGCCAGGTGACGATCCTTCGGATGCGCCCGGCAGAGCAGGCCCGTTATCGGCCGGTTTGGTTGCGGCACTCTTGCCCGCGTTTGGCGGATTGTCCGTGTCGCTCTTATTGGCCTTAGGCGCTTTTTTGTCTGAGGGAGATTCCATACTACCGCCGGCCAGCGCAGATGTCGTGAGAAGCGCGCCAAGGGCCGCGGCGCCAACTAGTCGTTTCATGATTGTGTCTCCATTGTTGAGACAACGGAAAGCGTTTACGAGTCAGGCCGTTCCCTCAAGACTCTGTGAGGAAAAGTAGGTATCTGCGCCCCGGAAGATTCGGCACTCGAGGCATTGCTCATGGTGCTGCAGTGTGACAACTGACATCCAAGGCTTCGCCGCACTAGGCTTGAAACCGTTTTCGCCGCCACCCGGAGTCAGTACGGTTATGGACCTTAACCGGTATCCTCCCGACAACAAGGTGTAGGATAACCGCCATCACCGAACCTACGCGCGAGCCTCGGTGCCTACAGGTGCATCCGCCGTATCTCGCGAACCGATGGAGAGCTTCGTGTCTCGTACAGATTATTGCGTGAGCAAAAGTTTCGACGAAGACGATCTCGCTAAGCTGACCGAAGTGTACGTGGCCTGCTGCGAGGTACTGAAAATCCCCAAAGGCGCAACGGATTTTCGGCGGGAAACAGTGGCGCACATCGTGATGGTGCTGGCCATTAGTGGCGAGATGAACCCGCGCTTGCTGCAACGGCGGACGCTGACCCACTTCCGCAGTCCGGGCTAATGTCGGCAACCCGAGTTCGATAGGGCGGCTTTGCCGATCGGAACGATCGGCTGCAAGCATAAAGCAAGCCTTAGCTCCGTGTCGTCCTGCACGAGGGCGTGCCGGATAGCGAACTTGGCGAACTGATAGTTCGAAAACGTACTGAGATTTGCCGGCTCACCCGGAACCATGGTCCGAACGTTCGATTGGGTCATGCAGGGACGTCGATCTGACCGCAGAGTCATCACGAACTGCATTGCGCCAGATGTTGCGCTTTGAACCCAGAGAGGAACTGGCAATGAAGGCGGTCGTTTGGCACGGCAAGGAAGACATCAGGTGCGATACGGTTACGGAACCCGAAATCGAACATCCCCGTGATGCAATCATCAAAGTGACCAGCTGCGCAATCTGTGGGTCGGACCTTCACCTCTTTCACAATTTCATTCCGGCCATGATGCCTGGTGACATCATGGGGCACGAGATGATGGGCGAAGTCGTTGACGTCGGAGCGGGCGTCAATGGCCACCTTAAGAAGGGCGATCGCATTGTCGTGCCATTCACCATCACCTGTGGTGAGTGCGAGCAGTGCAAGCGAGGCAACTGGTCGGTGTGCGAGCGGACCAATCGGAGAAAAGATCTCGCCGACAAGGTTTTCGGACACCCGACCGCAGGCCTTTTTGGCTACACGCACCTGACCGGCGGATATCCGGGTGGTCAAGCAGAGTATCTGCGCGTTCCGTATGCTGATAGCACCCATATTAAGGTGCCTGACGGCATGACCGACGAACAGGCGCTTTTTCTCGGCGACATCTTTCCGACGGGTTGGCAGGCCGCAATGCAATGCGATATCGAGCCTATCGACACTGTTGCTATTTGGGGATGCGGCCCGGTCGGGCAAATGGCCATCCGGAGCGCAGTTCTACTCGGAGCTGCACAAGTTATTGCAATCGACAGGCTGCCGGAACGGCTCAGCATGGCGGAAGCAGGTGGAGCGATCCCGCTCAATTTCGACGAGGAGAGCGTCGTCGAGCGTCTGAACGAGCTGACGGACAACAAGGGGCCGGATAAATGCATCGATGCCCCTGGGCTCGAAGCTCATGTGTCCTTGTCTCAACCGGACAGCATCTATGATCGCGCGAAACAAATGATGCTGCTTGCAAGCGATCGGGCGCACGTTTTGCGAGAAATGATCTACGTCTGCCGGCCTGCAGGGGTGATCTCAATACCAGGAGTTTACAGCGGTCTCGTGGACAAAATGCCTATGGGCATTGCGATGAACAAAGGTCTCACGTTTCGCATGGGGCAAACGCATGTGAAGCGATGGTCGGATGATCTGGCTCGGAGGATCGAGGAAGAAGAAATCGATCCCTCGTTCGTCATCACGCACACTGTGACGATGGAGGAGGCGCCCGAGATGTACAAAGTCTTCAGAGACAAGCGCGACAACTGCATCAAGGTGGTCGTGAAGCCCTAACGGAGGAAATATGCTGAGTGTGGCTAACAGTGTGCGCCCTAAAGGCGATCCGACCGTCATCGCGTCCGGGCCATCTTCTGTCTATCCGGAAGAGCGTCTGGCTAAATCCCTTGGCTGGATGAGCTTGGCTTTGGGTGTGGTAGAGATATTTGCCGCAGCGAGGATTACTCGCAGCCTAGGTCTCGATGGCTCGGAAAATTTGGTGCGCGCGTTCGGTGTACGCGAAATTGCTGCCGGAGTGACAACGCTTTCAACAGAGAAGGAGACTGGTCTCTGGAGCCGAGTAGCGGGGGACGTCCTTGACCTTGCAGTCCTCGCTCGTGGACTGGCAGCCTCCAACCCACAACGGCGGAATGTTAGGTGGACAATGCTTGCTATCGCAGGCGTGACGGCACTCGATGCATTAGCAGCCACGTCAGTTAGAGCCCGTAAACAACGGGCGCAGCCGAGATCATTCTCAGAACGGAGCGGCTTTCCTAAGGGATTGCCGCGGACTCGGCACGAAGCGGCACCGGTTAAAAAGTCGGCGCGGGTTTAGACGGCAGAGTTCGGTAGGCGTAGTCGGCAGCCTGCTCCGCCGGTGTCAATCCTCCAAGGCGATTGAGCCGGACCGGGTTTCCACACTGTAGTGGCCCTCAAAGCGTCGGCCCTTGAAAGGCTCGCTCACCAGGACACCTTCGAGGTCAAATTCGAAGCCGTCCGTCTCGTCCATTTTTGCAATCGTTGCCTCGACAGTAGCATCCGGCAATTTGAAAGATACTGTCTGCCCGCGGTCGGGGTAGGCCACTGCCCACTGAAGAGCGGGTTTATCGGGTCCGTCCAGAACTTCCAGTGTTTTTGTTTGCATGTGCGCCCTACCAATCGCTGACCTAAAGCTTCGCCTCATTCGGCTCATCGTTTGGTATCGAAAGGTTCGGATCAAAAAGAGTTCCGTTAACGCTGAGGATGCTGGGCGCTATCGCGCTAAGTTGACGCCCTTCCGTTCCGAAAACGCGGTCTGACTAGTATGCCCACGAGCGGCACAAGCACGTCGTTGGGGACAAACCGTGCAGCGGCCACCGCAAGGTTACTGACCAATCCGGGCACATAAACCCGGTGACCTCTTGCGAACGCGTTCCACATGAGCGGAACAACATGCTCAGGCGTGTAAGACGGAAAAAGTCGTTTGTAAAAAGACCACCGGGCCTTCATCGCGCTGTGGATTTTTGTTTCGATCGGGCCGGGCGCCGCAGCCATCACGTGCACACCCTTGCCAACGCACTCGTCGCCGATAGCTTGGCTGAAGGAAAGGACAAACGCCTTGCTCGCAAAATAGAGGGCTTGATGTGGCCCGGGCATGTAACCTGCAAGCGACGCGACGTTTAGAATGCCGCCTTGACGTCGCTCGAGCATGCTGGGCAGAAATTTGTGCGACAGTCGAACGAGAGCGGCGACGTTGACTGCTAAAATCTTCTCGATGTCATCCGCATTCTGATCATCGAAGCGGCCACCAAAGCCGATACCTGCATTGTTGATCAACGTCTCTGCATGCAAACCGTGCTTAGCGAAAAAATCTTCGACCGCGCCGGCGGCACCGGGATGTTCGAGGTCGACTGCGAGGACATGGGCATCATTTCCAGCATCGTTTGCCGTCTCTAGTAGCGCCTCGTGGTTCCGGGCGAGCAGGACTACAGTTCTTCCTGCGGCTCCTAGATGAATGGCGAAGGCCCGACCGATGCCTTCGGATGCGCCGGTAATCAGTACTGCTGGGCGGGTTTTCATAGTCTGCAAGGAATTTGACGAGGCTCTCTGGTTGGCAGACGGCGATTACCGTGCAGTCATTGCCTCGAGAATTTCACTAACCTCGGCCGCTTCAATTTGTTCGGCGAGGCGCTCATGATAAAAATCAATCAGCGCATCGTGTGTTTCGTCCACAGAGCCGCAGAGAGCATCGGTGCAGACTATCACTCGCAGGCCGGCGTCCACCGCCCCCAAAACAGTGGCGAGCACGCAAACGTCTGTTTCACCGCCGGTTATGATGACTGTATTAGCGCGTCTAGCGGTCAAGTGGGCCGCTAGCCGTCCATCGGTCCAGGGCGAATAGGTGTTTTTGTCGAACACGCTCGCAGGCGGGACGAACAATCGCAATTCCGGGACCAAATCGACAAGGACGGGGTCGAGATGGCCGAGTGTCATCTCCCGCCACCGATCGTAATAGCGGCCCCATGTCCCTCGCGCCTTACTGCGATCTTCGATAGGTATGAATCGCGTGAAAATCGTTTGAGAAGCGCACGCTTCTGTCAGATGTACGATCCTTGGCAAGACGCGTCGCAACCATGGAGTTGCCCACGGCGTGCCGCTATCGAACATTCTTTGCATGTCGACGCAAAGATGGACGGCACTAGCGCTGAGCGGGCCGAACTGAAGGCCCGGCGCTTTTTCGATCATCTTTTCTCCTTGATAACGCTGAGCCGCCCGTCTCCCTCGAGCGTTGCGAGTTTGACTTCAGCAAACGAAGTAATCTCCTTCTCGCGGAGTTGGGCTCGGAGCTCTTCCTCCGGTAACATCTCTTTCGCTGCGTTGGCTTCGTGGAGCTTCCCATTCTCAATCAATGTGAGCGGCGGAGCGGCTAGGATCGGCCGCAGAGCCGGAAATCTATACTGCAGCCAATCGATCACGTACTCCCAGGCAACGATTGTCATGACGAGGATGAGCCCTTCGGTCACCGAACCGTATTCTTTGCCAAGCCCGTTTTGGGCCGCATCCGCAATCAGCACGATGACTAGGAGATCCGCTGGACCAAAGCTGCCGGCCTGGCGACGAGCGATGAACCTCAGAACTACGAAGAGTCCGAGATACATGATGGTACCTCGGACTATCACATCAAGGATACCGATGGTTGGGACGAATACGGATTGCCAGTCGATCGACATCTTTCACCCGAGCGAAGAGAAGATGGACCCCGCCATCTAAACGGCCCGCTGTTCTATGGCGAAGGTCGCTGCGTCGGAGGCTGCGGCACCGCTTGAGTAGGCGCGTTGGCTGTTGCTGAATTGGTTGATGGTGTCTTCTGTTGCTCTGGAGCCGCCATGCTTTCTGCGGGCGTGTTCGTGTCTCCGCCCGGCGCGTTATCAGAAACGCTCATTCGCGGACCGGCGGCGAAGAAAGTGATAATCGCGACGAATAGCAGTACGCCGACGACGCTTGAGATACGGAAGCCCATTCGCGTTCCGTGACCGACGTCTTTGTTTCGATCCTTGAGATGGGGAGTCATGAGGGTGTGCTCCTTCAACTAAGCTTTCGTTCGAAAACTCCCGCGAGCCGCAACGGTTCATTGCGAAGTGAGTGGCTGGGCGGACCCTATGCAGCCCGGAAAATGAGAAGCAGGCGACTATGAGCCGTCGCAAGTCTCCAACAAGGACAGTAGGCCTGCCAAAGCTGTGAATTCCCCACGACAGTGTACGCTGACGTACGCACATTTTCTGGACGAGGGATTGGTGCCCCGCTTTTCTTTTGAAGCTTCCGAGGACGCGGAGGGGCATCTTATGCATCAGACAAAGACCGTGATCAGTACGACATTGCTCGTGCTGGGCTACGGCACACTGTGGCTTCTAGGCTTTTTCCAGGGGCTAGGCTTTCACGGCACGCTAGCGGCGATCCTTGGCATTGCGCTCACAACGACGATCGGGGTTGCGATTATGGCGCTCATTTTTCATAGCGCGAGGGCCGGCTACGATAGAGAAGTTTACGACGCTTGGGGTCGTGAGAAGAAAAAGCCCAAATAACAGCCGCCCGTCTAAGGTGCTCAGCTATGCGTCCACCTGGTGCCTGTATACTCGCGCTAGACCGGCCGCCTCGTAACCTGCTGAAGGAGGATACTGTGCCCTACGTCTATCCCGATAAGCCGCCCAACCGGCCAGATCCGATAATCGAGAACGGTCACAAAGGAACTACAGTCGTGAATGGCGAAAAAAGACAAGTGGCCATTGACCCTCAAGGAGATGCGCTCTCTAATTGATCGGCTGTCTCCTGGGAACCTGCATTCTTTTTTGCTCGCTGCGCAGGCGTATCTCAACAGAGGAAGACTGGCGTTCGGTTTGGCTGCGCTGCTAGTTCACTAATTAATCAGCCGGCTTAAGGGATCGTTCTGTGCCGATCTGCACAAATGCGCAGGCGTGCTGGGTCGGAGCTGCGTACGAGACTGTACGCTAAGGCGGCGACCCGCCTCGAAATCGTCGGTCCCACTAGCTGACATTGGCGATCCACACCTGTCACCTCCTTATTCCCCTCGAGGCAATCGGGTGAAAAGTATATTTGCGGCCGCCTTATCATTCGGCGCTCTAGAGAGGACCATATTCAGATCGGCGACACGCAAAGGCCGTAACCGCTTCGCCTCTTGCACGTGCACGAGAACCAAGCCGTCATCGCCCTCGCTGCGCTCGCCCATGAGCAGCGCCTTTCGATCTTCCGCCCATTGCGGAGATCGCTCACGCGTCCGTCCTCTAGAACTCCGTGCGCATTTTTCGCCATTAGTTGGTGACATCAACGTCCGCCGCGTCCATCGATCCAACGGCGCCGTGCGGAACTAGGCGCCGAAGCACGAATTGGAGGATCACAACGCTCAACAATAAGGAAAAATCAATGAGACAGCTTCTTTGTGCCACTGCACTCGCTACAGCTCTAGCAACTACTTGCGCGTTTGCCGCCGACAATACCGGTACCGCAGGCGGCGCCTCAAATTCCGGTCCCGGTGTTCAGGGCCCAGCGGACACCCGTACCGGACCTTCGACTAAGCAGCCTGGCGATGATGCGAGCAGCGGCACCTCAGCCGGTGCCAGCGGCCAGGGCGCTAACCAAACCGGTCCGGGCGCCGGAACGTCGCCGAGCCAGGATTCGAGCGGCGTGGCAGGAGCTCCAGGCAATAAAAACGGCCCCTCCCAAAGGTCGCCGTCAGATAATAGTGCTTCTCCATCTCGTTGACGGATCGCTCACATGAAAGGCCCCGCAACCACCGGGGCCTTTTTCCCCGGTTTGAACTGGCGTTAGTTTGGCGAGCGCGGCCCTCATCTTGTGCTGGAGAGTTTGTAAGCTCGGACCGGTGGCCCAAAGGCATTGCGATCATCATGTTTGTGACGGTCACGAGGCCAGTCAGAGCGCAAGGTTTCTCGCGACTCACAGATGACGCTTCCGCTATCGCGCCAGCACAATCGCCAAAAGCCAAGGAACAGCAACAGCTCGATGGCTGCGATACGGCAACCTTACTTCGACGCGGCCTTTTTCGGGCCTCTGGGCTTATTGGTTTCGTTCTTCTCGGCAGCGTTGTTAGCTTCCACATTGATTTCCAAATCCGCGAGCTCGGTAAGCTTCTGATCGGTAGCCTTTTCCTCTTCGAGCGTCGCTTCTAGAAGCGGTACAACCTCTGACAGGCCTAGCTTTTCAGCCCAAGCCGCGAGTGTGCCGTACCGCGCAATCTCGTAGTGCTCGACAGCTTGCGCCGCTGCGAGCATGCCCGCATCTCTCACCATGTCATCCTTGGCTTCCTTCATGATCTCGGCAGCTTCTTCGGCAAGCCCGTCGATGGCTGGACAGCGCTTGCCACGGGGGGCTTTGCCGATCATCTCAAATATCTGCTCAAGGCGCTCAACTTGGGCCTCGGTCTCTTCGATATGGGTTTCGAAGGCTGATGCGAGATCCGTCGAATTGGCGTTCTTGGCCATTTTGGGCAAGTTTTTCAGTATGGCCTTCTCGGCGTAGTAAACGTCGCGCAAAGTCTCTTCAAAGAGCCTGTCTAGCGATTCCATGTTGGTCTCCTCAAACAATTGGCCGCTATGACCAATCGCCGTGAAACACAACAGTTCCTAGGTTGTCCGCTTAGGGGCATGCCAATCAATGCAGTTGCCAATAGCCTGCAATAAACTTAGCAAAGTTCGCGGTCTTTCTCTGCCTCACTTCATTGCGTCTAGATCGACAAGGGCCTCTCGCTCCCACACGCGGAGTTCGCCGAGCGTCGAGACAAAGTCCCCAACGCCCTCCGGTTTCAAGTTCAGGCATCCGCCATCGAGGCTGTCGCCAATACCTGCTGCATCGAGAAGTGGCATTGCGTCCGGGACATAGCCGACAAACTTGCAGTGAGCGAAGGCGTCGTTGACAAAGTCCTTGGCAGTTTTATCGGCACACAACAGTTTGCAGCCCTGGGAGGAACACAGCACTGCTACAGCGTCATAAAGTACGGACGGTCCTCCATCGATTTTTTGTTTGGCCGGCACGATAGACCCGTCTGACAGCGTGGCTCCCGCAATTTTAGGAGCAACCACCTCGATCACGCCTCCTACCGCGGAAATGGCATCAGCCAGTGCATTGAACAGCTTTCCGTCCGCTCCATCGGTGAGTAGCACTCCAAGTTTCCGGCCTTCGAAACTGCGCGGACCATTCTTGACGATACTAAGCTTGGGTGAGGAAGGAAGATCCTCTCGCGGCGGTCTCGCGGCTGGCATCGCTGGCGGTAGGTTCATTCCAAGGCCGTTCGCTACGGTCGCTGCAAGTACGGTATGAACGTTGACCAGATGTGAAACTACCCTTTCCCGAATGTCAGGCCTCTCACACTTACTCAACTCGAAGACGAGCGCGTCTGCGATGTGTTTTTGCTCTATCGCTGTTTGGCTGACGTAGAATAGCCGGGCCTGACTATAATGGTCGGAGAAGCTTTCGGGACGCAGGCGGGTCTTTGGTCCGTCGGTTTCTTCGCGGAAGCTTCGAAAACCGCGCTCGGGATCTTCTCGCGGGCCACCTTGCGCCCAGGAGTTGGGCTCGTAATTCACGCGCCCCTGTGGGTTGCGGAACGCCATGTGCCCGTCCTGCTGGAAATGCGCGAAGGGACAGCGTGGCGCGTTGATCGGTAGGTGGGTGAAATTCGGGCTGCCCAAGCGTTTGAGCTGAGTATCGAGGTAAGAGAAGTTGCGCCCCTGGAGCAGCGGGTCGTTGCTGAAGTCGATACCGGGCGGAACGTTTTGCGTCATGAACGCGACCTGCTCAGTCTCTGCGAAGAAATTATCCACCACCCGGTCAAGCACCAGCCTGCCCACGACGCGGACCGGCAACACCTCTTCCGGGATCAGCTTAGTTGGGTCCAGCACATCGAAATCGAAGGACTCGGCGAAGGCATCGTCGAACAATTGGACGGCGAGTTCCCACTCCGGGAAATCGCCAGTGGTGATCGCGTCCCAGAGGTCGCGACGGTGGAAATCCGGATCCGCGCCGTTGATCTTGACTGCTTCGTTCCACATCACAGATTGCAAACCCAGCTTGGGCTTCCAATGGAACTTCACGAAGTTAGAAGTCCCCGCCGCGTTGACGAAGCGGAAGGTATGGACGCCGAAGCCCTCCATGAACCGGAAGGATCTCGGGATCGCCCGGTCTGACATGACCCACATGATCATGTGCATGCTCTCGGGGGTGAGCGAAATGAAGTCCCAGAAGTTATCGTGCGCGGATTGCGCTTGAGGAAAGCCGCGGTCCGGCGCGGGCTTCACCGAATGTATGATGTCCGGAAATTTGATCGCATCTTGAATGAAGAACACGGGGATGTTGTTGCCGACCAAGTCCCAATTGCCTTCCTTCGTATATATCTTGACAGCAAAACCCCTAACGTCTCGCGCGAGATCGAAAGAGCCCTTGCTGCCGGCCACTGTCGAGAAGCGCACGAACGCTTCTGTTTTTTCGCCAACCCGCTGGAAGACGTCCGCACGCGTAACGTCCGCGAGACTATCCAACGTTTCGAAGTAGCCATGCGCGCCGAATCCGCGTGCGTGTACGACCCTTTCCGGGATGCGCTCATGGTCGAAGTGAAAGATCTTCTCGCGGAAGTGAAAATCTTCAATCAGGGCGGGGCCGCGAGAACCTTGGCGAAGTGTGTTCTGGTCGTCGGAGACGGGAATGCCCTGTTGCGTGGTTAGGGACGGCACGTCGCCTCCGGCCCTTTGGTGGGTCTCGCCGGCGTTGCCTAACAGAGTGTCGACAACGGCGCTTTCTGAGTTCTCTAGAGATTTCTTCTTGGGCATGGCGATCCTCTGGCGCGGGCGTCGCCGAACGCCCTATGATAAATCGCTCAACCGGCCTGAACTTGCGTAGGTTCCCACGCTTGCGGGCAGAGATTGACAAAGTCGGCAGAGGCCCAAAGCGGATCGATGCGTGCTCCAGAGAGATGACCAGCCAGAGAGAACAGTATGCAAGGCGAGGATGCTGTCCGCGATGAGGCGGCGTGGAACTAACACGAGGACCCAGGTGCTTTCCTCCGATGGGAAGAGGAGGCCGCATGTTTCCACCTAATCGAATTGTGAGCTCTAACCATCGTAAGGGCCTGACGGCCGCGGCCGTGGGAGTAGGTGTGCTCGGCGGAGCGGCGATTGCGGTCCATCTAATGGCGCGCCGCGCGGAAGCGCGCGCTCGCCCGGAAGGCCGCTTCGTCTCAGCAGGCGGCATAAAAATCCATTACATGGAGCGAGGGCAAGGGAGACCTGTCCTCTTGCTTCATGGTAACGGCGCGATGATGGAAGAGCTCCAAGCCAGCGGGCTCCTCGATCGACTCTCAAAAAGGCATCGGGTTCTTATACCCGACCGTCCTGGCTTTGGATGGAGCGCACGCAATGATCGCGGCTGGACAGCCGAGAAAGAAGCTGCCGTCATCCTCGCATTCATCCGTGAGTTAAAACTTGATCACCCTGTTATCGTGGCGAACTCGTGGTCGACACTCGTAGCCCTCGCAGTAGCGCTCAAGGTCTCAGCCGCGATCTCTGGGCTGGTGCTTATGGGCGGATACTACTATCCAACCATTCGGGGAGACGCACTCGTGCAAAGCGTCGTTGCGTCACCGATCATCGGCGACATTCTGCGCCACACCGTGTGGCCCCTCATCGCGAGGGCGAGCGCAACCTTGGCGTTTAAGCGCGTTTTTTCGCCAAAGGCTCCGTCGAAGCGGTTTCTTGCCGAATATCCACTAGATCTGGCGATGAGGCCGTCGCAGCTCACTGCTGTTGCCGATGACACCGTTGAGCTACCCCGGTCTGCCGCACGCCTTAGCCACCACTACCGCGAGCTCCTTCTACCCATAGATCTCATCGCCGGTAGCGACGACAAGAGTGTCACCACGGCAAACCAGAGCCGCCGTCTTCATAGGACTCTTCATAACAGTTTCTTCGATGAAGTGCCGGGCACCGGCCATATGGTCCATCACGCTCACCCTGACCTTGTGGCGCAACGCGTGGATCATGTATTAGACAGGGCGCTAAAACCGGTGTCCGCACAGCCTTTAGACCCGCGCAAGACGTCGATATGACTGCCAACGGTACAAAATTGCGAACTGCACGATCGAGCGAACAGAGTGTTTGAAGCTTACGGCACGTCGCCAAACAAGGACGCAGGATGGCGGATACCTAATATGGAAATGCTCTCCCTTCTGCGTACTGTGGCGGCATGCCTAACCGTTGTTGCCGCCTGCATGGTGGCATCAAACTGGTCTCCTAAGACCATGGTGGCCGGTTTTATCGTGTTCGGCGCAGCGTCCGTCGCCTGGATTGCCGATGGATGGCTCGAAGCGAAGCCATCCCTCGTCATACAGAACGTCATCCTGTTAGGGGTGAATATTTTCGGCATCTGGCGCTGGCTACCAAAGACCTAACGATGGACATTCTTGAGAGGTTCGCAAACCTTTACGTCGCGCGCTCTGCCCACCCGGCGCCAGAGGCTATGGCCGCAGTCTCTGGCAAACGACCTGCGACGGTCATTACCGGCGCTTCTCAGGGTCTCGGCTTCGCCCTCGCTCGAAGGCTGGCCCGCGAAGGACGTGCCATCGTGCTCATCGCCCGGTCGATTGAAGGGCTAGCCCAAGCGGCCTCTGAGCTTCGCTCGGCCTTCCCCAAAGCGCTAATTATTGCAGAGGCGCTCGACGTCGGCACCATGGACGCTTTCCAGCGCATCGAGCAGGTGCTTGAGAGGCATGGGCTATATCTCGATGTTCTTGTAAACAATGCAGGGATCGCGATGTCCGGACCGTTTTCGGTGCAGGACCCATCGCATATCGACCAGCTCGTCGCGACCAACATCGCGGCGGTGACGCGGCTCACACGGATGGCCCTTCCGGCAATGAGAGCGCGTTGCCGCGGAGGTATCCTCAACCTCTCTTCGCTAGGTGCCTTCACGCCCGGTCCGTGGAATGCAGCTTATTTTGCAAGCAAGGCTTACGTGCTCTCGCTGACCGCAGCGATCAGCGCCGAATGCGCAGGAGAAGGGGTAAGGATTTGCACCGTGACGTTTGGGCCGGTGCGGACGCAAATGCTCGGCGAGCTTGGAGGCAGGCGTACCCATTACAAAACGCTTTTCGCAAGTTCCTCGCCCGATCGTATGGCGCGTCTTGCATGGCGATCCTATCGTCTCGGCCGACGCGTTGCTGGGCCGGGCTTCACAACCACCGTCCTAGGGTGGTGGGTGCGGGCTATGCCTTTCGAAATATTACTGCCGATTGTGAGCTGGCTCATGCGCCCGCGTCTAAAATAGCGCGGACGCTTCTCGTCAGTTTTTTGACATGATCCAGGTGGGCTTGGAGCGTTGAAAGCGTCTCCGAGGCGAACTGCTTCAGCTTCGCATCATCCCCCTTCTCCGCATACCCCTTGAAGAGCGAAACGACTTCCTCATGCGCCTCAGTCTGCTTCTCTATGTATTCGGCGTCTTGCTCGGTTTTGCTTCCATCTTCCCAAAGTCCTTCGGCGGGCGCACGGAGGAAGCTTGTGGCACCTCCAAACCGGTCACTTAGCTCTTCAACGAAAGCCATGAACCACTCCATATCCACAGGAGCGCCATCACCATTCGACTTAGGCAGTAAGATCTGCACGAGGTGCTGGTTTGACATGTTAGCGGGCCCAGCTGTCGAGTAGCCTTTGGGTTGTCACCGTCTCGACCTGCTGGCCGAAGCGGTTGCAGTAAACTTCCATCATCGCATCATGCGTGGCATCAGCTGAACTGCATAGAGCGTCTTTGACCAGGATGACACGGAAGCCCCAGTCAATCGCGCCGAGCACGGTGCTGAGCACGCAGACATCCGTTTCGCCACCGGTGATAATGAGCGTATCTATCTTTGCATATTGCAGCTGGAGATGGAGGTCCGTTCCGATCCACGGCGAATAAACATGCTTATCGAAAATTCGCGCCGGCGGTGCAAAACGGCCGAGCGCCGGCACAATGTCAACCAGATCCGCTCCTAGCGCCTCAATCGTCATCGACGGCCAGCGTTCGTAGTAGCGTCGCCACATCCCGGCCCCCTCGCCCGTGCATTGTGCGGGAATGAAGCGTGTAAAAATCGTTCGCTCAGGCTTGGCAGCCACAATCTCCACAACGTAGGGCAAAACGCGCTTGAACCACGGCACCTGCCATTCGGTGGCTTCGGCGAACATTCTCTGCATGTCGACGCAGATATGAGCGGCGCTTTCGCCGGGTAGTCCGAATTTGAGTTGATCCAGCTTGACCATGAGGGCCTCGGCCTCCCAACGACGCTGCGCAACACCGGTTCCGTCAGGGTCAGGTGGTCAGCACGCTTAGGCGTCGCGGGTTAAAAAAGGTCGACAAGCCTAGCGCATCATCCCGGAACCAACGCTCGCTCGGCATGTTTATCGGGTTGCCGCACCTTGAGACCTTGGAGACTGCAATGTTGAAAGCACGGGCTCACCCGGAGGCGGCATCGCCTGCTCTGTCCGGTGCAATAGATATCGATCTGGTGATCAACGGCGATCCGCGACACCTTAAAGTCGAGCCATGGACCACGCTGCTCGACCTGCTCCGCGATCGGTTGGGACTTACAGGTACAAAAAAGGGATGTGATCACGGCCAGTGCGGCGCTTGCACGGTGCTAGTGGACGGCAAACGTATCAATAGCTGCCTCGCGCTCGCTTGTAGCAAAGACGGCGCGCAAATCCAGACCATCGAAGGTTTCGCCTCAGCGGATGCTCTGCATCCGCTGCAAACGGCATTCATTGAGCGGGATGCATTTCAATGCGGTTACTGCACGCCGGGCCAGATCTGCTCGGCTCAAGGTCTGCTGAATGAAGGCCGAGCGAAAAGTCGTGAGAGCATCCGCGAATACATGAGCGGTAATTTGTGTCGCTGTGGCGCCTACACCAATATTGCGGACGCTATCGGTGACGTCCTGGAGAGCGGCTCATGACGCCCTTTACCTACCAACGGGCCGGCTCGATAGACCAAGCTCTACAAGCGACCGGCGCCACGTTCCTAGCGGGTGGCACCAACCTTGTCGACCTTATGAAGGAAAACGTTACGCGGCCCGACCGCCTCATAGACATTTCGGGGCTGCCTCTCAAGGGCATCGAAGCTCTCCCCGCCGGCGGATTGCGCCTCGGGGCGCTCGCAACCAACGCCGATACGGCATGGCACCCAAGTGTCGAAACGCACTATCCACTCTTAGCTAGCGCGATCCTGGCCGGCGCGAGTCCTCAACTCCGCAACGCTGCGACCAACGGTGGGAACTTGCTTCAGCGGACACGGTGTCTCTATTTCTACGACACCGCCGCGCCCTGTAATAAACGGCAGCCGCAAAGCGGATGTGGTGCTCTTGGCGGCCTGAACCGCAACCTCGCGATCCTCGGCGCAAGTGACCAATGCATTGCGACGCACCCATCTGACATGTGCGTTGCTTTGCGCGCACTCGACGCGATGATAAACGTTCAGGGTGCTCAAGGCACGCGCATCATCCCGATTGCCGATTTTCACCGCTTGCCAGGTGCGGACCCCTCTAAAGATTCCACTCTCCGTGCCGACGAGCTCGTGACGTCGATTGATCTTCCTCCGGATACGTTCCGCACCCACTACACGTATTTGAAACTCCGGGATCGGTTGTCCTACGCATTTGCGCTCGTGTCGGTCGCTGTCGCCATGAAAATCGTCGACGGTGCATTAACCGACGTCCGAGTCGCGCTCGGCGGTGTCGCTCACAAGCCTTGGCGTGTTGAAAACGCCGAAAAGGAGCTGCTCGGCAGGGCGCCCGATACTGGGGCGTTCAAGTCGTTTGCCGAAAAGGTCTTGGAAGGCGCTGTTGGTCAGGGGCAGAACGACTTCAAGATCGAACTGGCCAAGCGCGCCATCGTCCGCGCACTTGGGCAGGCTGCAGCAGGCATACCCCAAAGTCAAATTAGAAAAAGTGTTGCTTAGGCGGGCCCGAAATGAATGAGCGCGTGACTATCGGATCCCCCACAAACCGGATTGATGGCAGAGCGAAGGTCACGGGAAGCGCTCGTTACGCGGCCGAATACGATGCCCCTGGCTTGCTTCACGGGGTCATCGTGTCCTCTGCAATACCCAAGGGACTCATCAAGCTGATCGACGTAACAGCAGCTAAAGCCGTTCCCGGCGTTGTGGAGGTTATCTCACACAAAAACCGGCCTCACATCGCTTGGTTTGACCGCAACTTTCACGATGACGTCGCGCCTCCAGGCTCTCCTTTTCGTGCCTTTTACGACGACCGCATCCAGTTCAGCGCACAGCCGGTGGCCTTGGTAGCGGCCGAAACGTTCGAGGCCGCGCGCTTCGCGGCAACGATTGTCGACATCCAATATGACGCAGAGGCTTTCAACACCGATTTTGCCACAGCTCAGGCTGAGCGATTTGTGCCCATGCGCAAGAGGTCAGGGTACACGGCGCACAAGGATCGCGGCGACGCCGTCAAGGCGTTAGGCGAAGCGGATATCAAGGTTGCGGGCGAGTACCACATGCCGCCGCATCATCACAACCCGATGGAGATGCACGCCGCCACAGTCTTCTGGAAAGATGACGGCTCGATCGTTGTGCACGACAAGACACAGGGGCCGCAAAATGTGCAGCGCTACCTGATGTCGGCATTCGGTTTCGCGGCGGACCAGGTGCAAGTGCTTAACCCGTATGTAGGTGGCGCGTTCGGGTCTGGCCTCAGGCCGCAGTATCACGTCTACCTCGCGACGCTAGCAGCTAAGATGCTCAAGCGATCGGTTCGCGTCGTCATGACCCGTCAGCAGATGTTCAGCCACGCTCACCGACCCGAAGCGACCCAGACCGTGGCCTTGGGTTCTGGCAAGGACGGCAAGCTTACAGCAATCTCGCAAACAGCGACGACAGCTACGTCTCGATTCGAGAACTACATGGAAACGGTCGTGAATTGGGGGATGATGAATTACGCGTGTCCCAATGCGACTTCTGACTACGCGGTAGCACCGTTGGACATTTACACGCCGTCAGACATGCGGGCGCCGGGCGCTGCCACTGGCATGACACTTTTCGAAATGGCTATGGACGAACTCGCATATGAAAGCGGCTTGGACCCGTTGCAATTGCGTCTTGTCAATTATTCGGACAAGGACGCGATGAACGATAGCCCCTTCACGAGCAAAGCGCTGCGCGAGGCATACCAGGCCGCCGCCGACAAGTTCGGCTGGAGCCGCCGCATTGCGAAACCCCGCTCGATGCGCGACGGCAAAGATCTCGTAGGCTGGGGTATGGCGACCGGCATGTGGGAAGCGCTCTTTAATCCTACGTCCGCCTCGGTGACGCTCACGCGTGATGGTCGTCTTGAGGTGTCTTCTGCGACCTCAGACATCGGTACGGGAACGTACACAATCATGGCGCAGATCGCCTCGGATACTCTTGGGGTGCCAATTGACCGAATCAATGTTCGGCTCGGCGACAGCTCACTGCCGACGGCTCCGGTGCAAGGTGGGTCCTGGGCGGCGGCTTCCACCGGCGCGGCCGTGCAACTTGCAGCGCAGTCACTCCGGCGTCAGCTGATCCAACGGGCAAAACAACTCGACGACGACGCGTTTAAGAACGCCCGGGACGAGGATATCCTATTCGAGGACGGCGCAATCCGCTTGAGAGCCGCCAATGAGATGGCGTTGTCCCTCGCGGAGGTTATCGCCCGCTCAGAACTCGACGAGCTCAAGGTGGAAGAGACCGCGAAGCCTGGCTGGCGCGACATGTGGAGCCAGATCCGGAAGTCACGCAATACCCATTCCGCAATCTTTGCTGAAGTTAAGGTCGACGCAGAGCTGGGCGTGGTTCGGGTAACGCGCATCGTCATCGCGGTGGCGGCTGGACGTATCATCAACCCCAAGACAGCCCGCAGCCAAATCCTTGGTGGCGTCGTGATGGGTATTGGCATGGCGCTGCATGAGGAGAGCCTTATGGACACGCGGCTAGGGCGCTATATGAACCACAGTTTTGCCGAATACCATGTTCCGACACATGCGGACATCGAGGATATCGAAGTGATTTTTGTCGATGAACCCGACCCTGAAGTGACACCACTGGGCGTTAAAGGCGTGGGGGAAATCGGCATAGTGGGCACAGCGGCAGCTGTTGCCAACGCCATCTTCCATGCGACGGGGAAGAGAGTTCGTTCACTGCCGATCACGATCGATAAGCTGCTGTAGGTGGCCGTCACTAAGACGAACACCGAGCCGCGGGAAAAAGTCTCATCCGACGTACTGCCTGTTTCGATGATTTAGTCTGTCATCGCGGCCGTCGGCCGATTGGTGTGGAAGTGATTCGATAACCTGTTTCTTGCTTTTGACCTTTCCGCCCTTGCTGCCCGGTCCACTTTTCGCCTTGCCGCGCTTGTAGCGGCGCATTTCGTTCTTCACTTTCTTTGCCCTAGGCTCGATGGCCAGGATATGCTCGCGGTTCACGAGGCGCTCGAGCGCTACGCGGCTTTTGTCCTTCATTGCCTCGCGGATGACCGCAAAGGCTTCCTCACCCGTCTTGTGGTCGGCAACGACGTAGTACGCCCGCTCGTAACCGCGCTTATGGATTTCCTCAACGGGTACGAACTTGTCGATGTCGATGGTGTGCGTGCCTAGGACTTCGACCGCATCCAACTCCTCGGGCTCAATCAGCACGTACTTGCTATTGGACAGTTCGTGGCCCCGACCCTTGCGGTCGCCTTCGACAACACTGCCTTGTTGCTTCATCTACAATCTGTTGCCGAAGAAGATTTCGAGTCTTCAGGTTGATTGTTGAAGCGGATTTTCGCGGATTGGTTCAAAGCCGGATAAAGGGCCGCTGGACAGGTAACAAGATAGCCCTTCCAGTTGGCGCGAGGCGCGGCCATAGGGTGTTCTTCCTTTTCGGCAAGCCGGGTGAAGTCGTTCCGCTTTCCGGACTGCAGACGCACTTCCGCGCGTTCCACGCGCACGCTCCGACCAGTGCGGAGTGCACCTTTGAATAGATTATTTTGACGGCAACAACGCCGGTCTGCGCATCGACCACCTTCTTTTGAATCCACCATTCGCAAAGGGGTTGAGCGCAGCCGGAGTGGACAGGGCATGTCGCGGGCTTCCGCACACCAGTGACCACGCGCCCGTCTGGATTGACATCAACTCCACGCGGCGGAATCGCGTGAGAGCCACGATTGAAAAAGGATGAAGCTTCAGCTTCGCCGAGTAAGCGGACTTGGGAATATGGAGACGCAGACGGAAACCACGCAGATAGCTAAAGCTGCAGTAGGTAAGGCATCCGCAGCAAGAGATATGGCTAGCAACGGCTGGGCGCTACCACCTTCGGAAAGCTGGGTGACCAAAGCGCCCGCCTAATTACCTTCAGCAAACCATTCTTCCCATCGCTCCGAAGAAGGCGACCTCTCGCTATCGAAGCGAACCGGAAGAAAGGAAAGTAAGTCTCACGCTTGAACCCTGGCTGCTCGGGCTGCGTTATATGCTCGCCGAGTATCCGCGTGAGCCCCAATGCTGGACAAGATCGCCTCCCCGCCTTCCGATGCTGTATTGGACTCCGCAGCGTGTGCAGAAGACGCAGGATTGCGCTTCGTTGATGATGAAGAACGCGGCATTACGCGATCTCGTCCCCGCAAACTGTTCCGTTACACGTGGCCGAGCGGCGAAACGGTCAAAGATCAGGCTGTGATGCAGCGCATCCGCAGCCTTGCCATTCCACCGGCCTGGACCGACGTCTGGATCTGCCGGTATGCAAACGGGCACATCCAAGCCACCGGCCGAGATGCCAGGGGCCGCAAGCAATACCGCTACCACCCGGATTGGCATCGCGTGCGCGACGAAGCGAAGTATGAAAGCCTGATCGACTTCGGCCGCAACTTGCCCCGCCTACGGGCGACGATCCAAGAGCATATGGCAGAGCGCGGCTTGAGCCGGCAGCGCGTGCTGGCCACGATCGTGCATCTCCTCGACACTACGCTGATCCGTGTCGGCAACCGAAAGTATGCGGTTGACAACAAAAGTTTCGGGTTGACGACACTTCAAGACCGCCACGTTTCGTTCGACGGCAGCCACGTCAAATTCCGTTTTCGAGGCAAGACTGGGAAGGAGTGGCAGCTCAAGGTTTCCGACAGGCGCATCGCCCGCATCGTGCGCTGTTGCCAGGACCTTCCGGGGCAGCATCTCTTCCAGTACGAGGACGACGACGGTGCCGTCCGGCAAGTCACAAGCGCCGACGTTAACGACTACCTGCGCGAAGTAGCGGGACCGACTGTTTCGGCGAAGATGTTTCGTACGTGGGCAGGCACGGTGCTCGCATCCGTTGCTCTCCGTGAATTCGGAAAGGTCGACAGCGAGGCACATGCAAAGCGAAACATACGCAGCGCAATCGAGGCGGTGGCTACGCGTCTCGGCAATACCGCCACCATCTGCCGCAAATGCTACGTGCATCCTGAAATAATCAGCGCGTATCTCGAAGGCTCGTTGATCAACACCCTGACGCGAAGAATTAAAAACGATCTGAAGTGTGACCTCGCCAAGCTGCCATCCGAGGAAGCGGCCGTGCTCGCTTTCCTTCATGCCCGCCTGAGACGCACGTGACCGCTGTCCGCCGAGCTTCATCAAAGTTCAAGTGGAGCACCCGATCCCCCCCCCCCCGACATCATCGCCATGGCCGCCGCCGACCGGGAGGACGAATAAGCACCCCCCTCTGACGGGCGGAGTGCGACATAGAGGGTTACCGAGGGCTGCGTTTAGCTCGGGTTGAGTTCCGCTAGTCTCCCGTGAGCGGACTGACCCGGCTGGCGCAGAAAAATGTGGCGGTGATCGCCGCGCAATGTCGGCAAATGGGACTTCTTGGACAAAGCGTGCAGACAGCTCCGTCCCAATAGCAGCCATCTGCCTCCCCACGATCGGCGAGATCATGACCGTCGCCGACCACGTCTGCTTCCTGAGGTATCGCGTCAAATGTCGATCTTCTCAGCGATTTCGATGGCGTCATCGACCTCAATGCCGATCGAACGGCGCTTTCGATCTTGGAGAAAATACAAATGGAACGCAGTTGATCGGCTGCTGCCTTGCTGACGGCGATGATGCTATCCTAGCGACTTTAGCCGACGACGATTTTAAAAAGCTTTTCGAAGATCCCAGCAACTCGGCGCAGCAGAACGGCAACCACGTGCTGACGCGGTATTCAGCACTGACTCAGATCTGCACGTCAAATGTGAAAGATCTGGCCGTGGCTTAAGAAGAATCGCAACATCTCTTCAGTTGCGTTCGGACCGCCCTGATCGGTGAACGATCCATCCGGACTTCCGCCGGACCAAGCGTGGCCAGCTCCGTGGACCTCCCACAGTTCAATGAAACTCCGGCCACCTGCGTCCTGATAGACCGAATGCGAATATGTCCCGCCGCCCGGCGACGTCGAGCGTGAAGTCGTGACGCGAAGCCGGGTGTCGCCGTTCGCTCTCGCAATGACTGTGGCGCTGTTGCTCGGATGAACACTGGGATCTTTGTCCCCGTGAAAGACGATGGTCGGGATCAAATGATTGCCCGCGCGACCACCCATCGCATTCGCGGCTGGTCCGCGCATGGCGCTAAATGCCGTCGGCAAGTCACGAGCCGAGCCACAGGCAAGTCCGGAATGCACGCCTACGGCTGCAAAGAGGTCGGGGTACGCCTCGCCCATGATCGCAGCGGCAGCACCGCCAGCCGACAAACCTGCCACATAAATTCGGTCCGTATCGATCGCATGGTCATTCGTGACCTGCCGGACGATTCCGGCAATCAGCGACGGCTCACCGCGGTCGCGCATTTGGTCGCCCGGCCGGAACCAATTCCAGCACTTAGACGCGTTGGCGGCCTGCGGCTGCTCGGGATAGACAACGAAGCAGCCGCGGTTCTCGGCAGCGAAATTCATGCGGGTGCCTGCCGCGAAATCATCGGCTGACTGCTTGCACCCGTGCAGCATGACAATGAGCGGACTCGGCTTTTCGTTTTTGCTTGGGATGTAAAGCTTGTAAGCGCGGCTTCCCGCCTCGTTCGAGAACGTGCCACCAAGATAGCGGCCACTTGCCGGCGCGATATCTTCCCGTTTGATCGCCCGTCCGCGCAGGCCCGGCAGTTTCACTTTCCAGTCGAGCGCCCGCAAGGCTTGTTCGCTAAACCCAGGCTTTGTCGCAGTGGAGACAGGCTGGGTGTCGCTCAGATCCCCGCCAAAAATCGGCGGCGTTGGGCTCGCAGGGTTGAACGCTACGCCTCCAAGCGATTGCTGCAGGAGAGCAGTCGCTTCTGTCAGACGACCCATCCGGGTAAGGCGGGAAGCCTCCATCATGGCGGTTCGATCAAGTGGTTTCATGGAACATCCTTGCGGCTGAGTTCGGCACACATGCGTTGCCAGGAACGGCGCTGCTATTTCATGCGATCAGACAGCGCTGCCTTGACCTCGGCGCTGGCGCGCAGCGCTCCTAGGACTCTGAGTGATGCTATCGTGGCCAACGCCAGCTTCGCCGGCACGTCAGCTGCGATGGTGAGAAGGCCAACGACATTGATGTGCAGCTGCTGACCGCTGGCCTTGACCCTTTCGAGGTCCTCCCGGCTGTAGTGTCGCAAGCCAAGATCGAGCGTGTTCCGGGCCACGCTTTTCTTCACGACGTCAGCATGCCTGTCGAGCTGGGACCGGATAGCTGTCCGGATGAAATCTGTTCGGTTCGAATAAAAACCTTCGCTAACGATGAGGTCGATCTGGCCGAGATCAACGAATCCAAGATTGATCGTAATTTTTTCGGAGTCGCCGCCACCGCGTAGGGCTTGTGCGTTGCCTTTGCGCATTTTCGGACCATCTTTTTACCATCCACGTGGATGGTAGATGGGAACGCGCACCAGCGCCTGCAAGGGCCGTGGTTCGGCGTATGCGCCCTTCCCGCGAGTCGGACGTCGGAGTGAAGCCCACACCCGGCAATTTCAATCGCTGTCAGACAATTTCTCCAATTCAGGGAACTGGGCACAGGTCGTGGGGTTATTCAGCACACATCAATCACCGTCGAGTGTCCCTCATGCATTCAATCATCTATCTTATTGGCCTTATCGTCGTGGTGATGTTCGTTCTGGGTTCGCTCGGCCTGCGCTAAGGGAGACAATAAAAATGGCCGAGATCGTCGGAGCTGACGTCAAAACCAACTACGTTGAATGGGGTCCTGTCCTGGCCGGTGCGGTAGCAGCATCGGCCATTTCGTTTGTGCTGTTTACGGCCGGGAGCGCCATCGGCCTCTCGTTGCTGTCACCCTTCCCCAATCAGTCGTATGGCAAGTCTGCGGCGTCGCTCGCCGCCTTCTGGACGATTGTCGTACCGATTTTCTCTTTGCTCATCGGTGGCTATCTCGCGGGACGGATGCGCGCTGCTTGGAGCGCCAATCCGGACGAACGCGAGTTCCGTGACGGCGTCCATGGCCTACTAGTCTGGTCCACGGCCGTGGTTATTGGCGGATTACTCGCTTACTTGGCGGTTGGAACCGCCGCGCATGTTGGCGGAGAACTTGGTAAGGCGGCGATAGCCGACCGGGGCGCACTGGTCGCCACATCGGTCGACACTCTGCTCCGCCCGACTCCGGGCCCCACCGCACCTGCCACCGCGCAAACGACAGCCGCTGACCGAGATGAACTGAGCCGGATCTTCGTGGCCTCGACAGCCGATGGGACGCTGAGCACCGCCGACAAGGATTACCTCGCACAGGTCGTAAGCACCCGCACCGGGTTGCCACCTGACGCCGCACAAAAGCGGGTGGATGAGGCGTACGCTTCGGCACTCGAGGCCGTCGACAATGCCCGACAGGCAGCCGTGGCTGCCGGGCTCGCAACCGCAACCGCCTTGTTGGTCAGTTTGGCGGCCGCTTGGTACGCCGCTCAGCGCGGCGGGCATCACCGCGACCAGAACATTCCCGCGCGTCTCACGGGGCTCCCGTCGCGCGCTCGTCCCTAATCGATCAAAGGAGGCAAATGATGCTTCGCGACATTACGCTTTGGCTCCTAGGCGTTCCGATCATTGCGATCATCGCCATGCATCTTCTCGGTATCCTGAACTAACACACAAACGGACCGCTCAACGAAGCGGTCCGTCTTTCTGCTCCATCCCGACTGTTGCCTCATTCATCGGACCACAGCGCTCCCCGAGGAGTGCACGTTGACCCGTTACACCCTGGACCAACTCCGGCAACGCTACGTCATCGGCAACCGCTCGCTGGAAGCTGACTTCGAGGCGGAGCTGCGGGCCGATCCGCGAGCTGGCGCCAAAGCGATCTTGCTCGCTGTGTGCAGCCGCGCGAATGCCACTAATCGATCGAACTTCGCTTCATCTCGAATTCGGTGCCAATTGGCATGGTAGCGGTATTGCTTTCGGCCGCGAGCGTCCCTGCCTGTCGCTTGAATGTGGCCATCGGCTCGCGGACATATCCACACGTCCGTCCACGCTGCCGGAACCGCCAGAGCTAAAAAGCGAGCGAGCGTAGAGTGGTCTCTGACCAGATGTCCATCAGGCCCCGTGTAGCGGAATAGCTTGGCCGGCTTGGTTCGAGAAATTCCCGGTCCAGTATCGGATACGAACTTGAGACCGGCATCCTCTGCGGTCGCAGCCGACGAATTGATCGTAATGCCAACCTTCCGTTGACCGACAGGGTAGGCTTTTCTGACTTCTTTACGTGCGCGCGGTCACTCAAACGATCACGTCCCAATAGAAGAACGCCCCTGAGATTTCTCAGGGGCGGGCTTCAAACTATTTCTTCTGCGTGCCGGCGGGATCTGAGCTCATGGGCTTCTTAGTTCCCGGAGTTGCCTCAGCGCCGCTATCACCGGCGGAGGAGCCCGAACTTGCATCGTTGCCGACTGGCGCATTCTCGCCCTGCTTCTTGGTGGCAGGTGCAGCTTCCTTGGCACCGGACGATAGCGAACCGGAATCCGGCTTTTCAGCGGGGCCGGCCGGATCTGCGGCCATGGCGATCGAAGCTGTCGAAAGAACGGCGGCAGCCGCGAGTGCGGAAAGGAGTGATTTCATTCTTGTTGTCTCCTTTGACAGGACAACCCTGAGCCGCTGTGAAACGTCTGTTCGTATGAACCGTTCCGGTCGCCACTCTTGGCTCGAACTAAAATCGACATCCGCGCGCGCGACATAAACGAAGAACGGCGCGACCGGTAAGCCGCGCCTCTTATGTTTCGGCGCACGCAATGAGACGAAGCGCCGCCGCTCTTCCGCTTCCGGCAGTCAAATTCCACGCGCCGGATGGTGACTTCCCCGGGCGTGATCGCAAGGCGATCGTCGTTGCACCGCCCTATTCAAACTTCCTGCCATCAATCCGGTCTCCGCTTTCTCAGGAACTCGCCATCAAGCGTAGTGTTTCTGAGAAAACGGAGATCACCATGGCGCTGCATGACGGCACTCCACGCCATTCCTTTGACGGCCCGCGAGACGCGCAAGGAAACAAACCCAGAGCTTCGTCGGGCTGGAAAATATTTGCGGCCATCGTCGCCATCGTCGCCGCGCTTGTGGTCTTGACGGATATGCACCCCTTCGCCGACCGCAGCGAATCCCCGGTGAACACTACCGGCTCCTCCAAGCAGCCAGCGACAGTACCCGCCAGCCCGCAAGAGTAGGAGCCCCGAAGAGCGAAGGACCAGAATCTGGGCTGTGGGCGTGGCGGTCGCAGCCCGAAGTCGCCCGACGAGCGCGTTACCACCAAACCCCCTCGAGGACGTTCAACTGTTCATCGGTTTCAACTGTTCATCGGTGAAGTACTTCGCGGACGCGAAGAAAGACATGATGTTCTTCAGCCATAATGAGGACAGGCGGGAGTTCTTCTTATGGGTGTCTCACAGCCACCGACGCCCGCTTATCGCGGGCCGGTGTGACGGTGCGTTTCATGACGCTCACGATTGTATGAAAGTACGCTTCAATAAACAGCCGTAGCGAGAGATACGGCTGCCCGGTCGCCTTGAGGCTCCCTAGCCGTCAGCGAGACCGCGTTCCCTGAAGCTGGCACACTTGGTCAAAGCGTCGTCCCCGAGAGCCGCGCGCAGCAACGTATCAAAATCGCGCTCGCCGCTTTGAACCAAAGGCTGGAGCCGCTTACACAGCGCAGAAAGTGAGATGTGGATGCCTTGGCCGTCAGCTCGCTCGATCGCAGCCACGAATACAGCATTGACGAGACGGACATCCTGCGGGGTCATCGAACCGAAAGTCATGACGCAAAAACCGTGTGGTGCTCTTTCGCCGAATTCATCAAATGATTGATGCCGGAGAGTGCTCCGCCGTTCCCGAACCGCAAATGTGGAATCGGTACGTTGCCGCACAAACCAACGAAGCACCAACACGGTTTCCCGCAGCGGTTGTCATTGACGCGGACGCAGACACAAATACGAGGCAAATAACCAGCTCGTCAGGCCGATGCGCTTGCACGCCTTCAGCCGGCAGCCGGATCCTGAGTCAGGAAATCGTTTACTGCAAGGCAGCGAGTAATTGGCGCTTGTCTCGTTGGCGCTTCTCCGTGTCCTTCAGTTGTTCGAGCATGCGAGCAATCTCATCAGGCATGTTCTGCCGTTCAGTGCCGAACTCGGAGCGGAGCCGTCGTCCTACGGTCTCAAGGTCAAATTTTTCGTATTCTTCTCGGCCCATGATTACTCCGACAGCGCCCTCCCTTTTGCGCTCTCATCCAAGACCTGAACTAAGTCGGATGTCTGTTACTTCGGGGACGCGATTCAGGCACAAGCTGGCTAACGTGAATCACGAACAGGACGCCCTGCTTGGACGCCCTACCACGCTATTAACGGCACTCGCTGTCATAACCTCGTGGCCGGCGAAAGGTTCCGGGCACCTCGGCTCCTCGGCTAAGCCGACCTCGCTCGCGCTGAAGCCGTACTGCGTTGCGGCCTGTGGGCTAGATTCCTCGCAGTCCTTACCGCTTCTGGTCACCCGACTTGCCTTGCCCCGCGCCGTGGGTGCCGCCTTGCTTGTTATGGTCTTCCTGCTTGGTGTCGGCCATCCGGTCCAGTTCACTCTGCGATTTACGGATTTCCTTGTCAGGCTCGAGCGCCTTCCTGTTGGGTTCAGCCATGGTGTGCCTCCGTTGGGGTTTCGGAATCAACATCGCCTCGCCGCAGCGGTTCCAGCACGATGCCAGCCGGGTCAATGACCATGCCGTGTGCAGCAAAAGGAGCTACCGGCGTCGCCGTCCTGAACCTCATTGGTTGGGCGTTGCACAATCAGTTCGGCGAGCTGGTGGAAGACTTCAAGACCAAGGCCGAGGCGCTCGAAGGCGGCGTGTTGGAAAAGCTCGTCGGCGAAGGCGCCGTGCCTATCCATCGCGAGGACGGTCGGATCGAGGAGGAGCGGACCCTCCTCGATCCGATCATCCGCGTCACTCGTCAGGCTAAAGAGGATTAGAGGCTCGTAGCAACGACGTGTCCTTGATCGTTGACGATCACGTATCCAGCTTTCTTTCCGAATTTTCGCTTTATGAGCGGCAACGCTTTGATGGCACCGACTATGGCCTCATCGAGCGTCGGATACACTCGCGGATGAATTTTGTAAGGCGCGCTTTGTTCATGCACGATGACATTTTTGTAGAAGTAGACCGTGAAGTGCAGATCGATGCCCCATGTTTATTTTGACTGTTTGAAACTAGCACCAACACCCTACTAGCAGGGTGGAGAAACATTCGCAACGCATACTGAGCATTATTCTGAGGAGACCGAAAACTATCGATAAGCACGCCCGCTATTGCGGTTCGCCCCTCTCCAAGCGTGGCACTTCACTTTAATCCACCCGCGATTTTTCCCGCTCACGTAAGGCTGGTCCGACCGCTTCGACACGATGCCCTCGAGCCCGCGTTCGTCGAGCGCTGCGAGCAGCTTCAGCGGATCGGGGAACGTGTCCGACATGCGCAGCATCTCGTTTCCGGCTTCTTGATCAGCGCGGCGAGCCGCACGCGGCGCGTGATCAGCGGGATATGGCGCAAGTCCCGCCCGTCGATCTCGAGCAAATCGAAGCACCACGCGACGCGGCTGTGCTTCTGCCCGCCGACGAGCGCGCGGAAATCTGGGCGCCGTTCGGCATCGAGCGCAACGCCCTCGGCGTCGATGATGCAGGTTTTGCACGGCAGCGCGGCGACGGCTTTGGCGAGATCGCGGAAGCGAGCCGTGAAGTCTTTGCCGTTCTTTGACCAGATTTTGACGGGCGGCGCTTCGGATGCCCACTCCGCATCCGCGCCGCCCTTAGAAAGCTTGTGCAATTGCAGCCGATAGCCGTCGAACTTGACCTCGTGCACCCAGCCCTTGCCGGACGGCGGCAGGGTTTGCTCGACGGGCTCTGACGGGGGAATGAATAGGCTCACGGTTTCCTTCGCGCTTCAGGTGCCGACTGCGCACCCGCGCTGTCACCTAGCACAGTACACATCAAGTAGGGCGCTCACCCGAACGCAAGCCACGTAAAGAACGCCGCGAGCGCGAGGCTGACCGCCACAACAACGCCGCCGCGCCAGCTTGGGTCCGGCCCGCCGTAGTCCGGGGATTTCTCATAGCCAGAGGGCATCGGCGCCTCCTGCTCTCCGTGTCAGCGCCAGGGTGCACCCTGCAGGCTCGAGCGGTTGGAACGCCGAGCCCTGCTGTCACGCGTTCGATCCTACGCCCGCCGGCGCGCGCGGGGATAACTTTCTTCGATCAGAGTGTTACCCCCAGCAGTCCCGCTTTTCCTTGCCGCTTTGCACGATGCGCATCCGCTCCGCATCATAGGTGCGCACCAGCCGATAGGCTTCCTCCGGTGGCGCTGACAGCCACGTCTCGAAGTCGGCTTCGTCCGACAGCAGCACCGGCATGCGGTCGTGCATGATGGTCGCGGTCAACGCGTTCGGCGTCGTCGTCATGAAGGCGTAAACGTCGATCTCGACCGTCGGGCCGTCCTTTTTCATCGGGCCGGTGTAGCGCTTCCAGATGCCAGGGAACGCGAACAGAGGTCGCGGCTCGGCATCATCCTTGAGACTAAACCAATGCCATCCGGCTGGCTTCTGATCGTCGGGCTCGCAATAGCTCGACGCCGGCACTAGGCAGCGGCGCGCCTCGAAGCTCGGCCGCCAGAACGGGCTCGTCAGCACCTTGTCGTCGCGCACGTTCGTCACCGGCCGCGGCGCATAGCCCTTCTGCAGCAGCGGAAAGCCCCAGCTCGCCGGCACCATCTCGCGTTCGCCGTCGGACGCAAGGCGAACGATTGGCGCCACGGTCTTCGGAAAGATCGCCGGCATGGGTTCGAAGGCGTAGGCCCGGTTGTCCGAGACGCGGAGCCAAGCGCGCACGGCTTCGCGGCTGCGGGTGTTGCTGTAGAGGTTGCACATATCGTCCACGCTAAAGGCTCCCAAGTCGGGATGCCACTCCTGCTTTCCGGACCATTGCTTGCGGTGATCGATGCCTTCGGCGGCGCGCGCCGGGCTCGGCGACCGAATGCTGGTGTTCATGAGGCCGCAGCGGGAACATCGGAACCGCGTGCGCAATAGATCGCTCGGCGCGCTCGCGCCCCATCGGATGAGAAGCGGAACGAGCGGTATGGCGGTGAAATGCCGGCAGCCCGTCGTGTCGCAATAGAGCCAGAGCCAATCGTTGGTTGCGTTGAGATCACCGATCGTTGGTCTCGGACCCGGCTCGCGTCGGCGCGCCTCGCGATGCCGCCGCTCGAACTCGGCCCGCCGCGCGGCGACCTCCGCCGGCGTCAGCCAGAGGCGATCGTCGTTGCGATGGCCCACGTCGGCTCACTCGTCGCAAAACCCGTTGACGCAGCGGGAGGGCGGCTGCCGTGGCCGGAAATCTCCGTCGGCGGCGGCGACGATGTCGGTTGCCATGAGCACGGCGCGCGTCAGGCGGCCGACGTCGGCCTGCCCAATACCTTGACGCTCAAGCTCATCGGACAGCGCGGCGTGCGTGCGGCTGAATTTGTCCATGGTCCAGGCCCCTTTCGTGTTGCAGGAACCCGGATAGCACGATGAGAACAAAAAGGGAACATGTATGGCGGGAAGCCGTTTCCCTCACGCTCAAGCGCGTGGCTTAACAGCGTAGTCATCCCGTCGAATCCGATCGTCGAACGGAAAAGGGGTGTAAAATCGAAAGCCATAGCCATCCTCCTTATAAAGCGATAACCACGGAAGCACTTGAATAGGGCCTCTTTAACGAGCGCCCGGCCGACGATTTGTTCCTCGGGGCAGAGGTTTCCAGGGGATCGTCAAAAAAATTTTTGGCGGTTGGCGCCGAGCCGATCCTGCTGAAGTTTTCGGGGTAAGGCCGCTACACCCGACGGCGAACTCAGGCGCGAGCGAGCAGTAAACTGCCGCCTAAGCAAAGCCGCTGAGGGCGCAGGCGATTCAGGCGATTCCCTGACCACCGCCCCCAGGTGTTCGATAATTTTAATCATTTACACTTAGGGTGCGGACCAAACTGTTAAGTAGGTCTGGGCGTGGCCAAGTCCCCGAAAATTCGTTCAGCTTTGAAGCGCTGGCATGGCTATCAGCTGTTTCGCGTGCCGATGTTTTTGAGCGCCGCAACAGTTGCGCTTACCATCGTCCTACTCGGCGGGATGGCATATCTCGCCGCCAGTGAAAGTGATGAGCTCGCTCGAGGACGACTGCACCAAGTGGTCGAGTACGCGCTCGGGAAAAGCATCGAGAAGGTGCCTTACGATCAGGAGAGCGTCGCCATCTGGGATGACGCCGTCAATAACGTAAAAACGTTTGACGCAAAGTGGGTCGACATCAACCTTGGCGTCTGGATGTACGACTACTTCAAGCACGATCGCATCTACGTCGTGAATGATGAGGATCAAATCCTCTATGCAATGATTGACGGCAAGCAAGCTACCGTTAGTCGCCGCGTGCCGATGGGTATGATCGCCGACCTCATTTCGAAGATGCGCCAACAGATCCGCTACGGCGCCATGGACCGCTACAACAATGGTCAACAACGGGTACCGCGAGCGGTGGATCTGGGATATATCGAGCGCCGCCCGGCGATCGTCAGCATTATGCCCATAGTATCGGATACCGGGGAAGTGTCTCAGCCAAGAGGCACCGAGGGGCTCATTGTGAGCGTTCGCTTTTTGGATAGCAGCTTCCTTCCGGACCTCGCGTCGACCCACCTATTGCGCGGCGTTCGTTATTCACGGGTCGACGACGCCGCTGCCGACGAGCAATCCTTTCCGTTCAAAAACTCGACAGACTCAGCGATCGGATACTTTATTTGGAAGCCTGATCTCACCGGGCACGCTATCCTCGCGAGGCTGTCGCCACTCTTTGCGTTGGGCTCCATAGCTATCGGCATCACAGTCATATTTCTTATCCGGAGACTGCGGGGCACCTGTAATGAGCTCATAGCCAGCGACGCGCACTCTCAGCACCTTGCCTACCACGACGCTCTTACCGGGCTTCCGAACCGTGCATTTTTTGAGCGCAAATTGGCTCAGCTCTCCGCGGATCTCAAGCCTCACTTCGCTCTTATGTTTCTCGATCTCGACCGGTTTAAAGAGGTGAATGACACCTTTGGCCACGCGGTCGGTGACACATTAATTCGAGAGGTGGCAGCGCGGCTGCAAGCGCTCGTCGGTCCTGACGATACCGTCGCACGAATGGGAGGAGATGAATTCGCGCTCATCAAGCTAGCCATGTCAAAAGACGAGATTCGCAACCTCGGCAAGCTGCTTGAGTCGGAAGTTGCCCGCCCCCTGGATATCGAAGGATCGCAAGTCGCTGTAGGAATTAGCATGGGTGTCGCTATGGCATCGGAGGCTGGCAACGACTGCTCCGAGCTTGCTCGCAAGGCAGATATGGCTTTGTACCAAGCTAAGAAGGATCCCGCAGAGCGAATGAAGTTCTTCACCCACGAAATGGGCCAGACCATCCAGTCGCGGCGTACCTTGGAAAAGGAACTTCTGAAGGCTCTTGAGGCCGAGTCTGGTCTGGAGGTTGTTTACCAGCCACTTTACACAGTGGATGGACTTAAACCTACAGGCGCTGAAGCGCTCATCCGATGGACGCATCCACGTCTTGGAAACATCTCTCCTGTCGAATTCATCCCACTCGCGGAGCAATGCGGCCTGATCAATCGACTTGGGGATTGGGTTCTCCGTAAGGCCTGCGGTGCCGCTAAAGCCTGGGACCTCTCAACAATCGCGGTGAATGTGTCGCCTGTGCAGTGCCAACAGCCAGAGTTTGCAGATCGAGTACTGGCGATATTGCGCGACACTGGTCTCACTCCGGAGCGGTTGGAAATCGAGATCACCGAAAGCGTCCTCTTGGATAGTTCAGGAGCTTCAGCGAAGACCCTCAGTGCGCTTCGAGCCAGCGGTATAAAAATCGCCCTGGATGACTTTGGAACAGGATATTCGTCACTCAGCTATTTGATTGAGCTCGAGGTTGATCGCATCAAAATCGACCAGTCCTTCATAAAGCACATCGACATTCCTCGGTCTCGATCGATTGTCCAGGCGATCGCAGCGATGGCCAAGGCGGTCAATGTTTCGATTACTGCGGAGGGTGTTGAAACACACGCGCAATTGCACTTCCTTGCTCAAGTTGGCTGTGACCATTTCCAAGGCTACCTGTTCTCGAAACCGGTAAGCGCCGCGCGACTAACCGACATCCTGTTGGAAGGGACGGTGTCGGACATGCGAGGTGCTGTTGCTTAAAAGCCCCCAGCAGTTGCTAAGGGCTTATGCCTGCCGCCACGGCGATAACATCGGATTCAGGATACGCGTGCTCAGTTGACGACGTTTTTCGGCATAAGAACCCCGAGGACTACCGCCACCAACAGCAGCGCAGGGACATCGCCGAGCAGGTGTCCTCGATGCATCTCATGGTCAAACGACTGCACTGCCATGATTGCGGCGTGCACAACGCTTGACGCGACCGTGAACCAAATGAGTGAGCGATTTGCTGCCGGGTTGAACGATGCGCGGATGAGATAGACGCCGAGGGTGGCGTATACGCCGACGATCATCATGAAATAGTGTGAGCTTGCAGGCGAACCCTCATGCCATGCCCAGCCTGACGGCCAGATAACGGCGAGCGGATAAACAAGGCAAAAAATTACGCCGAACGCGAAAAGCGCGAAGCGCAACAGACTATCGCGAGACATATCTAAGGTCCTCAATGCTAGAGCTAAGGCGATCTGTGTATAGAATTAATGGGGACCGTTGCCATGCTTTGCATGGATGTCAATTGCGGAGCCCAGTCTAGTTTCTGAACTGCGCACCTGCATTCGGAAGGACCTTAGCCCAACAGAGCGAGTACAATCGGCACGTCCGAGCTTGCGGAAGCGCCAACGAATCAATTGCTGACCGCGCTCTGGGCTGGCTTTGCTAGCGGACTTAGAAATGGCCATCCTCGCGGTGATTGGACACCGTGCCGGCACCTACCAGCTTCTCGAATGTGCCACCACCCAGAGCATCAACATTCAACTTGAACCCATCGACAAGGTTGCCAAGCTGATCGAACAAATTCCAGCCGTCTCCGTGTTTCCTAATGTCCAAACGCTTCAGCATCTTTCATCCTTTACGCGTTTCGAGAAAAGCTTGTCCGATAAGCCGGTTTCCCACCGGGCCGTTGATCCAACGAGCTTGTCGGGCAGTCTGGCTGGAGGCAAAGCTAATACTCGCTAAGAGCACCTGTCCGCATATATTTTGGACCGATCAATCAAATATTAGGTTGCTACCTGCATCGCCCTGTCGTATCGAATTGGACCATTCGATCAAATAAACATTCCTGGACCGATATGCGCCGTAAGGAATTCGACGAGGATGAGGTCCTCTCTCATGCGGTCAAAATTTTTTGGGAGCGCGGGTACGAGGCCACATCCATGCAGGTCCTAGAAGAGGGCATGGGAATTGGTCGCCAGTCGCTTTACGCGAGTTTCGGCAGCAAGCAGGCACTGTTTGAAAGCGCGTTGGGCTACTACCATCATCACGTCATCATCCCCAATCTCGATCCGATGCGTACTGCGAAAGCTCCCATAAAGGCGCTTGAAGCCTATTTCCGCCACCGCATCGATGACATCTTCGATCCCTCTGCAATCGCAGGCTGTCTGATCACAAACTCCGTGACCGAAAAAGCTCTGCTCGACAAACGCATCCGAGCTCTGACCGCCGAGTCAATCGCCTACATGCTGGAGTCCTTTACAATAGCGGTGTCGAATGCACGGAAAGCCGGAGAGATAAGCCGCGACAAGGACCCTGTGCTTTGGGGCGGAGTACTTCTGAATTGCGCACAAGGACTGTTCGTCCTCAGCAAAGTGCGCCCCGAAAAAAAAGTGCTCAAGGCGTCAATCGCGACTCTCCTTGAGGTGCTGAAGGCATAGTCAAACCCCGAGGAGGAATGCCGCCGATGAAAGTAACCGTTTCTGGAAAGTCATATGAAGTCAACGTCGAACAGCGCGGAGAAAGTGGACCGGCGCTACTGATGGTGCATGGCATTCCAACCAATGCCAGATTGTGGCGCAAGGTGCAGTCCTGTCTCGCGTCCCGCTATCGAACCTACGCTATGGACATGATCGGCTATGGACAATCCGACATGCCGCTAGACGACTTTAGGCATACCCTCGGCAACCAGGCGGAAGTAATCAAAGAGGTCATCACCGGCCTCGGCCTCAGAGGTGACGTTATTCTAGTTGGCCACGATCACGGCGGCGGCGCATGCCAGATCATGGCGTCGAGATACTGCGATTATATTTCTAGGCTAGTCCTCGTTGATCCCGTCGTGTTTGACGAGTGGCCGGTGCTCGAGGTGGAAGCGTTTAACGACCTCGTGGAAGCGGATGAAGAAACTCTCGCGAAGGCTATGAAACAAGCTGCGGTGGCTTTCCCGGCACTCCTGCGAACTGGGAGTTACGACAAGATCGCTTTCACCGATAAGAACGTCAAAGAAAACTACCTTTCGTTTTGGGCGCGCGGGCCCGGCCTAACCGGCTTTAAGTCACTCGTGAAAGTGTGCAGCGAACCAAGCAACCTAGAGACGCTTGAAATCGACCTCGCGAAGATAAAGTGCCCTACACTGATATGCTGGGCGCGCCATGATGCGTGGATGCCGGTAGAGGCCGGGCGGCGCCTCAAGGCTGCCATCGGCGGACCGGTGCGTTTCCAAGTCATCGAGCGTTCGGGGCACTATGTTCCGGAAGACCAGCCGGGTGAGCTCGCTGATATCCTCGACGACTTCGTCACCGAATGGGCAAACGTGATGCAGGCGCAGCTCGGCGTTTCGTAGATGACAAGCGGAAACGCCACAGCCTGACTGGCATGACCCGGCTAAGTGTGCCGAGCGCAAGTGCACCCCGCACTGGGCGTCTTTGGTTTGCGAAACGTTGCGACGGTCGATAGATTCACAAAATGGATCTGGATCGCTTCAAATATGCCCTGCGAGAAGCGCTTCGCGGTGACGCGGAGAGGATCAAAGCGCGCGATGGTGACCGCATGGGGAAAGACCTCTTCATGCTCATGCAAGGCGCTGAGCATTGCCTGGCGAAGCGGTTGGGGATCGTAAGCAACACGGAGGTGCGCGACGAAGATCCCGCCGCATTTAAGCAAGGGTGAGAGATCGCGTCGCAGATGGATCTCAATCCCCGAAATGCTGCTTCTTGATCTTTTCGTACTGAGCTTGCCAGAAAGCTGCGTTCTTTTCGGCTCGGTCGATTCGAGCCTGCATCTCTTTCAAGCCGTTGGGAGTAGCCTCTGAAAACAGTTGAAGCTCTCGGGCTTCATCAGCTGCTTTGCTTGCCTTCTTGGCAGCGCCCTCAACCTCTGCGATGGCTTTCTCCGAAAGCCTCTTCCCGCGCGCGTGGGCCGACGCGAGGGCGTGCCTAACGTCTGACACGGCGTCTCGGCGAGTACGCTGCCCGCGTATCTCGCTGGGAAATTGTGAACGTCGCTGAACGGCAACGATTGGCGGACGAAAAAGAACTCAGTGAATTACCAGCGCAGTTAGAGTGTCCGATTGAAGTCTTTTTGGAAGCCATTCGCAAAGCTCATGTAAAGAACGCGACAGGCCCAGCTCCCTCGGGACCGACCGCTGAGCTTCTTTCCCGTAGACTGAAGAAGGCCGGCTTTTCAAAAATGTCTGTCGGCAGGGTCGCGCGATACAAGCACCTCCTCGAAAAGCTGCGGCCGGAGGTATTTGGATCTACCAACTCTTCCAAAGTCGTGCGCTTGCAGCTTCCTGAATAAGATTGTGTAGGCCATCAGCACCTACTTCGGTGCTACTTCCTGAAGGCGGCTATCAGAAACCCCGGACAGTTCGAACGCCGTCGGCTTAGCCTGCGTCTTTGGGCAAAGACCAGCGGAGGCAGTCGGAGCCCTTCTCCCTCCACACGTCGAGCATCACGTCGAAGAATTCTTCGGCCGACTTGTTTCGCGAGCCGCGCGCCCGCCCTTGGGATTGCCGGAGCGTACCTTCTCAAACTTGCGCAGGTTCGCGATCTGCGCGGGGGACTGTTGACGTTTCACGGGGACGATGATCGCCCCGATTTCAAATGCCTGCAGGTGGTCGGACATGGCGCGCTCCGTCAAAGCTCAAGTTGAGTCTACGCTTTACTGGTCCGGGCGTATGGCCCCGCCTATACCTTCTTCCCCAAGCAGGACCTTCCCTTGCAACCTTGAATTGGGCTGATGCATCGATGTGCAGCCACTCCGGCAAAAGAGGAAAGAAAAATGGGCACGAGGACTAAGGGGTGGCTGATTTTAGCGAGCGGAGCCAATTTAGCGGGCACTTTACCTGCTGTCTTCATCGCTGCATTTTTGGATGCCGAAGAGGCATTGATGGAGCTGAGAAGTCACATCGGAGTTCGCGAAGACGACGAGCTCCACCATTTTTCGACGCCGCGTTCGATTTCTGCTGAAGCAGTATGCGCCCTTGGCTTGATCCAAGGCGAAGTGCGTCGCATTTCTTCGCGATATGCGGCGATCTAGACCCGCGCACTGTCCGGATACGTCGGCAGTTTTAAAAATGGCGGGTGCAGTCAGCGAAGAGCTTTTGAGACCTCCTCGCCCTCCACAGATTCTTGAACCGCAGCATTTCGCTCCCAAGAACATCGTTCGCTCTCTCGTAATTCTTGCCACGCCTTTCGCAATCTGCCGTCCGCATACCATGGATGTTTTGCAACATCGGCTTCGTATGCCAACTGGCCGTGCGTCTTCCTCATTTGTCAACTCGCGGCGGGAGGACTCAACGCTTAGTTGAGGCATCGAATAGCGCTAAAAGGGTGTCGATTAGCATGTTGGACGTTGTGGGCTTGGAAACATGAACACTGTGGCCGTCACAAGGGTCTTCGAACCTACTGTAAAGGATGCACGGTATACCTAGCCGCCTGAGTTTCAGTCGGAGGTCAGACCCGTCACCGTCGACCAGCGAATGGTCTATGACAGCAGCAGACAGCCCATCGGCGTTAGAATACGCGCGAACTCGTCCGGCGACACGAAAAGGCCCGCGGCGTTACCCGCGGGCCTTAACCGAGAAACTGTTAAGGTGTCGAAGAAGCTGGTGGCTTTGGCGTCACCGGTTGCTCCATCGACGTGCCATGGGCGATGGGTGCATTAGCTTCGTTGGTTGCTCCGAAGACAGCGAATAGGAGTGCTACCGCGAATAGCGCACCCACCCCCCACCACATGTAGTTGTTGTGAGAATGCGGATCTGTGCCCGTGGGATCACGGACCTCTTTGCCGTATTTGTCGCGCGTGACGCCGGTATTTGGGTTAGTGTAGGCCATTGTGTGCCTCCTTCAGCTACACAACAAACGGGCGTGCTTAGTCTGTGGTTCCGCCTCCGGGCAAGTGGGACCTCTACGGCGATCGCCATGGACATGGCGACAGTGCAGAACGGTTCATCCCTCAAAGCTGATCTGCAGGTCAGCGACTGCTACGTTGAGGCTGGCGCGCGCGTCTTTTTCTGTGGGCCCTCTGCCGACGATGCTGACCCAGCAGCCCCTATTCCCGTCGATCAGATAGTCGCCACGAAGTTCCGCCTCTACTCGGCCATTGCCGACATGTCGAATTTCCACATCGCCCCACTCCATCGTGCTCCTCAACATCATGCTTGGTTAATCGGAACCGGCCTTGAAACGGCTTGTTGACAGGAAACGCACTGTGGAGGCGAAAGATGCTGAGACGTTTTGAACTCAAGAAGTACCGTGACAGGTGGGGGACTGTTCGACCATCTCGGAGATCTGGTTGAGGCCTTCGACACAAAGGCCGATGCTTTGGGCGGCGGTACGCTCGAAAAGCTAGTCGGCGCGGGCTCGTTACGCATTCATCGCGGTGACGGTCCGATTGAGGAAGAGCGGACCTATCCACTATCGGATGATCCGCGCCGCTCGGAAGGCTGATGGCTAGCCGAACGGGATCAGCCGAGCGAAAATGAAATCCCGCCCGCGCTCTCCCCGTGGCCAAGCTGAACACACTGCGGATAGCAAAATATGTAGAGGGCGCCGCGAAATTGCGACGTAGTGCTAAGCATGCACCCCCCCACGCGCTCAGTTCGAATGGACGCCACGCGCACCTTTTCGCGAATGTCGGACAAAAGCTCGGCAGTGGAAGGCGACGCGCAAGGCTTAGACAAAAACACTGCATCTGTAGGCATGTCCTCAGGACGGGGTCGCACATTACCTGAGCAGATTACGATCGTCGTTGGGGGCCAGCGTTTTCGAATGAGATGGGCAAGTTCCAGACCATCCATATCGCCTGGCATTCTGATATCGGTAAAGACGACACGTATGTCGGTCCGGCCCTCAAAGATGTGCCGCGCTTGCGCAGAGTTGCTCGCTTCCACTACGTCGAAGCCCCTTTTTCGGCAAGTTCCGCTATTTCCATCCGTAGGAGCGGCTCATCATCGACCAACAACATTACAGGTCTCATGGCGCGGGTTCTTTCAAATGCAGGCTTTTTTGGTCTTGCGTGTATTTGACTCCGTTTTGTAGATAAGCCATCTGGAGCAAGAGGGGCCAGATGGCATGGAAACCCTGTTTCGTCTTTTACCTAGCCCGCAATCCGTCGCGGTTCGATACTCCACCACAACGATCCTTGTGCTCGTAGGTTTCGCTCTGCGATACAGCGTCGGAGAGGGAACCGGCCGTTATGGCTTTATTCACTTTATCCTCCCGGTGCTGGCGGCGGCACTTCTATTTGACCGCACAGCTGGATTCTTCGCGATCGCGCTAAGTGTGGGTTTGATCGTCTGCCTCCTCGATTGGCAGGCCGGGGCTTCGTCACACTTAGTTGCGATCGCGATATTCTGCGTGGTCGCGACTTGCATCGTATACGTGGCTGAGGGACTAAGAACTGCTCTCACGAAAGCTCAGGCGGCACAGGAGGCGAGTGTGCTGCTTCTTGCGGAGATGAGCCACCGCGTCAAAAACAAGTTTTCTATGATCTCCGCAATTATCGGACTCCAGTCACGTGACGCTTCCCCTGAGGTCGTGCGCGCGCTCTCAGATGTCGCCGCGCGTGTTCAGGTGATGGCCACGGTCCACGACTATCTGCAGATTTCCCGTCATGACGGCCTGATTGACATGTCGGAATATCTGCCAAGTCTGGGGCACGCGCTCCGCCAAGCGCTATGCGGCCCACGCCCAATCTCACTCAAGGTCCATACCGCGCGCGAGGAGCTACCTGCCGACAAGGCGTTAACCGTCGGCCTGATCGTCAACGAACTCGTAACGAACGCGATGAAATACGCCTTCGAAGCGGATCGTCAAGGAACGGTGTTAGTGCAGCTGAAGCGCATCGACGAGGAGCTTGAGCTTTCTGTATCGGATGATGGACGAGGCTATCGAGGAACTGAAAAAACGGGGCTTGGCACTCGCTTGGTAACTGTGTTAGCCGCGCAAATCGGAGGCAGAGCAGATTGGAAATCCGACGGCAGTGGTGGATGCACCGCCGCTATCAAATTCCCCGCAGTGTGAATTCCCGCACGACCGCCACCGGAGTTTTGTAGTTAGAGAGCGCGCCGCACAACTTTCAGCCGCGCGGCACACTCGCTCGCTAATTTTCATCGACGCCCTTTGGCTCAGACTTGTTCATCCCAGTGTTGGGGCCAGTCACCACCGCCGACTTATCTCCGTCCTCTCCGGGCTCGCTCGTGCCGTTCTGTTGCGTCGTGCCACTTTGCTTCGCTGCCGGCATCGCCTCCTTTGATTTGGTGGATAGAGAATTATCCTCAGATTTTGCTGTAGGGTTCGCAGTATCGCCCTTCGTTTGGGCCTGAGGCATTCCCTCTTTCGATCCTCCGGCAAGCGAGTTGTCTACACCCTGCGCTGCCGCAATAGATGCAGATAGGGACAACGTAGTCATCACCGCAATCAACTTTCTCATCTTAAATCCTCTCGGGTTTTATTGAACCTGACTATTGCCGAAACCTCCCCTTCCGAAGTTGGTTCCTTGACGTTCCCACTGATTGGCCGACGTCGTGTCTGCAGCCCGGAACTTGTCGCCGGGTCCGGTGTTGTCGCGAACACAATCCTCATTGCGATTATTGCCATGCATCTGCTCGGCATTCTGATCTAATTAAAAGAGGTCAAACATGGAAACGCTAGAGAAGCTGTTCGAAGAAACGCTGCGCGATCTTTATTACGCCGAAAAAGCGATCCTCAAGAATTTACCAAAGATGGCCCGCAAGGCCGGCTCAACCGATCTCAAAGCGGCATTCGAGGAGCATATTGGACAGACCGAAGACCAGGTCAGCCGTCTAGAAAAGATATTCGAGATGATCGAAAAGGCGCCGCGCGGCAAGCGTTGCCCCGCTATTGACGGGCTCTCCGAGGAAGCCGGTGAAATTATGCAGGAGGCCAAGAACGACACTGTACGCGACGCCGGGATGTTAGCTGCCGCACAGGCGGTCGAGCACTACGAGATCTCCCGCTACGGCACCCTTGCGGCGTGGGCGGATAAGCTGGGCATGGCCGAAGCGGCGGAGCTGCTGCGCGCCACGCTGCAAGAGGAGAAGGATACGGACGCCAAACTCTCAGAGCTCGCGCTGTCCGAGATCAACATTGAGGCCGACGACGCGGCTTCCAAACAAGCCGGACGCAAAAGCAAGACTGGACGCAGCGAGGCGGCCGAATAGCTCGCGAACCTTAGGGTACGCGAACCTGGAACACCCCGATAACGGTGACGTTGTTGATCCACGCCTCAGTTCACATTGGAGATAAAAATGAAACGCTCTCTCATAGCTGCGATGGCACTCTCGCTCACAGTGCCCGCATTCGCCGACACCAAACCTGCGGCGGACAATGCTGCCGCTACCGACGCGCAATATTACACAACAACCGAGAAGACGGATTTCGCAGCGTCTGCCCTAATCGGCTCTCGCATTTACGCCACCGAAGCCCAGGTCGATGCGGACAAGGCGCTGGATAAAGCCAGTGGCGATTGGGATGACATCGGCGAGATCAACAATCTAATCGTAAGCCGCGACGGCTCAGTGAAAGCCGTTGTCGTCGGTGTTGGAGGATTTCTCGGTATGGGCGAAAAGAACGTCGCTCTCAAAATGAGCGAACTTAAGTTCCTGAAGAAAAACGGCGACGACGCCGACGACTATTTCGTCGTCGTCAACAGCAACAAGGGGCGTCTCGAAAAGGCACCTGAATACAAGGTCACCGAGTAACATAACTTCTTAACGTCTTGACCCTGGAGCGGCCAACCGCTTCGGGGTCATGTCGTTAACGGACCGCACGACGCTATCGTACCGATGCTCATGCGCTCATTAGACCAACTTTCTGCCGATCGTAGCCGTCATTGCGCGATGCAATCAACGGCCGTTGCCGAACAGCTCGCCCCTGTTCTTGTTCGCCTCGCGCCACGCGTGGCACTTCACCTTGATCAAGCCGCGGTTCTTTCCGCTGACGTAGGGCTGATCCGATCTCTTCGACACGATGCCTTCAAGCTGGCGTTCGTCGAGCGCGGCGTAGCAGTTTCATGGGATCGGGGAACGTGTCCGACATGCGCAGCAGCTCGCCTCCTGCTTTCTTCAGGACCGCAGCTAGGTGCACGCGGCGAGTGAGCAAAGGGAATACGCGCATGTCGCGGCCGTCGATCTCGAGCAGGTCGAAACACCAAGCCACACGGCTGTGCTTTTGCCCTCCGACAAGCGCTCGGAAATCGGGGCGACCTTCGGCATCGAGCACGACGCCCTCGGCGTCGATAATGTAGGTCTTGCACAGGAGGGCGGCGACGGCGTTCGCGAGATCGCGGAAACGGGCCGTGAAGTCCTTGCCGTTCTTAGACCAGATGGCCGCTCGATCGCCGTCCTTGTGGAGCTGCAGCCGATAGCCGTCGAACTTCACCTCGTGCACCCAGCCCTTGCCGGACGGCGGCAGGGATTGCTCGACGGGCTCTGACGGGGGAATGAAAGCGCTCACGGATCTTCACTCAGCACAGTACATATCAAGGCCAACCGCCTGACGGCCCCGCATTCGATTATTTCGCTTTAGAGGGCGCAAAGAAATGTCGGCTGAGGGCCAGGAGCGGACGTCGATGCTTCGTCACGCTGATCGAGTTCGGTCGTCGGTCCGTCCCAATAGCAGAAGTCACCCGCCCCATGGTCGGCGGCGATAAGGCCGTCGCCGACCACGTCTGCTATTGAGGGCATTGTGTCAGATGTCGATCTTCTCTGCGATCTCGATGGCATCGTCGACTTCGATGCCGAGGTAGCGCACGGTGCTCTCAATCTTGGAATGCCCAAGCAGGAGCTGGACGGCGCGCAGGTTGCCAGTGCGGCGATAGATTAGCACCGCCTTCGTGCGCCGTAGTGAGTGGGTGCCGAACTTGGCCGGATCAAGTCCGATGCTGGCGACCCATTCGTGCACGAGACGCGCGTACTGCCGTGTCGTGAGCCCGTGCGCACGATCCCCATCGCCCCGGCCGGCGAACAAGAATTGTCCAGACTTTCGTCCGGTGAGCCTGAGGTAGTCATCGACCGCCAAGCGAGTCTGATCCGTGATCTCAAACCGTACCGGCCTACCCGTCTTCTTCTGGCGGATGGTCGCACGATCCATCGCATAACCGCTTGGCGCTACGTCATCGACGCGTAGCGCAACAACGTCACAGCCTCGGAGCTTGCTGTCGATCGCCAGGTTGAGCAGTGCCAGATCTCGCTTGCGATCGGACATCTGGAGTTTGGTCCTGATCGACCAGACATGGCTTGGCCGCAGCGGAAGCTTGGCGCCAATCAACTTGCCCTTGTTCCAGGGCTCTCGGCGGGTTGGCTTCGGATGCTGGATTTCGTTATCGTGTTCCATGTTCTGTCTCCTTGTTTGAGAGACAGGTCAGCATGCGCCGGCTTTGGCCAGCACGCTGATCTCACGACCGGTTTAGTATTGTTTCTTCCACCGCATGGTTAGCGCTCGTCGAGTCTGACCCTGAACGGACATGCATCTTCCCCCGACTTCACACCACGCGTTCTGCGTTAGACGGCTTGACAGTCGGTCTATCGCGTAACTATGTATGTTACATGAGAAGAGATAGTCGCCTATCGGACGTGCTCCACGTCCTTTTGCACATGGCCCGTCAAGATACACCCGCGACCTCAAAGGTTCTTGCGAAAGCGATGCGCACCAATCCCGTTGTCCTTCGTCGGACAATGGCTGGCCTGCGCGATCGAGGATTTGTTCGGTCCGAGAAGGGTCATGGTGGCGGGTGGTCGATTGCTTGCGATCTGTCGCACGTGACGCTGCTCGACATTTACATGGCGCTCGGCAAGCCTGCGTTGTTCGCCTTCGGTAATCGATCCGACACGCCGGAATGTTTGGTGGAGAAAACCGTCAACGCCAACTTGAACCAAGCCGTCCTGGAGGCTGAGCGGGGGCTGATGACGCGGTTTGGCGAAATAACTCTCTCTAAGCTCAGTGTCGACCTTCAATCGCGGGTTAAGCAACGGCGCGGCGCTCTCGACGTGGAGAAAATTCACGGAGGCCTGACATGAAACCTTCAGCCTTTGATGCACGCGCCGCCAGCTCTTACGCGGAAGGCCCTCCAAGACAAGTGCCGGGTTATTCGAGCCTCCACCGCATTGTATCGCAGCTCCTCGCGGAGCGAACTCCACCAGATGGCCGCGTGCTGGTCTTGGGTGCTGGGGGCGGCCAAGAGCTCAAGGCGATGGCCGAAGCGCATCCAGGGTGGTCGTTCGATGGCGTGGCCCCCTCGAGCGATATGCTTCGTTTAGCCGGGCACGTGGTAGGGCCGCACGCCGCACGCATGCAGTTTCATGAAGGCTATATTGATGGCGCTCCCGGCGGGCCCTTCGATGCTGCCTCAGCCATTTTGGTTTTCCATTTTGTCGGTCATGACCAACGCCTCGAAACGCTAAAGCAAGTTCAACGTCGGTTAAAGCCCGGCGCACCCTTGGTCGTGGTCCATCTCAGCTTCTCGCAGGCTGAACCTGAGAGGTCGATCTGGATTGACCGTCATGTCACGTACGGCCTCTCGAATGGATTAGGACCGGTCGATGCCATACGTGCGCGCCAGGCAATCAGCAGCGGACTAACGATCCTATCGCCTGAAGAAGACGTGGCCATGCTTGGACAGGCCGGATTTGCGAACGTCAGCTTGTTCTATGCTGGATTAAGCATCAGAGGCTGGGTCGCGTACGCCCAATAGCTCGGTCCGTTGCTCGCACAGACGCGTAGGCAAACTTCCGTGATTGGCCCAGAACGACACCCATTAGAGACATCGTCGGATATACGCTGTCGCGACTCGCTGCATTGGCAAGTCGGGTCCGCTTAGAGGCGACGAGCGGACATCGACCCGGCCTCTTGAACCGTATCTAGTGCCCCAAAGGAGTGAAATAGGTGGCGGCCAGGCTAGATAACCTGACCGCCTTGATCACTGCGCCACTCAAGTCACGCCGAGAATAGCGACCGTCGCCACGAGCAGAAGATGCGCGGTGACGAAAATTGATATTCGGGTGATCATGGTGCTTACTTTGGGGCCACCGAGGGAGCGTCGATCTTTACGTTGACGTCGGTAGGCGATCGCAAGCCAATTCGCTCGCCAAGCAGGAAGTAAACGAGACCCAGCACCAGCACGACGCCGATGATGACGCCGAGCAAGCCGCTAGAGCCACTATTGTCAGCCATTGGGATTTCTCCAGGTGGATTGTGAAGGCGGCCCCGCGCCCGCCTTTTGCTGAAACTGATCTGGCGAATATTAGTTGAGGTTGATCCAGACCCCGCCCTTCCAGTAGCCGTGATCGTCGTGAGCATCACGCCACCGATATTTCTCGCCGTCCTTCCACTTCCAATCATCCTCGTACACGCGCAGGCGAAGTTCGGGCTTGTACTCCACCCGCTTCTTCACTCGCCAGCAATCGCCCTCGTCATTGCAAACGACCGCTGCAGATGAGCTGCCGATGCCGAGGGTCAGGGCGGCAAGTGAGCCTAGCAATACGCTACCAATCTTCATTGCTTCTTCTCCTTTGGTTAAAAAGCACGCCAAGTTCGATGCCGGTCGGCCGATATCGGCCGACCCAAACTCTTATTTGCGGTCTATGAGTAGAACGACCTTGTCCTCGTCGGGATCGACGATGGCCACCTGTTCGTCGATGATGAAGTAGCGGCAAGCGCCAAGCTCGTCCGAGCGATCGACGATGGAACGCGGCAGCGGCTTTAGCTCGACTTCCGAGGGCACAGACCAGCCCACGGTGACTCCCGAGATACCGACCTCATCGGTCAAATCGACTTCCTTCAGGATCGCTATTTTGTCGGTCTCAGTGAGTGTCAATGAGCTTGAGCATTTTTCCCCGGCGCCAGCTTCTCCGGTGCTACGGCCGGTGGCGGCCAGGCTGTCGCTGCTGGATGCCGGTAGGACAGCGACGATCTCATATGTGTCGGGGTGGCAGATGACATACTCGTTCTCGACGTAGGCAACGACGTACCCGCGATACTCAGGCACGACCTCGACCACGGTTGTGGGAACTCGAACAAAAGCCCAGCTCCGTGGCGCGCGCGATCCGATCGAAATATTCACATCGACCTTGGTCTCGCGTTTGAGCTTCAAATCGGAGCGAAAACTGGACTGAACGCGATCACGCTTGTCAGCGGAGAGCTGAACGTTCTTGCCAGCTCTTTCGGAGCGAGCCGATGCGTGAACGTTCTTTGCGCCCTTGTCGTCAGCTGTACCCTTTTCCTGCTTGGATGCTGCCGAAGGCTCTAGCTTGCCCTCGCTCTCGTGCTCAGCCGACCTTTCACGGGAAGCCTTGGTATCCTGCGTCGCAGCGTTCGAGGTTGAAGGTCCCTTATCCGATTTGTCCGCTGCCGTGTCCGCCCTGCCCTTCTTCATCGGAGGGCCGTCGTTTCCTACTCTATCTTCGCGAGCGCCGGATTCCTTCTGTCCGGTTTGGCGATCGGCGCGGTTCGCCTTGCTGCCATCGGAAGCGCCATCGGCGGCTCGAGACCCGCTCTTTTCCGACGACTCCTTCTGCTGAGGCCCCCCCGACGAGCCCCTGCTTTCAGTCGATGGGCCGGCATCGGGGCGGCCACCCTTCACTTTTGGATCCGCATCCTGCGCCGAGACACAAAGCGTGCCGGCGAGAAAGTACGCTGCTGCGCAGCCGCCGAATAAGCGCAGTTTCATGACTCATTTTCTCCTATTACTCAGTACCAAGATAATCTTGACAGGGATGCTAACAGGCAAAGGACTTTTTAGTTCCCGCTTAATCCTTGCGGACTTCGCCACAAGGACAATGGAGCCGTGGTCTCCGTTGCTGTGCAGCAGGTCTGCTTCGACGCTGTCTCTGCTGAGGGCCAACACGCGGGACAAACGTCGCGCACGGTCATGCGGTTGAGTTCTGCGAAGAACCGCTGGACCGCGCGATCGAAGATCGGTCTGTATTCGAGATCGAGATATTGAGGCTGGCGCCTTTGCGCTTCGATGGCGGCGACGACGTCTCCAATCGGCATCTCGTCCGGCTGAGACGCGAGCTTCACGCCGCCCGCGTATCCACGCGCACCTGTTACCAGCCCTGCATCGCGCAGTTGCCACGTTCGCTTGCGGCAAACAGAGAGGGGGAGGTCGAGAGCATCTGCGATGTCTCGTGTCGTGGTTTCGTTACCCAAACGTCCGCACAGATAGATCAAAATACGAAGAGATTCGAAGTTTCGAGATACGATAAGCATGCTGCCTCCGCAGGCATGAAGCCAAGCACAAATCCTCGACGCTTGCGGCACCAAGAAAGCGGAGCTGGACCAGCCGAGAGGGCGGTCAGCAGTCGTCTCGGTTCAGGCTTGAGGAGGAGGTGTGGGTGGCGCGGAGGCTAAAGAAGCGGGGGCAGCAAAGTCGCGCATTTTATAACCGTACGAGACACCGCGACTTAACGTCTGCTGTATGCTTACGTCCGAACTGTGGAAGCATTTCAAGAAGCAACCCTCAGCAGCACAGCCATCTGTTTTGCCGCCTTCGTGTTCGGTATGCTTTTTTGCCATCATCTCCTTCATCAAAGGACAATCCGGCATGTGAGCCGTCATGGCGGTAGTCTGCACGGCGGTATCGGACGGCTTGGCTAGTTTTTTAAATTGGGTATATGCGGCAGCGGGCATGCTCGCGATGCAAACAATCAACAGCAGTCTAACGGCGCTACGACAGCTCCACATCTCACGCGCTCTTTTTCAATACGCCCCCGCGCGGTTGGAGAACTAGGGGTGTCGGGAAAAGTTCCCGTCGTCGCCCGAGCCAAGTTCCGCCGCGCGAAATCTATACTTTTTAAGGAAAATTCCACACGCTACGAGAACGCATTAGTTTTTGGGCAGCCGCAAAACGCGAGGCCTAATGACTAAGATTGTCCATTACCTGGATTGTCGAGAAAACGGCCGGTCCTATGAACCCGATGAGCTAGTCCGGCTGCAAGCTGCGTATGACGAAGCCAGTGATGTGCTGGCCCTCGACGCAACCGATCCTCGCCGCGAACAGGTTGCACTGCTCGTGTTGACCCTCGCTGAGGCGAACCCCGACGAATTGGCGAAATGCGTCATCGAGGCATTTCGATCGAATTAGGTTGCTTTAAGGCTGAAATGTCCACTTCTGGCCCGAAACGACACCAGCCTGAGGACGGCTTTTGGACCGCAGCGACGTTTCGAGCCTGATTGCTGGTCGTCCCAGAACCGGAAGTCCACCATCCATGGCCGGCGCCTCCAGGATGATCGCTGGCTAGGTCCGGTCGCGAAGGTGGAGCGACCGTCAGATGTAAATCGTCTCTCTTCTCTGTGATCTCGATCGCAACATCAACTTGGATGCCGAGGTACCCGGGACCGTGCTCTCGTTTTAGAGTATCTCTTTCCTTTCGACCTGTGTTCCTTGTTAGCAGGGTCCTAAGCTCAAGCGCCCGTTCGGCAGAATTTCTCGATAGGGCCGCCAGATGCAAGTCGCCACCGAAGCGCTCCGGGCCGGGAGTCCGCACTTGGCATTTTGAATGTATTCAGAGGCATCGAAATGACGTTTGAGGAGTACGTCCAGGGCGGCAGAGAACTCTACTCCGATCTTGCGGACGCCGTGGCGGCAATAATCGAAGCGGCCATCAAGGGACATCCTTCAATTCGGCGACTTCAGGTTCAGCGCAGGGCCAAAGCGCCGGATAGCTTGTCGGACAAGCTCGGGAGTGGCGAGCACGGCGAGATTGAAGAAAAGGCGAAAGACCTAGCTGGAGTGCGGGTCGTTCTCTACTCAAACAGCGACGTTGATCGACTGAGTCACTCCCGCATTTTATTCGACAACTTTGAGGTCGTTTGGGAGCGGACCAAGCTTCACTACCCTCGCGGCAGCGAGGGAAGCAGTCAATTTATTGGAGACAACTACGTCGTACGCCTGAAGGCTAACCGCACCGTCCTGCCCGAGTATAGCCGATTTGCCGGGCTGCTCTGTGAAGTGCAGGTGCAGACCATACTGAACCACGCGTGGTCAGAGACCGCACACGATACAATTTACAAGAGCCCGAAGCTCAAAGGCGTTGGCGCGGCTCAACTCCGAAAAATCGAAGAGCGGATGAACCGCATCCAGGAGAACTATCTGCTCCCGGCGGGATACGAGTTTCAACAAGCACTTAACGACTTTGAGCGCATAGCTTCGGGGCAGCGCCTGGTCGACAGCGATATTCTAGCAGCCATCCGAGACGCGCCCGACAACAATCTCCGAGTTGAGCGTCTCGAGGAATACGAGAGCCTGGTGCTTCCTATAGTTGACGATCTTGCGTCGGTCGCCTCTGACATCCGACGCACAATGGTCGACGCTGTCAAAAGCTCCCTCACAGTTCCGACCACGCCAATTGAGACGCCTATCGGCACTCTTCCAGGACGAAGCATCGGCGACGTGGTAGACGGGACGCTCTCGATACTTAAGACACTGTCCTACATCGAGCCCGCTGAGAGCTATCAAACTCTTTCAGAGATCTTCGTATCGGCCGACGAGGGAGCTCGGCCCAAGGTAGTTCAGGCCGTTCGAGAGCTTGCGCAGCATTCTCTACGCGTTTGGCAAGAGTATGGGCCTGCGGTTCAAGAAATACTTCTTGATGCAATAGCCTCCACAACACTGGAGAGGTTGGCCTCGACGCGACCACTCATGATCGAGGTGGCAGGTCGGTGCCTTGCGCCAGAAGTGACTGGCACGTCGAACACTTCAACAACGTTTACATGGCAGACCGGCGCCGTCGCGGCATCAGATCGGCTCGATAAAGTTCGAGACCGAGCGTTCAGTTTGCTCACAGAGCTGATGAAATCGTCACAGAGCGATCTGGAGCGGCGTCAGATATTCTCGGCTCTGCAGAACTCGACGACCCTGCCTCATCAAGGTCAGTATTCAGACGATCTCATGCGCCGAGCGTTTGCCGACACGGTCGCCTTCATCCGTTTCCTGTCGACAACTTTCGAAGAGTTTGGTGATCCGCTCAAAGAAACGATCGAACAGAGCGTACTTTTTCTCTTTCGTCGAAGGAGGGACATGCCCGCTAACCTGTTGAAAGACCCTTCCGTGGCGGCCGCTCGGGACGAGGTCATGGCCGCGGCCAGAGAGTTTCGGGATCGTGTGAACGCATTGGGGAACTACGTCGCCTTTAAGACCCTCGTGGGATTCGAGACGGTGTTCCCCTACGAATGGGAAGAGTCTGAGCAGGCCTCTACAGACTTTGAGGCGAAGGCTGCGCATCGTCAGGAGCGCATCGATGAGCTGCTGAATACCGTAACAACAACCACGGCGGATGAGTGGTTTGGGCGCGTCAACGAGTATGCAGCGATTGAATCTGATGACCTAGCTACGTTTCCACACCTCGGTGCTTTCATCGCCAGCGTTGCGAGGAATCACCCGAAGATCGGAAGTGCTTGGCTCGACCGCAGCCAAGACCAACCAATCGCTCAATTCATTCCTGGCCTGCTTCGTGGACTTTACGACAGCGACCCAGCCGCGGCGACGAGCTGGGTGGACGAAGCTACAAACCAGAACGTCAACTTGAGCAGCATCGCCGTGTTCCTCCGCCATGCAGACCCCGCCCTACCAGAACGTCTTGCAGAAGTCGCACGCCGCGCAGTGGCGGCTGAAAACGATTCCGCGGCCTTCACTGTCCTAGAAGCCGTTGCTGCCCGACCGGAAAGGTTCGGACGGACTTTGGCTCGTCGGCTTTGTGTTGAGATGATTGCCTACCTCGATAGTCGTCGACGCTATCGATGGACGCACCCAATTTGGCTTTGGGGCAAGCGCCAGGGTCTGCTGATGCAGCTTGACGACAGTGAGCGAAACACTCTCTTCGATGCTCTTCGTAACCTTCCCAAGATCGACTACCACGCTGAGGAGATATTGGCTGCGTTTGCCAGCAGCAACACGGCTTCGGTCATCGACCTTTTTGGCGAGCGGCTTGAACGGCAGCGGCAGCACGCCCGCGGCTCTATCGACGATCGGTTCGAAGCCGTGCCGTTTGACTTCAAAAGGCTGCAAGTGGCTATGGCAGGCACATCTGCGCTCGCGCTGCCACGTGCTTTCGAATGGTACGTTCAAGATCCGGTCATGGCGGAGTTCAAGAGCGCACGCTTCATCTCAAATCTCTTTCCGGAACCCTCAGGCGAGCTGATCCAGCTCCTCACTGAATACGCCACGTCAAAGGAAGTTCAGCGTCAGGAATTCGTAATCGCAATTATGACGAACTACCACGGCTCGCCCCCAGTTCACGCCGTGCTGCGCGAGCTTGTTGCAGTCCTGGAGATCGATGATCCACTGTTGCGGGATGTCCGCGTCGCTCTCGGAGCTACTGGGCTGATGAGAGGAGAATTTGGCCACCGTGACGCACTCTTGAGTCAGCAGTCGGCCCTCGATTCATGGTTGGCTGACCTCCGTGAGCAGGTCCGGCGTTTCGCCGAGGATTTGCGCAAGAGCCTCGATAATGCACTCGCAGCAGCGCAACGCAGCGCAGAGGCCGACATCGCAATGCAAAGACTTGCATACGGAGAGCCGCTAAGTGATCCAGGTCCAAGGTGAGACGGGGCAAATCAGTGAGTTGGCTGCATTTATTTGCCCCGACACTAGTAAAGGCGGCTAGACCAGTGGTCTTTCCACGTCCCAGGCAACGTCGGATCTACGCAGCTCCTTCGTTTACTGCTGGCCCCGGTAACCGCCGATCGCAGTGTAGGCGTGTTGCGTGTCGGCCCAAAGAACCGCTCGTGGCGAATGTAGACGGTCTCGATCACGCGCGAATGCCCTACCCATAGGGCTAACAGTTGGCATGTGGCACACGTCGTGCTGAATGGATTTGCTTTTCGGCTTGGGGCCCTGGCTGCGTGAAAGCCGTAACTTCCGCTTGCGAATGTTGAACTGACCTGCCCGCTCCGAATCCAGACGGGCGGTTCACGAGCGGCGCTGATTTCCGCTTTCTCGGCATCGCTACGATTGTGACACGGCTGTTCCGTCCCCAAAGCGGAATTGTGCTGCTTACGTCGTCAGCTCTGAATTCAAGTGATGTAGAGTCTGCTTCAGAGGGCATGTGAAATATTGGGGCAGACCCCCGAATTCTGAGTGCGCGGGCTGTTGCGGTAGTTCGCATGACATTGCGGGAGCCATGCCGCTCGCCACTAATGGCTTCCGCTGATTAACTTCGTGGGCGATAAAACTTCCGCGCTCTGCTTTACCGATCGCGCTGAAGCCGGCATGACTTGCCGCTTTGTCGCGGCAGCAGCTGTAGTCGGACGCGATCAATAAAGATCAAGGAAGTTGAAGAGCCCGAGAGCACGAGCTGGCGGTCCTTCATCAGGACTTCTCTCGTATCTTTTGCGGAAATTCTCTGTCTAGCGTTGCGTTTCGCGTGTGATCAACGCTGTCTTTGCCTCTGTAAGCCGCGACTGCCCCGTAAAAGCTCGGCTGTGCGCCAGTTGCGCTGCGCTCCACGCTGAGCTCGAGGTCTGACAAAGTTCAACGTGGGCGCAGCGCACCGTCGCCGATCAGGCATTTGAAAGTGAGGTGTTTCCAAACGCCTGCTGGTGGCCGGAGAAATGCGAAGACTTGATCTTTCAAGGTCGTCTTCACAGTGGAAAAATTATGTGCTTCCGTGCCGCTGGCATTAATGCCGAGCCAAAAAGACCAGCTCGGCATTATTCCATTTGCAGTAGACCCTTAATCAGGCCGCGGCCTCCCTCCGATCATTTCCACACGGTACAATTTGCACGTGTGAATAAAAAACGGAACCAATATTCTTAAGCGGAAGCAGGTCATGCTCAACCGCATCAGCGATGAGCTCTCGATAATGATCCGCTGTGTTCCAGAGGTGCTTGGGTGCGCTCATAACGAATTCAGATCTACCACCGGTGTCGATTTTTTCAGATATGTCAGCATTGCCGAATTCATACCTTTTTGAGGAAAAGTACAGCGGGTACCTCAATGCGAACTCATAAGCCAATTCTGGGGTTGCATTGTCGAGGGTTGCCACTTTGATCCAGCCCGGAAGTTCTTGAGCTGTAGAGCCGTGGCCGCCGACATCGCAATTCGTTACGGCGATGTGGCAGTACTGCAGCTCATCATCAAATCGTTCAAACCGGCAGAGCGCGGTGAGGTTCTGCGAATGGTTCAGCGGATCTGCTAGCGCCTGTCGCTGCAGCCGTTCCACGGTCAATCTAAAATGATCAGCCGCTGTGATTTTCTTTGCTTCGATTAGTCGATTGAAATGATTTTCTATCATTAAATATTCCATTAATTTACAGAGGCATAATTGCGCTCTCTGCTTATTTATAACCGGCCTTTTGCTGCCCTGCAACTAAAAAATAGCATCATATCTCGTTTATTCTGATATTATTTTGCCTCGCATTTCTCGTTTAATTGCCTTGGCGGGTCTTTTTTTTGTAAAAAGTAGTGTTGACTACTACAGTCAATGCAAGCTGCGTTCGAACCTAGCAAGTGGATATTGCGCAAAGAGGGGCGCATCGCCCGCCATTTTCACCGCTTGCGGGTTTTTAAGCAATTTTCCAGCATAGTCTATAACACCTGCCAGGGATTCGTGGTCAATCGGTTCCGAGTGTATTTCATGCAGGCCATCAAAAGTGGGGTGCGAACAAATAGATTTGAAGTTTTCCGCTTCTAGAAGCCCGTAAGGAGTAAGGGTGTCTGGGTGTACAAGGTAGATGCTGTGAATGTGGGGCGTGCTGGGAGCATCAAGATTTATAAACTTGGTGTGTCGCGTATTCGGGAGGTCAATAAAATCGAATGTCAGGGGTTGCAAATGAGGCTTCTTCGAGAAGTTTCTCGATAGTTTCGAGGCGATGTGTCGATAGATCCGCGTGTAGGACTGCCATATGTAGGTGACCAATCGCGGAAAGGGCAAATGTCTTGTGGCGCTGATGTCATGGAAGGACGTTGTGACAAAGAACGGTTTGGGTGGGTTGTTGCCCTCGAGTAGTGTTTGAATGTGATGGGTATAAGCCTGAGTCTCATTAGTGAACTTCATCGTTGTTCTTTCCTTTGCTAATTGAAAATACACTACCAATAGTCGGTGGCGCACACTGACTCAGAAGGGTTTCGAACGATTATGTCGTTGGGCAAGATATCTTGCTCCGTGGATTTAATAATCTATAGCGGGCCGTTGTAGGGCGCCCTGGTCATCAAGGCGTCCTACTTTCTTGCAGATTAACATGGCTGGTAAGCTAAAATCGCGGTAATTCAAGATAGTGATCGCGCTCACCGAGGTCGTTTTGGTGGAAGATGGGAGAGGGCCCCTTTCAGTCTGTACTCTTCCTCGAGGGCTTGTTTTTCTTCCTGAGTGTAGCGACGACAAGGGTACGTCCTTTTCCAATTGCCGCCGTAACTTCTAAGTCGGGTGGCTTTGTGCCCACCGTACTTGTTGTTAGATAAACCGCGTAAGTAGCGTGGGTAGTCTTCTAGCGTTTTTCTTTTCATGGAGTCGTATCCTGTAAAGTCATTTTCGCCCAAAGCGGCCGCGACCGCTGGGCTGTCGATTGTCAATATTTAGTGTTGGCAATTGGGCCCGGCTATGTGCTTGGCGGTTGGCCTCGCGCATGGTGTTTAAGCCAGTGCGTGGGGTTAGCCCTCACAAATCAGGATCAATGTCCTTGAGCGCAAAGTGGAGTACCCCGCGGCTCGCCCATTATTTGGGCGATGCATTCGACTAATCTCAGTTGAATGCAGGCTAGGCTCTCCTCCGGAACAAGTAGTATAAAGCTTTCAATCTTGATGGCCGGTTGCGCAATTGTTGTTTTAAGCAATCTGTTTCGGTAGTGCAAGCGCAAAAGAAAAATAAAAGTATTTCCAAGAGAACTATTCTATTTCGTTTGTGTTGTTTTCAAGGGAAAGCTGCTAGATGTGGCCTAGTCTTGAGCCCATCCGTTCGGTTTAATTTTATGGAAATCAATGAGATAATGAAGTTTCAGAAGGACTTTGATTTTCGCCTGTAACCCGGGTCCCTTGGAATATGTGCGAACACCCTCGCTCTGCTGAGCGTTCGTATGACCACAGAGCGCATTGATGATGTATTCTTCTTCGCCGGCGTCGAAGAGAATTGTTTGCAGAGTGTGGCGGAACGAATGAAAATCGAGCTTGTGATTGGCATTGCTTTTGATGCCGAGCCCTTCTTTGTAGCGGTTGAAGCGCTTTGAAAAACCGCTGAATTCGCCGCGCTTGTTTCGTTGTTCGACTTTGAAGAGCCGAGTCTCGTTTGATGCGCGGACGCCCTCGACGAAATCAAGAAAACCGAGCGCCAGCAGCGTCGGATGAATTGGGACCTCACGTTCGCTCGTGTCCGTTTTTAGCTTTTTGTCCTCATCAGAGTTGATATCGAGCAGCCACAGCCCCGTTGGCGGATCCAGACGCACGTCGTCCGTTTCGAGTTGGCAGAGTTCTGCTTCTCGTGCGCCGGTGAATAGGCCAAGGAGCGGTACCCAGTAGTCGCTGGGGCGTTTGAAACTTCCGGCTAGATATGGGGGGGCTTCGAAGAGCGTCCTAAGCTGATCTTGGGAGAAGGACTTGGTTTTGGCCTTCAGCTTGGGCTTTTTGAGCAGCGGTTTCAGGATACCGTGAAAGTTGAACTGCACGGGATATTGTTGGGCGTCGCACCAGGCGAGAAACATGTTGGTTGCCTGCGCATGGGCGAAAATCGTCTTCGCTGAGAGACGGGGACCTGCGGTCTTCAGAATCTCTTCGAGCGGTCGATCATCCGAGCTGTCGATGCGGGTCGGAAGCTTCGGCAGGGTATCAACATAATGGCGCAGATCCTTCGGCGTCAGGCTGGAGAGCTTCAGACTGACACGATCGTCTGAGATGATTTTGAGGAATACTCTGCATTGGGCGCCATACTTTTCGGCAGTCGGTGCCGACACGGCCAGTTTTTTGCTTCCAACGAAGCGATCGATTGCTATGTCGATCAACTCGTCGAAAACGTTTGTTGGTGGGGCGCTGGCGGTGGGCGCCTTCGGCTGTTGCGAAGCTACCTGACCTGCGGATTGGATCGTTGCCATTGACGCGGCTTTGAGCGGGGTCGTGTTGCGAGTGGCAAGACGTGCTCGGTGCTCATGGGCGAAGATGTAGTCCTGAAATTCTTGCACGTTCAGGCACTCGCCGAGGAGATCAACGGCGAGTGGGTCATGAAAGTCGATTTCGCCATGCTTTTCGATAAGGGCAAGGCCCCGCTGGTAGCGCTCGAGGCGTTCGTGCTCTTCGAGTTCCCAGTGTTCGAGGTGTGGGACGGTTTTGGTCATCGAGAGGGCCTTTAAAGCGACGAGGACCTTGGCTTTCGCGCGATCCTTGGTTCGCAGTGAGATGCGAACCTCGCGGCGGCCCCCTTTGGCCCTCACCTCGCGGGGAATTACGGCTCGAAAGTAGTAGACCCCATGTCTGCTTTTTAAAAGATACGTATGTCCGGTCATGCAATGGCACCCCTCGATGGATCACTCTCGTTTCAGAGGCCATCAAAGAAAGCTAATGCGTTGAATGTCTGGGGGACATTTGCACTTGGCTGGGGGACTAGGATTCGAACCTAGACAGGCAGAGTCAGAGTCTGCAGTCCTACCATTAGACGATCCCCCAAAGCCGGGATCCGGCGCGCATCCGAGTAGAGCCCAGAAGGGTACCACGAAAAGCCAGGGAAATCCCCCGTGCTCGCGGTTCGGCGCGCCGAGTTGGGCCGTATAACAGCTCGCCTCGGGCAGCGCAAGAAGCGGCGGGTCGCAATCGGTATCAGGCGCCTATTTTCTGGCTGAGGGTGGTTTCGCCTTGTCTGTGGAGAGCGGCGCGAGCGGCGGCAGGAGTTCTGGCCGATACTCGAAATGCATGGTGTCGTAGTGATACCAGCGCCCGCCCCAGATGAAGCCGTGACGCTCGAAGATCTCAACGATCTCGAGCGGGATCCGGTTGCGGTAGGCGATCTTGCCTGATGCTTTTCCGCCTCCTGGCGTCCATCGCCAATAGTCCGACTGAGCCACTGCGATGTCGATGGCGATGCCCCATCCGTGTGCCGAGGTGCGGTCCGTGCCGGCGATCACCCGGCAATTGTACGTGCCGCCGGCGGGCGCGAGAAACTTGTGGAACCGAGGTGGCAGTTTCTCGAGTTCGTGCGAGATCGCTTCCAGTCTTTTGGCTGTGCCGTTGACCGACGTCACTTGCAACTTCTGACGCGCGGACGAGGGGAGCCATGTGATCGTTTCGAGCTTGGCCTTCACCTCGCCTTTGCGGCAGTCGCCATACATCTTGTTGAAGAAGGCGGCGTTACGCGCTCGGCCCGGATCACTGTCTTGGGCCGGATTTGCGGCGCCCGTGTTGGCGACGGGATAGGTTTGATGCAGCATGTCTTCGATGTCCGGGTCGGTCAGCCATTCGTCGTGCGTTTTGACTTTCCTTCCGTCGTCCAGCGGCATGCGCGTGCCGTCGCGCCAGACGAGCTCTTGCCCATCGATCTTTTCGAGCGCGTCCGGGTATGCGGTGACGAGTGCCGGCAGTGCGGCGCTACCGGTTGTCTTCGCGGGTTCGGCGTGAGCTGATACGACGAGCGCGCTCGCGATCACGATGACCGCTGCAGCTGTCGGGAGTGGGTTGTGAAGAGGCATGCGATGGCTTTGCGATTATTGAACTTTTCGATTTATTCGATCTTCTGTGACAGGCCTTGAAGGCCATAGTTACTTGCTTGGGGGAAGTTTCCCCCGCAACGTAAACCGTCAAAAGCGCTTTTCCTTTACGCAGGCGGACCACCTGCTACAGTGGCAGCAGATGCAGCCAGATCAAGGCCTGACGAGAGGGTGAGCCGGCGCGATGCCGCCCCCGGATCCAGGTGCTGGGGATGAGAACGTGCCGGAACTCACGGACGACGAGCGCCAGAAGGCGCCGACGCAAGACCCGCAACATTCCCGCTACAACTCGGCGGGTGGTTCCAATGGTCACGCGTCCCACGCTAGCAATCGCAGTCACGCTCAGCAGACATTGAACGGAGAGCCTGGGCAGGTTTACGGCGCCCTCGACCTCGGTACCAATAATTGTCGCCTGCTTCTTGCCAGGCCGTCGCGTCGAGGCTTTCGCGTCGTGGACGCTTTCTCGCGCATCATCCGCCTCGGAGAGGGTGTGTCGCAGTCGGGCCGACTGTCGGACGCCGCGATGCGCCGTACGATCGATGCGCTACGCGTCTGCGCGGCGAAGCTCGCGCGTAACGACGTGGCGCGCGCTCGCTGTGTCGCGACAGAAGCCTGCCGTATCGCCAGCAACGGACGCGAGTTTCTGCGCCGCGTTGAGAGTGAGGTTGGTCTCAAGCTCGAAGTGCTGGATCGGGAGACCGAGGCCAGCCTGGCCGTCTCGGGGTGCGCGTCGCTGATCGATCATCGCGCGGATTACGTTCTCGTGTTCGACATCGGCGGCGGGTCATCCGAGCTGATCTGGCTCGATGTCTCGCAAGGCGCGAAGGATAACGTGGAGGGCGGCAAGCGCAGCAACGTCAAACCGAAGATGAGGGCGTGGACCTCGCTTCCGGTCGGCGTCGTGACGCTGGCGGAACGCTTTGGCGGCCATGACGTCACGCCCGAGAGTTTCGAAGACATGGTTCGCTTCGTGGGAAGTTTGGTCGCGCCCTGGGAAACGCTGCACGGCTTCCGTGCCCTCGCAGAGGGAGCTAATCTGCATTTGCTCGGCACGTCGGGCACGGTGACGACGGTTGCCGGTATACACCTCGGACTGAAGCGCTACGATCGCGCTCGCGTGGACGGGTGCTGGCTGCAAATCAACGATATTCAACACGTCACGAGCGGGCTTCTGCGTCGCTCGTATGCTGAGCGTGTCGCCGAGCCCTGCATCGGCCAGGAGCGAGCCGATCTCGTGCTCGCCGGCTGCGCCATCCTCGAAGCCATTCTGCGCATGTGGCCAGCTGAGCGGCTTCGCGTTGCTGATCGCGGCTTGCGGGAAGGCATCCTGGCAACGCTCATGAATGAAGATGGCGTCTATCGCGCCGGCCGTCGCCGGCGTCGCCAACGGTCTGGATAATCACGATGCGTATGAAGGGTAAATCGGGGCGCGGGACCGGCAGTAAGAAGGGCTCCGGCAGCGCGCTAGAGTCAGCGGGCGGTCAGCGCGATCTCAACGTGCGGCTCAAGACGGCGCGCAGTCGTACGGCGTCGTCGCAACGCTGGCTCGAACGTCAGCTCAACGATCCTTACGTAACGGCGGCCAAGCGCGCTGGTTTCCGCTCACGCGCGGCTTTCAAGCTGATCGAGATCGACGACAAGTATCGGTTCCTGAAGCCGGGAACGCGTATCATCGATCTCGGCGCGGCGCCGGGTGGGTGGAGCCAGATCGCAGCGGAGCGTGTGCAGTCGATCAACGGACGCGGACAGGTCGTGGCGATCGACATCCTCGACATGGAGCCACTGGCAGGCGTCGAAGCGACGAAGCTCGACTTCATGGAAGACGGGGCCGAGGAGTGGCTCAAGGAACGGCTGCGCGATGGCGCTGCCGACGTCGTTCTGTCCGATATGGCGGCGCCGACAGTCGGTCACGCAAAGACCGATCACCTTCGGATTATGATGCTCGCCGAGGCCGCAGCGCATTTCGCGGGCGACGTGCTCGCACCGGGAGGCGCGTTTCTTTGCAAGGTGTTCCAAGGCGGAACAGAGCGCGATCTGCTCGATTTCCTGAAGCAGAGATTCGCCACCGTCCGGCATATCAAGCCGCCCGCCAGCCGGTCCGACAGCGCGGAACTTTATGTGCTCGCGACCGGGTTCAGGGGCGCGTAAATTCCAACAAAAAAGGGCGCCTTCGCGCCCTCATCAAAAAGCAACGGCGGCCGCTTGCTCGACCGCCGTGCCTTTTTCGACTCGCCAGTGCGCGAGCCAATCTTCATCATCCAGTTAGATGATGTCGATCTCTGCCGGCATGTACGAGGTGACCTCGAGGCCGACTTCCTGCTCGCGGACGGCAGGCTTCATCCAAATCTTCATTATCGTTTCCTCCTTAGACATGCCCTAGAGCCTAGAGCACTTCAGACCGGCTTTGGTACCGTGTTAAGCGCCCCAGGTCTAATTGATTTTTCAGTGCACATCATCAGCGCACCTAATGTGCATATGCGAGAGGTAGACCCATCTGGAGAGGGGGTCTCCTCCCCCGGTAGAAGACACAACCGGGCCGCTCGGCCGCAGGGTGGGGTACCTTCCCCTCCACGTTTCCCGGTGGTATAGGGCATCCGACATTCGCGCCGGGCCGTATGTTTCAACGGCCGCCTTTGTCAAACCCGCCCAAGGAGAGAACCATGGCTAATCGCCCAATCGACAACGATTTGGGTCTAGCACTGACTTTCGACGACGTGCTCCTGGTGCCCGCAGCCTCCGAAGTCCTGCCGAACCAGGTCAATGTGACCAGCCGGGTCACCCGGACGATTTCGCTCAATATCCCGATCCTGTCCTCGGCCATGGACACCGTTACCGAGGGTCGCCTCGCGATCGCAGTGGCGCAGGAAGGCGGTATCGGCGTGCTGCACCGCAACTTCACGCCTGACGAGCAGGCCCGCCAGGCGGCCATGGTGAAGAAGTACGAATCGGGCATCGTGCTCAATCCGGTGACGATCCATCCGACGTCCACGCTGGATGAAGCCCTGAAGCTGATGGCCCAGCATTCGATCTCGGGCATCCCGGTCGTCGAGCCGGCTGCCAAAGGCGACACCAAAGGTAAGCTTGTCGGCATTCTCACGAACCGCGACGTGCGCTTTGCAACGAACCTTCAGAAGCCCGTCGCCGAGCTGATGACCAAGGAGCGGCTGATCACTGTGCCGCGCGACGTCAGCCGGGACGAGGCCAAGCGCCTCCTGCATCACCACAGAATTGAGAAGCTTCTCGTCGTCGACGATGCCTATCACTGCATCGGCCTCATCACCGTCAAGGATATCGAGAAGGCGCAGAAGCACCCCAACGCGTGCAAGGACCCGGAAGGGCGCCTGCGCGTCGCGGCTGCTACCACGGTCGGCACAGATGGCTGGACGCGGACGGAGAAGCTGCTCGAAGCGGGCTGCGATCTGATCGTCGTCGATACGGCGCATGGGCACTCGCGGAGCGTGCTCGAGGCCGTAACGCGCATCAAGAAGATCTCGAACTCGGTTCAGGTCGTGGCGGGTAACGTCGCGACGGCGGACGCAACACGCGCGCTCATTGATGCAGGTGCGGATTCAATCAAGGTCGGCATCGGTCCGGGCTCGATCTGCACGACGCGCATCGTGGCCGGTGTCGGCGTGCCTCAGCTCACGGCCGTCATGAATTGCGCGGCAGAAGCCCACAAGCACGACGTTCCGGTGATCGCGGACGGTGGCATCCGGTATTCGGGTGACATCGTGAAGGCACTCGCGGCGGGCGCCGATTGCGTGATGATCGGCTCGTTGCTCGCCGGTACGGACGAAGCGCCGGGTGAGACCTACCTTTATCAGGGCCGCACCTATAAGGCGTACCGCGGCATGGGCTCGCTGGGCGCCATGGCGCGTGGCTCGGCCGATCGCTACTTCCAGCAGGAAGTGAAAGATCAGCTCAAGCTCGTTCCGGAGGGCATCGAGGGCCAGGTTCCTTACAAGGGTCCGGTCGAGGGGGTTCTGAACCAGCTCGTCGGTGGCCTTCGTGCCGGCATGGGCTACACCGGGTCGAAGACGCTTGAGGACCTTAGGAACTCGGCCCAGTTCGTGCGCATCTCGCCCGCGAGCATGCGCGAGAGCCATCCGCACGGCGTGTTGATCACCCGCGAGAGCCCGAACTATCCGGGCGTCTCCTAATTGACAGGGAGAACTTCAGCGTGAACCAGACGGCCATTCTTTATCCTGTGTTCGTCCAAGTCGCGCTGACGTTCGCGCTGCAAATCTGGATGCGCATCGAGCGCGTCGGAGCGGTCAAGCGCGGGGAGGTGGCGTTCGGCGACATCTCTCTGCGGCAGCCGAAATGGCCCGCGAGAACGACGCAGATCTCGAACGCTTTTCACAATCAGCTCGAGACCCCGATCCTGTTCTATGCCGTGGTCGCGTTCATCATGATCACGAGCCAGGTCAATATCGTGTTCGTGCTTCTGGCTTGGCTGTTCGTGGCGTTCCGTTTGATCCACGCTTACATTCATACGGGTCCGAACAAGCAGCCGTACCGCGCCTACAGCTATCTCGCGGCATCGGCCGTGCTGCTGGTCATGTGGGTATTGTTCGCCATCCGCATTCTGTTCTTCACCGCGACCGGCGCCTAGGCCGGCTGCTTCCAATTCAGGATTGAGACCGTGAAACCGGGTGGGCGTATCCAAGCCGCAGCCGAGGTGCTCGAGGACATTTTCTCGCGCCATCAACCCGCGGCGAGTGCGCTCCAGGACTGGGGCAAGCGGCACCGTTTCGCGGGCTCGGGCGATCGCGCCGCGATCGGAACGCTGGTTTACGACACGCTGCGTCGCCGGCTTTCGCTCGCGGCGCAGATGGGAAGCGATACACCACGCCTCCTGGCCATCGCCGCTGCGCCGAAAGCGCTGGGTCTCTCAGTGGAAGACGTGATCGCGGTATGTGACGGCAGCCAGCATGCTCCGGCCGCGCTGGGCGATGACGAGCAGAGGCGGCTCAAGGGCGAAACCCCTGCAGACGTTCCGGAAAACGTTGCGGCCGATGTTCCGGCTTGGCTGATGCCATCTTTCGCACGCGCCTTCGGTGCGCGTGCCATTGCCGAGGGCCGCGCGATGGCGGAGCGTGCGCCGGTCGACCTCAGAGCCAACATTCTCAAGGCGCCGCGCGAGAAAGTCCTCTCGGCGCTGGCGAAGCTCGGGGCGGAGCCGACGCGGCTCGCGCCGTACGGCGTTCGCATTCCGGCGCCCGCGGGTGCCGCCAAGAGCCCGCACGTCGAAGCTGAGGCCGCCCATGGGAAGGGCTGGTTCGAAGTGCAGGACGAGGGCAGCCAGATTGCGGCGGCGCTTTCGGGGGCTGGTCCGCGTCTGCAGGTGCTCGATCTTTGTGCAGGCGCCGGCGGCAAGACGCTCGCGCTCGCGGCTGCTATGCAGAACACAGGGCAGATCTACGCCTACGACAGCGACAAGGGGCAGTTGCGGCCGATTTTCGAGCGTCTGCAGCGGGCAGGCGTGCGCAATGTCCAGGTGCTCGAAGGCGGCAACAGGGAGGCGCTCGAGGCGCTCGGTCCGAAGTTCGATGTCGTGCTGGCCGATGCTCCCTGCACGGGCTCGGGAACGTGGCGGCGGAAGCCCGATGCGAAGTGGCGTCTCAAACCGGAAGCGCTCGCGGCGCGTCAGGCAGAGCAGCGCGACGTGCTGTCAGCTGCGGCCGGTCTCGTGAAGACCGGCGGCCGGCTCACATACGTCACGTGCTCGGTGCTGCCGGAGGAGAACGCCGATCAGGTCGCGTGGTTTCTCGAAGCGTTTCCGAACTTCAAGAGCGTGCCGGTTGGCGAAGTCTGGGCGAAGACCGTCGGCGGTGAGGCGCCCGCTTCCGCCGATCAAGCGTCCGATACCTTACTGCTGACGCCAGCTTCGCACGGGACCGACGGCTTTTTCGTCGCGACCTTCGTTCGGGCCTCTTGAGGCGGCGAATTTGTGGCCGTGGGCGGCATAAACATGCCGCTTGCTTTGTCACAATGTTCGACTAGTTTGCGCGCGCTGCGAAGATGCCGAGCGGTCTCTCGCGCGCCGGCTCAGGGTCTAGCGAACGGAGACAGACGTTTCCTCGTCTCCGGTGCGCTCCGTGATGGACCCGGCCCAAGCTTGCTCCTGCTCCAGGACAATCGTCATGGCCACAGTGCCAAAGGCGAAGAAGCCCAAGCGTCCTTCGCCGCGCTCTTGCCTAGGTCCGGTTGCGGATCTCGAGCAGCATCTGCCCGCCGAATGGTGGCGCAAACTCTTCAACGCGCTTTACGTCAAGACCGACGGCGATGTCGTTGAGAACAACGAAAACACGCGGCGCGAGGTCGATTTCATCGTCTCGTCGGCGGCGATCCAACCGCACAGCTCCATCCTCGATCTCTGCTGCGGGCAGGGGCGGCATTGCCTCGAACTCGCGCGTCGCGGCTTCAAGAATGTTACCGGCGTCGATCGCTCGCGCTATCTGATCCGTCTCGCCAAGAAGCGCGCGCAGACCGAAGGGCTTTCGGTCGTCTTCAAGGAAGGTGACGCGCGAAATCCGCGGCTGCAGGAAAGCAGCTTCGATTGCGTCGCCATCATGGGCAATTCTTTCGGCTACTTCTCCAATAAAACGGACGACGAGAAAGTGCTGACGACCGTTGGCAAGCTTTTGCGTCCGTCCGGCCAGCTCGTGCTCGACATCACGGACGGCGCGTACATGGCCGATCACTTCGATCGCCGCTCTTGGGAGTGGATCGACGAGCATCATTTCGTGTGCCGCGAGCGGTCGCTTTCGGCGGATCGTGACCGGCTGATCTCGCGCGAGGTGATCGTTCACGACGAGACCGGCGTGATCGCCGACCAGTTCTATGCGGAGCGGCTCTATACGCGCGAGAGCATCACGAAGCTTCTCGAACGCTGTGGGTTCCGCAATGTTCGCCATCACGGCAACGCGGAGGCCGTGTCTGATCGCGATCAGGATCTCGGAATGATGGCGCGCCGTCTCCTTTTGTCGGCCGATGCGCCGCAGCTTCCGGTCCGGAAGCCTCGCGGCAAGCTGCAGCGCATCGATGTTACGGTGCTGCTCGGGGATCCGCGGCTTCCGGATCAGGTGAAGCGTGGTGGGGCGTTCCAGGAAGAGGACATGGAGACGGTGCGCCGCCTTCAGGACGCGCTGGCCGAACTCACGCAGTACAAGTTTCGCTATCTTGACAATCACGCCACGCTCGACCGCGATCTCGCGGACCTGCGCACGGATCTCGTGTTCAATCTGTGCGACGAGGGGTTCAACAACGATCCCTTCAAGGAGCTGCACGTTCCGGCGATGCTCGATGCGCTGGGTCTGCCCTATACGGGCGGGGCGCCACCCGCGCTGGCAGCCTGTTACGACAAGGGCCTCGTGCGGGCCGTCGCCATGACGCTCGACGTGCCGGTGCCGCTCGAAACTTATGTGCGTCCGGGCGATCAGGGCGCGACGCTGCCGTCTGTGTTTCCAGCGCTGCTCAAGCCCAATACGGGCGACAGCTCGCAGGGCATCACGATGGAAGCGGTTGTCCGCAACGAGAAGGCGCTGCTCGATTATCTCGAGCGGCTGCGGTCCGAGTTTCCAAAGCGCTCGGTGCTGGTGCAGGAGTTCCTGACTGGAGCGGAGTATTCTGTGAGTCTGATCGGGAACCCCGATCATGGGCTGAGAGCGTTACCGATCCTCGAAGTGGATTATTCGGGCCTGGATCCCGATCTGCCGAAGATCCTCGGTTACGAGAGTAAGTGGGAGCCCGACAGCGCCTACTGGACGCAGATCCGCTATCGGGAAGCCTCTCTTTCGGAAATCGCGCAGCAGCAGCTCGTCGAGCACTCGGCGCGCCTGTTCGAGCGGCTCGGATGCCGTGATTACGCGCGTTTCGACTTCCGCGCCGACGCGCGGGGCGAAATCAAGCTGCTCGAGGTCAACCCAAATCCCGGCTGGTGCTGGGACGGCAAGCTCAACATCATGGCGGGATGGCAAGGAACGCGCTATTCGGAGCTTTTGGGGCAGATCCTTCAGGCCGCCGTCGAGCGCTTGAACATCGTCGCCAAGCCCCAAGTCCCGCAGGTGGAGGCCGCGCAGTAATGACGTTGAGATCGGGTCTGACGCTTCTTGTCTTTTTTGCTCTCGTCGCTGCTGCTGCCGTGACAGGTGCAACGTTCAAGCCGGGGCCCTGGTACGAGGCGCTCGTGAAGCCGGAATGGACGCCGCCGAATTGGTTGTTTCCGCCCGCCTGGACCGTGCTTTACATCCTGATCGCCATCGCGGGCTGGCGTGTGTTCGAGAAGCAGGGACTTGTGCCGGCGCTGATCGTATGGGCTGTGTCACTGCAGCTCAACGCCGCCTGGTCGGTCTTCATGTTCAAGGAACACAACATCGGACTCGCGCTGGTCGACGTTGCCGCGCTCTGGATCTCGATCGTCGTTTTCATTGCTCTGACGTGGAGCTCAAACCGGCTCGCGAGCCTGCTGTTCGTGCCATACCTCGCGTGGGTCAGCTACGCAGCGGCACTCAACTTCGCGGTCTGGCAGCTCAATCCGAACGCGCCGGTGTAGCGGTAAATGTTGGTGAGGTTCAGGCCGCGGCGTTTTGCGCGGTCGGTTTGGGGTCCCAAGCGGCGACCGTTGCGAGATCCGCTTCCGTCTTCCAGCGACCGACGATGCCGCCCATTTCGCCGACTGCGGTATTCTTAGCCAGGATGCTTTCGTATTCGGCGCGCGGGATGAGGTGGAAGCCCATGGCTTCGATGGTCGGCGTGAAATCCTTGCCGTCGTTCAGAACGTAGCCCCACTTGGCGAGGTGATAGTTGAGGACGGCGAAGCCTATCTTCGATGTGTCGCGGGCAAGGCTGAACTGGGATTCGGTGACGAAGACGCGGCCGATCGAAAGGCCGTAGCCGCCGCCCACGAGATTGCCTTCCGCGTCCCACACTTCAAACGAATGGGCATGGCCCTGATCGAACAGGTTTGCGTAAAGGCGCATGATCTGAGGCGTGATCCAGGTCAGCGAGTGCTTGTTATAGCTGCGGTGACCGGCACAGGCGACGATGACATCCTCGAAGGCCTGATCGAACGTCACGCGATAGGTGGACTTCTTCATATCGCGGCGGAGGCGCTTGCCGATATGGTGGTCGGGATAGAACAGGACCATGCGCTGCTCGCGGGTCCACCATTTCAGCGGTCCGCAATGGCACCACGCGTAGAAACCGCGGCGGCCGGCCTCGAGAATTGTTTCGGCGGATACGTTGCGGCAGATGCCACCGAAGGTATCCGGGGTTTTCTTCGTGCGCCTCTGATCGGGGATGCGCGTGCCGCCGCGCAGGATATCCGCGAGCGAGTGCATCATGAGCGCCGGCACAGACGCCGCGCGGTTGGGCATCAAGGCGTAAGCGGTGCCGAGCACCCAACGTTGCCCCCAAGTGTTCCAATCCTCGCGAAAGAGTTCGTCGCGGTCGACGTGCTTTGCCGTCGGGGGTGCGATCGTTTGGTCAACGACGAGAGGATGGGTCTGGGACATCATGGTATTGCCTGCGGACTACGCGTATTCACGTACCTTGTTAGCAAGGATGTCTGGTCAGAACGTTGCCGAGGCACGCCTGCGGCGCGAGACTTGAAGGACGTGGTTAGGAATTTCTGAAGATCGAGGCGTTCTCGGCGGTGCCGGACTCGACCGACCAGGGGCCCAGCCGGTCCGGTTCAGACGCGTGCGCGCTGAGCAGCGCTTCATATTGGGCGCGGGGGATTTCGCGATACCCGGCTTTGGCAAGAACGGGCGTGAAGTCGCGTGCATCCACCAGGGCGAAGCCCCACTTCTCGAGATGCGCGTAAAGGACTGCGGCGGCGAGCTTCGAGGTCTCGGGTTCGAGGCTGAACATCGATTCGCCGACGAATATCCGCCCGACGGCGCTTCCGAAACCTCCGCCGACGAGTTCGCCGTCACTGTTCCAGACTTCGAACGAATGGGCGTGGCCCTTTCGGTGTAGCTCAGAAAAGAGGGAGACGAACCTGGGCGTGATCCACGTCAGCGTGTGCCAGTTGTAGGCGCGGGGCGCGCGGCACGCGTCCACGACCTCGTCGAACGCCGTATCGAACGTGACGCGATATTTGCCCGACGAGACGAGCCGGCGGAGTTTGCGGGAGACGTGCAGTTCGGGGAAGAACAGCACCATGCGCTTGCCGCGCGTCCACCATTTCAGGGGGCCGCAATGCGCCCACGGGAAAAAGCCGAGGCGGAGGGCTGCAAGGTAGCTTTCCGGTGTGAGGTCGCGGACTACGCCGCCGAAGGTATCCGGGCGAGATCTAGTGCGGCTTGGATCGGGCTCTTTCGTGCCGCCGCGCAGGAGGTCCATCGCCGTCCAGAGCAGGACATGCGGAACGCTCGCAATGCGTTGAGGCTGCAAGGCGTAGGCGACGCCGAACACCCAGCGTTTGGCCACGTCCAGTGGCGTTTCGCGCAAGGGAAGCCTCGGAAAAACGGGCCTATTTCCGCTGCCGACCGCTGCGATCGCATCTATGCCGGCGGGGGAGAGTGCTGGGCGCTGTGCCATCATGGGCGGATTATGCCTTCCGAGGGTGAATGAATGGCTAGGGTTCCGCAAAGAACGGGCCAGGCTGACGATTTAAAGCCCGGCCCTTCTCCCTCGTCTGTTCGAAGATGGCTCGGGACCTACAACCCTGCGGCTTTGATGCCCTCGCGGCTGTCTTGACGCTCGCGGCTTGGGGTGGTCTACCCCCATTTTGCCGGCCTGGACTTCGAGTCCCGGCCCCTCGGGAGTGTCTCATCCTCCATGTCTTCGACCGTCCTCATCATCGATTTCGGAAGCCAGGTCACGCAGCTCATCGCCCGGCGCGTGCGCGAGACCGGCGTCTATTGCGAGATCCATCCGTTCCAGAATGCTGACGCAGCGTTCGAGAAGCTCAAGCCGGCGGCCGTGATCCTTTCCGGCGGGCCGTCTTCGGTGCCGGAAGCGGGAAGTCCGCGGGCGCCTGCGGCGGTTTTCTCCGCCGGCGTGCCGGTGCTCGGCATCTGCTACGGACAGCAGACCATGGCGGAGCAGCTCGGCGGCAAGGTCGAGAGCGGGCATCACCGCGAATTCGGACGCGCGATGCTTTCGATCGCCAAGCCGAGCCCGCTGTTCGACGGCGTGTGGGAGATGGGCGAGCGTCATCAGGTGTGGATGAGCCACGGCGATCGCGTGACGCGTTTGCCGTCCGGGTTCGAGGTGATCGCGACGAGCGAGAACGCGCCTTATGCGGCGGTCGCGGACGAAGCGCGGCGCTTCTATGCCGTGCAGTTTCATCCCGAGGTCGTGCATACGCCGGGTGGCGAGAAGCTCATTCAGAATTTCGTGCATCGCGTCGCGGGTCTCAAAGCCGATTGGACGATGGATGCTTACCGCCGCCAGATGGTGGAGAAGATCCGCAAGCAGGTCGGCAAGGGACGTGTGATCTGCGGGCTTTCAGGCGGTGTCGATAGCGCCGTCGCGGCGGTTCTCATTCACGAGGCCATCGGCGACCAGCTCACGTGCGTGTTTGTCGATCACGGCCTGATGCGCCTTGGCGAAGCCGAGCAGGTCGTTTCGCTGTTCCGCGATCATTACAATATTCCGCTCGTGCACGTGGATGCTTCGGAGCTTTTCCTCGGGGCGCTTGCGGGCGTGTCCGATCCGGAAGCCAAGCGCAAGGCGATCGGCAAGCATTTCATCGACGTGTTCGACGCGGAGGCCGCCAAGATCGGCGGCGCTGAGTTCCTGGCGCAGGGCACGCTTTATCCGGATGTGATCGAGAGCGTGTCGTTCAGCGGCGGGCCGTCGGTCACGATCAAGTCGCACCACAACGTCGGCGGCTTGCCCGAGCGCATGAACATGAAGCTCGTCGAGCCGTTACGTGAACTGTTCAAGGACGAGGTGCGGGCGCTGGGGCGTGAACTCGGCTTGCCGGATGCCTTTGTCGGGCGTCACCCGTTTCCGGGACCGGGCCTTGCCATCCGCATTCCGGGCGAGGTGTCGGTCGAGAAGCTCGACATCCTGCGCAAGGCGGACGCGATCTATCTCGAAGAGATCCGCAACGCGGGCCTCTACGACGCAATCTGGCAGGCCTTTGCCGTGCTGCTGCCGGTTCGTACGGTCGGCGTGATGGGCGACGGGCGCACGTACGATCACGTGCTGGCGCTTCGCGCCGTGACCAGCGTCGACGGCATGACGGCCGACTTCTTCCCGTTCGACATGGGTTTCCTCGGGCGCGCCGCGACACGCATCATCAACGAGGTGCGCGGCATCAACCGCGTCGTCTACGACGTGACGTCAAAGCCCCCCGGCACGATCGAGTGGGAGTGAAGTGACCTTGTGTGTCGGCTTGATCGGCACGATCCCCGAAAGTTCACGCGCGGTCGAAGTCGTGTCAAACGCGGCATATGCAGCAGCAAAGCCATTTCTTTGCGCACCATAAACCATACGAAAAGTTTCAATACGTGCTGTTCGATTTCTTAGCCAAAAGGCGGCGTGGCCGGTGCTGATGAAATAGTATAACTCTTGCGCGGGGGAAGAACGCAAAGAGGTCGCTGCGTATGTCCAAAGCAAAGTTCCCCGGCGCCGAGAACGGCGCGTCGTTTAAGGTCGAAGCCGACACGACATCCGGCTATTGGTGCCATCGACCTGAAAACACACTGCCACCGCCCGACATGATGGGCGCCTACATGCGAAACCGTCCGGTGGCTCCGGATTCGGCCAAAGATCGCAAGGCGTGGATTATCGGCAGTGGTATCGCAGGCCTCGCCGCCGCTTTCTACATGATCCGCGATGGCGGCATGAGAGGCGAGAACATCACCATTCTCGATGCGATGAAGATCGAAGGCGGCTCGCTCGACGGTGCCGGAAATCCGGATGATGGCTATATCATCCGCGGTGGCCGCGAGATGAACTGGAACTATGACAATCTTTGGGACATGTTCCAGGATGTGCAGGCGTTGGAGTTGCCCGAGGGCTACAGCGTTCTCGACGAATATCGGCTGGTCAACGACAACGATCCGAACTTCTCCAAGGCGCGGCTCATGCATAATCGCGGGCAGATCCGCGATTTCTCTACGCTCGGTCTGTCACGCTCGCAGCAATGGGAGCTGATCCGTTTGCTGCTGAAGCGGAAAGAAGATCTGAACGACATCACCATCGAGGAGTATTTCACTCCCGGGTTTCTCGAGACCAACTTCTGGTATCTATGGCGATCCATGTTCGCTTTCGAGAACTGGCAGAGCCTGCTCGAGATGAAGCTCTACATGCATCGCTTCCTTGATGCGCTCGACGGCCTCAAGGACATGTCGGCTTTAATTTTTCCGAAATACAACCAATACGACAGCTTCGTACGCCCGCTTGTCGCGCATTTGCAGGAAAAGGGTGTGAAGGTTCAATTCGACACCCGCGCCTACGATCTCGATCTCTCGGCCGAAGAAGGAGCGTTCACCGTTACAGGCATCAAGGCCAAGGTGGACGGCAAAGACGAAACAATAAAGATCGGCGCCAAGGATCTCGTCTTCGCACTGACAGGCTCGATGACCGAAGGCACCGCTTACGGCGATATGGATACTGCGCCGATGCTTGAGCGCGGCCGGCATGATCCGGGTGACAACAGCGACTGGGCATTGTGGAGGAACCTTGCGAAAAAATCATCGGTCTTCGGCAAGCCGGAAAAATTCTACGGCGATATCGACAAGTCGATGTGGGAATCCGTCACGCTGACGTGCAGACCATCGCCGTTCGTCGACAAGCTGAAGGAACTGTCGGTCAACGATCCCTATTCGGGCAAGACGGTAACGGGTGGCATCATCACCTTCACCGACTCCAACTGGGTCTTGAGCTTCACCTGCAATCGCCAACCGCACTTTCCCGATCAGCCTGACGACGTGCTGGTTGTCTGGGTTTATGCGCTGTTGATGGACAAGGACGGCAACTACGTCAAAAAGCCGATGCCAGCCTGCACGGGGCGCGAGATCATCTCGGAGCTTTGCTATCATCTCGGCATTGAGGATCAGATCGACGCCGTGGTGGAGAACACGAAAGCGCGTCTGGCGCTGATGCCGTACATCACGGCCATGTTCATGCCGCGTGCAGCCGGCGACCGTCCGCATGTCGTGCCGGCGGGCTGCACCAATCTGGCGTTGATGGGGCAGTTCGTCGAGACGTCGAACGATATCATTTTCACCATGGACAGTTCCATCCGCACCGCGCGCGTCGGTGTTTACACGCTGCTCGGACTGCGTAAGCAGGTACCTGATATCAGTCCGGTGCAGTATGACATCCGCAATTTGCTGAAGGCAGCGAGGGCGCTCAATAATGGCGAGCCCTTCCCAGGGGAGCGATTGCTTCACCGGCTTCTCGACAAATCTTACTACGCGCACATCCTGCCGCCGCTTCCCGACCGGGACACGTCTGTGCGGGACAGGGTTGAGCACGACTTGTCCGAACTGCTCGGCAAGGGCGAACGAGCCGTCAGCCAAGTTTCGGGTTGGCTGGAAAAGATCCGCGAGAATCTCACCACCCGAAAAACGGATGGATGACGCTGCGTTTGCCCGTGGCGTTACGTCGGGCGGACGATGCGCGTGTTGAACTGATAGAGCCACGTCTCCGTCAGAGGCTTGCCGTTGAGTGCGAGATAGAGGCGAAGCTCCGCGACGGCATTCGGATCAATCTCAACATCGAACGTTGCGCGCCAGATGTTGCCGTCAGGAACGGGCTCAGAGAAGGTGCGGATGATGCGGCCAGTCGATGTGGTGACGACGGGCTCGGGGAACACGCCGTAAGGGATCTGCTTCATCACATCGGGACGATCGAATTCCACGGCGAAACGGAAGACATTCGGCGGGCGCGGCTTGCCCGGTTCGCCGCCTTTGCCGATGCGGGTCGCGACCGTCTGCGCGATGTTCGCTGCCGGATAGGGTTCCTCGTTGGTCCAGTGCAGGCGATATGAGAGATCGTAGCTGTTGCCAGCTTTCGCTTGTCCGGCGGGAACCCAGAATGCGCCGATGTTGTCGTGGATCTCGTCGTCGGTCGGGATCTCGAGGAGCTCGACGGAACCTTCGCCAAGAGGTTTCAACGGCTCTACCCAGAGGCTCGGACGACGGTCGTATCTCACGCCGTCCTGATAGTTCTTGAAGTCGCGATCGCGCTGCAGAAGACCAAACCCTTTCGGGTTGGCGCCAACGAACGACGAGACTTTAGTCTCGTTCGGGTTGTTGAGTGGGCGCCAGATGCGTTCGCCATCGGCTGTCCAAACCGCGAGCCCGTCGGAATCGTGCACTTCCGGCCGCCAGTCATTGAGCTTCTGCGAGCCATATTCCGCGTACCAGAACATGGACGTGAGCGGCATCAGGCCCAAACGCTCCACGTCGCGGCGCAGGAAGATCCTGCTGTCGATGTCCATGATCACGCCTTTGGAGCGATCGAGGCCGCGCATCATGGAAAAGCGGAAGGCGCCGGTGACGCTTGGCCCGTCGAGCAGCGCGTGGACGACGAGAGGGGCGTCCGGCGTCTTTCCTTCTTCGATGTAGAACTCGATGAAGTCAGGGAATTCCTCGGGCTTGTCCGGCAGAGCGGCGTTGATCGCTATGCCGCGGGCGGAGAGGCCGTATTGGCCGAGACCGCCGATGGCCCGGAAGTATGAGGCGCCGAGAAATGCGACCCAGTCCTGCGTGCGCCAGTCGCCCGCCGTGTTCCATTCCTGAAAGCGGAAGCCTGCAAAGCCGGAGTCAGCCGGTAGAGCGTGTGCCGGGCTATCCGCCGGCATGTCGAAAAGCTCCGGGCGATATTCGAATTCCCGGAATCTTCCCTGTTCGACAAGATACATCCGCACGCCTTTGCCGAAGTACTTTCCGAGATGGAAGAACGTGACGGGATAGGCGCCATCGCGAGAGGCGTAGGGTGCGTCGCTCGTGCGAAATTTGATCTTGCCGTGTGCATCGTAATCGATCTTGTCGACCAGCTCCGGCATCGGACGGGTTGGTTCGACGTAAGCGGCCGCAGCCATCTGGCGTGCGCGACGGATCAAATCATCGAACGCGAAGGGTTTGCTGTCTTCGGGTCGAGCGGCAAACGCGGAACGCATCTGAGCAGGCATGGCCAGGAGGGCTACAAGGCCCATTCCCGAACGAACGAGCTCGCGCCGGTTCATGTCCTGCATCTGTTTCCCCTTCATGACGTTTGTTGCGGTCCCGCATGTGGTCAGGGCTGCGGCCTTGAGGACCAGTGCCTAGGGCGGGTTATATGTGGGACGAGATCGAGATGGCTGCAAACTTTAGATGATGGCTACCAATTCAGAGCCCCGGATGTGGTTTCGTCAACGTTTTCCTATCCGCATGCTGACTTTCCTCGGCATGGCCGATCGGAAAAGTGGTGGCAAGTCTATGGCTAACGACCGATTTTCGCGACGGAATTGGTTGATGACTTGGGCTTTTTGGGTGGGACCCCACACATGAAACCCTACGTTCCAAGTTTGTTGAGCTTCAACGGCGGCTTTGTCGATACGGCGGGTTTTCTCGCCCTGCATGGACTGTTTAGCGCCCACGTAACTGGCAACTTCGTGACACTCGGTGCGGCAATTGCGCTCGGCACTTCCGGTATCCTCGCAAAGCTGCTCGCGCTGCCGACGTTCTGCGTCGTGGTCATGCTGGCGCGCATCCTCGGCGGACAGTTGCCGCAGCTCGGCGTCCATCGGCTCAGGACGCTGCTGCTGGTCAAGGTGGCATTGCTGGCGGGCGGAGCCGGACTTGCGATCGCATGGGGACCCTTCGCGGACGGCGACGCGTGGCAAGCCATCGTGACCGGCATGCTGCTCGTCTCCGCGATGGCGATCCAGAACGCCGTCAATCGCGTGCATTTTGCCAAGCTGCCGCCGACGACGATCATGACCGGCACATCAACCCAGATCATGATCGACTTTGCCGATCTCATGACAGGTGCGTTGCCGCCCGAAGAGCGAAGCGCGACACTCGCGCGTGCGCGCATGCTCGGCAAAGCCATCGTCGTGTTTGCTCTTGGATGCTTGACGGCGGCGGGTGCTTACATGATTGCGGGAGTGAGCGCATTCCTTCTTCCGCCACTTGTTGCGCTGGCCGTCGCTATGTCCGCAGAATAACCAATCAGAGCATCAGCGCGAAGATGCTTGAAGAGGACCACATAATGAAGAAACCGGCTGTCACGATCTATGGCATCCCGAATTGCGATACGATGAAGAAGGCGCGCGTCTGGCTGGACCAGCACGGCATCGAATATGTCTTCCATGACTACAAGAAAGAGGGCATCGACGCGAAGCGGCTTGAGAAGTGGAGCCGTGCTGTCGGCTGGGAAACTCTGCTCAATCGCGCCGGGACAACGTTCCGTAAGCTCTCGGACGCTGAGAAAGCGGATCTCAGCGAGAAGAAAGCCATCGCGCTGATGGTGGAGCAGCCATCGCTCATCAAACGTCCGGTGCTGGAGTTCGGTGCGGGCAAGCCGCTCGTGGGCTTCAAGCCGGACAACTATGCAGCTTCGCTGCAGACGTGAGCCGGGCCATCCACCCATAAAAAACAGACGGGACAGGTGTGCGGGTCCTGTCCCGTCCATTGACGTGCCCAATGCGACGCGAAGTCCATCAATGGGACGTTTGTGTGCGACTCGATTGCCAACGCGGGGACATAAGCATTCGGACCGCACATCGCAAAAACGGATCAGCGCGGCAATTATTCTGCGTTCACGTCTCCAAACGTCGGAAAATTTTACCCTGTTCCAACGGGTTGAGAAATTTCCCTTTGAATACAGAATTCTGGGCGGGTGCCGACTACGAGGAAATTTTTGGAGCCAATACAACAAGGTGTGGCCCCCCAGCGGGGGAACTGGGGGGCCGACCGTGTCACGAGCGCCACCATGCGTGGTCGGGGGGAACCGCTGTGGCGCTCTCACATCAGAGCGCGGGGGGAGCGTCTCTGATGGACTGTGGGAACAGCGGGGAGGGCGCTTTTGTTCCCACGGTTCAGACCATAAACTTTTGTAATTCGCCCGCTGTTTCGCGGGGAACATCTGTCGGCTGTATTCATACGCGACGAGCAGCGGCAGGAGCGCTGCCGCGCCAAGAAGGATCGCGCGCGCCGCAGCTTCCTGCGGCTGGTTTTTAGTCGATGTCCGCGACTTCGACGCTGGAACCGCCCCGCATACGCTGGGCAAGCGTCGCTTCGATAAACGGGTCGAGATCGCCGTCCAGGACCTCGTCCGGGCTTGAGCTCTGATGCCCCGTGCGCAGATCTTTTATGAGCTGATAGGGCTGGAGAACGTAAGAACGGATCTGGTGGCCCCAGCCGATATCCGTTTTCGCGGCCTGATCGGCTGACGCCTTCTCCTCACGCTTTTTCAGCTCCATCTCGTAGAGACGGGCTTTCAGGCGCTTGTAGGCGATGTCCTTGTTCTGATGCTGGGAGCGCTGCTCCTGCGCGAAGATGACGATGCCGGTCGGTTTATGCACGAGCCTGACGGCACTTTCCGTTCGGTTGACGTGCTGACCGCCTGCGCCGCTCGAACGGGCAAAGCTCACGTCGACGTCGGCGGGATTGATGTCGATGTCGATCGAGTCATCGATCACCGGATAGACGGTAACGGACGCGAAGCTCGTGTGGCGCCGGGCGTTGGAATCGAACGGCGAGATGCGAACCAGACGATGGACGCCGGCTTCCGTCTTAAGCCAGCCGAACGCGTTCTCGCCTCCGATTTCGAGGGTCGCGGACTTGATGCCCGCTTCTTCGCCCGGGCTCTCGTCGATCAGCTTGACCTTATAGCCGCGCCGCTCGCCCCACCGCATGTACATGCGGGTCAGCATCTGCGCCCAGTCCTGGCTTTCCGTACCGCCGGCGCCGGCGTGGATTTCGATATAGGTGTCCATGCCGTCGGCTTCGCCCGACAGCATCGCTTCGACGCTCTTGCGCTGGATCTCCTCGTCGAGACGTTTCAATGCGCCTTCGCCTTCGGTGACGGTCGCATCGTCGTTCTCGGCTTCGCCGAGTTCGATGAGCGTAAGGTTGTCATCGAACTCACGTTCCAAGCGGCGGAAGTCTGTCAGGGAGCGCTCAAGCTGCTGGCGCTGCCGCATGACCTTTTGCGCGAGGTTGGGGTCGTTCCAGAGCGCAGGGTCCTCCGCGCGCTGGTTGAGATCGGCTAGACGTGCTTCGGCCTGATCCGGGTCAAAGATACCTCCTCAAGAGGACGAGCGCCTCTTCGATCGAGGTCACGACTTTTTGCGCTTCAGCGCGCATGGCTGCCTCCCAACGTGCGGCAATTTCCGGAAAACGATGGTGACATATAAGGCCGGGAATTAGCGCTGTAAACGCGGCGGCGTCCGCATGTCGCGCGTAACTTCCCGGGTTTCGCTCGTCACCATAGACCGCCCGGGCCGGGGCTCGCGCCGCTGTAGCCGCTATTGCCCGGCGAAGACGACGGGGCAGGGCGCCAGGCGTCTCCTCTCGAAGCGCCAGCGCCTGCATCCGAGCTTTGCGCGTACGGGTCAGTAAAGCCGATGACCGAGAATGCGTCGTCCGGCTCTTCGTCCGTCTTGAAGGCTTCCATGATGGCGTTGGTGTCTTCGGGCGCAGCGCGCAGGCCAGTCTTGAGGCTTACGCGAACGAGTTTGATACCTGGCGGCATACGAAACGGCATGGGCGGTTCATCCGCCAAGGCTTCCTGCATGAACGAACCGAAGATCGGTGCCGCGACAGCGCCGCCGGTGTTGCCTTTACCCATCGCGCGGGGTGTATCGAAGCCGACGAACACGCCGACAACGAGATCCGGCGTGTAGCCCACGAACCAGGCGTCCTTCTCTTCGTTGGTGGTGCCTGTCTTGCCTGCGATGGGTCGGTTCAACTTTTTCAGCGAGGTTGCGGTGCCGCGCTGGATGACGCCTTCGAGAATGGAGGTCATCTGGTAAGCGGATTGCGGATCGATGATCTGCTTGCGGTCGTCTGGGATGTCGGGCTCTTCCTGATTGGCCCACTTCTCGGCATTGCAGCCTGCGCACTCGCGCGCATCATGACGCCAGACGGATTTGCCCCAGCGATCCTGAATTCGGTCGATCAACGTTGGGCGCACCGTCTTGCCGCCGTTGGCAAGCATGCAATAGGCGGTCGCGATGCGGAGCAGGGTTGTTTCGCCGGCGCCGAGCGACATCGAGAGCACGGGCAAGAGGTCGTCATAGATGCCGAAGCGGCGCGCGTATTCGGTGATGATCGGCATGCCCATGTCCTGGGCGAGACGCACGGTCATCTGGTTCCGTGATTTCTCGATGCCGACGCGCAGTGTCTGCGGACCGTGAGACGTGTCCTTCTCGTAGTTCTGCGGCTTCCAGATGTCCTGTCCCGGCCCTTGCTCAATCTCGATCGGTTCGTCGAGCAGGATCGAGGTCGGTTTGTAGCCGTTGTCGAGGGCCGCCGCGTAGACGAACGGCTTGAAGGATGAACCGGGCTGGCGTTTAGCCTGCAGCGCGCGATCGAACTGGCTCATTGCGAACGAGAAGCCGCCGGAGACGGCCAGAACGCGGCCAGTGTGCGGGTCCATGGCAATTAGGCCGCCCGAAACTTGCGGGATCTGCATCAGAGACCAGGCGCCGCCAAGGTTCGCTTCGTCTTTCGGCGCGACGTAGATCACGTCACCGGCCGATAGCAGGTCGGAGATCTGCTTAGGCTCCGTTTTCTTCGCCGTTCTCGCCCACTTGATTTCGTCGAGCGTGATTTCGACAGCGTGACGCTCATCGGTCAGCTTGCCGTTTTGCTGACGCGCAGGTTTCAATCCGACGACTGCCTTCGTCTTCTGCATCGAAAGCACGACGCCGAGGCGCCAAGGCGCTATGTCGGCCGGGCCTTCGACGGCGCCAAGGGGAACACCCCAATCGCCGGTTACGTCGATCTGGCTTACTGGGCCGCGCCAGCCCTGCTTGCGATCGTAGGAGACGAGGCCGTCGATAAGGGCCTTGCGGCCGATTTTCTGCAGGCGCGGATCAAGTGTCGTGCGAACCGAAAGGCCGCCAGCGTAAAGCTTGGCTTCGCCGTAGGCACTGAACAGCGATCGGCGCACTTCTTCCGCGAAGTATTCGGCGGCGAAGATGTGTGCTCCGCCCGGGCGCAGATTGACGGTGAGAGGCTTGGCTTTGGCCTCGGTCGCTTCTTCGGCGGTGATGTAGCCATTCTCGGCCATCTGGCCGATGATCCAGTCGCGCCGTTCGGTGGCACGTTTCGTCTGGCGGAACGGATGATAGTTGTTTGGGGCCTTCGGCAGTGCCGCCAGATAGGCGACCTCCTCGACGGTGAGGTCCTTCAGCTCTTTGTTGAAGTAGGCGAGGCCCGCAGCCGCGACACCGTAAGCGCCGATGCCGAGATAGATCTCATTCAGATAGAGTTCGAGGATCTTGTCTTTGGAATAAGCGCGCTCGATGCGGATAGCGAGGATCGCTTCCTTGATCTTGCGATCCATCGTGCGATCGCTGGTGAGCAGGAAGTTCTTCGCGACCTGCTGTGTGATGGTGGAGGCACCCTCGGTGCGGCGATCGCCACCCTGGATCTTGTTCTCGACGAGCTTGAAGACGGCGCGCGCGATGCCTTGAACGTCGAGGCCGCCGTGCTCATAGAAGCGGCTATCTTCGGCCGACAGGAAAGCGGCGATGACATGCTTTGGAATGGTGTTGATCGGCACGAAGATGCGGCGCTCGCGCGCGTACTCGGCGATGAGCGAACCGTCGTGCGCATGGATGCGCGTCATCACGGGCGGCTCATAGCTCGCGAGGCTTTCGTAATCCGGCAGATCTTTCGAGGCCTGCCACAGCACGTAGCCAGCGCCGGCGGAGCCCACGATGAAAAGCACGACGCCGGCCGCAAAGCTCCAACCCAGGAAGCTCAAGAGCAGGCTCTTGCGCTTCCGGGTGCGCCTCCGGGGCTCCGGATATGGTGGTGGCAGTGGTGGGGCTCGCATTCCGCCTGGGTCCGCTCGACCGTGTTCAGGTGCAACTGGTGGCTCGGCGTACTGCTATTGCACTGCAGCAACCCGTGGATCAAGTTCGAACATTAACATGGAATGTGGCAGCACGTCGTCAGAAAGGCCGGATTTCCTAAACGGTAATTTGCCAGTTGGCTCCGGAGGGTGGCTCTCTCTGCGGCAGTACGCCTTAGATATCCCGAGTTGCCGGTTGCGGGGCGGCCGAACGCCCAACCGTGTCAATTGTTAAGGACCGGCGTCGCCTGCCGTGCGTTTCGAAAAATAGGTCTCAATGGCGCTTGTAATCGCAGCCGCGACCTTTTTGCGCCATGCCTGTGATGTGAGCAGCTTTTCGTCTTCGGAATTGCTGAGGTATCCCAATTCGACGAGCACTGAGGGAGCGTGCGTCTGTTTCAGGACCTTGAACGCCGCGGATCGCTGGGGTTCAGGCGCGAGCGCGGTTTGCTTCTTGAGTTTGTGCAGGAGCGCGTTGGAGAAATCCGCGGAGAAATTCGCGGTTTCTCGCTTCATGAGGTCGAACAGGATGCTCTTCACCTCGTTCTCGGCCTCACTGTCCGCCACGTTGATGCCGGCGATCAAGTCCGAGGCGTTTTCCTTTTCGGCCATGCGCCGCGAACGTTCGTCGGAGGCGCGTTCGGACAACGTATAGATCGTGGCGCCGCGCACGACCTGAGCGCCATTCTCCGCCGAGAGGGAATCGGCGTGCAGTGAAATGAACAGGTCGACATTGTGCTTCGTCGATAGCCCCAGGCGCTGGTCCAGCGACACGAAAACGTCTGTCGTTCGGGTCATTTGGACGTCATAGCGGCCCGTCGCCGTGAGCTGGCGCGCCAGTTCTTTCCCGGCTGCGAGCACGATGTCTTTTTCGAGCATGCTCGAAACGCTCGTCGCGCCGCTGTCGACACCGCCATGCCCGGGATCGATCATGATCATGGGCTTTTCGGACTTGCTTTCCGACCGCCTCGGCTTTTCATCCGGGAGCATCGGCGGCGGCTCGGCGGGCGGGGGCTCTTCGGCGGCTTTTCCGCTTCCGGTTCCGAGGCCGAAGCTGATCGAGTCCGTGACGACCATGTCGAACGCGAATTTCACGCCTTTCCCATCGGGTGCCGCTGACATGGCAGCGCGTTCGATTTTCACCGGTCCCGTCGTGTCGAGCACGACGCGCGCTTTCTTCTCGGCGAACAGGCCGTAGCGGAACGCGTGGACCAAGCCGCGTCCTTCCTGGCCGGTTCCGTCCGGCAGTCGAAACGCGACGTCCGGGAGGTCCACCACAACACGATAGGGATTGGCGAGGGTGTAGATTTCGGCCGGGACGCCGGCGGAGAGGTCAAGTTCGAACGAGGTGCGGTGCCGATCGCCGGAGAGTTTGGCGCCCGTTGCCGCCGCCGTCGGATCGGCCAGGGCGCCGGTCGCGCTCCAGACGTGCATCAGCATCACGAAGGCCAAGCACCCCGCGCGCAAGACTATCGAGCCCACCCTAAAAACCATCCCCGATTGCACGCGGTCCCTATCGCGTTCGAATGCGAATTATCACGTAGGTGCTACAAGTTAGGTCACATCCGGCCGAAGTTCGCAAGTCGCAGCAGCAAGTGATGCAGTCCGGACGCTCCTTCCTACAAACATTGCTTGCCACACCGCCAGTGAACCCGTACAAATTTAAACCGTATCGTGTTTGAGTACGTCCTCTTCACGCAAGAGTTCTATGAGCGGCTGAGTGCTCGGTCTGGTTGAAAGGCCGGTTTCATCTTCAGCCAGCAAGCAGAAGCGGACGATGCCATGATCCGATGACTTCGGCGCGTGCGTCGTGCTCGGCTACATCTCTGCCCAGGCTCCAGGAGTTCGGGGCCAACGATTTGCCGAAATGCGCTGCCCTTGATGTCACGGACCGAGTGCGCTCTCGCTCACGGTGCAGCTTGCCAGTCCCGGTGCAGCAACGGAATTCCTGCCTGCGCTGGAAAAAATGTCCGTCAACCAATCCCTGAGGCGTGCCTGAGCGGTGCGCCCGGACCAATTGATCGAGATCACCTTCGTTCTAATGCAGATCGACCGCACATCCCATGTCATTGCCGGAGAGCCCGTGTCGGCTCGCGGCACAGCACAGCTGGATAGTCCCGCTGTGACGGGGATGCGCGCCCGTACACCCTTTACCCATAACCCCTTCATTTTACTCACAACAAAGGCGCGCGCCACGACCAGGCCGCAAGACGCCTCCGGCCATCTGGCCGGTTCCGGTGGTTCGGCCCACCGGCGCGCAAAGGATAAGAAAACATGGCAACCAATAAGATGCTTATCGATGCCACCCACCCAGAGGAAACTCGGGTGGTGGTACTGCGCAGCGGACGTGTAGAGGAATTCGACTACGAAAGTGCTGCCCGCAAGCTGCTACGCGGGAATATCTATCTGGCGAAAGTCACGCGGGTCGAGCCGTCGCTGCAGGCGGCGTTCGTCGACTACGGCGGAAATCGCCACGGCTTCCTCGCGTTCAACGAAATCCATCCCGACTATTACCAAATCCCGATGGCCGATCGCCGCGCGCTTCTCGAAGAGGAAGCGGCTGCCGAGGCAGAAGAGGAAGCAGCTGCGGATGCCCGCGCCGAGCGTCTGGCGAAACGCCAGCGTGCCGAGGAAGCGCGCCGTGGAGCGTCCGATCCCTCCGCGCACGGCTCTGACCATGCGGAAGACGACGACCACGATGGCGAGGACGAGGGCACGATCGTCGACGTCCATCACGACGATCACGATCACGACCACGATGCCGGTCATGACCACGATCACCAACACGATGATCACAGCCATGACCACGACCACAGCGACGACGAAGACGATCATGGCGATGAGCCGAAGGTGATCGCCGAAGCCGTCGAGCGTGACGAGACGCTCGTCGAAGAGTTGCCGGCTTCAGAAGTTGCGGTTGTTGCCGAAGAAGCTGTCGAGGTTGTCAGCGAAGGTGAAGCTGCAGAAGCTCATCCCGATGATGCCGCAGCTACCGAGGCTGCCGCTGCCTCGGCTGATGCATCGTCCGACGCCGGTGGCGAAGGTGGCGTGCAGGTCGTCGCTGCGACGCCGGCCGAGCCGGAAGCGCTGGAAAATGCCGGTGCCGAGGATGCTCTCGAAGAGCTTCCGTCGCGTCCGCGCCGCCGTCCGCGCAGCTACAAGATTCAGGAAGTCATCAAGCGCCGCCAGGTGATCCTGGTGCAGGTCGTCAAGGAAGAGCGCGGCAATAAGGGTGCAGCGCTCACCACCTATCTGTCGCTTGCTGGCCGCTACACGGTGCTGATGCCCAACACGGCGCGCGGTGGCGGCATCTCGCGCAAGATCACCAACCCGCAGGACCGCAAGCGTCTCAAGGCCATCGCGCAGGAGCTCGAAGTGCCGGAGGGCATGGGGCTCATCATCCGCACGGCTGGTGCCTCCCGCACCAAGCAGGAGATCAAGCGCGACTTCGAATATCTGCTGCGTCTTTGGGAGAGCGTGCGCGACCTGACCCTTGAATCCACCGCGCCGAGCCTCGTCTACGAAGAAGGCAACCTGATCAAGCGCTCCATCCGCGACCTCTACAACAAGGACGTGGAGGAGATCGTCGTCGCCGGCGATCACGCGCACAAGGATGCCAAGGACTTCATGCGCATGCTCATGCCGAGCCATGCCAAGAACGTCACGCTGCATCAGGATCCGGAACCGCTCTTCACGAAGTACGGCATCGAGCGACAGCTCAACGCCATGTTCAGCCCCTACGTGACGCTGAAGTCGGGTGGCTATCTCGTCATCAACCAGACGGAAGCTCTGGTGGCTGTCGACGTCAACTCCGGCAAGTCTACACGCGAGTTCTCCATCGAGGAGACCGCGCTCAATACGAACCTCGAAGCGGCCGATGAAATTGCCCGTCAGTTGAAGCTGCGCGATCTCGCCGGCCTCATCGTCATCGACTTCATCGACATGGAAGAGAAGCGCAACAACCGGTCCGTCGAGCGGCGTCTCAAGGATGCGCTGCGGTTCGATCGTGCCCGCATCCAGCTCGGGCGCATCAGCCACTTCGGACTCATGGAAATGAGCCGTCAGCGCCTGCGTTCGGGCGTGCTCGAGGGTTCGACCTCGCAGTGCCCGCACTGCCAGGGCACCGGCATCATCCGTTCGACCGAAAGCGTGGCGCTTGCCGTGCTGCGCGCCATTGAGGATGCGCTGATGGCGGGAGCGCGCACGTCTCTCGTCGCGACGACGACGTCGAGCGTGGCGCTCTACATCCTTAACAATAAGCGCCAGTTCATCAACGAGATGGAATCGCGCCAGGGCGTGTTCGTCACCGTGCAGGCGAGCGACAAGCTGCAGGGCGCCAACTTCGTGATCGAGAAGGGAGGACATGCGGCACCCGTTGCTCAGCGTCGTCCCGATCGGGCCGCGGTCAACATGGACTGGGGCTTCGAAGGCGAGGCCGCCGAGGGCGAAATCATCGAGATCGAGGCGGAAGCCGAGGGCGAAGATCAGGAGATCGTCGTTCGCGGTGGTGGAGAACAGCGCGGCGAACGCCGTGGTCGCGACGAAGAGCGTGGTGAAGGCGGTGGTCGCCGTCGCCGTCGCCGGCGTGGCCGTCGCGGTGGCGAAGGCCGTGACGAGGCGAGAGGCGACGAACGTCGTGATCGGGCGGCTTCTTCTCAGCCCTACGATGACGACTTCGTCGAGGATCAGGATGCTCCGATCGAAGTCGGCGGAAACGGCCAGGATGGCGTCTCCTTGGACGACCTGCGCGAGGGTGAAGACATGAACGGCGAAAGCCGCCATGAGGCTCGCGAAGGCGGCAGCGCGCGTGAGGAGGGCAATGGCGCGGGGCGACGTCGGCGTCGCGGCCGTCGTGGCGGACGCCGTGGCCGGGATCGTGCGCGCAATTCGGAAGGGGGCGAAGCCTCTCAGGACAACGTTTCGTCGGCTGCGGACGAAGGTGAGTTCGAGCAGGACGACGTGACTTCGAGCGCGCCAGAAGAGACCGCTGGCGAGACATCAGAAAGCGCGGAACGGCCGGTTGCGGCTCGCGAGCCGCGCCGCCGGAACTCGTCACGTGGCGAAGAGGCAAAAGCTCCCGCGGAGGTTGCCGAAAAGACCGAAACCGTAACGCAGGACGCGGAGGCTGCTTCTGAAGCTGTCGCGGCCAAGGACGTACCGGCCAAGGAAAAGGCGTCGGCTCCACAGGTCAAAGCTGAAGCTCCGGCTCCTTCTGCATCCGACAATGCTGTGTTGGCACGCGTACGTGCCCGCCAGGCTGCATCTGCCGAGCCCAAGCTCGAGCGGGTCGTCGTGTCGCCGGATCAAGCGGGCACCGAAGAGGCTGCGAGCGACGCGCCGACCAAGCGTGGCTGGTGGCAGCGCCGTCTCGGCGGCTGAGCCTAAGCAAGTCACCCAGTAACGTTTTTGGAGGGCCGGACATTCAAATGTCCGGCCCTCTTCACATTCCGATTGCGCATTGTCCGGCCAAGTTCCGCTGGCGCGACAATTTTTCACCCTTTGAGACGTGGGCTTGCAATTTCTGTAGCGATATCAGGAGTTCTACGTATGCCGACCCTCTAGGCAGGCTGCGTGGCGAGAGGCTGTCGTCTCATTTTGACCATATGCGGCTGATGATTGCGGCCCGTCATGTCGGGCGATCGGGGGGCTGTAGCCGGCAATTCCAAAACTCCGCCGGGTACCGCAGCGATTCCCGCATGATGTCACGTGGATGAAATCTGTCTAATTCGACTAGTTGTCCTCGCATGACTTGAAGTTTCCCGCGCCAGATGCAGCGAAGTTTCTTTGGCTTTGCTTGTCCGCTTCGGGAATGAACAAGACATCAAGGGAGTCTTTAATGAGTAAGTCCATTCTCGCTGCGGTTTTCGCTATCGGTGCCGCTACCTGTCTCGCCATGCCCGCTGAGGCTCGCGTCGATAACGGTCCGGTCAGCTCGCTTTACGAGAAGGACGGGCGCTCCGTCGTTCGTTCGCACAAGGTTTCCAAGAAGGCCAAGGCTCACCGCACGGCCAAGTACAGCAAGTACAAGACGCGCAAGTCCGCGAAGCACTATGGCGGAGCCAAGAAGTCCTACGCTTCCGGCACTCGGAAGAAGTACGCTGGAAAGAAGACGTATTCCGGCAACGCGAAGCTCGCGAGCCGGTCGGTGACCGCTGCTGCCCGTCCTAGCGCCGCCGGCGCATCGCGTGGCTGTCTCAAGCCTCAAGCGTCTGCGCTTCTCGCACGTATCGAAGCACAGTTCGGCGCCGTGCAAGTCATCTCGACCTGCCGTCCGGGCGCTCGCATCGCCGGTAGCGGCAAGCCCTCGAAGCATGGCTTCGGTCTCGCGGTCGATTTCGATGCCGGTGGCCGCAAGGCTGCAATCGTGAACTGGCTCCGAGCCAACCACACGTCGGGCGGCACCATGACGTACGCCCGCATGAGCCACATCCACGTCGATATCGGACCGCGCTTTGTTTCGCTCGGTTCGGGTGGACGTCGCGGCTAAGCGATACAAGGGGAGGGGCGCTTCAAGTGCCTCTCCTTTCTTCCGTTCTCAACGTGCCTTGCGAAAGCCCGTCCAGGCTTTGATCCGCTTTGCGGCTTCCGCAATGTCGCTTTCCGTTCCGGCGTAGGAAAAACGCAGGAAGCGGTGTCCGCGCGCTTCGTCGAAGTCGAGGCCGGGGGTTACTGCAACACCGATCTCGTGCAGCATCGCACTGGCGAAGGCGCGAGAGTCGTCGGTAAAGTCTGAGACGTCTGCGTAGAGGTAAAAGGCTCCATCTGCCGGAGCCAGCGAGGTCAATCCAGCCTGCGGGAGCGCATCCAGCAGGAGTGAGCGGTTACGCGCGTAGGCCGCCCGATTTTTCTCCAGTTCTTCCGTTGCGTCGAAAGCCGCAAGGGCTGCGGCTTGAGATATGGCGGGCGCCGAGATGAAGAAGTTCTGCTGCAGCCTTTCGAACGTGCGTACGAGCGCCTGCGGGACCACCAGCCATCCGATCCGCCAGCCCGTCATGGCGTAGTACTTCGAAAAGCTATTGATGACGATGACGTCGTCCGAGACGGAGAGGGCGGTCGTTGCGGGGGCCTCGTATGTCAGGCCGTGGTAGATCTCGTCCGAGACGAACCAGCTTCCTTCTTTGTTGCAGAAGCGGACGAGCTCTGCGAGGCGGCCGGGCTCGATTATCGTGCCGGTCGGGTTTGCCGGGCTCGCGATCAGAACGCCGTTGAGCGGCGTTTCCCGGTGGAGGTCAGCCAGGGATTGTCGCGTCGGCATCCAACGCGTGTCAGGGCCGGTTTCGACAAGCGGTGATACACAGCCGAGCGCCGAAAGGATGTGCCGATAACAGGGGTAGCCCGGCGAAGGCAGGGCAACGCGCGCGCCGGGATCGAACAGCGCAATGAAAGCCAAAATGAAGGCGGCGGACGATCCAGTGCACACGATAACGCGGTCTTCCGATACGCTGACACCGTACCGTTCGAGATAGCTCGCGGCGATGCGGGCTCGCAGCGCATCGATACCCAGAGCCGCCGTATAGCCAAGTGTTTCACGATCGAGGGCAGCGTGTGCCGCTGCGCGCGCGATGGCGGGTGCGGGCGTGCCAGGCTGGCCGACCTCCATGTGGATGATGCTGCGGCCCTGGGCTTCGAGATCCGCAGCCGCACGCATTACATCCATGACGATGAAGCTTGCGACTTCGCTGCGCTGGGCCGCCATGAGACGGCCGCGCTCACGTGCTGTATTGTCGTCGTCTCGCGCCATCGTTTGCCCCTCGGGGATCACGCGTCCCGCGTCGGTGCGCAAGACGCCTTCCTTTGGCCGTATTGAAACTCGAAATCCTGCCGTGGGCGTTTCGACAACCGTTTCTATCGTCTTGCGAATTCGCGGTCCGCTGCATCTTTGCGGCCTTATAGGCGGCAACCTTACGAGTGGCCAGCATTTCGGTCCGCGATCTTGCCTTGCGAGGCGCTCTATGCCCATCTACCTCGTTCACTGAGACATTCAGCACAAGCACGGCGCGGTCCATCGAGCGATCCATGAGCATGACAACATCGGACAAAAAGCTCTCAGTCAGGACGTTCCTCGTACTGGGACTCGTTGTTGGTACACTTGCGTGTATGTGGCCGTTCAAATCGGCGCACGCGCAGGGACTGCCGCTCATTCGCGATACCGAGATTGAGCTTCTGCTCAATGATTATTCGCAGAGCATCTTCAAGGCAGCCGGTCTCGGTACGGGGCGTGTTACGGTTCGCATCGTGAACAACGAAGCGTTCAACGCCTTCGTCATCGACGGGCGCAACGTGTTTATGCACACCGGCACGCTGATGCAGTCGAATACGCCTAACGAGGTGATCGGCGTTATCGCGCATGAGGCGGGCCACATCGCCGGTGGACACATGGCGGCGCTTCGCGCCCGCATCGCAAAGGACCAGACGCGCGCGCTTCTCGTTCAGTTGCTCGGCATCGGCGCGATGATCGGCGGTGCGGCTTCGGGTAGCAACGAAATCGGAAGCGCCGGCCAGGGTGTCATGATGGGCGGCAACGAGCTCATCATGCGCGGGCTCACGGCGGAGAGGCGATCGCAGGAGTCGGCCGCTGACCAAGCCGGTCTTCGCTACCTCAATGACTCGCAGCAGTCAGGCCTCGGCATGCTTTCGACGTTCGAAAGGTTCGCTGGTCAGGAACTGTTTTCCGACGCGCATCAGACGGCGTTCGCACGGACGCATCCTGTCGCGACGGATCGCTTGGCGCGGCTTCGGCAGCTCGTCGAATCCAGCCCCTATTATTCCGTGAAGGATTCACCTGCGCTGCAGCTGCGTCATGACATGATGCGCGCCAAGCTTTCGGGCTACATGGAAGCGCCGACCATCGTGTACAATCGCTATCCCATGAGCGACACCAGCCTGCCGGCGCGGTATGCGCGCTCGATCGCGTCTTTCCGTCAGGGCGAAAGTGGTCTCGGGCAAGCGCTCGCGGGTGCCGACTCGTTGATCGCGGAGTATCCGAACAATCCGTACTTCTGGGAAATCAAAGGCGACTTCCTGCAGAAGTCTGGCCGGGCGAAGGAATCCATCGCGCCGCTTCGCAAGGCGCTTGCCCTCCATAAGGGCGATGCTCCGCTGGTGGGCGTACAGCTCGCGCAGGCTTTGCTGCAAACCAAAGACCCGAAGTATTCCGAGGAAGCCATCAACCTGTTGCGGAAGGCTGTGCAACGCGAGCCTGACAACGCGACGGCTTACAATACGCTTGGCCAAGCCTATTACGACAAGGGCCTTATGGCGCAATCGGAGCTGGCGCGTGCGCAGGGGTTGTTCTATTTCGGGGCCGTGAAACAAGCGCAGGAGTTTGCCAAGCGTGCCCAAGGCCGCCTGACGCCCGGCTCGCCTGACTGGGTCAAGGCTGACGACATCATCAACTACAAGCCGCAAACCTGATGCCTTCGTCTCGCAGCAAGATGAGCGCGGAACGCGGCACGAAGAATTCGCACATGGAGTCCCTATGACAGAGTCCGATCCTAACAAGCCGAGCTCGCCTTCCCGGTTCAGCCTTGGCGCCGTCCTCGCTGCGCCGATCTTCCTGCTCGCAGGACTGTGGCTCGTCTTCGGTGGTAGCACGGGCAGCAACGCAACGTCCTCGTCGCCTCCCGGCGCGACAGCTGTCGCAGAGGACACCACAACTTTCACGCCCAGGCAGCAGCAGGCCATCGAGGCCATCATGAAGAATTACCTCGTGCGAAACCCGGAGATCTTTATCGAGGTCCAGGGTGCGCTCGAGAAGAAGATGGCGGAGCAGGAAGCAGAACGCACCAAGACGATGGTGACGGAGCATGCGAAAGAGATCTATCGCGCGCCGAACGCGCCAGTGGCCGGCAATCCGGATGGCGACATCACAGTCGTCGAGTTCTTCGATTACAACTGCGGCTACTGCAAGCGCGGCTTCTCCGAAATCGCCAAGCTGGTCGAGAAAGACAAGAACGTCCGCGTCGTCTTCAAGGAGTTCCCGATCCTGAGCGAAGGGTCGGCCCAGGCTGCGCGCGTGGCGCTCGCGTCGCGTATGCAAGGCAAGTACTGGGAGGTTCACCGCGACCTGATCCAGGCCAAGGGTGCGGTTAATGAAGCCGTGGCGCTTAAGGTGGCGGAAAAGCACGGTCTCGACATGGAAAAGCTCAAGACCGACATGAACTCTCCGGAGGTCAAGGCCGAGATCGACCGTGTGAAGAAGCTGGCCGATGACCTCGGCATCAACGGCACCCCCCACTTCCTCGTCGGCGACAAAGCCATCGGTGGCGCCCCCGAGAACCTCTATGACGTCCTCGAAGGGCATGTCGTCGAGCTTCGGAAGTCCGGCTGCAATTACTGCTAAGGACTTGCAACGAGGGCAAATCTCGCTTCGAGAGCGCCGGCCAAGCTGCGGCAAGGTTTGGCTTGGCGCTCTTTCGCGGCTGCGGTAAAGCTGCTAGGGAACCTTACGCGCTTCCCTGGCTGCCAGGGGGCCGGTTCAGCTCCCGACATTTTCAGCCCTCAGTCGTCAGACCTTCGCAATGGCCAAACCGGTTTTTGTCCTCAACGGCCCGAACCTCAATATGCTCGGACTCCGGGAACCGGAGATCTATGGGCACGATACTCTTGAGGACGTGAAGACGCGCGTCGAGGCGCGGGCGAAAACGCTCGGCGTGACGGTCGACTTCCGGCAGAGCAATCACGAAGGCGAGCTGATCGGGTGGATCCAGGAGGCGCGCGGCGGCGCGTCCGGCATCATTCTCAATGCAGGCTCGCTCACACATACATCGATTGGAATTCTTGATGCGCTCTCGGCGGCCGAGCTGCCGGTGATCGAAGTGCATCTCTCTAACATTTTCCGTCGCGAGAGCTTCCGGCACCATTCGTATGTGTCGCTCGGAGCGAAGGGCGTCATTTGCGGTCTTGGCGTGCATGGTTATGAGCTGGCGCTCGAAGCCATGGCCAAGCTCACGGCGTGACTCTCGTGAAACGGAAATCGAAAGACAGCGACAAGAAGCCGAAAGGGAAGGGGCAATCGCGCATGACGGCGAAAGACGAAGCCGAGACGCCAAGCGGTGAACAGAAGCTCATCCGGGAGCTTGCCCAGCTCCTGAACGACACCGGGCTTTCGGAAATCGAAATCGAGAAGAGCGGTCTCAAGATCCGCGTCGCTCGGTCGGTCACCGTTACGGCGGCCGTGCCTGCGGCCGCGCAGTTCGTGGGTCAGGCCCCTGTTGCGGCCGCTGCGGGTCCGGGCGCAGCGCCTGCGGGAGGCGCAGATCCGGCGAAGCATCCGGGCGCGGTCAAGTCGCCCATGGTCGGCACGGCTTATCGCTCGCCCGATCCGAAGGCGCCGCCGTTCGTTGAGGTCGGAAGCCGCGTGCAGCAGGGCGATACCCTGCTGATCATCGAGGCGATGAAGACGATGAACCAGATCCCCGCTCCGCGCGCGGGCACCGTGACGGCCATCATGGTCGAGAACGGGCAGCCGGTCGAGTTCGGCGAGCCACTCGTGATTATCGAATAAGGGAGATGGGCAGTAGGCAATAGGCAGTAGGCAGTCGTGGTGTCTGATTCCCACTGCCTCACTGCTCACTGCCTCACTGCCTCAAAGCAAAGAATGTTCGACAAGGTTCTGATTGCAAACCGGGGTGAGATCGCGCTGCGCATCCAGCGTGCGTGCAAGGAGCTCGGTATTGCGACTGTCGCTGTGCATTCGACGGCGGACGCCGACGCGATGCACGTGAGGCTCGCGGATGAGAGCGTCTGCATCGGATCGCCGCCGGCGAGCGACAGCTATCTCAACATTCCGCGCCTACTTGCCGCCTGCGAGATCACCGGCGCCGACGCCGTGCATCCGGGGTACGGCTTCCTGTCGGAAAACGCCCGCTTCGCAGAGATCCTCGAAGAGCATTCGATCACGTTCATCGGGCCTACGTCGGAGCACATCCGGCTGATGGGCGACAAGATCACCGCCAAGGAAACGGCGAAGAAGCTCGGCATTCCCGTCGTGCCCGGTTCGGACGGCGAAGTTGAGACGGAAGCCAAGGCGATGAAAGTCGCCAAGGACATGGGATTCCCCGTGCTCATCAAGGCTACGGCGGGCGGCGGCGGCCGCGGCATGAAGGTCGCGCATTCTGCGGCTGACCTCGGCCTCGCGTTTTCGACGGCGCGCGCGGAAGCAAAGGCCGCGTTCGGCAACGATTCCGTTTACATCGAGAAGTATCTGCAGAAGCCGCGTCACATCGAGATCCAGGTGTTCGGTGACGGCAAGGGTAACGCCGTGCACCTCGGCGAGCGCGACTGCTCGCTGCAGCGGCGCCATCAGAAGATCCTGGAAGAGAGCCCGTCGCCGGCGCTCAATGAGGCTTCGCGGCAAAAGATCGGCGAGGTCGTCGCCAATGCCATGCGCAAGCTCAAGTATCGCGGCGCGGGCACCGTCGAGTTCCTTTACGAGGACGGCGAGTTCTACTTCATCGAAATGAACACGCGCCTTCAGGTCGAGCATCCGGTCACCGAAGCCATCACGGGCATCGACCTCGTGCTCGAGCAGATCCGTGTGGCGTCCGGCGGCAGCCTCGGCTTCACGCAGGAAGACGTGACGTTCTCGGGTCACGCCATTGAGTGCCGCATCAACGCGGAGAACCCGCGCACCTTCCGGCCCTCACCTGGGCAGATCACCTATTGGCATCCCCCAGGCGGCCTCGGCGTGCGCGTCGATAGCGGCGTATACCAGGGTTACCGGATCCCGCCCTTCTACGACAGTTTGATCGGCAAGCTCATCGTGCATGGCAAGAACCGCAACGAGTGCCTCATGCGGCTCCGTCGGGCGCTGTCGGAGTTCGTCATCGACGGAATCGAGACGACCATCCCGTTGTTCAACGACCTGATCCGCCAGCCGGACATCGCCAACGGTGTTTACGATATTCACTGGCTCGAGAAATATCTCGGCAAAAGCTAGGTTCCACTTCGAATCGCAAATGCACTAGACTTGCGGTTTCGGCTGGGGGAGGCCGATCAAGAAGGTTTTCATAGGAGCATTCATTGATGGCGTCGCGCGACGACATCATGATCGAGATCACGCCGCAGGTCCTGCTCAAGGCCTATAGCTGCGGTATCTTCCCTATGGCCGAAAGTGCCGACGATCCGGCGCTCTATTGGATCGAGCCGCAAAACCGCGGCATTCTTCCGCTCGAAACCGTCCATGTGCCGAAACGGCTTGCCCGCACGGTGCGGCAGGGCGAGCTTCGCGTCTCGATCGATACCGATTATGACGGCGTGATCGAGGGCTGCGCGGCGGAACGCGTCGGGCGGCGCTCGACGTGGATCAACGGCCGTATCCGCGGGCTTTATCGGGACCTGTTCCGGCTGGGGCACTGTCACACCGTCGAGGTGTGGGAGGGCGAACGGCTCGTCGGCGGCCTCTACGGCGTGGCGCTGGGCGGAGCCTTCTTCGGCGAGAGCATGTTCTCGTATGTGCGGGATGCCTCCAAGATCGCGCTCGTGCATCTCTGCGGCCGCCTGATCGGTGGGGGGTTCACGCTCCTCGATACGCAGTTCGTGACGGACCACCTGCGCCAGTTCGGCACCGTCGAGATCGATCGCGAAGATTTCCATCATCATCTCGATCACGCGCTGCTGCAGCAGGCCGATTTCCTGCGCGTTCCCGTCGATGCAACCGGCGCGGATATTCTCGACATCATCGATCAAGCTCATGGGAAGGCTCGCTAGTTTCTTCGCGAGGCCAAAGCAGGACCAATCCAAACGTGGCGAAAAGCGACGGACATAAAGCCGAACAGCATGTGCGTGCGCCTCAACGCAGCGAGCAGCTCGATCTCATCCGCACGGAAGGCCCGTCCGGGTACGCGCTGCTCGACAGCGGTGAGGGGCGCAAGCTCGAGCGTTTCGGCCCCGTGATCGTCGATCGCCCCGAGCCGCAGGCGTTGTGGAGCCGGCGGCACGGAGTTGACGCCTGGGGCAAAGCGCATGCCGTGTTCTCCGCCTCGGCGGACGACGAGGAAAAGGGCAAGTGGCGCTTCGACAAGCAGGTTCCTGAGAGCTGGGCGGTCAAGGTCGGTGACGTTTCCGTGTCATGCCGGCTGCAGGGGCTCTGGCACGTCGGGCTCTTTCCGGAGCAGACGCCGCATTGGGATTGGATGCTGGCCGAGATCGCAAAAGTCACGGGCGAGCGGCCTCGCGTGCTCAACCTCTTCGCCTACACCGGGGCTGCTTCGCTGCTGGCGGCACGCGCGGGAGCCGAAGTCACGCACGTCGATGCGTCGAAAAAGGCCATTCAGTGGGCCAAGGACAATCAGGCCGCATCCGGGCTTTCGGATGCGCCGATCCGCTGGATTCTGGATGACGCTGCGAAGTTCGTCGCGCGTGAGGTGCGCCGCGGCAAAACCTATCACGTCATCCTGATCGATCCGCCGAAGTTCGGTCGCGGTCCGGACGGCGAAGTGTGGGATCTGTTTCAGGGTTTGCCGGCGTTGCTGCGAAATGCAGCGCAGCTTCTCGCGCCCGACAGAGCCGCAATGGTGCTGACGGTCTATGCAATCCGGGCGTCTGCGTTGGCGTTCGAGCAGTTGCTGGCTGACGTGGTTTCGGATCGCGGCGGCACGCTCACGGCCGGAGAGCTCGCGCTCGTGGCGGAAGGCGGCGCGTCGCTCGTGCCGACGTCGCTCTTCGTACGGTGGTCGTCATGAGCGGCGTCGAGCCTCGCGTCATCACGTCTCTCAGCAACGACCGCGTGAAGGCGATCCGTGCGCTCGATATGCGCAAGGAGCGTCGCGAGACGGGGCTGTTCGTTGCCGAAGGCGCTTCGATCCTGGTGACCGCGCGGGACGCGGGGTTCGTTCCGACTAGCCTCGTCTATCAGTCGGGTTCGGCGACAACTCCGGTAGCGCGCTCGCTCGTGGCTGGGGCGCTGCAAGGCGGTGCCGACGTGCTGGAGGTGTCCGAAGCCGTGCTCGCGAAGCTTTCGGCGAAGGAAAACCCGCAGGCGATGCTCGGTGTGTTTAGGCAGCGTTGGGTGCCCTTGCCGCAGAAAGTTTCGGGCGATGACTGTTGGCTGGCTCTGGAAGAGATCCGCGATCCCGGCAACCTCGGCACGATCATTCGCACGGTCGACGCCGTCGGCGCCAAGGGCATTATCCTGATCGGAAATTCATGCGATCCCTACTCGCGTGAAGCGGTGCGAGCGACGATGGGCTCTGTGTTCGCCGTTCCGCTCGTGAAGACGACGCGCGAAGAGTTTCTGCAATGGCGCTCCAACTGGCGTGGTGACGTGGTCGGGACGCATCTCGACGGGCGCGAGGACTTCCGGCGTGCGACGTACAAGGGCCCGGTTCTGCTCGTGATGGGGAGCGAAGGCCCCGGCATGTCCGACAGCATGACGCGGGCGTGCTCGAAGCTCGTGAAGATCCCAATGGCCGGCGATCTCGACAGCCTGAACCTCGCCGTCGCGACTGCGATCACGCTCTATCAGATCCGCGGCAGCGCGCTAAAGCTTTAGATGCAGCGGCCGCCATCGACTTCGATGGCGACGCCGGTGATGAAGCTTGACGCAGGATCGGCGAGGAACACCGCTGCGTTGGCGATGTCGGTCGGTTTCGACATGCGGCCGAGCGGAATGCCAGCAATGAAGCGGGCGCGATTTTCCGCAGTGTCGGGTACTCCCATGAAGTCTTCGAGAAGGGCCGTTTCGCCGATCACGGGATTGATGGCGTTGACGCGAATGTTGCGCGGCGCGAGCTCTGCGGCCATCGACTTCGTCAGCGTGATCACCGCGCCTTTGGAGCCGTTGTACCAGGTCAGGCCGGGTCTCGGTCGCAAGCCCGCGGTCGAAGCGGTGTTGATGATCGATCCGCCGCCGCGTTTTTCCATCTCCGGCACGATGGCGAGCGTCGTGAGGTAGATCGACTTCACGTTCACCGCATAGATGCGATCGAACTCTTCCTCGCTGACGGTCATCAGCGACTGGTTCTTGTGCGTGATGCCGGCGTTGTTGACGAGAATGTCGATGCCGCCAAAATTGCTGACGGCGGCTTGCATCATGGCAGCGACGTCGGCGCGTATCGAAACATCGGCTGCGGTCGCGATGGCGCGCGATCCGATCTCCTTAGCGACGCTCTTGGCGCGGATTTCATCGATATCTGCTATGACGAGCTTTGCGCCCTCTTCAGCAAAGGCTTCGGCGATGCCGCGGCCGAAGCCGGAACCCGCGCCCGTCACGATCGCGACTTTGCCGGCTAACCTCATGCGGGGTTCCGATCTCGCTATTTGCCGGTGGGGGGAGCTGATGCGCGGGCTGCTTCGGCGCGGTATGGGCTCGCCAAGTAGGTTCCGAGCAACTTCACTTCGCTCGAGAAGAACGACAGTTCCTCGAGCGCAAGCTGAACGGAGCGTTCCGCGGGATGGCCTTCGATATCGGCGTGGAACATGGTGGCGTTGAACGTGCCTTCGAGCTGATAGCTTTCGAGCTTCGTCATGTTGACGCCATTCGTCGCGAAGCCGCCGAGCGCCTTATAGAGAGCGGCCGGAACGTTGCGCACGCGGAACAGGAAGGTGGTGACGACGGTACCGTCTTCCGGCTCGGCGTCGTCGGGATCCTTCGCGAGGATGATGAAGCGCGTGGTGTTGTGGCTCTCGTCCTCGATGTCGGACCGCAGGATATCGAGGCCGTAAATCTCGGCTGCCAACTTCGATGCAATCGCGGCGAGCGATGGATCGCTCTGCTCGGAGACAAGACGGGCCGAGCCCGCGGTGTCTGCTTCGGGGACCGGGGTGATGCCGAGTGAGCGCAGCGTCTTGCGGCATTGTCCGAGTGCCTGCGTGTGGCTCATCACGCGCTTGATCGCATCCAGCTTGGCGCCTTTAAGGCCCATGAGCTGATGACGTACGCGCAGGAAATGTTCGCCCACGATGTAGAGGTTGGCGTTCGGCAGTAGGTGATGGATGTCCGCGACGCGGCCGGCGACCGAGTTCTCGATCGGGATCATCGCGTAGAGGACCTCGCCTGATTTCACGGCGGCGAGTGCGTCCTCGAACGTGGGATATGCCATCGCCTCGAAGTCCGGATAGGCCTCGCTGCAGGCGAGGTGAGAGTTGGCGCCCGGTTCGCCCTGGTAGGCGATGCGTGCGGCGGTGGGCGTATCGGACATTGGCGTCTGGCTCGATTGGATGGAAAGGGTGTTGCGCGGGGTCCCGGTTTCAGCCGGGCCGAGCGTTCAATGAGGACGTCATGATCGGCGCGCCGCTTTGACAAGTTTGCGCGCCCGCGCGAGATCGGCCGGAGTATCGACACCGAGGGGAACGGTGTCAACGATGGCCACGTCGATGCGCATCCCGTCTTCGAGCGCGCGAAGCTGCTCAAGGCGCTCCCGCTTTTCGAGATAAGATGGGGGCAGCGAGACGAACCGTTCAAGCGCTGTGCGCCGATAAGCGTAGAGGCCGATGTGATGGTAAAGCGGCCCGTCGCCGTGGGGGGCGGTCGCGCGCGTGAAATAGAGGGCGCGCAGCCGGTTCTCGGGAAGAGGCGCGCCAACGATCTTCACCACGTTGGGATTGTCGCGTTCTTCGGCGTCGGTGATTTCGGCCGCGAGGGTTGCGATGTGTGGGCCCTTCTCGGCGAGAACGGCCGCGCAGGAGCGGATCAGTGCCGGATCGATGGTCGGAAGGTCGCCTTGCACATTGACGATGATGTCCGCCTCCGCTTCGGGATCGATCTTGTTCAGGGCTTCGAAGATGCGATCCGATCCCGAAGCATGGTCTGCGCGGGTCATGAGGGCTTCGCCGCCCGCAGCACGGACCGCCGTACAGATCTCCTCGGCATCGGCGGCCACGACGACGCGGCCCATGGCGGCGTCATGCGCCTGGCGCCAGACGCGGACAATCATCGGCTCGCCTTCGATGTCGGCCAAAGGTTTGTCGGGAAGCCGGGTCGAGGCCATGCGGGCGGGTATGATGATCAGGGTTTTCGTCATCTCGTCTCTCGACAGTCCGCGGCCGGATGTTTCTCCCTCAAGCGGGGAGCGGGCGGTTTCTGATCTGGATCGCTTATGGCGGTTATGAAGCGCCATGTTACATGTGGCCACGAGCTGTAAACTGCGACGGACGCGGGTTGCAAGGTGTGGTGGCGTCTTGTAGATGCGTCAATGGGAGCGCTGTTTGGGGGTGCACCGCATTTCTGAGTTGAAACGCCTCCCTCAGATTTGTCATTAACTAACAAGAACCATCCAATGTGGAATCGACGAGCGGCGGCAGGGTGACGGGATGATGGACTCTTTTGAACTGAGCAAGATCGCGGGTGGCGTGTTGCTGGCGCTGCTGCTTATCTTTGTGCCCAAGACTTTCATTAATATTGCCCAGCAGTCCCATCATCACGCTGAACTCAAGAACGGCTATGCGCTGCCGACTGCGTCCGAAGCCGCGCCTGCTCCTGAGGCAGAAGGTGGCGCCGCGCCTGCCGCGTTCGATGCGGCTCAGGTGGTTGCGGCTCTCAAGACCGCCAATATCGAGAACGGCAAGACGATTTTCCGGAAGTGCACGACCTGCCATACGGCAGATGCCACATCCGGTAGCAAGGCCGGTCCCAACCTTTGGGGTGTCGTCGGCCGCGATCACGGCAAGCGGGCGGACTTCACGGGCTACTCCGAAGCGATGAAGAACAAGGCGGGTCCCTGGACGTATGAGGATCTCGCCCATTTCATCCACAAACCGAAAGAATATCTGCCGGGTACGAAGATGATGTTCCCTGGTATTGCAGACAACACAGAGCTTGCGGATCTCATCGCATACATTCACACGCTCGCCGATAGTCCGCAGCCGCTGCCATAGTGGGCGGATCAGATTTGAAGGGCGCCGGGGATCTCGGCGCCCTTTTGCTTGAAGTGGCGGGGACGGTCGTTTCTTCTTATTTTTCCGTCAGTTCCCGCGCGCGCGACGCTCCCCAACATTGCTGCATCTTGCCGATGTTTAATCCGAAACCGGGTCAAGCCATGCTAGGTACTGAGCTTTCCTCAATCCCGCCCATTATTTGGCGGCGTTGTGGGGCTGCGTGGCTTTTCGTGAATGCAGCTCCGCTCAGTGAAACGGGACCAGGGTGACGATGCCAGTGAGAGACATTGTTGTACGGCGCGCGGCTTTTCTTCGTCCGTTGTTTTCCGCTTTAGCGCTCGCAGCTCTCTCAAGTACGTCGACTTTTGCGCAGGACGCTGCAGCACCTGCTGCTCCTCCGCCCGAGCAGACCGCACCTCCTCCGGCCGCCGCCGACGCGCCCGCTCCTACGACCGCTCCGGTCGAGCCCACTGCCGAGCTGCCGAAGTATCGCGCCCTTTCTCTCATCGAAGAGCCGAAATTTCCGCTGGACTTCAAACATTTCGATTGGGTCAATCCGGACGCGCCGAAGGGTGGCGTAGTTCGCATGTCGGTCGAGGGTTCGTTCGACTCTCTCAATCCGTTTTCCGTGCAGGGCGTCACTGCCATGGGCGCCGGGTCGATCTACGATACGCTGATGACAGGCAGCCCTGACGAGGAATCGACCGAATACGGGTTGATTGCCGAGTGGGTGCAGTATCCGCCAGACATCTCCTGGGCGAAGTTCGGATTGCGCCCTGAAGCACGCTTTCATGATGGCACGCCGATCACGCCCGAAGATGTGATCTTCAGTCTCGAGGCGCTGAAGAAAGCGCATCCCATGTATGGGCGTTACTACAAGAACGCCGTGAAAGCCGAAAAGACCGGCGATCACGAGGTGACGTTCACCTTCGACATGACCGGTAACCGCGAGCTGCCGCAGATCCTCGGCCAGCTTCCCATTCTCTCCAAAGCCTATTGGGAAGGAACGGGCCGGAACGGTGCGACGCGTGATCTCTCCAAGAGTACGTTAGAGATCCCGCTCGGCTCGGGCCCGTATAAGATCAAGGAAGTGGTGCCCGGCAGCCGTATCGTGCTCGAGCGCGTGAAGGATTACTGGGCGAAGGACCTGCCGGTGCGTGTCGGGCAGTTCAACTTCGACGAACTCCGCTTCCAGTATTTCCGTGACCGGGCTGCACGCTTCGAGGACTTCAAGGCCGGCCGGTCCGACATGTGGCGCGAGAACACCGCGCGGGACTGGTCGACGCAGTTCAACTTCGACGCCGTGCAGAAAGGCAAGGTGAAGAAGGAAGCCATCCCGACGAAGGGCGTCGCGATGATGCAGGGCTTCGTCTTCAATACACGCCGCGACAAATTCAAAGATCCGAAGGTGCGCCAAGCTTTCAATTTGGCGTTCGATTTCGAAGATCTGAATAGGACCGTTCTGTTCGGGCAGTACACCCGTGTCGGGAGCTATTTCGACAATTCTGAGCTTGCTGCCAAAGGGCTTCCGGAAGGCCGCGAACTTGAAATCCTGAAGCCTTTCGAGAAGGAGCTTCCGCCCGAGGTCTTCACGACCGAGTGGAAGAACCCGTCGTTCGGCTCACGCGATGACCTTCGCAAGAACCTTGCCGAAGCGATGCGGCTTTTCAAAGAAGCCGGCTGGGAAGTTCGCCAGGAAGAGGTCGACGATCCGGATTGCGGGACGTTCTGCAAGATTGGCCGTTCCGTCGGTCTCGGCTCGGCGAAGACGCAGACCGTGCTGCGCAACGGCAAGGGCGAGACGTTCTCGATCGAGTTCCTGCTTGGCTCTCCCGCGTTCCAGCCGCATATCGCGCATTTCATTTCCAACCTTCAGAAGATCGGCGTGCAGTCTTCGGTGCGTGTTGTCGATGACGCGCAGTACGAGCGGCGCGTCAACAATTTCGATTTCGACATTGTTGTCGGCTCTTTCCCGCAGTCGAACTCTCCCGGCAACGAGCAGCGCGACTTCTGGGGCAGCGCGGCCGCTGACCAGGAAGGCAGTCGCAACCTCATGGGCATCAAGAGCCCGGTGATCGACAAGCTCATCGAGCAACTCGTCGCCGCGCCGAACCGCGAGGAGGTCGTCGCGCATACGAAGGCGCTCGATCGCGTTCTTCTCTGGGGCCACTACATCGTGCCGCACTGGTACAATCCGTACGAGTGGATCGCGACGTGGGACAAGTTTGGACGGCCCGAAAAGCTGCCGCAGCTCACCAGCGCGTTCACGCAGGTGTGGTGGGTCGATCCCGCGAAAGAGCAGGCCCTCGGCGCGCAAGGGAAGTGATAAGCATGAGCGCGCAGACTTCTGGAATTCGCAATCGACGTTTTGGCTTTCGCGAGGCGGGACTGGCTCTGTTCATCGCGGGGGGCGCATGTCTAGGGACTTCGGCTCCAGTCGGTGCTGAACCGCGACACGGGCTCTCGATCTTCGGCGAGCTCAAGTATCCCGCCGATTTCAAGCATTTCGACTACGTCAATCCGGATGCGCCGAAAGGCGGCAAGGCTTCGCAGATCGGACCCAGCGGGGTCACGACGTTCGACAACTTCAACATGTTCATTCTCAAAGGCGACGCCGCCCAGGGGATGGAGCTGGTCTTCGACACCCTTATGGTGCGGGCGCTGGATGAGCCGGATGCGGTTTACGGGCTCGTCGCGGAAACGGCGGACGTGGCTCCGGATGGCCTCTCCGTCACGTTCAAGATGCGACCCGAAGCGAGGTTTGCGGATGGCTCTCCGCTGACGGCGGACGACGTCGTGTTTTCGTTCGAGACCATCAAGGCCAAGGGACATCCGGCGTATGCCATTCCGCTGCGTGACGTGAAATCGGCTGGAGCCGTTGACGCACATACCGTTCGCTATACGTTTGAGGGCGCATTGATCCGTGATTTGCCAATCACGGTTGCGACGCTGCCTATTCTTTCCAAAGCCTATTACACGACGCACGATTTCGAGAAGACGACGCTCGAGGCGCCGCTTGGGTCCGGTCCTTACAAGGTCGGTCGCTACAAGGCGGGTACGTTCGTGACGTATGAGCGCCGGCCCGATTACTGGGCAAAGGATCTTTCGGTCAGCCGCGGGCTCTATAATTTCGACGAGGTCCGCTACGACTATTATCGCGATCGCACGCTCGAGCTCGAAGGTTTGCTCGCGGGCAATATCGATTTTCGCGAAGAATTCACCTCGAAAGATTGGGCGACGGGATACGATCGCGCACCTGTAAAGGATGGGCGGATCAAGCTCGCAACTCTTGCGGATGAGCGGCCCTCTGGCGCGCAAGGCTTCTTCATCAATACGCGCCGCGACAAGTTCAAGGACGTGCGTGTTCGCAAGGCGCTCGGGCTCGTGTTCGACTTCGAGTGGAGTAACAAGAACCTCTTTTTCGGCCTCTACACCCGCACGGGGAGCTATTTCGAGAACTCGGATCTCAAGGCCGTCGGGCCGCCGACGCCGGATGAACTCAAACTTCTGGAGCCGTTCCGCGACAAGCTGCCGGAAGCGGTGTTCGGAGAGCCAGTATCTCCGCCGGTGACGGACGGCAGCGGAAACAACAGAGCCCAACTTCGCGAAGCGGCAAAGCTTCTCGACGAGGCGGGGTGGAAGCAGACGCCGCAGGGCGTGCGTAATGAAGCTGGTCAGCTGCTATCGATCGAGATCCTGATGGATAGTCCGTCATTCGAGAGGATCATCGCGCCGTATGTGAAGTCGTTGAAATCCATCGGCGTGGATGCGTCCATGCGGCTGGTCGATTCCGCGCAGTACGAACGGCGCATGAAGGATTACGATTTCGATCTCACGACACAGCGTTATGCACTTCGGCTCACACCGGGTGTCGAACTCAAGAACTTCTGGGGTTCGAAGGCAGCCGCTTCGCCCGGCAGCTTCAACCTGGCGGGTATCTCCGACCCGGTCCTGGACGAACTCATCGACAAGATCGTGCAAGCGAAATCGCGCGAGGAGCTGATTGCGGCGACGCGCGCTGCTGATCGCGTGCTCCGAGCCGGATACTATTGGGTGCCGCAGTGGTACAAGGGAGCGCACAACCTCGCGTTCTGGGACAAGTTCTCGTGGCCCGAAGTGAAGCCCAAGTACGAACGCGGCGCGCTCGAGACCTGGTGGATCGACGCGGAGAAGGAAAAGGCGCTCGCCGCGCGTAAGTAGAATTCAGTTCGCTGGACGTTACGCCCGGCAAGCGAATGGGGATATGATCGGACGATGGCTGCCTATCTCCTGAAACGACTGCTGCTCATCATCCCGACGATGCTCGGGATCATGCTGATCAGTTTCGTCATCATCCAGTTCGCTCCGGGCGGTCCCGTCGAGCAGATGATCGCCAAGCTGTCGGGCACCGATACCTCGATTTCGGACAGGCTCGGTGGTGGTGGGCGCGATACGCTCGGCGGCGGCAACCAAACCCAGATCGGGCAGGGCGCGGGCGACAGCGTGACGTCGAAGTATCGCGGCGCGCAGGGGCTCGATCCGGAATTCATCAAGAGCCTCGAGAAGCAGTTCGGCTTCGACAAGCCGGCGCATGAGCGGTTCTTCATCATGATGAAGAACTATCTGACGTTCGATTTCGGCCGCAGCTATTTCCGTGATGTGTCGGTGATCGAGCTCATCAAGGAGAAGCTGCCGGTCTCAATCTCGCTCGGGCTCTGGATGACGCTCATCACGTATTTCATCTCAATCCCGCTCGGTATTCGCAAGGCGGTGCGGGACGGCGAGCCCTTCGACACGTGGACGAGCACGGCGCTGATCGTCGGCTACGCTGTGCCGGGCTTCCTTGTTGCCGTGCTGCTGCTGATCCTGTTCGCGGGTTCGTCGTTCCTGCAGTGGTTTCCGTCGCGCGGACTCACGTCAGATAACTGGGACCAGCTTTCGCTCGCGGGTAAAGTCGTCGACTATTTCTGGCATCTGACGCTGCCGATCATCGCCATGTCGCTCGGCGCGTTCACGACCATGACGTTCCTGACCAAGAACAGCTTCCTCGACGAGATCCGCAAGCAGTATGTCACGACGGCGCGCTCCAAGGGCCTCAACGAGCGCGAGGTACTCTATGGGCACATCTTCCGGAACGCGATGCTGCTGATCATCGCCGGCTTCCCAGGGGCGTTCATCAATGCGTTTTTCTCCGGTTCGCTTCTGATCGAGACGGTTTTCTCGCTCGACGGGCTCGGGCTGCTCGGCTTCGAATCGGCAATCAAACGCGATTACGCGGTCGTGTTCGCGACGCTCTACATCTTTGCGTTGCTGGGTCTTGTCGTAAACGTACTCTCCGACTTTATGTATACGCTGGTCGATCCGCGCATCGACTTCGAAAGCCGGGAGGTCTAGCCGTGGACGCGCGACGCGAAGAGGCCGTCGAGCAGGATGTGGCCGTCGATCCGGTGCGACCGGGTTTGTTTACGCGCGTGCTGCCGCGTTTCGATCTGTCGCCGATCAACCGGAGGCGCTGGGCGAACTTCAAGGCGAACCGCCGCGGTTACTGGAGCCTCGTCTTGTTTCTGGTGTTGTTTTTCGTGACGCTCTTCGCGGAGCTGATCGCGAACGACCGGCCGCTGATCGCGCGTTACAAGGGTGAGACGCTGTTCCCCGTGCTCGTCAACTATCCCGAGTCGAAGTTCGGCGGGTTTCTCGCTGTTACGGATTATCGCGACCCGGTGATCATCGACGAGATCAAGGCCAATGGTTGGGCGCTCTGGCCGCCGATCCGGTATTCCTACGATACCATCAACAAGGACTATCCGAACCGCGTTGACGCCGATGGACGCTGTTTCATCGAGCGGGACGGCGTCAAGCATCAGGGCGGGCTCGGCTATCCGGCGCCGCCGCAATGGGCTGCTGAAGCGAAGCTATGCGATGCGCCGCCCGATCAGATGGCGCGCTACCAGGCAATCGGCAATTGGAACTGGCTCGGCCTCGACAACCAGGGGCGGGACGTTCTTGCGCGCGTAATCTATGGCTTCCGAATATCCGTGCTGTTCGGTCTGATCCTGACGCTGTTTTCCAGCGTGATCGGCGTCGCGGCGGGCGCCGTGCAGGGCTATTACGGTGGCTGGATCGATCTCTTGATGCAACGGTTTCTGGAGGTCTGGGGCAACATCCCGACGCTCTACATCCTGATCATTATCGCAGCCGTGCTCGTGCCGGGCTTCTGGACGCTATTATTCGTGCTGCTCGCGTTCCAATGGACATCACTCGTGGGGGTGGTGCGCGCGGAGTTCCTGCGTGCCCGCAACTTCGAATATGTGCGCGCGGCGCGTGCGCTCGGGCTTTCGGATCGAACGATCATGTGGAAGCACGTACTGCCGAACGCGACGGTGGCGACGCTGACATTTATGCCGTTCCAGCTTTCCGGGTCGATCACGACTCTGACGTCGCTCGACTTCCTCGGTCTCGGTTTGCCGCCGGGCTCGCCGTCTCTCGGCGAACTGCTGCTGCAAGGCAAGGGCGACCTCAACGCGCCGTGGCTGGGCCTCAGCGCGTTCTTCTCCATCGCGATCATGCTGTCGCTTCTGATCTTCATCTTCGAAGGGGTTCGCGACGCGCTTGATCCCCGCAAGATCTTCTCGTGAGGAGCGCCGGGATGTCGAACGAGGTGCTCGTCAACGTCAAGAACCTATCGGTGGCCTTCACAGCCGGCGGCGTCACAACGACCGCAGTGAAGGGGATTTCTTTCCGTATCAACAAGGGCGAGACCGTTGCGCTCGTGGGCGAATCCGGAAGCGGGAAATCGGTCTCCGCGCTTTCGATCCTGAAGCTCCTGCCGTATCCGCCTGCGTCGCATCCGACCGGGCAGATCTTTTTCGAAGGCCGCGATCTGCTCAAGGCGTCGGAAGCGGACCTCAGGCGCATTCGCGGCGGGCGGATCTCGATGATCTTCCAGGAGCCGATGACGTCGCTCAATCCGCTGCACACGATCGAGCGGCAGGTCGGCGAAATTCTGCAGCTTCATCGCGGCATCACCGGAGCAGCGGCGCGCAAGCGGGTCCTGGAACTCCTGACGAAGGTCGGCATTCCGGAGCCCGAAAAGCGGCTCGACGCGTTTCCGCATCAGCTTTCCGGCGGGCAGCGTCAGCGCGTGATGATCGCCATGGCGCTCGCCAACGAGCCGGATCTCCTGATCGCGGACGAGCCGACCACGGCGCTCGACGTCACGATCCAGGCTCAGATCCTGGAGCTTCTGCGTAACCTGCAGCGTGAGATGGGCATGGCCATGCTGCTCATCACACATGATCTTGGCATCGTGCGGCGCATGGCGGAACGCGTCTACGTGATGCAGCAAGGCTTGATCGTCGAGGAAGAGCCCACAGAGAAACTGTTCACGTCACCGCAGCATCCCTATACGCGGCACCTGCTCGCGGCGGAGCCCAAGGGGCAGCCCCCGACGTTCAATCCTTCAGCGCCCGTGATCGCCGAGACGCAGGATCTCAAAGTCTGGTTTCCGATCAAGCGCGGTTTCCTGCAACGGACCGTCGATCATGTGAAGGCCGTCGATGGACTATCGGTGAAGATCCGGGCGGGGCAGACGGTCGGTGTCGTGGGCGAATCCGGCTCAGGCAAGACGACGCTCGGTCTCGCGATGCTGCGGCTTATCTCGTCACAGGGTCCGATCGTGTACCTGGGAAAGCGGATCGACGGGCTTTCGTCCAAGGAGATGCGTCCGTTCCGCCGCGAAATGCAGGTGGTGTTCCAGGACCCCTACGGGTCGCTTTCGCCGCGTCTCTCGATCTTCGGCATTATCGAGGAGGGGCTTCTGATCCAGAAACCCGAGTGGACGCCGGCGCAGCGCCGCGAGCGGGCCGCCCAAGCGCTCAAGGAAGTTGGGCTCGATTCTGCGGCTCTCGACCGCTATCCGCACGAGTTTTCAGGTGGACAACGCCAGCGCATTGCCATCGCGCGCGCCATGGCGCTCGAACCCAAGTTCATCGTTCTCGACGAGCCGACGAGCGCGCTCGACATGAGTGTGCAGGCGCAGATCGTGGATCTTCTGCGCGATCTCCAGGCCAAGCGCGATCTCGCCTACGTGTTCATCAGCCACGACCTCAAGGTGGTGCGTGCGCTGTGCAACTATGTGATCGTCATGCGCAATGGCCGCGTGGTCGAAGAGGGCGCGGCGAGCGATATCTTCGCGTCGCCCAAGAACGACTACACCAAGGCGCTTCTGGCGGCGGCGTTCGACATCAAAGTAACAAATCGCGCGGCAGTTGCCGGCTGATCGAGGGCCGCTTCGCCGCTCGCGCGGGCGTCTTTCCCGCGAGGCCTTGAGACTGCCCAGTATTTGCTACATCCTCCGCGCCATTCATTCTTTCATTTTCGGTGCGGCAGGGCTTTTCCCGTGAGTATGACAGCAGATGGGCTTCGTGGACCCTCGGTCGAAGCGACGATCGAACAGATCCGTTATTGGGTTCCGACGGTTGCCGACGTGGCGCGCGTCGTGGAGGCCCGAGAAGGAGATAGCTGGCTGTTGTCGCTCGAACCCAATCTTCCGTCCGCCTGCCCGGTCGCGGTCGCGCTTCGGCAAAGTGGACGTTTCGACATTTCGATTGCGGGCGAAACGTACGAGGATCGCGTGCTCGAAAGTCTCGAACAGCTCGTGCTGCTTCTCGAACGCATTTCGGACGGACATGTGATCCAGCGGCGCTGGGTGAGCGCGGCGACCGGCCAGCCTCACAGCATCGAGACGCTGGTGATCATGGGGCCTGATCGCCTGTGGCGTGAAGGGCAGGAAGCCGATGCCGCCGCCGAGCGGCACGACCGGCATTTCCTTCCTTATCGCCGCCGGCTCTAAGCTGGGTTCGACGAGTTGATACGGCGGATGGCCGTGATCGGGGACGACTGCTTGGCGATGCGTTCGGCGGCTTCGGGCAACGTCTCGGCGGCAACGGCCATGTGATGCGCGTTGGCGTGCACGAGCATGAGCGCATCCGACATGATGCCGACGTGCCCTTTCCAGAATATGAGATCTCCGCGCTGCAGGCCTTCGAGGTCATCCGGCACAGGAATAGGCGTGCCGAGTTCGGACGCCTGCATGTCGCTGTCGCGCGGAGCTGTTACGCCTGCGGCCTGAAGCGCGACTTGCACGAGGCCTGAGCAGTCGATGCCGATGCGCGTTCGCCCGCCCCACAAATACGGTGAGCCGATCAGGCGTTCCGCGATGTCGACGAAATCACGTTCATAGCGATCGCGTTCGATCAGATGGCGTGTGACGACGAAGCCGCCGCGTTCGAGACGGCAGAAGCGTTCCTCCCATTCGGCGACGCGCACTTCTGCGTTCAATGGCAGGTGCATGACCGGCGGGGTTTTGATGTCGGCCGAAGGGTAGATGAAAGTGCCGAGTGCTTTGACGCGATGCGTCGACGGCATGATTTCGCTCGTCAGCACGGCGGCCGGAATGTAGCCGACGTAACGGTCGCGTTCGAGTTGCACCCAGGCCCAGCCGTTGTCTTCTTCGTAGACCTTTACCAACTCGCCGTAGAGTGCCTCCGTGTCGAGGCCGAGAGCTGGATCGGGGTCGCGCCGCAACGGAACTGCGGGACGTGCAATCTGGCGCACGATGCCGGGAGCGAAACGCGGTGCCTGGACCTGTCCGCGCAGCGAAAGCGCGGCGAGATCAGGACGAAACGCGTTGCGGCGCGGATCGAGAGCTGTCTGCGGCAACGGCGGCGGCATGGCCGGGCTGCTGCCCACGCCGTTCGATCCGTCAGCCGAGTTGTCGTCCGTCATTCCGCAAGTTCCTTGGCGAGGAGCGTGAAGATCGCGCGCGCCGTCTGCGGCTCGCCGCCTTTCGGTCCGAGGGGGCGCGGCGCGGGGCGCCATCCGTAGAGATCAAAATGTGCGAACCGGCGCGCATTTTTCGTGAAGCGCTTCAGGAACAGCGCGGCGGTGATCGAGCCCGCGAAGGGTGACTCATAGACGTTGTTCATGTCAGCGATGTCGCTGTCTAGGTGGCGTTCGTAGCCGGGCCATAGCGGCAGGCGCCAAAGCGGATCGCCAACTGCGGAACCTTCTGCGACGAGAGCGGACGCGAAGGCGTCGTCGTTGGAGAAGACCGCCGGAAGGTCGGGGCCGAGCGCGACGCGCGCTGCACCAGTCAGGGTCGCGAACACGAGCAGCGTGTCGGGGCTTTCTTCGTCGGCGAGCGAAATCGCATCCGCCAGAACGAGACGGCCTTCGGCATCGGTGTTGCCGATCTCGACCGTCTTGCCAGCCCTGCTCAGGAGCACGTCACCCGGGCGGAATGCGTCGCCCGAGATGCTGTTCTCGGCGGACGCAATAAGGAGGCGCAAGCGTACGTCGAGGCCACGGCTCATGATCAGCTCGGCGAGCGTGAGTGCCGCCGCCGCGCCGCCCATGTCCTTCTTCATCAGCAGCATGCCGGATGCGGGTTTGATGTCGAGGCCGCCGGTATCGAAGGTGATGCCTTTGCCGACGAGCGTGATGGTCGGCGCGTCGGGTGCGCCGGCGGGTTTCTGCCAGCGAAGGTCGATGAGCCGCGGTGCGCGGGGGCTGGCGCGGCCTACGGCGTGGATCATGCGGAAGCCTTTGGCGAGCAGGTCTTCGCCGACCGTAGCTTCGATACTCGCACTGTGAGTCTGTGCGAGCGCGGTGGCCGCGGCTTGCAGCTCCTCGGGGCCGAGATCCGAAGCCGGCGTGTTGATGAGGTCGCGTCCTTTCCAGACTGCCGCGACCTGATCGACGATGGCTTGATAGTCGAGATCTGCCGAGACTTTCAGACGGGCCGGCTGCGGCGCTTCGGCTGTGGCGCTCTTATAGCGGCGGAAGCGGTACGCGCCGAGGCCCCAGGCCACCGCCGCGAGAGCCGATTGGGGCGTCTCGCGCGCGAAATGATAAAGCCCCGCCGGGAGGCTCGCCGCGAGTTGGCCGACCAGAAGCTCGGAGGGGCCTGAGGGGTCGCCAAACGTTCCATTGCCAAGCCCGATGACGACGCCCGCGATCGAGCCATCTTCACCGGGGATGATCGCCTGCTTCCGGGCCGCGCTCGAGAAACGCGTTGCTTCCAGCCAGCGCTTGGCGCTGTCGGAAAGCCCTTCGACGCCGGACAGGGGCTCCGTCTCAGAGACGAGCCAGATGGGAGTGCTCGGCTCGGTCGTGACGTGGGAGACCAGCACGTCGGCCGGGGAGACTTGGTTGGCCGCAGTCGTTTTTTCGGTCATGTAAGGATCTTTGACGCTCGCGAAATTTGGCCGCTTGGACCGGCTCTCGATGATCAGGCATTATCGGTTCCCACGCGGGGAAACACAATCACAAGAGGCTCGGCGGTATGGCAGGCGAAGGCTACAAACTCGTCATCGGGAACAAGTACACGTCGAGCTGGAGCCTCAGGCCGTGGCTTGCCTTGAAACAGGCCGAAATTCACTTCGAGGAAGTGCGAATCAATCTTCGCGCGCCGGACGCCAAGGAGAAGATCCTGGCACACTCGCCTGCCGGAAAAGTGCCGGTTTTGTGGGCTGGCGACCTGATGATCTGGGACAGCCTCGCCATCCTCGAGTTCGTGGCCGATCGTCACCCCGAAAAGGGTTTGTGGCCGGCCGATCCCCATGCGCGGGCCGTGGCGCGCTCGGTCAGCGCGGAGATGCACTCGGGATTTCAGCCGCTGCGTGAGCACTGCGCGATGAAGTTTCTCAGTATCGAGCCCAAGGACGAGCATCCGGAGGCGGTTCAAGCGAATATCCGCCGGGTGGTGGAGCTTTGGAAGGAGTCGCGGACCCGTTTCGGCAGCAGCGGCCCATTCCTGTTTTCGACGTTCTCGGTCGCGGATGCCATGTATGCGCCGGTCGCGTCGCGTCTGCGCACCTATGTGGCGGATCTTGCTGCGTTCGGCGATGACGGTACTGCGGCCGCCTACATCGACACGCTGTTCGCGATGCCTGTCATGGCGGAGTGGGCCGAGGGGGCCAAAGCCGAGCTTGCCGGGTATTAACGGGTCGTTGTGCTTCATTAAGTGTTTGTTGACCGCTGTATCAGAAAGTGACGAAACGCTGGGCATACGCCCGGATTCGTTCGTAACCGCCTGAGCAGTGGAGACAAGAATGGCTGCCGATACGCCGATGGCAAAGCCGGGCCGGACAATCGGCTTGCTGGCCGCCATGACGGCAAGCCTTATGCTCGGCGCATGCTCGCAGACCATGGGTGACACGGATTCGGGGCTGCTTTCGGCCCTCACTCCGAAGACCGCCGAGCAGTCCGCTCAGGCGGCCGCACCGACCGATCCGCGCGAGGCAGCCGAATACTGGAGCAAGATCTATTCGAAGAACCCGCGCGATCTCAAAGCAGCGCTTGCTTACGCGCAGAACCTCAAGACAATCGGCCAGAAGAAGGAAGCGCTCGCCGTTCTGCAGCAAGCTTCCCTCATTCACGGCACTAATCGCGAGCTGGCCGCCGACTACGGCCGCTTGGCGCTTGAACTCGATCAGATCAGCGTCGCGAAGAAGCTCCTTGAGGTCGCAGACGATCCGGCGAAGCCCGACTGGCGCATTGTGCTCGCGCGGGGAACCGTGCTTGCGAAAGAGGGCAGCTATCGCGAAGCCATCACCTTCTACGAGCGGGCCCGAGTTCTGAACCCGGGGCATCCTTCCGTTCTCAACAACCTGGCGCTCGCCTACACGATGAGCGGCGAAGCCGATCGCGGCGAACAGCTTCTGCGGCAGGCATCTGCAACCAATAACGATAATGCCAAGGTACGGCAGAACCTCGCGCTCGTGCTTGGTTTGCAGGGCAAGTATTCCGAGGCGACGAAAGTCGGCTCTGTCGATCTTCCGTCTTCGGATGCGCAGGCCAACACGGCACTGCTGAGGCAAATGGTCAAACTCGATCCGAAGTCTGCGCCGGCGTCAGCACCCGCCGTGTGGCCCGAGCCGCCTGCGGCTGCGACGTGGGCAACGGCCGTGGCGGAGACGCCGAAACCGAAGGCGAACCCGCAACCGGTAGTGCGGACCGTGCAAGCTCCGCAGCTTGGATTGCGCGCGAGCACGGTTGAAACCGAGTCTGCTGCTTCGCTGCGGCAGACGCGGGCAGCAGGACTTTTCACCGCGGAGGAATAAGCCCGCAGGTGGATACACGATCTGCAGATGCAGAAAGGCGCCTCTCTTGCTGGAAGGGCGCCTTTCTTATTGTCTCGGCTCGAGCGCTTTTGCGCGTGTGGTCGCGGCTCTACTTGAGCCCCATGATGTTGATTACTGCCGGTCCCAGGATGACGAGAAACAGGACGGGTAGGAAGAACAGGATCATCGGCACAGTCAGCTTGGGCGGGAGTGCTGCCGCCTTTTTCTCGGCCTCGGACATGCGCATGTCGCGGTTCTCTTTCGCCATGACGCGCAAGGCCTGGCTCACTGGCGTACCATAGCGCTCGGCTTGAATGAGCGCGGTGGTGACGGCTTTAACGGTCGGCAAGGCGGTACGCTTCGCCAAATTATCAAAGGCGATGCGGCGGTCCGGAAGATAGGACAGCTCTGCGGTCGTCAGAGACAGCTCTTCGCTTAGCTCGACGCTTTGATTTGCAATTTCCTTCGCGACTTTTCCGAACGATGCCTCCACCGACATGCCCGATTGCACGCAGATCAGAAGCATATCGAGGGCTTCAGGGAAGACGAGCTTGATGGCTTGCTGACGCTTCTGCGCGAGGTTCTTGATGAAAACGTTGGGTAGATAGTAACCGGCGCCGGCCGCTAGCACCGCGTAAAGCAGTTTCATGGTTCCGGACTGGCCGATGTCAGACAGCACGAAGAAATAGAACAACGCAGCGAGGAACGAGAGAGGCGGGGCGGCGACGCGGAAGAACATGAATGCAACGAGCGGTGCTTCGCCGCGCAGGCCTGCCATTTTGAGCTGACTCCGCAGCTCGTTGTTGTCGAACTGCTTGCGCAGATCGAGCTTGTCGACGATGCGCTGCATGTAGCCCTTCGGCGTCTGCCGGAGCTTCGCCTTTCCGGTGCGCTGCTCCTTTCCGAGGTCTGACAGTCTTTGTGAGCGCAGCTTGTCGCGTTCGAGGGCCATGACCCGCATGCGCTGGTTCAACTGATCGCGCGCGAGCAGTGGCATGAGGAAGGCGAGGATGGTCGCAAATGCGGAGACGGCAGCTAACATCGTTGCGAGAAACGCTGGAGACACCAATGTATCGACGAACTGCTGCATGGCGGCGTATCCGGACTAAAACTTGAAATTGATCATCTTGCGCATGACGAGAAGACCCATCGTCATCCAGAAGACGCCGAGGATAATGAAGAAGGTCCCCGTTCTAGTGTTGAACAGCGGGGCCAGATATTCCGGCGATGAGATATGCACCATCATCATCACGCCCGGAGGTAGGGTGCCGAGGATCATGGCGGAGGCCTTGGCTTCGGCGGCGAGCGCCTTCACTTTCATTGCCATTTTGAAGCGTTCGCGAAGAACGCTCGACAGGTTGGATAGCGCTTCAGCGAGGTTGCCGCCCGATTGCTGCTGAATGGCGACAACGATCGCGAGGAAGTTCACCTCGGGCAGCGGGATACGATCCGTCATGCGTTGTAGCGCCTCTGACAGAGAGACGCCGACGCGCTGTTGTTCGATCACCTCGCGGAATTCTCCTGCGACGGGTTCCGCAGATTCCTTCGCGATAACTCCCAGGCATTCGTTCAACGGCAATCCGGATTTGATGCCACGCACGATGATATCGATGGCGTTCGGGAGCTCCGTAAGGAATGCTTTTTGCCGGCGTGCCGTGATCTTCGACAGCACGAAGCGCGGCAAGCCGAAGCCGCCGACGATCAGCGCGACTATCATCAACATAGTGGCCATGGCGGAGTTCGATCCGCTTAGCATGTAGCGGGCCAGCAGCGCGCACACCACCGCGGCTGCGGCGCTCGCGATCCAGTATGTTCGAGGAGTCATGTCAAGGCCGGCCCGTTCCAGGCGCGTTCGCAACGAGACTTTCTCGCGCGCCTTCTGCCGGCTTTCCATGTCCTTGATGCTGTCCTGAACCTGCTTTTTTCGATTGGCGGCAAGCTCGGCGGCGGACTGGGTAACGATCCTCTTGCCGCGATTTTCGGCGACACTCGCGACGCGCTTGTCCTTCAGGCGGTCCGAGGAAATGTACGGGTAGAGGACGGCGTACGCCATGGCGGCAATGGCAACCGCGGCCACGAGGGCCGTGAGAAGCGGCATGAAGTCGGTATCGGCCATTGCTCAGTTCTCCGGATCAGCCAAGACCTTCGCCAATGGGGTTGCCATTGGTATCAAGGACCTCGGATGCAGCGAGGGCTGACGCGAGGCGGCCTTCTTCCTTGTAGTACTGCGCGCGCTCCCAGAAGGCTGGACGGGCGATGCCGGTCGAGCGGTGACGGCCGAGGAGCTTGCCGTTGTCATCCTCGCCGGTGATCTCGTAGACGATCAGGTTTTGCAGCGTGATGACGTCGTCTTCCATGCCGGTCACTTCGGTGATGTGCGTGACCTTGCGTGAGCCGTCGCGCAGACGTGCAGCCTGAATGATAATGTCGATGGAGCCCACGATCATTTCGCGGATGGTTTTGATGGGAAGCGTGAAGCCGCCCATCATGATCATGCTCTCGAGGCGGCTCAGGGCTTCGCGGGGGCTGTTCGAGTGAAGCGTTCCCATAGAGCCGTCATGACCGGTGTTCATGGCCTGCAGAAGATCGAACGCTTCCGGCCCGCGTACCTCGCCCACGATAATGCGTTCGGGACGCATACGTAGGCAGTTCTTCACGAGATCGCGCATTGTGATCTCGCCTTCGCCTTCGAGGTTTGGCGGGCGGGTTTCGAGACGCACGACGTGGGGCTGCTGAAGCTGAAGTTCGGCCGAGTCCTCGCACGTGATGATGCGCTCGTCGTGATCGATGCAGCCTGTCATACAGTTTAGTAGTGTCGTCTTGCCCGAACCCGTGCCGCCCGATATCAGCACGTTGCAGCGAACGCGGCCGATCACCTCGAGAATCGTTTTCGCCTGCGGCGTGATGGCGCCGAAACGGCCAAGCTGCTCGAGCGTCAGGCGGTCCTTCTTGAACTTTCGGATCGTAAGTACGGGGCCATCGATTGCAAGCGGCGGAGCGATAACGTTGACGCGTGATCCGTCCGGCAGGCGCGCGTCGCATATGGGGCTGCTCTCATCGACACGGCGACCGACCTGGCTCACAATGCGCTGGCAGATGTTCATGAGCTGCTGGTTGTCGGCGAAGCGCACGCCGGTCTTCTGTGACTTGCCGGCGACTTCGATGAAGGTCGTCGTCGCGCCGTTGACCATGATGTCGGCGATGTCGTCGCGGGCAAGTAGTGGCTCGAGCGGGCCGTATCCAAGCACGTCGTTGCAGATGTCCTCGAGCAGCTCTTCCTGCTCGGCAATCGACATGACGACGTTCTTGACCTGGATGATCTCGCTGACAATGTCGCGGATCTCTTCGCGTGCGGCGGCAGAGTCGAGCTTGGCGAGCTGCGTCAGATCGATGGTGTCGATCAACGCATTGAAAACCGTCGTTTTGACGTCGTAGTACTCTTCCGAGTGATTGCGTTGAGGCTCAATCGGCTCCGCGCGCACGGGCGGGGCGGCGGAAGGCGGAGGCGGCGCCTTTGCTGGAGTGGTAGGCTGCGATGGCGCGGACGCGGCGGGTGCCGCCGGCTGCTGGGGAACCCGCCGCTGCTGTCCAGGATCGCTGGTGCGTCTGCCGAACATATTCGTCCCTAACGCTTGAACTTGAATTTCTCGAGGATCGGCGCAAGTGCCGACTTCTTCTCGACTTTGATTTCTTTGCGGTGCGCGAGCGCCATGGCGATGTCGCGGAATGCCTGAATCGACTTGGCTTTCGCGTTGAATTCCTCAAGCATCTGGCCGTTGTTGGCGGCCTGGCCGAAATTCTCACAGTCGAAGTCGATGATGGCGAGTGACTTCAGGTCGAGTGCGTTCTCGAAATCCTTGGGCGCGATTTCGGGCCGCTTCTGCATGTTCGCCATGTTCAGCACCAGATGAGGTGCAGCGTCATGCTTGCGTGCGTCCTTCACGAGGTCGACGATGTTCTTTGCGTTGCGGAGATTTGCAAGATCCGGGACTGCCGTGATGACGATTTCGTCGGCCTGAGTCAGCAGACGCTTGGTCCACGGAGCCCAGGAGTGCGGAAGGTCGACTGCGACGAACGGCACGTTCTGGCGCACGACATCGATCACCGTCTCGCAGCCTTCGGGCGACATCTCGTAATCGCGATCCAGCACGACAGGTGCCGCAAAGATCGAGAGATGCTTCGAGCAGGTCGTGAGCAGGCGGTCGAGAAGCACTTCGTCCAAGCGATCCGGGTTCTGCAGTGCGTCGGCGATGCCCTGTACCGGGTCCTGGTTGAAGTCGAGGCCCGTGGTGCCGAACGCGAGGTCCATGTCGGCTATGACGATGTCGGTGGCGAGTTGCTCCGATAACGTCCAGGCAACGTTATGGCAAATGGTCGATGAGCCGACGCCGCCTTTGGCGCCGATGAATGCAAGCACCTGCCCGACGGGATCGGATTCGGGATTATTATAGAGACCCGAGAGGCACTCCATCAGCTCGAACGGCGAGACGGGGCTCACGAGATACTCGGATATTCCCCGGCGCATCAGGTCGCGGTAGAGGACGACATCGTTGGCGGCGCCGATGATGACGACCTTTGTGCCTGCGTCGCAGCTCTGTGCCAGCTCTTCGAGTTCCGCGACGAGAGTTGCCTGCGTCGCGTGAGATTCGAGGATGATGAGGTTGGGCGTTGGGCTTTCCTGATAGTGCGCGATGGCCGCGGGCGTGCCACCCATCTGGATCGTGAGATGCGCCTTGCTCATGCGCCGATCTTCGGACGCCGTCTGGATGGCTTCGGCAACCTGTGGCGTTTCGCAGAACGCCTGGATCGAGATGCGCGGCAGTGGGCGCGCGCGCTCGCTCAAAGCGGGTGCATCAAGCGCAGCATCGCCCTCCGAGAAATCGGAGTGATCTGGGTTCAAACCCTGCAACGATTTGGACATGCCTCGACCACCTGTCACTTCGTTGTCCTCGTCCGTTCGTCGTCGCTCTTTTCGGCGCCGGTCGGTTTACCCGTTGTGTACTTGTCCCAGACCACATCGCGGCGCTCGCTCGGGCGATCGCTTTCGGTGCGCGGGCCCACGAGATCTGCCGGATTGGCAACCATGACGGCGAGGTTGCGTTGGTTGGCGCAGCCAAAGTTCGGATAATTGCCGTTGTCGCGCTGCTCGGCGAGGTTGGTCGGCCAATAGCCGCAGGTCGGCGCCTCCGCGACATAGCGAAGATACGAGACGCGAATGGGAGCGTCGCCTCGCGTGTGGGCGCTATATGCCTCGATGGCGATCGAGGAGTCCGCGAAGCCCATGTCGCCAAGGATCTGACGGATTTCGCCGACCGCGCTCATGGCTGCGACTTCGTTTGCGCTACCGCCGGGAGCCTGAATGACGAGACGGCTGTTGCCGGCATCGCTGGCGCGAGAGCGGTCCGCGAAGTCCAGCACGTCGGCACGCTGGCGGCTCGATAGGCCGCGGGTCGAAGCCGCGACTTTGATTTCCATCGTTTGCGGTTGCTGCGAAACGATGATCGGGTGTCTTTGCGAGGCATCGACCATCGACCATCCCGCAACTTGAGGCGCGGTGGGATCATGGCGGCAGCCTGCGAGGCCGCCCGCAAGAAGCGCTGCAACCAACATCAGCTTGCGCGCGGGAGCAAGCGGGAGGGGCCGGGATGCGAGATCGATTTTCATGACTGCTTATCCTGCCCTGGCTATTCGACGATAAAACCGTAATCGCCCTTGAGGTCGCCGACGGGCGCTGCGCTCTCGGTGCCGTAAATGCGATTGAGATGGCCCATGAAGTTGGCCTTGCGATCGCTTGCTTCAGCCAGGCCGTCGAGCGGCTTCGCGAGGTCCTTTCCTCTCACCGGTTTCACGAGATAGGGCGTGACAATCACGACGAGTTCCGTCTCGCGCTTGATGAACTCGCGGCTGCGAAACAGGGTGCCGAGGATCGCGATATCCTTGAGGCCGGGGAAGCCGTCGATGTTCTGGCGCACGTCGTCCGAGATGAGGCCGGCGAGCGCGATGGAACCGCCTGACGGCAGTTCGACCGTGGAGTTAGCCTGGCGCTTTTTGAGTGCCGGAATGGAAGTCGAGTCGATCACGACCGCGCCGACGTTTGTGAGCTCGCTGACCTCGCTCTCGATCTTGAGACTGATGCGACCTTCGGAGAGGACGACGGGGGTAAACGAAACGCCGATACCGAATTCCTTGAAGGTGACCGAGGTCTGGCCGTTCGAATCTTTGATCGGAATCGGGAATTCGCCGCCTGCCAGGAACTTTGCGGGTTCGCCGGAGATCGCGGTCAGGTTCGGCTCGGCCAGAGTGCGGATCAGGCCGTCGCGCTCAAGCGCGCGGAGTGCGTTGCCGATACGGTAGTTGTTGCCGCTCCAGCCGGACGTGGTACCGGAGTTGCCGAAGGTTCCTTTCGGTCCATCATTATAGAAGCAGGTTGCACCCGCGCATGAGTTAGTCGCCGCATCACTCGAGTCGGGGTTGAAGCCGGGAATTGGCATGTTGCCGAGACCGGCCGCCGCTGTCAGGGGTAGCGCGTTGGACGTCAGCAGGCTCCACGCGAAGTTGCCAGCATTGATGTCGGCCGCAAGATTGACGCCGAACTGCTTCAGCAACTCGCGCTGTACTTCGGCGACGACGACGCGAAGCATCACCTGCTCCTCGCCTTCGACGCCGAGCAGGTTGATGACAGCTTTGGACTGGTCGGAGCTGGATCCCGCCTGACCGCTGGTTCCGCTCGAATTAACGACCATAGTACCGCCCGAGGCCGCAGCGGCTAAAGAGCCGATGTCCGAGCCGAAGGCGTTGGCATTGGATGCAGCGAAGGCGCGCGCGATATCGGTGGCGCGGTTCGAGTCGACGGGCGTGCGCACGGTTCCCGTGAGTACGATCGCTTTGCCCGCCATTTCGACACGGACGTTCGAGCCCGGAACGAGACGCGCGAGCAAGTCCTCGAGTCCACGCACGTCCGCGCCGACTGTGATGTCGAGCGTCAGGATCTGCTGACCGTGGGAGTCAAAGAAGAAGGCATTCGTCTGACCTGGCTTCTTTGCAATGAGGAAGACCCGGTTCGAGGTCTGGACGATTGCGTCCACGCTCTTCGGATCCGAGACGAGCACGTCCCGGAGTTCAAAATCGAACTCGACTAGCATCGATTTGCCGGCGCCAAGAGCCACCGACCGGGCCTGCGTGCTTCCGCCTGCGCTGATGCGCAAGACCGAAGTCCCATCGGGCTCCGCGTGAGCTGCTCCAGTAAAGTTGAGTACGGCCAGCATGGCGCCGCAGAAGATTGCGGCCGCCGATTTCCAAATCTTTCGCATTATCCAACAGGCCTTCTAACGGACCAAACTCGAGGGATACTCAGTTGACGCCGTACGAACGAGAAGCTGTGCCGTAACGCAAAACGCGAATTGCCGTGCTTTCCTTGCTCGAAGGATCGACGCCGGCGGTCGGTCCCTGATTGACATCGAGATCTGCAATCGAACGCAGCGACAGGCTTATCTCGCCCATCGAGTTGGCGAGGGCGAGCAACTCCGATTGTCGTGCCGTAAGCTCAAGGGTCGCGGTGGCAGCCGCGCTATCAGCCGTCTTGCGGCCTTCCTTGTTTTCGATCTGCTGGCCGATGGCGAGAACGCGCACATTGCCGAACAGGAGATCGCTCACGTAGTCTTCGGTGCCGTTGCGGCCGCGCATGCGCCGGATGAGGATCACGTCCACGCGATCGTTGGGCAGAATGAGATTGCCGACGGCCGTCTCTTCCTTGATCCTGGTGGATATCGCGCGCATGCCTGCCGGCAGGATGGCTGCAAGCACGCCGCCTTGGCCTGCGCGGACCAGCTTCGTTTCGGTGATAGGTTCGCCTGCCATGATCGGAGCACGGGCGATCGAGCCCGAAAGCTGGGTCATGGCATCGGGACGGTCGGCGCGTGTTATGAAGCCCGGCGTGACGGTTTCCTTGGGCCAGGATTGCCAGCGGAACAGGCTGTCGTTCGTGATTTGGCCGAGGCCGACGTCCGTGCGGGCGACGAGCACGTCGCTCGACTCGATCTTGACCTCAACCGTTTTTTCGACCGGTGGCTTGTTGACCATGCCCCGCACCATGACAAAGGCCATGGCACCGGCAGAAAGGGCTATCGCCAATCCAAGAAGTTGGGGCCTTTTCATCGCACGCGTTGTCCCATGGGCCGTTTTTGGCCGAACCTTCAGCTCGTTGCCGAAGATTGAAGGACAAACGTCAATGCGCCGTTAATTTTTGTTTCGAAATGGCTCAGGTGAGGCCAAGGGAGAACAGTGTGGTGTGCGGGAAAATCGTAAGGCCGGCGGCGGCGATAGCGATGCCATAGGGAATGCCTGTCCCCTGGCTGTGTAGCTTCAACGCCCATTCCGGCGCGTGGGTGCCGATCACGGGGAGCCGGCGGAACATCAGAATGGTAACGGCAAGTATGCCGCCGTAGACGGTGACGGACAGCAGGAACGGGAGCAGGTGGTCGAAGCCGATCCAGAGCGACGCAGCGGCCAGAAGTTTTGCGTCGCCGCCGCCAAAGCCGCCGATTGCGAAGAGGGTAATGCCGGCAGCGAGCATGACGACGCCTGCCATGACGTGATTGATGAGGTCGGCGTTCGGGATGCCGATGACGAGGGCTGCTACGAAGAACAGAGCTACCAGGGCGATCGACACGCGATTGGGGATCGTCATGGTCAGCAAGTCATACGCGCCGCCAAACGATACGAGCGCGGGAAATGACATGAGCAACGCAACTTCAAACACGACCTTACCCTCCAGCCATCGAGCGCCTTATCGCCAAGCTCCTTGGCCCGACTAGGATTTACGAGGCCTATTGTTCCAGGGCTTCGACGGCCACGCTGAGATTGTTCTCAACGCGGGTGCCGATCTGCGAAAGCGCTCCGACGATCGCAATGAAGATAAGGCCAGCGATTAGGCCGTATTCGATTGCCGTAGAGCCGCGAGCGTCGGCCCGGAACTTCAACAACAATGCCTTCATCGCTACCCGATCGCCTCATAATTGTTTCGTCTCGGTGCGGGTTCAGCGTGCCATAAGCAAGTTAACGTGCCGTGCACTTGCGTTAGCGCGCTGGGCCTCCCCACAAAAAAAGCCGCCCCAACTTGCGCCGGAGCGGCTTTCAATCCGAGGATCGCGACTTACTGCGATGCGGTGTCGAGCTGCGTCGAGATGTTTGTAAAGGTCGTGTCGAGGCTCGAAGACACGAGGTTCAGAGCGGTGATGATGCCGACGCTAACGATGGCGGCGATGAGGCCGTACTCAATTGCGGTGGCGCCCGACTCGTCCTTCAGAAAACGCGAAAAAATGTTCTTCATGACTCAAACTCCCATTTGACCCTTGTTCAGTTCGTTCGCTCGGACTCACCGGTCGCGTTTGAACTGATGAGGACACTACGCGGGAAACGTTAAAGCGCTGTAAAACCGATGAAGCGTTGGATGAGTTGGCATTTAAAATCAGTTAAATAGCTCGATAAATTTCTAAACCTTGATGTGCAGATGAAATATCTGCAGCATTAATTCCATCTAATCTGCTTTATGTCTTTGTGTATTCTGTAGTTTTTTGCCTTGAGTATAATTAATATAGTGTTACGCAGGATTTATACTGCGCCCGGTAATAAATTTATCTTTGTAAATTTGTCAGCTGACGAAGTTGTGGCCTGGAGCACGCGCTTCTATCCGCCTGGTATCCTTCAGTAGTTCGGTTTGGCGTCTAGGCGGATGGCGGGCCTACTGACCCGTGTTTACCATCGCAAAGCCGTGCATACGCAAACGGCGGTGGCAAATGCCACCGCCGTTGGTCGCACCCAGGCGTCTGGGTCCTATTCGTACTTGCCGTGACAATGCTTGTACTTCTTGCCCGATCCGCAGGGGCAAGGCGCATTGCGTGAGATCTTGCCCCACGTTGCGGGCTGATTGGGGTCGACGGCGTCGGAGGCTTTGCGCGTCTGAAGAGGCGCGCGTTTTTCCACCGTCTGGCTTCCGCGACCGCGGGCGGCGATGGCGGCATCGACCATGGCGAGCTCCTCCTGGAACTCGTCGCGGCCGGTCGTCGGGTCCATATGATGCGCGTGCATCTCGGGAAGTTTTTGCTCCTCGAGTTCCGGCATCTGCTCTCCCGGAGGCGCCAGTTCGACATGCATCAACTGGCCGGTCGTCGCTTCGCGCAGGCGTGCGAGCAGGCTTTCGAATAGCACGAAGGCTTCGCTCTTGTACTCGTTCAACGGGTCACGCTGTCCGTAAGCGCGGAAGCCGATCACCTGACGGAGGTGTTCCAGGGTGACGAGGTGCTCGCGCCACAGATGATCGAGCGTCTGCAGCAGGACCATCTTCTCGATCTGGCGGTAGGTGTCGGGACCGATCGTTGCGGCTTTCGAAGCTGCCTTTTCATCGGCGGCCTTTTTCAGGCGCTCCAGGATCTCTTCATCGGCGATGCCTTCCTCGGCGCCCCATTCGACCAGTGGGAGATCGAGGTCGAAGATGGCCTGCATGGCCTCCTTCAGACCCGTCATATTCCACTGCTCGGCGTAAGCACGCTCTGGGATAAAGCGCGTGACGAGATCGCTCAGGACCTGGTTACGGAGCTCGGAGACGATATCCGAGACGTCGTCCTCGGCCATGATCTCCTTGCGCTGGTCGAAGATGACCTTGCGCTGGTCGTTCATGACGTCGTCGTACTTCAGGATCTGCTTGCGGATATCGAAGTTGCGGGCTTCGACCTTCTTCTGAGCCATCTCGAGGCTCTTGTTCATCCAGGGATGCGTGATCGCTTCGCCTTCCTGGAGGCCGAGCGTCTTCAGAACGCTGTCCATGCGATCCGAGCCGAAGATACGCATCAGGTCGTCGTCGAGCGCGAGGTAGAATTTCGAGCGGCCGGGGTCACCCTGACGGCCGGAGCGGCCGCGAAGCTGGTTGTCGATGCGGCGGCTTTCGTGGCGTTCGGTGGCGAGCACGTAGAGGCCGCCGGATTCGAGGGCGGTCTTTTTCTGCTCGGCGACAGCGCTTTGAACGTCCGCGCGCTTTTTTGAAATATCACTCTCGGAGGGCGCCTGCTCAGGCGTCGTCTGTTCCGCGATCCAGTCGCGGAGCTGATACTCGACGTTGCCGCCGAGCTGAATGTCCGTACCGCGGCCGGCCATGTTGGTCGCGATGGTGACAGCGCCGGGCTTGCCAGCCTGGGCAATGATGCCGGCTTCCTGCTCGTGATAGCGGGCGTTCAAGACCTGATGGGTGATCGGGTCGTCGTTGCCCCTCCGGCTGCCAAGATCTTTCAGGTAAGCGCCGATGTCGTTGAAGTAGGCTTTGAGCTCGCTTTCCTGCGTGCTCTTGCCTTCCTTGGCATCCTTCATACGCTCGGCTTGAGAGAGAAGCGAATTGCCGAGGTCTTCGATGTATTTCTTGTCCTTCAGAAGTTCGGAGAGCTGCTCGGACTTTTCAATCGAGGTGGTGCCGACGAGGATCGGCTGGCCGCGGCGCGAGCAGTCAGCGATTGTCGTTACGATGGCGGCGAGCTTTTCCTTCTGAGTGCGATAGATCTCGTCGTCTTCGTCGACGCGCGAGATCTTCAGATTGGTCGGGATCTCGATAACGTCGAGGCCGTAAATATCCATAAACTCTGACGCTTCGGTCAGCGCCGTGCCGGTCATGCCGGCAAGCTTCTTATAAAGACGGAAGTAGTTCTGGAACGTGATCGAAGCCAGAGTCTGGTTCTCAGGCTGGATCTCGACATGCTCCTTGGCTTCGAGTGCCTGGTGCAGGCCTTCCGAGTAGCGGCGGCCCGGCATCATGCGGCCGGTGAACTCGTCGATGATGACCACTTCGCCGGCTTTGACGATGTAATCCTTGTCGCGCTGGAAGAGCTTATGCGCCTTCAGCGCCTGGTTCACGTGGTGGACCAGCGAGACGTTCTCGATGTCGTAGAGAGACCCTGTCAGCAGATTGGCTTCCGCCAGAATCTGCTCCATGCGCTCGTTGCCGACCTCGTTGAGGGCAACCTGACGCTGCTTTTCGTCGAGTTCGAGCAGGCCCTGGATTTTCAGTTCCTCAGCGAGCGCTTCTTTCGGGAGTGCTTTGGCAAGCTCCTTTTCGATTCGCTCATGCTCGGCGACGAGGTTCTTCACGTGGCCGTCGACGGCGACATAGAGATCCGCGCGATCCTCCAGCGGACCGGAGATGATGAGCGGGGTTCTCGCTTCGTCGATCAGAATGCTGTCGACCTCGTCGACGATGGCGAACGCATGTCCGCGCTGGACCATGTCGTCCTTGCGCAGTTTCATGTTGTCGCGAAGGTAGTCGAAGCCGAGCTCGTTGTTGGTCGCGTATGTGACGTCGGCAGCGTATGCCGCCTTGCGCTGCTCATCATCCAGGCCATGCACGATGGTATCGCAGGTGAGGCCGAGGAAACGGTAGACCTTGCCCATCCATTCGGAGTCGCGAGAGGCGAGGTAATCGTTGACGGTCACGACGTGTACGCCGTTACCCGTGATCGCGTTGAGATACACGGCGAGGGTGGCGACAAGCGTCTTGCCTTCGCCCGTTTTCATTTCGGCAATGGCGCCTTCGTGAAGCACCATGCCGCCGATCAACTGAACGTCGAAGTGGCGCTGGCCGAGCGTCCGCTTACCGGCTTCGCGGACGGTCGCGAACGCGGGGACGAGCAGGTCGTCGAGGGACGTGCCATCGCGATACTGCTGGCGGAATGTTTCCGTGCGCGCCCGCAATTCGTCGTCGGAGAGTTTTTCGATCTCAGGTTCGAGTGCATTGATGGCTTCGACGCGAGACCGGTAGCTCTTTACTCGCCGATCATTGGACGATCCGAAGATCTTCGAGGCGAACGAGCCGAAAGAGGCGAGCGAGACCATCAAGTAAATTCCTCAAAATCATGGGCTTGGTGGAGATCGCGGCGCGTCCCGAACGTCGAGCAACAATAAGCGTAGCTCGGTCTTCCAGGTCGCGACCGGCAGTCCAACACCTTAGAACTGGAAAACCGGGGAGGCGCCAGTCCGGCCGATCGGCCATACCGGGGCAGACATAAGGATTGCAGGCTCTAATTGTCAACGCGTGCGAGGTTTTCTCTTTCGAGGCTTCTTCGGCCGTACTTGAGCCGCATTTTGCGGTTGCGAACGCAAATGTTTGCAATTGTTCACTTGGCACCGATGCAGCGCTCGGTCTATCCATGCCCCGAATTTTCCGTCCGTGACATCACTTGGCACGGTCCCCCCTCGATCAGCTCCGTTTATGGCGCCTTGCGGCGCGCGGGGCCTCTCTGATCCAACACAATGGAGTTCATCCGGTGAAATCAGCCAGAATTGCCCTTCTCGCCGCCTTTGCCGTCGCTGCCGCATCCATGGGCGCGATGGCCGCACGTGCTGATGACGCTGTGGTTGCGAAGATCGACGGCAAGGAAATCAAGGAATCCGACCTCAAGCTGGCTGAAACCGAGGTCGGACCCCAGCTGGCTTCTCTTCCCCCCGAGAAGCAGCGGCGCATCCTGCTCGAGTTCCTGATCGAAATGCAGCTTTTCGCGGACGCTGCGGAAGCGGACAAGCTCGCGAGCGGCCCGGACTACGAGAAGAGCCTCGCCTATTGGACGATGCGCGCCAAGCGCGACGCCTACTTCCAGAAGAGGATCAAGGAGTCCGTGAGCGAAGGTCTCGTGCGCGGCATCTATGATGATCGCGTCAAGATGATCCCTGCGGAAGAGGAAGTCAGCGCCCGGCATATTCTGGTCGAGACAGAGGTTTCGGCAAATGATGTTTACGCGAAAGTAGAAAAGGGCGAGGATTTCGGGAAGCTTGCTGAAGAGTTTTCTCGCGATCCGGGCTCCAAAGCCGACGGCGGCAAGCTCGGATACTTCACCAAGGAACAGATGGTGAAGGAGTTTTCCGACGCCGCTTTCGCGCTCAAGGCCGGCGAAGTCTCCAAGCCCATCAAGAGCAAGTTCGGCTGGCACATCATCAAGGTCGACGACAAGCGTACCAAGCCGCTGCCGACCTTTGACGAGGTGAAGGGCCAGATCATCGACAGCATGGTGCAGCAGAAGGGCCAGCAGGCTGCGACGGATCTCCGGGGCAAAGCCAAGATCGAGTATGTCGACGCTCAGATTGCTGAGGAAGTCCGCAAGGAAACCGCCCTCAACGCGGCCAAGAAGCAGATGATGGACGATCAGCTCGGAGAGCAGATCAAGCAGATGGAAGAAGGCGGCAAGCAGCCCGAGAAGAAGGAGTAAGAGCGGGCGATTATGACAGGTTGCGTGGTAGGTGGTTCTTCTGCAAGAACCAGCTATGTCCAGCCAGCTTGCCTTGCTCATCGCCATTCTCGCCGAAGTTGCCGCAACGTCCGCGCTCAAGGCGTCCGACGGGTTCAGCAGGCTCCTGCCATCAATCATCGTGGTGGCAGGATACGGCTCGGCGTTCTTTTTTCTGTCGCTGGCGCTCAAGACCATCCCCATGGGGGTCGCCTACGCCATCTGGTCCGGCATAGGCATCGTGCTGGTCTCTTTGGCCGGCCTGCTCGTGTACAATCAGAAGCTCGATCTTCCGGCGCTGGTCGGGATGGCCTTGATCATTGCCGGCGTCATCGTGTTGCAGACCATGTCGGGTTCCTCGAACGGCTGAGGCGGCGCAGTCTTTGTTCTGTCGCCTCCATGACGCAGGCTGCCGGCCTGCGCTCGCTCATCTATAATCCTCTATCGCCGCCTGCCTAACCGGAGCTTTGCCATGGGCAAGACCACGACGACTTCGCCTTTCGTGCCCGAGACCCTCGCCGCGTTGCCGCCTCTCGACGGTGTCCGCTTCGCGACCGCCGAGGCAGGCATCCGTTACAAGGGGCGGACGGATCTCATGGTCGCCGTGATGGACCAGGGCACCACCGTGGCCGGCGTGCTCACGCAATCCAAGACGTCTTCGGCGCCGGTTCTCGCCTGCCGCAAGCATCTCAAGAAGGGGGAGGCGCGCCTCCTCATCGTCAACTCCGGCAACGCGAACGCCTTCACCGGCAAGAAGGGCCGCGAGGCCGTCGATCTCACAGTCGAAGCGGGCGCCAAATCCCTCGATTGCAGCAAGCACAACGTGTTCGTTGCCTCGACTGGCGTTATTGGAGAGCCGCTCGCCGCGGAGAAGTTCACGCACCTTCTTGGCGATCTCGTCGAGAAAGCGACAGCGGACGCTTTCCTTCCGGCCGCGCGCGCGATCATGACCACCGATACCTACCCGAAAGTGGCGACGCGCAAAGTGATGATCGGCGACGTGGATGTGACGATCAACGGCTTCTGCAAGGGCGCCGGCATGATCGCGCCCGACATGGCGACGATGCTTTGCTTCATCTTCACGGATGCCGCGATCGGCGCCAAGGCTCTGCAGGACATGCTTTCGGAGCACGTGGAGACGACCTTCAATTCCATGACGGTCGATGGCGATACCTCGACCAGCGACACGTGCCTGATCTTTGCGACGGGGACGGCGGAAGCCCGCGGACAGGAGCCGATCACCAAGGCCGGATCAAAGAAGCTCAAGGCGTTTTCGGACGCGCTGCACGACCTCATGAAGGATCTCGCCATCCAGGTTGCGAAGGATGGTGAGGGCCTTTCGAAATTCGTGACTTTCGTCGTCGAGGGTGCGGAGAGCGTCAAGGCGGCTCGCAAGATTGCACTTTCGTGTGCCAACTCGCCCATTCTGAAAACGGCGATTGCGGGCGAGGATCCGAATTGGGGTCGCGTCGTGATGGCGGTCGGCAAGTCGGGTGAGGCAGCTGACCGCGATAAGCTCTCGATCTGGTTCGGCGAGCATTGTGTTGCGCGCGAGGGCGAGCGGGCCGAGGAGTACGTCGAGGCGACGGCGGCGGCTTACATGAAGAACCGCGAGATCGTTATTCGCATCGACGTCGGGGTCGGCAGCGAGGTTGCGCATGTGTGGACATGCGACCTGACGCACGATTACGTGTCGATCAACGCCGATTATCGCAGCTAGAGGACGAGAGCCGTGACGCCGGATTTCTGGATCGAGCGCTGGCAGCGGGGTGAGATCGGGTTTCACCAGGCGGCTGGTAACGAGCTGTTACAGGCGTACTGGCCGAAGCTCAGTGTTGCTGCCGGGTCCACGGTATTCGTGCCGCTGTGCGGAAAGAGCGTCGATATGGCGTGGCTCGCTGCGCAAGGCCACAAGGTTATCGGTATCGAGCTTTCGCCTTTGGCGGTGGAGGAGTTCTTCCGCGAGCAGGGCGCGGACGCGGTGGTCTCGCAGGCCGGCGCGTTCGCCGTTCATACGGCGGGGCCGATCAGCATCTGGTGCGGCGATATTTTCGAACTCCCTGCTTCGGCATTGCGTGACGTTGGAACCGTCTATGACCGGGCAGCTCTCGTTGCCTTGCCGCCCGATCTGCAACCTCGCTATGCCGAGTTGTTACAACGCGTGGTGCCGCGGGACGCGAAAACCCTGCTGATCTCGCTCGCGTACCCCGACGGGCAGATCAAAGGCCCGCCGTTCTCGACGCCGCGCGGGCAGGTAACGGACCTGTTCGGAAATCACGCCGACATCACGGTTTGTGAAGCGCGCGATCGATTGGATCAAAGCCCGAACCTCAAGGAGCGTGGTGTCACGTCCCTCGAGGAAGCGGTTTACATCCTGACGCCGAAAGCGGACTGAGCTTCGTCTTCGCTGGTCTCTTCTTGGGTCAGGCTCGGGGAAGGGCGCGGATGGCTTCGTAGACTAGCTCGAGGTCCGGCGCGGTCGTCGCGTAGGGTGGCATCACATAAATGGTGTTGCCGAGAGGTCGAAGCAGGATGCCGTGATCGAGGAAATGCGCGCGCATTGCGGGACCCGCGGTCGCGAGATAGCCGCCGTCCTGCACCTTGAGATCGACTGCGGCGATGGTGCCGACGCGGCGCGCATTTTCGAAACGATCATCGCCGGCCAGTGACGCGAGCCCATTCTCCTGAAGCTCCGCAAGATGCGCGATGCGTTCGAGCACGGGCTCCGTTTCCCAAATGCCGACGTTTGCGAGTGCCGCCGCGCAGCAGACGGGATTGGCCGTGAAGCTCGACGAGTGGAAGAACGTGCGCGCGCGATCGGTTGAGAAGTGGGCGTCGAAAACGCGCGGCGTGGCAAGTGTCGCCGCCAGCGGTAGTGAGCCGCCCGTCAGGCCTTTGGCAAGGCAGAGAATGTCGGGCGTGATGTGCGCCTGTTCGCACGCGAAGAGCGTTCCGGTGCGGCCCCATCCGGTCATGACTTCGTCGGCGATGAAGAGTGCGCCGTGGCGCTCGCACGTGCGCTTCATCTCGGCCAGCGTGTCGGCGCCATAAGCGAGCATGCCGCCAGCACCGGCAAGCAGAGGCTCGGCGATGAACGCTGCGAGGGGTGCTTCGCGCGCGGCAGTTTCGAGCGCTGCGAGCGTTTCCTGCTCATGCCCGGGATGCGGGAACGGAATGCGGACAACATCGAACAATAACGGCTCGTAGGCGGCGTTGAATACGCCTCGCGCGCCCGCCGACATCGTGCCGATGGTGTCGCCATGGTAGCCGTGTTCGAGCGCGGCGATGCGCGTTCTCGGGTGGCCGATGTTGCGCCAGTAGCCGAGCGCCATCTTCAGCGCGACTTCGACCGCCGTCGAACCGCTGTCCGAATAGAAGACGTGCGCGAGGCCAGTCGGCGCGAGGCGGATCAGCTTTTCGGCGAGCCGTTCGGCGGGCTCATGCGTGCAGCCCGCGAAGATAACCTGATCGAGCTTGTCGATCTGCTCGTGCACGGCTTCGACGATCGCGGGATGGCGATGGCCGTGCGTGATGACCCACCACGACGAGATGCCGTCGAAAATGCGCCGGTTGTCGCGCGTTTCGAGCCAAGCACCTTTCGCGCGCGCGATGTCCACCGGCTGCGGCTCCGTCGCGTGCTGCGTGAACGGATGCCAGACGACGTTGCGTGCCATCAGCGGAAATCCTTGATGGAGAAGTGTTCCGCGAAGGCTTGGGCGAGCTTCTGGGGCGTGAGGTGATCGAGACGTGGCAGCCGGCCGAGCTTCTTCACGTTGCCCATATCAATGATCGTGCGTTCCGTGTCGCCGATTTCGTCGCCGATGAATGCGATGCCGAGGATCGGGATGTTGCGGCCGTTCAAGGCTTCGATGGAGAGCAGGCTGTGATTGATGGTGCCGAGGGCCGTGCGGGCAACGAGCACGACCGGCAGTCGCCACGAGGCAAAGATGTCGATCATCAGCGTCTGGCGATTCACGGGGACCATGAGGCCGCCTGCGCCTTCGATCACGAGAGGCCCGTCCACGTCCGGCAGTTTGAGCTTGGCCGGGCTGATCTCGATGGCTTCGGCTTCGGCGGCGCGATGCGGTGAGGCCGGCATGGAGAGGCGATAGGCTTCCGTCAGGATGCGATCCGGCGAGAGGTTTGCCAGCGTGCGCACGCAGTCGGCGTCCGTTTCGCCGTCGAGGCCCGCCTGGATGGGCTTCCAATACTTCGCTCCCAACGCGTTCGTCAGCGCCGCGGCAAAGACCGTTTTCCCGACGTTGGTATCGGTTCCCGTGACGATGAAGCCTTGAGTCATGCGCGACCGGCTTTCGTTCCATTGCGGACGGCGCGTGCGCGGAGACTTGCGTAGATCCCGACCTTCGTCGGGATGACGTCAAAGGGAAGCAAACCGCGCATCCCCAACACAACGTCATGCCGGCGAAGGCCGGCACCCACGCAAGCTTCAACAAACGCTCCGCCAGCAGAATACACGTTTGTTGACGCGCGAGGCGGGAAGGCCATCAGTGTCCTGATATGGCGGTCCGTCATGCGGGGACCTGCCCAAGGACAGTGGCAAGGGTGTCGAGAAGGTCGGCGGTGGCGTCTTCTCCGGCGTTGAGTGTGAGGGAGATGCGCAGTCGTGCGGTGCCCTCGGGCACGGTAGGTGGGCGCACAGCACGCACATCGAAGCCCGCCTGCGCAAGCGTCTTTGCGACTGAGGTTGCGCGTTCGTCGGCTCCCAGGATCACAGGCTGAATGTGAGAGCCTGACGGCGTGACGCCGCAACGGCGTTCGAGTTCTTTTCCGGCGAAGGCAACGAGGCTCGCGAGCCGTTCGCGGCGGGCGGGTTCCGTTTGCACGATGCGCAGCGCCGCGCGCACGGCCGCCGCCATCAGCGGAGACGGCGCTGTCGCGTAGATGAAGGGGCGTGCGCGATTGATGAGGAAGTCACGGATCAAGTGGGGCGCCAGCACCAGCGCGCCACTCGATCCGAGCGCCTTGCCGCAGGTGTGAAGCGAGATGATGTCGGGCGCGCCCTCGAAGGCGTAGGCGAGGCCGCGGCCGTCGGTGCCGAGCACGCCGGTCGCGTGGGCTTCGTCGACGACGAGGATGCCGTCGTGACGACGCGCGATGGCGATGAGGTCTGCCAGAGGTGCGCGGTCGCCGTCCATCGAGTAGAGGCTTTCGACGGCGATCCATGGCCGACCCGTGCCGCCCTCCGCGCGCCAGCGCGCGATCGCGTCATCGAAGCTTTGCGCGTCATTGTGGGCAGCGTTCGTGATGTGGGCTTTGCCGGCGCGCATGCCGTCGATGGCGCTGGCGTGGATCAGATCATCGTGGACGACGAGATCGCCGCGCGCGGGCAGCGTCGAGAACAGCGCGTAATTCGCGAGGAAGCCGCCAGCGAAGTAAAGGCAACTTTCCGCGCCGAAGAACTGCGCCGCTTCGCTTTCGAGGGCTTCGTGCTCGGGATCGTTGCCGCGCAGAAGCCGCGAGCCGCCGGCGCCGACTGAAACGCCACGATCGATCGCAGCAGTGATGGCGTGAGCGAGCTCCGGCGAGGACGCAAGTCCGAGGTAGTCGTTTGACGAGAAGTCGATGCCGCTCCTCGGCTGCAGCGCGCGAAGGCGTCCGCGCCGTTCGAGGGCCTTTAGCGCGCGCTCGTGGCTGTCTGACATGGTCCGCTTCCGGAGCAGCCGCAGCCGCTTTGCCCGGTCTCACTGGTGGCGGTGTCGTATTCGGACGCGTGGCCGGCGTCTCCCTCGAGTGTCATCGGTTCGATGCCGAGCTTCGAGAATAGTACCTGGTCCTTGTCCTCGCCGGGGTTGTCGGCGGTGAGGAGGGTGTCGCCGCAGAAGATCGAGTTGGCGCCCGCAAAGAAACAGAGCGCCTGCGTCTCTTCGCTCATCTCGGTGCGGCCCGCGGAGAGGCGCACAAACGATGTCGGCATCATGATGCGGGCCAAGGCGATGACGCGCACGAACTCGATCGGGTCGACCTTCTTGCGGTTCTCGAGCGGCGTACCCGGAATGGGGATCAGCATGTTGATCGGCACGCTTTCGGGATGCTCGTCGAGGTTGGCGAGCGTGACGAGCATGTCGACGCGGTCTTCGATGGTTTCGCCGAGGCCCACGATGCCGCCGGAGCAGACCTTGATGCCGGCTTCGCGCACGCGCGACAGCGTGTCGAGGCGATCGGCGAAGGTGCGGGTCTTGATCACTTCAGAGTAGTAGCGCTCGGACGTATCGATGTTGTGATTGTAATAGTCGAGGCCGGCGTCCTTGAGCTTCACGACGTCATCGTCGGAGAGCATGCCGAGTGTCATGCAGGTTTCCATGCCGAGGGATTTGACGCCTTCGACCATGGCGACGACGGAGTCCATGTCGCGGTTCTTGGGCGAGCGCCAGGCGGCGCCCATGCAGTAGCGGGTTGCGCCCTGGGCCTTGGCCTGACGCGCCTCATTCAATACGCGCTCGACCTCCATCAGCTTCGACGCCTTGAGGCCGGTGCCGGCGGCGTGATGGGCCGACTGGCTGCAGTAACCGCAATCCTCGGCGCAGCCGCCGGTCTTGATGGAAAGCAGCCGGGCGAGTTGAACCTTGTTGGGGTCGAAATGGCGGCGCTGGACGGTGGCTGCCCGGAACAGGAGGTCGTTGAAGGGCAAATCGTAGATCGCCTGGGCTTCCGCGCGGGTCCAGTCGTGCCGGATCTGGTCCGTGGAATTGGCCGGAATCTGGACGACGTGAACGTTCATCGGGGGCGCTCTCTGTTGCTTGATCTCGATGTTTGCACCGCGAAGCAACCGGACCGCAAGGCTCAAATTGCCCCTGGGTCCCTTAAATGATCCAGGATCAGGGCTCTAGCCAAAAAGGTTGATTATCAACCTAGAGCAGCAATAGCGGCTTGCGCGGCCTGCGGACTTGGGAAAGGCTCGATCCGCTCATTCGATTTGCGCCGATCATCGGCCGAATGATCGAATAAGGGGAGACGACCATGGACTTAACACAACTGCTTATACAGGCGGTAAGCGGCGCGATCGGTGGTAATGCTGCTGCCGCGGCAACCAAGAATGATGCGCTGGGTACCCTTGGCAACACCATTGCCGGCGCCCTTGGGGGCGGTCTCGGTGGCCAGCTTCTCGGTTCGCTGCTGGGTCTTGGCACGACGGCGGCCGCTTCGGGCCTCGACGTCAACGCCATCGTCAGCGGTTTTGCGACCGGTGGCGTGAGCGGCGCTCTCACGGCGCTCGTGCTCGGCTTTCTCAAGGCTAAAATGGCGGCCTAAGGCCTAGTTTCGGTCAGGTGCGCATTGTGGAAGGCGGTTGCTCGCTCAAGGCGAGCCCCGCCTTCTTTTGGTTAAGGCTCAGCTCGCGATCTTGCCACCGCCCTTGCGCGTGATCGCGACGACCGAAGGCCGGGGCGGTATGCCGTCCTTGAAGTCCGGCCAACGGGTGCCTGGGGTCTCGAACGTGGAGAGCGGGCCGTCGTCTTCCGTTTCACCGGGATGCTGTACGGCGACGAAGAAGGTTTCGAGATCGGGCGTGAAACATGGGCCGCACATCTCGGCGCCGGTCGGGACCTGGAAGAAGCAGCGGGACGTGCCGCGTCCTGTGCCTTCAGTTTCGATGGCCCATATGCCGTCGGCGCGACCAGTTCCTTTCGGGGAATTGCCGTCGGTCGCGACCCACAGGCGGCCGTCCGCATCCACGGCGCAGTTGTCCGGCATGCCGAACCATCCGTCTTTTGAGGTTGAAGGATTGAAGGTGGCGCCGACCTTGGTGATCTCGGGCGAGCCGCACTTCAAGAGAATGTCCCACGTGAACGTCGAGGCTGTGTGGTCGCCGTTCGTGGGGGTGATCTCGATGATGTGGCCGAACCTGTTCTCAGCGCGCGGGTTCGCGGCGTCGACCTGATCCGCCTTGCGTCGCGCATTGTTGGTCAGCATCACGTAGACCTTGCCGGTCTTTGCATTGACGTCGATGTCTTCGGGGCGGTCCATGCGGGTTGCGCCAAGCAGGTCAGCCGCGAGGCGCGTGTGGATCAGCACGTCGCCCTGATCGTTAAACCCGTTGCTCTGGTTCAGCCAGACTTGGCCGTCCTTGTTGGCGCTGCCGTGCACGAGGGGCAACCATTCGCCTGTGCCGTCGGCGTTGAAACGCGCGACGTAGAGCGTGCCGGTGTCGAGCAGGTTTTTGTTCGCGGCGCGATCGATGGTGTCGACTTTGCCTTCGGTCACGAAGCGATAGACGTAATCGAAGCGCTCGTCGTCACCCTGGTACACGACGAAGCGACCGTCGCCATTGACGATGTTGCCGGTGCCTTCGTGCTTGAAGCGTCCCATGGCCGTGCGCTTCATGGGGATCGATGCGGGATCGAGCGGATCAATTTCCACGACCCAGCCAAAGCGGTTCGGTTCGTTGGGTTCCTTCAGAGCGTCGAAGCGATCGTGGAACTTGCCCCAAGCGTACCATTCGGCCGGCGCGCCATAACGACGAAGAGCGCGCGCTTCGAGTGTTAGCGGCTCGGCGGCGGATTTACTCCAGAAGTAGCCGTTGAAGTTTTCTTCGCACGTGAGCCACGTGCCCCACGGCGTGACGCCGCCGGCGCAGTTGTTGATCATGCCCTTGACGCGCGTGCCGGTGGGATCGGCGGAGGTCATCATGCGTGCGTGTCCGGCGGCGGGACCTGAAACGATGATGTCCGTTTCAGCCGTGATGCGACGCGCGTACTTCGAATTCGGAACGACGCTCCACTTGCCGTGGTCGCGGCGAATTTCGATGACCGAACCGCCGTGCGCCATCATCTCCGCATCCACGATCTCGCGTGTTACGGCGGAGAAGTCGGCGTCCTTGTCGCTCCTCGGCGCGACGCCGGGAAACATCAGCTCGCCGTTGGTGTACTCGTGGTTGACGACGAGGAGGCCGTGATCCGAGCGGCCATCGAGCGGAATGTAGCCGAGGAAATCGTTGTTGTAGCCGAACTGCTTCATCTGCGCGGCGGGGTCCGCCTTGCCCGGTGCGAATTCCGGTGCATCCGCAAGGACGGCATCGCCCCAGCGGATCAAAACATCCGCGTCATAGCCTTCGGCCACGTGATGATTGGTAGAAGCCGGCGCGACGGCGAGCTCGGGAAAATTGAACGATGAGGATGCGCGTGTTGCTTGCGGCGAGGGCGCTGCCGCAAGTGCGCGTGGCCAAAGGGTTTCCGCCGCGACGGACACCGCTACAAGACCTTGCATAAGATCGCGCCGCGACAGTCTCAGCGCGACCATGTCGCCCAACGTGGGATTTGTGCTCGGGTTCGAGCCTTCATTCTCAGCAGCTTCAAAGGCTACGGAATGGGGAAGCGGATCGCGCGCCATTGGCAAACCTCGGGATGTTCATTCGAGGGCAGCATTTAAAGGCTCGAGATCACTTTCTCATGACGCTCGACGATGCAACTAACGGAAAACGGCGCGGTATCACGTCGCGTATAGAAGCAAAACGTAGGTGCGTGCTGTACTTATCAACATTTCGTTATTGTCTTCTTCTTATCGCATTGCTCTTGATCAATTGCGTTACAGCTGCCGCGTGCCTAGTTTTAAAAAATAGTAATGACGAGATCTGGCCTCCCTGAGCTGGATCCACTGTAGGGAGTTGACGCAATGGGAACGGACCATCACCGCGAATTCGACCCCAAAGCTTTCGGTGCTTTCGCTCCGCTCTATGAGACCTATTCGGGCTGGCTTGAAGAAGTTGGTCGCATGTTCGGCGTTCCGACCGTCCTCACGCCGGAGTTCAATCCCAATGCGTTCTCGCAGAACGCAAGCGCGCCTATGAAAGCTGCTGCACGCTGCCAACTCGAAGTGATGGGGCTTGCGAACAGACGCACGCAGGCTTTGCTGCAGTTGCCGACGCGGATCGCCTCGTGCCGGTCTCCACATGATCTGGCAAACGAGCAGATGGCGTTCTGGCGTACGGCAGCCGAGCAGTACGCGGAGACGTCGCGCAAGATCTTCGATACGTGGACGCATGCGAGCGCCGAGCCATGGTCGGCATCGACGGATCGCACGCAGACAGAACGCGACTACATCACGTTCAACGGCAGCGCGGAGCGTGCTCCTGTGAGCGGAGAGCTCGAGCGGCCGCCCGCCCGGCAACGTCGCGTGGCCTGATGTGAGGCACTCGAGATGACCGGGCTTGCGGCTCTTTCCTATTTGAGAGCCGCCAGCCCGTCGCCGAAGCCTGCCAGTGAAATCGGAATGCCGATGCCGGCTTCTTCCGACTGGAAGATGATGAAGATCGCAGTTTTGCCGCTTGTCAGCTGATTTATGAGCTTGTCGTCGACGGTGACCTGCGCGTAGCAGGCGAACGTGTGACAGCGCAGGAATGGCGCGTGCCCGATGTCGGCGCCGTCGACCTTTAGGCCGATCCCCGGAGGCAGCAGCACGCCCACGGGCGCAAACACGCGCAGAACTTTCGTGCCGTTCGAAAACTTCTGGAAGTAGATGGTGAGGCCGACGTTCTTGCGGTCCTCGGCCGTCACGCTCTGCACGAGCGCGCAAACCTCGTTCTTCGCTCCGGCTGGGGGCGGCTTGCAGACGTACTGCCAATCTCCGTACTGACCTTTCACCTCGCCGCCGAACTGTTGATCGACTGCGGCCTCGCGTCGCTCGTTGGCGTCTTGAGCTCGAGCGGAGGTTGCGAGCGGAAACCCCGCGTTCAACCCCATAAAAGCCAGGACGAGTGCGGCGCACAAGATTATCAGATGACGGCTGCCGGATGCATTTGCCGGCCGCGCCGGCTGGCGGAACGATTGACCCATGGAGACGGAAGGCCCTTGGCAGGTTGCGGATCGGTAGCGTCGAACGCCCGGAAAGAACGGCTCGTGCGTCTAGCGCGGTTCGCTCGTCTCGGCGAGGAAAAAGGCCAAAGTGGGACTTAGGCCGACACGGTTTTTGAGCTGTGCACGACGTGTTGCAGCTCAGCACGTTGCTCAAAAATTATGCTGCAGCGCAGCACGCGAAATCCATTCCCTACGGGCCCGCCAACGCGAGGTTTCGACGCAGAAAACTTGACTTGAGCAGAAATTGGCGATTGTGGTGTGTGTTGGTTCGGGGGACTCTGCCGCAACCCTGTGCAATCACGTAGTGAGTGCTGCAGGCGGATGTGATATGGGGCCCGTCGGTTCGGTGGAGAACGCCGGGCAGGAACGATCGGCGAGATCGAAAAGACCGAATATCAGGGAGATTTCCGGCGTCTGCCGGAAAAGACGGAACTCGGGGAGCGGATTTATGCTGAGACGAATACTGAAGTGCGTGCCCTATGGGGCGCTGGCTGGGCTTGTTGCCCTGCTTGCCGTGCCTGGTGCGGCGCTGGCCAACAACGGTCTTGGGCATTCCTTGCCCGGACAGATGGGCCTGCAAGAGGCGGCATCGCCGATCGCGCACGAACTTCATGCCTTCTACGACCTGACGAACTTCATCATCATCGCGATCGCGTTGTTCGTTCTGATCCTGATGCTTTACGTGATGTTTCGCTTCAACGAGAAGAGCAACCCCACCCCGAGCACCACGACCCATCACACGCTGCTGGAAGTGGCCTGGACCGTTATCCCGATCCTCATTCTGGTCGTGATCGCCATTCCGTCGTTCAAGCTCCTGATGAACCAGTACACATATCCGAAGCCGGATCTGACCATCAAGGCGATCGGCAACGCGTGGTTCTGGGAGCATGAGTACCCCGACTATGGGAACTTCAACGTCACCTCGAACATGCTGACGGATGAAGAAGTTGCTGAGCGCAACGCGAAGGGCATCCCCTCTCCGCGCCTGCTGTCGGTCGACAACGAGATCGTCGTGCCCGTGAACAAGGTGGTGCACGTGCTCGTGACCTCGAACGACGTGATCCACAACTGGACCATTCCGTCCTTCGCATCGAAGGTCGACGCAGTTCCCGGACGTGTGACTTCGACCTGGTTCCAGGCTGAGAGAGAAGGCATGTTCTACGGGCAGTGCTCTGAGCTTTGCGGTCTCAACCACGCGTTCATGCCGATCGGCGTTCGTGTCGTCTCTGACGCGGTATTCAACGAGTGGGCTGCAGCCATGCAGGCCAAGGATCGCAAAAAGGCACGCGAGATCCTCGATAAGGTTGCTCTCGATCAGGCCGGTGTGAAGACCGTCGCCGAGAACGCTTCGTCGGACGCGCGCTGAAGAATAAACGACGGCCGCAAAAATGCGGCTGCCACCTAAACCATGAACGGGAACACCCAAAAAGGGTTTGAACAATGGGTAGCACCACTCACGCCGGCCACGACGATCACGACCACGCCCCAACCGGGCTGCGTCGCTGGCTGTTTTCTACGAACCATAAAGACATCGGCACGATGTACCTGATCTTCGCGATGATCGCGGGCATCATCGGTGGCGCGTTGTCAGTTGCCATGCGCATGGAGCTCGCTGAGCCCGGCATGCAGTACTTCTCCAATCCGCACATGTTCAACGTGTTCGTCACCGGACACGGCCTGATCATGGTGTTCTTCATGGTTATGCCGGCCACGATGGGCGGCTTCGGCAACTGGTTTGTTCCGCTCATGATCGGTGCGCCTGACATGGCGTTCCCGCGTATGAACAATATCTCGTTCTGGCTCCTGCCGGTCGCGCTTACGCTGCTCCTCATGTCGATGTTCGTCGAGGGCCCCACAGGCATGCACGGCGTCGGCGCCGGCTGGACGATCTACGCTCCGCTGTCGACCGCGGGTCACCCTGGTCCGGCCATGGACTTCGCGATCCTCGCTCTTCACGTCGCGGGTGCTTCGTCGATCCTTGGCGCGATCAACTTCATCACCACCATCTTCAACATGCGCGCTCCGGGCATGACGCTGCACAAGATGCCGCTGTTCGTCTGGGCCGTGCTCATCACCGCGTTCCTGCTGCTTCTCTCGCTCCCGGTTCTCGCCGGCGCGATCACGATGCTGCTCACGGACCGCAACTTCGGCACGACGTTCTTCGCGCCGGCCGGTGGTGGCGACCCGATCCTCTACCAGCATCTCTTCTGGTTCTTCGGTCACCCCGAGGTCTACATTCTGATCCTGCCCGGCTTCGGCATCGTCAGCCACATCGTGTCGACGTTCTCGCGTAAGCCAGTGTTCGGCTATCTCGGCATGGCCTACGCCATGATCGCGATCGGCCTCGTGGGCTTCATCGTGTGGGCGCACCACATGTACGCTGCTGGCATCTCGGTAAACACGCAGGCCTACTTCGTGTTCGCGACGATGGTCATCGCGGTTCCGACCGGTGTTAAGATCTTCTCGTGGATCGCCACCATGTGGGGCGGGTCGATCAAGTTCGAGCTGCCCATGGTCTGGGCGCTGGGCTTCATCTTCCTGTTCACGGTCGGCGGCGTCACGGGCGTCATGCTCTCGAACGCCGGCGTCGACCGCGCACTGCACGACACCTACTACGTCGTGGCGCACTTCCACTACGTGCTGTCGCTTGGCGCCGTGTTCTCGATCTTCGCGGGCTACTACTACTGGTTCCCGAAGATGACCGGCTACATGTACTCCAACTTCTGGGGCACGCTGCACTTCTGGATCACGTTCGTCGGTGCCAACGTGCTGTTCTTCCCGCAGCACTTCCTCGGCCTCGCCGGCATGCCGCGCCGCTACGTCGACTATCCGGATGCCTACGCATTCTGGAACCACGTGTCGTCGATCGGCTCGTATATGACGGCTGTCGGTACGCTCTGCTTCTTCATCGGCGTGTTCGTTGCGCTGGCCCGCAAGGTGCCCGCCGGCGACAATCCGTGGGGTCCGAGCGCAACGACGCTCGAATGGACGCTGTCGTCGCCGCCGCCGTTCCATTCGTTCGAGACGCTGCCGCGCATCTCGTCGAGCTCGCACCACTAAGCGGGTGAGTTTCCTCGGCGAGGTCGGAAGCCTCGCCGATGGAACTGGGATCAATCTACGGCGGGCGTCAAACGCGCCCGCCGTACCTCAAAAGACGCAACGCAGATTTGCGCGCCTCGATAAAGCGGGCTGAAACCCGGCGCGGGAGGGTTTGGAGACTATGAGTGGAATGACTGCCGAGGGCACGCTTGCCCACTCCGCGACGACCGCGGAGCCTTCGGTTGGAGATTTTCTCGAGCTGATGAAGCCGCGCGTGATGTCGCTCGTGGTGTTCACCTCGCTTGCCGGCCTGTTTGCTGCGCCGGGCTCGCTGCACCCTGTGCTCGCCGTGATCGCGGTCGTTTGCATCGCCGTCGGTGCTGGAGCCTCGGGTGCGCTCAATATGTGGTACGATGCCGATATCGACGCGCGTATGGCGCGCACGGCGGCCCGTCCCATTCCGCGCGGCCGCGTGACGCCGGACGAGGCGCTCGCTTTCGGCTCCGTGCTTTCGGTCATGTCGGTCATGACGCTTGGCGTGCTCGTCAACTGGGTTGCCGGTGCGCTCCTGGCGTTGACGATTGCCTATTACGTTTTCTTCTACACGATGTGGCTGAAGCGCCGGACGCCTCAGAACATCGTCATCGGCGGAGCGGCTGGTTCGTTTCCTCCGATGATCGGATGGGCGGCTGTTACGGGTACGGTGAGCGTCGAAAGCGTGCTCCTGTTCCTGATCATCTTCATGTGGACACCACCGCACTTCTGGGCACTCGCGCTCTATCGCTGCCGCGACTACGAGCGTGTTGGCGTGCCGATGCTGCCGGTGGTCGCTGGTCCAGACGAGACGCGCAAACAGATCCTCCTCTATTCGCTGGCTCTCGTGCCGCTCGCGATCACGCCTTACTTCATCGGCCTCGGTGGAATGGTCTATCTCGCGACGTCCGTCGCGCTCGGCCTCGTGTTCCTCTATCTCGCCGCGAAGGTCTGGCGGGTGCGCGAAGGCCGCGAAGCCGATCATGCCGCGAAGCAGCTTTTCGGGTTCTCGATCTTCTATCTCTTCATGCTGTTCGCCGTGATCCTCGGTGAGCATCTCGCGCTCAAGATTGTAGGGGCGTGAGGCCGTGAGTTACGTAGCCAGCAACACGAGTGAGGCAAGTGTGACGCAAAGTGGAGATGAGGAAGCGAAGCGCATCAAGCGCCAGCGTCTGCGCTCTACGGCGATTGCGCTCGGCCTCGCGTTTCTCGTCATCCTGTTCTACGCAGCGACGATCGTGCGCATGGGCGGCCATGCCGCGAGGTCGGTCGGTGAGTTCGGGCCTGCGGGACAGAGCCAGCCCAGCACGTCAGGCGCTCCAGCGAACGGCGGCACGCCATGAGCCAGAACAGCAACCGCAAAGTCGTTCTGGCCTGCGTCGGCGCGCTTCTGTTCATGGGTGCTGCGACTTGGGCGGCGGTACCGCTCTATCGTATTTTCTGCCAGGTCACGGGTTTCGGCGGTACGCCGATGCGCGCCGATCAAGCGCCGACTACGATCTCCGATCGCACCATCGCGGTTCGCTTTGATGCCAACGTGACACCCGGCATGCCGTGGACGTTCGAACCCGTACAAAGGACGATCGAGGTCAAGATCGGCGAGAACGCCCTCGTGTTCTACAGGGCGAAGAACAATTCGGATGTGCCCGTGAAAGGCACGGCGAGCTTCAACGTCTCGCCTGACAATGCGGGTGCCTTCTTCGCCAAGATCGAATGTTTCTGCTTCCAGGAGCAGACGCTGGCTCCCGGCGAAAGCATCGACATGCCGGTTTCTTTCTTCGTCGATCCTTCGATCCTCGAAGACAGGGACGCGCGCGTGATCAGAGAGATTACGCTTTCCTACACGTTCTATCCCGTGACCGACGGTGCGAAGGCCGAAGTGAAAGGCGCGGTCGGACAGCGGGGAGGCTGACGAGAGTTGCCGTCCGCTTCCGGCAGGCGGCAAAAGTACAAAGGTGGAATTTCGGGGCGTCGGTTCGGCTGGCTGCTTCGGGGGAACAAAACGAACGGGGACTACGGAGACGAACATGGCTCAAGCGCACGGAAATCAACACGACTACCACCTGCTCGATCCCAGCCCATGGCCTCTTGTGGCTTCGCTGTCGGCGTTTGTGACCGCTGTCGGCGCGATCATCTGGATGCGCTCGCTCGGCGAAGGCGCGACGGGCCTGTTCGGAATTCAGGGTCCCTGGGTTTTTGCCGTCGGCATGGCCGGTATCATCACGACCGCTTATCTCTGGTGGCGCGACGTCATCATCGAGGGCAACCGCGGTCATCACACGCCGGTGGTTCAGCTCCACCTGCGTTACGGCATGATCCTGTTCATCGCCTCGGAAGTGATGTTCTTCGTGGCGTGGTTCTGGGCTTACTTCGACTTCGCTTTCATGGCGAACGATGTGCACACCATCGACAACATGACGGCTGCGACCGGCATGGTGGCGCGTAGCGAGCTCTTTGGAGGGCAGTGGCCTCCGGTTGCCGTCGAGTCGACGGACGCGGTCATCCCTGCCACGGGCGCACCTGTCATGGGTTACTTCAAGGGCACGTTCGATCCCTGGGGTCTGCCGCTCGTCAATACGCTCGTGCTGCTGCTCTCGGGCGTTACCGTAACCTGGGCGCATCACGCGCTGCTCAAGAACGAACGCCGCGGCCTCGTTTTTGGTCTCGCCGCGACTGTAGCGCTTGGCCTCCTGTTTACATGTCTCCAGGCCTACGAGTACACGCACGCTGCGTTTACCTTCGGCGGCCACGCCTATGGCTCGGCCTTCTTTATGGCCACAGGCTTCCACGGCGCGCACGTGATCATCGGCACCATCTTCCTGTTCGTGTGCCTCGTTCGCGCGATCCGGGGAGCCTTCACGCCGCAGTCGCATTTTGGTTTCGAAGCCGCTGCCTGGTACTGGCACTTCGTTGACGTCGTCTGGCTGTTCCTGTTCGCAGCCATCTACGTCTGGGGTGCAGGAACGCCGGCCGCCGGCCACTAACGGCGGGCTCGACGCCTACAAAACTGAGGGGGTCGGGTCTTGTGGCCCGGCCCCTTTGTCCATTGCGAGGAACAATTGCATGACAGGCGGCGATGCCGAACAGCCGGGTAAAGCGGGTAACGTCAATCCGCTCGTTGCTGGCGCTCTTGCGCGTTGTCCGCGATGCGGCAAGGGACGGCTCTTCCGCAATGGGCTTATGTTTAGGCCCTCATGCGAAGGATGCGGGCTCGACTATGCGTTCATCGACACGGGCGATGGACCGGCGGTGTTCGCGATCCTGATCCTCGGCTTTGTCGTGCTGGGCGGCGCGCTGTTCGTCGAGTTCAGATATGAGCCGCCGGTCTGGGTGCACGTCGTGCTTTGGGGTATCCTCACGCCGGCGCTGGCCTTCGTGCTTCTTCGCTATCTCAAGGCAACGCTCAGCGCGCTGCAGTTCCATCACAAGGCTGAGGAAGGCCGCTTGGCCAAGGACTGACGATGGCGGATGCACATCTTGATACGAAGCCGGGCGAGCGGCGCGGACTTTTCTGGCCGATCGTGTTCGTGGCTCTTTCGCTGCCCATTCTGATCGGGCTCGGCGTGTGGCAGGTCGAGCGGCTGCAATGGAAAGAAGCGCTAATCGCGTCCATCAACGAGGGCCTCGCGCAGCCGCCGGTTCCGCTCGAGCAGCCTCAAGACGCGTGGAAGGATCTCTCGGCCAAGGAATATCGCCCCGTCACGGTGACAGGCCGGTTCAGACATGCGGACGAGCGCCATCTTTTTGCGACGGATCAAGGCGAGATGGGCTGGCACGTTTACACGCCGCTCGAAACGCAAGGCGGTCACATCGTGTTCGTCAATCGCGGCTTCGTGCTCGACACACTCAAGGCGCCGTCGAGCCGCGCGGCGGGTGAGATCGCGGGAGAGGTGAAGGTTAGCGGGCTCATGCGTCATCCCGGCGTCAAAGGCTTTTTCGATGCCGATGCTGATCAAGTGCGCAATGTCTGGCTGTGGCGCGATCTCGCCGGCATGACCGGTTCGTTGCCTGAGGGTGACCGTGCTCGTGTGCTGCCGTTCTTCGTCGATGCGGCGGCTGAACCCGCAAATCCGGGAGGCTGGCCGCGGGGCGGCGTGACGCGTCTCGACATTCCAAACCGCCATCTCGAATACGCGCTGACGTGGTTCGGTCTCGCGGTGACGCTCATTGCCGTGTTTGTGGCTTTTGCCTGGCCCAGGCTGCGGCGGCAAAAGGGATCTGCGTCGCCAGAATAGGGAAATCGGCGAGCTTTCTCGCGACACGATGAGCCGTCAGTTATAAATAGACGCTGCGGGCGTCAGTTATTAGCGGACAGGCCTTTCCATACAACCCAGGACTGCAAGTACGTGACCTACATTTCTACCCGGGGCGAAGCGGCCTCACTGTCGTTCGAGGATGTGCTGCTCGCAGGGCTTGCGCGCGATGGCGGGCTCTATGTGCCGCAGACGTGGCCGACGCTTTCGGCGGAGAAAATCGCCTCGTTTGCCGGCATGCCCTTCGCCGACGTTGCGGTGGAGGTGATGGCGCCGTTCGTCGGGGATTCGATTGACAAGCCGACGCTCAAAGCGATGGCAGAGGAAGCTTACGGCCGCTTCGGGCATCCCGCCGTTACGCCCCTCGTGCAGATCGATCGCAACCGCTGGGTGCTTGAACTGTTTCATGGGCCGACGCTCGCGTTCAAGGACGTGGCGATGCAGCTCCTTGCGCGTCTTATGGATCACGCGCTCGCCAAGCGCGGCAAGCGCGCTACGATTGTCGGCGCGACGTCCGGCGATACGGGCGGCGCAGCCATCGAAGCGTTTCGCGGTTCTTCGCGCGTCGATGTCGTGATCCTGTTTCCGGACGGGCGCGTGTCGGATGTGCAGCGGCGCATGATGACGACGCCGACGGAAGCCAACGTGCATGCGGTTGCAGTTAAAGGCACCTTCGACGACTGCCAGTCTCTCGTGAAGGCGATGTTTAACGATCACGCGTTCCGTGATCGCATGGGATTGTCGGGCGTCAATTCCATTAACTGGGCGCGCATCGTGGCCCAGGTGACGTATTACTTCGTCGCTGCCGTGGCACTTGGCGCGCCGCACCGCAAGGTGACGTTTGCGGTTCCGACAGGCAACTTCGGCGATATTCTCGCGGGCTGGGTTGCGAAGCGCATGGGGCTTCCGATCGAAAAGCTGATCGTTGCCTCTAACGAAAACGATATCCTGCCGCGCGCACATGCGACTGGCGTCTATGAGATGCGCGGCGTCAAGGAAACGTCGTCGCCCTCGATGGACATCCAGATCTCGTCGAACTTCGAGCGTTACCTGTTTGAAGCGTCCGGGCGCGACGCGGGGTTCATCCGCGGCGCGATGGGTGCGCTCGCGCAGGGCGGCCGCTTCGAACTTGGCAAATGCGCGACCTCGTTCCAAGCAGAGTTCGGCGCGGCTTCGGCGAGCGAAGCCGATGTCGCGGACGCGATCCAGCGCACGAAGGCCAAGAGCGGCTATCTTCTCGATCCGCATACCGCGTGCGGGTTCGTTGCGCTCGAACGGGACGTGACGCAATCGGCGACGCCTGCCGTCGTGCTTTCGACGGCGCATCCCGCCAAGTTCCCGGATGCCATGGAGCGCATCACCGGCGAGCGGCCGGGCTTGCCGGCGCGGCTTTCCGCTCTTCTGACCGATCCCGAGCGGTTTCCGGTGGTCGAAAACGATCTCGCGGCCGTTAAAAGCTTTGTCGAGGGCGCAGTACGGATGGCAGCAGGTACTCCATGACGGAAGAGGTCACGCGGCTCCCCAACGGACTGACCGTCGTTACCCACACGATGCCGCATCTCGAGACGACAGCGCTTGGCCTTTGGGTCAGCGTCGGGTCGCGACACGAAGCGCCGCGAGAGAACGGCATCTCACATTTTCTCGAGCATATGTCCTTCAAGGGCACAGCGTCGCGCACGGCACAGGCCATCGCCGAAGAGATCGAGGCAGTCGGAGGCGAGCTCAACGCGGCCACGGGCCTCGAGACGACCTCTTATTTCGCGCGCGTGCTTAAGGGGGACGAAGGCGTCGCGCTGGAGCTACTGGCGGATATTCTACTCAATTCGAGTTTTTCCAAGGACGAGCTCGAGCGGGAGCGGGAGGTGATCCTGCAGGAGATCGCCGGAACGCGTGATAGCCCGGACGACATCGCGTTCGAATTGGTGAACGAGGCTGCCTATCCGGGGCAGGCGCTAGGGCGGACGATCCTTGGCCCCGCAGAGAACGTGCGGCGGTTCACACCGGCTGATCTTTCTGCCTTTCTCGCCAAGCACTACCGGCCACAACGCATGGTGCTTTCCGGAGCGGGGGCAATCCAGCACGCGTCACTGGTTCGCCACGCTGAAGCCCTATTCGGGGGGCTCACTCCGGACGAGAGCGTGGGGGAGGAGAAAGCTCAGTATCTGGGCGGCGTTCGCTGGCATCAAAAGCGCTTCGAGCAGAGCCATGTCGTGCTCGCGTTCGAGGCACCCTCCTATCGTGACAATGCGTATCTGACGGCGCAGGTTTTCTCGGGTCTGTTCGGCGGCGGAATGTCATCCCGCCTGTTCCAGGAAGCCCGGGAAAAGCGAGGCCTTTGCTATTCGATTTATTCGTCCGCCTGGGGGCTCAGCGATACGGGTCTGCTTGCGGTACACGCGGCGACGGGAACTGGGATGATGCGCAGCCTGATCGACGTCACGGCTACCGAACTCGGCGATCTGGCGGCCCGTGGGCCGTCGGATGCGGAGCTTCACCGCGCGAAAGCTCAGCTCAAGGCGGGTCTGCTAATGAGTCTCGAATCATCTTCGGCGCGTGCGGAGCAGATGGCTCGCCACCTGCTCGCCTACGGCCGGATCATCGGGAGCGATGAGCTGATCCGCCAGGTCGACGAGGTTTCTGCGGAGGATGTCGGACGTTTCGCGCAGCAGCTTCTCGCGGGACGATCATCGGTTGCTGTCGTCGGGGCTGGAAAAGCTTCGGAGACGCTGGCATCGGAGGCGGAACAGCGCATGGGCCGGTCGGTCAGCTCGGAGGCGAAGACAGCCTGATGGCGTTCCTGAGGGCCGGAAACTCGTCGGAGTGGGCGGTGATCCAGGGCCGCGGCGTCTGGCTGCGTCCGCCGCTGGTCGGCGACTACGGACCTTGGGCAGAGCTTCGCGCGCAGAGCCGGGCTCACCTCGTGCCGTGGGAGCCCGCTTGGCCCCGTGACGATCTCTCGAAGAGCTCCTACAGGCGGCGCATCCGGCATTATCAGCGCGAGGCGCGCGACGACCTCGGCTATGCATTTCTGCTGTTCGAATCCGAACATGATAAGCTCGTCGGCGGCGTCACGCTTTCGAATGTGCGTCGCGGCGTAACGCAATCGGCGATGCTTGGCTACTGGCTCGGGCTGCCGTTCGTCGGCAAGGGGTACATGACGGCCGGCGTGCGCGCCGTGCTGCAGCACGCTTTCGAGACATTGAGGCTGCATCGCGTTGAGGCTGCAGCACAGCCGTCCAACGACCGCTCCGTCGGGGTGCTCGGGCGAACGGGATTTGCCGAGGAAGGGCTTGCCCGGCGCTATCTCAAGATCAACGGCGTTTGGCAGGATCACCTGCTGCTCGCGATTTTGGCTGAGGATTGGCTGACGCGGGAGGGCAAGGCGTGAAGCGCTTTTTCTCCCAGGCCTCCAATTTGCGCGTCATCGCCCTGGTGCTTCTCGCACTGGGGGGGCTTATGGCGCGGGCAGAGCCGGCGTTTGCACTCAAAGCCATCGAGATCGGTTCCGACCAGGGCCGTGTCGAGATCACGACGCTCGGCGAACTCTACGAATCTCGCGGCGATAGTCTCCAGGTCGAAACAGCGGCCGGTGCCGACGGCCTTGCGGGCCGCATGTCCGTCGATGCAGTGACGTCCGGTACGAACCCCAACTGGGTTGTGTTCGCGCTTACAAATCCGTCCGACAAGCCAGTGGAGCGCTGGCTCTCGGCTGACCGCTACAGCATCATCGGCTCGGGCATCGTGTGGCCCGATCTCGACTCTCGGCGCATCGAGGCCGTGACGCCTTCGATCGGCTTCGTGCCGGAGCGCATCAAGAGCGACCGCGCGGATCTCTTCCGCATCACGCTCGAGCCCGGGCAGACGATCACCTACGTCGCCGAGCTTTCGTCGGAGCGCTTTACGCGACTCTATCTCTGGAAACCGCTCGATTACGAAACCAAGGTTTCGGACCGGCAACTCTTCAACGGCGTGATGCTGGGCCTCACCGGCCTGCTCGCAATCTTCCTCACGGCGATCTTCGCGGCCAATCATAAGCTGGTCTTCCCGGCTGCGGCGCTCGTTGCCTGGTGCGCGCTCGGTTATCTCTGCGTCGACTTCGGCTTCTTCCATAAGCTCTTCCTGCTGAAGCCCGAGGCGAACGCCGTCTATCGCGCGGCGACGGAAGCGGCGCTCGCGGCGAGCCTCGTCGTGTTCCTGCATGTCTTTTTGCGGCTCGCGCTGTGGCACGGCCTGATCCGAATGCTGATCACGGTATGGCTGCTGGCGCAGTTTTCGCTCATCGCGGTTGCGATCATCGATCCGCGTCTTGCGGCGACCTTCGCGCGACTGTCGTTCGGCTTCATCGGCGTCACGGGCACTGGCCTGATCGCCTATCTGGCGCTACGCGGGCAAGACCGCGCGCTCTCGCTCGTGCCGACGTGGATCCTGTTTCTCGTTTGGCTGTTCGGTGCGGCGGTCGCACTTTCCGGCAAGCTTTCGGGCGAAGTGGTCGCCTTCGGCCTTGTCTCAGGTCTGGTGCTCATCCTCGTGTCGATCGGCTTCACGGTCACGCAATATGCGTTCCGTGCGGGAGAGCCCGTCTATGGCGCAGCGCCTTCGGAATTGCAGGCGCGCTCGATCGCGGTCGATGCGTCGGGTGCGGCTGTCTGGGAGTGGAACGCACGCCGTGACGAGGTGAAGGTCAGCCCTGTCGTGGAGCTGTTGCTGGGTCTTTCGCCCGGCGATCTCTCGACCCGGACGGACGAATTCCTGCGGCATCTGCATCCCTCCGATCGCGAGCGGTTCCGGCTGGCATTGTTCACGGTGCAGGAGCGTCGTGACGGCAAAGTGCAATGCGACTTCCGCTTGCGGCAGGCGGACAACAATTATCGCTGGTTCGAGCTTGAGGCGTCCGGCGTGCCCGGCACGGACCCGCGCTCGTTCAAGTGCGTCGGCCTCATTCGCGACGTGACCGACAGCAAGCGGGCGCACGAGCGCCTGCTTTACGACGCGGTGCATGACAGCCTGACGGGCCTTCCGAACCGCGAGCTTCTTCTTGATCGTCTGCACGTGGCGATGGCTCGCGCGAAAGCCGAGCAGCAGATCCGTCCGACCGTGCTGATCATCGACATCGACAAGTTCACGAGCCTGAATTCGTCGCTAGGCCTCGTGCTCGGCGACAGCCTGTTGCTCACGATTGCGCGACGCCTACAGCGTCATCTCGGTCCTCACGATACGCTGGGCCGGATCGCGGGCGATCGCTTTGCGCTGCTTCTGCTTGCCGATCAGCCTGTAGCGGAACTCGCGCAACACGCAGAACGCATCCGTCGTTCTCTGCGTTCGCCGATCAAGATTGCTGGCCAGGAGATCGTTCTCACGGGATCAATCGGCATCGCCGTTTATGACGGGGAAGAAACGAACCACGCAGACCTTCTCAAGAAGGCGGAGATCGCGATGTTCCGCGCCAAGCGCGCGGGAGCGGATCGGATCGAAGTGTTTTCGCCGGAGATGCGCGGAGACCAGGACGAACTCCGCGTGCTCGAAGCGGATTTGCGCCGCGCGATGGAGAAGAACCAGCTTCGCGTCGCCTACCTGCCGATCATCTACTTGCCGACCGAAGAGCTTGCGGGCTTCGAGGCAGTGGCGCGCTGGGATCATCCGAAGCTCGGCGCGATCGACCCCGCGTCGTTCGTGCCTTTCCAGGAAGATACGGACCTCAGGGCAAAGCTCGGCACTTATCTTCTGCAGCGTGCGACGCGTGACGTCGTGCAATGGCACAAGGATTTTCCGCGCGCCGACTCGCCGCTATTCGTCAGCGTCAACATCTCGTGCAACTACCTGTTCCGGCAGGATGTCGTTCAGGAAATCCGGCACATGCTCGGTCGCGCCGTCGTGCCGAAGGGCACGATCCGCATCGAGGTGACGGAGCAGGTCACGCTCGAAAATCCGGAGCAGTCCACGGAAGTGCTGGAGTGGCTCCGGAGTGCCGGCGCTGAAATCGTGCTCGATGAGTTCGGCATCGGCTACTCGTCGTTCTCCTATCTTGAGCGGCTGCCGTTCGACACGATCAAGCTCGATCAGGCGTTCATGCAGGCAGGTGCCGTCAAAGGCGGGAACGACAGTGCGCTCGTTCGCTCGATGGTGGCGCTCGCGCACGAGCTTGGAAAGAAGGTCGTCGCGAAGGGTGTCGAGGCGGTCAATGAAGTGGGCTTCCTGCGTTCCATCGAATGCGAGTACGCCCAAGGGCCTTATTGCGGCAACGCCATCGCCGAGACGGAAGTAGCGCAAGTGCTGGCTCAGGTTAGAACGAGCGAGAACAAGATCAAGCCGGTCGGCGTGTTTCGGCCGAAACCGAAGAAGAAGGGCGGTAAATCGCAGTCGTCCGGCTCGAAGCCCGATGCCGCGGTGGCCGCTTCGTCATCCACACCTCAGAACGGCGCGGAAGCTGCTGCGTCACCTCCGATGCCGAATGGTGCTGGGCTCAACGGATCGCGTCCGCACGCAACGAACGGTGCGCCTCCGGCGCAGCCACCGGCTGCGAATGGAAGCGGTAACGGCGCCGCTCCGCCACATCGGCGCGGCCGTTTGCGTCAGGAGCCCGCCGCGAATGGATCGCACGGGACCGACAGTTCGTCTCAACGGCCGATGCCGCCTCCGATGATGCCGCCGCCGGTGCCAGCAGCGGTTGCCAAAACGCAGGCTGCACCTGTGCCGCCGCCGTCGGCAAGCCTCGGCTCGCGTCTCGCCGATGTGCTCCCGGATGTGGCGTCACCTGACCCGTCGGCTCGGCCGATCGTGAACGGAAAGAGCAGATTGCCCCAACCACCGCCCGCCAGTCTTGCGGGCGCGAGTGGGCTCGCAGGCGGGGGTGTTCCTCTGCCGCCAATCCAAGCAATTGACCCGCCGCAGCCTCCCTTGCGTCCGATCGAGCCGTCGCCTCCTCCGGGAGCCATCCGGCCGCCGCCAATGCCCCAGACACCCGCGTTCGCAGGACCGCCACCCGTCGTGTCGGCGCCCGTTTCGCCACCAATGCCGCCGCAAGGGTTGGACGTGAGGCCGATGGCGCCTCAGCCACCTCCGCCTCAATTGCCGCCTCTTGGATTGACGCCGGCGGCGTCTCCGCAGGTGCATCCGTTCCCACCGCCGCTCTCGAATGGCGTTGGATCGCCTGTGGGCCCAGGAGTGAGCGCTGCTCCGCGTCAGCCAGCGCCGCCCCCTCGTCCGGCTGCGCCGTCGCAGCCCGCGCCCGCACATCCGAACGCCGCGCGTTCGCCAGGCGAACCCGATTTTTCCAACTTGCCGCCAGCGATCGCCGAGAGCCTCGCGCGGCTTGCGGGTGTTTCACGCAAATAGGTGTTTGTTCGGGGAGCGCGTCTCTACGCGGGAAGCACGCTCACGCGTGCCCGGCGTCGCTCACGAGATGAGACGGGTCGACGCCGATCTTTGCGAGCGCGCGCGTGTACTTCCCTTCGATGTCGGCATCAAATAGCAGGTTGAGATCAGGCGGGCAATGCAGCCAGCCGTTGGCCTGGATCTCGCTTTCGAGCTGGCCCGCGGACCAGCCCGCATAACCGAGCGCGAGCATGGCGTGCACGGGGCCTTCGCCTTGCGCGATCGCTTTCAGGATTTCGATCGATGCGGTGAGGCTGACGTCATGATCGATAGGCAGCGTCGATTCAGTTGAATGGTAATCCGCTGAGTGAAGAACGAAACCGCGTCCGGTTTCGACCGGGCCGCCGACGTGCACCTGCCGTTCGAAGATGTCGTTCGAGATGCCTTCCTCAGCGCCATTGGTAATGATTCCTAGGCGTTCGAGCAGATCGGGGAAGCTGATGTGGTCAGCGCGGTGATTTATGATGAGGCCCATGGCTCCGTCATCGGAATGGGCGCACATATAGATCACCGACTTAGCGAAGCGGCGATCCGTCATCAGCGGCATGGCGACAAGAAGCTGTCCTTTGAGACTGCCTTCGCCGCGCTTTCTCCGCTTTGTCCTCGGCGTGCTCATGACGAGAGAGTATCCCCCGAAGCGTGCGCCTGTGAAGCCGAGAAATCCAAGCTCTTCCAACGATTCGTCGTGCGCAAATATGTTCGAGTCCCAATCTCAAAATCGGCAGCTAATGTGCTACATGCTCATGCGAGCGTCGGTATTCCAGCGTCCGAGCCCGAGATGAGACCCAAAAAGCGCATTCTCAACATCACCTCGAATGTCATATTTGCTCTTGTCGTGGCGTCTTCAAGCGCGATGGCTGCAAGTTCGCCATGGATTGAGGGTCACAAGGCGAAGGCTCGCTTGGTTTCGGGCGGGGCTGCGGGCGCGGCAGTGGGCTCCAGCTTGGCCTTCGTCGAGATCTCGCTCGAACCGGGATGGAAAACGTACTGGCGGACGCCGGGTGATGCGGGCGGCTTGCCGCCATCGTTCGATTGGTCGAACTCGACGAACGTCGCGAACGCGACAGTGGAATTCCCCGCACCGCGGCGGTTCACGGACAAGTCTGGCAGCACGATCGGCTACCATGACGAGGTGGTGCTGCCGGTCACCATAACACCGAAGGATCCGGGTGCTCCCGTCTCTCTCGTGCTCGGGCTGCATTACGGGATCTGTAAGGACATCTGCGTCCCGGTCGAAGCGGAACTCGCGCTCGATCTGCCGCGTGACGAAAGCGAAGCTATTCCGCCCGAGATCGAGGAGGCGTTGAAGCAGATCCCGCGTCCTCAGGACAAGCTCGCGGCGGGTGATCCAGTGCTCGTGGCGGCGACCGCCAAGCTCGACGGGGCGGACCCCAAGATCAGCATCGAAGCCCGCTTCCCAGATGGCGCTGCGGCCGCGGACGCTTTCGTTGAAGCGCCTGACGGAGCGTTAATTCCTCTGCCCCAGCAAGTGGGCGATGCCGACAGCTCAGGCCGAGCGCTCTTCGAAGTATCGCTCGGAGCGGATGTGGATCTCCCCGGGCTCAAGGGCAAAACACTCACGGTTACGCTTGTGAGCGATACCGGAGCATCATATGCAACGTTTATCGCCGAGTGATCAGCTACTCACGATAAGACAAGAAGGAGAGAGACGATGAGCATCAATGTCGGTGATAGGCTGCCCGAGGCCACGTTTACCGTTTCCTCGGACGGCGGACCCAAGCAGGTCTCGTCGGGCGAACTCTTTAAGGGCAAGACCGTCGTGCTGTTTGCGGTGCCTGGCGCTTTCACGCCGACCTGCAGCGAGCAGCACCTCCCCGGTTTCGTAGCGTTGGCCGATCAGCTGCGGTCGAAGGGCGTGACGACGATCGCGTGCACAGCCGTGAATGATGTTTTCGTTCTCGACGCATGGGCGAAGGCTCGCGATGCCAAGGACGATATTACTATGCTGGCAGATGGAAACGGCGACTTCGCCAAGTCCTTGGGACTCGATATTGATTTGTCCAAGTTCGGTTTGGGCCTGAGATCAAAACGGTATGCGATGGTGCTGGAAGACGGGGTCGTGAAGTATCTCGGCGTCGAAGACAGTCCGCCTGAACATATCAAGGCTACAGCGGAAAAAGTGCTCGCCTCCTTCTAAGTATATCTCGCTATTTTTTACTTGAGAAATACTTCGCAACCGTAGGTTTTGCCTGCGGTTTTCCGGCGTGGACATATTGACGCGCTTGCCTTCCGTTTCCTTGTTTCGGCCCTGTGCTTGTGCGACTGGCGGCGTTGTTCAGTAAGCATTGAGTAAGCAAGTACAGGGGAACCACAAGATGACCAAGACCGTCTTCGCCGTCGCGGCGACGCTGATTGTGTTCGCGTGCGCGACGCAAGCGGACGCTCGTCCGTCTCGTGACACCAGCTGGAATCCATTCGTTCAGCAGTCGGCCGCCGAAAGGTCCCACGCCGAACGCCCGAGGGCCAATCGCGAGCATCGCGCTTCGCGTCAACGCGGACAGCAAGCTCGCTATGCGCAGCGCAGCCGGCAGGAGCGTCACCGCTACGCTACGAGAACCGAATCCCACAACACCGGTAGCTATCGGGGTGGTGCCGGCGCACGTCCGCGTGCCTGGTGCGGCTGGTGGATGCGTACGCAACGCGGTGGCGGTGCGCACCTGAACGTTGCCTGGAACTGGAGCAAGTGGGGCCGCCCGAGCGGTCCGCAGGTCGGTGCGGTCGTCGTCTGGCGTCACCATGTCGGTGAGATCGTGGGTCGCGCTCCGAACGGCCAGTGGCTGGTTCGCTCCGGCAATGACGGCAACGCGGTCCGGACACGGGCGCGCTCGGTTGCCGGCGCTGTTTTCCGGGTGGGCTAAACCACTTTACAAAGACGGATATCCAGCAAGACCGCCTGCCGGAGGCCCCGGCGGGCGGCCTTTTATCGTCTCAGGTTTCGTCTCTCACGCCCGTTTGACCTTGAATTCGGCCATGCCTTCGCGGGCAAGTTCGTCTGCGCGCTCGTTTTCCGGGTGACCGGCGTGGCCTTTGATCCAGTGCCACGTGACGCGGTGCTGGTTTCTCGCCTGCTCGAGCCGCTGCCAGAGTTCTGCGTTCTTGACGGGCTTCTTATCGGCCGTGCGCCAGCCGTTACGCTTCCAGCCGTGAATCCAGCTCGAAATGCCGTTTCGGACGTAGGCGCTGTCCGTGTAGAGGTCGGCCTCGACGCCGGACTTCAGGGCTTCGAGCGCTGAAATGGCCGCCATCAACTCCATGCGGTTGTTGGTCGTGAGCGCCTCACCGCCTTTGATCTCCTTGCGGTGATCGCCCCAGATCAGAATGGCACCCCAGCCGCCCGGGCCCGGGTTTCCCGAGCAGGCGCCATCGGTGTAGATCTCGATTTTCTTCTGCGTCTCGCTCACGTGATGATGGCCTCCAGCCCGTATTCGCTCGCCTGGCGGACCTCCTGATGGAACCGCAGACGGCGGACATAGGCGTTCGGGTCGTGGGGCTTCACGAGTGCATTGGGATCGGTGTGCAGCCAGTCGTGGGCGCGCGTGAGCAGGAAGCGCAGCGCCGCGCCACGCGCGAGCACCGGGAAGGCCTGATATTCGGCGGCCGTCAGGGGCCGCAGTGACTGGTAGGCATTGAGGAGCGCGCGCCCCTTTGTGGCGTTGAAGGAGAAATCCGCCTCGAAGCACCAGGCATTGAGGCAGATCGCGAGATCGTAGGCCCAGGCGTCGTTGCACGCGAAATAGAAGTCGATCAGGCCGGAGAGCGTGTCGCCGACGAAGAAGACGTTGTCCGGGAAGAGGTCGGCGTGAATGACGCCAGACGGCAGCCTTTTGGGCCAGGCGCGATCTAGAAAGGCGAGTTCATAGTCGATGAGCGTCTTGAGGCCCGGCGCGATTTCGTCGGCGCGGGATGAAAAGCGGTCGTAAAGGTCGTGCCAACCTATGAGGCCGAGCGCGTTCTCGCGCACCATCGGGAAGCTCTGGCCGGCGATATGCAGCTCGGCGAGCGCGCTGCCGACAGCCGCACAATGGGCGGTGCGCGGACGGCGCGGCCAGACGCCTTCGAGAAACGTGACGATCGCCGCGGTGCGGCCCGAGATCTGCGACAGCATCTCGCCGTTCTGATTACGAACGGGCTGCGGACAGGAAATGCCGCGTTTGTTCAGATGTTCGAGCAGCCCAAGAAAGAAGGGCAGGTCCGCTGGATTCACGCGGCGTTCGTAGAGCGTGAGAATGAAGGTGCCGCTCGTCGTTGTGACGAGGAAGTTGGTATTCTCGACTCCCTCGGCGATGCCCTTGTACGAGAGAAGCTCGCCCAGTCCGTAGTCGGCTATGAGCGGCGCCAGATCGTCGTCTGTCACTTCCGTGTAAACGGCCATGGATCGCTATCTCGGTGAGCGGAAAGGAGTGTCCGTCGATTATTTGCCCATTGCGGCCGGGTCAAGCCGCAAGGTTGGTATTCCGGCAATCGCGGGTCAGGCAGCGGGTTCCCGAAGTTCGCGCGGCACGTTGAAGGCGATGCGCTCGTTGGCGGTCGTCACCTGCTCGATTGATACGGTGAAGCGTTCTTTCAGCGCCGAGATCACTTCGTCGACGAGCGTTTCCGGAGCGGAGGCCCCGGCTGTCACTCCGACGCTCTTGATACCGTTGAAGGCTTCCCACGGAATGTCGGTCGAACGCTGGATCAGTACGGCTTTGGGGCAGCCCGCCCGCTCGGCGACCTCAACGAGGCGCAGTGAGTTCGATGAGTTCGGCGCGCCGACGACGATCACCAAATCGACTTTGCCGGCGATCGCTTTGACGGCGGCCTGCCGATTTGTCGTCGCGTAGCAGATATCCTCCTTATGAGGACCCACGATGGATGGAAACCGCCGCTTGAGGGTGGCGACGATATCGGCGGTGTCGTCCACAGAGAGCGTGGTCTGCGTGACGTAGGCGAGGCGTGATGGGTCTGCGGCCACGAATGTTTCGGCGTCGGCGACGCTCTCGATCAAGGTTACCGACCCTACGGGGAGCTGGCCTGTGGTGCCTTCGACCTCTGGGTGCCCGGCATGGCCGATGAGGACGATATCGCGGCCCTCGGTGTGATGGCGGCTTGCCTCCATGTGCACCTTGAAAACCAGCGGGCAAGTTGCATCGATGGCGAACATGTTGCGGGATTTCGCAGCCAGTGGCACGGACTTAGGTACGCCATGTGCTGAAAAGATCACAGGCTGTGCCGTGTCTGGAATCTCGTCGAGTTCCTCCACAAAAACGGCACCTTTGGCCTTCAATGACTCGACCACATACCGGTTGTGGACGATCTCGTGGCGGACGTAGACGGGGGCTCCAAACTTCGCCAAAGCCAACTCGACGATCTGGATTGCCCGGTCGACGCCCGCGCAGAAGCCGCGCGGGGCGGCCAACAGGACGTTGAGCGGCGGACGCGGCTCTTGCAGCTTCTGGGGCTCAGCGCTGTATGAGGGCATTGGAGCGGGGGCCTCGATGTGCTGCGGCGTAAACGATGTGCGTCATTGGGAGCGATCGCTTTATGCTTCAAGACAAGGGTGCTAGAGCTTGAATCGATCGTCCAGGCATCATAGCGGCGCGACGGTGAGGGGGAAACCTCGCGACGGCCGGACAGGGTTTGGGGATTATGCGGATCGGAGCGGAATGACGCAATCTGTCATGATGAAGTGGGGCGTCATGACGAGGCTCGGCCGGCGCGCCGGCGTCGCCGCGGCACTATTTGCCGCGGCTTCGGTTAGCGGCTGCGGCATGGGGTCGGTCACTTCGGGTCTCGGAACCAGCATCCTCGGCGGCGGCTCGAGCTCCGAGCCGACGGGTGTGAGCGAGCAAGATCTGATTGCGGCCGCAAAAGCCGGCGGTGACGGAGCGCCAGCTTTCTCCGGCGGGGATTCGCAGCCGGGTTGCCCGCGCTTCGTGCCTTGGCCGCGTGACAGTTATCTCACCATCTATGAGCCGGGCCGCGTCGGCGATGGGCTTGCGATCATGCATCGCGGCGAGATCACGAAGACCGCGCGCGAGTGCCATATGAACGGCTCGCAAGTGACGGTGAAGTACGGCTTCTCGGGACGCATCCTTCTCGGACCGCGTGGCCACTCGGGGCCGATCTCGCTGCCAATCAACGTGTTCGTGCAGGACGGCAACCGGCAGAAACTCACCGAGGACAAACTGCGTGTCGACGCCACTGTCGCCGTGGAAAATCCGATCGGTTACTTCTCGGCTGTGCGGACGGTCACCTTCAACGTTCCCGAGGGCGCACGCCCCGGCGAGTTCGAGGTGTTCGTCGGCTTCGACCGCAATACGCCGAACGCAGGCTAGAAGCCGAACAGCGAGCGTGTTGCGCTGTGCCGCCGGTAACACGTGGTTTGCGCCCTTTTGCTAAGAAGATGGGACATCGATATTCGTTCGAGCTCATCTTATGCGCGTTCCGGCGATCTGGTCTGATACCTCAAACCTTCTTGGGCTGATTTTCGTCCATCTCCTGTTCGGGATCATGGGCTTCATGGGCGTGGGCGCGACCATGGGCGCCGTCAATCTTCTGCGCATGGGTGAGCTGCCCGCCGGCGTTGCGGTGCTTCTGGTCCTGGTTGGGCTTGCGTTGATCGCGGTCTGTGTCGGCTTTTTCTACCATCTCTATGTATCAGGCCCGGCCCAGAAGGCTCGGCGAGACGAAGCGATCAAACGCTTTCCGGATCAGCCGTGGAAGCTGCGGCCTGACTGGGCTTCGCGCCGGATAACGGATCGCGCGAGCCTCGGCGTTTCGATCTTCATGTGGATCTGGTGTGCGGGATGGTGGGGAGCGATCGCGCTCATCTGGTCGCTGAACAGCGACAAGATCATCGCGGCTTCGAAAGTCTCATACGGCGAAACCGCGCTCGCGATGATGTTTCCGATTTGCGGTCTGATCGGCGTGGCGGTCGCGACCAAGATGACGCTGCACTGGTGGCGTTATGGCAATTCGACGCTCAGGATCGACACGCTGCCGGCGTACCTTGGCGATCATTTCCGGGGGGCCGTCGCGGCCAAACTGCCGAAGCGTCCCGCGAGCCCGTTCATCGTGCAGCTCGTGTGTGAAGAGGTGGTCTGGCTGAAGAGATCGCGCGGCGGACGTACGTCGAGGGAGCGCACGACGAACGTTCTTCATGACGCGAGCTTCGAAGTCGCGGCGAACCGCGTGCTGTGGTCCAAAACCGGCGCGACGACGATCCCGATCGATGTGGCGCTGCCCGCGCAGAAGCCGGCGAGCGATCTCGATGACGAGGGCAACGGCATCGTGTGGACGCTGTGCGTGCGGACGACAGACAACGTGGACAAGGGTCTCGGCTACAGCAGCCAGTTCGAGATCCCCGTGTTTGGCCGGGGTTAGGCGCTTTCCAGAAGCTTTGCCGCGGACGTGTTCGGTGCGCCGAGTTCCCTTATGCGCTGAGTGAAGACGGCGCGCAGCGGCTCGTCGATGTCGCGCATGGCGTTGGTGACGATTTCGCCGAAGGGGTCCGGGAAGATGAACTTGTCATAGCCGTCCGTGCCCTCGATGAAGTCGAAGAGGCGGCCCTTCTGCAGTTTCTCGTAATAGACGGCAAACTTGCCGACGTAGTCGCGGTGATGAACGCGCTCGACGGCGGCGAACTGGTGTTCGTCGGTGGCGAGAAACGCGAGGCGGCGGCAGACGTAGCGATAGACCGCGAGTTCACGATCGGTGGTGACGATGCGTTGCTGCGCGTTCGTCGCTTCCTCGATCGGCCTCTCCTGGATCGCCGCTTTGCGCTGACGCAGCTTTTCGAGAACCGGCATCACGAGCGCATCTTCGAAGGCGTTGCGTACCATGCTGCTGTAACGGGTCTCGATCGACGTGCGGCGCACGTTCTTGACGCCGACACGCTGGAGCACGATGCGGCAGAACTCGTCCGATGGCTCCCTGACCTCTTCCATCAGCACGGTGCGCAGCCGCTTCACGATCAGGCGTTCGCCCGCGGCTTCGGCGATGGCATCAGGATCGAAGTTGGATCTCGTCAGGAGGAACAGCGCGTCCAGCACATCGGCCGGGATGGGAGCGCGTGCGGCTGCCTCGAGGTCGAGCGTGACGAAGGGCTCGGCGTCCATGATGTTCGGCGTTTCGCAGTCGACGAAGAACTCGAAGCGCAGGCCGTCGCTCAGAATGCCGAGCCGAACGGTGGGCAGCGCCGAGAAGTAGGTGCGCAACTGGCCACGGTTGGCGGCGAGGTCCGTTCCCCGCTTCTTGCATTCGATGGCGATGATCGGGATGCCGTCCTTGAGGACGGCGTAGTCGACGCGCTCCTGCATCTCGGAGCGGAAGTCTGCTGCGTGCTCTGGCTGGACGACGAAGGGATCGGTGTAGTCGTAGCCAAGCGCGCCGATGACCGGAAGGATGAGATAGAGCTTCGTGCTCTCTTCGTTGGCGCAGGCCGATTTGATTTGGGCCGAGCGTTCGGCGATGGCAGCGAGGCTGGCTTGAAGGTCGCCGAGCGTTTCCATGGCTTGTCTCTCGAGGCAAACGCAAAGCACGAATCGTTCGCTCAATTACAGCATCGGCGCGCGGCCTCTTCCAACGCTCAGATCTCGAACGATCCGATTTGTGCACACAAGTCGCGGGTTCTCGCAGGCAACAAAAAAGCCGGGCTTGAGGGCCCGGCTTTCCAGTTTCATTTCAGAGGCGAAAGCTCAGTTGAGCTTGCCCTTGAGATCGCGGATGGCGCTGTCGACGAGCGACGCGCCCGATTCTCCTGCCAGCTTTGCCTTGAGGATCCCTTCTGAAGCCTTCACGGCCAGATCGACAGCGGCGGCGCGGACGTCGGCTACGGCTTGAGCCTCGGCGCGGGCGATCTTTTCCTCAGCCGACTTGGTGCGACGCTCGACCTGCTCGGCCAGGGCCTTGCGGGTCTCGCTAGCAAGGCTCTCGGCCTCACGCTTCGCAGCCTCGACGATGGACTTCGCCTCGTCCTCGGCCTCACGTGTCTTGCGCTGGTAGTCGGCAAGAAGCTGCTGGGCCTCCTCGCGCAGGCGACGGGCTTCGTCGAGCTCGTTGCGGATGGCGTTGGCGCGCTGATCGAGCGCCTTGCCGATCATGCCGGGAACGCCCTTCCAGACCAGAACGGCGACGAAGAGCGTGAATGAGATCAGAACCCAGAATTCGGGTAGTGCGGGGTTCAGCATCATGTCCTCACTTGCTGCCGGCTGCGGCGAGCGCGCGATCGATTTCGTCCTTCGAGGCGTTGGCGTTCGAGAGCGTGCTCACGATCGCCGTCACGGTATCGCCAGCGATCTCGTTGACGCTTGCAAGCGCCTTTTCCTTCGTGGCGTTGATGCTGGTCTCGGCGTCGGCCAGCTTCTTGGTGAGCTGGTCTTCGACGGACTTGCGTTCCTTGTCGACCTCGGCGTTCAGACTATCCCGCGTCTGGCGGGCAATCGACGACGCGTTGGTGCGTGCATCCGAAAGGGCCTTCTCGTAACCCGCGAGGGCCTTGTCGGTCTCGCCCTTGAGACGCTCGGCCGCTGCCAGATCACGCTGGATGCGATCCTTGCGCTCTTCGATCACCTCGCCGATGCGCGGCAGAGCGATCTTCGCCATGATCCAGTAAAGGAGCACGAAGGTTACGGCGAGCCAGAAGAGCTGTGGGGCGAAGTCCGGGGCATGAAGCTGCGGAAGGCCGCCCGACTTTCTTTCGTCGAGGGCGTCTGCAACGTCAGCACCGACACCAGCCACGTCCGTGGCGAGCACGATCATCGCTGCGATCATGGATATCTCCAGGGCTGAACAGGCGGCGGGCTGGTTCTGTCGGCGGAAGCCAACGAAGCGTGCCGCGCCGCCTTGGTCGAGATCAACCGAAGAGGATGATCAGAGCGATGAGAAGGCCGAAGAGGCCCGTTGCTTCAGCGAGAGCGAAGCCGATGAGCAGGTTCGTGAACTGGCCCGGAGCGGCCGACGGGTTGCGCAGCGCGCCCGACAGGTAGTTGCCGAAGATGTTGCCGATGCCGATGCCGGCGCCGATGAGCGCGAAGCAGGCGAGGCCGGCGCCGATGAATTTTGCTGCCTGGGGATCCATGGTCGTCTCCTGGTGTGTTTTCTCTAAGTGGTCAAAGGCTTTTTAGAGCATGCCCTAACCTGGTCTCGCGTCGCCGCAAGGCCGGGCTCTGGCACAGTTCTAGTGGTGATGCATGTTGACAGCATCGTTGAGGTAGATGCAGGTCAGCACGGTGAAGATGAACGCCTGCAGGAAAGCCACGAGGAACTCGAGGCCTGTAAATGCGGCGGTGAAGAGTACGGGTGCGGCCTTGGCGATGAACGGCAGGCTGACCGCGAAGCTCGCGAACACCTTGAGCATCGTGTGGCCGGCCATCATGTTCGCGAAGAGACGAACCGAGAGGCTGATCGGGCGGATGAGGTAGGACACGATCTCGATCGGCACGATAAGCGGCATCAGCCACAGCGGCACGCCATCCGGCACGAAGAGCTTGAGATAGCCCGCGCCGTGGCGCGCAAATCCGATCATCGTCGCCACGATCCAGACCATCGCGGCGAGCGCGAAGGTCACGATGATGTGGCTCGTAACGGTGAACGACCCCGGGATCATGCCGATCATGTTCAGGGTCAGAATGAAGATGAAGATCGTGAACACCCAGGGGAAGTAGCGCATGCCTTCCTTACCCAGGTTCTCGCGAACGATGTTGGCGACGAATTCGTAGGCGCCCTCTGCAATCGACTGCAGGCGACCCGGCACAAGCGAGCGGCCGGAAATCGCAAAGATCAGGAAGCCGGAAATGAGCACAAGCGCCAGCACCATGAACAGTGAGGCGTTGGTGAAAGAGATGTCGTATCCGAACAGCTCAAGCGGAATGAGCCGCTTGATCTCGAACTGAGCCATCGGGCCGTGGTGTTCCGCCGCGTGACCCGCTGTTTCTGCCGCTCCAGCCAATGTCCCGTCCCCTGATTCGGCCGCTCTAACCGGGCCGTTTACTTCCCGTCGTCGTCTTCGTCGTCCGGAACCGATTTGGCGCTGCGCTGAAGCGGCTCGGCTTCGGCTTGCAGGCGCCTTGCGGTTCTTACGATGTTCATGAGACCGGCGGCGAAGCCGAGCATCAGGAACACAATCAACAACCAAGGCCCGGTGCCGAACTGGTCATCCAGCACCTTGCCGATGAACCCGCCGACGGCGATGCCGACAACAAGTTCGATCGAAATCTTCATCGCCTGGCCCAGGGCAGCGCCGCGGGCCCGATGATCCGCCTCCGGCACCTCGTTTCCGCGGGCCTCGGCCTTGACTTTGTCCAGCCTCGCCCCCAGGTCGGAAGCGCGTCTATGAAACGCCTCCCGGTCCTCCGGAGAAAGCTCGCCACGTGGCCGATTTTCGTCGTCGTTCGACGCCGACATAAGCTTCCTCTGCCCGCGGCAAACCGCAGGCTGAAACGGCTGGATTACCAACGGCGCGCACCATACCCGGAGGCCAAGCGGTGTCAAGCAAAGGCCACATTTTTGCAAAGCCTCTGGGGGTACGGCTAAACCGCGCAGGTAGAAGCAGTCCCGTTCCCTAAGTAAAACGCAATATCGACGGGGATTTTGTCCGGCCAAAGGGTTAGGCCCCGGCGACTGATTCGCCCTCAGCCAGCTTCGCGGAACGAGCGGGCGGTCTCGAGGTCCACCGAGACGAGCTGTGAAACGCCCTTTTCGGTCATCGTGACGCCGAACAGGCGATTCATCCGCATCATCGTCATCGGGTGGTGCGTGATGCACAGGAAGCGGGTGGCCGTTTCCTCGGCCATCTTTTCCATCAGCGTACAGAAGCGGTCGACGTTGGCGTCGTCGAGCGGGGCGTCGACCTCGTCCAGGACGCAGATCGGCGAGGGGTTGGTCAGGAACACCGCGAAAATGAGCGAGAGGGCGGTGAGCGTCTGCTCGCCGCCCGAGAGCAGCGAGAGGGTCGCCGGCTTTTTGCCGGGCGGCTTAGCGACGATCTCGAGGCCGCTTTCCAACGGGTCTTCTCCCTGGACCATCTCAAGGCGGGCTTCGCCTCCGCCAAAGAGCGTCGAGAAAAGACGTGAGAAATGACCGTTCACGGTATTGAAGGCCTCGTCGAGGCGCTTCTTGCCTTCGCGGTTCAACTGCTGGATGGCGCCGCGCAGCTTGGCGACGGCCTGCTCGACATCCTCGCGCTCCGTTTCCATCGTGCTCATCTGCTCGAGGAAGGTCGTTAGCTCGTCATCGGCCTGCAGGTTCACGCCGCCAAGGCGTTCGCGGTCGGCCTTGAGGCGCTGCAAGCCGCGATCGGCGTCCGCGAGCGAAGGAATGTTGTCGTTGGTCGTGAGGCCGGTCAGCGAGAAGCACTCTTCCGGCGTGACGTTCAGGTTCTCGCGAATACGCCGCGCTTCTTCCTGACGCCGTGTGCGCGCGCCTTCGAGGCGCGTTTCAATGCGGGCGCGGTTTTCGCGCGCGGATGACACGGCGTTCTGGGCTTCGCGTAGCGCCTGGGCCGCGGCGCGTAGTTCGTTCTCCGCTCGGGCGAGGTCGTCGGCAGCCGTGTTGCGCGCGGTTTCAGCATCCGAGAGCGCACCGAGCAGGCTCTGACGGCGGTCGTCGAGCGCGGGGATGACCTCTTCGAGAGCGGCGATGTCGCTCCTGGTTTTGCCGAGGCGCTCTTCGAGAGCGGCGATGTGCTGCGTTGCGTTTTCGATGCGCGATGCCCACCGCGTGCGTTCGGCGACAATCGTCTCTGCGCGGCGTTTCCTGGCTTCACGCTCGCGGGCGTGGGTAGCGACGCGGGCCTGGGCAACCGAAAGTGCGGTGCGCTTCTCCTGCGTTGCGCGCTGCACTTCAGGCAGGCGGGCAGTGGGATCGTCCTCAGCGTCGAGCTTCGCGAGTTCGTCCTCGATGTGGTCGAGGCTTGCCTGAGTTTCGGCGAGATCCGTATCGGCGCGCTCGCGTGCTTCCGTTATGGCCGTGAGTTTGGCTTCTGTCTCGCGCGCCTGACGCTCGATGGTGGCGAGCGCGTCGCGTGTTGCGACGTGGTTGGCCTGCGTGTCGCGCCAGAGCGCGCGCAGACGCTTTTCCTCGGCTGCGGCTGCTGTGTGAGCAGCGGCGGCTTCCTGATCGAGCGCGGCGAGGCGCTGGGCTTCCGCGCGTGCGATCTTCTCGCGCTCGAACATATCGGCGAGGCGATTGCGCTCGGCGAGGCGCTGAGCGGCGGGCGTCATACCGCCAGCGACGGCGATGAAGCCGTCCCACCGCCAGAGATCGCCTTCGCGGCTGACGAGGCGCTGGCCCTGTTTCAGATGCGGCTGAAGGCGTGCACCGAGCTCGCGCGACACAACGCCGATCTGGAGCAGACGGCGCGTCAGTTCGGCGGGTGCGCCGACATGCATGGAGAGCGGTTCGGCGTCGGCTGGAAGCGCTGCGTCCTCGGGGCTGACTTCGATGGTGCGCCAGCGGACCGGTGCATCTTCATGAACAGGAGCATCGAGATCGTCGCCCAGAGCGGCGACCAGGGCTGCTTCATATCCCGGAGCAACGCGGAGCTGTTCGACCACCGGCGGCATGCCGTCTTCATAGGTTGGCATGACGAGCTTGTGCAGCGTCTCGCGTTCGGTGACGAGCTGCTGCAGAGCCATGCGGGCCTGCTGCGCTTCGTCTGCGCGGAGGCGCGCCGTCTCAGCGAGATCGCCGAGCTTGTCTTCGGCATCGAGTGTGGCGGCTTCGATCTCCGTGATTTCGCGGGCGAGGCGTTGGCCCTGCTCGGTGATCGCGGCGAGCTTGATGGAATCGGGAGCGCCAGACGCCGCTGTCTGTGCGTCGCGCGTAAGGGCGGCGAGCTTGTCGTTGATCCTGGCGATCGTTGCGCGGCGCTCGGCCTCTGCTGTCTCGAGCGACTTTCGCTTCGCACGGACTTCGGCGGCGCGCTCGGTGACGACTGTCAGTTCTTTTTCGGCGACTTCGAGCGCTTCGGCAGCATCTTCTTCCGCAGCGTGGATGTGATCCTCGGCGGCTTCCGCCTCGGCTTCGGCGACTTCGAGCGTCTGTGTCTCGACGTCGAAGTTCGCCAGGATCTCCTTAGCTTCGGAGATCTGCCCGCTTTCGCGCGCGGAATCCTTTTCGAGTTCGGCTGCGAGTTTCGCCAGCTCGATGCGGCGCTCGGTGCAGCGCTCGGCTTCCTTGGCGAGGCCTTCGGTCTCGATCTTGATGCGCGAGAGGGCAGCACCCCGTTCGGCTTCTTTCTCGCGCAGCGGCTGAATGGTCTCCGCGAGGGACGCTTCCTGCGTGAGGGAGCGCGCCTCGTCTTCGGTCGCGCGGCCGAGCAGCGCCAACGTTTCCGCGAAGCTCTTTTCCTCCGTCTCGACGAGCATCTGCGCGTCGATCCACGACAGATGCGCGAGAAGCGCTTCGCCGCGCCGGATCTCGTCGGAAAGATCTTTGTAACGGCGGGCCTGACGAGCCTGACGCTTCAGGCTTTCGATCTGGCTGCCGAGCTGGCCCATGATGTCGGCCAGACGCGCGAGGTTCTGCTCGGCACCTTTGAGACGCAACTCGGCCTCGTGGCGGCGACTGTGCAATCCGGCGATGCCGGCGGCATCTTCCAACACGCGGCGGCGCTGCTCGGGCTTGGCATTGACGATCTCGGAGATCTGGCCCTGACGCACGAGCGCCGGAGACCGGGCGCCGGTTGCCGCGTCCTCGAACAGGATCTTGACGTCGCGGGCGCGCGCTTCTCGGCCGTTGATGCGGTACGCGGAGCCCGCCTCACGCTCGATGCGGCGCGTGATCTCGATGACGTCGGCATCGTTGAATTCGGAGGGCGCTTTGCGCTCCTGATTGTCGAGGAAGATCGTGACCTCGGCGACGTTGCGCGCCGGGCGCGTGTTCGTGCCGGAGAAGATCACGTCGTCCATGGCGGAAGCGCGCATCGACTTGTGCGAGCTTTCGCCCATCACCCAGCGAATGCCTTCAAGCAGGTTGGATTTTCCGCAGCCGTTCGGTCCGACGACGCCGGTCAGGCCGGGCTCGATCACGAGATCGGTCGGTTCGACGAAGGACTTGAAGCCCAGAAGCCTCAAACGGCTGATTTTCATTCCAACACCGACCCCGCAAACAATCAGGCGCCGTGAGCAGCGCTACTGCTGCGCCATCGCGGCCGACCTGGGGGCAGAGAGCAGCGGCTCGACCATCTCGCGGATGTCGCTCATCGAGAGCGTCTTCTTCACGAGCTTGCCTTGGACGAAGAAATTCGGCGTACCGATGATGCCGAGCGTCCGTCCGCGATCCTTGACCCACTTCAAGCCGTCGATCATGGCCTGATTCTTGAGGCAGGAATCGAATTGGGCCTGGGTCATCCCCACTTGCTTGGCCACGGCGAAAATCGGCTCCAGGCGGACTTCCTGGGACACCCAGGAGGACTGCTGCTCCATGAATTTTCCGTAGAGCGCGAAGTACTTATCCGACGGCGCGCAGCGCAGTGCGATGGTTGCGTTGCCGGACTGCTTGCCGATCGGGAACTCGCGCATGATGAAGTGCACCTTCCCCGTGTCGATGTAGGTGCGCTTGAATTCGGGGAAGACGTCGCGGTGGAAGGCGCGGCAGTGCGGGCAGGTGAGCGACGCGTATTGCAGGATGGTGACGGGGGCATCCGCCCGGCCGAGTGACATCTCGGGCAGCGGGCCGGTCGTCATGACTTCGGCCACTGTCGGGTTTGCGATGATCTGCCGGCCGCCTTCGGATGGATCCGGGATCGATCCGAAGGGGCTGAAGGGCGTGTCGCTCGATGTGGCGCTTGCAGTGCTGGGGAACGCGCTATTCGCCCCTTCGGTATTTCCTGCGCCGACACCGGCGGTCGACAGCGAGGTGTTGCCTGAGCAGGCCGAAAGCGACAGCGCCGCGAAGAGCACTAACGCCGGAGCAAAACGCGCCATTCTGGGCAGAGCCTTCGTCATGGCGTGGTGTTGCTCCTCATTGGTTCGCGACGCTTTCGCTGGCTAAACCCTGGCGCTGGCTCAACCCTGGGAAAGCAGCGGCTCCAGCACCTTATCGAATTCCTCGATCGTCGGCGGCCCCATCAGGCGCTTGCCGTTGATGAAGAAGCTCGGTGTGGCATTGACGCCAAAGGTGTCGGCCCCGCGCGTGCGCCCCGTGGTGAGCTGGTCCAGCAGCTTCTGGTCGGTCAGGCACTTGTCGAAGCTTTCCTGCGTGAAGCCCACCTGTTTGGCGATTTCAAACAGCTTCGCTTTTGTGCCGGTCTCGCTGAAAGCCCATTCCTCCTGCTTGTCGAACAGGATATCGATGAGGGCCATCGACTTTTCGGAGGTGCCGGTGCAGCGGGCCAGCATGGACGCGGCGACGGCGCGGTTATCGAGCGGGAACTCGCGGAACACGAAGCGGATCTTGCCCGTGTCGATGTATTTCTTCTTGATCTCCGGATAAACCGTGTCGTGGAAATGCTTGCAGTGGCCGCACGTCATGGACGCGTATTCGACGATCGTGACCTTGGCATCCGCCGAGCCGAGCAACAGATCGGGAAAGCCTTCGTCGCGCTTCATCAGTTCGCCAACGTCGATTTCGGCGGGACCCTGATGCCGCTGGGCGAAAGCGGGGAACGCGGAGGCCAGTATCGCCAGTCCGCCGACGGCTGCGCCAGCCACCAGGGCTTGGCGCCGGTCGATCCGCGTTGTCAGTCTCATGTTCTCAACTCCCTAGCATTCTCACAGCCCCAACGGGCTTGGGCTCGCGCCCCGGTTTTCCGGCTGGCATGTAACATGGGCGCGGCGCCCGATTAAGGCAAATTCAGCCTGAACGCCAATTGAATGCGTGCCGGGTCGCCGTAAAGGGCCAGTGAATCAGGGTATTGCTTAGGCGCCGCGTGTCCGGTCCCGCTGGATGCCCTGTTCCATGCGGGCGAGAGCGGCCAAAAGCGGGTCTCCCGAGGCGGCATCTGCGGCGGCAGACGGCTGGCGGCGGGCCGCGTCTTTTCTTTCGGGTTGGGCGGCGAGCGGGGCCTGCACCAGACGGATGGTTTCGATGGCGCGATAGCCGAAGTAGCTGTTGATGCGATCAAGGATCTGGCGGGCGCGATACTCCACGTCGAGGGCGCGGGCCGGATCGACGCGCAGCGTCAGTGTGGCGGCGCGCTGGGCATCCGCTTCGTCTTCGATGACCTCGACACCGCGCGGCCATTTCAAGCGTTCGGGCACGGTGTATGAAGCGAGATCCGCGCCGACGATGCGGGCCCAGTCCGTCACCAGCGAGGCGGTCGAAAAGCCGAACTTCTCGAAGGCTTTCTTGGTGAGTGCGGGCACGAAGCTGCCGACCGTCTTCGTCGGGACGAAGCGTGCGACGGGCGGGGCCGCAAAGCGCGTGTCGCTGCGGGTCAGCACAACGTGCCTGCGCGCGGGGCGAGGCAGCGCCGATTTACGTGGCTTTTCTGTGGGATTTGCAGGCACGCGGCTTCACCGTCATATGCAGGAAGATTGCTTGTCCCTAGCATGAAGGGTGTGATTCGCGTCGTCGTCGAAGGGAGACCCGATTCGAAATGGGGGACACGGCGAAAATTGTGGCGCGCAAGCAACTGCCGCTGCGGCCGGCCGGGGCCGACACGGTCGCGGCTCTGCTCGACTGGTATGACCGCGAGCGGCGCGATCTCCCTTGGCGCATGAAGCGCGGTAAGCGCAGCGATCCTTACAAAGTCTGGCTCAGCGAGATTATGCTGCAGCAGACGACGGTGAAGGCCGTCATTCCGTTTTACGAGAAGTTCCTTAAACGTTGGCCCACCGTCGAGGCCCTGGCGGCGTCGCCTCTCGATGACGTTCTCGCGGCGTGGGCGGGGCTCGGGTATTACTCGCGTGCGCGGAACCTGCACAAGTGCGCTCAAGCTGTCGTTGCCGATCATGGCGGACAGTTTCCGCGCACGGAAGCGGGGCTCGGCGAGTTGCCGGGGATCGGGCCTTACACAGCGGCGGCCATCGCAGCCATCGCGTTCGGGGAACCGGCGACGCCGGTGGACGGCAATATCGAGCGGGTGGTTTCGCGTCTTTTTGCTTGCAGGCGTCCGCTGCCGGGCGCCAAGCGCGAGATCAAACGTCTTGCCGAGACGCTTACTCCGCAGCGGCGGGCGGGTGATTTTGCGCAAGCGATGATGGATCTCGGCGCGGCGGTGTGCACACCTAAGCGGCCGTCCTGTCTCGTGTGTCCGTTGCAGCAGGATTGTCACGCGCACGCGCTCGGCATCGAGGCGCAGCTGCCGGTGAAGCTCGCGAAGCCGGAACGGCCGGTGCGATACGGCACGGCGTTTCTCGCGCTCAGCGAGGATGGCTACGTGCTGCTGCGCAAGCGTCCCGAAGCGGGGTTGCTCGGCGGAATGCTCGAGATCCCATCGACGGATTGGGGTGATGACTGGCTTCCGGTCGATCAGGCGCTCGCGGCGCAACCGCTCAAGACGGACTGGTGGAGCGTGCCGGGCGTCGTCAGTCACACGTTCACGCATTTCCGGCTCGAGATGATGGTGCTTCGCGCCATCGTTCCTGCCGGGGCGAGTCTCACGTTCTGGGCTAATCCGGAGCAGTGCCGGTGGGTAGCGCGGCGCGACCTCGCTCACGCCGCCTTGCCGTCGGTCATGCGCAAGGTGATCGCGCACGCGCTCAAGGAGCATTGAGTGCGGATGTCAATTCGCGAAGTCCCGGACACTGCGGCTAGGTGCGGGAGATGAGCGTTTATTCTTCAGCATAAGAAATCGCAGCACGCTAAGCGTGCTGCGCCTTTAGGGTCTCAATGTTTTCGCGGTACCAGTTTCGGGCCGCAGCTCGGACCGTATGATGCGCTAAGCTGCCAGCACCTCGTCGGCCGGGCCGAAGTACTCGTAGTGGATACGTTGGGACGGAACACCCGCCAAAGAGAGCGCCGATACCGCGGCGCGAAGGAATGCTCGCGGTCCGCAGATAAAGAAGCTCGCGCTTTCGACAGGAGTGTTGGCGACCAGCCAGTCGTCGGTGATAAGCCCCGCGTGATCGAAATCCTTGCCGCCAACTTCATCGGTCATCGGCGTTTGATGGAAATCGACGACAGTCACCGCTTTGCCGGAGTTTGCCAGTTTGCGGACATGATCGCGCATCGCGTGGGTCTGGCGATCAAGCGTGCCGTGAATGTAGTGGACGGGCACGTCAGAGCCGTCTGCGACCAAAGTTTCCAGCATTGCGACCATCGGGGTCAATCCGACGCCGCCCGACAAGAGAACGACCGGGCGGTCTACTTGATCGGGAAGGAAGAACTCACCAGCCGGTGCTGCGACTTTGAGAACCGTGCCGATACCGGCGTGATCGTGCAGCCATCCAGAGACCAGCCCCTTCGGCTCGCGCTTCACGGAGATGCGATAGGTTTCGCCGTTTGCGGCATTTGAAATCGAATAGTTGCGTTTGATCGGAGGGTGGCCCGGTAGCTCGAACCAGAATGTCAGGTACTGGCCTGCTTTGTGGCGGATGATTGAGCCACCATCCACGGGCCGCAGAATAAACGACCGAATGACGCTGCTTTCGGAAATCGCCTCTTCGACGCGGAACTCACGCCATCCGTTCCAGCCGCCGTCGGTCTGCTTTTGCTCTTCGTAGATGCGGCCTTCACGCGCGATAAGAATGTCGGCAAGGAACCAGTAGGCCTCGCCCCACGCTGCGAGGATTTCGTCGGTTGCCGCGTCGCCAAGCACCGCCTTTATTGCCCCAAGCAGCGCATCCGCAACATAGGGATAGTGTTCGGGAAGGATTTGCAGGCCGACGTGCTTTTGAGCGATGCGTTCGACCGCGGGGGCAAGGGCGGCGAGATTGTCGATGTTGTTGGCGTAAGCGAGGATGGCGCCGGTCAATGCGCGCGGCTGCGAACCGGCATCGCCGTGATGTGACTGATTGAAGAGATCGCGTATGTCCGCGTTCTGAAACAGGCGGGAATACATTTCCCGCACGATCTCCAGTCCATGGGCTTCAAGTGCCGGCACGGTAGCCTTCACGAGCGCAATGGTGCTCGCGCTGAGTGTCTTGGACATCAACGTTCTCCTTGTCATGAAATGTGTAGGGGAGTGCTAGAAGCCGTGGGGCCTCTGGTCGTAGAATTCGATTTGCATCTTCATTTGGCCGTTCGGGGTTACGAAGTGATATTGCTCGGGTAACAGGAGCCCGGAGCAATTAGAGTTCAGATCCAGCTCCGACTGCGGATCGAGGTAAGTGAGGCGCAGTCGCCCCTCGATCACTCTCACGAGACCCCAGACGCCTGCTTTGGTTGCGTGGCGTGTTTGCAGTGCCTTCGGCAGCGTTGTTTCATCGAAAATCGGTGTCGACCGATAAGGTTGAACAGGCGTGTTCATCACGCTTTCCCCGGCATCATATCTCTTGCGCTAATTCATGCATCACAAATGCATCTTATCAATGCGGCAAATCATGCATTTGATTTGCATCAATTGGTTTCCTATTGTCGGGAGCATTGTCAGCATCGAGGATGTGACCAACGGATCTTCGGCATATCGGCGATCACTTCGGTCTCTGGTGCCGTCCTCACGCGTGAATCCGTCAACCTCGCAGGCAACTGGAAGGCCGCGTCGTCATGCGACTCACCACTCATTCGGACTACGCGCTTCGCGTGCTGATGTATCTCGGCGCGCGTCCTAATCATCGCGCAACGATCGAAGAGATCGCGCGGGCGTACGGCATTTCTCAGAATCATCTGATGAAGGTTGTGAACAACCTTGCGCGCCAAGGGTGGATTGAAGCGCAGCGGGGACGAGGGGGCGGGTTGCGGCTTGCGCGTGATCCGGAAACGATAACCGTGGGCGCGGTGATTAGAACGACGGAAGAGGATTTCGACATCGTCGCATGTTTCCGATCTGCGGACGCATGCCCGCTGACGCCAGCTTGCCAGCTCAAGCGATCGCTCGCACAAGCTCTGGATGCCTACCTTGCCGTGCTCGATGACGTTACGCTCGCAAGTCTTTTAAGCCAGCCACGCCGTCTGCTCGCTGCTCTCGCCGTATGACGCCGTGGTGTTTTCAGACTATGGCCGTTGTGGCGCTATTGCATCTGAAGGGACGTCCTCCACCCCCCGTTTTGCTTGCCTTTGGCGGCCCGGTATCGATGTGATCGTGCCTCATCGGAACGATGCGGCTGCATCGCAGTTTCCTTTGCCAAGTCGGGGCTTCGGCAATGGAGCGACAAATGAAAAAGAATTCCCTGCTGATCTGCACGAGCCTCACGGCTCTGGCCGTCCTTGCGGGCGGTGCTTTTGCGCAAAACGAGAGAGGTTCGCCCGGCGGCGGTGCTGGCGGAGCGGCTTCCGAAATGCGCTCCCCCGGCGGTGCCGCTGGATCGCCTCCGGCCGCTCGCGTCGATGAGGGTGCCGGTGCCGGAGGGCTTGGCCTAGAGAAGAGCGCCGGTAAAGGCAACGAGGTGGAAGGACCGAGTTCATCAGAAGCACGCGGTGACGCGTTGAAGGAGTCTCGCAATAGCGCACGCTCCGAGAAAGGCAGTCGCGATGGGTCTGCTTCGGAAGGCGCTTCGGCAGGCGATGCAGGTAAGGATATGCCCAAGTCGGCCAACGACAAGTCCAGCGGCAAGGCCGGCAAACATTCAGAAGTTGGCGAGCAGTCCGGCAAGCACTCGAAAAAGACCGGGGCTGGCTCGGATGCTGATCATGACCGGTCTGCAAACGAAGGCGCTTCAGAAGGTACAGCGGGTGCCGGTAAAGGCGCGTCCGGCAGCGTGACGCAGCTTTCGGGTGAGAATCGCACGAAAGTGCAATCCGCATTCCGCTCGCATCGGTCCGATGCTGTCGTGAAGGATATCAACATTGATATCCACGTGGGCGTGGCAGTGCCGCGTAGCGTCACACTGTATGCAGTTCCGGAAGACGTCGTCGTGATCGTTCCGGACTATCGCCGCTACAAGTATTTCATTCACGGGGACAAGGTCGTTGTTGTCGATCCGGTTACTTTCGAGATCATTGACGTTCTCGTTCTTGCATAGCCGTGCACCACAACTCGGGAAGCGACGGGCGTCGTCGCTTCCCGGCTTTGCGACCAACTTCTTTCTGCATGGAGGAGATAGCCATGAGAGCAACGACGCTAGGCCTGATTGCCGCGTTTGCCTTTGCAGCTTCCGCCGGCACCGCGACCGCGCAGGATGTTTATGTCGTTGATGACGACGATACCTATGTCGAGGAGCCGGGGGCGGTGGAGTATCCCGACGGTTACGCCGAACCGGACATCGTGGTGGGGCCGCGTGTCTATGGATGGGTGCGGCCCGACGATTGCGGCGAGTTCAGATATTGGAACGGCGATGAGTGCGTGGATGCCCGATATGACACGGATGATGTCGACGACTGACCCGCGGCATCCGGCGCGCGCATCGTGCCGCGCTGATTGAAAAGGAGGACCCAGGGCACATGCCCGACCGCTGTCTGACGTGCTTCTCGTGGAAAGGGCGCTGACGCCTTCTCTTAAGCACATTCACACGGGCCCTGGGTCCCGCTCGCTATGCCCCCCGGCGCGAGCTTTTATTCTGCGGCAATGAGTGGGGCCCTGAGCTTCTGAGCGGAAAGGCCGAGTTCTACCTTGGCGCGATCTCTCAGCTTGTCGATCGGGTGCAGCACGCCGCCGCGCTCGTAGTGCCAGAAGGTCCAGCCGTTGCAAGCGGACTTGCCTTGAACCTCAGCGCCGAGCCGGTGGATCGAGCCACGGCTTCCCGGTACGGCCAGCGTTCCATCGGCTTTCACTTCGGCGCGAACGCTGCGGCGTTCGTCATACAAAGGTGATCCCGGCCGGAGGATGCCGAGTTCCACGATGGTGCCGAACGGCACGCGCGGCTCGCTGCGCTTCGAAGGCTGCGGCTCGATCGATGACGTGGAGAGCGGCTTCACCTTTGCGATGCGCTCAGTCGCGGCCTTGGCGTAATCCGGATCGCGCTCGATGCCGATCCATTTGCGGCCGAGTTTTTCTGCGACGGCGCCCGTAGTGCCGGTGCCGAAGAAGGGATCGAGGACAGTGTCCCCCGGGTTTGTGGTCGCGAGCAGCACGCGATGCAGGAGGGCTTCCGGCTTCTGCGTCGGATGCGCCTTGCGGCCGCCGTCATCCTTGAGGCGTTCGGGGCCTGAGCAAATCGGGAAGAGCCAATCGGACCGCATCTGCAGGTCGTCGTTCGACGCCTTGAGGCTTTCATAATTGAATGTGTAGCGGGACTTCTGATCGCGCGAAGCCCAGATCAGCGTCTCGTGGGCGTTGGTGAAGCGGCGGCCGCGGAAGTTCGGCATCGGGTTCACCTTGCGCCACACAACGTCGTTCAGGATCCAGAAGCCGAGATCCTGCAGCGCCACGCCGAGGCGAAACACGTTGTGATAGGAGCCGATCAGCCAGAGGGCGCCGTCCGGCTTCAATACGCGGCGGCATTCCGTGAGCCAGGCGCGCGTGAAGCGATCGTATTCTTCAAAGGACGCGAACTTGTCCCAGGCGTCGTCGACGCCGTCGACGCGCGTGTTGTTGGGACGCAGGAGATCCGACGCGAGTTGCAGATTGTACGGCGGGTCTGCGAAGACGAGATCTATGCTTCGATCAGGTATTCGACGAAGCTCGGTGAGGCAATCTCCCACCAGGATCCGATTTCGGGCCAGAGTCCGATCTCCGGCCACACGGCTGCTGCTTCCCGCAGCCGAACTCGCACCACGACGCACACCCATTCTACGCAACTCACAGAGAAAAACACGAGGTGCCCTGGACACATGGACCGAACCCGACGCGCTCAAACAACCGACCCCACAGTTAACGGAACGTAAACGGTGGACGTTAATTTTCGGTTAAAGCGGTCTTTGTGGTGCAGGCGTCCGTTGGACTGACGAAGGGCAGACTCGCATGCTTTTGCGGCCCATGGAAGGCCGAACTCGATTCCGATCTACATCCCATGATCAACGCGCCGTAGTGCCTCGAAAACAAAGAAGCCCGGCACGCTTTTTTGCGCGCCGGGCTTGGTCTTTTTCGTGTGTGTGGCTCTGCCGTTTAAGCGGCGCGAACCATCATCAGGAAGCGCTCGACCTCGGTCTTGAGTGTGCGGCTGTCGCCCGAAAGCGACTTGGCGGAAGCGAGCACCTGCGACGAAGCAGAACCTGTTTCTGATGCGCCCTGGCTCACGGCGGTGATGTTGCTTGCAACCTCGCTCGTGCCCTTCGCTGCTTCCATGACGTTTCGGCTGATCTCTTGTGTTGTCGCGCCCTGCTGTTCGACGGCTGCTGCGATTGCGCCACTTACCGCCGAGATCCGCGTGATAGTGCTTGCGATCTCGTTGATGGCGTCGACGGCTTCGCGCGTCGAGTTCTGCATGCTCTGGATCTGACTGCCGATCTCGCTCGTGGCTTTCGCTGTCTGCGCTGCGAGAGCCTTCACTTCCTGTGCGACAACGGCGAAACCCTTGCCTGCGTCTCCGGCGCGCGCCGCTTCAATGGTGGCGTTGAGAGCAAGCAGGTTCGTCTGTCCGGCAATCTGGTTGATGAGTTCGACGACGGCACCGATGCGCTCTGCTGATTGCGAAAGCTCGACGACGTTGTCGTTGGTCTTCGCGGCCTGACGTACGGCTTCGTCCGCGATGGCGCTGCTTTCGTGAACCTGACGACCGATCTCGGTCACGGTGGACGAGAGCTGCTCCGAGGCAGCGGCGACGCCCTGCACGTTCACCGAGGTCTGTTCGGACGCGCTGGCGACGCTGCCCGAGAGCTCCTGTGTCGATGCGGCGTTGAGCGTGAGCTGACCGGCGGCTGCTTCGAGCTGGATCGATGCCGATGAGACGGTATCCACGACGCGGCCAACGCTTTCCTGGAACTGACTGGCGAGCTTGAACATGTCGGCCTTGCGCTGGGCGGCGGCCCGCTGCTCGTGCTCTTCGTGCTCGGCGCGAAGACGCTCGGCTTCGAGGATGTTCTCGCGGAAGATGCCGACAGCGCCTGCAATTTCGCCGATCTCGTCGCTGCGGTCGCGGCCATAGATTTCGCTCTCGGTGTTACCGGCTGCGAGATCGAGGATCGAGAGCTTCATGCGATCGATGGGCTGGACCAGGTTGGTGATGATGAGCCAGATGCCGCCCAACATCGTGATAATCGAAAATACGCCGGAGAATGCAGCGGTGCGCATTGCGCTATCGCGTGCTGCGTCGGCGGTGGCCGTAGTCGAAGCGACAAATGTTCCGTAGTGCTGCGAAAGCGTGGCGAGCTTTGCATTCAATGCAGAACGGTTTGCGCGGTTTGCGTCGTTGTCTCCGTACATGCGTGCGGAAACGAGCGACGACTCGCGGGCCAAGCGGACCAGCTCCGTGCGGAAAGTGGCGAATTCGGAGATGATTTTCTCTGCTGCCGCGAAGTCGTTCTCGTGCTCCGGCTCGACCGTCGCTTTCCACTGCAAGGTGTTTGCGTTGAGGTTCTCGACATTCTTCAGGATGCCGTTGCCGTAGCCTTCAGCGCCGGCCCAATCGTTCGACATGTAGATGCCGCGCGAATCCATCACGATGGCGTAGACGAGGCCGTTGATGCGTTCGAGCAGCGTCTGGCCTGCTTTGGCCTTCATCGCGCGCTCCTGGTCGGCGCTTTCTTTCTTGAGGCTAAGGTAGGTCAGCCCCGCGCCGGCAACGGGAATGAGGGCAAGTGCTGCGATCAGTGCGCCGATTTTGTGCTTCAGCTTCAGATTGTTCAACACGGTTGGGACTCGCTCGCTGGCCGCGATCGCTCGCGGGAAATTTCTTCATCATCTAAAATTTTATCCTTCTGTCCTTACCAATTGAATAACTTGTGTTTATTCGAATTGTCTGTGCACGCGATGCGTGTTCCGACTGCCGCGAGAGCTCTTGATATCCAATTGGATGGCTCGGTAAGTCGCAGGTGTGCCTGCAAACTCTTCGTGCCGGGGGGCAGCATCCAGATCGGCCAGAAGATGGGCGGCGCCGCGCCTAAGCCGTGTCGTGTCTGGAGCGCGGCCATCCATGCGGAGCATGGCTCCGCCATGATGCCGGGAGGATGGTTCTGCGGCTGCAGCGGCGCAGTCGCGTTTTCACGCCAACGGATCCGATGTCGAAGTCGAGGTGTTATCGTGCCGGACGGCTCAGGTGTCCTGGACCTGATGGAACGCCTTCAGCATGGAGTCGCCGAGCATGTCAGGCGAGATCACGACTTCCGTTGCGCCGTATTTTTTCAGGTATTCGGCCTCTGCGTCGTTCAGCGCGCGCCCGACGATTGGCATGATGGAATTCGCCTGCCGCGCCTGTTCGATCGCTTCGCCTGCTTCGAAGTTGCTCGGGATCGCGACGATCATGCCCGCGGCCTTCGCAGGGTTGGCGGCGTAGAGCAAAGTTGCCGCGCTGCCCGACACGCCTTCGATGTTGCGGGCGTGCAGGCGTTTGATCTCTTCCTCGTTCTCGTCGATCACGTAAAGCGGGGCGGCGCCGGACGCGAGGGAATCGACGATGCGCTTGCCGACGCGCCCCGTGCCCACAACAATGATGTGGTCTTCGAGGGTGGTGACGTGAACCGGCTCGTCCTCGGTCTCCTCCGGCGCTGCGGGTTCGCCAGGCGTGTGTGCGTGGCCGTCCTTTTTCTCGATCCAGGGTTTGAGGTGATCAAGCGCCCAGAAGAAGAGCGGGTTCAGCACGATCGAAAGTAATGCGCCGGCGAGGATCAGATCGCGGCCTGCGGCGGGCAACAGATCGAGCGACATGCCAAGGGCGGCTAGGATGAACGAGAACTCACCGATTTGCGCGAGGCTTACGGAAATGGTGAAAGCCGTGCCCCAGGGGTAGCCGAACGCGCGCACGATTGCGAGTGCGGCCAGCGATTTGCCGATGACGATGATGAGCACCGTGCCGGCGACGGCGAGCGGTTGCGTCACGATGATCGCCGGATCGAACAACATGCCGACCGATACGAAGAACAGCACGGCGAAGGCGTCGCGAAGCGGCAGGCTTTCGTTGGCTGCCTGCTGGGATAGCTGGGACTCGCTCAGGATCAGGCCGGCGAAGAACGCGCCGAGTGCGAAGGAAACGCCGAAGAGTTTGGCAGCGATGAATGCCACGCCGAGCGCGATAGAAAGCACTGCGAGGCGGAACAGTTCGCGAGAGCCAGTGTGGGCCGTGTAGTGCAGGATCCACGGAATGACGCGCCGTCCGGCAAGCATCATGATGGCGACAAACGCGGCCACCTTGCCGATCGTGAAGGCTACGGTTGCCAAGAGCTGGCCCACGTTGAGCGAGGATGTGGCCGCTTCCTGCCCTTCTGCGTGGCCGCCGAGCAAAGGCGCGATGGCGGGCAGGAGCACGAGCGTCAGGACCATCACGAGGTCTTCGACGATGAGCCAGCCGACGGCGATCTGACCGCGTTCGGTATTGACGATGCGGCGCTCCTGTAGAGCGCGCAGAAGAACGACGGTACTTGCGACCGAGAGCGCGAGACCGAACACGAGCCCGGCTCCGGCCGTCCAGCCCAACGCATGAGCGAGGCCCGCGCCGAGCAGCGTTGCAACCGCGATCTGGACGACCGCGCCCGGGATGGCGATGTTTCGGACCGCCCAGAGCTCCTTGATGGAGAAATGCAGGCCGACGCCGAACATCAGAAGAATGACGCCGATCTCGGCGAGTTCGTTGGCGAGTTCCTGGTCGGCGACGAAGCCTGGCGTGTGGGAGCCGATTGCGATGCCGGCTACGAGATATCCCACCAGAGGAGAAATGCGCACTCGGTGCGCCAGGGCTCCGAAAACAAAGGCGAGAGCCAGACCGGCAACGATCGTCGCGATGAGCGGCGTGTGATGCATCGAGGGTGCGGATGTCCGTTTGCTTAGTGATTATAACTTCGGGTGATCAGGAACGATCACAGGCGGAAGCCCAAAACGCAAGTCAGGATGCACGGCAATCTGTTGCCATCTTGGGCAATTACGATACAGCGCCGCGCCGGACATAGATCAAGCATCCGTACAACTACGGTAATCCCGCCTGACTTGGGCGATCAGCAGCCAAATCGATCCCTGCACGTCGCAAGGCGTCGGTTCGCGTTCGGGCGGGGTCTGGAATTCCGTCACGGATCGGCTTTTAGGCGATCAGGTGGCTTCGGCTTCCAGCAATCCGAGCGCGAGCTGCACGGATTTCCATGAACGGCGGTGATGCGCAGAAATGCCGAGTTTAACCAGGGCTGCGCGATGCTCCGGCGTGCCGTAGCCTTTGTGGCGCTCGAAGCCGTAGCCTGGGATTTCGCGGGCGAGTGCAATCATCATGCGGTCGCGCGTGACTTTCGCGACGATGGAGGCAGCGGCGATTGACAGGCACTTTGCGTCACCCTTCACGATGGTGCGCGTTTCGCACTTGAGGCGCGGGGCTCTGTTGCCGTCCACGATGGCGAGGCGCGGGCGGCACGAAAGTCTGTCAACCGCCTCGGCCATGGCCCACATGGTTGCAGCCAGGATGTTGTCGCGCTCGATGCGGTCCACGTCGCCGATGCCGACGCCAATGGCGACGGCGGTCGCGGTGATGCGCTCGTACAGGCGTTCGCGGTCTTCGGGGTCCAAGGCTTTTGAATCGTCAATGCCTTGGGGGATGCGATCCGGATCGAGGATCACAGCGGCGGCCACAACGGGACCGGCCCAAGGACCGCGCCCGGCTTCGTCGATGCCGACGATCGGACCGCCGGCCAGCACAAGCTCGGCTGCTTCCAGCTCGAAAGTCGGCACAATTTTCGAATCATCCACCCGCATGGCGACCAACGTCGTGGGTGACGGCCGTCGTGTCAAAGCGGATTGTGGATAGAGTGCCGGCCGTCGGTCGACGGATGCTGGGTTTTCCCAGGTCTATCGTCGACTTCGGCTAAAGCAGCGGCATCTGCTGGCCCTTGGAGACGGGCGGCTTGAACAGGTCAAGCCGCAGCGGTTCGCGGCGTACATCGAGGCCGAGGCGCTTCAGGGCGAGGCGAAAGCGCAGTGCGATCTGATCTGCGTACGGGCCGCGGCCCCGCTGGCGCTCGCTGAACTCGGCGACGTAATCCTTGCCGCCATGCATGGAGCGCAGGAGGTTGATGACGCGTCCGGCGCGGTCCGGGAACTCGCTCGCGAGCCATTCGCGAAACACATCTTTTAACTCGAGCGGAAGACGCAGTAGCACGTAGCCCGCGCTGGTCGCTCCCGCATCGCGGGCGGCTTCGAGAATGCGTTCGATCTCGCTGTCGGTGAGGCCAGGAACAATCGGAGCCACCATGACGGCGACGGGGACGCCGGCTTCGGATAAGCCGCGCACGGCTTCGAGCCGCTTCGGCGGCGTGTTGGCGCGGGGCTCCATCGCACGGGCGATCTTGCGGTCGAGCGTCGTGACGGAGATCGCGACCTTCGCCAGGCCGCGCGACGCCATGCGCGAGAGAATATCGACGTCGCGCATTACGAGCGCGGACTTCGTCACGATGCCGACGGGATGCCCGGTTCGTTCGAGCACTTCCAGGATAGAGCGTGTGATGCGGTAATCGCGTTCGATCGGTTGGTACGGATCGGTGTTGGCGCCGAGCGCGATAACTTTTGGCTGGTAGCCCTTGTGGGCAAGTTCGCGTTCCAGAAGCTCTGCTGCGTTCGTCTTGGCGTAGAGTTTGGTTTCGAAGTCGAGGCCTGCCGAATGTCCGAGATAGCAGTGGGAGGGGCGCGCGTAGCAATAGATGCAGCCGTGCTCGCAGCCCCGATAGGGATTGATTGACTGGTCGAAGGAAATGTCGGGGCTTTTGTTGCGCGTGATGATGGAGCGCGCGGGCTCCTCGTAAACCTCTGTGCGGAAGGCATCGAGTTCGCCAAGCGTTTCCCAACCGTCGTCGAAGCTCATGCGACGCTCGATCTCGAAGCGTCCAGTGTGGTTCGAACGTGCGCCGCGACCTCGTCTCCGCTCCTCGTCCACGACGCTTTCCGGCGCCGTCTGCGATTTGGCGAGCGGATCAACCTTCTGGTGCGGCTCTGAGGCTTTCATGGCCCCAATTCCTACAGCAGGCATGAGAACAAATAAAGAACAAAATGCGCGTCGTCCTCAAGCGAGCGGCGTAAATCCTGCGGCAATCCCTCAGTGAACGTTGGTATCGGGCGCGTCACCTCAGATGCTTGTTGCCCACGGAGACTTCGGGCATGACAGAAGCATGATTTCTGTCGTCGTTCCCACGCACAACTCCGAGGCGCATCTTGCGGACGCGCTGTCGTCGCTCGTGCCGGCTGCCGTGGAGGGACTTATCCGCGAGGTCATCGTCGCGGACGGAGGCTCGACTGATCGCACGCTCGACATCGCCGATGGCTCCGGGGCCGAGATCGTCAAGAGCGAGGCGGGGCGCGGCGCTCAATTAAGGGCTGGCGCGGCGCGGGCTCGTTTTCCTTGGCTATTGTTTCTCAACGCCGACACGGTTCTCGATCCGGGGTGGGAGCGCGAAGCGCAGCTTCACATTGAGCGTGTGGATAGCCGACGCCGGCGCATGTCTGCGGCGAGCTTTCGCTTCGTTCTCGACGACGAAGGCCTGATGCCGCGAACGCTGGAGATGCTGGCTTCTTTCCGGACTGGTCTTCTGAAGCTCCCCTACGGAGATCAGGGTCTTCTCGTTCCGCGCAGCCTTTACGACGAAGTCGGCGGGTTCAACGCGCTTCCTGCGCTCGAAGACCTCGACATCCTGCGGCGCATCGGGCGGCGGCGGATCGTTGCGCTCAGCGGGCGCGCGGTCACGAGCGGGGAGCGCTACCGCCGCGATGGGTATGTCGGACGGATTGCCCGCAACCAGGTCTGTGTCGGTCTCTATCTGCTCGGTTTGCCGGTCGGCACGATCGCGAACCTGATCGGCGCCAAGCCGGAGGCTCGCGGAGAAACGCTCGCGGCGCGGAGCGCGCCCTAGCCGACTGCCTCCGAAGGCTCGCCGCGAAATCTCGCGGTCCTCCGATTTTCTCTTGATCCCTGATCGTCGTTCGCCGCGGACCTAGCCGATCGCACGCGCGCACGTAGTGCGCTCGAGCATGCAGTGGCAGGGATGCCTGCGATGCGCCCGAGCGTGCGGTGAGTCCGAGCCCGTCTGGTCGCGTTGCAGCAGTTTCCCGCGATTTTGTATCTGCTGCGCTTTTTCTCTTGACGGATGTTATAACATCCGAAGATAACGCTGGAACGCTGGAACGCTGGAACGCTGGAACGCTGGAACGCTGGAACGCTGGAGGGGCGCACGTGGACAACGAAATCGCCAATCATCTGAAATCGGCAGGACGCAATGATCGCCGGTTGCCTGTCACGGTGCTGTCGGGGTTTCTCGGCGCGGGCAAGACGACGCTTCTCAATCACGTGCTGAACAATCGCGAAGGGCGCAAGGTCGCCGTGATCGTCAACGACATGAGCGAAGTGAACGTCGATGCGGCGCTCGTTGAGCGCGGCGGGGCGAAGCTTTCTCGCACGGAAGAAGCGCTGGTCGAGATGTCGAACGGGTGCATCTGCTGCACGCTGCGCGAGGATCTTCTGCTCGAAGTGCGGCGGCTCGCGGCGGAGGGCCGTTTCGATTATTTGCTGATTGAATCCACCGGCATCGCGGAACCGCTTCCCGTGGCGGCGACGTTCGAGTTTCGCGATGAAGACGGAGCGAGCCTCTCGGACGCGGCGCGCCTCGACACCATGGTCACGGTGGTCGATGCCGCAAACCTGATGAAGGATTATTCCTCGCAGTATTTTCTCGCCGACCGCGGCGAAGTGGCCGGTGATGGCGACGATCGTCCTCTGGTGGGTTTGCTCGTCGAGCAGATCGAATTCGCGGACGTCGTCGTGTTGAACAAGACGGATGTCGCGACGGCGCAGGAGATCGAAGCCGCGCGTGCGATCATTCGCTCGCTCAATGCGGATGCGCGCATTGTCGAGACGAGCCACGGCCAAGTGGAGCTCGATGAAATTCTCGACACGGGTCTCTTTTCCTTCGAGGCCGCGCACCGGCACCCGACGTGGTTTCGCGAACTCAACGGCTTTCGCGATCATGAACCGGAAACGGAAGAGTACGGGATTTCGAGCTTCGTCTATCGCGCTCGTCGGCCGTTCGATCCGTCCAAGCTCTACGACTTCTTCAACAGCCCGTGGCCCGGCGTCGTTCGCGCCAAAGGGTTCTTCTGGATTGCGACGCGGCCGGCCTGGGTCGGCGAGCTTTCACAGGCCGGCGCGCTCGTGAAGCACGAGGCGGCTGGCTATTGGTGGGCTGCGGTGCCGAAGAGTAAGTGGCCGGATGACGAGGCAACTCAGGTCCGCATTCGAAAGGGCTGGCACAAGCATTGGGGCGACCGCCGCCAAGAGCTCGTGTTCATCGGCATGAAGGAGATGGATCAGGATGCGATTGTCGCGGCGCTCGATGCGTGCCTGTTGCCCGTCTCCGCCGCCGGTCCTGTCGACGCGAAGGCATGGCTCGACCTTCACGATCCGTTTCCAGTGTGGGGGAAGCAGGCGGCTTGACGCGGGTGGGTCGGCAATCAGGACTTCGGTCGATGCTCTTCGAAGCGCGGCATGATCTCGACGAAGTTGCAGGGCCGGTGGCGGTTGTCGAGCTGCCACTTGAGGATGCCGTTCCAGGCGTCCCGGCAGGCGCCTGTCGAGCCCGGCAGGCAGAAGATCAGCGTGCCGTGTGCGATGCCGCCGCAAGCCCGCGACTGGATCGTGGATGTGCCGACCGACTGAAACGAGATCTGGTGGAAGAGGATCGAAAAGCCGTCGATCTCTTTCTCAAATAGCGGTTTCACGGCGTCGGGTGTTACGTCGCGGCCGGTGAAGCCGGTGCCGCCGGTCGTGATCACGACATCGACGTCCGACGCTGAAATCCAGCTCGCGACTTTATTGCGAATGGCGTCGGCGTCGTCCTTCAGAAGCGCGCGGCTTGCGACGACGTGCCCGCAGTCCGCGACCATCGTCGCAAGCGCATCGCCCGATTTGTCTTCCGCGGCAGTACGCGTGTCCGACATCGTGAGGATGGCGATGCGGAGCGGGATGAAGGGGCGCGTTTCGTCGATGCGGTTCATTGGTCGGATTTTCCTAACGGGTCTGCTTCAGTGGAGCCCGAGCATTCGAGATTCGTAGATGACCGATCATTTCGTGGCGCCGGTTTCGAGAAGCGTTTGCACGGCGAGCAGGTCGCGCCAGGCTTGCCGTTTAGCCGCGGGCGTGCGCAGCAGATAGGCCGGATGCAGCGTCGCCATCGTTTTCACCGGCTTGCCGCTGACTTCGATGTCGCGCCACTTGCCCCGGATGCGCATGATGCCGTCTGTGACGTCGAGCACCTGCTTCGCGGCGGAGCCTCCGAGCAGCAGGATGACATCCGGTCCCACGAGTTCCATCTGGCGTTCGAGGAACGGGCGGCAGACCTGACTCTCCTGAGGCGTCGGCGTGCGGTTGCCGGGCGGGCGCCAATAGACGACGTTGGTGATGTGCACGTCTGCTTCCTTGAGGCCGATGGCCGCAAGCATCTTGTCGAGCAACTGCCCCGCGCGGCCGACGAAGGGCTTGCCTTCCAGATCCTCGTCGCGGCCTGGCGCCTCGCCGACGATCATCAGGCGTGCTGCTGTGGCTCCGCGGTAGAAGCAGAGGTTCTTCGCGGTGGCTTTGAGGCCGCAGCCGTCGAAAGCCCTTAGAGCGGTTTCCAGAGCGTCGAGTGTCGGTGCGCTTTTGGCGAGGGAACGGGCCGCAAGCTCGGCGGCATCGGGCGGGGTCGCGGAAAAGCCGGGACGTGGATCAAATCGTGGTTGCGCCGGTGCAGCCGGTCTCGGAGCAGTGTCTCTCGGAGCTTGGCGCGGGGCGGACGGCCGCTCTGCGTCACGCGCGAGCGGAGCGCGCGGCGCGGGCTCACTTATCGCGCGGTCGGTCGTGGTGTCGCGGCCGGGAAGCTTGAAAGCGCTACCCGGCGCCGCGCTCCCGCGCTCGAACCAGTTCACGGCTGTGTCTGAGACGGCAGTATCCACGCCCATCTCGCGATACCAGTCGAGGAGAGCTGCGAGCGCGTGTCTGTCGGTTTCGATTTGCATTTCCTGGGGAGGATATCGGTCCAGCGATCGATTTGCACGCCTCGGGCGTTATCCCGCGGCTCGGTAGCGGCTTGACGCTTCCATGAATTGAGACCAAACAAAAAAGTCACAGTGGCGGTGATGGGACAAGAGAAAAATGGCGCGGGGTGAAGCTGACCTTCCCGAGCGGGAGGCCATGGAGTTCGATGTTGTGATCGTGGGTGCGGGGCCGGCAGGGCTAGCAACGGCGATCCGCATCAAGCAACTCGCGGCTGAAAAAGGTGAAGAGATTTCCGTCGTCGTCCTGGAAAAGGGCAGCGAAGTCGGCGCGCACATCCTTTCGGGTGCGGTAATCGACCCGATCGGGCTCAATCGGCTGATCCCGGATTGGCGTGAACGCGGCGCACCGCTGACGACCGAGGTCTCGGACGACCAGTTCTTCGTGCTCGGACCGGCGGGCGATATTCGGATCCCGAATTTCCTGATGCCGCCGCTGATGAGCAACCACGGCAACTACATCGGCAGCCTCGGCTTAGTCGTGCGGTGGCTTGGTGAGCAGGCGGCGGAGCTTGGCGTCGAGGTCTATCCGGGCTTTTCCGTCAACGAGGTGCTTTACGACGAGGCCGGAGCGGTGGTCGGAGTCGCGACGGCCGACATGGGCGTGGGCCGGGATGGCGAGCCGCATGACGGCTTCACGCGCGGCATGGAATTGCGCGGCAAGTACACCGTGTTCGCGGAGGGTGCGCGCGGTTCGCTGACGAAGACGCTGATCAAGAAGTTCGAGCTCGCACGCGACGCGGACCCGCAGAAGTACGGCATCGGCCTCAAGGAGCTTTGGGAGATCAAGCCCGAAAAGCACAAGCCCGGTCTCGTGCAGCATAGCTTCGGTTGGCCCCTCGATCTCAAGACCGGCGGCGGCTCGTTCCTTTATCACTACGGCAACAATCTCGTTGCGGTGGGTTTCGTGCTCCATCTCAACTACGAGAACCCGTACCTCTCACCTTATGACGAGTTCCAGCGCTTCAAGACCCATCCGCGTATCGCGCCGGTGTTTGCAGGCGGCCGGCGCATCGCATACGGAGCACGTGCACTGACGGAAGGCGGCTGGCAATCGATGCCGAAGCTCGAGTTTCCGGGCGGCGCGCTGGTCGGATGTGCGGCGGGCTTCATGAACGTGCCGCGAATCAAAGGTAGCCACAACGCGATCCTCTCCGGCATTCACGCGGCGGACGCGATCGTGACGGCGCTCGGCGAGGGCCGCCAGCACGACGTTGTCGGAGGCTACGAAGTGGCCGTCCGCAGCGGCGATATCGCGACGGATCTCAAGCGCGTGCGCAACGTCAAGCCGTTGTGGTCGCGCTTCGGCACCGTGCTCGGCGTCGGGCTCGGCGGTATCGATATGTGGATCAGGACGTTGCTGTTCGGCTGGTCGCCGCTCGGCACGCTTCGTCATGGCAAGCCGGATTATGCTTCGCTCACGAAGGCGCGGAATGCCAAGGCTATCGACTATCCGAAGCCGGATGGTGTGCTGACCTTCGACAAGCTCACGAGCGTTTCTTTCTCGGCGACAAATCACGAGGAAGATCAGCCCGTTCACTTAAAGCTCACGGACCCTCACATCCCGATCGATGTCAATCTGCCGGAATATGCGGAGCCCGCGCAGCGCTATTGTCCGGCGGGTGTGTACGAGGTGGTGCGGAAGGAAAGCGGCGAAGCCGTGTTCCAGATCAACGCTCAAAACTGCGTTCACTGTAAAACGTGCGACATCAAGGATCCGAGCCAGAATATCACCTGGATCTGTCCGGAAGGCGGCGGCGGACCGAATTACGCCGAGATGTAGGCGTTTAGTGACTGAAGACGGGCTAGAAATTCCAGTTAATTTAGCTTCGGATCAACGTTGAAGTGGAGTCGCCAAGCAGCCGAAAGGTTTGCTAGTCTCGCTCGACGTCGTGCTGGGCTTCCCGAAGAGGATCATCCGAATGAGCGCTCGCCGTGGCCGGTTTGTCTTGGTCGTTCCACTCCTGGCCGCAGGGATGCTCGCCTCTGCCGGGGGTTCCCGGGCTGAGACGGTCGAGGCGACCGATACGGAGGCCTTCCGGGGTACGCATTCGCTCGTTGGCAGCTACCTCGCCGGGCGTTTCGCCAGGGCGCAAAACGATGCCGCTGAAGCCGCGGACTTCTATCGCAACGCGCTGACCTTCGATCCGAAGAACGAGCTTCTGCTGGAGCAGGCGTTCCAGATCGAGGCGTCGCGGGGTGACTGGCCTCGCGCTTTCGAGCTCGCCGAAGATCTCATCGGTGTTCAGAAAACGCATCGCATGGCGCAGCTCGCGCTTGCGCTGAGGGATTTCAAGGCGGGCGCTTGGCGCAAGTCGGAGGAGCATTTCCGCTCGGCGGGTTCAGGTCCGATCGGCGAGCTGACGAGCGCCATGGGTATGGCCTGGGTCGAGCTTGCGCATGATGACGCTTCGGGTGCGCTTGCCAAGCTCGATATGCCGAAGCAGGCAGAGTGGGCGCAGTTCTTCCTGCGGTACCATCGCGGGCTGGTTGCGGACATCGCGGGGCGCAAGAACGACGCCCGCGTCGCGTTCGAGAAAGTCTATTCGCAGGATGCGCGGACGCTTAGAACCGCGCTCGCCTATGCACGTCACGAGGCCTACAGCGGCAACCGCAAGAAGGCGCTCTCCATCATCGACGAGCAGATCCAGCGTTCGCAGGGCGACGGGCATCCGTTGCTCCGCAGCCTCAAGGCCGCACTGCAATCCGGCGCGCCGGTCGATCCGATCGTGAAGACGCCGTCCGAGGGGATGGCCGAGGTGTTCTACGGTCTGGGTGAAGCCCTGATCGCGGAAGGTGCCGTGGGCGTTGGCGTGCTCTACATGCAGATGGCGCTTTATGTGGAGCCGGACCATCAGTTCGCGCTTGCTGCACTCGCCAGTGCCTACGAAGGCAGCAAGCAGTACGCGGAAGCGATCACGACTTACGATCGCATTCCGAAGACGAGCCCGCTTGCGACGGCGGTCGAGATCCGCAAGGCGTTCAATCTCAATTCGCTCGACAAGGTCGAAGAGGCGCGCACGACACTTTCGCATTTGCTCGAGAGCGGGGACAAGGCTGCATCCGGCGGGACGACAGAGGCTCCTGCACCTCAGCCTGCGGCATCTCCGATGACGCTTCCTGACGGCGAGACCCTGAGGCTCGGCGCGCACGGCGAAGCTGTAAAGGCGCTGCAAGAGGCGCTGAAAGCTAAGGGGTTCGATGTCGAGGCAGCCGACGGCAAGTTCGGCACGGGCACGCGCAAAGCCGTGATGGCTTTCCAGTCGAGCAACAAGCTGAAGGCGGATGGCCTCGTCGGGCCGAAGACGTTCCAGGCTATCGTCGGTGGCGGGGCGACCGCGGCTCAAGCAACCGCCGGTGGCGTTGCGGTCGAAGGGCCGGTGACGCTCACGGTGTCGGACAAGCTCGAGATTCTGGATGCGCTTGGCAACATCATGCGGGCGCGGAAGCGCTACGCCGAGGCCATTCCTTATTACGATCAGGCCCTGTCGCTCGTTCCCAAGCCGGAGCGGCGTCACTGGATCTACTACTATGCACGCGGCACGAGCTATGAGCGCATCAAGAATTGGGATGCGGCCGAGGCAGATCTCGAGAAGGCGCTCGCGCTTTATCCGGATCAGCCGCTGATCCTCAACTATCTCGGCTACTCCTGGGTCGATCAGGGGCGCAGGCTCAAGGAGGGCATGGCGCACATCGAGAAGGCCGTGATGCTGAAGCCCGATGACGGCTACATCGTCGATAGTCTTGGCTGGGCGCATTACATGCAGGGCAACTTCAAGGAAGCTGTGCGCTATCTCGAACGCGCGGTGGAGCTGAAGCCGGATGATCCGGTGCTCAACGATCACCTCGGCGATGCCTTGTGGCGTGTCGGGCGCGAGCGTGAAGCACGCTTCCAGTGGGATCAGGCGCTGACGCTCAAGCCCGAGCCCGACGACGAAGCCAAGATCAAGAAGAAGCTCGATACCGGGCTTACCGAGTTCGAGCATCCGACCGCCGAAGGTTCAGGAAAGCAGGCTGCGAAGGCTGGTGATACCGAGCAGAAGTAGCGCCAACCTGAACGAGGCTGAGCCCGAAGCAGATGGCTGGCGGCTCGGCGCGGCGGTAACCGTGAAATGACGACCATTCGCGAGTTTGCGCCCGCCAAGATCAATCTGACGCTCGAAGTCTGCGGCAAGCGGGCTGACGGCTATCATGAGATCGAAAGCCTCGTGACGTTTGCAGACGTCGGCGATGTCGTGGCTCTCGACATTGACGGCGCCGCCGGGATCTCCGTCTCAGGGCCATTCGCTGGGGCGCTCAGCGGCGACAACATTCTCGAACGCGCTTTGGCACTGATGCGCGACGAGGCGCCTGAGTTGATCCTCGGCGCGGTTCATCTCGAGAAATATCTTCCTGTGGCTGCGGGGATCGGCGGCGGATCGGCTGACGCTGGAGCGCTGCTTCGGGCTGTTCGCGCCGTCAATTCGTCGGAGAGCCTCGATTGGTACGGGCTCGCGTTTGCACTTGGCGCCGACGTGCCGGTGTGTTTGCGCAGCCGCCCGGCATGGATGACGGGCATCGGTCACGATCTCTCGGATCTCGGCGGGCGGGTGCCGTCGCTTTCGGCGGTTCTCGTCAATCCGATGGCGGCCGCGCCTGAGGACAAGACGGCGCGTGTGTTTCGTGCGCTTGGCGCTTCGCCGCTTCCAGCCTCTTATAGCGTGGGGGCGGAGCCTGTTTTCCAGAGCCGCAGCGATCTCATCGATTACATGCGTGAGCGCGGCAACGATTTGAAGGACGCCGCGACGAGCGTGGTGTCTGAGATTGCGCAGGTTTTGGCGGTTCTCGCTGCTGCGCCGCGCGTCGAGTATGTGGCCGTTTCCGGAGCCGGACCGACGTGCTTCGGTATTTTTCCGGATTCAGAAACGGCGCAAGCGACCCAGCGTGCGATCATGACGGAACAGCCCCGCTGGTGGGCCGTTGCGACGACACTTGGATAGCAGTGGTTGGCACCAATCTGTCGGGAGTGATCTATGTCCGACAAAACAGGTAAGCAGGCGAAGACGACAGGCAGGAAGCGAGCCAAGAGCGCCGCGGCGGAGACGGTTGCGAAATCCGGTAGGGCTCCGGCGAAAGCGAAATCACGCGCGACTGAAGGTCCGCACTTGCTATCCGGCGGAAATCCGCAGATCGCGAAAGCCGATGGCGATGCGCCTGTTCAGGCTTACATCGCGGCCATGCCGGGTTGGAAAAGCGAAGCCGGTCGCCATCTCGATGCGCTTATTGATCGGACCGTTCCGGACGTCCAGAAGGCAGTGAAGTGGAATTCGCCGCTCTATGGCATCGAGGGCCAGGGCTGGTTCCTCGGGGTCCACTGCTTCGCGAAGTATATCAAAGTCGCGTTCTTTCACGGTGCATCTCTGCGGCCGCTGCCGCCCGTGGCCTCCAAGGACAAGAATACGCGCTACTTCCACATCCTGGAGGATGAGCAACTCGACGAGACGCTCGTCACGAGCTGGATCAAGCAGGCGTCCAAGTTGCCCGGCTGGGTACCGTAGTCACTTCCATCTTTCGTCAGTGTGCACGGGCGATGCAGAAGTCGATGACGTCCTGCATGGCGCTTTTCACGTGGCCTTCCGGGAAAATGGCGAGCGCATCGCGCGCGATGCCGCCATAGGAGCGGGCACGGTCGAGCGTCGCGTCGATGGTGTTATGCTTCTTCATGAGCCCGATGGCGTGCTCGAGATCGCCGTCCTTGATCTGGCCTTCTACGATGGTGCGGTTCCAGAACTCGCGGTCGCGATCGTTGCCGCGCCGGAACGACAGGATCACCGGCAGCGTGATCTTGCCTTCGCGGAAATCGTCGCCCACCGATTTGCCGAGGCTTGCGCTGTCGCCCGAGTAATCGAGTGCGTCGTCCACGAGCTGAAAGGCGAGGCCGAGGTTGCGGCCGTAAGAGCGCAGAGCGGCCTGTTCGTCTGCCGGCCGGTTGGCGATGGCGCCGCCGACTTCGGACGCGGCCGAAAACAGGGCCGCTGTCTTGGCGTCAATGATGGCCAGATAGGCGTCTTCGGTGGTTGATGTGTTCTTGGCGGCGGCGAGCTGCATGACTTCGCCTTCAGCGATCGTAGCGGCCGCGTTCGAGAGAATACGCAGGACCGGCAGCGAGCCAACTTCCACCAGCATGCGGAAGGCCTGGCCGAGCAGGAAATCGCCGACGAGGACGGTCGCCTGGTTGCCCCAGATGAGGCGGGCGGTCTTGCGGCCACGGCGGGTGTCGCTCTCATCGACGACGTCGTCGTGGAGGAGCGTTGCGGTGTGCATGAATTCGATGGCTGCGGCGGTGCGGATGTGCCCCTGCCCCGTGTAGGCGCAGAGCTTCGACGACGCGATGGCCAGCATCGGCCGCAGGCGCTTGCCGCCGGAGTTCACGAGGTGATGGGTCAGCTCGGGGATCAGCTCGACGTCAGATACGGCCTTATCGAGGATGATGCGGTTGATCGCATTCATGTCCTCGTTGACGATCTCGAGTAGGGGGGCGAGGCTCTGTGACGGTTCGCGCGCCTCGTCCAGCGGAACGACAACTCCCACGGCAATTTCCTTAGATTGTTTCGTACTTTTCTTGCGGCCACAAGGGTCCCGGCACCATAACGGCTGTTTGGACAGGACGCACCGAAAAATGAGACGCAGCGAGGACTTGTGTATGTCCGTTACCGATGATGCCTTCCTAGATGGAAGGCTCAAAATTTTCCAGCCGCGTCAAGGCTATCGGGCGGGTGTCGACGCGGTGATGCTGGCGGCCGCCGTCGAACCGAAGGGAGGCGCGCCATTCACCGTCCTGGATGCCGGAGCAGGCGTCGGGACGGCGGGACTTTGCGTCGCATGGAGGTGCCCGGAGGCCCGCGTGGTGCTGGTCGAGCGGGAGCCGGAGCTGCTCGCGCTCGCGCGTGAGAACGTCGCAAGAAATGCTCTCGATGAGCGCGTGTCAGTTGTCGAGATCGACATCACGAAAGCGGCGACCGCGGAGCTTGCGGCGCACGGAATTTCGGACGCCGCCTTCGATCAGGTCATCGCCAACCCGCCGTTTCACGCCGAAGGGGCGGGGACGGCTGCGGCGACAGCCCTAAAGGCTGCGGCGCATGCCATGCCAGAAAGTGAGCTCGAGGACTGGTGCAGGTTCCTGACCCGCATGGCGCGTCCCCGAGGGGAAGCGCTCGTCGTTCATAAGACGGAGGCTCTGCCGGGGCTGTTGACCGCGCTCGAAGGGCGGTTCGGCGGCCTTTCGGCGCTGCCGCTGCATTCGTTTGCGGGGGAAGCCGCGTCGCGCGTGCTGCTCAGAGGGACCAAAGGTTCGCGTGCGCAGTTTCGGCTTGAGGCAGGGATCGTGCTGCACAAGGCGGAAGGCGGCTTCATGCCGGGCGCCGAAGCCGTTCTTCGGCTTGGCCAGTCGCTCGCGGTGGCCTATGGGTTTCATCCTGCAAAGGATGCAAGGGATATACGCGAAAGGAATTGAAGAATGGGTTGGTTCAACCGTGGTCCGGTGGTTCCTGTTCTGCGACTTTCCGGGGCCATCGGAATGGCGGCGCCGCTCCGGCCCGGGCTTTCGATCGCGTCGCTTGCCGGGCCGATCGAGAAGGCGTTCTCGATGTCGAAGGCGAAGTCGGTTGCAGTTGTGATCAACTCGCCCGGCGGCAGTCCCGTGCAGTCGAGCCTCATGTTTCGCCGTATCCGGCAGCTCGCCGAGGAGAACGACAAGAAGGTCTACGTCTTCTGTGAGGATGTGGCGGCTTCGGGCGGCTATTATCTCGCCGTCGCTGGAGACGAGATTTACGCCGACGCGTCTTCGATCGTCGGCTCCATCGGCGTCATTTCGGCGAGTTTCGGTCTCGACAAGGCGATCGAGAAACTCGGCATCGAACGGCGCGTCTATACCGCCGGCAACCATAAGGGAGCGCTCGATCCGTTCCAGCCGGAAAAGCCGGACGAAATCGAACGCCTCAAGGCCATCCAGCGCAGCGTGCACGACGTGTTCATCGGCGTCGTGAAGGACCGCAGGCTTGGCCGCCTCAAGGCACCCGATTCCGAACTCTTCTCGGGTGCGTTCTGGTCGGCAACGGAAGCGCAGGAATTGGGACTGATCGACGGCATCACGGACGTGCGCACCAAGATGCGGGAGCTGCACGGCGAGAAGGTGCGGCTCCGCGTCGTGCCGAACGAGCGGGGCTGGCTTGCCTCGCGGCTCAAGCGCGTCAGCCTTCTTTTGGGCGGCGGATCGGAAGCAGGGGGAGCCTCGCAAGGTCTTGCATTCGCGGACGATCTGCTGTCCGCTGTCGAAATCCGGGCACTTTGGTCGCGTTTCGGGCTATAATGTTCTGATGTCGATGTTTTATCTGGAGCTTGCTCGATGCCGCAGGTGCTCGCCCTGATCGCCGCCGGGGCCGGCCTTTATGCCGGCTTCAAATGGATTTCCCGCACGCTCGCGGAGGCGCAACGCGCTGCGCGCGTGAGAGAAGCGGAACTCAAGGACGCCATGGCGCGTGGCGGCGTCGTGCCGAAAGATCTCGGCACGCTCGAGCGCGATCCTTCGACCGGCGTTTACCGGCCGCGCGCGAAGTAGCCTTGGGATCTGCCGGCCGGGACGGCGTTGGTCGAGTTTTGCGGCACGCCGTGGATGTTACATGGTTCGTGGACACGGTCGACGGATCAGGCCGCGTCCCGCGACCACGACCTCGCGTCCTCCCGGCTTACTGACGAACGCCGCAAAAAACTCCGTTATGCCGGCGTAGGGCGGCATCCAGATTGGTCGAAGTTTGGGTGAGATCAGCGCAAAGGCTGCTACGTATCTGGACCCCGGCCGTCCATGCGGAGCATGGCTTCGCCACGATGCCGCGGTGACGGTAGGTTTGGCTTGCACCGTTGGACGGTGTCACTGCTGCGTAAACGGCCGGGGATGCCATCCGTATAAATAGCTGGAAATGGGCGCCTGGGTGACAGGGGGCTGCGAATGCGTATAGTGCGCCCGCTTGCAGCAACTCGCGACCGCACCATGTCAAAAACCGCCACTCGTTCCGCCGAAGCCAAACCGGAAGCACCGGGTGTTCCCGCCCTTCGGCCCAAGGAGAGCTTTCAGGATCTGATCCTCACGCTTCAGCAATTCTGGGGCGCGCAAGGCTGTGTGGTTCTGCAGCCTTACGACATGGAGGTGGGTGCTGGCACGTTCCACCCCGCGACGACGCTGCGTGCGCTCGGGCCGAAGCCCTGGAGTGCCTGTTACGTGCAGCCCTCGCGCCGGCCCAAGGACGGGCGTTACGGCGAGAACCCGAACCGGATGCAGCACTACTATCAGTTCCAGGTGATCATGAAGCCGTCACCGGACAACATTCTCGATCTTTATCTCGCGAGCCTCGACGCCATCGGCATCGACACCAAAGTGAACGACATCCGTTTTGTCGAAGACGACTGGGAGAGCCCGACGCTCGGCGCGTGGGGGCTCGGCTGGGAAGTCTGGTGCAACGGCATGGAGGTGACGCAGTTCACCTATTTCCAGCAGGTTGGAGGTTTCGACTGCAATCCGGTGGCTGGTGAGATCACCTACGGGCTCGAACGTCTCGCCATGTACGTGCAGGGCGTGGACCGCGTTTTCGATCTCAACTTCAACGGCCGCAACGACGAAAGAAAGCTCACATACGGCGACGTTTTTCTTCAGGCGGAACAAGAGTTTTCGCGTTTCAATTTCGAGCACGCCGATACGGCGCTTTTGCTTCAGCATTTTCGTGATGCTGAAAAGGAGTGCAAATCGTTGCTCGAAAGAGGCGCTTCCGATGAAAAACATCTCATGGCGCTTCCGGCCTATGACCAGTGCATAAAAGCATCACACGTTTTCAATTTGCTTGATGCGCGGGGAGTTATCTCCGTTACGGAGCGACAGGGGTATATCCTCCGCGTCCGCGAGCTCGCCAAGGCGTGCTGCAAAGCCTGGCTCGAGACGGATGGAGGTCGTTAGTGGAGACTATTTTCGGACTACTCGTTATCGGAGTTCCCGCGCTTTTGATCGGCGGAATTCTGCTCGGACGATATCGCCCCGTTTTCTGGATGTTTTTCGGCGCGCTTGTTATCGGCCTCGGTTATCTCACGACGACCGGCGCCGTGAACGACGTCGGCAAACAGGCGATCGGCTATATCGGTACGCCGCAGCCGGAAGTCACGCCTGCGGCCGCGCCAGAGCCGGCACCGGCTCCTGAGCCCACACCGTCCGCTGCGCCCACTCCGGCGCCAGAGCCGACGCCTGCTCCGGAGGCCGCTCCCGCGCCAGCTCCGGAAACACCAGCCCCGACGCCTGAGCCGACACCGGCTCCTGAGGCTGCGCCGGCACCCGAGACGCCTGCGCCCGCTCCGTAAGGGCTTTATTTCTTCGAACATCCTGGCCGGAAGCACATATCCCGTGCTTCCGGCCATTTCATTTTAGCGAAGGCGATACGTCCGGGTTGCCGGGGTGGCGCGAGCCACGTATTCCTCTTGCGACTTTACGAAACCGAGGCACTTCCCGATGGCTGAACTCCTGCTCGAGCTCTTTTCCGAGGAGATCCCGTCGCGCATGCAGGCGCGCGCGGCGGATGATCTGAAGCGCCTCGTGACGGAAGGATTGCGTGCAGCCGGTCTCGAAATCGGAGACGCGCACAGCTTCGCCACGCCACGCCGGCTTGCGCTCGCAATCGAGGATGTTCCGGCGCAGTCGCCTGCGATCTCGGAAGAGCGCAAGGGTCCGCGCGTGGGCGCGCCCGAGAAGGCGGTCGAAGGCTTCCTGAAGGCGGCGGGGCTCGCTTCGCTCGATCAGGCCGAGGTCGTGAAGGACGAGAAGAAGGGCGATTACTACGTCGCCAGGATCGAGAAGCCGGGCCGGTCTGCTGCTGAGATCACGGCCGAAGTGGTCTCCGGCGTACTAGCGAAATTTCCGTGGCCGAAGTCGATGCGCTGGAGCTCGGGCACGTTCCAATGGATCAGGCCGCTGAAGTCGATCATCTGCATGATCGACGGGGAAGTCGTGCCGTTCGAAGTGGCGGGGCTCAAGGCGTCAAACGCGACGCGTGGTCATCGTTTCCACGGCAACGACATCTTCGAGGTTTCCGGCTTCGAGGATTATGCGGACAAGCTCGCGGGTCATGCTGTGATGCTGAACGCCTCCGAGCGTGCCGAAGAAATCAAGGAGCAGGCGGAAGGTCTGGCTGCGAAAGCCAAGCTCGAGCTGATCCAGGACGACGCGCTGCTTGCGGAGAACGCGGGCCTCGCCGAGTGGCCAGTGGTGCTGATGGGCTCGTTCGACGAGAGCTTTCTTGAGGTGCCGCCCGAGTGTCTGATCACGTCGATGAAGACGCATCAGAAGTGTTTTTCACTGCGCGATCCCAAGACCAATAAACTCGCGAACAAGTTCATTCTCGTCTCCAACCTCACGGCGACGGACGGCGGCACGCAAATCGTCTCCGGCAACGAGAAGGTAATCCGTGCTCGCTTGAGCGACGCGAAATTCTTCTGGGATCATGATCTCAAGCGCTCGCTCGACGAGATGGCGATTTCCCTCGAAGGCATTACGTTTCACGAGAAGCTCGGCTCGCAGAAAGAGCGTGTGGAGCGGATCGCGGAGCTTGCCCATCATTTGGCTGGCGCGGTGGATGCAGATCCGGATGACGCGCGCCGCGCGGCGCAGCTCTGCAAGGCGGATCTCGTCTCCGACATGGTCGGCGAATTCCCCGAGCTGCAGGGCCTCATGGGCCGCTACTACGCGGAGAAGGCCGGAGCGAAGCCCGAAATCGCGCGCGCGATCGAACTCCACTACAAGCCCAAAGGTCCGACGGACGTCGTGCCTAAGGAAGAGGAAGGCGATGCGGTCGCGATTGCGGTTGCGCTCGCGGACAAGCTCGACACGCTCGTCGGCTTCTGGGCCATCGACGAGAAGCCCACGGGTTCGGGCGATCCCTATCAGTTGCGCCGCGCCGCCCTCGGCGTGATCCGTATCGTGATCGAGAACGATCTTAGGGTGCCGCTCTTCAAGGCGATTTCCGGCGCTTACGGCAAGCTCAAGGACAGCATCGGCGGCAAAGGCAACTTGTTCCTGTTCGGCAAGGTCGACGGCGACAAGGTGCAGGATGAGATGATGCGCTCGAGCTGGGTCGATGCTGACGAAGCGAAATGGAACGCCATTTCGGTCTGGTCCGTGACGTCGCCGGAAGGCTATCTCAAGGACAGAACCAAAGAGATTCCGGCAAACGCTCTTGTCGGAGTGTTCGCGTTGCCGGGCGCGTTGCAGTCCGATCTCTTGTCGTTCTTTGCGGATCGCCTGAAGGTCTATCTCAAGGACAAAGGCGCGCGGCACGATCTCATCGACGCCGTCTTTTCGCTTGGCGGGCAGGATGACCTCGCGCTCATCGTAAGGCGCGTGGAGGCGCTCGGCGAATTCCTCAAGACGGATGACGGCGCGAACCTGCTCGCGGGCGTGAAGCGCGCGTCGAACATCCTCGGCATCGAGGAGAAGAAGGACAAGAAGAGCTTCGCCGGCGGCTACGACGTCAAACTTCTCAAGGAGAAGGAGGAGCTGGCGCTCGCGGCGGCCATCGAAAGCGTGAAGCAGGACACGGTGGCGGCGATTAACGTCGAGAACTTCAAGGGCGCGATGAATGCGCTCGCGGAGTTGCGTGCGCCGGTCGACGCATTCTTCGACAAGGTGACGGTGAATGACGCCGATGCTGCCCTGCGAGAGAATCGCCTGCAGCTTCTTTCGGAGATTAGAGCTGCAACTCTAACGGTTGCGGACTTCTCGAAGATCGCCGGCTGATTTGGGCCGATAAAGCACGATTTTTCAGTTTGTTGGGCTCGCGCTCAGTTCGCTCTGCTGGTGGCGACGAATGTGCGTTGGCGGATCACCCGCATAAGTATTCGCCCGTAGATTGGCAAAAGAGCGATTCGGGATACCTTCCGCAGGTCTCTGGGGGAGGCAAAAAAATGACAACGGGTTGCCAGTCCACTCCATTCACGATCGCCAAGGGCGGCAAGTATCACGACGCGATGTTTCGCGTTGAGGGCGATGTCGTCTCCGTCACCTACTGGGGAGCTGACGGCGTGACGCGCCGCGCGGTTCAGGCCGCCGATCTGGATCGCCCAGAACAGACGGCGTGCCAGCTCTTGAGCCAGATCATCGACGGGCAGGCGCAGTTCTCCTGATCTCCAGTTCGCCGCCTGAAAAATTGAAAAGCCGGTGACCCGAGGTCGCCGGCTTTGTGTTTTGAGGCTCAGCGTCTGCGCTTCGCTACTGAACGGTGACGATCTCCTGCACCATTCCTTCCGCTGATTTGACGGGCTTGTCGGAGCTGTCGAACACCGTGTCTCCGTTGCCTTCCGCGTGCAGCATGACGATCAGTTTCGAGCCCGCTTCGGCGGGTTTGTCGAGCGTGATCGAGATGTCGGCGTTCTGGCCGGCTTTGACTGGTGCGTGACCGATGACGCTTCCCGGCAGCGTTCCGGTGAAGTCGGTCCGGTGCACAACCAAGTAACCGTCCTTATCCGCTGTGACGGAGCCGACGGTCACCGAGCTTGATGATGCCTTGATGCTGTCGGCGGCGATGGCGTTGTCGGCATGCGCTTCAACTGACGCCAGCATGAAAGCGGCGAAGGGCAAGCCGTAGAGAATTGCGATCCGGTTCATGGCGCTTCCTCCTCGAATTGGCTGGAGACGGCGCTTCTGCGCTGGCGACCTCTCGCGGGATGTCGCTCGCCTCCTTGCGAGCAGAACGCACTTTCCTGCGGCGGGTTCCGATGCCGCAATGCACTTGTTGTACCTTACGCGTCGCAGTGAACGTCTCAGTGCTCTAGGCGGTGGCCTGGGCTTCGGCATCCTCGTAGGCGGCGGTGGCGTCGAGCCAGGCTTCCTCCGCTTCCGCGAGGCGCTTGGCCGTCTGTCCGCGCTCCTGCGAAACGCGGCTTGCTTTTGCGGCGTCGGCGTAGAGATCGGGGGAGGCGAGTTCGGCGTCGAGCTTCGCGAGTTCGGCCGACAGCTTGTCGACCGTCTTTTCAGCCGCCTGCATGGCTTTCTTCAGAGGCGCGAGTTCGGCGCGGCGGTCTGCGGCGGCCTTGCGCTGATCGGCGCGGCTTGCGCGTGCTTCGCCCGCCGTGTCACTCGAACGTTTGTCGGCGCGTGGGCTCCGAGCCTGCAGAAGCTCGGTGCGATAGCTGTCCATGTCGCCTTCGTAGGATTGCACGGTGCCGTTCGCGACCAGCCACAGGCGGTCGGCGGTTGCTTCCACGAGATGGCGGTCATGGCTGATCAGGATTACGGCGCCCTCGAACTCCGCGATGGCGTGGATCAGTGCTTCGCGGCTGTCGACGTCGAGGTGGTTCGTCGGCTCGTCGAGGATCAGAAGATGCGGCGCGTGAAAGGCCGTCAGCGCCAGCAAGAGACGAGCCTTCTCGCCACCCGAGAGATTGCCGCACTTCGTGTCCGCCTTGTCGGCGCCGAAGCCCCACGTGCCGAGCTTGGCGCGGCGCTGGGCTTCGGTGGCCTCCGGCATCAGCTTCACGACATAGTCGAACGGTGTCGAGAGCGGGTTTAGCTCGTCGAGCTGGTGCTGGGCGAAGTATCCGACCGAAACGCGCCCGATGCCGAAGACGTCGCCGGTTAGCGGCGCGAGCTTCCCTGCAACCAGCTTGGCGAACGTGGATTTTCCGTTGCCGTTGGCGCCGAGCAGCGCGATACGGTCGTCCTGATCAATGCGGAGATCGAGGCCGGTGAGGATCGGCTGTCCCGGCGTGTAACCGGCGGTCGTCTTCTCGATGCGGATCAGCGGGCTTGCGAGTGGCTTCTCCGGGCTCGGCAGCGCGAAGGGCGCGACGCGATCCTCCACCTGATCGGCGATGGGCTGCATCTTAGCGAGATACTTGATGCGGCTCTGGGCTTGCTTGGCCTTCGTAGCCTTTGCCTTGAAGCGATCGATGAAGGCCTGGATGCGACGGCGCTCGTCGTCCTGCTTCTTCTTAAGCTTCAATTCGAGGCGCTGCTTCGCGCGGCGCGTTTCCTCGAAGTCGTCGTAGCCGCCTGCGTAAAGCGTGAGCTTGCCCCGGTCGAGATGCAGGATGGCGCTGGCGGCGCGATTCAGGAGATCGCGGTCGTGGCTTACGATCAGCACGGTGTGCGGGTAGCTCTTGAGATAGCTCTCGAGCCAGAGCGTGCCTTCGAGATCGAGGTAGTTGGTCGGCTCGTCGAGCAGCAGCACGTCGGGTTCGAGGAAGAGAACGGAGCCGAGCGCGACGCGCATGCGCCAGCCGCCGGAGAACGCGCGACAGGGGCGCTGCTGCGCTTCCTCGTCGAAGCCGAGACCTGCAAGAATGCTGGCTGCGCGCGCGGGTGCGGCATGGGCGCCAATGTCGGCGAGGCGGATCTGAATTTCCGCGATGCGGTTCGGGTCGGTCGCGGTGTCGGCTTCGGCGAGAAGTGCGGCACGCTCGTTATCGGTCGAGAGCACCCAGTCGATCAGGCTTTCCTCGCCGCCGGGTGCCTCTTGCGCGATGCGGCCGATGCGGGCGCCGCGCGGGAGCGTGATCGTGCCCTGGTCGCCATGCAGATCGCCGGCGATGAGCTTGAGCAGCGTGGATTTACCGGCGCCGTTGCGTCCGACGAGACCGACCTTGTGCCCCTCTGGGATGGCGGCGGTCGCGTCCTCGATGATCGGCTTGCCTTCGATCCGGTAGGTGAGGTCGTTGATGTGCAGCATGGCTGGCGAAGCGGATAGCCGTTCGCGGCGGGCTTGTCACGCCGTTAGACGTGGATGTCGGACCACTTGAGGATCGCCAGCATTGCGAAGTAGCTCGCGGCCGTCAGCGCAACGGAAATGAGGATGCTGGGAACGAACGGCACGCCTTTACGGAGCAGGACCGGCAGCACCAGGAGCAATGTGAGAGACGGCAAGATGAGCCAGAAAATGCCGATTGCGAGGGCGGCTACCCTCTCGGGATCGCGCGTATCGACGTAAAGCCAGATCATCGCGAGCAGTGATGTCAGGGGCAGCGAAGCCAAAACCGCGCCGATAACCACGTTTCGCTTGGCAGCCTCCGACGCCGAGATGACCAGCGCGCTGGTCAATAGCACCTTAAGCGCCTGCTCGATCATCGTTTCGTTAGCCGGAGATGACGGGTTTCAGTGTCTCGAACAGCAGGCGACCCTGCGTCGCCGGGTCCTGGATCGCGAGGTGAGCGGTGAACCAGTCCTTCAGCATGTTGCAGACCCTGCCGCGAGGCGCTTGTGCCAGCTCCTTGGGGTTGGCGAAGAGCTGCATATCGGCCTGCGTCCAGCCCAGCCGGCCCAATTCGCCTGCGAGGACGTCATAGTCCGTCTTCACGGGGGCTGCGTGCTCGGTCGGCTGGCTTCTGCCCTCGGAGATCGCTGCCAGCGTTGCCGCGATCTGCGCATCGATGTCCGCGCTCTTTGCGGGGTCTCCGATGCGCTCGACGATGGTGTTGCTCAGCTCGCCCTTGGAGATGAAGTCGTAACAGCTATCGCCGCTCTCCTGAGACAGGCGGTTCAGGTTGGCGAGGAAGGCTCCAGCGAGCTCCTTGTGGCGCGCGGTGCTGGCGGCGAGCGCGAACTTGGCGTTCTCTCGGCGCAGGGCGACGAGCGCGTTGACGACGTAGTGATCAATCTCGGTCTGCGGCTTCTGCTCGGTCGAGAGCTTCGTGAGGTCGGAAACGCGCGCCTGATACCACTCCGGGAAGTCCTGCTTGATTGCGACCCACATCGTGCGGCCTTGTAAGCGACGATCGATGTCATCGGACGTCGGCGATCCGGATGGCGCTTCGGCGGTGGTGGCCGTCGGAATGGCCGCGGTTGCGGTCGGTTTGTTGTCGGCGCCGGAGGCCGCCTGCGTCGAGGCTTGCTGTTCCGAAGCCGTGCCGTCTTCATTGTGCACGTACGTGAATACGTCTTCGGTGTAGTGGCTCGAGAGCCAGGCACCCAAGCCGGTCATCGCTGCGAGGCCCACGGCGACGAGTGCCAAACGCTTTCCGCGTCCGGCCGGCGCGGCGGCCGTCGGGTTCGGCTCGTGTCGTGACTGAGCCGACAGTTCGGACGGTCTACGGCTGTCTGTGTTTGTCCGAGGCGTGGGTCGTGCTGCGCCCAGATCGGCGTGTGACATCGGACCCGGCTGCGGCCCGGGTCCGCGCTGAGCGGGACCGCCGAGCGTACGCGCAGCCGTATTGGGTTCGGCGCGCAGGGTGGGTTCGTTCGGAGCGCGCCAGTTCTCGTCGCGCGAGGGCGCACCGAAGGATGTTTGCGGGCTACGCGACGCGGCGGGAGCGGAGGCTTGTTGAGGCGAAGGCGCTGTCGTCGCGGTTGGCGAAGGTGCTGGTGCGCTTGTGGGCTTGGGAGAAGCCGGAACAGGTGCGGGCGAAGCAGCGGCGGGTGCGCTTGTTTGTGGTTTCGGCGCGGCCGGTGCGGGAGTTGGTGCCGGTGCGGGAGCTGCGAGTTCTGGAAAGACCGACGAGGCCGCGCGCCAATCGGTGAAGCCCTGGCGCCAGACGAGATCCGTCGGCTTCAGGTGGGCAAGCTCGACGATCTTCTTCAGCTCAGCGTCCGAAATCGGGCCGTGCTGCTTGCCGTCCCGGGCAATGAACCACTGAATGTCCGTATCTGATCCGCTCATGCCCGCTCATACCATGAAGTGAGAAAGCCGGTCAGCCTTCACTCCGTCTACGATCCGCTTTGCCGCAGGATGCTCCTCGGCAACTTTGACTTCGACGCCGCCGCAGTCCTGCTCGTTCTCCGCAATCCACAGAATGGCTTTGAATGGCAGTCCAATTCAAACGTTCGTCATGGACAGCGGAGACAGTCGGATGCATTTTGCACAGCTTCGAGGTCTGATCAGCATCTAATCCGGGCTTTTGCAGGGCACTCGTGCCGGTTTGCGAGACAGTTGTCGCGCCCTGTGCTATGGCGCCGCCTTCAGGTGGAGCAAAGCACGGCCTATAAGCCGCTCCGCTACGGGCAAAATTCAAACAAGCACGGGGTCTTCAAGAGAGCTATGGCCAAAGAACGCACTTTCTCAATCATTAAACCTGATGCAACGAAGCGCAACCTTACGGGCGAGATCAACGCCGTCATCGAGGGCGCCGGCCTCAGGATCGTCGGTCAGAAGCGCGTGAAGTGGACGAAAGCCCAGGCGCAGGAGTTCTATGCCGAGCACAAAGAGCGCCCGTTCTTCAAGGAACTCGTCTCGTTCATGACCTCTGAGCCGGTCGTGCTTCAGGTGCTCGAGGGTGAGGATGCCGTCGCCAAGTATCGTGAGATCATGGGCGCCACCGATCCGGCAGAGGCCAAGCGCGGCACGATCCGTAAGAAGTTCGCACTCTCGAAGGGCGAGAACTCCGTCCATGGTTCGGACAGCACGAAGTCGGCTTCGCGCGAGATCAAGCTGTTCTTCACGGCCAAGGAAATCGTCGGCTAAGCCAGCGGGCTTCTGAGCGCAGATACAACGGGTCTCTCCATCGGAGGGGCCCGTTTCGCTTTGGCGTGTGGCACGCGCCAAATATAGCAAGTTTATCCTCCGAGGCGCTAAACTCCCTAAACTGGTGGGAGGTGGCTCGACATGGATCCAGTTCGCAATCCCTTCGCTCCGGGTGCCGGTACGCCGCCACCCGAGCTCGCCGGTCGTGGTGCGATCCTCGAGCGGGTCGAGGTTACGCTTGGCCGCATCAAACAGGGGCGTGCTGCCAAGAGCGTGCTGCTGATCGGCCTGCGCGGCGTCGGTAAGACGGTGCTACTCAACCGCATCCACACGATGGCGGAAGACGCTGGTTACAAGTCGGTCTTCAAGGAAGCGCACGAGGACAAGCCGCTGCCTGCGCTGCTGGTGCCGGCGTTGCGGCAACTGCTGCTCTCGCTCGATCAGGTCGGCAAGCTTAGCGAAAAGGTGAAGCGAGGCTTGCGCGTGCTCAAGAGCTTCGCGAGTTCGCTCAAGGTCAAGTACGGGGACCTCGAGGTCAATCTCGACATCGATCCCGAGCGCGGCATCGGCGACAGCGGCGACATCGAAATCGATCTGCCGGATCTTCTGGTCGCGGTGGCGGAAGCGGGTCTCGCTCGGAAGAAGCCGATCGCGCTCATCATCGACGAGCTGCAGTATCTCAACGAGATCGAGCTCAGCGCGTTGATCATGGGCATGCACAAGATCGCGCAGCGGCAGCTTCCGATGGTGTTGTTCGGCGCTGGCCTGCCGCAGCTCGTCGGCAATACGGGGAAGTCAAAGTCCTACGCCGAGCGGTTGTTTGATTTTCCGGACGTGGGCCCTCTCAAGAAGCAGGACGCGGAGATCGCGATCACGGAGCCGATCACGCGCGAGGGCGAGCGCATCGCGAAGAACGCCGTCGATCGCATCATCTCGGCGACGCAGGGCTATCCCTATTTCCTACAGGAGTGGGGCTATCAGTGCTGGAATTCGGCGGAGAGCTCGCCGATCCTGATCAAAGATATCGATCGGGCGACGCCGATCATTCTGAAGAAACTCGACGAGAGCTTCTTCCGCGTGCGGCTCGACAGATTAGCGCCGGCCGAGAAGAAATATCTGCGCGCGATGGCAGAGCTTGGTCCCGGCCCGCACAGGTCCGGAGACATCGCCGACGTTCTCAAGGTGAAGGTGCAGAGCGTCGCGCCGGTGCGCAGTGCGCTCATCAAGAAGGGCATGATCTACAGCCCGCAGCACGGGGACACCGCGTTCACGGTGCCCCTGTTCGATGCGTTCATGCGCAGGCAGATGCCGCTTTAGGTGCCTGACGCGTCAACGGGATGAGATCAGCTCAGCTCGCGGACACGGAACAACAGACCGCCGCGCGGCGTCAGCGTCACCGTGGCGTTGATGCCCGGCGGCTCGAGGCCGACGTACTCGGGGCGGAAGCGACGCAGCAGGATCGAGAGCGCGAGCGTGTTCTCGACTTGGCTCATGGCGCCGCCGATGCACGAGCGCTTGCCGGCGCCGAACGGGATGTAGCTGTACTTCACCTGCTTCTGGGTCTTGTCCATCCAGCGCTCGGGCATGAACGCTTCCGGATCCTTCCAGAACTTCGGATTGTGGTGCGCGCCGTATCCGAAGAGCACGATGCGGTCGCCGGGCTTGATCTCCTTGCCGGCGATCACGTCGGCCTCGGCGGCCACGCGGATCAGACTCCACACCGGCGGGTAAAGACGCATGGTCTCCTGGATCACCGAGCGCGTGTACTGGAGCGCGGAGTAATCGGCTGCCGTCGGCTCACGATCGCCGCACACGGCCTCTCCCTCGCGACGAATGCGCTCGGCGGCTTCCGGGTGGGTTGAAGTGAGATAGAGCGCCCAGGCGAGCGTCAGCGCCGTGGTTTCGGTGCCGGCCCACAGGTACTGCTTGATCTCGTCGACGGCTTGCTGGCGATCGAACTCGGGAATGTTCGGATCGGCGACGGCGGCCTCGATCATGTTGAGCAGCGTCTTCTCGCGCTCCTCGCGCGGATCGGCGGCGAACACGGCTGGCGGTACGCTCCACCAGGCCTCGACGGCCTTGGCGGTGTCTTCCTCGCCAACCTCGAACAGGGCGTCGGACTGGCGCTTGAGGCGGATGTCCTTGTGGTTCGAAACGTCGGTGTAGGTCTTCACGCACTTGAACACGAAGTGCGGGTTGAAGGGCATGTCGCGATCGAACAGCGCCTTACAGATCATGTCGGCGGCCAGCGTCCAGGTCTGCTCGACCATCTCGAACGTTTCGCCGGTCTTGGCGAGTTCGCCCCAGTTGGCCATCTTCGTTTTGATGGCCTCGATGAAATAGGGGATGTAGTCGCCAAACGCGTCGGGATGGAACGCCGGCTGCTGGGGCATGCGGATCTTCTGCCACAGAGCGCCATCGTGGGTGATCATCGACTTGCCAAAGATCGGCTTCAGGCCGTCGAAGTATTTCGTGTAGTTGTCGACCTTGGTCACCAGCACGTGCTTGAAATACTCGGGATCGGTCACGAGCACGACACGCTGATTGGCCATGTTGACCGGAATGACAGGGCCGTAGCGGTCCGCCATCTGCATGAGAAGGCGCATCGGGTTCTGCGGATCTTTCAGCAGCGGCGACAGGTTGAACCAGATGCTGCTCTCGTCTCCGAGGCCCATATCGGGCTGCTGCGTTCCTGCTGTATTCTCTGCGGTCATTAAAACTTATCTCCGGGTCGGTCCGGTCGAGTTTGTGCCGGTCCGATGAAAGAACGTTGGCTGGGCGAAGGCGGATCGGTGAGCCGTCGGATCGGCACGGGCGTTCGCTCAAATGGGCGGGGCCAAACCCCAATCAGTCGATAGTTTAGCACGCGAGCACCAGGGTCTTGGTGTTCCAGTGGCTACTGTCCTGTGATGATCGAATAACTCTGTTTACGGCCTCGACTTTCCGGCTGTCCATGCGGCAGCGTTGCCCCACCGCGTTCACGATAACAAGATGCTGCCTGTTACGGATCAGTATCGCCCGCTCAAAGCGGCGGCGAGAAGAGCGCGAAATCCTGGTTAATCCCAGTCTTAACAGGGGGTTGCATTTCCACCTTGCCGTCCACCAGCTCCACGTATCCGCGGGCCACAGCCGCGAGTGCCGCAGGGTATAGCTTATGCTCAGATGTGAGCACCCTCGCGGCGAGCTGTGATGCCGTGTCGCCGCGATGCACCGGCACGGCCGATTGGGCGATGATGGGGCCTTCGTCCATCTCCGCGCTGACGAAGTGAACTGTACAACCTGCGATTTTAACGCCTGCGTCGAGCGCCTGCTCGTGGGTGTGCAGTCCTTTGAACGAAGGGAGGAGCGACGGATGGATGTTGATCATCCGCCCGGACCAACTCTCGACGAAGGCGGGCGTCATCAGGCGCATGAACCCGGCTAAGGCGATCAGATCAATCTTGGAGAGGGACAGCATGCTCGTGAGCTGACCTTCGAAATGCTCGCGGCTCTCGTAGCGTTTGTGATCGAGGGCGAGCGCGGGGATGCCCTGCTGCTTTGCCCAGGCGAGGCCGGGGGCTTCGGGCCGGTTCGAGATGACGAGCGCGATTTCGGCAGGATAGTCCGGCTGCTTCGCGGCTTCGACGAGCGCCTGCATGTTGGAGCCACGACCGGAGATCAGGATGGCTGTGCGTTTCTTGGTAATGTTTGTCATGGCGCGCTCAATACCACGGGGTCAGCCCGTCGTGCACGCGATCGTTGCGAATTGTCGCGGCATGGTTTCGGGAGAGACGATTTGCTGTCTATCCCATCAGCATGACGTGTTTCCGTGCTCTGATTGCGCATCGCGTGAGCACGTCGCGGTTGGGCGTTTGTGTGTAAGTAGTCCTCCGAGATTGATAGCTTTTTTTGCTGCCCGATACTCGGTTCGAGTGAGTGACTCGAAGCCGAACGCGGAGCAGCGATGGAACGCCGGACGTTTTTGACAACGGGACTTTCCGCGGTTGCTCTCTTCGGCGCGCGGCGGGAGACGTTGGCTGCGCCTGTTCCCGCGACGACGGGGCTTGCTGCCGCAAGGCCGAATACGGTCGGCACCATGGTCGCCAATCTCGCACGAGGGCTTTCGCGCAAGCCATACCAAGCGCCAGCGATGCGCTTGCCGGCGGCGCTCGCCGAAATGGACTACGACGCTTATCGCGAGGTCCGCTTCCGGCCTGAGAAGGCCATTTGGCACAACGAAGACCTTGGCTTCGAGCTGCAGTTTTTTCCGGCAGCCTACATCTATCGTGCGCCGGTCTCGATCCATCTCGTCGAAAGCGGACGTATTCGAAAGCTCAATGCGGATCGGTCTCAGTTCGATTTCGGTTCGCGGGCCGATGAGATCGCGAGCCGCACGCAACTCGGTTTCTCAGGCTTTCGCATACATGCGCCGATCAACCGGCGGGATCGCTATGAAGAGTTTCTCGTCTTCCAGGGCGCGAGCTATTTCCGGGGCGTCGGCAAAGATCAGCAGTACGGATTGTCCGCCCGGGCGTTGGCGCTCAATACGGTTGGGCCGGAGCCGGAAGAGTTTCCGGATTTCCGCAGCTTCTGGATCGAGCGGCCGGATACGGCGGACGCGATTACCGTGCATGCGCTGCTCGACAGCCCGTCCGTTGCGGGCGCGTTCAGCTTCGTGATCAAGCCGGGACGCGAAACGACGCAGGACGTCACAGCCATTCTCTATCCGCGACGCGATCTCGACAACGTGGGCATCGCGCCGCTGACGAGCATGTTCCTCAAATCCTCTCATGACACCGAAGGTCCGTTGGATTTTCGGCCGTCGATCCACGATTCCGATGGGCTTGCCGCGTGGAATGGCAGCGATGAGCGCTTATGGCGCCCGCTGCTGAGCCCGCCGAACCTCGAGGTCAGCAATTTGGGCGACGCGGATCCGCAAGGGTTCGGGCTTATTCAACGCGAGCGCCGCTTCGAGGAGTATCAGGATCTCGAAGCCCGATACGAACTTCGCCCGAGCGCATGGGTTTCGCCTGTCGGCGGGTGGGGCGCGGGTGGGGTCGAGCTGGTCGAGATCCCGACCACGGTCGAGTACGACGACAACATCGTTGCGTACTGGCGGCCGCAGGAGAGGCTGCGCGCCGGTCGCTCGTACCGTTACGGCTACCAGCTGGCGTGGGGCGGCGACGTGCCAGGGTCGAAGCGCATGCGTGTCGGGAAGACGCGCATCGGAGCCGGTTCGCATCCAAGTGCGCTGCGCTTCATCGTCGATTTCGCCGAGAACCGGTCCGTGGAGAGGGTCGCGGGGAATACGGCCGTGTTGCTCGATGCCGCTGGTTCGGGGCCGCTCGATGCGCATCTGTCGTCGAGTGCCGGAACAGTCAGAGGGCCGTACGTGCAGCTCAATCCGCATCTGCCGGGGACGCGCGTCGTGTTCGAACTCGAACCCGGAGCGGAGAAGGTCGTGGAACTCCGGCTTTCGCTCTCATCGATGGGCGAGGCGATGTCGGAGGTCTGGCTCTACCGCTGGTGTGCGTAGCCCGGTGCTCTTCGGCCACGATATGACTTCGCGTCAGCGGGTCGGGATATCGAAGTGCATGACGTCCTCGCGTGTGCCGAGCTTTTCGTAGAGCGCGATGGCCGCGTCGTCGCCGTAGTCGGCCTGGACAAACACGACATAGCCGCGCTGATCCGCTGCGATCTCCGTCAGGCGCTTGATAAGCGCAGTCGCGATGCCCCTGCGCCGGGCGTGTTCCGCGACGGCAAGGTCGTAGATGTAGAACTCGCTGCGTTCCTGCTCGAACTTCCGGAGTTCGTAGGCTACGAGCGCTCCGGTGACCTCGTCACCTTCGATGTTCACGAGCGCGACGAAGCCTGGATCGCCGAGCAGGCAGCGTTGGTATTTGGGTGAGGGGCGCGCCCCGCCGTACGTCTCCCGCTCTCCGAATGCCTCGCCGAAGAGATCGAGGAGTTGATCCATGATGGCCAGATCGTCAGGCCCAAGTCTGACTACGCCCATGACCATCCTTCGCCTGAAGCGGATGCGTGCCTAGCCTGCGAACTTGAGTTTGCCTTCGTAGCTCACGGCCCAGGCTTCGCCCTTGCCCTTTGCGGAGCTGCGCTCGCCGGTCGGCGGCACGATCTCGCCGATGATGACGGGCTGCTCGCCCCATTCCTGCAGCAGGCGCACGAGGCCGTCGGCGCCTTCCTTGTCGACCACCGCGATCATGCCGATGCCGCAGTTAAAGGTCCGCAGCATCTCGGCGTCATCGAGATGGCCGACTTGTGCGAGCCAGCTGAACACGGCCGGAGCCTGCCAGCTCGTGAGGTCGATGGCGGCCGCGACCGTCGGCGGAAGCACGCGCGGAAGGTTTTCGGACAGCCCACCGCCGGTGATGTGGGCGAGGGCTTTGATCGGGCCGTCCGTGGCGCCGCCGGTCGCTTCGAGGGCTGCGAGTATCGGCTTCACGTAGATTCGCGTCGGCGTCAGAAGGGCGTCGGCGAGTTTTGTGCGCGGAGCGAAGGGAGCGGGATCATCCCAGCCGAGTTTGGCTTCTGCCGCGAGGCGGCGCACAAGGGAATAGCCGTTCGAATGCACGCCGGATGACGGCAGGCCGATGATCACATCGCCAACAGTAATGTCTGGACGCGGCAGGATCTCGCCGCGCTCCACGGCGCCGACGGCGAAACCTGCGAGGTCATAGTCGTTGCCCTGGTAGTGGCCTGGCATCTCCGCCGTCTCGCCGCCGATCAGCGCGCATCCGGCCTGCTTGCAGCCCGCTCCGATGCCCGAAACGACGGAGCGCGCGGTTTCCACGTCGAGCTTTCCGACGGCGAAGTAATCGAGGAAGAAAAGCGGTTCGGCGCCCTGCACGACGAGATCGTTGACGCACATGGCCACGAGATCGATGCCGATGGTGGCGTGGCGGCCGGTGTCGATTGCGATACGCAACTTGGTGCCGACGCCATCGTTAGCTGCGACGAGGACCGGATCGCGGAAGCCGGCGCGCTTCAGATCGAAGAGGCCGCCGAAGCCACCGAGGTCAGCATCCGCCCCCGGACGAGATGTCGATCGGGCGATACCCTTGATCGCCTCGACGAGCGCGTTCCCGGCGTCTATGTCTACGCCTGAATCGCGGTAAGTGATGGGTTTGGCTTGGCCGTCGGCTGGCTGGCTCATGGGTCCTCGGAGCTCTCGAGCGTTTGGGGGCGGGATAAACCCAACTTTCGCCCGAATGTGCACGGGAGATGGGGCCTCGTACCAGCTCGGAGGCGGGTCGGCAACGGGACATGGCGGCCAACCGCCATCCCTCATGAATAACGGGGCGCCGAGAGAATGAGGCGCCGGAGGACTGATGTGACGGCAGTTTCCAGGATCGTTCTATCGCTCGTCGGCGCTATCGCGGCGGTGGCGCTGGGAGACGCATCACAGGCAGTCGCGGCCACCAGCAAGGTATTTACGGTGGCCAACTACCCGGTCGATGCCACCGCCAAGGATGCGGTCGCGGCCAAGGAGAAGGCGCACGCGGAAGGCCAGCAGGCTGCTTTCGGTGCTCTTCTGAAGCGGCTCGTACCCGTCACCGCGTACAACCGGCTCGACAATCTGAAGTCGGTCAAGGCGGCCAACTACGTCGACGGCGTCTCGGTGCGCTCGGAGCAGAATTCGAGCACGCGCTACATCGCGAGCCTGGACTTCTCCTTCCAGGCCGACGCGTTGCGCGATCTCCTGTCGAGGGAAGGTCTGCCGTTCGTCGAAGATCAGTCACCGCGTATCGTGCTCGTGCCGGTGACAGCGGAAACCCACGACGGCAAGGTCCAGTACAAGGCTGCGAGCGGAAGCTGGGCGCAGGTGTGGAGAGGGCTCGACCTCGACAACACCCTGACGCCCCTCAAGATCGAGCCGCTGCTGCCGGTGATCAACGAGGGCACGATCGCTGCCGCGCTCAATGGAGACGACAGCGTCGAGCGCGTTCTGACGAGCGAATACAAAGCCGAATACGTGCTGTTTGCCGTGGCCGAGGTCGAGCAGGGCGGCAAGCAGCTCGACGTGACGATTGCCGGCATCGACGCGGCGGGGCTCGTTTCCTGGCGGCGCGAATACAAGGTGCCGGATGGCGATGTGGCGTATGCTATGGAGGTCGCCTCGGTGATCTCGCAGGGCGTGCTCGAGGGGCGCTGGAAGGTGGCGAAGCTCGAAGGCTCTCACGGCGGCGCGTTCGGAGCGGCGGGGTCACCCGGCCAATTCGGTGGTGGGGTGTCGGGCGGCGGTGGTTCGTCCGTCCAGATGTCTGTGATGTTCTCGAGCCCCGAGGAGTGGGACGAACTTCGCGGTCGCATCCTCGACTTGCCGGGGGTCGATGACGTACGGATCGGAACGGTTTCGGCCTATTCGGCAGAGGTCACGGTTCTCTATCCGGGGGGCGGCGCAAACCTCGCGCAAGCCTTTGCAAGTCAGGGACTGGCTATGACCGACGGCGGCGCCGGATACTGGACGCTCAGCTCCAGGTACTGATGGGCCGTGGGTGTTGTTAGAAAATTCTTTAATTTCAATGATCGGGGAGGGCTTCCGGCGGAAATTTGGCCTGTGCGACACCAGAGCCGCCGGATAAACTAAGCCATGGTTGAGTTACGCGTCCCGGGTCCCCGACATTTGAACATCCCCAATCTCATTACGCTTGGACGGGTCATTCTAGTGCCTGTCGTGTTCTGGCTGCTCGTGTCGGGCCAGACGCAGCTTGCATTCTTTGCGTTCGTTCTTGCGGGCGTGTCCGATGCGGTGGACGGCTTCATCGCCAAGCGTTTCGGTCTTTCGACCGAGCTTGGGGCCTATCTCGATCCGCTCGCGGACAAGCTGTTGATCGTCTCGATTTTCGTGGCGCTCGGCGTGCTCGACGCGTTGCCGTCGTGGCTCGTCATTGCGGTCGTGTCGCGTGACATCCTGATCGTGCTCGGTGTGATGCTCGCATGGCTATTGGACCAGCCGATCCGGATCTCTCCGCTGATTGTGAGTAAGGCGAACACTGTCGCGCAGATCGTGCTCGCTGCAACCGTTCTTGCGGATGACGGATTCGGGCTCGGGCTCGAGACGCTCCGTATTGTGCTCGTGTGGATTACGGGAGTGCTCACGATTGCTTCGCTCGCGGCGTATCTGCGCGCTTGGCTTCGCCATATGTCTGAGTAAAGTCCCGCAGACGGCGACGCTGAGGCGGCCGTTGGCAATCGGAGACAGGAACGGCAATGCGCGCCGAACGGCAGGTTCTGTTTTGGATGACGGCAGCGGCGCTGCTGATCGTCACGATTGCCGTGTTGAAGGATATTCTTCTGCCGTTCGTTGCGGGCATTGCGCTCGCTTATTTTCTGAGCCCGCTCGCGGATAAGCTGGTTTCGCTTGGCTGCAATCGTATCGTTGCCTCGCTTCTTATCGTGGTGTCGCTTGCCGTCGTCATTGTCGCGGCCGTCGTGCTCGTTGTGCCGATTATTCTGGCGCAGGCGCAGGACCTCGCTTCAGCGCTTCCCAGTGAGGTTTCTCGTTTGCGCGCCGCGATTGAGACCTGGGGGCGCGAGCGTTTCGGCCCGACTTTCGGCGGTTTCGATACGCAGATCGACCGGGCGTCGGATGCGATCGCCGCCAACTGGGCGAGCCTTGCGGGTTGGGCCGCGACGTCGCTGTGGGACAGGAGCCTCGCCATCGTGAACTTCCTGGCGCTTGTGCTCGTGACGCCGGTGGTCGTTTTCTATCTGCTGATCGATTGGCATCCGATGCTGGAGAAAGTCGATGGCTGGCTGCCGCGCGATCATGCCGACTCCATCCGCACGCTGGCGTCTGACATGAACGATGCGGTGGCCGCATTCGTGCGCGGCCAGGGCGCGGTATGCCTCATTCTCGGGTGCTTCTATGCCGTGGCTCTGTCGGTGATCGGTCTCAACTACGGATTGCTCATCGGGCTCGTGACGGGGCTGCTGTCGTTCATTCCATTCGTCGGCTGGGCGCTTGGTTTTCTCACCTCGACCACTGTCGCGATTGTGCAGTTCTGGCCGGACATGCTTCCGATCATGCTCGTAGTCGGTGTGTTTCTCGGCGCGCAGGCGCTCGACGCGGGCTTTCTCAGCCCGACGATCGTCGGGTCGAAGATCGGACTGCATCCGGTGTGGCTCATCTTTGCGCTGTTCGTGTTCAGTTATCTTTTCGGCATCGTCGGAACGCTCGTCGCTGTTCCGCTTGCCGCGGCGCTCGGCGTGGTGATCCGCTTCGCGCTCGATGTCTATCTCAAGAGCCCCGTGTATCGTGGGGTTCCAGAGACGCGAGGTGCCCAGTCATGACGGCACGCGCGAAAGCAGAACCGGAGCAGCTTGTGCTCGCGCTGCCGCATCGGCAAGCGCAGGAAGCCGAGGATTTCATGGTCAGCCGTTCGAATGCGGCGGCTGTTGATGTGGTGGACGCGTGGCCGCATTGGCCGCTTCCGGCGGCGCTCGTCGTCGGGCCGGCAGGCGCCGGTAAAAGCCATCTCGCCAACGTGTGGCGGTTGCGGTCGCATGCGCAGCTCGTGTCCGCTTCTCATCTCAGCGAGGAGGCTGTTCATTCGTTCGAGGACCGGCCGGCACTCGTCGTCGAGGATATCGATCGCGGTGTGGGCAGCGAGCAGGTTCTATTTCACCTTCTTAATCTCGCGCGGGAGAAGTCGGGATCGATTTTGCTGACGTCACGCGCCGCGCCTGGCGAGATCGAGATCACGCTACCGGATCTCAGATCGCGGCTTCGGGCCATTCCTCCGGTCTTCATCGACGGGCCCGATGAAGCGTTGATCCGGTCCGTGCTGGTGAAGCTCTTCTCCGACAGACAACTTGTTGTCGAGCCGCACGTGATTTCCTATCTCGCCCTGCATATGGATCGGTCGACCGACGTTGCGTTGCGTGTGGTCGCTATTTGCGATCAGCTTTCGCTCGCCATGCAGCGGAAAGTAACGCGAGCAATTGCGGCGCAAGCGCTCGCGGAAATTGGCCGCGACGAGGACGGAGAGACCGATCGCGATCTGGATCTGCCCTAACCAGCCGTCATATTTGTTGAGTTAACTCATTCCAATTTCGCATTTGTCGATCACAGGACAAAACAAATGGCCGTCAAGGGAAAGCAAAAAGCAGCCGATGCCGGTATCCAGGCACTCGGGGCGACTGCGGTCGAGGGACCAGCCCGCTTCTACAATCGTGAGCTTTCGTGGCTGCAGTTCAATCGACGCGTGCTCGAGGAAGCGCAGAACAAGAAGCATCCCGTGCTCGAACGGCTGCGCTTTCTTTCGATCTCAGCGTCCAACCTCGATGAATTTTACATGGTGCGCGCGGCCGGCATTTACGGGCAGATCGCCGCCGGGGTGACGACGCTGACGCAGGACGGGCTCACTCCCAAGCAGCAGCTCGGCGAGATCAACAAGTTCGCGGCGCGGCTCGTCGCCGACAAGCAGGCTTGCTGGCGCGAAATCAAGTCCGACATGGCGGACGTCGGCATCGAGATCGTTGATGGCGACGATCTCACCAAGTACGAAGAGGCGTGGCTCGAACAACTGTTCATGAGCCATGTGTTTCCAATTCTGACGCCGATCGCCGTCGATCCCGCGCATCCGTTCCCGTTCATTCCGAACCTCGGCCTCACGATGGTCGTGTGGATGCAACGGAAAAGCGACGGAAAGGCCATGAGTGGCCTCATTCCCATCCCCGGGCAGCTCGAGCGCTTCATTCGTCTTCGCGCCGAGGATACGAGCAAGAGCACGCAGCTCAGGTTCATCCGTCTGGAAGAGATGATCGGTCTCTTCATCACGGAGCTCTTTCCCGGCTTCGATGTCGAGAGCCAGGGCGCGTTCCGTGTGCTGCGCGACAGCGACGTGGAGCTGCAGGAAGAAGCGGAAGATCTGGTGCGTTCGTTCGAAACGCTATTGAAGCGGCGCCGGCGCGGCCACGTGATCCGGCTCGAACTCGATGCGCGCATGCCGGAGCGGCTCAGGAAGTTTGTCATCGACGAGCTCGAAGTGGGCGAAGAGTCCGTGTTCGTCAAGGAAGGGTTGCTGGGTCTAGCTGACACATCGCAACTCATCGTCGCTGACCGGCCGGATCTCGTGTTTAAGGTCTACAATCCGCGTTTCCCGGAACGTATCCGCGAGTTCAACGGCGATTGCTTCGCAGCGATCAGCAAGAAGGACATCATCGTCCATCACCCGTACGAGAGTTTCGACGTGGTGGTGCAGTTCCTGCGGCAGGCGGTGGCCGATCCGAATGTGATGGCGATCAAGTGGACGCTCTATCGCACAGGCCGCGACAGCCCGATCGTGCAGGCGCTCAAGGAAGCGGTGGAGGCGGGTAAGTCCGTTACGGCCGTCGTCGAGCTCAAGGCGCGTTTCGACGAAGCCGCGAATATTCGCTGGGCGCGCGATCTCGAAAAAGCGGGCGTGCACGTGGTGTACGGGTTCATCGAGCTCAAGACACACGCGAAGCTTGGGCAAATCGTGCGGCGTGAGAACTCAGAGCTCGTCACCTACTGCCACATCGGCACGGGTAACTATCACGCTCAGACGGCGCGCATTTACACCGACCTCTCGCTCTTCACGACGGACCCGACGATTGCGCGGGACGCGACGCGCGTCCTCAACTTTGTCACCGGCTACGGCGAACCGGCGGAACTCGAGAACATGGCTGCAAGCCCGCGCGGCATCCGAAAGCGCATCGTCGATCACATTCAGCAGGAGATCGAGCACGTCAAAGAGGGACGCCCCGGTGCGATTTGGATGAAAATGAACTCGCTCGTCGATGCGCAGATCATCGACTGTCTCTATGAGGCTAGCCAGGCGGGCGTTGAGATCGATCTCGTCGTGCGTGGCGTGTGCTGCTTGCGTCCCGGCGTGCCCGGGCTTTCGGAGAATATTCGCGTCAAGAGCATTATCGGGCGCTTTCTCGAACACGCCCGCATCTACTGTTTCGGTGAAGGTGAAGGCCTGCCGTCACCCAAGGCAGCCGTCTACATCAGCTCTGCCGACATGATGCCGCGCAACCTCGACCGGCGCGTGGAAGCGATGGTGCCGATCAAGAACGCGACGGTGCATGAGCAGGTGCTCGACCAGATTATGGTGGCGAACCTGAAGGACAATCAGCAGAGCTGGGAAATCAAGCCGGACGGCTCTTCGTCGCGCGTGATGCCGGGTCCGGATGACAGTCCGTTCAACGCCCACAGCTACTTCATGACGAACCCGTCGCTCTCCGGACGCGGGCGTGCGCTCAAAGAGAATTTTCCGCCACGGTTCGATTTTGTACATAAGGATTAATTGTTACGCTTCTTAAAAGCGCAATCAAATCATGCTGTTGTGCTGGACGTGGAGGCCATCTCGCAACGGGATGCAGAATTCTCCAACATGCACTAGACCGGAGACGCGTCTCCCCCTATCAGGGTGACGCGCGTCTTGCTCCAAGGGCATGATTCAGAGCGAGATTCGCGATTTCGTGTTCGAGTAGTCGGTAACGCTCGCATTTCAGGCAGGTCTCGGTGAGCTTGACGCAGGTGTTCGGCGCGCGCGCCAAGGCAACAGAACTCGAGCCTATCGGCGTCATCGATATCGGGTCAAACTCGGTGCGGCTCGTCGTCTATGAAGGCGCTGTTCGCGCCGCGCTGCCTCTCTTCAACGAAAAGGTTTTGGCTGGCCTCGGCAAGACGATTGCCACGACGGGTCAGCTGGGCGACGAAAGCGTCGAGCGCGCGCTCGAAGCGCTGCGCCGATTCCGGGCCATCGCGCGCGTCCTCAAGGTCAAGAACCTGCGCGTGCTTGCGACGGCTGCGGTGCGCGATGCGACGGATGGGTCCGACTTCATCCAGCGCGCGGAAGCGGTGCTTGGCGTACCTGTCGAGGTGCTGTCGGGTGCCAAGGAAGCGCAGCTCGCGGCCTACGGCATTCGCATGGGCTTTGTCGATGCGGACGGACTTGCGGGAGATCTCGGCGGCGGCAGCCTCGAACTCATCGACATCTACAAGGATCGGTTGAACGACGCCGCGACCCTGCCGCTCGGCGGGTTGCGCCTCATCGACATGACCGGCAACAAGATCGAGCGCGCTCTGCCGGCCGTCGACGAGCAGGTGGCGCAGATCAGTTGGCTCATGCACGGCCGCGGACGGCCGTTCTACGCGGTCGGCGGAACGTGGCGCGCGCTTGCGAAGCTCCACATGGAGCAGACGAATTATCCGCTGCGCGTGATGCACGGCTATGCCATCCCAACGCGCGAGGCCATCGAGTTCTGCCAATTCGTCCGGCGCGTGAAGAAGGCCTCGACGCTTCCGGGCATGGACGACGTGGCGCGTGCGCGTCGCGACGTGGTGCCATTCGGAGCGCTCGTGCTCGAGCGTGTGCTCGAGGCGCTGGCGCCGTCCGAGGTCGTGTTCTCCGTTTGCGGAATTCGCGAGGGCCTGCTGTTCAGCCTGATGCCGCCGCAAGAGCAGGCGAAGGACCCGCTGCTTTCGTTCTGCGAGGATTTCGCGCGCCAGAAGTCGCGCTCCGCGCAGCATGCGCACGAGCTTTGCACCTGGACGGATGCCCTTTTCGAGGGGGACGGCCCCAAGGAGACAGCCGAGGACAGGCGGCTGCGGCATGCAGCGTGTCTGCTGTCCGACATCGCGTGGCGCGCACATCCCGACTATCGCGGCGAGCAGGTGCTCAATCTGGTGGCGCACGCCGGGCTGTCCGGTATCGACCATTCGGGGCGCATCTTCCTTGCGCTCGCGGTCTATTACCGCCACGTCGGGGGCGATGAAGGTAAAGCGGACGACTTCTCCGGGCGGCTCAAGCTCGTCGTCAGCAAGCGGGCGCAGAAGCGCGCGAAGATCATCGGGTCTGCGATCCGTGCGGCCCATATGCTCTCAATCGGCATGCCCGGTGTGATCGACGAGACGCGCTTGTTCTACGAGGGCACGAAACTCGTTCTTGCCATACCCAAGGCGTACATCGGTCTCGATGGGGAGCGGCTGAGACGGAGGTTTGCGGTGCTTGCCCAGCTTCTGGGCCGCGAATCCGAGATCCGGCTCGGCGTGTAGGCTGCGCCGTCGCGACGCGTTTTGATCTCGCTCGCGGATTGCGATATCCCCTATTCTGTCGTTCGTCCGGCACCCATAGTCCTCGCGGGAACTCTCTTGCGCTCCAAGGTACAGCTCGAAAATGGCCGATGATCCCTATGACGTGCTGGGCGTGCCCCGCACGGCCACGGATGACCAGATCCGAAAGGCCTATCTCAAGCTCGTCAAGGAGCTGCACCCGGACGTAAATCCGTCGAAGACGGCGGAAGAGCGCTTCAAGAAAGTCACCGCGGCGCACGAGATCGTTGGCGATCCGGAGCGTCGCCGGCAATACGACACTGGCGAGATCGATGCGTCGGGCGAGGCGCGCCGTCCAACCTGGCGGCCGCAAGGCGCTGGTGCCGGTGCGGGCGGGCGTGGCGGCCGCGGTGGGCCGATTTTCGAAGACTTCGGCGATATGTTCTCCGATATCTTTTCAGGTGCGGCTCGCGGCGGCGGTGCGCGGGGTGGGTTCTCCACGGCCGGGCGCGATGTACGTTACACGCTCGATGTCGATTTCCTCGAAGCCGTGCAGGGCGCGAAGAAGCGCGTGACGTTGCCGGACAACGGCGTGCTGGATCTCTCCGTGCCGGAGGGCGTCATCGACGGGCAGGTTCTGCGCTTGCGCGGGCGCGGAGAGCCGGGTGTTGCGGGCGGCGAAGCGGGCGATGCGCTGGTCGAGATCCGTGTTCGGCCGCATCGCGATTTCAAGCGCCAGGGTGACGACATCCACCTCGAGCTGCCGATCACGATCGACGAAGCCGTGCTTGGTGGCAAAGTCGAGGTGCCGACGGTCGGCGGGCGCGTGCAGCTCACGATCCCCAAGGGCACGAGTTCAGGCCAGGTGCTGCGGCTCAAGGGCAAGGGCGTTCGCAACGCCACGACCGGTGCGACGGGCGACGAGCTGGTCTCCGTGCGCATCGTGCTGCCAGATGAGATCGACGACGGCCTCGCGTATTTCCTATCGGAATGGCGGCAGAAGCACCGTTACGATCCGCGAAAGTAAAGCCGGCGCGTGAGACTGCGTGCTGATGACGGCGGGCTTACCCTCGTTCGGGCAGTGTCAAGGCCAGGACTTCGCCCTTTGACAAGGTGAGCGCGAGTTCGCCACGTTTCAGCTTCAGGGCATCTTCCCCAAAGAGCTGACGACGCCAGCCCTTCAAAGCGGGCACGTCCGGTTCATCTTCGCTGGCGATGCGCTCCAGATCTTCGGAATCCGCGATCAGGCGCGGCGCGACCCGGTGACGGGCGGCGGAGGCCTTGAGAAGCACTTTCAGCAGTTCCATCGTGGCGCCGGCCTCAGCCGACATGGGCTGGCTGTGCGGCATGGGCGGAAGCGTCTTCGGATCGCGCTCGAGGCCGCGTTGAACGGCTTCGATGATGTCGCGGGCGCGCTGCGAACGCGAGAATCCGTCGCTCAGCGTGCGGAGCTCGGAAAGTTTCTCGGCGGTCGTCGGCTGCTGGTTGGCGATGTCGTAGATCGCTTCGTCCCTCAGAATGCGCCCGCGTGGCACGTCCTGCGCCTGGGCCAGACGTTCGCGCCAGGCGGCAAGCTCGATCAGCACGGCCAGCGCCTTGCGGTTTTTGACCCGCATCTTGAGCCGCTGCCAGGCATTCTCGGGATGGCTTTCGTACGTCGAGGGCGCCGTCAGTTCGGCCATCTCTTCGTCGAGCCAGGACGCCCGGTTCGTGACCTCGAGTTCCGACTTCAGATAGATGTAGATGTCGCGCAAGTGGGTCACGTCGCCGATGGCGTAGGTGAGCTGCTTGTCGGACAGCGGGCGGCGGCTCCAATCGGTGAAGCGCGAACTTTTGTCGAGATCCCGCCCGGTCACCTTCTTGACGAGGTTGACGTAGCTCACGCTCTCGCCGAAGCCGCAGACCATAGCGGCGATCTGGGTATCGAAGATCGGTGTCGGGATGAGACCGGCTTCCGAATAGACGATTTCGATGTCCTGGCGCGCCGCATGGAAGACCTTCACGACGCTTGTGTCGGCCATGAGCTGATAGAACGGCTCGAGGCTCAGATCGGGTGCGAGGGGGTCCACGATGACCTCCTCACCCGGCCCGGCGAGCTGGATCAGGCAAAGATCTGGCCAGAATGTCTGCTCGCGCATGAACTCGGTGTCGACCGTGACGAAGTCGGCGGTCGCGAGCCGGGAGCAGATTTCTGAAAGGGCGGAAGTGGAGGTAATGACGCGCATTGCGCGACGGTTATAGACATGCCCGGCGCGGCTGTCGCTAGTTCCTTCGGGTGGAGGTGCGCTTTTTCTCACATGGAGGCGTAGTCGAGCGCCCGGTCGACAGTGCGCGGCTACGTGGTTGTGCTTAGCGCCGTCCGCATACCTCAAGGCCATCCCAATAAAAATTCTTCAAAACCGTAAATTCTCCCCTTGCGCCGTCTGGCCAACAAAGCGTTGGTGCGGTATAAAATCTCCAGATGCGGATTGAATTCGAGCCTATATAGCAGAGGCGAAGTATTCGCGAATTGCTGCCGAATTGGGTGGCTCTTCCCGGGTTAATTCGTTCACGCTCGATTTCACGAAGCTCCATCATCAAAGCTGACGAACGAAACCGCTTTTTGGCGGCGATAAGTCTTTCGGTTTGTGCCGCGGCAAAGGTCGCGTTGCGTGGGAGTGAGTTGTGCTAGAGCTCGGCAGGAATAGACCGGCCACCATCCGGTCCTCTGCAATTCAGCGCTATCTCTTTGAAGGACAAGCGTTCGATAGGTCGGCCGGCGGCGCTGCCGTGCAGCTCATCTCGCGCGATACGTTCGTTGCGGAGACCTCCGTCAAGCTGGATCAGCTCGCTCTCGAGATGAAAAGCCTCGCACGAGAGCTGCAGTTGGTAAAAGGCGATGTGGCCGAATTGAGAGACGAGGCTTCGCGCAGTTATCGCTTTTCTGAATTCCTGGATCGGGAGCACAAAACGCGCTCGGCGAAAGTCGAGGATCTCGGGCGCCGATTTGATTATTTGAAGTCCCGTTTTGACGCAATCGACGGAAATTCAAAAGGCGATTATCACGCTTTTCAGACTTTCGAAGCCGTCAGCAGACGCTTGACCGAACTCGGCTCCCTCGAGCGGGAGTTTCGTGACGTCTCGTTCAAGCTCAAAGCGAGCGTGGCCGTGTTCGCCGCGTCACTTCTCGTCTGGCTCGCTATTCTGACGCTCGGATAACTGACGGTTCGGTCATCGTGCTTTCCAGGGATCGTCGGCTTTAGGCCGCCAATCGTCTTCGGCAGACCTTTCATTTAACGCCGTTCAATCGCGCCCCCATCGCGCGCCGCCCAATGCTTGACTTTGGGGGGGCGGCATGCGCTTTTCCGCCACTTCAAATCGATTTTAAGGCGGAATCGTCGGCACCATGGCAGCGGTAGACAAAGCAGCAGCGGGCAGCAGCACGGCAGGCGCGAGCGAGGGTACAATGCATCGCTATCGCTCGCACACCTGCGGAGCGCTCAGGGCGTCCAACATCGGAACCATGGCGCGGCTTTCCGGATGGGTGCACCGCGTGCGTGACCATGGCGGCGTGCTTTTTATCGACCTGCGCGACCACTACGGCGTGACGCAGGTAGTGGCCGACCCGGACAGTTCTGCCTTCAAAATCGCGGAGGCCGTGCGGTCGGAGTGGGTGATCCGCATCGACGGCAAGGTGCGCCAGCGTCCGGAAGGGACCAACAACGCTGAGCTGCCCACGGGCGAGATCGAGGTTTATGCATCCGAGATCGAGGTGCTGTCGGAAGCGAAGGAGCTGCCGGTGCCGGTGTTCGGCGAGCCGGACTACCCGGAAGACCTGCGCCTCACCTATCGCTTCCTGGATCTGCGCCGCGAGACGCTGCACGCCATCATCATGAAGCGGCTGGCGATCACACGCTCGATCCGCGCGCGGATGCATGACGCGGGTTTCAACGAGTTTCCGACGCCGATCCTCACGGCTTCGTCGCCGGAAGGCGCGCGCGACTTCCTCGTGCCGAGCCGTATTCACGCCGGAAAATTCTACGCGCTGCCGCAGGCGCCGCAGCAGTACAAGCAACTGCTGATGGTCTCAGGCTTCGACCGCTATTTCCAGATCGCGCCGTGCTTCCGTGACGAAGACCCGCGCGCAGACCGTTTGCCGGGCGAGTTCTATCAGCTCGACGTGGAGATGAGCTTCGTCGAGCAGGAAGACATCTTCCAGACGATGGAGCCGATCCTGACTTCCGTGTTCGAAGAGTTCGCGGACGGAAAGAGGGTGGACCGCGACTGGCAGCGCATCCCCTACGACATGGCGATCGCGAAGTACGGCTCCGACAAGCCGGACCTGCGCAACCCGATCGAGATGTCCGACGTGACGGAGCATTTCCGCGGGTCGGGCTTCAAGGTGTTCGCGGGCATGATCGAGAAGGACCCGAAGGTTCGGGTCTGGGCGATCCCGGCTCCGGGCGGCGGAAGCCGTGCGTTCTGCGACCGCATGAACGCGTGGGCTCAGAAGGAAGGCCAGCCGGGTCTCGGCTACATCTTCTGGCGCGAAGAGGAAGGCGCGGCAGGTGCCGGTCCGATTGCGAAGAACGTCGGCGCGGAGCGCGCTGCGGCGATCCAGGCGCAGATGGGTCTTAAGACGGGAGACGCGTGCTTCTTCACCGCGGGTGATCCGGCGCGCTTCTACAAGTTCGCGGGGCTCGCGCGTGACGAAGTGGGCCGCGAGCTCAAGCTGATTGACGAGGGTCGCTTCGCGTTCGCGTGGATCGTCGACTTCCCGTTCTACGAGTGGAACGAGGAAGACAAGAAGGTCGACTTCTCGCACAACCCGTTCTCGATGCCGAAGGGTGGGCGCGATGCGCTCGATGCTGCCGAGAAGGAAGGCCGCGACGCGTTGCTCGGGCTCAAGGCGAACCAGTACGATATCGTCTGCAACGGGTACGAAATCGCGTCGGGCTCGGTGCGTAACCACAGCCCCGAGACAATGGTCAAGGCGTTCGAGATCACCGGGCTCAGCCGGGCGGATGTCGAGGAGCGGTTCGGCGGCATGTATCGCGCGTTCCAGTACGGCGCGCCTCCGCATGGCGGCATGGCAGCCGGCATCGAGCGTGTCGTGATGCTGCTCACCGGTACCAAGACCGTGCGCGATGTCGCGCTGTTCCCGATGAACCAGCAGGCCAACGATCTGCTCATGGGCGCTCCGAGCGACGTTTCGCCGAAGCAGCTTCACGAGCTTTCGATCCGCGTCGTGGCGCCGGAGAAGAAGTAGTGAGGACTTGGCGCGCCTATCGAGGGAATTCGAGAACGCACCACGTCTCCAGTCTTCGTCATGCCGGCATAGGGGCGAAGCCATGCTTCGCGTGCACGGCCGGCATCGATGATACGCGGCCATTCGGGTGCGCTATCGCGACGTCGTAAGCTTTGAGGCTTGTCTGGATCCCGGCCTTCGCCGGGATGACGGCACGTATCGAGTTTATCCCTGCGGAGCACGGCTTCGCGATGACACCGCGATGACGACGGTGGTCCGCATGAGTGACGGGAGTTTGATGCGATCGGCTTCCGCAAAACGACGTCACCCCGCTGAAGAGCGGGGTCCAGACACGTCGCAGTTTTGCTGTGTAGTGTGACTGCGCTCGACGCTTTCCCGCGAGCAGCATAGGCTCAGCGGTCGGTGAGGCCGAGGCCGTCGAGGTAAATCAGCACGGCGGCTTCGAGCAGTTCCTCCGGGCGCATGGGGATAGGGCGGCGCGATTGGTCGCCGCGCGCGAAGAGCGCCGCGATGCCGTGCGACAGCGACCAGATGTGCAGCGCCATCATCAGCGGCGGCGGCCGGCGGTCTTTCGGCAGCTTGGCGATCAGGGCTTCGCAGCCCTCGCGCAGCACGGCGAAGGCGCGGTCGCCTTCCGCTTGCACCTCTGGATGGTTCGCGAGGGGAAGGCCGGATTCGAACATCGCGGAGAAGTACGCTGGCTCCTTGCTTGCGAAGGCGAGGTAAGCCGCGCCAAGCCGATTGAAGGCTTCGCGTGCGTTCGGGCGGCCGTCGTCCCAGGCCCGCGTGAGCGCCTCGGTGAAGGCTTCGAAGCCGCGTTTGGCGACATCGGCAATGAGGGCGTCGCGGTCCCGGAAGTGGCGATAGGGGGCGGCCGGAGATACGCCGGCGGCGCGGGCAGCCTCTGCGAATGTGAAGCCGGCAGGGCCTTTCTCGCGTATGAGATTGAGCGCGGCCTCGATCAAGGCCTCGCGCAGGTTCCCGTGGTGATAGCCGCGGCGGGTGCCGGGGCCGCGATCCTTGTTCCATGCCATGGCGGCGTTTGTAACTTATTTGCGGGCTCGTAGCAGCAAGGAGCTCAGGGAGTGGCTTGGTGACTGTGATTTACGTTGATGCCGATGCCTGCCCTGTGAAGGAGGAGGCGCTGCGGGTGGCCGCGCGGCACGGGCTTTCCATCAAATATGTGTCGAACGCCTGGATGCGGCTGCCGGAAGGCGCGAATGTGGAGCGTGTGCTCGTGCCGGAAGGCGCGGACGCTGCGGACGATTGGATAGCGGAGCACATCGGCAAGGGTGATGTCGTCGTGACAGCCGACATTCCGCTCGCTGCGCGGTGCCTCTCTGCCGGCGCGCAGGCGATCGGCTCAACTGGAAAGCCGTTCACGGATGCGAGCATCGGCATGGCGCTCGCGATGCGCGATCTCTCGCGGCACCTGCGTGAGACCGGCGAAAGCCGGGGTTTCAACGCGTCGTTCACGAAGCAGGACCGCTCGCGCTTCCTCGAGGCGCTGGAGCTTGCCGTGCAGAAGGCGAAGCGGCAGGGGTAGGCAGTAGGCAGTAGGCAGTAGGCTAGCGCTGTTTGATAGCGCGGAGTTCTTCGGCGATGCGCGCGGACTGCGACGGCCAGCTTGCGGCCAGCCAGTCGTCGGTGCCGAAGAGCCAGTACCAGAACCGGTTGCGGCGGTAGTACTTCTCCACCGTGACCTTGTGCATCTTGTCGACGGTGGCGGAGAGAGTCTCGAGCATGGCGACAGGTTTGATCGACGCCATTTCGAGGCTTTCGATGCGCGCCGTGAGCGCGGAAAACGCATTTGCGGCACCTTCCGCTTCACGGTCGAGTGTTGTGGCGAGGGCGGTGTGATCCGAATGGACGCGATTGAGGCCGTCGTGCACCTCGCTGAAGTCTTCCGTCAGGCTGTCACTCAAGGACGTAAAGCCTTCCTGGTGGCGAGCGGTGAGGCTCTGCAGGAGTTCGCGCAGCTCGGCGCGTTCCTGGGCTGCGGCGGAGGCTGCGTTCTCCGCGCGTGAAGCAAAGGAGTTGAAAGCTTCCTCGAGTGCTGCAAGACGCCGGTTCGTTTCGGATTGAGCGTCGATCGTTGCAGCGTAATGAGCGTCGCGGGCGGAAGCCTGCGTGTTCAGGTGATCGATGATCGGCGTCGTGACGATGGCCGGAAGCTCGGCCGGCTGGCGTTCGACGATGATGGCGAGGGATTTGATCTCCTCAGAGAGCGCCTGTGCCGTCGCTACGCGGCGCTCGCGGTCGAGGCCGGCGGCGGCTTCCATTGTCTCGAGGCGTGTGAGGATCGGCGCGAGATCAAGGTCCGGCTGTTCGCCAAGCGCCTCGACGGCCGCGCGCGTGCTGGAGATTTCGCCTTGCAGCGTGCGTTCCAGAAGTCCGAGCTGGTCTTCGATGGCCGTCGTGTCCGTACCGGATTGGTTGGACAAAAAAGCCTGTTCAAGGCTGTGCAACCGATCGCCGAACAGAGCCTGGAATTTATCCTGAGTGATTCCGCCGAGGCGAGACGTGTCTTCGCGTTGTGCCATGAGATCTCGCTGCAGGTCTTGCAGCACTCCCGATAAGATTTTTCTCTCGTTTGCCAGTTCCATGGTGAGGGTGCGGAGCGATTGCTCGATGGCATCGATCCGCGAAGTTTGTGTGCCTGAACCGTAATCCGCTGCGAGGCTGCGCATCGGCTGCATGCGAGCGGGGCCGTTGCGGACGCGTTCGCGGAAGGGTTCGACTTCCAGCGTTGCCTCGAGCGGGCGCGCAGTGCCGGGAAAACTCCTCAGCAGGGTCGTCAATTCCATGCCACTATCGAGAAGGACATAAATAAGGTCCGTGACACCGGCTGGAGCCTGGCGGCGATAGGCGTAAGCCGCGGCGAGGCGCAGCACTTCTTCCATCGCTTCGGCACGGCGTGGGTTTGTCTTTCCGTTTCCGCCGGCGACCGGGATTTCGGTCGCGACGACGGTTGCCGCCTCGCGCCGCAAGCCGGCGACGCGAATGCCGCGCTGCTCGAGCACCTCTGTCGCTTCGTCGATCCTTGTCAGAGCATAAATCAGGTGCTCGAGGCGGACTTCGGGTGCGCGGTGGGCAGAGGCCACATCGTAAGCGTGATTGCAGCAATCGAGCAGCAGATCATCGACCCAGATCGGTGCCTGACGCGGTGCGTTCTGGCGCTGTCTCGTCGGCTGGACGAATGGCTCAGCCGGTTGTGAGATCGACACATCGCCCGGTGTTGCCTGAGGCGTCCTCAGGTCCAGGTCGTCGCCGCGATACCCCATCCCCCAACTCCCCTTACGCAACACAGGTGGGTGTTCATGCGCGCATTGCTCCCCGCGCGCGACGGAAACCATAGCTGCTTAGTCTGCGGCGTGCGAGAGGCGACGTCACGACAGCGCGAATTTGGTAAACGGGAGGAAGATTCGTCGCGGAGCGGATCCGTGTTGTTTTGGGGGAAAGTCATTTCAGCACGGGTATCCGGTCATGACTGCGTCAGATTCCGTCGTACAACGGTAATACCGACAACGAGAAACAGCGATGTTCGCGGTTAAATTCCACCGTCCGAGAGGGTTCAAGCGCCGCTGGTTGTGCGCGGGCCTGCTTATGTGCGCCGCTCTCTCGTCGGCCTTTTCATCCCCTGCCTTGGCGGCGCCCGGAGATGCGAAGCCCTATGACGACAAGCTGATGCGCCTCGCTGAAATCCTTGGTGCGGTTCACTATCTGCGCGAACTCTGCAGTGCCAATGACGGACAGCTTTGGCGCGAAAAGATGAAGGAGCTGCTCGATACGGAGGGAGGTACCGCGATCCGCAGGGCGCGGCTCACGCGCAGTTTCAATCAGGGATACCGGAGCTATCGGCGCACATACGTGACGTGCACGCCTACGGCGCAGTCATCAATCGAACGATTTTTGGCGGAAGGAATTCAGATTGGAGATGGGCTTGTGGCGCGATCGCCCTGAATCGCAACAAGACTCTGCCGTTGATGGTGAATTGTTCGTTGTCTGCTGAACGCGGCAGGCAGTAGCCGGCAGTTTACTGTGAATTGCTGCAGCATCTAGGCGGGCAGAAAGCCCATGCTAGGTGTAACCTGCACTTTACGAGAGACGGGAAGGCGAGGGGGATCACATCGCCAGTTTCGTCAAGGCTTTCTGGGGGAAGGACCGGGATGGACACGCATTTCGATTTGAGTACGTCCGAGGATCTCAGCTTTCGGGCGTTGAGCCTGATACTTGCGGCTTGGGATGAGGGCGCGGAGAGTGGCGTTGCGCCCGAGCAGATGGCGTACGCGGCTCTGTTTACGGCTTTGACGGATCTGGTGTCGCTTTACGGCGAAGACGCCGTCAAGAAGCTCGCCGCCGGTCTTGAGCGCCGGATCGACATGGGCGAGTTCACGCTCGACCGTAACGTTCAGTAAGAGCCATTGCGGCTTTCGAGCTGAGTTTGCTCCAGAGGCTGCTGCCTCTGGAGTTTTATTGTGAGCATCTCGGAGAGGCGAAGCGGCATCTCGGGCGCGGGGCGATCAAGCGCCGCCCGAGAAGAACAGCTCGCCAACGAGCAGCGCCCCGAAACCAATCAGCAGGATTCCTGCGATGCGGTTCGTGTAGGCGAGATGCGCTGCGCTGAAGCGGTGGCGCAACCGGCCGATCAGGTTCGACAGCGTGAGCCACCACGCAAGGCTGCCGCCCATGATCGACGCCACCATGGTCAGCGCGTCGACGTGACTGTGCACCTCGACGAACGTCGAAACGCCGCCGAAAATCGCAAACAGTCCCAGCACGGCGCCCGGATTGGTGATGGTGAGGAAGAACGTCTTCGGAATGTCCCACGCATAATCTCGCAGCGAGGCTCCGGCTTCAGCTTCGGCTGTAATGCTCGCGAGGCGTGGAGGGGCGATATACATGCGGACCCCGAATGCGATCAGCGCCAAGCCACCGACGATCTGAATGGTCGAACGGTGAGATTCGATCGCTCCGGAGATCGCGCCGACGCCGAGGCTCGCAAAAAGCGCGATGAGGCCGTCGCCGAGCGTGGCGCCGATCCCGGCCGCCAACCCGCCCCAGAAGCCGCGCTCGATCGCGCGCTGGATGCAGAGCACGTTGACGGGACCTACTGGAGCCGCGACAAGAATTCCGATCAGGATTCCGACAGGAATGATGAGCAGGTTGGGGACTAGCTGCATGCGCGCCACCGCGGAGAGTGCGCTCTATCGACTTCCGGCATTTCACCTCAAACAGGCCCCCGGCCAAGCCGGGGCGAGACAAGGACTAGCGAGCCTCATGGGTTATGGACAACGGGCTTTTCACCTTGTGACCGATGTGAAGCAGCGCGCTTGCGGCTTACGGCGTGTGAAGCCGCTGTTATTGGTAGCGATGGCGATTTGTCTTGTCCACGCAGTTCCGGCGGCGGGTCCGGCTCACGCGGGGGATAAGGCTGCCGCCGAGCGCGTGCTCCCGAAGGAGCGCGCGTATCATGGTGCTCTGCCGCAGAGCGTCATCGACATGCGCGAGCAGATCCTGGCAGCCGTGCATTCCGGTAATTTGGACGATCTCAAGGATGCCATCGAGTGGAACGAAATCCCTCCGGACTTCGGCGCGGCCGCCAGTGACGACCCGATAAAAAACTGGAAGTCGTCCTCTACGGACGGAGAAGGTCGCGAAGTGCTCGCCGTGATCGCCAACCTTTTGGCGCTGCCTCCCGCCCGGCTCGCGATCGGGAAGGATCCGGAAAATACGACGGTTTACGTGTGGCCTTATCTCGCCGAATTGCCCGCCGGCACTCTCAAGCCGGAAGAGGAAGTCGATCTCTACCGGATCATGCCGCCTCAAGCTGCAAAGGCCGCGAAGAACGCCAAGGCATGGACATGGTGGCGTCTCGCGATCGGTGCGGACGGCACATGGCACACGTTCCGTAAGTATGATTGATGTTGGCCGGCAAGCTGTTGGGAACTAATTTTATAACGACCTCCCGGTGCGATAGCATCGATTTTCCGAGCTCGGATTTCTCGAGCTCTCCGAGCTGCCGGCTATGCCGCGACCGATGTCCACGGTGAGCAGTTGCGGCGTTAATCACGCTGGCGTGAGGATCCCGTGATGTCAGGGAGCGCACTCCCGAAACAATGTATATTAATACCGATAAATACTGGGAAAAAATCCCGCAAATCCTTATGGCGTGGGAATAAATCCTCATTGCGCGGACAGGTCTTCACTCCTTAGAAAGCTAAAGGAGGCGGACAAAATGCCGCCCTAGGTAAGTTCCCTTGGTTCAAGGGAACTGCCTACTCAAACAACAAAAAGTTCTCGGGGAGGACTCCGTATGACGGTCGCAGTGCCTAACAGCGCGTTTGCGCTGAACGATGACGCATGGGCAAAGCTGTTCGCGATCTACTTCCCCAACGGGCTGCCATGGTTGGGTTCATCGTCAGGTGCCGGCCAAACTCCGGTCTATACTACGCTGCCAATGACGGGTGGCGGGGCGTCGGTCACGCCGCAAATGACGCCGAGTGGCAACGACCTCTACGACCTGCAATGGCACTTCGATTATCTCGGCGACATCGAGAAGATCTGGGATGAGTATTCCGGCGCGGGCGTCCACGTCGGTGTGTACGACGACGGACTGCAGTACATACACCCTGACCTCGCGGCGAACTACGATCCTTCGTTGCAGGTGACGGTCGACGGCGAAATCGTCGATCCGCTGTATTCGACCACCGCGGCTGGCAGCCCAAGCGGTTATCCTTCTCCGCACGGCACGGCCGTAGCGGGGCTCATCGCCGCGACGAACAATGGAATAGGCACGGTCGGCGTCGCGTGGGGCGCGTCGCTCACGGGCGTCAACATCTTTTCGGGCAGCGCCAACATCAACAACTACTACGCCGGCTTCCTGCAGGCCGTGGCGCAGAGCGACAACTTCGACATCACCAATCACAGCTGGGGCAAGTACCCGGGCTTCTGGCAGGACGGCGTTACCAGTGCGATGGACCAATCGTTGATCGACATTTGGTTTGCATCGCTCGAAACTGGCCGAGGCGGGCTCGGCACCATTCATGTCAAGGCAGCCGGCAACGCCGATCAGAACAGCAATGGCGATAGCAGCGGCATCTCACGCGCGACGATCGTGGTCGGTGCATACGACGACCTTGGCGAGGCGTCCTACTATTCGAGCTACGGCTCCAATCTTCTCGTTTCGGCGCCGTCAAGCGGCGTGAACGGTTTCTTTGCTGAGGTCAACAAAGGTCTGGTGACAACAGACCTCCTCGGTGGCTTCCCGAATGGCTACGACGGCCTTCCGGATACCGACTACACCAATCACTTCGGTGGCACGTCCGGCGCCACCCCAATCGTATCCGGCATCGTCGCGCTCATGCTCGAGGCCAATCCAGAACTCGGCTGGCGTGATGTTCAGAATATTCTGGCCTATTCCGCGCGTGAAGTCGGAAGCGGAGTCGGCGGCATCCGTCTCAACAACGAGAATAACGTTTGGAAATACAACGGAGCCGACAACTGGAACGGCGGCGGCCTCCACTACTCGGAGGATTACGGATTCGGTGCGGTCGATGCCTTCAACGCGGTCCGCATGGCTGAAGTCTGGAGCTTGTTCGGCGGCCCCCACACGACCGCCAACGAAAGCTCCTTCAAGCAGAACACGACGCAAAGCGTCGCGCTGCTCGACGGCAAGACGACCGAAATCAAGTTCCAGTTCGGCGGGCCTGACTTCCTTGTCGATTTCGTCGACATCTCCATCGATCTCTCGCACACGAAGCTCGACGATCTCGAAATCTATCTCGTGTCACCGGATGGCACGGTATCCTCGCTGGTCGATTTCCGCTTTGAACTCGCTTACTCCAGTGGACTAACCGATGCCGTTCTCAACTTCGGCGCCAACGGCTTCCGCGGCGAGAACGGGGCGGGCGAATGGACCATTCGTATCGTCGACCGCTGGCTGGAAGATGAAGGAACGGTCAATTCCGCATCCATCACGCTGCACGGCACCGACACAGCCGACGGCTCGCACAATTCGGCTGACGACGTTTACCACTATACAAATGAGGTGCTGCTAGCGCTCGCCCGCGACGGGTCGCGCATGATCCTCAAGGATACGGACGGCGGTGAAGACTGGCTCGACATGTCGGCCATGACGGGCAACCTCTTGGTTCGCATGATGCCCGGCAACGTGTCGATGGTCGGAGGTACACGGTTCCTTACAATTGATCCCTCGGCGGCAATCGAAAACGCGGTGGGCGGCGACGGCAATGATGACATCACGGGAACGCTGGGTGCCAACAAGATCTATGGCATGCGCGGCGACGACATTATCTGGACTGGAGCGGGCGACGACCTGCTGTCCGGAGGTGCCGGGAACGACACGCTCCGGGGCGGCTCCGGCAACGACATCTTTCTCTTCGATCGCGCGCTGAACGCCGCGACCAATGTCGACTTAATTGTAGATTTCCAAGTTGGTGCATTGGAGGCGGACAAGATCTGGCTCGACGTATCGATCTTTACGGCTCTTTCGGTGGGCGATCTCGACTCTGTGTTCTTCACCATTGGCACGGGGGCGACCGACGCGCTCGATCGGGTCATCTACGATTCCGCGACTGGTGCCCTTTATTACGACGCCGATGGCCTCGGCGGCGCTTCGCAGATTAAGTTCGCTCAACTCACAGAGGCGAATTACGGCTCTCACCCGGCGCTGAGCTTCAGCGACTTCAAAGTCGTCGACATGACGGGCACGGTTGTCGTTGGCTCGGGCACAGATCGTGTTCAAGACGATGCCCCCACGACATCGACTTCGACCGATACGGAGAACCTGTTCGGCACCGGTGCGCCGATCAACGGCACGCAATACGATGACGAGATCCTCGGTAAATCCGGCGACGAAGTGATCAATGGCCTTGCAGGCAATGACACGATCTCGGGCGGTGACGGCAATGACATCATCGACGGAGGCGAGGGCATCGACGCCATTTTCGGTGATGCTGGCGACGATATTCTTCGCGGCGGCACATCGTATTTCAACGGCGGCGATTATCTATCGGGCGGCGAAGGAAACGACATCCTTCACGGCAGCAATCAGCAGAACCTTCTCTATAACCAAGTCACGAACTTTGGCGGGAACGGAGACGGCCTTTTCGGGGATGACGGTGACGACTTACTCTACGGTTACGACGGTGACGACGGGCTTGTCGGCGGTGCAGGCAACGATCGCCTCTACGGCGGAGCAGGTAGCGACATTCTCCAGGGTGACGACGGCGACGATTATCTCGATGGCGGCGAAGGAAGCGACATCTTTTATGGTGGTCAGGGGAACGACACATTCATCGTCGGGAGAGGGATTGAGAACGTTGTCGACAGTGGTGATGGAGGCGTTCAAACGGGTTACGACGTCATCGTCTTTGAAGGCAACTTTGCTGAGTATAAAATTTCTGGTCTTGGCAATTGGATGTTTTTCGGTCCCGCGCTCGGCATCGAAGTGCGAAACATGACAGTTGGCGACGCAGTCGCTGACCAAGACATCACGGCATTCGACTACAACGGAATCGAAAAGCTCATCTTCAAAGACCAGGAAATCGACCTGGTTGCCCGTCCGCTATTCGTCGCTGGCGGTGATTTCGTCCCACTTGCTTGGGGCGAGCAATATGTGAACGCGGGCACGCCCGTGGCACTCACGGCGAACGGATGGGAGACAACGGCGGTCGTCCAAGGTGCCGGCAACGTCACGATTACTGATGCGGCATCGCTAGATCGGCTGGATACCGTGCGGCTGCGCGAAGTGAACGGCACCTCAACAATCAATTCCGACAAATTGGAAAGACTGGACCTCGCTAGTGTAACCGGCTCGGTCACGGTCAATGCCGCAGCGGGACTGCGCGATCTCGCGATCACGACAATCAACCTCCGCCTAGACGCCAACGAGAAGATCTCCGACGACACCGCAACAAGTGTTTCGCTCCGCTTCGCCTATGACAGCGCATACCAGAATGCGATCTTCTCTCGGCCGGCCGTCGGAACGGCGGGTGTCAACGGCGCCAATTTCTCGTTCCATTCGGCCGAAACGCTCAGTATCTACGAAAATGCTTTTCACGACGTCGCGATCCGCTGGGACATTCCCGAAGTCACCACGATCGATCTAAGGCAAGCCTTCCGGTACGTTTACGAAACGACGGGCACCTTCCAGAATTTCTGGTACTCGGCGAACGTCGGCATCATCAACATTCTCACGCCGCTGGACGACTCTGTCCTGGCCGTTGGCGGCAGCACCGTCGACTTTAAATATATCGGCTACGAAGCCGACTATATCGAGGGCGCATCTCTGGGTCGTGACTTGGTGCGGTTTGGTAATCTCGGCGCAGTCAATGCGGCCAACGACGGGACCGAGGGCGCCGACGCGACGACGAACGCCGGTCTCGGATTGCGCGGCACCATCAATCTAGGTGCTGACAATGACGAGGCCTGGATCCTCGGGTCGGATGCGTTCCAAGGCGGATCAATCGATGGTGGCACCGGCAACGGTGACGTCATCCGCATGACCTTCGGCGTGGCGGAAGCCATCGTCCTCGATTTCACCAGGATCTCTAATTTCGAAGTCGTGCAGCTCGATGTGACCTCACAGGACCACTCGGTCGACGCCTCGAAGTTCGCCGGCATCACGAACGTCGTGATCGGTGGATCGCTAGGGGGCGCCGGCGAAAACACCGTCGACCTAGTCGATGGTTCAAAGGTAACCATCAAGTCGTTTGGTGGTGCGAACAACTTCGGAGACGTCACACTCAACGGTTCTGCGAGCGGCCTCGACCTTGCTTTCATCGATCGCTGGTCCGGCTATAACTATTACGGGCCGGCATCCGAGCGTCCGTCCTACGACCTAGGATCAGGTACGATCCACGTGACCGATGCCACGGTCGTCAACATCACCACCGACGTGCGGGATGATTATACTCCTCCTCCCCCAAACAACGCGATACCCGGGTTGCTTCCGGCGATCGATGCCTTCGGGCAGGCCCTCGATCTTGGCGCCGCAACGACCGTCACGATCTCGGGCGACACAGGCTGGGATTTCACAGTGCCCGGTTCCAGCATCGCAAACGTGACGCGCCTAGATGCCTCTGGCGTGAATGCCACAGGCGCGCTTGGTGCCGTCATTGCCAAGGCCCAGAGCTCTGATGACGTCACTTTCATCGGTGGCAAGGGTGATGACATCTTCGAAGGCGGGGCCGGTAACGACACGCTGAGGGGCGGTGCAGGTAACGATACCTACATCGTCAATGCGGGAAGTGCAGGAGACACCATCATCGAATTGGCGGATGGCGGCACGGATACCGTCCGCTCGGCAACCCATAGCGTCGATATCAGTGCGTTCGCCAACGTCGAGAATGCGACGCTGACGGGCGCTCTCGATCTGAACATTACGGGCAATGCTGGCAACAATCTGCTGACCGGCAACGCCGGCAATAACGTGATCGACGGCGGCGACGGCGGCGATACCGCCGTGTTCTCGGGCGCCTTCGCTGACTATGATATCAGCGAGGTGAACGGCGTCGTGACAGTCGTCGATACTCGCGGAGCGGGCGGCGACGGCACCGACACGCTGACCAACGTCGAATACTATCAGTTCTCCGACGGCAAGCGTTCGGTGAATCCGACCGCGCCGACGGACATCCAGCTGACGACTCCGACTGTACGCGAACTCACCCAGATTGGGACCGTGGTCGGCAGATTCACCGCAACCGACGCTCCCGGCGACGCTGCGACCTTTACGTTGCTCGATGATGCCGAAGGCAGGTTCGCCATTGTCGGCAACGAGCTGCGCGTCGCCAGCGGCACCCTCTTGGACTTTGAGCAGCAAAATTCTCACACCATCACGGTTCTCGTCACCGATCTGGACGGGTTGACTTTCGAAAAGACGTTCACGATCGCGGTGACCGACTGGAACCCTGAAAACGCGTATGGCTCAGAAGGGAACGACACGCTGTATGGCGGTGCGTTCAACGATTACTTCTCCGCATTAGGGGGCGACGACGTTCTGCGTGGAAACGGCGGCAGCGATATCCTTGTCGGCGGGACCGGGAACGACACCGCTGAATTTTCGGGCAACGCCAGCGACTATGAGATCGTCTGGGCGAAGGATTACATCGACGCCTTCACCATCCGGGACAAGCGCAGTGCGCCTGATGGGACTGGTTACGATGGAATTGACTTCGTCGCATATGGCGAAGAGGTGCGCATAGACAACAACAAGTACGAGTACGCAATCGAGTATCTGAAGTTTGCAGACGGTACCATCCTCAATACGTGGGATCTGATCGCGCCGACGGATATGGCCTTGTCTGCGACCGCCGTCGCGGAGAATTCTGCGGCGGGTGCCGTGGTCGGAACTCTCACCACCACCGACAAATCGACCCTGCGCGGGAGCGAAACCTTCACCTACACGCTGCTGGACGATGCGGGTGGACGTTTCGCGCTCGATGGCGACAAGATCGTCGTGGCGGGCGTACTCGACTACGAGACGGTGGCGTCCCACAGCATCCGCGTGCGCGTGACGGATGGCGACGGTCACACGTTCGACAAGACCTTCACTATCTCCGTCACGGATGCAGAGGATGCCAACTCTGCCCCGACCGACATTCTGCCGGATACGGCGGAGGTTGCGGAGAACGCGGCGAACGGCACGGAGGTCGCGACGCTGTCGGCGGTCGATCCGGACAGCGGCGAGACGTTCACCTACACGCTGGTCGACAACG